>VOFC01006210.1_pt1:0-787500 | contig 843919 bp, 672 predicted proteins | sample 5384161 | NCBI WGS metagenome assembly VOFC01 (sample SAMN12384722, study PRJNA508395) | human gut metagenome | isolation source: healthy gut B | host: Homo sapiens | reverse complement strand
CTGGTGCACGGCCTTCAGCCGTGCGGGTTGCCCCATTCGGACACGTCCGGATCAAGCCCCGTTTGCGGGTCCCCGGACCTTTTCGCAGCTTACCGCGTCCTTCTTCGCCTGCCGAAGCCAAGGCATCCTCCGTGCGCTCTGACTTCTCTTCCTCTGTGAATCTTTCGTTGTTGTGAAATTGTATCAACCTATTCTATCTCTATTTCGGCTAATCCTTTTTTCTTTTCACTTACCTCGTTGTAATCTCTCAGTATTGTCAATGAACTTATTTTTGTACCGCTTCTTCCGAAACGGGCTGCAAAGATACGCACTTTTTCTTTACCTCCAATTTTTTTTTGACATTTTTTTATAAAAATTTTCGATGAGTGGGGATTTTCACCTTAATATAGTATATTTGTTTTTTGTCGGTGCGCTTCGACAGGCTCAGCGACCGACACCGGACCCTGAGCCTATCGAGGGGGCCGGACGGAATGACAAGAAAGAAATGAAAACAAAATAACGATCAATGGAAGAAAAAAGAAATGCTTTACCGGAGAACGCTCAAAGGGAGCTGGCACCGGGCGAGGAGTACAAGCCGCTCTTGGGGGCGGAGAGGAAATGGGCGGAAGTCACGCCATATTCAGTGACCCTTGGATTGCTGATGGTGGTCATCTTCTCCGCGGCGGCGGCCTATCTGGGGCTGCGCGTGGGACAGGTGTTCGAGGCGGCGATCCCGATCGCGATCATCGCGGTGGGTCTGACAAGCGCACTCGGCAAGAAGGAAGGTCTGGGACAGAACGTCATCATCCAGTCGATCGGAGGCTGCTCCGGAGCTGTGGTGGCGGGCGCTATATTCACACTTCCTGCCATCTACATTCTTGGAGTTGATGTCAACTTTATGCAGATGTTCCTCTCGTCGCTGCTCGGCGGTGTTTTAGGAATATTGTTCCTCATCCCTTTCCGGAAATATTTCGTGAAAGAGATGCACGGGAAATATCCTTTCCCTGAGGCCACGGCCACGACACAGATCCTCGTTAGCGGCGAAGGCGGCGGCAAGGGAGCTGGAACGCTTCTGGTGAGCGGTCTCATCGGAGGTCTTTATGACTTCATTGTCAGCACTTTCGGTGCGTGGGCGGATACGGTCAGCTCCACCGTGATGGGATTCGGACAGACAATCGCTGACAAGGCGAAGGTCGTTCTGAAACTGAACACCGGAGCGGCTGTGCTGGGCCTCGGCTACATCGTGGGCCTGAAATATGCCTTCATCATCTGCTGCGGCAGTTTCCTGGTGTGGCTGGTGATCATCCCGCTGATGAACCTCATCTGGGGCGGACAGGTGATTGATCTGATGAACACCGGAGTGACAATGACAATCGGAGAGATGAGCCCTGACCAGATATTCAAGGATTATGCAAGGCACATCGGCATCGGTGGCATCGCGACCGCCGGAATCATCGGCATCATCAAGTCGTTCGGTGTGATCAAGTCGGCTGTGGGACTGGCTGTCGGCGAGTTCGGCAAGAAGGGAGGAAATGTTGAGAACACCGAGAGGACACAGGAGGATATTCCTATGAAAACCATTGTGTTCGGCATTGTGCTGACGCTGTTGGCTGTGTTCGCTTTCTTCGCGTTCGGAGGAGTTGTGAACAACATCTGGCAGGCAGTTGTCGGGCTGCTGATCGTGGCGATCATCTCGTTCCTGTTCACTACCGTGGCGGCCAACGCCATCGCCATCGTGGGAACAAACCCAGTGAGCGGAATGACACTTATGACGCTTATCATCGCCGCGCTTATCCTTGTGGCTGTGGGACTTAAGGGCAACGCCGGTATGGCCGCGGCCTTGATCATCGGTGGAGTTGTCTGCACGGCGCTTTCGGTTGCAGGTTCATTCATCACCGACCTCAAAATCGGTTACTGGATCGGAAGCACGCCAAAGAAGCAGGAAGGCTGGAAGTTCGTGGGTGTGGCTGTCGCGGCGGCGACAGTCTGCGGCGTGATGCTCGTGCTGAACAAGACCTACGGATTCGTCGGCGACCAGGCTCTCGTGGCTCCTCAGGCCAACGCCATGGCGGCGGTGATCCAGCCGATGATGAACGGCGGAGGCGCTCCGTGGCTGCTTTACGGAATCGGTGCGGTGCTGGCCATCGTGCTGACTTTCTTCAAGATACCGGCATTGGCGTTTGCGCTTGGAATGTTCATTCCTATCGATCTTAACCTGCCGTTGCTGGTCGGCGGCGCGATCTCCTGGTACGTGAGCACACGCTCGAAGGACAAGGCTCTGAACGAGGCGCGTCTGAACAAGGGTACGCTGATCGCTTCGGGATTCATCGCCGGCGGCGCGTTGATGGGTGTCGTGAGCGCGCTGCTGAAGTTCTTCAACGTGGATTGGTTCATGGCGGATTGGAACGCGCAGTATGGCGAGGCCATAGCGATCATTCCGTTCATCGGAATCATTGCCTACACGGTGATCGCTTCTTTGAGGGCTAAGGAATAAACAAACGGCCACCGAGCCTGCCGAAGTGCCGTTATGAAAGTCGCTTCGACAGGCTCGGCTACCAGAAAATAACAACAACATGGAAAAAGTTTTGGACAGGTTCCTGAGGTACGTCAGCGTTGACACTCAGTCGAACGAAGAATCAGAGAGCCAGCCTTCGGCGGAAAAAGAGCTCAATCTGCTGCGGATGCTGCGCGACGAGCTTCAGGCTCTCGGAGTGGAAGCCACTCTGGATGAATATGGTTACGTGATGGGGTCGATCCCTTCGAACATCGAGGCGAAAGTGCCGGCGATCGGCTTCATCGCCCACGTGGACACCGCTCCGGACGCATCAGGCGCGAATGTCAAACCTCAGATAATCAATGAATATGACGGCGGGGATATTCCTTTAAAAGGTGTGCCGGGCCTGGCGCTGAAGCCTTCGGAATTTCCTGAAATGCTTCACTATGTCGGCCAGACGTTGATCACCACCGACGGCACGACTCTGCTTGGAGCAGACGACAAGGCCGGTGTGGCGGAGATTATGGACGCGGTGCAGTACATCGTGGAGCATCCTGAGTTCAAGCACGGTGAGATCAAGATCGGGTTCACGCCAGACGAGGAGATCGGACGCGGAGTCGTTAAGTTCGATGTCAAGAAGTTCGGGGCTGAATATGCCTACACGATGGATGGCGGCGAGATCGGAGAGCTGGAGTTCGAGAATTTCAACGCGGCTTCGGCGAAGATACATATTCAAGGAAGGAATGTGCATCCTGGCTACGCCAAGGGCAAGATGAAGAACGCCATTCTGATCGCGACTGAACTGAACGGACTGCTGCCGGTCCAGCAGAGACCTGAATATACCGAAGGGTACGAAGGGTTCTTCCATATCGTCGGGTTCAACGGAACGGTCGAGGAGGCTGACATCACCTACATCATCCGTGACCACGACCGCAAGGAGTTCGAGAGCAAGAAGGCTATTATGCAGAAGTGCGTGGACTTCATCAATGTAAAGTACGGTGAGGGCACGGCGACGGCTGTGATCAAAGATCAGTACTACAATATGCGCGAGCTGGTTGAGCCGCACTATCACGTTGTCGAGAAAGCCGTGAAGGCTATGGAGATGGCCGGAATCAAGCCTAAGATCCAGCCGATCCGTGGCGGTACCGACGGGGCTAACCTCAGTTTCAAGGGCTTGCCTTGCCCGAACATCTTCGCCGGCGGCCTGAACTTCCACGGCAAGATGGAGTTCGTTCCTCTCCAGAGCATCGAGAAGGCCTCTCAGGTCATCCTAAACATCATCTCGCTCTACGCGGAGTAATATTTCGTTATATCAAAGCCCCGGGCGCTTCGACTGGCTCAGCGTCCGGGGCTTTGGTTCCAGTTGGTCGCTGAGCCTGTCGAAGCGACGAGGGAGGCTCAGGGAGACCGTCGGGATATTCAAAGAAAGGTTATTTGATGACACCGAGTTCCTTGCCGACTTTGATGAAGGCGGCGATGGCTTTGTCGAGGTGCTCGCGCTTGTGGGCGGCTGAGAGCTGGACGCGGATGCGGGCCTGGCCCTTAGGGACAACCGGATAGTAGAAGCCGGTCACGAATATTCCTTCCTCGGCCATCTTGGCGGCGAACTTCTGGGACAGAGGAGCATCGTAGAGCATCACGGCGCAGATGGCGCTCTGGGTCGGCTTGATGTCGAAGCCGGCGGCCAACATCTTGTCACGGAAGTAGTTCACGTTCTCCTGCTGGCGGTCGTGAAGCTCGTTGCTTTCCTTGAGCATCTTGAACATCTCGATGCCGGCGGCCACGATCATAGGCGGCAGAGAGTTGGAGAAGAGATACGGACGGGAGCGCTGGCGGAGCATATCGATGATCTCCTTGCGGCCTGTGGTGAATCCGCCGACGGTGCCACCGAACGCCTTGCCGAGGGTGCCTGTGAATATGTCAATGCGGCCATAGCAGTCATATTGCTCCGCGACTCCGTGGCCGGTCTTGCCGACAACGCCGGCGGAATGGCTCTCATCAACCATCACGAGGGCGTCATACTTCTCGGCCAGCTCGCAAATCTTGTCCATCGGAGCGACGTTGCCATCCATTGAGAAGACTCCATCGGTGCAGATGATGCGGAACCTCTGGGCCTGAGCCTCCTGGAGACAACGCTCAAGGTCGGCCATATCAGCGTTGGCGTAACGGTAACGGACAGCCTTGCAAAGACGCACTCCGTCGATGATGGAGGCGTGGTTCAGGGAATCTGAGATGATGGCGTCGTCAGCCGTGAGCAGAGGCTCGAACACCCCACCGTTGGCATCGAAGCATGATGCGTAGAGGATGGTGTCCTCTGTGTGGAAGAAGTCGGAGATGGCAGCCTCAAGCTCCTTGTGAAGATCCTGGGTTCCGCAGATGAAACGGACAGAGGACATTCCGAATCCCCTCTCGTCCATAGCCTTCTTGGCTGCCTCGATGAGCCTCGGGGAATCAGCCAAACCTAAATAGTTGTTGGCGCAGAAGTTAAGAGCCTTGCTGCCGTCCTGGAGAGTGATCTCGGCGGATTGGGCGGAGGCGATGTTTCTCTCGTTCTTGTAGAGTCCGGCTTCCTTGATGGAGGCAAGCTCTGCCTGTAGATGTTCCTGGAATTTTCCGTACATATTGATAAAATTTTAAAACGTTTCGATTTCGCACTGACAAATATATTAATTTTTGACAAAATCGATAATATTTTATTATAAATAAGGGCTCTTGTCAGAAAATAATGTAAATTTGCACTTGCTAATTTAGCAATAAACAAGCGATCCGCAATGAAAAATGTACTAGTGATAGGTTCGACCGGACAGATCGGTTCGGAGCTGACAATGAAAATCAGGAATATGTACCCGGAGGGCAACGTTGTCGCCGGCTACATCAAAGGTGCTGAGCCAAAGGGTGTTCTGCTTGAGAGCGGTCCCGCCAAGGAGGCTGATGTCTGCAACGGTGAGCAACTTTTGGGCATCGTGAAGAAGTACAACATCGACACAATCTACAATCTCGCCGCCCTGCTCTCGGCTGTCGCGGAAAGGAAGCCGCAGCTGGCATGGCACATCCAGATAGACGGACTCATGAATATTCTTGAGATCGCGAGGGAGAACAATGTCGCTGTGTTCACACCATCCTCGATCGGTTCGTTCGGCCCTGAGACTCCGCATCAGAACACTCCTCAGGACACGCTCCAGAGGCCTCGTTCGATGTACGGCGTGACCAAGGTGGCCACCGAGTTGCTGAGTGACTATTATCACACCAAATACGGTGTGGACACCCGTTCGGTAAGGTTCCCTGGACTTATCTCCAATGTGACACTTCCTGGAGGCGGCACGACAGACTATGCCGTTGAGATCTACTATGCGGCAGTAAAAGGCGAAGAGTTTGTCTGCCCTATCGCGGCCGGGACATTCATGGACATGATGTACATGCCTGACGCGCTGAAGGCCGCCGTGGACATCATGAACGCGGATCCTTCCAAGCTGAAACACCGCAACTCGTTCAACATCGCCTCCATGAGCTTTGATCCGGAGATTATCTACCACAAGATTCAGGAACATATTCCTGGATTCAAGATGCGCTATGAGGTGGATCCGGTACGTCAGGCGATCGCTGACTCTTGGCCGGACAAGATGGATGATTCCTGCGCCCGCGAGGAGTGGGGATGGACACCGTCCTATGATCTGGAGACCATGACCGTGGACATGATCGACGCCCTCAAGAAGAAACTTCTCTAAAAAAGGATTCTATTATAAAGGATCAAGGACTGGCCTTCAGGTCAGTCCTTATTTTTTACCGGCTTTCCGTGCGGCTTTTCTGGCTTTCTGTTTTTCGTAACGAGCCTTGTAGCGTTCAAGCATCCTCTCTTCCTTAGCACGACGTTTCTCCATCGCCTTCAATGTCTTGAGGGTCTTCTGACGCTTCTTCTTCAACGCTTTCTCCTCCTTGGCCTTAGCCTTGGCGGCATCACGGGCGTCAAGTTCAGCCCATCTGGCCTCCTTGGCCGCCTGACGATCTTTTCGCGCCTTCTCTCTCTCAGCCTTTTTGCGTTCTTGCTCAGCCTTCTTTATGGCCGAAGGATCATTGGCCAATGAATCGGCCTTGCTGACCGACAACGAATCTGAAACCACAAGGCTGTCCTGTCGCGCCAAAGAATCACGGCTGGCAAGGCTGTCTCTCAGAGCCAGACTGTCGGCACGGGCAAGGCTGTCCGCCAAAGCAAGGCTGTCGGCGGCGGCAACGATCCTAAGGCTGTCGGCAATCCTGGCAGCCTCAGCCTTGCGCTCGGCCTCAAGCCTTCTGCGCTCAGCGTTACGGACCCGTTTCAAGGAATCCTGTCTGGCCAGCATCTTATAGACGCTGTTCATGTGGCCCGGGAAGTAGATGTCCGTCTGCGCGAATTCGGCTCTCGGCACATTCTCATAGACTTTCCTCTGGGACTCTCGCGGCTTATATGGCGTGATGTCCTCCGGTCCCTTGGGACGTTTGTCCGGCTGCCAGTCGAATCCCTTCAGAATCTTCTCGTCCTTTTTCATCTGGACGACCGGGTAGGCATCTGTCTTCACGGCATCGAAGTAGTTCAAGTCCTGAATATTACCGTCCTTCAATGTCGCGGTCAACATCTTTGACTCGAACTTGTTGACGGTGGCCAGACTTCCGTTCTCCTCGATGTAGAAGACTCCGGACGCGCCACCCATCGAGTCGAACCGCCTCAACGCACCGGTACTGTCAAAGTATGCCATCATCTCTGTTCCACGGATCTGGTCATAGGACAAGGTGTCCTCCTGCACTATTATAAAGGCATTGGACATCAAGCTGGCGCGGTCAATGGACTGGTTCTTGACAATGACGGTTATACTGTCGGCACTGTACTGCCGCTTGATCTCATTCCAGACAATCGGGTTTTCATACAACCTTATCAAAGAGTCAAGATCCGTGTAGGCAAGAGAGTCGCATGCGACCTGCATGTCGTTACGGAACACCTTGACGTTACGTATGCCATAGATGAAACTGATCTTCGTGGAATCCTTGGGGGCCAAAGACAAAGAGTCAGTGGGGACATGCAGGGAATCACCCGGCACGGTAAGGGAATCCGTAGGGACGGTAAGGGAATCCGGTGATTGCGGATTGGTCACTTCGGCAGGCTCAGTGACCGAAACAGGTTCAGTGACCGCGGAAAGGGTCTTCGCCGCCAGACTGTCGCTTGGAACACGTACAGTGTCGGGCGACGTTTTCAGGGTGTCCGGCAATTGGAACCGTGGAGGAGCATATTCAATGACATCATCCCATGGAGCGGGAAGGCCTTGATGGCCTTTCGTCACAGGATCGCCGATCATCGCGTCACCTGACAGTTTTCCGGATTTCGAGATCGCCTTTCCTCCTGAATTATCACCTGTCTTTCCAGCCGTTGTTCCAGCCGTTGTTCCCGCCGTCTTTCCTATAGCCGTTCCAGTTGCCTTGCCAGCCGGTTTCCCGGTCGGTTTTCCACCTGGCTTGACAGCGGAGGCGCCTCTGTCGGAGGCTCCGGCGGCGTTAGGGTCTTCCTCTTCCCGCTTCTTGCGGGCCTCTTCGGCCGCGGCCTTGGCTGCCTCGTAGGCCTTGCGACGGTACTCCGTGACAGGATCCACGTTTATCTCTTTCAGACGGCTTGCCGAATTGGAAATCTCCGATGAATCCACATCACATTTCGGTATGGAGCGCAGAATCAATGTGTCCGCACCGATGTAAGCTGTATCTCTCTTTTCCCCTTGCTCGCTGATCGCTATCACAGCCGGCTCACGGGTCAACTTTATGAATGACAAGGAATCTATATACTGCACATAACCGGCCACCGCGGCCACATTGCGAGTCGTGTCAAGCAGTTCCACATGGCCAAACATCTCCACATTGTTCGGAACCCGGTAATATACCAAGGTGTCAGCCCATGCCTCCTGGTTCTCGGTAAGAATATGCACATTCCTGAAGAACGTGAACTTTTCCAAAGTCCGCTCGTAAAAACCGGCCTGAGAAGAAAGCATGTTGTTGTCCCTCCATGCGTTGGTGCCGGTTCCGAAAGTGGCTACGTTCGTGCCTGTGTTGTAGTCCAGATCATCAGTCTTCACGAATATCGAGTCAGTGTACATGTTGACGTTGTTCGTGAAACTGAACGTCTTGAGCTTGGAATAGTAATGGCCGTCATCGCTCTCGATGATCTGGCCGTCCTTGTCGCGCAAGGCACCGCCGTTCCTGAACACGGCCACACTGTCCTTGGTGTTATAGTCCAGGTCAGTGGTACGCAGGGTGTTCCCGTCCTTGTCCCTAAGCTGGACCAGCGCGCCTCTGAACTGAGCGAGGTTCTGGTCGATGAGATAGTCGAGGCTCTCGCTGCTGAGCACTGTGTTGTTCTGAATGATCTGGACGTTGCCGAAAGCGTTTATAACATTCTGGTTGACATTCCACAAGGCGGTGTCGCAGATCAGAAGAGTTGAATTGTGCTCGAATCTGGCATGTCCCAAAGCCTTCCTGTAGCTCTGGCCATATTCCTCGACCTGCTGAAGCTCATCACATCCCAGCAGGCGCACAAGACTGTCCTTCTGCTCGGTGTTCTGGGCGAAAAGGCCGAACGAAACCAGCAGAAGGATTAATGAATATGCCAGACGTCTCGCAAGCATCAGTCTTCAGAGAACTTTGAAGCCCAACCCGGACGACGGAACTCGCAGTCCTTGAACATCGGGTCGATGACAATGTGGGTCTCCTTGATCTTGCCGGCGAGGAAGTCATCGATGGCCTTCATCTGCTTGTCTTGACGGACTTGCTCCTGAAGCTGGCTGAAATCCTCCTCAAACGACGCAGTGTGGGCCGGAATGATCTTGTCAACACGGATGATCTTGTAGATGGTCTTTCCAACGACATAGTCTTTGACCTGATCCTGACGGCCATCATTGTCAGTGGACTCCACAGGCTCGGAGATCTCGCCCTCCTTCAAGTCCTTGATGGCCAGATAGTCCTCCGGCTTGAGCTGGTCAATCTCGAAATATGCCGAGCCGGTGTTCGGATCGGACATCTGACCGCCGTTGGTCCTGGTGGCCGGATCCTGTGAGTAGAAGTTCGCCGCCATCTGGAACGTCACGGCGTTATTGTTGATCTCGGTACGGAGGCTGTCCAGAGTCTTGAACGCCTTATCCCTGTCGTCATCAGTGTATTTAGGCTTCATCAGAATGTGGCGGGCGTTGAACATGTCGCCTTTCTTCTCGATGACCTCGATGATGTGGAATCCGTCAGGAGTTTCGACAATCTGCGAGATAACACCCGGCTTCAAAGCCATAGCGGCGTCTGAAAACACAGGCCAGAAGATTGACTTCGAGGCCATTCCAAGCTCGCCACCCTTACGGGCGCTACCCGGATCCTCCGAATATATTCGAGCAAGAGTGGAGAACTTCTCTCCGTTGATGATCCTCTCGCGGAGGTCCAGCAACTTCTCGCGCACGGCCATGTTCGCGGCCTCGCGGTCCGGATAACGGCAGATCTGACTGAGCTGGTACTTGATAGGAACTATCGGAAGGTTCTTGGTGTCAACCGTGTCAAGATATTCCTTTACATCATAAGGTGTCATCTCCGGGATCTTCTTCATGATCTCCTGCTGGGCCTGCTGTGTGAGGCTCATGTCCTCGTACTGCTTGCGCCATTCCTGACGGAGGCGGTAGAGAGGCTTGCCGAAATATTCCTCAACCTTGTCCTCGCCGCCGAGGTAGGTCAGCATCCTGTCCGCCTGCTGGGAAAGGCTTCCCTCAACCATGTCCTGATTGACCGTGAGAGAGTCGATCCTGGCCTGCATCAGGAATATCTTCGATTCGAGAATCGATTCCAGCACCTCGCAGCGGACATTCCTGTCTGATGAAAAGCCCTGGGCGCTGCGGTCCTTGACCGCCCCTTCAATGTCGGAGATCATGATCGCCTCGTTGCCGACAACGGCGACGGTCTTGTCAACGTACTTGTATTTCTGGGCATAAGCCATCGCGCAGGTCGCTGCGAGGGCGAAGATGGTGATTGCTGTTTTCTTTATCATTTCGAATATATTTCAAAATTCTCCTTAACCTTGGCGTCTTCTATCAAGTCCCGTTCCAAACCGGCCAGGAGCTCGTGCTTTCTTCCGCTGATGATGATGTCCTTTATCCTGTCCTCACAGTATTCCACCGGAGCGATCTCCCCGGCCCTCCGGTAATCCACTATGAACGCGACAGATATGTTGGCATCCCCGTCCGGCATCTCTATGAAGTTGCCGCTACGCTGTGAGAGCATCTGAACATAGTCCACACCGAACTCGGCGGCCAGTTTCACCGCGTCTATCCAGCCTTTGGAATAGTCATGGTAACGCTGGGTCGAATTGAAGGCGATGCTGTCAGCGGCCACCACGTCCTCAACCTTGTCCGAAGACATCAGCTTCTTGATCTTCTGAAGATTCGGAGAATCTTTCGGAATATTCATAAAACGGGCTTTGAGGATCGGCCGCTCCAGCTTGAAGGACTCTTTGTGGGAGCCATAATATTCATCAATCTGCTTTTTTGAGACGGTGGTGTCGAGGCGCTCGTTGATGTAGCGCTGCTCGTAGCGGTACCGCAGAAGCGACTGGCGGTAGGCCTCAAGCTCCTTCGAGACATCCTTTTCCTCCTTGGAGAGACGCTGCTGGGCTATGTCGAGGAAAGCCTTGTCCTTCACCCACGAGTTGATGTAGAGGTTCGCAAGGTTCACGCTGTCCTCCGGAGACGTGCCCTTGGGGATCACATCGTCCAGTTCCGAGCGATAGAGTTTATGGTCTCCCAGCCTGGCGACAACCTCCCCGTCGTGAATCAGCGAGGATATTGCCTTGCAGGACGGAAGGGCGGCAACGGCGACGGCCATCATGAATATGCGGAACCTCCTGAGCATCATTGATTAGCGGGAATAGTTAGGGGCTTCCTTGGTGATGGTCACATCGTGTGGGTGGCTCTCAAGGAAGCCGGCGTTGGTGATGCGCACGAACTGGGCGTTCCTGAGTTCCTCGACAGTATGCGCTCCGCAGTAGCCCATTCCGGCCCTGAGTCCGCCGACAAGCTGATAGACAACCTCTGAGACGGTCCCCTTGTAAGGCACCTGGGCCACGATTCCTTCTGGTACGAGCTTCTTGATGTCGGACTCCATGTCCTGGAAATACCTGTCCTTCGAGCCTTGCTCCATCGCTTCGAGGGATCCCATTCCGCGGTAGGACTTGAAGCGGCGGCCGTTCATGATGATTGTCTCGCCTGGGGATTCCTCCGTTCCGGCGAGCAGGGAGCCTGCCATGATGGTGCTGGCACCGGCGGCAAGCGCCTTGACGATGTCTCCTGAATATCTTATACCGCCGTCAGCGATCACAGGCACGCCCGTTCCCTTGAGGGCATATGCGGCCTCCATTACGGCCGTCAGCTGCGGCACGCCGATTCCGGCGATGATTCTCGTGGTGCAGATCGAGCCCGGGCCGATTCCGACCTTCACGGCCTTGACTCCGGCATCGGCGAGAGCCTTGGCACCGGCGCCGGTGGCGACGTTTCCGGCTATGATCTGGAAATCCTTATAGGCGTCGCAGGCCTTCTTGATCATCCTGAGCACACCTTCGGAGTGTCCGTGGGCGGTGTCGAGGACAACAGCGTCGGCTCCGGCGTCGATCAGAAGACCGATCCTGTCGAGCGTGTCGGACTTGATTCCGGCGGCGGCGGCGACGAGGAGGCGGCCTTTGCTGTCCTTGGAGGCGATAGGGTTGTCCTTGATCTTCATAAGGTCCTTGTAGGTGATCAGGCCGACGAGCTTGCCGTCATTATCAACAACAGGAAGCTTCTCGACCTTGCTGTGCTGGAGGATCTTCGTGGCGTCGGCCAGGGTGATGCCCTTAGGCGCGGTCACGAGGTTCTCCTTTGTCATAACCTCGGAAATCGGCAGCTGCATATCCTCCTGGAACCTCAAGTCACGGTTAGTGACGATTCCGATGAGGAAGCCGTTGGCGTCCACGACAGGAATGCCGCCGATGTGATGCTTCTTCATCATCGCGAGGGCGTTGCCGACATTCGCGTCCGGGCTGATCGTCACAGGATCGTAGATCATTCCGTTCTCAGCCCTCTTCACGTGACGCACCTGCTCGCACTGCTGCTCGATGGTCATATTCTTGTGAATCACACCGATACCACCGGTCCTCGCCATCGCTATGGCAAGATCGGCTTCTGTGACTGTGTCCATCGCGGCCGACACGATCGGGGTGTGGAGCTTGATGTCAGTCGTGAAATTTGTTGTGACATCCACGTCACGAGGAAGTACATCGGAATGTGCCGGAACCAGCAAAACGTCATCGAAGGTGAGGCCTTCAGGAATCTCTCGGTTTACAAACTTCGCCATTGTAATCAAATAAATTTGACAAATATAAGAATTTTCACGCAATAGTTGGCTTGGCCGGAGGGTTGTTCTGCCTCTATGGCCTCAAAAAATTCGGCTTCCGGCCCGACAGCCGACCTTCCGGCAAGCGAAAGTTGTGCCAGCCGATTAATCAAGGCTTTGAATATAAACGGCCTTGCCACGTGTCCCGTTCCTCAAGACGTTTGTCAAGAAGGCGGAGGATCTCGAAGTTTCGGACGAGTCCCCAAGGGGTGTCGTTCACGAAGCGGGGCGGGACCTCGCCGGCGACCCGTTCGATGTAAAGGTCGGGGCGCAGGCGTTCGAGGATGTCGATGACAAAGTCAAGATATTCATCAAGACCGGGACGGTAGAAGGCTGAGGGGTCGGCGGCATATTCCTTTTCCATCACTGTGCCTCTGACGATCTGGAGCTGGTGGAATTTGACGGAGCGCAGCGGGAGGGAGGAGATAAGGCCGCATTGGTCGAGGAGCATCTCTCTGGTCTCGCCGGGGAGGCCGAGAATGAAGTGGGTTCCGGTGTCGATGCCTCTTTCGGCGGTCATTTCCACGGCTTTGCGGGCGCACTCGAAGCTGTGGCCGCGGTTGATGTGGCGCAGGGTGCTGTCGTGGCAGGACTCGATGCCGTACTCTACCACCACTATGGGGGCGGTGAGGGTATCCGGAACCGGGGCCTGGACAGTCGGTCCCGGAGCCTGCCGAAGGGATCTTTGCCACCCTGAAAGGACACGCCCCGACGCCAAGCCAGCCAGATAGTCCAGCTTCTTCTCATCGACACAATCCGGACGCGTGCCGATCACGATCCCCACCACCTCCGGATGGCTCAGGACCTCCTCATAAAAAGCCTTCAACCGATCCAACGGACCGTATGTGTTTGAATATGCCTGGAAATATGCCAGGTAGTGCCTCGCCCTCGGATATCGCACCTTTTGGAACTCTATTCCTTCGTCAATCTGTGTCAGAAGCGGCTTCCCCGGAGTACTGTAACCAGGATGGAAAGCGGCGTTGTCGCAGTAGGTACACCCTCCCCGCCCCACGGTTCCGTCCCGGTTAGGGCACGAGAACCCTGCGTCCAGAACAAGTTTCTGGAGCCGCTCACCGTACCTGCGGCGGTAATAACCCACGAACGAATTGTATCTTTTCCCTTCTGAAAAACCAAACATAATGCAGCCGTTGCTCCTTCTTCCGATTCACCTTTCCTTCGCGTCCTCTTCAGTTCCACGTTCAATTGTGATTGTCCTATTCCGGGCATTCGGTTTTCAAAGAAATCCATTAAGGAGAACTCCTGTTCCACGTCCGGATGTGATTGCCCTATCCCCTTTTCCCGACACGTGCCACCGAAAAGTATGACATATTCCTTGCAAAACTAATGAATTGTGAATATTTTTACAAGTTGGATCCGTCATTGGTTCCGTCCGGATGTGATTGCCCTATCCCCTTTTCCCGACACGTGCCACCGGAAAGTACGACATATTCCTTGCAAAACTAATGAATTGTGAATATTTTTACAAGTTGGATCCGTCATTGGTTCCGGCCGGATGTGATTGCCCTATCCCCTTTTCCCGACACGTGCCACCGAAAAGTACGACATATTCCTTGCAAAACTAATGAATTGTGAATATTTTTACAAGTTGGATCCGTCATTGGTTCCGGAAAGAGAAGGTTTTTGATTGGTTTGAACCACGAAAGGGCATTTCAAGCAGAACAGTTTATTGATTATAAACAGATGTCGATATGAACATATTCCTGAAAATTTTGTCTTCGGCGGCCGCGGTCGCTCTGTCATTCAATTGTGCCGCCTCAGCGCAGGAAGCCCCTAAGAAATGGGCTGTGGTTGAGTTTTCCGCCAACTTTATGCGCGAGGCACCGGACTACGCCGCCGAGCTTGGAGACCAGGCGTTGATGGGGACGGTGGTCGAGGTCCTGGATAAGTCAAGCTACTGGGTCAAGATAAAGAGTCCGGAGCCTTACACGGCCTGGGTCAACGAGATGGGGCTCGTGCCGATGAGCGAGGAAGAGCTTCAGGACTACCTTGAGGCTCCGAAATACATCTGCACAGCGGCTTTCTCACACATTTACGAGGAGCCTTCGATGGATTCCAGGATTGTCTCCGATTTCGTGCTCGGAGACATCGTGAGAATCATGTACAGTGTCAGGACGCATGCCGGAGGACGTTACAAAGGCTATGAGGAGGGGCAGGCGGTTCTGAAGAAGAAGTTTGTCGGAGTCGTGCTGCCGTCAGGCAAGACCGGTTATGTTCCCGCTAAAGATGTCGCGGTGTTCTACAAATGGGCCAAAGACCGCAAGGACAGAACCACGGCCGGGAATGATTTCAGGCAGGATCTTCTGACCACGGGTTACAGGTTCCTCGGCGTACCGTACATGTGGGGCGGCACGTCCATCAAGAACGTGGACTGCAGCGGATTCACCCGCAGCGTATATTTCGCCAACGGAGTGCTCCTTCCGCGCAACGCCTCCCAACAGGCAAGGATCGGAGAGGATGTGGGAATATTCAAGGACAACGGGGATGTTGACTGGAGCGGTCTGCTTCCTGGCGACCTTCTGTTCTGGGGCAAGGCCGCGACCGACACCACCAGGGAGCGGATCACGCACGTGGGGATGTACATCGGTGACGGCAAGTTCATCCACTCCGCCCAGGTCGTGCGTGTCAACTCATTGGATTCCAGCGCTGCCGATTTCTACAACCGCAAGCCTGTCCGCGCCCGCCGCATCGTCGGCCACATAGACGCTGATGGCTCCGGAATCATCTCCACCTTACGCAGCCCGTTCTACTTTCCGCGGAATTAGTGCGGTCACAGCCTGTCCGCGCCCGCCGCATCGTCGGCCACATAGACGCTGATGGCTCCGGAATCATCTCCACCTTACGCAGCCCGTTCTACTTTCCGCGGAATTAGTGCGGTCACAGCCTGTCCGCGCCCGCCGCATTGTCGGTCACATAGACGCTGATGGCTCCGGAATCATCTCCACCTTACGCAGCCCGTTCTACTTTCCGCGGAATTAGTGCGGTCACAGCCCGTAAGCGACACCCGCATCGTCGGCCACATAGACGCTGATGGCTCCGGAATCATCTTCACCTTACGCAGCCCGTTCTACTTTCCGCGGAATTAGTGCGGTCACAGCCTGTCCGCGCCCGCCGCATCGTCGGCCACATTGACGCTGATGGCTCCGGAATCATCTCCACCTTACGCAGCCCGTTCTACTTTCCGCGGAATTAGTGCGGTCACAGCCCGTAAGCGACACCCGCATTGTCGGTCACATAGACGCCAATGGCTCCGGAATCATCTCCACCTTACGCAGCCCGTTGATTCAGCAAGTTCATCACCTGTTAATCAACTCGTCTCTAGGCTCGTTGAATTAACAAGCGACATTCAACGGCAATTTCATTTTCCGCAAATCGTGGCAATCTATGCTCAACAGGTCTCATATCTCATCCCAGAATATGTATGGTGGGCGAACTCTTTTTACGATACATATTAATAAATTACGGATTTCTGGTTTCCCCAAATGGATGGCAGGGCTTCATAACGCGCTGACCTTCAAGCCATGGGGCACCACACTCCAAGTTCCAACCAATTATGGACTCCTGGCCTCTTAAAATGACCAGCAGGGCTTCAGATCTTTCTAAACGCCAGACAATTAAGTGCACGGTTATCATTTTCTACCGTAGCACCATCTTGAGTGGAGTCCCAAACCAAGTGCTACATAGCGACCTTAGCCATTTCCAACCAAAAGACCATAGCGCCATCTTGAGTGGAGTTCCAAACCAAGCCCCAACCGTTGCACTACCTTGAAGGGAGATCCATTCCGAGGAACTTCAGGGCCTGCCACTCATCGGCCATCGTGTCACGGACCAGAATCCGCATAAGGACGTTTTTCTCCTTGATGGGCAGTAGGATGACATCCTTGGCCCTGGTGACGTAGTCATACCTGACAACATAATTCATCATCTGACCGTAGGAGGTGTCCGGATTATGATGCCGTTCCTCCCTGATGTCATATTCACTGCCGGTGTTGGAGTTGATGGCAAGCAACATCTTTTCCGGACTTCCATAATAGGAAGAGAGCCTGTCATATTCAATAACATTATAGGTAATGACAATGAAATCGATAAGTTGGTTTTTCTCTTCAGGTGATAGGCCATCAAACATCCTGTGAAGTTGAGGGTACCTCAGGTAGCTGCCACGTGAACAACATCCTTCAATCTCCTTGAGGTTTTTACGCATCTTGGTCGAGGCCACTCTACGCGACAGCTTTTCCGAAAACGGATGATCGGAAAACGCGTAGGCCAGAAAGTTCCATCGCCACTTGATCGCCTCCTGATGGATATTCCTCTCAACCGGATTGTTATAAAGGTAGGCAATGCTGGTCCTTATCTTTTTGTTTCCGATTTTCGGAGCGCTTCCGAATGGAGACTGGAACAGATGGCCAATGTTCGGGATCGTGACGCTTACAGAACCGGAAGTGATGTTCCTATCCGACACAAAGCCCTCAGCCCCCCGCTTCAAGTCACCGTAATATTCATAGGAGAACGTCATATTCACCATTCTTTCGAACCCGCTGAGCGTAGGTAAATCCGGAGCCTCAACCAATTGATGAATATGATCGTACATCTCGCACAGACCCAGAACTGTCACTCCGTACCGTTTGGCGCAGGTGCAGAACACAGTGAAATAAACCAGACAATCCTCCAGACTGTAAAATATCACAGAACCGTTCTGTGACCGTTGATAAATGTGGTTCGGTGAACCGGACAGAAACTTTCGACGCCTCATAGCCTTCCCCTCTTTAAAAGTTTTACATAGTTAACCCACATCATTCTTTCAGGTGGACTGGTTGATTCCAGACCAGAGAACGATGCTTCACAAATATGGGAAATTAATCTATGATTAGCAAGAGTGTGGACCGTAAAACATCATGGGTTCGTTACTTATAAATTACTGGTAGTCAATTCCAGAGAGCAGAACTTCATAATGCACTGACCTTCAACCTGTGGAACGTCACACACTCTGTTCCAATCAATTGTGGATCTCTGGTCTCCTAAAATAGAGGGCAGGATCTCATAAAGTACTGAGACTCAAGCCGTGGAGCTTCACGTTCTCTGTTCCAACCAATTATGGATTTCTGGCCCTCCAAAATGACTGGCAGGATCTCATAAAGTACTGAGAATCAAGCCGTGGAGCTTCACGTTCTCTGTTCCAACCAATTACGGATTTCTGGTCTTCCAAAATGACTGGCAGGATTCCATAAAGTACTGAGACCCAAGCCGTGGAGCTTCACGTTCTCTGTTCCAACCAATTATGGATTCCTGGTCTCCAAAAATAACTGGCAGGATTCCATAAAGTACTGAGACTCAAGCCGTGGAGCTTCACGTTCTCTGTTCCAACCAATTATGGATTTCTGGCCTTCCAAAATGACTGGCAGGATCTCATAAAGTACTGAGACACAAGACGTGGAGTTTCACACTCTCTGTTCCAACCAATTATGGATTCCTGGTCTCCTAAAATAGAGGGCAGGATCTCATAACGTACTGAAATTCAGTCTGTGGGGTTTCACACTCTCTGTTCCAACCAATTACGGATTCCTGGTCTCCAAAAATGACTGGCAGGATCTCATAAAGTTCTGAGACTCAAGCCGTGGAGCTTCACGTTCTCTGTTCCAACCAATTATGGATTTCTGGCCTTCCAAAATGACTGGCAGGATCTCATAAAGTTCTGAGACTCAAGCCGTGGAGCTTCACGTTCTCTGTTCCAACCAATTACGGATTCCTGGTCTCCTAAAATGACCGGCAGGATTCCATAAAGTTCTGAGACCCAAGCCGTGGGGTTTCACACTCTCTGTTCCAACCAATTACGGATTCCTGGTCTCCTAAAATGACTGGCAGGATTCCATAAAGTACTGAGACTCAAGCCGTGGAGCTTCACGTTCTCTGTTCCAACCAATTACGGATTCCTGGTCTCCTAAAATAGAGGGCAGGATCTCATAACGTACTGAAATTCAGTCTGTGGGGTTTCACACTCTCTGTTCCAACCAATTACGGATTCCTGGTCTCCAAAAATGACTGGCAGGATTCCACAAAGTACTGAGGTTCAGACTGTGAAGCTTCACTGACTATGTTCCAACATATTATGGAATCCTGGCCTCTTGAAATGACCGGCAGGATTTCAGATCTCACTAAACACCAGACAGTTAAGGCACGTTCACTGTCAGGTCACTGAGATCGGGCTATGAGGGCGGATCAGTTGTCGGCGGCGAGGAGGGTGATTATGCGGTCGATCAGGGGGTCGATGCGGGAGGCGGGGGCGAGGGAGTTGTTGGTCATTATGGAGAAGATGATGGTGTCGGACTTGGAGCCGGTGGAGGGTTCGATGTAGCCGCTGAAGCAACGGACACCGTTCATCGAGCCGCTCTTCAGGTGGACACGGGACTTGACGGTGGCCGGGGCATCCTTCAGGCGGGATTCATAATGACGGTTTCCTGGCTGGCCTATGGTCTGGATGTAGTCAGCGAAGGACGGACTGTCCATCATAGCGGAAAGGAAACGCACAAAGAAGGACGGGGAGATGTAGTTGTGGCGGGCGAGGCCGCTACCGTCAACTATACGGACATCATCGGCGCTGACACCGATGTTCTTCATCACCTCATTCACAGCCACATAAGAGGAATCGTAGGAGGCGGAATGATGAAACCTCCGGCCAAGGGTCCGGAAAAGGGTCTCGGCGTAGAAGTTGTCGCTTTTCAGGTTCGTCTCACGGGCTATGCGCTTAAGGGACGGGGAATATGTCTGACCGAGCATATTCAGGTCATCCACTCTGGAGGCGTAGGGGGCATATTCATTGGAAGAGAGGTTGGAGCGGACGCGGCCGAGACGGATGTCGGCGGGGCCTTCGGAGACGGGTACTCCATTGGATTTCAGATATTCACAGAAATAATGGGCGCAGGTGTAGGCTCCGAACTTGTTGCTGAACTCCTCGGTTTTGGGCTTGCGGTCGATGGCGAACGAGCCGCGGATCTCGGCGTAAGGAAGGAATTCGGAGTTGAAAAGGTAGAGCTGGTCGCCGGTGCCGGCGGGAGCGGTTCTGCAGGGATATTCATACCTCATCCACGGGGTGTTCGGGAAGGAGACCGTGACATTGACGGGCGAGCCGACGGACGGGCCGGCGCTCACGCGGAAGTCTTGGGCGTTCTCGTAGAAGCAGAGGCCGTTGCCGCCGGCTCCGTAGGCTGTGCCGATGTCCTGGTAGCTCCATGTGTCGTGCTCGATCGGGCCGTCGAAATAGCGGCCGTCGCCGATCACCTTGCCGTTGATTTTCTTGATTCCGGCCTTGTCCAGGAACGATTTCCACTGGGCGAAAAGTTTGGCGCGGGGGATGGCGATCGAGTCTTTCGAGGCTATGGTCGGGTCACCGCCGCCCACTATATATAGGTCGCCGTCAAGGATTCCGTCCTTGATGGATCCGCTGTAACCGATGCGAGTGACGTACTTGAAGTCGGGACCGAGGCGATGGATGGCCAGGCCGGTGGTTATCAACTTCATCGTCGAGGCGGGGACCATCCTCTGGCCGCTGTTCCAGGAGGCGAGGGTGTCGCCGCCTTCGGTCAGGGCAAGGACCCCGAGGACGGAGGATTTCAGGGATTCGCTTCGGGAGATTGACTCGACATATCTCTGGGCTTTGGTCTTGGATCGCGCCTTGTTTGTGGAATGCAGTTGCGGGGAGGAGGCCACTTCGACAGGCTCAGTGACCGTGACGGGTAGGGACGCAGGTCCTTCAACAGGCTCAGTGACCGTGACGGGTAGGGACGCAGGTCCTTCGACAGGCTCAGTGACCGTGACGGGTAGGGACGCAGGTCCTTCAACAGGCTCAGTGACCGTGGTGGATAGGGATGCGGACTCTTCGACAGGCTCAGTGTCCAAGGGGGCGGAATCGATGCTCAAAGGGGTGACCAAGGAACCGGATGGTCCCTGCGCTTGCCGAAGGGCCACGGCGGAAGGGGCGATGGCGACCGACATCACCAAAGCGCAAACACAAGAATTTATGAATATTCCGAATCTCATAACAGTTGTCTTTTTGAATTTCAAGCCGTTCCAAGGCCCACGGATGAAAACAAGGAACGGCAAGAGTACAAAAATAGTGTTTTATTGCTAAATTTGCAGCGTGTAAAACCGCTTATGCGGAACTAACTTGAATCAAATTGTCATTGAATATGAAAAAATGCGTCCTTGTGTCCGGCGGTGCCGGATTTATCGGAAGCCACGTCACCGTGGAACTTATCGAGGCCGGCTACGATGTGATCGTGGCCGATAATATGTCCAACTGCGATGAGACCTGCTACGAGGGAGTCAAGAAGATCACCGGAATGGAGGATATTCCTTTCGTGAAGATGGATTTCTGCGATCCTGTGGCGACAGAGTTGCTGTTCACGGCCAACCGGATTGACGCCGTGATTCATTTCGCCGGCTTCAAGGCCGTCGGAGAGTCCGTCAGCGAGCCGCTGAAATATTACCGGAACAACCTGGAATCATTTATGAATGTCATCGAGACCGCAAGGAAGCACGGATGCGAGAATATTCTGTTCTCATCCTCCGCGACAGTTTACGGCGAGCCTGAGAGGCTTCCGGTGACGGAGGTGTCGCCAAGGCAGCCGGCCACCTCCCCTTACGGGAACACAAAGCAGATGTGCGAGGATATTCTTCGGGACTCCGTAAAGGCATATTCAAATGTCAAGGGAATCGCGCTGAGGTACTTCAACCCGGTCGGAGCGCATCCGTCGGCGCTGATCGGCGAACTGCCGCGCGGCGTGCCGAACAACCTGGTGCCGTTCATCACCCAGACCGCCATCGGCAAGCGTGAGTGCCTCTCCGTCTTCGGCAATGACTACCCTACTCCGGACGGAACGTGCCAGAGAGACTTCATCGACATCGTGGACCTGGCGAAGGCGCACGTCTTCGCGGTGCGCAGAATGCTCGACGGCAAGATGAAGAAGGAATATGAGATCTTCAACATCGGTACGGGCAAGCCGCTGTCGGTGATGGAGCTCATCAATGCGTTCGAGAAAGCCAACAACTTGAAGCTGAACTACAAGTTCGCTCCTCGCAGGGCCGGAGACGTTACCGCGATCTGGGCGGATCCTACGCTTGCCAACAACGAGCTTGGCTGGAAAGCGGAGAGGTCAATCGAGGACACGCTGGCCGCGGCCTGGGCTTGGGAGAAGCATCTGGCAGGGAAATAAGTCCGTGGAGGGCAACATTTAGAATCCGCTTTTGATTCGTTTGAAATGTTCTTTGAAGTGAAAAATCTTCAAACAAACAAATCAAAACAGAGTATTAGGCTTCACGAAAACGAAAAAATGGGGAAGGCCATCCGGTCTTCCCCAAATATTTTTCTGCAAAGAGAACGGTTACTTTACGGTCGCCTTGATGAGTTCGCTGAGCTTCTGATACATAGCGTCAGTCTTCTCAAGGAGTTCCTTGCGGATTCCGGCATAGTAGGCGGACTTCTTGCCTTCCACCTTTGCGTTCACTTTGTCCCTGAGGTCATTGTAGAGTTTGACAGCCTCGTCGAAGAGTCCGCCCAAAGCCTCATCGTCAGCTTTCTGGTTAAGTGCGCTGAAGAGGGAGCAATCATCGATGAAAGCTCCGATGACATATTCAATGTCCTTCTTGATGTCTCTAAGATTCATATCTCGTTTTGTTTAGACTTAAAACTTGGCGAATATACGCATTTTTTTTCGATTTACGAATATGGAGGCGCAATGCTGAGGGCGGCGAGTCACTTCGACAGGCTCAGTGACCGATGAAGCCGGCTCAGTGACCGATGAAGCCGGCTCAGTGACCGAAGGTTATTTGAAGAGACTTCGGACGAGGGCGGGAACGTCAGCCACCTTGACAACCTCGATGCCTTGCGGTTTGAGGTCCAAGGAGGCGAACGAAGAAATGAATATCTTCTTGAAGCCCAGACGGGCGGCTTCACTTACACGGCGGTCGATCTGGGCGACCGGGCGAATCTCGCCGCTGAGTCCGATCTCTCCGGAGAAACAGTTGTCGGAGGGGATGGCGAAATCAAAGTTGGAGGACAGAACAGCCGAGATGACAGCCAGGTCACAGGCCGGATCACTGACCTTGAGCCCGCCCGCCATATTCAGGAAAACATCCTTTTGGGCGAGTTTGAAGCCTGCCCTGCGCTCCAGGACCGCCAGAAGCATATTCAGTCGCCGCACGTCGAATCCGGTGGCGGAGCGCTGCGCCGTGCCATAGACAGCAGAGCTGACAAGCGCCTGAACCTCAAAGAGAAACGGTCTCGTGCCGTCCAGCATCGCGCTGATGGCGGTGCCGCTAAGTCCGGCCTCGTGCATCGGGATGAGCAGCTCGGAAGGGTTGGAGACTTCGCGGAGTCCTTTGCCGGTCATCTCGAAGACAGCCAGCTCGGAAGTCGAGCCGAATCTGTTCTTTATGCTGCGCAGGATTCTGTACGAACCTCGATTGTCGCCCTCGAACTGAAGAACCACATCCACAATGTGCTCCAGAATCTTCGGACCGGCGATGTAGCCTTCCTTGGTAATATGTCCGATCAGGATGACCGGGATGCCTGTCTCCTTGGCGAAACGCAGAAGGATCGCAGCAACCTCCTTGATCTGGGTCACGGATCCCGGAGTGGAATCAACGGTCTGCGAGAACATTGTCTGGACGGAATCCACAATCATCAGGTCCGGGTTGATCTCACGAGCCTGGGCAACGACATTCTCTATCAACGTCTCACTGTAGATCTGGCAGTTGGAGGCATCTCCGCCCAGACGGTCGGCACGCATCTTGACCTGACGCAGGCTTTCCTCTCCAGTGACGTACAACGTCCTGAGTGACGGGCAACCGAGCGGAATCTGAAGGGAAAGGGTGGACTTGCCGATTCCCGGCTCACCACCGATCAGTACAAGAGAGCCTTCCACGATGCCGCCGCCGAGGATTCTGTCGATTTCCTCATTGTTCAGGGAAAGCCTCGCCTCTGAACGGGAATCAATCTCGTTCAGTTTCTGAGGTTTGCGGCTGGCGCCCGGGACGGTGTCCGCCACGGTTGACTTCCTGGGGCCACCCGTGACGACTTTCTGCTCCACCATCGTGTTCCACTCCCCGCAGGCGGGACAGCGTCCCATCCATTTGGGATATTCATTACCGCAATTGGAACAAAACCAGACTGTTTTCTCTTTCATATTCATCAATATTACATATCGTTCGGTTGGCTCTTCGACAGGCTCTGTGGCCAAAGGAAGGTAAATTCAGTTACCGGCAAAGGTAGTGCCTATGCCAAACGTCGGTTGGTGAGTCTGCGAACCACAGGTTCAGTGCCCAGGCGACAAAGCGAGTGTCCGCGGCCGAACAATATTCAAAGATAGACATTAGGACGGGGGGAAGACAAAAAAATTGCAGCATCTGGGTTTGGACCCGGACACCGCACAAAATCCCTTTCGGGAATCAACGGCTGAAATTACTCAGCTGTAGCAGTTGAATCGCAGCAAGCGGCGGTTGAGTCGCAGCAAGCGGTTGTTGTGTCAGTTGCAGCCTCAACTGCAGCCTCTGTAGCCTCACCTTCAGCGGCCTCGGCCTTCTTCGCGTTGTTACCGCAAGCAGAAGCAGCTACCATAAGAGCTACAACTGCGAAAGACATAAATACCTTCTTCATAATAATTATAAATAAAAAACTATTGTTACTCTACTCACGTTTTTCTGACCGCAAAAGTACATAGTTTTCTGAAATTTACAATATTTTTTTATAAAAATTTTATCTAAATCGATCTTCTTGGCAACTCACACTTCTCCAAACCGGAGATTTCTCCGCTTACAATATGAAAGCGAAGCGCCAGACGAGGCACGTCTCCAGAGCCTTGGAAGCCGCACGCGCCCGGATTCATAAAGAGAAAACCATTTCTTTTATCCCTGAATACCTGAGGAATATGCGTGTGCCCACAGACGAATATGTCCGGATGATATGAGTCAAGAAGAGCCTTTGCCCGCAGATCGTACATAGGTTGGTGCGGATTGAAGGCCCAATAGCTGCCGCGCCGTAAACCGATGTGGGTCATCAGGATTCTCATGCCCTCACACTCAAAGTTCTGGAAGGCGGGATATTCCTGTCTCACATCAAGTCCGTCGCAATTGCCGTGGACTCCGATCAAAGGCTTGAACGCGGCGATGTCCCGCGCGCACTGAAGCGTGCCGAAGTCTCCGGCGTGCCAGATCTGGTCCACCGGCTCAAGGAACGCCCTCACATCATCAGCGAACACTCCATGAGTGTCGGAAATCAATCCGATGTACATTTTAGTTACAGTTTAATCACAATCTTCTTCTTGTAGAGAATCCACAGAAGGGTGAATATGATGGTGACGAATATGAAGGCCCACAACAGGGAGGTATATTCATTGGCGCCGAAGTAGTGGCTCGGGGCGAAACCGAAGAATCCGTAGCTTTTGGCGATGACTCCGGAGAACACGAACGCCATCAACGCGTTCATGCCCATGGCCTTGAATGGAACGAAAGGTTTCTCATACCCCTTCACGTCAAGCAAGTACGCAAGGAAAGCCAGGGCGAGCATCGCCCAGCCTCCGGCGTAGAAGACGTAGGAGACTGACCAAAGAGGCTTGTTAATCGGAACCCAGATGCTGAGGATCACACCGAGGATCAAGGACAGGCATCCATAGACAAAAGTCCTGTTGACAACCCTGTCAGGGGAACAGTTGGTAGCGGACATATTCTTTTGGGAGGCGTGGATCATCGAGCCGATCAGGTAGCCGAGAAGGCAGGAGCAGGCCGCGGTCATGGAGCCGAGGACACCCTCCGGGTCGAAATCGGTCCCGTTGTAGCCGTGGTAGCAATGGTTGCCGCCGACCAGCCAGGTGTCGATTCTCATCGAGACATTGCCTTCGAGGGAGAACGCGCCGGGCTCACGGCCGAAGATCAGTAATATTCCCGTGTAAGTCACGCAAAGCGTCGCGATCGCGGCCAGAATCTTCTTTGGCTTTTTAAGCCACAGGGCAAGGCAGCCGGCGATGGCATACGCCATACCTATTCGTTGGAGAACCCCGAATATTCGTTTATGCTGAAGCCAGTAGAGGTAGTTCTGGCCGAAGGACCAGGTCTCGTCGTGGAGCGAGGTCGGGAAGAACGGGTACAGGTTCAGCGCGAAGCCGACCAGAAAGATCAGCGCGCCCCTTTTCAACACCTTCAGATAAGCCTTGGCGGTCGTTTTCTCGTACTTTGAGAAAGAGAACGCCATCGCGCATCCCATACAAAAGATGAAGAACGGGTACACAAGATCCGTCGGGGTGCAACCGTCCCAACCGGCGTGCTTGAGCGGCGGGAATATGTGCGCCCACGTGCCCGGATTGTTGACGATGCACATAAAAGCGACTGTCAGTCCTCTAAGGACATCCAATGATTCGTAACGTTTTTTCATAGGCGCAAAGTTACTCTTTATTATTCAATGTTGTATCTTTGCAGTATGGAGATTTTCTATGCTAACGAAATAAATGGCGGACTCGCTCTTCTGGACGCGGACGAGAGCGCGCATTGCGTGAGGGTGCTCCGGCATCGTGTCGGGGACGAGGTCACCGTTGTGGACGGCATCGGGAATATGTACCGTTGCCGCCTGAGCGACGATTCGCCCAAAGGAGCCGCGGCGGAGATCCTGGAAACCGTTCCCGGATGGGGTGGGCATTCATATTCATTGAATATGGCGGTGTGCCCGACGAAGAACAACGATCGCTTCGAGTGGTTCGTGGAGAAGGCCACGGAGCTTGGCGTGGACGTGGTCTCGCCGGTCATCGGGGAGCGTTCCGAGCGGAAGGCGTTCAAGGCGGAAAGGTCCCGCAAAATCGCGCTTTCGGCGATGAAGCAGAGCCTGAAGGCGAAACTGCCGCTGGTGGAGGAACCGGTCTCCGTACGGGATTTCATCCTGGGACATTCCGGGGATTCCGGTGTCAAGATGATCTGTTACTGTTTTGAGGGTGAGACTTTAAGGCGATCAATCAAGGATGTGCTGGAAGGGCTCCCATCTGATTCGGCGGTCACGGTGCTGATCGGCCCCGAGGGGGATTTCTCTCCGGAAGAGGCACGTCTGGCCGTCGGGCACGGTTTCGTGCCGGTCCACCTCGGGCCAAGCCGGCTGCGCACAGAGACGGCGGCAGTGACGGCGGTGACGGCCTGCTACCTGCACTTTATGGAATAATTTTATGAATATGCAAAAGAAGACTATAGATGAGATCCTTAACGAGACGTTGAAGGTTCTTAGAGACGGAGGAGTCATCCTCTACCCTACCGACACGGTCTGGGGATTAGGTTGCGATGCGACCAATCCTGAGGCTGTCGCAAAGATTTACGAGATCAAGCATCGTTCGGACAGCAAGTCGCTCGTACTGCTGGCCAGCAGTCTGGATCAGATAGCGTTATACGTAAATGAGATTCCACCGATGACCATAGATCTGGTCGAGGTGAACGATCGGCCGATGACGTTGATCTACCCGGGGGCGAAAACCTACCCGGCACCGGCAGAGGGAGAGCCTTGGAAGGCTGACCGCTACCACTTGGCGCACAACACCGTGGCTGCGGACGGCACTGTCGGGATCCGCATCCCGATGATGGAGTTCTGCCAGCAGCTCACCTACAAGCTCGGCAGGCCTATCGTCTCCACCTCCGCCAACATCTCCGGTGAGCCTACACCGAAGAAATTCGCCGACATCTCCGACGAGATCAAAAACGCGGTTGACTACACCGTTGATCCCCGTCTCGAAGCCGGGGCCACCGGTCTCGCCTCCCAGATCATCAAGATCGGCCTCGACGGCGAGGTTGAGATCATCCGGGCGTGATTAGTAATTCATTACAAATTAGATATTTACCGAATCCTGCCATTCTGCACAGACTGGCAGGATTTCATAAAACGCTACTAATCAATGCGTAACGCTCCCCAATGCCCCTCAGGGGCTGTCGCAAAGCGACTGGGGTTGGATTATCTCCACAAAAAAAAGTCGGAGCAGCGAATGCTGTTCCGACTTTTTCGTGTGGAGATATAGAGATTCGAACTCTAGACCCCCTGCTTGCAAAGCAGGTGCTCTACCAACTGAGCTATACCCCCGGACTATTCCAGAAAACTCTGGATTAGTAGGCCCTGGCAGAGTTGAACTGCCGACCTCTACATTATCAGTGTAGCGCTCTAACCAACTGAGCTAAGAGCCTGTATAATAATGAAAGATTAGTACAGAGTTCCGAACTCGAAACCTTGTACAGAGCGTCTTCCGCTGTCGGAGCAAAACCCCAAAAAGGAGGTGTTCCAGCCACACCTTCCGGTACGGCTACCTTGTTACGACTTAGCCCCAGTTACCACTTTCGCCCTAGGCCGCTCCTTCCGGTCACGGACTTCAGGCGCCCGCGGCTTCCATGGCTTGACGGGCGGTGTGTACAAGGCCCGGGAACGTATTCACCGCGCCATGGCTGATGCGCGATTACTAGCGAATCCAACTTCGTGGAGTCGGGTTGCAGACTCCAGTCCGAACTGGGACGGCTTTTCGAGATCCGCATCCCCTCGCGGGGTAGCTTCCCTCTATGGCCGCCATTGTAACACGTGTGTCGCCCCGGACGTAAGGGCCGTGCTGATTTGACGTCATCCCCCCCCTCCTCACACCTTGCGGTGGCAGTCCCGCCAGAGTGCCCAGCATCACCTGATGGCAACTGGCGGCAAGGGTTGCGCTCGTTATGGCACTTGAGCCGACACCTCACGGCACGAGCTGACGACAACCATGCAGCACCTCGACACCTGTCCGAAGACTCGCCCATCTCTGGGTGATCCAGGTGCCGTTCGAGCCCGGGTAAGGTTCCTCGCGTATCATCGAATTAAACCACATGTTCCTCCGCTTGTGCGGGCCCCCGTCAATTCCTTTGAGTTTCATCGTTGCCGACGTACTCCCCAGGTGGATGGCTTATCGCTTTCGCTTGGCCACCGACAGTGTGTCGCCGGCGGTTAGCCATCATCGTTTACGGCGTGGAATACCAGGGTATCTAATCCTGTTCTATCCCCACGCTTTCGTGCCTCAGCGTCAGTTACGGATTCGCCAGATGCCTTCGCAATCGGTGTTCTGAGTGATATCTAAGCATTTCACCGCTACACCACTCATTCCTCCGGCGGCATCCGCACTCCAGCGCGACAGTATCAAGGGCAGCCCCGGTGTTGAGCACCGGAATTTCACCCCGACTTGACGCACAGCCTACGCACCCTTTAAACCCAATGAATCCGGATAACGCTCGCATCCCCGTATTACCGCGGCTGCTGGCACGGAGTTAGCCGATGCTTATTCGCCTGGTACTCTCATCGGACGTGCGCGACGCCCTTATTGCCCCCAGGCAAAAGCGGTTCACAGCCCATAGGGCCTCCTTCCCGCACGCGGCATGGCTGGTTCAGGCTTCCGCCCATTGACCAATATTCCTCACTGCTGCCTCCCGTAGGAGTATGGGCCGTGTCTCAGTCCCATTGTGGGGGGCCTTCCTCTCAGAACCCCTACCGATCGTAGCCTTGGTGGGCCGTTACCCCGCCAACAAGCTAATCGGACGCGAGCCAATCCGTCGCCGCCGTAACTTTCAATACAATGCCATGAAGCATCGTATCCCATCGGGGATTAGTCGGCGTTTCCACCGGTTGTCCCCGGGCAACGGGCATGTCGCTCACGCGTTACGCACCCTTCCCGCCGGTCGCCGCCAGAATATTGCTATCCCGCGCTGCCCCTCGACTTGCATGTGTTAAGCCTGCCGCTAGCGTTCATCCTGAGCCAGGATCAAACTCTTCTTTGTATAATACACATATTTCCAGTTCGACCCCGACAACTTCATTCTTCTAAAAAAAAGAATCAACGCTCTCATTTTCGTTCTCGGTACTTGTTGTACTAATCTTTCAATATTGTCAATGAACTTTCCCGTTATTTCCGAAACGGGCTGCAAAGATAGCGACTTTTTCGTTCCCTCCAAACTTTTTTTGACTTTTTTTTCATTTTCACGCAAAAATTAGCGAAAAGAGCACCGATTCTCCGAAAAATAAAGAAAATAACTTGCCCCACGCATAGCGATGAAGCAAGTTATTTCCGATCTCTTATCAAAAGGAGCATCCTAATACCAGACGGCCGGCTCCGCCCCCATTTCAAAGACAAGTTCCCCGCCTTTGACAATGTCGGAATATTCAATGTAAGCCTTATCGTAAGGTTTACCGTTCAAGGTGACGCTCTGGATATAGCGGTTCGCATCACTTAAACCGGAGGCCTTGATCTTGAACGTGCCTCCAGCGACCTTCAAATCAACCGCCTCAAACGCCGGAGCGCCGAACCAGAACCTTGTTGAAGCAGGCTCGATCTCATAGAAGCCCAAAGCGGAAAGGGCGTACCAGGCGGACATCTGGCCGGCATCCTCATTGCCGCAGAGACCGTCATCGGCGTTCTTATAAAACTCTGAATATATCCGGCGTGCCAGATCGGCTGTCTTGTACGGCTCGCCTGCCATAGTATAGAAATAGATGACGTGGTGGCTCGGCTCGTTGCCGTGGGCGTACTGACCGATGAGGCCGGAGATGTCAGGAGAAGCGTCCTCACCGTCTATTCTGGAATCAGCGGCGAAAAGCGAGTCAAGCCTCTCGACAAACTTCTCGCGGGAGCCGTAGAAATCAACCAGGCCGGAATAGTCGTGCGGAGCGAGCCAGGTATATTGCCAGGCGTTTCCCTCACAATAATCATTAGCGCGATGCTCCGAGGAATATGGATTGAACGGAGTCCTCCAGCTGCCGTCTGTCATCTTTCCTCTTGCGAACAAAGTCTCCGGATCCATATAATTGCGGTAGGAATGGCTGCTGTTACGGAAATATTCAGCGTCATCCGGCTTGCCAAGGTAATCAGCGGCGGCGGCCACAGCTGCATCCGCAATGGCATATTCCATATCAAAGGCTATTGACTCAAGCATTGTGTCTGAAGGAATATACCCGTACTTCTGACGGTAGTTCAGGCCGCGGATGGTGTCCGTCATAGTCGCCTTCATCGCTTCCCAGGCGAGGTCACGGTCAAAGCCGTCGAAGCCTTTCACGACAGCGTCGGCGACGGCGATGACACCAGGGTTGCCGACCATACAGTCCGTCTCGTTGCCGACCAGATGCCAAACTGGAAGACGACCCTGCTTCCGGTAGATCTTAAGCATCGAAGCGACCATATCGTTCTCCCTTTCCGGATGCAGGATTGTCATCAGCGGCATCTGGGCGCGATAAGTATCCCAAAGGGAGAATGTGGTATATTCAGCCCTCGGATCATCCAGATCACTGAATATCGAAGGCATTATCATCGTGTGGTAAAGCGCTGTGTAGAAAATTGTTCTGGCTTCAGGATCATCAGTGGACACCTTAGCCTTGGAGAGTTCCGCGTTCCAAGCCTCGCGGGCTGCATCGACCGTGGCCTCGAAGTCCCAGCCCGGAAGTTCCGCCGACATATTCAAAGCCGCCTTTTCCTCGCTGGCCGGGGAGACCGCGACCTTCAGCATCACCTGCTCGCCTTCGGTGGTGTGGAAGTCGGCGCGGAAGTAGTTCACTGAATATTCCTTACCCTCAACGGGATATTCCTTGGCGGTGATTTCGTCGATGGAGTCGAACGGCTTTGAGAATTGGGCGCGGAAGTAGATTTTCTGGTCTTTAGCCCAACCCGTAGAAAACCTGTAACCCTCTATGGTACAACTGTCTATGACGGTGAATTTCGTATCGTATGCCCTGTCCCAACAGCCGCCGTTCTCAAGGTCGAAGACCACCGCTGAGCTGTCGGAAGCCGGGAAAGTGTAACGGCTGAGGCCGACCCTTGTCGTGGCCGTCATCTCGGCGGTGATGCCGTAGCGGGTCAGAGGAACGCTATAGTAACCTGGTTTGGCGATCTCTTTCGTCCTGTCGGCGTAGGACCACATTCCTGAGGCCTGCGCGGCGGCGATCGCTTCCGGCGAAGCGTCTTTCGGTTCCTCCCCTCTTGAATATCTCACCGTGCCGACCACCGGCATCACGGTGATGTCGAAGAGGTCTCCGATTCCGGTTCCGCTCAAGTGTGTGTGCGAGAATCCGATGACCGTGGAGTCACTGGAATGGTAGCCGGAGCACCAATCCCATTGCTGAGGGATGCTCGTAGGTCCCAACTGCACCGCGCCGAAAGGCACGCTCGCCCCGACAAACACGTGCCCGTGCCCGCCTGAGCCGATCCTGACATTAACGTACCCCGTGTAGTCCTCCAGTTCCGTCGTGGCCGGAGAACAAGCCGCCAAAGCACCGAGGGCGGCGATGATTATTGTCCTTATCGTTTTCATCGATTGAATATTATCGTTCCGCTAAGATACCTATTCTTTTTTGTTGGAGCAAACACGGAATGACATCATTATTATTTCTGGGTCCTATATAGGAGTTGGCTAACATTTCTCTTATAGCACTGATATTTAAACAATTGCGCACCATTGATAGTCCTGCGCAAAAATCGGTATGTAAAGGACGATAATCTCCATCGTTATCATATAAGACAAGGTGTGGCGGAAGATCCCGGACTTATGCATCGGGTGAAAAAAGTGGCTTTCCGCACCCGACTCCAATCAGGAATGTCTCCCCGGGTGTATAACCACCATTTTTTCACCCGGAATAATAGTTGTTTGGATCTGAAACGACAATGCCGCACCTAAGGTTGATGGATGTGAATCAGGAATGACACCTACTGTTCTGCCACAGTTTCCTTCCACTGGCCCGAAACTGATGTCTTGTCCTTGTTGGTACACCAGAAGCGCTTTTCCTGTACCAACGGCATCTTTTTGTCCATTTGGTACACCAGAAGCACGTCTCCTGTACCAACACATCTCTTATTCCATTTGGTACACCAGAAGCGCGTCTCCTGTACCAACACATCTCTTATTTCATTTGGTACACCAGAAGCACGTCTCCTGTACCAATGGTGCGCCCCAGTATATTCGGTGCATAACAAAAGCCTCCTCACGTACATTTTCTGTTCTATGGAACAATAGGAGACCCGTCCTTCCAGGTATGAAAAGTTATGCGCACCTAAAACAGCATTCACTTTATAATTAGTAAGTTGATGTTTCAGGTGTGAGTATATTCGCACACCTAAAAGTCGGCGCCCCCGGTACTGAACGTTCTATTTGTGTTCCGGGCTTCCAGGTGCGAGAAACCATACTCACCTAAAACAGCATTCACTTGATAGCTAATGAGTTGGTGTTTCAGGTGTGAGTATATTCGCACACCTAAAAGTCGGCGCCCCCGGTACGGAACGTTCTATTGGTGTTCCGGGCTTCCAGGTGCGAGAAACCATACTCACCTAAAACAGCATTCACCTGATAGCTAATGAGTTGATGCTCTGGGTGCGAATATATTCGCGCACCTGAGCGTTACGGCATATTATGGTATGCTGAGCCTTAGATCCTCACAATATTATGTCTGATTAGACTTGAAGGCGCTGTAAACCATTAACAAACAGAGTTTGTGTCTGCCCGCAATCGCTTGGATGTCGGCACGATATGGAGGAAGGTAGTCAACTTGTATATATTTCCCTGCTTTTTTGTAAAATGGCGGCATACGGTTATGCTTCTACGCCTGTGTGAGGTGCGGCCGTATGCTGCCTATGGATCCGAGAACCACAGGCAGCATATCCACAGGCTTCACATCGTACTCAGGACGGTTTTGTATGCCGCCATATTCACAAAATGCGGATGCCGCCCACTCGTATATAATCGTCCACGCAAACAATGTCAGCGATAGCGAGATTGCGGGCGAGGAAAAGGCGTTGCGGCAATATGTTTGTTCAGCGACTGCTTGTTTGCCATATTATCAACCGCCGTATAGTCACCTTATCTTTAGCAATTGACTACAATTGTGCATAAGTTATTGACAGGTAAATTATTGCCGCAAAATATCCATTTTGCCGTAAGTATTTAAGCACCAACGCAATAAGCAAAAAGTCCGTCAACTCCTATATAGTACCTTAATTTAAGAGACAATCGGTGAATTCGCAGGCACTATCACCTGGATATTAACCTGATATCTTAGAAGCTGTTTTGAATTGTTTGAAATGTTCTTTGAGGTGAAAAATCTTCATTTTCTTCCCGCTTCTTCAGTCAGATAGCACCGCTATCTTCCTTGGAAGAAGCGGTCGAAACTGAAGTTTTTCACTCTCAAACCTTCAAACAAACAATTCAAAACAGCTTCTTAAACTTAGTCAACAGACATATAGTTCCCGGAATTCAAACCGGATTCTGAGATTTTGATTATATTTGTTATTATTTAAGGTAATTTGAAAGATTATGGGCTTTTTTACTTTTCCTGGAGAACAGGAGCATAGGAGATTCAACTATAAGCCCCTCTACTACGATAAGGAGGAGGAAGAGCGCCGGCAGAAGTTCGGAAAGGTTGACGGCACTTTTGAGAAAGAAAAGGAGAAAGGTGAATATGTACCTGGCTCCTACATCCGCGGGTCGCTGCGTGAAGGCAACTACGCGAGAAGGACAACCGTGGCCACCAAGGCACAGAAAATCATCGGGATGGTCGGATTGGTCCTGCTCGCTGTGGTCCTGATTTATTTCACGAAATTCTATTCACTGCTTTAGGATGGAACTCAGGATACTGCCTGGAAACATAGCGAATATGATCGCCGCGGGAGAGGTTGTGCAAAGGCCGGCTTCCGTGGTGAAGGAACTTGTGGAGAATGCCGTAGACGCGGGGGCGGAACAGATCTCGGTGATAATCAAGGACTCGGGACGGACTCTGATCCAAGTCATAGACAACGGCAAGGGGATGAATCCGGACGATGCCGTGCTCTGTTTCGAGAGGCACGCCACATCGAAAATCGCGACCGCGGAGGATCTGGAGGACATCACGACCTTCGGATTCAGGGGCGAGGCGTTGGCCTCGATCGCGGCGGTGGCTGAGGTGACGCTGAAGACCCGCACGGAGGATGAGGAGGTTGGCTGCCAGGTCGAGTTCGCGGCGTCGGTCCACAATTCCACGACAGAGATCGCCACTCCGAAAGGGACAAACATAGCTGTCAGAAATCTTTTCTACAATGTGCCGGCCAGAAGGAAATTCCTGAAGTCGGACAACGTGGAGTTCAAGCATATTGTCGAAGAGTTCACGAAAGTGGCTCTGACGAGGCCTGAGATTGGGTTCTCGCTCAGTCACAACGGGAAGGACGTTTTCGTTCTCAAGCCGGCGAAATCCTTGAAATACAGGATTATGGATCTTCTCGGGGCATCTGTCACCGGAGATGTTGTTGATGTCTGCGCGGACACCTCCGTGGTAAGCCTGAGGGGTTTCGTTGGAAGGCCGGACACGGCGAGGAAAACTTTGGGAAACCAGTTTTTCTTCGTCAACGGAAGGTATTTCCGGAGTCCGTACCTGCACAAGGCCGTTATGAAGGCCTACGAGGGGATGATCGCTGACGGAGTCACTCCATCCTATTTCATCTATCTGGAAGTGGATCCGCACAGCGTGGACGTGAACATCAGCCCGACTAAGTCCGAGGTGAAGTTCGAGGACGACTCGTTCATATTCCAAGTCGTCTATGCTTCGGTGAAGGAGGTGCTGGGGAATGCGTTCGCGGGAGGGATTGATTTCAGCAATCCGGAGGCTAACGACATGCCGGTGCTCGGGTCTCATTTCTCTGAATATCAGCCAGAGAGCATTCCGCAGGTGGCGGTTGACGGTGGGTACAATCCGTTTGACCCGGTCACTTCGGCAGGATCTGCGACGGATGAATATGGTGCCGTAGGGAGGGGCGCTTCGACAGGTTCAGCGACCGAACTTGGCGGCCCGGCGGACGGAATGTCCGGGAAATTCGGTACTGAATGGAGGGGCGCTTCGACAGGCTCAGCGACCGAACTTGGCGGCCCGGCGAATGAGTTTGGCGGCCCGGCGGGCAAAGGATATGGCTCGGCGACCGGATGGAAAGACTCCGGAAACGAAAGATTCGGGCAATATGTTGACCGGCGGGAGGACTATGGCAAACTTTTCGAAGAGAAAACGCTGCCGGTCACACAGACCATCATCCTCGGCGGGAAATATATCGTCGCCCCGGCAAGGGACGGCCTGATGATTGTGAACGTCAGAAGGGCCAGAGAACGAATACTTTACGACAGGGCGTTGGCGGCCCTCACAAAGAACGAGCACGTCACGCAAGCGAATATGTTCCCGGTGAAGGTAGAGGTCGGAGCCGCGAACAGAGCCGTTTTCGACGACAAGGCCGAGCTGCTCGCCAGACTCGGTTTTGACATCTCACCGTTCGGGACAGACACGATTGTGGTCAACGGGGTTCCGGAAGGATATTCGTGCGAGGCGGGAAAGATCCAGACGATGGTCTCTGACCTGCTGCTGATCCTCTCGGATGACAGTTCATCGCTGCCGGGAGTGATGGAAGCGGCTATGGCTGAGAAGATTGCCCTGCTGGGAGCGTCAAGCTGCGACCCGCTGGCTTCCCCGATGGAGGCACGGCACCTGCTGGACACCCTGCTTTCAAGCAGCAACCCCGAACTGACCGGCAATGGCAAAAGGATCATGGCGATCATGACCTCCGCTCAGGTGGAAAAGTTATTTTAATTTTTTGAATATTATAGGATTATGCCCTACTACTACGATGACAGGCAATCAGGAATAGGCGGATTCCTCAACAGGTTCCCGCCGGTCACACGGAATATTCTGCTGATCAATATCGTGATGTACATCGCCACGGTGATCAACCAGAACTTCATGGTCAGCACATTCGCGATGTTCTACCCGGCCTCCCCATTCTTCCGCATCTGGCAACCAATCACTTACTTGTTCATGCACGGAGGGTTCTGGCATCTGTTCTTCAACATGTTCTGCCTCTTGATGTTCGGTTCGGCACTGGAGAGGACGATCGGTTCAAAGAAATATCTCATCTTCTATTTCGTGGCCGGACTCGGAGCGGTGCTGACCCACACTGTCGTGGAATATTTCCAGATGGAGGCAATGGCGTCAGCCAATTCGGGAATCCTCTCCGCAGGACAGATCAATCTTCTGCGCACCCCTACGCTCGGAGCCTCCGGAGCGATCTATGGAATCCAGATCGGCTACGCTATGCTTTACCCGAATGACATCTGGACATTGATATTCCCGCCAATCTCTCTGAAGGCCAAATGGTTCGTCCTGATATTCATCGCCATTGAACTCTTCACCGGCGTGACCGGGACAATGGACGGCGTGGCGCATTTCGCCCACCTCGGAGGAATGCTGTTCGGCTTCCTGCTACTTCTCTACTGGAAAAAATCCGGAAAACTCTGGCAAAGGTGACAAACTGATCTGGGATGAGCGGGAATTCACATGAGACTTCGTTCAGCGGCATCATGGCGAGATTGCTGATGTTGATTTCGGCTTTCCTGCTTCTGCTCAGTTACGCCTCGATGGTCGTGAATCCGGCAAAAGCCTGGTATATGACCGTCTTCGGGCTTTTGTTCGTGCCTATCGCGATCCTGAACGGGATATTCCTTGTCCTTGCGATCAAAAGAGGCTCGAGTTCGTTTCTGATTCCACTGCTGGCGTTGCTCCCTTCGCTGATATTCATCGGCCGGTATTTCCAGTTTTCATCCGGTGCGGCGGAAAGAGGATCAGAGACAGTCAAAATACTGACTTACAACGTGGGGCACTTCGCCTTGGGAAGCGCTCAAGAGTTCAAGGAAGAAGGCGGCAGGGCGGCATGCGCCGACTCGGTCGTGAGGTTCATCATGGAGAACGATGCCGACATCGTGTGCCTTCAGGAAGTCAATCTGCCTGGGGAATATGATGTGGCGAGGTTCTTCGAGAAGCGTTTCCCCGGGTACCATGTTGGTTACTTCATGTTCGTGACAGACAAGGGAAGTTACGGCAACGTGACACTGAGCAAATTCCCTATTCTCAACAAGGGGAAACTGATGTTCGACAAAAGCTCGAATCTTGCGATATTTACTGACCTGAAAATCGGAGAAGGTGCCGAAATCCGGGTCTATAACTGTCATTTTGAGAGTTATAACGTGTCGTTGTCACGGCTCAAGAAGTCTGTGGCGGACAAGGACGGAGAACTGATGTGGGAGACGGAGGAGAAAATGAAGAAGTCCATCAGAAGGAGGCCGGAGCAGGTGGACAAAGTGATGTCGGACATCGAGGACTGCACGCTGGAGGCCATCGTGACGGGAGATTTCAACGACAATCCGATGTCGTACACCTACAACCGTCTAAAGAAGGGCCGGGACGACTCCTTCGTGGAAGCCGGCAAAGGCTTCGGAGCGACATATTCATTCCTCTGGCCTTTCATCCGCATCGATTATATTCTTTACCCGTCGCATTCACCGCCGTCTCCCATTCCGTCCCCCGCGTCCGCTACTCAGACCATTATCCCGTCATTGCGGAGATTAACCTGAAATAGCACACCGAAGACTTTGTGACGGAATAAGGTTTGAACCATTCGGACAATTTACCCCATAGGCATATACCCCTCTCGACCCAAGAATTTTGGTAACGTGCAAAATTCTGGTTGAGAGGGGTATTGCCTATCCCTGACTGTATGCCACTTCGATGCTTCGACAGGCTCAGCAACCACAAGTTCAGCAACCGCAAGATAAGTGGCAACAAGTTTAGTGACGGAATAAGGTTTGAACCATTCGGACAAGTTAGCCTATAGGCATATACCTCTCTCGACCCAAGAATTTTGGTAACGTGCAAAATTCTGGTTGAGAGGGGTATTGCCTATCCTTTAGTACTACTGAACAGAATTAATGTCAATGAGATTGTTGAGGATCGCATAGACGGTGAGACCGGCGACGGTCTTGATGCCGGTCTTGCGCGTGATGTTCTTACGATGCGTGATGACGGTGTAGATGGACAGACTGAACTTGTCGGCGATCTCCTTGTTGAGCATCCCCTGCGCCACACAAACCAGAATCTCCTTCTCCCGCGCAGAAAGCTCATCCCCATCGGAAGCCACGTCAGGCTGCCGAGAATCATCCGCCGAATGAATCTTCTTCAATATCCCCACAGAATCATCATATAACGAAATAGCCCCGTCATACTGCTTCAGAACATCCTCCGTCACAGCCGGCCCCTCCAATGCGATCACGGAAGCGTCGCAAAGCTCGGCGATCGCCAGACGCCCCTCCTTCCGACCCTGGAAATCAAAGACAGACGGGTCAATGATGATGATGTCCGGAGCCAGATTGCGAAGCCTCGCCTCGCTGGCCCTTGAACAGTCAACCAGATTCTCCTGAACCTGAAATTCACCGTGTTCAGAAAGAATGCTCTCAAGCCCCCTGGCGACAATGTCAGACGGCACGATCAATGTCACAGTCTTCCTATTTTCCATCACGCTCAAACCCGCTTACTATCGGCACAAGAATATTATTCTCAACGTAGGTATGCCTCCTCAGATCATCGTGCAGATGATATATTGACAGCAACACCATAATCTTCAACTCGTTGGAGCAGTCCCCCGGAAGATATTTCATCACGATGTTCTTCAAGTCCTCAAGCTTCTCCTCCACGTTCTCGTGATGCTCCTCGAACTGCTCGATGGAATATTCAGAAGCCTTCACCCCGTCCCGCCGCAAGGCCTCGATGTACGGGAAAACGACCTCCTCCTCGTAGGCGAAATGCTTGTCAAGCTCATCCCTGTAGTCGTTGAAGAATTTCAGGACAACCTTCTTCTGCTTCTCGTTGAACGGAGCCACAAGCTTGTCGAACGAGTTCTCCAACACACGGAGAGCCCGCCCCATATAATAAAGGTGCGAGCTATGCAGGTAGTCTATGATGTTCCGGATGTCGCCGCCGGCCAGTTCCTCCTGTGACGGAATGTGATCCGGAAATGAGTAAACGTTGCAGATCAGGATGAATGTGTCCGGGTCGATGCCACATTTGCGGCAGGCCTCGGCCACCGGCAGCCCGGCGTACTTCAGGTCAAGACCCATTCTGGAAATCACCTGGAGCAGACTGTAGTCGATGTCGATCAAGTCCGACACGGACATCTCTATTGTATATTTCTTCATATTCAGATTTATTTACATTCCCTCAAGCCTTCGCACCTTCACCGAAAGCGGAGGAAGAAGAAATTCCCCTACAAATATATTAAATATTCCTCAATAGCCTCTATATCAGCAGTGCGGTGATGTGGAAGCCGATGAAGGCGGCGAGCCAGGCGACCACCATCGTGTAGACGCAGACCGCCACGGCCCAACGCCATTTGCCGGTCTCGTTCTTGATCGCCACAAAGGTAGCGATGCAAGGGAAATAAAGCAAGATGAATATCATATAGGCCACGGCGGCAGGCAGGGTGACCGAGCGCGCCAATGTGCCTTGAAGCTGGGTGCCGGCGGCAAGGACATCCGTGTCGGCGGCCTCGACAGCTTCGGAGACAGCCGGCTCATCCGAAGCGTACATCACGCCCAAAGTACTGACAACCAACTCCTTCGCAACGACACCAGTCAACAGGCCGATGTCCATCTTCCAACTGAAACCGAGCGGATCCAAAGCCGGTGAGACAGCCTTGCCGAGCTGGCCGATGTATGAGTGCTCCTGCTGGTATTCCGCGCCTTTGTCCGAGCGCGGGAAGTAACCCAGGCACCAGATCACGACTGAGCCGATGAGAATCGTGGTCGCCATCTTCTCAAGATATTGCTTTCCCTTCTCCCAGGTGTGTCGCCAGATGGCCTTTCCGGTCGGTACCCTGTAAGGAGGCAGCTCCATCACGAACGGGAGGTCATCCTCCTTGATGAAACGGCTCAGCACGACCGCCGACAGAATCGCCAGCAGGACTCCGAGGAAGTATATTCCTAAAAGAGCGAGGGCAGAGTTATGCGGGAAGAAAGCCCCGGCGAGCAGGACGAAGATCGGCAGCCGGCCGGCGCAGGACATGAACGGGATGATGGCGATCGTGATGAGGCGGCTTTTGCGGCTCTCGATGGCTCTGGTCGCCATGATCGCCGGCACGTTGCAGCCGAAGCCCATAACCATCGGGATGAAGGACTTGCCGTGAAGGCCGATGCGGTGCATCAACTTGTCCACGATGAACGCGGCGCGCGCCATATACCCGGAGTCCTCCATTATCGAAAGGAAGAAATAGAGTATCAATATGTTAGGCAGGAACACCAGCACACTTCCTACGCCGGCGATCACGCCATCCACGAGAAGATCCTTGAACCAGCCGTCCTTCATAAAGTTCGCGACGAAATCCCCGAACTGCCCCACCAGCCAGTCGATCCAGTTCATCGGATAGTTGCCCAAGGTGAACGTGGACTGGAAAATGAGGTAAAGAAGGAGTATGAAGATCGGGAACGCGGCCCATTTGTTCGTGACGACAGCGTCAATCCTGTCGGTGACGGTCTTCCGCGGCCTGGCTTCGACATGCTGGGTGTAAGTCTCGGCGAGGGCTCCGTGGATGAATGAATATTTCGCATCGACGATGGCGGACTCCGGACTCGTGTGGATCAGGTTCTCTATGCGGGCCGTCTCCTCGGAGCGCACCTGAGCAATCTCGCCGGCGTTCGGCAGGGTGGCGATCACCCCGTCGATCTGCTTGTCGTTCTCCAGATACTTGATGGCCAGATAGCGGGTGGAGTACCTGTCCCGGATGTCCTGGTTCTTCTGGATCAGGAACTTGATGCGGTCGATGCTCTTCTCCAGTTCAGGGCCGTGGTTGATGTGGATGTGTCTGGCCAGCCTCTCGTCGTGCTGCTCGTAGATTTTGATCACGGTGTCCAGCAGCTCGGGGATGCCGGTCCCGTCACGGCTCACGGTCGGACAGACAGGCATTCCGAGAAGGTAGCCAAGCTGCTTGATGTCAAGGCTGTCTCCCCTCGCCTTCAACTCATCGTACATGTTCAGAGCCATCACCACACGAAGGTTCATGTCGATAACTTGGGTAGTGAGGTAGAGGTTCCTCTCGATGTTGGAAGCGTCCACGACATTGACCACGACATCAGGCACGTTCTCGACCAGGTTCTTGCGGACGTAGAGTTCCTCAGGGCTGTAGGCTGACAATGAATATGTTCCCGGCAGATCCACGAAGACGAACCTGTAGCCGCCATATTCAAAATGCCCTTCCTTCGCGTCCACTGTCACGCCGCTGTAGTTGCCGACGTGCTCGTGGCTGCCGGAGGCGATGTTGAAGAGGGATGTCTTTCCGCAGTTCGGGTTGCCGACGAGGGCGACGCGGATGACGTGGTGCCTCTCCTTTGCCAGACGGGCCATCTCCAGATTCAGCGCGGCGACCTCATCGCAGTCCACGTCGCAGATGGACGTGAAGTCCTGCTTGGAGTCAACGGAGGCCTTGGCCTCCTCCTCGCTGATCACGTCGATCAGTCCGGCTTCGGAGCGGCGCAGCGAAACCTTGTAGCCAAGTATTTCATATTCAATAGGATCTTTAAGCGGAGCGTTCAGCACGACCGCAACACGCTTTCCGGAGATGAAGCCCATCTCGATGAGCCTCTTCCGGAACCCCCCGTGGCCGTTCACCTTGGCGATGACTCCGACCTCTCCAGTCTTCAGTTCAGAAAGTTTCATATACCTTGTCTCACGCAGACAAGTGATTGCCTGCTGTAAAAATTATCTCTCAGTTGCCACCGACACCGCCGGCATCCCACTCCTCCAGCATAGTAACACCTTGGTCAAATTACGATACAAAAATATTCATTTTGTAAGATTTTCACAATCGCTAACTGTTGGTATTCGCCAGCGTGGCAGGCAAGAAGTTGATTATCAACTATAAGAGCCATCTCCTGGTGTCAAATCCAAGACCAGGATATCAGTCATTTAGCTATAAAACAAGCAGTTAAGTGCCACGGCACTAAAAAGAGAGGGCGCATCACCGTGCTGGTCACCATCACAAAGAGTGGTTAAGAAGCGGGAATATTTCCCAATTTATTGGCATTGACCAAAGATTGGTTTGATGTTAATTTTGCAGCCTGAAAAAAAGGAAAATCAAAAAGTGTTCGAGGCAAAAATAAAGTCACTAACCATCATCGTGGCGGCGATGTTGCTGTCTATCAGCGCGTTCGCCCAGGTTGGCGGCACCGTTGTCGATCAGGCGGACGGTTCGCCGGTCGCCGGAGCCGCCGTGACCATAAAAGGTAACCAGGCGGTCTGGGATGTCACTGACTCTTTGGGGCGGTTCAAGCTGAAGGCCACCGGCGGGACGCTTCAGATCACTTGTCTTGGTTACAAAACGCTGACCACAGCGGTAAGGAAGGACGGAAGATATTCATTAGCCCAAGATTCATTCGCCATCAACGAGGTGGTGGTGACGGCGACCGAGAGCCACGGGCTGACAAGCTCGTCACGGATCGGGCAGGACGCGATCGCGCATATCCAGCCGTCAAGTTTCGCTGACCTGCTGGAGTTGCTGCCAGGCGGACGCTCCGTAGATCCTTCATTCTCAACTCCGAAGACCATAGATTTGAGAGCTGTTTCGGTCTCCGGTGACAACTACAACACCTCATCCCTCGGAACACGTTTCCTCATCGATGGAGTTCCGGTCAACAACGACGCGAACCTCCAGACCACACCGGCCTACAGTAACTACGGATCATCATTCGTCAACGCCGGAGTCGATATGCGCACAATCACAACCGAGGATGTGGAATCCGTCGAGATCATCCGCGGAATCCCTTCAGTTGAATATGGCGACCTCACCAGCGGCCTTGTCAACATAAAGCGGCGCAAGGGCGGCAACGACACCAGAGCCCGCTTCAAGGCCGATATGAAGAGCAAGCTCTTTTACCTCGGCAAGGATCTGGAGTGGGGCAAGACCGACAAGCTGACGATGAACTTCAGCGGTAACTTCCTGGATTCCAGGGCGGATCCAAGGAACACGAGACAGAACTACAAGCGCCTGACAGGAAGCTACAGGATCGGCAAGACCTGGACCGGGGAGCTTGTCAGAACCCTCAGTGGAAGCCTGGACTACACCGGTTCGTTCGACAACCAGAAGTCCGACAAGAATCTGGACTTCGGCGACTGCGGTCCGATCGAGACCTACAAGTCCAACTACAGCCGCTTCGCGCTGGGCGGGGAATATACAGTCCGGAGCAAGAGCCTGAAATCGTTCTTCCAGAGCCTCGACATCACAGGGTCCCTGACCTACGAGAAAGACCTGATCGACAGATGGAAATTCGTGGAATATAGTTCACCGATGCCGCTTTCGACCAGTCTGGAGGAGGGCGAGTTCGATGTCACGATCGTGCCTTACAAGTACGAGGCCACCCTGAAAGTGGACGGAAAGCCGTTCTATGCTTACCTCAACGGCACGGCGAAGTTCCGCAAGGACTTAGGGAGCATCTCAAACACATTCAAGGCCGGTGCACAGTGGAATGTCAACAAGAACTTCGGCAAAGGCACCATATTCGATCCAGAGAGGCCGTTCTCCGTGGATATGAATGTCCGCCCGAGAGATTATTCCTCAATCCCGGCCACACACCAGATGTCGGCTTTCATCGAAGACAATTCCGTCTGGACTTTCGGAAACGGGTTCAAGGCCGAATGGCTCGCCGGAGTGAGGGTGGCGGCGATGGCGGGAGCCGGAAAGGAATATTCAGTGAATATGAAGCCGTACTTCGACCCGAGGCTGAACCTCAGGCTGGAGAAATCCCTCGGCAAGGATGTCAAGGTCGGACTGTCCGGAGGAGCCGGATGGCACACGAAGTTCCCGACGATGGATCAGCTTTATCCGGATCCTATCTATTACGATGTCACTCAGATGAACTACTGGCCTGTCGAGGAGAATCTTCGCAGGATCAACGTCTATGTGCTGAAGATTAATCCGACCAACTTCAATCTCAAGGCGGCGAGGAGCTTCAAGTGGGAGATCGCCGCCGATGTGCAGGTCGGCCGAGAGTTCTCGTTCAACATCGACTATTTCAGGGAGGATATGACCTCCGGGTTCAGGTACGCCAGCGAGTTCACACGGCTCATCTACAAGGACTACCAAGAGGAGACGATCGACAAGAGCACCCTTACCGGCCCGCCTTCCGTGGAGACGACCCTGTGGGTTCCGGACACACTTCTGGTGGGATATTCATTCAACACGAACGGCAGCCGCACCCTCAAGGAAGGCATCGAGTTCACCTTGTCCGCTCCGAGAATCCGCCCGATCAGGACCAAGGTCACCGTCAGCGGCGCCTGGTTCAGAACGAGGTACAGCAACAGCCAGCCGACATATTACAGGCCTTCGGTGGTCGTGGCCGGCAAGACCTATCCTTACGTCGGCTACTACAAGGACACGGACGGTTTCCTGCGCGAGGTGTTCAACACGAACTTTATGTTCGACACCCAGATCCCGAAGCTTGGGATGATCTTCTCGACCTCGTTCCAGTGCCAATGGTTCACCGGAAGCCAGAACACGGCGAAAGACGCCCGCCCGATATCCTACATCGACAAGAATCTGGAGAGCCACCCTTTCACGGACGAATCCGCCGCGAACGGAATCCTGGCGCAGATGATCCGGGAATATACCCCTTCGATGTCCATCTATTTCAGAATCCCGTTCAGTATGAACATCAACCTCAAGGCCACCAAGAAGATCTACCACGACAAGATCTCCTGCGCCCTGTTCGTGAACAAGATTCTGGATGTCTCGCCTGACTACAGGACGAATATGGGCATCCTCGTCCGCCGCTCCGTCCTGCCGTACTTCGGAATGGAGCTTAACTTCAAACTTTAATGAATATGCTGACACACAAAACCATACGAAATATTCTCCTGATGCTTTCGGTCGTCCTTTGCGGGTGCGAGAAAGACTCCGGCCAGAACGTATTCTCGATTGTGACCCTCAACGTGACCTGCCCGTCCGTCAGCGCCGGAATTGAAAGGGTCGAGGTGGACAATTCCCTTGACGGGTCATTCATCCGAGACCTCAACACGAGGCAGGAATATGATATTCCGACATTTCAGGTCGGGACCGCCACGGTCAAGCTCAGGAAAGGAATATATATGATCTCCTTCGACGGCAAGGCTGTGTTCAGCGACGGTCAGCGCAAGAAGGTACGTTTCGCGGGTTACAACTCGCCGATGACCTCCGTGACCTTGCTGAACGACAATGAGACTTTGAACCTTGAATTGACAGTACTGAAATGAACAGGATCGTCTGCATAATATTCACAGTTCTGGCAGCCATGACACCGGCCCGTGGACAAGATAAATCTGATGTCAACTCGGCCTCGGAGAGATACCTGTCCCCTGTCCGTGCCTTGGGGCGAAGCGAGATCGCCTGCCACAACGCAGGCAGTTTCCTGCTCTGGGACATCCCGACATATTCAGAGATCAAGGCGGTCTATGACTTGCGCCGGGAGGATGACGCTCTACTGCCACAGGAAGGCGATGGGCTGGATCAGGGTTCGGTGAAGGTATATTCATTGATCAGATTGCAGAACCATTCGGCGGTCAGGGCCGGGGCGGAATATTCAAGAGGGGTGAAAAGGAACGTCCTTTGGAACTCCACATCGGATTTTGAGCTGCTCTACCCGGATGTGATGGTGGACACGATCGGCGGCAATCTCCAGAAGGAGCAATATTCATGCTACGGAGCTTGGTCCAGGCTGATCGGGAAGGCGCACATCGGGGTTTACGGTGGTTACAGGGCACTGCACGAGTTCCGTCAGGTGGATCCGCGTCCAAGATCGGTCACATCCGACCTGAACGCAGCGCTGACCGGTGGAGTCGCGGCCAAAGGCTATGTCTTTGACCTTAACGCCGCGTTCAGGGTTTACAAACAGTCGCAGGATGTCAGTTTCTATGATCCGCTTGGGGCGAACACCTCGGAACTGCATTTCACAGGTCTGGGAAGCCATTTCGCCAGATTCGACGGTGCGGGAGACTTTACCTCAAGCAGGTACAATGGCCACGGTTGGGAAGTCTCCGCGACGGTCACGCCGGGCCATCCCGATGGTTGGACCGGATTGCTGTCCTACAACAGCTTGGGCATCGAATGTCTGCTGGTCGCCAACAATGAAGTGCCGATCACGGATCTGTGGATTCAGAAAGTGGAAGGTCTCGTCGGTTACAAACGGCTCAGCAGCTCCGTGAAGTGGAATGTTCTCGCAGGGATAGGCTACGAGCTGCGGCAAAGCACGGAGAACATCATCGACACGGGCAAGAACAAGGAATATGCTGTGTTAGGTTCCCTGACTATGTACCGGAACCGGATTCTGTCCGCCAATCTTAAAGGCGCGGTGGAGATTCCGTCAGCCGCAGGAACGATCAGCGTGGCGCCGGACTTTGAATATTACCAATCGTCCGCCGAATACATATTCCCGAAAAGGGAGATGTCCTTCGGATTCGCGGAGGCGGGTTTGAACGCGGGTTTGAGGAAGTCGCGCAAGGAGTGGCTGTTCAGCGCCGAGGTGAGGTTCAACCACGCATTCGGGATGGCCGGGACGCTTTCGATTCCGGCGGAGTACACTGAAGCGAGGGTTCTGGATCATTACGAGCATTTTCATTCGATGATCACCTCAGACCGGACGACAGCCGGACTGAGCCTTGGAATCCAGCGCAAGGTCGGGCAGAACACCGCCGTTTTCCTCCGGCCGGATTTCACGTTCAGAGCCATCGACGGCTTTGGGCACGCTGGGTTTCTGACCGCCGCGATAGGACTGGCGTTTTAGAAAAGAATTCAATCATTGTTAACAACTAATAGATTATGAAAAAGTTACTTTTGATCCTTTCGGCAGCGCTCGCGCTTGCGGCCTGCAAAGATGAAGATCCGGTCTTCACAATTTCAACCGAGGAGTTGAAGTTTGACGCCAACGGAGGCGAGCAGAAAGTTTTCATCTCCACCAACAGAGACTGGACGGCACAGGTGCCGCAGACAGACACTTGGTACACGGTCTCGGCTCTCAGCGGAACTTCCGACACTGAGGTCACCGTCACGGTCGAGCCTTACGAGGACGCTACCCCGAGAACCTCTACGCTGACATTCGACACGGCTCTCGGACTGCGATCTTTCAAGATCACCCAGAACGGTCCTGTTCCGCCGGAGCAGCCTGAGTCTTCCGCTTTGAAGGTCAGAGGCAAAGGTGGCAGAGTCGCTTTCCCTGCCGTTCAGGGCTATGTGTATGAAGTAGGTGAGACTCCGGAATGGATTTCCGTGGCCGAGACCAGAAAGGACAGTGTCGTCCTTCAGCTTGACACCAACAGGACCGACGCTTACCGTACCGCTGATGTTGTTCTCAAGACAACCGCCGGAGCGGAATTGGAGAAAGTCTCTCTGGAGCAAAGCTGGAGAAACATCGAGCCGGGCGAGGTTCTTATCGAGGAAGTGTTCTTCACCAGCAACGCTCTTCCTACAACCGGCAAGCCGGACAAGTTCCACGGGGACCAGTATTTTAAGATCACGAACAACTCCGACGAGCTTCTCTATCTTGACGGCCTTATGATCTCAGAGGCAAAGTACCCTTCTTCCACAAAGACTCCGTTTGAGTTCCTGGATCCGATCAAGAAAGAGGCCTGTGGTGTGGGAACCGTCTATGTCATTCCTGGCGGCGGACACGATGTTCCTGTGGAGCCTGGTAAATCCCTGATCATCGCGAACAACGCGCAGAACCATCTGGCGACCAATCCGAACTCATTCGATCTGAGCGGCGCTGATTTCGAATGGTATGACAAGTCCACCTCATCATCCAACCAGGATGTGGACAACCCGGATGTGCCGAACCTTGACATCTGGTTTACTTACACACTTTCAATCTGGGTTCTCCACGACAGAGGATTCGAGGGTTACATCATCTCTATGCCACCTTACGGTGTCACAAAGGAATCCTACCTCGCCGGCTATAAGTGGGAAGGCAAATACATCAACCACTCCCTCGCCGGAGACTTTGAGATGAACATCTCCAGAGCCTACAAGATTCCTAACACTTGGGTTCTGGACGGCGTGAACACCGCCATCGAGGAGAACTTCCAGTACACCAGTTGGGATGAGTCCATCGACGCCGGCTGGACACACTGCGGCAAGATCGACAAGGACCCTGAGCGCTACGGCAAGTCCGTCCTCCGCAAGAGAGGCGATGACGGCAAGCTGACCGACACCAACAACTCCACCAACGACTTCACCCCGGACTCCACACCGTCGTTGAAAAAATAGGACGATTGGTCAAAAACAGGTAAAAACGGCTATCCCGGATTTTGTATGTCACAAAATCCGGGATAGTTGTTTTTTTATCACTTTTTATGCATTTTTTTCCATTCCAATGATAGTTCCAACATGCCATTCACCCCATCTCCAATCAACCTGAAAGTCGCCGTTTCCATGAAAGGACACGCACAGGGGGGTAACCGCCTCATTATTAATCACTTATGGATATAAAAGATGAACGGGGTTTGCTGTCGCAGCAGTCCCCGTTCGCAATTCTAACCTAAAACTTAACCTATGAAAAAACTATTCGTTGCAAAGGTATATCTTTTTTATAAAACAAGCAAGGTTGGATGAATTTAATTTGTTCCAAACTACTGTTTTTCTGCTCCAAAAGGCGGAAATGATGTTTTTTGCCTTTTTTGCTATTGTTATTCTGCATCTTTTTCCGTTTCCGATGCGACCTCTTCAGTAATCTGCACCTTCGGCAAACAACTTTCGTCAAGTTTGATTGTCTTGATGCGGACATCCATCAAAGGTTTGTCCCTCTGATCGGTAGCCACCTGAGCGATTCTGTCAATCACATCGAGGCCGCTGACCGTCTCCCCGAAGACAGTGTAGGCACCGTCAAGCTGAGCACAGGCATTAGCGTCCTGCACAATGTAGAACTGTGAGCCGGATGATTCCTTCTTCGGGTTGGCCACATCGCCTCTGCGAGCGGCGGCGAGAGCGCCCTTCTTGTGGGTATATTCAGGGACAAACTCCGCGGGGATCGTGTATCCCGGGCCTCCCTGGCCGTACTTAGCCACAGCAGCGGCGGAAGTGTCACGCGTGAAAGGGTCGCCTCCCTGGATCATGAACCCGTTGATGACCCTGTGGAAGAGAAGGCTGTCATAGTAGCCTCCCAAAGCCAGTTTCTCGAAGTTCTCCCTGTGCAAAGGAGTCTTGCTGTAAAGTTTAACCTTGATTGTACCGAGATTGGTCTCGATGTCAAAAACCGGCTCTTCCGGCAAAGTGGCGATTGTCTCCATGATTGTCTTTGCTTTTGCGGCTTCCTCAGCGGCCGCGATTGAATCCTGGCGGGCCTTCTCGGCGGCAGCCTCGGCGGCGGCTTTCTTGGCTCCGCTGCCACAGCCGAACATCATGGCCGCGGTGGCGGCACATGCCAGGATAGTGAAAATGTTCTTTCTCATATTCATTGAAAATTAAAATTTGCGGTAGTTGTAGCCCAGGATGTCGAAGATCTTGAAGGACTCGGCCTGAAGAGCGGCTTTGTACCTGTCAAGATTCTTGTCCTCCGGCCTGCACCACTGCACCTCGCTCAATGCGGTCATACGAGGCAGGAGCATGTACTCCAGATGCTCCGGCGTGGCGACATATTCAGTCCAAAGGTTGGCTTGGACGCCAAGGATGTGCTTCCGCTGCTCCGCGTCAAGACCCTCAAGAGGCTCGTAGCCGTAAACTTTCTCAAGCGGAAGATCTCCGCCGATGCCGAAAGGCTCCTTGTCCTGATCCTCGGACTGATAGTAGTCAAAGTAGCAGTAGGTGTTCGGGGTCATGATGACGTCAAATCCCATCGCGGAGGCCTTGATGCCGCCGTCCGTGCCTCTCCATGACATCACGGTCGCACCCTTGGCGAGCTCACCCTCAAGGATCTCGTCCCAGCCGATGATCTTGCGGCCGTGGTCGTTGAGGAACTTTTGGACACGTGCCGTCACATAGCTCTGAAGGAACTGCTCCGCAGTGTGACGCTCGTCAGCCTTGATGCCAAGGGCCTTGATCCTGGCCTGGCAGGCAGGGCACTTCTCCCACTCGGTCTTCGGGCACTCGTCGCCGCCGATGTGGATATATTCAGAAGGGAAGATGTCCATCAGCTCCGTGAACACATCCTCAAGGAAAGTGAACATTCCATCCTTACCGGGGCAAAGGACCTGATCCGAGATGCCCCATCTGGTCCAGACCTCGTAAGGGCCACCGGTGCACCCAAGCTCCGGATAGCCGGCCAAGGCACCCATCATGTGGCCAGGAAGGTCAATCTCCGGGATCACCACAATGCCCAACTTGCCGGCGTAGGCGACAATGTCCTTCATCTGCTCCTGAGTGTAGTAGCCACCGTAGCGGACGCCGTCATTACTGCCCCAATCCTTCTTGATGACAGTACCGTTTCTGAACGCGCCTATCTCCGTGAGTCTAGGATATTTCTTGATTTCAACCCTCCAACCTTGATCATCAGTCAGATGCCAATGGAAGCGGTTGAGCTTGTAAAGCGCCATGATGTCCAGATACTTCTTGACTTCCTCGACGGAGAAGAAATGCCTTGAGCAGTCAAGGTGCATGCCTCTGTAGCCGAAGCGAGGCTTGTCCTGGATCTTCACGCAAGGGAAGAGGAACTTCTCCGCCGGATCAGGATCCTCACCGAATATGCTGACGCTGGTCAATTGCTTCAGCGTCTGGACAGCATAGAGGAAGCCATTGTACGAAGAAGCGCGGACGATGCAGTTAATCTTGCTGACGGCGATGGAATATTCCTCCTCCGCGAGACTCGCGTCATTAAGGAATATGAAGCCCTTCACCTTGTCGTAGTCCTTGTCAAGTCCCATCGGAGTGGCGTAGGAGCATATTCTTCCGCTGACGAATGTGATCTTGTCGGCGAATTCCTTGATGATCTCCTGACTCTTGGCATCAATGGCCTGATCGCAGTTGAAATTGGCGCCGGCACCCTTGAACGTACCTTTCCCAACCTCGACGCTTTGAGGATAAGGGATGACATTGATCGTTGTTTCGGATTCCTTCGCCTTCATTGAACAAGACGCGAAGAGAAGCGCGAGAGCGATGATGTTGATGACTTTTTTCATTTTTGAATATTTTAACGTTGATTCATGCACAAAGTAATCCTTAAAAATACAGGCAAATCCTTTCAAGTTTGCCGGCAAACGCTAAAGATACGAAATTCTTTCGGTTATCAATACAGCAGCAAGCCCAGAATGCCTCCCGCGATGATTATCTTGATCGGTCCGATCCTGAAGACCATAGATGCGACAACGGCCGCCGCGAACAGCCCCCAGCTGATCCAGTCCGGGAAATTTTCCTTGACTATGCTGATCTCAGGCACGAGCCCGTTCCAATCCACGGAGAACATCAGGATCAGGGCCGCGGCTCCGATAAGTCCCACGACCGCAGGTCTGAGGCTGCCCAGGACGCTGGCGAAGACCCGGCTGTTCTTGAACTTTGTATAGAACTTGACTATGGCCAGCACGATCATAAAGGACGGGAGTATCACGGCGAACGTGGCCGACAGCGAGCCGAGGATCCCGACAAGGTGACTCGCACCGGCCTGGTGCAGTACCTCATAGCCGACGTAGGTGGCGCAGTTGATCCCCACCGGTCCCGGGGTCATCTGGGAGATGGCCACGATGTCTGTGAATGCGCTCTCGGACAGCCATCCGTGAGCCACAACGACCTGTGTCTGGATGAACGACAGCATAGCATAGCCGCCGCCGAAGGTGAACAGCCCTATCACAAAGAAAACCCAGAAAAGCTGGAGGATAAGAGCAAGTTCAGTCATTTTTCGCCTCCTTTTTGTTTTTGATGACAGCAATGCTGGCCGAAACCACGATCAGTACAAGCAGGATGTAGATCGGCGAGAAGCTCAGGAACGCCACGAGGAAAAGTGTCACGATGGAGATAGCCCAGGCCCACCAGGTCTTGTTGTTCTTCCTCGCCATGTTGATCATCGGCACGGCGATCAAAGACACCACCACCGGACGGATGCCTTTGAATATTCGCTCAACCACGGGATTGTCCCTGAAGTTTGTGAATATCATAGCGATAAGCAGGATCGTGATGAACGAAGGGAGCACCGATCCGAGGGTCGCGACAACGCTGCCTTTCACTCCGTGAAGCTTGTGGCCCACGAAAATGGACATATTCACCGCAAGCACTCCCGGGGCGGACTGGGCCATCGCTATGATGTCCGGGAGTTCCTCATCGGTCATCCAGTCCCTCTTTATCATCTCGTCCCGGATCAGGGGTATCATGGCGTAGCCTCCTCCGATGGTGAAGGCTCCGATCTTGGCGAAGACCGTGAAGATCTGCCAAAGGGAGACTCCTCCTTGGAGGCATTCAGTGTTTCTTCCGACATATTCATTGATTATAATTAACCATAGCGGCCACGACTTCGCGCGAGGTTCTGCCGTCTGGGCCATGGGAGGAGGAGTGAAACTCCTTGCACCCGGTTGATGCCTCAAGCCGGGCGATGTTCCCCGGCCTCACTCCTGAGCCGGCGAGGATGATGATTCTGCCGCCAGCCTTGATGTTCAATTCCTTAAGGGTGCGCTCCCCATCGTTGACATTGCTAGCATGTCCCGCCGTGAGAAGCCTGTCGCAGCCGAGTGAGATGATGTCCTCCAGCGCCTTGAACGGGTCGGCACACTCATCGAATGCGCGGTGGAAGGTGACATGAAGCCCCCCGGCCTCGGCCATCAATCTTCTGACAGCCTCGGTGTCTATGCTTCCGTCCTTTCTCAATGCTCCGACCACGACACCGTTCACCCCCAGTTCCCGGCACATCCTCACGGATCCGATCATGGCTTCGATCTCAGTCTCGTCATAGACGAAGTCTCCCCCACGCGCCCTGATCAGGACATTCACGGGGATATTCACACGCCTCAGCGTCTCCTCGATGTTGCCTCTGCCCGGAGTGACTCCCCCGCACGGCAGATCCTCGCAGAGTTCCACCCTGCCGGCCCCGCCCCTCATGGCCTCGACCGCCTCCGCCGCATCCGTGCAGCAACACTCCAAAAACCGTTTGTTTTCCATGATGCAAAGTTATACAAAATCCGGATAGAGGCTAAAAAAATAGGATGGTTTTTTGTTAAACATCGCAATTAACAAACCATAAAATCTTAAAAATTGATATATAATAAGGTTTGCGCTTTAACAAATCGCCATAAGCTTCGCTCATAATGCTTTGATTATAGTGTGATTAAAATTTTTATAAGACTATTGTTTTATTCATAATAATTACATATTTTGCGATGTGAATTTGTTGAAAGACGCTTTTTTATACTAATTGCGATGTTTAACAAATTACACTTTGCAAGTAAAAAGCCTATCTGATCAAGTAAGGCGGACGCTTGGAATACGAACCTTATTCAAGTTCACTTGGGGAAGTCAGAAGACCTGTTTTTTACCCAAACCGATTGTTGCGAGACAATTACAAGCTTAAGTGCCTTCCCCGGGTGAACTTATATATAACAAGTCTAGCGCGGCCAATCACAAGTGCGGCTAGTCACAAGTACAACCAATTAATTTTTAGGCTTATGAGTAAAACATTGCATTCTTTGTTGCTGTGCTTCTGCCTAAGTGTGGGCACAGCGTTCGCGCAGAACATCACGGTCAAGGGGACCGTGACTTCCGCGGAAGACGGGCTTCCGGTTGCCGGGGCGTCAGTGTTCGTACAAGGAACCACCAACGGCTCCGTCACCGACGAGTCGGGACAGTACACCCTGATGAATGTTCCGACAGGCAGCACACTGGTCTTCTCCTGCATCGGAATGCAGGACATCAGGATGACGGCCGACAGGGTCGTCAACGTGACAATGTCTCCCGACACCGAGCTTCTTGACGAGGTGGTCGTCACTGCCCAAGGGCTGACCAGAAAGCAGAAAGCCATCGGTTACTCGGCACAGACGCTGACCTCCAAAGAGCTGACCCTGACCCACAGCGCCGAACTTGGCAACTCTCTGGCCGGTAAGATCGCGGGAGCGCAGTTCTGGGGAGCCGGAGGCTCTACTTTCAACGAGGGAAAGATCATCCTTCGCGGAGCGACTTCATACAGCAACGCGCAAGGAAGCGAGCCAATCTATGTAGTTGACGGAGCGATTGTCTCCAGAGCGTCCGTGAACATGGACGATGTGGAGAGCATGAACATTCTCAAAGGACCGTCCGCAACCGCTCTCTACGGATCGCGAGGCGCGAACGGAGCTGTGGTCATCACCACAAAGAGAGCCGCCGACGGGCGGAGCGTCGTCGAATTCTCCTCCACGACATCGGTCGAGACTTACGACAACCGCATCAAACTCAACACCCTCTACGGCGGAGGATCGACCACCGCCGGTCTGACCGCGGCGGCGGCAGCGTCCGACAACCCTAAATCTGTGGACTGGACATCTGTCGGCAATCTTCTGGAAAGACTTGACGATGGCTCATACATCCTTGACTACGGGAGCGATGAGAACTGGGGACCACGCTATGACGGCAAGAGCATGGTGCGATCCGCGCTTTCATGGGATCCGACATCGGACAAATACGGCAAGGCCGACACCTGGGAAGCCCGCCTCAACCTCCGCGATCTCACCAGAGCCGCATGGACGAACAACACCAACTTGGCATTCTCCAAGGCGGGCAACGGATTCAGGACACGAGTGGCGTTCAACAATGTCGAGCGTCAGGGTGTGATGTACAACTCCAAGGCGGTCCGCCGCTCATTCAGCATCACGTCCTCCTTCAAGCCAGCCAGCTGGATCAACGCAGACATCAGCTACCGCTATCGCTACCGCAAAACCAAGAACGCGGCCACCGAAGGGTACTCCGCGGAGGGAAACGTGATCTGCGAGTTCACACAGTGGGGGCAGACCAACGTCAACCTAAAGGAACTGAAGGACTACCTCAGGCCTGACGGCAGCTGGAGGACATGGAACATTGTCAGTCAGGACAATCTCGCGGCGAACTTCCACGACAATCCGTACGGCACCCTGTACAACTACAACATCTTCAACTACAACAGCTACCATTTGGTGACCGCTGATGTCTATTCTTTGCTGCCTCGCAATGTCCGCGTCGGGGTGAGGGTGAACAACGACATCACAGCCAACCGCTACGACGCGAAATACGGCAACGGCTCGACGGTGTTCACTCCGTACTTCCGCACGTACCACACCCAGGCCAACGACTTCACCGCCCAGGCATACGCCACATGGAACGGGCACTATGTGGACAACCGTCTTTCCGTGGAGACCGCCATCTTCGCCGAGACCAGGAAATACGACTACTATTACCTCAACAGTTACACTAACGGTGGCCTGTCCGTCCCTGGCTTCTTCAACCTTGCGGCTTCCGCAAACACCTACAGCACGAACAACGAGGAGACACACTTCAAGACACGCTCTTTCTTCGGAACCGCAACCGTGGGCTGGGACGACCTCGTCTACCTTGACGGCTCTGTACGCTATGACATCGACTCCCGATTGGCCAATGACAACAACTCCTACCTCTATGGAGGAGGCTCGGTCTCGTTCATGGCAAGCAAGCTCATAGACGCTCCTTGGCTGAACTTCTGGAAAATCAGAGGATCCATGGCGCAGGTGGGTTCCACACTGAGCGCCTACAACATCTATCCGACCTACACAGTCGGCACCAAGACGCATGGCCTGACCACAATGTATGAGCCGAACACCCAGGTGAACGCAGCCATCAAGCCGACAATCTCGACATCCTTCGAAGTGGGAACAGAGTTCAAACTGTTCGGCAACAGGTTGTCCGGAGACATCAACATCTACCGTAAGGACACGAAGAACGACATCATCTCGGCGAATGTCCTTCCGCAGTCCGGCTACGCCTACCGCAAGCTGAACGCCGGCATGGTCCGCAACCAAGGCGTCGAAGTCTCCTTGGGGAGGGACTCCGGTACGCACACGGGATGTTGAATGGACTCTTTCCGGAAACATCACGAAGAACAGGAACAAGCTGGTTCGCCTCGCGCCTGACCAGACCGACTACACAATCTACTGGACCAGATTCTACGATGCATGGTATCTAAAGGCGATCGAGGGGAAACCTATCGGCGTGATCTCGGGAGCATCCCGCTTCGTCAAGAACGAAGAAGGCAAACCTGTCATCCAGAAAGGAAGCGCCGCATGGGGAGAAGTAAGGCCGACATGGGAAAGAGGTGTCGAGAAAGAGGTAGGGAATGTCCAGCCGGACTTCACCGGTGGATTCTCCACTTCCGTAAGGTATAAGAACATCTCTTTCGCGGCATCCCTTGATTTCAGCGTGGGAGGCCAGCTTGTCTCGTGGACGAACATGTGGGGAACAGGCTCTGGTGTGCTCGCCTCCACGGCCAAGGTCAACAACCGCGGAGTAAACGAGCGAGAGCCGGTGGCTGTTGGCGGAGGTGTCTATCTCGAGGGTGTCGATCCTGACGGCAATCCTCTGTCCGGCTATGTTGACGCCTACAACTACTACCACTACATGGCCTACTACAACTGCGACAACTGGGTCTATGACAAGACATACGTCAAACTCCGCGAGCTCTCGCTCGGTTATGACGTTCCTCACAAAGTCCTCAAGAGTCTTGGAATAGGCCTGACCAAGGCAAGTGTCGCATTCGTCGCCACGAATCCTTGGCTCATCTACTCCGCCTGTCCTAACATTGATCCGTCAGAGATCGCGGGAGTCGAGTACAACTACCTTGAGGGAGGACAGGCCGTGTCAACACGGACATTCGGAATCTCTGTCAATCTCACTTTCTAGAAATAAACGGGTTATCATCATGAATACAATCACCATGAAAACAACACACAGAATAATAGCGACGGCCGTGGCTTTGGCCATCATCTTACCATCCTGCGACGGCCTCACGGATTTCGGAGACATCAACAAGAGTCCGAACGCCCCGTCAACTGCATTCTCCGAGTACCTGTTCAGTTTTGCCTGCCGGTACGTGCCTTACTTTGTCCTTGGCAGCGCCACGAACGGCTACGATCCTTGGCAACAAGAGTGGACCGGCTATCTGTCGGAGTCGAAGAACAACCAGTACGGACCGCTCGGAACAACCGCCCAGTACTCCACCTCCACGATTTATCTCTATCCACTAAAGAATCTGCACCTCATCGTCCAGATGAACGAGGATGAGGCCCAAAAAGGCAACCCTAATGTGGTCTCCTTCGGATCGAACGCCAACCAGATCGCGGCGGCGAAGACTTTGGCAGCTTTCTACTACATGTCACTGACGGACATCAACGGCCCGATCATCCTTTCTGAGGCGTTCAAGGGTGCGTCGGATGACAACTGGAAGCCGGCCTACGACTCCCAGGAGTCCGTCTACACCCAATTGGACGAATCCCTGTCCCAAGCCTACAGGATGTTCGACGAAAGCAGCTCATTATCCGCAGCCGACATCCTCTACAAAGGAGACATTTCGAAATGGAAGAAGTTCAACGCGTCCCTGCGAATGCTGCTTGCAATCAAACTCTGCGACGTGGCTCCGGCCGTCGGCAAGGCCAGATTCGCCGCCGCCTACAATGACGGAGGGATGGAAAGCGTGTCCGACGGTTTCAACTTCCGTTACGATGACCTCTCCTGGAACATGCTGTACTACTGGTGCTCACCCGATTACTCAGGCGCCGGTTTCAACGCAGTGCCTAACATGTTCATCGTGGAGCAGATGAAAGAGTTGAAAGACAACCGTATGTTCAAGTATTTCGACATCGAAGGCTACAAGGGTGCCCGTGACCCCGCAAAATTCCCTAGGGATCTGCATTCCTCATTCTACGGGAATCCTTTCGGGCTTAAAGACAACAATGCCGTCGCGGCGTTCAACAACGTCTGCTGCTGCGTGAACAGCAGCCTGCTGGCGATAGACGCCTCTGTCCCTGTGATTCCTACCGCCAGGGTACTTCTCACAGAAGCCGAGGCAGCCTTCCGGGGATGGATTTCCGCCGACCCGAAGACCCTCTACGAGAAAGGGATAATGGCCTCCTTCGAGCAATGGGGCGCTGACGGAGCCGCCGATTACATCGCCTCCGACGGAGTCGCCTACATAGACTCTGACGGGCTGAACAGAATAGCGATTCAGCGTTGGATCGCAAGTTACTTGTCCGACGGGGTCGAGGTCTGGTCGGACTGGAGAAGACTTGACATCCCGTACATGCCTGTCGGTCCCGGGGCGATAGACATCGGCAACATGCACTATCCTTACAGAATTGGCTACTATTCAGACACGGACATCGCCTACAACTATGAGAACTACCTCAAGGCGGTGGCGCAGCTTTCCGGAGGGAAGGATGACATCAGCAACAGAGTGTGGTGGGATGTCGCCGACAACAGAACCGGAGTGCTGACAGAAGAGCAGTGCACTCCTCCGATCCTGTAAAGAGTCTGGCGGCGAAAGCCCCTGGATTCAATGGATCAAAGGCTTACACCGAAAACCCCGGGAGTCAATGACTTCCGGGGTTATCATATTCATGGCCATCTTTGCGACGGCGACTGTGCCATACTAGTCGCTGAGGGAGAACCTCTTGAAAGCAACCACTTTGGCGTCCTTGTCAACAGACTTGATGTAAGCGGCGACAGAAACCTTCTCGTCAGACTGAACGAAATCCTGCTCCTCAAGAGTCTGCTCCTTGAAGAACTTCTGGATACGTCCGTTGGCGATGTTCTGGATCATCTGCTCAGGGAGAGACGCGGCCTTCTCGGCAGAGATGGTCTTGATGATCTCACGGGCCTGCTCAGCCTGCTCTGGAGTGATCCAACCCTTGGCGGTGTTGGACTCGATGTGATCCTCGCTGTCAACGTGGGCAGGATTGATGCCGACCTTCTTGAGAGCGGCCTCGACAGCCTTCTGGACCATCTCGTCCTTTGTCTTCTGGACAGCGAGCTCGCGCTCCTTCTCAACCACCTCAGCAGGGCAGTCGGCCGGAGAGACAGAAACAGGGTTCATAGCGGTGACCTGCTGGGCAACGGCCTTGCCGAGCTCGGCAGGAATCTCCTTGTTGAAAGCGACAATGGCGCCGAGCTTACCGTTGAAGTGAACATAGTCACCGATGTACGGAGCCTCAAGAGCGGCATAGTAAGCGAGAACGTGCTTCTCACCGGTCCTACCGGTCTGGGCGGAAATCTCCTCCTCGACAGTGTGACCGTTTGAACACTTGCTGGCCTTCAGACCTTCGATGTCGGCAGGGAATGACGCGATAGCCGCATCAGCAATCTCTGCAGCGAGAGCCTTGAAGTCAGGAGTGGCTGAAACGAAGTCAGTCTCGCAGCCAAGGCATACGATGACACCTTTGTTCCCGTTGATGCGGACAAGAACCGCACCCTCTGAAGTCTCACGGTCCGCACGTTTCGCGGCGACGAGCTTACCTTTCTCACGGATGATGTTGACTGCCTTCTCGAAATCACCCTCAGCCTCGGCGAGAGCCTTCTTGCAATCCATCATTCCGGCGGATGTCATCTTGCGTAATTTCATTACGTCTTGTGCTGTAATTGCCATAACTCGTTCTCTTTTAATTATTCAGCCTTTGGTTCCTCAGCAGCCGGAGCCTCAACCGCAGGAGCGGCCTCAGCCTCTACGTCAACCGGCTTCGCGCTTTTGCGGGCGCGGAGCTTCTTGCCTGTAGGGTTTGCGAGAGCCTCACCCTCGGCAGCCTCCTCGTTGGCCTCTTTCTCCTTCTCAAGCTTTCTCTCGCTCAGTCCCTCTTCGATGGCCTTGCAGAGAACAGTCATGATGGTCTCGATCGACTTCGTAGCGTCGTCGTTTGCCGGTATCACATAATCAATCGGGGTAGGATCGCAACAAGTGTCAACCAATGCGAATACCGGGATGTTGAGGCGGTTGGCCTCCTTGACGGCGTTGGCCTCCTTCTGGATGTCAACTACGAAGAGCGCGGACGGGAGACGGCTCATGTCCTTGATGGAACCAAGGTTCTTCTCCAGTTTCTCTCTCTGACGGTTGATCTGCAGACGCTCTCTCTTGGCGAGCTTCTCGAACGTGCCGTCCTCCTTCATCTTGTCGATGGTGTTCATCTTCTTGATAGCCTTGCGGATGGTCGGGAAGTTGGTAAGCATACCACCAGCCCAGCGCTCGGTTATCGATGGCATATTGACTGCCGCAGCCTTCTCGGCAACGATCTCCTTAGCCTGTTTCTTTGTGGCTACGAAGAGAATCTTGCGACCTGAACGCGCAAGCTCTTTCATTGCATCGGCAGCCTCGTCTATCTTGACGATGGTCTTGTGCAGGTCGATGATGTGAATCCCGTTCTTCTGGTCAAAGATGTATGGAGCCATCTTAGGGTTCCATTTCCTGGCCAGATGTCCGAAATGTACACCTGCATCAAGAAGTTCTTGGAAATTTGTGCGTGGCATTTTAAAATTCTTGTTTTTTGTTTAAACTTTCCTCCAGACCTTTTGCCGACAGCCTGAAGGCTCTTTTCTTCAATCCCGGAGCAGTGGTCCCCGACCAGTCTCTGAGATTTTCCGCAGTCCCGGCAATCCCCGGTAGTGTTCATCGGATTCTCATCCAGCGAAAAGTCCGCGGGATTTGAAGCACCGGACTGTGCTTTTTCATAAACCAGCTTATGCCGCTGACAATCCAGACAAGACTAACGCTTGCTGAACTGGAAGCGTGCACGTGCGCTCGGCTGACCAGGTTTCTTTCTCTCGACTTCGCGGGAGTCACGTGTCAGGAAGCCCTCAGCCTTGAGAGCCGCGCGGTAAGCCTCTCTATCCAGATCGCTGAGAGCGCGGGATATTCCGAGTCTGATCGCTTCGGCCTGGCCTTTGGTGCCGCCGCCGACAACGTTAACCTTCACGTCAAACTGACCTTCTGTCTTCGTAACCGCGAAAGGCTGGTTCACAATGTAACGGAGAGCGTCAGTCTTGAAGTACTCCTCAACACTGCGGCCGTTGATTGTGACATTGCCTTGTCCAGCTGCGAGATAAACACGAGCTACGGCTGATTTACGTCTTCCAAGGGCGTTTTTCTGTTCCATTTGCTCTGTTAGATTTCGTTCAACTTAATTTCTCTAGGGTTCTGTGCCTGGTGAGGATGCTCAGGGCCTGCGTAAACGTGCAGGTTGCCTATGATCTTGTCACCAAGACGGGTCTTAGGGAGCATACCCTTCACTGCTCTCCTGACGAGTTCAGCAGGTCTCTTCGCGAGGATCTCCCTCGGAGTCGTGAAACGCTGTCCGCCCGGATAACCGGTGTAGCGAACATAAACACGATCAGTCATCTTGCTGCCCTTGAGGATGACCTTCTCGGCGTTGATGACGATGACGTTGTCACCGCAGTCAACGTGAGGGGTGAATCCCGGTTTGTTCTTGCCACGGAGGACAAGAGCGACCCTTGAGGCAAGACGTCCGAGTGCCAGATCCGTGGCATCGATGACAACCCACTCTTTCTGTACAGTAGCCTTGTTCAAGGAGACTGTTTTGTAGCTAAGTGTGTCCACTGTCTTGATCTTTAATGGTTTAACATAAAATATTGCGATCCCTACACAACATAGGGACCGCAAATATAGGCATTTTTTCTGAAATATTCAAACCTATTCTTTTATAGGTTTCGGCCAGACTTCGGCAAACCTGGTGACCGGAGGCCGTCAGGTTGATTGATCCGCCGGACCATCGGAGACGGTCGCTTCAGAAAAAAACTGAAGAGAAAGCGGACACAAGTAGGAATATTCAGATATTTTCCCCAAATATGTCTGCCGATTTTGCCAGACACACCGGCGCCGGTTCAGCCACAAAGTTGAAAATGACACCAATAAGAATTGTACTGACAAATATATTCCTTCTGTTCACCTTGTCCGCATATTCGGAGAATGTGGTGGACTCACTTGTAACGGCATTCGATCACCAAAAAGGCTCTCAAGCCGCGCGGACAGCGGAAGCATTCTTTAGGTATCTGGCCGAAAGTGGATTCACCGAGAACACTGTCGAGTTGATTCCAGGAAGCGAAGCGGACAGTGTCAAGGCTCTGACTTTGTACTGGGCGGGAGAATGGTACTATGACATCCAGGATTATGACAGATCCATTGAATATTCAAGCAAGGCGCTGAGCCTCAGCCGTAAAGTGTCCGCCAAGGAAATAGAGTGCGATTGCGACAACATCCTCTCCATAGCGTACTTCCGGAAGTCAGACTTCCATAAGTCGCTGGAGTACGCGAAAGCGACCCTTGCGCTGGGACGTGAGCTTCAGGATGAGAAGCGGATCACATATTCATTGAACACTTTGGCTGGAATCTGTCTTGCGTCGAAGCAGCCGGCGGAGGGCGTGAAATACGTTCTTGAGGCTATCCGCATCTGTGAGAAGCGGAATGATTCGCTGAAACTGGCTGTGCGCTGCGGCATGGCTGCGGAGATCCACCACAGCATGGGCGAGGATGAGAGGAGCCTTGAATATTCCCGCCGCGCCTATGACATCAACAAGGCCATGGGGCTGGAAGACAAGGCTGCGGTCCGGCTGTCGCAGATGGCGGCGGCGCAGATTGCCCTCGGCCGGCATGACGATGCGGAGAAGTCCCTTCTTGAGGCGCTGCCGGAGTTGGAAAAGGCCGGGAACCTGCAATCATGGGCCATCAGCTGCAACCATCTGGGTGACTTATGTCTCCAAAAAGGAGACAATGAGAAGGCTGTCGAATATTTCCGTGCGGCTCTGAAAGTTTTCACGGATAAAGGGGACGCTTACAACAAGAGCCACTCGCACTACGGGCTAAGCAGGGCTTTGACCCCCCGCAATTCCAATGAAGCCGTAGAGCATCTGATGCAGTACACACACATCAAGGACTCTCTCTATAACAGCGAGATGAATCAAGGTCTCAATGAATATAACGCCCGCTACCGCAATGAGCAGATCACCAGCGAGCGAGACCATCATCTGAACTCCAAGCGCCGGATTCTGTGGTGTGGCATCGCAGCCGTCGCCTTGCTGGCGTTCGCGATCTGGTTTCTCGCCCGGAGGAACAAGTCGATAAAATTCATCCTGGACGACACGATGGCCAAACTCGACGCGGCAAGGAAGCGTACAGCCTCTCGTCCGTCTCAGACTCCGGAGCGGGATGTGGTCGAGCCGTTGAAGGCCGAGATCAGAAAGCAGATCATGGAAGGGAAGGAAGTGGATCTTCAAGAGGCCGCCGCCGTGCTCTGCACCACGAGGTCGAATCTTAACCGCCAGATCAAGGCCCAGACCGGTGGCAGCAGCAGCGCTCTGGTGACCGAGGTCAGGATAGAGATGGCCAAGGAAATTTTAAGCGGACAGAAGGACAAGCCTGTCTCCGAAGTCGCCATGCTTTGCGGCATCAACGATGTGTCATATTTCATAACCTTGTTCAAAAAAGTCACAGGCACGACGCCGAAGCAATGGCGGGACGGCAACATCGGACAATAGCGGAATTTCAACGCTGATTTTGTCAAAATATGGCCAAAGAGACACATTTTGCCTCTTTGGCCATATTTCTTTTGGGGCATACCGGCTAACTTTGCGACACTTATGCAAGCGTTAAAAATAAGTCGGTAAAGATCTGGCGGCATTTTCGAGGATAGATGTCTTTTGGAGGAAGGAGTGTGCCGGCGGCGCATGACTGATGAGAAGAGACATATAGACCGAAAAGACAATCAAAGATCACCAAGTTATTTTTTAAGGATTACTATAAAACCAAAAGAATCATAATTAATAAAACTATTTCTATGGCTTACACAGAAACAACAACGACCACCTATGGTCAGCGCGTGAAAAAATCCTTCGGAGGCATCGGTTCAGGTATCCTCCTCTTTATTGTCGGCACCATCCTCCTTTGGTGGAACGAAGGCAGAGCCGTCAAGACAACCAAAATGCTCAACGAGGCCGCCGGCGTGACGGTCGAGATGACAGACATCGGCACCATCGACCCTCAGTTCGACGGCAAGCTTGTCCATGCCACGGGCATGACCGCCACCATCGACTCGCTCATAGATTCCGATTTCGGAGTAGGGGTGACCGCGGTGAAGTTCAACAGAAAGGTTGAGTACTATCAGTGGGTGGAGAACTCCAAGAGTCAGACCAAGGACAAGATCGGTGGAGGCCAGGAGACCGTCACGACCTACACGTATGAGAAGAAATGGGTAAATTCCCCTGTGGCTTCAGAAAATTTCCACGATCCTGAGTATCAGGGGGCGAACAGGATCAGAATCGCGATTGACGATCTGAGACAGACCGCCGAGAACGTTTCCTTCGGAGCCTATCGCCTGACAAAGAGCCAGATCTCATCCATTTCCGGCGATCAGCCTTATGTCTTCTCTGAGAAGGACAGCGAAAGGATCTCCAACGAACTGTTCAAGGAGGAATGCCAGGTAGACACCACACTTACTGTCAAGGTTCAGAGCAATGTGATCAGCTTCGGCTCCAATTCCGGTACTCCGCAGGTCGGTGATGTGCGCGTGACCTTCACAAAGGTTCTTCCGGGCGAGGTATCCCTTATGGCTCAGGTCAGCGGCGACACGTTCGTGCCATTCACGGCCAAGAACGGCAAGTCTTTCAGCGTGCTTGAGATGGGTGTGAAGTCCGCCGACCAGATGTACGAGGGTCAGCACTCGGCCAACAAGATCTGGCTCTGGATCCTCAGAATTCTGGGTATATTCCTTGTGATCGGAGGTCTGAAGGGCATCTTCGGCTTCATCGAGACTCTCGCCAAGGTGGTTCCGTTCATCGCCAACATCATCGGGGCCGGTGTCGGTCTGGTCTGCTCGCTTGTCGGCTTCGCCTGGTCATTCATTGTGATCGCCATCGCTTGGCTTGCCTACAGACCTGTTCTGGGAATATCCCTGATCGTGATCGCCGTCGCGCTGGTTATCTTCCTTGCGCGCGGAAAGAAAAAGGTGCAGACAGCGTGAAAGGTCTGGTAGTTAGAGCAATGATTATCATTTAAAAACAGCATAAAATCAACTAATTATGAAAATTATAGCAAACATGAGGAAAGCGTTTGGCCTGGCTCTGGCCTTTGCTCTCGCATTGTCATTGAGCGCTCCCTCCCAAGGGCAGAGTGTCTTGAACCAGATCGGCAAGCGTGCCAAGAACGCGGTCAACACCAGGACTACAATGGGAGCCGACAAATCCATCCAGAAGACTTTGGACAAAGCGGAGAACGCCATTGAGAAGGGAGTAACCAACGCCGGAAGAGGACGCTCCGGAAAGGGAAACGCTCCGACTGTCGGTAAAGTTCCGGCTGCCGGATCAGTGGCCGGCAACTCCGGCGGCACCATCTACTATGTCAGCGAGGCCGGCAACAACAAGAACGACGGTCTCAGCCCTCAGACTCCTGTGAAGAACCTGCAGAAGGCCTTGGACATCGCTCCTGCCGGCGCCACGGTCTATGTGGCCGCGGGCAACTATTACGGCATGCTCCGCTCGGGAAACATCTTCGTCCGCAAGCCAGTTTACATCTATGGCGGTTTCAACGAGGACTTCACCGCCCGCGACATCCTGACCTATCGCACACTGATCCAGCCTACTCCTGAGTCCAACGGCAGCGCCAAGGCTCCTACTGTTCAGCTGGAGGTCAATGTGGCCAAGTACAACAACAATCTTGAGTACAGGAATCCGGACGTGCTGTTCGACGGCATCATCTTCGACCGCGGCAACTCGATCTCTTACTATGCCGGCAACGACGAGGAGCAGAAGGGTCAGCCGGCCGGTGTCGAGACCACCAAGATGAATCCTATCGGATCCAAGGGAATGGGCGGTGCGGATCTCTCCAATCTGGAGACCTACACGAAGGAGACCTGCATCCTCTACCTGAACAACTCGAACGTGGATCTGACCGTTCACAACTGTGCGTTCATCAACGCTCCTAACCATGTGATCCTTGGCCTTTTCAGGGGTAGCCTGACGATTGACAACAACATATTCGTGAACTGCAGGATGGAGGCTATGGATGCCCGCGGCTCGGATCCGAAGGAGAATTCCAGGATTGACTTCACCAACAACACGGTGCTGTTCATGTGGTCGTTCAAGCAGAACCTTGAGACCATGGGCTATGGCTTCCGTTTCCAGCCTGGCACGGATTGCTATCTGGCCAACAACATCTTTGGCTGCTCGATGTTCACGGCGCTTGACTACACGCACATCGACAGCGACAAGAACCGTGAGGCCACCCGCAACACTGTTGTGGAGAACAACGTGTTCTTCCTCAACAGGATGGGCGACCTTTCTATCCCTGGCGGCGGCAATTTCATCAACATCAGCAGCGCCGATTTCTCTGACGTTGAATACATCGACTCCGAGAGCGGCAACACGACGGTTCAGGACGCGAACATATTCAAAGGCAAGATTGACGAGGCCTATCTGAAGGGATTCCTCAATGCGTCGTACACGGCTGAGATGCAGCACAACCCGAATTCGGCGGTGAACACCTTCCGTTCGGCGCTCGGCATGAACCAGATCGGCACAATGACCTCCAAGGTCACGATGTACGCCAACCGCTACAACTGGGAGAAGGCCCTCCTGATCTTCAGCGCGATGCCAGGGTACGGAGCACAGATGCCTCAATAGTTGTGTGTTATGTATGAATATGGCGGCCTACACGCTTCGAGCGCCCTGTCCGGGTGAATGGCCGCCGCGGCCTCACCGTCACCGGAACTTCCATTACAGTTCGTAAAACAAGCACAGCCGGACATATTCATTCTAAAAACCGGACATATTCATTCTAAAAAAGAGAGAATGCATCCTGCCATGAAGTGCCATGCGGTGACATACAGGGGCGTGGCACTTAAATAGCTGACTGTCAACAATAAAAGCATTGACCTTGTGCCATAATCAGCACCAGGTCAATGCTTATCTAATTAATATTCAACCTCTTACCTGCCACGCAGCCCACAGAGCGCCCAAAATCGTGGAAGATGCCTCCACAGTGTAGCTCATGACTTACCTGCCACGTAGCCCACAGAGTGCCCAAAATCGTGGAAGGTGCCTCCACAGTGTAGCCCATGACTTATCTGCCACGCAGCCCACAGAGTGCCCAAAAGGAGACAATGACAAAAAGAACAGCGTCCCGGCCTTGAGCGGAACGCTGCGAAGGAGGCTAAATGGACAGGACGGCCAGAACGTTGATGAGTTCCTTGTCGATCGGTTTATCCAGTTTGATGGCCTTTCCGACAGGAACGTAAACAATCTCGTTGTTGGAGACACCGACCATGATGTTCCGCTGGCCCTCCTGCAGAGCCTCGATGCTGGCGTAGCCGAGGCGGCTGGCGAGGATCCTGTCGTAGGCGGAAGGGCATCCTCCACGCTGGAGATGGCCCAGAATGGTGACACGGACATCATATTCAGGATACTCCTTCCTCACCCTTTCGGCGTAGTGCATCGCTCCCCCGTCCTTCGGGCTTTCGGAGACGAGCACGATGGAGCTGTTCTTGCTCTTTCGGCAGCCATGGCTGATGAACTTCTCAAGCTGGTCGATGTCGGTCTGGTCCTCAGGGATGATGGCGGCCTCGGCACCTGCGGCGATGGCTGAGTTCTGAGCGAGGAAACCGGCGTCACGGCCCATCACCTCGACAAAGAATATGCGGTCGTGGGATGTCGCCGTGTCACGGATCTTGTCCACACACTCGACGATGGTGTTAAGCGCCGTGTCATAACCGATTGTGGAGTCCGTGCCGTAAAGGTCATTGTCAATCGTGCCTGGCAGACCGATGATCGGGATGTCATATTCCCGGGCGAAATCCTGCGCCCCCGCAAGGGATCCGTTGCCTCCGATAACGATCAACGCGTCAACTCCGAACTTCACGAGATTGTCGTAGGCCTTCTTGCGTCCTTCCACCGTCATGAACTCCTCGCTGCGGGCGGTCTTCAGAATCGTTCCGCCCCTCTGGATGGTGTTGCTGACACTTTCTGTCGTAAGTTCCTTGAAATCACCGTTGATGAGACCTTCGTAGCCGCGATAGATACCCATAACCTTCCATCCGTTGTAGATCGCCGCGCGGGTCACGGCCCTGATGGCCGCATTCATTCCCGGAGCGTCTCCGCCTGACGTCAAAACTCCGATTGTCTTTATCTCTTTCATAATACTTGTTAACTGAATTAATTCTTTATACTATCATGCAAAAGTAGTAATTTTGCAGATATTTGGCATCTTTCCGCAAGGAAAATGCCAATCGGAAATAAAGTCAAAGAATAACGACATTATGACAATAGGCGACATAGATCTTGGAGTAAGGCCCGTGCTTCTGGCTCCGATGGAGGATGTGACAGACGCTTCCTTCAGAGGGATATGCAGGGAGCAGGGAGCGGACATGGTCTACACTGAGTTCATTCCGTCCGAGGGTCTGATCCGGGACGCCAAGAAGGCCTACGCCAAGCTCAAGACTTCGGACGACGAGGCCCCGGTCGGAATCCAGATCTACGGAAGCGACCCTGACGCGATGGTCGAGGCCGCGAAGATGGCGGACCACGCCCCGGAACTTGTGGGCGGACACGGATGTGACGTGATCGACATCAATTTCGGCTGCCCTGTGAGCAAGATCGCCGGCCGTGGAGCTGGCTCGGGAATGATGAAGGACCCCGACAAGATGGTGATGATCACGAAACGGATAGTCGAGGCCGTCGGCAAGCCGGTCACGGTCAAGACCCGTCTCGGCTGGGACGAGGGCAGCAAGATCATCGTGGAACTGGCCGAGAGGCTTCAGGACACGGGCATCAAGGCACTCACGATCCACGGTCGGACGCGCTGCCAGATGTACAAGGGCGAGGCCGACTGGACACTCATCGGGGAGGTCAAGCGGAACCCGAGGATGCATATTCCTATAATAGGTAACGGCGACATCAACTCACCCCGGAAGGCGAAGGAGGCGTTCGACCGCTACGGCGTGGACGGGATAATGGTGGCCAGAGCGTCCTTCGGCCATCCTTGGATATTCAAGGAAATCAAGCACTTCCTTGCCACGGGAGAGGAACTTCCGCCGCTTGGGGTGAGGGAGCGGGTCGAGCTTGCGAAAAGGCAGATGCGCCTGTCGCTGGACCTCAAGGGCGTGCCGACCGGAGTTTATGAGATGCGCCGCCACCTGTCCTGCTATTTCAAAGGACTGCCCGACTTCAAGGAGACCAGAATGCGGCTCGTGACGGAGAATGACCCGGCGGAAGTGTTCAAGATTTTGGAATATATAGCCGAAAAGTGGGGAAACACTGAAATTTCAGAGGCGAACAGCGTCTATGGCTTATGATTTTTTGTATCTTTGCAGTCTATGCTTGACAAGATTCTTCTTGCACCATATTATTTGACGCTGAAGCTGAGGCACGCTTGCTACGACCACGGCATCTTCAAAGTCGGCACCTGTGAGGTACCGACCATCTGCGTCGGCAACATCACGGCGGGCGGCACAGGCAAGACTCCGCACACCGAGATGATCCTGCGCACCCTGCTGCGGAGCGACGACTGGGCGTTCCGCAACATCGCTGTCCTGTCGAGGGGACACAAGCGCAACAGCGGCGGCTTCCAGCTGGTCGAGAAGGACGGGAAGGTCAAGGAATATGGCGACGAGCCTCTCCAGATAAAGAGAAAGTTTCCCGGCATCACCGTGGCCGTGGACCGTCAGAGGATCAAGGGATGCGACATTCTCTGCCATCCGGAGAAGCTGAAGACCGAAAGGCGGGCCCGCAAATGTTCCGGCTCGTCGATCCCGCCGGCGGATCTGATCGTTCTGGACGACGCGTTCCAGTACAGGACGCTGCGGGCGTACTTCAACATCGTTCTGGTGGACTACAACCGCCCGACCTACAAGGATCAGCTCCTTCCTTTCGGAAGGCTCAGGGATCTGCCCCAGAGGCTTCACTACGCCGACATCATCATCGTGTCGAAGTGTCCGGCCTATCTTGAGGACGGGCAGAAGATCCAGTGGGCGGAGTCGTTCGGCCTGAAGGACTATGACCTCAAGACCTGCACGGGGACGGACAGAAAGGGTTCCGTAAAGACCCTGTTGTTCACGACAATCTGGTACAATTCGCTCCAGCCGATCTTCGAGGAAGGGAACAAGAGGTACGCATACTCGCAGAAACTGATTCTCTTTTCGGGAATAGCCAAGGACACGCCACTGCGGATGTATCTCAGCGATGAGCACAAGATCGTGAAGAGGTTCAGCTTCATGGACCACCACAACTACAACCGTTTCGACATCAAAAAGATAATGAAAGCCGTGAAGGAGCATCCTACGGCGGTTGTGGCGACGACGGAGAAGGACTGCCAGAGGATTCTGGACTACAAGAGACTCCCCGAGCAACTGAAAGTCAGGCTATTCCAGGTGCCGATCGAGGTCGGGTTCCTGTCAGAACACGAAAAAGCGGCCTTCGAGAACACTCTGATGACCGCCCTTCGCAATTTCACTCCGGAATATTAATTCCTGACTATCCCTAACTTCTCCAGCAGCGCCTCCGGCTCAGGATCGTGGCCGCGGAAGCGACGGTAAAGCACATCCTCGTCCTCGCTGCATCCCTTCGAGAGAATGTTGTCACGGAACGAGTGCGACACCTCGGTGCTGAATATTCCTTTCTCCTTGAACAGACTGAACGCGTCCGCCTCCAGCACCTCGGACCATTTGTAGGAATAATAACCCGCGCTGTAACCACCAGAGAATATGTGGCTGAAGGAGGTCGAGATGCAGGCCTCAGGGATTGACGGAATCACATTCGAGCTCTTCAAGGCAGCCTTCTCAAAGGCGATGGTACCCAGTTCCTGCATAGTTTTAAGGTCACTGAGCCTGTCGAAGTGACCTGATTCAGAACCACCCTTCAACGTGTGCCAAGCCATATCCAGAATCCCGAACTGAAGCTGACGCACCTGTGCGTAGGCGGCATTGTAGTTCTTCGCCTCCACAATCTTGTTTATCAGAGTGTCCGGCAGCGCCTCCCCCGTCTCGAAATGACGAGCGAAAGTGTCCAGAAACTCCGGCTCGAACGCCCAGTTCTCCATGATCTGCGAAGGCAGCTCCACGAAGTCACGCGAAACATTCGTCCCGGTGAGCGATGAATATCTTCCCTCCGCGAGAATGCCATGCAGACTGTGCCCGAACTCGTGAAGCAAAGTCGTCAGCTCATCGTGGGTCAGGAGCGCCGGCTTCCCGGCAGTCGGTTTCGTGAAGTTGGTCACAAGACTGATGAACGGACGTTTCTCCACACCGTTCACGATGCTCTGGCCACGGAACTCGGTCATCCAGGCCCCTCCCCTCTTGCTTGCGCGCGGAAAGAAGTCAGCGTAGAACAACGCCTTGTGCACACCGTCAGCGTCCTTCACGTCATAGACCTTCACATCCGGGTGATATACAGGAATATCCTTCCTCTCCTCGAACGTCAGGCCATAGAGTTTCCCAGCCAGACCGAAAGCCGCGTCGATGCAGCTTTCCAGACGGAAATATGGCTTGAGCTGCTCATCGTTGATGGAATAGCGGGCGTCCTTGAGTTTCTCCGACCAGAATCCGAAGTCCCAAGGTTGGATCTCAGAGTCCTCGAAGCCGTTCGCACGGGCATATTCATAAAGTTCCTTGACCTCGGCCTTTGCGGCAGGAAGCGAAGGTTCCAAGAGTTTCTGAATGAACTCGTTGACAGTCTGAGGATTCTTCGCCATCCTTTCCTCAAGCGCATAGTCGGCATAGGTCTCGTAGCCAAGGATATTCGCTATCTTCAGGCGCGATTCGGCTATCTGGCGGCAGAGTTCGATGTTGCTGTTCTCCCCTTCCGTGGCCCTTGTGTTGTAGGCCATCCACATCTTCTGACGAAGGTCGCGGCGGGTGCTGTACTTCATGAACGCACCATAGCTCGGGGCCGAAAGGTCGAACGCCCAGCCCTCCATTTCCTTGGACTTGGCCGTCTCCACGGCAGCCTCACGCACGAAATCCGGAAGCCCCTCAAGATCAGCCTCATCGGTAAGGTTCAGCGTGAAAGAGTTGGTCGCGGCCAGCACGTTCTTTCCATACTGGAGGGTCAGCAGGGAGAGTTGCTCGCTGAGCTTGCTGTAGGTCTCCTTGTCCTCCGCACCGAGGTTGGCTCCGCTGCGCACGAACGACTTCCAGGTCTTCTCCAGAAGCCTCGCCTGATCCGGCTCCAGCCCCTCTGCGCTCTCGTGCACGGCCTTGACACGGGCGAACAGCGGCTCGTTCAGCGAGACGTACATTGAATATTCAGTCATCATCGGGGAGACTTTCTCCGCGATGTCCTGCATCTGATCGTTCGTGTCGGCCTCCATCAAATTATAGAATATGCCGGCGGCATCGTTCAGACGGCCCCCTGCCTCGTCCAGAGCGGCGATCGTGTTCTCGAAAGTCGGCGCGTCCGGATTGTTCACGATAGCGTCAATCTCGGCCTTGGCCTCGGTGATGGCCTGCTCGAACGCAGGCAGGTAATGCTCAGTCTTGATCTTGTCGAACTGAGGCGCGCCATACGGCAGCGTGGAATCTGTAAGCAATGGGTTCATTTTGTTGTCACAGGATGAAAGCAGGCACAGGATCGCTCCCGCGGCCGCAAGGATTCTTTTGTTCATAAATATATTTCAATGTTATTCAGTGTCAAATCAACGCTTTACCTCAGTTAAGTAACCTTCAAAAAATAACCTGCATCATCTTAAGGAATCTTTTCGGTATATATCTCTTTCTCGCAGTCGCCCTGGATCTGGTAGTTTGTCCTGGCGAAGAGGGCGTCCAAACGGGTCATGAAGCCCTCTGGGTTGCCGGATTCGACATCCATCGACATGAGGGATATGAGGGTGTTGGTGGAGTCGCTCTGGGTCGGGGCATAGTATCCCAGCAGGAAGTTAAGGAAGCCGAAGCGGATTCCGGGGATGTCAGAATTGTTCTCGCTCCCGTATTCCTTTTCCCATTTGCAAAGAGCGTTGGACAGAACCTTTGCAATCACTTCCTCCTGATTGTAAGCGACTCCGCTCAGATCCAGGTGCAGCACCGGGTACTCCGTCCAGTCCTTCTCAAGAGACGCGATAGCCAATCCGTCGAACAGATCCTTCCTCCCCTTGAAATACGCCTCCATTGTCGAGATCAGCAGACTCTTTCCGAACCGCCTCGGACGGCTCAGGAAGTAGTATTTCCCTGTAGCCGCCAACTTGTAGATAAGCGCGGTCTTGTCAACATAGACATACCCGCCCCTGCGGATGTCCTCAAAACTCTGTATTCCAATCGGGTATAGCATACGGCCTGTCCTTTTAGTTCATTATCTACAAAGATAGGAACTTTTTTGGACATGGACACATAAGGTGTAACGACATGAAATTATCTGGCGCACGGTATAATTCGAGCATAAACAAAAAGGAGGGTGTGTTTCATTAGACAGATAAAAAACTATTACCAACACCAAAATGGTGACTTCGGGGCATTTATGAATCACACATCCATTCGAACACAAAAAGAGGGGAGCGACTGATGTCGTTCCCCCACTTAATATATTGACAAGCTCTCTATTCGGCTTTTTCGCTTCCGCCTCCGATAGCCTTGTTGTAGAGGGTCTCTCTTTCAGGGAAGACATAAGTCCATCCGTTGTTCTCGTCAACACCGATCTCGATGGCGATGGAGTCGTGGATGTTGCCGCCCTTGCTGAGTCCCTTTCTGTTGATAGGAAGCTTCCAGCGCTTGTAGTCGCTGAACCCGAAGCCTTCGCCCCAGAGTTCGAGCTCGCGGTAGTTCCTGATGTCCTTGAGCAGGGCCTCGCCTGTGGTGGCGCAGTTGTAGGTTGTCCTGCCGGTCTCGACGTTCAGTTTGTTGAGGGCTGCCTGTGCGGCGCTTTCGTTGCCAAGATAGTAGTTCGCCTCGGCCTCGATGAGAACCATTTCAGAAGTCCTGATGAAAGCTAAGTAGCCAACACCAGGGGTTCCGAAAGTGTAGTACTTGAGGTGGTCGCCAAGCCTGTAGTAACCAGGTGCGTAAGGAGCTGTGAGCCCTGTGACGGCCTTGCTGGCGACGTATGCCTTGACCTCTGCGTAAAGGTCAGCGTTCTTGACCACTTTCTTGTTGTTATCCACGGTGAATCCGAGATAGCCTTGACCCTTGTCAACATCGCCGTCCTTGTAGGAAGGGAACTTGTCGGTTGTCAGGAACAAAGCCTTGCGGACATCGTTGTTGTCGGTGATCTGGTCAGTAAGTTCGGTGTTGATTCCACCGGCTCCGTTGGAGGTTGCGGAAGCGTAGTAGCCGTTACAGGAGAACTGTGTTCCGTAGGTCCAGTACCACTGGTTCTCGGTCTCGTCTCCGAAACTTCCGAAAAGCCATTCGCTGTTAGGTCTGCAGAACCCATCGTTATAAGCCTCGCCTTTCACAAGAGGATGGCCTTCCTCCGCAAGTTTTGCCTCTGTGAGAGCTTTTTCATAGTCCTGTCTGGTGAGAGCCGCTCTTGCATAGACGGCATGGGCTACATTCACGTCCGGAATCCAAACATCGCCCTCTCCACGGGTCACACTTGTCTTTCCGAAGTTGGTGATGGCCTCCTCGCAATCAGCATAGATCTGAGCGTAAACCTCAGCCTGGCTGGAGACCGCAAGATCGCCCGTTGACTCATCAAGTCTGAGCGGAACTCCGTCTGAGGATCCGTTGTTGGAGTCCACCCAACGCTTGGCGTAGTATTGGAGAAGTTTCTGATAGCCATAGGCCCTGAAAGTCAAGGCTGCACCCTTGATGAATGATTTCTCCTCGTCAGTGGCGGAGCTTGCGTCAATCTTTGCAAGAATCGTGTTCGCCTGACCGATGATGTTGTAGTAGTAGTACCAGGCATACATCGCATACTTGGCTGTCTTGCTGTTGCAGAAGCCCATATTGTGGACCGTAGACCAACCTGAGGCGTAGGCGTTGTAGGTGTAGTCTTGGCTCGGGTAGTTCTCTAAGAGCCTGATCACGGCGTTCTCTCCGCAGTCTCCCTGGCTTCCCATATACTGCTGGGAACACATTGTCTGTGCGATTCCGTTCAGTGACGCGTAGGCGTTCTGGAAGTTGACGACAGCGAGTTCCGCACTCACGGAGTCTGTCGGAGCGGTGTCGAGATAGTCCTTCCCGCATCCTGACACGATGGCCGCTCCGGCTGCGAATATACCTATAATTTTAACTAAAGATTTCATATTCAATTCTTTATTTAATGGTTTAGATTAAAGATCAAGAGTTACACCAAGGTTGAACACACGCGCTGTTCCGTAAGTGTCATCGGATGATCCGGTGAAAGAGTACTGAGGGTTCATACCCTTGAGGGATGTGATGGTGACAAGGTTCTCCACGCTGGCGTTGAGGAGGATGCCTTTGACATTGATCTTGTCGGTCAGTCTCTTAGGGATGCGGTAGCCGAGGTTGATGTTCTTCACGACAAAGTAGGAAGCATCCTGAAGCCAGCGGCTGCCGGCGGCGTTGTTGAACTTGCTTCTCTCGAAATCAACGATCGGAATTCCGTCAGGATCGATTCTGTTGGCTTCTGTCATTCCGGAAGGCTGGGCTGTCCAGGACTTGAGGATGTCCTTGTGGTTCTGGCTTGCGTTGGATGCGCTGCCGGTGGACATCAGGCTGGAGTAGGAGCCGTCGTAAACCTTTCCGCCGAGGCTGTAGGTGAAGAGTGCGCTGAGGGTGAAGTTCTTCCAAGAGAGTGAGGTGTTGAACGAACCGTAAGCCCAAGGAATAGCGGATCCGCACCAGTCGCGAAGCGCGTAGTTGTAGTCGTAGGTGTAGTCTGTGCCGTTGATGGTCACAAGCTCGTTGGCCGCCTGCGCTTTCTCTTTCATCTCAGGGTCGATCTTATAGAGTGAGTAACCGTTGGTCTGATCGACTCCGACGAAGTTGTAGGCGTAGAACTCATAGACTGAGTGTCCTTCCTCGTACCTGCGGATGCTGCTGACTGTGATTGGCTCGTGGTCAGGGAGGGTGATGATCTTGTTCTTGAGGAATGTGGCGTCAAAACCTACGTTCCAGAGCCAGTGGCCGTTTCTGATGACATCAACATCTGTCGAGAACTCGACTCCTCTGTTGGAGACAGATCCAATGTTTTTGCTGACAGACAAATTCCAACTGTCTTCCTGATGTGACCAAGAACCTGCGGATAGCGGAAGCGGCACGTTGAAAAGAAGATCCTTGGATCTCTTGTCGAAGTAGCCTAAGCTGAAGTTGACTCTGTCGAACGCGCGCCCTTCAACGGCAACGTCGATTGTCTGGGTGGTCTCCCAGCTGATGTCGTTGGCTGCGAGGCTCTTCTTAATAAGGGATGTCTTTCCACCGTTCTTGTCAATCTCGTACAGAGCCTGGTAGCCGTATAAGCCTACTCCCGCGTCATTGCCGACCTCTCCGAACGCGGCGCGTAGCTTGAGGGCGTCGATCTTGTCCACGTTCGCCATAAAGCTTTCCTTCTTGATGTTCCAGTTGGCACCCACCGAGAAGAAGTTGCCCCAGCGGTTGTCCGGATGGAATCTTGATGAGCCGTCACGACGGAATGAAGCGTCGAAGAAGTACTTCTCATTGAAGTTGTAGCGGACGCGGGCGAGGTAGGACTCTACCCTGTAGGCGTCGTTGAAACCGGTCGTGTAGGAATCGGTGAGGAAGTTGCCCATAACGATGTTCCCAGGAACGGCCATATTCGTGTTCATCGAGCTCTGGTACTTACGGAGGTAAGAGTAGTTCTCGTGACCGGCGAGGACATCGACGTGGTGCATTCCGAAGTCACGCTCCCAGTTCAGCATCTGTGAAAGGGTGTAGTCGTGGTAGCGGTAGTGGGTGTCGGTGTAACGTCCGTTGTTTGTCGCTCCGTCGCCGATCTCAGGGTTGTTGTATGCCTCAGTGGCGGTTGTGGAGTGGTTTACGATTCCCTTCACCGTGGCGGAGAATCCGTAAGGCAGGGTGACTGTGGCGAACGCCTGGCCGCCGAGCACGTTACGGTGTGAGTTCTGCTTGTCGGTTCTGAGCTCGTAGGCGATGTTTCTGTTGTCCAGATAGTCGGATGAGGTGTCGTACTGCTTGTTACCGCTGGCGTCGAGGGCGAATGTGCCGTCGGCGTTGTGAAGATAGTAAGGGTAGATAGGTGCGGTGTATCTCGCGATGTAGAACGGGTTGCCGTATGCGTTGCCCGATGCTTTGTCGTTGAAGTTCCTCTCGGAGACGGTTGCGTTGACGTTTACACCTGCCTTGAACCATTTGTTAGGCGTGAAGGTGGTGTTGATACGTCCAGTCATTCTCTCGTAGTCGCTGGCGACGATGTATCCCTGCTCGTTGGTGTAGCCGAGGGAGGCATAGACATTGAACTTGCTGGAGGCCACACTACCGGACACGGAGTAGTCCTGACGGTAACCTGTGCGCTCGACGGCGTCGAACCAGTTGAGGTCATCATAGACGCTCTTCCTCTTGGCGACGAGCTTGCCGTTGGCATCGAACAGTGCCGTGTTCGCTCCGTCGTAGATGTTCAGCTTGGCGTAGTCGGCGATGAGGTGCTCTGTGGCGTAGGTTCCGGCGGCGGCAGCGTCAAGCTTGAGGGAACTGTGCATAGCGTAGTTTCTCATAGCTGTCCAGGACACCTCCATCCACTCGTCAGGGTTGAGGGTCTCATATTCCGGAAGACCACGGGTGTAAATACCTTGGTTGATCTTCACAGTGATGGATGGGTCTGTCGAACCACGGCCGCTCTTCGTGGTGACGAGAACGACTCCGTTGGCGGCGCGGTTGCCGTAAAGCGCGGAAGACGCCGCATCCTTCAGGACGGAAATGCTTGCGATGTCGGCAGGGTTGATCTCAGCGATATTCCCTTCAAACGGAGCTCCATCGACAACGAACAGAGGTTCGTTGGATCCGTTCACGGAACCGAATCCGCGGATTCGGATTGTCGGGGCGGCTCCAGGCTCACCGTAGGTGTTGTTGACCTGCACGCCAGGTGCGGCTCCTTCCAAAGCTCCTGTGGCTGAGGTGGTTGTGCGGAGTTCAAGTTTCTTCTCGTCGATCTGGGAGACAGATCCGGTGATGGACTCCCTCTTCTGTGTACCGTAGGCCACAACGACAGTCTCATTGATCGAGTTGGCCTCTGCGAGCAGTGTGATTGACACATAAGGGGCGATCTTGACGGTCTGGGCCTTCATTCCGAGGAAAGAGACCTCAAGTTGTGTAGCGTTGGCCGGAACGTTGGAAAGTGAGAACTTACCGTTTGCGTCGGCGTAGGTTCCGATGGTTGTTCCGGAGACGATGATGGATGCGCCGGCTACCGGCTGCCCGTCATCCGCGTTCACGACTCCAGAGACATTCTGGGTCTGGGCCCATGCTGCACCTATGCTGATGAACAGGCACAGCGCGATTGTAAATAATTTTTTACCCATAAGCTTGAAACTTTTGTTAAACTTAGCTTTTTATTATTGAATATTGAAATAGTATTCCAATGTCTTTTATATATCAATTTTACTCATAACTTCGTTCCTTCGGGGCTGTTTGCTCCAACCTAAAACGAATCTGTCACAGAACCAAATGTTAAACCCGCTTACAAACTAAATAAAATATTTTGACAATTCCAACAGTTGTGCAAACTTGCTTCGGTGAATTAATATTTAATGTTTATCGTTTTACCCAATCGTTATATTCAATGCTCAAAAGATTGCTCTGACTAAACTGTTAACAAAATTAGGATAAAACTAACAATTTAACACGTCATAAAAAATAACTATATCATTTCAACGGTGCGGATGATATAAAACACAACCCCAGAGACCACCGGAATGGCGGCAAAACTTATCTTTCATCTTGTAACAATCCGTCATATACAATCAATTTTAAACAAACTTAAACAAACCTAAACAAACTTAAACAGTGAACGCGGTCTCCTCCGTTCATTGGCACTGGCTCAGCGCTGAGATAACACGAAGACAGTCAAAGTTGACCGAGACCATGAACTTTTGACAAGATAATTACATTTTCTCGAAATAACAACAGATTCGCGATAATATTTCATAAAAACAGGCGGGATTACTTTATCGTTATAAGTTTTTAAGACATAATTGTTGGCCCTCTTAAATATTTTGAACCAACATTATCATTAAATTCATTGTTTGATCTTTTTTAACTTATAAATTTATTGAGTAATGACACAGATTTCATTTCACGAAGTATGCAGGTTGTGGAAACAGGAGAAAAAAATGTATGTCAAGACATCCACAATGGCTGCATATTCGCTTATCATTCAGAATCATCTTGAACCACAATTCAAGACTCTGAACGAAGTGACGACTCATTCCGTACAGAAAATGATTGATCGCAAACTAAAAGATGGACTGAATATGACGACCATCAAAGGAATGTTGATAGTCTTGAAGATGATTGTCAAGTACGGTGAAAAACACGGCCGGATCGAACATAGGATCATAGAGGTCAGATTCCCCACCCCAAGGATGAAGCCAAGGTTATATGTCCTGACGGTGAGCGAGGAGCAGCGTATGCTTGAATATCTCACCACTCATCCCGACCGCTACAACCTTGGTCTGCTGATCTGCTTGTACACCGGCATAAGAATAGGAGAAGTCTGCTCCTTGAAATGGGGAGATGTGGACTTTGATTCGGGAACAATCCGAGTGCGCAGGACGGTACATAGAATTTATAAGATCGATGGCGGGGATAAGCATTCCGAACTCACAATCGACTCGCCAAAGACAGCCGAGTCATGCCGGGACATCCCGATAACAGGTGAGCTGGCCACTGCCCTCAATGAATATGCCGGCAGCGTGCCATGCAACCGTTTCGTGATTTCAGGCCTCACTCATCCAACCGAGCCACAGACCATGAGAAACCATTTCAAACGTGTCGCCGCCACCCTTGGGTTGTCAATGCGCCGTTTTCACGGTCTTCGCCACACCTTCGCGACCCGATGCGTTGAAAGCAAATGTGACTACAAAACATTGAGTTCCATTCTTGGTCACTCAAACGTGAGCACCACGCTGAATCTCTACGTTCACCCGGGAATAGAGCAAAAGCGGAAGTGCGTCGAAGACATGATCCGGTCCATCGTGTGAAATCATGGTGGCGGATAATTTGTTGATATTTAGCAATATAGCCCATAGTCTTGCGCCGATGTGAACGTAAGACATGTGTCCATATTCAACATATTCAATGACTTATCCTCCACCACCCATGCAAACGCACGCATTGATGACTTTGAAATTGGTGGTCTATAACAATTGATAGTAAGCGAAACAGCCTGAAATTCTTGCTAAAAGCTAAGTTTAACAAAAGTTTCAAGCTTATGGGTAAAAAATTATTTACAATCGCGCTGTGCCTGTTCATCAGCATAGGTGCAGCATGGGCCCAGACAATCAGGGTGTCCGGCACGGTCACGGACGTGGCCAACGGTGAACCCGTTGTGGGCGCGGCAGTTCAGCTCAAAGGGAGCGCAAGCACTTACGCATTGACAGATGTTTCAGGTAAGTACACCCTCTCGGTTCCTGCGGACGCCATCCTTACCGTCAGCAGCCTCGGATTCAATCCTGCCGAAGTTCAAGTCAATGGCAGAGGAGTCGTTGACATCGGACTGACTCCGGAGGCGCAGCTTTTGGATGACGTTCTCGTTGTCGCTTACGGCACCGCCAAGAAAGAGTCCTTCACTGGTTCCGCCGGGACAGTGAAAAGCGAAAGCCTCCAGAAAAGAACCGTAGCCAACGTGTCCAAGGCACTCGAAGGTATGGTGGCAGGTATCTCCACGACATCAGGCTCAGGACAGCCAGGTGAAGGCGCCTCCATCCAGATCCGTGGAACCGGTTCCATCAATGCTTCATCAAACCCTCTTTATGTAGTGGACGGAATACCTTTCGACGGCAACCTCTCCTCAATCAACCCGAATGACATTGAAAGCCTGACCGTTCTCAAGGACGCGTCCGCCGCCGCTCTTTACGGAGCGCGCGCCGCCAACGGTGTCATCATGATCACCACCAAACGCGGCTCTGAAGGCCATTCAGTGGTGAACTTCAAGGCTACCGTCGGTCTTCAGTCCCGCTCAATCAGGGACTATGACACCGTCAACCAGGAAGAGTTCGTGGAACTCACTTGGGAAGCCCTCAAGAACAATTACGTCATCAACGGTGGCTACGACCTCGCCAAAGCTAAAACTCTTGCGTCCGCGGGTCTTTCCGGAGCACTCGGTGGAGAGTTCTACAATCCTTTCAAGAATTACAAGTGGGCTGACCTCATCGATCCTGAGACAGGAAGGGTTCGCTCCGACGCGGTTTCCGCCTGGGACGACAACTGGATGGATGTCCTCACGGAAGACAAGGCTGTCCGCCAGGAGTATCAGCTTGGTGTCAGCGGTGGAACGCATAAGACAAAGTATGCGTTCTCTCTCGGTTATCTTGACGACAAGGGTGTCCTCATCACAACCAAGTTCAAGCGTTATTCCCTCCGCGCCAACGTTGACCACTCGGTTAACGACTGGATGAAACTCGGTGCCAGCGCAAGCTATGCGTACACTAACCAGAACAGCTCGCAGTACTCTGACACCCAGACCGGTAACGCATGGTATACAGCTCAGTTCATGGCTCCTATCTATCCTGTCTACCTGAAAGACGACAGCGGTGCCAACCTGCTTGACGAGTTCGGCAACAAACAGTACGACTACGGTGAGAACGGCCGTCCCAAGGCAGCCAACTTCAACGTTGTCGGAGACCTCTATGACAACAGCAATGAGATCCTCCGCGACAACTCCGGTGTCCGCGCCTATGCCATCATCGGAGGAGACAGCGACGCCATGGGAATATTCAAGGGTCTGTCTTTCTCCACAAACTTTGGAGCCGACATCACCAACATGAACAGAACCTCCTATTACAACCCTTACCACGGTGACGGAAAATCACAAGGAGGTTCTGTGGACAAGTTCTCTACACGTACATTCTCCTACACATGGAACCAGATTCTCAAATACGAGCGCAACCTGAATGATTTCCACTTCCTTGGACAGCTTGGACACGAGTACTACAACTACCAGTACAAGTACCTCGCAGCTGACCGCACAGGTGTCTATCCTGGAATCAAGGAACTCGACCCGGCAACCAACGTGACAGGAAACCGCTCATATTCCGATGTTTATCGCATGGAATCCTTCTTCGGACGTCTTGCCGCCGACTATGCCGACAAGTACTACATTGAAGCCACATGGCGTACCGACAGTTCCTCTCGTTTCTACAAGGACAACCGCTGGGGACAGTTCTGGTCACTCGGTGGATCATGGCGTGTGTCACAGGAAGCGTTCATGAAGGACATCACCTGGATTGACAACCTCACAGCCCGCCTCTCTTATGGAGAGCTTGGTAACGACTCCATCGGTTCTTACTACGCATGGCAGTCATTCTACGATCTTACTTATGCCAATGCCACGAACCCTGGCGCCCTCGTGTCATCTCTCGCAAACCCTGATGTGTCATGGGAGAAGAAAGGCTCTTGGAACGCAGGTATCGAAGGTGCATTCTTCCACAAGGTTTTGAACCTTACTCTTGAGTACTACAACTCAAAGACAAGCGACATGCTTCTGTCCTTCCCTATGGCCGCCTCAACGGGCTTCACCGGTTACAATGCCAACGTCGGCTCGATGAGAAACCAAGGATTTGAGGGCACGTTCAAGGTCAACTGGCTGAATAAGGCCGACTTCCGCGCAAGCTCTACTTTGATGACCTACCTGAACAGGAATAAGGTTCTCCATCTCACCGGAGAGTCTGACACCATCACATCAGGCGCTTACGTAATCAAGGAAGGAATGCCTATCTACACTTATTATGTGCCGAAGGCGGCCGGTGTTGATCCGGCCAACGGACAGCTCCTTTACTATGCTTACGAGACAGATAAGGATGGCAACAAGGTTGAAGGCTCCGACTACATCACCAGTGACAAGTCCGCTGCCAACGCCAGCAAGTACTACTTGGGCAGCCGCGAGGCCAAGATCCAGGGTTCATTCGGATCAGACTTCCAGTGGAAATCATTTGATTTCAGCTTCCTCACCACATTCTCCGTAGGCGGCAAGGTTTATGACTCGCTTTACGCTTCGTCCATGGAGACCACCTACACGGGTGACACTTGGAACAGACATATTCTTCGCCGCTGGCAGAAACCGGGCGATGAGACTGACGTCCCTGCGGTTCTCTCAAATTCCGGAAGACTTGCCGCTGACAGGTGGCTTGTCGACGCCTCTTACTTCGCGATCAAGTCTGTACAGTTAGGCTACACTCTCCCGACCAAGTGGACAAAGAAGGCCGGCATCAAGTCCCTCCGCCTTTTCGCGGTCGGTGACAACATCGCTCTCTTCAGCAAGCTTCAGGGTCTCAACCCTCAGTACGACCTCACCGGAGGAACAAACTGGTCATACACTCCGACCAGAACCTACTCCATTGGTGTTGACATCAATTTCTAACGATAGGAGGAATAAGAATTATGAAAAAAATACTATACGCTTTGATGGCTCTTGCGGCTCTGTCCTTCACATCCTGCAAGTCTGATCTTCTTGACACCAATCCCACCGATAAGGTTTCCGGTGACACCATGCTCAAGACCACGGACGGTGGCTACATGGCCTTGAACGGAATGATCCGCTACTTCTGGCAATGGGGACAGACCACCACCGGTAACTACCACCAGTGCTTCGGTCCGCAGTCCTATAACCTTATGGCCGACCTCATGGGAGAGGATATGGTGATGTCCGCACAGGGTAGCGGTTGGTTCTGGTTTGATTACCTGTACAACGTCAAGTCAAGATGGAACACCACCACATGGAGATCCTTCGACACATGGAATTACTACTACACCATCATCTCAAACGCCAATTACATCATCAACGGCAAGGAGGGTATGACCGGATCCACAGAAGACATTGACTACATCATAGGGAACGCCTACGCATTCCGCGCCTACTCCTACGCCTACTGTGCGATGATATTCGCCCGTAGTTACATAGGTCACGAAGACAGGCTTTCAATTCCTATCTACACAGAACCTACCTTTGCGGGAACAGAAGGGAAGGCACGTTCTACCAACAGAGAGGTGTTCGCACAGGCGATGAGTGACATCAATGAGGCAATCTCCCTCCTTGGAACAAAGGCCCAGAAGCACTGCTCGCACTTTGATCAGTATGTGGCCAACGGCCTGAAGGCGCGCATCGCTCTCTACATGGGTGACTACCAGACGGCTCACGATGCCGCCGCCATTGCTGTCGAGGGCGGTTCATTCGCATTCAACAAAGATTTCCACTACAATGACGCCACTGACAAGAGCGTTCTTTGGGGTGCGGAGATCATTCAGGCACAGGGCACTACCAACCCTCAGTTCCTCGTGCACATGGACATACGTTACAACAACGGTGGTGGTTATGGCGGAACAGCCAGAAAGTGCGCGTCAGCATGGCTATACAACAAGATGGCACCCAACGACGCCCGTACCAAATGGTGGAACTACGAGACACTTCAGGATAAAATGACAAAGGGCTATCAGCAGTGGAAGTTCTTGTTCGCGGATCCTGCCAACACCTACACCGGTGCCGATCACATCTTCATGCGCGCTCCTGAAATGCAGCTCATCATCGCAGAGACAGCATGCCGTCTGGGTAATGAGTCAGAGGCAAAGGCAGCCCTTAACGAACTCATGAAGACTCGTCAGGAAGGTTACGATTGCAGTTCCAAGACTGGTACAGCGCTCGGAAAACTCACAACCGATGAGACAGGTTCCCTCCTTGAGGAAATTATTCTTCAGCGCCGAATTGAACTTTGGGGCGAATATGGACGTGTCTATGACATCAAGCGCCTCCGTCAGGGCTTCAAGCGCACCGCGGACATGGGACACCCTGTCACGGCTCTCCTGAACAACCTCCACACAGATGACCCCGAGACATTCGACTGGGTGCTCACATTCCCTTCAAAAGAAGTTGACGCCAACAAGCTCATACTTCAGAATCCTACCGGAAGTTATCCTACGAACGAGGATCTTGAAGGTGATGACCCGTCAAAGGCTCCTAAGACAGAATAATTTGACAACATAAGATCATTATGAATATGAAAAAAATAATCAAGACTTATCTCGGAATAGCATTCGCGCTCTTTCTGGCAGTGTCTTGCGACACCGAAAACAAAGGCGCAATGTACACCCCGGAAGGAACGGACACTGGCGTGTCTTTCCTCAGCAGCACATCCGGTGACACAGAGATCAATTCCAAGGCGGCCAAATTTGACATTACTGTAGGCCGTAGCAAATGCGATCAGGCAGCGACTGTAAAGATCACAGGAACTCTTCCTGACGGCATCACCGCTCCTGCCACGATTTCATTTGAAAAGGGGAAAAGCGAGACCATGCTGTCCCTTGACATCTCCAAGATGGAAATAGGAAAAACCTACAAAGGAACCGTAACGTTCGCTGACGAGACCGAATACAATGGAAAGATAGCGATCACCTCAAATACTTTCACCCTGGCGAAAGCCTACACATGGACTTCCATCGGCACAGGTGAATGGTTTGACGGACTCGCACTCCAGATTTCTGACTCAGACCTGAACGTTGTCAAGGTTGATGTCCTCAAAGCTGAGGGATTCAACCGCTGGCGCATCATGAACCCTTACCCTAAAGACAAGGTAGTTCTGGCATGGGATGAGGACTCGTTCGTCGGCGGAGCCAATGATTACATTGAGTTCTACACTCTTGACGAGGCAAAAGGAACAATCAAGTTCGACCAGAAAATCTACTGCGGTCTGAATTATGAGAAAATGGGTAAGATTGTGTACACTTATCCTTCTTCTTACAGCGCGACCCATGCCGAAAAGGATGCGGATAACAAGTTTGTGGATGCCCAGCATGTTCAATTCTATGTTCCACGTCTGATAGATGGCACAACGAGCTGGTTCAATTTCGGATATATGTACCTCGGAATGCCAGGCTCAGGCGACCTTGCCAAGTGGCTGGCGGAGGACTGATATTCACCAACAGCTTCGGCTGAATGATCAAGAGGAGGATCGGCACCCGGTCCTCCTCTATTCATTTTTCAATTTTGACGGACAAAGGTTGGAATATTCCTGAGCAAGATCTATTGTTCCGAAGCCACCACTGTTGTGTCCAAAAAAGTTCCTATCTTTGCAAGTAATGAACTAAAAAAGGACAGGCCGTATGCTATACCCGATTGGAATACAGAGTTTTGAGGACATCCGCAGGGGCGGGTATGTCTATGTTGACAAGACCGCGCTTATCTACAAGTTGGCGGCTACAGGGAAATACTACTTCCTGAGCCGTCCGAGGCGGTTCGGAAAGAGTCTGCTGATCTCGACAATGGAGGCGTATTTCAAGGGGAGGAAGGAGCTGTTCGACGGATTGGCTATCGCGTCTCTTGAGAAGGACTGGACGGAGTACCCGGTGCTGCATCTGGACCTTGGCGGGGCCAATTACGCCGACATGGACGCGTTGAAGGAGAAATTAGGGAGACAGCTGAATGACCTTGAATCAGAATATGGGGTCGTCAGGAAGTACAAGACGCTTCCCGTCCGCTTCGAGACCATAATCGAGGCCGCCTACCGGAAGACCGGCCGTCAGGTGGTGATCCTTGTCGATGAATATGACAAGCCCGTCATCGACAACCTTGACCGCCCGGAGCTGCGTGACAAGATCCGCGAGGAGCTCCGCGGCTTCTACGGCGTGATGAAGTCCAAGGACGGGCGCATCCGCCTGGGCTTCCTCACCGGTGTCACCAAGATCGGGAAGATGAGCGTGTTCAGCGACCTGAACAACCCCAAGGACATCTCGATGGACGCACGCTACACGGACATCTGCGGAGTGTCCGAGACAGACCTCACGGACTGTTTCGCGGAAAGCGTCAGGGAACTCGCCGAGGCCAACGGACTCTCCGAGGAGGAGTGCCGCCAAAAGCTGGCCCTGATGTACGACGGATATCATTTTTGCGAGGATTCAGCAGGAATATATAATCCATTCAGTCTCCTGAACACATTTGACAGTCTTAAGTTCAAGGAATATTGGTTCGAAACGGGCACGCCGTCGTTCCTCGTCAAGGTGATGAGGAAGACCTCCTATGACGTGACCCGCCTGTCGAGCGACCTCGTGGGCTCCTCACTGCTGAGCGACGTGAACACGGCGTTCCTCAATCCCGTCCCGCTCCTTTACCAGAGCGGCTACCTCACCATCAAGGGCTTTGACCCGCGCTTCAACCTTTACACGCTCGGATTCCCGAACATGGAGGTGAAGGACGGCTTCCTTAACTTCCTGCTGGGATACTACGCCCCGATCCAGAGCGACTCCACCAACACCCTCATATCCCTCATGTCGATGGATGTCGAATCCGGCAAACCAGAAAGCCTCATGACCCGTCTGGACGCCCTCTTCGCCAGGACAAACTACCAGATCCAGGGCGACTGCGAGAAAGACTTCCAGTACGCGATGTACATCATCATCGAGCTGATGGGAGAATATGTCGAGACAGAGCGCACGACCTCCAACGGCCGCATCGACATCCTCATCAAGACCAAGGACTACGTCTACATCATCGAGATCAAGACCGACTCCACCCCGGACGAGGCCCTCGCGCAGATCGAGGAGAAAGGCTACGCCCGCCCGTTCGCCGACGACCCGAGAAGAGTGTTCAGAATCGGTGTGAACTTCTCCACAGCAAACCGCCGCATCGACGGTTGGAAGGTCATTTAACAAAGTCACCTCGAAGCTTCGACAGACTCAACAACCACAAGCTCAGTGACCGACAGAGAAACTGAACCGTCACTGATTTAATGGGTATGGGCCGTCCTCAATGCTGAGAATTTCATCCATTTGGCGTGCCCGTCTTTCATCTATGACCTTTCCGTCGTTGAAAAATACAAAATGATTTTCCACAGGTGTCCTTAGATTTCTGTCATCAACAGCGACATAGGAGGTTATTTCACGGTGACTGTCCAGATAATCCCGAATGTCAGCAGCCCTACTGTCAAAGGAGTATCTGCCAAATTTTTCTGCGAAATAATTTCTTGCACGAGTCTGCCCTTCTGTAGGTTCTTCGAATGAGCGACCGTCAAGCATGCCGTAAAAATACTTGTCAAGGCTCCACACGGCAAGAAAGGCTTTCATTATTCGGCTTCCCGAATCCCTCCAATCGGAAGAAATAACTATTTTTGCATTTTGATGCTCAAGAACGTCCGTAAGGTATCTCACAGCTTCCTTAGGCCAATCAAAAAGGACTGCGCAAAGATTGCATTTCCTGCTGTATACACCGAAGAAACTTTCTGGGTAATTTTCCTCGGAGACATATTCATAATAGTTGAATCCGGGAATCTTCTGATTCAATGCCTTGGCGATTTCTTCTATCTCGTCAAGATGTTTGAAACGATCCTGCTTTCCAAGAGGTTGAATCACTCCGTCAATGTCAAGGAATACGACTTTCATATCATTCATGGTTATGCATTGCTTGCAAATATAACTTATTCTGTACTAAACACAAATAAGGAAAACGCATTTTTAGCCAAGAGGCGACAACACTTGTCTTCAAACGGGTATGCCAGTGCCGAAGAAACCTTCAACGCTTCTCTAAAAATCAGTAGATTTCTTATGTGGAGGGCGTGTAATTCGCAGATTTTTATGTAAGTTTGTAGTGAATGAACTAAAAGACAGGCCGTATGCTATACCCGATTGGAATACAGAGTTTTGAGGACATCCGCAGGGGCGGGTATGTCTATGTTGACAAGACCGCGCTTATCTACAAGTTGGCGGCTACAGGGAAATATTACTTCCTGAGCCGTCCGAGGCGGTTCGGAAAGAGCCTGCTGGTGTCGACTATGGAGGCGTATTTCAAGGGGAAGAAGGAGCTGTTCGACGGGCTGGCAGTGGCGTCTCTGGAGAAGGACTGGACGGAGTACCCGGTGCTGCACCTGGATCTGAGCGGAGTCGCTTACAATCAGGAGGAAGTGATTGCAAAGGTTCTGTCCAACGCTCTTTGCAAATGGGAAAAGGAATACGGGAGCGAGAACAATACTGACATCCCCGGAATCCGCTTCGGCAACGTGATCGAAGCAGCCTGCCGGAAGACCGGCCGTCAGGTGGTGATCCTTGTCGATGAATATGACAAGCCCGTCATCGACAACCTTGACCGCCCGGAGCTTCAGGACAGGCTGCGCGAGACGCTCCGCGGCTTCTACGGCGTGATGAAGTCCAAGGATGCGTTCATTCGCTTCGGCTTCCTCACCGGGGTTACGAAGATCGGGAAGATGAGCGTGTTCAGCGACCTGAACAACCCTCAGGACATCTCGATGGACAAGGAATATCCCGACATCTGCGGAATTTCGGAGTCCGACCTCAAAGTCTATTTCACAGAGAGTGTCAAGGAACTCGCCGAGGCGAATGACCTCACGGAGGAAGAATGCTACCGCAAGCTCGCTATTATGTATGACGGCTACCACTTCCACCCGAAGGCAGTCGGTGTCTATAACCCTTTCAGCCTGCTCAACACATTCAAGAACAAGGAGTTTCTTGAATATTGGTTCGAAACCGGCACGCCAACCTTCCTTGTCAAGGTGATGAGGAAGACCTCATATGACGTGACCCGCCTGTCGAGCGACCTCGTGGGCTCCTCGCTTCTGACCGACGTGAACACGGCGTTCCTCAATCCCGTCCCGCTCCTTTACCAGAGCGGCTACCTCACCATCAAGGGCTTTGACCCGCGCTTCAACCTCTACACGCTCGGATTCCCGAACATGGAGGTGAAGGACGGCTTCCTTAACTTCCTGCTGGGATACTATGCCCCGACTCAGAGCGACTCCACCAACACCCTCATATCCCTCATGTCGATGGATGTCGAATCCGGCAACCCGGAAAGCCTCATGACCCGTCTGGACGCCCTCTTCGCCAGGACAAACTACCAGATCCAGGGCGACTGCGAGAAAGACTTCCAGTACGCGATGTACATCATCATCGAGCTGATGGGGGAATATGTCGAGACAGAGCGCACGACCTCCGACGGCCGCATCGACATCCTCATCAAGACCAAGGACTACGTCTACATCATCGAGATCAAGACCGACTCCACCCCGGACGAGGCCCTCGCGCAGATCGAGGAGAAAGGCTACGCCCGCCCGTTCGCCGACGATCGCAGAAGGATATTCAGAGTCGGCGTGAACTTCTCCACCGCAAACCGCCGCATCGACGGTTGGAAGATCATATGACAAGGGTTTTGTAATAAAGTCGCTTCGACAGGGCACTGATTGAAAATAGACTGTCACGGCTAAGATAATCCTGGAGCCTACCGCTCCTCTACCCCTAAATAAGTTTGAATAGTGTTGAGTACATATTCAGATGTCGGTTTTATCTGAAAATCATAAGAAGCTGTGGTGGCATCATTATCTGTAATATTTAGATGTAAACAAGGAATAACATAGAACTGAGAGGTGGCATTGTCAGATGGTGTGACAAAAAACTCATAGCTTCCTTTTGCTATTGGCTGCTCATATAATTTTCCGTGAATATTGTCTTTAGCATATCCGGTTGAGTTCGCCGTATTGGGGAATCATAATCTGTATTTCTCCTGCCATATACGCTTGGTTTATGGATTTTTATCTTTATCAAGAAGGGAAGTCAGTTCTTCCTCCACTTCTTCTATACTTGGCAGAGCCGATTTTAAGTTTTCAGGTATAGCCTTGCTCAGTTGGTAATCGCTGATGCCTATCGGCTGGTCGTAGCCTGTCAATGCGTATTGTGCTACAACTTCGTCTTTCCCCTTGCACAGCAACAACCCGATAGTCTTGTTGTCATTCTCTCCCCTCAGTTTGTCATCCACCACATTGATGTAGAAGTTCAGTTGCCCTGCATACTCCGGCTTGAATGGGGTTGCTTTCAATTCCACTACGATGTATGCGTGCAGGGGGATGGAATACAGAATCAGGTCGGCATAGAAATCGCTGTTCCCGACTTGAAAATGTTTTTGTCGGGCAACAAAGGCAAAGCCATTGCCCATTTCCAGCAAGTAACGGGTGACGTGCTTAACCAGCTGCTCTTCTATGTCCCTTTCGTCCGCCTTTTCCTTCGTTCCAGCCAAATCAAAGATGTACGGGTCTTTCAGAAGGTAATTGGCAAGGTCGCTTTGAGGTGCAGGAAGCGTGGCAGTAAAGTTATTTACTTTGTTGTTATTAATTTGTCTGGTAAACAGATTGGTTTCAATTTGTATTTTAAGAACATTACTGCTCCAGCCCATTTCTACAGACTGTTTCATGTACCAATATCCTATGCCTAACGGTAACGAACCGTCAAGTATGACCATTTGGCTTGCCCAGTTTATTTTGGCAACAGGGGAGGTCAGGAAAACTTTTTCTATCTCCCTAATCTCCATCCTGTAAATGGCAGAAACTGTTTTCTCCACGTCCTGAATTTGCGCAGGAGCTTCCTGCGTAAATTCTAAAGACTGACAATCAACGGATTGTATTTGCGCAGTAAGTTCCTGCGTAAATTGCTTGTCGTTCAGTTTCAATACTTCATCTGTAACATTCTGTATGCTTGGAACAGACAGTCTTGCATCCGTATCAATGAAACTTCGTAGCACGTTCAGCGGATATGACCGTGCGAATTGGCACATATAAGTAAGGTTGCGTTCCGAATAGCCTTTCTTTTCGGGATAATTGAACCGGATAGCCTTTGCCAGTTGCTTGATGATTTTACTTCCCCATCCATATAAGTTTTGATAATAGAGGATATAGTTGCCCATTTTCCAATAATGGAACAGCATTTGCGCATTGGCTGCGGTAATCAGCCGTACTTGCGCCTGTTGTATTTCCGAACCGACAGCGTGTATGAACGCATTTAAGTCCGTTTTTTCTATGTTGGATTCCTTGTTGTTCATATTGTGATAATGGTTTCCTGTACCTCAAACTCCTTGAACACGTTTTGCATTTCGGCATAGTATTTCAGCAAGTCCGTGTTGATTTCGGATGCGCTTTGTTTCAGCTTGTTGGTGCATCCGTTCTTCTTCCGGCTCTCCAATGCAAAAATGATGTTACGTTTGATATTCATATTTGGGTGCGTTTGAATTTCTACACCCAAATATACACCCAAAAATTGAAATAGCGAAAGGTATTTAGAAAGATTTAGATTTACTCTGCATCGTGGATAGTGTATGATTATCAGTGATTTGCAATTTTATGATATTTTCTGAAAGCGTAGGTTCGAGAGCCTACCGCTCCAGAATCCTGTTCTGCTCCGCGACTGAAGCATCGTGGATGGCGGTGAAAAAGGCTGTGATGAACTCCTCGGAGAGGCCGTAGTCCTTGCCTTTCTCTATCATCGAGGATAGGATGCTGTCCCAGCGGGCGGCCTGGACAATGGCGATGTTGTGCGCCTTCTTGAACTCGCCTATCCTGCGGGAGATCTCCATTCTGGAACCAAGGGCCACAAGCAGGTTCTCGTCGATGATGTCAATCTGGGAACGGAGCTGCTCGAATGCCTTCGTTATATTCCTTGTCATTGGAGACCTTCTGACGGACGGTCAGGCTCTCAAGCAGCCTTCAGATCTGACGGAACCAACTGCTGTTTGGCATCGCTCAACGCGCAGGAAGGATCGCAATGGGACTCGATCATCAGGCCGTCCAAGCCAAGATCCATCGCCCTCTGTGACAACTCTTTGAGATACTGGCGTGAGCCCCCCATATGACTCGGATCCGCAAAGAACGGAAGCTTAGGGTAACGGGTGCGAAGCTCAACCGCCATCTGCCAGCCCGGAAAATTTCTGTACGGGATTTTCTGCGAGGTAGAGAATCCGCGATGGATAACGCCCAGTTTTCTGATCCCCGCCCGGTTGAGTCTTTCGAGAGCCCCGACCCATAGATCAATGTCAGGATTCACCGGATTCTTGACCAAGACCGGAATATCGGTGTCCCTCAACGCGTCGGCGATCTCCTGCACGAGGAACGGATTAGCCGTAGTCCGTGCTCCGATCCAGACCATGTCTATGCCATATTTCAGACATTCATAGACGTGCTTCTCATTGGCTACCTCGGTGCAGACCTTCATTCCATATTCATTCTTCACCTTCTGGAGCCATTTCAATCCGGGAGTGCCGACACCCTCGAAGGATCCGGGATGGGTGCGGGGCTTCCATATTCCCGCGCGGAAAACATGGATGCCGAATTCGTGAAGGCCTTTGGCGGTCATCATCACCTGCAGCTCAGACTCGGCGCTGCAAGGACCGGCGATAACGAGAGGGGGAATGCTCTCGTCGAAAAATCCCCACTCGGAGACGGGGATGATGTCAAGTGTACGTTCCATAACTATCTCAAAATCTTTTTAATCCTGTTTGCTTCGTGGATGAGTTCCGTGATCCGTCCGCCGTCATAGTCAGCGATAGCGTCACGGAACAGCCTCATCTTTTCCAAATATGTGTCAATGACGTGCAGCACATTGTCCCTGTTCTGCTCCAGAATCGGGGTCCACATCTCGGCGGAGCTCTTCGCAAGGCGGACGGTGGATGAGAAGCCTCCGGATGCAAGGTCGAAAATGTGCTTCTCGTCTTTTTCCTTGTCAAGAACCGTAAGTGCCAGAGCGAAAGAGGTGACGTGAGAGATATGCGACACGTATGCGGTGTGCACATCGTGGCTGTCGGCGTTCATAAAGAGCGGACGCATATTCAACGCATCATACAGTTCCTCAACCACCTTGACCGCCTGCGGATCTGAATCCTCGGTGTTTGCGAATATGCAGGCGCGGCCATCAAAGAGGTTCGGCATCGCGGCCCAAGGCCCTGAATATTCAGTGCCGGCCATCGGGTGTGTCGCCACGAAGCGGCAGCGGAGGGGATGGTAGTGCGCCGCGCGGACAATGTTGCTCTTCGTGGAGCAAGTGTCTATCACGATCTTCTTCCCGTTCCCTTCCTCTTTGAATATGTCGAGTACCTGCGGGAGCATCTTCACAGCGGAGCCGACCGGTATGACTATCACAGTGATGTCGCTCCTGCGGACGCACTCCTCGAACGGGACGATCTCGTCCACAAGTTCCATCCTTTCGGCCGCGGCGGCGTTCACCGGGTCAGCCTCCACCCCAAGAACTATCCGGGCGAATCCTCTTCTCTTCAGGTCGATGGCCATCGAACCGCCTATCAGGCCTAATCCTATAATACCTACTATCATAAAATATTCTTTATTACTTTTTCTATTTTTTTGTTCGCGCGCTCAAGCACCTCCGGCTTGGCGCAAAGCGAAATCCGGATGTAGTCATTACCATTCTTTCCGAATATGAAGCCCGGCGTGATGAACACACCTGCCTGCCGCAGAACCCGTTCCGAAACCACTTCCCCTGCCGTCATCCCGTTCCCAGCATATTCCGAAGGCACCCTTCCCCAAAGGAACAGCCCCGCGGTGTCGTGGTCATAAACCGCCCCCAGAGTCTTGAATATAAAACCCGCGGCGACACGTCTGCGGACATATTCAGAATTAAGTTCCTCAAACCATTCAGGAGACTGGTTAAGAGCCTCGACCGCCGCAAGTTGCAATGGTTTGAACATCCCCGAGTCCATCTGACTCTTGACCTTCAGCACTTCAGCGATATATTCCGGAGCGCCGCCGACCATCCCGATTCGCCAACCGCTCATATTGTGCGCCTTGCTAAGCGAGTTCAGTTCCAGGCAACACTCCTCCGACCCTTTCGCCGCCAGAATCGACAGCGGCTTCCCGCAAAGGATGAATGAATATGGATTGTCATTCACTATCAATATCTTGTGCTTGCGCCCGAAATCCACCAACCTCTGATAAAGCTCGGGAGTAGCCTTGGCTCCGGTCGGCATATTCGGATAGTTCGTCCACATAATCTTCACACCCTCAAGATCCATCCTCTCCAAAGCGTCGAAATCCGGCCACCAATGGTTTTCCTCCGTCAGATCGTACGTGACAATCTCGGCTCCAACAAGTTTAGATGCCGAAGTGTAGGTCGGATAGCCCGGATCCGGAACCAACACCTTGTCTCCCGGATTGACAAATGCCATAGAGATCAGAAGGATTCCCTCCTTGGATCCGACAAGCGGCTGGATGCCCCCATCCGGATTCAGCGTCACTCCGTAATATCTTGAATACCAATCCGCAAAGGCTTGTCTCAACGCTGGAAGCCCCTTATAGCTCTGGTAGGCGTGGTTGCCTGGCTTGCGGGCAGCCTCGACCAAAGCTTCGATAGCGGCCTGTGGCGGCATCCCGTCCGGAGCGCCTATTCCCAAATTGATTATCCTGTCTTCCCCGCGAGCCACACGCTCCGCATTGAGCGCGTCCATCTCTTTAAGTTTGCGGGAGAAGTAATATTCCTGAACAGATGATGTTCTTTTTGCCGGTTCAATGATCATGATTACATCGAAGATTTATATTCGCCTAAAATGTTAAGTCCTTCCATCAGAGGTCTGACCGCCCTGAGTGCCTGACGGTAGCGTCCGTAGGTCGCGAACTTGATGTCTGCATAGAAAAAGTACTGCCATTCCTGCCCGGGGATCGGCAGGGACTGGATTCTGGTGAGATTCATGTCGTAGAACGAGAGAATCGTAAGCACCTGCGCCAAAGAACCCGGCTTGTGAGGCAGGGTGAAGCAGAGGGACGCCTTGTTGATTTCACGGCGGGGAACCGTGATGGCGTCGTCCAGAATCAGGAAGCGGGTGAAGTTCTGCTTGTAGGTCTCGATGCTGCGGGCCAAGATCTCCAGCCCGTTCTGCTCAGCAGCAAGCTCTGAAGCCACAGCCCCTACTCCCCTCAAGCCCTCAGCGGCGATGTCGATTGCGCTCTTGGCCGTGTCCTCGGACTCCACCATCGTGATCCACGGGCAGTTACGCTCAAAAAACTGACGGGTCTGGTTGATGGCCATATAGTGCGTCCGAACCTCCTTTATGTTGTGGATGTCCTGTCCTGGAAGAGCCATAAGGTTCTGATGTATGGGGATATACACCTCACCCTTGATCTTGTAGGGGTTCGACCTAAGCAGCTCGAAATTCGGGATGAGACCTCCGGAGATCGTGTTCTCGATGGCCATCACCGCCGCCTGTGCCTCGCCGGATGCCACAGCCTTGAACAGTCCCTCGAAGGTCGGGCATTCCACGATGGAGATCTCCTTCCCTCGCGCGGAATAGAACTCCCGTGCCGCCTGCTCGTGGAAGCACCCCCTATAGCCTTGTATCGCGACTTTTGTCATATTCATCATCATTTCACGTCACCCTCCCCTTATGGGAGGGACTTGCTCTCACCGCAGCGGTGAAGAAATCAACCAAATAAAAAAGGCTGCCCGGAAAAGCACCGGACAGCCGTATATTCATCTTCCTTTTTTCTGAATATTCCTGCACACGCTCGTCCGGTCCTCTACCTGCCGCGGTAAAAGAAATAAAATCCGAAAGAATAAAATCGTGTGCTCATCATCATAACGATGCAAAGATAGTAAAATCGGAAGAAAATGTTCCTAAAAATTTAATGAATATACCAAAATAGCGGATGAACATTCATTCAAGCCGCCTCAAGGCTTTCATTAGACGGTCAATATCTCCTTCTCCTTCGCTGACACGAGCTCGTCAACCGCCTTCACTTTCGCATCGGTGACCTTCTGGATCTCGTCCTCACCTTCCTTGCGCACGTCCTCGGAGAACTCTCCGGCCTTCTCGGCCTTCTTCAGAGCGTCAACTCCATCGCGGCGGGCATTGCGGACAGCGACCTTGATGTTCTCGCCGGTAGCCTTGGCCTTCTTGATGAGTTCCTTACGTCTTTCCTCTGTGAGAGGCGGAACAGGGCAGCGGATGACCTCACCGTTGTTTGAAGGGGTGAAACCGAGGTTAGCGTTGATGATAGCCTTCTCGATCACAGGGATCATATTCTTCTCCCAAGGCTGGATGGCGATGGTCCTGGCGTCAGGAACAGTCACCGAAGCCACCTGAGGGACAGGTGTCGGAGTTCCGTAGTAATCCACGGTCACATTGTTGAGGATGGACGGATTGGCCTTTCCGACACGGTAGGTCTTGAGGTCTTCCTCAAGGAACAGCACTGAGTCTTCCATTTTGGACTTCACTCCGCTGATGATTTCTTTCGCTTTGTCTGTAAGCATAGTGTATTGTGTTAATTGTTATTTATCAATCTTTTGTGGTCGTACCCTTGTCCGTTTCCAACAAGACTATTTATGGACAAGAGTCCCGACCTTCTCTCCGTTGACCAGTTTCAGCAGGTTGCCCTCGCCGTTCACATCGAAGACGATGATCGGCATATTCCCGTCATTGCATAGGGCGTATGCGGTCTGGTCGAGAACCTTGAGATGCTTCGCCATCGCCTCGTCAAAGGTCAGTTCATCGTACTTGACAGCGGTAGGATCTTTCTCTGGGTCAGCGGTATAGACTCCATCGACACGTGTTCCTTTCAGCACGACATCGGCCTTGATCTCAAGAGCCCTGAGAGCCGCGCCGGAATCAGTAGTGAAGAACGGGCTGCCCGTTCCCCCGGCGATGAGGGCAACGCCCCCCTCCTCCAGCACCTTGACGGCGTTGTCACGGTTGTAGTAGCGCACAAGCGGTTCCATCGGAGTGGCTGAGAACACCTCTGCCTTCACGCCTTCGTCCTTGATGAACTGACTGAGCGCCAATGAGTTTATCACCGTAGCCAGCATTCCCATCCTGTCTCCCTCGACGCGGTCGAATCCCTTGTCAAGACCCTGAAGACCTCTGAATATGTTGCCCCCTCCGTTGACAATGGCGATCTGCAACCCGGCCTTCGCCGCCTGCGCGATCTCCTTTGAATATTTCCGCAGACTCTCCGGATCTAGTCCCTTTCCAACGGACCCGCCCAGGCTCTCTCCGCTCAATTTAAGCAAAACTCTCTTGTACATAGTGCTTTCCAGAATCTTAAATGGTTAATCAAGGCCTCCTCCAATCGGCATCCTCGCCTCCCGAAGCCATCCCGATTCACAAATATAGTAAAAATAATAAGTTATAAGCCTAAGACATCGGAACTAAATCCCCTGAAACGCACCCCCGGAGCCTTGACCAATCACGACGGCCGCATTTTCTCCATGTAATGCCACCATCGTATGCGTTTTTGTCTTTGACAAGAGCAAAACCATCCATTTATGCTCCTTTGATCATTCCAGAATCCTTCCTCGCGCCACTCCAAGACGACACTCCAGGGCAACGCTTTTGGCACTTATCGTCGCCCGAGAGTGCAGCGAGGCACGCTTGGGCGACACTTTCGTACCATTTTGTCGCTCGGTGGTGCAGGGCAGAATTACGTAAGTAAGGATGACGGGACTCTTCGGTGACAACACACACTCTTCGTCGCCCAGAAGCACAGCGGCAGACCCTTTCGTGAGCAGAACGCGCCGTCTCGCTCACGAGACAACCCTGGAAGACCCTTCCGTGAGCAGAACACGCCGTCTCGCTCACGAGACGACCTCGGAAGACCCTTCCGTGAGCAGAACGCGCCGTCTCGCTCACGAGACAACCTCGGAAGACCCTTCCGTGAGCAGAACGCGCCGTCTCGCTCACGGGACGACCTCGGAAGACCCTTAGCAGAGACGCCCGTTTCGCTCACGAGACGACCTTGGCAGACTCTCCCGTGAGCAGAATGCGTCGTCTCGCTCACGAGACAACCTTGGAAGATCCTTCCGTGAGCAGAACGCGGCTTTTCGCTCACGGGACAACCTCGGAAGACCCTCCCGTGAGCAGATCGCGCCGTCTCGCTCACGAGACAACCTTGGAAGACCCTTCCGTGAGCAGAACGCGCCGTCTCGCTCACGAGACGACCTCGGAAGACCCTTCCGTGAGCAGAACGCGCCGTTTCGCTCACGAGACGACCTTGGCAGACTCTCCCGTGAGCAGAATGCGTCGTCTCGCTCACGAGACGACCTTGGCAGACTCTTTCGTGAGCAGAACGCGCCGTCTCGCTCACGAGACATCCTCGGCAGACCTTTTCGTGAGCAGAATGCGGCTTTTCGCTCACGAGACAACCTTGGCAGACCCTCCCGTGAGCAGATCGCGGCTTTTCACTCACGAGACTGCCGCGAAAGACACACGAGGCAACCGCGGCGCTTTTTCAGCGAGCTACGGGAACTCTACGGACGCTCTACGGGCGCTCCTCGATGCCGCCGAGGTTCGACCAGAGCCAGTGGGACTCGTAATAGGACTTAGTGCCTTTAGGAACCGTCACCTTGACGGCTGAGCGGTCTGTGCCGTTAAAGGAAAAAGATGACATTTTTGTTGTTATCTCGTCAACATCCTCCTTGGTCTTCCAGTTCAGTTCAAGTACCAAAGGAGTTTTGCATGACACAAATGTGTAGATGTCTATGGATTTGACAGACTCAGGGATAACTATCTTATCAACATTTGTTCGACGAATAGAAGAGTACCCAATCTTCGTAGTGCCTTCCTTTATCACCACCGTACCGGTCTTCTTTTCAGGAATCCAACTCAGAATCTCTCTCTGTCCGACCCACGTGCATATACAAAGCCTTGTCATACAGATAGCAGTAGTTCTCTTGACCTTCCCTCGGCGCGGTTGTGATAATCTCAAGTTTAGAACAAGCTTCAAACACCGGATTTGAATCATCAATATTTTCTAACGTGGAAGGTAAAATGACACGTTCAAGACTCCCGCAATAATAGAAAGCATTGGCTCCGATCTTATATATCCCCTCCGAGATAGTGACTTTCCTTAGGTCACCGCACCCTTCAAAGGCCCTATTCCCGACCCCTTTGACGGTATAGGTAATCCCGTCATACTCAACCGTACCGGGAACCACGACATCTCCCGAATACTTGCCTCCGCCCGGGTTACCGGTCACCTCGACGAAATCCATAGAGTAACCTTTGGCGGTCTTGTAGAACAGGCCGCCAACCTCGAACCCGGAAGAGAATTCTTTCACGGTGACGGTGCAGCCTGACCTGAAGCCGCCGTCCTCGGTGACCGCGCTGACCTTGGCCACACCCGCCGAAACGGCTCTCACGTTGCCGTCGGAATCGACCGTGGCCACGGACGGGTTATCCGACTCCCATTTCACATTCTGGTTGGTCGCGTCCGCCGGTCTGATCGTGTAAGAGAGTTTGGAGGTGCCGCGTACGGACAGGGTCACCGCCCACGGATTGACCTCCACGCCGGTCACCGGAACCGCCTTGGCCTTCACCGTCACCTTGCAGGTCGCCGTCTTCCCGCCGTCCTCGGTCGTCACAGTGACCACAGCCTCGCCGGCCTTCACGGCAGTCACCCTGCCGGCGCCGTCAACCGTGGCGACCTCAGTCTTGTCCGAGCTCCACGTCACCTTCCGGTTGTCCGCGTTGTCGGGCCTCACCGTGGCCGTAAGCGTCTCCGTCTCGCCCTCCGTCAGGGTCAGCTCCGTCCTGTCCAGAGTGACCTCCGTCACGCCTATCGCCTTGGCCTTCACCGTCACAGCGCAGGTGCCGGACTTGCCCTCCGCCGTCGCGGTGACGGTCGCGGTGCCGGGTCTGAGGCCATGGACGGTGCCGGCCTTGTCAACAGTGGCGACGCTCCGGTCGGACGACGGCCACGCCACGGCCCTGTCGGACGCGGCTTCGGGAGAGACACTGGCGGACAGCACCGCAGATTCGCCCTCTATGATCTCTATCCGGGACGGGGTGACGGCCACGGATGAGACTCCGGCCGTCTCCTCCCTCTTACCGCAGGAGGTGATGAGAAGGATGGCGGCGGCAGCCGTCAGCAGCGCGCGCCGTGTGTGTAAAAACGCTCATATCGATTGATGTTTTGGTTATAGTCTCGTGAGTCCTATGAGTTCAGCGATGCTTTGGTAAATAACTTGGCGACCATCGGTCACCCTTTCGGTCTGTATCCCGCTCCTGCCTTGCGTCACCGGCACGGGACGTGACGCCGTGTGGCAGGCTTCAGGACAAAAATAATAAAAATTTCCAAATATCAAACGAATATGCCGGATATAATGGCCGATATAATGGCCGCACGACCATGCGACCGGCCACCTGAACCCCTCCAACGACAGGAGCAGGGGACGGCGCCGGGCTCTCCGGGAACGATGACGCCTGACTGTCCCGCACCCGAAGGTGACGCGCGGCACAGTCAGGCGACTCTTCCGCGCCTTCCCGTTGCCCAAGGGCGCAGGGCAGAATGAAGTATGGATGAAGGAAACCCTTCGGCAACGAAAACCACACTTATCGTTGCCCAAGAGTGCAGCACGGCTCTCTTGGGCAACGCTTTCGTGCTTTATCGTCGCCCGAGGGTGCAGCACGGCGCGCTTGAGCGACACCTCCGTACATCTTCGTCGCCCGAGGGTACAGCGCGGCGCGCTTGAGCGACACCTCCGTACATCTTCGTCGCCCGAGGGTGCAGCACGACTCTCTTGGGCAACACTTTCGTACATCTTCATCGCCCGAGGGTGCAGCACGGCTCCCTTGGGCAACACTTTCGTACATCTTCGTTGCCCAAGGGTGCAGCACGGCACGCTTGAGCGACACCTCCGCGCGTTTCCGCCGCCCGAAGGTACTGGGCAAAAGACGTAAGGTTGAATCTGACAAAAAAAAGAAGAAGTCTCCCAAAAAAACGAGGGAGACTTCGGTCGGGTGCCCAAAGCCGGGCTCGAACCGGCACGTCTTTAAGGGACATTGGATTTTGAGTCCAACGCGTCTACCAATTCCGCCATTCGGGCATATTCAGGCAGTAGACTTTCCTTTGGAAACTTCGCACTTCCGCTGCACTTCCGCTTCAAAGGATTGCAAAGTTATTGAATTTCCTCCGATATTCCAAAACATTCAACAAAAAGCTTATGCGAAAAAACGCGTAATCCCTCTTGTCCGGAAAAAAGCACTTATACCGGATAAGTAACCTTCAAACAATAAGCCGCATCATATTAAGGAATCTTTTCGGTCTATTTCTCTTTTTTCATCAGTCATGTGCCACCGGCACACTCCTTCTTCGAAAAAGATCTATCCTCGAAAATCTTCTCTTAGAAACAGTTTTGAATTGTTTGTTTAAAGGTTAAGAGCAAGCTCTCCCCCAGACTGTCTGAAAAGTCTCGACGAGAGCAGAAAAGTCCGTGCCCCACTACAGGGGCGACAACAAATTTTCAATCCTCGGAGGTGGTAATTATACTTTTAAGACAGTCTCCCCCTGCTGCCCACCTCGACAGTCCGAACAAGTTCGATTGCCCTCGGTTCGGGCGCTGGGTTGAGAGTGAAAAACTTCAGGTTCGACCGCTTCTTCCAAGGAAGATAGCGGGCGGTGCCGTCTGACTGAAGAAGCGGGAATAAAATGAAGATTTTTTCACCTCAAAGAACATTTCAAACAATTCAAAACAGCTTCTTAATCTGAAGCAACTTATTATTTTCATGTTCCTAAACACCGCTGTCGATGCATCTTATCCGGTGGAAAGCCGTTTGGCCGGACAAACGTAACCGTTGATGTGACTTGTCCGGCGATATGCTTGTTTGCCGGACATTTTACGGTTCAGAAGGAACGGCCTTCCTGATCAGATAGGCAAAAGGTGCCTGCGCTCTGATTCACTGCGCATCATTTTTTCTGAAAAATCGATTCGGCTTATGAGGAAAACTGATTATATTTGTACGGTTTAAGCCGACAGCCACCACAAGAGTTGTGGTTTCAGGCACGGGATCCGCGACCGTCCGACTTGCGGAAACGACATAGAGCTTTTGGTCCGGAAACGGGCTGGCGAAACATATCATATTTTACGAAATTATTAAGCTCAACAAAATGAAGCACTTTTCTTTACCAAAGGACGGTGGATTGATTGAGGAGAACCTGCCTAAGAGCATTCTCCATTCCTACGAGAAGATCACCACCGAGATTTCCGATGACGCGAACTTCGGAAGCGACAAGGTGGCAGACATTATTGTCAAAGCCATCAAAGACCACGAAAGGGCGGCTCTTCCGCGTCCTTTCAAACTCGGTTTGACCACAGGAACCACACCTGTGTCCCTCTACAGCAACCTGACAGAGCAGTTCAAGGAAGGCAAGGTCTCCTTCGCCAATGTCGAGGTGTTCTCCATTGATGAATATTACCCATACGGCAGCGACTCCGTCCAGAGCCGCAACCACAGGCTCCACGCCGAATTCCTTGACAATGTGGATGTCAAAAAGGAGAACGTGCATATTCCTGACGGAACAGTCTCAAAGGAAGAGGTATCCGACTATTGCGCCGAGTTTGACAAGATCGCCAGAGGTCTCGACCTGCTTGTGATCGGTGTCGGCGAAGGCGGCCAGATCGGTTTCAACGAGGCCGGCTCGTCAGAGAAGAGCCGCACACGCACCGTTCCGCTCTCATACCAGTCCAGAAAGAGACAGGCCCGCAATTTCAACGGCGACATTTCCGTCACCCCTAAGACCGCCATCACGATGGGCATCGGCACGATGATGAGCGCCCGCAGGATCATCCTTATGGCCTGGGGCGAGGACAAGGCGGCTGTGGTAAAGAAAGTCGTGGAGGGCGACATCGATCCGGCCTGCCCTGCCACCTGGCTTCAGGAACACGACAACATCACATTCTACACTGACGAGATGTCAGCCTCTATGCTGACCAGACTCGTCGCACCTTGGATGGTCGGTCCTTGCCAGTGGACACCGAACCTGATCCGCAAGGCCGTCGTTTGGCTCTGCCAGAAGGTTCATAAGCCAATCCTCAAGCTGAAGCAGCAGGACTATTTCGAGAACTCCCTCGGAGAGCTCATCGAACTCTACGGGCCGTTCGACAAGATCAACATAGACGTTTTCAATGACTTCCAGCACACCATCACCGGATGGCCGGGCGGAAAGCCTGACGCTGACGACACCACAAGGCCTGTCAAGTCAACTCCGTTCCCTAAGAAGGTCCTGATTTTCTCCCCTCACCCGGACGATGACGTGATCTCCATGGGAGGCACATTCATCCGTCTCGTGCATCAGGGACACGACGTGCACGTGGCCTACGAGACCTCCGGTGACCTGGCAGTGCACGATGACGTTGTGCTTCAGCATATGGACGCCGCCTACCAGCTTGGATTCGGAGACAAGTTCGACGAGGTAAAGAAAATCATCGACTCAAAGAAGCCTGGTGAGCCTGAGCCTAAGGAGCTTCTCGCCATCAAGGCGGCCATCCGCCGCAGCGAGGCCAGAGGAGCGGACAGAAGCTTCGGGCTCAACGACAACACCAATGTCCACTTCCTCAACCTGCCGTTCTACGAGTCGGGCGGAGTGACGAAACTGCCTCGCACACAGAAAGACCTTGACATTATCAAGGAGCTGATCGTCAGGATCCACCCTGACCAGATCTACATGGCAGGTGACCTCGCCGACCCTCACGGAACGCACAGGGTCTGCACCGAGGCCGCCCTTGAGGCCATCGAACAGCTCAAGGAGGAAGGCAACGACTGGCTGAACGACACCACGATCTGGCTCTATAGAGGTGCCTGGATGGAGTGGGAGCTCTGGAGAGTTGACATGGCAGTTCCGATCAGCCCGGACGAGTTGATCGAGAAGCGCCACGCGATCTTCCGCCACCTTTCCCAGAAAGACATCGTTCCGTTCCCGGGCGATGACCCGAGGGAGTTTTGGCAGAGGGCCGAGGAGCGCACACAGAACACCGCAAGGTTATATGACGAACTCGGAATGGCTGAGTACCAGGCCATCGAAGTTTTCCTGCGGCTGAAATAACCAATCATCCATGAATATGTCACCTCACCCACGGTGACATATTCAATAAAGCAAGAAAGCAAGAATAAAGAATATTTTTTATAAACTGCATCAATCATGAAAGTAATCATCAGAGACACAAAGAAGGAAGGCTCTATCTGGGCCGCCCACCACATTGCCGCCGCCATCAAGGCAAAGGCTGAGAAGACCGACAAGCCATTCGTACTCGGACTGCCTACCGGCTCCACTCCTCTGGATGTCTATGCCGAGCTCGTCAGAATGTACGAGGCCGGAGAGATCTCCTTCAAGAATGTCATCACATTCAACATGGATGAATATGTAGGGCTTCCTGAGAGCCATCCGGAGAGCTACCACAGCTTCATGCACAAGAATCTGTTCGACAAGGTGGACGTTCCGGCCGGCAACATCCACATCCTCAACGGCAACGCTCCTGATCTCGCCAAAGAGTGCGAGGATTACGAGAAGGCCATCGTGGCTGCCGGAGGAATCGACCTGTTCCTCGGCGGAGTCGGCGAGGACGGACACCTCGCGTTCAACGAGCCGTTCTCTTCCCTCAACTCCAGGACAAGGGTCATGACCCTCACCCAGGACACTCTCGAGGTAAACTCCCGTTTCTTCGACAACGATGTGAACAAGGTTCCTAAACAGGCCATGTCAGTCGGTGTCGCCACAGTGTGTGGTGCCAAGGAGGTTCTCGTCCTCGCTTTCGGCGGCAAGAAGGCCAAGGCTGTCAAGGACGCCATCGAGGGACCTGTAAGCCACTATGTCACCCTCTCTGCCCTTCAGCTGCACGAGAATGGTGTCGTTGTGCTTGACGAGCCGGCCGCCGGTGAGCTCAAGGTCAACTCTTACCGCTATTTCAAGGCCGTTGAGGCTGCCGAGAACAAATAGTGCGTGGAGACTAACAACTTGTAAATCAGAATAATAAACATTATCCTCCCGCCATATCCGACGGGAGGATATTCATTAAAAGCCAATCAATCGGCATGTTATCCTCCACGATCATCGCGGCGCTCCTGGCCATTGGAAGCGCTTTGGGAAGCAATGGGTATGGCAATACGATAGACAGTCGCTTCGACAAGCTCAGCGACCGGACAGACAAGTACACCTTATATCAAGTCATAAGCCAACCGGACGCAGTCCCTGCCGAAGCGACCGATAACCTGGTACCAAGCCAAACGGACGCTGAGCCTGTCGAAGCGTCCTTATCTTCCAGCGAAAGTCCGGCACAGGAATATTCAGTAAAGGAACGGTGCGAGCGTTACACAATGAAAAATCAAGGACTTGAGCGGGAATATTACCTCTACCGTCCGGAAGGATTGAAGGCCGGGGCTCCTCTCGTGATAGTCCTGCACGGCTATGGCGGCTCGGCCCTCAAGGGAAAGAAAGCGATGATGGATGTCGCCGACAAGAACGGATTCGCTGTCTGCTACCCTCAGGGAATAAAGGATCCGAAAGGTAAACCGGGCTGGAATGTCCGCTACCCTTCACAGGAAGGAATGAAGACCGATGATGTCAAGTTCCTCATCGCCCTTTCCAAAGAGATTCAAAAGAAATTCGATCTCAGCCCCAAGAACACCTTTCTCACCGGAATGTCCAACGGCGGAGACATCATCTACCTGATAGCGATGCGGGCTCCGAAAGCCTTCAAGGCTATGGCCTCGATCGCCGGACTGCAGTTCAACTGGATGGAGACGGAATATTCCTACAAGCATCCACTTCCTTTCATGGAGGCTCACGGCACACAGGACCACACTTCCGAATGGCTCGGTGACCCGGAGAACAAAGGCGGCTGGGGAGCGTATATTCCCGTTCCGGCGGCGGTCAGCAGAATCATCGCTGTTAACGGTTGTACCGAGGAATATGTCACCGAGCTTCCTCGCCGCGAGGGTCGTAACCAGGTCACCCTCTATCAGTTCAAGGCCGGCAGGCCGGCGGTGAAAGGCGGCAGACCCACCGAAGTCTGGCTCTACAAAGTCGAAGGCGGCGACCATTCCTGGTCCGACAAGGATATGGACACCTGCTCCGAAATCTGGCGTTTCTTCAGCCAGTGGATTGACTAAAATGGCTTAACTAAAAGCCACATCTCTGAGGCCACATCGCTCTGACGCCAGGCACAAATCCGCAATTCATTGAATGTCAGAAGGTGTAACATCACCTTTTGACATTCAATATTTTACAAAGCTGTGCCCTCCAAATCCGCCTGGCAGCATTTACAAATATATTCATTTACAATCAGTTGACAATTATACCCAAAATTTTGTGAATGTGGGGCAAAAAGGCTAACTTTGTGATAGTCTTAAAAAGAACTTGCAAAGATGTCCAATTACCGCATTTTCGTGGAGAAACACCCGGAGTTCCAGGTGGAGGCAAAGAGCCTCCTGGGGGAACTCAACGAGAACCTGCAGCTGGAGCTGAAAACGCTTCGGCTGCTTAATGTTTATGACTTGTTCGGATTCACGCCCGATCTTCTGGAGAAGAGCCGCTACAGCGTCTTCGGAGAGATTGTGACCGACTCTGTCACAGATTCGATCGATCTGGACGGAGCGAAGTACATCGCTGTCGAGTACCTGCCGGGCCAGTTCGACCAGAGGGCGGCCTCGGCTGTGGACTGCGTGCACCTGATCGACCCCACGGCGCGGATCAGCATAAAGAGTTCCAAACTTCTGATCGTGGACTCCGACGCCTCCGAGGAGACGCTTGAGAAGATCCGCCACTACTACATCAATCCGGTGGAATCCCGCGCGAAAGACCTGAGCAAACTGGCCGACACGGAACACGCGGCGGTCAAGCCGGTTCCCGTGCTGGAGGGATTCAGGAATATGAGCGGGGACGATCTGAAAGCATATTGCAAAAAGATGGGCCTTGCGATGAACGCCGACGACCTCGCCGAGGTTGTGAAATATTTCACCGAGGAAGGCAGGGATCCGAACGAGACCGAACTCAGGATTCTGGACACCTACTGGAGCGACCACTGCCGCCACACGACATTCACGACGGAATTGGAAAGCATCGACGTGGAGGATTCCTTCATCAAGGAGGACATCGACGGGACGATGGCCCTGTACCTGAGGATGCGCTCGGAGACAGGCCGCGAGAAGAAGGGACTGAACCTGATGGATATGGCCACAATCGGGGCGAAATACCTCAGGAAGAACGGTTTGCTGGATGACTTGGAGGTCAGCGAGGAGAACAATGCGTGCAGCATATTCATAGATGTGGATGTGGACGGGCAGACCGAGAGATGGCTGCTGATGTTCAAGAACGAGACCCACAACCACCCTACGGAAATCGAGCCGTTCGGCGGGGCCGCCACCTGCCTGGGCGGAGCCATCAGGGATCCGCTATCAGGACGCTCCTACGTCTATCAGGCAATGCGTGTCACCGGTGCCGGCGACATCTACAAACCTGTCAGCGAGACACTTCCAGGCAAGCTCCCGCAGAAGGTCATCACCAGGAAGGCCGCCCAGGGATATTCCTCCTACGGCAATCAGATCGGTCTTGCGACAACCCACGTCCGCGAGATCTACCACGAGGGCTACACGGCCAAGAGAATGGAGGTCGGAGCGGTTGTCGGAGCGGTGAAGGCCGGGGACGTGAGAAGGGAAAGCCCTAAGGCCGGGGATGTCGTGCTGATGATCGGCGGACGCACCGGACGCGACGGAATCGGCGGTGCGACAGGTTCCTCAAAGGAACACACAGAGGAGTCCCTTGAGACTTGCGGAAGTGAGGTCCAGAAGGGTAACGCTCCGGAGGAGAGAAAGTTGGAAAGGCTTTTCAGAAGGCCTGAGGTCACGAGACTGATAAAGAAATCGAATGACTTCGGAGCCGGCGGAGTGAGTGTCGCCATCGGTGAGCTTGCCGACGGGCTGGACATCTACCTTGACCGTGTTCCGGTGAAATACAGCGGAATGAACTCCACGGAACTGGCCATCAGCGAGTCCCAGGAAAGGATGGCAGTCGTAGTGGAAGCCAAGGACGAGGAGGAATTCAAGGCGCTTTGCCATTCAGAGAATATCGAGGTGACGCACGTGGCCGAGGTCACCGACACCGCCAGAATGAGGATGTTCTACGGCGACAAGGTCGTTGTGGATCTCACCAGAGCGTTCATCGACAGCGCCGGTGCGAAGCATTATTCAAAGGCCACTATCGGAGCGGTCGAGGACAGGGATCCGTTCTTCCGCGACGTTCCGGGCAAGAACCTGAAAGAGAGAATGTTCGCCAACCTGCAGGATCCGAACGTGACCTGCCAGAAAGGCCTTATAGAGATGTTCGACTCCACCATCGGCCGTTCCACCGTGCTGATGCCGTTCGGAGGCGAGCTACAGACCACCGAGACCCAGGTCTCAGTGCAGAAACTTCCGGTCAAGGGTTATACCGACACAGCCAGCATGATGGCGTTCGGCTTTAACCCTGACATCTGCGACTGGAGCCCTTACCACGGTGCGGCATATTCATTCATCGAGGCTTGCAGCAAGGTCGTGGCGGCGGGAGGCCATTGGGAGACAATGAGATTCTCTTGCCAGGAATATTTTGAAAGGATGACAGCTGATCCGAAGGTATGGGGCAAGCCGACGGCGGCTCTGCTCGGCGCTCTGAAGATGCAGAAGGAGCTTGGGCTGGCTTCCATTGGAGGCAAGGATTCGATGAGTGGATCCTTCGAGACCGAGGACGGGACAATCCACGTACCGCCGACCCTTATCGCGTTCGGTATCACTCCGGTAAAGGCTGACAAGGTGATCTCTCCGGAACTCAAATGGGAGGGAGACCGCCTCTACCTCGTGAAGCATACTCCGCTCGCTGACAGGATGCCTGACACGGAGCAGCTCAAGAGGAACTGGAATCATATTCAGGAAAAGATAGAGGACGGCACGATCGTGGCCGGTTGGGCGGTAGGATTCGGTGGAGTGGCAGAGGCGCTTTGCAAGATGAGCTTCGGCAACGCGTTCGGGTTCGACGTCAACCTTTCGGAGGACGAGCTGTTCAATCTAAGCTATGGTTCCATCGTGGTGGAGACCGACGGCAGCGCGCTTGATTTCGAGAACGCGGTCGAGATCGGCACCGTAACTTCCGGTGAGGACGGCAACGTCCGTGTGAACGGGACCAAACTTTCCATCTTCGAGATGATGGATTTCAACGCGTCGCTCTTCGAGAAGGTTTACCCCGCAGTCAGCAAGCCAGACTTCAAGAGGCTGCTGCCTAAGGGCATGGAGGGTGTGAAGCCGTTCAAGGCAAAGAAGGCGGATCTTGAATATAAGGGACCGAAGGTCGATAAGGTTATCGCCTACCTTCCGGTGTTCCCGGGCACAAACTGCGACTACGATTCGGCGAAAGCTTTCCGCAAGGCGGGAGCCGAGATCCGCACTTCCGTGTTCCGCAACCTTTCGGACAAGGATGTGTTCGAGTCAATCGCCGAGATGAAGAAGAACATCGAGGATTGTCAGATCCTGATGCTCAGCGGTGGCTTCTCGGCCGGTGACGAGCCGGACGGAAGCGGCAAGTTCATAGCGAACGTACTGAACAACAAGGACATCGCGGAGGCGATCGAGGGACTGCTGTCCCGCGGTGGTCTGATTTTAGGAATATGCAATGGTTTCCAGGCACTTGTGAAGTCGGGTCTGCTGCCTTACGGTGAGCTCGGGAAGGTGACCAAAGACTCCCCTACTCTGTTCCGCAATGACATCAACAGGCACATCTCGCAGATGGTGACGACCCGTGTGGCTTCCACAAACTCTCCTTGGCTCAAGGGGATGGCGATCGGGGATGAATATGCTATTCCGGTGAGCCACGGTGAGGGCAAGTTTGTTGTGAGCGAGGAGTTGGCCAGGGAGTTGTTCGCCAACGGTCAAGTGGCGTTCCAGTACGTTGATCCGCTGACGGATGAACCGACTATGGAGTCGCCTTACAATCCGAACGGGTCTTACTATGCGATCGAGGGCATCATCAGCCGTAACGGTCAGATTCTGGGGAAGATGGGTCACAGCGAGAGGTACGAGAGGAACCTGTTGAAGAACATAGAGGCCGACCTCGAGCAGCCACTGTTCGAGAACGCCGTCAGGTATTTTATCGGGTAATAAATGAAGAGGAATATCATTCACGATGGGGTGTCCATCAAGATCTTCGAGACGGATGACCCGCAGAAGGTGATCATACATTTCACGGATGAGATCACGGCGTTCAACAAGATCAAGAAGGCGGTGATCAAGGACAAGGGGATCTACTGCAACGGGGTGTCGTGCGAGATCTCCCGACTGCTGCAGAAAGGTGGTGTGCCTACGCACTTCATCGAGCAGATCTCTGACACTGAGCAGCTTTGCTGGAAATCACAAGTGATCCCGATGGAGGTGATCGTGCGGAATGTGATCGCAGGATCGATGGCCCAGAGGCTGGGACTGGAGGAAGGCATCGTGCCGAAGGAACCGGTCTATGACCTCTGCTACAAGTCGGACATCCTCTGCGACCCTATCATCAACGACTACCACGCCGTGGCCCTCGGCCTCGTGAGCAAGGAAGAACTTGAACGGATATATTCATTGACAAAGCAGGTCAACAGCATCCTGACCCCGGTCTTCAAGGAGATCGGCATCACCCTGGTGGACTTCAAGATCGAGTTTGGCCACCTGTCGGACGGACGGCTCGTGATGAGCGATGACATCACTCCGGACAGCGCCCGCTTCTGGGACATCGCCACCGGCGAGAGACTCGACAAGGACCGTTTCCGCAGGGACAACGGACACGTCGGGGATGCCTATAAGACAGTGTTCGAGAGACTGACCGGCAAAAAGGCAGACTGAATATTCAAGTAAAATCAGCCGTCAACGTTTCGGAAATATTCTGAAATTTAGTACATTTGTGGTTCTGTCGAACCTTACAGAGAAAAGATGCGTAACATTAGCCGACATATTCTTGCAACCATCTGCGTTCTGGTAGTTTCCGCGCTGGCTTTGAGCGCGCAGGACTACCAGTCCAGCATCCGCAAGTGGGACGAGGGGCCTCTGACTATGCGGGACTTTCAGGTGAGGGATATGTGGACCATCAACGACAAGGAATCCTGTCTCCTCACCTACGGCACCAGGTGGGAGGTCAAGAAAAAGAGATACGGCAACCTTGTGTACCACAAAGACGCCACGGAAGCCTATATGGACAAGGTAAACTCTTGGATAAGAACGGGGTACGACACTCCTGCGACATTGAGATACATGCAGGTTTCCTTTGACATCATCGAACTCACACGCAGGAAGTTCCAGAACGAGGCCGACACCTCAAGCACGAACTTCCTGACTCTTGCAAACTTCTACAACAACGTCGGCACGAACGCCCTCAACGAGTTCAAAGCCGCATCCAGAATGGGGCAGGACACCACAGTGGTCAATCAGTACCGTTCCAGAATCAGCAAGGCGCTTGATGAATATGTCCTCATAGACTCAGAACCAACCATCCGCTTCCGGAAGTTCGGATTAGGCGTCAGAGTCGGAATAGGCAGCGAGTTCTTCTTCGGCCAAAGCACCGACTACCTCACACCTCTGGGAGGAATGACGTGGGGGTTTGAGATGTCCCTGTCACGTTTCAGGTTCAACCTTGACGGGCTGCTTGGCATCGGAGGGGATTACAAGAAAGATTTCCCTTACTCAAAAGCAGACTACAACTGGAGGAAAGGAGACGGTTTCAACGGCGGAAGCATCAACCAGACATTCGGTTATGCGGTAATCGACAACAAAAGGGTCACCATTGCCCCGATGGCCGGAATCGGAGTCGGATTCATTGACAGATTCAACGATGATGCCGCCGAAGGCAAAAAGAACGAGGAGATGGCTGGATTCAGAATGCTGGCCGGTGTTGATTTCGACTGGAAAATCAGAAGGTACTACACCAGACTGTCATACGATAAAGTTTACGCCGAATCCAACATCAGGTTCAGGCTATATGCGGCCAGAACCAGTCTGCCTTCACCATGCAACGCATGGAGCATAAACTTCGGAGCGGCGTACGAACTCTACGCAAGAGCGGTAAAATAACATTAATATTTCTGAATATGAGACCTTTATTTCTGACAAATACTCTTACTCGAACGAAAGAGCTTTTCAAGCCGATCCAACCGGGACACGTGGGAATGTACGTCTGCGGGCCGACGGTCTATGGAGAGGCTCACCTCGGACACGCCCGTCCGGGAGTAACCTACGATGTGCTTTTCAAACTGCTCAGGCATCTTGGCTACAAGGTCCGCTACGTGCGGAACATCACCGACGTGGGACACCTTGAGCACGACGCCGACGAGGGAGAGGACAAGATCTCCAAGAAGGCAAGGCTGGAACAGCTTGAGCCTATGGAGGTTGTGCAGACCTACACGTTCCGCTACCACGAGGCGATGCGCCTGCTGAACGTGGCGCCGCCATCCATCGAGCCGAGAGCCTCGGGGCACATCATCGAGCAGATCGAGACCGTCAAGAAGATTCTGGACGCAGGCTACGCCTACATCTCCAACGGATCCGTGTACTTTGACGTGGAGAAATACAACAAGGATCACCACTACGGAATCCTTTCCGGGCGCACTCTGGACGACACCCGTGAAGGAACACGCACACTTGACGGACAGAGCGACAAGAAGGCTCCGTACGATTTCGCCCTTTGGAAGAAGGCTGAGCCCGAGCACATCATGCACTGGCCAAGTCCGTGGAGCGAAGGCTTCCCGGGATGGCATCTGGAGTGCTCCGTGATGGGCGAGAAATATCTCGGCAACGAGTTCGACATCCACGGCGGCGGAATGGATCTGATGTTCCCTCACCACGAGTGCGAGATCGCCCAGAATGTGGCCAGCCGCCACACACAAGGCGTGCACTACTGGGTTCACAACAATATGATCACGATCAACGGCCAGAAGATGGGCAAATCCCTGGGCAACTTCATCACCCTGCCGCAGCTGTTCAGCGGAGAGCACGAGAAACTCACGCAGGCATATTCCCCGATGACCGTCCGCTTCTTCATCCTCCAGGCGCACTACCGCAGCACGCTGGATTTCAGCAACGAGGCACTGCAGGCTGCCGAGAAGGGTCTGAAGAGGGTGATGCAGGCGGCGAAGGATCTGCGTGCGTTGGCTTCGGCGGCAGGAATCACTGACACGGCCAAGGGCACGGAAGGCGATCCTGTGGACGCGATGCAGTACGGCGAGTTCATCACAGCCATTGCTCCTGACACCTGCCCGGCGACTTCCGAGGAGGTCAAGGGAATATTCAATGCTGTCTATGAGGCGCTTTGCGATGACCTTAACACGCCGATAGCGCTGTCGCACATCTTCGACGCGGTACGCCTTGTCAACTCCGCCAAGGCTGGAGAACTAAAACTGAGCAAGGGTGATTTGGAGACTCTGACACAGCTTTTTGATGACATCGTGTTCGGTGTCCTCGGCCTGAAGGACGAGTCCGCCGCCGAATCCGGCAAGGGTCAGGAGATTGTCTCCGGACTGATGGACATGGTGCTTGAGGAACGCGCCAAGGCCAAGGCAGCGAAGGACTGGGCGGCCAGCGATGCCATCCGTGACCACCTCAAGGCCCTCGGCATCACCGTAAAGGACACCAAGGACGGAGCCGAGTGGAGTATTCAATAAAAAACAGACAATATGAAACATCGATATATTTCCGTCTCGGTGATGTGCTCCAACCTTATGAACCTGGGGCAGGATATCAAGACGTTGGAAGAGAACGGCGCGGACATGCTGCACATCGATGTGATGGACGCTCATTTTGTTCCGAATCTCACATTCGGGCCGGACTTCATCAAGGCTATGCAGGCAGTCACGACAATGCCGGTGGACGTTCACCTTATGGTCGATGATCCGGAGCTCATAATGAGCAAGTTCCCGGTCCGCAAAGGCGACATAGTGTCCCCACACATCGAGGTCAAGAAAGATTACCGCGCGCTGGCAGCCAAGGTTCATGAGGCAGGAGGGCTTTTCGGCCTTGCGGTCAACCCGGAGACCGATGTGGAAGCCATCAAGGAGTATCTTGACGTGCTTGACACGGTCACCCTGATGCTTGTGCACCCAGGAGCCGCAGGTGCTAAGATGGTGGACGGGATCATGGACAAAGTCGCCGGAATGCGCAGATTCCTCGACACCAACGGCCGCGAGGACATCCTCATCAGCGTTGACGGAAGCGTCAGCAATGAAAGGGCCAATCTCATGGCCGGAATGGGAGCCGACATATTCGTAGGCGGCACCGCGGGAATCTATAGAAAAGGGATGGCTCTTTCCGAGACCATCCCTGAAATGCGGGCCGCCATAGATTTCTAGAAGAGGGATATTCGCTGACCTTACTCCACGTTTCGGAATCCGGAATAGTCCGTCTGAAGCGTGGAGCATTTATATTCATTGACCACTCCGCCGCCCGGGATGGTCTGCGTGGCGCGCACCTCCCAGTTCTGAACCTTGGTCGGATCGCCACCCGGAGCCTCTATGTACCAATAGTACTGCGGCGTGCTGCGTGACCATGTCGCCGTCTTGCGTCCCAAGTCATTGTAGAAGAACGAGATGGCGCAGACATCCCCGATTTCGGAAGGAACCTGTTTGAAGTCTCCGACCTTTTTCCCGTCCTGGAAGAGTTCGACTTTCCAGTTGTCCTCGTCGCTGTTCCAGATGGATGCCACGAAGCAGCCCTTGAGTCCGGAGAAACCCGGCGCCTGGGCTCCTTTCGGGCCGATGCCGCCTTCCGTCCATGAATATTCATACTCACCGGAAGGATGACCTTCCGCTCCGCCGTAGATCTGGTTGCCGTCATAGACACGCATCTGGAGATCAGGCGACTCGCCTGTACCTTTCGCCAGCCAGTTTTTCATCGTCTTCCCGGAGACTTCGTAAACGCTGTAGCCGTTCGGAGAGCCGGCAAGGTTGAGGTTGCAGCTCCACCAAGCGCCGCAGGCCGCTCCATGAATATGCTCGTAAACGGGAGTGCCTCCCTTCGTGACATAGTCATGATGGATGAAATTCTGCGCGTAATGCGTGTGACCGATCATCACGTGCGCCTCGTGGAAGTCCGTAAGGCAGTCCATTGCTGCGGCCATGTTCTTGATCTTGTCCGGGTTGTCCTTGTCGGCGTTGTGACGGAACTGGATGTGGGCGCAGAAGACAATCATCTTTTCCTCCTTGTCCTTCACAAGGGCAAGGTCTGACTTGAGCCATTCCAGCTGCCGGTCGGAAATGTTGTCGGCATATTTCCAGGTCTTGCCGTTGGTCGTCGTAACAGCCACGTCGTCCATAACCACAAAGTGAACGTCTCCTCTGTTGAACGAGTAGTCCGTGGGGCCGAAGAGGTCGACGTAGGTCTGTGTGGCCGTGTAGTCATCAACGCAGGCCGCGTCATGGTCGTGGTTGCCGACACAGTTGTAGATCGGGAGATAATCCCCAGACTCCAGCGCGAACCCCGAGAGGGCCTTGTGCATCGGCCCCCACTGCACCGTGTTGTCAAACGTCAGGTCGCCGAGGGTGACAGCGTAGGCATTCAAGTACTTTCCCTTGGCCTGTGACTCGGACATGAATCTATTGAGATCCGGAAGCGTCTCAGTCTCGAACCTGTGGACATCAGAGTCCGTCTTGCACTGAGGATCCCCGATCATCACCAGAGTGAAATCCTTCTCGGGAGCGTCAAGCGGCTCCAGCACGAAATCGTTCCTGTTCTGCCGGCTCCTGTCAATCGGGGTCGTGGAATAGAACAGAGGAAGTTTCGTGACTGGATCCAGCGCCGTCTTGTACTCCGCCGGAAGCGTGTAGTACACATTCCTGCACTTCTCGTCCGCCACAAACTGGTAAATCCCGTTCCTGTCCGTCACCGTGAAAGTGTACCCGTCCGTCACCGGCACCCCCGCGATGCCCTTTCCTGTCCGGGAGTCCTTGACCAAACCGAAGAGATTGTTTTTCTTGTCTATGCGAGTGCCGTTCAGTTTCATAGCATCGGCCACATACGCAGACATGAACGTCATCGCCACAATCAAGAATGCAATCTTTCTGTATATTCTCATCATCAGTATTCTCGAAGCAAATAGTACTCAAAAAAGAACGGGGAAATCTCCCCGTTCCAAAACACCTATGTATGGATTCTAAAATCCGCTATAGTCCGTCTGCAAATCCGTGCAGGAATAGACATTGACTTCTCCGCTGGTCGGGATTGTCTGCGTGGCGCGCACTTCCCAATTCTTCACCTTGGTCGGATCACCGCCAGGAGCCTCAATGTACCAATAATGTTGAGCAGTCGTTGTGGTCCATGTCGTCGTGTTCTTACCCAAATTGTTGAAATAATATGAGACAACACATATATCAGGAACCTTGGACGGAACTCTCTTCATGTCACCGACTTTCTGACCGTTCTGGAAAAATTCCACTTTCCAGTTCTTGTCATCGTCATTCCATATAGCGGCGACAAAAGATCCTTTCAGATTTGAATTACCCTTGGCGGTAATATTGGCGGTTCCTCCTTTACCACCATCGTACCATGTGTACCGATATTTTCCTGAAGGTGTGCCATCCGTACCACCATAAATCTGGCTGCCGTTATAAACCCGCATTTGATACCCGACTTCATTCTTCGTGCCTTTGGTAACCCAGTTCTTGATGCTGTTCCCTTCGATCTCATAAAGGCTATAGCAATTAGGCGCGCCATTCACATTCATATTGCATGACCACCATGCACCGCAAGCGGCACCATGGACATGCTCGTAAACGGGTGTGCCACCCTTGGTTACATAAGAGGAGTGAATCCAGTTCTGAGGATAATGGGTGTGACCGACCATGATATGAGCCTCGTGGAATTCCGTAAGAAGTTTAAGGATCTCTGCATAATTCTTATCCTTGTTCACAGAGGCACCGCCACTGTTTGCGCCTCCTCTGAAAGGAATATGGGCGCAGAACAGGATCATCTTGTTCTGTTTGTCTTTCACCAGATCCAAATCCGCCTTCAGCCATTTCAGCTGAGAACTCGTGACTCCAGCATCATAATCCCAGGTCTTGCCGCTTGTAGTAGTGACAAGGACATCGTCCATCACAACAATATGAACATCGCCTCTGTTAAAAGAATAATCCACCGGGCCGAAAAGATCGACATAGTTTTGCGTTGACTCATACCGCGTGTTTGTCGATGCGTCATGGTCATGATTGCCGACCATATTATAGAACGGAATGTAATCAGTGCCGTTGGCCGAGAACTTTGACATGACATTACGCATTGGCTTCCACTGAACGGTGTTGTCAAATGTGATGTCACCCATTGACATGATGTACACATTCTTATACTTACCATTCGCCTGTGAGGTCGAAATGAAATTCCTCATGTCCGGCAATGTCTCCGTACGGAATCTCTCTCTGTCGGAATCAGTTTTACACTGTGGATCCCCAATGGCCAGATAAGTGAAATTCTTCTCAGGAGAATCAAGCGGTTCCAAAACAAAGTCGTTCCGGTTCTGACGGTTGTAGGAAATAGTCGATGTGGAGTAAAACAAAGGCAGTTTGGTCTCTTTGTCCAACGCCACCTTATACTCTGACGGCAATGTATAGTACACATTGCGGCAATACCGGTTCGCCTTGAATTGGTAAACGCCATTGGCATCTGTCGTGGTAAAGGAATACCCGTCTGTGACCGGTACACCAGCGATGCCCTTTCCGGTCTTGGAATCTGTGATCAGTCCGACAAGAGTGTTTGTGGACTCAATCGAGGTGCCATTGATCACCGTCTCCGTTCCGGGAGTCGGCTTCGGATCCGGTTTGTCCGGAGTCGGATCATCGGCCCCATTCTTACCGCAAGCAACAACCCCCAGCATGAGGGTTGTTGCAGACATTAGACCGAATAAACTCTTTTTAAATCGTAATTTATTCATGTTTAATAGTTTAAGATTTTAATCCTCCCAACCATAATTCTGGCCAAGATTAGGATTCTTTGTCAAGGCTGTCGATGGAATAGGACGGACATAATCCCTGTCATTCCACTCAAGCTTGTAATTGTAAATAAGATATCCATGATCGCCCTCAGAGAGAGTCAAGTTCTGGTCTGCGGTTGAGGTACCTGTTTTATAAGCAAACTGAGAAACTTTAGATGCATTGAACTTATACGTTTCACCATTGAACTGGATGCCGTTCTTATACTCATCGGCGGTCACGTAGATACCCATCCAACCACTATTGTCTGTACCACGATCCACAATCAGATTCTGGCAAGCCCAACGGCTGAGATCCGAAGTGCGGAGGTTCTCACAGATCAACTCTGTAACCCTCTCTCTTCTTATCTCCAGCATGGTGTTTGAGAGAGCTGGATCACCATAGTATGACTTCAGCCAGGCATCCTCGACATAACCGGCGGATGCAGGATAAATATTCTTGACACCTGCGCGCTTGCGAAGCTCTCCGACGGTCTCATTCCAGATGGTCTCATCAATCTGACCGAGCTCAGCCTTGGCCTCGGCGTAGTTCAAAAGAACCTCAGCGTAACGCAGGATAGGAATATCATTATCATTCCTTCCTTTAGAATAATTCTCCTCCTTCTCCTGACTCCATTTCCTGAACTGATACCCGCTGAATGTATATGTAAAGTTCAGTTTCTTTAGGACGGATTCCCCTGCTAACGTCGTGTACAAGTGTCCCGGGCCGTGAACAGTGTTGAAAAGACGCCAATCCTTATTGTCAAACTCCTTCGTCACAGACACATCCGGCTTTGCCGGTGTTCCGTCAAGGTTAAGGAACATACGCACAAGGTTCTTGGTAGGGGCGGCCTTCTGATCGTACGTACTTGAGTTCACAACCCAAGTAAGCTCGTTATACACGTTAAGGTCACCACCTTCATATTCCACGGTCCAGATGGCCTCTTGGGACTTGCCGAAATCAGTGCTCCTCCAAATGTTGTCATACAAGGAAGCGACCTCCTTACCATCGGCAACCGAGACAGGTGATCCGGTAACAAGAGAGAACTCCTTGGAATCAATCACAGACTTGGCGGCTGTGGCGGCGGCGTTGAAGAAATCATCAGAAGACTCATACTGTCCTGACCATGCGTTGTTTGTAGCCGGGTTCACCGTATGGTACTTACGGAAAGAGCCCTCATACAGGCAGACTCTTGACATGAATGCCAATGCGACATATTTGTTGATCACGCCACTGTAAGTCTTCAGATCGGCGGACATGTTCTCGCTTGCGAATTTCAAATCCTCCAGAACATTGTGCATTACAAGCTCACGGTCATCCCTGCCTGCGGTAAGGATAGGATCATCAACATTCACGACATGATCAATCCACGGAACATTGCTGAAAGTCTTCACTTTCGAGAAGTAGAAATAGGCTCTCCAGAACCGGGCGACACCAAGATAATGATTGGCGACCTCATCCTCAAAGAGACTTCTGTTCTTTTCAATGCCTTCGATCATCTTGTTGGCCCTGCGGATGCCTTTCCAGTCTCCGACAGCCCAGCCACTCTGCTTGACAGAGTTCCATATGCCGGGACGATAAAAATCATTAGATGTCTGGGTGCAGATGAGATCCGTATAATTATCGCCTTTGCCGACAGCCTCTCCGGTTGGACGATATGCCTCAATCAGTCCGTTGGAATATATCTCCAAATCACTTTCTGTCCTGAAGAAATTCTCGGCTGAGATTTTATTGACCGGATCTGCCGTGAGAAAATCCCGACATGAAGACAATGCGAGAACAGACGCGGCTCCCAAAAGTAATTTAACTGCTATACTTGATTTCATATTAAAATTCATTAGAGTTTATCTTCCTTCAAATTAGAAAGTAATATTCAGACCGAAGGTGTATGTCTTGAGCATAGGATAGGTATATCCCTGTCCGACGCCGCTAAGACCTCCAACATTGTCACCGAAGTCAGAATCTCCGAAGCCAAGGGTCTCAGGGTCAAACATCTTGGTGTGCTTGTAAATCGGAGAGAATGTCAGCAGATTCTCACCGGAGAAGTAAACCTTAAGCTTCTCGACGCGGATCTTCTTGGTAAGCTTGCTTGGGAAAGTATAGTCCACAGTGAGGTTCTTAAGTCTTACATAAGCGGCATTCTGCATGTAGTAGTCATTCTCGAACGTAAGAGGGCCGTCATTTCTGTTCGCGGCGTATGCCACCTGACGTGTGAAGTAAGGCTTGCTTGCGGCGTTGGTGACCACCCAGTTGGAAGTAGAGTAATCAACTTCCACAGCGTCCTGAGTATGAATCTTCGGCAGATAGCCATAAGGACGGTTGTACATTCCCCAGAAGAATCCGGACTCGCAGCTTGGATACCAGTCACGCTTGCCTACGCCTTGCAGGAATACACTGACGCCGATTCCGTTCCAGTTGGCGCCAAGATTGATTCCGAAATAATAGCGAGGGCTCTGATTGCCGATGCGCTCAAGGTCGCCATGGTCATCAAGAGTACCTTTGCCGTAGTCAATCTTTCCGTCACCGTTGATGTCTATGAATTTAAGGTCTCCGGCATACGCCCTGAAGTTGGATCCGTTCTTGTGGAATTTATCGGTCGCCCAGTTGTTGGCCTCCTCATTGCTGAGGAAGTACCCGTCGGTCCTGAATCCCCAGATCTCACCAAGTTCCTTACCCTCATAGTAGTTGAGGATGTCACCGTTGATGTTATAGTACTTCTTCACCCAAGTGCGTGAATCCCAGACACTGGCCTTGATGTTATAATTGAAATCCTTACCGGCGAGTTTGAACGAGTCTCTCCAGCCGATCGTGGCTTCCCAACCCTTTGTCTGGATAGCGCCGTAGTTCCCCTTAGGGGTGGAATCACCAAGCACCTCAGGAAGATCCGGACCCTGAATGAACATATCCTTGACATCACGCACATAGTAGTCAGCCGAGATCGAGAGACGGCTCTTCAGGAAATCAGCGTCAAGTCCCACGTCATAAGTGGTGACAGTCTCCCAGGTAAGGTTGTCAGGAATGATCGCGGCGGCCGTTGTGTAAGGAATTTTCTCCCCGTTGATGAGTTTTGTGGATTTTGACACACCCATAAGCTCCAGGAATGAGTAAGGGTCGATGGTCGCGTTACCGAGGGAACCCACATTGGCGCGGAGTTTAAAGTTGTTCATCCAAGACTTGGCCCATTTCATCCAAGGCTCCTCGGACAGTCTCCAACCTACGGACGCTGAAGGAAAGAAACCCCATTGTGAATATGAAGGGAACAATGAGGAACCATCGTAACGTGCGGCCACCTCGACTATATACCTGTTGAGAAGAGTGTAGTTCACACGCCCGAAGAAACCGACCATGCTCTTGTCGTGACCACGATCCTCCACACCATACTCGTCAGACGCCATAAGTTCAAATGAAGGGATGGAAGGATACAGAAGGTCTTTTCTGGTAAGATAAAAACGGCGATAGTTCGTCTTCTCAAGATTCCATCCAGCCACGATATTCAAATCATGGTTGTCACCAAGTTTCGGAGTGTATGTCCCGACGATGTTTGAGGAGATGTAATCAGTGTTGAAACGCCAGTCTGACTTATAAGAGGAGTTATTGTAAGTCTCCAAAGCACCTGGGGCACTATAACCACTCTGGATGCAAGAGACTCTTGCCTGAGTGGAACGGATGGCTTTGTAAGTAAAGTCGCCTGTGAATTTCAGGACGTTCTTGATCGGCTCGAAATCAAGAGTGGTGGATGTGATAATATCCAGTTTGTTATTTTCCTGATAAGTATTACCGTCTTCAAACGCACCGTACATACAAGAAGCGCCATAGAACGTAAGCGTACCGTCTTCATTAAATGCCGGATAGATTGGCTGTCCTCTATGCTCGAACTGGCGGAGAAGCGGCTGTGAACCACCTGTCACCATCGGCTGGTGATATTTACGCTTGAACACCGAGGTGTTATTGGTCAATTTCAACCAATCAGTAATCTTTATGGAACCCTTGGCGCGAAGATTGAACTGGTTGAAGTCCTCATTGCCAAGCTTATAGATACCGTCCTGTCCATAATAACGCCCACTGATGGCATAGCTAACCTTCTCTGACGCGCCATTGATGCTGAGGTTATGGTTCTGTGTCATGTTCATGTCCTTGTAGAACATGTCAAGCCAGTTGGTGCTTCCATAGTAAGCATAGTTGCCGCCGAAACCGACATCCTTTCCGTCACCATAAATCTTACCGTAATTCTCATAGGTAGGATCAGTTTTACGACGACGGAACTCCTCATGATAAGCCTCAGAATAGGTATTGGACCTGTTATTGACATTACCAGGCAAAGAACCGGCGGAAGTCGGAGTGCGTTTGTCGTTCCTGAAGAACTCAACAAAGGTATCAAGCCACTGAAGGCCATCTGTGACAAGCTCGTCCTCCCACATGATGTTTCTTCTGTTCAATGAGACAGAGCCGTTGTAGTTCACGGAAATCTTGTCGGTCTTCGGAGCCTTGGTTGTCACGAGGATGACACCGAAAGCACCTCTGGCACCGTACACGGCAGCGGAGGCGGCATCCTTAAGGACAGCGACAGTTTCGATGTCCTCTGGATTCACTGTAGTGAGGTCTCCCTCGACTCCGTCGATGAGGACAAGGGCGCTGCTGCCCTGGCCGATCGAGTGCTTCTGGTTGCCTGCGCCACCACCGACCTTTTTTCTGGACTGATATGAAGTGCCATTGCCACGGATGGTGATAGACCCTTGATGGGTAGGCTTACCGTCAGCCTGAACGATGTTCAACCCCGGGATCTGTCCCTGAAGAGACCTTGTCACATTGGAGTTGGTCCTGCCTTCAAGTTCCTCACCCGACAGGTTCTCGACGGCTCCCACCAACTGAGTCTTCTTGAGAGTACCATAACCGACCACAACAGTCGCGTCAAGCATCTGGGTGTCTTCCTGAAGAAGGATGTCCAATTTTGTTCTCTTGCTGACATTAACCTCTACAGTCTTATAACCGAAAAGCTGGCATACAAGGACAGCGTTGGCGTCAGCCTTGAGGGTGTACGCTCCGTTCGCATCAGTCGATGTACCCACAGATGCGCCCTTAACCATTACAACCGCCCCCGGAACAGGCTCATTGGTAGCGGCCTCTTTGACAAAACCTGATACAGTGAGTTTCTGAGCAAACACTTCAGATGGCACCAGAAACAAAAGAATCGCCATAACGGTCGTCATCAAACCTTTCGTAAGCAATAACAATTGTCTACTCTTCCCCTTTTCGGGAGAAGAACTGGTTATTATGTGATTCATTTCAATCGTAATAAATTTTCAATAAAAATAATTACCAGAACCTATAGCAAGGTTCAAGATTCTGCGGCAAACTGAAATCCTTGGTTATTATTTCTAATGGTTTACAAGGTTATTATGGTTCTTTATCCTCGCATCAATGTTTTTAAATAATGAATATTTAGTACTATTAAACTTCAATGATTTTGTTAAAGCGCCCCTTTAGCAAAAAAACTATTTGTATTTCACAAACGTGGCCTTTTCGTCCAAAAATTTCTTCACCTCGATGGCCCTGTCGCAGCACAGATACTCCGCACCGAGATACACGCCCAGCATGATGTCCTCGGGAGTCCTTGAAGGCCAAAGGGAAACGGCCAGACCGGCTTCCTTTGCCTTTTTCACCATGGAGCGCGTAGTACCATTCATGTTGCACCCGATCCGCTTGATTCCCATAGCCTCCGCCATCTGGATGGTCTCATCACAAACCGGCTTGCTGAAAATCATGAGCATGTCAGCGTCCGGATGAAGTTTTCTCATCATATTCAAGGCATCTCTGCTGCTGGACGTGAACAGATAAGTGGAATGCTCCGGCTTCTTGGACATGACCGCCTTGTAGAGTTTGTCGCAATACTCGCGAAGGCGATCCTCCGGATAACTTGATGTCGGGCTGACCTTCATTTCAAACTCAACGTAGAGGCCATCCTTGTCCGAAAGGAAGCCCACAAGCTCATCAAGGAAAAGAATCTTGTTGCCCTGGAATGTTGTCAACTTGCGGATCTCATCAGATGTCATCGACTCGACCGCACCGGTGCACGGAGTCAATCTGGCGAACGTCTCATCGTGGTTCACAACAAGCTGTCCGTCCTTGCTCATTCTGATGTCGGTCTCAAAGCCCCTTATTCCTTGTTCATAGCAAGCCTTGAATGCCGGGAGCGTGTTCTCATCATACTCGAAACGGCTGGCGCGATGAGCGAAAAACTGTACGGCCTGAGACTGTGCGGACAAGTCCACCGCCCACACAGACAGCACAATAACAAATAAAAACCTTAATACCTTACTCATAACTTGACATATATAAGTTCGCATTTACCATGATACCCTACCGGGTAACCTTCCACAGCGAATTTCAGACTTACGACTAAAAACGATTGAAAGGATTCACAAAAGTACAAAAAAAATCAGTCTCCGCCTTGCATTTTTCATTTAACTTCCTGTCTTTGACACTTTGATTTTGTAGAAACAAGGATAATTCAAGGCTCCAGACCGCTGAGTTGGCGATTTGGGGCCTTTGGATTTTTTCTGACTTTGTAGTAGACAAGCCCTTTCGTGGTCTGCGGCCGAGGGACTTCGGGCCGGTACGCACCTGTCGGTGCTATCCCTCCCGCGCCTTAAGCGCGGGCCCCTCCCGTTCACGAAGCCACGGGCGGCTACGCCGTCCGAAGTCCCTCGGCCACCCGTCCCTAGTGCTTGTCGCTTCCGTCATCATCTTTCTCGCGTTTCTTGGTCTGAGCGATGATGCCCCTCATCTTCTGTCTTGTGACTATCTGCGTGTCGGTTCTGAACCCTGCGCAGCCGTGCAGGTGGTTTGTGAGGTCCGTTCTGGTATATGCCGGGACATATCCTTCACCGGCGATGCCGAGGAAGTCCATTGAACGCAACGTGCCCACTATCTCCTCCGTCGTGAAGTGCCTGCCTCCCCGGTTGACCTTCTTCTCCAGATACTTGTATATGAGCAGGGCAAGGAAGCAGGTGAGGAAGTGGGCCTTGATGCGGTCGTCCCTCCTAACGTAGACCGGCCTTGCGTCAAAGTCCGTCTTCATGATGCGGAAGCCGTTTTCTATGATCCATCGGCCGCCGTTCAGTCTGATGATGTCCGGCGCAGGATCCCAAAGGTCAGTGCACAGGGCATAGAAGCCGTCGAAGCGGGCCTCCTGGTCTATCATCTCCTGATTGAGTGAGTAGCTTTCTATCTGCGCGAGCTCGCCGTCCGCGGTGCAGTGCTCGGCCTTGATGAAGCGCTTGGCGTCATTCGGGCTCTTGCGCCTGGACGTCACGCCCCGCCCTTTCTGCAGCAGGGCGACCGCACGGCCCACCTGCCGTTCGCGCACATAAGAGAGGTACGCCTTGTACTTGAATGAGAACGTGACGATGATGCGCTGCTCCAGCGTCTCTCCGGTGGACATCTTGGTGGGGTCCCAACGTTCCTTGTAGAAAAGCGTCTCGCAATGCTCCTTGGAGTCCAGGGTGCTGATGTCGTATTCCTTGTCAGAGCCGGCCGTACGCCACCCCTTGCAGTCCAGCGCCCATTCCTGAAGATATCCCTTGAGCTTCTTGAGGGACTGCACCGTAACGAATGACCTGTCGCCGGCGCTGTCGTTCTTGCGGTTCTCGTATGAAGACAGTCCGCCGTCGGTGCACACCACCAGCTTCGACAGGCCGAACTTGTCCTTGAGTATCTGCTCCATAGGCTTGAGCGTGCCGGTCTCCGCCTTGTTTCCCGGCTCGACGCACATCGCCAGCGGAAAGCCGTCATGGTCCATGAACAGTCCCATCTGCACAATTGGCAGCGGACGGCCCTCCTTGCAGTGTCCGAACTGCACCAGGCCGCCTTCCTCCTCGCACTCGAAGAAGTAGTTCGTCAGGTCATAGTACACCACCTGCGTGTTGCGCTTCCCAAGTTTCAGACTACGTTTATACACGTCCGCCTGGATTTCATTGAACTCTTCGGCAAGCAGCGACAGCGCCCTGTACACCTGCTCCAGAGCGCACTCGGGCTGCTCGAAGAACTTTCCGGCATCCTCAAGAGAGGACCGCTTTGATCCCGGATACAGTATCCTGGTATACACAAGCATGGAAAGGATGCCGTTCAGGTCATACTTGAGCGGCTTGTGCTTCTTCGCTATCTTCTTGCAGATATAGTCCAGCCCCAGCTCATAGTATGTCTTCTGCAGGAACAGGTAGCCTCCGTTGTAGCTGCGCCGTTCGCCCTTCTGTATGTACGCCTTCGGGTTATATTCCACGACGACATTCTGGTTCTCTTCTTTTTCGGCGGCCGTCATCTCCGCGACTCTGGCGCGCGCCCACTCAATGGGGTCCTCGCCTCCCAGCTTCTCGCGAAGCTCCTCGGCGGTCCCGAACTTCTCGACGACCTTGGTCGTGCACCTTCCGTCTTCTTTTCTGAACGATTTGATTGCGTACAAGTAGGTGTGACTGCCGCTTTTCTTCAATTGGAGAGTCATATTTGCATCAAAATATCGTAATGTCTAACACTATCTAAATACAAATATAAGAATTAAATTTGACAAAAAAAGAGTTCAGAACGAACTCCATCAAATATTTTTAACTTTTTTCGGATTTTAAAGTGTCAAACTACCGAGACTGTGCGGACAAGTCCACCGCCCACACAGACAGCACAATAACAAATAAAAACCTTAATACCTTCCTCATAACTTGACATATATAAGTTCGCATATACCATGATACCCTACCGGGTAACCTTCCACAGCGAATTTCAGACTTACGACTAAAAACGATTGAAAGGATTCACAAAAGTACAAAAAAAATCAGTCTCCGCCTTGCATTTTTCATTTAACTTGAATATCTTTGTCTCAGGCAAACTGAAATAAAGTTCACTTTCGAGTGACATCTTACATCTTTCTGATGGTTGTTAAGGGTGCTTAAGAAGCATAGCCTTAATTTTAGTATTTACAGTTTCCAACTAACAATCACTAAAGAAAATATGAAATCCATTAAAGCCCTCGCGGCCGTAGCCTTGGCATCTTCTCTTTTTATAGGATGTGAAGAAGAAGAGCACTTTGGCATAGACTCATCCAAACCGGCACCGAAGGAATTCACTTATGATGAAGACAATTCATCGGAAACATCCATTTCAGTCTACTGGGACGACGCCAGCATGATTGAGGCTGGAGCGACCAGCGCGACCGTCCAGCTTACCACAGAACTCAACAACGGCGACAATTACGACAACAGCGTCACCCACACCATCGTTTACAGCGACGAAAAGGTAAAGGTCAAAAACGCCACGACTTTCACAGGTCTGAAAAAATTCAGCCGATACTATGTAAGGATAAGAGCGAACTATGCCAGATCCATATTCTCTGACTGGGTTTACCTTACTTATAATGAGGAACCGAGTCCTTTTGAGATTGGTGTCGGATTCATAGACAAGAACAGCCCCGTTGTGGAAAACATTTCTTACAATGAGTCCTCCGCATCCGCAACAGCACTCGCTTTCAACTATGATGACAGCAAGGCTTGTTCACAGAACGCAACTATAATCAGGTTTCAACTCATCAACACAACCACGGATGCTATAGCCAAAGAGAAAGAGCAGACTCCGGGAGATGGTTCAATTGTTATCGATGGGCTGAAAACAGGGGATCAGTACAATGTGCGGGCAAGAGCCGAATACAACGCCACCTCAGGCACTGTATGCTCCGAATGGGTTTATGCCGAAACGACAGACACGAAAGTATTTGAAGTCGGTGTCGGCCCTGTCATTCCTAAAGATGTTGCTCCTACAGCCAAATTACATCACGCCACATCTTCAACACTTATCTTCCAATGGTCCGAAAGCGAATTTGCATCTATAGCAAAAGATGCCAGAAGGCCTTATAATGTTCAGCTTTATTCCGATCAAGCTTGCTCTAAACTCGTAGTGTCATGGGAGATTCCTGAAAGTTCGAAAATCTATGGGGCTTTCCAACCTGCATTCATGTTCTCAGGCCTTATGAGTGATACCAAATATTGGTTTAAGGTTACGGACATGCAGACAAACCTCACAAGCGATCCTGTTGAAGGCAAGACCTCCGCTTTCAATGTTGTACAGATTTCCAATACTCCAGCATCCGTAGGCGATGTTATTCTATCGGAAGATTTTTCCGAATTTGTTTGGGGTGGTGATTATATCTACAAAGGTCCAGGTTATTCTTCCAATGGCAGATCCAGTGCGACATCCCTTGTTCCGGCATCAGGCGAGAATCCGCAAGGATCAGACTTGTACCTTGTAGGCGCAACTACTGAAATGGGTCTGTTCAACACCCTGAAAGGTGCGGTTCCTAGCACGCGACTTGCTACTTGGGGAGTGATTAACGAAGGTTCAGCCAACAGTTATATGTGTGTGCGTCCTGGACACTTGAAACTAGGTGCATCAAAATATATATGTCAAATCGCGACACCTGAACTCTCTTCCTTGACCGGCACTGCCACTGTTGAGGTATCATTTAAAGCATGCCCATACTACGAAAAAGACCAGACGGCAGATCCTCTTGACATTCAAGTCATCAATGTTGGAAGTTCTACTATTGGCGCTCAAAATGTTTTAACGGTGAACAGTTCCACATCAGAGGAACTTACACTTGAAAACAAGAAAGAATGGACATCATATAGTGTCAGGGTTAACAACGTCACGTCCAAATCAAGAATTGCGGTAGGTCCTGTAAGGAAGACAGGATCAGCAGGAAGTGCTCAACAGAGAATGTACCTTGACGAACTTGTCATCAAAGTCATCTCTTATGGTTCTGTGATGATTCAACTTGACGCTCCGGTAGTGACAGCGGAAGCTCTTGACAAGTCCATCACCGCAAAGTGGGAGCCTGTTAAAGACGCTGCATCCTATGTGGTCGAATATAAGGAAACATCAGCGACGGAATGGACGAGTCATGAGACTGGAGAGACCTCTTACAAGATTGCAGACTTAACGCCAGAAACCTCATATGACATCAGGGTGAAGGCGATAGCCGGCGAATCATCATCCGAGTACTCCAAAGTGGTCACTGTAACCACAACAGCGCCAGTTGCCGAGATTAAGACTAAACTGGTCTTTGCCAATGAGTCCCAGATAGGATTCCAGTGGTCCGCGAACAATTTCGAGAACAAACTGGCGGACATTGACGACTCCTACACAATAGAAGTGTTCAAAGATGAGGCCATGACAAATGCTGTCACGAAGTTCAACATAACAGGTGGCAAGATAGCCAAGAGTTGGGACGCAACCAAGCAAGAAACCATGTATAACTATAAAACTTCAGCTTGGCCTGTTCCATACCAAACATCTTTCACATTATCAGGATTGGATCCAGATAACAACTACGTTATCAGGATCACGGATTCCTCCAAGAATATAAATGGTGTCCTGAAAGCCACAACCAGCAAATCCAAGATAAAGGAGATTCCTGCCACAACTGCGTCTGCCGGTGATATTATCCTTTATGAAGACTTCAGCCAGTTCTACTACGGCTATGAAACCGTATATGGAACTGCAGGATACAGTTCTTGCACACGCTCTTCTTCAACGACAATGTATAAATTGGAGGGAGAGAACCCATTTGCAGAAGCGACGAACGCACAACTATTCGGCTGTAAGCCAGGAACCCACATGGGACTTTTCAATACTCTAAAGAATTACATCCCGTCAACAAGAATGGAGTCTTGGGCACAAAATGTTGAGAAGAATAAGGCCGGAGTGGTATGCGTACAGCCGGGAAGTCTCAAAATCGGAGCTTCCAGTCTTACCGGAACTATCGTCACCCCACCACTCTCATGCCTGAGTGGGAATGCGAAACTTGAAGTTTCTTTCGACATTTCGCCTTATATGGAAGCAGAACCAGACCCATTCACTGCCAAAGTTGAAGTACTTACAGGAGGCGAGGTAGATGCATCTCACTTTATAAAGAATGCGACCGTTTCACAAGAGAAAAAATTCAACATTCATGAGACCCGTGAATGGAAGAGGGTGACCATTACTCTTGATAATGTCGAGCCTGGCTCCAGAATCGGAATCGGAGGTTCAAGGGATGATGGAACCAACCCTGGAAAGGCGCAGCATCGATTGTATCTTGATAATATTCAGATAAAAGTACTTTCTTACTAAAGGTATCTTGGTAATCCGAGAGGCTGTGTCAATTTGGCATAGCCTCTTTTTTGTGTATCTGGCATGGCTTAAGCATTCGATAAAGTACGACTGTCAGTTTGATTAAGTGGTATATAACTTTGCGCCACTAATATAAACTGACATGCTTACACGCGAACAAATCGAAGAGATCCAGGGCGAGGCCCGGGAGAAAGGGACAGCAATCAAGGCCCTGTTGAAAGAGAAAGGCATTCCAGAGCACCAGTACTTCTGGTGGAAGCGGAAGTACGCCAGGGCAGAGGTTCCGGATGGGTTCCTGCCCATAGCTGGTGCCGTCTTGTGGACAACATTCAGGGAATAATCGATGATCCAAGACGCCGGCTGCAACGTCGCCTGCGACTATGTTCAAGTGGACGAGAGCACATTGCCGGTAATAGACAATGAAAAGCACCGCGCGGTGAAGGGATATGTATGGAGTGTGGTGAACGTGATGACGGGAGACAGGTTCTTCTTCTATGAACATGGCTCCAGGAGCGCCCGCGTGGCCATGGGTCTGCTGAAGGACTTCACCGGAGCCATCCAGAGCGACGGTTACATCGTGTACGAACACTTCGAGGGGATGGAAGGGAAGAAGCTGCTGGGCCCACGCAAGGCGCAAGAACTATCTGTTCTGCGGTGACGACGACGCCGCACAGAGGGCAGCCGTGGTCTACTCCCTGCTTGCCACCTGCAAGGCACACGGCGTTAATGAACGGGCGTGGCTTGAGGATGTCCTGCGCCGGATCCCGGAATACGAACATGCAGGGAAAGACTACGCAGACCTTCTTCCCGCAAACTGGCGCGCCTTGTCCGCAAAGTAACTCGAACCAATATCACACTCCCATAAAAAGACTGCAACCGGCATCACACTGATGCAAGTTGCAGCCAAACTTTATCGACGCACGTACTTCCTCGAATGCTTACAAATCAATTATTTAGCAAATATGGTCACTCGGCTTGATTGCTGTAGTGCTACTTTTGCACTGAACTAAAGTTAATTAGTCCGGCCACATTTCGGCGAATGCATAATAACGCCAATTATAGGCCGAATGGCAATTCTGGATCTTTCCACTTTATCGGATCAGGTTCTCCAGTGTTCCATATCTCCATAAGAAGGGTATCCGGATTCTCGATAACCGGGTAGGGATACTCGATGCCAAGGTCAGAGAAGTATAACATCTTGATTCCATGCGCTTCACACAAGTCACGCTTGGCCTTATCCCTGGCTTGATTATCAATAAACACTTCTTCTCCTCCAAAGAATTCACTTGGTACAAAGTGCTGTTCACCTTGACACTCAATCGCGATACCTTGTTCTGGGAGGAAGAAATCAAGATGCATTTTCCCTCTGAAAGTCATCCACTCAAATGCTTTCTGCGTTTCAAACTTGATTTTCTGCGATTTGAGCACTCTCATTACGTAGTTTTCGAGGTGGCTCTGGTTGCAGATCGGGCAGCCATTACCCCATAGATGAGATGAGGCGACTTGTTCGAAGATGCCATGTCGCGGGCAGATGATTTTCACTTTCTCAGTTGCACCTTTGTAGTCAACCAGTGAATAGTCATATTTCCCGTTATGCACCTCTGTGCTGCGCTCAATGAACAACTTGGTGTCCATATAACGACCAGCACAAATAGGGCACCCTTGTCCAAGCATATGGCCACTTGGCGTTTGCCAGAATTCACCATGCTCCGGACAGATTATGCAAAGTTTGGTGTTACTACCTTTATACTCTGCTTTACTGTAGTCGTATTTATCGCCGTAAAGTTCTTTTGCCTTTCGAATAAACCTCTCCGTGGTAAGACGGACATTCCCCGAGCATTCTTTGCAGCCATTTCCGCATAAATGTAAAGTGGGTTTTTGCAAGAACTCTCCGTGTTCAGGGCAGATAATAGTAACCGGGGTGGTTGACCCGAGTCGTGGTTTTGGAAAAGTGGAAGAAAACTTATAAATCCTTTTGAAAAATGGAAATTTGTCCGTAAATTGCGTTGGAAAAATGGAGGCAATATGCTTAATAGAAAGATAGACAGTTCTTTAAGAGATTATTACAAAAAAACGAATAACGCACTGCTTATTACTGGTGCACGTCAGGTTGGAAAGACATATTCCATCCGGGAATTCGGCAAGTCCTTCAAAAGTTTCATCGAGATAAACTTCATTGAGAATCCCGATGCTGTTGGGCTTTTTAAGAATGCAAGTGGTAGTGCTGACATATTGATGCGCTTATCCACAATTACGAATGCTCCCATGATCAAAGGAGATACCCTGATCTTCTTTGACGAAGTACAGGAGTGCCCAGACATTGTCACCGCCATCAAGTTCTTGGTTGATGATGGATCGTACCGCTATATCCTAAGTGGATCGCTGCTCGGCGTAGAGTTGAAGGACATTCGTTCGGTCCCCGTCGGTTATATGGGCGTAAAGGAAATGTTCCCGCTGGATTTCGAAGAGTTTATATCTTGTGTCGGAATCAATGAGAATGTAATAGCCTCCTTGAAGGAGTCCTGGACAAAGAGGCAACCCGTCGACGACTTCATCCACAATAAAATGATGGAGCTGTTCCGGCTATACCTTATCATAGGAGGTATGCCGGCAGCTGTCAGCAAGTATCTGGAGAGTAATAACCTGCAAGATGTCTTGGCCGTACAGCAGGAGATCATTCAACTCTATAAGAAAGACATCGCTAAGTATGATCCGGATAACAAATTGTATATCGAGGAGATTTTCAACTTGATCCCGCCAGAACTCAATGCCAAAAACAAGCGCTTCATCCTGAAACGCCTGAACGAAAACGCAAAGTATGAGCGTTACGAGAACAGCTTCCTTTGGCTGAAGAGTGCAGGTGTGGCCCTGCCTGTATATAATGTGGAAGAGCCCAAAGTGCCTCTACTGCTGGCTCGCTCACGCAATCTGCTCAAGCTCTTCTTGAACGATATCGGCTTGCTGGCCGCCCAGTATGCCGACGGAATTCAGATGCGAATCATCAAGGGCGACAAGGACATTAACTTCGGATCCATCTATGAGAATGCCGTGGCCCAGGAACTCGTTGCACACGGGTTGTGGCCATATTACTACAACAGCAAGAAAAGGGGAGAGATAGACTTCGTTATTGAGAAGAACGGCAAGGTTCTCCCGATAGAGGTAAAGTCCGGAAAAGATTACATATATCACCGTGCCCTCTCCAACATTATGGATTGCGATGAATATGATATCCCGGAAGCACTGGTATTGAACAACGACAATCTATCAGTTGATGGCCGAATTACATATGTGCCGGTCTATATGGTGATGTGTCTGGAGAAAGAAATGTTAACAGCTCAGACCTACAGTATCGATCTGGATGGTTTGAAGTAGTAAGCGTCTTGTAGATTTGCGTAAGATATTAGCAATGAACTAATTACAAAATAGACAAAAATGATATTAGTAGATAAATGCCTGTTCATTAATAGGTCTCCTTTTAAGGATAATCTTGAGATTTCATTCAAAGAAGGAGTAAACGTTTTATGTGGTATTAATGGCAGGGGGAAAACGACCATCCTCTCATATATTGTTGATGCTTTTTATGAGATGGCTAAGCCCAATTACCGAGGATCATTTGAAGGTTAGGAGTACAAGTATTATAGGCTCTCATCTTCATTTCATACTATTGATCCAGGTAAACCGCCCATTGTATATATACGTTTCAAGATTGAAGAAAGGACAATTGATTACATTGATGTTCGTGGGCAGCTTACTGAAGCTGAGTACAATGACTTGGTGAAATACGAGACAAAGGTAGAGTACGGAAAGATCAAGAATGGTTTACAATCAAGCGATACAGTCAAATTGTTCTCTTGCGATGATACAGACAAAGCTATTAAAGATGCTTTCGCTAAGAATTTGCTAACCTACTTCCCTTCATACAGATATGAACTCCCCGGATACCTTAATAACCCTTATAAAGAGGATGTCGAAATAAGCAATTCTATAAAGTTTTCCGGAGAGCTGCCGAATCCAATCGAGGTTTGTACAGGTTTGGCCGAATTCTCCAGTTGGATTCTTGACGTTGTACTAGTATATTGTAACATCTAAATATTGCATAAAACTAAAAATAATTGTATCTTTGTTGTATCACATACAGCACGATACGATTATGCCTATTCAGAAGTACGAGGTGAGCTTGTCTGCAGAGGAGCGCAAACAGCTGACCAAGATTGTGAAGTCCGGCAATATGCCGGCGCGAACCATCCTGAGAGCCAACATCCTTCTCGCGGTAGACAGGAATGGGAAACAGCCTATGACTGTGCAAGAGGCTGCCATAGCCTTCAACACGTCTGCCACTACAGTCCAGAACGTCAGGACTCGTTATGGGGAGAAGGGACTCGACGCAACCATTCAGCGAAAGAAACGGGAGACGCCGCCAGTAGAGGCCAAGGTTACCGGAGACATCGAGGCTCATATCATAGCTCTCGCCTGCGGAGATCCTCCCAAGGGATATGCCAAGTGGACGCTTCGTCTTCTTGCCGACAGGTCGGTCAAACTGGGGTATATAGAATCTATATCTCATACGCAGGTCGGCCGCATTCTAAAAAAAAACGAGTACAAGCCTCATCTGAAGAAGTGCTGGTGCATACCAGCCAGCCATAACGCGGCTTTCGTCGCAGCGATGGAGGACGTCCTTGAGGTGTACAGCCGTCCATATGATGCCAAACACCCTGTCGTATGTATGGACGAGAAACCTGTTCAACTTCTGACAGAAGCAAGAGATGGCTTTACTTCCAACAGTACAGGTGTACGATACGAGGACAACGAATATATGAGGAATGGTACCTGCAGCATCTTCCTTTTCACTGAACCCCTGGCCGGATGGCGTGAGGCTGTAGTAAAGCGGCAGAGAACCAGAACTGACTGGGCAGAACGCATCAAGTGGCTGATTGACGAGAGATACCCAGCTGTCGAGCAGGTCGTACTTGTATGTGACAATCTCAATACTCACAATATCGCATCCCTTTACGAGGCGTTTGAACCGGCGTAGGCTCTCCGCTTGGCAAAGCGTCTTGAAATACACCACACGCCCAAGCACGGCAGCTGGCTTGATATAGCTGAGACTGAACTCGCTGCTCTCGGGAACCAATGTCTGGCAAAAAGGCGCATAAACAGTGTCGAAAAACTTAACGAGGAACTTTCGTCTTGGCATACCGAGCGAAACGACGGTCAGAAGAGTGTGAACTGGCAGTTCAAGACTGCCGATGCTCGCACCAAACTGAAGCACCTCTATCCTATATTGAACTTTTAAGTGTTACAAAGTACTAGAGGCCCTAAGTCACGACTTGTCTAAGCCGATGAGACGTTATGACACCGAGTTGGAATATATTCCGACACAGCTTATCTGTGAATATTGCAAACGGAGCAAAGCAGACGGCATTTGTTTCGGAAGTTCACTTCATAGCGGTGGAGTCAATTATGTATTATTCAACCCAGAAGACGCAAAATGTATAAGAGTCTCTTCTAGAGAAATCAAATCAATTCATATCGGCATTTAATCGATAATATCATTCTGCTCCTCTACGATAGATCGCTTCTGACAATCTCTTCGTCGAAGCCGGCCTCTCGTAGTTTCTTCTCTATGAGAAGGTAAGCATTCGATAAAGTACGACTGTCAGTTTGATTAAGTGGTATATAACTTTGCACCACTAATACTAACAGACATGCTTACACGCGAACAAATCGAAGAGATCCAGGGCGAGGCCCGGGAGAAAGGGACAGCAATCAAGGCCCTGTTGAAAGAGAAAGGCATTCCAGAGCACCAGTACTTCTGGTGGAAGCGGAAGTACGCCAGGGCAGAGGTTCCGGATGGGTTCCTGCCCATAGCTGGCGCCGTCTTGTGGACACCATTCAGGGAATAATCGATGATCCAAGACGCCGGCAGAAACGTCGCCTGCGACTATGTTCAAGCAGACGAGAGCACATTGCCGGTAATAGACAATGAAAAGCGCCGCGCGGTGAAGGGATATGTATGGAGTGTGGTGAACGTGATGACGGGAGACAGGTTCTTCTTCTATGAACATGGCTCCAGGAGCGCCCGCGTGGCCATGGGTCTGCTGAAGGACTTCACCGGAGCCATCCAGAGCGACGGTTACATCGTGTACGAACACTTCGAGGGGATGGAAGGGAAGAAGCTCCTGGGCTGCTGGGCCCACGCAAGGCGCAAGAACTATCTGTTCTGCGGTGACGACGACGCACAGAGGGCAGCCGTGGTCTACTCCCTGCTTGCCACCTGCAAGGCACAAGGCGTTAATGAACGGGCGTGGCTTGAGGATGTCCTGCGCCGGATCCCGGAATACGAACAGGCAGGGAAAGACTACGCAGACCTTCTTCCCGCAAACTGGCGCGCCTTGTCCGCAAAGTAACTCGAACCAATATCACACTCCCATAAAAAGACTGCAACCGGCATCACACTGATGCAAGTTGCAGCCAAACTTTATCGACGCACGTACTTCCTCGAATGCTTACCGTTTCTTTACTGATTCTGAAGGACAAAAAAAGGCGGCTGCTGATATGCAGTCGCCCTTTTTTAATATATTCAAAAAGAATTACTCTTTGAAAGCTTTGATACCGAAGAGTATCGCGCGGGTGTTGTTTCCAGCGCTTGCGGCAGTGGTGATCTTTATGTCAAGATCCTCTGTCAAGGCTGTAGGAACGGTGAATGTGTAGTAGTCATCATCTGTCACAGTGATCTTGTAAGGAGACTGACCAGCCACTCCATCATTAGCCCTGATGCCTTGAGTGCCGAACGTCATCCCTAAACCAGAAAACTCCAATGTGGTGGCAGCACCTTTCCATGCCAACGCATAGAACGATACTCTCTTGGAGCCAGCCGGAACAGTGATTGTGAGATCGCCGGTCTTCCCCTTTGACGCTCCAAACTTAAGAACTTTCACATTTTCTTTGCCATTGATCGTCGCCACGTTATCATCATAGGCATTAGCCCCGAGTTTGTAGCTCAAATCAATGGAATACGGTATCTCCAGGTTCTGGTTCCGGATCCACGCTGCCAGCCTCATGGCTGACATAGTAGCCATTAACCATTTGAGCGGAGCCGTTGAATTCGCCCCTCTTTCCAATAACTGTGAGGACATCACCAACTTTCAAGCCTATATTCTCAATGGCGGGACCACCTTCAGCCGCCTTCATTCGGAAGACGTACAAAGTAGTTCCCTCATCATCAGCGATCGTCAAGGTAGCGTTCTTGAAAGAAGCACTGATCTCCTTGATGTTGACAATCTTGCCCGTCACGATATATTCAACGTCCGAGACTTCCTTGGCAAGGAACTCCTTGATGGTGGCAGGAATATAGTGGACATGGCTCACATAGACACCATTTACCATCTGGGCTGTGCCATTATACTCTCCTCTCTGACCGAGAACCGTAAGTTTGTCACCTACACCGATGGTCAAATCCGTAATCTTGCCACTGGCAGGCTTCATCCTATGAACAAGCACCGAGTTGCCAAGAGCATCGGCAACCGTGATGTCCGCATTGTTGTACTGTTCGGAGACAGAAATCTTTTTAACGGTTCCGGTAAGGCGGTACTGCGCCGGGCTGACCGCAGCCTTCAGGAACTCGCCCACCGTCACTTGAAGAATCGCGCCCTTCTGATCAATATTTGCCTGAGCGGAATTGACTGTGCCGCCTGAAATGGTGTTGAATGTAAGAACGGTCGTACGGTCGCCCATAGCATTCGCGGCCGCGCTGAATGTAACGATGCTGCTGTTGCCGGAAGTCTCGATCGCGTTAACTGAAAGCCAGGACTTTGCCTCATCCGGAACAACAACGGATATGCCGCCCCCCCCCTTGCAAGTCAAATGAACCTTGAACTGTCCGCCCTCAAGTGGAAGAGGCTCCTTGTACAATCCAAACTCGCCGGTCTCAGGCATCTTAACAGTAACGGAATCAACCTTGATGAGAGATTTCTTAAGGCTGACGAAAACGCCACCTTGGGCCATCTGAGGAGAACCATTATATTCACCTCTCGCGCCTTCTACAGTAAGGAAGTCACCGACTTCCATTCCCAAGTCCTCTATCTTCTTTCCGGAAGGAGGCCCGAAACGATAACAGTAAACTGAATAGCCTTCATCATCCGAAATTGTAAGAGTGGCGTTCTTGTAAGACGGCGAGATCTCCTGGATGTGAGTAATGGTTCCGGCAATGCGGTAAACTGTAGGGCCGACCTCCGCCGCAAGAAATTCCTTCAACGGAGTAACTTCGAGTTCCACTTTCTTGGTCTGCTGAAGGACGTTGATAATCTGAGATTTGCCATCGCAAGTCAGATAAAGCATAGCCTCTTTCGTAGCGGTTGTCGCCTCGGCTTTGAAAGTAACCTCGGTCTCGCCGGCAACGCCTGTAGTCGGGGAAACCTTGACCCATTCAGGAATATCGCCGAACGACCAGTCGGATTTGGCATTTACAGTGATGGTCTGTGAACCACCGGCCGCAGGAATCGCGACATAGGATGACGAAACCCTGACCTCGTCAAGATAGGTTTCGATGTCATCCTCGCAGCCAACCGCGAGAGTCAAAGCGGCCACAAGGGCGGTGAAAATATATTTAAGTTTCATATCGTTTTGACATTAAATTAGTTGAACATATACTTGATACCAATCGAGGCGTACCAGCATTGACCTAAGTTGTGGTAAGGAACGAAAGTCTCTGTGTTGGCGTTGTAAGCCTTGGCTGTAGAGAATGTGGCATAGCCTTCATTGTCCACGCCTTCGTACTTGAGGATACGCCCCTCTCCGAGAGCCGGATTCATGTACTTGCTGACACCCCAGCTGGAGTTGAAGAGGTTAAGGATGTTCTTGACATCAAGGCTGAGCTGAAGAGTGTTGACGCTCTTGCCGACATTAACCTTGAAATCGTGCTTATAGCTGAAGTCGATCCTGTGGACCCAAGGAGAGTAGACGCTGTAAGCCTCGGCATACTTGCCCTGACGCTTGCTCAGGTACTTGTCGTTGTGGACATAGTCCATGAAGCGGTCACGGTCATCGTCTGAGACGAAGCGGAACTCTCTGTTGGCAACCTCCGCATCAGTAGGAACGTAGATAGCGTCGTAGTTATAACCGTCACCATTGATGTCGTTGACTGTCATGTAAGAATAGTTGTAGCCACCTCTCCAGGTCTCGTAGATGAAACTGTAGTGGTTGCCGGACTTGTCGCTATGGGTAAGGGAAGCCACGAAACGGTCAGGGGTCACGTACTGTGAGTTGTGAAGACCCGGATCGTTAGGGCCGTTGACTGTAGCCATGTAGTTGAGCACTGAGGAAGCGTTTGAACCTGGCATACCGGTAAGTTCCTTGGAAACAGTGTGGGTGTAGGCAGCCATAATGTTGAGGCCCTGAACAGGAGTCGTGTTGATTGTCAGGTTAGCGGAATAGCCGTAACCCTTGCTGGTGTTCTCAAGAACATAGGCGTTAGGCATGTTCTTGGCCACCATCACGACATTCCCGGCTTCGTCCTTAACCACATTACCGTTCTTGTCTTTCTTTTCGGTCATGTAGGTGTACTTGAAGTCCTGATAGATAGGACGGTTGTCAGCACCGTTGAACCTTGAGAATCCGTCGGTGTCCTTGACGCTCCAATCCCTGAGGCATACACCGTTGATGGTCTTGTTGAATATTCCTTCAGCGGTGATCGTGAATGGGAATGAAGTAGGCAGAGAGTAGTCAACCGCGATGGATGTCTTCCAAACCTGAGGCATCTTGAACTTAGGATCGACAGCGGAAATCTCAGAAGGAGCTGTTCCATCCTCAGGCTTGATTGTGTCAGGATAGCCCATAGAGATGAGTTTGTCGTGAAGTTCCTGACGGGTCAGGATCTTGCCGGCGAACTGCTTCATGTCTGTAAGAGTTCCACCATTCTTGCCGGTCGCGTTAAGCTTGGCCTGGTACTGAACCATACCAGAGTTGGTAGGCATATTGGTAAAGAACACGAGAGGGAGACGTCCTGAGAAGAGACCTGTACCTCCACGAACCTTGAAGCTCTTGTTGCCGAACACATCCCAAGTGAAACCAACGCGAGGAGAAACAGTAAGGCTGCTGTTAGGCCACTTGCCGGTGTCGATATGCTTTCCGTTATAGTCAAGATCATAGATCGCCTGGTTCCTCATCAGATCCTGATTGCTGAAGAAGAGACCGTCAAGACGAAGACCGTATGTGAGTTTGAAATTGTCAAGCATAGACCACTCGTCCTGAGCATAAACACCAAGCTTGTTGAAACGCACGCGGGCCGCAGGATTTGCTTCTCCGTCGTAACCATAGGTAAGGCAGACAACTGAAGGAGCGGCCTCGTTGAGGAAGTCGTCAAGGCTGTTGTAACGATAGTAACCGGTACCGTTTCTCATGTAAGAGTTGTCGGCCATCTGGTACTCGTAGCTTGCCCCGAAAGTGGCCTTGTGGTTACCAGCATAGTAGGTAAGGTCATCCTTTGCGGTGATGACGTTGTTATGAACACCATTGTTCCATGTGAACAGCTCATAACCAAGAGCCATGTAGGTGTTGGTTCCGTCAGCGGCATCCGCTCCGTCAGGAGTCTTCTTTCCGCCATCCAGAATGTCGATGAACGGGAAGTCCGAAGAGTTGGTTCCGCGGACATCATCAAGCTGTGAATACGTGGCGAGGAACTGGTTGGAAAGTTTGTCGCTCAAACGGCTGTTGAGGTCGAGAGACCACGTGTTTACCAGGTTGTCCTGGGAGTACATCGAGTTAGCGAAAGACATCGAATAGAGGGATGTACGCGGATAAGAGGAACGCGAACCACCATCCATTGAGGAAGCGTTCGGAGCGCTCCACCTCTTGTTCAGGGTATGGTTGTAACGCAAGGCAAGGTGATGGTCGTCATTGATGTTCCAGTCGATGCGGGCAAGGATTTTCCTGTTGCTCTCATCAGCAGGGAAACTGGTCCAAGAACCCGTGTCGTAACCATATTTGTTCTTTACGAAGTCTGACACCTTCTGAAGATCCTCCAATGTGGTACGGGAAAGGTAGGCGTCGGAATTACCGATACCGTTCTCAGATCCCCTCCAACGGTTAGCCACTGTAGGGGTATTGGCATATTCATAGTTCACAAAGAAGAAGAGCTTGTTCTTGATGATCGGGCCTCCGAATGTCATACCGTAGATGGTGTTGCGGTCCTTGTCGCGCGCGCCGGAGATTGTCTCGTTCTCAACGGCATCACCACGCATATTCTCATTCCTGTGATAAACGTATGCGGATCCCTTGAAGGTGTTGGTACCGGACTTGGTGATGGCGTTCACACCGCCACCGATGAAGTTGGTCTGACGTACATCAAAAGGAGAAATCACAACCTGCATTTCCTCAATCGCATCGATGGAGATAGGAGAACCGCCTCCTGGAAGTTTCTCGCTAAGACCGAAGTTGTTGTTGAAGTTCGCACCGTCAACCGTGAAGTTGGCTGTACGTCCGTCCGCTCCGGCGAATGCCATTCCGTTTCCACCATAAGGGGAAAGCCTTGTGACATCAGAGATGCTTCTGCTGACAGTAGGCAGAGCGGTGATCTGGGCGTTGTTGATGTTGGTGGCGGCGCCAGTCTTCTCTACGGCGAACTTAGAGTTGGCGGTGGAGACAACAACAGCCTCTGAAAGCATCTGGGTGTCATCGTTCAGCTTGGCGTTGAGGTTGTAGGCCTCGGCGAGCTGGAGGGTGACATCCGTGAAGGTCACGGCCTGATAGCCAAGGCAGCTTACCTCAACTTTGTAAGGACCACCTGAACGCATACCGTTGATCGCGTAGCGACCTTCGGCGTTGACAACAGCGTAGTACTGTGTACCTGATGGGATGTGAACCGCGACCACGGCGGCTCCAGGAACAGCGGCTCCATTGGCGTCAGTCACCTTACCGTTCAAAGAGGACGTGGTCACCTGCGCGAATGCCGTGATTCCGACAAGGACTGCAACTAATGCGGCAAATCCCTTTTTGAGTAATTGAACCATAGATTTGTTAATAAAATAAAGTATTGAATTAATCTTTTCAGCTCAAACCATTCAACTTGCGAATTTAACACTTTTTCTTCGGTTCAGAAAATTTAATTCAGTTACAAATCAATTACAGTTGAAAAGTATAACATTTTACGCGAAAAACTATCTTGGCGGATATTTTGAATATTCCCGAAAAAGTAGTACCTTTGCACACGGAATGTGGAGAGATTTGCCTGCTTGCAACCACACTAAAAAATGCTAAAAAATTTCATATTGTGTTTTTGGTGTCGCTCCACGTATTCCGCATACGTTGGAGTTTTTTGTTTTCGCCTGCCGCGCTGAAATGCGACGTTTGAAATAATGGCCGAAGAATTTGGCCCATTATGGCGAAATGATTGAAATTATAAATATAACACATTATGAATTACTTATTTACAAGCGAATCAGTTTCCGAGGGACATCCTGACAAGGTCGCGGATCAGATCTCGGACGCGATTCTGGACGAGTTCCTCAGCCAGGATCCGGAGTCAAAAGTGGCCTGCGAGACATTCTGCTCGACGGGTTTGGTGGTAATCGGCGGCGAGGTGCGCTCGGACGAGGCGTACGTTGACGTCCAGAAGGTCGTGCGCGGCGTGATCAACCGCATCGGCTACAACAAGGCCGAATACATGTTCGATGGCAACTCGTGCGGAGTCCTTTCCGAAATCCACGAGCAGAGCCAGGACATCAACCGCGGCGTGGTGCGCGAGAACCCTGAAGACCAGGGAGCCGGCGACCAGGGAATGATGTTCGGCTACGCCTGCAAGGACACGGAGGACTATATGCCGCTCCCGCTCTACCTCTCCCAGATCGCACTTCAGGTGCTGGCGGACATCCGTCACAACACTCCGGAGCTGATGCCTTACCTGAGGCCTGACTCCAAGTCCCAGTTCACCATTGAATATGACGAGTCACACCACCCGGTGCGTGTCCACACAATCGTCATCTCGACCCAGCACGATGACTTCGTGGCAGAGGAACTCGGGAATATCACATATTCGGAGGCGGTCCGCCAGTTCGGTCAGGACAAGGTCGATCAGGCAATGCACGACAAGATTGAGGCGGATGTCAGGAATATCCTCCTGCCTAAGTTAAAGGCGACCCTCAACCCTCAGACGGCCGCCCTGTTCAAGGACGATTTCATCCTGCATGTCAATCCGACCGGCAAGTTCGTGATCGGTGGCCCTGCGGGAGACACCGGCCTCACCGGCAGGAAGATCATCGTGGACACCTACGGTGGAAAGGGCGCGCACGGCGGCGGAGCCTTCTCCGGCAAGGACCCGAGCAAGGTTGACCGTTCGGCTGCATACGCGGCAAGGCACATAGCAAAGAATATGGTCGCCGCCGGTGTCGCTGACGAGATGCTGGTCCAGGTCGCCTACGCTATCGGTGTGGCAAGGCCGGTAAGCATATTCGTGGACACCTACGGAACCGGCATAGTGCCTGACGCCGAGATCGCCCGCAAGATTGAGGAACTCTTCGACCTCCGTCCCGCCGCCATCATCCGCAAGTTCGAGCTCAAGAACCCTATCTACGAACCGACCGCCGCCTACGGCCACTTCGGCCGCAAGCCGTACACCAAGACCGTGAAGGTCGGTAAGCCAGGGCACCAGACCGACAAACTCGTCCAGTTCTTCGGATGGGAAAAGCTCGACGCTGTCGATGCCATCAAGAAAGCCTTCAACCTTTAATCGCTTATATGATATTCATAAATGAATGAATATCGCTTGGAAGCATCAACAAGACAAAATGCCGGTGGCTCCCTGAAAAATGGTCGCCACCGGCATTGTCTTGTTTGATGCTTTGTGCTCTATCCAATTCAAGACAATTCATTTCTGCCATAGGAGCACAAACTGATGATATTGCTCCTGTCGATGAAAAAACAAAGGTACTATATAGGAGTTGGCCAATATTTCTCTTATTATGCTGATATTTAAACAATTGTACACCATTGATAGTCCTGCGCAAGAATCTGTATGTAAAGGACCTAATCTCCATCGTAAAATAAAATAAGGTGTGGCGGAAGATCCCGGGCTTATGCATCGGGTGAAAAAAGTGGCTTTCCGCACCCGACTCCAATCAGGGTTGTCTCTCCGGGTGTATAACCACCATTTTTTCACCCGGAATAATAGCCTCTCGGATCTGAACTGACAATGCCACGCACCAAAGTTGATGAACGTGAATCAGGAATGTCACCTACTGTTCTGCCACAGTTTCCTTCCACTGGCCCGACACTGATGCCTTGTCCTCGTTGGTACACCAGAAGCGCGTTTCCTGTACCAACGGCATCTTTTAGTCCATTTGGTACAAATAGTCATTTAACTATAGCGCACAGATATACTCCGCAACTTTTGAATGATTCACTCCGCAACTTTTAGACAAAATACTCCGCAACTTTTCAGCACCGGAATAGAGACTAAATTTTGGGAACAGGTGGGAATTTACTGTTTAAAATTTGCGGGACAGCATAGGGTTTTACTGGTTAAACCCACTATATCAATCATTTACACCCAAAGGAATCAACGTTGAATTTTTATGCCCGATAATGTCAACGTTGCGGACAAGAGAAAAGTCATTCCCGAATTTTTGTAACGTGAAAAATTCGGGAATGACTTTTCTTTGGCCGCCTCCGCACAAAGTTGCTTCGACAAGGAATGTAACTTCCGGCAGTCCCGGCGGGCCTCCGCACAAAGTCGCTTCGACAAGGGCTGTAACCGCAACCTACTCCCCGCGGTCAAGCTCGCGGCGGAGGTCTTTCTCTTTGATGGTGGCGCGCTTGTCGTAGATCTTCTTGCCTTTGGCGAGGGCGATGACGAGCTTGGCGAGGCCGTTGTCGTTGATGAAGAGTTTGGTGGCGACGATGGTGAGGCCTTTTTCCTTGACGGCCTGACGCAGGTGACGAAGCTCACGCTTGGTCAGCAGGAGCTTGCGGTCACGCATCGGCTCGTGCTGACCCCAGGAGCCCCAGAAGTACTGGGCGACATTCATACCCTTGACAAACAACTCGTTGCCTACAAAATAACAGAACGAATCCACCAACGAGGCCTTGCCCATACGGATTGACTTGATCTCAGTGCTAACCAAGGATATTCCAGCGATGTAGGTCTCCAGGAACTCGTAGTCGAACGAGGCCCTACGGTTGCGTATCTCAACTTTATGCTCTTTCTGCTTTGCCATAATATTCAAGATTTATTTTCAGCGGATTACCTCCGCGACGGTGAACCACTTCACTACATTTCCAGGCGCACTCCGAGGCGAGGGTAATATTCATAGGCCACAAAGATAATCACTTTTCTTGGTGTTGCGGCCAAAAATGCTTAAGTTTGTCAATTACAGCCATTCAGGGCGAATATATTTAAATATTCAATATTATGAAAAGACGACTTATTCTGGCGGCAACGGCCGTCATCGCGATGTTCCTTGCGGGATCGTGCGCGAAGTACAAGTACGAGACGGTCAAGGGAGATCCTTTAAACACAAAGATCTACACCCTTGACAACGGGTTGAAGGTTTATATGACCGTCAACAAGGAGACTCCGCGCGTGCAGACCTACATCGCGGTCAAGGTCGGCAGCAAAAATGATCCGAAGGAGACGACAGGACTCGCCCACTACCTTGAGCACCTGATGTTCAAGGGCACGGAGAGCTTCGGGACCTCCGACTACGCCGCCGAGAAGCCGATGCTCGACTCCATCAAGGCCCTCTTCGAGGTTTACCGCACAAAGACCGACCCGGAGGAGCGCAAGGCGATCTACCATCAGATAGACTCGATCAGCTACGAGGCGTCCAAGATCGCCATTCCTAATGAATATGACAAACTGATGGCCGTCATCGGCGCCGACAACACCAACGCCTTCACTTCCAATGATATGACGGTCTATCAGGAGGACATCCCTTCCAACGAGATCGACAACTGGGCGAAGATTGAGGCCGACAGGTTCATGCACCCGGTGATCCGAGGATTCCACACAGAGCTTGAGGCCGTCTATGAGGAGAAGAACATGAGCCTCACGCAGGACAACCGCAAGGCCATGGAAGCCATTGACCTGGCTCTCTTCCCTCACCACCCTTACGGACTCCAGACAACCCTCGGAACCCAAGAGCACCTGAAGAACCCTTCGATCGTCAACATCGAGAACTACCGCGCGAACTTCTACGTGCCTAACAACGTGGCCATCTGCGTGTCCGGAGACTTCGACCCGGACACATTCGTCGCCACGATCGAGAAATATTTCGGGGAATGGAAGCCGAATCCTGACATCAAGTACCTTGAATATGAGCCTGAGCAGGCCATCACCGCTCCTGTCCAGAAAGACGTTTACGGACTCGACGCCGAGTTCGTGATGATGGGCTGGAGAGTTCCGGGATCCAACGACTTCCTCAGAAGCGAGGTCGGCGACATTGTCGGTGACATCCTTTACAACGGGCAGGCAGGCCTCGCCGACCTGAACCTGATCCAGGCGCAGAAAGTCAACGGTTTCTACGGATTCAACTACACCCGTCCTGACTACGGCGAGTTCCTTCTCGTCGGCTATCCTCGTGAGGGACAAACCCTTGACGAGGTCCGCGACCTCATGCTCGGACAGGTGGCAAAACTCCGCTCCGGAGACTTCGATGAAAGCCTGATCCAATCTATCTTAGACAACTACAAGCTCTCGGACATGCGCAAGCTTGAAAGCAACGAGGACATGGCTATGAGCTTCGTGGAGTCATTCATCAACGGCCACAACTGGAAGGATGACGCACTCCAGATGCAAAGGCTGGAGAAAATCACAAAACAGCAGATTGTGGACTGGGCCAACGAATATCTCGGAGCGAACAGTTATGTGGCTGTCTATAAACGCATCGGAGAGGACAAAGACATCAAGAAGATCGCAGCTCCCGCCATCACTCCGATCGAGACCAACCGTGACAAGCAGAGCGAGTTCCTGACCGAGATCCAGAACACTGAGGTCACTCCTATTGAGCCGGTGTTCGTGGACTTCTCCAAGGATATGTCCAAGGGCAGCGTAGCCGAAGGCATCGAGCTTCTCTACAAGAAGAACGAGATCAATGACGTCACTACTCTGACCAGCGTGTTTGACCGCGGAATCCAAAGCGACCCTCGACTCGATCTGGCGTTCGACTATCTGGGCTACCTCGGAACTCCGACCAGGACAGCCGAGCAGATCAAGAAAGAGCTGTACGAACTCGCTTGCTACCAGAGACTTTCATGTGGCCCGACCCAATCCAGCATTGGTGTGAGCGGACTTGACAAGAATGTCGGCAAGGCAATGGACATCGTGGAGGATCTGATTTTCAACGCACAGCCGGACACGGCTATCCTTGCGGGACTGAAATCAGACATATTCAAAAGTCGCTCAGACAGCAAGCTGAGCCAGAGAGCCTGCTTCAGCGCGCTTCAGAAGTACCTTTTCTACGGTCCTGAGTTCATAAGGAATACCACCCTCACAAACGAACAGATCGCGGCCCTGACCTCCGATGAGCTTCTTCAGGCAGTCAGAGACTTGTACACCAAGAGGCACGACATCCTCTACTATGGCCCGTCAGATGAGACGACAGCAAAGAATATGATCGCGGAGCACCACAAGATCAGCGAGAATCCGGAGCCACTTGAGAGGATTCATCCACAGGCAAGGCAGGTGACCTCGAGCGAGGTATTCATCGCTCCTTACGACGCCAACCAGTTCTATTACCTGCAGTATTCTGACAGAGGGGAAAAGTTCAATGTGGCCAATGATCCCGCAGTAAGGATGTTCAACTCCTATTTCGGCAGCGGGATGGGGGCTATCGTCTTCCAGGAGATGCGTGAGGCCAGAGGCCTTGCATATTCAGCGGCCGCCTACCTCAGCGACCTTGGCTACAAGGATTGTGACTACATGTTCTACGCTTTCATCGCCGCACAGAACGAGAAAGCCCAAGAGGCAATCGAGGCGTTCGCCAGCATCATCAACGACATGCCTGAGTCCGAAAAGGCCTTCGATGTGGCCAAGACTTCCCTGCTGACCAGCATCCGCTCCAGCAGGACAACCGGCATCAACGTTCTCTACAAATATCTTGACCTCCAAGACTATGGCCTCACCGAAAACCGTGAGAAAGCAGTGTTCGAGAAGGTACAGGACATGACCCTTGCCGATGTCAAGGCCTTCCAGGAGAAGTGGATCAAGGGACGCAAATACGTCTATGGATTCCTCGGCAATAAAGAAGGGTTAGACATGGACTTCATCGGCTCGCTCGGCCCTGTCACCGATCTCACCCTTGAGGAAATCTTCGGCTACTAACGGATGAGCAGAAAACCTCAGAACAAGCTGCGGGAGGCAATCCCCATCCCTCCCCCGGCTCCACTGCCTGAACCAGAGAACATTGACTTCGGGAGCATATTCAATGAATATGCCTCCGGAGCCATTGATCTGATTGTCGTGCTCGGGCCGACGGCCTCCGGGAAAACCCGCTATGCCGTGGATCTGGCGCACAAGTGCGGCAACGGGGAGATCCTCTCCGCCGACTCTCGTCAGGTCTATCGCGGAATGGACATCGGTACCGGAAAGGATTTGAATGAATATGGCGATGTCCCCTACCACCTGATAGACATCGTGCCCGCCGGGACGCGATTCGACCTTTACCAATGGCAGCAGGCTTTTGAATATGCCTACAAAGACATACGTGACAGGGGCAAGACCCCGATTCTGTGCGGCGGCACCGGGCTTTACATCCAGGCCGCGACTTGTGGATACACACTGCCTCAGGTTCCGCCGAATGAAGAGTTAAGGGAGGAACTTGAGCAGTACGACACGGAGATCCTGATCGCCAAGCTGAGCGGCTACGGGCCACTTCCAGACCAGGGAGTCCTGCAATCCAAGAGACGGATAATCAGAGCTTTGGAAGTCGCGATGTACGAACGGGAGCATCCTGTGAAGCGGACCGGTTTTATGCCGAAGAACCCATATTATATCGGAACTTTGGTGAGCCGTGAGGAGAGGGTCGCAAGAATTGACAGGCGGCTTGACGAAAGGCTGGCCGGTGGGATGATCGAGGAGGTCAAAGGCCTTCTGGACAGCGGAATCATGGCAGAAGACCTTGTCTATTACGGGCTTGAGTACAAGTTCGTCACCCAATACGTCCTTGGCATCCTGACTTTCGAGGAAATGCGCACTCTTCTGGCCAACGCCATCCATCAGTTCGCCAAACGGCAGATGACCTGGTTCAGGGGGATGGAGAAGGATAATATCAAGATACACTGGACGGAAGTATTATAAAATATTCAATAAATTTTATGCTTAAAGTAGCGATTATCATGGGCTCCACGAGTGACTACGATGTCATGTCAGGGGCCGAGCAGATTCTTTCAGATTTCGGGATCGAGTTCGAGAAAAGGGTGATCAGCGCCCACAGGACCCCGGAACTGATGTTTGAGTACACAAAGGGGCTCAAAGGCCGCGGATTCGGAGTCGTCATCGCCGGAGCGGGTGGCGCCGCCCATCTGGCCGGTGTCGCCGCAGGGCTTACGACATTGCCGGTCATAGCAGTGCCTATGCAGACCAAGGCTCTTGGCGGACTTGATTCACTTCTGTCTATGGTACAGATGCCGACAGGCATTCCGGTGGCCACCGTCGCGATCGGAGGAGCCAAGAACGCAGCAATCCTTGCGGCAGAGATCCTCGCCCTCCAAGACACTTCGGTCTCTGAAAAGCTGGATGCCTACCGCAAGGCTCAAGCTGAAAAAATCTACAATACGACTATCTAGAACGACGCTTGCGTCGATTCTCCACCGAAACGTCCTCCCAGCACAAGTTTGACATTGAGCAGGGAGGTCTTTTCTTCCTCTGTAACCTTGTTGTCAATCATCTTCTGCAACAGTTCGAATGACTTGAACGCGATTTCAGAGAGAGGTTGGATGATGTGAGGGACAACCGGTTTGTTCAGTTCATAGACATCGCTTTCATCAAAGCAGACGAACGAGAAATCTTTCGGCATGCTGAGACCCAACACATTAAGAGCGTTGAATCCATACATGGCGATTCTCTTTGTCGGCAGGATGAACGCCTCGACCCCACGCCTGGCTGCGTCACGGAAAACATCTATGGCGTCCTTCTTGGCAACCTCAGCCTCGTAATCAATCTTATGGATTCTGATCTCGTCCTTTAATCCGGCCTCCTCCATAGCCAGGGCATACCCAGTCTCCCTGTCGGTAAGGCTGGTCACCCCGGACTTATAGGTGAGCATCTCGATCTTGCCGAAGCCCTGATGTATAAGATATTTTGTGGCCATCTTTCCGGCATCGACGTTATCGATCAGAACACGCCCGAACTCCTCGCCCGGCATGTCCCTGTCAATCAAGACAGTAGGTATACCGATGCTCAGAGCCCTCGCGAGAGCGGGCCCGCCACCGAGACAAGGAGCGACGATAAGTCCTTCGACATTGTAGCCGACCATCGTTTCCACAAGGTGCGACAGTTTCTGAGGGCTCTCCTCGGAACTGGCGAAGATGACGGTATAGCCATCCTTATAGGCTATATTCTCTATGTTTCTACAGATTTCGGCGTAGAATGGATTAGCGACGTCTGAGACAATCACCGCAATGGAGTGGGAACGGCCGCTTCTGAGTGAAGCCGCCGCATTGTTACGCCTGTAACCAAGCCTTTTGGCGACTTGTAGGACACGTTCAGCAGTGTCGGGATTGACTGGACAGTCAAGACGACCATCCTTGCCCATTTTCGCATTCATCACGAAAGAAACCAGGGTGACTGACACCCCGGCTTCTCTCGCCACATCTCTAATGGTAACTTTTTTCATTCTTTGTATTACTGTAAATTCGTCATATTCATTAACCGTGAATCATGACAATAAGTCCTGCCATCACGATAGAGACCATGCTCATCAGTTTGATGAGGATGTTCAGGGATGGTCCGGACGTGTCTTTGAATGGATCTCCTACTGTGTCACCCACAACCGTAGCGTGGTGATTGACAGAGTTTTTACCTCCGAAGTGACCGTCCTCGACATATTTCTTGGCATTATCCCAGGCACCACCTGAATTGGCAAGGAATATGGCGAGAATGAATCCCGCGCCAAGACCACCGATGAGAAGTCCCATAACACCTGCCTCTCCAAGAATGATACCAACAACGACAGGAACTATGATCGCTGTAAGCGCCGGAGCAACCATCTCATGCTGCGCGGCCTTTGTGGAGATCTCCACACAGCGCTTGTAATCCGGACGCTGCTTGCCTTCAAGGATGCCTTTGATCTCCTTGAACTGACGGCGAACTTCGACCACCATCTTCTGTGCGGCGCGTCCAACGGCGTTCATCGTCATTCCGCAGAACAGGAAAGCCATCATGGCACCGACGAAGACTCCGGCAAGGACACGCGGATTCATCAGGTTGGCCTGATAATAGTCCACGATTTGCGGGATTGTGGCCTCGGCCACATTGACAACCTTGTCTCCGACCTGAAGAACAGCCGTACCGACGTGCTGGAGGCCGATCTTGATTTCCTCGATGTAGGAGGCAAGGAGAGCAAGCGCTGTAAGGGCAGCGGAACCGATCGCGAATCCCTTTCCGGTAGCGGCTGTCGTGTTGCCAAGCGCGTCAAGGGTGTCCGTGCGATGACGCACCTCAGGATCCAGCTCACTCATCTGGGCGTTTCCGCCGGCGTTGTCGGCGATAGGGCCGTAAGCGTCTGTCGCAAGGGTGATTCCGAGGGTCGATAGCATACCTACAGCGGCGATGCTGATTCCGTAAAGGCCATTGCTGATGTAGGCAGGATCAAAGGAGAACCCTGTGGCGCAAAGGTAAGAGATCAAAATCGCGACAACGATGGTCACGACCGGAATGCACGTGGAGATCATTCCAAGTCCGATACCATTGATGATCACGGTAGCCGGTCCGGTCTGTGAACTCTCGGCAAGATTCTGTGTAGGCTTGTAGGAGTGAGAGGTGTAATATTCAGTGGCCTTGCCGATGATGACTCCCGCAAGGAGTCCGGCGATCACTGAAAGACTGAGCTGCCACCAGTTGCCGAAACCGAGCATATAGAACACCACAAAAGTGAGCACCGCTATCAGGACGGCGCTTAGATTCGTACCTACGCTCAACGATTTGAGAAGCTGTTGAAGTCCCGCTCCCTCCTTTGTCTTTACGGCATATATTCCGATGATAGAGAGGACCACTCCGATCGCGGCGATCATCATAGGCGCGAGTATCGCCCTCATCTGGGCATCCACGTCACCAAAGAACGCGGAGGCGCCAAGAGCCATTGTGGCGAGGACGGATCCGCAATAAGACTCGTAAAGATCCGCACCCATTCCGGCGACATCACCCACGTTGTCACCCACGTTGTCAGCGATTGTGGCAGGGTTTCTTGGGTCGTCCTCAGGAATATCCTGTTCCACCTTTCCGACGATATCCGCACCCACGTCAGCAGCCTTGGTGTAGATGCCACCGCCGACTCTGGCGAAAAGAGCCTGGGTAGAGGCTCCCATTCCGAAAGTGAGCATCGTGGTCGTGATGACAACAAGGGTCTGCGACTCACTGGCCTCATGCACAAAGGCGTTCAGAATCACCCACCAGATAGAGATGTCAAGCAATCCAAGACCTACTACGGTAAGACCCATGACAGCACCTGAACGGAAAGCGAGTTTCAAACCTGAGTTAAGGGACTTGCTGACAGCGTTGGCGGTTCTGGCCGAAGCGTAGGTAGCGGTCCTCATGCCGACATAACCGGCGAGAGCGGAAAAGAAACCTCCCGTCAGGAACGCGAAAGGCACCCACTTGTTCTGCACCCCGAAACCGAACGCGAGAACGCTGAACAGGACAGCGAGGATAATGAACACTATGCCGACAACCTTGTATTGTTGCTTCAGGTATGCCATTGCGCCTTCGCGAACATACTGGGCGATTTCCTTCATTGTTGGAGTACCTTCACTTTCTTTCTTCATCTGATGGTAGAAGAGCCATGAGAAGAAGAGGGCTATCACAGAAGCCACTGGTACAAAATAGAACAGACAATTCATAAACTGATTAGTTATAACGATTTAGATATTATCCTCCAAAAAAAGGGCTCTTGGAACCCTTTCAGACCGCAAATATAAGAAAAATGTAGTTACTTTATCCTATCGAATATAAAAAAGATTAAAAAAATGGCGGCCGCGTTGCGGTCGCCATCTCGATTGTGCCTGTCAAGGCCATTACTCAGCCTTAGGAGCCTCCTCAACAGGAGCCTCGGCAGGTGTCTCCTCAACCTTAGGAGCGTCCGCCTTCTTGGCGCGGCTACGACGTGTTGACTTCTTCTCTTCCTTCTTGGCGGTGAGAGCGGCCTCGTTGAAATCAACGAGTTCGATAAGTGCCATGTCGGCGCCGTCACCCTGACGGAAGCCTAAGTGGAGCACGCGGGTGTAGCCACCTGGACGATCAGCGATTTTCGCTGAAACGACTCCGAAGAGCTCCTTGACAGCCTCTTTGTTCTTAAGATAGCTGAAAACGGTTCTGCGGGAATGAGTCGTGTCCTCCTTTGATTTGGTGATAAGAGGCTCAACGTAAGACTTGAGAGCCTTAGCCTTTGCCACAGTTGTGGTGATTCTCTTATGCAGGATCAAAGAATTCGCCATATTGGACAACAGAGCCTTGCGGTGGCCGGACTTGCGGCCAAGATGATTGATTGCTTTATTGTGCCTCATTTCTATGCGTTCTTTTTCTTGGGTTCAATATTATATTTTCTTACATCCATCCCGAACTGGAGCTTCATCTTCTCCACGAGCTGATCGATCTCGTTAAGAGACTTCTTTCCGAAATTCCTGAACTTCATGAGCTCATTCCTTGAATAGGAAACAAGATCCGCGAAAGTGTCGATGTCAGCCGCCTTCAGACAGTTGTAGGCCCTGACAGAGAGTCCCATGTCCGAAAGTTTGGTGAGAAGGAGATGTCTCATTCTGAGGCTTTCCTCGTCAAGTTCCTTTGAATCGGACTCAACGGCGCTCTCAATGGAGATCTTCTTGTCATCCGTGAAAAGTTTGAAGTGATAGATCAGGATACTGGCCGCCTCCTGAAGCGCCGTATTCGGAGAGATAGATCCGTCTGTGATTATCTCAAGGTTCAGCTTCTCGTAGTCGGTCTTCTGCTCGACACGCCAAGGCTCGATGACCCAGTTGACTTTTCTGATAGGAGTGTAGGCGGCATCGACAAGAATGGTTCCTATCGGTGTGTTTTCCTCCCTCATCTCATCGGCGGGAACGAATCCACGGCCTTTGGTGATAGTCAAAGAGATCTCGAGGGTGACTGACGGTTCGAGTGAGCAGATGTGCTGCTCAGGGTTCAACACCTTGAAAGAAGACAATCCTTTAGAAATATCCTCCGCGGTAAATTCATTCTTACCGCTAATCACAATGTTCGCTACCTCGGAGTCCACAGAATCGACCATTCTCTTGAACCTGATTTCCTTGAGGTTGAGAATGATGTCCTGCATTCCCTCGATCACACCAGGAATGGTCGCGAACTCCTGGTCCACGCCTGAAATCCTGATCTGACTGATAGCAAAACCTTCCAGAGAGGCGAGAAGAATGCGGCGGAGAGCGTTGCCGATGGTCGTGCCGTATCCAGGCTCAAGAGGCCTGAATTCGAAACGGCCGACGGTGTCTGTGCCTTCGAGTATTATCACCTTGTCCGGTTTCTGAAATGCCAAGATTGCCATATTAATTCTTTTTGGGTGTTACTATTACTTAGAGTACAGATCGACGATGAGCTGTTCGTTGATGTTTTCAGGGATGTCCGCCCTTGCAGGGAGATTCAGGAACTTGCCTGAAAGCGCCTTAGGGTCAAACTCGATCCATGAATATTTCGCCGCTGAGGCAACACTTTTCTGAATGACCTCAAGGCTCTTTGAGCGCTCTCTCACCGCAACGACATCGCCAGGCTTCACCTGAACGGACGGGATGTTGCAGACCTCACCGTTAAGGGTGATGTGAGCGTGGCTGACAAGCTGTCTCGCGGCGGCTCTTGTAGGAGCGATGCCCATTCTGTAAACAACATTGTCAAGTCTTGACTCAAGGAGGAGGAGGAGGTTCTCACCTCTCAGACCGGCCATCTTTGAAGCCTTGAGGTAGGTGTTGCGGAACTGACGCTCGAGAAGGCCGTACATGTATCTTACCTTCTGCTTTTCCTTGAGCTGGATTCCATACTCACGCTGCTTCTTGCGCTTCGCCGCCAGACCATGCTGTCCCGGAGGATAGTTTCTCTTCTCGAAATCCTTGTCGCTTCCGAATATAGGCTCGCCGAACTTACGGGCGATCTTAGTGCTTGGACCAATATATCTTGCCATAGTAATTTTTGTTTTAATTCATTGATTAGACTTTACGACGGCCTTTTGGTCTACATCCGTTGTGTGGCATCGGGGTCACATCGACGATCTCTGTGACAACGATTCCAGCGTTGTTGATGGTTCTGATGGCGGACTCACGGCCTGCGCCAGGACCCTTGACGAAGACTTTCACCTTACGGAGACCTGCGTCGAAAGCGGTCTTCGCGGCATCCTCGGCAGCCACCTGGGCGGCATACGGGGTGTTCTTCTTGGAACCTCTGAAGCCGCTCTTACCGGCTGAGGACCAGCTTATCACCTGTCCCTGGTTGTTGGTCAGGGAGATGATCACGTTATTGAAGGTTGATGAAATATGGGCCTGGCCCGTAGCCTCAACCTTGACAACTCTCTTTGATGATGTTGTTTTCTTTGCCATAATTCATCTGGTTTTACTTGGTCGCCTTCTTCTTGTTTGCGACAGTCTTCTTCTTTCCCTTTCTGGTACGGGCATTGTTCTTAGTGCTCTGACCGCGTACAGGAAGACCGATACGATGACGGATACCTCTGTAGCAACCGATATCCATCAGTCGTTTGATGTTCATCTGGACGGAGGAACGAAGCTCACCCTCGATCTTGTACTCCTCAGTGATGAGGGTACGGATAGCGGCTACCTGCTCGTCGTTCCATTCACCGACCTTGATGTCGTAATCGATTCCGCACTTCTCGAGAATCTCTCTCGCTGAGCTGCGGCCGATACCGTAGATGTAGGTGAGACCTATCTCACCTCTTTTGTTGTTCGGTAAATCAACACCGGCTATTCTTGCCATAATTTATCTTAAACTTTATTTGTTTTACAAACTACTGTTATCCCTGGCGCATCTTGAACTTAGGGTTCTTCTTGCAGATGACATAAAGACGGCCTTTGCGTCTGACGATCTTGCAATCATCACTGCGCTTCTTGATGGATGTTTTGACTTTCATATCGTGAATATTTTTATTTGTACCTGAAAGATATTCTTCCCTTAGTCAAATCATAAGGTGAAATTTCAACCCTCACCTTGTCTCCAAGGAGGATGTGGATGAAATTCATTCTCATCTTGCCGGAGATGTTGCAGAGAAGGACATGACCGTTCTCAAGCTCCACCTTGAACATCGCGTTAGGAAGAGTCTCGATCACTTTTCCGTCTTGTTCTATCGCTACTTGTTTGGACATTGAAAAAACACTTTAAAATTTACCAGTACTTTCTATATAATCAAATGTTGACAGTTGTTCCGCCTTGCCTTTACGAACAACAACCGTAAGCTCATAGTGAGCCGCGTTCCTGTGGTCGGAAGTGTGTACAGCCCAACCATTTCTGGCCACATACACTCCTCTGCCGCCTGCATTGATCATTGGTTCGATGCAGATGACCATTCCATCCACAAGTCTGCACCCGTGCCCCTGACGCCCGTAGTTCGGAACGCCCGGCGCCTCGTGCATCTCCTTCCCGAGACCGTGTCCTTCAAGTTCACGGACCACCGAGAAGCCGAATGACTCAGCGTACGATTGCACCGCGTGTCCGATGTCACCTGTCCTGTTGCCGGCGACCGCCGCCTCGATGCCCTTGTAGAGCGAAGCCTTGGTCACATCCATAAGCTTACGGGTCTCGGCGTCCACTTCCCCTACCGGGAAAGTGTAAGCCGAATCACCGTTGTAGCCTTTGTACAGGGTGCCTATGTCGGCGGTCACGATGTCGCCCTCCTTCAGGACATAGTCCGACGGAAAACCGTGGACAACGACATCATTGACAGATGTACATATAGCGGCGGGAAAACCCTCGAATCCAAGAAAACTAGGAATGGCTCCGTTGTCGCGGATAAAAGTCTCGGCCACCTCATTCAACCTCGCGGTTGTCACACCCGGGGCGACCACCTTACCGACTTCCGCCAACGTCTTTGAGACAAGTATGGCATTCTCGCGCAAGAGCTCGATTTCCTCTTCTGTCTTAGGCTTAACCATCAATCCTGTTGATTATCAAAATTACATTCCTGAGCGACCGCTGATACGTCCGGTCTTCATCAGACCGTCATAGTGACGCATCAGAAGATAACTCTCAATCTGCTGAAGCGTGTCAAGGACAACACCCACAAGGATCAACAGTGAGGTACCACCGTAGAAGCCTGCGAATTGATCCTGAACACCCATAATCCTGGCGAAAGCAGGGAGAATGGCGATAATGGCGAGGAATATTGAGCCAGGGAGGGTCACCTTTGACATGATGGAGTCAAGGTAATTGACCGTGGCCTTTCCAGGCTTCACGCCAGGGATGAATCCACCGTTCTTCTTCATGTCCTCGGCCATCATGGTAGGGTTTACCGTAACGGCTGTGTAGAAATACGTGAAGATTACAACGAGGAATCCGAAAATCAGGTTATACCAGAATCCGGTATAGTTACCGAGAGTGGCGGCGAGACCTCTGGTCGCGTCAAAGCGCGAGAACAGAAGCGGGAACAGCATCAAGGCCTGGGCGAAGATGATAGGCATCACACCGGCGGCGTTGATCTTCAGAGGGATGTACTGGCGTACACCACCGTACTGCCTGTTGCCGACAACTCTTTTGGCATATTGTACAGGGACTCTTCTGACACCCTGGACAAGGGCGATGGTCGCCACAATGACAAGGAACCAGATGATAAGCTCGACAATCAGGGCGATAGGGCCGCCGCCGGCTGTCGTGCTGACTTTTGTACCGACCTCACTGACGAGAGCGAAAGGCAGACGGGCGACGATACCGATCATGATGATCAGGGAAATACCGTTTCCGATGCCTCTGTCAGTAATCCTCTCGCCAAGCCACATGACGAACATCGATCCGGCCATAAGTATGATGGTGGCGACGAGGTTGTACATGAACCTGCTCCAGCCGAGCTGGGTTTCCGCAAGGAACGCGGCACCCGGGATCTGGCTATGGATCGAAGCGATGTAGGCAGGTCCCTGGATGCAGAGAATGAGGATGGTGAGGTATCTGGTAAGCTGATTCATCTTCCTACGGCCGCTTTCGCCCTCCATCTGGAGTTTCCTGAAGTAAGGGACGAACATGCCCAGAAGCTGAATCACGATTGACGCGGAGATGTATGGCATCACTCCCAACGCGAAGATGGAAGCGTTACCGAAGGCACCTCCGGAGAACATATTCAAGAGACCGACGAGTCCCTGCTGTGTGCTGTCCTGAAGGGAAGCGAGCAGGGTCGTGTCGATACCAGGCAGCACGATGAAGCAACCCAACCTGTAGACCAGGATGAGAAGGAACGTGTAGCCGAGTCTCGTACGGAGTTCCTCGATCTTGAAGATGTTCTTGATTGTTTCAATAAATTTCTTCATGGCTATTTGCCGATTACGATTGTCTTACCGCCAGCGGTCTCGATCTTGGAGACAGCGGAAGCGGAGAACGCGTCCGCGGTCACAGTGACGGCTGCGGTGATCTCTCCGTTGCCAAGAACCTTTACAAGTTCCTTGGCGTCGGCGAGTCCTGCGGCCTTGATGTCCTCCACTCCGATCTCAGCTCTTCCAAGCTGCTCGGCAAGGGCCTGAATGGCAGCCACGTTGACAGCCTTGTACTCGATTCGCGTAGGGTTCTTGAATCCGAACTTAGGAACACGTCTCTGGATAGGCATCTGGCCTCCCTCGAAACCGATCTTATGTTCGTAGCCGGCGCGGGCCTGTGCACCTTTGGTACCACGTGTGGAAGTACCACCCTTTCCGGAACCTTGTCCACGGCCAAGACGCTTGCTGTTATGAGTCGCACCCTTTGCAGGTTTCAAATTTTCCAGTTTCATCTCTTCGTCCTCCTTATTAGATTTCTTCAACTGTTACAAGGTGACGGATCTTGGCGAGCTGGCCTTCTGTCACCGGAGTCTTCTCGACCTCCACGGTCTGGTGCATCCTGCGGATTCCAAGCGTGGTCAGATTAGCGATCTGCCTCTTGGTGCATCCGTTCTTGCTTCTTACCTGTGTTATCTTAAGTTTTGCCATAACTGTGTGTCCTCCTAACCGTTAAATACTTTGCTCATAGGAATGCCACGGAGACCGGCCACAGTGTAGGCGTCCCTCATCTGGGTAAGAGCGGCAACAGTGGCTTTCACGAGGTTGTGAGGGTTGGATGACCCCTTGGACTTCGCGAGAACGTTCTGAATACCGGCTGACTCAAACACAGCACGCATGGCACCACCAGCCTTCACACCGGTACCAGGGGCAGCCGGCTTCATGAACACTACAGAACCTCCGAACTTGGATTCCTGCTCGTGTGGAATGGTTGTGTTGATGATAGGAATCTTAACGAGATTCTTCTTGGCGTCCTCAACGCCCTTAGCGATGGCGGCGGTTACCTCATTGGCTTTTCCAAGACCATAACCAACAACGCCGTTCTCGTCACCCACAACCACAATCGCGGCAAAACGGAAGTGACGACCACCCTTAGTGACCTTAGTCACTCTCTGGATGGCGACCAATCTGTCCTTCAATTCAAGATCAGATGTCTTTACTCTTTTAACATTTGTATTTGCCATAGTCTTTCAATTAGAAAATAAGGCCACCTTCACGGGCAGCGTCGGCCAAACTTTTAACTCTACCGTGATAGAGGTAACCTCCACGGTCAAAAGAGATAGTGGTGATTCCCTTCTCCTTGGCACGCTCGGCGATCGCCTTTCCGACGATGGCGGCAGTCTCGATTCCAGTCTTGCCTTTGCACTCGGCGGCAAGGACCTTGTCGTTGGAAGCGGCGGCCACGAGCGTCACGCCTTTCTGATCGTCCACAACCTGGACGTAGATCTGCTTGTTGCTTCTGAAGACAACCATTCTTGGTCTCTCGGCAGTTCCATTGACATGCTTACGGATGCGGTAATGGACTCTTCTTCTTCTTTCAATTCTATTCAATGCCATATCTATGTCCTCCTATTATTTAGCTCCAGCTGTCTTACCGGCCTTGCGGCGAAGCTGCTCGCCGGCGAACTTGATACCCTTGCCCTTATATGGTTCAGGCTTGCGGAGTGAACGAATCTTGGCGGCCACCTGTCCGATGAGCTGCTTGTCGATGCTCTTGAGGATCAGGACAGGATTCTCACCTTTCTTCACATCCGGAACCTCAGCCTTGATCTCAGGAGCGAGCATCAGCTGAACATCGTGTGAATATCCAAGGGAGAAAGTCAGGAGCTGACCCTGAGCGGTCACACGGTAACCTACACCGACGAACTCCTGCTTGGTCTGATAACCGGTGGAGACTCCGACAACCATATTGTGCACGAGAGCGCGGTAAAGACCGTGCATCGAGCGATGTCTTGGCTGGTCAGTAGGACGGGTGAATTTGATTTCATTATCCTCGATGGTGACTGTGATGTCCGGATCAACTTTCTGGCTCAACTCACCAAGAGGTCCTTTAACCTTCACAACGTTGCCAGGGAGAACTTCTACGCTCACCTTGTCCGGAAGGCTTACAGGCAATTTACCGATTCTTGACATTATTCTTTTCTTTAATATTAATAAACATAGCAAATAACCTCACCACCGACGTTCAGGTTCTTGGCCTCTTTGTCAGTGATGACACCCTTTGAGGTTGAGAGGATGGCGATGCCGAGTCCGTTCAGAACCCTTGGCATGTTCTCAACGTCTGAATATACTCTCATACCAGGGGTTGACACGCGCTTGATTTTCTTGATGGCGGCCATCTTGGTCTGAGGGTGATACTTCAAAGCGATCTTGATGGTGTTGTAAGGGGTACCCTCGACAATCTTGTAACTGAGGATGTAACCCTTCTCACAAAGGATCTTAGTGATCGCGGCCTTCATCTTTGAGGAAGGGATCTCGACGATCTTCTTTCCTGCCAGATAGGCGTTGCGGATCCTTGTAAGATAATCTGCAATTGGATCAGTCATTGTTTTTTGATTTTTTAGATCGACGCCCCGTGAGGGACGCCCGATATCCGATTGTTAATAATAAAATAATATGTACTGTTACCAGCTAGCTTTCTTTACGCCCGGGATGAGGCCGTTGCTGGCCATCTCACGGAACTGGATTCTGCTGAGACCGAAAGCTCTCATGTAGCCCTTTGGACGGCCGGTGAGAGAGCAACGGTTGTGCAGACGTACAGGGGAAGCGTTCTTAGGGAGCTTGTCAAGCGCTGCCCAGTCGCCGGCCTCCTTAAGAGCCTGCCTTTTGGCGGCATATTTGGCAACCAGTTTCGCGCGCTTTACCTCGCGGGCCTTCATTGATTCTTTTGCCATATTCCTTAGTTGTTATGTTTCTTGAAAGGCAGACCGAACGCGGCGAGGAGAGCGTGAGCCTCTTCGTCGGTCTTCGCTGTTGTGACGAAAGTGATTTCCATTCCGTGGATTCTCGGGTTCTTGTCGATGTCCACCTCAGGGAAGATGATCTGCTCCTTGAGACCGAGGGTGTAGTTTCCTCTGCCGTCCATCTTCTCAGCGATTCCGTTGAAGTCTCTGATTCGAGGGAGAGAGATGCGGATAAGCCTCTCAAGGAACTCATACATCTTCACGTCGCGAAGGGTGGCTTTCACACCGATAGGCATGCCCTTACGGAGACGGAAGTTGGAAACGTCCTTTCTCGAAGTGGTGAGAAGAGCCTTCTGACCAACGATCTTGCCGAGTTCCTCGGCTGCCTCCTCAACGAGCTTCTTGTCATTAGTGGCCTCGCCGATACCTTCGTTGATGGTGATCTTGACGAGCTTAGGAACCTGCATAACGGTCGTGTACGAGAACTGCTTCATAAGCTTCTCCACGATCTCCTCTTTGTAAACCTTCTTGAGGGAAGGAACATATCCTGCAGGAAGCGCCTGCGCTTCAGCCGGTTTGTTTGTAGCTTTCTTTGCCATAGTTACTTAATCTCCTCTCCTGATTTCTTTGCGTAGCGGACCTTCTTTCCGTCCACGAACTTGTAGCCCACTCTTGTCGGCTTGTTCTGGGCAGGGTCAATGAGCTGGACGTTTGAAACGTGGATGCCCGCTTCCTGCTTTACGATGCCGCCCTGAGGCTGCTTAGCGTTTGGCTTTGTGTGCTTGCTGACAACGTTGACGCCTTCAACGATGACGCGATCCTTCGCTGGGATGACGGTCAGGACCTTTCCGGTCTTGCCCTTGTCGTTACCGGCATTCACATACACGGTGTCACCCTTCTTAATATGTAACTTTTTCATAATTCTCAATGATTAAAGGACCTCCGGAGCCAGTGAAACAATCTTCATATAGTTCTCACGCAGCTCTCTGGCCACAGGGCCGAAGATACGTGTTCCGCGAAGCTCGCCCGCGTTGTTCAGAAGAACGCACGCGTTGTCGTCGAAACGGATGTATGATCCGTCCGGTCTGCGGATTTCTTTCTTTGTACGGACAACGACAGCCTTGGAGACCGAACCCTTCTTAGCGTCGCCGCCAGGAAGAGCGCTCTTGATCGCGACTACGATCTGGTCGCCCACTGTCGCATATCTATGATGCGTACCGCCAAGCACACGGATGCAGAGGACCTCCTTTGCACCGCTGTTGTCGGCAACCTGTAAACGTGTTTCCTGCTGTATCATACTACTTAACTTTTTCTACGATTTCAACTAATCTCCACCTCTTGGTCTTGCTGAGAGGACGGGTTTCCATAATGCGCACGGTATCTCCCTCGCTGCACTCGTTCTTGTCATCCTGAGCGACGAACTTGGTGGTCTGCTTGATGAACTTACCGTAGAGAGGATGCTCCTTCTTGGTCTCGACCGCAACGATGATGGTCTTGTCCATCTTGTTGCTGACCACTACGCCGATTCTTTCCTTACGAAGATTTCTTTCCATAAGACTGATGATTATTTCTGTTCATTTTCTTTCTCAGCGAGGATAGTGAGCATACGAGCGATATCCTTTCTGACTTTCTTGAATTCCGATGTGTTCTCCAATGGAGAGATGGCGTGGTTGAGCTTCATCGTGTAAAGCCTGTTCTTTTCAACCTGGATGCGGTCCTGCAGATCTGCAATGGACATCTCGCGAACTTCAGATGTTTTCATTATTCATTCTCCATTTATTATTCAACATAATCCCTGCGGACCACGAACTTGGTCGCGATAGGAAGCTTGTGGGCGGCGAGACGCATAGCCTCTTTCGCTATGGCGAGTGAGACGCCGTCAGCCTCGAAGATGATACGGCCCGGGGTCACAGGAGCGACGAATCCCTGAGGATCACCTTTACCTTTACCCATACGGGTGTCGAGAGGCTTCTTGGTGAAAGGCTTGACCGGGAAGATCCTGATCCAGATCTGTCCCTCACGGTTCATACAACGTGAAATAGCCTGACGCGCGGACTCAATCTGCTGCGCTGTGATCCAGCAGTTCTCGAGGGTCTTGAGACCGAAGGAACCGAACGCGAGCTGGTTGCCCCTCTGGGCCATACCCTTCATCACGTTCTTTTGTTCTCTTCTGAACTTAGTTTTCTTTGGTTGTAACATTGCTGTACTACTTTAATAATTTCCAAATTCTCCAAAATCTATTGAATATCAGCGCATTGCGCCACTACACCCTAGAATTTGGGACTGCAAAGTTAGCAAAAATTCACGAATTTCAAACATAAATTGAAAAATTTCTCAACTTTTTCGACCACGGAAACGTCAAAAGAAACATATCATTTTCAAGACATTAGACATTCACTCAAAAAATTTTTGTCTTCAATTTCGACAGCGCCCCAGACGGCCTATAAACGCTCATCATTATGGCACACTTTTTTCAAGAGATTCGTAACTTTGCATGGCGAATCAATGAAAAGGCTGATCGCATATATGACCTGCTTTCTGGCGGGGATGCTGACGGTGACCGGGGTCTCCGCCGGTCAAGCTGATGATGTGCCTCCGCAGACAAACGGCCGAGGCCGTTCCGGCTACATGGGATACCGCGTGGAGCACGGCGACACGGCCTACTACGACAGCATAGACCCAGCGTGGATTTTCCCCAAAGGCTACCGGGGCACAAAAAGAGATCTGAAGAGGTACTACCGCCTGGTCTACAACTTCAACAAGGTTTATCCTTACGCGCTATTGGCCAAGGACATGGAAAGCCAGGCCGACAGGCACATCGCCCAAAACAGCCTCAGGCGCAGGAAAAAGGAAAAATATGTCAACCGCCTCCAGAAAGAGCTCCTGGAAGCCTACGAGAAACCGCTCAGGAACATGACCATCTCACAGGGCAGACTGCTCATCAAACTGGTTGACAGGGAGATAGGGAAATCATCATATTCAATAATAAAGGACTACAAAAGCGGTGTCTCCGCCGGGTTCTGGCAAGGCGTGGCGAAAATATTCGGACAGAACCTCAAATCCAGCTACGCCCCGAACGGGGAAGACAGGATGACTGAATATCTGGTCGAGAAATGGCAGAGAGGCGAGTTCGACGCCCTGTACTATTCGATATTCTGGGAGATGCCCAAGCACCCGGACATCGTGTCGAAAGAGATAAAGTTCGACGAGTGAGGCTTCATCCAATCCTTCAGGATGAGAAGCCTGGCTCCGGTAGGAAGTTCCAGATCCTCGCTCACATGGAAATGCCCGAAAACGAAATAGTCGATATGCCTTCGCGTGGAGAAATCCACCGCGAACCTGTACAGCGGCTCATCGGTGCCCTTGAATACATATTCCTGACTCTTCGCCACCCTGCTCTTCTTGGACCACCCCTTGCCGAAACGGAACGCGATGTAAGGATGGAGAAGGCTGAATATACTCTGGAAGAACTTGTTACGGAATCCCCAGCGCATCAGTTTGTACCATTTGTGTCCCGGCCCGAGTCCGTCCCCGTGACCGAGGCAGAAGACTTTCCCTCCTATCTCGGTGACGTAAGGTTGCTGGAGAATCTTGATACCGAGATCCTCGAAATAATGGAAGCACCAGATGTCATGGTTGCCTTGGAAAAAGCAGACCTCCACCCCGGCGTCCATCAGATCCATCAAGGCGGCGAACACCCTGACATACCCTTTCGGGACAACATCATGGTACTCGTACCAGAAATCCCAGATGTCCCCAAGAAGGTACAGGGACTTTGCTCGATCCTTCGGGATGGACTTCAGGAAACTGACAAAACGCGCTTCCCTGTCGGCGGGATCGTTCACGTCCAGGCCAAGGTGGACATCAGAAACAAAGTAAACGAGCGTCCTGTCAGCCATGATGTACTATGAATATTCCTAAGCGAAAACCAGAAGAAGCAGCGAGACTACAAGACAGTAGAGGGCGAACCACGTCAGCCGGGCCTTCTTCACTATCGAGATCATGACCTTGCAGGCGAAAAGTCCGGACAGGAACGCCGCCAGGAACCCGACAACGAGACATACCGGACTGAGGCCCCCTCCAAGGGCCGCGCCGCCGGAAAGACTCTTGAGAAGATCCAGGAACTGCTCCCCGATGATAGGCACGAGAACCATCAGGAACGAGAACTGCGCCATGACCTCACGCTTGACTCCGCACAGAAGTCCGGTGGCGATGGTGGTTCCCGAACGGGACAGTCCCGGAGCCACGGCGACAGCCTGGCTGAGACCGACAACAAGGGCCCGCCAATAGGATATTCCATTACGCGCCTCGCTGACCGGAGGTTCCCGCCCGCCGCGTTTGGAAGTCCGGCCGGAGACATCGGAAAGATACAGCAGGATCGCGGTTACAATCAGACACACAGCCACAGTGAAAAGGTTGTCGGAGAACAACGCTTCCACCTTGTCCTTGAACAACAGGCCGACGACCGCTATCGGAACCATCGAGACGATGATCTTGAACACATAGTCGGTCTCGTCGTTGTACTTGAACCTGAAGAATCCCGCCAGAAGCTTGCAGATCGGTTTCCAGAACACGATGACGGTGCTCAGTACAGTGGCAAGATGGACAGTCACTGTAAAATCCAGAAAACCGTCCCCGTCAACGCCCAGCAAGTCCCTTACTATCATAAGGTGTCCGCTGGAGCTGACCGGCAGGAACTCGGTCAGTCCCTGCACGATCCCCAAAAGAAGAGCTTGTAACCAGTCCATCTGCTATTCGTTTTCCGTGTTCTTCGAGCGGCGCATGATGGCGACGATCTCTATGACAATCCCGCAGATGATCACAAGTGGTGCGGCCACAAGCCTGCGGAAATCAAACATCGCCCAATTGAAATTGTCCGGCTCAACTGTTCCTCCCCCCATCATCAGCACGAAGCCGGCCACCATCACTACAAGCCCCATGAGGAGCATCCGCAGACCTTTGCCGGTGATTGGCATCTTGGTGTTATCTGACATATTCCTGAATAATTAATTGTTAGCAATAAAGTTCATCTTTGGAGAGCGAGACAAGACGGCCTACGACCAACGCCGTGCTGACAACGCAGATCAGCACGCCGGCAAGAATCTCGACTCCGATCACAATCAGAAGCATGTCCAGCCTGAACACCTCGAAAAGCTGAGCGAACTCGCTTCTGACAAAAAAGAGAATCCCGACAAGCATCAAGGTGGCCAGAAGAGCCGAGAAAAGCCCTTGGAACACCGCCTGGACCAGGAACGGGGCGCGGATGAAAGACTTCGTGGCGCCGACAAGTCTCATCGTGTGGATCGTGAACCTGCGAGAGAACACATTCAGTCTCACGGTGTTGTTGATCAGCACGAAGGAAATGAAGAGAAGCAGGACGATGAAAACACCAAGCACCATGGAGATCTTCCGCAGATTGGTGTTCAGTTTGTCCACAAGAGACTGCTGATAGACCACCTCATCGACCAAAGGAGATTTCATGATCTCATTCTTCACGACCTCCAGACTGTCCGACGACACGTAATCCGCCTTCAGGGTCACATCCACTGAGACAGGAATCGGAGCCGCCTCGAAGACATTGAGGAAATCCTCGCCAAGAAGATCCGTCATCTCTTTGGCCCCTTGCTCCCGCGACACGAACGTGGTGCTCTTGATGAAAGGCTTGGCGTCCAGATCGGAGACATATTCCATCGCCTCATCATCGCCGACCTCCTGCTTCATCAGCACGGAAACCTGCATGTTCTCCTTGAAATAATCGGAGACACTTCTGGCGTTGGCCACCAGAAGTCCCGCCACGCCGACAAGCAGCAGCACAAGACTGATGCTGATCACCGTGGACAGCCAGGCTCCGGCGAGCCTACGACGTATCAATCTGTTTTCACCTGACGCCATTTCGCACAATACTCCAAATTGGATTCAAAGATAGTGAAATATCGAAATATGAAAAAAAAATTATTACCTTTGTAAGACAAGAAAATTACCATGGGAAAACCCGTAAACAGAGTTTTATTCGTCAATTCGGAAATAATGCCGTTCCTGCCGGAGACGCCGATCTCCAAGATCGGACGTTGCCTGCCGCAGGGCATTCAGGAGCGTAAGAAAGAGATAAGGGCTTTCATGCCGCGCTATGGTTGCATCAACGAGCGCAAGAACCAGCTCCATGAGGTGATTCGGCTTTCCGGAATGAACATCATCATCGGAGATGTCGACAGGCCGCTTGTGATCAAGGTGGCCTCGATCTCATCCGCAAGGATCCAGGTCTATTTCATAGACAACGAGGACTATTTCCGCCGCAAGCAGATCGCACGTGACGCCGACGGCAAATTTTTCGAGGACAACGGCCAGAGAGCCATCTTCTTCGCCAGAGGCGTGCTGGAGACCGTCAAGAAACTGCGCTGGGCTCCGGACATCATCCATTGCCAGGGCTGGATCTCGCATCTGGTGCCGCTGTACCTCAAGAAGGCCTACAACGGAGATCCGATATTCAGCGGGAGCAGGATTGTGACATCCCTCTACAGCGAGATCGCCGGAGAGACATTCTCTCCTTCCTTCAAGGACAACGTGCTGTTCGGCGACATCAAGCCGGCGGAGGTCCCGCTTCCGGAGATGTCCACTGGCATAAATCTTGCTGAAACCGCCGCCATGTATTCAGACGGTATAATATTCGGAGACAAAGAGATTGATCCTGAATTGGTCAAGTTCTGCGAGGACAGGAATATACCGACCCTTCCTTTCAACGAGGAATCGATAGCCAGCGGACGCTACATCGAGGAATACGATGACTTTTATCAACAGTTGCAGTAAATGAGAAAGCTTCCAGCAATAGTCGCCCTGTTGGCGGGACTTGTGTCTTGCGTCGGGGTGGATCAGAACCTCGGCGGAGATTTTATTCCCACCGACCAGAAATACGACTTCCACACGGCCGAGTTCGACCTCGATGAGGTTTGGATGAAATCCATCGACAGCCTCACGGCCTATTCTTCGAGAAGGATCACCATCGGCGCCATCCGGGACGAGACTTTCGGACTTTTCAGCAGAGGAAGCGTGGTGACGCTGGTTCCGGTGCTGGACTCAGTGGATTTCGGTAAGGATCCTGTCTTCCAGAGGTTCAAGTTCAAGGCGGCCGTGGACTCTGTCTCCATGGCTGACGAAAGTCAGGCGAACATCCTCCAGAATGTCAACGTCTATGCGCTCACAGAGCCGCTGGGAACCAATGAATATTTCTCCAGGGCCGAAGTCAAGCATGGAGACAAGAGGATCACCAAAGGTGTTCCTGTCGCCAACGGTCAGGATTCTCTGACATTCGAGTTCACGGAAGACTACGGGAAGCAGTATCTGAGCATGACGCAGGATGACCTGAAGGATCTGAAGACCTACGCGAAGAAATTCCCGGGAATATACCTCTGCACCGATGACCCTACCGGCAACGGCGGAAGGTTCGACATGTACGAGATGGACATCCTCAGGCTTGTCAAGCAAAGCACCGGCGCATCCTACATCACAAGGACGGACAACTATGCGATACTCTATTTCAACGGAGAGTTCGACGGGGAGAGAAGGGACTCAAGCCTGATGTTCTATTTCAGCCCGATCGAGATGCAGGACCTGGATTCGCTGATCTCTGCCAAGACAGTGCCTTCGCAATATGTGTTCAATGTTGACCGCCACGAGTCGGATCATCTTATCGGCAAGGCCGAGGACAAGATCTACATCGAGGGAGGAAGCGGAATCAAGCCGGTTGTTCCGGCGGCGGAGATCCAGCGCCTGGTTAACGAGGAGATCATCAAAAAAGGCGGAAATCCAGCCACGACCCTGATCTCCAAGGCCACGATAGAGATGCCGTTCGATTTCCCTGACGACTACACGACCATGTTCCGTTATCCTAAGATCTTGAGTCCTACCATCAAGATCAGCACGGACACGACAGTGACGTTCGCCGGTCTGACTGACGCTAGCGCGTCGGACGAGAATCAGGGTGAAGTCAACCGTTCGCTTTGCAACTACGCTCCGGACATCACGCATCACGTCCAGCAGATCATCCGGAAAAAGACCGATGACAGCAAGCTATCAAACTACGACATCTGGTTCCTGATCATGTGGTACGAGAAGACGACCACAACTGACGCGGAGGCTGAGGAAATGGCCAATTACTACCAGCAGATGGCTTACGCTTCATACGCGAACCAACTATACGGCGGTTATGGATATGGTGGATATGGGTACGGTTACGGTGGCTATGGCTATGGTGGTTACGGATACTACAACAACTACTACAACTATCAGACAATGGCCCAATACGCATTTTCTTCGGCCACCAAAACGACTTCCAGCACAGAGTTGGACAAGGATCGTTATTACCGGGCCGTTCTGCGCGGGCCTAAGGCCGATGGCAAGAAGCCTAAGCTGAAAGTGACGTTCGCCATTCCTAAAGGATATCCAGAGAAATAGATTGGGGCAGCGGACCGAAAAAAAACGAAAATGGCAAATTTTGCACGTTACCAAAATTTGCCATTTTATTTTTTCGGTCAAGGCCGTGATTATCTAAAGAAAGCCTCGGACCAAAATCCGAGGCTTTATTCTTTCTGTCAAAGGATTATTATGCTTCCTCCTTGCCGGCGAGCTTCTCCTTGACCTTGTCGATCGCGTCCTTAACAGTTGCGATAGTGCTTGTCTCCTCATCAGGAATCTTGATTCCGAACACTCTCTCAAACTCCATAAGAAGCTCAACTGTGTCAAGTGAATCAGCTCCGAGATCATTTGTGAAGTTGGCGCTCTCAGTCACTTCAGACTCCTCGACGCCCAGCTTGTCAACGATAATCGCTTTGACCTGCTTTACGATTTCTTCTTCAGTCATAATTGAATAAATTAAATAAGTATATTCTTGCCAATTACGCTATTAAGGCTGTCACCGGGCAAATCCGGGAACAAATAGCGCCACAAAGTAAGTAAAAAATAGTCAATATTCCAAATTTGCCTCCTTATACTGTCAAATACAAACAGGAAGGAGACAGTCAAGCCTCTATGGAATCCTTTAGGAATCAAATGGTACGGCGGCTAAGATTCAGCCATATTCTCAAGCCGTTGAGAGAATTGAGCAGATAGAAAATGTACTTTATAAGCATCACGGCCGCATTGCCCGAACCTGCTCCGCTCATAACCGCGACGGCCCACAGGGAGATCGATGAGACATTCACCAGAATCCAGATGTACCACTGTTCCATGAAAGCAAGGCTCATCAGCACCTGACCTGCTATATTCAGAATCATCACCACGGCGTCGAGGAGGATCTTCGACTTGTCGATATATTCAATCTTTCCAGCGGCAAGCTTCGCTCCGTCCACATATAATAATATAAGGTACAACGCCGCGATGCCTATGAATATTCCGGTAGCCAGCCAGGCCCATTGGCTTCCTGTCAGCCGCCGCGCCTTCAAATGCGAGCCTTCCTCCCCCGGAACGCACCTTCGCTCCCCTCTTGCTCCATTGCCAGAAACCGACGAACTGCATCGGCAGGAAATAGAACGCGTGCAAGGCGAAATTCCCCATTATCCCGTTGTCCAGATAGACAATCGTGCCGATCAGCACATCGATGAAGCCGAACACGAATGTCAGGATGTTCCCGTTGGCGGACATCACCGTGTTCACAACACCCATCACGGAGCCGAATGCCGCCAAAAGCAGCATGAAAGTCTTCACACCCGGTTGCTGAAGCTTGAATATGGTCGTGACAGTCACGGCCAGCAACATTCCGGCCACAAGGAATATGTTGAACGCGAGATTGAATCTGCTTGCCTTTGACGATGCGGTCATAATGAAACGTGTTTGATTGGCGATACAAAAAAAAGAGGTCATCGATTTGATGACCTCTCTGGAGCGGAAAACGAGACTTGAACTCGCGACCCCGACCTTGGCAAGGTCGTGCTCTACCAACTGAGCTATTTCCGCAGACTTGTGACCCGTAGCATTGCTTTGGGATTACAAAGGTAGCGCTTTTTTCTTTATTCGCAAACTTTTTCTGAAATAATTTCAAAAAAATTGCGATAAAGCTCTAAACCTCGATCGAAGTCTTGAATTCGGACAGGAAACGGAGGTCGTTCTCGAAGTAGTGACGGAGGTCATTGACCTGCCACTTGAGCATCGCGATACGCTCCGGTAGTTTGACACTTTAAAATCCGAAAAAAGTTAAAAATATTTGATGGAGTTCGTTCTGAACTCTTTTTTTGTCAAATTTAATTCTTATATTTGTATTTAGATAGTGTTAGACATTACGATATTTTGATGCAAATATGACTCTCCAATTGAAGAAAAGCGGCAGTCACACCTACTTGTACGCAATCAAATCGTTCAGAAAAGAAGACGGAAGGTGCACGACCAAGGTCGTCGAGAGTTCGGGACCGCCGAGGAGCTTCGCGAGAAGCTGGGAGGCGAGGACCCCATTGAGTGGGCGCGCGCCAGAGTCGCGGAGATGACGGCCGCCGAAAAAGAAGAGAACCAGAATGTCGTCGTGGAATATAACCCGAAGGCGTACATACAGAAGGGCGAACGGCGCAGCTACAACGGAGGCTACCTGTTCCTGCAGAAGACATACTATGAGCTGGGGCTGGACTATATCTGCAAGAAGATAGCGAAGAAGCACAAGCCGCTCAAGTATGACCTGAACGGCATCCTTTCCATGCTTGTGTATACCAGGATACTGTATCCGGGATCAAAGCGGTCCTCTCTTGAGGATGCCGGAAAGTTCTTCGAGCAGCCCGAGTGCGCTCTGGAGCAGGTGTACAGGGCGCTGTCGCTGCTTGCCGAAGAGTTCAATGAAATCCAGGCGGACGTGTATAAACGTAGTCTGAAACTTGGGAAGCGCAACACGCAGGTGGTGTACTATGACCTGACGAACTACTTCTTCGAGTGCGAGGAGGAAGGCGGCCTGGTGCAGTTCGGACACTGCAAGGAGGGCCGTCCGCTGCCAATTGTGCAGATGGGACTGTTCATGGACCATGACGGCTTTCCGCTGGCGATGTGCGTCGAGCCGGGAAACAAGGCGGAGACCGGCACGCTCAAGCCTATGGAGCAGATACTCAAGGACAAGTTCGGCCTGTCGAAGCTGGTGGTGTGCACCGACGGCGGACTGTCTTCATACGAGAACCGCAAGAACGACAGCGCCGGCGACAGGTCATTCGTTACGGTGCAGTCCCTCAAGAAGCTCAAGGGATATCTTCAGGAATGGGCGCTGGACTGCAAGGGGTGGCGTACGGCCGGCTCTGACAAGGAATACGACATCAGCACCCTGGACTCCAAGGAGCATTGCGAGACGCTTTTCTACAAGGAACGTTGGGACCCCACCAAGATGTCCACCGGAGAGACGCTGGAGCAGCGCATCATCGTCACGTTCTCATTCAAGTACAAGGCGTACCTCTCTTATGTGCGCGAACGGCAGGTGGGCCGTGCGGTCGCCCTGCTGCAGAAAGGGCGGGGCGTGACGTCCAGGCGCAAGAGCCCGAATGACGCCAAGCGCTTCATCAAGGCCGAGCACTGCACCGCGGACGGCGAGCTCGCGCAGATAGAAAGCTACTCACTCAATCAGGAGATGATAGACCAGGAGGCCCGCTTCGACGGCTTCTATGCCCTGTGCACTGACCTTTGGGATCCTGCGCCGGACATCATCAGACTGAACGGCGGCCGATGGATCATAGAAAACGGCTTCCGCATCATGAAGACGGACTTTGACGCAAGGCCGGTCTACGTTAGGAGGGACGACCGCATCAAGGCCCACTTCCTCACCTGCTTCCTTGCCCTGCTCATATACAAGTATCTGGAGAAGAAGGTCAACCGGGGAGGCAGGCACTTCACGACGGAGGAGATAGTGGGCACGTTGCGTTCAATGGACTTCCTCGGCATCGCCGGTGAAGGATATGTCCCGGCATATACCAGAACGGACCTCACAAACCACCTGCACGGCTGCGCAGGGTTCAGAACCGACACGCAGATAGTCACAAGACAGAAGATGAGGGGCATCATCGCTCAGACCAAGAAACGCGAGAAAGATGATGACGGAAGCGACAAGCACTATGGGACGGGTGGCCGAGGGACTTCGGACGGCGTAGCCGCCCGTGGCTTCGTGAACGGGAGGGGCCCGCGCTTAAGGCGCGGGAGGGATAGCACCGACAGGTGCGTACCGGCCCGAAGTCCCTCGGCCGCAGACCACGAAAGGGCTTGTCTACTACAAAGTCAGAAAAAATCCAAAGGCCCCAAATCGCCAACACAGCGGTCTGGAGCCTTGAATTATCCTTGTTTCTACAAAATCAAAGTGTCAAAGACAGGAAGGTAGCGCTTTTTTCTTTATTCGCAAACTTTTTCTGAAATAATTTCAAAAAAATTGCGATAAAGCTCTAAACCTCGATCGAAGTCTTGAATTCGGACAGGAAACGGAGGTCGTTCTCGAAGTAGTGACGGAGGTCATTGACCTGCCACTTGAGCATCGCGATACGCTCCAGACCCATTCCGAATGCGAATCCGCTGTACTTCTTGCTGTCGATGCCGGAAGCCTCAAGGACGTTAGGGTCAACCATTCCGCAACCCATGATCTCCAGCCAGCCTGTTCCCTTGCAGATGTTGCAGCCCTTGCCGTGGCAGATGTTGCAGCTCACGTCAATCTCGCTCGAAGGCTCGGTGAACGGGAAGTAGGAAGGACGCATCCTGATCTGGGTGTCCGGCCCGAACATCTCACGGGCAAAAAGAAGGATCGCCTGCTTGAGGTCGGCGAACGTCACGTTCTCGTCAATGTAAAGGCCCTCGACCTGATGGAAGATGCAGTGCGCACGGGCGGAGATCGCCTCGTTCCTGAACACGCGTCCCGGGCAGATCACACGGATCGGAAGCTTCATGGTCTCCATCGCGCGGACCTGGACGGAAGACGTATGCGTTCTGAGCAACAGCGGGTCAGGATGGCCTGCGGACACGAAGAAAGTGTCCTGCATGTCTCTCGCTGGGTGGTTCAGAGGGAAATTCAGAGCCTCGAACACATGATAGTCGTCCTCAATCTCAGGGCCCTCGGCCACATCATAGCCGAACTTTCTGAATATGTCCACGATCTCCTGACGGACAATCGACACAGGATGCCTGGAGCCGAGTTCAAAAGGAACCCCCGGCATGGAAAGATCCTCCTTAGGCCCATCAGACGCACCCTCCGAAGCCGCCTGCTCTTTCATTTCGTCAATCTTGGCCTGCGCGGCCTGCTTGAGTTCGTTTATCTTGCGGCCAAACTCCTTCTTGAGCTCCGGACCGTATGTCCTGAACTCATCAAACAGTTTGGTGATCTCTCCTTTCTTGCCGAGAAGCCTTACACGAGCCTCCTCTACTTCCTTGGCGGTCTTGCAATTCAGCTCGCTGACATGCGCGAGCAGCTTTTCTATTTCTTCTTTCATAATATTCCCGAAATATTCCTGCAAAGTTAATCATTTTCCTGCAGTTTGGCGGAAGACTTTTCCATCTTCGCCTTTCTTTTTTCACGCGCCTTCTTGTCGCGAGCGGCGCCATTCTTCAAATATTTATCCCACTGATTGTCATTAAGCACCTTACGGAATGCGACATAGATGTTCTCGGCCCATTTGTCACTGGTTCTCGTGTAGATGTCGAAGTTAGACACTTTGGCCGAGGACAGGTTGTTCATCTCTTCCTGCATGGCACGGTAATCATGATTCAGAATGGAGTCCACGTAAAACACCTGCCAATCCTCAAGCTTTAGCGTCATCTCCAGTCTGTCAACCTCTTTCTGAATGAACTCGGACAGTTTCTTCTCCTGTTCCTCAGGACTTGGCGGATTCTGCTGCGCGAAAGCCAAAGGCATCGAAATGACCAGACATGCGACCGCAAGAAAAATATTTTTCATATCTTTACACTTTATTAATGGGATAACAAATTTAAACAATAATTACGTTAATCGCAAAATGGCTAAAAATTCAACCATCTACGCGCTCCTGACCGCCTTCGGCGTGCTCACGGCAAGCTTCAGGGCTGATGCCTGCACCAACATCATCGTGACAAGGGGAGCCAGCACCGACAACTCGAACATAATCTCCTACGCGGCGGACTCGCACGTCCTCTACGGAGAGCTGTACTTCCACCCGGCCGCCGACTGGAAAGCCGGCTCGATGCTCGACATCATCAATTGGGACTCCTACAAGCCGATGGGACAGATTCCTCAGATCGCGCACACCTACAAGACAGTCGGGAATATGAACGAGCATCAGCTCATCATCGCCGAGACGACCTGGGGCGGAAGGCTTGAATTGGAGGACACCACCGCCATAATGGACTATGGCTCACTCATCTACGTTGCCCTGCAAAGAGCCCGCACGGCAAGGGAAGCGATCCAAGTCATCGTGGATCTGGCCAATGAATATGGATATGCTTCCGAAGGCGAGACATTCTCGATAGCGGACAAGGACGAGGCCTGGATAATGGACCTCATCGGAAAGGGCTGCGAGATGAAGGACGGAAAGAACATCCGCAAGGGATTCGTGTGGGTGGCCATGAGGATTCCTGACGGTTACATCTGCTCGCACGCCAACCAGGCACGCATCCAGACCTTCCCGCTGAACGACCCTGAGAACTGCCTCTACGCCCCTGACGTGATCTCCTTTGCGAGAGAGAAAGGCTACTTCGACGGCAAGGATGAGGACTTCGACTTCAGCGCGGCTTACTGCCCGGCCGATTTCGGAACCGTCAGAGGTTGCGACGCAAGAGCCTGGAGCGCCTTCAACATCCTCTGCGACGGCCAGTTCACCTACGAAAAGGACGGCAAGACCATCACCGAGCCGGCCTCGGCCTACTATGACTACATCACCGGCAAGGATCTCAGCCACAGGATGCCTCTTTTCGTGAAACCGGCCAGAAAGATTTCCGTAAAGAACGTCGCAGATGCGATGAGAGACCACTTCGAGGGCACTCCGCTGGATATGACCACCGACATCGGAGCCGGCGGCAACGCCCTTCCTTACAGATGGAGACCGATGGGATTCGAGTACAAGGGCTGGAGCTATGTCAACGAAAGGGCCATCGCCACCCAGCAGACCGGATTCTGGTTCGTGGGCCAGTCAAGGCATGACCTTCCGGACGTTGTCGGAGGAATCATCTGGTTCGGAACCGATGACGCGGCGACATCCTACGTCACCCCGATCTACACCTGCACGGACAAGGTTCCGGAGTGCTTCAGGGTGGGCAACGGGAATATGCTGAAATACTCCCCTACCGCGTCATTCTGGATCAACAACCGTGTCGCCAACGCCTGCTACAAGGCCTACAACATTATGGCTCCGACAGTTAAGGAAGCTATCGACAATTTTGAGAACGAGCAGATGTGCTCAAAACTTGCAGAGATGGACCGCAAGGCTCTGAAAGCCTATAACGCCATACTCCCGAAAGCCGAGAGGAAAGGCCTGGACAGCAAGGACTGGTTCGCGTCCGTCAGGAAGATGCTCACTGAATATTCAGTAGGCACAGCCCAGAAACAGTTCGAGAACTGGGTCGCCCTTGAGGAACTGCTTCTTGTGAAGTTCATCGACGGCAACGTCAAGGCCCAGAACGCCGACGGCTCGTTCAAGCATTCAAGATGGCACGAAGGCACACCTGAGGGACTTACCCAGCCTGGCTACACGGAGAAGTGGAAAGAAGCTGTGGTGAAGGATCACGGAGATGTGATCAGGGAAAGGTAAAAGAAGATATTCACGAATTATGCGGAGACTGTTTCTGATAATGATCCTGCTGCTATGCTGTGCGGTTTCCTTCGCTCAGACCTACACCGTTTCCGGTACGGTACTGAACAAGAAGACCAAGGCGCCGGTGGAATTCGCGACCGTGGTGGCCGTGGAATGCGAGCAATGGTCCGTCGCCGATGACAAAGGGCGTTTCACTCTCAAGAACATTCCCGCAGGGAAGAACACACTCAGCGTGTCGTGTCTTGGTTTCGTCACCGACACCAAGACAGTCATCATAAGCAAGGATCTGACCGGCTACAGAGCTTTCCTCAGTGAAGACAACCTTACCCTTGAAGGGGTTGTCGTGACCGCGAAAGAAAATGAGAACAGCGCCACGACCAGCCGCACGATGGACAGAACGGCACTCGATCATGTCCAAATGGTCAGCCTTGCGGACATCGGCGGACTCCTGCCGGGAGGCGCGACGGCCAATCCAAGCCTGCTCTCCGCCCAAAGGTTCAACATCAGGGCCGGAGGAAGCACCGAGGCTGGAAACGCGTCGTTCGGAACGGCCGTGGAGGTTGATGGCGTGAGACTCTCCAACAACGCCAGCTTCTCCGGAGCCAACGGAGTGGCGGTCAACAACATAGCCTCAAGCAATGTGGAATCCGTCGAGGTAATCTCCGGAGTGCCGTCCGTTGAGTACGGCGATGTGGGAGCGGGAATAGTCAAGGTCAACACCAAGAAGGGCATCGCCCCTTACACGGTGACGATGACGACCAACCCTAAGACGAAGCAGTTCTCCGTCAGCAAAGGCTACGGCCTGGGGCAGACCAAACGAGGAAGCTCCGCCGGAGTACTGAACGCCAGCGCCGAATATACATATTCAGTGGATGACAGCCGCTCCCCTTACACATCCTACGACAGGAAGCAGCTATCGCTGATCTACTCCAACCTTTTCAATTCGGGAATATTCAGTGACGCTCCGCTGAGGTTCTCCGCCGGATTTTCCGGCAACATCGGAGGGACCGACTCTAAGGCTGACCCTGACCTTCTGACAGGCACATACGAGAAGCAGAAGGACAACACCCTCAGGGCCAATGTCGAGATGAACTGGCTGCTGAGCAAGCCGTGGATCACCAATCTGGAGTTCAAAGGCTCGGTTGTCAGGTCGGACAGGCTCAGCGAGACAAAAAACAGGTATTCCAGCGCGGCCGGAACAGTGTCGCTGCACGGCAAGGAGGAAGGCTACTATGTGGCCGAGGACTATTCCTCAAATCCTGACGCGGCGGCGATCATGATCTCTCCCGGCTACTGGTACAACACGATGTTCCTGGACGACAAGCCGTTCTCCTACAAGCTGACTCTCAAGAGCAACTGGGCGAGGAAGTTCGGTTCCGTCAACAACAAGCTCAAACTGGGGGCGGACTGGAACGCCGACGCGAATTTCGGAAAGGGGCAATATTCCGAAGACCTCAGCAACGCTCCCTCATACAGGACCTACGACTACAGCGAGATCCCGTTTATGAACAATCTCGCCCTGTTCGCGGAAGACAACATCTCCATCCCGGTCGGCAAGGAATCCCACCTGAACCTGATTGCCGGACTAAGGGCCGAGAACACGTTCATCAAGGGCTCTGAATATGGCACCGTCACAAGCCTGTCACCAAGGTTCAACGCTAAATATTCAGTATTCTCCGCCAAGGGGCGCAGGGACAGGTTTGTCCGCGGCCTCGCGTTCAGGGCAAGCTGGGGTGTGGCAGTGAAGCAGCCTTCGTTCTCGATTCTCTACCCGCAGCCAAGCTACAGGGATCTTGTGGTGTTCAACCCTCCGACGGCAAGCGACGGCAAGGCCTACTACGCCTACTATGTGATGCCGACAACCGTTGAATATAACCCCGACCTTGTCTGGCAAAGGAACCATCAGGGCGAACTCGGAATGGAAATAAACCTTGCCGGCACAAGAATATCCCTGGCCGGATTCTGGAACAGGACTGTCAAGGCGTTCACGACCAACAACGCCTACGACCCGTTCTCCTACAACTACACGGACCAGAAAGCGCTTGAGTCCTGCACGATACCCGTGGACGACAGGATCTACAGCGTTGACCGCAAGACAGGAGTGGTGACAGTCACAGACAAGACAGGGGGACTTACTCCGGAAACCATAAACGGAGTGACCAGAGAGTCTCTGGTAAGCAGGACTTACGCCGCTAACAGCGGGGCCCAGGTAAACCGCTACGGTCTTGAATGGGTGATTGATTTCAAAAGGATAAATCCGATCAACACGGACATACGCCTTGACGGAAACTATTACGCTTACAGAACTGTCAACCAAGACCTTCTGGCATATTCACCGACCTCTCAAAGGATGGTTGACAACACTCCGTACAAGTACATCGGGTGGTATGTCGGCGGCAACGGAACGAGCAACGGCAGCGAGTCCAGAATGATGAGGATGAACCTGAACATCACCACGCATATTCCCCGTGTCAGGATGATCGTCTCCGTGAAACTGGAAGGGACGCTGCTGAGATATTCAAGAAACCTCAGCGAAACCGAAGGAGGCACAAGGACTTACGCCGTCGATGACAATTCCTCATACCTTCCGGGTTCGGATCCTTCGTTTATGGACAGGAGGGTGATCGCCGTCACCTATCCGGAATATTACTCCAGCTACTGGGATCCGACCCCTAAGCCGTTCCTCCAAGATTTCCTGTGGGCGAGGGACAACGACAAGGATCTGTACAACAATCTGTGCAATCTCGTGTCAAGGACAGCCTTCACGTATAATTACCAGAAGGATTACATCACGCCTTACTTCTCGGCAAACTTCAGCGTGACGAAAGAGATTGGGAACATCGCCTCCATCTCATTCTACGCCAACAATTTCTTCCGGAATCTGGGTCAGGTTTACTCCACGAAGACGCAGCGATATTTCTCGGTGACAGGTACTGGTTATGCTCCAAATTTTTACTATGGCCTGACATTAAGGCTGAAATTTTAGACAACGAACTATAAAACAACAAAAACAAAAAGTCATGAAAAAGTTAATCTACATTCTTCTCGCGGCAGCCGCCACATTCACGGCCTGCAAGAAAGACGAGAGCGCGAAAATCAACGATGTCACCGTCCAGGTTCTGATCGGCGACGAGCCGGTGACTGACGCTGTCGAGGTGACAGTCACCGACAAGTCCACCTCCACGGCCTACAAGGCCACGACTGTAGGCGGTACGGCGACATTCCGGCTTGTGGCTGGAATCTACGAGGCTTCAGCGACATTTTACAAGGAGTCAAGCATCTACAACGGAACCAATTCAGCTGTGACTGTTGTTGACGGTGGTGCCAACAGTTTCACTCTCAACCTCACAGCCTCAACCACCAGTCAGATCATCATCAAAGAGTTGTACGTCGGTGGATGCATGGACAATGAAGGGGCCAAGGACTACGCTTTGGACAAATATGTTATCTTGTACAACAACTCCCCTCTCGAAGCGGATGCGAGCAAAATGGCTTTCGGTATAGGAAGTCCCGCCAACTCTAACTCCATCAACTTCTACCTTAAAGATGGCAACCTTACTTACTCCGATTATATTCCTGCTTGGAATGCAGTCTGGTGGTTCCAAAAGGAAGTGAAAATCGCTCCATACTCACAAATTGTCATCTCAATCACCGGAGCCATCAATCACACCGAGACCTACAGCAAATCAGTGGATCTGAGCAAGGCCGACTATGTTTTCTACGACCCTGAGGTCTTCAGTCTGGCCAGCAACTATCCAGCTCCTTCAGCATCCATCCCTTCAGATAATTATCTAAAGACTTACTGCTATGGATTGGGTACCGCCTGGGCCATTTCCAAGACATCTCCGGCTTTCTTTATCTTCTCTCCGGAAGGGGGTATGACAGCTAAAGCATTTGTAACAAATCCAGACAACATAGAGTCTCCGACAGGGAAACAGGCTTTCAACTGCGCCAAAATCCCGCTCGGTTGGATTAAGGACGGAGTCGAGGTTTACGACTACGCCAACATCCAGAAATCACACAAGAGGCTTCTTGACAGCGTGGACGCAGGCTACGTAACATTCACGAACAAGAGCGGCTACACCATCTACAGGAATGTTGACAAGGAGGCCACCGAGGCTCTTGCCGAGAACGAAGGCAAGCTGGTCTATAACTATGCCGGTGGCACGGATGATTTTGAGGGTGGCTCGACCGATCCTTCCGGAATCGACGCCGAGGCATCCATCGCCAAGGGAGCCCACATCATCTATAAGGACACCAACAACTCCAGGAACGACTTCCACCAAAGGAAGGTCGCCTCAATCAAGAAATAAATATGGGTTCAAGAATCCTGTCGTTTATAGGATTGTTCATCCTCTCCGCTTTTCCGGCCTGGTCCCAGACCGGAGAGTGGAAGGATGAATATTCCCGTTTCACAGACCTTACCCCTTGGGTGCGGTCCTCCAATCCTGCCGGAATAGCTACCCTGCCGGTGGGCAAGACCTCAACCGTCAGGGCAAGCCTTGAGAAGAAGAACGGAGGATTGATGGACCTGCACGAAAGCCGTGATTGCTTCAGGCCAAGCCTCGACGCGGCTTCCTACATGAGAATCTCCGACCGTATCACGTTCTACGGCCGGATGAACTACAGTTATTTCAAGGGCAAGGATATGGGGGGCCAGATCCTGATGGACCCCTACTACAATCCGATCAATTTCCTCGAAAGCGTGGACACCACGACCGGAACGAAGACTTTGGAGGAATATACCCTTGAAGGCGCGATGGCATATTCATTGAATGACAGGCTCACGCTCGCGGGAAAGGTCAGCTACCAGAGCGCGGACTACGCCAAGCGCAAGGATCCAAGGTCGTACAACCAATGGATGGATCTGGACGCATCGGTCGGGGCAAGATATTCATTGGCGGACGGGAAAACCGCCTTCGGCGTCAGCCTTAACTATGTCAAGACGGTCGAGACCGTGGCGGAGAAGCTTTTCGGCACGATTGACAGACAGTACTACTGCTTTGTCGATTACGGCGGCAGTTTCGGCAAGGTCGAGGTTATCGACGGCGACAACGGCTATCTTTCAGTCTCCAACGAGCGTCCGATGTTCAACCAGTTCTTCGGTGGAAGCGCGCAGGCCGGATTCAAGGTCGGTGGAGTGGACGCTTTTCTGGATCTTGGGGCGGCCTACCGAAAAGGCTATTTCGGCAAGAAGGCCAGCGGCTCGGTACGGTTCTGCGATTTCGACGGGATGAGGTACAATCTGAACGCCAGGATCTCGTTCAAGACCGGGAATCTGCTCAACAGGATCGACGGAAGCTGGAATATGATGACTTCCCTCAACAAGGAAAATTCCTACAGGGTCTCCACCCAGCCGGGACAGAATCCGGAGATCCAGTACTTCGGAAGTCAGGAGGTCGGGGACAAGACCGTCGGAAGCATCAACGCAAGGTACACTATCGAAAGGCAGGCCGATGGCTCCGCGGGCATATTCATCCCATCGCCTTGGACGGTGTCGGTCGGCTTTGGCAGGTTCTTTTTGGACCAGACCGCCACTTCCTATCCTTTCTACAGAAAGCAGAGGCTGGCACAGAACACCGTCAACGCGGTGGCTGTCAAAAACTTCAAGATGCGGAGCGATTTCCTGTCACTCACTCTCGGAGCGGATTACTCATTCGCCGGGGACAACCTTAAAAACGAGGACGGGCAATATTCATCAGCCACGGGGAACCCTCGCTCCAATGAAACCTACCTGAACAGAAACTTTGAATATTTCGACGCCTCCTCGGTAGGGGGCGAAGCCTCGGTACGCTACACTCTGGTCAGAAAGACTCAGAAGCGGCGTTATTCGGTGTTTATGGATCTGACAGACAGCTACCGACGTCTGACCTCGGATCCGGAATATCTCACCGGGAACTATAGAAACACAATCATATTCACAATAGGATGCAATTTTTAAGATCTCTTTTCATCACGTCGGCCGCGTTGGCGTTGAGCGCTTTCAGCCTGACCGCACAGACTCTGCCTTCAGACGGACAGATCAGGACAGGGAAACTTGACAACGGACTGACTTACTATGTCAGACATAGCGCGAACCCTGCCGGGGTGGCGGATTTCTACATCGTGCACAATGTCGGAGCGCTTCAGGAGGATGACAACCAGAACGGCCTCGCACATTTTCTGGAACATATGGCGTTCAACGGAATAAAGCATTACCCGGGTAAGGAGATGCTGGAGTTCCTCGGTAAAAACGGCGTCCGCTTCGGGGCCAACGTGAACGCTTTCACGTCCAGGAGCGAGACCTGCTACCACATTGACGGAGCGCCGGTCGCCAGAGAGTCGTTCGTGGACTCCGTGCTGCTTATCCTGCACGACTGGTCGGGCGACATCCTCTGCGAGCAGGACGAACTTGACAACGAAAGAGGGGTCATCCGAGAGGAGTGGAGACGAGGCTTCGACTCGCGCCGTACCTTGTTCACCGCACAGACCAATCTTGTCTATCAGGGAGCGAAACAGACAAAAAGAACCGTCCTCGGATCACTTGACGTAATCAACAATTTCAAGAGGGAGGAGATCCTTGATTTTTATCATAAATGGTATCGTCCTGATCTTCAGGCGATAATAGTGGTCGGGGACATTGATGCCGAACAAATGGAGAAGAAGATCATCAAGCGGTTCTCTGACATTCCAAAGGCCGTGAACCCGACTCCGAAGGAGGTCTATCTCGCACCGAAGGCTGACGGTCCGATCTTCGAGAACCTGATCGATTCCACACTGAGCTTCACCGCCCTCAAGGTTTTCTACAGAATGCCTTACCCAGCCCGTGAGATCCGCGGCACGGAAGGGTTCTACAAGGACCTTTACATCCGTGACATTCTGGCCAACATTATGACCGAAAGGATGAAGGAGCAGGTGCGCACCGGGAAAGCCGACGCCAAGTCAGCGGTGATGGTGAACTACGCCGAGTCCAGCGACTACTATGTGGATCTTTACACAATCCTTGGCAAGAAGGACGGCAACCTGCTGGACCTCATCGACTTCTACGCTGGAAACGAGAAATCGATGATTGAATATGGTGTCTCGCAAGACGAGATCGAGGCCGCGAAGATGCTGGTCAGGAAGCGCTACCATCTCGACAGGCCGAAGAAGGCCGAATCACTTCGTAATGAAGACTTTGTGGGAGTCTGCCACAATAATTTCGTCAGCGGGGCCGCGCTCACCGATCCTGCCACACTGCACGGAATCCAGAACAGAATCCTCAAGGACATCTCTCTGGAGGATGTCAAGCCATACGTTGCCAAAGTTTTCTCCGAGAGCGACAAGATATATTCCTGGTTCGCCAATCCTAAGGATTTGGCCAAGGTTCCGTCCTTGGAGGACACCAAAGCCAGACTCGATCAGGTCAGGGCACGTGAGGCCAAGCCGAATTTCCTGACATTCAACAAGATCGACCTCACGGTCAACTACCCGGAAGGAACGATTGTAAAGGAAAACAACGTCAAAGGGCTGGACGGGACGAAGGAATGGATCCTCAGCAACGGAGCCAAGGTTTACTGGACCGCCGTGAAGGATTCCAAAGTGACACCGGACCTCTCCCTGCTCGTTTACTTTGGCTCGGGCTACAACGCCCTCCCTCAGGACAGGTTCGCATCCTCGCTTTTCGCCGGGGAGTTCATCAGGACCAACGCCGGATTCCGTGGAGCGACCGCGGATGAGATCGGAAAGATGCCGGAATGCGGTGGGATTTCCCGCTCACTCAGGATAAGCGACAGGTTCGCGGGCATATTCACGACAGCTCCTGCGAAGAAGGCGGAGAACGCCTTCCGTATCGCCGCACTTACGGTGACAGACCCGTTCCTGCCTCAGGCCAAGGTTCTGCAGCAGATGAAGGACAAGAAACTCGAATCACTCAGCGAGCCGAAAAAAGATGCCGTCAGGTTCAGCGAAGCCTGTGACTCGATCATCTACGGAAGCCATCCGTGGTCGGTGGACATTGATTCCGCCGCCGTGGATGGCGTGGATATGGATCTGGCTGAAGAGATCTACAGCAGGGAGTTCAATCCCGCCGCAGGAATGACGCTCTTTATAGCCAGCAACCTCGACGAGACAACGATCAAGGAATATGTCCGCAAGTACATCGCCACGATTCCAACAGACGGCAAGACCTTCACTAAAGCAAAAGTTAGGGAACGCATACCGGCATTCAAGGGTACGCAGGTATATTCAATGACAGGCAAGAAAGAGATCAACCCTTACACGATCGTGACCAGAATGTTCTCCTCGAAGGTAAAGCCGACCCCTAAGAATCTGGCCGCCGTTGATTTTGTGGACTACATTCTGTCCCAGAGGCTTCTGAATCAGATCCGTGAGAACCGTGGCGGCACGTACACCATCAGGTTCAACTCCTATGTGAGCGTCAGGGAGAAAGGCAGAAGCGAGTCCGAGATCACGTTCAAGACAAGGCCTGATCTTTATAAGGTTCTGGTCGGAGACCTTGACGACATCGTGTCAGAGTTTTGCTCCGGCGGCCCTTCCGAGAAAGAGCTTGAGGAGGCCAGGAAATGGCTGATCAAGAACGAGACTGAATCCAAGGCCAAGAAAGCGATGTCGATGCCTCACAGGAACTCTCAGGTGATGAACTATGTAAGGAACGGAATCAATCCGAACATCGACAGGGTGGCCGCATACGGCAGCGTCACCGCCGAGGATGTACGCAAGGTGGCCGGAAAACTGACCGGAAAGAACGTCCTTACAACCATTTACACAGAAGAATAGACTTTTGATGAAAGCAAGAAGACTGGTTTTGACGGCTGTGGCGCTGATGTTCGGCGCCACGGCTTTTGCTGATGAGGGGATGTGGATGATTCAGGACATCAACGAGGCGCTGGAGAAGAACATGAGGGCGCGCGGGCTCAAGCTGGCGGCCAATGAGATCTACAATGACGAGGCTCCCGGGACGGCGGTCGCGGACGCGGTCGTGTCAATCGGATTCTACTGTACCGGAAGCGTGATCTCCGACCAGGGCCTGATCATCACCAACCATCACTGCGCGTATTCGAACATCGCGAAGCTCAGTACCCCTGAGCACAACTATCTGGAGGACGGGTTCTGGGCGATGACAAGCGAGCAGGAGATCCCTGTTGAAGGAGAGAAGGTCTTCTTCCTGAAAAGGGTGTTCGATGTCACAGAGGAAGTCAAGGGGCTTACCAAGGAACTCCGCTCCGCCGGCAAGCCGTGCGGAATGAGGAAGATCAGCGCGATGATGGAGAAACGGTACAACAAGGCCACGGGACTGGAGTGCATCCTGAGCAGCATGTGGGCCGGAGAAAAGTACTATATGTCCGTTTACAAGGTCTATACCGACCTCAGGCTCGTCGCCGCTCCTCCGCAGAGCATAGGCTACTTCGGAGGGAATCAAGACAATTGGACCTGGCCTCGCCACAACTGTGACTTCACGATCTACAGGATATACGAGGACGGGGAGCCTGTGACAAGGGAAAAAAGCCTGAAAGTCTCCCGCGCCGGGTACTATCCCGGGTCGTTCACCATGGTGATCGGTTACCCGGGAAGGACGAACAGATATTCCTCATCCGCAGAGATAAACTATCAGGAAAAAGTCAGCCTCCCGGTGTCAAACGCGATCCGTGGCGGGCAGATGGGCATCATCCGCAAGTGGATGGATGCCGATCCGCAGGTCAGGATGAAATACTCGGACTGGTTCTTCTCGCTGAGTAATGTGCAGGAGAACAATGAGGGTATGGTCCGATGCTTCAAGAGGTTCTGGGTCAAGGACGAAAAGGTCGCACAGGAGCGTGAGATGCAGAGATGGATCAACGCGGCGGCCAACCGCAGGGCGATGTGGGAGAATCTGATTCCGGATCTAAAGGAAGCATATTCACTGACAGAAAGCATCGAGAAGGACAAGGTCTTTTTCCGCGAGACCATATTCCGTGGAACATACATCAGCCGCTACCTTCTCCGCGCGGGAAACACCTCAACCGTGGAAAAAGCCAAGGAAGCGCTGAGGGAAGGAGCCGCCGCCACTGATGCCAGAGTGGAAAAAGAACTTCTTGAATATGCCTGCAAGGAATATTTCGACAACCTGGAGTCATACTATTTCGGGAAGTACCAAAGCAAGATGCAGGACCGTTTCGGGAATGACTACAAAGCCATGGCTGAATATCTTTGGAGCAAGAGCGTGATCTCTTCCGCAAAGCGGATCGAAGACATCCAGTCAATCGACGATGTCAAGAAAGATCCGCTCAGACTGTTCCTCACCGACACCCCGATAATGACCTTCAACAACAGGAACGGCCAAGCCAAGAAAATGCAGGATGTTTCCCACCTTGAAAAGGAATATAAAAAGGCGCTCTACTGGATGAGGCTTCATAAGGACATCGAGCAGTACCCTGACGCGAACTCCACAATGAGAATCACTTACGGAACCGTTGGCGGTCTACAGCCGAATGACGGAATCATCTATGACTGGTACACCACTCCGAAGGGAATACTCCAGAAATACAATCCTGCTGACCATGACTACATCCTTACGGAAAGGCAGAAAAGCCTTCTGGAAAAAGGTCGGTGGGGACGATGGGGAGTCAAGGTTAACGGAAAACGCACGATGATCGTGGACTTCATGACGGACAACGACATCACCGGTGGAAACTCCGGCAGTCCTGTGCTGAACGCGAAAGGCGAGCTCATCGGATTGGCCTTCGACGGCAATCTCGAATCACTCGCCAGTGACGCGTCCTACACTCAGGGCTATAACAAATGCATCAACACAGACATCCGCTATGTGATGTGGGTCTTGGACAAGTACGCCGGGATGAAGCGCATCGTCCGGGAAATCAACTTCGCCCAATAGCAAAAGGGGCTGACCTTTTGGGTCAGTCCCTTTTGCATTTTTGAGTCATCCTCTTGATTTTACTGTTTGTCATTCAGGACAATCTGGCCACCGGCCACATCGACCTCGATGACGGAGTCCTTGTGGACGGTTCCCGCAAGGATGGCCTTGGCAAGCTGGTTGACAAGCTCACGCTGCATCAACCTCTTGATAGGACGGGCACCGTAAGCCGGATCGTAGCCGCCTGTCACCATGTGATCCTCGAAAGCCTTTGTGAACTCGATGGTGACACCTTCCTCGGAGAGCCTGTTCTGAAGCTGCTTCATCTGGATATGAAGAATATCACGGATGTCATTCTGAGTCAGCGGATCGAACATTATGATCTCATCGATTCGGTTCAGGAACTCCGGCCTTACCGTAGTCTTGAGCACGTCCATCACCTTCTCCTTACACTCGTCCAGAAGCTCACGCCTTGTGGCGATCGCCCTCATCTCCTCGGCAGGATCAACGCCTGGCTTTCCGACGGCCGGAAGCCTGTCCATATAGCCCTGGATGATGTCCGAGCCCACATTGGAGGTCATTATAAGGATTGTGTTCTTGAAGTCCACAGTACGGCCCTTGTTGTCGGTCAGACGGCCGTCGTCCAGAACCTGCAGAAGGACGTTGAACACATCCGGATGCGCCTTCTCGATCTCATCCAACAGGATGACTGAATAAGGTTTGCGTCTTACGGCCTCGGTGAGCTGTCCACCCTCGTCGTAGCCGACGTATCCCGGAGGCGCGCCGACCAGACGGCTGACTGTGTGACGTTCCTGATATTCACTCATGTCGATCCTCGTGATCATGTTCTCGTCATTGAACAGAAACTCCGCAAGAGCTTTTGCCAGTTCAGTCTTACCGACACCGGTCGTACCCATAAAGAGGAACGAACCGATCGGCCTCTTCTCGTTGGACAGTCCGGCCCTGCTGCGGCGGACAGCGTCAGCGACAGCCTGAATGGCCTGATCCTGACCTACCACCCTCTTGTGCAGTTCGCTCTCGATGCGCAGAAGCTTTTCCTTCTCGCTCTCAAGCATCTTCTGCACCGGGATTCCAGTCCACTTGGCGACAACCTCGGCGATATCCTGTGGGGTAACCGCCTCGGTGACAATCGGATCCTTGATCTCGGCCTGTTTCCTGGTCAGCTCGTCAATCTTCTTCTGAACCTCGGCGATCTTGCCGTAACGGAGCTCGGCTACCTTGCCGTAGTCCCCCGCCCTTTCGGCTGCCTGGGACTGGATCTTGTAATCCTCGATCTCCTGACGCGCTTCCTGAAGGCCTGAAAGAATGCCCTTCTCGTCATTCCATCTCTTCATCAGAGCCTCCCTCTCGGCCATCTTGTCGGAAAGTTCCTTCTGAATCTTCTCGGACTTCAGGGACGTTCCCTCACGCTTGATGGCCTCCTTCTCGATCTCCAGCTGACGGATGTCACTGTTGAGCTCGGCGATAGGCTCCGGAACGGAGTTCATCTCCAAACGCAGCTTGGACGCGGCCTCGTCCACAAGGTCGATGGCCTTGTCCGGCAGGAACCTGTTCGTGATGTACCGGTGTGAAAGATTGACGGCGGCGATCAGCGCGTCATCCTCGATCTTCACACGGTGATGGTTCTCGTACTTCTCCTTCAGACCTCTCATGATGGCGATTGACTCGGCCGGTGACGGCTCATCGACCAGAACCATCTGGAATCGTCTCTCAAGCGCCTTGTCGGTCTCGAAGTACTTCTGGTACTCGTCCAAAGTCGTCGAGCCGATTGTCCTCAGCTCACCTCTGGCAAGCGCAGGCTTAAGAATATTGGAGGCATCCATCGCACCGGACGAACGGCCCGCCCCCACAAGGGTGTGGATCTCATCGATGAACAGGATGATCTCACCGGCGCTGTCAACCACTTCCTTGACAACTCCTTTCAGACGCTCCTCGAACTCACCCTGGTACTTCGCACCGGCGATCAAGGCACCCATGTCCAATGAATATACCTTCTTGCTCTTAAGGTTTTCCGGAACGTCACCGTCCACGATCTTCTGGGCGATGCCTTCGGAGATGGCTGTCTTACCGACACCCGGCTCACCTACAAGTATAGGATTGTTCTTGGTCCTTCTGCTCAGAATCTGCAGAACCCTACGGATCTCCTCGTCCCTGCCGATGACAGGATCGAGCTTTCCCTTCGCGGCCTGTTCGTTGAGGTTGATTGCGAATTTAGGCAAGAACTCCAATGATTTGTTGTTTGTATTGTTTTCCATAATTTCTCTCCTTTTCGGTCTCGGGACACTTCCGCTCGCGGCCCGCGCCGGTTCACGTGACGGTAACAAAAAGACCGTCCGGTCCTAAGACCAGACGGTTCAGAGTCAAATTATGTTCCACAGCCCGAAAGCTGACAAAATGTCAGTTATTCGGCGGAAGAATCAGCGGCTGGAGCTTCCTGGGCAGGATTGGCCTGCTGTACAGGAGCTGAAGGGAACTCAGGCTGGGCCGCTGTGTTCTCGATCTTCTCGGTCACGTCAACACCGGAAACGGTGGTTCTGGTCGTGAACGCCGTAATGATGGAAACAACGAGAATGAAAGTGACAAGACCCCAGGAAACCTTCTCAAGGATGTCAGCGGTCTGTCTTACGCCAAGAGTCTGGTTGGCTGAAGTAAAGTTACTGGCCATTCCCTGTCCCTTGCCGTTCTGAAGCAGCACGACGATGATCAAAAGAATCGCCGCGATGACAATAAAAACTGTGAGGAATGTAAACATATTCTTTAATTTTAATTTTCTTGTCGCAAATTTTCAATAAGGGATGCAAAGTAAGCACTTTTTTCCGGATATCGCAAGATAAGTCGGGAATAAATCTTCTTTGCCTCAACAAAATAGCCTTGATCGGCGTAAATCGCGGCCAATGTCTCGGTGCAAAAGCCGAGCTCCGGATCTTCCCAACGGCGGCCTTCAGGCTCGTCATAACGTTCGGATTTGAAGTTGGAGAAGACATTGTCCTCGTCCTTCCTCACGGCGGCATACTGCTCCGGAGAGAAGAAATCTCCTCCGGCGACACGCACTGTGCGGCGATACTCCGGTTCCGCTGATGAATATTCCCGTGTACCTTCCGCCGCTTCTGTCCGTCCCTTCGCTTCGGCACCGGAATCCGACCTGATATATTCCTTTAGCAGGCGTTCCACATCCTTGTCGGAATAATCTTCACGGCGAGCGGAACGCATGATGCCGGTGATCAATGTCCGGGAAACGACGTACATGGCGGTGTCCGAGTATTGCGCCTTGCCCCATTCGCTTCCTCCGACTTTTGCCATCCTGGCACACAATTCCTTACGGGCTCCGCCGAACCAAGGGTAAAGGTTGATCACCCCGGTCAGTTCGTCCATGGTCAAGGACTGGAGATTCTTTTTGTTCCCGTCCATGACTACCACTGCGCGACGCTGGCATTGAACATGTCCTCAACCAGTTTGTCGATTATCTCCTGGCAAAGGGTGGATTCCACGGCATCCAGCGAGTTGGTGGAATCATAGTCTGAATATGCGGAGAAACTCTTTTCAAAATCATCCTCGGGATACTTCCTGTTTGTGAACTTGAGCTTCACTGTGACCGTGAGTCGGTTCTGTGCGGCCACCTCGTTGGCCGTCACGGCGGCGGCCCTGACCTCATAGCCGGTCACCTCCCCCTGAAGCTCAAGGTCTCCGTCCATCTCCACCTGCTCCAGCTTCGTAAGCTTCCTGAACTTGTCTCTCATGGCCTCGGTGAGATCATTGCTGAGATTAGGGTTCACCTTGAGGGCCTTATATTCAAAATAATTGATTGTGACCGTCTTGACATCCGGTTGGATGGATGTTCCGGAAAATGAGTAACTGACTATCGAGCAGCCGGCGAAGACCGCGGCCACAAGCAAAGAAAGCGCTATAAGAAATCTTTTCATATTCATCATTTACCATATTTCTTGCCAAGGTTGTACTTTGCTATCCAACGGTATAGAGTCCGGTCAGGCACTCCTAAATCCAAGGCCGCCAATTTTCGGTTGCCATCGTGTTTCTCAAGAGCCTTGACAATCATGTCCAACTTGGCTTTCTCAACCGAAAGATTCTGATTCTTCGGCACTCCCGCGCTGATATCCACGATCTTGCCGATCTCGCCGCCGGTCACAGGCTCACCGGAGCCCTGCCACTCGGCCTCATCAGGCTCCGGCACCGGACTGATGGCAGGACGCAAGGCCGGAGTCACAGGACGCTCCCCGGCATCCAGCCTGGCCTTGAGGTTGTCCACCTCCTGTTTGAGGTCGAATATAGCCTTGATTATCATCTGCTTGTCCGAATCAGGCATCGCTCCGCCGGAAGGTTCCGGAGCCGCCACCGGCAACAGACCGGCTTCTTTCTTAGGAATATAACGGGACAAGGCTTCCGAATCCACCACACATCTCTCCGAAGCCCGGGTAAGCTTCTCGGACTCCAACGCGGTGACCGTCTCGGCGACATTTTTAAGCTGGCGGATATTTCCGGGCCAGCGGTAGTTGATCAACAGGTCAATGGCATCGTTTGTCAGGGTCACCTTGCCCATTCCGTATCTCTCGGAAAAATCCGAGGTGAATTTCCTGAACAGCAGATAAATGTCCTCCTTGCGTTCACGCAGGGCGGGCATCATTATCTGGATAGCGTTCAGCCTGTAGTACAGATCCTCGCGGAACTTGCCTTTGCCGACAGCGTAGAGAAGATTGACATTCGTGGCCGCGATGACCCTAACATCGGTCTTCTGAACCTTGGAGGACCCTACCTTGATGAACTCACCGTTTTGAAGGACCCTGAGCAGCTTTGCCTGTGAGGCAAGAGGCAACTCCCCGATCTCGTCCAGAAACAAAGTGCCTCCGTCCGCCTCCTCGAAATAGCCTTTCCTTGTCTCGATCGCACCGGTGAAAGAGCCCTTCTCGTGACCGAAAAGCTCAGAGTCAATCGTGCCTTCCGGGATCGCGCCGCAATTTACGGCAAAGTATTTGCTTGTCTTGCGGAGACTGTTCTGATGGATGATCTTTGGAATATTCTCTTTACCGACGCCGCTTTCACCTGTGACAAGGACAGTCAAGTCAGTCGGAGCCACAGCGACGGCTGTCTCCAAGGCCCGGTTAAGAGCGGCATCATTGCCGATGATGTCGTATTTGTTTTTAAGTCTTTGCAGTTCTTGTGAATCCATAGTATTTGCACAGAGTTTGGCAAAGTTAACAAAATAATAGTTATCTTTGTATATTTGTTAGCAGCATTGGAATGCAATCTTTAATCATCAGTAATATGAAAAAGACACTCAAAATTTTTGCCGCGGCTCTCATCGGTATGGCTGCGGTCGCTTGCTCTTCAGCCGAGAAAATGGCTGAACTTGCTGACAATGTGGTCGTAAAATGCGACCCTGCGGTTCTGGAATGTGTTGCTGGCAGCATCGACGCCACTGTCACAGTGACCTATCCTGCTAAGTACTTCCACCCTAAGGCGATCCTTGAGGTCACCCCTGTTCTCGTTTACGATGGCGGCGAGGCCAAGATGACCCCTTTCATGTACCAGGGCGAGAAGGTGAAGGACAACTACAAGGTTGTCGCCAAGGCCGGCGGTACCGTTACCGAGAAAGTGCATTTCGACTATGTTGAAGGTATGGAGCAGGCTCATCTTGAGCTTCGCGGCATTGTAAAGCACAAGGCGAAATCCTACAAGCTTCCTGTAAAGAAGGTCGCTGACGGTGTCAACACTACCTATATGCTTGTAAAGGCTGCCGGTCAGGTTCCGCTCAAGGCTGACGGTTACCAGGCCATCCTCCAGCAGACCGCCGAAGGACAGATCCTCTACAGAATCAACTCTGCCGATGTTCAGTCAAAGCAGCTCAAAGGCCAGTCAATCAAGGATTTCCAGAGCGCCCTTGAAGAGATCAAGGCCAACGAGAGAAAGACCCTCGTAGGTACCGAGGTCGTTGCCTATGCCTCACCTGACGGTGGCGAGAAACTCAACGACAAGCTTTCAGAGAGACGTTCAAAGTCAGCTGACAAGGCTTGGAACAAGGTAATGAAGGGCAAGGATGTCGCCGATCCTGAGGTCAAGAGCATCGGTCAGGACTGGGAAGGCTTCCAGGAGCTCGTCCAGAACTCTGACATCGAAGACAAGGACCTTATCCTCCGAGTCCTCTCCATGTACAGCGATCCTGCTGTCCGTGAGAGCGAGATCAAGAACATGTCATCCGTTTACACCGAGCTGAAGAGCGGTGTTCTTCCTGAGCTCCGCCGCGCGAGGTTCATCGCCAACGTAGAGTTCAAGAACTACACGTCAGACGAGCTCATGGAGCTGGTCGAGAGCAACATCGACATCCTTGACGAGCCGGCTCTCCTCCACGCCGCCACCCTCACCAAGGATCTTGACAGCAAGGTTAAGCTTTACAACAAGGCAATCAGCAAGTACGACAGCGAGAAGGCCAGGTTCAACCTTGGAGTAGCCTACCTCAACGCCAACGATGTCAAGAAGGCAGAGAAGGCTTTCGCTGATGTTCAGAAGAAGGACGCCGACCTCACCAACGCTCTTGGTGTGATCGCACTCCGCAAGGGTGACTACGAGACCGCCGCCAAGAACTTCAAGAAGGCTGGCACAGACGCCGCCAAGGCCAACATCGGTGTAGTTGACATCCTCACTGGCGACTACGACAAGGCTGTAGAGGATCTCAAGGACGTGAAGGGCTGCTGCCACAACACTGTTCTCGCCTACATCCTCACAGGTCAGCTTGACAAGGCTTCCAAGGCAGCTCACTGCAAGGACGCGAAGGTTGACTACCTCAGAGCCATCATCGCCGCCCGTCAGGGCAACTTCGACCAGGTCAAGACCAACCTTGACTCCGTAGCGAAGAAAGACAAGGCTCTCGCTGAGAAGGCCACCAGGGACATCGAGTTCGCGGAGTACTATAAGTAATCTTTCACTTAATAAATGACAAAAAAGCCCGGCTTCATCGCCGGGCTTTTTTGTTATTTATTTGACCAGCCTCACGCCTTTCGGTAGATGGATACTGGATTTGACAGAACCGTCAGCGGATTTCCTGTGCGAGACGGTGATCGGGCCGTAAGGTGTAGGATAGGAGCCTTCCACCCATTCCAAAGAACCAAGATGAGGATTGATCCTGACCTTCTTGAATCCTGGTTCGACCGGTTCGACGCCAAGCACATGGGAACTCAGCCAGATGGTAGGTCCAGAGGCCCAACCGTGGCAGAAACTGTGACGCAGACCGACATAGCAGTAGGCACCGCCGTCGGCGTGGATGTCGTACTTCCCTTCCGGAACGATCTCGTCAATCCTGCCGGCACCGGCGACCTTGGAATAATCGAAATCCTCCCAGAACGTTGTCGCGCCGAGATCCAGCATCGCTCCCCAATATTCCGAGATCATCTTCATAGCCTCATCGTAGTTCCCGCTCTTGGCCAGCGCCTCAAGCATATAGTAGCCCATAAACGATGAGAATCCATTGGCTCCGCCGGCCAGAATCACATCACGGACCGCGTCAGCGCCGGCCATATTCTCAAGATAGAGAAGGGCGGCCGCCTGCTTGCTGGATGTGACGGAAGGTTTATACTCCCGCAGTTTCAAGGCCGCTGCCGAACACTCTTCTTTCAGATTGCTGTCTCCCAGCCATCCGGCCATATCAGCTCCCGCCTCCATAGCCCTTACGGAAAGAGCCTGAAGCCCGGCGTGAATGGCATCCGGTTTCTCGGAAGTAGGCCAGTCGATGAACCGTCCGTCCTTGAAGTTCTCCTTAGATCCATCGAAGTTTGCCATCACCGTGTGCAGAAGTTCTGTCAGATAGGCGTGCTGCTCACGGAGGTAGGCAATGTCACCGTAATATTCATAAAGATGGTGCTGAATGATGATCCACCATAATGAATATGAGCATATTCCGTTCATCCAGACAGTCGGAGGGGTACTGTTCCGCACATAGTCAAGACTCTTCCGGACGACCTTGTGGTCGCCGAACACGGTGTTCACCGCCATCACCTCGGGGTGCATATCCCCTATCCAGACAAGGCGGTCCCTCTTGATGCCGTCCCAAAGATATTCCTGCATACTCAGATGAACCGTGTAGGCTCCGGTCTGCCAGATTTGGTTCAGCCTCTCGTCGCTGCAGCGGAATTGCCCGACGTAAGGGATGTCACGGTAGCGGGAGATTGCCCTGACCGCTACCAGCAGTGCCTCCGCGTCCTCACCGAGCAGGTCCAGACGCACAAAGCGGAAGCCGGTGTTGCCATATTCAACGGCCCCGAGCCAAGGGACTGAAATCTCGAAGTCTCTGACCGAATGCTCGTTGGTGGCGGTGGCGCCAGCCTCGTCAACGCTGCTCAGCGCCTCGCTCACAGACTCTCCGAAGCAGACACGGAAGCGCGCGGCCGCCTTGTCACCGGACATAGCCCTCACGATCTGAATGCCACCTTGAATCTCCTTTCCGAAGTCCAGCAGAACAGAGCTCCTGCCGTCCTTTCCGTTCCTGAATATGCAGACATTCGGTTCGTTGGTGGAAACCTGTCCGCAATACGGCCTCAGAAGGTTCTCCGTTCCGGTAACGCCACCTTCGGCAAGCATAATCCGTGTCGGAGTGATGTATTCACTCACAAACTCAGCGTCCTGACGCTGAACACTCTTTCCTTCCTGAACACGGGACACCTGTCCGGAAGCCAAGGTCGCCGCCCCCAGCAGCGCACCAAGCATAAATATCTTCTTTAACATATTCACAAACATAATGAAAAATCGTTGAATACGAAAAAGGCCCGGCGGAAACCGTCGGGCCTTCAATCGTGCGGTAGGTGAGAGTCGAACTCACACGGGCTTGCGCCCACTACCCCCTCAAAGTAGCGTGTATACCATTTCACCACTACCGCAAAGTATGTCCCCCAATTGCTTGGGATTGCAAAGATAGATAATATTCCTGAAATACCAAATTTTTTTCAAGAATTATTTGTATCTTTGCACGCTTTCACGAGTTGGAAGCGACGGTAAATAAAATATTAACAATTTAAAACAGATTCACAATGGCTGTTAAAATCAGACTTCAGCGCCACGGTAAGAAGAATTTCGCATTCTTCCACATTGTTGTGGCTGATTCCCGCGCACCTCGCGACGGACGTTTCATCGAGCAACTCGGCTCTTACAACCCTAACACCAACCCTGCCACCATCATCCTTGATGGCGAGAAGGCTCTCAAATGGCTCAATGTCGGCGCCCAGCCTACACTCGTAGCCCGCAGAATCCTCTCTTACGAGGGAGTTCTCCTTAGGAAGCACCTCGATGGCGGAATCGCCAAGGGCGCTCTCACACAGGAGCAGGCTGACGCCAAATGGAACGCTTGGAAGGCGGAGAGGGACGCTAAGATCGCCGCAAAGAAGGCTGACCTCGTAAAGGATGCCGCCGAGAAGGCCAAGGTCGCTCTTGAGGCTGAGAAGAAGGTTAACGCGGAAAGGGCCGAGGCTCTCGCAAAGAAAGCCGAGGAACTCGCCGAGGCTCAGCGCAAGGCTGCTGAAGAGGCAGCTGCAGCAAAGGCCGCCGAGGAAGCCGCGGCAGCAGCTGAGGCCGCTCCTGAGACTCCAGCGGAGGCCTAATCCGATGTCCATGGCAAAGTCAGAACTTCTGCGTGTTGCCCGGGTACTGAAGTCCAACGGTACCGAAGGCGAAATCCTCATTGGATTCCGCGAGATAAGTCCCGAGGACCTGAACCAAAAGGAACCGGTGTTCATCACATTCGATGGACTGCCGGTTCCGTTTTTTATTGAATCTTTCTCAAGAAAAGGCACGAACCGCGCGCTGACCCATCTGACCGGAGTCAAGAACCTCGAAGACGCGGAGGAGCTCGTCGGCAAGGACATATTCGCCAAGCCTGACGGCATCAATGAATATGAAGGCTCGGATGATGGACTGACAGTCGATGACCTGATTGGTTGGACATTACTGGACGCGGACAATAAGAGTCTAGGCGAAATCACTGACTACGAGGACATCCCTGGCAACACCTGTCTCTACGTAGAGACGAAAGACGGACAGGTCATGATTCCTCTGCACGAAGATCTCATCCTGTCCGTCGATGAAGACTCAAAGACCATCTCGGTGAATGTGCCCGAGGGTCTGATCTAAAATTGTTCCTAAAAGTCAACTCCTGTTCTTCTTTCGTAGTCTTCCTTGACATCAAGGTAGAAGGACACCTGCGCCGCCTGTGCGTAAGGGTAGAGCCACAGGAAACCGATTCCCAGAGTAAAGAGACACAGGATGAACCATCCGGCAAAACTAAGATAAAGGTAGAACAGGTCAAACTTGTGGCCGTACATCATGTCCTTGCTAAGGTTGATCGCCTCATTGGCCGAGAGTTCCGGCTTATCCACAAGAATGTAGTTCGTCATCGCATAGGAAAGGGTCTTTATGATCCCCGGCACAAAAAGCAGAAGCGACCAAAGGAAGACGAAGAATCTGTTCAGGAACATGCCCCAGACATGATGCCAGTAATTACCGAACCCGATCTTGAACTCGTTTGAAAGGACCTTGTCGTCACCATCCGTGAAAAGTGACTTGAAACCATTTACCAGTCCGACCAAAAGCGGGAACGAGACAAAAATACAGCCCAGAATGAAGACCGGATACCATTTCATCATGTCGGCGGCAAGCTGCAGGTTTGTCGGATCGTACGACAGCTGCATGGCCTTTATCTCATAAGGAGCGATGAAAACTGCCAAAACAGCCATATATGCCAGCACGGCAAGCACAGACGGAGCCCACCGGCCTTTCAAAGCGGCCAGAGCTTCGTTTTTATATTCCTGGTTCTCTTTCATTACGGCAATTATTTAGACTATCGAAAATCAAAAGGGGACGCGCAAAACAGCTTCTTAATGTCAACCCGATGTCAGTACTCCACAGCGACGGACGCAAGGAGAATGTCAAGACAGAATGTAGGAAGCTGCGTGGTGGAAGACACGGAAAACTTCACTGCATCCACATCGTACCCTCTTGCGGTCTTCATGTCCCAAGCCGTCCAATCCTTCACAATCTTATGCTCGGCACCGGTGTAGTCAACCAGATAGAACTCCTCAGTGCAGACCGGCATGTCGTTCTTGAAGAACGTTGCGGTCACTTTAAAGTAGTCGCCGTCAGCGATCTTTCCCTCGTCAGCCAGTTTTTCGGTGTACTTGGTGTTGTTGATGTAGAATCCAAGCACATTACAGGTGGATTTTGTAAAATAGTCCTTGTACTTGAACACGATGTCATAGCCTGACGACATCGACGGAAAGTACACCGCGTATGTCTTGTTGGCAAAACCCGTTTTCGGCTCGGTGTAACCGGCATATTTCCCGGCGGATGTGAAAATCAGAAGCTCATCCGTGTCTTCAGCGCCTCCTTTTTTCGCGGAAACCTTCCAACCGCCGCTGAAGCCTGAATTCACATCATTGCAGCTGGTGCACAATGCTGAATAGTTGTCAAGCATTATATACTTATTATAGTACAGGCTGTCAACTGTCGGATACTCCTTAGGTAAATCGAGCACATAGGAGAAATTTCCCGTCAAGGTGTAGCTCATAGTGGAAGGTTTGTTCTCGCAGGAAGCGGCGACAATGATGATGGCCGCCAGAATGAAGAGTTTGATCGAGTTTTTCATAAAAAATCACTTTATCGTTTAACTTGCCAAAGTTACAACATAATTTCAATAGTGCCAAAATAATTTGTGGGACCTGTCAACCAAATATCCTCGAAAGAGGCCTTTCCGTTTTCGAATATCGGGACAAAATCAACAATGAGGTCGGCGATGGCAGCCCTCACGATGCACGAGACACGGTCATCAGTGCCATTACTACCAATGACTCCTTGTGTGAATATGCGGCTAAAGCCGAAGCCACTATCCCGGTGCCACAGGCCAATGTCTCTCTCAACTCCTTTCTCGAATGTACGAATATTCAGAATCACTCTGTCGCCTTTCCGCTCCGGTTCCACAAAATTGACATTCGTGCCGACTGGAGCGAAATGTGGATCATGACGAAGGGCCGCGCCATCCGACTGGACAGGATATTCACTCAAGCCATGGACAAACTTGACAAGGTGGCGTGTGCCGGTGTCCAGAAAGCAGACGTGTTCCTTCGGGAATGATTGGATGCCGGACACGTCCCGCATCTGTAAGCGGACTACTCTTTCCGGAGTTGTCGGCCCGGAGGAAGTAATGATTTCCGCATGATGAAGCCCGTCCGCGGCCTCAAAAACAATATGGCCATCGTCCTTGGATATTCCCAGATCAGCGGCGAATGACACAATGCAGCGTCCTCCGTTGCCGCACATCATTCCTCCGCTTCCGTCAGGATTGTGGAAAACCATCCTGAAATCCGCCAAGTCACTGTTTTCCAGAAGCATGACTCCGTCAGCCCCGAAGCCGACATGACGGTCGCACAGATGGCGGATCATTGTCGGCGAAAGGGACAGATGCCCGTCACGATTGTCAGCGAGGAGGAAATCATTCCCGGCGCCATGGTACTTTGAGAAGCCGTACATCATTTGACCGCGCGGTCAGGGACATCCATCTTCAGATGAGGATTACGGCGTGAGTACACGCTTAGCGAGAGGGCCAGAAGCAAGGCCACGACACAGACGGCCACGAACATCACTTCAACCCAAAAGGCACCGGCCTCGCTGACTCCTTTGTCGAGGTTGGTGTCCGCAAGGATTTTCCCGGCGAACATTTTGAACGACATAAGTCCAAGATTCTGAACCCAGTATATTAATGAATATGCAGTGCCAAGCACTTTGTTCGGTACGATCTTAGGCACGGATGGCCACATCGCCGCCGGGACCAGGGAATAGCCGAAGCCCAGGAAAACCATACTGAGATAGCCATAAAACGGAATTCCGGAAGGTGCGAAAGCAAGCATCAGATGCGCGATAAGAGCCAGCACGGCTCCGGTGAGCATCCAGCGTGTGCCGTGGCCTATCTTGTCCACCAACAATCCGAAAATAGGGGCGAAGACAACCGTGGCGAACGGAAGCATCGAAACCATCCAGCTGGCGGCCTCGACCGGCACATCAAATCGTGGAATCAGAATGGACGAGGCGAATTTCTTGAATGAGACCACACTGCTGTAGAAGAACACGCACAGCAGAGCAATCACGATGAAATGCTTGTTTTTCAGCAGCTTCACCACATCTGAAAAACGGAACTTATCCTCCTCGGCGGTCTCTACCGTGTCCTTCAGGCCTGCCTGGCGGTCGAACCTTGCATCCATCGCCACGAATATCGCCCACAGAACCATCCCGACAAGCATCAGGATCAATCCCAGAAATGCCGGAGAGGCTGTCTCCATCAATGAATATGTCTCCCCCACTCCCTTCTCTGCCACCAGTTTCGGCGAGATGACAAGGGCAAACGCCGTTCCGAGCCTCGCGATGGCCAGTTGGAGTCCCATGGCAAAAGCCATGTTTCCATCCTTGAACCATTTGGCAATGGATCTCGTGACAGCGACACCGGCGATCTCGCTTCCAAGGCCGAAGAACATGCAGCCGATGTAGGCTATTGTCAGAGAAGTTTTCGGCGGAAGGCCTGAGGTCAGCGCATAGGCGACAAGGGCGGCGCCTCCGGCCATCATCGTGACGAAGATGGAGCCGGTGATCCTCACTCCCCACTTGTCCAGAAGCATGCCGCAGACCACCAGTCCCCCGAAGACACAGAGAACCGAATAGCCGCTGGTGTAGAGTCCGTAGTCAGCCGAGTTCCAGCCCAACTGAAGCGCGGACGGGTTCTCGAACAGGTGGGACAGCGTCGAGAACATGTCATCGAAGTAGTACGACGCGAACATCGGCACCACAAGACAGGCCAGCGCTATCCAGCACGAATATTTCCTTAAAAATCTTGCCACGATATTAATGTATTAGTTTTCATTCATTTAAGCTCAAATCACCCATATCCCACTTCCTTTCACAATCGATCAATCTTTCATATTCCTGCACCTTGCGGCAGGGAGGGGCTTGACTCAGCGGGCGTGGCCGCCCGTGGCCACGTGAACGGGAGGGGCCCTGAGCGAAGCGAAGAGAGGGATTTACCCGTCGGAGCCAAGCCCCTCCCTGCCGCAAAAAGGCCTTGTATATTCAAAAAAACTACTTCTGAATATTCGGCTGCTCAAGGCCGAGGTGGCGCTTGCCGTCAAGAACCTTGAGGTAAAGGGCGATCAGAAGGGCGGCCACACCGAATCCAGCGAAGATGACGAGCGGAATCGTGTAGTTGTAAGGGATGAACTCGGCGCCGGCGGCCTTGGCCGCGATGACGGCAGGGTTGTCGGCGTTGACGCTCGCCAGAACACTTCCGATAAGCTTAGGAACGAAGCAGAGGCCGATGTTCTGAACCCAGAAGATAAGGCAGTAGGCCGAGCCGAGAATCTTCTCGTCGATGATCTTCGGAACCGATGGCCATAGGGCGGCCGGAACGAGCGCGAAACTGATGCCAAGCACCACAATCGTGGCGAGAGCCAGGAATTTGCTGTGCGTCGCAGGCAGCGCGAAAGCGAACACCAAGTGGCAGACAATCAAAAGCAGGGCGCCCCAGATCAGCATCGTAGCGCCCTTTCCCTTCGTGTCAAGAAACCTGCCAAGGAACGGAGTGATGATGGCGGCGCCGATCGGGAACCACCTGAATATGTCAGAGGCTGTCTTGGCGGAGATTCCATCCAGATTGCACTGGAGCATATTCGCGCCATATCTCTGGAACGGGAAGATCGCTGAATAATAGAGAACGCACAGAAGGGCGACAACCCAGAAACTCTGCGAGGAGAAGATCTTGCCGAGATCGCTGAGCTTGAATTCCTCATCAGAAGACGGCTCTTCTGATTTGACTCCAGCCTCCACAAGCTGCCCGTCGAACTTCTTGTCCATAACGCTGAACACAAGGAAGTTGATGAGGCCGATGAGAAGCAGGACAGTGCAGAATCCGACAGGACCCTGCACACCACCGAGTTTGGAGGCAAGGATAGGGCTGATCGAGAACACACAGAAGACTCCTACACGGGCGGTTGCCATCTCCACGCCCATCGCCATAGCCATCTCCTTGCCTTTAAACCATTTGGCGATGGCTTTGGAGACTGTCGTGCCGGCCATCTCGCAGCCGCATCCGAAGATCATAAAGCCAAGGGCGGCCATTTTGGCGCTGCCAGGCATTGAGACCCACCAGGTTCCGAGCCACTCGCAGAAAGCCGTGGTCTGGAACCAGTCTGTTATACCTATATATTTAATCGACGCTCCGATGAACATCATCGAAGCGGAGAGTATTCCCGTGAAACGGACTCCCATCTTGTCCAGGATGATACCGGCGAGAATCAGGAAACCGCAGACATTGAGGATGTACTCAGCGCTGGCGTAGGTTCCGAACACGTCCGGGCTCCAGCCCCTCTGCTGCTCGATCAGGGCCTGCAATGGAGACATCGCGTCCACGAACATGTAGCCGAAGAACATCATCAGCGCGATAAGAATGAGGGCGGTCCACCTTGCGGCCGGCGAGTCATTCATCAGTTTTTGGATCTTTTCTGACATTTGATTATTTCTTTAAAATATATTCGTAATGAATGTAAAAATATTCAAACAACTTGCGAATATAAGAAAAATGTCGGAATAAAGTCGTACCTTCGTCCTTATGATTCTAGATAAGATCAATTCTCCTGAAGACCTCAGGAGACTGGATATAGAGGAACTGCGACCGCTCTGCGGCGAGATCCGGGACTACATCGTCAGGTGCTGCGCGGACAATCCGGGGCATCTGGCGTCCAGTCTTGGCGCCGTGGAACTGATTGTGGGTCTGCACTATGTGTTTGACACGCCGAAGGACAAACTGGTCTTTGACGTGGGGCATCAGGCATACGCGCACAAGATTCTGACCGGCCGGAAAGAGGCCTTCAAAAAGAACAGGATGCCGGACGGGATAAGCGGATTCCCGAACAGGGACGAGAGCGAATATGACGCGTTCGGAGCCGGGCACGCGTCCACATCAATCTCCGCGGCGCTTGGAATGGCCGAAGCCGCCAAGCTGTCGGGCACCGGCGAGAAGGTCGTGGCGATGATCGGTGACGGTGCGATGACCGGAGGGCTGGCGCTTGAGGGACTCAACAACGCCGGATGGGAAGACACGGATCTTCTCGTCGTGCTGAACGACAACGATATGGCCATCGACGGCAACAAGGGAGCCCTGCATTCATATCTGCTGAAACTGACGACCGATCCGGCCTACAACCGCATCAAGACCCGCATCTGGGAAAAGCTTGGAGCCGGCAAGTTCCGCAACAGGATCCAATGGTTCGTGCGGAAGACCAAGTCCGGACTGGTCACCACTTCCGGGGGCGACCTCTTCGAGGCGTTCGGATTCAGGTACTTCGGCCCTATCGACGGCAATGATGTCGTGGAGGTCGTCAAGACCCTTCGCCGCCTGAAGGACATAAAGGGGCCGAAAATCCTGCACACCTGCACCATCAAGGGAAAAGGCTACGCTCCTGCGGAATCAGACCCTACAACGTGGCACGCTCCCGGGAAGTTCAACCCGAAGACAGGGGAGAGACAGGTCAAGGAATATTCAGCATCACGCTACCAAGACGTTTTCGGTCAGGTTCTCTGCGAACTGGCCGAGAAGGATCCGAAAGTGGTCGGAATCACTCCCGCCATGGCAACAGGAAGCGGCATGAGCGGCTTCGCGGAGAGATTCCCGGACAGGTTCTTCGATGTAGGGATCGCAGAGGAGCATGCGGCCACATTCGCTGCAGGGTTGGCGGCCGGCGGGATGAAGCCTTACTGCGTGATTTATTCCTCTTTCGCCCAGAGAGCCTACGATGAGATCATCCACGACATTGCCCTCCAGCGCCTCGGTGTCGTGCTGTGTCTGGACAGGGCCGGGCTTGTGGGTGAGGACGGGGCGACACACCAGGGGGCATTCGACATGGCGTCACTCCGCTGCATCCCGGACACGGTGATAGCAGCCCCCAAGGACGAAATCGAACTGAAACGACTTCTTTACACAGGAACAGGAATAAAGGACGGCCCGTTTGTCATCCGTTATCCGAGGGGTCTTGGCGAAGGTACAGACTGGCGGAACGCCACACCGGAGCCATTGGAGATAGGCAAGGGTGAAAAAATCACGGACGGAGAGGAAGTGGCCGTCCTGGCATTGGGACCCGTGGTCAACAGGGCGGTGGAAGCGGCGGAAAGATTGAGAAAGGAGACAGGAAAGGGGCCTGCCATATTCAATGTAAGATTCCTCAAACCTTTCGACCCCGGCATTATGGAGGAAGCGGCGCGGTTCAGGAATATCCTCACCCTTGAGGACGGATGTCTCAAAGGCGGCCTGTTCAGCGAGATAAGTGAATATGTCGCCTCCCGCGGGCTCGACATCACGGTGAAAGGACTCGGCATCCCCGACAGGTTCATCACGCAGGCTCCGGTGACGCGGCAAAGGGAACTCTGCGGGCTTGACACCGAGCGGATATATTCAGAAATCGCCGGACTTTTTCAAAAATAATCGAAAAAGTTTTGGATAATCCATTTTAATGTCTATCTTTGCAATCCCTTTGTGAAAGGGAACATCATTGAAATACCGCCGATATAGCTCAGTTGGCCAGAGCACGTGATTTGTAATCTCGGGGTCGTGGGTTCGAATCCCTCTATCGGCTCAAAACGGCCAAATGCTGTATCAAAGAAATATCGGGAGGATCGCATAGCGGCAATTGCGGCGGACTGTAAATCCGCTCCTTCGGGTTCGGTGGTTCGAGTCCACCTCCTCCCACAACATTCGCGGAAGTAGCTCAGTTGGTAGAGCATCAGCCTTCCAAGCTGAGGGTCGCGAGTTCGAACCTCGTCTTCCGCTCCAAATAAAAAAGCCGGTGTAGCTCAGGGGTAGAGCGCATCCTTGGTAAGGATGAGGTCATGAGTTCAAATCCCATCACCGGCTCAAACTGCATTATTTAGTTTACTCATTTAAATCATAATATTATGGCAAAAGAAACTTTCCAAAGAACGAAGCCGCACGTTAACATCGGTACAATTGGCCATGTTGACCACGGTAAGACGACTTTGACTGCCGCAATCACCAAGGTTCTCGCCGAGAGAGTCACTGGTAACGCTGACAAGGTAAAGTCTTTCGATCAGATCGACAACGCTCCTGAGGAGAAGGAGCGTGGTATCACCATCAACTCCGCTCACGTAGAGTACGAGACAGAGAAGCGCCACTATGCTCACGTAGACTGCCCAGGCCACGCTGACTACGTTAAGAACATGGTTACTGGTGCCGCTCAGATGGATGGAGCCATCCTCGTTGTAGCCGCTACCGACGGTCCTATGCCTCAGACCCGTGAGCACATCCTGCTCGCCCGTCAGGTGAACGTACCTAAGATCCTCGTGTTCATGAACAAGGTTGACCTTGTTGACGACGCTGAGATGCTTGACCTCGTTGAGATGGAAATCCGTGACCTTCTCGGATTCTACAAGTTCGATGAGAACTGCCCTATCATCCGTGGATCCGCTCTTGGAGCCCTCAACGGAGAGAAAGTATGGGAAGACAAGGTTATGGAACTCATGGACGCTGTTGACGAGTACATCCCGCAGCCTGTTCGTCAGAACGAGAAGCCATTCCTTATGCCTATCGAGGACATCTTCTCCATCACCGGTCGTGGTACCGTTGTTACAGGTCGTATCGAGACCGGTACAATCCACGTCAATGACCCGGTTGAGCTCGTAGGTTTCGGTGACGCTCCAAGAAGCACCGTTGTAACAGGTGTCGAGATGTTCCGCAAGCTCCTCGATCAGGGTGAGGCCGGAGACAATGTAGGTCTTCTCCTCCGTGGTATCGACAAGAAGGAAGTCAAGAGAGGTGAGGTTGTCGCCAAGCCAGGCTCTATCACTCCTCACAAGCACTTCAAGGCTCAGATCTACGTCCTCAAGAAAGAAGAGGGTGGACGTCACACTCCATTCCACAACCACTATCGTCCTCAGTTCTTCATCCGTACCCTCGATGTTACCGGTGAGATCACCCTTCCAGAGGGAGTCGAGATGGTTATGCCAGGCGATAACGTTGAGATCGACGTTCAGCTCATCACTCCTGTAGCCCTCAACGAAGGTCTCCAGTTCGCTATCCGTGAAGGTGGACGTACCGTAGGTGCAGGCCAGGTTATCAAGATCGAAGAGTAATTCTTCAACATACAGGACGGATGTCCATGGATTTCCGTCCTGACCACAGGGGAATAGAACAAGGGTAGTTCAGCGGTCTCCAAAACCGTCGATGTGGGTTCGAATCCTGCTTCCCCTGCTAAAATATCAAAGGTTACGATTTGGTAATTGTTTAACAGACATCGTAGAAGCTTCCAAATTACGAGGTCCATTAAATGCAAAGATGAGAAAGTTCATTAACTATTGCAAAGAGTCCTACGTGGAACTCACCAAGAAGGTCACGTGGCCAACCTGGGAAAAGCTTCAGAGCTCTGCCCTTCTGGTTATGGTCGCTACTGTGATCCTTGCTTTGGTTCTCTTCGTGGTTGACTTCGCTTTCGAGCATCTGATGACAGCAATTTACACATTGTAATTTTTTTTGATTACCATGGGTGACATGAAATGGTATGTCCTTCGGACAGCGGGAAGCAAGGAAAAGAAGGCCAAGGATTATCTTGAGAAAGAGATAGAGCGCTTTGGCCTGCAGGATCAGGTCGCGCAGGTTCTTGTTCCGGTAAAGCGTGAGATAGTAACCAAGAATGGCAAGAGGAAAGTGGTTGAGAGACTGCTTTATCCTGGCTATGTCTTGATTCAGGCACAGCTTTGCCCGGAATTGGAGTATATAATCCGCAACGACATTCCTGGAATGTCCGGTTTCCTGACAGAGAAGAGAACATCCGGATCAATGACCGAAAGAGTACCTGTGCCGATCAGAGATGATGAGGCACAGTTGATTCTTGGCAATCAAGACCAGAATGTGGACAATCCTGTCGAGACGGAAGTCAATTTTGAAGTCGGAGAGTCTGTCAAGATCACAGACGGCCCGTTCAGCGGTTTCAGCGGAACAATAGATGCGATAGAGGAAGACAGAAGCAAACTCAAAGTTATAGTTGTGATCTTCGGCAGAAAAACCCTGCTGGAACTCAGCTTTACTCAAGTAACAAAAGAATAACAAACAATTATGGCAAAAGAAGTTACCGGATTCATCAAGCTCCAAATCAAAGCAGGAGCCGCCAATCCAGCGCCTCCGGTAGGACCGGCACTCGGTTCCAAAGGCTTGAACATTATGGACTTCTGCAAGCAGTTCAATGCGGCGACACAACAGAACGCCGGAAAGATCGTGCCTGTAGTCATCACTGTCTATTCAGACAAGTCCTTCACGTTCGAGGTAAAGCAGCCACCAGTAGCCATTTCCCTCAAGGAAGCTGCCAAACTTCAGAAAGGTTCAGGCGAACCTAACAGAATGAAAGTGGCCTCCATAACATGGGATCAGGTTAAGGCGATCGCTGAAGGCAAGATGCCAGACCTCAACGCTTTCACTCTTGCGTCCGCGATGAAGATGGTCGCCGGAACAGCGAGAAGCATGGGCATCAAAGTCACCGGAAAATTTCCTGAGAACCTTTAATTTTCACATGCGAAATGAGTAGAATTACAAAAAATCAGAAAGCGGTCACAGCAAAGTACGACGCTTCCAAACAGTACACTCTTGCCCAGGCTTGTGAAATGCTGAAGGACATCACCTTCACAAAGTTCGATGCCTCAGTCGAGTTTTCCGCCAACCTTGGCGTGGATCCTCGTAAGGCAAACCAGATGATCCGTGGCGTGGTCAGCCTTCCTCACGGAACAGGTAAGGTTGTAAGGGTTCTTGTACTCTGTACTCCTGACAAGGAGAACGAGGCCAAGGAAGCCGGAGCAGACTATGTTGGTCTCGATGAATATGTAGAGAAGATCAAAGGCGGCTGGACGGACGTGGATGTTATCATCTGCACCCCTTCAGTAATGGCCAAGGTCGGTGTTCTCGGCCGTATTCTCGGTCCAAGAGGACTTATGCCTAACCCTAAGACAGGAACCGTTACAATGGAAGTCGGCAACGCTGTCAAGGACGTAAAGGGCGGCAAGATTGATTTCAAGGTCGACAAGACCGGTATTATACATGCGGCCATAGGTAAGGTTTCTTTCACCCCGGCTCAGATCTGCGAGAACGCTACGGCTCTCCTGAACGAGGTTCTGAAACTCAAGCCACAGGCTCTCAAGGGCACATATCTCAAGAGTGCGGCTATCTGCACCACTATGAGCCCGGGTATCAAGATAGATGTCAAAGCATTCACAAGCGGCAGCGCTGAGTAAAAAAGGATTTCATTATGAAGAAGGAATTGAAAGATCAGATTATTGAAAGCATCTCAGCACAACTGAAGCAGTATCCTAACTTCTATGTCGCCGACATCGAGGGACTGAATGCTGAGAACACTGTAAAGCTCCGCCGCGCATGCTTCGAGCAGGGAATCAAGCTCACAGTTGTGAAGAACACCCTGTTCGCCCATGTCCTCAAGACACTGAACAACGAGGAGATGAACCTCATTATTCCGGTTCTCAAGGGCAACACGGCAATCATGTACGCCGAGACACCTAACGGTCCTGCGAAGCTTATCAAGAAGCTTCAGAAGGAGATGGGCAAACCACAGCTTAAAGGCGCTTACGTACAGGAATGTGCGTTTGTCGGAGCCGAAAAACTCGACGAGCTCTGCGCCATCAAGTCCAGGGAAGAACTCATCGGAGACATCGTCTCTCTCCTCCAGGCTCCTATGCGCAATGTCATCTCCGCTCTCCAGAATGGCGGTGGCAGCACAATCGCCGGACTTGTCAAGACACTTTCGGAAAAAGAAGAGAAATAATAACAAACAATTTAATAAATATCAATTATGGCAGATGTAAAAGCACTTGCAGAAGAGTTGGTTAACCTTACTGTAAAAGATGTTCAGGAACTTGCTAAAGTTCTCAAGGAAGAGTATGGTATCGAGCCTGCAGCCGCTGCGGTAGCAGTAGCAGGTCCTGCGGCAGCCGCTGAGGCCGCTCCAGCAGAGCAGACTGAGTTCGACGTTGTCCTCAAGTCAGCCGGCGCAGCTAAACTTCAGGTTATCAAGGCCGTTAAGGAGGCCCTTGGTCTTGGTCTGAAGGAAGCTAAGGATCTCGTGGACGGCGCTCCTAAGACAGTGAAGGAGAAGGCATCCAAGGCAGAGGCTGAGCAACTGAAGGCTGCCCTTGAAGAGGCAGGCGCCGAAGTTGAGGTTAAATAACCCAGCTTCCCCTGGCGGGAAAATCATCAGGTTTAGAGCCTAGGCAGGCTCTAAACCTTTTTGTCGTATTAAGTTTTTCTCCATTTCCTAAAGGCAGAACATGTCAAAAAAGACTAACAACAAGCGAATAATGTTCGCTACATCAAAGATTCTGGAATATCCTGACCTTCTGGAAGTTCAGTTGAAATCATTCAAGGATTTCTTCCAGTTGGAGACTACACCTGAGAACAGAAAAAACGAAGGTCTCTTCCAGGTGTTCCAGGAAATATTCCCGATCGAAGACACGAGGAACAACTACAAGTTGGAATTCATCGATTACTTCATCGATCCACCTCAGTATTCGATTGACGAGTGTCTTGAGAGAGGGCTGACATACAATGTTCCTCTGAAGGCAAAACTCCGCCTTTCGTGCACAGATCCCGAGCACGAGGACTTTGACACAAGAGTCCAGGATGTGTACCTCGGCAACATTCCATACATGACGCCGGCCGGCACATTCGTAATCAACGGATCAGAAAGAATCATCGTCTCCCAGCTGCACCGCTCCCCTGGTGTGTTCTTCGACCAAAGCATGCACGCTAACGGAACGAAGTTATATTCAGCCAGAATCATCCCTTTCAAGGGCTCCTGGATTGAATTCGCGACAGACATCAACAATGTGATGTACGCCTATATCGACCGCAAGAAGAAGTTGCCTGTCACAACTCTCCTGCGCGCGATAGGCTTCAACTCAGACAAAGACATCATAGACATATTCGGTCTCGCCGACGAAATCGAGGTGACACCGCAGAATCTCGAGGACAACAAGGGCCGTAAACTGGCGGCCAAGGTTCTCAAGACGTGGACTGAGGATTTCGAGGATGAGGACACCGGTGAGGTCATTCCTATCGAAAGGACCATTCCTATCGTAGAGAGAGGTGAAATACTGGACGATGACACCATCGCCAAGATTTCAGACACCGACGTGAAGTCCATCCTTCTTCAGAAGGACGAGGCCAACTCAAATGAATATGCGATCATATTCAACACCCTCCAGAAGGATCCGACCAACACTGAGATCGAAGCTGTTAACTTCATCTACAAACAGCTCCGCAATTCTGAACCACCTGACGAGGCGACCGCAAGGGACGTCATCGATAAACTGTTCTTCTCAGAGAAGAGATATGATCTTGGCAACGTCGGAAGGTTCCGCCTGAACAAGAAACTTGGTCTGACGACAGATCCTGAGATCAGGGTTCTGACCAACACAGACATCATAGAGATCATCAGGTATCTCATCCAACTTATAAACTCCAAGGCGTCCGTCGATGACATCGACCACTTGAGCAACAGACGCGTGCGCACCGTAGGCGAGCAGCTGGCCAACCAGTTCAGCGTAGGTCTTTCCAGAATGGCGAGGACAATCCGCGAGAGAATGAACGTGCGGGACAGCGAGCAGTTCAACCCGATCGACCTGATCAACGCCAAGACTCTGTCTTCCGTGATCAACTCGTTCTTCGGTACCAGCCAGCTGTCACAGTTCATGGACCAGACCAACCCTCTGGCGGAGATCACACACAAGCGTCGTCTCTCAGCCCTTGGTCCAGGCGGTCTTTCAAGAGACAGGGCAGGATTCGAGGTCAGGGACGTGCACTATACGCACTACGGAAGGCTCTGCCCTATCGAGTCTCCTGAAGGCCCGAACATCGGACTTATCTCATCACTCTGCGTTTACGCGAGAATCAACCAGCTCGGATTCATCGAGACTCCATACCGTGAGGTACATGACGGAAAGGTAGATCTGACCGACAAGGGATGGCACTACATGACCGCCGAGGAGGAAGAGAACAAACTCGTGTCACTTGCCAAGGTCAAGATGGAGGATGACGGAACAATCAAGGAGGACAGAATCCAGTGCCGCCTTGAGGCCGACTTCCCTGTCGTTTCAAAGGAGCAGGTTGACTACATGGACGTCGCCCCTAACCAGATGGCCTCCGTCGCCGCATCACTTATCCCGTTCCTCGAGCACGATGACGCGCACCGTGCCTTGATGGGCGCGAACATGATGCGTCAGGCGGTTCCGCTTCTCCGTCCTGAATCCCCTATCGTGGGAACAGGCCTGGAAGAAAGGGTTTGTCTTGACTCTAGGACACAGTTCGTCGCAGAGCGTGAAGGCGAAGTGACATACGTGGACGCGAAGGAGATCAGAATCAGATACGACAGGACGGATGACGAGAAATTCGTTTCATTCGCTCCGGAAGAGACTGTATATACACTTCCTATCTATAGAAGGACAAACCAAAGTACAACCATCACTCTCAAGCCAATCGTCCGCAAGGGTGACAAAGTGACCGGGGGCCAGGTGCTTACGGAAGGCTATGCCACACAGAACGGCGAGCTTGCGCTCGGACGCAACCTCAAGGTAGCCTTCATGCCATGGAAAGGCTACAACTATGAGGATGCCATCGTGCTCTCGGAAGAGATGGTGAAATGGGATATCCTCACCTCAGTCCATGTCGATGAATATCTCACCGAAGTCCGCGAGACCAAACGTGGTATGGAGGAACTGACCTCTGATATTCCTAACGTGAGCGAGGATGCCACAAAGGATCTGGACAAGCAGGGTATCATCAGAATCGGCGCGCACATCGAGCCGGGTGACATCATGATCGGTAAGATCACCCCTAAGGGCGAGAGCGATCCTTCTCCTGAGGAGAAACTGCTCAAAGCGATCTTCGGAGACAAGGCAGGTGACGTGAAGGATGCCTCACTCAAGGCTAATCCGTCGCTCAGCGGAACAGTCATCAAGACAGCGCTCTACGCCAAAGCCGCCAAAGAGGGCAACAGAAGAGCCGCCAAAACTGATCAGAAAGCACGCCTTGACCTTATTCAGGAGGAGTTTGACAAGAAGGCCGCGAAGCTGTACGCTGATTTCTTCAAGAGACTGACCGTCCTGACAAAGGGCAAGAAGAGCGCGGGCGTCAACGACCTATACGATGTCGAGATCATCGCCAAGGGCAAGGAAATCACTGTTGAGAAACTCAAGACGATTGATTTCCAGAACATCAACTCCAGCAACTGGACTCCTGACGAGGAATCAAACCATCTCATTCAGGAACTTATCAATAACTACTGCCTGACCTACAAGGTCGCTGAAGCCGAGTGCAAGAGGCAGATGGACAAGATCAAGGTCGGAGACGAGCTTCCTAACGGAGTGATGCAACTCGCCAAGGTTTACATCGCGAAGAAGAGGAAGATCACCGTGGGTGACAAGATGGCCGGACGTCACGGAAACAAGGGTATCGTGGCAAAGATCGTCCGTCAGGAAGACATGCCGTTCCTTGAGGACGGAACCCCAGTGGACATCGTTCTGAACCCTCTGGGTGTGCCTTCACGAATGAACCTCGGACAGATCTACGAGACTGTTCTCGGATGGGCCGGAGCAAGGCTTGGCCTGAAGTTCAGCACGCCGATCTTCGATGGTGCCACCATCGAGGAGATGCGACTACACCGACAAGGCCGGCCTCCCAAGATACGGCAAGACGCATCTCAGGGACGGCGGAACAGGTGAGTGGTTCGACCAGCCTGCGACTGTCGGTGTGATCTACATGATCAAGCTGGGACACATGGTCGATGACAAGATGCACGCGCGTTCCATCGGACCATATTCACTCATCACCCAGCAGCCGCTCGGCGGAAAGGCGCAGTTCGGAGGCCAGAGGTTCGGAGAGATGGAGGTTTGGGCCCTTGAGGCATTCGGTGCTGCCAATGCCCTTCAGGAGATCCTGACCGTCAAGTCTGACGACGTCACCGGACGTTCCAAGACCTACGAGGCGATCGTCAAAGGCGATCCGATGCCGAATCCAGGCATACCGGAATCACTCAACGTTCTGCTTCACGAGCTTAGGGGACTTGGTCTCAAGGTTACTTTGGATTAATTTTCAAGAATATTGACATTCAAGAATATGCCTACTTTCAATAATAAGGAAAACAAGGTAAAGAGCAACTTCTCGACGATCAGCATCTCGCTGGCTTCCCCTGAGGACATCTCAGCGAGATCCTGCGGCGAGGTCCTGAAACCTGAGACAGTGAACTACAGGACCTACAAACCGGAAAGGGACGGTCTCTTCTGCGAAAAGATATTCGGACCTACAAAGGACTACGAATGCTACTGCGGAAAGTACAAAAGGATCCGCTACCGTGGAATCGTCTGCGACAGATGCGGCGTAGAGGTGACAGAAAAGAAAGTCCGCAGGGAAAGGATGGGCCACATCGCCCTGACCGTTCCTGTGGCTCACATCTGGTACTTCAAGTCAGCGCCTAACAAGATTTCAGCCCTTCTCGGACTTCCGGCGAAGAAACTCGAATCTGTCATCTACTATGAGAAATACATAGTGGTCAACCCTGGAGACAGCGGACTGGAGAAAATGGATCTCCTCTCAGAGGACGAGTATCTCGATGTTCTCGCAAGGCTTCCGGAAAACGATGAGCTACCATTCGATGATCCGAGAAAGTTTGTCGCGAAGATGGGCGCCGAAGGCATCTACGACCTGCTGAAGGAGACTGACATCGAAGGACTGTCGAAAGAGTTGCGCGTCAAGATGCTCAACGAGACCTCACAACAGAGGAAGGCGGATCATCTGAAGAGACTTGGAGTCGTGAAATGGTTCATGGAGTCAAGGAACATCAACCGTCCGGAGTGGATGATAATGAAAGTCATTCCTGTCATTCCGCCGGATCTGCGCCCGCTCGTTCCGCTCGATGGAGGCCGTTTCGCCACCACAGACCTGAACGACCTCTACAGAAGGGTCATCATCAGGAACAACCGACTCAAGAAACTCATCGAGATCAAGGCTCCTGAGGTCATCCTGAGAAACGAGAAGCGTATGCTTCAGGAAGCTGTTGACTCACTGTTCGACAATTCCAAGAAGTCAAGCGCTGTGAAGAGCGAATCCAACAGGGCTCTCAAATCCCTCTCAGACTCACTCAAAGGCAAGCAGGGACGTTTCCGTCAGAACCTCCTCGGTAAGCGTGTGGACTATTCAGCCCGTTCGGTTATCGTTGTAGGACCTGAACTGAATATGCACGAGTGCGGTCTGCCTAAGTTCATGGCGGCCGAGCTCTACAAGCCATTCATCATCCGCAAGCTCATCGAAAGAGGAATCGTCAAGACAGTGAAGTCCGCGAAGAAGATCGTGGACAGAAAGGATCCTGTCATCTGGGACATCCTTGAGAACGTGATGAAGGGTCATCCGGTTCTCCTTAACCGTGCCCCTACCCTCCATAGACTTGGTATCCAGGCCTTCCAGCCAAGAATGATCGAAGGCAAAGCCATCCAGCTCCACCCTCTCGCATGTACGGCCTTCAACGCCGACTTCGATGGTGACCAGATGGCCGTTCACCTTCCACTCGGCAACGCGGCAGTCATGGAGGCGCAGCTTCTGATGCTCGGTTCCCAGAATATTCTTAACCCTGCCAACGGAACCCCTATCACCGTCCCTTCACAGGACATGGTGCTCGGTTTGTATTACATCACCAAAGTCAGACCGGGAGCGAAAGGCGAAGGTATGAACTTCTATGGGCCGGAAGAGGTCATCGTCGCCTACAACGAAAAGGCGATTGACATGCACGCCGAGATCGGGGTGAGACTTCCGGTTGACAAGATGGATCCGAGCAAGGGTTACGAGATCAAAAAGACCACGGCGGGACGAATCATCGTGAACCAGTATGTTCCGGATGAGGTCCCTTACGTCAACGAGATTCTCGGAAAGAAATCCCTGCGCAAGATCATCACCGAGGTCATCAAGAGCACCGGTGTAACCAGAACAGCACAGTTCCTGGACGACATCAAGAATCTGGGTTACGACCAGGCTTTCAGAGCCGGTATCTCGTTCAACCTTGGAGATGTCATCATCCCGGCCGAGAAGGCAAGCCTTATCGAAGAGGGTTACAAGCAGGTTGAGGAAGTCAAGAACAACTATGCGATGGGCTTCATCACCAACAACGAGCGCTACAACAAAGTGATCGACCTTTGGGGTGCCATCGACAACAAACTCACAAAGATTGTCGAAAAGCAGATTTCCGCTGACCAGCAGGGATTCAACCCGGTTTATATGATGCTGGACTCCGGAGCCCGTGGTTCAACCCAGCAGATCAAGCAGCTTTGCGGTATGCGTGGACTTATGGCCAAGCCTCAGAAGTCAGGAGCGGCCGGAAGCGGAAATCATCGAGAACCCTATCATCTCCAACCTGAAGGAGCATGACGGTGCTCGAGTACTTCATCTCCACCCACGGAGCCCGTAAGGGTCTGGCCGACACCGCCCTCAAGACCGCTGACGCCGGTTATCTTACCCGTCGTCTTGTCGATGTCTCCCACGATGTCATCATCACTGAGGAAGACTGCGGCACGCTCAGAGGCCTTATCGCCACCGCCATCAAGAACAAGGACGAGATCATCGAGTCACTCGGAGAAAGAATCCTCGGACGTACTTCCGTCCACGACATATTCAATCCTCTCACCGGTGAGCTTATCATCAAGGCCGGCGAGGAGATCCGCGAGGCGACAGCCAATCTGATCGACCATCTGCCGATCGAGCAGGTCGAGATCCGTTCGGTGCTCACGTGCGAGTCCCGCAAGGGTGTCTGCGCGAAGTGCTACGGACGTAACCTTGCGACCAGCCGGATGGTTGAGAAAGGTGAGGTTGTCGGTGTCATCGCCGCCCAGTCCATCGGTGAGCCTGGTACACAGCTTACCCTGCGTACCTTCCACGTCGGTGGTACGGCATCCAGCACCGCGGCCGACTCCTCAATCGTCGCCAAATACGATGGAAAACTTGTCTTCGAGGAACTTAGGACCATCCAGAAAGTCGGTGAAGACGGTTCTGTACAGGAGATTGTCGTCAGCCGTATGACCGAGGTCAGCATCATCGACGAGAACACAGGCATCACCTACTCACACTATGACGTTCCATACGGTTCAAAACTGTACTTCAAGGACGGAGACACAATCAAGAACGGCGACCTGCTCTGCGAGTGGGATCCTTACAACGCCATCACGATTGTGGAGACCGCCGGTAAGGTTCAGTTCGACAACCTGATCGAAGGTGTCACATTCCGTGAGGAGGCAGCCGATGAATTCGCCGTCAACAAGGACAAGGTCATCATTGAGTCCAGGGACAAGACAAAGAACCCTTCAATCCTCATCCTCGACGACGAAGGCAACCAGATCAGGCAGTACAACCTTCCTGTCGGCGCCCACCTTATCGCCAACAACGGAGACAAGGTCAATGTCGGTGACGTGATCATCAAGATTCCTCGCGCCATCGGTAAGTCAAGCGACATCACCGGAGGTCTTCCAAGAGTCACCGAACTGTTCGAGGCCAGAACTCCATCATCACCTGCTATCCTTGCGGAGATCAATGGAGAGGTTCTCATGGGTAAGGTCAAGAGAGGAAACCGCGAGATCATCGTCAAGAACAAGTCAGGTGTGGAGAAGCACTACCTCGTTCCGCTTACCAAGCAGATCCTGGTTCAGGAGAACGACTACGTAAAGGCCGGAACAAGGCTTTCTGACGGTGGCATCTCCCCTACCGACATCCTCAACATCCTCGGACCTGTCAAGGCTCAGGACTACATCGTCAACGAGGTTCAGGCGGTTTACCGTCTGCAGGGTGTGAAGATCAACGACAAGCACTTTGAGATCATCGTCCGCCAGATGATGCGCAAGGTTCAGATCACCAATCCTGGCGACACTGAGTTCCTGCAGGAAGAGCTGGTTGACAAATGGGATTTCATGGACGCCAACGACAACATATTCGGAAAGTATTATGTTCTTGACGCCGGAGATTCACAAAGGTACATGGTCGGTGACATTATTGACGCCCGCGACATGAGGAACGAGAATTCTTCTCTCGAAAGGCAGGGCAGAAAGATGATGGCTGTCCGCGAGGCGAATCCTGCCACAGCCAAGCTTGTGCTTCAGGGTATCACCAGAGCGGCCCTCAGGACCAACAGCTTCATCTCGGCGGCTTCCTTCCAGGAGACGACCAAGGTGCTCAGCGAGGCTGCCATCAGGGCTCGTGTCGATCATCTCGAAGGTCTGAAGGAGAACGTCATCTGCGGTCATCTTATCCCGGCAGGTACGGGTCAGAAGGAGTTCCAGGACATCATCGTCGGCCGCAAGGACGAGTACGAGCAGGAAATGAACGAACTCTAACAAGTTCTTCAATGAATATGAAAGGCCGGCTGTGGAAGCGCTCCACAGCCGGCTTTTTTCAGTTGCTGCCTGCAATCATATAACTTAAGTCACAAACGCATACGGCCGCAAAATTTCTCCCAGACGAATTTTGCACGTTACCAAAATTTCGCCTGGGAGAAATTTATTTGCGGTAGGCCAACCACTCCAGTCGTCAGCAGCTGTCGCGGACTACGCTGACAGTCTGAATGAACTTCCTTCCGATGGGTAGGTCTGCCACGACCGTCGTCAGCAGCTGTCACGGACGATGAGGGTCGGGGCGATGAGGCGTTGGACAGGGGGGAGATCCTGATGCTTGTTCTCAATGATGTCGATCAGAACCTGGGAGGCCAGGCGGCCGATCTCCGAGAGGGGTTGCTCGATGCGGGTGATGGCGGGATCCAAAAAGTCCAGGAAACCGTTGTTGTCGAAAGAAATGATGCCCACCTGCTCCGGAATCCTTACGCCAAGCTCGCGGAAAGCGCGGATGGCACCAAGCAGGATGGTTGATGAATATGCAAACACAGCGTCATACCTTACCCCATCACTGAATATTCTCTTGACCTGATCGTAACCATTCTCGACAGAGAAAGCGTCACCCACAATTGCATATTCAATTTGCTTTTCGCTGTGGGCGCTGATGGCGTCCTTGAAGCCTCTGACACGCTCCATTGAAGGGGTCGAGCCCTCCACGCCCTGGATTGACAGGAGTTGCGGCAGCCGCGGTTGATGAGATATTCAGTCGCCATATAGCCACCGGCGTAGTTGTCGGTACAGATGTATGGTAGGGAGGTTCCCTCGAAGTAACGGTCTATCAGGACAGTAGGGATGTTGCCGGTGATCTCGTCCATCAATTCGGTCGTGTTGCCGACAGGAACAGCGATTATGCCGTCCACGCTTCTTGAGCGGAACATCATAAGGGAACTCTCGAAATCCTTCTCATTTTCCAACGAGTCGGCCAGAAGTGTGTGGTAGCCGGCGAGTTTAAGATTCTCGATCACAGTGCTCGCCAACGTGGCGAAGAACGGGTTGTCAATCCCCGGCACAGTCAGGCCAATGGTGTAGGTGCGGCTGGTACGAAGTCCTTGCGCAAGAAGATTCGGCGTATAGTTGATTCTTTTCGCCTCCGCCTGAATTATTTCAATCGCTTTCTGACTGATTCTGGAGCGTTGCGCCTTGCCTGAAAGGACTCTGGAAACTGTCGAGACTGAATAGCCGGTCTGTTCGGATATTGATTGGATTGTGTTCTTGCGCATAATTAATGTCTGTGGCGGCAAAGATAGGCAATTTTTTTATAACACTGAGAACAGTGGGAACCTTAAAAGAAAAATTTGGATATAATAGATATTATAATTATCTTAATCCGCAATAAAAAAACGTTTCATATATGAAAAAAAAATTAGTTTTCTTCACTTTATTAGTGATAACGGTCATTCTGGTCTCTTACTCTTCGCGCGGTGAGACTTCTCTTGAGCAATCAAACATTTATGCTCTTACCAATGACACAACAGTTGTCACTGTACCATGTGTCCAGGCCGTATCTGTCTGCTACTTTATCTTGAAAGACACCTCTGGCACAGAATTCCTCGCTGAAACTCCTGGATTAAAGAACGTTGATTAAGCTTCGCAAGATTCAATGGTTCAATTAAAAGAATATCTTCTCCCTATAATATTGACTATCATTATAGGGGCATGCACTGATAGTAATAACGCTGAGGAATCGAGGCTGAGTCTCAAAGGAGAACAAATTAAGGTAACGCAAGGGGATCTGTATGTCGCAGATTTCCTTGCGGTAACGGATTCTATGATTGTGTTTTCATCATACGACAGAAACGGGAATGTCAAAGTCTACAAAAAAGACGATTGCACAATCTCAGAAAGTTACACAATCCTTCGCAAAGGACGCAGCGAGAGAGAGATCAATTTTGTGTTGCCAAAATTCATCGACAGGAATATAATGGCCTTTGATAAACATGGAGCGAACGGCATCAGCAAATTTCTAAAGGTCAAACTTAGTGTTGAAAAACCAATTAACTGGTCAGTCGAGCAAACAACCTGGCTGAACGACATCCAGACATTTGGTGATTTTACGGTCATAAATGACAGTACTATAATAGCCATAGCGGGTAAATGGAAAAGTAAAGAGATTCTAAGTAGCATTGATCTGAAAAATAATTTAAGAACACCTCTGACATTCTGGATAGAAGACAAACAGCAAGCACCAGATCAAAACAAGCAAGTCCTTTATTCTGCAAATGCCCAGATAGCTTTAAACTCAGATAGAACAAAATTGGTATACGCCTGTGGCGAAGGACGATTCATGGACATAATGGGATTTGATGGCCAGAACATTACCAGCCATAATGTGGTATTAAACATTCTCCCAGAGTATGTCTATAACGGTAGGAAGACGAGTATAAGAAACAAAGAATACCGTGGTATCAAAATAGCCACAACAGACCGATATATCTATGTGACATATTCAAACACAGTAGAAAACAAAGAATATAAAGGTTATCCTGGGTACTTTAAGGACAGAATTGATGTTTATGATTGGGACGGAAACATCATCCAGCGATATGAGACAGATCAACCTTTCTATAATTTCATCGTATCAAATGATGATTCATGTTTATACACATTGTCCCATGACAATGAGACAAAAGAGCCTACACTTCTATATTATAAACTATGAAAGTCGCAAGAATTACAAAATATCTTGCACTGTTCATGATAATGGCTATGATAAGCGCTTGTCATGATTTTACTCTTTCTTGGAAAGTAAGGATATTCAAGAACACAAAAATATGCTTCCCCGCCGAACTTCTAATAGTAAACAAAGGGATAATTAGTTCCACTAAAGGTGATATGTCAGGAAAAGAAACTCTGATTATTTATTACGATGAATCAGAATGTTCAGCATGCGTAATAAATCACTTGGCAGAAAGCGTTAATAAATATAAAACAATATCTAAAAGTAATGGATGCAATGTTGTCATTCTCTTCTCTCCTTTACCCGAAAATGCTCAGGAAGTTTTGATAAATCTTATAGATGCTCACCTAAATTTTCCTATTTATATTGACCAATACGGAGAATTCAGATCATTGAACCCAAGAATACCTGATGACAAAAGATTCCATAGCTTTCTTCTAAATAAGAATGGTTACCCAATTTATGTAGGGAATCCACTTAATAGCCAAAAGTTATTTGACATATTCATAAAAACACTTGAAACGTATTCCACTGAATAATCAGCAATTAATATGTTATTTAGACATCCGTACGGGAAGCGTTAAACATTACTCCACTCAAGAGTATCCTTAAGTGGAGTTATATTTTGTCAACGATTTAACTGGTGTAACCTATCGAACCGCAACCTTGTTGAGGAAGCACTGGATGGTGTTCTCCATTAGGCAGCAGATGGTCATCGGGCCGACTCCGCCAGGAACAGGGGTGATGACAGAAGCTTTCGGCTCGACGGAGGCGAAGTCCACATCACCGCAAAGCTTGCCGTTCTCGTCAAGGTCCATTCCAACATCGATCACGGCGGCACCGTCCTTGACCATATCACCGGTCACGAACTTGGCACGGCCTATGGCCACAACAAGGATGTCTGCCTGACGTGTGATTTCAGAAAGGTTCTTCGTCTTTGAATGACAGACTGTTACCGTAGCGTTCCTGTCAAGGAGAAGTTTGGTGATCGGGAGGCCGACGATCTGGCTGCGGCCGATCACGACAGCATTCTTTCCGGCAATCTCATAATTGGCATCCTCAAGAAGCCTTATGATTCCCATAGGGGTGCAAGGGACAACGCAGGAGGAGTTCGGTCTCTTCTGCCAAAGGGCGGCGGTGTTGAGCGGGTGAAAGCCGTCAACGTCCTTGGACTGGGCTATGGCCTCGATCACTTTCGGCTCGCTGATCTGCTTCGGGAGAGGAAGCTGGACGAGGATGCCGTCAACTGTGTCATCGGCGTTGAGCTCGGCGATCTTGTCGAGGAGTACCTGCTCAGGGGTGTCGGCAGGCATCCTGACTGTGGTGTTCCTGATTCCTACCACGTCACAGGCCTTGGCCTTGTTCCTGACGTAGGTCTGGCTGCCGGGGTCGTCTCCCACCAGGATCACGACCAAATGAGGGACTCGGCCATATTTTGCAGGGAATGTGGCCACCTGCTCGGCCATTCGGGCCTTTAACCTGGCCGCTAAATCTTTTCCAGATATTGTCATAACATTTGTACCTCGCTAAAAGGTTATTACTAATTGAAAAAACTTATCTCACGTTCAAAGTGCCTACCACGACAATCTATTCACGTTACCCTCTCCCTAAATCCCTCCCCTCGGGGGAGGGGATGTGCTTAGCACACCCCTTAGGGCCTTTTTACGTTACCCCCTCCCTAAATCCCTCCCCTCGGGGGAGGGGATGTGCTTAGCACACCCCTTAGGGCCTTTTTACGTTACCCTCTCCCTAAATCCCTCCCCTCGGGGGAGGGACTTACTTTCACCCTTTCACCGCAAGCGGTGAAAGGGTGAGATTTATAACTACAGGACAAGATGCCCGATGTCGGAACGGTAGAAGAGGTTGTCGCAGTGAATCTTACGGACGGCGGCGAGGGCTTTGTCACGGGCCTGGCGGAGGGTTTCACCGGAGGCGACCACCATCAAGACACGGCCACCGGAAGTCACCAGAGACTTGGCACCGGATTCCGGATCTGTGACCTCCCTGGTTCCCATCTGATAGATCCTGACCGACGGATCAGCCAAAGCCTCATCCAAACCGGAGATCGCAAAGCCTTTCTCGTAAGAGCCCGGATAGCCTTTCGAAGCCATCACAAAGCCGAGAGTCTGCTCGGAAGACCACTTGATCTCCGGCATAAGCTCGGCGGATGAAAGCCTTGCGCCCTCCACGGAATCAGTCCCCTCCGGAGCGTTCACCGACATTCCACCATCAGCGATGGCTGAGAATATGTCGTAGATGTCTGACTCCAGACGAGGCAGAACCACCTCAGTCTCAGGATCTCCGAAACGGCAGTTGAACTCGATGACCTTGATGCCGGACGGAGTCTTCATCAGGCCACCGTAAAGCAGCCCTTTGAACGAGCAGCCTTCGGCGACCATAGCGGCGGCAGTCTTCTTCATAATGTTCTCAAGGGCATATTCCTCATCCTCGGCGGTGATGACCGGAACCGGTGAATATGCTCCCATACCTCCTGTGTTAGGCCCTTTGTCTCCCTCGAACGCTCTCTTGTGATCCTGGGCGATGGCCAGAGGGAAGACCTCCTTACCGTTCACAAAGCACATGAACGAGAACTCGGGGCCGGTGAGATATTCCTCGACCACGACCTTGCCCTTGCCGAATTTGTCGTCCAGGAGCATATCCTTCAGAGCCACCTTGGCGTCGGAGAAGGTCTCCGGGATGACGACTCCCTTGCCGGCGGCCAGCCCGTCATATTTCAGGACAATCGGGAAGGTGTGTCTGCTGACATATTCAATGGCATCATCGTAGTTGTCGAAGGTCTTGAAGGCGGCGGTCGGAATGTCGTACTTCTCCATCAGCCGTTTCGCGAAATCCTTGCTGGACTCGATGCGGGCGGCTGCGGCGGAAGGTCCGAATATCCTCAATCCAGCCTTTTCGAAGGCATCGGCGATTCCGGCGGAGAGAGGGACTTCCGGCCCCACAACCGTCAGGTCAACACCGTGTTCCTTCGCGAACTCCACAAGTTCAGGGATCTGTGTCTCCTTGAGAGGAACGCACTCGGCCTGGGCGGCGATCCCGGCGTTCCCAGGAGCGCAGAATATCTTGCCGACACGTCTGGAGCGGCTCAAAGCGTCCACGATGGCGTGCTCGCGGCCACCGCTACCGACAACCAGCACGTTCTTGGTCAGGAAAGAGTCCAGCATTATGGTCTTGCCGTCACTCTTGTTCGTTGATTCGAAATGAAATACTCGCATAGAGATCAATTATTCACACTTACTAATCATTTAATATTCAATTATTTCAAGCATTCTCTTTAGTCGGAATCCGCCAAAGGGAAACGGCTAACTCACTGATAATAAAGGCTTTGCAGATAACATGCTGACTTTCAACGAAATCGTCATCTTCCTGGTTCTGTTTTCGGGACCACGAGTATGGCATTTTGCTTGATTGTCAAACAGTTATCTGCCACGAAGATGATATTAATGTTTGAAATGACGTTCTCCGGTGAAGACCATTGCGATGCCAAGCTCGTCGCATTTCTTGATGGAATCCTCGTCGCGGACGGATCCGCCAGGCTGCACGATGGCTTTCACGCCGTACTCGGCGGCCAGGGTCACGCAGTCATCGAACGGGAAGAACGCATCGGAAGCCAGAACGAGACCGGCCTTGCGAGCGGCCTCCTTAGGGTCAACGGCAACGCCTGTCCTGGAGGTTTCCTCCTCGGCCAAAGTGGCGGCTGCCTGCTTCAGGGCAAGCTCGGCGGAGCCCACACGGTTCATCTGGCCGGCTCCCACTTCCGTAGATCATTCCGGCCTTGCCGACGGTGATGGCGTTGGACTTGACATGCTTGACAATCCTCCAGGTAAAATTCAGATCGACAATCTGCCCTTCGGTCGGCACAGCCTCGGTCACAGTCTGCGAAGCGGTCACCGGTACGATTGTAAGATCTTGATTCTGAACCAGAAGCCCGCCGTTGACGCTGACACACTGCATCTGCTCCTTGACAGAGCCTTCCATATTCACTTTAAGGACACGCAGGTTCTTTTTGGCGCGGAGAAGCTCAAGGGCATCAGGTGCGAATGACGGAGCCATCACGATTTCAAGGAAGATCGGCTTGAGCAGCTGCGCAACCTCAAGGTTGACCTCACGGTTGAACGCCACGATACCTCCGAAGATGGAGGTCTTGTCTCCCTCGTAAACCTTCTTCCACGCATCCACGACATCGGTTCCAAGGCCGGCTCCGCACGGATTCATGTGCTTGAGGCCAACGGCGAAAGGCTCGTCGAACTCACGGACGATGTTGAGGGCGGCGTTGGCATCCTGGATGTTATTGTAAGACAACTCCTTGCCGTTCAACTGCTCGGCGGTGGCCAATGAATATGGAACCGGCTTCAGGGTCTTGTAGAACTTGGCCTGCTGGTGAGGGTTCTCACCGTAGCGGAGATTCTGGCAGATGTCATATTCAAGGAACAGCTTCTCCGGGAGACCGGCCTGGGCGCGCATATAGGTCGCGATCGCGCTGTCATATTCAGCGGTGTGGGTGTAGGCCTTGGCCGAGAGTTTGAGACGGGTCTCCGGGGTCGTGTCGCCAGTGGCCTTGATCTCGGAGATGACGGTCGCGTAGTCCTCCGGGTTGACTACCACTGTGACCGAGGCCCAGTTCTTGGCGGCGCTGCGAAGCATTGACGGGCCTCCGATGTCGATGTGCTCCACGGCATCCTCCATCGTGACATCCGGTTTGGCGATCGTCTCACGGAACGGATAAAGGTTGACGCAGACGAGGTCGATCTTCTCGATTCCGTTGTCCTCTAATTGTTTCAGATGATCAGGAATATCCCTGCGGGCGAGAAGGGCTCCGTGGATCTTAGGATGAAGGGTCTTCACACGGCCGTCGCAGATCTCGGGGAATCCCGTGACATCGCTCACACTGGTCACAGGCAGACCTGCCTCTTTCAACATCTTCATTGTGCCGCTGGTGGAAAGGATTTCCCATCCGAGCGACACGAGTTCCCGGGCGAAATCAACGACACCCGTCTTGTCACTTACACTGATTAAAGCTCGCATAATATACGTTTCTCGCAGGCAGGCAATTACCTCGCAAAAAATTATCTCACGTTCACGCGGCGATTGCCCACCGCACTTATTCACGTTACCCCTTCCCCGAATCCCTCCCCTCGTGAGAGGAACTTACCTCGCCTGTGGCGAGAATGGTACGGGGTTATCTTTCCATAATGCGCTTCAGATGACAGAGCATCAGCTTGCCGTCCGAGTCACGGAGGTGCATTCCGTTGCCCTCGCACCATTTCCAGTACTTGCAGTCGGCGCAGTCGTCTTTCCGCATCCAGCTCCGGTCACGGTAAGGTTGGAAGCGATGCTCCCAGACATCCATAAAATCATCCTCGTAGATGTTGCCCTGGTGATAGTCCGAACGGATGCTCGTGCAGGCGGAGATCGAACCGTCAACCAGCACGGAACCGACAGTAACACCGGCCTGGCAGGAATAGAAATGATCCCTCACATCACCCTCATAAGGGCCGAGGAAGCCTTCGCAACCATAACTGGCCTTGATCCTCCCCTCCTTTCTGGTCTCCTTGATGAAATCCAGCATCCCACGGAACATCTCCTGCGGGAGCTGAAGATCCGGATTCAAAGCGGCGCGGCCTTGCGGGAATATGGAGAAAAGCCTCCATTCCTTCAGTCCGAGTCCAATCAGAAATTCTTTCAGCTGAGGAAGTTGCGAATAGTTCCTACGATTTACACACGTCACGACATCAAAGGCTATTCCTGACCGGACAGCCATCCTGATCGTCTCAGCGGCACGCGTGAAACTGCCCTCACGCCCACGAAGCCAATCGTGGTTCTCCTCCAAGCCGTCCAGGCTGACAGTCATAGAATGAAGACCGGCTCCGAGGAGACGAGAGAATCTTTCCGCCGTCATCCCGAAGCCATTCGTAACCATTCCCCACGGAAATCCACGGGAATATATTCCTTTGCCGCATTCCTCCAAGTCCGCGCGCATCGTCGGCTCTCCGCCGGAGATGATGACGAAAACCTTGTGGGGATCCGTCTTGGCGGCGATGGAGTCCAGCACCTTGAAGAAGTCCTCCTTCGGCATGTCCGGAGTGGCGGCGACCTGCTTGCAGTCGCTTCCGCAATGCTGGCAACGGAGATTGCATCGGAGCGTACATTCCCAGAAGAGCTGCCTCAGAGGATGTTCCTCCTCCTGAGACTTGCGCATCGACCTTGCGATGTCAAGCGCGATTCTTCTTCTGATCGAAAGTCCGTCCATCCGTTACTCGCTCTTCTTCAAAGTCCTTGTGCCTTTAAGAGCAAACTCACCCTCGTACCAGTTGCCGCTGCCGCCTTTCAGTTTCTCAGCCGTGACTGTCAGACTGTCCCGCTTGAAGGAGCCGTTGGCATCTCCGTCAACGTCATCGAAATAGAACTTGACCTCATTCATCGGCCAAACCCCATCATAAGCACCTACAGCCTTTCCGTTCTCGTCGGTGAAGAGAGTGTCTTTGTCGTAAGTCAATTGTTTTGAAGGAACGACGCGGATGCCTTTGATTCCCTTTCCGCTTTCGTCCAAAACCGTCAGATCGACCTTGAAATCACAGGATGGCACACCGTACTCACAACGATTACTCCAGATGTTGTCTTCACAGCCGGAGAATCCGAGCATCGAGAGCAGTGCCGGGCCGATGGCCGCGGTCAGTTTAGCAAATGATTTTTTCATAATTCTGAAGCTTTAATCATTTCAACCAAATCTTGCTATTTCAAATTCCTTGCAGCAAAAATCACAAAAAATCCGCCACGACTGACTAAAGCAAATGAATATCCACACCCGGCTTGTCGGTCACGCGGCCGATGACGGTCGCCTTGTCCCCGTAGCCGGCAAGTATGTCGATGGCCTTCTGAGCCTCGGACTCATCCAAAGCCAGAACCATTCCGACCCCCATGTTGAATATGTTGAACATCTCCCTGTGGGGGATGTTGCCGTACTTCTCCAGGAAGCGGAAGATCGGAAGGATCGTCCAGGAACCTTCATTCACCTCGATTCCTTGGCCTTCGCGGAGGATTCTCGGGATGTTCTCGTCGAAGCCGCCGCCGGTGATGTGGGCGACTCCGTGCACGTCGCAGTTGCGGATCACGTCCAGAACCTGCTTCACGTAGATCCTGGTCGGAGTCAGGGCGACAAGGCCGAGCGGCTGGTCGGACTCCAGTTCAGGATAGACCTTGAACAGATCCAGATTATTGTCGGAGAAGATCTTGCGCACGAGGCTGAAGCCGTTGCTGTGGACTCCGGTGGAGGCTATTCCCACAAGGACATCCCCAGCCTTGACCTTCGTGCCGTCAATGAGTTTGGATTTCTCCACGACACCCGTGGTGAAGCCCGCGATGTCATATTCACCGTCCTCGTACATTCCAGGCATCTCGGCGGTCTCTCCGCCCACGAGGGCGCATCCGGCCTGACGGCATCCGTCAGCGACTCCGGCGACAATCGCCTCTACGACCTCCGGACGGGTCTTTCCCTGGGCCACATAGTCAAGGAACACAAGCGGTTCCGCTCCCTGGGCCAGAACGTCGTTCACACACATCGCCACGGCGTCGATGCCGATGGTGTCGTGCTTGTCCATCGCAAACGCCAGCTTGAGTTTCGTGCCGACTCCGTCCGTCCCGCTGACCAGAACCGGCTCCTTGATGTTCAGTTTTGAAAGATCGAACATTCCTCCGAACGATCCGATATTTCCCATCACGCCGAGCCTGTCGGTCGACGCCACGTGCTTCTTGATCCTGCGGACAACGTCGTAGCCCGCCTCAAGGCTCACGCCCGCCTTCTCGTAATCAACTGCCATAATATATGATTCCTATCATCTCTCGCAAGTAGGTAATTACTTGTTGAAAAAAACTTTATCTCACGTTCGCAGGTGATTACCCACCCACCATCATTTACGTTACCCCTTCCCTAAATCCCTCCCCTCGGGGGAGGGACTTACTTTCACCGCAAGCGGTGAAGAATTATCACTTTATATTCTTTTATAAATATAATCATTCAGTTGGTCTGCCTATATTCTTCCAACTAAAATTTATGTTCCTCGTTGACCTCCTCGATGCTGGAGTAGAGGGCGGTCGGGTAGTTGCCGTTGAAGCAGGCCAGACAAAGGTCACTGCGGTGGCCGGCCTCGAAAAGGCCATCCTCGGAAAGGAACGCCAACGAGTCGGCCTCGATGGCCTGACGGGCCTGCTCCAGGTTTCTGGAATAGCAAAGCAGCTCCTTGTGGGTGGACATATCCACACCATAGAAGCACGGATTCTTGATCATCGGACTGGCGATCCTCATATGAACCTCCTTCGCCCCGGCCTCGCGGAGCATCCGCACGATCCTCAGGGACGTGGTTCCGCGGACTATCGAGTCGTCCACCAGAATTATCCTCTTGTCCTTCACGATGCTCCTGACCGGCGACAGTTTCATCTTCACACCTTTGTCCCTCATCTCCTGCGACGGCTGGATGAAAGTCCTGCCGATGTAGCGGTTCTTGATGAGTCCCATCTCGTTAGGAAGTCCGCTCGCCTCGGCGTAACCGGAGGCGGCGCTCAGGCTGGAGTCCGGAACCCCGACCACGATGTCCGCGTCCACGTGCGACTCCCGGTAGAGGATCTTTCCGCTCTCTTTCCTGAAAGAATGGACGTTACGGCCTTCGATGTCGCTGTCCGGGCGGGAGAAGTAAATATATTCCATGGCGCACATCGCGTGACGCTGGTAGTCTGAATATTTCTGGCTTCTGATGCCGTGATGGTCGATCGTGACCACCTCGCCCGGCTCCACGTCGCGGACAAACTCCGCACCCACGACGCTGAACGCGCAGGTCTCGCTGCTGAGGACATAGCCGTCGCCGATGCGCCCGATGGACAGAGGCCTCAGACCGTACTTGTCCCTCATCGCATAGATCCTGTGATTGGTCATCACCATAAACGCAAAAGCCCCTTCAATCATATTCAGGGCCTCCATGATAGGGATGATTCTCGGGCTGTTCCTTTCGACCGGCTCCTTCTTGATGAGGTGGGCCAGGATCTCGCTGTCGGATGTGGACTGGAAAAGGCTGCCGCGATCCTCCAGGTACTTTCTCAACTGGGCGGAATTGACCACGTTGCCGTTGTGGACAAGGGCGAAATCACCACTGTTGTGCCTGAAGAGAAACGGCTGGACATTCTCGATGCCGCCACCGCCATGGGTGGAGTAGCGCACGTGGCCGACCGCCATATTTCCGTGGAGAGATCCGAGATTCTCGCTGTTGAAGACTTCGGTCACGAGCCCGAGTCCCTTGACCCGGTGAAGTTCTCCATTATCGTTGACCGAGACGATTCCGCAGCCTTCCTGGCCGCGATGCTGAAGGGAATGGAGACCGTAGTAGGTCACCTCGGCGGCGTGGGGCACGCCCCAGACACCGAACACCCCGCATTCTTCTTTAAGTTCCTTTGAAAACATATTCCTTTCGCGGACTAAGTAATCATTAAAAAGTAACTTGAACAATTTGTATATCTTTATGGTCTATATTTCTTTTCTCATCAGTCATGTGCCACCGGCACACTCCTTCTTCCAAAAGAAATCTATCCTCATAAATCTGACACAAAATTTAGTTCAACTTATTTTTTAACGCTTACTAAAGCACAAATATAACGAATTATTCGCCTTGGGACAAAAGAAACCCGTGAGGTGAAGCTTTCTTACTTTCCCTCACGGATTAAACCGTTCTTTATGAATATTTCTGACCAGATCAATAAGTCACCTGCTCCGACGCGTCGCTCTCGGAGTTAAGCTCACTTATGGCGGTCACCAGATAGGTTCCTTTCGACGGAAGGCTAAACTTCTTGTCCTTTGTCGTCCCGACCAATGTCGTCTTCTTCTTGGTTCCGTCCAACTTGTAGACGGCGAACATCGGGCCCGCGCCGGTCCAAGTCAAGGCGGAGCCATCGACTTTCACCCCGGTCGGAGCGTCAGGTTTCTTCTCGTCAGCGGCGAGGAGGTAAGGGATCAGGGTCTTTGTCCCGAACGCTCCCTTGACAGCGTCCGTTATCCCGATCTTATTTTCCGTCAAGCTTTTGGCACTGTACACGAGAGCACCCTCAACCCGTTTGATCTGGGCGGCGTAGTTGTACTGGCTGTAGAACGAGGACGTGGTCTTGAAGTCCGGATTGGAAGCGTCCGCAGCGAAGTTGTAGATCCCGTAGCCTGCCATCAGATGGCTCTTGAACGCATTGTCAACGAACCACTTGATCCTTGTCTGGAATGTTACGACACTGTAGTACAGCTGAGGGATAAGCACATCTATCCATCCGTTGCGGGTCCAAGTGGCGACATCGGCGAACAAAGCGTTGTAGTTGTTGTCATAGTTGCCTTGAGGGCTGACGGAGAAAATCACTTCCGGACGGGTCTGGACAATCACATTATGGATCTTTTCGATCGCCTTGGTGACATTGGCGCGCCTGAAATCCTCGATCTTTGAATATCCGGAACCATATTTGGCATATTCAGCAGCATCATTCAGAGACTCGCCTTTTTCCAATGACGGATAGAAATAATCATCCATGTGAAGGCCGTCCACATCGTATTTTGTGATGATTTCCTTGACAATGGCGGCGATCCTGTCCTGAACCTCCGGCAGAGCCGGATTATAGACACGGATCTTGTTGTAGTCCTTGACCATCGAGGCTGGAATCTTAGGATCCAATGCTGGAAACTCAGCCGAGGCGGAACCTCTCGTCTCGACACGGTAAGGATTGATCCAAGCATGGAACTGCATCCCACGGGCGTGGGTCTCGTCAATCAGGAACTTGAGGACATCGTAACCCGGATTCTTGCCGACCGTGCCTGTTATGGTCTTGCTCCAAGGCTCATACTGAGACTCATAGTAAGCATCAGCCTTGGACCGGATCTGAAAGAACACAGCATTGATGCCGCACTCCTGGAACAAGTCAAGGTAGTCCGTGTACTTCTTCTTCTGTGAAGCCGCGTCGTGCGCACCCATAGGCCAGTCCAGTTCCCAGACAGTGGCCACCCAGACACCTCTGAGTTCCTTCCTCGGAAAATCGACCTTGACCGGATCAGTCGTGCCACCGCCTCCGGTGCCTCCTCCGCCAGTGGAGCCGCCAGGCTTAAAAGGTTGTTCTTCCTTTCCGCAGGCGAAGAAGGCCACACTCAGAAGCGTGTACAAAAATATTCTTGCTAATCTTTTCATTTCCGCACCGATCAGTCGTCAAGAGCCACCTTTATCGGGAACTCGCAGATCGCGAATCCAGAGTCGCAGCGGGCAGCGAACAGGTAAAGCTTGCTGTCCTTTCCGGCCGCGTCCTTCTCAATGTAGTAGTTGAGATTAGTTCCCGGAGAGATGCTCTTGCCGCCACCAAGGATGAATGAATATACCGGCTTGCAGTCACCCTCCTCAAATTTGGCAAGGCAGTCAGTCAAGGTGTCCCCTCCCTTCGTGATGTCATAGACGTTCATCGTCGGAGTCACTTCCTCGGTTCTGCCGGCAGTCATTGTGACCAGATAGCGTTCGTCATTGAAACTGATTATCTGGCAAGCGGTTGACTGAGCGGCCACGCTGGTGGATTTAAGAGCGTACTGGACAGACATCGACTCGTCCACAATCTTTGGAGCCATATAGATTCCGCCGAAAATGTAGCTGTCGGTTCCCCAAATCCTGTTGACAGTAATGTAGGAGTTAGCCTTGGAGTCTGAGCCAAGAACCGTGGCGCTGGCAGGATCGATCTCCTTCCAGTTCCTGATGGTGAACCTCAGGACATCCGTGGAGCCGTTGTTGCCGAAGAATACATAACCGTTACCGTTCTCGTCAAGATTGAACGAGGCGTTGTCACCGTGCCTTGAGTTGGCACCGTCGATTGTGTCAAGCGTCACATTCAGAATCACTTCCGGAGCGGAAGCCGGAGTCTCGTAGTAGTAAATCTTCAATGGGGACCATTTGCCGCCACCTGAAAGGTTGCTCACATAAGTGTGGCCCTTGATCACGGCTCCGCTATGAATCGGGAAAGTTCCGCCGCTCACACCCTCGTTGTTCAGCATAATCGGTTCGATCTTGCCTTCCTTCAGGTCGGAGACCTTCAGCAGATGAGGATTCGTGCCACCCTTTCTGGAGACCACGAGTACATATTCACCGTCAAATCCGGCCCAGCGGGTAGTTCCTGAGTTGAAGTGCTCGTAGGTGTTGTTGGTGGCGGCGCAGAAGCCGTAGGTCTTCACCTTCTCCCAATCCGCTCCGAAGACAGGAACCTTCTTCCTGACACGGATAAAGTAGTCCTTGTAGCGGTTGTGGTTCTTGATCCTGAGGATCTGTGTCTTCTCCGTGGTCTCCTCGTCCATTGAGAAATCAAACACATCGCTCTCAAGGACCGCGCCCTCGGAGAGCGTGGCCTTAACCTTCAGCTGGGAAAAGTCCGTCTCCGGGACTATTCTCTTGAAGTCAATCATCTTGTTGTACTCGTCGATGCGTCCCTCCATCACGGTCGCGCCGTCGGCTCCCGCATTGACAATACTGATCGCCGAGATCTCGGTGTCATACGGCTGCTCAACCTGGCTCGGCAGTTCTTTCTCACAAGAGACAAAGCCTAAGGCCAGCAATGCGAGGGAGAGTCTTATTATCTTTTTCATATTATCTGTCATTCTGATTATCAGTCATTAATTCGATGATTCAGGCCAACCCTCCGTCTGGGTGAGCTTGTAGCCTTTGTTGGAATAGTCCGTGATGGTGTTGGAACCGACCGGAGTGAGATAAGGGTTGATGTTCGGAACATTGAGGAAAGGAAGCCTGCCCTTGTTCTCGGCCGGATAAAAGAATCCAACCATCTTGGCTCCGTTCTTACCATCGAAGGTGATGAGGTCACCTGACGCTGTCATCACCCGGATCTTGCCTTTGTTGTCGGCAACGAGGTCATCCGGACATTCGGCAGGGAAATTCACCCATGTGCCTGAAAGCAGGTCAGCATTGGCGTCCGTGTCCATATATTCAAGTTTCTTCCACCTTCTGAGGTCGATGATCCTTGAGTGTTCGAAAGCGAACTCCATCCTGCGCTCACGCCTGATCTCCCAAAGGAGAGCCGGGACATCGGAATCCCTTGACGGATCGTCAGGAAGAGCGGCCAGTTCCATCGGTGCGGTCTTCTGAACTCCTCTTTTGACAGCGTCCTGAGCGAGAGGACGGTTGCGGATCTTGTTGACGGACAGATCGATGTCTTCCTGTGTCACAGAACCGGCGCCGAGAGTGAAAAGCTCAGCCTTGGCCTCGATCCAGTTCAGAAGCACCTCGGCGTACCTGAGGACAGGATAGCCGTTGAGGTTGTTCACGGAAGTGTACTCCACATCCGGCGCGCCCCCCTTGACCTCAAGATACTTCAAGGCCGAACGAGGGATGAACTTGACTGGATACAGGTAGCAACTCTTGGACTTGACCGTCGGCTTATGGTAGAATGAAGCCTCAAAGCGGGAGTCTCTGGTCTTGATAAGGTTGGCCAGGGAGAAATCCTTGGAGTTCTCCACAGACGAAGTCTGCCAGTCCTTACCGTCGACACAGACGAAAGACTTGATGAGAGAGAGGTTCGGGCCGACAGATCTGGACTCACTCACATTGCTGTAGGAGGCGACGCAATGGGTCACACCCTGCGCGGCGTCATATTTCCTGTAAAGAATCACATCCTTGCTGGAAGAAAGATCCTTGGAGCCGAAGAGCGAGCGGAAATCGAGTGTGATGTCGAAGCGTCCGCTGTTCATCACGATGTCACCGGCGGCGACAGCCAGATTGAAGAACTTGGTGGCCTGAGAAGGATTGTTGTAATAATACTTCTGCCAGCTGCCTTCGTAAAGGGCCCAGCGTGACACAAGGGCGGCGGCGACATAACGGTTGATGTTCTGCGCGCCGTCATTGAGTCGGATGTTCGCAAGAGCATATTCAAAGTCGTCATAGACATTGTCCATCACCTCGTTTCTCGGAGTCCTGTCCTTATAGAGGTCATCCAAGTCGGAGGTCTTCACAACATGGTCATAGTAAGGGACATCCCCATAGGTGTTGACAAGACGGGCGAACTCCAGACCCCTGTAAAGCCGGGCGATTCCCATCCAGTGGGAATATTCCTCCGCCGAAAGGATGTCCTTCATCCTGCTGTCGATCCTGTCAACCATGATGTTGGCCCGGCGGATCCACTTGTAGTTGCCATCCCATCCGGTCGAAGTAGGCACGGCACGGGTAAACTGAGCCTGGGTGGAATAGTTCACAACGTCATCGTTGAACGTGTAGTCAAGCAACGGAGCCGAGGAGTGTGACCAGCCAGTTCCATAACCCTCGAAATAGTGAAGATAAAAACTGTTGGAATAGAGACGCACTTTTTCGGCGCTGACCCAATATGACTCGTCCTCCGCAACGGTCGGGGACGGACGGTCAAGAACCTCGTCACAGGCGCTGAAAAGCAGCGCAAGTCCTGCGATTACTGAAAATATCTTGAGTTTCATAATCTTTGCCATAATTTAGAAGGTTAACTGAAGACCAACCGAGGCCGACTTGAAGGTAGGGGTACCCACACCGGTTCTCGTCAGGTTGTAGCTTGTGGTGTTGAACATTGAGTAGCCCGTGATGGCCTCAGGATCGATCGGCAATCCTCTGAGATGGTCGAAGGTGAAGAAGTTCTCAAGCGAGACGTAAGCCCTCACCTGATTGAGGCAGACCTTCTTCAGGAGCTTCTGCGGAAGCGAGTATCCAAGAGTGATGTTCTTGATTCTGAGGTAGGCCATATTCAGCAGATACTTGCTTTGCACCTGCATCGTGAAGCCGGCGTTGGCTCCGCCGAGGTCCCAGGCGCGAGGATAGAAGGCGTCGGTGCGGTCCTCTCTCCAGTAATCGGTGGTAAAGGTCTTAGGGAGAGCGCCTTCCTTTGCGCTGTAGCCAGGAATGGCAAGCTGTCCGCCTCCCCAGATCTTGCGCTGGCCGATACCCTGGAAGAAGATGGAGAAGTCGAATCCCTTCCAATCTGTGCCGAGTCTGAAACTATACTCGTAGCGAGGGGTTGTGTTGCCGATCACCACGCGGTCTCCAGGATCTCCGTTCGTGCCGGATCCGGAAGAGATGTAGCCATCTCCGTCAATGTCCACGAACTTCACGTCGCCAGGGCTGCACACAAGCTTGTCACCGTTCTCGAACTGAACCTGATAGACAGGGTATTTCGCGGTCTGCTTGTTGGTGGAGTGGATCGTGCCCCGGTAGATCACGTTGACCCTTTCGATCCTGCCGTCAGCACCGTAAACGAAATCATCCTTCTGGTAGAGACGGTCTGTGACATAGCCGTAGATGTCGCCGTAGCGGCGGCCTGTCGAGTAGGCATTGCCGAGAAGGCGGTCCTCCCAAGGGGTAGCCCAGTCCGCGCCCTTCGTGATCTTCGTGGTCGCGTCAGCCAAGGAGGCGGTGAAGTTGATTCCAAGGCCATTGGAGAACCTGTGGCTGAAATCGAACGCGATTTCCCAACCGTTGGTGCGAAGGTTGCCGTAGTTGCCCTTAGGCGCGGAGTCTCCGAGTGTCGAAGGAAGGGTCTCGCCAGGGATGATCATATTCTTGGTGTCCCTGCGGTACCAGTCGAACGTGAGACCTATGCGGTTGTCCCAGAAGCGGAGGTCCGTTCCGAAGTCAAGGGTCTCGATCATCTGCCAGGTTATGTCGCTGTCCACAAGCGAAGGTGTGTCGTATTTGGTGACTTTCTGTCCGTTGCCGCCGATCCAAGAGGACTGTCCGCCCGCAAGGATGGACTTGTAGAGGTTGCTGGAGACAGACTGGTCGCCGACGCTACCCCAGGAAGCCCTGATCTTACCGAAGCTCAGAACCGGCTTCACCGGCTCAAGGAAACTCTCGTTTGTGAATATCCAGCCGGCGGAGAATGACGGGAACCATTTCCACTGAAGGTCTGTCGGGAACTTGTGCGAGCCGTCACGGCGAAGGTTCGCCTCCATGAAATACCTGTTGCCGAACGAGTAGTTCACACGTCCGAAGAAGCCAAGCCTGCCAGACCAGTCCCTGGATCCGTCGGCGAACTGGTCACCGGTGGCGGTGGCGAACTGAGGGTTGTCCGGGACGGTGAGACCGTTCTTTCTTACCGTGTAGGAACTCCACTTGCCGGCCACCAGATTCATACCGAGCATGAACTTGAAGTCGTGACGGTTGTCCTCACCAAGGGCGAGGTGGTAGGTCGTGTAGGCATTGATGGTGTTGTTGTCATCGTTGCGCGAGTAATTCCTGACATAGTCGGACTTCTCGCTGATGTTGGAATTGAGGTACCTGTTGACAGGGAAGGTGTAGGCCGGCATTCCTCCGGACTCGACAACCTGACCCTCTTCGTTGACATAGACCTGACTGCCGTTCTCCACCCAGGCTGTCGGGGAGTACCAGTGCTGTCCGGCCTCGAAATAGACCACGGAATTGTTCCTGTCGGTCATCTGCCTGTCATAGGTGTAGTCAAACTGGAAGTTCCAGTTCTCGGTGAAATTGATGGTCATACCGAGATTCATGTTGAAGTACTTGTTCCTCAGGCTGTCGGTGTTGCCCGCCATCAGCTCGTACGCCGGTTCCTGCAGATAGTGGTCCCTCTCCATAACTCCGATCGGGAAGAGAGGACTCCAGCGGTAGAGATAAAGCCAAGGGTCAGCCGAGGTCGTACCCACTCCCGGATACCGCTTGTAACGGTCCGAATAGATGGCGCTGGCGCGAAGAGTGAGATACTTGTTGACCTCGCTGGTGAATCCGAAGGAAGCGTTGTACCTCTTGAAATCATCCACCTTGGCCGGCTTTGTCATGCCGCTCTGGTCAAGATAGCCAAGACCGATGTTGAAAGACGTATTGTCCTTCGAGCCGGTCACGGAGAGGTTGTGGGTCATGGAAGGAGCCCACTCGCGTACCATTGCCCTGACGCCGTCATAGAGACGGTAGCCGTACTTGTTGGCTCCATCGTAGTACCAGTCGCGACCGTAAAGGATAGGATCGTTCCAGGCAACCGTGTCGCCATATTTCTCCTGCCACTGGCGGGCCTTCTCAAGGCTGTTCTCGTCGATTCTCCAGAAACCTCCGGCCGGCATCGGAGACTCTCTGTTCACCTGCGCGTCGTAGGTATATTCAAGAGCCTCGATCCCTCCGATGTTGATTTCCTTGGCAGGGTTCTGCCATGAGAAGTTGTTTGAATATGACACCTGAAGCTTCGGGCCGCGGGTGCCGTTCTTGGTTGTGATGAGCACAACGCCGAACGCGGCTTTCGAGCCATAGATGGAGGCTGACGCGGCATCCTTCAGAACCGTGATCGATTGAATGTCATTAGGATTGACAAGCTGGATGCTCGGGATCTCCACGTTGTCCAAAAGAATCAGCGGAGAGCTTCCTCCATTGATGGAGCCGATCTGGCCACGGATCTTGATGAGAGGATCCGAACCGACCTCTCCGGTAGGAACCACGATGTTCATTCCCGGGACAGCGCCCTGAAGTCCACGGCCGACATCGGCGATAGGACGGCTTTCCAAAGTCTTTCCGACATCGACCGAGGCGACCGCACCGGTGATGTCGGCTCTTTTCTGAGCTCCGTAGCCGACCACCACAACCTCGGAGAGGACCTCGTTGTCTTCCTTCATCATGATTGTCATCCCGTTCCTGGCCGTGACAATGACATCCTGATAGCCAAGACAGGAAACCTTGAGAGACGCGCCATTCGGCACGTTGATTGAGAATCTACCATCAACATCAGCGACGGTCCCGTTGTTTGTTCCTTGCTGGAACAAGCTGGCGCCGATGACCGGCTGTCCGTTCTGGTCAACTATACGGCCTTTGATGTCGATGTTTTGTTGAGCGGTCACTTCTGCCTGAACGGCGGAAGGTGTTTCAGCGGTTGCCTTATGACATGGCACCGTCAAGAAGCAGGCCACGACAATGGCGGCGGCTCCGCTTGACAAGTTAAAATTTCTTGCAAATCTGTCCATAAACAGGTCGACTTGGTTACTGTTATTGTTATTAATAGTTTGCAATATAAGCAAAAACCCTCATCTGACAAAAAATATTAAGAGAGAATGACTAAAAAACCTTAGCCATCCTCTCTTTAGCATAAGGTAAATCCCGTATTTCCGCACCCTATACACCCTTGGACCTGAAAACCGGGATTTTACGCACCCGAGTGCCGGCGGGACCTAACCGTAAATGTCCCTCAGCACAGCCAGCGAGCGCACATTGACGGAAGACTCTGTGTGATGCTCGATGTACTTGAGGATGCACTCGGCGATCTCGTTGCGGTCGGAGCCTCTTAGAGGGAGCAGCATCGCCTCGCCGAAAGAACCGGTCAGCAGGGACTTGATGTGGTCGAGATGCTTGCCGGAGAAAGGAGCCAGATCTATCGTGTCGGGATTGAAACCGAGGACGGCGCAGAGCTCCAGCAGGAACCAAAGGTGGAAATTGGCGAAGTCGCTCTGCAGGGCATCAAGCGTCAGTATGGATCTCTTCAGCCAATCCATCAGCCCCTCCTCGTTCGTCTGGTCCTTTATCACCCGGAACAGCACCTCACTCATAAAAAGTGTCATCGTGTTCTTATGAATATTCCCGCGCACGCCCACGAGAGGGTTGACGCTGACGAAGTTGCGGGCGAACCAAAGATCCGACTTCGGGTTCCGGGTGACCTCCGCCTCAAGAATATTCAAGGGCAGGAAAAGGGCCATCGCCGTCTTGGGACTCACCTTGACAAGGAAGCCCCGCCTTCCATATTCCCGACTGATCGTGTGCAGGACGATGGAATTCTCGCCGACCTTGGTGTGGCCGATGACTATGAGTTCAGCCTTTTCGCGCATCTGGCAACAACTTGCATCTTTTCCGGCAGCTTATTTTTGCCGCCCGTTAAGCCACTGCGCCATCGCCCGGAGCGCCTTGCCACGGTGCGAGATCTCGTTCTTCTGCTCCTCCGTGATGTCGGCGGCGGTGAGTCCAGGATATTCATCAGGTATGAATATAGGGTCGTAGCCGAAGCCTCCCCTGCCGGACTTCTCACGGGCGATCGTGCCTTCCATCGTGCCTTCGAACTGATGGACCTTCCCGTTCAGAATCAGCGTCACGACACTGCGGAAACGCGCCCTGCGGCTGACCTCCCGCCCGGTCGCCTCCAGTCCAGCGAGTTCGGCCAGCACCTTGTCCATATTCAGGTTGAAGTCCTTGGACGGTCCCGCATAACGTGCCGTATAGACTCCAGGCGCTCCTCCGAGGGCATCCACTTCCAGCCCCGTGTCATCGGCGAAGCAGTCGCACCCCTTCCTGTCAAAAATGTACCGAGCCTTCTGGAGCGAGTTCTCCTCCAGCGTCTCCCCCGTCTCCGGAATGTCCTCCGTGATCCCGAAATCCGCCGGAGTCACCAGCTCGAACCCTTCCCCCAGAATCTCGGAAGCCTCCCTCAGCTTCCCCCGGTTGCCCGTCGCGAAAACTATTTTTGTCATATATCGAAAATCTATTTCTGACTGTAAACTTACATAAATATCTACAAAATACGATATTTTCTTATCGCAACGCCCAAAACAACCCCGAAAGGGGTGATTTTCCTGTAATTTTATTATATTTGTACCCTAACGGGATTAATAATCGAGTTTATTATGAACATCGGAGAACATATTCGTGATAAGAGGAAAACTTTCGGGCTGACCCAGGTCGAGCTGGCAAAAAGATCCGGGGTAGGAATCAGGTTTGTCCGGGAACTGGAAAACGGCAAGAATACTGTACAATTGGACAAAGTCAATCAAGTGCTAAGACTCTTTGGAGAAGAACTTCAAGCACATAAAATCAATGAATGATGAAAAAGGCTGACATTTACATCGACGACACTTTCTGCGGGGTTCTGACAGAGGATTCCGAGGGCTATCACTTTTCTTATGACGGCGAGTATCTGAAATCCGTCAGTGCCAAGGCCATCAGCCCGACAATGCCGCTGACTGAGACCGAATATTCAAAAGAAATGATGTTCCCGGTCTTCGATGGGTTGATTCCTGAGGGATGGCTCCTTGACATAGTGCACAAATCCTGGAAAATAGATCCGAGAGACAGGATGTCACTACTGTTGGCTTGCTGTAAGGACTGCATCGGAAACATCAGCGTAAGAGAACATTATGGAGACAGGTAATAAATGCCTTTGCTGCGGAAAGGCTCTAAAAGAAGGAGAAAGGGGATATCATTCCTCGTGCGCCAGAAGGCTGTTTGGATGTGTTAAAGTACCTATATTACCATATTCAAGAGACAACATTTCTGAGCTGGCGTTGGAAGTCATAAAATCCAGCACTTCCGTGACTGGCGTCCAGGCTAAATTATCATTGGATATCAATAAAGGAGGACGCAACGAGGAAGATAGACTGACAATTGTGGGACTGTGGGGTGGATATATTCTCAAGCCACAAAGTCCTGTCTATAAATCGATGCCGGAGTTAGAGAATGTAACGATGAATATGGCGGAAGCCGTCGGGATCAGCACCGCCAGACACGGATTGATCAGGATGTCAGACGGTGAACTTGCGTATATCACCAAGAGGATGGACAGAGGGTCGAAAGGGGAGAAATACTCAATGCTGGATATGTGCCAACTTACAAACAGACTGACAGAACACAAATACAGAGGCTCCTATGCACAACTTTCAGATGTTGTAAAGAGATACTCATCCGCTCCGCTTCTGGATGTCCAACGCTTCTGGGAAATTGTGTTATTCTCGTGGATCTCAGGCAATTCAGATATGCACTGCAAGAATTTTTCACTGATTTCGACAAATGGCTCCGACTACTGTCTGTCACCGGCATACGATCTTCTCGCCGTACTGTTGACAGGAATCGAAGACAACGATGAATTAGCCTTGCCTTTGACTGGCAGCGGAGTTGAAGACAAAGGCGGCATCGCCGGATTTGGAAGAACAGAATTCGAAGAGGCGATGACAGCGGCAGGAATCGATGGCAAAGTCTGTGGATGGATTATCGACAAAATGATTTCAAACAAGCAACGTTGGTTTGAAGTTCTTGATGTGTCATTCCTTTCCGATATATTGAAAGAAAAATACAAATCACTTATAGAAGAAAGGCTGTCAAGACTAAAATAGACATATCTTTCGGAAAATGCTTAAATTTGCAGGGTTGGCACGGGTGTTGCGCTCGTGCTTTGGCTTCGCCACGAGGGCGGAGCGGAGATATTCAGGAATATATTCAAAGAATATGAAGATTAAATCATTGATAGCGGCTTCGCTGGCGGTAGTGGTCAGCACCGCGGCGTTCGGGCAGTCACAAAGTTTCAAGCTCGGGAAATGGACCGAAATCCAGAACTCTATACTCAAGGAGCTTAACCGCTCTTACGTGGATTCTCTTCCTGTGGACAGGATCGAAAGGGCCGGCATCAACGCGATGCTGGAGAGCCTGGATCCTTACACTGTTTACATTCCGGAGGAGGAGAACGAGGACCTTATGATGATGATCAACAAGTCCTACGGCGGCATCGGTGCGCTCATCTACAAGCCGGAGAAGGACGGGAACGTCATCATCAACGAGCCTTACAAAGGGTCACCGGCGGAAAAGCATGGATTGAGCTGCGGTGACGAGATTATGGAGATCGACGGGCAGAGCACCCACGGACTGACCAGCCAGGAATGTTCCGACAGGATGAAGGGCAAGCCTGGCACGACAGTCAAGTTCAAGGTGCTGAAGGTGCGCTCAAAGGAGGTTGTGGACATCATCGTCACACGCGAGAGGATCCATCTTCCTGACATTGAATATGCCGGGATGCTCAACGACACTACCGGGTACATCTACCAGAGCGGCTTCACGGAGAACGTCTCCGGAGAGTTGCGGAACGCCTTCCTGAAACTCAAGAAGCAGGGTATGAAGAAACTGGTCCTCGACCTTCGCGGCAACGGCGGCGGACTGATGAGCGAGGCTGTGGGCATCGTGTCCCTCTTCGTGCCGAAAGGCTCTATGGTCGTGTCCTCGAAAGGCCAGGCCGCCGGAACCGAGATGCACTACAAGACGACATCCGAACCACTTGACACGGAGATCCCGATCATCGTGATGGTGGATTCCGGATCGGCATCGTCCTCCGAGATCGTTACCGGAGCCCTTCAAGACCTTGACAGAGCCACGGTTATGGGCACAAGGACCTTCGGCAAGGGGCTTGTCCAGAGCATCCGCCCGCTGCCTTACAACGGACAGTTGAAAGTCACCACGGCGAAATATTACACCCCGTCAGGCCGCTGCGTCCAGGCGATCGACTACTCGCACCGCAACGAGGACGGCAGTGTCGGGTATATACCTGACTCACTGACACACGAGTTCAAGACCGCCCACGGCAGGACGGTGCGTGACGGCGGCGGCATCACCCCGGACGTCACCATCGAGGGACACGACTACAGCCGCCTGACATATTCACTCGTATATTCAGGGATCATTCAGGAATATGCCCTTGACTTTGTCCGCTCGCACGACAGCGCGGAGGAGGATTTCCATCTTGCCGACAAGGACTGGGACGGGTTCGTGGCCTTCGCCAAGACAAAGGAGTTCGACTACCGCTCCAGCGCGAAGACCTACTTCGACCGGATGAAGAAGGAACTGGAGAAAGACGGTCTTTCAAAGAATATGTCAGCGGAGCTTGACGCCCTCCAGAAAGCCCTGGAGATGGACAAGGAAACGTTCCTCAGGCTCAAGAAGGACGAGATCGTTCCGTTCATCGAGGAGGAGATCACCGTCCGCTACCACTTCCAGGAAGCCGGCATCAAAATCCGTCTCCGCTACGACGACCAGCTCAAGAAAGCCCTCGCCAGCCCGATGATCGAGATATAGCAAGCAGTGGAGGGCAACACTCTATAAGATAATCGCTTAACTCATCTCCTCCAGTTGGTTCCAACTAAAGGGAGAGTGATAAAGGCCTATCAATCAGCGAGTGGCATCGCACCAATTGATTTACAGAGACTTCCGAAAGGCTGCCAGTCATTTTTAGAGGGCAGCGATTACGAATATATTCATAATCAAAATCTTACGAATCACCCCCCCAAATAACGATAATCACCGGATCAGGCGAAATGCCAGACCCGGTGATTTTTGCGTAAAGGATACCAGACCTATTCCTTGAAGCCGTTGATGTCGCAGAGGCTGTTTTTCGATTTGTATGTTTGAGGGCCTTTCGCCTCAAGCACATTCCTCTACTTCAAGTACATTTCTTCTATCCCCCCCCTTGATGACGGCGATAGGCTCAAGAGTCGTCACGATCTTTGTCAGGTCGCTCTGGTTGGCCATCACCTCGTCGATATCCTTGTAGGCTGAGGCGGCCTCCTCAAGGTCCTTCGGGCCGCGGATGGCGTGCACGATGCCCTTGACGTTGAGCTTGGCGATCTCCTCCTCAAGGCTTAGGGTACGCACGGCCTCGGTGCGGGACATCGCCCTGCCGGCTCCGTGGCTGCAGGAGAGGAACGAATCGGGATTCCCGAGACCTTCCGTGATGTAGGACTTTGTGCCTTGGGAACCCGGGACGATGCCGATCTCACCGACTCCTGCCCTTGTCGCTCCCTTACGGTGAACGATGACATCCTCCCCGAAATGGTTCTCCCAGGCCGCATAGTTGTGCGCGATGTTTATCATAGGTTCAAACTCAGCCTCCGGAACCACATCCTTGATCACCTCGCAGATACGGTCCATCATCAGTTTCCTGTTGGCCAGCGCGAACTGCATGCAGTACTGCATCTCGTTCCAGTAGCGTCCGCACTCATCGGACTTCACCGGAAGGAACGCCAGACCATTGTCCGGATCCGTCTTGGAGAACCACATGGCGTTCAGCCTCTCCGCCAGACCGCTGTAGTGGTCGCAGACCAGCTTCCCAAGATTGCGGGAACCGGAATGGATCATTATCCAAAGCCAGCCATATTCATCCTTCTGAAGCTCGATGAAGTGGTTGCCGCCGCCAAGGGTGCCTATCTGCTTCAAGGCGGATTTGTACTGATTCTTGACGATAGTCATCGAGTCTATGTCAAAGCCTTGCGGCATCAAGGACTCGTCCTGCGCGGTCTTATGCCTGTCCATCCCCAGCGGAATCCTCTTGCGGACGCCACGCATAATGCCTTTCCTCAAGACCTCAGCCGTGATGTCCTCGACACGTACATTGGTCTTCACAGCACACATTCCGCAGCCGATGTCAACTCCCACGGCGTTCGGAACCACAACTCCCCTCGTGGCGAGCACTCCCCCGATCGGCATCCCTACCCCGGCGTGCACGTCCGGCATAAACGCCAGATGGTGGAACACGAACGGAAGCGCCGCAAGGTTGTAGATCTGCCTGTATGCTATCGGGTCAAGAACCTTAGCCCAAATCTTGACCGGAGTGTCATTGATCAAAAACTCGTTCATAGTCATTGAATATTAAAGAGTTTATCAAAATAATTCATCAGCTATATGCCACCGGCCCAGTGGGGTCCGGTCATTTTCTGATAACTTCAGCAAAGTAAAAGGCCAATCGCGCAATGTTTTTGCGTAGTGAGAAAAATTTACGAAATTTGCCGAAATTGTTACTGAATATGCCTGCGAACAAGAACGCCCTGCTGCGCTACAAGACCATCGACAAATGCCTGAGGAACCGCGCGAGACGATGGACCCTCGAAGACCTCGTCGAAGCCTGCTCCGACGCGCTTTATGAATATTCCGGCAAGGATGAATATCTTTCCGTCCGTACCATCCAGCTCGACATCCAGAGGATGCGCTCGGACGAGCTTGGCTACAACGCTCCGATTGTGGTCCGGGACAGGAAATACTACACCTACGAGGATCCGGAATATTCAATCTCGAATGTGCCGCTGACGGATTCGGACCTGGGGCAGATGAGGGAGGCCGTGGCAGTCCTGAAGCAGCTGTCCGGTTTCGGTGGGTTCTCGGGCGTGGATGACATCGTCGGGCGGCTTGAGGACTATGTGAACGCCGTGAGGGAGGAACGGAGACCGGCCATATTCCTGGAATCCAACGAGCGGCTGAAAGGCCTGGATCTCATCTCTCCGCTCTATGAGGCGATCGTCGCCCGCCGGCCAGTCCTTCTGACTTATCATTCCTTCAAGTCCCCGAGGGCCAAATCGTTCATATTCAGTCCTTACATTTTGAAGGAATACCGCAACCGCTGGTTCGTCTTCGGCAGAGGCGAGCGGGACAACTACGTCGTCAACCTTGCGCTTGACAGAATCGAGGCCATAGAGGCCGCTCCCGCGGAGGCGAGATTCATCCCGGACGAGAAATTCGTTCCAGAGGAATATTTCAGGAATATGATCGGTGTGACGAAGATTCCGGGGAAGGGCGACCGGGAGACGCTTGTCCGGTTCAAGGCCACGCCGAAATTCGCTCCGTACATCGAGACCAAGCCGCTGCATTCCAGCCAGATGGTCGTGGAGCGGGACGAGGACGGTTCGGTGACGTTCCAGCTTGATGTCTGCTTGAATTTCGAGTTGGAGAAGTCGCTGCTGGAGTTCGCCGACGGGGTGAAGGTTCTGCGGCCGAAGTCTCTTGTGCGGTCGATCGCGGCGAGGCTGCGTCTCGCGGCTGGGCAATATGAATGAATTGCAATTATATAATGATGTTATTATCTTTGCCTTCCACAAATTGAATGACCTAATGACTGACAAGCGAACACAGAACATCAAACAATTCCTTTCGGAACTGTCCGGAAAGGCTTTGGCGTATCTTTTCCCGGGAGTGGACAAGGAGACGATTGATGAACAATCCCATGCACACTTGACAGATGCGGACGTCGCGTATTCTAAAATAGAGTCTCCATTCCCGATGTGCCCACAGCCAAAGGTTCCGGCTGAGGAATCCATCGACTTTGCACAATGGCAGGTTTATTCCGATGCTGTAGATTTGCCAGAGATCGAATGCGGCTCACTACGTCCTTCTGCCGAAGAACGCGAAAATCCATGGATTAAACCTGACTTCACTCGGAAGGCTGCCAACCCAAAGCGCAGCCGGAAGAAAAGAAATATCAATTTCATCCGGGAAAAGCGATACGAAAGAGTTAACGATGATTTATATGACGAAGACCTAAGGCAGTATAGTCAGATTGAGGAACCTGCCGTTCAGGATCTTGAGCCGGACGAGCAGGCCAAGGCTATCCTTGCGGAGATAGAGAGGCTGCAGAGAAAATACGGAATCACGATCGAGGAGCTGGAGGCCGTGATTGCCTTCAGGGTGAAGCTAAGCCGCCTGCGCATAACCGAAAAGAAAGCGATTGTGCTGGAGGATTTCGACCACAAGGAGGTGAAGATGGACACGCTGACCAAGGCTGTTTTCCTGCTTTATCTCAAGCACCCGGAGGGGATACGCTACAAGGAACTCTCTGACTATCAGCAGGAACTTGAGGAAATATATTCATCAATCACAGGTCGGGAGGATCTTGACAGCATCCGGAAGAGCGTGTCGGATCTTTGCGACCCGCTGAACAACTCCATCAACGAGAAGGTGTCCAAGGTCAAGAAAGCGTTCAAGGATGTGGTGAATGAGCATACCGCAAGATTCTACTACATAGACGGGAAAAAAGGAACGGCCAAGAGGATCGCCCTTGACCGTAGCCTTGTACTTTGGTGATAGTTAGTCTGATGAGCGAAGGGTCACTTTGACAGGCTCTGTGACCCTACTTTCCTTCCTCACCGGCATCCTCATCAGACGAGCCTGAAAAGAAGTCGGCGACATCGGCAAGAATGGATTTACCGAGATGCATCCTTTTTGCGAATTTAGCCTGAGACTCATTGAATACCATCGACATACACACCATTCCCTCCGGCGTGGCGTCATAGTTCATCGCATTCTGGATGTTCAGATCCCTCGCCACCTCAACGGCATCCTGGTTAGCCCCGATGTAGGCGAACGTCCAGCCCTTCTTCCTCTGCATCTCGACAAGATCCTTGACAGTCCTTCCGGAATATTCTTGAGAGGAGTTCTCCATTCCGTCCGTGATGATGGTCACCAGAACTCCATCGCCTACCTCCACATTGCGGTCCAGTTCCGAGATGGCCTTCCCCATCGCATCGTAGAGCGGAGTGCACCCACCCGGCCGGTAATCCTTCTTCGTCAGATCGGCCACTTCCCCCACCGGCACACAGTCCCTGCGGGTCTTCACGCCACTCATACCTTCCCCCTCGAACGTCACGATGGACACGAAGTGCCTCTGCTCCGGGTACTTCTCTTGGTTCTGCCTGATGCCGTTGATCACCTCGTTGATCCCGCTGAGCGCCTGATTGTAGATCGAGCTCATCGAACCGCTCTCATCCAGAACGATGAGGTTGTAGATCTTCATTGTCTTGTTCTCTTCCATAACTGTATATATTAATAGGTGAATTGTGTCCTACCTTGTTTCTGACGCAAAGATAGCGGCGCCATGCCACATCATCGCAACGTCTGCAAGGCTTGCAGAATCCGGGCGTATTTGGCAATAATTTACTAATCAGAGCTTTAGCTATTCATCTTTAGTCGGCTTGCACTAAAGACAAAAGGCTAAAAGACCGAATATCAACGCGACGCGCTTCACTGCCATATTTTTGCATCAACGAAGAATATCTTTGCACCGTGAAAAGATGTTCAAGGAATATGGAAACAGGTGGAATAAAGGGAAATGACTCGCGGAAGACTCTGCTGGAATGCCTGAGCTCGATTGTGGTGAAGACCGCGACCGGAGCCGAGGACGAAAAGAAGTTCAATCCGAGCGTCTATGAGGATGCGAAGGAAGACATCTCGGAGGCAGGAGCGGTACTCGGGACAACGGAGAGAGAGACGGTCGTCTTCGCCAATATCCTGGAGCAAAGTTGCGGTCGTCATATCGGGATGGACGATGTGGCCAAAGAGATGGGAATCACTTACATCAAGTCCATGACCTACGAGGCCGAACTAAGCTCTCTGGAAAGGAAGAAGCTGATAAGAAGAAACGAAGACGAGGAGATACTGGTCCCCACCTTCGTCAAGTCGGCACTCGCGCAGAACAAACCCTACGAGAAAGAGGACTATTCCGGACTGGACACATCCGGGGTTCTTGAGCGTTTCAGGAGAATGTTCAAGATGCGGCAGAAGGATGAGATCAGCGAGAACGACCTCATGAGCGAGTTGGACACACTGATGACAGCCGAAACGCAAAGTCAGTTTGTCCTCGAATGCCGTGACTTGGGATTCCGTGGAGAAAGCGGGGAAATGAAATACTGCGACAGGCTCCTGTTCTACTCACTGGTCTATTTCTTCATCTTCGACAATGATGACAATGTGGGATGGAGCGACTTCGATGGCATTTTTGAATGCGCATACTGGAACCAACGCAGGATGAAAAACATGTTCAAGGAAAGGAAACTGAAAGTCGTCACTGAAGGAGTGATCGAGCCGGTCAACGAAGACGGAATCAGAAGTCCGGAATATTTCCACATCAGCAACAAGGTCAAGGATGTCATATTCGCCGAGCTCGGAGGAAGCGGGGCCGACAAGGAATCGAACGGGATGAACACAATCAGACACAACGAGATAGTGGCCAAGGATCTGTTCTACAACAAGGAGAACGGCGCTCAGGTCTCAAGGCTCAGGAGCCTGCTTGAACAGGAGAGTTACAGCAAAACCTGCGAGAGGCTTAAAGACAGGGGGCTTAGAAGCGGTTTCACATGTTTGTTCTACGGAAGTCCGGGAACAGGGAAAACCGAGACCGTCTATCAGTTGGCAAGGCAGACTGGCCGGGATATCATCCTCGTGAACGTTCCTGACATAAAAAGCTGCTGGGTCGGCGAGTCGGAGAAGAACATCAAAGGCCTGTTCGACCAGTACCGTAAGAAGGTAGCGAAGTCCACCGTGGCTCCTATTCTGCTTTTCAACGAAGCGGACGCCATCTTCGGAATCCGTCAGGAGGGTGCCACACGAGCGGTTGACAAGATGGAGAACAGCATCCAGAACATCATCCTTCAGGAAATGGAGAAACTGGACGGAATCCTGATCGCGACCACCAACCTCACAACCAATCTGGACAATGCTTTCGAGAGGAGATTCCTTTACAAGATCCGGTTCGACAGGCCGGACGAGAAGGTCAAGGAACAAATCTGGGCTTCGATGCTGCCAACCCTCAGCGAAGAGGATGCGCGGGAACTGGCTCACGGTTTCGACTTTAGTGGAGGCCAGATCGAGAACATAGTGCGCAAGAAGGAGATCAAGTTCATCATAGACGGGGTCGATGCCGGCATGGAAGAGATCCGGGGATATTGCCGCGAGGAGATGATCGAGGATGCCGGCTCAGGAAGGAAGAAAATCGGATTCCGATAGCGCGCCAAGAATCTCTTAAACAAAAAACTCCAAGGATCCGGAATCGAAGCACATCGACTTTCGCTGCCATATTCTTTCAGCCAAATATATTATATTTGCATCTGGCAAACCTTGGAATAACGACTCGCGTGAACTTTGACAAAAGCGACATGGTTGTCATGACAGACTTCAAAATATTCATGGATAATGGCAAAGAATTTTTTCAAGAGATACATCTGGCTGGTTGATCTGATCAACCGCAGGAAGTATGTGTCTTTCAAGGAGATCAGCGAGGCATGGATGCGCAGTCCGCTGAACGAGACAGGAGACCCTCTGTCGGAGAGAACCTTCTTCAACCACAAGGACGCCATCGCCGGGATGTTCGGGATAGAGATTCTAAACGACAGGAGTCTCGGATTCTACATCGGGCGTTCGGATGTCGGAAGCGACGAGACAAGCGACTGGATGCTGCACACACTGTGTCTGAACAATGTGCTGCACGAGAACGCGGACATGAAGGATCGGATACTCATGGAGAAGGTCCCGTCAAGCGAGAGATTCCTTACGGACATCATCAGCGCGATGCGTGACTTCAGGGTGATACGTCTCTGCTACCAGAGTTTCCGGCATCCGGAGCCGTTCTGCTTCAACGTACGTCCATATTGCGTCAAGTATTTCAAGCAGAGGTGGTACCTGCTAGGCGACAGCGACTTGGGGCTGCGGATATATTCATTGGACCGCTTCGTGGACATGGAAGAGCTGGAGGAACATTTTGAGATTCCGAAGGGTTTCGACGCGGAGGAATATTTCGGGAACTACTTCGGTGTCATCATCGGGGAGGAGCCGGAGGACGTGAAGATACGTGTCGTGCCGGACCAGGTAAAGTATTTCCGGACGCTGCCTATGCATGGGTCTCAGAGGGAGACGGTGCAGGAGGACGGAAGTTCGGTTTTCAGCTACCACATCGCCCCGACCTTAGACTTCGTGCAGGAGATCCTCTCGCATGGAGCGGATGTGGAGGTGCTCGAACCGGCCGAGTTACGCGAAAGTATCGCTGACATCATCGCAGGAATGGCATCGCGTTATGGGCTTCCCGTTTCCCGATGAATCAGCCTGAATAAAAGTTACAAGGACCTCGCTCTATGGGATTTCCATTGCGGATAGCGATGGGCTTCCATAGATTGACGAAGATGATGAGAAAATAATCGCTATGACAGATTTCGCCGCTATTGATTTCGAGACGGCCAACGAGTGCCCGAGCAGTGTCTGCTCGGTGGGGGTCGTGGTGGTGCGAGAAGGTGAGATCGTGGACAGTTTCTACAGCTTGATCCACCCCGAGCCTGAATATTACAAATGGTTCTGCCGGCAGGTTCACGGCCTCGGGCCGGACGACACTGACGACGCGCCGGTGTTCCCTTTCGTCTGGGAAAAGATCGAACCCTTGATCGAGGGACTGCCTCTTGTGGCTCACAACAGCCGTTTTGACGAGGGCTGTCTTAAGAGTGTCTTCAAGGTCTATCAGATGGATTATCCTGACTATGAATTTTTCGACACCCTTGCGGCCTCACGGCGACATTTCGGTTGCGCCCTACCCAACCACCAGCTCCAGACCGTCGCCGCTGCCTGCGGGTACGACCTCACGAATCACCATCACGCTCTGGCCGATGCCGAGGCCTGCGCCGCGATCGCGATGAAAATCCTGTAGCGACCTCTGGTTGACACCAAGGCTGCCTCTTGTCACATCATGCGAGGAACAGGCATGTTCACCCTGCAGACAGCCCCATTAGTCTCCACAGCCAGACTTGTTGAAGGATTGTAAAGCACAACTATATGAATATCAATCATCAAGCCTTTTGCCTTTAGGATGATTCAGCTAAAGGGGATGCGCTAACATATTCATTGGCAAGCATTTGTCAGCCACTCGCTTTGTATCAGCCGGTGGGTGGCAATATATTGACTTACAATAATCTGATGTGGTCTCTTTAGTGCAAACCGACCTAAGGGAAAGCGTTAGAGTATTCATAGATGGCGAGTTTCGCTCCACTGCCGTGTTTTAGCAGCAAAAGGTTGTTACTTTGCACCAACAAAACAAAACGAGTATGGAAAAGATCAATTTATGCGAGGGCGTAGTCGCCCAGATGATGGACACAGAGGCGTGGGGCAATGTTTCAGGGGACTTCCCGTTCAGCGAGGCACAACTGGAGAAGTACGCCGACAAACTCGACTGGAAGGAAGTTTCAGGCAACACCAACATTTTCTGGAGCGTCCAGATGTTGGAGAAGTTCAAGAGAAGAATCGACTGGACGGCCCTGTCCCGCTGCCTGCAGGAGGAGAACGTTTCGGCTGAGCTGCTGGAAAAGTTCAAGGACAACTGGAACTGGGAGGAGCTCTCTGACAACAACTGCCTCACTCCTGAGCTCATCGACCAGTTCGCTGACTACATCAACTGGAAGGCTCTGATCAACAACTGGAGTTGCTGCGAGAAACTGGCCACCGAAGAGTTCATCCGGAAATATTCCGACAGGATCCCAGCCTGCGACTTCAAGGACTCGAGGCTCTGGAGAGAAATGGTCGAGAAGAAGGAGAAAGAGATCAAGAAACAAATCTGCCTGTGTTAAAAACGCATTCTACAGAACGACAACAGCGAGGTAGGGACGTCCGCCTCGCTGCTGTTTTTATGAATATTCCAAGATCGGCAAGATCAGGCTTTCGGGGCAGAATCCGGTTCCGGGAGAGTATATGGAGTCTTCTTGCAACTTTGTGACTCCACGTAGGTCGTCAGGCGGTTGATTTCCTCGGGGCTGATGTACGAGCCTTGGATGCGCTCGGTCTCTGTGTCGATCTTGAAAATCATATCTCCTCCTCCGGCAAGGTTCTCCGCTCCCGGAGAGTCAAGGATTACTCTGGAGTCGGTTCTGGTCATGGTTCTGACAGCGATTCTGGTCGGGAAGGTTGCCTTGATAGAATCCGTGATGACTTTCTTGGATGGTCGCTGGGTGGCAAGGATGATGTGGATGCCGACGGCTCTGCCCTTCTGCGCCAAGCGGATGATGGACTCTGTGATTTCACGTGAAATATATCCGGACTCATCTTCACGGCCTGCAGGAATGGTAAGGTCGGCATATTCATCAATGATTGTGACAATGTAAGGCCAACGTTCTTGAGGAGTGGATGCTTGCTTATTGTATTCCACGATGTTGCTGATGCTGCCTACGCTGAGGTGCGAATAGCGGGCTTCCATTTCCTCACAGAGTGCCTCAAGGGCTTTGTCTGCCTGATCCTTCGTCTGCACGATAGGATTCTCGCCGGACATGGTTGCCAGATAATGTCCGCCAAGACGGCTGTAGGCTGAAAACTCGCAGCCCTTGGGGTCGAGGAACACGAACTTCAGTTCTTCCGGGCGCTTTGAATATAGCAGCGAGGCGACCACGGTGTGGATAGCCTCCGTCTTGCCCTGTTTTGTGGCTCCGGCGATGAGCAGGTGAGGAGCCTTGGCCAAATCAAAGACCTTGACTTTGTTCCCGAAAGTCCGCCCGATAGCCACCGGCAGTTCCGCCTTGCAGTTTCGGAACGCATCATCACCGAGGACCGAACGCATACGCACCACCGCTCGGCGGCCATTGGCGATCTTATCTTCCGACACTTTGTCTTCGGGAATATATTCATCAAGCAAATCCAAAGGGGGCAGCTGGTAGTCAGCAAAAGTATTTTCTTTTTCCATATTATTAAATATTAACATTCTATAAGTAAGTAATCCGTGAGTGAATCTTCCAAATGTGGGCTGCCATCAGTCTATTTCAGGCCGTCGCAGACCGTCGCTGGCCGTCGCTGGCCACCTCAGATCGTCAGGACGTTAATAGTCGTGTTCGCAAGGTCATAGACCTCATCGAGGACCGCCCCGTTGGAGAAGACAATCCCGTTCCGCTCCTCCACTCCGGCGGCTTTATGAATATGCCCGAACAGATGAAGTTTCGGACGGATCCGCATCACGCGTTGCCTCAGAAAGGGATCGCCGTAGTGGATCTCATCAGAAAGGTCAAGAATATCATAGGGCGGCTGATGAGTGACAAGAACGTCCGTGTCCGGAGGTATATTCATAAAATCATTCTCCGCACGCCTGTTAATCGCATCCTCGAAGAACATCGGCACGCCGTAGAACTTGACGCCCTCGATCTGGACTCCGGAATTACAGAGATAGTGGCAATTCTCGTCAAGCCCCTCAAGCCTCGCTCCCCGAAGACAAAAGTCGTGATTGCCAGCGATGAAGACCTTGTGCCTGTGGGGCAGATCGCAGAACCATTTCATAAAGTCCAAAGCCTCCCCTTCGGTCCCCGTCATCGTGAAATCCCCTGAATGCACGATCACATCCCCCTCCGGCAGATTCGTCAGCTGCCGGTGGATATTGTGAGTGTCCGAAATGTGAATTATTCTCATATTCCTTGGTCTTTGAACATCGCCTTGGCTTTCTTGAGAGCTTCTTCCATAAGTGGTTCATATTCATCCTCCCTGTAGTAGCCGGTCACGGTTCCGGGTACGTGCACCGCCTCTTCCAACAGGTTCACCCAGCCCTCCTCGGTGATGAACTCCCATGAGTCATCACACCTGACAAGTTCCGCAGTCCAGGGATCGGAATGACGCCATCGGAGGTAGATGCACCAGCGCCGCCCCTCCGCATCGTGAAAGTAATAGTAAATCTGCGCCGGGCAGAAAAAGTCCAGATGCAAGATCCATTCGTGTTCCCGGATCTCCTCTTCTCGCCTCGGCAGAGACTTTACAAAACTCAACATGTTGTCGAACAGTACTTTCCGAGGCTCCTTCCCCTCTTGCGGTCCTATCAGACCAGCCTCCTCAAGCTCAGAAATGATCTTCGCCGTCCTATTGCAGTCAATCTTTAAATCCTTCTGTAGAGCCGTTATCGATGCGGTTTTATTCGTGATGATGAACTTCGCCGCCACCATAAAGAAGATGTCCCGAGATTGCTCCATAACCTTGTTTTTCGCAAAGATAGTCTGCCACGCTGCTATTTTACAGCAGTGACGGACTGGTCTTTATGAATATTATGGAGCGGGATCGGGTGCTTTTTGTTCTTGCCGCGAAATCGCCACGCTTCATTCCGACAGGAGACTCCGAGAGGTGACTTCCTTACGAAAAGCCTTCAGCCCGGCAGCCTCCGGAACGGCCCAGAAGCGGCATCCGGCTGAAAAACTATTGCCTTTACCCAGGAGTATTTCAGCCTCATCCCAAGCTCAGCCATCTGGATTGGCAATCGCGCTGAAGGCGTTTTGTAAAAAGGAAGCCGCATGGCCGGAAGGCGCGCACTACCGCACTACCCCAACAGCACGCAGTCAAAGTCCGTCTTGCAGCAGCAAGACCGCTTGTAGTCAAAGCCGTAGATGCGCATATACGCCTCCGCGACCTCTTTTGCCCCATTGTTGAACGGATTCGACAGATTCGTCGAAACAACAACTGACATCTCCGGTGTCAGCACCTGCCCGTTTGAACGTCTGATTCTTTTGGGCGTGATTCTAAATGCTTTCATTGTATTGTTTATTATGGCGACAATCAGGGTCTAGGGTCGGACTTCCGAAAACCAACCTGCAAGGCCAACCTTGTCGCTATTATTTTGTCATTTTTAGTTAAACACCACTATTGGAAGCCTCAACTGAAGCTTTCAGCCTATCATACATCTCCCTTCCATGCTTTTCTATCGTGTCTTTTGACCAACCATTTGGATAGTCTTTATATGCAACCAACAATTTCAAACTCTCTATGGAACCAGATTTAGATCCATTACAATAAGACTGCACATGAGCGGCTTTGACTTCATAGGATTCATTGCTCAATGAAGAGTTCAACCCTTGCGAAATCATCACCAAATTACCAAAACTATCACGTAGCCTCGCATCTTCCTCACTGTCCGTCCATTGTAATGCTGATTGGCTTTGTGGTGTCTGTGGTGCTATATGCTCTATACTTCGGTTCCGCTTGAAGATATAATTGTCCGCGATGCGCCACTCCGGAGAACCTTTCCCAAACAAATCGTCGCGATGTTGCCAAATGTAAAAATCCAGTCTCCAGAACCAGTAACGGTTATCACCCTTATATGATAGTTCATCATAAGGTGGGACTTTGAATTCCTTGCCAATTTCATCCAACAGTGTTTTGTAAAAATCCTCGGCATTTGGTATTCCATCTTTATCCACGACATCCATCAACCAATTGAACCATCTGTAATTAGTGTAATTGGACGAAGAGACATATATCATAGATTGAAGCATCAACAGATTTCTGAGCGCAGCATTGTCCTCCGGGAGATTCATATCAAGGGAATACCCATATTCAGTCGGTCGGATAAAACAGATGTCAAGTGCAAGGCGCGCCCTGAATAGCCGCTCCAAAAAATCTTTTATATCTTCCTTATTGACATCATTGCCACTGAAAGGCAGGTACTCTTCAAATATGCTCAGCAGATTGTTTGGCTTAAAGAAATCACTGATAGCGCACTTTATCTTTCCGTCCAGTTTTCTGTAAAGCACCCGCAGCAGCAGATACGGGAAAGTCAGCGCACAATGTGAATCTTTGATTAATTCACGCTCATTATTTGGCACCGAGTCTGACGCAGGTATCTCGCCGATTGATGTGGAGTCATCGTGAACATCACCATTCATCCCGTTTATGAGGCTGCCTGAAAAGATTGTCGTGATGCCTGATTTCAATGCCTGTCGTTTGACTTCTTCCAAATTCTCGCCTTTCCTTTCACGAATTAATAAAGTATCAACATCCGAAATCCTATTCCACAACAGCATATACTTGTCAACATCATTATCCAGATTACTCAGAAGCTTGACCTTAAGGATCTCGTGCTGTTCAAGATTCTTTCCGGTGGTGTTCATCCGCTCAAAATATTTGTTGAGATCTCGTGGACTATACTCTTCTGGGAGATTGGATACGAAGAAACACAGATGATGGAAAATATATGAGGCAAAAGAGCGCCGTTTTTCTTCCGGTGCTTTCTCTTTCATAAAGGCTCTGATCATAAAGGTTCTGATTTGCCTATACCCATTTTGCATTTTCGGGTTTTTGAAAGTACGGCTTTCCTCTTCTTTACCTTTACCATCCATAAGAAATCTCAGGTAAGTGTTGTCTAAAGGGCGCGACGTGAAGTCAAGACGTGGTTTATTATCCGTTACAAGGAAACGCCCCCATTCATCATAATACTCTTGCAGCACACAGCCCAAAAGCATCAGCACCGTGAATCGCTGCTGCCCATCCACCAATTCATTATACTTGGTAGATGTCAACATCCCTATGTAGTAGTCTCCTTGTCCTTCAGTATGTTTATATTCTTTAATCAAGTCCTCAAGGAGAGTGACTATGTTTTCGGTATCCCACTCAAACAATCTTTGATAGATCGGAATTGTGTAGAACAGATTCTCTTTGGTTATTTTGTCAGGAGTATATTTCATCGATTCAAATTTTTAAATGATTCAACAGCCATATTATCTCTAAGCCGACCAGCGATATTCGCCGCCTTTGTTCTCATCGCACGCATTATTGGCGTCATTCTTTGACGGGCAGGATAAGACAGCTCCTTTGCAACATTTCTTGCCTCGGCAAGGAAGAAAGTAGGAGATGTTGCCTGATCTATCATAAGCACCAACTCAGAATCTCCGACATATTGCACAATGGAGGCTTTGACAGCTCTCGAATGATCATACCTGTGTTGCAACAAGATTCTCATTATTACAGAAAGCGCATCAGAAAGAAAATTTTCTCCGAATTTCAGGAAGTAGCAGAATAACACACTCTCGATTACATCCCGATACCATTGGTCACTGCCGCCTTGTATCGTGTTTTGAAGAATCGAGAACTCTTCCGTTTTGCTAAATTGCTTGAATTTGCTCAGATGTTGCTCCACGAATGAGAAGAAATGCGTGCCGCCCTGAATAGACTCGTTGAAATAAAATCTTTCGCCGAATGGAGGAATTTCGTCCACAACAGGAGCCGCCTCATATTCACGTTTGATTCTATAATTGTCAGTGCTGTCATCACATTCCTTCTTGCGCATCCATTTTCTAAGCCTGTAGATGTAAGTGTCTAATGTTCGCACATAATCAGGAATACCGTTCCGGACATCTTCACCTCTGCCATCCTCTATCATTTTGTTCCACACTTCAGCCGCTCGTCTTGACAGCGGCTCCGCATTTGATGGGATATACCGGAGATGGTGTGCCTTGAGGAGGTCATAATCCGTAAGAGCGACTCCGCGAGAGTTTTGATTCGAGAAAAATGTGTATGCCAAATCTATGGAAGCGTTCTGTAAAACCAGAACACTGAACTCCAACTGATTCAGCAGTTTATCCACATTGTCGCGTATGCCCAAATGACGCTGAACATATTCGTGGATGATATGTTTGTTGTATGCGACATATTCCAGGGAACGCCGCGATGAGAATTTCTCATTAAGCAGACTGGTTTTCACTCCCATCTCCGAAAGCAATAATGCCAATGCCACCAGCCTTTGCTGTCCATCGATGATATCATACTTGCCATCGTGTGAATGAAGTATTATCGTTCCCAAACGGTACGGGGTTTTATCATTAGTGCTAATATGCTCAAACACATCATCAAGCAGGCATTTGACATTATTCTCTTCCCAACAATAGATTCTCTGATAATTCGGAATGGTCAGAGGAAGCCGTAATATCTCGCCATACTTCTTTTCATATAGTTCCACAGCAGGCCCCGCCTTGTCGCTCGATGAAGGAAGTGTCATATCACTCAAGATAGTCCTGGACTCGATTGCAGGCTTCTCTTTGGTAAACTCCTTGATAAGTTTCCCAAAGAGTTCCATCATATACGACATCGTCTGACACAAATCTTCGATACTGTCGATCTTCCTTGTATGTTGGCAGCGATAGCCACAACCCAATTCTGACCACGTAAGGTCATCGCAGTTTTGGGTGTTGTTCATCAACCGGTCAATCAACACTCCATATTTCGTTTCCCAGTCCTCCCCTTCAAAATGAAGTTCCACTCTTCCGTTCCATCCGCCATCGATTAGATATTCATAATGTAGGTCATCGTCATATCCATCAATAAATATTTGTATATAACGGCTTGTCTGCCACGATCCGGAAGGGCAATATGAATTCATACGGTAATCCGGATATTTGTCTCGGAGCATTTTGACGCTCCAATCATTTATGTATAACATAATTATTTATAATTACTAGTCATTTGTGTCGTTAGAAATGCAGCCTTATTCCCAAAGCGTGGCACCGTCGCTCATTTTAGAATACCGGTTCTGGAAGACCGTTGGAATAAAATAAGCAGCAGTCCCACGCGCAATCCCGATGAGGGGAAATGACGAGGGAAAATGTCCGCTTACTCTCTTCCAAGTGAATTTTCCAGATTCGTATTCGAGAATAAACTTACACTTCCGTGTTCTCAAGTATTTCTTGCTAAAGTACGCAATCATTTCTGAATATACAAGGCTGCCGCTTATCTTTTTTCAAATGCAGAGTCAAAAAGCAAGTGCAACATTACAATCTTTTTCAAACCGCCGGACGACTCCTTCCTAAGCTGGTCCGTTGATTTTTCCACGGCAAAGATAACGCCCCCTACTGCCATTATGCGGCAGCTATGAGCCGGCGGGCATATATGTTTGAATATTCCGTTTGAATATTCACAAAATGCACTTAGAGTCCTCTTTTCCCCAAATGTATGGAAGAGTTTTGTGGTTGTTTCTATTTTTGATGAAAAAGATTAACTTTGTAATTATCAGCCTTGGCGGTATGTGTCAGGGTGACAAATAAGGAAAAAGAGACAGGAGGAGATCTTTATGTTATATCCGATCGGAATTCAAAGCTTTTCCAACATTCGCGATGGAGGGTTTGCTTATGTTGACAAGACCAGGTTGGTCTATCAGCTTGCCTCCACTGGGAAATACTACTTCTTGAGCCGGCCGCGTCGGTTTGGGAAGAGTCTGCTGGTGTCCACGATGGAGGCTTACTTCAGTGGGCAAAAGGAACTGTTCAAAGGGTTGGATATCGAATCTCTTGAAAAGGACTGGACAGCGTATCCCGTCCTTCACTTGGACTTCACTGGAAGCGGATATACTTCGACATCCGATCTTGACGCGAACCTTGATCATTCGTTGCATAAATGGGAAGTACGATATGGAATCGACAATGAATCCGATGATTTCCCGACACGATTCAAGGCTGCCATTGAAACCGCACACGAAAAAACGGGGGAAGGTGTTGTCGTCCTTATTGATGAATATGAGAAGCCGATCATCGACAACATCGACAATCCAGAGTTGATGGAGTCTTTCCGGAGGAAACTTCAAGGGTTTTACAGCGTGATGAAAGGCGAGGATGCGCTGATCAGATTCGCATTCCTGACCGGAGTGACAAAACTCGGCAAGATGAGCATATTCAGCGGACTGAACAACCTCAACGACATCTCTATGGACAATCGATACGCTGACATTTGCGGGATCTCTGAGGCGGAACTCCGAGGCAACTTCAACGATAGCGTCGCGGAACTGGCCGAAGCGAACGATATGACTATTGATGAATGCTACCGCGAATTGGCGAAGAGGTACGATGGTTACCATTTCCACCCAAGTGCAGCAGGTGTTTATAATCCTTTCAGCCTGTTGAATGCATTCTACGCTCAAGAATTCAGAAATTACTGGTACGAGACCGGCACTCCGTCTTTCCTTGTCCGTTATCTGAAGCAAGGCAATTACAATCTGGATAATATTTCCAAGAATGACGTTCCGATAGAGACCCTTACCGGCGCGAACTACAGAAGCCCTGCTCCGATAACACTTATGTACCAAGCCGGCTACCTGACAATCAAGAATTACGACAAGCGTTTCAACACCTATAATCTCGACTACCCGAACGAAGAGGTCAAAAGCGGCTTCCTCAATTCACTCAGCCAACTTTTCGCTCCGGCGTTGATCCAAGGGGAACTCTCTGTCTATCAGTTTATACGTGACATAGAAAGAGGCGACACACAAAGTTTCTTGAATCGCTTCACCACATTCCTGTCGGGTAACGATTATGAGATTCATGGAGATCTGGAACTCTATTTTCAGAATGTGATGTCCGTGATGCTCAAGATGATGAGACTCTACGTCAAGACTGAATATCACACTTCAAACGGCAGGATCGACATTGTCTTTGACACGGATAGATTCGTCTATATCATCGAGTTGAAGCGCGACCAGTCTCCAGAGACCGCCCTTCGCCAGATCGATGAGAAAGGCTATGACAAACCGTTCCTGACCTCCGGCAAACAAATAATCAAGCTCGGAATCAACTTCTCCTCCGCGACCCGCACCATTGACGGCTGGGCCATGGCGTGATTCAGGCAGCGGCCTCTCCACCAATGAATATTACGAAACGCTTTCGTAATGAGTGATAGTTATAAAACATACTTTACATCGTCTCTGAAGGGGTTCTATATTCTCTCCAGGAAAGTCTTTATCACCTTATGCCGAAACTTCCAGTCCTTGTCTCTAGGACAACTTGGATGATCTATAGCAAGCGCAGGGATATTCTTTCCATCAATACTATATGTCCACACATCAATCATAGTCCTAACTATAGAACACGTGAAGGTCTCTCCATTACTATCAAATGTCCACGTATCTATTTTATTGCCATCAACATCAAAAGTTGAATATTGTCCATCCCAGCGAGGAAGGGTACGATATAACCTTCTTCCCCATACTATGATTGCATCTGGAGTCAACTCTTTTAAAACCTCAAGAAAAGCCGATTCTGATTCCGGAGTATCCCATTTTTGTCTATGTCCGTTTGGAACCACTTGAATATAATTATAGAACGCCATACTATTCCAGAATTCTTCTCTTTCTTCTTGTGTTAAGACTCTTCCTGCCATAGCTCTCTCAAAACAAAGATACACTTGTTCATACTTATAACCTGAATAGTTATAGACATAGCCATTGATAATGTTTTCCGCGAATACAGGGCCTCTCCGTCTACGTTTTCCACAGCTTTCGCAATCTGTTTCTCCACAGTAATCTGTGCAGAAATTACTTTCACCTAAAACCAGAATCCTTTTACCTTCCAGACCAGACGATAGATAGTTTTTGCCAATCCAAGGCCTAAAATTTATATTGCTCATAATACATAGAGATTAATAAGTAACCTGCCAAATGCGAACAGTTATCCTCATAATCATATTCATTAGTTGTTCGTGTCGTTAAAAATGCAGCCCTATTCCCAAAGCGTGGCACCGTCGCTCATTTTAGAATACCGGTTCTGGAAGACCGTTGGAATAAAATAAGCAGCAGTCCCACGCGCAATCCCGATGAGGGGAAATGACGAGGGAAAATGTCCGCTTACTCTCTTCCAAGTGAATTTTCCAGATTCGTATTCGAGAATAAACTTACACTTCCGTGTTCTCAAGTATGTCTTGCTAAAGTACATAATCATTCTTGAATATGCAAGGCTGCCGCTTATCTTTTTACTTCCGGCAGAGGATTCTCTTATGCCGGTTTAGGTCGTTCTTTCCCGAGACAAAAGGGAATTCGATTATTCCTTCAATCCTCCCACGAAAGCAATTTCGTGCAGAACATTTCCCAGAGAAGGTTCCATGCCTTATCAAAACGAAGGCGCTGCGCCTCGCACCAGAACTGTTCGCCGCAATAGTCCGGACTCGGTATGCGGTTGCGGTTACGGAAGTTGACATAATGCGAGAAATGCTCGGCATCAAGATATTCATCCTCCTCTTCGGTGTGCGCATAATCGGATTTACCGCCACTGTCAAGGACGACTTGTATCAGTTTGATGGTGCGCTCCATCTGATCCGCGTAAACCGAACCGTCAGCGAGCACAGACCATTGGCGCATGTATTCCGCCATCATCTCCAGTTTCACCTTAATGACCGACAGCAAGTGATACCAGCCCCAGTTCTCGTTGAAGGCGGCAGCCCATCTCACAACCAGCGTCTCTTTCCACTGTTTCTTTCTCTTTTGTATATATTCACGGGTCAGATGGCCGTGTCCCCAGATGTCCGCGCAATCTTTTCTTTCACGGCGATATTCCGCCTTGATGTCATCCTCGGACATGGTGATCTTTTTCCCGCATTCTCCTATGAAATGATACAGAAAGTCTCGTGGATAGCCGAACCAATCTTCAGTCACATCATGTTTGTACTGCTGTACAAGGCTTCGAAAAGAGTTCTCCTCATCCTTCTTCACCCATTTGATCATTCCCTCATCAGCCATCTTAACCACAGTGTCACAGACATACCGATCCCACAGTTGTGGATGTTTATAGAGGACTTCTCCGGCAATCTTTGCGATAAATGTCGCTTCTGTTTTCGAAGTGAACTCAAAAATGTCCCCGTACAAATATGTACGATACGTGTGGAATAATTTCCCATACTGGTTGACCAAAACCGGGCAATCCAGAGCATCTTCCCCGCCCCATCGCCTCCATTCGGTCAGAAGCCTCTCTCTCATCTTTTCCGTCACAGGCTTCATGGAATAGCTGGATCTTGTGATATCACAGCCCGCATGCCCCACATAAAATACATCCACATCCCGCTCTGTCTCAGGCTCATCTTCTTTTGCCTGCACCCATCGGGTGCGCCTGTCCTCAGGAGTAATGTCGATTTCGTACAACGCTTGTCGCACAACACTGGCCATCGTGCAAAATAGAAGTCTTGAGTCAGCGTCTTCCGCATGCCAAACCACGACCTTATCGTAGTTCTGAATCTCGGATAGCTTTTTGGAAAAAACCTTCAAGTCTTCATACAGTTCTGCATCACCCCACGAAATGGCGACTTTCATCATCTCCACTTCAGAAAAATTCTCAGGCAAATAATGAACATTCGTCCGGACCGGGTACTGCAAAATGTCGTGCTTGTCCAATTCTTTCCCTATCCACCAGAGGGCGATTCTATTCCATAACGCGCCACTGGGCATAATATGCAAGGTCTTTTTCATTCAAATAGTATTATGTTTTTAATGCAAAGGCACATTTCGATCCCGCCAAAAAGCGGCAGTGTAAAAAACAAAGGCAATCAAACACATTATTCTTTATCGTCCTGACTCGTGACGACAAACGCTCTGATGCTGCCGTCCGTTATTCGGTTGTCGGAACAGACCTTGAGAACGGAACGCTTCAGGGACCTTCCTGTGATCAGCAGATCCTCAACGGCGGAACGCAGAGAAGGGCTCACCCTATCAGCGGCCGAAGAATAAAGCACAATCACAACACTGTCATATTCAGATTGCGTGAGGAGGCTGTATTGGGATATTGATTCACACAAAGTCGCAGGCTTATAGCCTCCACGACTCTCCTGCTGGCGGAAGTTCGACTCGGTAATTGAATATGTTCCAAAAAGATATTCAAGATTATGCCGTTCGAGGTCCGGGCAGAGGCTCAGGAGTCGTTGGATGCAGTCTTCAACCTTCGCCATTCTGTCGAGGCGTTTGATCGACCGCTCCATACGGGTGTCACGCATACGCTTGGCGCGGTTCCTTCGCTGCTCACGTTCGTGTATCTTTTCGCTGATATCCCAAGACATGGCTCCACTGAAGCATTGGCGCTTCTCAATTCTGCCACGAGCGTACATGCTGATTTTACGAGAATATAATTCCGAGGCTCTCTTTGAATACTTGTTGTCCGGCCTCCCGAGATTTTCAATAAATGAAGATTGCTCCTCTTGAGAGAAACCGTAGAAGGTCAGTTCCCAAAGAATATATGCGGCCAGAGCATTGTCATCCAACCGGATGCCCTCTTCTACATGAATATTCAAGTCGAGCAGGTTCTCCCAGATGTCGTTGCATCCGCTCACCCCGATATAATGTTCCTCTTCGTCCCGATAAACTTTGATAATCCCATCGTCCCGTCCGATCGGACGGAGAAGATTCAGTTCATCGAATGCCTCCCTGTAGGCATAGATGTCGGTTTCGACGCCGTACACTTCCTTGAGTGTCGGTATTAGGTCATCAAATGACACACTGTGAAGCAGTTCGGATAATTTCATGGCATATTTGTTTTAAATCTTCGGCAAAGATGGGATGCCTGAATGCAATTATTCGGCAGTATGGTCGACTTACGAAAACTGAAAGGTTTTGGCAACGCTGTTGTATATCTTTGCAGAAAAGGAGAATACAATGAGAACGTTTAGAGTAATCAGCCCGAATTTCGAGGAAACGATGAGGTTAGCCGCTGCGATGCCGTCCCTTGAGATGACTCTGACAATATACCACAGTGAATTGGCAGAGAGGGAACGGAAAATCCTTTCGATCACAGGTGATCCTCTCGGCTGGGACTTTTCATGGCTCAAGGATGAGAGCAAGAAGGAAGAAGTGCAATCCTTGCTCTTGGAGCGTTATCGCATTCTGTCGGAGATGTTTGAGTTGCATTGTTCTGATTCGGAAGCCAAACGGTTTGAAAGTCAGAATGAACGGTTATATTCACTTACTAGGGACATGTTCTCCAGAACAGGGAAGATGTACCGTCAGATGTTGTCATCTCCTTTAGAAGAGAAGGATGACGACTTTACGGTGGAGGGATGCCTGCGATATTGGGGAGACACCGCTCAAGATGTACTCCACCTGGAAGACGATGAATATTACCGCTCGGATTTCACCAAAATGATAATTGTGAACGCCCTGCTCCAACAGAAGAAACTGGGCGACATGGAAGTAATGACCTGTAATCCTTACTGGGACGCCTCCAAAGGCCTGAAAGCGACAATGAGCGATAAGGAATTGGGCCTTGAGAACACTCTTGACGATGGAACGACTTGGGCCGAAGGCCAGATTCGTCATCCAAAACTGGAACACATCTGTGTCTGCTATGCCACCCACGCGCTTATCACCCACTCGGGCTATTCAATCCCGGATTTCCTTCGTTTGAACACCTTTGAGGTGAAAGTAAATGCGATGATCCAGCAGATCAGCGAGCAGGATGGCTCACGTCTCCGGTGGTGGAAAAACTGTCGTGAACAGCAATTCACCGACAAATTCCTCCATGAAGCGAAGCACCGTCCATCAGGGCAGTCACTCGGTGATTTCATTTGGGGCAGGGGCATTGAATATTTCGACCTGAACGAGGTGGACGATGTAAGCAAATTACCCGACTGCCGGCATGATGACACTCTGGTTCCCACATTTCTGCATACCCTGTGGCTAATGGCCACGAGTATGCTTTAGTCTTACTCTCTTCCAAGTGAATTTTCCAGATTCGTATTCGAGAATAAACTTACACTTCCGTGTTCTCAAGTATGTCTTGCTAAAATTCACAATCATTTTTGAATAGACAAGGCTGCCGCTTATCTTTTTTAAACCATCATAAGCCACCCATTGGAGCTATTCTGGTGATTCTTCCGCGACAAAGGTAATACCGCTTATTGCTATTTAGCGGCAGTGTGAGCTGTCGAGAAAACGATCGATAGATTTTTATAAGGGCTGCTTAGTAATCATTAAATAATAACTTGAACAATTTGTACATCTTTATGGTCTATATTTCTTTTCTCATCAGTCATGTGCCACTGGCACGCTCCTTCTTCCAAAAGAAATCTATCCTCATAAATCTGACACAAAATTTAGTTCAACTTATTTTTTTAACGCTAACTTAATATTTTTGTCAAAAAAGATGATCTCTTGTCATTTCGAAGCGGCACGAAGACCAACTCCCTCTGCCAACGAATAATACGAAACACCTTCAGCGCAATCGCCAACAGAACGGCATGGGGACGGCATTCGGGTGAAAAACTATTGCCTTCATTGTGAAGAAATTCAGCCTCAACCTATGCACAGCCTTCTGGATTGGTGATCGCGCTGAAAGTGTTTTGCAAAATGGATGATTCAGCAAGAAGGCAAGGCCACGTCTTGGTCAGGCAACACATTGCTTGGCGAATATGTTCAGGAATCCTCGTCCCGTCCGATCGGACGGAGAAGATTCAGTTCATCGAAAGCCTCCCTGTAGGCATAGATGTCGGTTTCGACACCGTACACTTCCTTGAGCGTTGGTATTAGGTCATCAAATGACACACTGTGAAGCAGTTCGGATAATGTCATGGCATATTTGTTTTTTTGATCTTTGGCAAAGATGACGAATCTTGTTGCAATTTTCCGGCAGTAAGCATGAAGCGACTTTACGAAGTGAACATAACCGACGCCATTCACATTTGTAAAAGCGATTTTATTCGAGAAATTCGCTTTTATAAAAGTGATTTTGTATATTTGCGAAAACATGATACAATTATGCAAAGTTCTGACATACAACCGTTGGTGAACTATTATCACCGGAAAATAAAACAAGTGAATCTGAATTTTAAAAGATACCTTTTCAATCGAATCAACTGGGATGCCAGAATTATCGGGATAAAAGGAGCCAGAGGGGTTGGAAAAACCACGCTTCTTCTCCAACGGATATTGGAGAAATATAAGGACATCGACGATACGTTTTACATCACGCTGGATCATCTTTGGTTCAGGAACCATTCTCTTGAAGAACTGGTTGAATACCTTTACACCCACGGCATCACGGAAATCTACATTGACGAAGTTCACAAGTATAAGGACTGGAGTCAGTCTCTGAAAACTTTCTACGACGAGTTCGCAGATCTGAGAATTGTGTACACCGGTTCATCTATGCTTGAGATAGAAAAATCAAGCACAGACCTCGCAAGAAGGCAGACACCATACCGCCTTGACGGATTGTCTTTCCGGGAATATCTCAAATACACAGGTGCCCTTGAATATGAACCGCTGCAACTCTCGGACATCCTTCAGAACCACGTTGCTACAGCTATGGACATCTGCGGGAAGACGAAGATTCTCAAGATGTTTGACAAATACCTGAAAACAGGGTATTATCCATACTTCACCGAAGCGAAGAATGATTTTCTGATAAGATTGGCAGAGACGGCCAAACTGGTGATTGAAAACGACTTGCCGGCAGTCCTTGATGTAAATTACGCGACTATTGAGAAGACACAGAAACTTCTCATGATCATTGCTGAGCATGTACCGCTTCAACCGACAACCGAGAAACTGGCCTCCTCAATAAGCTCGACACGCGACTCGTGTCTGAAAATGATGTACCTGCTTGACAAGGCCGCCATACTACGACTTCTCACCACAGAGCTAAAGAGTTACAAAAGGCTTGTGAATCCGGAGAAAATCTATCTTGACAACACAAATCTGATGTATGCTCTCGGTTCCAACGTCAATGAGGGCAATCTCCGGGAAACGTTTTTCTTCAACCAAGTCGGCAACACCCACGATGTCCGCTCAAGCCATGCCGGAGATTTTCTGATAGACGGGAAGCTGAGAGTGGAAGTTGGCGGGTCATCAAAGGATTTCTCGCGAATAGCCGACATTCCTGACAGTTTCCTTGCCATAGACGGCATTGAGACAGGTTACGAAGCAAGAATCCCGCTTTGGCTGTTCGGGTTCCTGTATTAGTTTTTTGATTTGTCTAAGTAACGTGAAAAAAATAACCTGCTTCAGATTAGGAGAAGATTTTCGAGGATAGATCTATTTTCGAAGAAGGAGTGTGCCGGTGGCACATGACTGATGAGAAAACAGATATAGACCGAAAAGATTCCTTAAGATGAGGCAGGTTATTTTTTGAAGGTTACTAAAAGGTTCTTTGAAGTGAAAAAACTACATTATCTTACCGCTACCTCAGTCAGATAGCACCGCTTCTTCCAATCATTTGACATAGTAGCCGGACTGGATCTCAAGTGTCTCACCTCTCTTGACGGCGATGTTCTTTCCGGTGCAGGAGGTGCCTCCAAGTTTGTACTGGACAATGTAGGTGCCCTCAGGGAGGCTGGTCTCGTAGCACTCCTGATAGGAGTAGACACTGCCTGACGGATCGAAATGATAGCTTTTAGGATCACTTATGCTCTTTGAGTCAATAAAGACGATGTCCGTCATGTACTTGCCTTTCTCGCTGTTGACGAACTTCACATTGCCGCAAGGAATTCTGTTCGGAACCGGGAGGTCGATGAAAAACTCCTTCTTCTCGATGGGCCGGTTCTGAATGCCGTACGGTCCGCCCGGAGCACTGGAGCAAAGGTCACGGTAGTTCATGTCGCTCAATGTCACTTTCATACGGTAACGGGTGGCGGCGTCGGACTCCACAGTGTTCTCCACACTCCAGACCCAACCGGAATGGAAATCAAAAGTGGCTCTGGATATGGCCGGAGGCTGAGTGTTGACCAACTCCGGCAGGTTCTTCACCTCCAGTTTGTAGTGGATGCTTCCGTCAGACGAGTTGTCGATGATGGACAGGTCCCTGATCTCACGCGTCCTTGAACTGCTGAAGTTGCAGCCTGAGCTCAAGGAAAGCCCGGCGCCGGCGGCGCCACCGGACAAACCGGCCTCGAACGACCATGTCACACCGGAAGTGTAGGTCTGGGAGTTTATCGTGGTTGAAGGGGACGGAACCTGATTGAAGCGGACCGGAACCTGATTGCCTTTGTCATCGACCAGGGAGATGTCCACATTGTAGCCGGTCAGGAAATAGCCCATGAAATCGCCGGTCCAGCCATTCGGCAGCACTTTGTTGAACTTACCGGCGTACATCCCGGACGAAGCCACCGAGAACGTGGCGTCAACGATGTAGAAGTCCCCGATGTAGTTGCTCTTGGACGTTTTGAACGCATAGAGCGGGATGACCGAGTAGTACTGCTCGAAGCGGCCTTCGCCCGTCACCCTGAACTCCTTCTTGCCGTCCTTGAAGATCAAGCCATTGTCAATCTTGTAGTCATGGGACGAGAACATATGGATGGACTGGAGCAGGTCGTCTCCCGAGGTGTTCGCGGAATGCGCGTCACCGACCCATGACACAAGGCCGTTCAGGTTGGCCGGAGGAAAGTCATCCATTGAGAAGACCTTGCCGCTCCTGTGGAACGCCACGAAAAGGCAGTCGTCCAACGTCTCGGCGGACAGAAAACCGATGTTGTGCCGCGAAAGGAACGACAGCAGATCCGAAGTCGGAGAGACCACGACCACCGCCGCTCCATGCTTGTAAGCGTTCCAGATCTCATCGTCCTTGACATCCTTCTCGCTCACAAAAACCACCTTCGCCTCCTCGCAGGAGACCCTCTTCCCGGTGAATCTTGAATATATCAACTCAAGGATGTCACCATCCAGTTCAGACAGTACACAGTAGGGCAGGTCCGAGGTGCGGTTCTCCTCGACGGGCTCCGGCTCCGGTTCCGGATCGGGGCCAAGGCCTGATTTCCCTCCGCAGGAGGCCAGCAGGCCAAAAGCCGCGCAAAGCGCAAGTATATTCAGAAAATCAATTATTCGTTTCATGGTCATTGGGTTTCATTCAGAAGGTTCATGAATATATTCATAGTTTTACTTGAAGCCGTAGCCGGTTGATAGTCTCACAGATCCTCCCGGCCTCACTCTGACAAGTCCGGTGTAGTTGCGTTTCCTGGTCTTGCCTTTCGCGTCCTTGATGTCGCATTGCAGCTCGTAGTCGCCGGCCACCAGGAACAGGGAGCAGGTGTTGCCTTGGCCGTAGACGCTTCCGTCATGGTAGCTTCCGGTCTCGGGGTGGCTCTTGTTGTACAGCCTGACATTGGTCATGAAAGTGCCCTCCTCGCTGTTCGTGAGGTCGAATTTCCCGGTCGGCCCCCTGTTGGGCACAGGAAGATCCTTGGTGACGGAATACTTCTTCTGAACGAACTCAAGATCGTGGTAGTCAACACTTCCCGAGTAGAAATAGGAAGCGCCGTAGACAAGGTTGTAAAGATCTATCACGACCCTGTACTTGGTCTTCACGTCGAAGTCCTCCGCCGGGACAGCCCACACCCACTGGCTATAGAAATTGACGGTCGAGGTCGAGACAAGCGGAGGGTCTGTGATTTTCAGGGATTTCAGGCGAGGAAGATTGTTGATCTCGTAGTCGTAGCCGACCGTGGAGCCTTCGTGCCTGTTGAGTACATCGCAGTCGCTTATTGTGCGGGATGTGCTTGAGGAGATGGAGAATCCTGTGTTTGATGAGATCATCGGAGACGTGCCGCCGGTGATTCCTCCGCCGATGGAAAAGCTCCAGCCGGTCGTGTAGCTGGTCGAGCCGATGACGGTCTCCGGTGTCGGTGTCTGGACAAAACGTCCGACTGGAGTTCCAGCGGTGTTTAATATGTAGATGTTAGAACTGAGAGACTTGAGATAGAAACCGCACATCCTCGCTTTCACCAAGCCGTGCGTCTTGGTGAAATTCCCCGTGTACATCTTCCCCGACACGACCGAAACGGTGGAGGTCATGAGGTAGTAATCCATGGCCTCCGAGTCACCGCTCTTGAATCCGTGCATCGGTGTGACCTTCAACTGCACATCTATGGAAAACTCGCCCTCAAGGTAATCGTGTTTGGAGGACGCTACGTTGGTTATCGTCTCCTTGACTTTGTCAGAATAGGTCGTGTACAGGCATGACTCCTCCCAGAAAGAGGACGGGTCGAAGTTGCCGGCCACGTTCAGGATGGCGTTGTTGGTCCAGGAGACAAGGCCGTTGAGGCATTCGTCTACCTCCAGACCCTCCGCCGGAGTCCGCACGGCACAGTGGCCGGAGCGTCCCTGCTGGAAAGCCACGCAGAGGAAATTCCCCGCCTCCACACCGAGTTGTTCAAGCAGGTTTTTTGACGGATCGCAGACAACCACGATGCGCCCCTTGAGTGTGTCAAGTCCGGAATAGCCGGCCATGTCCGTGACAATCACCTGTGCGTTGTCAGCCGAAGGAGCCGTCTCTTTCAGCCGGCCTTTGACAGCGTCCGCGAAGTCCTTAGTGAGGCCTTCCGAGACCCATGCCGGGAACGCGATCTTCTCGCCGTCGGCGAGCGAGGAAGGCTTGCGGTAGTCGCCTTCAATGATGACCTCGTCACCGTAGTCCGGACTGTCCTTGGAGCAGGAGACAAGCGTAAGCACGAACGCCGGTATGGCCAGATAAAGTAAAAGAGAGTGTTTCATGGTATTACAGTCTGTAAGGCAGTTTGCGGTTGTAGTCCTTGTCCACACAGATAGTCGCCGTCTTCTTTGTGAGATTGTAAACGACTGACCATTGCGTGTTGCTTGTGATGTCTCCTCCCTCGGATTGCAGATCTGTGTGCACGGCATCAAGCAGAGACATGCATTCATCTTCCGTCATCACACGGTTCTTCTTTTCCAATGTCTCGTGGAGCTTGTCGTACCGCTCTTTTCCTCCTCCGACATTCCGCCATCCCTCGGACAGATAGAAATTGGTGACGTGGTCGGTGTCAAGCAGGTTCATCGTCCAATCTTTCGCTGACGGATCACTCAGCGGCGGCACCTCTCCCGGGCGGTAATATTCCACGACAACGCTCTTTCCGCTTGCGTCGGCGATCAGGAAATGATAGTTCGAGTCCGAATTCTCACCGTCCGCGAAAAAATTGTGGGACCGGAAAACCTCCACGGCTTGCTCAACGCTTGTACACCTGTCCAGCACCAGCCTGATGGCTAATGTCGGAACGATGTCACTCTTCCCGGGGTCATGCTGTACCGCCCCGCCGGTACCTCGAAGAGACAGGACACCTATGAACAGTCCCGCATCATTCATCCCGTCCAGACAGCAGTAGATGGATGCGGTCACAGGGATGGAAAGATCCGTCTTCCCGTCCGACAACGCACCGGCCACATAAGTGTCTTTGTCCAGAAATGGAAGGGCTGAGATGCAGATGGACTCATGCACTCCTTTTGTGACATTGTGTACAAGCACATTGGAAGACGACACGAATCTATAGTCAAAGTTACGTCCCACCAGCACGTCTCCTTCCGGGGACTTGACACAGAAAGCACTGCATCCGAAATCCACGCCACCGTCAGCCTTGCCCAGCGGAACTGTTGTCAGCATCGGCACCACTTTTCCGAGAAGTTGCATGCTGGAACTCGCCCCTCCGCTAGACATAACTTCATCGATGTGGTAGTCCGAACTATATTTCACTGAATATAAATGCCCGTCCGCCAAATTCTTCAATGTGGACACCATAGCCTTCTGATCATCATTCCTCAGATAATCAGCAGGGTTTGCGGCGGTTTCGGTTTCTCCCTTATCACAAGAGGACAGAAAGAAAACCGAGACTGAAAGACAAGACACAAGATAGATAAGACGCTTCATCGTTTTGATATTGTTTGAAACATACCCGGAAGCCTCAGGGTGGCTCACCACGCCCAAGGAAGAAATTTGTGAGACAAAAATACTAAATGAAGCACCCGAAGAAAAGACGGCTCCGACGAATTTTGCCGAGCCGTCAAGAAATTGTCGTACGGACAACCTTATTTTGTCAAATCAGCATTTTTTTGCCGAACCGATAAATTGCTTATCCGCCATTTTGTCGGGGTCATACCCTCTCTCTCCTTGAAGGAAGCATTGAAATTGCTCACGGAAAGAAAGCCTGATTTTTCCGCGATTTCGGCGATGGATCTGTCAGGATTCTCCAGCAAGGCGCGTTTTGCATGGTCGATTCTCATTCCGCAGATCCATTCCCGGAAAGTCACCTTGTAGGCCTGATTGATGAAAGCGGAAAGATACGTCCTGTTTGTGTACAGGGTTTTGGAAAGATCCGCTATCGTGAGTCCCGGCTTCAGATAGCCTTCCGCCTCCACCCATTCCTGCACAAGACGTTGCATTTCAGGATTGCAGGAGAACGTTTCTGTCACAGGAAGATCCGGTCCCGGGTCACTTTCGATGGCATGTTCGACGGTTTCATAAAAAAGCATGTAGTTCTGGTAACTGACATACAGATAAATGTAGAACGGAACGGAAGACAGCACCCAAACAAAAACAAGATTGTCAGGAAGGAAGGTCAGCACAGAACAACCGATGCCGAAAATGAGCATCCAATATGTCAGTACCGACATCCATCTGACATAGGTCGCGATATGGTCAGAATAGGTGTCATCCATCTTTTTGACGGCCCGATGGTAGGCCTTGAGCAGGTGTGAGGCCAGAGAGAAACCATACAGGGCAAGCATCAGGGCTAATGAATATATCAGGCCGGCTTTCAGTGTGCCGTCTTCGGTGAACAAGAGCGCGGAGACGGACAGGATGACATATAAAAGCCATGACAGACAATGTCTCACAATGATCTTCCGTGTGATGTAGGAGCGGTTCAGAAGTGTGTGCAGAGCCGCGACGAACAACCCGTAGCCGAAGAAATACGTTGAGAGATTCATCACAATCGCTGCATTGACGTTAACCTGCCTTATGTCAAAGCACAGATGGACGGCATAATTTGCCGCCAGCACCAAAAGCGCCGCCCCCATTAAATTCCTTGACCGCAGGTAGTTGGCGAACAGCCTCTTGTCCGGGACCTTCCCGAAGAAGAACCTAAAGACAAAGAACGCCATCAGGGTCAAGGCAATGCATAGGGAGTATCTGTACAGATCGATGTTCATGGTGTCAATGCGATGGAATGCCTTTACTCGATACAACTGGTGAGACAGGTCATCGAGGCGTCGGGACGGAACTCGATGCCGGTGGAGGTCGCGGGGATGAGAACGGTCTCGCCCTGACGGAGGGTCACGACGTGCTCCTGGCCGTCATTCTCATGGTCAACAAGGCTGCCGCCTCCGGCGACGCACATCACGACCACAAAAGAGTCCAGTTTAGAGAGATCCTTGGCGCAAGGCTTGTCCAGGTCGAAGAGCGAGGTGGTGAAGTACTTGCAGCTGACCAGTTTGGTCTCGGCGTCCTTGACGCGGGAATATTCAGTCCTGTAGTCCGGGTAAACATCGTAGTCGATGGCCTCCTTGGCCTGCTCGATGTGCAGTTCGCGGGGCTTTCCGTCAAGACCCAGGCGACCATAGTCATAGATCCTGTAGGTCAGGTCGGATGTCTGCTGGATCTCGGCGACGAAGGCTCCGGCCCCGATGGCGTGGATGCGGCCGGCAGGGAGGAAGAACACATCGCCGGGAGCGATCCTGTAGCTTGCAAGCACGTCGGTGATGGTGTGTTCGTTGACTCTTTGCTCATATTCATCGGGAGTGATCCACTCGGTCAGACCGCTCAGCAGATGGGCTCCCTCGTCGGCTCCGACCACATACCACATCTCGGTCTTGCCTTTCATCCCAGGATGGGTCTTCGCGGCAAGCTCGTCGTTCGGGTGGACCTGGATCGACAGGTCGCTTCTAGCGTCGATAAATTTGATCAGGAGCGGGAACTCCGTACCGGTCTTCTCAAAAACCTTCTTGCCGACGAGTTCAGGACCATATTCATTCATCACATCGGTCAGGCTTTTGCCTGCAAGAGAGCCGTTGGCTATCGTTGAGACATGGCCCGGGACAGCTGAGATCTCCCAACTCTCCCCTATCTTGTGCCGCTTTGTCTTTACGCCCTTGAACGGGGCGATCTTTTCTCCGCCCCACACCATCTCACGGAGATAGGGCTCAAATTTCAGAGGGTACATATTCGTTAAGTTCTTTTTAAACAATTATTTATCCAGCTCTGTCAATGCGAACGCATAGGCTCCGAGCGAGATGGCCTTGCTGGCTCCGATCTTGGAACGCATCACGCCGACGCGCTTCTGCGGGTCGTAAACCACCTCACGGTCGCTGCCATAGACCTTCAAGGAACGAGCCTCGCCACGGGCGAACTGATCGAACTCCGCAGGGTCGTCGAGGTTATAGACCTTCATCTGAACCCTGTTCAACTCATCGCCGTTGAGCTGGTGCATCTTGCCGCGCATGGTGCGTAATATTCCTGGCATCAGGTACTTGTAGTTGTTCATCACTCCGCCTCCGATCACGATCAGGCCATCGATCAGGGTAACCGCCGTGGCCATCGCGTCGCCCGCGACCTCGCCCATCTTGTCGAACGCCTTGATCGCGGCTTCCTTGTCGCCAGGCCTCTTGCCCTCGCAAACCTCGGCGAGATCCTTAGGCTCAAGACCGTGGTTCGGATTGCCGGTCAGCTCACCGTAAACTCTCTTCACGGCACGGATCGAGGCACCGTCCTCGACGATGATGTCAGGCATGTCAGGATGCTTGAGGCAGAAAGTCTCCACGCAGGAGTTATCGCCACGGTTAAGCTCACCGTTGATGACAGTACCGATTCCCAGACCTGTGCCGAACGTGTAGCCGATGAGGTTGTGGTAACGCTTCGCGCTGCCGGCCTTCGCAAGCTTTTCATTGACCTCAGGGAGAGCTCCGCCGAGAGCCTCGCCATAGGCGTAAAGGTCGCCGTCATTATTGATATAAACCGGGATTCCAAAAGTGTCCTCAAGGAATGGTCCGAGAGCGACACCGTCACGGAAAGACGGGAAGTTAGGAAGATAACCGCCGATGATTCCGTCCGGGTAATCGGCCGGGCCAGGGAAGCAGAAGCTGATCGCGACAGGTTTCTCCTCTCCAAGTTCCTCTTCGATCTGACGGAATCCCTTGACCATCGTGCCGAGGCAGCGGTCAAGGTTGTCGGCGTTGGACGGAAGTGTGATTGGTTCGCAGCAAAACTCACCACCCTTCATCGCGCCGAAGACCATGTTGGTGCCGCCGGCGTCAAGGGTCATAACGACTCTGCTGTCATTTCTTATATCAGACATATTCTTGTGTTTAAATTATTGACCAACCTCCTTGAATATTCAAAAAATCAAGTCTTTTCGTTGCAAAGATAATCATTATCCGTCTTTCGGGCTCATCGTTTGCAGGGAAAATTTGTACCTTTGCACCAATCCTCTATTCTTCACCACTTGTGGTGAAAGCAAGTACCTCCCCCGAGGGGAGGGATTTAGGGTAGGGGTAACGTGAATGAATGTGGGTGGGCAATCACCTTCGGACGTGAGATAAGGTAGTTTACAGCGGGTAGTTGCCTACTTGCGAGAGTTGAAGTTATCTATGCAGAAAAGAAGAAATCGCCAAGGTGGCGAGAACGGCGGCAGGAAGAGCCGCGACAAGAAATTCGGTTCCAGACAGAAGAGCAAAAGAGTGCTGGAGGAGGTGACCGGCAAGGTTCAGATGACAAGGGACGGCTATGTCTTCGTGATCATCGAGGGCGAGCCGGACAATGATGTGTTCGTCAAGGCGTCCAAGACTCGCGGCGCGTTGAACGGAGACACCGTAAGATGTGCGGTCACAAGCGAGAAAAAGGAAGCTTCATCCGATGCGGCCAAAGGCGGACGCAAGGACGCGGCCAGACGCCGCGAGGGAGAGATCATAGAGATTGTAGAGCGCAGCCACAAGCCGTTCGTCGGCGTGCTGCACATTGTCGGCCGGCAGGCTTGGGTGCTGATGCAGTCAAGGAATATGCCGTACGACATCTGCATAGATTTCGACACCCTTCCTGAGGGTGCGAAAAGAGGGATGAAAGTGGCGGCTCTGGTCGACGGATGGGACAAGGGTGAGCCGACTCCGAAAGGCCACATAGTGGATGTGCTCGGAATGCCGGGCGAGAACGACACCGAGATGCACGCCATCCTTGCTGAATATGCCCTGCCTTACAGGTTCGAGCCGGAGGTCGAGAACGCGGCGGATCAGATTTCGGACCAGATCACAGAGAGAGATCTCAAGGGACGTCGGGATTTCCGTAACACTCTGACATTCACCATCGACCCTACGGACGCGAAAGACTTCGACGACGCATTGTCCTTCAAGAAACTGGACAACGGCAACTACGAGATCGGAGTCCACATCGCCGACGTGTCCTACTATGTGCTTCCAGGGACGATCGTGGACAAGGAGGCACAGGAGCGCGGAACGTCGGTCTATCTGGTTGACAGGACAGTCCCGATGCTTCCGGAGAAACTTTGCAATAAACTCTGCTCCCTACGCCCGCACGAGGAAAAGCTGACATTCTCGGTGGTTGTGGAGATGACGCCGCGCGGAAAAATCGAGAACCGTTGGTTCGGCCGCACGGCGATCTGTTCTGACTACCGTTTCGACTACGACGGAGCCCAGCAGATCATCGAGAGCGATGGTAAGGAGCCTGCGGATCCGGCCATCGGTCAGGATGTCAGGGAGGCCATCGTGACGCTCAACAAGCTGGCATTGACACTCCGCAAGCGTCGTTTCGCTTCAGGAGCCATCAGTTTCGAGCGTCCGGAGATGAAAGTCGAGGTGGACGCGACCGGAAAGCCGATCAGGGTTTACGAGAAAATCACCAAGGAGGCCAACTGGCTGATCGAGGAGTTCATGCTTCTTGCGAACCGTTCCGTGGCCGAGTTCATCGCCACTTCCGGCAGGATGGACGGCAAGGCCGACAAGAAGGCCAAGACCTTTGTTTACCGTGTACATGGCGAGCCTAACACGGAGAAGATCGCGAGCCTCGGCCAGTTCGTCAGCAACTTCGGCTTCAAGTTAGGGCCGAGCGGCAACGGACGGGAGATCGCCAAATCCTTGAACACCTTGCTTGCCGAGGCAAAGGGCACACCTGAATGCGACGCCTTCCAGATGATAGCCCTGCGCTCGATGGCAAAGGCGATCTACACCACCGACAACATCGGCCACTACGGCCTCGCGTTCAAGTTCTACACGCATTTCACTTCCCCTATCCGCCGCTATCCTGACACAATGGTACACAGGCTGTTGGCCCTCTACCTCGACAATGCCGAGAGTCAGAACAAGGACTATTACGAAGCCCAGTGCCAGCATGCTTCCGAGCGCGAGCAGATAGCGGCGAACGCCGAACGCGACAGCATCAAGTACAAGATGATCGAGTTCATGCAGGACAAGATAGGCAATGAATATGAAGGCTCGATCTCCGGCCTCACCGAATGGGGTATGTACGTGGAGATCAAGCCTACCATGATCGAAGGCATGGTCGCCCTGCGCGATGTGAAGTCCGACTTCTTCGAGTTCGACGAGCAGAACTACCTCATCCGTGGCCGCCGCACCGGCAAGGTCTTCCGACTGGGTGACGCGGTCAAGATCCGTGTGAAGGCCGCCAATCTGGAGCAGAGGCTTCTGGACTACGAACTGGTTGACACCACCACAGACAATGGCTCATCCAGTGATGGTTCTGGCAACGGTTCCAACCATGGCTCCAGCCACCGTTCCGGCAATGGGGATACGCGCCACGTCCTGGATGGAGAGGGTCGTTCCAACCATGGCCCCAGCCACCGTTCCAGCAATGGGTCTGGCAAGGGTTCCGGTAAGGGTTCCAGCAATGGGTCTGGCAAGGGTTCCGACAACGGTTCCGGTAGCGGTTCCGCTGACGGCAAAAGCAAGAAAAAGCCTTTCTACGCCTCCGTCGCCCACAACGATGACCAGCCTAAGCGCAAGTCATCCAAGGACAAAGGCCGTCCCCGCAAGAAGTTCGGCCCCAAGCCATCGTGAAACGAAAAGAAGAAAGCCAAATAACCCTTTGCCCGACACAGCACATCAAAAAGAGTGACCGTCTCATTGCGGCCACTCTTTTTTGTCCGGTGAAAACCTTGCTGGCCGGACGAATTGTAAAAATCATACTCTTTGTCCGGTGAAACCACAATCCGCCGGACGAACAGCGAGGAGTGAAAAGGCGACGGCGAGAATCTTACAAAAGGCTTTCAGCCACATAACGAGTCTGTCGCGGCAAAAGCCAGATCGGGCTGTTCTTATTTCGGGTGCAGAAGAGGCTGCTTTGCACCCGATATGACTATCTTATTGGTTTTGGGGTGCGAAAAGCCGCTTCTCGCACCCGATACGGTAATTCGAGCTATTTCCCCGAACCTTGCCATTCAGCCCATAACATAAAAGGTCGAGCCTATAACACAGAGAGTGACCGCAAGGGAAATAATGTCATTGACAAACAAATCACCGCCAAGAGGCAATCCCACATAATCGCCTGAATATAAATACTATAACATGTAAATAGTCAACGTATCTATAGTAATGTTGAAAAAATAAGTTGCGTCAATCGATAAAATTGAATCACCCTGAACATCTATATATTGCAAAATTAAAGTGATGCAGGTTATTTTTTACATTTCACATAATAGCCTCAAAAAAAGTGAAATTTTTATCTGACGATTGTGGTTGCCTCTCTTATCATTAATGGGGTTGTCTCTATCTTTTGCAATTGGCGGGAACGGTCAGGGCTGTCTGATGGCCATACAGTATAGATGGATGTCCCTTAGGAGGGGTTATCACATCAGGTAAGGAACGGTTGAGAGTGCCCTAAGCGCTTACAGGGCCGATGGCCGTTCCCGTCAATTGCAAACACCTGAGATGCGCACCGAATACACCTTTGCAGGCAAACACCTGAGATGCGCCCTGAAAATACCCTTGCAGACACTTGCGGTGGGGGAGACTGTCTTAAAAGTAAAAGTACCCTCAGTGAGGATTGAGAATCCGTTGTCGCCCCTGTAGTGGGGTACAGACTTTTCTGCTCTCGCCGAGACTTTTCAGACAGTCTGGGGTGGGGGGGGGCACATAAAAGAGAAAAGCCCGGTCCATCGTAAAGACAGACCTGGCATTTTTCCCTTGTTATATGAATCACAAAGGGGAGACGCAATTCCTTACGTCTCCTCTTCGTGGTCCCAGTAGGGCATGATCCTACGACCCCCTGATTATGAGTCAGATGCTCTAACCAACTGAGCTATGGGACCGATTCCCGACCTTGATGGCCGGGCATATTGCTTGGACGGATGCGGCCTCTGAGACCGCTCCGTCCTCAATCTGAATTATCAGACTTTGATCTCAACCTCAACGCCGGAAGGAAGCTCGAGCTTCATGAGAGCATCAACGGTCTTTGCATTGCTGTCGTCGATGTCCAGAAGCCTGCTGTAGGCGCTAAGCTCAAACTGCTCGCGGGACTTCTTGTTGACGAAAGTCGAGCGATTGACAGTGAAGATCTTCTTGTTGGTAGGAAGCGGAATAGGACCGTTCACCTTAGCACTAGTAGCCTTCACGGTGTCCACGATCTTAGCGGCTGACTTGTCAACCAGCATGTGATCGAATGATTTGAGTTTTATTCTGATTTTTTGACTCATATCAAAAATACTTAATTACGATTTAACACTTACTCGTCATCATCAGAGAGCTTGTAGCCGCTCTTCTCGATAACGTCCTTGGCCAGGTTGGCAGGAACCTCAGCGTAGTGGTCGAAAGTCATCGTGCTGGTCGCGCGGCCGGATGAGAGGGTTCTGAGAACTGTCACATAACCGAACTGCTCGGCGAGCGGAACGAAGGCCCTTACGATTCTCGCACCGTTGGCGGTGGAGTCCATAGCCTGGATCTGGCCGCGACGACGGTTGAGGTCACCCACGATGTCACCCATGTAGTCCTCTGGAGTAACAACCTCAAGGGACATGATAGGCTCGAGGAGAACAGGCTTAGCCTTCGGGCAGGCGTGGCGGAATGCCAGACGGCCGGCCATTTCGAATGAAAGCTGGTCTGAATCGACTGGGTGGTAAGAACCATCAAGCACGGTAACCTTCAGAGACTGAACCTCGTAACCAGCGAGAACGCCGTTGGCCATAGCGGCCTTAAAGCCCTTCTCGATGCAAGGAATGAATTCCTTAGGAATATTACCACCCTTGACCTGATTGTCGAACTGAAGTCCGGTGACGCCTTCATCGGCAGGTCCGATCTCGACGATGATGTCGGCGAACTTACCACGACCACCGGTCTGCTTCTTGAAGACTTCACGATGCTGTACTGTAGCGGTGATGGCCTCTTTGTAGTTAACCTGCGGAGCGCCCTGATTGATCTCAACACCGAACTCACGGCGGAGACGGTCCACGATGATGTCAAGGTGAAGCTCACCCATTCCGCTGATGACTGTCTGGCCGGTCTCGTGATCAGACCTTACGGTGAACGTAGGATCCTCCTCGGCGAGCTTGCCGAGGGCGATGCCAAGCTTGTCCAGGTCGCCCTGGGTCTTAGGCTCGACAGCGATACCGATAACAGGATCAGGGAATTCCATCGATTCGAGCACAATCTGATGATCCTCGTTGCAGATGGTGTCTCCTGTACGGAGATCCTTGAATCCGACAGCGGCGCAGATGTCTCCGGCCTCGACGAACTCGATAGGGTTCTGATGGTTGGAGTGCATCTGGTACAGACGCGCGATTCTCTCCTTCTTTCCGGTGCGGACGTTATAGACATAGGTGCCGGCGTCAACACGTCCTGAATACACCCTCATGAAGGCGAGACGGCCGACGAACGGATCCGTGGCGATCTTGAACACGAGAGCGCAGAACGGCTGGGCTGCGTCAGGGAGAAGATCCTCTTCCTCACCGGTCTTAGGATTGGTACCTTTCACAACACCCTTGTCAAGCGGAGAAGGAAGGTAACGCATCACAGCGTCAAGGAGGAACTGCACACCCTTGTTCTTGAAAGAGGAACCGCAGCATGCCGGAACGATCTGCATAGAGATCGTACCCTTGCGAAGGGCGGCGATGATCTCCTCCTCGGTGAGGGAGTCAGGATTCTCGAAATACTTCTCCATGAGAGCCTCGTCACATTCGGCGGCAGCCTCGACGAGTTTGTCTCTCCATTTCTCGACTTCTCCGGCCATGTCCTCCGGAACGTCCTTTATTTCATAGTTGACCAGTTCCTCGCCAGAGTCATAGTAATATGCCTTGCGGGAAACGAGGTCGATGATGCCCTTGAACTTGTCCTCCGCTCCGATAGGGAGACAAATAGGAACAGCCTTGGCACCGAGTTTGGTGTAGATTTCCTCAACGCAAGCGAGGAAGTCAGCGCCGACACGGTCCATCTTATTCACGTACGCGATCTTCGGAACGCCGTACTTGTCCGCCTGACGCCAAACAGTCTCTGACTGAGGCTGAACGCGTCCGACAGCGCAGAAAGTAGCGACAGTTCCGTCGAGCACACGGAGCGAACGCTCCACCTCAACGGTGAAGTCGACGTGACCCGGAGTGTCGATCAGGTTGATCTGATAAACGTGACCGTTGTAGTGCCAGAACGCTGTGGTGGCGGCGGAAGTGATGGTGATACCTCTCTCCTGCTCCTGAACCATCCAGTCCATTGTGGCAGCCCCTTCATGTACCTCACCGATCTTGTGAGTCTTTCCGGTGTAGTACAGAATACGCTCGGATGTGGTCGTCTTTCCGGCATCGATGTGGGCCATGATGCCGATGTTTCTTGTGTAAGTAAGATCTCTTTTAGCAGCCATCTGCGAATAAAATTAGAAACGGAAGTGGGCGAATGCCTTGTTGGCCTCAGCCATCTTGTGCATATCCTCTTTTCTCTTGAATGCACCACCTTCGTTATTGTAGGCGGCAACGATCTCTGCACAAAGTTTTTCTGCCATTGAGTGGCCGGAACGCTTGCGGGCGAAGTTGATCATATTCTTCATCGACAGCGAGACTTTCCTTTCCGGACGCAACTCAGTAGGCACCTGGAAGTTTGCACCTCCTACACGACGTGACTTCACCTCGATCTGAGGGGTAACGTTTTCGAGTGCCTTCCTCCAGATATCCAGAGGAGCCTTGTCAGAATCCTTCATCTTCTCGCCTACCATGTCAATGGCATCGTAAAAAATAGAATACGCGATACTCTTCTTCCCCTGCAACATAAGATTGTTCACGAAGCGGGTAACCTCGACATCGTGAAACTTAGGATCAGGAAGTAGAATCCTCTTTTTAGGCTTCGATTTTCTCATTGTGAGTAAAAATTAAAGGTGATAAAGATTAATGAAACGGACTACTTCTTAGCGGTCTTCTTCGGTCTCTTGGCTCCGTAGAGGGAACGGGACTGTGTCCTTCCTTCCACGCCAGCTGTGTCCAAAGCTCCTCTAAGGATGTGGTAACGCACACCAGGGAGATCCCTCACACGACCTCCGCGAACCAGCACAATGCTGTGCTCCTGAAGGTTGTGTCCCTCGCCCGGAATGTAGGCATTGACCTCTTTAGAGTTGGTAAGGCGTACCCTGGCGACCTTTCTCATTGCTGAGTTAGGCTTCTTAGGGGTCGTCGTGTAGACACGAAGACATACGCCCCTCTTCTGAGGACATGCGTCCAGCGCGCGTGACTTGCTCTGAGCGACAATGCTCACGCGTCCTTTGCGAACTAATTGTTGAATTGTAGGCATAAATGATTGTAAATCTAATATTTATGTTTCCCCCAAACATTTGGGGCTGCAAATTTACGGATAATTCTTCAATTTACAAAGCGGAATGCGAACAGATTCACCATTTTTCAGATGGAGAGAATCCGCAGGTCCGGAATGGTGCAGTCGTCTTGTCAGGAGGTCTTCCGGTAGCTCAGGACAGCCCAGGTGGTCGTGAACGCGCCCAGACCGGCAAGGCTCAGCAAGTCCGGCCATGTGTCCGCCAGCGTGCAGCCCTTCAGGACGATGGTGCAGTCGTCTTGTCAGGAGGTCTTCCGGTAGCTCAGAACAGCCCAGGTGGTCGTGAACGCGCCCAGACCGGCAAGGCTCAGCAAGTCCGGCCACGTGTCCGCCAGCGTGCAGCCCTTCAGGACAATCGAGCGCATCGCGTCGGCGAAGTAGCGCAGCGGATTGGCATAGGTGATCGCCCGCGCCCATCCCGGCATTGACTGGATGGGTGTGAATATTCCGCTCATCAGCATGAACACCATACTGAAGAACCAGATGACGAACATGGCCTGGCGGGCATTGTCGCTGTAGTTGGAGATCAGCAGACCGAAAGAAGCCATGACCACGATGTGGGCGAATGTGAAGATCACGATGTCCAGCAGGCTTCCCCGGCAGCCATAGCCGAACACGGCATACGACAGGCCAAGACAGGAGAAGACCATGAAGAACGCCACGGCCACATAAGGAATCATCTTGCAGAGGATGAAGGCGGTCTTGCTCACCGGGGTCACGTTGATCTGCTCGATGGTGCCGCGTTCCTTCTCCGAGACGATGTTTAAGGCAGGCAGGAAGCCGCACATCATCGTGATGGCGATCACGATAAGCGCCGGAATCATGAAAGTCTTGTAGTCCAGGGACGGGTTGTAGAGATAGCTTTCCCGGGTGTCGAAACGGATTCCGGCAGCACCGCCCTGGGATTCCGCCCCCGAAACCGAGGCGACATATTCAGTGACAAAGGCGTTGAGGTACTGGGAGCCGATGCTTCCCCTGGTGCCGTTGACGGTGTTGACCTTGATCCCGACGGGAAGCGGGTCGTCGGTGCCTCTGTCCGACTCAAGGTAGCGGGCGAATCCGGAGGAGGTGGTCAGGATGGCGTCAGCGCCGCCGCGGTCCATGACAGCCTGCGCGTCTGACGGAGACTCGGTCACCTCCCGGATCTTGAAATAGCCGGACGAGGCGCATTTCTCCGTAAGCAAGGCCGACTGGTCAGACTGGTCGCTGTCCACGATCACCAGACTCAGGTTCCTCACCTCCATGTTCGCCGCGAAAGGAAAGACCAGAATGATCAAAAACGGGAAACAGAGAACCATCCTCGGCATTCCAGGATCCCTTAGGAATTGCTTGAACTCCTTCTTCAACAGATACTTCCAAACTCTCATCTCACAACCTTGTCTTGAAATTCTTGATACTTACAACCAACAGAAAGACCATCATGCCGGTCAGGACGGCGAACTCCTTGGCGACCGCCTCAAGGCCGGCTCCCTGGATCATTATCTTCTTCACCATGATGATGAACCACTTGGCAGGGATGATGTCGGAGAGCATCTGAAGAGCGACCGGCATGCTCTCGCACGGGAATATGATGCCGGACAGCATCATGGTCGGCATTGTCAGTCCCATACCGCACAGCAGCATCGCCGTCTGCTGTGTCTTGGAGAGGACCGACACAAGCAGTCCGAGTCCCAGTGACGAACCGACGAAAACAAGCGACACCAGAGACAGTAGTGTCAGGCTGCCATGGATCGGCACCCCCATGACAAAGTGGGCCAGAAGCAGGACGCTGACGAAATTGACGACCGACAGGGCAAGGTACGGAATCATCTTGGAAAGGATGATCCAGAACGGCTTGACCGGAGACACAAGGAGCAGCTCAAGCGTGCCGGTCTCCTTCTCCTTCACGATGGACACCGCCGTCATCATCGAGCAGATCAGCATCAGGATCAAGCCCATGACTCCCGGCACGAAATTGTAGGACGAGTTCATGGCCGGATTGTACATCAGCTGGACATTCGGCCTCATCGAAGCCTTAGGCTTCCCGGCAAGACTCTCAGACAATGCCAGTTCCTCGCTTTGAAGCACTCCCCTGATGTAGCTGGTGACCACCTGGGCGGTGTTCGGATCGGAGCCGTCGCTCACGATGCGGACGCAGGCCTTACCTTCCGAGCCGGCCTTGCCGTCAAAGTCCGTCCCGAAGCAGAGCGCCGCGGCAGCCTTGCCTTTGCGGATCCTGTCCCGGGCCGGAGCGAAAGATCCGTGGATCTCGCCGACGGCGAGGTACTTGTTGCCCTCGATCCTGCTTATGACACTGCGTGCCAAAGGGTCACAGGCATCCCCGACCACATCGACGACGGCGTTGCTGACATCCGTGCTTATCGCGAAGCCGAACAGGATGATCTGCACAACCGGCATCACCAGAACGATCAGGGTGGTCCGGAGATCCCTGAATATGTGTCTGAACTCTTTCTGTATGAACGCTATTATCTCTCTCATGCCTCTCTCTCGGCCTTTCCGGCGATTTTTGTGAACACCTCATCCATGTCCTTGGCTCCGTAACGCTCCTTCAGGGCTGCCGGGGAATCCAGCGCCTCGATGCGCCCGTCCACCATCACGGAGACTCTGTCACAGTATTCAGCCTCATCCATGTAGTGCGTCGTGACAAAGACGGTGACACCCTTGGAGGCTGCCTTGTAGATCATTTCCCAGAAGTTCCTTCTCGTCACGGGATCCACACCGCCCGTCGGCTCGTCAAGAAACACTATCTCGGGGTCATGCACCATCGCTATGCTGAAAGCGAGCTTCTGCTTCCATCCGAGCGGCATGTCCCTAACGAAGGAGTTACGGACATTCTCCATCGACAGAGCCTTCAGCATCTGGTCTGTCTTCTGGGCGATCCGCTTGCCGTCAAGCCCGTAGATGCCAGCGAAAAGCTCGATGTTCTCCCACACCTTCAGGTCGGGATAGAGGGAGAACTTCTGGCTCATGTAGCCGATGTGCCGCTTGATCTTCTCCTGCTCGTTGACGATGCTGTACCCCGCGACATCGCCCTGTCCGGATGTCGGACGGCTCAATCCGCAGAGAATGCGCATCGCCGTGGTCTTGCCGGCGCCGTTCGCGCCCAGAAAACCGAATATCTCCCCTTTGCGCACTTCAAAGGAGATGTCATCCACCGCGGTGAAATCCCCGAACTTTTTGACCAGATGGGAGATGCGCACAGTCTTTATGTCCTTGTCCACAACGTCAGGCAATTTAGGAATATTCAAAATAAACTTCCTGTCAAACGCATTATTCCGCACCGGAGGAGCCTTCCGCGGCGGAAGAGGAAAGCCTGATGAAGCAGTCCTCGATTCCAGGAGTCATCCTCCGCACGTCGCAACCTTCGATTCCGGCACACCGAAGTGCCTCGGCGAGTCCGGTCTCATCCGGCCCGTCGTCGGTGACAGACACGTGGCACGCGCTGCCGAACGAGCTGCAATCCAGCACTCCCCTCACACCGCGCAGCGCGCCGAGCGTCTGGAACATGTTGCCGCCGCTCACTGAATATATCCGGTTCGGGAATCGGGAAATGATCTCCGCCGGACTGCCGAGTCCGATGACGCTGCCGTCAAGAATCATGGCGATGCGGTCACAAAGACTGGCCTCGTCCATGTAAGGAGTCGAGACTACTATCGTCACGCCCCTGTCCTTGATCTTTTTGAGCATAGCCCAGAACTCCTTGCGGCTCACGGCGTCGACACCGGTGGTCGGCTCGTCAAGGAACAGCACCTCGGGATTGTGGACAAGGGCGCAGCAAAGCGCCAGCTTCTGCTTCATTCCTCCGGAAAGAGCGATCGCCTTGCGGTCCTTGAACATCTCGATCTGTGAATATATTCCCTTGATGGTCTCGTAGTTCTCCTCGATGGTCGTGCCGAACATCGTGGCGTGGAACTTCAGGTTCTCCTCGACGGTAAGATCCTGATACAAGGCAAAATGCCCTGGCATATAGCCGATCCTTCCCCTTATCTCGCGATAGTCACGCACCACGTCCAGCCCGATCACCGTCGCGGAACCGGAGTCCGGGAGGGTCAGGGTGGTCAGGATCCTGAACAGGGTGGTCTTCCCCGCTCCGTCAGGGCCGATGAGGCCGAACAACTCACCTTTCCGGATGTTGAAGCTTATGTCCCTCAAGGCATTGACCGACTTGTAGGACTTGCTTACATCTTTAATCTCTATCGCAGTGTCTCTGTCCATGGCTACCTCCTCACATAGGCGTACATTCCAAGACGAAGGGTTCCGTCATTCGGCACGGCCACTTTGACGGCATAGACCAGATCCGCCCGCTCGTCACGGGTCTGGATGTTCTTAGGGGTGAACTCCGACTGTTCGGAGATCCAGATAACACGTCCCTGGATGCGCTTCGGAGAAGCGGTCCCGTCATCCGGAATCACGGTCACCGTGTCGTTCAGCTTCAAGCCGGACAGCTGCGCCGAGGAGAAATACGCCCTGACGTACATCTGGTCCAGGTCGGCGACCTTGAAGAGCGGCTTGCCAAGGGTGACGAACTCACCGGTCTCGGCGTAGCGTGTCAGCACAGTCCCGGAGACCGGAGCGACGATGCGGCATTTCGCGAGCTGATCCTCAAGCCTGGCGAGCTGGATCTCATAGCCCTGGACCTCGGATCTCACGGAAGCGTTGCCACGCTCCCAGCTCTGGGTCTGTGCGGCTATCTGCGCCTTGAGGACGGCGATCTTGTCCGTGAGGTCATCCACCTGCTTGCGGCTGGTGGCGTTGCCTTCCAACAGTTTGGAGTACCTTTCGTACTCACTCTGAAGGTTTTCCAGCTGGCTGAGGTTCGGCTGGCCTTGCTTCTTGATGTCCACCAGCCTGGACGACGATCCGTCGATGCGCTCGCGCAGCTCCATTATCTGAAGGTAGGTCTGAACAGAGTCCAAGGCTCCGAGGAGCTGCCCCGCCGTCACCTCCTCGCCTTCCTCCACTGCCATGGACAGGACACGTCCGGCATTCTCGGCGGACACGGTCACCTGAGTGGCGTCAACCTGACCGCATGCGTCATATTCAATGTTCTTTCCACATCCGGCGGCGACCAGGGCCAACGCCGCGAAAACAAGTATGCTTTTCATATTCATAATCATTGTCATGTTCATTGTCATTGTACTCCAAGTGTTTGCCGCAGGTCAAGCAAGTCCATGATGTAGGTCACCTTGTGGACATTGTAGCTAAGGCGCGCCTTGAACTCATCGTCCAGCAGGGAAAGGTAGTCGTTGACCGCGATCACACCCTCCTTGTACTGCCTCTCGCCCGTCTCCCTGATGCTGCCGCGGAGGGAGATTATCTCCTCGTCGCGCCTGAGGACATCCTCGTCCTTCTCCACCTGGCTCCGTTTCTGGACAGCCTCCATCGAGGTGTCAAGCATGAAGGACTCGCGTGTCAGCTCAAGCCTGCGAAGATCCGAGTCCGACTTGCGCCGGTCGTTCCTGAGTGTGTAGAGCGCTCCGAAATCCCATTGGAGCCTGACACCGGCCACGAAGTACGGATCGAAACTGCCGGAGAGCATGTTCAGTCCCGGACGGCCGTAGCCTGCCTGCAGGTTGAGGTTCAGACGCGGCCACAAAGAAGTGTTGAGCTGATCCTTCTGCGCCTGCAGCTGCACCGCCTGGGCATCATAGAGGGCAAGCTCCGGACGCTTGATCTCCATCGCCAGGTTGCTTTCCGGCTCCGGCTCGACAAGGGTCAGACCCGTCATGTCCTGCCCGGTAAGCAGACCCAGCATCCGCAGATAGGCCTTCCGGTCCGTCTCCAGGGCGGCCTGCTGCTGCTCGCAGGTAAGGATGTTCACCCGAATCTGGTCGAGATCCGATGGCCCGGCCATGCCGCCGTCCACCAATGTCTGTACCTCTTTCTGATTGCGGGAGAGGTTGGACACCAGCACGTTGTTCAGCTCTATCTGCTTGTCCAGCAAGATGATGCCAAGGTAGATCGACTGCACCTTCGAACGGATGGAGTACATGTTGACCTCCAATTGCCTACGCTTTACCTCGGCTCCCGCCTTGATCTGACGGCCTTTGGCCGCGGTCGCTCCTCCGTCCCAGATCTGCTGGGTGAGGTCGGCGGTCACTCCGTACTGGTCATGCGGAATGTCAAACTCGAAGCCCGGCATGTCAAAAGGCATCTCGACCACATCGGACTGCCAGGTCGCCTTGGCGGAAATGTTCAGCCGCGGCACCCAGGCAAGCGAGGCGTTCTTAAGATCATAGCCCTGACAGGCGTCGATCAGCCCCTTCTCCTTGATCTGAGGATAGTTCTCGTAGGCCATCCTGACACATTGGTCAAGAGTGGTCTGTGAATACGCCTGTACGCAGACCAGCAACGCCAGAGCGAGTGTTTTCCATTTTAACTTCTTCATATTCATAGGATTGTCACATTATCACTTAAACAGGCGGCAGACAATCAGTTCCACAGCTTCCTTTTTGCGCGCCTCCAGGTACTCCGCCCTGCGTGTGCCTTCCACTCCCAGCACATTGCTGACAAGAGGATCAAAGAAGAACGGAGCCGCACACACACTCACGATGTCGCCGATCAGTTCCTCGAACGTGATGTTCCGGATCCTCCCGTTCACGACTTCCGACTCCGTTCTTTTCCTGTGGGTGTCCAAGGCGGAGGACATATAGCTTCCGATCTTCGACACGTAACTCTCCATCAGGTCAGGGCGTTCCTTCGCGACCTCAAGCAGCAGCGACAGCTGTCCGCTGTGGGCGCTGAAGAAGTCGAAGCAGATCTCCGTCGTCTTCCTGATAAGGTCGGGCTGGAATATGTCCGTCACCATTATCGACTTGAGACTCTGCAGGATCTCCTCCAAATAGGTATCAAAAACCTTTAGGAATATCTGATCCTTCGTCCTGAAATAGTAGTGCAGCATGGCATGGGTGACACCGGCCTGTGCCGCTATCAGCGTCGTGGTGGCGCCTTTGAATCCTTTCTCGGCGAACAGCATCTCCGCCGCCTTCAGGATGTCCTGTTCCTTGTTTTCTTTTTTCGACATTGCCTTTGGATTAACAATATTGTTTAACACGACTGTTAACACAGCAAAGATAGTGTTGTTTCTCAAACAATCAAAGATATTCCTGAAATATTTTCAAAAACGTTGCAATTCTCAAAAAATGGCTATCTTTACCTTATGAATAAGAGAAAGCGCATCATCGCCGTTGCCGCCGTCCTGGCGGTTGTTTCTATGAATATGACCGCTCAGCCGGCCCAAAGAACCATCTGGAACGACGGATGGACGTTCACCAAGGACGGGGAAAGCCGTGTCCTTGACCTGCCTCATGACTGGGGTGTGGACGAGCCGTTCGTGCAGGAGTACCCTGGGGAGACCGGAAAACTGGCCTGGTGGGGCAAGGCGGAATATTCAAAGATTCTTTCCGTGACGGCGAAAGACCTGAGGTCGGGAAAGCGGTTTCTCCTCGATTTCGGCGGAGCGATGTCCTATGCCAAGGTCTTCTGTAACGGGAAGGCCGTCACCGAATGGCCGTACGGGTACGCCTCGTTCCGCGCGGATCTGACTCCGTTCGTCAAGGAGGGGGACAATCTGGTCAAGGTCACGCTGGACAATCCCGGGGAGTCCAGCAGATGGTATCCCGGAGGAGGAATCTACCGGAACGTGTACCTGACGAAGGCCGGCCCCGCCGGCGTGGCGCAGTGGGGGACGTTCGTCTCGACGAAAGGAAATGATGTCAGCATCGGGATCACGCTCCGCAACGCCGGGAAGGCCGTGGGAGGAACAGTGCGCACGGAGATCGTCAGGGTCATCAATCCGGGTTCTTCGGTCACCGGGCCGGTCGAGGTGATCGTGGACGGCAAAACGAGGAAAGCCATAGTGACCAAACTGGACGCTGTCACGGACGGCGGCGAGGTCGTCCAAAAGTTCACGCTGAAAGACGCGCGGTTCTGGAGTCCAGAGGCACCTGAACTCTACCAAGCCGTCACCACCGTCACCACAAGAGGCGGAGGGAAGGACGTTTACCTGACCACATTCGGACTCAGAGACCTGGAGTACAAGGCCGACGGGCTGTACGTCAACGGGCAAAGGACATTCATCAAGGGAGTCTGCCTGCACCACGACGCCGGAGCGCTCGGAGCCGCCTGGAACGAGACGGCGTGGGTGAGAAGGCTGAATATGCTCAGACAAATGGGCTGCAACGCCATCCGCACATCCCACAATCCTCCGGCGCCGGAACTCCTCGACCTCTGCGACCGGATGGGATTCCTCGTGATGGACGAGCTGACAGACACTTGGACAATCCCGAAGAAAGAGAACGGCTACGCCAGACTGTTCGATGAGTGGGCGGACAAAGACCTGAAGGCCATGATCCACAGAGACCGCAACCATCCGTCAGTCATCATCTGGAGCATCGGCAACGAGACCGGCGAGCAAGGCTACCCGGAGAAATACGGGATCGCCTACCACCTCACGGAAGTGTGTCATAATGAGGATTCCACAAGACTAACAAGCTTCGGCAGCGACAATCCGTGGGCCAGCGGACAGGATTTCCGCAACACGATGGACATCTACGGATTCAACTACAAGCCGCATCTCTACGGCAAGTTCCACGCCGCAAATCCGGGCAAACCGTTCCTCGGAAGCGAGACCGCATCGACCGTCAGCTCAAGAGGTGTGTACATATTCCCGCCAAGCGACAAGGAAGATGGCGCCTTGGACAATTTCCAGGTGTGCTCGTTCGACATGTTCACCGTTCCGTGGGGGCAGCTGCCTGACCAGGAGTGGGCGGAAGAGGACAGGAACCCTTCATGCCTCGGGGAGTTCGTCTGGACCGGATTCGACTATCTCGGCGAGCCGACTCCTTTCAACGCCGACCTCACAATCCTGACAAACTTCCACGACGAGAAGGCCAAGGCCAGGGCGGAGAAGGAGCTGAAGGAGAAAGGAGCGATCGCTACTCCTTCCAGAAGCTCGTACTTCGGAATCATCGACCTCGCCGGCTTCCCGAAGGACAGGTACTGGCTCTACAAGTCCCGCTGGTCGTCAGAACCCGTCCTGCACCTGATGCCGCACTGGAACTGGCCGGGACGCGAGGGGAAGATCACTCCGGTGCAGGCCTACACGAACTGCGCCGAGGCGGAACTCTTCGTCAACGGGAAGTCCTACGGCAGAAAGGCCAAGGGAGCCAACGAGTATCGCTTCCTCTGGGACAACGTGGTCTATGAGCCTGGCACCGTGAGGGTTGTCGGCAAGACTGCGGACGGGAAGACCATCGAGAGCGCCGTCGCCACAAGCGGAAGCCCGGCGAAGATCCTGATGGCTCGTGAATATGGCAGCGGACCTTCAACGGAGTTCGGCGGCGACTGCGCTCCGGCACATTCACGGACATATTCATCGGAAGACATTGTCTTCGTGGACGTAAAGGTCGCGGACAGGGACGGGAATATGGTACCGACAGCGTCCGACAGGCTGAGGTTCAGCGTCTCCGGCCCGGGTGAGATCGTGGCCGTGGACGCCGGCGACGCGACCTGCCACACGCCGTTCCGCTCCGATGAGATCAAGGCTTTCGGCGGCCTGGCAAGCGTCATCGTAAGACGCACGGGCACCGGAACCGTCATCCTGAGAGCCGAGAGCGAGGGACTTGAGGCGGGAGAGACAGAATTGTGACTGAACAAACAGATTCATTAATATTTATGAGGAAAAATTTCGTACTTGCCTGCGCGGCGCTGCTCCTTTGCGCGCCGGGTTTCGCGCAGACGCAGAAAGCCAACTACGCCCTCGCCGAGAGATTCTCGGCCAAGAGGGTAAATCAGATGGTGTTCTCCACGCAGATCACCCCTAACTGGTTCAGGGACAGCGACAAGTTCTGGTACAGTTGGAGGACTCCGCAGGGAACCCGCTACTACATTGTGGATCCTGTCAAGGGCACCAGGACCGAGGTGTTCGACATGGACAGGCTCGCGATGCAGGTGACCGAGTTCGTCCGCTACCCGTTCGAGGCCAAGCATCTTCCTATCAGGGATTTGAGGTTGAAGGATGACAAGGTGTTCACTTTCAGCATCATCTCCGGACTCAAGAACGACAGGGACACGACCTGTTTCCGCTACGAGATCGCCACCGCCAGGCTTGACACCGTGGCCAAGGAGAAGGACAAGTACCCTCGCTGGGCCTCCGTCGCCCCTAACGGTGAGTTCGGAGTCTTCGCCAAGGGTTCCAACCTTTGGGTGATGGACTCCACAAGCCTTCGCAAGGCGGCCAAGGACGAGAAGGACAGCACCATCGTGGAGCATCGTCTGACCACGGACGGCATCCGCCAGTTCGGCTACGGCTACGGCAACTACTCCGGCGACACCGAGGCCGACTCCACCAAGAGGCACTATCCGGGCGAGCTTGTCTGGTCTCCGGACTCGAAACGTTTCGCCACGATGAAGTGGGACGTGAGGAAACTGGACGACCTTTGGGTGATTAATTCCGTCAGCGGCAAACGTCCGGAACTAGAGACCTACAAGTACCAGATGCCAGGGGAGCCGGGACCGAAGGGCTACCTTTACCTGTTCACGATGAACGGCTCGCGCGATGGAGCCTCCTTCAAGGAGATAAAGAGCCAGGCGTTCAAGGATCAGGAGGTGTCACTGCAAGGCGCGAGGAGAACGGCCAAGGACAACTACCTGGACTACTGGAAGAACGAGTGGCTTGGCGACAACACCGGGTTCTACATGGTGCGCCAGAGCCGTGACCTCAAGAGGCTTGATCTCTGCCGGGTGGACGTTGACTCCGACTCCACCAAGACCATCATCTCCGAAAGGGAAAGGACCTACGTGGAGTACCGCGCTCCGTTCCTGATCGGTGGCGGAAAGCAGATCCTCCACTGGTCCGAGCGCAACGGATGGGCGAACATCTACCTCTACAACAGCGACGGCACGCTGGTCAGGAATCTGACCGAAGGGGCGTTCCATGTAGAGGACATCCTCGGGGTGAACGAGAAGGAGGGCTACATCCTGCTGAGCGCATGCGGAGTCAACAAGGACGAGAATCCTTACCAGATGCACACGTTCAGGGTTCCGCTCACGGGCGGCGCTCTCCAGCAGCTGGACATGAACGACATGGACGTTCTCTCGACGGCGAGCGACGATGCCAAGTTCTTTGTGGCCAACTATTCGAGAGTGGACTGGACACCTGCCGTGGCCCTGTTCTCGGCGACGGGCAAGCGGATCGCCGATCTGGAGACCGCCGACCTCAGCCTGCTGTTCGAGGCCGGCTACAAGTTCCCGGAAAGATTCAAGGTGAAGGCCGCCGACGGCGTCACCGACCTCTACGGAGCGATGTACAAGCCTTACGACTTCGACTCCACGAAGGTCTATCCGATCTGCGACTATGTTTATCCGGGCCCTCAGGTGGAGGCGAACAACATCTCCTGGAGCAAGGGCTTCACCCGCACCGACAGACTCGCCCAGATCGGAATGATCGTGATCACGGTCGGCAACCGCGGCGGACACCCGAACCGCTCGAAGTGGTACCACAACTACGGCTACGGCAACCTGCGCGACTATGGTCTTGAGGATCAGAAATATGCCATCCAGCAGCTCGGTGCGAGACATCCGTTCATCGATCTTGACAGGGTAGGCATCCACGGCCATTCGGGCGGCGGATTCATGAGCACGGCGGCCATTCTGAAATATCCTGATTTCTTCAAGGCGGCTGTCTCCTGCGCCGGCAACCACGACAACAGCATCTACAACCGCTGGTGGAGCGAGCAGCATCACGGTGTCCTGGAGAAGATCGACAAGGGCGACACGACCTTCGTTTACAGCATCCAGACCAATCCTGAGATCGCCTCCAACCTGAAAGGCCATCTGATGCTGGTGCACGGCGACATCGACAACAACGTCCACCCGGCCAACACCATCCGCGTGGTCAACGCCCTGATCCGCGCCAACAAGCGTTTCGACATGCTCATCCTCCCGGGCCAGCGCCACGGCTTCGGCGACATGAATGAATATTTCTTCTGGCGCATGGCCGACTACTATGCCGAGTGGCTGATCGGCGACTCCGAGCGCTGGAAGCCGGACATCACGCAGATGAACAACGACTAGTCCCGTCACCCAACCACCTCGACAGGCTCAGCGACCGGAATCCCTCTGGTCACTGAGCCTGTTCAATTTACAGCATTTATAGCCCCGCCACCTCCGGGAACAATAATGCCCATAATTGCAGCCACAGAGTGCGACTTGGCACCCTTGGGGAACAATAACGCCTAAAACTGTCGCCACAGAGTGCAACTTGGCACCCTTGGGGAACAATAACGCTTAAAACTGTCGCCACAGAGTGCGACTCGGCACCCTTGGGGAACAATAACGCTTAAAACTGTCGCCGGTGTTATTCTGAGCCGAGATGGCGGAGGAGCCTGGAGCGGAGGGAGCCTTTGCCGTAGCCGGTCCAGATGTCGATGACCTTGGCTTCCGGGGAGATCAGAACGAAATGCGGGATGCCGTTTACCTGATAGGAGGCGGAAAGTCCCGCGCCCATAGGCTTGAATTCATTCCACTCGACACAATCTGACTTTTCCTCCTTCAAGACTTTTTTCAAGACTTTTTTCCAGGTTTTCTCACCATCCACACTCAGTCGGACAAACGCCAGCCTGTCAGCGAACTCTCTTGCGAGCTCATTGCCCTCCGGAATGGATTCCATACACGGCCCGCAGCCCAGACTCCAGAAATCCAGAAGGATGTACTTGCCGGAGAACTCGGACAGATGATGCACATTGCCGTCCGTGTCATAAAGGTCGCCGTCCACGAGACCGTCACCTACCCCGACAACCTTCCTCGGACTCAAGGTCGCGGAGATCACCTCTCCCTGCCTTGTCTTCAGATCTTCCGGAGTAAGTCTGGAATAAAGCTCGTAAACCAGAGCCGAATCTGCCTTGCCGTAGCCGCCACTTAGCATCATGGCATGCAAAGCCAGCTCGTCAAGCCATTTCGTCGTGACAGGAGCTGTCCTCATATATTCAAGAACCTTATGGTTGGCGATGCTGTCCAGCGGCTTGCAAAGCCTTCTGAGCGAATCCACTTTCCTCCACGCGGCCCGTCTTTCCTCACCGCTGAGGCTCCTGAGTTCCCTCAACATGTCAGCCTCTTCAACGGCGTAGACCTGAGACTCCCTCTTTTCCGGAAACTGGACTGCCAGAAAATCATTCTCGGTCTTCTGCTCCGGAAGACGGCTCTTTACCCTCCACGTCAGCAGCAGGTTGTCATCACCCGTGACCGTGACCTTCACGCCCGGCTTCACCCAGACCGGGAGTATATTATTAGGGAAGCCCTTGCCGAACGAGCACAGCCCGAACTGAACCGCTCCGCCTGAGATTGTGTCCCGGAATTCGAAACGACCGCCGATGACCGTATCCTGGGCCACGCGGACCGCCAACCGGCCATCGCTCCTCATAAGACTAATGACCGTGCTGTCGGGAATGTTCCTGACCACTCCTTTGATAAGATACTCATCCACACCTACTGCCTGCCTGGAGCATCCCGCCGACACAACGATCGCGGCAATCGCCGCTACTGTTTTCAAAACTTTCATATTCATAAGGTTACCGTGCGTAAAATCATGCTTCCCGCGCACGGGATGTATTGTCCTGATTTAGGTTGACTCGTGTTTATAGAATATCACTTATATAAGTTGACTTTGCGTTGTTATACCTGTCAGGGGTTGACTGGAGGCCGTAGGCCGGAAGGAGACCCCTGACAGGTCTTCAAAGGTAAAGAGTTTTCAGGGATTTCCAAGTTATTTCTGGATTTTATTGCCATATGCCTGTAACTTGTCCACATCATATCCCTGTCTCCTGCCGCCCCCGACGCTTCGGACGGGGTCTTCATTCCGATGCTCATATGCGGCCTCCGGTTGTTGTAGAAGTCCACGGCCCGGGCGACCGCCGCCACGACCTCGTTGATGTTCCTGAACACCTTCCCCTTGAGCAGCTCGTTCTTCATCGTGTTGTTGATGCGTTCCGCCTGGGCGTTGTCCTTCGGATCTCCCGACTCGGTCATGCTGACCCTGATGCCGTGCTTCCGCAGCATCCCCACATACTCGCGGCACGCATATTGGCAGCCACGGTCGGAGTGGTGTATGAGGTTGACCTCATCCTTCCCCTCTATGCGTCTCAACGCCATCCTCAGGGCCTCCATCGGATAGTCCGTGTCAAGCGTGGGCCCGACACTCCAGCCGATGATCTCCTCGGTGTATGCGTCAAGTATCAGCGACAGGTAGCAGAAGTGGCAATGGTAATCGTCCTCCGTTATGACAATGTATATTATGTCGCTGACCCACAGCCGATCCGCCGAGGTGGGGATATAATCCTTTATGAGGTTGGGGTATGTCGGGAGTCCGTGTGTCGAGTCCGTCGTGCGGGGCTTGCGCATCTTCCGGCGCACCTTTAGCCCCTGCTCGTCGATGATCCGGCAGAAGCGGTCGCGGCCTATCGGACTGTCAAAGCGGAAGTCCCTCTGATACATGTACCACAGCTTCTTCCCGCCGATGCCGGGATCTTCCTTCCTGACCTCCCTGATATATTGGATGGCGAACTCCTCACGCGCGGCCTTGGCATGGACCGCGTCCTCGTCATGCTGATAGTAAGCCTGCTTGCTTACACCAAGCAGCCCGCAGAGCTCAACCACCTGACATTCGGTGGCTGATTCCGCGTGCAGGTCCCTTTACCGCTTGGTGCCAGCTTTTTTCTTATCTCAATGTGCCAACGAGCCTCCGCTATGTCTATGATCTTTTCGTTCAGGCGGTTGCGCAGACGCTCCAACCTGAGGCTCTCCTCCAGTTCGGATATCCGCGACTTCAGGGACTCCATCTCTTCCTGCTCCTTTGACTTCTTCGCTTCCATAATTCTTCGCGGGCTTCCTTTCCCGTTCTCCGCCTCAAAGATAGCAATCCAGTGGTACATTTGCCTCACGCTTACCGGGACAAGCTGCAATTTCGCTATCTTCCGCGGGCTAAAACCTGTCTTTTGGTGAATCTCTATCACCTGTTGATAGTACTTCTTTTGAAATTCTGTGTGTGGTGTCATAATGATTGACTCTTTTTGTGAGTCAACCTTTTTCAGGCAAATACAGGAGGGTGTTTTTTGATGCTGCCGTACGCAAACAGCATGAATCTGCGCACAGAGGATTATTATTTCTTGTCCAACGCACTGAGAAAGAAGCCATTCTGCGGTGAGGAGGAGAGACGGGCCTGAAGGTCTTCAGCAATATTCATTAATCTCTCTGTCTCAAGCCTTTTTCAGCCTGCAGACTCCCGCATCTCCGACCTTGACTTCGCAAAGTTAGATAAAAATCTGCGATTTATACGCCCGTCCCATAAGAAACTCAAGTTTCGCATTTGCGAAACACCACTCTTCTTCACTGCTTGCAGTGAAAGCAAGTCCCTCCCCCGAGGGGAGGGATTTAGGGGAGGGGGGGGGTAACGTTAAATGATGTGGGTGGGCAATCACCTCCGAACGTGAGATAATGTATTTGACAGCAGGTGATTGCCTACTTGCGAAAGTTGAGTAAGAAAGAAACCGCTTCCTAATAAGAGTCAAATAATAAGTTGGTAAAGAATTGGCTGTGTTTTCGAGGATAGATGTCATTTGGAAGAAGGCGTGTGCCGGCGGGCACATGACTGATGAGAAAAGACATATAGACCGAAAAGACAATCAAAGATCGCCAAGTTATTTTTCAAGGATTACTTAAAGGAGATATTTGAAGAAATTTCATTAGATTTGTATGGGTAAATAATTGTGAGGAGTGAATACTTTTGAGTCATTATTCGTAAACTATCAACCGAGGCTTGTCTCCTATGCCGATAGCATTGTCAAGGATCATTCCATAGCGCTGGACATGGTGCAGGACACATTCTTCACATTCTGGAAGAAGTATTCCGGACAGGATGAGAAATCCTCCGCCCGTCTGTTGTTCGCGATGACAAGGAACCGCTGCATAAACTACCTCAAAAGAGAGCGACTGCTGAACTACGTGGATCTATCATTTCTGGACAGCATCCAGAAAACGGAGAAACTCTTCGGCCTTGACTTCTATTACGATGCCCCTGATTCCCCTCTAATACGGAAGGAAGTTGAGAATCAGGTCGAAAAGGTCTTGTCCCTTTTGCCTGACAGGTGCCGTGAAGTGTTCGTGATGAGCCGCTTCAAGGGAATGAAAAACCGAGAGATCGCCGAAATGTTAGGAATATCCCAGACCGCTGTCGAGAAGCACATCAGGAGAGCCTTGGCATCCTTCACAGAAGAAGCGAAAGAACAAAACTCGCCTGCATTCAGCTGGTTTGTCCTTTCGCTCCTTATCGGATGTTCATGACAGGATATTCCTAATACTTCCGAAGAATGTCCGCGACCCGCTTTCGGTAGTTTGGATCAGCAGTCTTGCGGAAGTGGCCTTTGCGGTGAGTCCACCAGTCTTTCTCGAATCCGCTGACTTTCTCCGAGAATCCTTCCTGGTCAAAGTCCTTTCCTTTCCTGACGGAGTCCTCACAGTAATCAAAGAACATATTCCATCTGGCCAAGTAGAAAGATGACATGAGTCCCGACCACTCACGGCTTGCATAGTCACCAAGACTGCTGCCACGGTCGCCCCAAGTGGTGACAAGGCAGCGCGCGTTGCTTTCAAAATAGTTCTTCTCCCTCTTGTCGGCGCCCCAACTTCTCGCGTCCGAGATCCATCCGCCCAACAGGAAAGAAGGCTCGCAGGCAAGCAGAGCATCCATGTCCTTGAAGATCCCGTTGGTTCTCCCGCGGAGAGCTTTCATCCGTACAGGATCTTCGTCATCAAAGGCTTTGGAGTATTCCAGGACCTCGTCCTGAAAGACATTGGCAAGATACTGTCTTGTCATGTTCACAAGATCAAAACGCTTGGCGGAACTGTCGAAAAGGAGTTCCAGCGCTTTTTTAAGATCCGCGTTCGGGAAGCCGCACCTTTCTTCCGATGTATGGCGGCACCGGCCAAGATCAGGACGGAGGGTCATCGGGGAACGGTGACCCTTGCCATTATAGATCTTCCGCGCGAGCATATTCCACGCCTCCGCAGCTGCCGCGCTTCCGTCCGCCCTGCGTTCCGCGAGAGCCGAGGCATATTTTTCCGGAGTCAGTCCCCTGCCATAGCTCCATGCTTTCTCAAAGACATAGTCAAACATGTATGGATTGCAGTCGAATCCCTCAAGGGTGCCACCCAGTCCACATATTCCCGGGCCTGCCTCAGTCAGGACATTCTCTATCTTCTCATGCGTGTCGGCGAAGTTGCCTTTGAGCATAGAGTTTCCTCCAAAATTCCCGAGGTAGCACCAGATGAAAGGAACGCCGTGAAAGCTGTCTGTCATCTTCCAAACCTCCTGATAGTCACAGTAGTAGTCCAGCAATATCGATCGTTCGGCAGGATACGATGTGATGTAGGACTTTATCCTCTCTCCCGTCCAGTCTTTCCTTTGGTAGTAGAAAAGCCAAGTCATCTGGAGCCACACGGCATCCTTGTCAGCACTCACCAATGACTCGCAGACCTGCCGGCCGACCCTGGCAAGGTAATCCGGTTCCCAGGACGGCGGAGTCACCTCGTTGAACAGATCGATTCCATAGATGTGGTCAGTGCCATACATCTCTTCCTGAATCTCCAGAAACCTTTTCTGGATTCTTGAATATAATGGATCCATAGGATCAAGGAACCAACAGGTGTATGGTTCCTTGAATCCCGCCCATTCTCCCAGAGAACGGATGTCAGCCTCAGGGAAAACGCGCTTGACGGCTTGCGGCACATGTCCCGCGAAGGCCGGCAGGACTGTTCTCATGCCAAGCTCCCGTTCCCGGCGGACAATCTTCCTCTGCAGTTCCTCCTGTCCATCAAGCCAAGACACCGGAAGCGGCCCCTGCCATCTGTCAATGTTCTGCATCCGATGCCACGGAAGATGTGCAGGGCCTGTGAAATAGCCTCTGATCTCATCATCGGTCAGACCAAGTTCCGACCAGACCTTGTACCAGACGCTTTCCTGTCCCGTGATCGCAAGCGGGAGGTTTATCCCGTTCAATGCCATCCAATCAATGAAGCGTTCCCATTCCTTCCAGCCCCACCACGGAAGAGTGTAACCGAAAGTACAATAATTAAGGAAGAAACGGTTGGCCACCCTCGCCTCTGACGTGAACGGTTCTCCGACCATCGGCAATGATGACGGCAAACGGACAGGATCGTGACTGTACCATGAGACATCAACCTTGCAGCGATACCTTAGGTACCAGCTCAGTCCCATAGCCATCGCCGGCGCGCCAGTTCCGCTGACAAGAATTCCGCCGCCGGAATCCTCCACGGTGAAAAATTCAGCATCAGCCTTGTTGCGGCTCACATCCTGAAACCTGATCCGGTCACATTGTTCTCCCAAGATTCTCCGGGCCAATGCAGTCGCGGCCTCAGTCGAAACGGAGGCGAAAACAGAGTCGGTACAGGCAGCCATCAGAACCATGGCCAGCATGAGACGAAGTTTCATCAGACCTTGAGGAAGCATTTCTTGCGATAAAGGAAATAAAGGAATAACCAACAGACTGTGAAATAGCCGATGTTCATCACGAGTCCCGAACAACTTTCAGGGACAATGCCGGACAATCCTTTGAAGAAGAAGCCGGTCACAGGCCAGAAACCTATGATTCTCTGCGCCATGTAGATTGTGATGGAGTTCATGCCGACAACCTGGAAGAACACCGTGCCTTTCCTCCAGCCTTTGACATCGATCAGATAATAAAAGACAGCGAACAGCCCTATCGACCACGCCCCGCACGCAAGGACGAAAGTGCTGGTCCACAATTTTTTGATGACGGGGAACCAGTGAGCCCAGACGACAGCCACGATCGCCATGACAATGGCCGCCGCAAGCATGTTCAAAGTCTTTCTTTCTCCGGTGGCGGGCGATTCCTTGACGTAGCGCCCCGTGAACATTCCAAGCATAGCCGTGACGACAGCGGGAATCGTGCTGAGGATTCCTTCCGGGTCATATACTCCCGGCTTGTAGATGTTGTCCGGAAGCAGAAGCCTGTCGATGTAGAAGGCTATGTTCCCCTCTTGACAAGGAATCCGCACCTGCCGGAGCATCCGGGGCTACGACAAGCTTGAGAAGAAGAAAATACCCTATAAGGATACCGGCAGCGACACCCCACTGTGTCTTCTTTCCGGTGTGGCAGTACAGGATGGCCGCCAGCATCCAAGCCAGACCGATTCTACCAAGCACACTTGGAATGCGGAGAGACTCGAAGTGAAACTGGAAGAAACCCTCATAGACCAGTCCGAGGAAGAAAAGCGTCAGTCCACGCCGGATGACATCCAATGTTATCGACTTATCCGACAGTCCCTTCGAGCGTTTTTCTCAAGGGAGAACGGGAATGTCATGCCGGAAATGAAAAGGAACAGCGCGAAGATCGTGTCGTGGTGATGCAACCCGATCCAGTTCACATGGTTCATCTGCTGAGCCAGCCAGCAATCCTTGCCTCCCGGAAATATTCCGCAGGCCTCCGCGATGACAGCGCTCAGCCCCATGATGAACATCATGTCAAAGCCCCTGAGCGCATCCAACGACAAGAGTCGTCCGTTTGAGTTCGCCATATACCCTAATTATTCAGTATCGTCAGTTTCCAGTTTCCTGTCGGCCCCCAAAGGTAGCCGGTGTATAATATTCCTTTACGGATCTTGATGCCTTCAGCCTCGAAATAGCCGCTCTTGGAGCCCAACTTAACTATTCCGGCCTTGTCATCAATGAACGCAAGGCTCTGCTGAGAAAGCTCGACCATCCCGTTGAAAGTTATCACTGAAACCTTTGCTGTCCTCTTGCTTCCGTCCCCGGTGAACCAGTAAAGACGTTTCTTGTAGATGCAGAAACCCTGCATCGGAGCTCCGGCGTTCAGTTCGACACTATTGATGAAAAATGAATATTTCGGCTTGAGGGTGCTCAGGTCATGAACAGCCACGTCGGGGCTGATGGTCTCGATTTCAGCGACAGGACCGCTGCCTCCGCCTCTTACAACAGTTCCGATGTTCACGGTTGTGACAGGAACCTTCTTGGCCTCCTTCAAGGACCAGACCACGACTTTTGTGTCTTTTCCCGAGACCTCGCCACTTGAGTAGAGGATGCAGAGATTGTCGTTCTCCGTGTCGGTGCAGACCAGAAGATTCTGATAAGGCCCGACATAATAGTTGTCCTCGCAATCCTCCGGCATAAGTGTCACGCCAGGCTGGTACCTGACCCGTGAGATGATCTTTTCCGCGTAGTAGTCCCCCTCGCCGCCTAACCTGCTGGAATAGTTCGATGTCCAGACGTAGGCATCCTCGCCGTCCTCCTCGACCGACATGTTCGTCCCATGGGCGGCGTACCAGATCTTCATCTCCTTCCGGTACTGTCCCGAAGGGGTCATCCGTTGGAAGTACAGTGCCGAATGACGGGTGCCGCATGCCAGGATGTCACCGTTCTTGAGAATGTCGAAGCATTGCATGCCGACATCACCGCCCGCGATAGACAACGCATTGGCATACACGATGTCATCCGATAATGTTTTTCCGTAACGGTCGGACGGGATGTCCGGCTTGTCGGTCTTGACGATAGTGTTTTCACCTCCGTTGCCATAGGATGAGGCATGGCCGCAGGCACACTGCGAAAACAGCATGCCCGCGACCAATGAAAAAATGAGAATAATCCTGTTCATCTATCCAATTGATTTCCTTGCGAATAAACAAATCATTTCGTCCACTCCTCCGGCAAGGTGTCTGTCCACTTTTCCGGAAGGATGATGGTGACCTTGGAAGCCTTGGATGCGTTCACGGTCGCCTCGTCAACGGTGCTGGCATCCGTATTTCCTGTGTTCAACTGTACACTGGTGAACACGTTTGACACATAACCTTCCCCTCTCACCATGGCGAAGACATCACCTGTGTTGGCGGATTCCTTGATCTGGATGGTCGGGTAGAATCCGCAGACGAGGCCGGCGGCATAAGGCTTGTCGGCTTTTACGCTGGCGTGCGAGCCGACATAGACATTGGCGGAGTTCGTACATTTTGTGATCACGATGTTGTCCGCGCCACGGCCGATCAGACCCGCTCCGCCTTGGGTGGTATAGCCCATCACCTTGCCTTTGTTGTGGCAATCGGTCATCTCCAGAGAGTTGTACACTGTTCCCATCAATCCACCGAATGATGCTGAATATGCAACCTCGCTGCGGCAGTCAACCGTGCCTTCGTTGCGGCATCCAGTGAGTTTCATGGAGCCTTCGCCCCCATCGCGGATAAGTCCGATGAATCCACCAACCGCATCACCTATCGCCTTGACCGTACCCTTGTTGTAGCAGTTCTTGGCGACAAGCATCTTCCCTTTAGCGACCCTCACAGCACCTGCGAGACCTCCGACGTTACCGTTACCTTTTTTGTCCGCTCCGTTTGTGAATATTATGTCGCCAGCGTTGTAACAGTCCTCATAGTAGCCACACGCATAACCCGCGATACCTCCGAGACCGGCGAAATTGGTCTTGCCGCCACCGAAGTCTGCTTTGATGTTTCCGGTGTTGTATGTCCTGTACATCTTGACTCCCGCACCGTCCGACTTTCCGAGAATGCCTCCGAACCAAGCGTTCCCGAGGCCGATCTTGTTGGTGCTGATCGTGACATCGGACTCGTTCGAGCAATCGTAGATCTCAAGTCCGTCATTGTCCCACACGTCCGCGATGAGACCTCCGAAGAACATCACCGCGACGAGGGAGAAGTTTCCACGCACATGGCAGTTCCTGTAGGTTCCTCCGGCTGTCTCATCCCCGACCAGTCCACCGATCATCGTTCCCTGACGGGTGTTCCCGATCTGCGTCTGAGTGTATTTCACGGTACAGATGACGTTCTCGAACGTGGCACCGTTGCTGTAGGCGGCGATGCCACCGGCTCTGTCGTTACCATCCGTGATGTTGAATGTTCCGGCGATCTTGAGGTTCTTGACGGTACCGTCGCCTTTGACGGTCTGGAATATTCCCGCATCACCGGAATTGGATTCGATCCTGTAGGTGATTGTGTGATTCGCCCCGTTGAACACTCCGGAGAACCCAGCATTGACATAGAGGGATTTAGGTGTTCCGGTGAGGTCTATGTCAGAGTTGACGATGACCTCGCCTCCATCCTTCCAAAGCGAGCAGTCACCGCCTTTCATGTAAGCCTCGGCGAAAGCAAGGAAATCATCGGCATCATTGATTCCGAGCATGGACACCGGCAGTTCCAACTCTCCGGTCTCTCCGGTGTCTGAAGTCAGATCGAAACGCACTGTTCCGCATCCGGTGAAGCCTTCAGCGGTGGCAGACGGCGCGGTCACAGTCAACGTGGCCTCGTTGTCGCCCTTCTGCAGATCGACATTCCATCCGGCAGGAACATTGGTGATCGTCACCTTGTCGATGTTGGCATATTCAACGGACTTCATCGTGCTTGTGGAGCCGTGCGCGACTCTTTCCAGTCTATCCGCCTCGAATTTGAGAACAGGAGCCGACGCAAGAACCTGCACGCTGAACGAAACCGGGCTTCCCAATGTCCCTCTCTTGCTGACAGGAGTGACCGTGATTGTGCCTTCATGCTCGGCGGTCTCGTCCTTCAGGGCCGGAGCGGTGATGTCAACCTTGCAGCCTTCCCTGTCAAAGACGACCGTCCAACCTTTAGGAGCTGTGCTTTCAATGCTCCAGACATTTGAGAGCGAGGCCGGAATATTCATTGTCTGGGCATATTTCATGTTCAGCCCTTCCGACACTCCATCAAGAGTGAACTCTACCGAGGCATCAGTCACCGAGACATTGATTGAGCGGGTCAATGTCCTTCTGTCGTAAGAGGTTACATCTATCTTGACCACACCGTTCTCCGCAGCCGAAGTGTTGTCTCCGGCAGGAGACGAGATGTGTATCTTCTTCTCTGTCGCCGCAAAATAGGCGTCCCATCCGTCAGGAGTCGTGAACACCACCTTCGAGACTCCTTCCGAGCTGACAGGGAATGCTCTGGCCTCATCGTAGAAAAAAGTCTGGGTTCCGCCAAGCTCCGTGCCGGCGTCACCGTTGATGTCGAAAGTGAAAGCCTCCTCGGCCTCCTTGTCGCATCCGACCGCCATGGCCAAGGCCAGAGAGACAGTCGTTAATATTTTCAGATAATTCATTTTCATTGTTATTAATATCCTGGGTTCTGTACTAGATTCTTATTCTTGTTAAGCTCGCTCTGAGGAATGGCAAGCCAGTAGTTCTTTTTGTCGAACTGTCTCTTGGCCTGCTGCTCGGCCTCCACAACCCTGTAGAAATCATCCTGAGTCTTTCCGCTGACATTCCAGGCCTTAGGCTGTCTGTTCAGCAGGTCCTCGGCCTCTTTCCATCTGCGGATGTCATGATAGCGCCGTCCCTCGAACATGAACTCTATCGAGCGTTCCTGATGGAGAACCTTTCGCAGATCGTCTCCGGTAGGGATCCCGCCGACAATCGCCCATGAATCCTCGAACTTAGGAAGTCCGCACCGTGTCCTTACCTTGTTCAGATAGAGAAGACTTGTGGAGCCGAGGCTTCCGTTATATTCAAAGTCGGCCTCCGCATAGCTCAGGTAGAGTTCCGCCAGACGGAGGTACGGGTATGAGTAGGGAATGGCGTTCTTGGTCTTCTTCTCGTAGTCGTAGTAACTGCTTTTACGCACCCACTTCTGGCAGAAATAGCCGGTGCAGCTCTGGTACTCGGTGGTCGGTGAAATCCATCCGTGAAGTTCGCCGCCTCTCGCGTGGAGGGTGATCTCCTTGCTCTCGATCTGGAACTGTCCTCTGTCGTAGCCGACCGATGCGTAGAAACGAGGATCCCTGTCTCTGTGAAGGAGTACCGTGCTGTCGCCTGGAGCCACACTGTACAGATCCCTGTCCTTGGTGAGCGGATCCACATCCATCGGCAGACCGTTCTTGGAGTAGTACATCTCCACAGCCTCCATGGTCGGCACGAGTGTAGCCTGCCAGCTCATCTGGTCATTCTGCACGGCGCGTGGAGTGGAGCAAAGCTGGAGGTTCCAGATTTCTGTCTTGTCGCCTTTGGCCATAAGATATTCCTGGCCGTTCCAGTCTTCCTCCGTGAATGCATTGTAGTAATTATCCTTCCCTTGCGTCTGGATGTCTGATCCCGGCTTCTGGTTTGTGGTGTAAAGGGAGTAGTTCTTTTCCGCTTCGATGATGGCTTCCTGACTGGCATCCATGGCACGTTTCCATTTTTCCCTGTCACTGACAGTGCTGACAAGCTGTGTCCCGTCCGGATTCTTGAAGTCAACCATGTCCGGATTGCCGTTCACAAGCGGAGACGCGGCCCAAAGGAACAGTCTGGCCTTGTAGGCAAGTGCCGTGGCTTTGGACGGAGTCCCCCATTCCTGTTCGATCACAGACTCCGGAAGCAGTCCGGCCGCCTTGTCGTAGCACTCAGCGATGAAGTCAACGCACTCATCAACAGGTCTTCTGCTCGGGAACATCTCGTTCTTATCATCGGTGTCGAAAGGAATGAACCTCTTGATCAGCACCGTCGGCCCGTAGTAGTCGAGCAACGTCTGGTGGTAGTAGCCGATCATGAACCATGCCTCGCCCTCGTACCTTGAGGCGGCCGATGCGTCCAACCCTTTGACGTTATGAATATTGTCGATGAAGTAATACGCGTACCGTATGCCTCTGAAAAGATCATAGTTGGTTCCGTTCGTCCTTGCTACCGGAGCCCAGTAGCCAAAATATGTCTGGCTTGGATTCTCCTCATTGTAATGAAGACTTTTACCGGGGAACCAGTAGGAGGTGCTTCGCGGGCCTGACATGAAGTCGTCTCCGGCGAACTGGTCCGGTGATTTCGTATAAGAGAAGAGTACCGGCATGTACTGCATCATGTTGAAGCGGAATTTCTTCGCTTCGGCCGGTGTCTTCCAGATGTCGTTCTCGGTGGCCTTGCTCTTCGGGACAACATCCAGATAGTCGCAGGAGGTGTAGCCCAGCGTGAGCGCGGCGAATAATATCAATTGTATTTTTCTCATGACGTCAAATGTTAGTAGTTGAACTGGATGCCGATGTTGAATGTCCTCTGGAGAGGATAGGTGAGACCGTTGCCGGAGCCTTTCTCAGGGTCCCAGTACTTGAACTTGGAGAAAGTGAGAAGGTTGGTGCCGGAAAGGTAAACCCTCATCATCTTCCAGGTGTAGCCAATCTCGGCTGTCTTAAGCCTGAGGAACGCCGCATCGCGAAGGTACAGGGTGCTGTTCACAGTGTTGTTCACATTCCATCTGTCGGACAGCCTTGGATAGGAAGCGTTTGGATTCGGGTCGCTTTCGGACCAGTGATCCTCCGCATGGTACATCATGAGACCGTTGCCCGGGTCCGTGGCCGTTGAGAACGGATGGTTGTTGTACATGAGCAGAGACCGTCTTCCAAGCCCCTGGAAGAATGCGGACACATCGAAAGACTTGTACTGGAGCGAGAATCCGAAACCGTACGAGAGTTCAGGGGTGGTTGTCTTGTCTATCCACATCTGGTCATCGTCATCGATCTTGCCGTCATTGTTCAGGTCTTTGTACTTCGCGTCACCGGCCATCAGAGGATAGAGGGTGGCGAGAGAGGACTGGTCAGGAGAGTTCCGGATGTCCTCGTCGTCCTCGAAATACCTGTCGAAGACATACATCTTCATGCTGTTGATGGAATGACCTTTCTTGTACTGATAATCATATTCATAAGAAGGCTCGTCCATGAATTCTATCTCATTGTGCGCATAGGTCAGCGATCCTCTCAGGGAAAGGATCAGCCCATTGGAGAAAGCCTTGTTATAGTCCAGCGAGGCATCGATTCCGCTGTTGTCAACCTTGCCGATGTTACCCCAAGGCGTGATGCCGGAAAGGCCGAATGAAGACGGCAGAGACTGCCTTTGCATGAATATTCCGCTACGTTTCTCATAGAAGTAGTCCACTATGAGGTTGAGCTGCCTGAAGAGTCCAAGCTCCACTCCGATGTCCAGTTTCCTGGACGTCTCCCATGTGGCGGTGGCGTTGCCGTAGGTCGAGATCTTCGGGCCACTCTGCCCGTTCAGGCTTGGTCCAAGGGCTATTCCATAACTTGAGTTCATGTTGACTGTTGAAAGGTAAGGGAATCTGTCCGCAGTGCTGGAAGAGATCACATCGTTGCCGACAAGTCCGTAGGAAGCCCTGAATTTAAGCAGGTTGACTTTGTCTTTGAGGGTTCTCCAATATGGCTCGTTTGAGATCACCCAACCCGCCGCGATGGACGGGAAGAAGCCGAAGCGGTTCCCTTTCGCGAAGTTTTCCGATCCGTTGTAGCCGAAATTGCCTTCGATCATGTAACGCTTGTCATAATCGTAGGTGATTCTGCCTGCAAGACCTTGCTCACGGTATGGCAGGGAAGCATATTCATTGGCGGCCGCGATGTTCATGACCCTTTCTTTCTGGTGATAGAGGAAAGTCGCGCCGACGGTGTGCCTGAGGAATGTCCTGTTGTAGTCGATCTTGGCCTGGAATGACAGCTCGCGGAGTCCGTCATTCGCTCTTTTGGTGTCAAGGTAGGTGTTGCCCTGCTCCGTCTGGATCATGTCCAGAACATAGTTGCCGTTCTCGTCCACGCTAAAGTCGTGCACCCTGTAAAGGAATGGCTTCATGGAATGGCTCACGGCTGAATACACCCTGTTGTAGAATGTCGCCAACCCATAGGCACGGAGTCCCTTGGTGATGAAGCTGAGATCCTGATCCACCGAAAGAGCGGAGGTGAAATGTCCCCGGTATTGGTCTGAATAGCCCTTGCAGAGTTCGGCATAAGGGTTTGTGCTGTAGCCGGTCGTCCAGCGAGGGGCTGTGCCGAAACGGACAAAAGTGTCATCCTCCTCGGAAGGCAGTACCGGAGCGAACTCGCATGGCATCGCTTTCAGGCTGTAGTTGAACAGCGTCTCCGTGCCTGTCACAGGAGTGTGCTGGAAATGAAGCTGGGTGTTCATTCTCAAGGACACTTTCGTGGTCGATGTCAGGAAGGCGTTGATGTTGGCCTGGAAAATGTATTTCTGGGAATTGATGTTCGTGTTGAAATCGGAGAAATCCGGCTTCTGGAGGATTCCGTTCTCATTGTGGGCAGCCACATTCATGAAGTAATCCACCTTCTTGCCTCCACCGGTCATGTTGATGTTGAAGTTCTGGTTGAAAGTCCTGTCCTTGAACAGAAGATTGTACCAGTCCACGTCCGGATAGGCGTACGGATTCACATGGTTCATGGTGTTCGTGATTTTCTCCTCGGAGTAGTAGGCATCCTTTCCTCTGGTCTGAAGAGCCTCGTTGAATGTGTTCATGAAGGTGACGGCATCGGCAGCTTTCGGAATTTTGGTGGCCTCGGAGGTACCGGTCTCGACCCTTACATTGATGGACATCCTCTCGGCGTTGCGTCCGCTCTTTGTCGTGATGATCATGACTCCGTTGGCTCCCCTTGAGCCGTAGAGAGAAGTCGCTGTGGCATCTTTAAGGATCGAGAAAGACTCGATGGTCTCAGGCGCTATGTTATTGAGCATCTGGGCTGTGACCTCTACACCGTCAACGATGTACAACGGGGATTGCCCGCTTCCGAATGTGGATATGCCACGGATCCAGAACGTAGCTCCGTCCGCCACACCCGGCTCTCCGGTGGACTGTACGGAGATCACTCCGGCAATCCTTCCCGCGAAAGAGGTGGAAAGGTTCGATGTGGACGCACGCAGCTCACTTGGCTTCACAGCCTGAACGGCACCCACAAGACTCTCTTTCTTCTGCGTACCGAATCCTACAACCACCACATCGTCAAGAGTGTTGGCGACTTCGGACAGTGTTATGATCCGGATTTTGGACAACTCCTCCACAGTCAGTTCCTTACTGTCATAGCCGATGCACTCGAAGGTCACCGTCACGGCTCCGTCCGGAAGCCGGAGGTCGAAGTTTCCGTCCACATCCGTCACCGTTCCGGTTGTCGTCCCGGCCACATAGACACCCACACCGACTATCGGCTGGTTGTCAGAGGATGAGATGACCGTCCCTTTGACGGATCTCACGTTTTCTTTACGGACAACGGAATTCTGGACCTTTGAGATTGTGACGTACTTCCCGTTGATGGAATAATGCATCGTCGGCCCAAGAATCTTGTCCAACACAGAAGTGATCGAAGCGTCCTTGAAGGATGCCGTCACCGGAATGGCCGTGTTGATCTCGTTGCTGTCGAAGATGAAATGATAACCCGTGCGGGCTTCCACCTCATCCAGGACGGCTCCTAATGTTGTAGAGGAAAAGTTCCCCGTGACCTTCTGCGCGCTCATCGCCGTTGGCAGCAAGAGACATAGCGCCAGAATGACGATAACAGGTTTGTGTCTCATGAATGTTACTGGTTATTGTTTTTGATTTATGTAATAGACTTTATTGCCCTTGCGGATGCTTATAGGAAGGATGTCGGACAGGACTTTAAGGATCGTGTCCACAGAGTCATCCTTGCTGAAAGACACGCGGATGGTCCTGTCACCCAAGGACTTGTCCTCAAGGATCAAGTGGGTGTCATACTCCCTTTCGAGCCGTTTCAGAAGTGATGAGAAAGGAATATTGCTGTACTTGATTATCCCGGAGGTCCATCCGCAGTAGTCTCTGACATCCACTGCTTCCTTTGTGAGTCCCTTGTCCCCGATCGTGACCAATTCTCCCGGTGACACGAGAGTCTCTTCCTCTCCGGTCTTGAACAGAATTGAACCTTCCACCAACGCCGTGAACGCCTCACCATCCTGCTCGTAGGCGGAAATGTCGAACTTTGTTCCCAAGACCGTGACAGTGCATTTGCTCGTATTCACGTTAAAAGGCCTCTCCTTGTCATGAGCGACCTCGAAATAACCCTCTCCAGAAAGGAAGATGTCCCTGGTTCTTTTGTTGAACTCCGATGTGTAGCTCAGCCTTGACCCTGCGTTGAGCATCACCTTGGTTCCATCCGGCAAAGCTATGTCAGTCCTTCCACCCGCCGGGACATTCACGACATATTCTTGAACCGCCGCGGCAGGGATCGCCGGATCGGATTCCCCTGCGTGGATTCTGAACATCACCACGGCAATGACGACCGCCGCGGCAGAGACCGCGGACACAAAACGCCATGCCCGGCGTCTCTTATAGGACTTGATTGTGGCCTTGACATCCGCCAAGGACGCCAGCACCTCCTCTGAAGGCTTGTGAATCTGCTCCCAGAACTTTTCGTATTCACGAAACTCTTTCAATTCCTCGGGAGAGGCGGTTATCCTATCATAAATCTCATTTATCTCTTCCTTGGTCGCCTTGCCCTCAAGGAAGCGGTCATATAACTTTCTGATTCTTGTTTCCATTCTGTGAAATCGGACTTGTTACATATTATATAACACAGAATGCAGGATTTACCTAACCTTCCCGGATGATTATTTATCCGCGTGGAGGCTAATTTCTTATGAATGAATATATAAACGCACCTTACTCCCCCTGAGAACCGGCAGGAGTACATTCTTTTATGAAAATGGAAATCAGTCGGTTAACCTCCACGGCTGCATTATCATTTCTTCTCCAAAGCACTGAGGAAGAACTCTTTCTGCGGAGAGTCCGAAGCCGAGATCCGGCCTTTCAGACGCCAGACACGGTTGTAGATGACACTTTTTTCCTTGCCCATCAAGGCCGAGATTGTCGTGCTGGAGAACCCGGCGGCCGTGAAGCAGAAAAGCAGGAAATCATCTTCCTTCCACGACGGGAACTCAGCGCGGAGACGCGACATCACGCTGTCCATCGTCTGATCCAGCATGGCCTCCAGCCCTCTTTGCGTCTTCTTGTCACTGCGAAGGCCTTCGACGATGGATTTCACCTCCTTGAGGATCTTCGGCTGCAAGTTGTCCGTGCCTTCATAGACATAGTACTGCTCACAAAGACGTTCAAGGACGTTGAAGCGGTCGATGTCTTTCAGTCCGGCCTTGACGACCGGCCTTGAGAGACGGGCCTGAAGGTCTTCAGCGATATTCATAAACTTCTCCGTCTCAAGTCGTTCCGCCTCAAGTTTCCGTCGGGCTTCCGCTTTGCGTACAAAATAGACAGCGGACACGGCGGCGAGTGCCAGCAACGCGCCAAGGGCCAACACCCAAAGTTTCAGACGCGCGGCCAGAAGTCTCTCCCTGTCCGCCTCGGCCTGTCCTTGAATATAATCCCGCTGGCTTGCGGCCACAGCCTCGGAAAGAGCGGCCGACTGGGTCCGGTTGGCATATTCCATAACTTTTTCAAGGGATGCGAGAGCCTTCTTTGAATCTCCGCCACGGGAGGCAATCTGGTACTCACGGAAATTCACATCAGCGATTTCCGCATCGGTCTCAGCTGTGGCACGGGCTTCCAAGAGCCACCGTTGGGATTCGGAAGACTTTCCCGCGACAGAATAGGCATAGGCCAGGATTCCTTTGTCGGAGGACGAGAGAGGGAAATCGAGATCCCGCGCCGCGCGGCTCAGAAGATCAATCGCAAGCGCCGGATCCAAGGTGTCCTTACTCATCGCAAGAGCGGCATAGGACTCAAGACAGCGTGCCTCCAAAAGGGTGTCCCGCATCTCGTGGGCATCAAAAAGGACGCTTTTGAATATGTCCTCGGCGGCTCCGTACCTTCCCAGTCCGGATTCCGCCTGTCCTATCTCCAGCAACGCCTGTTGGGACTCGCGCTGAAAACCGGCCACCTTGAAAGCCTCAGCCGAGCGCGCGAGGTACATCATCTCGTCCATGGAGTTGCCGGAAGCGTTGCATGTGTGCGCCATGTCGTAGCAGATTCTGGCCACACGCAGAGTGTCCGCCGCCTTGACTGAATATTCAAGCCCTCTGGTGTAGGAGACTATCGCGGCGGGGAAATCCCCGTCGTTGAACTGGTTGCGTCCGAGGCAGTAAAACGCCCTCCCCTTCTGGCCATCATCGCCTCGCCTGTCGAACCAGTCCGCCATCTTCCTCACATCCTTTGTCTCCAAGGTGTTGACGTAGCCAAGCCCCTGCTCGACCTCATCCAAAGCCTTGTCCATCTGGCTGAACAGTCCGGTGTCGCATGAAGACAGTGCCACAATGCAGGCGACAGTGATAATCAGGTAACTTGCTGGTTTCATCGGAAATGGTATTTGAATATCGGGATCAGGCGCATCAGGGTCAATCATTCCATCCCTGCGCCAGGATCGGATGCTCCAGACCATCCGGAGAAACCAGAACGGAGCCGACCTCCGGCTGGGCCAGATGGCCTATTATGTCGAAAGTCTGGAAGTCGCGGCGGAACTTCTCGGCGGACAGAATCGGAATCGTGAACAATAGCCTGAAGTCATCACCTCCGTTCATGGCGGCGGAGACAGGATCGATGTCCAGTTCCTTGCCGGAAGAGAAGCTGTTGCCCTCGAAAGGAATCTTGTCGGCGTAGATCTTCACGCCCAAGCCTGACTCACGGGCCAGCCTCTTTACCGCGTCCGAAAGGCCGTGGGAGACCAGATAACCGTGTGACGGGTAAATCTGAGCGTCCTCCAGCCTGGTGACGGTCGAGGCGCTGAGTTCCGGCTTGAGATAGCTCCCGATCAGCATCTTGTATTTCTCAAGCTGAGGCTGGACGGAATCATCCTTGGTCTTGTCGAACCCACGTTTCTCCCGTTCCAGAATCTGCTGGCCGAGGAAAGCCGCGCCAAGGCTTCCTGACACGCAGACCAGATCCATGCTTCTGGCCTTTACCGTGCGTCCCTTCGTCAACTTGAATTCCTCCCCGATTGCCGAGACACTGATTGTCAACCCGTTCGGTGACGGAACCAAATCCAGGTCAACCGCCGAGAATCCGTGTTCCTTGGCGGCTGTCACGACTCCGAGCCAAAGATCCTTGATGTGGCTGAAATCCAGTTTGGCGGAGACGCCTAACCTTACGGACAACAGCCGTGGGTGCGACATGGATGCATATATTTCCCCGGCCACGGCCACAACAGACTTGTAGCCAAGATGTTTAAGAGGGAAATATGTCAGGTCGAAATCCATCCCTTCCACAAAAAGCCTTGAGGCGGAAGATAAAAAACTCCCGGCCGCCGGCTCAAAACCAATTTTTCCCTGTCGAGAGAAACCACTACCCTCGAAAAGCAGGTCGATAGCCTGCGTTTTGCCATATTCATTAAATGTCTTTTCCGCCATGATCGGTAATATTTCAAATGATGGTTAATAACACGGTGAACCAATTATTTTCTTCACCGATTTATCTTTAGGCAAAATTAGCACAATTTGTTAAATTTGTAGTCCACATATTTTCTTATGAATATAATTATTAAAGATAATGTTATGAAAAAAAGTGATTCTTACCCTCATGGCAGCCCTGATGGTTCTGCCGTTCAGCGTGGCAGCAAAAAAGAAAACCTGCCGACATCAATGTGATTTCCTACAACATCCGTGTCGGGACAGCCAAGGATGGCACCAATTCATGGGAATACCGTTATCCGGCTTCCGCGATGATGATCATGGACCAAAAACCGGACATATTCGGACTCCAGGAAGCCCTGGATTTCCAATTCAAGTACCTTGAGGAATATTGCCCTGACTACAAAGGCATCGGAGTAGGCCGCGAGGACGGGAAGCACAAGGGCGAGCACATGGCCATATTCTACAACAAGAAGACTGTCAAGCTGATCAAATGGGGAACGTTCTGGCTTTCGGAGACTCCGGAAAAGCCTTCCATGGGTTGGGACGCCGCATGCTTCCGCTCAGCCACATGGGCTTTGATGAAGGACAAGGACAGCGGAAAGAAGTTCTACTATGTGAACACGCATCTTGACCACGTCGGCTGGGAGGCCCGCAAGAACGGACTTCAACTGATCGTGGACAGGATCGCGAGCATCAATCCGGAAAATTACCCGATGATCCTCACAGGAGACTTCAACATGAAGATTGACCGTCCGGAATTCGATGACCTCAAGAAGGTCATGCAAAACGCGCGCGAGGTGGCCGTCAAGACAGACCATCACAACACCTACAACGGGTGGGGCAAGGCTCCGGCGGACGAGATCATCGACTACATCTGGTTCAAGGGATTCAGCAGCTGCACTGAATATCAAACCATCACAAAGCCGTATATGGAAAGGGCCTTCGTTTCTGACCACTATCCTATCAAGGCCACACTAATTTTTTAATGCCAATCGTTCCGCAAGAACATGAATATATTCAAAATGAAGAAGTTGATCACTATCACCGTGGCCGCCGCGCTGGCGGTTCCGGTTTTTGCCCAGGGAGCCTTGAAGCAGGATTCTCCTGAGCGTCACGGGATGAATCCGGAGAAACTCGCCCAAGTTGACAGAGTCATCAACGAAGCGATAACGGCCAAAGAGATTCCCGGAGCCGTGGTCTCCGTCGTCAGGGGGAACGACATCGTTTATCTGAAGGCCTACGGCAACAAGTCCGTGGTGCCGACGGTGGAGCCGATGACGACCGAAACGCTCTTCGACCTCGCCTCCGTCAGCAAATGCGTGGGCACGACGCTCGCCTTCATGCAGTTGATCGAGAACGGGTACGTACGCCTCACCGACAATGTGGACAGGTATATTCCTAATTTCAAGCCTTGGAAGGATCCGGAAAGTGGAGAGACCGTGGACATCACCATCCGCGACCTTCTGTCACACTCCTCCGGCTTGACACCTTACATCAACGCCGACACGTTCGTCAAGGAATATGGCGGAAACGACCCGGAAAAAATGGAGCAGTACATCGCCACCGAGATCAAAAGGAACTTCCGCCCGGGCACCGACTTTATGTACAGCTGCCTGAACTTCGTCACCCTTCAGAGAATCCTCGAAAGAGTGACCAGAGAGAAGCTTTATGAATATGCCCAAAAACATGTCTTTGATGTACTCGGACTGACGCACACCTGCTATTTCCCGTTGATCTACACTCCGGCGGTCAGCAATTCGGCAGAACTGGCCGGACTCTGCGCTCCTACAGAGGTCCAGGCTGACGGCAAGCCGTTGGTAGCACAGGTTCACGATCCGATGGCCAGAATGATCATGGGCGGCAATTCCGGCAACGCCGGAGTGTTCTCGAACGCCGAGGACCTGTCCGTGATCTGCGCGGCCATCATGAACGGCGGCTGCCTCGTTGACAAAAAGGGTAACTCCCTTGAATCCACCAGAATCCTGAGCCCGGCCACGGTAAGGCTGATGACCACGATTCCGTCACAGAACGATCCATCCGTGGGACGGGCCCTCGGCTGGGACAAGAAGAGCTCCCACAGCGGCCTCCGCGGGGATCTATTCAATCCGGAGACCACGATCATGCACACCGGCTACACCGGAACCTCCATCGTGATCGATATGGAAAGCAAGACCGCTGTCATCCTGCTGACCCACAGGGTTCACCCTCAGGATAAAGGCAGCGTGGGCCGTCTCCGCGCCCTCGTGGCCAACATCGTGGCCGGCTCCATCATTCAGAACGACTGAATATGACCGTTCACCGTCTCATAGGATCACCGCTTGCCGCCATCATCTTTTTGGTGACGGCAGGCACTGTCTCAGCCCAGACCCAGAAAGAACTTCTGGATGAGTTGGACAGAACGATTGAGGAGGCGGAATCCTATGTCTCGGCAAAAGAGGTACGCATAAAGACCATCGAAAACACTCTCCACTCACGTGGAGTCTCTCCTGAAAGACAGTACCGGATCTACGGTGAACTGTTCGATGAGTATCAGCCTTTTAATTATGGCAAGGCAGTAGAGACTCTTGATAAACAGATGGAGATAGCCATGCTTCTTGGCGACAAGAGCAAGCTGAATGATGTCTATCTCAAGGAAGCGATGCTGAACACGGCCGCCGGAGAGTTTCTGGAGGCCAGGAATGATCTGGCGCGGGTTGACACGACCATATTCACAAAAGAGCAGGAAATCGCTTACTGCAATGTCCAGCAACGGTTCTGGTTCGATTATGACGAGAACCAGAAAGGTGCTGACAAATCCATGCTTAGAAAAGTGGCGTATTACCGTGAGCGCCTGCTTGCCTTGGCGGACCCTTCGAGCAGCCTGAGCCGTTATGTGACAGTACGCAAGTACATCGATGAGAAGAACTTCGCCCAGGCGGACTTCATCAACAGGCACTCGCTCTCAAGAATGGATCCCGCAAGCCACGACTATGCTAACCTGGCATATTTCCAGGCAAGGATCTGCGAGAGCCTCAACCGCCGGGAGGATATGAAGAACTGGTTCATCCGCTCCGCTATGGCGGACATCAAGACCGCCACCAAGGACAATGCCTCGCTGTTCAGTTTGGCGGACGCCCTGTTCAAGGACGGAGACTACGCGAGGGCTTTCAAATATTCAAGTTTCTCCCTTGAGGACGCGATCGCCTTCGACGCCAAACTGCGCCAATGGCAGATCTCCGCGATTCTTCCAGCCGTGCAGAAAAGCTACACGGACATCCAGCAGACCCATCAGAAAAAGACAAGGAATATGCTTGTGGCGATGTATGTGCTGGTGTTCCTGCACAAGAGTGCGGACGGGAAGCTGACCGCCGGACCGATCTGGGATTTCGACTGGGGTGTGCTTTCCTACAATGTTTCCCCACAGGCCAGAAACGGTCTGGTAAACAGGGATTCCTTCTGGTACGCAAGGCTGTTCGATGATCCTGATTTCAAGGCCGCGGTCAAGTCCCGGTGGAATGAACTGCTTCCGCAGCTGAAGACAATTCCTGCCTTCATCGATGAGATGGAGAAAACGCTTCAGACCTCGGCTGAGCTGAATTTCAAGATGTGGGATCCGGCAGAGGACGCATCGCAGAACGGTGGCGTGATTGTCAACGGAGACGAGAGGATGACGTACAACGCAGCCGTGGAGAGATTGAAAAAGATTTACGAAGAACGATTGGAAATAATAAGCAAGAATCTGTAAATGAAAATATTAAAGTACTTGATAATGGCAGCGGCATCCGCCTTGGCGATCTGCGGCTGCTCTGAGAAAGACGAGACTGAAAAGAAAATCGACGACCTTCTTTCGCGGATGACCCTGCACGAGAAGATCGGTCAGATGAACCAGCTTTCCGGCGGAGACTGGCTGACCGAGGCCGCCGAGAAAGGCGAGGTAGGTTCCATCCTCAACTGTGTGGATCCGGCTGAGATAAACAGGGTCCAGAAAGCCGCTGTCGAAAGAAGCCGGCTGGGAATTCCGATCCTTGTCAGCAGGGATGTCATCCACGGCTTCAAGACCATATTCCCGATTCCGCTTGGACTCGCGGCCACTTTTGATCCGGAATTGGTTGAGAGTGGCGCCCGTGTGGCAGCCGTCGAGGCCGCTTCCTGCGGAGTGAGATGGACATTCTCCCCGATGCTGGACATCTCAAGGGATCCACGCTGGGGCAGGATCGCCGAGAGTTCCGGAGAGGATCCGTACCTTGACGCCGTAATGGGCACCGCTATGGTTCGTGGCTATCAAGGCAATGGGGATTCAACCTCCATTGCCGCCTGCCTCAAGCATTTTGTAGGCTACGGGGCGACCGAAGGAGGCCGTGACTACAACACAGTCGAACTCTCCGAAAGGACTTTGCGCAATGTTTATTTCCCTGCGTTCCAGGCAGGTGTGGACGCCGGTGCGATGACCCTGATGACTTCGTTCAACACCATCGATGGAGTCCCTTCCACAGGCAACAAATGGCTGCTTCAGGACATATTGAGAGGAGAATGGGGTTTCGACGGAATGATCGTGACCGACTGGAACTCTTCCGGCGAGATGATTATGCACGGATTCGCCAAGGATCTAAAGGACGCCACCGATCTGGCCGTCAACGCCGGAGTAGAGATGGATATGATGTCCTACGGCTACATATCCTTCATCGAGGAACTGGTCAAAGAAAAGAAAATCAGCGAGAAACAAATCGATGACGCTGTCAGAGACATCCTTCGCCTGAAGTTCCGCCTCGGGCTGTTCGACAATCCTTACGTCAAGGAGGAAGGCTCAGGAGATGTTCTCTACGCCCCGTCACATCTGGAGGCCGCCAAGCAAAGCGCCATTGAATCAGCCATCCTTCTGAAGAACGACAACGCGGCTCTTCCTTTGAAGGATGCCAAGACTCTGCTCGTGACCGGTCCTTTGGCCGACGCTCCTTACGAACAGATGGGCACTTGGGCCTTTGACGGGGACGAGACTCATTCCGTCACCCCTCTGGCAGCTCTCAAAAAGGATTACAACGTGATCTACGAACCGGGGACCGCCTTCAGCCGCGACAGAAGCATTGCAGGAATCGCTAAGGCAAAGGCCGCCGCGTCAAGGGCAGACGCCATCGTGGTGTTCGCCGGAGAAGAGGCGATCCTCTCAGGCGAGGCGCACTGCCTGTCCGACCTGAATCTTCAAGGTGCTCAGAGCGAGCTGATAGCGGCAATGCGGCAGACCGGCAAAAAGGTCATCGTGGTCGTGATGGCCGGCAGGCCTCTGACCATCGGCCGCGACCTGGAGAACCGTGACGCGATGCTTTATTCGTTCCATCCCGGCACAATGGGTGGCGAGGCGATCGCCGACCTCCTGAGCGGAAAGGCCGTTCCGTCCGGAAAGACTCCTGTCACCTTCCTAAAGACCGTCGGCCAGGCTCCGATGTACTACAACCACCTCAACACCGGCCGTCCGAACACCGGCACCGAGACCCTCCTGATGGACCTTCCTCTCAAAGCCGGCCAAACCTCCAACGGCTGCACCTCCTACTACCTCGACAGCGGCTACGGCCCGCTCTTCCCGTTCGGCTACGGCCTGAGCTACACCACCTTTGAATATTCCGACATAGCTCTCGACAGCCGTGAATATACCGCCGCCGACACGATCAAGGTCAAATTCACCCTGAAGAACAGCGGAGAATATGCCGGCATTGAGGTCGCACAGCTCTACGTTCGTGACCTCGTCGGATCCATCGCCCGCCCTGTCAAGGAACTCAAAGGTTTCCAAAGGGTTGCGTTGAACGTCGGCGAATCAAAGGTCGTGGATTTCTCGCTTCCTGTCTCCGCCCTCGCCTTCTGGAACATCAACAATGAATATATTGTCGAGCCCGGTGATTTCCAACTCTGGGTAGCCACCGACTCCGCCTCCGGCGAGCCTGTCGGATTCACTGTCAGATAGTCTGGAATCTATAGGTTTCTCAGGCAAATAGTCTTGTCATTTAGATTATGTCTTTGTTGGCCAATTACCACAAAGACATAATCTAATTCTTATCACCCACGGCACTAAAACCGGAATAATCGCATAGAATCTGTTTTGAGTTGTTTGAAATGTTCTTTGATGTGAAAAATCTTCAAAAACAGCTTCTTAGTCCTGTCTCAAAGTCTCAATCCTCTCCGGAGACAGCCCTGTGGCAATCCCGATCTGTTCAACCGGGATGCCTAACGACAGCATAGACTTAGCGACTTTCTCTATACCCTTCTCTATACCCTTCTCAACGCCTTCCGCCGTGCCTTGTTCGACACCGGCCTTAAAGCCTTTGCGGTAGCCCTGCTGCTCGGCACCTTTGATGTACGGGCGCATCTCTTTCTCTGTCATCATATCGCTGAAATAGTTGTCAATCTCCTTGTCGTCAAGACCGCTGACACGCATCGCCCGTTCCAACCTCACAAACTCAGCGTCTTTCTCCGACCTCGACTTCGCAAATATAGCGAAATTTCTGAATATCCGGCACCATCCCGCAACAGGACTGTCATATTCATCAGTATAACGCATTATCCTCGGCAGCTCCAACAGGTAGAACGACATCCGGTCGCCGAACGGCTCGGCCGTCTCGACCTCACGCAGACTATAATGGTACAGGATTTTGTCCTCAGGCGAGTCCGGATGATCGTCCTCATAGTTCATTATGCAGATGACCTTGACGGGTGTCAGGACATATTCCTCATCCCCGCGCTTCACCTGTCTGGTCACCAGCCTTGAGCCGTAGAAGAGCAGACGGTCGCGCTGGTCGAAACGCGAAGCCTTCTGCATCTCGACCAGAATCGTCCCGCCCGGTGTCCGGCAAAGAAGGTCGAAGAATATCCTCTTGTCCTGCGAAGACATCTCCGTCAGTTCCGTGTTCCGGAACTCGACCGAGGTGATGTCCTCCTGAAGGATGTCGTTCAGGAGCCGGACAAGCAGATCCGGGTGGCTCTGGAACAGGTACTTGAACGCCCAGTCGCAGGTCAGGTCAAGGTACTCCGGCGTGGCGAGCCGCTGCGCGTAGGCGTCCTTCTCCTCGTCGGTCATCCCGACGAACCGCACGTCGTTCTCAATCAGGCGGCAGCAGTGGCGGTAACGTTTAAGGTACTGCTCCTCCTCTGACACTGTGGCCGGGCTACCAGCGGTTTTCTCCGTGGCTTTGCAATCTGTGGTCTCCTTGTTAATAACTTCCTCCTGTTCAATGGCATGTTGGCCATTTAAGTCTCGTCCAACAATCTCGTGGTCCATTGCCTCACGTTCAATGATGCCCTGTTCAAAGGTCCCCTGATCAATGGACCGCTGTTCAATGGTCTCTTGGTTAATGGTAGTCTGGTCATCGACCTTCCGCCTGACGGCACATTTTCTCTCTGAAGTCTCCATAGTTGAAGTGAATCACGTCTGTTTGTCAAAATGTCCCGCGATTTCTCCCGGAACACGACCGCAAGTTAGGCATTCCTAATGAAAGGAAACAGAAAGAAACACATTCAATTCATAAAAAACAGAAATATTTTCGGTGATACCCCCGAAGAAACCACTACTTGAGGCTTCTTTGACACGGCAGCCACCTTCGGCAAAGTGCTTTAGCGTCACCGTTGGCCTTAAGGCACTCCAAAAACCCTCCGGCAACGCATTGAGCCATATTCGTTTCCCAAGAGTGTTCCGCAACACTCTTGAGAGACGTTCTAGCCCGAAAACGTTGCCCAAGCGCCACCTCCCCCGAAAGATCACCGAGAAATATTAGACTCTCGACATCATCAAGGCTCCTCTATTCCTCGTTTCGATGAATCGGAGGTGCTTCGTTGAGGACGTTAGAGTCATTCAAATTACTGGTTAACCCTCGTCGTATGTCCCGATTTTAAGCCGTGGCGGATAAATGCCACAAATGACAACCCTACCCCTTACCCAAAACATTCCAAAACGGCACCCTCCCTAAGTATGCCATGCCACTTCACAGCAATAAGATTCCTAAACACATACGTGAGAGTCTTATTATTCCCGACAAAGCGCATTTTTATCATAAAATGATTATCATAAAATGATAAAATGTCATATTTACAATGTAAGACATTATAACTTTGATAGATACATCAATCACGACAGGGTACGCCGGAGTCCAATTTTTTTTTGCGGCAGGGTCAAAGGGACAAGCGGAGTATCAGATCAGTTCGCGGAGGATCTCGTCGGAGGTGAAGAGGTGGTCTTCGGGGATGCGGATGCTGGCGCCCTGCCTCTCAAGAGCTCCTTCGCTCAAAAGGGCATCAACAACAGTGCTGCCTGTCAATGAATATAGTTCCGTGGCTTCCAAGCCTTTGTCGGTGCGGAGGGAGAGCATGATCCTCTCTACTCTGATGTCCTCCGGCGAAAGGGTCTCGAAGTTTCTTGAATATGTGGCCAACTTTCCGCTTGGATTCCTGGATGAGGTTTGACGCGAAGACAAGCCCGAATTACAAGATGAGATTACGTCCAGATTCCTGGATGAAGTTTGACACGAAGTCGAGTCCGGATTACAGGACGAGATTCTGTCTGGATTGCAGGATGAGGTTTCATCCTGCTGACGGTGCGGGAGTTCCTGGCTGTTCCAGGAGCGTACATTGCCGGTCAGGGAATGGGCACCGGGGCCGAGGCCGATGTACGGTGCCCGGCGCCAATAGGCGCTGTTGTGGACGGCTTCGAAGCCGGGCTTTGCGAAATTGGAGATTTCGTAATGATGGTAGCCGGACCGCCCAAGACATCTGCACAGGATGTCGTACTGCCGGCGACATTGTTCCTCGGAAGCCTCAACGTAACGCCCGTCGGCTACCATCTTGGCAAGGGCGCTTCCTTCCTCTATTGACAGTTGGTAGGCCGAAATGTGCTCTGGAGAAAGTTCCAAGGCCTTTTCGATCGTGTCTTTCCAGGTCTCGTCCGTCAGTTGGGATATGCCAAAGATCAGGTCAATGCTGATGTTCCGGACTCCGCTTTCGCGAAGGATATGGAAAGCCTTGACGGCATTCCCTGCATCGTGGCGGCGGTTCATCCAACGGAGAATGTCATCGTTGAATGACTGGATGCCCATGCTGATCCTGTTCACACCCAAGGCAAGAAGTCCGCGGACATATTCACGGCCTTTTTCCACTATATCTTCGGGGTTCACTTCAACGGTAAACTCATCGAAGAGTTCTGTCGGGGTGGTCACTTCGACAGGCTCAGTGACCAAAGAAAGCCGTTCAGTCTGGGAAACCGCACCGACAATCCGTGACAAAACATCAAGAGGAAGCACCGATGGGGTGCCTCCTCCGATGTATAGGGTGTTGACCGCATCCTGTGCGGACATATTCATTTCCAGTTCCTTCCGGCGGTCACGAATCTCAGCGATGACGGCATCTGCATATTCATTGAACACCTGTCTGCTCCGGCATATTTCCGAATAGAAGTCGCAGTAAGTGCAGAAACTGCCGCAGAAAGGGACGTGAAGGTAGATCACAGGTTAGCGGAGCAAGAGTTCAGTCTTGCCGAGGAACGCCTGAGAGGTGTAGGCCTCAACCGTGTATATTCCCGACTGATAGGAAGGAATGTCGTTGAGATAGATGCTCAGGTCAACCTCCTTACCCTCGTAGTCAACCTCACGGGAAGCGGAGGCGACCATAGTCTGGCCGTTGAACGAGAACGAGGTCTGCGTGCTGTTGGTGAGAAGGATTCCGTCCGGATCCTTGACGCGGAGATAGACTCTCACCGGTCCCTTAGGAGCCAGGTCGTTCTCGACAAGGCTCAGGGAGGCCAGAAGTCTCACTACCCTGCTGCTACGGTCCGTAACCTTGTCGGAAGCGTTGTAGGCGGCGACGCTCAAGCCTCTGGACTTGATCACGGAACCGGCGGCCACCTGACCGGAAAGGTTCTCGACCTGTCCCTTGAGGTCAGCGTTCTCCGCACGGCTCTCCGCGGCCTCGCGGCGCGCGGCGGCGGCATCGGCTGTCAGCTTGTGGTTCAATGTGTTGAGCGAGTCAATCTGCACTATGTAGTTTCTCATGATGCTGCGCAGGGTTCCGAGTTCCTTCTCGTACTGACGCATCTTGCGGCGGTTCGTGGCCTCGGTCTTCTGGATTCTCTCTATCAACTGGTTAACCTCTTCCTTGGAGGAGTCCAGCTGGCTGTTGATCGATGCATAGTCAGACGAAAGGCTGTCGTAGTCTCCCTTGAGGGCGATCATCTGCTGGGTAAGGTCGTCCTTCTCAGCGTTAAGGTCCTTTACAAGGCTGGACTTCGAGAACCAAATGTAGGCAAGTCCCGCGGCAAGCAGCACCGCCACAGCCACAAGAATCCACATAACCTTCTTGAGGCTTTCATTCTTTCTTTCCTGCTCTTCGCGCTCACGACGCTCGCGGATAGGATCAATTTCTGCCATAGTCTTTCGATTTAATGATTAATGACACAAAAATAACAAAACTATTTCATATCTTTGCTTCGTTAGCAAAAATCGGACTATTATGAAATATTTTATCAGAGCTGTCAAATACTTTTTCTACTTCACCATCCTGTTTGTGGTCATAATGGCGGCGCTCGTGTTCATCGGAGTCGTCAAGGCTGATGTCAGCCTAATGTTCCGCGATGGCTATAAGTCGCTGTGGCAGATAGCCTTGCTATTCGCTTTCGTTTCAGCCTTCTACCCAAGATTCGGTTTCATCAAAAGATCAGTCATATTAAAAGGTGAATATTCCGACCTCCGTGGCGGGATTATTGAATATATGGAGATGCGCGGCTACCGCCTCGAAAGCGAGGACGGCGAGAATATGACATTCCGCCTCCGCTCCAAGTTCAGCGCCCTCTTCAAGATGTTCGAGGACAGGATCACGATGACCCGCGAGCTTGGCGGCTTCGAGGTGGAAGGCCTGACCAAAGAAGTGGTGCGGATTGTCGGCGGACTGGAGTACAAATTCCGGGTGCTGGACGAGGAGTAATCCACATTTACGGGAAATGAATATGCTCGACCGGTGCTGCCGGCACCATTGAAGCACAGATATAACACTCTAATATTCAAAGATTATGGCAGAAGAACTCAAGACTGTCGCAAAGTTCGACAACGCGATGAGCGCCCACATCACAGCGGGTATGCTCAATGAGAACGGCATCCCTGCCGCAGTGTTCGGGGAGAACTCCTCCTACGTCTCACTGAACTATGTAGATCCAGTCGAGGTAAAGGTCAACGCGGCCGACTACGACGCCGCCATGGCCCTCATCAACTCCAACGACCGCTAATATCGGCCATAAGCCTTAGGCGCAAGACTCCATTATTAGACAAATCCGCTACGCCTCGTCAAGAATCTTCTTGGGGGCGTAGGAGAGGGCGTCGTAGAAATCCTGGCCGAAGACGGAGATGAGGGGATCGCGGAGGAACTGATAGACACGGATGCCTTCGCGGCGGCCTTTCTCGTAGGCATCCTTGCATATTCCCCAACGATGGAGGTTCAGGGCCTGGCCGCCGCCGGTGAGTTTGGTGACGCGGATCGGGTAGAGCCAGCAGGACTGGGGTTTGCGGAACTTGCACTCGCCTTGGAAGAAGCACCGTTCGATGGAGCAGAAACAGTTGCCGGCCTCGTCGAAAGTGGTGTAGGCGCATTCCTCGGTCTGATCCACGACCGGGGTAACGATGTCCCCGTCACGGTCGATGGAGAAGAAGCCCTCCTTGTCAATCTGCGCGCGGCCCTGCGGCCTCATAAGCTTTGAATATATGGGGTAATTCTCCTCCAGAGGCTCCAGCTCCGACTCCTCCAACGGAGCCCCGCTGTCCCCTATTATGCAGCAACAGCCCTTGCAGACAGCGTAGTCACAGGCGAAATATTCAGTGACAACATCCTCAGACACAAGGATGTCGCCGATCTGGATAATGGTTCCGAACTTATTGTTTGACGACATATTCAATTCTCATTCCTTCGGACAGAGCTCCGAAAATTTCCTTTACCTTGTCGGCGGAGACACTGCCGATTCTGTTGTTATAACCGGTCAGCACGTCCTTTCCGCCGGAATAGCGCATCAGGACGGCGTCCACATAATTCTTCGGATCCGCAAGATAGGTCGAGTAGCCATTGGTCAGCAGGGACTTGCAGGAAGCGAGCTCCGCGGCGTTGACCGGATTGGAAAGCACGTTTTCAATCACCTTGCGGGCCTCCACAAGAGTCCTCATCGGCTGGTCGGAACCGCTCTTCACACCATAAGGGAGGCCGGATTCCGGCACAGGAGTGCAGGTGAATATCAATTCCAGAGCCTCCTGAGGCCAGATGCTGAAGCGGTCGGCCATTCTGACACTGAACCCGTGCTCGGCCATCACACCGGTAAGCCTGCGCTGGAGGGCGAGGCTGGCGACCTTGAATGCCATATAGTTCTCTGTCGTGAACGGCTCGGCGCAGGCCAAAGCCAGACTGATCTCAACAGGGGTTCCGATGCGGGAATATGTCGTGGCACCGGTGCGCAACTTATAAGATGAGAACTGGCGTACGGACGAGGACTTGCTGACCCGGAATCCGCCAAGATACTGGCAAAGGATTTTCTGGACGGACTCCGCCGACAGATCGCCCACAATCACAAGAACTCCGTCATTCGCTCTTATAAATTGATTGTCAAAAAAATCAGATGCGTCATCCAACGTTCTGGCGGTGAGACCGGACGGCGTCTTGACGGACGAGTAGTTGTAGTCCTGGTACATGAGGCTGTCCAGATAGGCCGGCTTGAGGGAAGCCAGTTCCATCCTTTTCCACGGCTCAAAGGCCGAAAGCGAAGGCTTCCGCATATTGGCGGCGGAAAGCAAGGCCTTGAGGGTCAGCATGAACCTGTTTGACGGGGCTGAGCCGTAGAGTCGCAGATCAGATGTCGAGACGGCACATGACATCTCCACCCCGTTGACACGGAGCACTTTGTCGAAGTCGCTTCCCGGCATGCCGGCGATGTTGCACAGGCCGAACATATCGGAGAAAAACGCTCCCTCCCCGCGAGGAAGATTCCGGACAGTGGAGAAACCACCCTTTATCATAAAAGAGTAACTGAAACGCCCGGCAGCCGGCATCTTCTTGTAAATCACCTTCATGCCATTGGAGAAAGTCCACATCTCCCCTCCGGAGACAGGCTCCGCGGCCACAGACTTCATCTTGACCTTATTCCTTTCGTTCCAGAAAGCCGAGGTGTCCTTGGCCGTCACAGGCCACTTGTAGAGCGGTTTGTCCAGCATGGAGACCCCGTCGGTCACCGAACCGAACAGAACCGGCCAGAACCATTCGTCATAATCCTCCTCGTTTCCCGTCCATGTGATCTTGGGATTCTCCATCTCGGAGAGCAGGGCCAGAGTGTAACCGTTGAAAAGTTCGGTCTCAGCCTTTGTGGACATATTCCTGGAAGAGAAGAAGTTGGCCTTGGTCGCCGGGGAAGCCAGATCAGCTCCGTAAAGGTAAGAGGAGACGCAGCGCAGAACAAGGGCATCATTCGTCTGCGTCCTTAGGAAACCATTCAGGACGGAATTGCGCGCGACCAGATATTCCTCCGCCCCGATTCCCTTGGAACAAATCTCCGAAAGGACGGAGGCGACCGCCATCGAGGCTGGCATCAGCTGGCCGCGGGAGGTCCGCACACTCACGCTGAAACGCTCGTCACCAGCGCATGACGCACTTCCAAGATATTCAACATCAAACGATTCCACAGGAATATCCCTACCAAGGAAACTTTCGCGGAGGCGGCTTGAGACAATCTCCCTCAACGATCTGGAGAATAATTCCGAGATGAACGGCTGGATCGTGTTCATCTGGTCGTCAGGTGTCCTCGGCGAGCGGAACTCCACAGTCACGGAAGAACCGCCGGACGGGATGAATGAATATTCAGGAGCGATGGCAGGCCTCCAGACATATTCCTTCTTCTTGTAGGCGGGATTGCGGGAAGGAACCATCAGCGAGAATACGTTCATCCTTTCCTTGATGGCGGTAGGATTGATGTCACCCGCGATGATGATGGCATGCTGGCAAGGCTGAGCCGCGATGAGGTCGAACAGCATGAGAAGCGTGGTGTCCGACGCGGCCTGGTCAAAGACCGGCACATCATCGAATCTGAATATTGTCGCGTCGTCACGGTAGGAGATATATCCTTCCGAACGGCAGCCTATTCCCTTGCGCGACAAGAACTTATAAGGAATCGTCTTGTTGAAGTGGGGCAATGACGAAAGCTCTTTTCTCGCTGACAGAGTGTCGCTTACCCCCTTGCGCACAAGCGCGAAGTCAGCGACTCCCTTCATCGATGGATTCGTCAACAGATAGTAGGAAATCCCGTTGGTAAGATTGCCGGTAGTGACCGAGCCGTCCTTCTGAAGAACGGGCAGATTCTGCGCTGGCATCATTATTGAAAAACCAAACAGCGCAAAACACAAGACTGATTTGAAGATAAGACTACGCATCATTGACACCTCCCGTTTAGACAAAAATAGCCAATAATGTGCAATTGACACAAATTTTTATTACATTTGTGGTTATTGCGATTATAAGGAATATAGTTAAACATAATTTTTAATACGATGAAAAAGTTTATTCTCGCGATCGCTGCCGCGTTCATGGCAGCAAGCATGGCATCCGCCCAGGACATGGCCCAGGCAACAGAACTCTACAATAATGGAGCCACAGCCATCTCTATGAAGAATTGGACTGAAGCCCTCGACTGCTTCCAGAAAGCTCTCGAAATGGGTAAGACCATAGGCGCTGACGCCGATGAGCTCGTGGCAAACTGCAAGAACGCCATCCTTGGAGTCTCCCTTGAGATCGCAAAGGACCTGATCAAGGACGCGAAGTACGATGAGGCCGCCGCCAAACTTGACGAAGTCGCCAAAATAGCCGAGGAATATGAGAACGCCGAGGTTGCCGAGAAGGCTAAGGAGCTCGTTCCTCAGATGTGGATGCAGAAAGGTGTTGACGCACTCAAACTGAAGGACTTCGCCACCGCCGCCGATGGTTTCGCGAAGTCTTACGCCGCCGACACCACCGCCGGAAAGACAGCCCTCTACCTCGGACAGGCTCTCGGAGCCCAGGGCAAGACCGATGAGGCCATCGAGGCTTTCAGGCATGCCGCATGGAACGGTGAGGAGGCCGAGGCCAAGGAGCAGGTTTCCAACATCTATGTAAGGCAGGCCAACGCCGCCCTTAAGGGCCAGAAGTTCGCTGACGCCGTGAAGGCAGCCGAGAAGGCCAACAGTTATGTCGAGAACGCCACAGCTTACCTCATCGCAGGGCAGAGCTCACAGAAACTCAGCAAGAACGCCGACGCCATCAAGTACTTCGAGAAGTATCTTGAGATGAAACCGGACGCGAAGAACGCTCCGGCCATCACTTTCACCGTGGCCGCCCTCTATCAGGGCGCTAAGAACAACGCCAAGGCTCTTGAATACTACAAGAAGGTACAGGACGATCCTAAGTTCGGCGCACAGGCCAAGCAGATGATCGCTTCCCTCAGCAAGTAACCAATGAAGTTCCTCGAACTTCTTGCTCCGGCAAGAAACGCTGACATCGGCATCGCGGCTATCGACTGCGGTGCCGATGCCGTGTATATCGCCGGGCCTGCGTTCGGGGCGCGTCAAGCCGCCGGAAACTCGATGGAGGACATCCGGAGGCTCACCGAATATGCCCACAGATTCGGAGCGCGCATATTCCTGACACTCAACACTATTCTTTTTGACAACGAGCTCGCGGAGGCGGAAAGGCTGCTTGCCGAGGCGAAGGACGCGGGAGTGGATGCCATCATCGCGCAGGACCTTGCGGTCTGGGAACTGACCGACCTGCCGGTCCACGCTTCGACACAATGTGCGATAAGGACTCCTGAGAAGGCACGGCTCTACGAGGGCATCGGAGCCTCACGGCTTGTTCTGGAGCGGGAGATGTCTCTGGATCAAATCCGTGCGATAAGGTCGTCTGTGGACTGCGAACTGGAGTTTTTCGTACACGGAGCGCTCTGCGTCTGCTACAGCGGCCAGTGCTATATGTCAGAGCGGATAGCCGGGCGAAGCGCCAACCGGGGGGAATGCATCCAGGCGTGCCGGTCTCTCTACGACCTTGTGGACGGTTCCGGGAACGTTCTGGTGCGGAACAAGGCCTTACTTTCGCTGAAGGACTACAACCTCAAGGACAGGCTGAAAGACCTTGCGGAAGCGGGAATATGCTCGTTCAAGATCGAGGGAAGGTTGAAGAACATCTCCTACGTGCGGAATGTCGTCCGGGCATATTCATTGGCATTGGATGAGTTGGTCGCGGCAAATCCGGAGAAGTTACGCAGAGTTTCGTTCGGGCGGAGTGAAGGCGGGTTCACACCGGATCTGGCCAAGACTTTCAACCGTGGGTACACGCAATTGTTTCTGGACGGAAAACGGTCTGGGAACTGGTCCTCGATGGACGCGCCGAAATCAATCGGAGAGGAGGTCGGGACGGTGGTCTCCATAGCCCCGATGCGCCAGAACTTTTCAAACGGCAAGAGGCCAAGCGAGGAGAACATCACAATAACATTACGGATGAAAAATCCGGGTGACCGGCTTCAGAACGGGGACGGATTCTCTTTTCTGTCCAAAGGTCGTGGGGAGATTGTCGGTTTCCGTGGCGATGTCTGCCAAGGGAACCGGATAACGTGCAGAAATGTCACTGGACCCTATCCCGGAGCCAAACTGTACCGGAACCTCAGCAACGCATTCGAGAAGGAACTGGAGTCTAACCTGCCGGTCAGGACGATTCCTGTTTCGGTGGATATTTCGGTCATTGTGGTTCCGGTCACTTCGACAAGCCCAGGGACCGAAGAGGACCGGTCGCAGAGCTTGCCGAAGCGACTCAGCGAACCAACATATTCACTGAAAATCAACGCGGTAAGTCAGGACGGGCGGAGCGTCAAACTGGAACGTGAAGCGGGACACAACGCAGCGGAGAACCCAGAAAGGATGCGCGGAATGTTCGCCACTCAAATCTCAAAGGCCACAGGAATATATTCATTCACCCTCCGCTCGCTTGAAGTGGAGACTCCGGACGGCTCGCTGCCGTTCCTTCCGACATCAGCCCTCAACGCAATCAGACGAGACCTCGCCGCCGCCCTGGAAGAGATGCCTTGCCGGGCGATTCCTCTGCCGGTAAACCAGGCGTCAAGCTGTACCGGGAACGCCGAATATCCAGTACTTGAGCCCGATGTCTTGTCACAAGTGCAAGATATTCAAGAGACAACATCGAATGGCCCACACCTTTCGTACAAGGCAAACATCGCGAACCACATCGCCCGTAAGATATACATGTCGTTGGGAGCATCCCGGACCGATGACGCTTTCGAGATCTCTCACCGCCCCGATGCCGAGCTGATGCGCACCAAGTACTGCATCCGTTATGAGCTCGGCCTCTGTCCAGTTCATCAAGCCGGCAGACAGCATGGCAGGGCAAATCATACTTCTGGTATGGTTAATCCTCCTATCCCAAGCAGCCGCAAAACCAATCTATACCTGACCAACAACGGCAAACGGTATCACCTCGCCTTTGACTGCGCGAACTGCGAGATGGTCGTCAAGGTCGTCAGGACATATTTTAGTTCTATTTTATAATTTTTTTAGCCCAAATTACCACATATTGCAACATAAATATTCATAAACAGGGCAGGAATATACTCTCAGCACATATCACAATATGCCATTAGTGGCGATACAGGGCACATTTTAGGCAAGAAAATATTCCTTACATATTATAAGTAATTATGCCCTGGTTGTACTGCTGGCACAGCATGCTACAACGACGAGGAATTGAAATCTCGTCTGGACGATGTGGATCAAAGGCTCACGGAAGTCGAGGCCAAGGTCGCATCACTCAACACCCAACTCACCAAACTTCAGGAGTTGATTGATGGTAAACAGTTTATCACCGGCATCGAGAAAAATGACGACGGCACCAATGTCATCTCGTTTGTCAACGCTTATGGAGAGTTGTCAACCATCACGCTGTCAGACGGAAAGTCTCCTGACATTTCGGTAAAGCAGGCCGCCGACGGTAAATGGTACTGGACACTGAACGGTGAGTGGCTTCTGGACAAGGACGGAAACACAATTCCTGTCACCGGAGAGTGTGGAGTTACCCCATCCATGAAAATAGAGAACGGTAAATGGTACGTTTCCTACGACCTGAAGAGTGTGATCATTATAGTCCAAAGCGCTGCCGGTAGTCTGTCCGGCAGCGCTTTTGTCATCATACCGGATTCAATCACAGAAAACTGAAGGTGATGCTGACGTCACCGAAGCGGTTTGGCTTACCGTTGTACTTCTCGAAATAGTTGTTGGAGAGTTTTCCGCGCCAGACGAGGTCATCATTACGACGGAAAGGAAGTTCGACCTCGAATCCATAAGACTTGGATTTGATCTTCACCAAGCCGCTGGCCTTCCATGAAGTCTGCTTGCCGCCATCATCCTCGATCATCAGGAAGACACATTCCTCAAGCTGAGGAGTCCATTCAGACACGACAACAGTGTTGAACCGGATAGACTTCCCGACCTGCTTACGCTTGACATTGATCATCATGTCCGTGACCGACGGGCTGTAAAACTTGAGTTCATCTTCGGTCTTGGCAGAGAATCCGTTCAACGCTCCACACTTCACAAAGAACTCGGAGCCGCCGGCGAACCAGGAGTCGTAGTTTCTGTGAGCCTTGAACTCCTTGAGGACCAAAGTCCTGCAATCGTAATCATAGTAGGATCTGGTCTGTGCGGAGGCTGTGCGCTCAGGGTAAAGTGCCGGATCTCGTCTGAGGAGACGCCGTGACGGCATCGAACACCTCATGTCCAGTTCATCCGGCTCCGCCACAGTCAATCCTTTCTGGCACCTATATCTTACCAACAACGGCAAACATTACCCTCTTTTCTTCGATTGAGCACGTTGTGAGATGGCCATAAAAAACAAGGATTCCGAAATTACCGGAACCCTGACAAACATTCAAAAATGCGGACTCATCAAGCAAAAGACAGATACCTGTAATATCTTGAATGATAGACCCTGGCTTTATTCTCATCTGGAATATATTCCTTTGAGAATCCACTGTTCATCGCGGCAATCGCATCTTCTACCTTCCTATACCGTCCGGCGGCGGTGGCAGCGAACATGGCTGCCCCCAGAGCACAGACCTGATCGGATTTGCATACCTTTATCGGACGTCCAATCACATCAGACATCACCTGCATGACAAACGGGCTTTTCAGCGCGATGCCTCCGACACCGATGACGGAATCTATGTGGATTCCCTCTTCAGTGAAACGGTCGATGATCGCCCTGGTTCCGAACGCTGTGGCCTCTACAAGAGAACGAAATATCTCTGGAGCGGTCGTGCCAAGAGTGAATCCGGTGATTGTGCCTTTCTGCGATGGATCAGAATCAGGAGACCTTCGTCCGTTCATCCAATCTGTCGCCAACATGTCATCCTCTGATACACCAATCCTTTCGGCCTCGGATGTCAGCAGAGGGATTATCTTCTCACAAGCAGCCGCGCAAGCTTCTACGCCCAGGCCGGCACAGTTACGCAGAGGCCATTCAAGAATGCGCCTGAACATTGCGTACACATCACCGAACGCGCTCTGCCCAGCCTCTAGCCCGATCATCCCAGGAATGACACTTCCGTTGACCTGACCGCATATCCCTTTAATACATTTGTCGCCTATTTCATCCTCGGATGCTACCAGAACATCACAGGTACTCGTTCCGATGACACGAATCAGAGTTTGTTCCTTGATACCGGCACCGACAGCCCCCACATGACAATCGATCGCACCTCCCGCGATGACAACATCGGTGGAAAGTCCGAGCCGTTCGGCCCACTCCAGACATAGTGTCCCGACGGGTTGGTCTGCCGTTGAAGCTTCATCCGGCATATTCCTGCGAAGATCAGAAAGCCTTGGGTCGAGTCTGCTGAAAAAATTCTCCGGAGGAAGACCGCCCCATTCCTCATTCCACATCAGTTTGTGACCATAGGCGCAACGGCTTCGGACAATCGCACCGGAATGTTGTACACCTGTCAAAACAGCAGGCAGCCACTCACAGCACTCTACGACAGAATAAGCATCACGCATCAGCTCAGGAGAACTTCTCACGCAATGTAATGCTTTGGCCCATAGCCACTCCGGGGAATATGTTCCTCCTTCGTATTTCGCATAATCGACAGCCGAATTCCTACACGCCTCATTGATTTCTCTCGCCTCTTCCATGGCGGTGTGATCCTTCCAAAGAACAAACATCGCGTTCGGATTCTCTGAATACTCAGGTAGCATTGCCAATGGCTGTCCGTTCTCAGCCACCAAAGCAGGTGTCGATCCCGTCGTGTCAAACGCCATTCCGACGACATTCGGAGCAACTTCCGCCTCACACTTCGACAACGCATCGATTACAATATATTCCAGAACCTCAAGGTAATCCTTTGGATGCTGACGCCACATGTTAACCTTCGGATTGCAATACAATCCTTTTTTCCAACGAGGATATTCCTTCACGCTTGAAGCAAGACACTTTCCCGTCACGACATCCACGACAAGAGCCCTCGCAGAGTCGGAGCCATAGTCAAGCCCTATTACATATTCACTCATAGATTTGAAAATAAATTATTTACCCTGTAAAACCTTGACTTTGAAGACAGCTTTTCTCAATAGCCCTTCACCAATGAGCGGAGCATGTGACATCTCCGGGGTAAACACTATCGGTTCAAAAGCCTTGACAGTGACATACCGATCAGGCGTGTCTTCAAAGAATATAATGTCCGCTTTCTTATCGAAAGCCCCGGATGGACTGACACATTTTGAGCGGTCCTTGACACCGAACTCCTCGTCTTGAGACAATGGAATCTGAATGTCAATATATTCGTCATGGGCCTCAAGCCGGGCTTCCTCACGCGCCTTCAAAGGCATTTCTATGATTGTCAGCCACAGGTTCTTGGAATCCAACACATGCTTCCCAAGAGGCAGTTCGGACAGATCCGTCATGCGAGCATATTCCATCGCCTTTTTGAAATACGGATTGTCTTTCAGCGTTTCATTAATTTCTAAACCCAACATAGTCTTATATGTTTGGACGCTTACGCACTGATATTTTTCCCTGCCGCTTCCTTCATACCTAAAGGAATGACGGAAGCGGAGAGAAACAAAACCAAAATTAATCCGTAGCGCCCCATCCTACAGTCTGGGTAAGATTACTGTTCCTGTTGAGGGCATCCTGCGAGACAGGAAGCAACAGGATATTCTTATTCTTCTTTCCGTATTCGGCGATAGTCGGATTGCATTCCTCTATCTTTCCTAAACGGATCAAAGCCCACCAAATGACTCCTTCCTCGACAAACTCGATGGAATATTCACGAACAAGTGCGTCCAAAACTGCGGACTTGGAGGTTTCCTTATAGAAATCCTCCACTCCATATACTCTCTTGGCCACTATGTTAAGGGACTTCAGAGCTCCGGAATAATCATCTTGATAGTACTTGAGTTCAGCGTCAAGCATAACCGCAAGTGCGTATCTGTAGTATAGCAGATCCACATCAAAGATGTAGGTATTGCTACCAGGAGTCATGGCAGGAAGGAACTTGTTGACCCATGTGATGTTCTTACCTCCGACACCGTAGTTTCCATGACCGTAGATACAATCGACACGGCTGTCATTGTTCTCGTCCTTACTTTTTTTGCAAAACGTTCTGGAAACTTGGAGAGAGATCCAGGAACTGTCCCGAGATCGGAACCGGATTTGACCAGTATTTAGAGTCCACGTCTGTGTAGTATGGGTACATGTTTGCGAAATATGATGACCCTGTGTTGCCGTCCGCCTGATCATTGTTCAAAGCGAAGATTACCTCATTGTTCACTTTATTGGTACGGCTGAAGATAGATGCATAGTCAGACAGCAACCTTGAGCCGGAGATATTCAATGCCCCCAATGCTTCCTGAGCCTTGGAGAGGTAGCCATCACCCCCGTTCTGGGTTGTGTACATCCACAAGGAGTATTCAGCCTTTAACACATTAAGTGCGTCAGTTGTAGCATAATACTTATTCTTACCCAAGTACTTTGCGTACTGCCCTGCATTTTCCAAGTCACTTTCCACCTGCGCATAGACCTTTTCCTTCTCTGTTCTGACAGGATAAGTCTCCGGTTGCGAAGGAGACTCAATCGGCACGAGCACAAGCGGAACGTCTCCCCAGATTCTGGCTGCCCAAAAATAGCAAAATGCACGGGCGAAGTAGGCTTGACCGTAAGCGAAACCGGCCTCCGACTCCGTCATAGTGATGTCTGGCGCATATTTAAGAACCGCATTCGCCTGATCGATGACAGTATAGAGCAGATTCCATGAGCAAACCGATGTCTCTGATGTCATCGTGTTGTAAAGCACGTCAGTACAGTCCTTTGTCGAGATGTCGGTCATCTGCGGAGTACTCCACATGTAATTTCCAACTCTTGCCTCGGCCCAATAGAAGACACTGGTGTACCTGTTCTGGAAATTTTTCCTCAGCAGATAATAGATACCTTTCGTGGAAGTGGTCACATCGTTGGCATCTTTCCACATATTGCTGGCGCTCAATTTATTGTCTTGCGAGATATTCAAATCCCCATTACATGAGACGGTGAAAAGAGCGGCGGCAAGAATGAATAATTTCTGTATAATCTTTTTCATAAAGTCTATTGATTATGTGATTAAAAAGTAAGTTTCACATTGAACAGAATCTTCCTGGCGGCAGGAGCGATGTTGGCGTTAACGTTGTCACTCGTGTTCACAGCAGAGAACCATGATCCGGAAGATGACGCGCCGATACCAATCTCAGGACTGATCGTTCCAGTGACATTGTCAACATAAGCTAGAGTGTTGCCACTGACACCAACGGTGAGTTTCTGGAGTTTCAGACCCCTTATCCATTTCTCAGGAAGATCGTAGCTTATGGACACGTCCCTGATGCACAGATAATCACCCTTCTCCACGCAGAAATCGGAGATTCTCTGAAAATTCGAGTTGCCGTAGTCACAATCGTTAGGCAGGAAACGGGCATATTTGTAATCGCTCTTTCCCGGCTCCCAGCAGTCTTTGACATCACGGAGAATATTGCCGTTACAAGTTCCATAAGTGTTCATGAATACTCTAGATTTCATGTAGTTCACGATGGAGTGTCCCAGGGCGAAATCGCAATAGAGATTGAAAGTCAACCTTTTGTATTTAATTGTGTTATTGATGCCTCCTGTGTGTTTCGGAAGCACATTGCCCAGCTCAAACATGTCCTCGGCATTGATCATCTCCTCACCTGTTGCGGTAAGGGCGGAACCTGGCCTGTTGACCCATTCATAATCACCGACCGCCTTACGTCCGGGCACTCTCTTGCCATCCTCTCTTCTGTACCCCTTGGACAAAGCGTCATAGTAAGCGTTGTCCGCATCTTCCTGACTTGTAATGATATGGTCAATAACATAACCATAGATTCGGCCAAGAGGCTCTCCCACAGCGATTCCTCCGAATTTTTCTCCAGTTTGAGTCATCGTGTACCCTCCTATTCTCCAAGCGTCCTTCCCGTCCAGATTCTTGTACTTGTAGGAATCATCCAAAGAAAGCACCTTGTTCTTGTTGAAAGACCATGTGATGTCGGTTCCCCAGTAGAAATCCTTCCTTTCAATGTTTACAGTGTGAAGGGCAAGCTCAAAACCATAGAAGCGTGCACTGCCAACGTTGGCCATCACGGAGTCAAAGGAACCTGTGTCAGGAAGAGTGACATTGAACAACATGTCCCTTGTACGTTTGTTATAGTAGTCAGCCGTCACTCTGATCCTGTCATTCAGGAAGTTGACATCAAAGCCCAAATCCAGTTGAGAAGTACGCTCCCAAGTCAGATCCTTATTCTGCATTGACGACGCGACGGTCACGGACGAACCGTCGTACAGACTTGATGTGGAATATGCTCCATAGGCATCGTACAATCCGATTCCATTGTTTCCCGTCAATCCATAGGAAGCTCTGAGTTTCAAGAAATTGGAAGTATTCCTACATTTGTCCCAGAATGATTCATCCGACACGATCCAGCCGACAGAGGCAGCCGGGAAATAGCCCCATTTATGCCCTTCTGCGAACTTTGACGATCCATCTGCCCTGACGGTAAGGCCCAGAAGATACTTGTCCTTGAAACTATAGTTGGCTCTTGCGTAATATGACACCAACGCTTCCTGGGTATCAGTGTTGCTTGCCGTGAACACTGTCCCTGAAGACAGGATCGGAACCTTGTCAGAGACAGAGCCCGTTGATTTGGCATAGAGATACCAATCACGCCACTTGGAATAATCATATCCTGCCATCACATTGATGTCATGATTTCCAAAAACCTTTGCGTAATTCAGATAAGCTGTGAAGGTGTCCCTGATCTTGGCCCAACGTTTTTCCTGAGTTCCGTCGTTCTTCCCTCTATAATTCAATTCTCCATCCACTTTCACCTTTTGGTACATGCTGTAGAATGTGTTCGTGTTATAGACACCATACTGCGCGAACAATGAAAGGCCGTCAAGAATATTCCACTTGAGGTTGAAAGTGCCGGCGAAGTTGTTCTTGATATTCTCAAAGTCGTACGCTTTCTCCCAATAATCAGGATCTTGGAACCACCCACTACCATTCGAGATCTTTCCGCCTTCCGTATATTGTTTTCTTGTCGGACCCATGAGAAGACCGCGTCCAAGCACATTCCAATTTGAAGCGTACATCTGATCGTAGTTTATCCTCGCATAGTCGAACGAGGTTGAAGCCTCGATATCATCAGTGACCTTGAAAGTCGTGTTTGCATGCATAGACAAATGATCGTAGCCGGTCATCCTGACAACTCCTCCGTCACTAAGGTAACTTGCGGAAGCGGTGTATTTGATCTTATCGTTGCCACCGTTCACACCAACATAGTATTTCTGCCAAGGTGAGGTCTTAAACCATCTAGCCTGGCTGTCATATTCCTGATAAATCAATGTCTTGCTTGGATCTATCGGATCAGGCATGGAAAGCCATCCTTCCGGAACGCTTTCCCCGTCGGCAAGATACTTCGGAGAATAATTGGCCTTGTCGGACAAGTTTCCGGTCCCAGCGGCACTGGCGCCGTTTAGGATTGACTGTCCTTCGTAAGCGTCCACAAGCTGCGGACGAAGGAAGGTCAGGAACTCAGTTCCGTTCATTAGATTCCATTTGCTGACTGCGTTCTCAAAACCGACCGTGGCGTCAAACGTGATCTGAGGCCCCTTTGAAGGAACGCCCTTCTTTGTTGTCACCAGAATCACACCATTGGACGCACGCGCTCCATAGATACTGGCCGAAGCGGCATCCTTGAGAACTTCGATGGACTCGATGTCATTGGCATCAAGATCACTCATGCTTCTGTTCACGCCATCCACAATGACGATAGGATCATTGCTCAGATTAACCGATGATCCGCCTCTGATAAGATAACGCGGCGCCCGTCCCGGAATGGAGTTGTTCGACGCGGCGTAAAGACCTGCCACCCTACCTTTCAAGGCCTCTCCAACATTAGTCACAGGCTTCCCTTCAATCACATCCGATTTTACGGTCGAGATACTGGATGTCAAAGATTTTCTGGATTGTGATCCATAACCCACTACCACGACCTCGTCCAGCAGCCTGAGGTCTTCTTTAAGCACCACATTCAGACTCGTCTCATTCTTGATCAGAAACGTCTCTGAAATGTAGCTCATGAACGAGATCTCGATCTTCGAATCCTTGGACACGGAGATTGTGAATTTTCCGTTCGGGTCAGTCGTGACACCGTTGGAAGTGTTTATCTCCACGACATAGGCACCGACGAGCGGAATTCCAGCCTCATCTTTAACTGTTCCGGTCACTGTCACAAGTTTCGTCTCGTCAATGTTATAAGGCGCGTCAGTGGACATGTTGTCTGAAGCGTTCAACTTCACCGCACCGGACAATACGGTGCATATCGTCAGGGTTAACAATTGTAGTTTCATAGAATTATTTAATTATATCGTTATAGCACAAAGTGACGACAAAGTGTACTATCTGTACACCGGGCCGAAATTCTGACATGCCCTGAAATCCGCGCCCTCATTATCCATACCAAACGCATCCCAAGCGCTAGGTCTGAATATCTTCTCTTCAGGAACGTTATGCATACAGACCGGAATCCTTAGCATCGAAGCCAGAGTGATCATCTCGGCACCTACATGACCGTAACTGATTGCACCATGATTCGCTCCCCAATGTCTCATCACTGAATATACATCCTTGAACTTTCCTGAAACACCATTTACACGCGGAGCGAAGAAAGTGGTCGGCCAAGTCGGATCGGTCCTTTCATCTATGGCCTTGAAGACATGATCAGGCACATTGACGGCCCATCCCTCGGCGATCTGGAGAACAGGTCCCAATCCCTTAATCAGATTGATGCGGCACATTGTCATCGGCATTTCTCCTCTAGTGAGGAAATGGCTGGACATACCACCTCCACGGAAATATTGCCTGTCGGCAGGCATCCACGAAGTGTTCTTCAGGCAGGATTCCACATCCTTTTCAGTAATCTCCCAGAACGGCTTCATCACAGGAGCGCCTTCAGCATCTTCCATCCTTCCGGTCGCGTCAAGAGTCGTGGAGCCGGAATTAATCAGATGTATGAAGCCATTGCCGGCATGTCCGGTCAACTCGTAACCTGTCACGCGCTTGACAGCTTCCGGAGACCAATAAGTCCTGACATCTGAGAACATCTGAGCCCTGTTGGTAAGCAGATTGAGGAACAACATCGTCACACCATTAAGTGTATCATTCTCAGTTGCGAAGACATACGGCTGTCTGATTCCGTTCCAATCGAAGGACGTGTTCAGGATTGTCTCCGAGAAATCTCCGTCAGGCATGAAATCCGTCCATTGCCTCTGGCCTTGGAAACCTCCCGCAATGGCGTTATGACCCCCAGCTTCTTCCAGAAAGCCCATTTCCGCCAGCTTGTCATTGCCCCTCATCAGGTCACGGAATATTATTGTCATCTTGACAACATATTCCCAGACCTCGTCCAAGTGAGTCCTGTCGTAGCGGAGATCCTCGCGGTTATGGTCAGAGCCTTCGCATGGCTTGCAATATTCATTGACCCACTTCATCGCGCGGTCAAACTCTTCCTTCTCGTAGATTCCAAGACGCACCCTGCGCTCAATCTCGGAGCAGTCCACATATTCATTCCTCATTCCAAGATAATCCTGGAAGAAATCTGGTACAGGGATTGATCCGGCTATTCCCATAGACACAGAGCCGATGGATAGATAGGATTTGCCCTTCATCTGCATCATGGCAACGGCCGCTTTGCCCCAAAGCAGTAATTTCTCACGGACGTCACCCGTAATTGAGTTGTCTTCCTTGTCCTGAACATCACGGCCATAAATGCCGAACGCAGGGAGTCCTTTCTGATTGTGCCCGGCCAATGCAGCGGCGAGATAGACAGCTCCAGGGCGCTCTGTCTTGTTGAATCCCCAGATGGCCTTCGGCATAAGAGGATCCATGTCGATGGTCTCCGCACCATAGCACCAGCAAGGGGTCACGGAGATGACAGCGCCAACGTTGTTGTCCCGGAACTTGTCCGCAGCGGCGGCGGCTTCTGCCACACCGCCTATTGTCGTGTCAGCGATGACACACTCCACAGGGGTCCCGTCTACATAATGCAGGTAAGACTCATAAAGAGACTTGACACTTTCCGCCATACCCATGGTCATGACTTCCAATGATTCGCGGATACCTCCGCGACGGCCGTCAATAATAGGACGGATACCGATTTTAGGATGATTGATTACCATTATTAACTATTAGCTTTAGTTTTGTTAATTCTATTAACCAAAAGAGACATTACGAATCCAACGACAAAAATCACCGTGGTGCCGAACACTATTGTCAGATAGGAATGAATCTCGCTTCCGAACACAGGAAGACTCATGTAGGTGATCACAAGAAGGCCGCAGACCACAGCGGCAATAGATGCAGAACGAGCCGGCTTCCTGCAGACAAGGGCCAAAAGGAACAGGCCTAACATTCCCCCGCTGAATATGGAAGACAATTTCCACCATGCATCCAGAACCCCATCAATCTTCTGCATTGCCAGGCCTATGACAATTCCAATAACACCGACCACAAAAGATGTTGTATATAATACCGCCATGTGTCGTTTTCTTAGATCCACCGAACCTACTTTCCACATGCGTTCATAGAAATCTGTGAAAACTATGGTAGCGGAAGAATTTATGCTGGTCGCGACTGTGCTCATCCCGGCAGAAAACAAGGAGGCGATGACGAGGCCGGTAAGACCTGTCGGCAGTCCATGTACAATGAAGTACGGAAAGACCTTGTCGCCTGAAAGGCCTTCCGGCAGGAGATCGGGTTGCGACGTATAGTATGAATAAAGAGCCGTCCCAATATACACAAACACCAATGACACAGGAATATAAAGAAGTCCTCCGAAGATGGTTCCCTTCACGGCTTCCTTGGTCGATTTGGCAGTCATGTACCTCTGGACATAATTCTGGTCGATTCCGTAGTTCTGAAGGTTCATGAACAAACCATAGATCAGCACAACCCAGACAGTAGGCTCCTTGAGTGTCATACCCAGACTCCCAAGACTGAACTTGCCTTCCGCTGCCGCGATCCTAAATAGTTGCTCCGGCCCCTCAGGCATGTCGAAAGTAAGGATCAACGCGCACGCCAATGCCCCCAAGATCAGGATTATACCTTGAATAGCGTCAGTCCAGACAACGGCGGACATTCCTCCTACCACCGAATATACCAACGTAAGCACACCGGTCACGATGATCACCGTGCTGATGTCCCAGCCGAACATGGTGTTAATCGGTATAGCAAGGAGCAGCAGGATGGACCCCACCCTACAGACCTGAGTCAACAGGTAGCACACAGCAACGTAACACCTTGCCCAATAGCCGTATTTGTCCTCGATGAACTGGTAAGCAGAAACACTTCCGATGCCACGGTACAGAGGTATGAATATCTTGGCCGCAAGCACCATCGCGACAGGAATTGTCAGGCTGAACACAAGCTGGTTCCAATTACCGGCGTAAGATCCTCCAGGAAGGCCAAGGAAACTGATGGAGCTGACGAAAGTCGCGAATATCGACATGCCCACAACCCATGTGGGTATATTTCCATCAGCCTTCGTGAAAGCGGCGGCGCCTGTTCGGCTCTTGCGGTAAAAGCTGCAACCGAAAAGCACAACACCGACAACGAACACGAAGAAAACAAGATAATCTAATATTGTCAGTTCCATATCGTCAGGCGAACCACGCTATTTGATATCATTGAAACCAAGGTTGATCAACGCCTTGCGGATCAGCACGCGCTCGGACGGCTCAAACTCACGGTATGGCCATGCAAGATAGCCATTGCATATTCCCAACAGCGACAGTGCGCACTTCACGCCCTTCAGATAGCTTGAGCCGTATTTGCCGACAGTGTAAAGGGATGTGCTTATCTCCATTATCCTCACCTGCAACTCCCTTACTTTCTTCAAATCGCCGGCCTCAGCTGCATTGAACATTTCCACATAGATCTCCGGAAACAGATTCGCTCCACCGTTAATGCCGCCGTCTGCGCCCATCAGGATACATTCTCCCGTCAGTTCCTCTGGCCCAACATACAAAGCGAAATCGTCCTTCCCACCGAGAAGGTGGTACAACGTACGAAAGTAATTCATGTTCGCGGAACTGTCTTTCAATCCAACGATGTTAGGATGTCGCGCTAATTTGAACACCGTCTGGACCTCCAGGAACGCCTTGACGTGAGAAGGCATGTTATAGAGGTAAAGTGGCAAAGGTGACGCATCAGCAAGAGCCATGAAATATTCATAGAGTTCCACCTGGGACAGTGGAGAATAGTATGGGGCAGCAGCCACCACCCCGGCGGCACCGTTTCCTTTGGCAAATTCCGCCATACGGACACTCTCGTCGAAAGAGGTGTCGGTTATGCCGACAAGGACCGGAATCCTACCAGCTACCTTTCCGCACACTTCCTTGACAAACTCACGCCTTAACTCATAAGTAAGACTCTGAGCCTCACCGGTGGTTCCAAGAAGAAACAGGCCGTGCACACCTCCCTCTATCATACGTTCCACTAGATTGACAATGCCTTCATTGTCAAGTTCATTGTTCCCCTTAAGCGGGGTGACCATAGGGGGAATGATGCCCCTGATTTTCTTTGTTTCCATAATATTTTTATAGTTTTCTATTTGCAGGATGTCTTATTCTTAATATAGTAAAAATGCCCGTCCTCCGCGCCGACAAGCAGATCGCTCTTGCCGTCCTTGTCCCAATCGACAGGGGTAGGACATGTCGTGTGTCCCTCAAGGATGACATCGCACAGATTCCCTTTGTACTCAAACCAGGTGATTCCATCCTCGTCCTTCACATTGCGGAACCAAGCCACGCTCTGACTATCAACAATCAGATCCATCCTTCCATCTCCGTCCCAATCCACGAAACAGATTTTTCTTCTTCCGGAAGCTCCGGCCTTGCCGTCATTCAGACGAAGAGGTCCCGACTCCGAATTCACAACTCCGGTCTTATTACTGTAAACAGAGCAGTTTGTGCCATAAAATAATCTTTGCCCAGGCTTGAATCGAACTTTTTGCCGGAAGTCTTGATCCTTTCATAGCAGCACAGGTATCCTTCCTGATCCAGAATGATCAAATCCTCAAGTCCGTCTCCATTCCAGTCGAGGATTACAGGAGAGGTTCTCCATTGTGTCACCAACGTTCCCGGTTTCGGATTCCACCAATTCCATTCTGGTTTTGGAGTCTCTCCGGACCAATCCACATAGACCGGTTTGGGTTCGGAGAACTTCAGGCCGTCTTTACTACCCTTGTTTCTCAACCACTCTATCTTTCCTGTGATGGAATTGATGACAATGTCTTTCTTTCCATCGTTATCCATGTCAGCCACCGCCAAGACAGTATAGCCCCATTTCCTTTCCGCGGGACCCTGGATCGAGCCATTCTCTCCAGCCATGATTCTGAAAGGCTTGCCCTTTACCTTGATCAGTTCAGGCTCAGCCCAGACCGGATCCGGGCCACCGGAAAGATTCCTTATCACAGCAATCTCACCAGCGGAATTTCCGGCCACGATGTCATCTTTTCCATCGTTGTCCCAATCCACCGAATACGGGGTGGCCAAAGCACCGAATTTCACCAGATCGGCTTTCTGACGGAAATAGTACGGATCTTCAAACTGAGGTACACCATTCTTGACCTTGCCTGTGTTCTTGAGCCATGCCACGCGACCATCCTCATCCCCGACAATGAGATCCGGCAACCCGTCGCCATTGAAATCTGACACTACCGGCACTATCATCTGCAGATGCAAACGGATCTCTCCGTTCTTGTTGGAAAGGCGCACACCCTTGGCAAATTCCGGAACCCTTCTGGTACCTATGTTCTCAAACCACGTCAAGCCATCAACAAACTCTCCGCAGATGATGTCCAGATCGCCGTCACCGTCGAAATCTCCCACACATGGTACTGGCGCCCCATACACATCAATCGGCTTGCCTCCGGCATTTATCTTGCCGCGATTGACATATTTTCCATCCACATTCTCAAGCAGATAGACATAACCGTGCAGAGGTCCATTCGTCCATTTGCCTGCGCTGTCGAACGCATTGTCCCAACCATAGTCATCCCATGTGTCAATGCCCACGATGATGTCTTTGTCACCATCATTGTCCCAATCCACATAGCTCCACATATTGCTCCGGGACTTTTTGAATGATTCTCCCAAACGCTCGCCCTCATAGGAGATCTTTGACGGATTCTCGTACAAGTTTTCAAAAAATTCCACCCACTCGCATTCCTTAGACAAGACGAAAGCCTTGCCATCAACCTCGGAATAACTTACATTATTCTTCCCGATCGGAGATATTTTCTTTGCCTTGTCAAATACTGGATGCTCAGGATCCCCAACATTCCTGAAAAAATACAACCCTTTGTAGGGCCTGTCAGGAGCAGACACAACCAAGTCCTTCAAACCATCGCCATCGTAGTCATAGGGAAAGGGAATACCCCATAGACCCACACCAAGATCACATTGAATATCCTGATTATAGCATAACGGAACAGCACCGCTTTGGGCATTTGCATTCCACATAAATACAGTCCCAATCACCAGAGTGATAATAAGTCGTGTGATTCGATTCATAATTATAACGTTATAACATCATATTAAAAAAATTCATCTCCCTGCTCCCTTGTTGACTATCTCGGCACCAAGCACAATATGTTCGGCGGTATCAAATTCTTGATCACCACGAATTTCTCCAACCAGAATCCTGATAAGTTCCTTGGCAAAAGACTCCAACGGCTGGCGCACGTACAGAAGATCTGTCGCGTAGATGTCAAAAGCGTCATTCTTGTCAAATGTCGCAATTCCGAAGTCCTGAGGGATATTAAAGCCGTTTCTGAAAATAGCGGACATTCCCTGTACAGCCAAAGCGTTGGTGGCGAAAACAAAGGCTTCAACCCCTCTCTTACGGGCATCAGCCATAATACCATCGATTGTGGACGACGACTCATGATGCTCCACCCTATGAATATTCACAAAGCAATCAAGTCCCGCCTCACGCATGCACTCTTTGTACCCGTCTTCCCGGCCACGGATATTAGATAAATCCATGGAATATGAAACCATCTCGATGAATCGATACCCCTTCTCAATCAACTTCTGGGTCAACGAATGTGAAACCATCACATTATTAAGAAGGACGGAAGGCATGTCAATTCCATCGATCGCCCTGTCAAAAAAGACCAACGGTATTCGCTTGTCAAGAAGAGGTTTGACACATTGCGCGGAACTGCCGCTCGGCACAACTATACATCCATCTATCCCTTTGTCAATAAACACATGGGCGAGTTGCTCCAACTTCTTGGAATCCTCATCCGTGCTGCCGAATAACACAGAATAGCCATTCTTATAAGCCTCGTCCTCAATCATTCTGGCAATCTCGGCAAAGAATGGATTAGCAATATCAGAAAGTATCATACCGATTGTGTTGTACTTTCCGCTCTTCAACGCCCTGGCCGATGTGTTTGGATGATAATTCAACCTCTTGGCTACATCCAAGACTCTAGACGCAGTGTCCGGGTTTACCCTATAATTCCTTTTTCCGCTGGAGGCGTTACGCATGACAAATGACACCAAGGCAGGAGACACACCCGCCTCGCGGGCTATGTCCTTAACGGTAACGTTATTCTCTTGCAACCTACCCATAATGTCAAATTATATTGCAAATATATTATAACGTTATAACATTTCCAAATTTTTTGTTTAAAATCATCAGTACACCCTAATGCCGATCAGAGCATCAGCATCGCGGCGGGACGTATTTTCAGAAAACGGCAGATATGTCCGGCCGTTTTCAGATTGGGTTCTGATTTCCCAGACACAAAATCATTCACTCGCGTCGTGCTGATTCCGAGTTCTTCCGCAAGCTGTTTCTGAGTGATATGATTCTCTTTCAGGCCGTCAGCGATAAGATCCGCGACGCTCGGCTTGACTATGGGGAAATGTTCCTTCTCATAATCAATGACAATGTCAGACATCATCATCAGCTCAACGGCCTTGGGGTCATCCAATGGTGTGCTGTCATCAACCAGAGGAAGCAGATCCTCCACTCTTTTCTGAGCCAATTTGTACTGGTTTTCAGTGATTATCCTCATAACCCTACCCTCTTATATAGTTGAAGCGTCAATTTTATCATAATCTTGATGTGTACCGACGAACCGTATGAAAACATACCCCATCACAAATTTCACAACGACAATCAATCTATACTTGTTGTCACCTATGTTAAAGACATAATGTTTGTTTCCCACATAGTCAACCGCGACAAAAGACATCCTCATTTCCGCGAAGGAATGCCACTCTGCCTCCTCAACGGTATGATACCAACGCTCAAGCGGTATCCTTGCGTCCTCGTGCCCGGCTTGCTCGTAAAATTCCTTCAGTTTTCTATGCGAAACGATTCTCATATAGTATTACCCAGTGCGAAATTACACAAATATTCCGTAAATCAAAATTTTCTTAATAATAAATTCCAATTTACGGAATATCTAAAGTCTCAATCCAGAGATTTACAGGAAGCTGAACGTTATGCTGACGTCGCCGAAGCGGTTTGGCTTACCGTTGTACTTCTCGAAATAGTTGTTGGAGAGTTTTCCGCGCCAGACGAGGTCATCATTACGACGGAAAGGAAGTTCGACCTCGAATCCATAAGACTTGGATTTGATCTTCACCAAGCCGCTGGCCTTCCATGAAGTCTGCTTGCCGCCATCATCCTCGATCATCAGGAACACGCACTCCTCAAGCTGCGATGTCCATTCCGACACAAGCACGGTGTTGAATCTCAACGTTTTGCCCACATTCTTGCGTTTCACGTTGATCATCATGTCGGTGACGGACGGGCTGTAAAGCTTCAACTCCTCCTCAGTCTTGGCCGTGAACCCATTCAAAGAGCCGCACTTAACGAAGAACTCCGAGCCGCCGGCGAACCAGGAGTCGTAGTTTCGATGAGCCTTGAATTCTTTGAGGACCAATGTCCGGCAATCTTCGTAAGACCTTGTGGAGACTGCCACTGTCCTCTCCGGATAAAGCGCGTCCAGCATCTGAGGAGTAAGATATGCGGCATCCTCATTCCTGTTTATGACCCATACAGGATGATTGCGGGCATATTCCTCATCCACAGTGACTTCCTTTACGATCCAAGCCCCGTTCGGGAGTTGCTCCCTAAGGAAACCTACATTAGAGTCATCCTGCCGCCTGAGATAAGCATCGCCGGAAGACTCCTCCGGATTGAAAGTGATGACAGGCATTGCCTTCCCGTCCCAGTCCTCTGAATATGGCCAATAGATCTGCAACCCGGATGCGGAAAGAGCGTCCAAGAAAGAACCCGCCCTGGTCTGAGCGATGTCCGCGGCGGACAAAAGATCACGCAAAGGTTCTGGATATTCAGTCACGGATCTTGTCTGAGGCAGTTCGTGCCCGACTCCGGAACCCGGAGACGCAAGCAGATTCGCGAAAGTATATTCCTCATCATAGCCATTGGAAGACGAGGAGACCACACCATCGAAGACTTCACGGACCTGGGTCAACGTGAGAGGCAACCCGGAGAGCATTCTTGCGACGCTTTCGGCCGACAGATCAGTAGCCGGATCCACCATGGAGATCGGATCGGCGGGAGACAGTTCCGCTTGTTCCACCCGGTCGCAAGCGGATGAAAACAGGGCGGCGAACACCGCAAGGGCCGGCGCGACTGACGCCAGCAACCTTTTCTTTGTACTGAAATTCTTCATTACTGAATGAGTTTAAAGTTGTTGATACAGCACAAAGTGACACAAAAATAGCCGTGGATTGAAATATTCCACGGCTAATTGTCGAAAAAGGGCTTCCAGCTACATGCAGCCCTTATTTTGAATAAAAGACAAAGCGGTTTTTGTCGTAAAAATCCTTGACAAGATCGATTTTCTGGAAACCGGCCTCGCTGAAAACCTTCTGCGTCTCAGGGCCTAAAAGTTCATTGATCTCTGTAAGGCCCTTACCCTCAGCCGATAGACAGGTACGAGACAAGACGGCTATGGAGCGGTAGAACACCAACGGATCGCTGTCTTCCACAAACAAAGCCGTTGAAGGTTCATAGTTGAGGACATTGACTCGCATCTGAGATTTCTGTGACTCCATGATGTAAGGCGGGTTGCTCAAAATCAGATCGTAATCACCTTCGGTGAAGGTCTGATTCCCAGCCAGCACATCAGCGACCACAAACTTGGGAGCAGATGCCCCAGACTCCTTGATCTTGGCGGCGAAATCCTGCGAGGACGCCACCGCAACCGCTTTTTCCGAGATGTCAACACCTGTCACCTCGGCACCGGGAATATTCAGGGCCACCGTCCACGCAATGCAGCCTGAGCCTGTGCAGAGGTCAAGCACACGGACAGGTTTAGCCGACTTACCATAGGCCTTTCTCATCCTCTGCATTCTGGAGCCGATCTTGATGGCCTCGCGGCACAGAAGTTCAGTCTCCGGGCGTGGGATAAGCACATCCGGGGTCACCTTGAACCTCAGACCGCAGAAATCCGCGAATCCTATCACATACTGGACAGGCTCACCGGCGGCCAGTCTGTTCAAATCAGCGCCGAGACCTTCCAGAGACTTGTCCTTTACCTGATATTCAGGTTCCACGATATGGGTGTAACTTTTGGTGCCTATGCGGCTTTCGCAAAGCATAAGCATGATGTTTCTGGCTTCTTTCGTCGGATAGAGAGACTCCAGCCGCGCTACTCCTTCATTAAGGAAATCCTTCAATAGCATAAGCTTAAAATTTAAAAGTTAGAATTGGACATTATGAGTTTTCAATGATACCTGTCAGGAAATCAGTGATGTCAAGACCCGCCGTGCGCACCATCTTTGGCACCAGAGAAGCACTTGTCATTCCAGGGATAGTGTTGACTTCCAAGAAGTACAGGCCATCCTCGGCAAGGATGTAATCCATCCTCACGACACCGGAGCAACCAAGGTGCGAATATATTCTCTTGCTCACTTCCTGAATATGTCCGCTCAAATCCTCACTGATCGGAGCCGGGCATATCTCCTGGCTTTGACCGTTATACTTGGCATCGTAGTCGAAGTAATCGTGCTCGGTGACTATCTGTATCACAGGCAAGGACTTGACTCCTTCCGCATCTGCATAGGCGGCACAAGTGAACTCCTGGCCAGGAATCCCTTGCTCGATGATGACCGAAGGGCCTTCAGAGAAGGCGAACCGGATCGCCTCAGGCAGATCCTCAGCCTTGCGGACCTTGGTGATCCCGAAGCTTGAGCCTCCGTCGGTAGGCTTCACAAACACCGGGAACTTAAGCTTTTCCACCACCTTACGGCAGACGGACTCGATGTCCATTCCGTTGCGGACATAGACATCAGGGGCGCACTTGACGAAATCAACCTCACGCAGATAACTCTTGCAGGCGAACTTGTCGAAGGCGATCGCGGAGACAAACGCGCTGCAGCTGCTGAACGGAATCCCAAGCATCTCAAGATAACCCTGAAGCAGACCGTTTTCGCCCGGAGTGCCGTGCTGGACTATGTAGGCATAGTCGAACTTTATCTTTTCTCCATAAACCTTCACGGAAAAATCCGTCTTGTCAATCTCCGGTCTGGCACCCTCGGCGAAAGGAATCCTCATAGAGTCCCGTTTCTTCATCGCCACAAGAGACCATTTACCGAACCGTGCGAAAATCTCATAGACATCGTACTTCGTCCCGTCGATGCGCGAAGCGACAAACTCCCCGCTGCGGCAAGCGACCTCCCATTCCGAAGAGTCGCTTCCATAAATCACTGCAATCCTCTGGTACTTGCCCATATTCCTATATTAAATATTCCTAATATATTCCTTTTTATTCAAAATAGTAGTCCTCCGTCTTCTGCTGCACGTCCGTGGCGTCATTGTCGCCTCCGGTACAGTTCAGGTCGAAGCTCACGCCGGCAGGGGCGATGAAGCGGTCGTTCTCCGAGATTCCGAGGGTACCGTCCTCAACTACCTTGCGCATGAATATTCCCCAGGTAGGGAGGGACATATGCGCGCCTTGGCCGTAAGTGATTGACTGGAAGTGCACCTGGCGGTCCTCCGCGCCCGTCCATATTCCCGCCACGAGAGTCGGGGTGTAGCCTATGAACCATCCGTCGGCGTTATCGTTGGTGGTTCCGGTCTTTCCGGCGATCTCGCCCATCAGTTTGTAGCGGTAGCGGAGCCTGCTGGCGGTTCCGCCCTGCACCACGCCTTCCATCAGGTTGACCATCAGGTAGGCGGTGTTCTCCCCTATCGCCTCGCGCTTGCGGTTCGTGAACTCGCTGATGACGTTGCCCTGGTTGTCCTCGATCCTGGTCACAAACATCGGCTCGATATAGACGCCCCTGGACGGGAACGTGTTGTAGGCGGCCACCATCTCCCAAAGCGACAGGTCAGCCGGTCCGACACAAAGCGCCGGAACCTCGTCGATGTGGCTCTGGATGCCCATCCTGCGCATCATATCCGCCATCGCCTCTGGGCCGAACTGCTTCATCAGGTAGGCCGAGATGTTGTTCGAGCTGTTCGTGAGACCCCATTTCAGTGTGACGGTCTTACCGATCCACTGCTCCTTGTCGGTGCTTCGAGGGGTCCAGGTGTTGCCGTCAGGAAGGACGAACGTCTGCGGAAGGTTCACGACCTTGTCGCACGGAGTCATACCCTCCTGCATCGCCAGCGTGTAAAGGAACGGTTTGATCGTCGAACCGACCTGACGCTTGCCCTGACGGACATTGTCGTACTTGAAATAGCGGTAGTTCGGACCTCCGACGTAGGCCTTCACGTGTCCCGTGCCCGGCTCCATCGCCACGAAGGCCGTACGGAGAATCGACTTGTAGTAACGGATCGAATCGTCCGGCGTCATCGTAGTGTCGGCGTAACCTTTCTTATTATAGGCGAACACACGCATCTTCACCGGTCGGGAGAACGTCTTGAGGATCTGAGCCTCGGTCAGTCCCTCTTTCTTGAGGGTGCGGTAACGGTCGCTCCAACGTCTGGCCTGACGCATGACCCTGTCCCTTGTCTCCTCGTCTATGTCGTTGGAGAAAGGCTTGTGGGTCTTGCTCCGCAGATCCCTGCGGAAGTCAGCCTGAAGGTCGCGGATCCTCTCGGCGACAGCCTCCTCGGCATATTTCTGCATCTTGTAGTTGATGGTCGTGTAGATCCGCAGACCGTCCCTGTCAAGGTCATACTTGCTTCCGTCAGCCTTCTTGTTCTTCTCAAGCCAGCCATACAGGTCGTCCGTGGCCCAGGCAAGCGAGTCGGCGGAATAGTCCTCGACCATCGTATAGTCGGACTTGCGAGGCTTTTTGGCGTTCATCACGCGGCGAACCATATCCCTGAAATACGGGGCCAGACCGGCGTTGTGGTCCTGCACCTCATAGTTGAGCTCTATAGGGATCAGACGGATGGAATCCCTCTGGGACTTGTCCAGATAGCCGGCCTTCTCCATCTGGCCGATCACAAAGTTCCTTCTGGTCAGAGCCTTGTCCGGATTGATGGCCGGATTGTACCTCGTCGGCTTGTTGACCATTCCCACAAGCATAGCGCTCTCCTCGACAGAAAGCTCGGACGGGAGCTTCCCGAAGAATGTCTCCGAAGCCGAACGCACACCGTACGCACCGCTGCCGAAGAATATGGAGTTGAGGTACATCGTCATAATCTCGTCCTTGGTGTAGTCCCTTTCGAGCTTCACGGCGGTGATCCATTCCTTCAGCTTGATCCACACCATTTTGGCATGATATATTCCCGGAATCCTACGCCCCATCCCGGCCCTCGGATAAAGGGTCTTCGCCAACTGCTGGGTGATCGTGCTGCCGCCGCCCTGGCTTGAGTTGTGCAGCAGGATCGTCTTGACCAGCACACGTCCCAGTCCCTTGAAATCAATTCCGGAATGCTTGTAGAAACGCACGTCCTCCGTGGCCACGGCGGCGTGCACAAGATTCGGGGAGATCTCGTCGTAGGAAACGTAGGTCCTGTTCTCGATGTGGAACGTCGTCAGGATCTCCCCGTCCTCCGCGATGACCTGCGTGGCCAGCTTGTTGTCAGGGTTTTCCAGATCCTTGAACGACGGGATGTCGGCGAACATCCAGACAAGGAGTATCATAAAGACAAGAAGCAGCACCGGAAACGTCACCACGATCCAGAACCACTTGATTATTTTCTTTCGAGTCGAGTCGGTCATAATAAAGACAAATTTATAACAAAATTTGGAAAATTGCCCAGTTTGTGGCTTACTTTGCAGATTGAAATGGCAAACTATCTATGAAAGGCCTGTAAAATAGAACAATATGGCAGACAATCTAGTTATCGTCGAGTCTCCGGCCAAAGCCAAGACTATACAAAAATTCCTGGGTAACGGCTATGAGGTGAAATCCAGCTTCGGCCACATCAGGGATCTTCAGGACAAGAAGCTGAGTGTGGATGTGGAAAGGAACTTCACTCCTGAGTATGTCATACCTTCCGACAAGAAGAAGGTCGTGGCGGAGCTCAAGAAAGCGGCGGCAAGCGCTTCCACAGTATGGCTCGCGTCCGATGAGGACCGAGAGGGAGAGGCCATCTCCTGGCACCTCTTCGAGACTCTCGGACTTAATGAGGCACATACAAGGAGAATCGTTTTCCACGAGATCACCAAGGACGCTATCGTGAACGCCGTGCGGAACCCGCGCTCCATAGACATGAACCTCGTGAACGCCCAACAGGCGCGCAGGGTCCTGGACAGGCTTGTGGGCTTCGAGCTTTCACCTGTCCTTTGGAGAAAGATCCAGCCTAAGCTTTCGGCGGGTCGTGTGCAGTCCGTGGCCTTGAGGCTTGTGGTGGAGAGGGAAAAGGAGATCATGGCGTTCGAGAACGAGGCCTTCTACAAGGTCGAGGCATTCTTCCATCCGGCCGGATTCCCGGCGGCGGTCAAGGTCAAGGCCGTCCTCGACACAAAGTTCAAGACAATCGACGAGGCGAGGAAATTCCTCCAGGACTGCATCGGAGCGGACTTCACTGTCTCCGATGTGGAGAAGAAAGAGGCCACACGCTTCCCGGCAGCCCCGTTCACGACATCGACTCTCCAGCAAGAGGCCGCAAGGAAGCTGCGTTTCCCTGTAAGTATGACGATGAGGGTGGCCCAGAGTCTCTACGAGCGCGGTCTCATCACCTACATGAGAACAGACTCCACGAACCTCTCGACCCTGGCACTCGGCGCGGCGAAGAAATTCATCACCGAAAACTTCGGTCCTGAATATTCCAAGACACGCCAGTTCAAGACCCACAGCAAGGGTGCGCAGGAGGCCCACGAGGCGATCCGCCCGACATACATAGAGAACACTGAGATCGAGGGCACGGCGCAGGAGCAGAAGCTCTACAACCTCATCTGGAAGAGGACGGTGGCGTCGCAGATGGCTGACGCGAAGGTCCTCAACACCACCCTGAGGGTGGCTTCCGACAAGAGATCAGAGAAGTTCAACGCCCAGGCCACGCAGGTCCTGTTCGACGGATTCCTTAAATTATATATCGAGGGGACGGACAACCAGGAGGCCGAGGAAGAGGAGGTTATGCTCCCGGACCTTCAGGTAGGGACCAAGATGGAGGAGAAGGGCATAAACGCGGAGTGCAAGTTCACCGCCGCGCCGCCAAGATATTCAGAGGCCACTTTGGTCAAGAAGCTTGAGGAGCTCGGCATCGGCCGTCCTTCCACCTACGCACCGACCATCGCCACTCTGACCACCGGACGTGGCTACATCGCCAAGGGTGACAAGGAAGGCAAGAAAATCACAGTCAATGACTTGGAGCTCAGGAACGGGAATATTTCCGAAAAATCCAAGACGGAGACCGTCGGCGCCGAAAGGGGCAGGCTGCTCCCGCAGGAGATCGGAATGATAGTGACCGACTACCTTGAGAAGAATTTCACCGACATCATGGGGTACGACTTCACAGCCAACGTCGAGAAGGAGTTCGACCAGATCGCGGACGGCAATCTCGTGTGGAACGATGTCATCGGGGCTTTCTACACTCCTTTCCACAAGAAGGTAGACGAGGTGCTGCATGACGGAAACTACAGCCATGTGTCAAAGGAACTCGGCACGGACAGCGAGGGCAACAAGATCACCGCTAAGTTCGGCAAGTTCGGGCCTTACATCCAAAAGGGCGAGGGCGAGAAAGCGCAGTACGCGTCCCTCGGAAAGGACCAGCTCATCGAGAACATCACCCTTGAGGACGCGCTGAAAATGTTCCAGCTGCCCCGCACGGTCGGAGAATATAACGGTGTCAAGGTCATCGCCCTGAAAGGACGCTTCGGACCATTCCTGAAATATGGCGACAGGAATTTCTCGATTCCTCGCGGCAAGGATCCTCTCAAGATCACATTGGACGAATGCGCGGCCATCATAGAGGACGGCCTGAGCAAGACCGCCGCCAATTCTGTGATGGCTGAATATAAGGACAGTGACATCCAGGTGATCAACGGTCGTTACGGCCCGTACATCAAGCACGCCGGCTCAAACTACAAGATTCCGAAGGAGACTGACGCGGCCACTCTCACAGAGGCGGCCTGCCTAGAGATCATTAACAATTCAAAACCAACGGAAAAAGGGCGCCGTCACTTTAAGAAATCTTGATATTTTAAGATTTTTTATATAACTCAAGTTTCGCAAGTGATTTAGGCCGCCGCCCCGGCGAGGTCTAGCCGGTCGAAAGCCATCTTCACTGCTTTGATTTGATGATTGTTGTTTATTACGTTTTCAGTTAACTCAAACGGATCGCAGGATAAGAACTCAGCAATGACGTTGATGACCTCTATAATGAGTCCCCAGATTCTCTGGACGACTGTAAGTTCTACGGTTTCGCCGGTTATTTCAGCGAACAGGCCGCCAATGGTCTCGTACGATTCAAAGCGCTTGACGGTTCCGAGTATGTTGTACTGTATCATGCACAGGGACAGCGCAGCAACCTGCCCGGCGAAGTCCACGCACTGGCATTTGCCCAAGTTCAGAAGTCCCTTCATCTCCTTATGAGCCACTTCGATACACCATCTTCTGGCATAAAGTTCGAAAGCCCTCTTGGCGTCAATGCCCATATCCGTCGTGATGAGGGCGTTCCAGGAACCGTTGCCCTTCTTGTAGAAGAAGAGCTGGACATCCATTCCGGCATACTTGGCCTTGATGGAGGCGCAGGTGTAGCCAATGGAGCGGTTTCTCTTGGTGGCCTTGGCTTTCTCGAGCCGTTTGATGATGTCCCGGGCACAGAGGTCGCCCAAAGCCGTCTCATATTTGGTCTTGCCCATCTTGATCATCCCGATGAGGTGGCACTTGAGGTGCCTGCTGTGGATGAACTGGAGCAGTTCAGCACAAGGGAACCAGCTGTCAACCAGCAGGTAGTCAAAGCGGATACCCTCGATGATGGCTCTGCGGATCATCTTGATGGCGTTGGCAATCTTGGACTGGAACATCTCCTCCTTGCGAGTATTGATCTTCTCCTCCTCGTTGCGCTCCTTGCTATATCGGGCGGCCTTCTGCTTCTTGGTAAGCCCCTGTGGTTTGCTGGCATCCTTGCCGGTCTCTGCCTGTATGGTGGCATCCACCATCAACTGGGTCTTGCCGTCCGTATAGCAGAGGAACATGGCCTTGAAGCCCAGGATACACTTCATCGCAGTGTGAGAAAACACCTTCCCAAGGCCCTCGGCCCTGTTCCCCCCGCTTGGGGAGGTCGGTGTCATCGAGGATAAGGCAACGGGTAGCATCTTTGGCATCTGCCCTGCGGCTGATAAGGCCGATCAGCTGGCGGTTGATGGAATGGACAAGACGACGCCAGTCGATGCGACCGTCATCCATCAGGCGGTAGAACGTGTCCTTCTTGCAGGAAAACAGCTTGCCGAGGGCGCTGTCAGCATAGTCCGCCGGTGTCTTGACGGAGAAGAACGGATACAGGACGAGCAGTCTCACCAACTGGACGAAGGTGAACTTGCAGTTCGGATTCTTAACCGGACCCACCGTTTTGGCCTGTATGACGAGCTTGCCCATCTCTTTGTTTACCGCGTTGACCGCCTTACTGGAGTCATTATGTCTGAAAAAGTCTTTGAGTTCAGAAATTATTTGTCTATTTTTGTTCATGACTAAGGGCAACTATCTATGAGTATCGTAAACACAAGATAGTGATAATCAATGAATTATCAAAACCTTTAGCCTTTTTTATTTCAATTATTTTTCACTTGCGAAACTTGAGTTATATAATTTAGCGTCTGTTAGTTATAAATCGAAAGCAATGGCAACTTATCACATTGATCAGATTGACCAGAAGATCCTTTCTTTCTTGGTCAACAACGCCAGGATGCCTTTCCTGGAGATCGCCCGTGAGTGCGGTGTTTCGGGAGCCGCTATTCATCAGAGAGTCAAAAGACTGGAAACCAACGGAGTCATCACAGGATCAAGGCTGCTCGTGAAACCTCAGGCATTGGGGCTCAACGTGTGCGCTTTCATCAGCGTAACCCTGTCAGAGGCGGACAAATATCCCGAGGTAGTGGCGAACCTGAAGAAGATCGCCGAGATTGTGGAATGTCATTTCGTAACAGGAAAGGCCGCTCTGCTCCTCAAGGCATATTGCTTTGACAATGATCACCTTATGGAGATTCTTATCAACACGATCCAGAATATTCCTTACATCCAGTCAACCGAGACGATGATCTCCCTCGACCAGGCGATCGAGCGTCAGGTCTGGGTCAAGGACTACAAACGGGCAAACTACCAGCCTAACGAGTTCGCGAAGAAGACGAAATAATCAGTCTTGCGAGGGCCAGATCCTCGGGGGACGTCAATTTGAAGTTATACCTCTCTCCGGCACAGAAGGAGAGGGGTATTCCTTTTTTGCGCGCGACGGACGCATCATCGGTGAAAGCGGTGTCAAAGGCTTGCGAATATGCCGACTTGATGTCCTCTGACAGAAACATTTGCGGAGTCTGAGCTCCGAAAATCCGGCTTCTGTCAACATTCTCCCCTTCCGGCGAGACAAGAATCTCGTTCCCGTCCGCGTCCTTTACCCGGTCGATGACCTTGAGGGTGTCGACCGACGGGATGACGGGAATCAAGGCACGGACTCCGCCCGAATCCATCCTCTCGAACATATTCCCTATCAGTTTTGGCGAAAGGAGCGGTCTGACACCATCGTGGATGGCGACCACGGCCCCATCCGGGACCTTTTTCAAGGCATTCCTTACGGAATGGAAGCGGGTGAACCCTCCGGGAACCAATGTCTGAGGACAGTTGAAGTCCGAAACGAGGCAATAGTCCTTCCAAAAAGCAATATAGTCCCCGGGAAGGACAGTGACTACCTTGATGTCCGGGACAACGGAAATGAACGCTTCGATCGTCCTGCGGAGAATCGGAACACCTCCCAGATCCAGAAATTGTTTCGGAACCGTGGCACCCATCCTGACGCCGCTTCCGGCGGCCATGACTATTAATATTCGTTTTCTGTTCATAATAATTCTTACAAATATAACTTTTTTCGTATATTTACAAATTGTATAGAAGACAATAAAAATTTTAGGAATCGAATATAGTACAGCTATGGCATTTTCATTTCTGACTCAGGAGATAGCGATGGACCTCGGAACAGCCAACACCGTCATTTTCAGGAATGACGACATTGTGATGGACGCCCCGAGCATTGTCGCGATAGACAACAACACAGGCAAATGCATAGCCATCGGTCAGCAGGCCAAGCTCATGCATGAGCACACTAACCCCGGAATCAAGACCATCAGGCCTCTGAGGAACGGCGTGATCGCCGACTTCAACGCCGCCGAGATGATGATCAAGGGCTTCATCAAGCAGGTCAACAACAAGAAGAGATCCCTTTTCACCCCGAACCTCAAGATTGTGGTCGGCATTCCTTCCGGAAGCACCCAGGTGGAGATCAGGGCCGTGCGCGACTCCTGCGAGCATGCCGGAGGACGTGATGTCTATCTGATCTACGAGCCTATGGCTGCCGCGCTTGGTATCGGGCTGGACGTGGAGGCGCCGAAAGGCAACATGGTTGTTGACATAGGCGGAGGTACGGCCGAGATCGCCGTGATCTCTTTGGGCGGCATCGTCCAGCAGGAAAGCATTAACACGGCCGGCGATGTGTTCAACAGTGACATCCAGTACTACATGCGCCAGCAGCACAACATCAAGATTGGAGAGACCACGGCGGAGAAGATCAAGATAGCGGTCGGAGCCGTGATTCCGGATCTGGACGAAGAACCGGAGCCATACGTTGTGAACGGTCCGAACCTGATGACAGCCCACCCTGTCGAGGCCGCGGTCACCTATCAGGAAATCGCCCATTGCCTCGACAAGTCGATAGCCAAGCTGGAGTCATCCATCCTTCATGTGCTCGAGCTGACACCTCCGGAGTTATATTCAGACATCGTGGAGAACGGAATATTCCTTTCCGGCGGCGGCGCTTTGCTGCGTGGTCTCGCCAAGAGGTTCACAGAGAAGGTCAACATCCAGTTCCATGTCGCGGAGGATCCGCTGCGCGCCGTGGCCAGAGGTACCTGCATAGCGCTTAAAAAGACATCCAACTACTCATTCCTGATGAGATAATGCCTAAGAAGAGATCCGTTGTCCAGAACATCCTCACAGTCGCGGTCTTCATTCTTCTGGAGGTCGCGGCTGTTCTGATGCTGTCGCACAACAACCAGATCCAGAGGCTTTGGATAGCCAGGATCTCGCACGGATTCATGGCGAAGGTCTGGGGAACGACGCAAGGTGTCTCCAATTATTTCTCCCTGAAGAGGCAGAATGACGAGCTGGCGGTCGAGAACAACAGGCTGCAAGAATTGGTGCGCGGCTATGAGATGGCGATGAAAGCCGCCGACCCATCGGCCAAGCCGGTCCTGATGGACAATGGATTCGAATATATCCCGGCCACGATCATCAAGTCCAGCGCCAACACCCAGCACAACTACCTTATCATCGACAAGGGCAGCGAGGACGGAGTGGTACGCAACTCAGGCGTGATCACAGAGAAAGGTGTCATAGGGATTGTCGATGCGGTCAGCAGCCATTATTCCTACGCAATCTCGTTCCTGAACACGGAGCTGTTCATCAGCGCCAGACTCGGCGAATCAGGAGCCGTCGGACCGCTTGCCTGGGACGGGATGAGCTCTGACAGGGCCATCCTGAAAGAGATCCCTCTCCAGTTCAAATTCGAGCCCGGGGACACAGTCTATACCAGTGGCTACTCCACGATCTTTCCGCCGGACATCCCTATCGGCGTGGCCGGCGAGTCCAAGATCATCAACGGGGCCACCAATGAGATCGAAGTGAACCTTTTCCAGAATCACAAGGCGTTGAAATATGTCACCATCGTGGCAAACAGAAGGGCCGCGGAGATAGAATCCATTGAACAACAAGAAGAACAACCGAAGAAATGAGAAACAGTTTCGCATTGACATACGTTCTGCTGACGGTTGCCCAAATGGTTCTGAGCAACTATTTCCATTTCACGCCCTACATGATGATCACAATCCTGCCGGTGATGGTTCTGTGCATCCCGACAAATGTCGGAACCGTGAAGGCCATGCTGATAGCGCTCGCCACCGGACTCGCCGTGGATTTCTTCGCCGAAGGGACACTCGGCATCAACGCCATGTCCCTCGTACCGGTCGCATTGCTCAGAGAGCCTGTCATCGGGATGTTTTTCGGCAACGAGCCTTTCGAGCAGAAAGAGAGCGTCACCGTCCGGAAATACGGCTACGCCAGAGTCTCCATAGCCATCATCCTGACAACAGTGCTGTTCCTTCTCATCTACATCCTGGCCGACTGTGCCGGGACAAGACCTCTATGGTTCGTCTTCACCTGCCTGGGTCTCTCCACCCTGGCCAGTTCCCTGGCATCAGTCTGCATCATCAATCTGCTGACCCATGAAGACAGAAGGTAGAGGAAAAGCCCTGATAATCGGGCTGTTTGTCGTCGCTGCCATCATCCTCGGGAAGTTGTTCTACATCCAGATCATCGATGACGAATACAAGATCAACTCGAACAACAATTCGATGGTCTATGACATCATCTATCCCACCAGAGGCATCATCTATGACCGCAACGGCAAGATCATAGTCAGCAACAAGGTCACCTACGACATCCTTGTCACCCCGCGCGAGGTGAAACAGTTCGACACGCTTATGCTGGCGGACGCCCTCAACGTGACACCAGAATTCATCCGTGACAAGATGAATGAATATGCCAGGAACCGTCGCCGCATAGGTTACCAAAGTGTCGTGATGCTCAAGCAGATAAAGCCTGAGACCTACATGCAGTTCGCTGAGATCCAATACAAGTTCCCAGGCTTCAGGGGACAGGCCAGAAGCATCCGGGACTATCCCGTCAACGCCGGTGGAAACCTGCTCGGCTATGTCTCGGAGGTGGACGCCAACTACATAGAGAAGCATTCCGGGGAATACCGCCCTGGAGACTATGCCGGTAAGACCGGGATCGAGGCCGCGAGAGAGAAGGAACTGCGTGGAGAGAAAGGGTACCACATCTACCTTCGCAACTCCCGCAACCAGATCGAGCAGCGCTACAAAGACGGAGAGATGGACAAGGAAGCCGTACCGGGACACGACATCCACACCACGATCGACGCGGATCTGCAGCAATACGGCCAAGAGTTGATGAGAAACAAGGTCGGGAGCCTCGTGGCGATCGAACCTAAGACAGGAGAAATCCTCACACTTGTGTCCAGTCCAGGAGTCGATGTGAGCATGCTGGCGAACATCGGCCAGCACTATGACGAGATCATCAAGGACCCTCACAAGCCGATGTTCAACAGGGCCGTACAGGCTCCGTACCCTCCAGGCTCCGTGTTCAAACTTGTCAACGGCCTCATAGGCCTGCAGGAAGGCACATTGAACACAGAGATCACCTATCCTTGCAGCCAGGGCTACCATTTCGGCAACCGCAAGCTCGGATGCCACGTCCACAAATCCCCGCTCGCCCTGGAGGAAGCCATCATGATGTCCTGCAACGGCTATTTCTGCTATGTGCTCAGGAATATTCTTGAAAACAAAAAATACCGCGACATCGGCGAGGCGCTCGACAAATGGAACGAATATGTCCAAAGTTTCGGCTTCGGACACAAGCTGGGCACGGACTTCCCCGCCGAACTGGGCGGAACTCTGCCGACATCAAAGACGTACAACAAGATCTACGGCAAGGGAGGATGGAAATTCACTACGATCATCTCCATCTCCATCGGGCAGGGCGAGGTCGGAGCCACGCCTATGCAGATCGCCAACCTCGCGGCGACCGTCGCCAACAGAGGGTGGTACAAGATACCGCACATCGTGAAAGCGTCGGAAGGGGTCGAGATTGATCCGAAATATTACGAGAGGCAGTACACGATGGTTGACACGACGAATTTCAAAAAAGTGACGCAAGGCATGTGGAGGGCGGTCAACAGCGGTTTCGGGTCTGGAGGCACGGCCTCCATTGCCGCTGTTCCCGGCCTGGACATCTGCGGAAAGACCGGAACGGCGCAGAATCCTCGCGGTGCGGACAACTCGGTGTTCATCTGTTTCGCCCCGAAGGACAACCCGAAGATCGCCGTCGCCGCCTACATAGAGAACGCCGGGTTCGGAGCGACATGGGCCGCACCTATCGCGTCCCTGCTGGTTGAGAAATATCTCAACGGAGAGATCAGCGACCAGCGCCGCGGACTTGAGGACAGGGTTCTTCAGGGTAATCTCATGTCAAGGGTCAAGGCCTATAAATAGTTGAGCGATGGGGAACTTTTCGGACAGAGGCATCAAGAAGAGTGTTGACTGGGCGCTGGTGGTCACCTACCTGCTCCTTATCCTTATCGGATGGGTCAACATCTACGCCTCCATCCATTCCGATGGCCCCGCCAGCATATTCGATTATAATTTCCGCTCCGGCAAGCAGTTCGTATGGATTCTCACCGCGCTCGGGCTTGCGGCTCTCATCCTGTTCGTGGTGAACGCCCAGCTCTGGGAAAGCGCGTCCATACCTTTGTATCTGGGGGTACTGTGCCTGCTTGTGGCCGTGATATTCCTTGGAGTGGAAGTTAAGGGGTCACGGTCATGGTTTGAGTTCGGGCCAATCAGGTTCCAGCCGGCGGAAGTCTCGAAAATCACGACATCACTGCTGCTGGCCACACTTATGAGCCAGGTCAATTTCAGGATCACACGGTTCAAGGATTTTCTTCTGACCGCCTTGATTCTCGGCATTCCAATGGTGGTCATTCTGGCCGAGAGCGAGACTGGCTCCGCACTGGTCTATGTCGGATTCATATTCGTCATGTACAGGGAAGGTTTTTCCGGTTGGTGGATCTTCTGCATCGGAATGGCCGCTCTGCTGTTCATCCTCACGCTGACGGCATCTCCTTACGTGTCCATCCTTGTGCTGGCAGGAGTCCTTTTGCTATGCAATGGCCTTGAATCAAACAAAATAGGAGTGGCTTTCTGGATATTCTCAGGAGTATTGCTGATTCTCTGCCTGCTGCCGTGGATTTTCGGGAAGTTCAGCCCGGAGTCATTCGTCTCAAAGATAAATCCGCTCTACATCCTTGTCGGAATATGTGTCGCGGCGGTGTTGTATCTGATGATCGTTGGCTACAGGTCGCGTCACCGCTTTCTGTCAATGTCCGCCTTGGGGTTGATCGCAGGAATGGCGCTCGTGTTCTCTACCGAGTTCATATTCAACAACATCCTTCAGGATCATCAGCGCAAGAGAATCGAGGTGCTGCTGGGGATGAAAGAGGATCCTGCAGGTGTCGGCTACAATGTCAACCAGAGCATGATCGCCATCGGTTCCGGCGGACTCCACGGCAAAGGCTTTCTGGGCGGGACCCAGACCACTTTCGGATTCGTGCCGGAGCAGAGCACCGATTTCATCTTCTGCACGGTAGGTGAGGAGTGGGGCTTCATTGGCTGCTTTGTTGTGATAGCCCTCTATGTTTTCCTGATCCTGAGGATCATCTCTGATGCCGAGAAAAGCCGGAAGGCGTTTACCCGCATCTACGGCTACTGTGTCGCCTCCTGCATATTCATGCACCTTTTCATCAACATCGGGATGACCATAGGCCTCATGCCCGTGATCGGCATCCCTCTGCCGTTGCTGAGTTACGGAGGCTCCTCGCTGTGGGCATTCACGGTGCTGATCTTCATATTCATAGCACTGTATCGGCAAGAGAAGAAATACTATTAGCCGTTCATACTGTTAAAAATTAACTGGTTTGCGACTGTTTTCCTTAATCAATGACTTTTTTTTAGTAAATTTGCATTCTATCATACTGCCTTGGTGGTGAAATGGTAGACACGAGGGACTTAAAATCCCTTGGACAGAAATGTCCGTGCGGGTTCGATTCCCGCCTGAGGCACAAGAGAGGGTGAGTAAAGATTCTTCTTACTCACCCTCTCTTCATTTATTTTATTCTCGAAAATATACATCAGTCAATCCAACCCGGATTCTGGGTAAGAAGGCCGTTGGTACGATCTATCTCACTCTGGTCGATCGGGAAGTACCTGTACTTCTCAGTCCAGCCTTTCGAGCCAAGGATCTCTGTTCCCTTGTCAAAACGAAGAATGTCAAACCAACGCTGCATCTCATCCATGAACTCATAGCCTCTTTCCTTGAATATAATGTCAAGGAGTTCCTGCTTTGACCTACCGGCAAGGGTGATTCTATTCTGAGTTTTGCAACTATTTGTACTAAGAAGTCTCTGTCTGCGGCTTAGCCGGGCGGCCACGCCTGCCCTTGGTTGACTTCCTGGATGTGTATGTCGGACGGCACCCTTCCGGGATTTCGAAGCCAAAGGCGTCGCAGATAGTCACCTGATCTCCTACAAACGGAGTGATGAACTTGCGGCGGCCGTCGTGCTCGATGCAGCGGATGGTCTGCATCCCCTCGAGAATGGCCGCCATTGACGGGAAGGCCTTCGTCAGCTCCGGTTTAGTGCCGCGGATGTGCCTGATGTATGATGCGAGTATCAGGGCCACAAAACAAATGAACATCCTTCCATGCTTGGAAGACTCCGTACATACCCTCAGCCGGTCTTCGCCCAAGGGCCCTTTCTGCAACATGAAAGTCTTCTCCTGCTCGTCCCGCATTCCGTACCGGCTCTTCGCCTCCATGGGGTCAAGGTCGAGGCCGAGGGTCTTGCTGGCAAAGAAGCCGCTTGTGAGCGTATGCACGGAGGGCGTCTTCACTACACGCTGCCACTTCTCGATATGGGAATAGGTGCGGCTTTCAAGTAAACAGATAATATGCGAGGGTGAGCGCGTCCTGGGCCATCTCCATGTTGCCGTCAAACACTTTCCGGAGGTCATCCGTCAGGCCTGTCTCCCTGGCGACGTTGTCCAGAAACCAGGTGGGACCGTACATCCTGTCGAGGTCTCCGCCCTCGTACTCCACCGCGCCCCGATGCCCGGTTCCGCACAGGGCCTTGATTTCGGACAAGTCCCATTCGGCAGGGAATATCAACTTACGGCGCTCTTCGATAGGCGCATAGAAGTATGTCGAGTTTGGATGAAACCTCATGTCGTCGTCAACAATGCCCCAGTGCTTGTGCGTGTAATGCTTCTTGCCGTCGTCATCAACAGTGAAAGGCTGGGTGGATGCGTACTTCCGTCCTCCATTGTCATGGATGCTTACCTTGTATATCGTGCCGGCTTTGGCCGGCCTTCCTGTTCTCATGGGATTTGCTATAAATATTAGTACGGATGTACTAAATATAAATGACAAATCCAAACTGCCGAGTGCTTATTTTCAGCATTTTACGATTTATTAGTACAAAGTGCTGCAAAACTCAGATTAGTCTGATTTGTCAAGCCCATCCTTGATAGGATTTCTGCTGCTGTTCTAGGGACGGTGCAAAAGTTAATAATGTCTTGTTCCTTCCCCGGCAATTTGACTTTTGATGGTGCAACTCCGTTACTCGACTCCGTTACTTTTTGTTGAGCTCCGTTACTTTTCTTGGTTACTCCGTTACCAAACTCCGTTACTCTGACACGTTCTTGGTTACTACCCCGCCAAAAAGTAACTATGACCTCTTTCTTCTTGGTGTCGTTAACGACCTCCATTTGGTCATCCAGTTCACGAGCACGAAGGAAACCGCTGCCAATGCCTGAATAGGGTAGTAAAAATGCTCCGTGAGTAAAAAGCATCTTGTTCCGCGGAAGGGATGTACCAGATAGGACATCCTCAACCTCCAATCCGCCCGGAAGGGCGCCAGGGCTATGGATCTCTACACGGTTATCAAAGACAAACACCCGAATGGGCGCCTCCCAACTGTAAGAACGATGCAGGAGGACATTGGAACATATTTCGGACAGTGCGCCAACAGGTATCTCCAGTTGTCCAGGAGAGTTGAAATCAGAATCCACCTGAACATTGTGAAGATTCCGCTTGAGAAAAGCCATCATAGCTTCATACTGGATAAGAATGCCGCCATCGGCATCCAAGTCATCCGTTTTATCACGGAACTCAGTTCCCCCTAGGCTGTTCCCGATAAAGCTGACGCATTTGACTGTGGCAGTAGGAAGCCAACGCCATGGATGTCTGCCGAACAACAGCATCGCCGCATAGGTGATGCCGCCATCAGAACGAATGAGCCCAAAGTTCTTCAACAAGCGTTCAACCGTCATTCCAGATGCCGCCAAACTAACAAGCTCGTCAGCGGAAGCATCCTGTATCTGCTCATAAGTCAAATCCTTGGATTTGTAGGACGCCTCAAACCTCTTTGTTAGGTAGGTCTTGACAACATTCATATCCAGGTCCGCAATAGTTGCTCCGGGGATGAGAGCCTCACCTTGTCGGAATGTGCCGCTATCGGACATCATCTCGGCAATCTCTGCGTTGTCAACGATGCGACGCTTGTTAGCGCCGTTCTTAACCCAGACAATTCCCTTGTTGTCCTTGTATGGCTTATTGATGCCCTCAAGGACTGTAACGGCTATCAATTGCCCGCCAGGGACATCAACGTTTTCAGCTTTGATGGAAACGGCGGGATGGACTTGGTCGGTTGCGATTTGGGAAAGAAGCCCTGTTTGCTCCTGCACCTCCGTGCGTGAAAGCGCATTGACCTTTCCCGTTTTATCATTGACGCCGATGATAATCAATCCGCCTCCCCGCTCATTGGCGTAGCAAACCATTTCTTTCCCCAACTCATACGCATCAGTGACCCGCTCCTTCATTTGAACGGGTGTCTGCTCACCTTTCCCACAAAGCTTGAGTATTTCTTGCGTTGTCATAGTCTCAACGTATTTCTACAAAGTTTAAGTTTTTCTCGCTCAAACATGGAAACCATCAGTATATTTTCCCTATAAGACACCCAGCATTAATAGAATTATTATTTTTCGCGTCACTATCGCTGAAAAGTGACATAGATTATAAGGTTTTTCGCAAAAACGGCTTTCTATGCGCTTCTGAGCGACTGTTTCAAAAATGGGAACAGGGGCAGTATCCGAAGGTCATATCGATTCATGAAAGAATTATCAAAAACTACGGCTATTTTAAAAATTAGCCGTATATTTGTCGCGAATCATACGCATATGGCCAAGTTTTACCAAGACATCTCTGCAAGCGGAGGAACGATACGGACTCATGAACTACGTGAGCCCAGGGCTTACTATGGAATCAACAAGGCTATCAAATCCGGCAATGTCATCAGAATCAAGAATGGTGTGTATATTCTCCCTGAAGAACTGGCGACCACGATGATAGATGTTGAAAGGATCGTCCCCGGCGGTGTCGTTTGCATGTATTCCGCCTGGGATTATTATGGGCTTACCACTCAAATCCCTGATGGATTTTACGTTGCTATAGAAAAGCACAGGAAAGTGGTTGCCCCGGAGATTTCTGGCATCATTCTCTGCTATTGGGAAGAGAAATACTGCACGATGGGCGTTGAAGAAGCTGACATTGCCAATCATAAGGTTAAGATTTTCTGCATCGAGAAAAGCGTTTGCGACGCTGTAAAGTTTCGTAACAAGATCGGGACTGAAGTGGCTGTTGAGATTCTTAGGAACTATCTCAAGCGCAAGGATCGTAACATTTCCCGTCTTATGGATTACGCAAAACAAATGAGAGTGCTGTCAACAATGAGACAATACCTTGAAATGGGGCTGTAATATGGAAAAGAAAAATGTAGCAAAGTCGGTTCGGGCCAAACTCCTGAACATCCGGGATTCAGTGCCTGGAACCGAATATATGCAGATTCTGCTCAGATACATCCAAGAGCGGATGTTGTACAGGCTGTCGATGAGCCTATATCGGGATAACTTCTGCCTGAAAGGAAGTGCACTTCTCTTCGCCTACGAAAAGTTCAAGGCTCGTCCGACGAAAGACATTGATTTCCTGGGCGACAAGATTAGCAGAGACAAAGAAACCATTCGAAAAGCTTTCCGAGAGATCTGCGCAATTCAATGCCCTGAAGATGGTCTTATGTTCGATAACGGAGAGAATGACATTAAGGTTGAGGATATTTCTTTGGACAAAGAGTATAACGGCGTCACAGTTACTGTGACAGCTCATCTTGACACCATTGTACAACCTTTTTCTATGGATATTGGGTTTGGAGATATTGTTGTTCCAGAGCCCCAGGAACTGGATTATCCCTTGCTTCTTGATGATATGCCGGAGGTTAGCATCAATGCTTATTCTTTGGAGACTGTTGTAGCAGAAAAGTTCCAGACAATGATTGATCGGGCGCTGGCAAACAGCAGGATGAAAGACTTCTATGATGTATATTCCATTCTTTCGTCAGAATCAGCACGTGTCAAGGTAAATGAGGAAACCCTTTCTGAAGCAATTGCCTCTGTTTTCAGCAATAGAGGAACGACATATACTGAGAATCACCCTCTTTTCAATGGCGAATTCAAGAATGATCCTATCAAGCAGACTCAATGGAACGCATTCTTGAAAAAGATGAAATACAAGGGAGTCTTACCTCTGAATGAGGTCGTTGATTATATTACGGAAAAGTTGTCCCCCTATTGGCTATCGTTGAAGAAATGAATTCATTTCACACATACGCATTTCCTAACGCAAAGAGCATTATTGTTTGCGGAGATATTCACGGCGAATTTAACGCCGTGATATACAAGCTATGTATCCAATACCAGATGACAGAATTGCAGCCGGAAACCATACAGGAAGGACACGGGCGGCACTCCCTGTGCAATTCTTTCCGGTCTTTTCCACCGAACACCTTTGGGGAAGACGCTACTTCAGAAACACGAAGAAGACGGCGAGCACAAGGCAGACGAACGCCGCGATGTGGTTCCAGTGGAGAGCCTCGCCTTTGAAGAGGAGGGTGACAACCAAAGTGAAGACGATAAGGGAGACAACCTCTTGGATAACTTTTAGTTGCATAAGGCTGAACGGGCCGCCGTTACCGGAGAAGCCGAGGCGGTTGGCTGGAACCTGGGCGCAATATTCAAAAAACGCCAGTCCCCAGGAGAAGAGGATGACCAAAATGAGCGGCCAGCTCGTCGAGACCTTCATCTCCTGAAGCTTCAGATGGCCGTACCACGCGAATGTCATAAATATGTTGGATAGCACCAACAAGAGGACTGTCCCTATCGCTTTCATCGCCTTGCAATCATAAAAACGGACACAAAGGTAGTAATATTTCACCTATATATTGTCATAGGAGATTCTACAAAAAGGGCCGGCGGAGAAAAGAATCCGCCGGCCTTTTTGATATATTCATCAAATGGTTATCTGATCATATTCTTTGGATCAAGGGCTTTGTCGAGTTCCTCCTTGGTGAGGATGCCTTTCTCAAGGACGATGTCATAGACGGAGCGGTTGGTCTCAAGAGCTTCCTTGGCGACCTTGGTGCTGGCCTTGTAGCCGATGATAGGGTTGAGGGCGGTCACGATGCCGATGCTGTTCTTCACCATCTCGTAGCAACGCTCCTTGTTGACGGTGATGCCTTCGATACACTTCTCGCGCAGAGTGTTCATCGCGTTGGTAAGCCATGTTATGCTCTCCATGATGGATTCTGCGATCACAGGCTCCATGACATTCAGCTGGAGCTGTCCGGCCTCGGCAGCGAATGAGACGGTCATGTCGTTGCCGATCACCTTGAAGCAAACCTGATTGGTGACCTCCGGGATGACAGGATTGACCTTGCCAGGCATGATTGACGAGCCTGGAGCCATAGGCGGAAGATTGATCTCCTTCAGACCGCAGCGAGGACCGGAGGCCATGAGCCTGAGGTCGTTGCAAATCTTGGAAAGCTTGACTGCCAGTCTCTTGAGGGCACCAGAGTAGCTGACATAGGCGCCAGTGTCAGGAGTGGCCTCCACGAGATCCGGAGCAGCGATGAACTTCTCGCCTGTGAGTTCGGTCATCTTCTTGGCGCAAAGCTCTGCGAAACCAGGCTTGGCATTGAGGCCGGTACCGATTGCGGTGCCTCCCATGTTGATCTCATAGAGAAGATTCACGTTTCTCTCAAGGTTCAGAACCTCTTCCTCAAGGTTGGTGGCATAGGCGTGGAACTCCTGGCCGGAGGTCATAGGAACCGCGTCCTGAAGCTGTGTACGGCCCATCTTGATAACGTCCTTGAATTCCTCACCCTTCTCCTTGAACGCGTCGATGAGATCCTTGAGGCTCTTCTCCAGTTTTCTGTTCATCCTGATGAAAGCGTAGCGGAAGGCAGAAGGATAGGCGTCGTTGGTAGACTGGGCGCAGTTCACATGGTCGTTAGGTGAGCAGAACTGGTACTCCCCCTTTGCATGTCCCATGATCTCAAGAGCCCTGTTGGCGATCACCTCGTTGGCGTTCATGTTCACGGATGTTCCCGCGCCTCCCTGCATCATGTCCACAGGGAACTGGTCGTGGAACTTTCCGTCGATGATCTCGCGGCATGCCTCCACGATCGCGTCGGCGATCTTCGGATCCATAGCTCCGAGTTCCTTGTTCGTCTGTGCCGCAGCAAGCTTGATGCAGGCCATGGCGATGACGTACTCAGGGTAGTCGCACATCCTGGTGCTGGAGATCTTATAATTATTGAGAGCCCTCTGTGTCTGAACACCGTAGTAGGCCTCAGCCGGAACCTGAAGTTCCCCAAGAAGATCGGATTCAATCCTGAATTTCTCTTCGCTCATAATAAATCAATATTATCGGTTTATAAATTGTTTTACAATCTCTCTGACAAAGGTAAGTCCAAAAAAGATTATAAGCAAAAATGCCGCGATATATTTCAAATTATTATTTATTTACCGGGGCTGTCACGTAGTGACTGGGGGTGTATGGCTATTGTGCGAATCGAAAGCGCCGGCCCTATCGGGTCGGCGCTTTTGCATATTCATTTGTCAAAGATATTATTTCTTTGATGATTTGGCTGTGGTGCCGTTCTTGGCGGCAAGGCGCTTCTGGTTCCAAATCGTAGCATCGAACATCACTGGTGTACCGATGAAGATGGAAGCGTAAGTACCGATGCAGATACCAAGGATAAGGGCGACCGCGAGACCTCTGATGGACTCACCACCGAAGATCGCGATAGCGAGCATGGTCACGAGAGTGGAGACAGAGGTGTTGACGGTACGTGTCAATGTCGCGTTGATGGCCTGGTTGGTGTTGGTCCTCACGTCAACATTCGGATGCAGGGTCCTGTACTCACGGATTCGGTCGAAGATAACCACGTTGTCGTTGATGGCGTAACCGATGATGGTCAGGATGGCCGCGATGAACGTCTGGTCAACGTCAAGGTTGAACGGAAGGATTCCGGAGAACAATGAGAAGAAACCGATCACGATGATCGCGGTGTGGGCAAGTGAAACGACTCCACCAAGGCCCCATGTCCAGCCCTTGAATCGGAAGGCGATGTAGGCGAAGATCACAAACAGGGAGAGGATGACGGCGATGATGGCGTCTCTCTTCATGTCGTTGGCGATCGTAGGGCCGACCTTGTCTGATGAGATGATACCGTTAGGATTGTCAACGGTTGACTTGAACTCGTCAAGTGTGATGTCTGTCTCAGCGAAGAACGGCTTCAAAGCGTTGTAGAGCTTGGCTTCAACCTCGGCGTCAACATCAGTTGACTCCTGATCGTTCTTGTACTGGGTTGTGATCTTCATCTGGCTCTCGCCACCGAACTGCTTTACCTCGACGGCACCGTCAAACTCAACGATAGCGGCATCACGAACCTGCTCGGCGGTTACCGGCTGGTCGAAACGTACAACATAGGTACGGCCACCGGTAAAGTCAACACCGTAAGTGAAGCCCTTGGTGAAGATAGACACGATTGAAATGACGATCAACGCGCCGGAAATGATGTAAGACCACTTGCGTGCGGCGATGAAGTCGAAATGCGTGTTCTTGAGGAAGTTCTTGGTGAGGTTGTTCTCGAAAGCGATGCTCTTGCCCTTCTCGATGCGGTCATCAAAGATAAGCCTTGTGATGAAGATAGAGGTGAGGACAGAGGTGATGATACCGATGATCAACGTGGTGGCGAAGCCCTGGACAGGACCTGAACCGAACACGAAAAGGACGATACCGGTAAGGAGGGTGGTCACCTGACCATCGATGATGGCGGAGTAGGCGTTCTTGTAACCATCGGCTACGGCCTTGCCCAGACCCTTGCCAGCAGCAAGCTCTTCCTTGATACGCTCGTAGATGATCACGTTGGCGTCAACGGCCATACCCATTGTCAGGACGAGACCGGCGATACCAGGCAATGTCAGGACAGCTCCGAATGAAACGAGGACTCCGAAGAGGAGAAGCACGTTGCAAAGGAGTGCGATGTCAGCGGCGACACCGGCGCCCTGATAGAAGAAAATCATGTAAACGAGAACCAAGAGGAACGCGATGATGAAGGAGATCATACCGGCGTTGATGGACTTGGCACCGAGTGAAGGACCTACAACCTGCTCCTGGATGATGGTGGCAGGCGCAGGAAGCTTACCTGACTTGAGGACGTTCACAAGGTCGGTGGCCTCATCCGGAGTGAAGTGACCGGTGATAGAGGAACTTCCGCCCGTGATGGCGTTCTGTACGTTAGGATATGAATATACCATGTCGTCAAGGACGATGGCGATCTGCTTGCCGACGTTGTCGCTGGTCATGCGGGCCCATACATTGGCTCCCTCGGCGTTCATGCTCATGGAAACGGAAGGCTCACCGTTTGAACCGTGGTCGTAAACGACACGTGCATCGGTGATCACACCTCCGTCAAGCTTCGCCTTGCCGTCCCTTGAGGTGGCCTTGATGGCGACGAGCTCGAAGATGTTCTCGCCCTGAGCATACTCGGAAGGCTTTACAGACCACATAGGCTTGAACTCGGCCGGGAAGATCTCGGCGATCTGAGGCATGGCGAGATACCTGTTGACCTTGGCGGTGTCGATCGCGGCGGCGAAACCGATGCAGGCATTGTTAGATCCTGAAGGGCTCAGCACTGCGAAGAGAGGATTGGCCTTTCTGTAAGCGTCAATCTCAGCGGAATTGTCCTGGTTCTGAGCGATCTCTGAATTGAGAAGAGAGTCAACACCTTCTTTGGCTACATTCTCGGCGGCAGGCTCGGCGACCGCTGTGGTGTCGGCCTCTCCAGCAAGAATCTCAGCCAGCTTGGCGTTGGCCTCGGCAAGATAGCCGGAAAGTTCCTGGCTGGTATAGGTCTCCCAGAACTCAAGGGAAGCGGTTCCCTGAAGGAGCTTCCTCACACGCTCAGGCTCCTTGACGCCCGGAAGCTCGACGAGGATACGTCCGCTGTTGCCAAGTTTCTGGATGGACGGCTGGGTCACACCGAAACGGTCGATACGGCTTCTGAGGACGTTGAACGAGTTGGCGACGGCACTCTCAGCCTCGTCACGGATGACACTGATGACATCGGCGTCTGAGGAGGCCGGGGTGATCTTGTCTTTCATCTCGTAAGTACCGAAAATCTGGGCAAGGTGCTGACCGTTGCTCACTTCCTTCCACGCATCCGCGAAAAGAGTGATGTAGTCCTCTCTGGAATTAACGCTGCGTTCCTTGGCAAGGGCGAGAGCCTTCTGGAACTCAGGATTCATGCTGTTGCCGGAAATGGCCTTCACAAGATCCTGAAGCTGCACCTGCAGCATGACGTTCATACCACCCTTGAGGTCCAGACCAAGGTTGATCTCCTTGGCTTTGCACTCCTTGTAGGTGTTCCAGAGGAATACCTTCTTCGAAGAGATGGAATCAATGAATACCCTGTTCTGTTCCTTCCTGATTGAATCCAGATAGTAAGCCTGGTCATTTTCAGGAATCTGGGCGAAAGCCGCTGAATTCTGAGCCGCAACGGCAGCCTTCTCAGCGAACCTGGCCGCTTTCTTTTCCTGGATGGATGTCACCGCCGTGAAGGAAAGCTGCCAAATGGAAGCGATCGCAAGCAGAATGGCGACAAGCCTAATCCAACCTTTACTTTGCATAATTTTTACGTTTATTTTATTGTTTTAATTTTTTCGCATAAAAATAGGGGTACAAATTTAGCATTTTTTTCTTAGAAAGAAATTATCTGCCAAGTATTTCTTATTTTTGCAGACGCAATCACCGAGATTTTTCAGAATGAGAAACAAAATATTCATCGGCATTCTAACTCTGCTCGCGCAGATCACATTCAACGGAGAGGCTCACGCGCAAGTCTCCCCGACCAGACTCATGATCAAGGCTGACTCGTGCCGGCTGGCCTACAGCTTCGAGGAGGCGGTCAAGTACAGCGAAGGCGCCATCGAGATTCTGGACTCAACCGCTTCGGCAAAGGCGGAGGAACAATTGTTGATGGCACGCAATGGACTGAACATGATGGGGTTCTGCAGCCAGCCGACTGTCGTCGCGAAGCGGACATTCCCGCTCAGGGACTTCTTCTTGTTCTACCCGCTGAAGGATTTCAGCTGGAGGAAGACCCCGAACCAGCTCGACTCTTTGGGCGGAGACGACCTCTCTCGCGCCATCTACATCCCTGACGACGCGAAGGACATCTACTACTCAGCCAAAGACGAGGAGGGCATCAGGAATATTTACTGCACACATCTGACGGATTCCCTATGGTCCGCACCGGCGCTGATCAACGAGCAGATGACCAGTTCCTCGGACGAGATCTACCCGATGCTGTCCCCTGACGGACAATCACTTTACTTCGCCTCCAAAGGTCTGTACGGCATGGGAGGCTACGATCTCTATGTCTCAAACTGGAACAGCGAGACCAACGATTGGGACATGCCGGTGAATATGGGCTTTCCATATTCATCACCTTACGACGACTTCCTTTTCGTCAACACGGAGGACGGGAAATATTCCATCTTCGCGTCGAACCGCGAGTGCGGCCGCGACAGTGTGACAATCTATGTACTTGAATATGACAGCATGCCTGTCCGGAAAGCCGTCACCGATGTAGGCGAGCTGAGGACTCTGGCAGCCCTGAATCCGGCCAAGGATCCTTCCAGGATCGACAATGACGCGGCGGTTCCGGACGATGGGCAACACGATGAAGGCACAAAGCGCTACATGGAAAAGATGCGTGAGGTTAGAGCCTTGCGTGACTCGGTGGCAAGGTACGGAAAGAATCTGGACAAGATGCGCTCGGAACTTGCGGCGGCCTCAGCGGAAGAAAAAGCCAGACTCACGGCCGAGATATCCGACAAGGAATTGATGCTTCCGACCTTGAACAGTTCCTTAAACGCCGCGGTAAAGGAGCTCCAGAACATCGAGATGGATTTTTTGGCCAACGGAATCGTGATCGACACGCGGCGGCTCCAGGCCGAGGCCGACAAGGATATTGTCGGGACAGCCTCCGGCTACACATTCTCCAAAAACAGTTACGGCCCGGATCTTCATCTGGAGATCCTCAAGCCGAAACCTTCGTTCGACTATTCGTTCATGATCCTCCCGGAAGGACGTTTCGCCGAGAACAACACCCTGCCGGAAGGCATTGTCTATCAGATAAGAATATTTACCCTCAGCAGAAAAGCCTCTGTCTCCGACCTCAACGGCCTGAGTCCTGTGTTCGAGAGGACCACGACAACCGGGAAGCACGCCTATTCCGTCGGGCTTTTCAAGTCCTACAAAGATGCTCTTTCCAACCTTAACAAGGTGAAGAAGAGAGGGTTCCGCGACGCGCAGATCGACGCGTTCCAGAATGGCCAGATCATCGGCGTGTCGAAGGCCAGGGATCTTGAGTCGAAGGTCAGGACCTTGATGATGGTCAGGATCTACCCGGAGAACGGACAGTCTCTGTCCGAGGAGGCCATCGCGGCGATCCACGAGCATTCGGACAAGGATCTCATCAAGAGCGTCGAGGCCGGAGCCATGGTGTTCACCGCCGGCCCGTTCGAGGACAAGTCGCAGGTGGATGCCCTTGTCGCCGCCCTGAAAGCCGCCGGTGTCGAGAACGTCTCCGTCACCGAGTCCGCCTCGGAATAGATTCACTGAAAAAAAACGTGACCAAGATGAAGAAAGTCGGGAAAGTTCTTGTGGTTGATGACAATGCGGGGATCCGGTCCGCGTTGAAGATCTTGTTGCCTATGCGGTTCGAGGCGGTGGAGATCCTGCCGTCACCGGCACAGCTTATCAGCACCGTCAATGCCTTCCAGCCGGATGTGATCCTGCTGGACATGAATTTCAACACTGACATCAACACTGGAAATGAGGGACTTTTCTGGCTCAGCGAGTTACGCAACAACAACCCGAACCAGAAAGTCGTGCTGTTCACGGCCTACGCGGACATATCCCTGGCCGTGGAGGGGATGAAAAGAGGGGCGTTCGACTTCATCGTGAAGCCTTGGGAGAACGAGAAATTGCTCGCCACGCTGGAAAGGGCGGTGACGGAGAACCGGAATGACAGCCGGCAGTCTAATGAATATGCCACCGGCCCGACCGGGATGTACTGGGGCACTTCACAGGCTATGGCCGAAATCAAGAAGACAATCGAGAAGATCGGCCCTACCGATGCCACGGTACTGATCACCGGCGAGAACGGAACGGGTAAGGATCTTCTGGCCAGAGAGATACACAATCATTCCGAGCGGCGGAACGGCCCTATGGTCAGCGTGGATGCCGGAGCGATTCCGGAGACCCTTTTCGAGAGCGAGCTCTTCGGACACGTCAAGGGAGCGTTCACGGACGCCTATGCCGACAAGGCCGGAAAGGTCGAGTTGGCCGAGGGCGGAACCCTTTTCCTGGATGAGATCGGGAATATTCCTTTACACCTTCAGGCGAAGCTTCTGAGGGTTCTCCAGAACAGGACGATCACGAGGGTCGGCGACACCAAGCCACGCAATGTGAACATCCGCCTTGTCTGCGCCACGAATATGGATCTGCGCCAGAAGGTGCAGGAAGGCTCGTTCAGGGAGGATCTCTTCTACAGGATCAACACGATGAGCATCCATCTGCCGGCCCTGAGGGAGCGCCCGGAAGACATCGTTCCGCTCGCGGAGATATTCATAAAAAGGTTCGACGAGAAATACCACCGCGAGGTAGAGGGCATCGATCCGGAGGCGAAGGCCGCTTTGAAGGACTGCCACTGGAGCGGGAATATTCGTGAGCTCCAGAACTGCATCGAGAAGGCGGTCATTCTGGCGGAAGGCAGTAATCTGACAGAGAACGAGTTGCAGCTGCCGTCAGAGGCTCTGGTCGAGGGAAGCGAGACTTCTGTGGCGACGCTGGAGGAAGTCGAGGAGAAGGCCATCCGCGCCGCGGTGGAGAAATATTCCGGGAATATGTCGCTGGTTGCCAAGGCGTTGAATGTCAGCCGCCCGACCCTCTACAGCAAACTCAAGAAATACGGGATTTAGTCGAAGTTTATGAATATGCTTCCGTGGCCTCAGATAGCGATTCCGGCCGGCGTTCTGGTGCTGGTGGCTTTGCTTGCGGTGCTTCTTACACGGCATCGCATCCTCAAGAAAGTGACCTATATGCTTGATGCCCTGGAGGATAAGGAGACCAATTTCAGGTTCGACGAGGGGGGGGGCTTGGGCAGCCGGAAGATCAACAGGACCCTGAACCGAATCCGTACCATATTCCAGAAAGAGACGGCCGACATCCGGGAGCAGGAGGAATATTACGGACAGATGTTGGACAAGGCCAAGACCGGCATCGTCGTGCTGGAGTCCGGGACGGATTCCGTGCTTTACACCAACAAGCAGGCGTTGATTCTTCTGGGAGTGTCGTCACTGAGCACCTTACGGCAACTTGACATCGTAAGCCCTTCATTAAGAGGAGCCTTTGAGAAAGTCGAGGAGGGGCTGGACCAGAAAGCGTCCATCTATTCGGAAAGCTCGCAGACGAACATTTCCCTGTCCGCCACATCGGCGCACATCGGGCGTAAGGACGTGAAAATCATCGCGGTAAACGACATCTCTGAGGCCATCGAGGAGAACGAGTCAGTGTCCTGGACGAGGCTCATCAGGGTTCTCACACACGAGATCATGAACACCGTCACACCGATTGCCTCCCTTTCCGAGGCTCTTTCCGAATATGCCGGGACGATCACTCCGCCATCAGACGGGCCGGATCTCAAGGCAGGTCTGGAGACCATCGCCAGTTCGTCCCGTGGTCTTATAAAGTTTGTCAATTCGTACAGGGATCTGACCCACGTGGCCGTGCCGGTCAGGAAGGCGTTTTTCGCTCGCGACCTCGCGGCCAAGGTCATCGATCTGAGCCAGCCGGTTCTGACAGCCGCCGGAGCGACCGCCAGTTTCGTGGAGAAGACCGAGGACGTGCTGCTGTACGCCGACGAGAGCCAGATCTCCCAAATCCTGATCAACCTTGTGAAGAACGCTGCCCAGGCCGGTGCGAGACACATTGAGATCTCCGCCGAGCTGGACAAGCGCGACAACGCCGTCATCAACGTCAGCAATGATGGCCCTCCGGTCAGCGCCGCAAGCCAGGAGGATATCTTCATCCCGTTCTTCACCACCAAGCCCGAAGGCAGCGGCATAGGCCTGAGCCTTTCCCGTCAGATCATGAGGATGCACGGCGGCACCCTCCGCCTCTCCCGCTCCGACACCGATGCCACCGTCTTCACGTTGATCTTCAAATAGAATCGTCAGAAATCCTATAAGGGAATGGGATATTTGATAGGCCGAAACGACCGGAAACAGATATAAAAATGAATTTTGATGGGCTGAATGCAGAAATTGAAGGGATTGTTCGCTACTTCGCTCCGATTGAAAACTTTAAACAACAATCTCTACATAAAGAGCATGATTTTTGCAACTTGACCAATTATAATTTAACACTGAAAGAGATGAAACTTCTTTTAAGACTTTTTTCGATTGCATTGGCAACACTTTTGCTCATTGCCTGTTCGAAGGAAACGAATTCATCAACTCCGGCAAACGATAATTACCCCTTACGCACACGCGCTGTTATTCCTGATGACTTCGATTGGGAAAACGCAGACTGGATGCCAACCCCATCTGGGCAGGCTCAAATACCTATGCCATGGGGTGGGCAAGGCAGCATCAGTGGTTTTTATGGCCTTGATGTGGTGAATGACTATCACAAACAAGATGGATGGAGAATGGTATATTCTACATTTCGCGACTATGGCGAAGAGCTAATTGACCCATACTTTGTTTTATACAATGTTTATCGAGGCACCTTACGCTTCTATTTTTTCCTTTCCAATCCTTATATCGGAGAATCCACATATCTTCAAGATGCTCTTTACTTAAATCACACGACAGGCATCAGCTCAAATATACTAAATTATCTAGGCAGTGAAATCGTTGATGTAAGTAATAATACCGCACAGTTTAATCAGATTCAACCTAAAATGCTTAATGGTGCGGCACCATTAGCCGGAAGACGTTGGTATATGATGGAGTACGAAATGGCGTATGACCCCAATATCATTAACTGCTCTTCAGATCAAGCAACATTAAGTTGGGGACTGAATTATTACAACATTGATAAAATAACTTTGGATGGAACCGCTAAAGGGGAAATTTATGGCACAATAGGTGGATCAGATAATTTTTTAAATGATGTGAAATCTACTATTGGCAAGGGTATGTTATCGGTTGTTGGTTTAGGCACACTGGAAAAACTTACAATCAATGAAAAGACTGGTGAGAATAAAATAGGACTAAACAATAATGCATTTAAGAGTATCGTTTCTGGTGTCAAGAGCGCTATAAGTTCATCCAGTGCGGGTCTTCCTGGTATGGCCATTGGATTTCTCAATTCGGTTTTTGGAGGCAATAGTGAATCTTCCTCTCAAATAGTATCCCTAAAATCAAAAACCTCCATTAGTCTTTCCGGAAATTTTTCCAGCCTTGGATCCGTTTCTTCAACCCCCATTGAGTTTAAGATACCGGGAACAGTTATCCGTCCTAATTCTTCTGGATATATCCCTCTGTATAATGAACCTCTTGGAGTTCTCTATTGGAAAGACGGCGTGACTGTTCAAATCAACGAGACCGTTAGTGTCACTATCGAGCCAGATGAAATTATGGGAACAGGAAACTATCGTGTTTTGCATCATACTGCTTCTGATAGGTACCAAGATTATTCACAATATGTAATAGTTAATCCAGCGGTTTCTAAAGTAGCTGATGTTTCGATCCTTGCACAATCAGTTTATGCCGTGACTACCACCGCTGCCTTATTAGAGTTCCCACTAATAGGAACGATGTATGACAGCCCTTGGGAAAGCGATGCCCCAATCCCAGACCTTGCAGGCGTGGCTATTCATTTACTTTTAGAAGTTAAACCTAAAGACGGATCGCCATCCACATACATTACAAAAACATTTTATGCAGATACGTATACATGGACAACAAACTATCTAAACTAAATACAAAATGCGTAAGACTATTACTCTTATCTCCTGCTTGTTAGCCATCATCGCTCTAATGTCGATATCAGGTGGCTGTTCCAAAGAAGACCAGAACCGTGGCACATTAACAATTAAAGTTTGGAGTCCCGATGGAGACATTTATTTCAATGTTTATCCATATGTTGCTGATTATGACAACTTAACACCTATTGCGGAAGCCAAAGCAACCCCACAACGAGCAACGGTGAACTTCGACTTAAATGTAGGCAACTATGTTGTTATTGGCAAGGCAAAAAGCTTTGAATGTAAGACAAGTGTTCAGATTAAATCTAACGATAACATCGTATTAGAGGTTAAAGGATCGCAGTTTTCCAAACAATAATACGCCTTAAAATTTAGATTCACCCCGACTTAGTAACCTTAAAAAAATAACCTAATTTTTTCATGTTACTTAAAGGTTCTATCTTTAAGTCGGGGTGGGGATGCTAGTCGTTCTTTAGGGATTCGACCGGGTTGGTGCGGGCGATTTTCAGGGAACCTAACACTATTACGGTGACGATTACGGCCAAGACCAGAAGGTCGGCGACGAGGAAGAACAGCGGGGTCAGGGCGATCTTGACAGGGAACTGCTGGAGCCAGTAATGGGCTACAAGCCAGGCGCCCGCGTCACCGATGATCACCGCGAAGACAGCCACCTTCAGGATGTCCGTCACAAGCATCGACACGATCTCGGAGGACTGGGCGCCGTTGACCTTGCGGACGGCGATCTCGGCGCTTCGGCGATAGTTCTCGTCACGGACGTAGGAGATCAGGCCGATCACCGCTATCAGCAGGGCGAACAACGCTCCAAGGGTGTAGGTTCTCTTCATCTGCCTCGTCGGATCGTATAGGCTCCTGAACGTCTCGGCGTAAGACTTCACCTCGGCGTCGCTGTCAGGAGCGACCTCCCGGATTGTCTTCTCCACCTTACGCATCGTCTCCGGAGTGACATCCGTGAGCTTCACGACAAGTGTCTGCATCAGCCTTGACCAGTCAAAGTCAGCCTTTTCCTCATCGGTGAGGAAGTCCTTGTTCCAGCAGAAACGCACGCTCGGACGGTTGTCCGGATCAGAGACGCTTCCGATGACATAGTCCTCATAGACTCCGCAGATCGTGACCTGCCCGTGCTCGGTGATGCCGACAATCTTTCCAACGGCTCCGTCAGACCAGTTGGCGAAAGCCGCCATCTTGGTCACAAAGGACTTGCTGACAGCGACATCATTCGGTCCTTTTGGAGCGGATCCCTCGACGAGCCGGAAGCCCATCATATTGAAGAAACCTTCCGTGGCGCCATATTCATCAGCGACATTGAAGAGTTCCCTGTCGTCACCAGGAAGGGTAATATTATTGCCGGAAGCTGACGCCAAAGGTGTCACGTAGGTCAGTTCAGCAGCCTCGACCTCAGGCAGCTGGCGAAGAGCACCGGCGATGGCTGTCATCTTCGTCTGGTCGTAGGACGGGAATGTCTCATAGACAAGATTGCTGTAGTTGTAGCCCGGATCGGCGTTCAGCACCTTGCGGTACTGGAAGCTGACGATCAGCACCAGCGACACCAGCACGGCGTTGATGGCGAACTGGAAGGCAAGCAGTGAGATCTTCCAGCGGCGCTTGCTCTCCTTGTAGCCTCGGAAGGCGCTGGAAATAGGGATTTTGGTGAACATCCTCGCCGGAATGACGGCGGAGACAAGGAACACCAAGATCACAATCCCGACAATGATCCAGACGGAAAGCGGAGTGACAAGATCCTTCACAGGGACTCCCAACAGGGATTCAACCGCACCCCTGAACGCAAAGATCAGCAGGGCTGCCACGGCGAGGGAGACACCCAAATTCCAGGCGGTCTCCTTGAGCAGGATCTTGTTGATGTCCCAAGGCTGGGCTCCATAGCATTTGCGGACTCCGACCTCACGCGCCCTGCGGATGACATCCGAGATCGCCACAAGGACGTAGTTCATAATGGACACAAGCAGCAGCAGAGCGGCGATGATGGCAAGTATGAACACAAGGTTCCTGACCTCCGGCTTCGAGCTGTGCTCGGTGGCCAAAGGCGAAAGGAAGTACCAGAGAGTGAGTCCGCTCTTCTCCATTTCCTCCAAAGGCTGGTGAGCCTTCTGCATCTCGTGGATGGCATCTTTAAGCGACGCGGGATCAACCCCTTCGGCCAACTTGACGAAAGCGACGTACCTGTCGTTGCCGACCCAGTTGGAGAGGCTCCACTTGCTCATCGCCTCGATGGAAAGGATGACATCGGCGTGGATCGATCCGTTCTTAGGGAAGTCCTCATAGACTCCGCAGACAGTCAGCTTCAGATTCGGATTGTCCTCGTTGGCGATCTGCTTGCCGACAGCCGCTCCGACTCCACCAAGTTTCTCGGCGAAAGTCTTTGAGATGGCCACATCGCCGCTCCACGACCTCAACGCCTTTTCCGGCTCACCGGCGAGGAACTGACGATTGAATATTCTGAAAAAGCAGGAGTCAGCCAAAAGGTGCTCGGCCGCCACCTTGCTTCCTTCGTCATCGATGATGAAATTCTCGCTGTTGAATATGCTGGTGAACCTTGTGGCCTCCAGCACTCCCGGCACCTCGGCCTTGAATCCCGGTGCTATGGCTCCGCTGACCTGACCGAAATCCTTGTCCTCACCTTGCATAATGGCTCCGGTGCGGATCTTATAGATTCTGTCAATGTCCTTATAGACATTGTCGTACGAAAGTTCAAAGCAGACCTTGGCGATCAGGATGACGGCTATCGCCATCCCGACTCCCAAGGACAAAACCTTGATGATCAAATCACTTTTTCTTCTCATACCCATTCCTCCACATGGAGGCTAATCTTTTATCGTTCAATATTTTGCTTGCATATCCTCCTCCCGATTCCAGCGGTGAGGACACATCATTATATTCCTAATCTTCAATCGTTCAGGCTCCACTGAATATTACTACTCAATCCGGAAGGTTGCCGCAGCGAACCTTGGCCACCCGCGGCCATAAGCGGGAGGGGCCAAGCCGTCAGGCTGGAAGGAACGGAGCGCGAAGCGCGGAGGGTTCGTCGCGACAACCATCTGGATTGGAGATATAGCATGCTATTCCTTCTTCAGTTCGATCGCCGGGTTGGTGCGGGCGGCGCGGACAGCCTGCCAGAGGACGGCAAGGGCGGCAATGACGGCGGTGAACAGACCTGCCACCGCGAAAATCCACCAATGGAGACCGATGCGGTAGGAATAGCCGTTCAACCAAGTGTGCATCAGGTACCACGCCACCGGGACGGCGATGACGAACGCCACACCGATCATCTTCATGAACTCAGCCACAAGACCCCACAGGACAGAGTTATAGTCAGCGCCATAGACCTTCTTGAGAGACACAGTCCTGCGTTCCTGCTGCATGTAGTACGAACTCATCGCCACGAGACCCAGAGCCGAGACAAACAGCGAAAGGATTGTGAATATGACCATGATCTCCAACACCCTGTTCTCGGAAGCGAACACAGCCTTGATGTCATCCTCGACATAGCTGGCATCGAATAACTTATCCGGGTACAATTCGCTAAAGACCGCCTTGACCCTTGCGAAAGCCTCTTTGTGATCCGGCGTGGTCTTCACAAGAATCGTCCACGGCCACTTCCCGGCAGGATATTCATCATACTGGTAAATCAACGCAGGATGCTGCTCCTCCAGCAACGGCTTGATCTTGAAGTCGTAGTAGATTCCGCCTATCTGCCATGTGCTGTTGGACTTGGTCGTGAACTCCGTGGCGGTCTCGTCTATTTCGAGGATTCCGTAGGCATATTCATTCAGCCAATAACTGTTCGGACTGTGGTTGTCCTGTTTCTTCCTGATGCCGAGGATGTTGAAGTAGGCGCTGTCGCCCTTAACCAACTGGAACGAAGCCTCTCTTCCACTTTCTGTGGACATAGTCCAGTTGTTGGTGTCGAACATCGGGTAGCCATCGCCGAGACCGACAGCCTCAACGCAGCTTTCCGCCTTAAGTTTGTTGATGAGCGGAGCCAATTCGCCCGCGCGGCCATATTCATTGCTGATGGTGATCTGATCCTCCGTGTTATAGCCCATCGGAGCGTTGATCATGGAGCGGATCTGAAAGTACATCGTGAAAGCGGTCACGAGCATCACGACCGTGATGACATTCTGAATCACAATGATGACCTTGCTGTAAAGGGTCTTTGTCTTGAGTCTGAGCGTACCTCGGACAATCTCGATCGGCTCGGCCTTCTGGATGATAAGCGCGGGAACTATGCCGGCGATGACCCCTACCAAAACCGTGAACAGGACGCAGACAAGCACGCTCACCGGAGAGATTGCCTTGAAGATAGAGATGTCATAGTTCAACACCTTCGAAGCCGCCGGGGAAATGGCCTCGCCAAGCAGGACGGCGATGACCATAGCGGCCGCGCAGATTATGGTGCTCTCGACAATCATCTTCATGAATATGCCGCCTTTCGTCGCCCCGATGAGCCTTCTGGTGGCCATCTCCTTGGCACGGAAGCCGGAGAGAGCCGTGGTCATATTCACATAGTTCAGGATGGCGAACAGGAGCAGCAGGAAGCACATTCTGGCAAGCAGCATCACTGTCGTCTTGTTGCCAAGACGCAGACTGTCATTATAGTCCTCATTGCCGTCCGACAGGAAATAGACATCACGTAAAGGAATGATTCTCACGTCATTATCACCTCCGCCGTAGTCTGACATATATCTCCAGAAATTCTCCCGGCACCATTTAAGAATATCATCGTGTCTGGCCGGAAGATCGGCGTTCGGATAAGCCATCACAAAGCAAGTGGATGATCCGGCGTTGGACATCCGCTCATCGTTCGCCTGGTTGGTGATCGTCATGATCTCTCCGCGAAGGAATATGTCGCACGGTCTGATGATGGAGTTCTCAATGTCCTTGAACACACCTGAGACTGTCAGGTTGCTTACCGTTGAGTCAGCGCCGTCGAAACGGATCTCACGTCCAACCGGATCCCTGTCCCCGAACTGAGCCTTGGCGAAAGACTCACTGATCAGGACTCCGCTTATCGAGGCCTTCCACTCACTGAAGTCGCCCTCCACGAGAGGGAAACTGAACATATCGAAAAACGACGAGTCAGCGTAAGAAGTCCTGGCGTTCACGATGTTGCCGTCGATCTTGTACTCCTGCATTCCGTTGCTGGAATATGAAGCTGACCTCTCAATCTCCGGAAAGTTAGCCTTCATGTGGCGGGACAGCCAGTAAGCGGACGAAAGGGTCTCTTTCTGTGCGATGACGTAGATCCTGTCGGCGTTCTTTTGGAACGAGTCAGTACTCAGCTGACTGGTGACGTACACGGCCAGAAGCAGGACAAACGCCATCGAGAGGCTGAGCCCCAGAAGGTTGACCGCGCTGTAAAGTTTGTTGCGCTTCAAGAAGTTAATGAAACTGTTCATAATCCATTCACGGCCTCGCGGAGGCCAACTTTTTGTTTTTCATTCTTTTGCTTCCCTATCCTCATTCCCGCTTCATGCAAGAGGACATCCAAGCATATTCCTAATGGTCAATCACTTATCCTCCACGGATTTTTACCCGTTTGGAAATCCCATCCAGAAGGTTGCCACGACAAACCCTCCGCGCTTCGCGCTCCGTCCCTCCCAGCCTGCGGCTGGGTCCCTCCCGCTTATGGCCGCGGGTGGCCAAGGTTTGCTGTGGCAACCTTCCGCCAATAATATCTTAAACGTGAGGGGCGGCGCTTATGGGTGGTATAATTACATTATCTACTGTCAAGTCCGTAGTGACGATTCATCAGCTATCGCCAAGTAATCAGCCGACCCTCACGAGAAAGATTCAACGCTAAAGCTCGTTCTTCACGTCGGAGACGATCTGGCCGTCGAACAGGTCGATGGTGCGCTGTGCCACGGCGGCGTCTCTCTGGGAGTGGGTCACCATTACGATTGTCGTTCCCTCCTTGTTGAGCTCGCTGAGGAGATCCATAACCTCCTTACCGTTCTTGGAGTCCAGGTTACCGGTAGGCTCATCGGCGAGGATCAGCTTCGGACCTGCGACGACAGCACGGGCGATGGCCACTCTCTGCTGCTGACCTCCGGAAAGCTGCTGAGGGAAGTGCTGGGCTCTGTGACTGATGGCCATTCTCTTCATAATCTCGGTGACCTTCTGCTTACGCTCGGCCGCGGAGATGTTCAGGTACCTCAACGGAAGCTCGATGTTCTCATAGACATTCAGTTCATCGATCAGGTTGAAGCTCTGGAACACGAATCCGATGTTGCCCTTACGGAACTTGGTGCGCTCCTTTTCCTTGAGCTGGCTGACCTCCGTGCCGAGAAGTTCGTAGGAGCCTCCGGTAGGGTTGTCAAGAAGGCCGAGGATGTTCAGAAGGGTTGACTTACCGCAACCGGAAGGACCCATGATGGCGACGAATTCTCCGTCAGCGATTTCGAATGAAACTCCATTGAGGGCTGTTGTCTCGATCTCCTCTGTTCTGAAGACCTTGGACAGATTGTTGACTTTAATCATGGCTTTGAAAATTTTTATTTGTTATTGTTTATATTCATTAATCAATTAGAAGACAAGCACATCGCTGTCGCCGTAGTTGTCGTAGGAGGAGGTGATGACCTTCTCGCCAGGCTCCAGCCCTTCAAGCACCTCATAGAACTGAGGGTTCTGACGACCGATGCGGATCTCGCGCTTGACAGCCTTGCCTCCATCCTTGCTGACCACATAGATCCACTTGCCTCCCGTCTTCTGGTAGAATGTCCCGCGAGGGATGAGGACCGCCCGCTCCGGCTGACCGAGCTGAAGGTTCAGGTAATATGTCTGGCCGGTCCTGATGTTGTCGGGCTGCTGGCCCTCGAACTTGAAGTCCGCCTGGAACTTGCCGTCACGCACCTCCGGATAGACCTTGCGCACCTGCGCGTCGTACTTCTCGCTCTGACGCTCAAATGTGGCGTCGAGTCCCGGAACCACACGGTCAATATAGTGTTCATCTATCTTAGCCTCAATCTTGTAGCTACCCTTGGAGTTGATCTGGCCGATCTTGGTGCCGGCACCGATGTATTGGCCAAGGTTCGCATCCAACAGTCCGAGAGCCCCGTCGATCGGAGCCTTGATCGTAAGGCTCTCCTTGCGGCGGCGTATGAGTTGCATGTTCATCTTCATGTTGTCAAGACTCTCGCGCAGACTCAGAAGTTGGGTCGAACGGTAGAGACTATCCTGCTCCATACTCTTGAGAGTCAGGTCAAGGTTCTGCTGCGAAAGCTCATAATCCTCCTGGGCCTTGAGGTAATCCTCCTTTGAGATGAGCTTCTCCTTGTAAAGCTGCCGGTTCTGCTCGAATGCCCTCTTGTTACGCCTGGCCTCGGAGGCGTAGCGGAGACGGTTCTGCTCATGGGAGAGTTTCTGCTGCTCCATCGAGATCATCGTGTTACGAAGGATGTTCTCCTTTTCCGCAAGCTCAGCCTCGGCGTTAAGTATCTGAAGGTCAAGGTTATCATTGGACAGCACAAGAATCGGTTCCCCGGCCTTGACGGTGGAGCCTTCCTCGACGATGATCTTCTGGACGGTACCGCCTTCGAGCGGGCTGATCTGGATTGTGACCATTGGCTGTACCTGACCGCTCACACGGATATAGTCGTTGAACTGTCCGTCAGTCACCTGGCTGACCGTGATCGTGTCCTTGTCAACCCTGAGGGTCTTGGAATTGTCCCTGAACACGAGGTAGAGCACGAACACTACCACGATGGCTCCAAGCCAGTAAGGCATCGCCTTTTTTGTGAAGGCTGATCTCCAGCCTTTCTTTTTCTCGATTATCTTGTCCATAATGTTTGTTATTATTCGTTGATTATTTCTGAGGTGGTCGCTTCGACAGGCTCAGCGACCGGCACGGTCATATTCATTGATTGATGTAATCCACTCCGTTATAGTAGTTGACCACGCTGCGCTTGATGAAGTAGGTCAGCAGCGAGTTGAGCCGCTGGGCGTTCGCCTCAAGGTAGTTGTTCGATGCGGTCTGGAACTCGATCGGAGAGATTAACCCCTGCTCCAACTTTTTCATATTCAATGAATATGCTTCCTCCTGCACATCGGATTTTCTCTGCGCCTGAATATAGGCGGCCGACGCTCCGTCGCGATCCTGGACAGCCCTGCGCACCTCGGCGGAGATGTCCCTCATCTTCTGGTCGTACTCGGCGGACGCCCTGGCGACCGCGTTCTTCTTTCTTGCGATGTTGCTGTGTCGCTGAAGTCCTGAGAAGATTGGAATATTCAGGGACAGCTGGACATATTCACCACCATTGTTCTTGAACTGCGTGCGGAAAGGGTCGGATGCCGAGCCGCTGCCAGGGTAGGTGAAGTAAGTCGTGGACCATCCTGCGTAGGCGTTCAGCGAAGGGAGAAGCTGCCATCTGGCTGTGCTGAGCTCACGCTTGGCGTTCAAGAGGTTATAGCGTGCCACACGTGCGGCCGGGTTGTTCGCCTGCGCGAAATCAACCATATCCTCCAGAGCCAAGGAATCGGTCAGCATCCTTTCGCTGTCAAGGGCCACCGGAAGCTCAGTGTCGATGACAAGCTCGTGATCCTCAGACCAGAACATCACGTCCTCAAGTGTGATCTTAGCGTCGTTGAGCTTGTTGTTGGCCTCAACGAGTTGGTACTGTTTGTCGGCGAGGTTGGAATCCATTTCGACCACATCGGCGTGACCTTTCTGCCCGAGTTCCTCCTGACGGCGGGCCTTTGCGAGGGATTCCTCGGCAACCTCGACCTGAGACTTGTAGATGTCGGCCAGCTGGCTGTAATAGAGCACGTTGCAGTAGGCTTCCATCGTGGCGAGGCAGATGTCAGCCTCAATCTGGTCTTCCTGCGAGTTGCCAAGAGCGATGGAAGTCTTGGAGATCTTCATATTGTTCACGGCCTTGAATCCGTTGAAGAGAGCGATGCCGGCGCTTACACCATAACTGTTGTGGAACGAGGTTGTGGTGACGTAGGTGTTGGTCTTAGGGTCAACCGCACGTCCGAAGTTATAGTAAGCCGAGCTGCTTCCGCTTATCTCAGGGGTGAACGCATCGAAGATCGCATCCCTTCTCGCAAGCCGTGCGTCACCATTGGACGCCTGCTGGATCCTCACCTTGGTGCTGTTGCTGATCGCATATTCCATGCACTCCTTCAGCGTCATCGGATTAGGAAGCGACTCCTGCGCGAAAACCGGAGCGGCGACCATCATCGCGAATGTTATGAATATTGTCTTTTTCATATTTCTTTTTCCTTTTCGGTAAAAGTCATAAGCATTAGGCGTGCCAAAATATTCAATTAATTAGTTATGAATATTTTAGCGATTCTATCGATTTGGGAAAGTGTAAAGAAATTTAACACTGGGTGTAAAGAAACTTTACACTTTCACCGATCACTTCGACAAGCTCAGCAACCTGATCTTCCCTGCATTGATGTCAGATCGTGCACCAGAATGTGACGATGAACGGGATGGAGAATTCGAGGACGAAGCCATGGAAGAGGGAGATCACTGAATATTCCTTGCCGGAGGATGCCATGATGATCGGAAGTGTGGTGTCCATCGATGTAACGCCACCGGCGGCTATCGGAGCGAGCGGACCACCTATTCTGACAAGAAGCGGAGCCAGCAGAAGCGTGGCCATCTCCCTTATGATGTTGGACAACAATGCAACGGTACCGAGTTCGGCGCCACGGTAACCGGTTATGAATATGCTGGAGAGGGAATAGTAGCCAAATCCGGAGCCAACGGCCAGACAGTCTGTGGCCGACCTTCCGGGCAGAATCAGTGCGGCCGCAAGCGCCCCGGCGAATGTGCCGAGCATAGTTCCGGCTGGAAGCAAAGCCATTCGCACATCAAGGGACTTGAATCTGGAGACAATGTTCCTGTCACTTCCCACACCTATCCCCACGAAGAAAAGCAGGGCACACAAGGCGTAGAATGTCAGGTTCCCTTCCACAATTTTCTCCGGCACAATTCCGGACAGGCCGGCAAGGATGCCAAGGACGAAGAAGCCTACTATCACAAGACTGCCTTTCATGTCCTTTTCTTTTCGGATTTAAGATGACGCCACAAAAGCCAGGCGAATAAACAGCTACCAGCCAGAGACAACACAGCAATGAGCAAAGCGTCCAGACCAAGCGACGGAAGTGATGAGATTATCGTCCTGTTCCCTCCGACCTCAACACCCAGAAGAAACAGCAGAGACCAAATCAGAATGGTTGTCAACTTTGAGACCCACCCGCAGTCACTGTTCCTCAAAAGCCTTCCGGCCGCGATTCCCGCAAACAAGAATAATATAACGGTAAACATTCTATTTGAGCCTTGTACAATTTTCTATTTTCTATCCAATTTCCAAATCGACATCACACCACATTTCATTTGAACATTTCTATCATGCAAAACTAACAACTATTCTCCAAACATTCGGAATCAGAGAATAATATTTGATTCTTGATGGTCACTGGAACGGCATTCTCCCTTACAAACCACGTCATATTACAATTTTGTCCACGCAAACTGCCATCCGCCGGATAAACGCGTTGATTTGCACAGTTTGTCCGGCGGAAAGGCTTCTCGCCGGACAAAACGTCAACGTAAGATATGAATTAAGGGACAGTTTTACAGCTGGTTTCCCAAGGAGAGATAGTCCTTGAGCGAATCGACATATTCATTGAACGCCTCGCGGCCAGCGTCGGTCGCGCGGCAGGTGGTGCAAGGCTTTTTGCCTTTGAAGCCCTTCTCTACCGTGATGTAGCCGGCCTCGCTGAGTTTGTCTATCTGCACGCTGAGGTTGCCGGCCGTGGCGCCCGTCTGTTTTCTGATATAGACGAAGTCCGCCTCCTCGACCCCGATGAGGATCGACATCACGGCGAGCCTGAGCTCCGAATGCAGCAGAGGATTCAGTTTTCTGAACATATCCTACCTCTTTATTATTCTGGCGATGACGCCGCCGGCGGTCATAATGATGCCGCAGAAAAGCCATATCAGGCAGATCTGCGCGCCGGCATAGTCAGTGTAAAGTGCGCCGAGCAGAACCACAAGCGCTCCAGAAGCGATGATCGGCCAGCTCTTGATGACTATGCCAGTGGACAGGATGGTGAATCCGAACAAAGACGTGATCAGGTAGGTGTCAAGCACGAACGGGTTGACCGTGCAAGAGAGGATTGTCAGGCAAACGGCCGTGACTCCGAAAGCGCACCAAATCCAGCCTACAGTCTTGTGGAGATAGGTTTTCGGAGCGTCACTCCCCTTCTTTGAAATGAATATGGCCGCTGGAACTCCGATCACCGGAATGAGAAACCAGAGGTAATTCCAGACCGGATTCCCCGTGCCGTTCCATAAAGATAGATGAGGGCGGAGACCACCGCCAGTATCACACCCCAAAGGATGTAGTAAGTTCCTTGATTCTTCTCGATCGCACGGCAATTCCTTGCCATCGTCTCGCTGATGATTTTCAGACTTTGCTCAGCCGAAAGATTGTTGTTTGTTTCCATAACATTTTGATTTACATCGTTTCCGTCATTAGCGGTCATGCACATTAGCCCTAACGGCATCACAAATATAAATAAGTTTACAATATAAACCAAATAAAATCGTCAAGCTATCACGAAAATCATATCATCAGCATTATCCGCCCCTCCGCCTTGACGAAAGTGTCCGGATAACGCATTACCACGACATACACCTGCGCCGAGGTCACCGGCTTTCCGTCCTTACGAATATGCAATCTGCGGCTGTTGATGATCTCCGCGATTTGCTCCGTCCGCAGCCCGCCACCCCTCTCGGCAAGCACATAGAGTATAGCTTCTTCGATTTTCATTTCAATAAATCATATTCACCAGAGTTCTTCCGCCTCTCCGTAATAGTCATAGACATCTTGATAGTCAAGGTCAAGCTGCTCCAGAATCTCTTCCGAGGAAAGGCCGGTGACGATCTTCTTCCCGTCCGAGTTCAGCACCACACCGTTCCCTCGCCTGTCATCCTCAATCAACGACCTTCCCCTCAGCCCGACCGGATGGTTCAGCACCGTGTCCACCGGCCGGATGGCATAATCATAGTAGCGGACCGGCCTATTCTTCATCGCCTCCACCTCCCTCAGGCGCCTATTCTCTCCAATCATCGCCACCACCGCCAACGCCACAGGCAAAAGCAGCAGCGCCGCCACAACCAGCTTCTCTTTCAATGAATATGTCTCCTCAGGGTCGTTGAACATCATTACTTCAACAAGAGTCTTTTTACTACAAGAATATCCCTCTGTCTATTCCGGATAATCTTCTTTAGAATCATAGTTAAAAGATGAATACGATATTTCTATCAGCTTAATTCCATATTGTGGAAGAATATCCCTACGACGTTGATCATAGATTCGTCTTTGCTCACCTCTTCCGACCCCTGATACTGTAGACCTCCTATCAAAGAACGCAACACTCTCTGTATGTTGCTTTTCCCTGTACTCAACTACAATATTCTTATTCGGATAATAAGCATCAACAGGTAGTTTTTTACCGGACGGACAAGACTCACTTGGATCTCCACGTAAGAAATCAAAGGTATGTTGCCTTAAGGCAAGTTCTCCCAACACTTCATCACACAAGTCAATCACATAGGACTCATCAGAATCGCTTCTCTTGTTTTTAATGCCAAGGGCAGCGTTCACCTCAGCAAAATGTTTTTCTAAATCAAATTTATCCATAACAATATATAATTAACAAATTACTTATTCCGCCCCGGAGCCGCCGTCCAGATGTCGTACATCCAGTCTTTGAGGGACTGGGGAGCGAGGATCTCGACGGAGGAGCTTCGGGAGAGGAGGGCCATCACAAAATCGTTGGTGATTTTCAGGCGGAGGGTCACTTCCACATATTCTTTTATGCCGCTGAGCTTGTTCACTATCGCACTTAATCGCCTGATCTGATTCAACATATTCGGAAGCGTTTCCTGCAAATATAGCGAACCAAGGCGACGAAATCTGCCGTTCCTGAAAGAAATGTAAGGATATTACAAAGCCTCCATCCATTCCTCCGCCTCTATGGTCTGGAGGCAAAGGAGAGCACCATTTCGTAAAGCGGTGCGGCACAACCTTCTTATTCTCAATCAATTGTAAAACACTGACCTCTAATTTTGACCGCCAGCATTTTGCAACACACACTAAATAAGGTAATTATGTGTCAGCCAAACATTTGAAAAGGGGGTGACTAAGATTTCGGTCACCCCCTACAATTGTTCTCGGACACAATATCCAAGAAAACCATTACTCTCCTTCAGGCTCCATTGTGAATATAGCCCTGATTCTGGCCATGTCGAACTTCTCGGAGCGATCGTAGCAATAGACACCGTTCTGCTCCTGCTCGACATCGGTCAGCTGGGTATAGCAGAAACCGCAGATGCTCTTGGACATGGAGACGACAGCCTTGACCTGAGCCTCCAGCCTCTTGTAGAAGTCCTCCATCGAGACAACGCTCTTGCCGTAGCCCCAAGACTGGGTCGTTGAGTTAACGGTCGTGGCATCCTGCCCCTTGACCCATTTGATGCCGCCGAACTCATCAAGGATGTACGGAATCGAGCCGTCATATTCATAGAAAGTGTAAGGCTCGCCACCGTAGCGGGCAGGGTCGTTGAAACCGATGTTGTTGATCCGGCCCTTGTAGGTCTGAACAGGTCTGGTGAACAGTTTGCCGTCATTCCAGATTATCTCTTTCAGCTTCTCAGGATCCTGCTCATAGTGATGCTCAGTCCAGATGTCTGTCTTGACCTGGATGCCGCCGCTGCAGATGTTGATCGGACGGGTAGGATCCAACTGCTTTGTCAAGGCATAGATGTCCTCGCTGAAACGCGGGTACTGGACATTGTCTGGCCAGAACTCCTCATTCATCGGAGTCCAGGTGATTATGGAAGGATAGTTTCTGTCACGCACGACACATTCGGCCCACTCACTCAAGAAGTTACGGGCGGGCTCAACGCCATTGAGCTCGATGCCCCAGCTCGGGAACTCGGCCCATGTCAGATAGCCAAGCTTGTCGGCCCAATAGTGGAAACGCTCCTCGAACACCTTCTGGTGCAGTCTCGCACCGTTGAATCCGGCGCTCTTGGAAAGTTCGATGTCGTGCTTCAAAGCCTCGTCTGACGGAGCTGTCCACTGGCTCTGAGGATAATAGCCCTGATCAAGCACAAGTCTCTGATAGTAAGGAACATTATTCAGGAATATCTTGTTGCCCTCAATGTGAACCTTCCTCATCCCGACATAGGACTTCACCTCATCAATGACCTTCCCATTCTTATCAAGCACCTGATAGTCAACATCATAAAGGAACGGATTCTCAGGACTCCAGGTTTTGAGTGTCTTGAACGGAATCACGGCCACACTGCTGTTGGTGGCGGAAACCTCCTTCTGAGCCACCGGTTTCTTTGGCGAATCCGGATCAGTTACCGTGATCTTCAGGCTCGCCGCACCTTCTTTGTAGAACGCCGGACGAACAACGAGCTGCTTCTGGTCGATGTCAGTGTTGACCTGCACGTTCTTCAGACCGTTCTCCGCGATGGATTCCATCCACACGGTCTGCCAGATTCCGGTTGTACGGATATATTCACAATCGTGGGAGCCCAACATCAGGGATTGTTTTCCGGCAGGCTGGTTCATGCTCCTAAGGTCGCTCTGGGCGTACACTACAAGGTCATGCGAAGTGCCAGGGGCAGCGAAATCAGTGATGTCAAACGAGAATGATGACGAGCCTCCGAAATGGCGGCCGACAAATTTACCGTCAATGAAAACCTCTGACTGATAATAGACCGCGCCGAAGTTCAGGAATATTCTCTGTCCTTCCCAGGCGGCAGGGACATCCAATGTCCTGTGATACCATATTCCCGTAATGAAATCTGTGTAGCCGACTCCCGAAAGTTCGCTTTCCGGAGAGAATGGCACGAGAATAGTCCCGTCGAAACCTTTGCTTTCCGAATATCCCTTCTCAAGCCCGACGTGATTCAAATCGAACCTGTAGGTCCATTCACCGTTCAGGTTGACCCAGTTCTGTCTCTCAAACTGCGGTCTCGGATATTCCGGTCTCGGAATATTCTCTCCCGCCGCAAGGTTGACGGCCGCTCCGAAAACAAGCAGGGCGGCAATGATGTTTTTTTTCATTGTTTCTTTCATTAATATAAATTAAACACTTTCCTACTATATAATATTTATCGTAATATTTTCAAAATCCACGGCAATATATTTTCGCTTATTTTTGCCACCTATAAACTGACTGGCGTGCGCCCGGCCGAAAGCAACAATTTTCTTGCCTTACTGACATCGAATGGCACCTGCTTCAGCGTAAAATCTGGAGTGTTGTATGAATACGGAAGCTCAAGATAGTATGTTCGCGGATTTCTCTGTGGAAGAAGGAAAGCTTTATCGAACAGTTTCGTTTCAGGATTGAAGTGAGAGATGTACAGCCTGGTGTACAGACCGTCGTCCCTGCGGCTGCTTACCACCGCCCAACGCGAATTTGCGCTCCAATTATGGAAACTTTCAGTGTTTCCGCTGTTTATCCCACCGGCGGGATAATATTCACCGGTCTTCAGGTCATAAATCCAAAGATCCGCCTCCGGATGATCTATCAGAAAAGTTCCATAGTCCGCCACAGTGACAAGCAGGTAATTTCCGTCATAGGATGGTTTTACCGACACATGTGAGCGGTTTGTGCGGGAAGCGGAGACCAATGTGTCAACATGGTCTCCGAACAGCCCTGTCTCTGGATCAAAAGCCAGAGAGCATAGACTGTATTTCATTCTCATGGCGTCTCTCGGCAATTCTCCGGCATCAGCCACACTGAAAAACAACGTCTTGCCGTCAGCCGAAAAAGCCGGCATCGTCTCAAATTTGTCCTTGATGTTGGTTAGCGCCGGTCTAAGGATCTTATGGGTCTCTGGACAATAGACGATCACATCTGAATTCTCGTCATAGACCTCAAGTGTCCTGTCCGCCGACGAGTAGAATGACTGTCTTGTCTTGTTGACAGAATAGGCTATGTACCTGCCGGAAGGATGCCAATACGGGTAAACGAAAAAGCCTCCGGTGCTGTCGGTTGCGGTGTTGAGGCATTCATCCTGATTCTTTATGTGCATCAAGGTGGCTGAATGCTTGCCTCTGACATGAATGCTGAACCAATCCGGATCCGCCCGGTTGGCCGTGTGGCAGTTCACGCATCCGGATTCGATCATCCTTGAGTCAATCAATGTCCGCTGACGGAAATCCGAAAGTCTTCTCTCGTACAGTCCCATATGGCCAAAGGATTGGTAGCCAGGAGGAATCATTCTGTAGGTAAGGCCATAGTCAATCGAATCACGGCTTACATTGATGTCAAATGGGACATATCTGATCCATTTACCATCCACCTTGGCTGAAACTTCATAATGAAGGCTTTCGCCAGCGGAGGCGGCCAGAACCTTGCGCCACTTCCTTATCGGGAAACGGGCTGTCTTCCCTGCCGAAGACAAGACCGTTCTTCCATTCCGGTCGAACACGGAAACCTTCATCCCTGTGAATTCCACTCCATCAGCCATTCCAAAATCCAAAGGTGCGATGTTGATCGGAATCGTGACAGAAGTGTAGTCCGGCCAAATCGGAGGCAACTCGTCCGAGACATAGATGTTCGCGCTGTCACGGCACGACACAATGGCCAACATAGAGACCAATGCCAACAATACATTTCTCATACTTTACTTCCTGCTTGAAAAATAGTACCAATAAGTCTTGCCGAAATTGTCTTTCAGCCACTTCGGCGATCGACTGTCAATCAGTGCCCGTTGATAACAGTCAAAAGCCTCCTTGGTTTCCTGGCCAGCCAACTTCAAGACCGCCGGATCACAGTCCGACTCAAATTTGGACAAAAGGCAAACCGCCTCCTGGACATGAGCCGGAATCCCGTTCTTAAAACGAACACGGCCAAGATCCTCTGCAAGAGAGCGAAGGTCTTTGGCGAGCAGATCGTACGCGATCAAGTACTCGGAAGGGACATCGTAACTTCCTCTGTTCTTCTCAACCAACCGGCGGAGCATCAATCGTTTGTCATCGTCAGAGGAATCGTTGTAGAGGTACCGGGACGTGTCACGGCACTGCATGAGCGCGGAATATTCAACGTCAGAAGCGACAGCCTCCGGATCCTTCAAGAAAGTCTTTGCCCAGTGATGATAGAACAGAGTCTTGTCCAGATTTTTAAGATAGCGCCTGGCCACTTCATGATTGCCATTGATAAGATCGATCTCGGCAAGACGTTTCATGTGACGGGCACTCTGATTGTAATTTGGATACGACTCATATTCCTCAAACGCATAGTGCCTTGCGGTGTTGAGCAAGCCGGAATGGTAAACAGACTCTCCAGCCGTCAAGGCTACGACATAGCCGAGGGCATAGTCTGGGAAAAGAGCCTCGGGGCCTGGCTGAAGAAAACGAAACATCTCCGAAAGAAGCACACCCTTTTTCGCCATGGCAAGATTGACGGCCGAAATCTCAGCCAACGAGACAGGCGGCCGTGATTCGGCCTTATCAAGGATTCCGCACCAGTCTCGGGAGCAACACAACCTGTCATATTCATAGATTCTTTCAAGGTTCGGGTTGCAGTTCCGCACCACGAAGGTCCACCCGCCAGCAAAAACCAGAACCGAAAGGCATCCGAAAATCACCGAGGCCACGATATTTCCATGTATGCGGGGAAGCATCGACAGAAATGCGATGACCGCAGTCGAAGCCATTAAGACATAAAAAGTCAATGAATATTCTTCCGGAGTGCTCAGATAATCGATCCCCATGTAGAGTTCCTTTGGTGTGTATTGGACAAACATTGACCAGACCGCGGGAAGCGTTGCCCAAAGCAAGCCTCCGGCAAACGCCATAACCGCCAAATGCGAATCTTTGCTGGCCAGTGCCTTGAAAAGCATGAGCAAAGGAAACAGTAAAGAAACCGGGCCAGCCCCGTAATACAACAAGGCGACCATCGGCAAAATCAACCACTGTCTTCTTTTGACATGATTTGTGTAAACCAAGTAAGTTCCCAGAGTCACAATCAATGCTATGACGCACGTGAACATACTTCCAAGCTCACACATGAAAGCCCATGCTCCAAAAGCGACCACAAAGCTCAATGGGAACAGCGCGTCGTTCTTCCCATTAATGGACACCATAACTTTCCACATCAGAACCTGAAGCAGGCAGAAGGCCAGGCTGACGAGCAAAGCCGCACAGAGCCGGAGATGGAAGAATTGCACGAAGAATTCGGAGACATATTCAGAAATACCGCCAGGATAGCAGAGCGCCGCCGCAAGGTGCGAGCCTGTGTACGGAAAGAACTGTGTCGTTTCCAAAAACCACAAAGTCCCGAAAGCCAAGACACCCCAGAACCAAAAGGACACTGCGAAAAAAAGAGCTGTAAGAATATATTTCCCTTTACCTGTCAGCATACTCATCATTTATTTTTCAACGCCATCATTGCGCCTCGCCGAAAAACGGTACAGACAATGATGGTGATAGACCTGACCCGGGCGAAGATACGGATCCGGGAATGACGCTTTGTTCGGAGCGTCCGGATAATTCTGCGTCTCGAATGTGAGTGAGCCGTATCTCACCAATGGCCCGCCATATTTACCAATCTCGTTTCCCGAGAAATACTGGCCGCTATAGACTTGAAGACCAGGTTGGTCAGAAAAGACTTCCAGGAATATTCCGCTTTCCGTATCATAAGCGGTAGCGACAGACCTCATTCCAATGCCATTGATGCAATAATTATGGTCAAAGCCATAGTTCCCGCGACGGATCTGCTCATCTCCACTCGTGATAGCATCCCTGACAGGATGAGGCCTACGATAGTCGAATGCTGTACCATCAACCGGAATAGGAGTCTCTATGACATCCAGGCCATCTGTTCCAATAAAGGAATCGCCATTGACGCTTATTACATATTCCTCGCAAGTACCGTTGCCCTCCCCTGAAAGATTGAAGTACGGATGATTGGAGATGTTCACTGGACGAGTCGCATCCGTGGTGGCGGAATAGCTGATGTCCCAACCCTCATCAGAGGTCAAAGTGTAGGTCATCGTTATGTCAAGATTCCCAGGAAAGCCCTCCTGACCATCCGCATGGAGATAATGAAGTGTGGCAGAGCTGTCTGTGACCGACATCACATCCCAGACGACAGAATCAAGCCCTTTGAATCCCCCATGCAGAGTCCCGATGCCCCCATGGTTGGCCGACAGATGGTAGGTCTGCCCGTCAACCGTGAACGCGGCGTTACAGATTCTGTTGGCGACAGGGCCGACCACAGCTCCCAGAAAGCGATCACCGGTGTAGTGCACATATTCATCCAGTGTCTTGTGTCCTAGCACTACATCCCTGTACTTTCCGTTTCTGTCCGGAACAAACAATGACACTACCCTGCCTCCGTAGTTAGTAAACTGCATCGCGAGCCTGCCATTGGCGATTGTGTACAAGCCGACTTCACGGCCATCCACCTCCCCGTCAAACCCGGCAGGATCGACAAGGGATGGCCTTTCGGCACAAGAGGCCAAAACCAGGGCCGCCGAAAGCAGCCCTGTCAAGGTTTTTCTCATCATTTGGATTTTCTTAATGATTACTTCATTTTGATCTCTTTGACCAGTTTCTCAAGCTCGTCCAGGCTCTTTGCCTTCGATGCCGAGTCTTCGTCTCCGAATTTAGCATAGTTGTCATTGAGTTCCTGTCTCATCTCCGAGATGACATCCTCGATCGTCACTGACTTGGCTGGAGCCGGAACCTCAAGGTTTTCAGGATAGAGTGTCGCCAACCTGAACTCTTCCATGGCTCTCTTGTAAGCTTTCTTGTCAAGAAGTGATTTGCCTTTCAAGATATGAGACATCACGTAAATGTCGTGAATCTCTCCACCGCCTTCCCACAAATGGAAATGTCTGGAATCCATGATTTTGATTGCCTTGTTCCAGTTTCCAGTCTCATTATAGACCTTAAGAAGACGAATCACCGCGTCATCGTATTTCATGACAGTCTTCAGACCCGCCTCAAGACGTTTCTGACGCTGGATGGCCGGGACTCCGGCTTTCTCGCAGATCTTGTCTGATTCCGCGAACAGCAAAGGATCGCCAGGATTGTTTTTGATAGCCTTGTCATAGTATTCCAAAGCCTTCGAGTAGTCACCCTTCTGGCCCTCCCCAAAACCTACATTCCTGCAGGCAAGCGCTGACGAAGGATCCAGATCGGCGGCCTTGCGCCACTGTTCGAGGCCATGATCTTTCTGGCCGATATAGTAGAGAAGATTACCATACAAGTAGCGGATGACCGCATTCTCCGGGCAGATCTCGGCAAGACGGCCGAACATCCCGACCTCTTCAATCCTGAGAGGATGATTCCCGACAGAAGACAGACCCGAAGCAATGCCAATCTCTGACTTGGCGGCATCTTCGTCCTTAAGCAGATAAGCACGGTAGAGACGCACAAGCTGACTGTCTGAAAATGGATTTCCAATCTTAACAGCCTCATCAATGACAGCCAGGGCATCCTCGTCAGCTCCGACCGCCATATAGTTGCAGACAACCTCCAGAAGTTCCTGTATCGCGATCATGCCTTCGCTTCTTCGCGGTCTTGTCGAGGCAAGGAAAGACATGGATCCCTTGTCCAGCATACTCTTCTCGAACTCGCTCCAATAGTCAAGAGGATCAATTGACTTTATCACATTGAAAACCTTTTGCGCATCATCTTTCCTGCCTAGTTTTCTAAGAATATACATCTTCACGGTCAAAGCCTGCAAGTCATGCGCCCCTGTAAGCAATGACTCGTCAACCAGATGAAGGGCTTCGGAATATTTTGCCTCGCGCGCGGCGGCCACCGACAGTTGGTAATATGCCGGATGCTTGAACGCCGGAGTGTAAGTGGCGGCCCAAAGATTCTCTTCCGCCTCTGCCTTACGGCCAGTCATCGCATAGACATAGCCCAGATAATAGTCCGCCTCTGTGTTGAAGGCTCGTGTGTAGTCATGCTCCAACCTGGATTTGGCTCTTAGCAAATGCTCCTCGGCTTTACTCCATTCGGCCTGCCTGATGTAATGCTTGCCAACCTCAATGTTAACTCTGGCGTCATCGGGATCCCGCTTGAGAGCCTCATTGTAGAAATCCATGTAATCAAGTCTGGCGTTGTTGAACTGATCCACACGCAAGCCGGCAAGGTAAAGTTCCTCGACCGTCTTGTACTCGGAAACAGGTTTTGTACCGTCAATCACTTTCGGCAGTTCTTCGCCAGACTTTCCAAGTCCTTTGTCCGCATAGTTTACCGGACGGTAATCTACCATAAGGTTGCCCTCCGCATCAGTGAGAGCGGTGTACAGATCTTCCCTTTTCACATCAGAAGGAACAATGACGGTCTCAAGAAAGTACTTGTCGGGATTGATGTCGATTCTCTTGTCCAACAAGATCTTGTCTCCGGCGGCGAGTATGACCCTCGCGTTCCTCATCTCAATGGAGGCATTATAGCCCAGAAGCCATTTGCCATCCTCAAGGTTCTTCAAGTTGACTGCCGCAAACTCCGTGGCATTCTTTATTCCCTGAATTCCTTTAACAGGGAACCATGTCTGTTTGAACTCACGTATCTCACCTGGAGCAAGCCAGCTATAGTCAGGCTGATTGTCCGAATAGCCCCCCACCATAAGCTCAAGATAGTGACCGTCCTTGTCAGACAGGATCTTGTTCCACAGCATTCCTGCCGGGTTGTTCCCCCAGAGGAAGAATTTCTTGCCGGGGACCTGGAAACGGTTGGCGACATGGACCGTTCCGGCATCCTTACCATAGTCGTAGCCCCCGACAAAACCCATTCGGCTGCCCCAGGCAAAGATTGACCTTGAGTTCTGATCAAAGTTCTTCCACCAGGAGAGATCCACGGTCTTGTCATTGTTCCTGACAACAGGACCGTTCGGCCAGTCAGTGAAATAAACCTTGCTGTGGTCTGTACCGAATTTCACATCCGGAGGGAAAACGACCTGATACTGTTCGTCACAATGTACCGACACATTAGCCCAGTAAAGCATAGACTGCACCATTGGTGTAGGATTGATGACTTTAACCGAAGCCTCCACCCTTGAGCTGTTCGGGTAAACAGTTATCCCGACAGACCATTTCAGTCTGTGGCGAAGTTCACTTTCTCCGACCCAGACAGTCCGGCTGCCGTCAGGATGCTCTTCAGTCGTCCAGTCCACGAGCATATAGCTACTGGCCCTGTGATGGTCCGGGATGTCCCACTCGACCCCTCCGGACAGCCATGCTCCCAGCATACCGATCAGAGCCGGCTTTATGCCTGTCTGCGTATAGAAGAAATGATAATTGTTGGTCAGATCCTCGGCCTGGAAAATTCTGCCACCAATCTGAGGCAATATTCCTATCTCAATGTACTTGTTGCCCAGTTTGACGATCTGATAGTCCTTGTCCTCAACGACATCCGTCATCACATCGTAAAGAGAGTACGGGTAGATGTAGCCTTCCGCTCCCTGATAAACCCTACCGGTGAAGAAGATAGGGTCAATCTCAGGGGCTCCGACCTGATAGGTCGGAATAGTCTCATTGACAACTTTCATGTCCACGTTCTGCGCCTGCACGGACAAGGCGAGAAACAACGAGGATGCGACAGCTGCTGCTTTTCTCATTTTATCCTGCTATTTGATATAAAAAGCGGAAGCATCATCTGCGGCATATTTGTTTTCCGGCAGAATGAAATTCGTGATTTGGCCTTTGCCTCCCTTTTCCGCTTTAAGGAGTGTCAGTACCTGACAGTCTTTGTGGAAGCCAACCTGCAGGCCAGTGATCATGGACTCCAGCGTACCTTCACACTCAATGGCGGTCTGAAAAGGAACTTTACCGCTGTACCACCAGCAGAAACAGTCTGTAAGATTCACGTGAAGCCCCTTGCCAATCTTGAACCCGGTGGCAAACTGGTCACTGTAACAATAATTCAGGAAATTGTTCTCCCATGCGATCACAAAACCACAGCTGCTGTCATAAACCTGATCCTTTCCGAATATGTAAAGAGGATGGATGTTACGAAGACTGTTGCCTCCTGTTTTCAAGTGAACGCCGATGTGGACATCAGCAATACGCATGTTCGTGAACGTGTTGTCATGACCTTCGACAAGCAATCCTATAGAATTGACCTTTCCATTGCCGGTGATGTTCACATCGCTGACATCTGCATCGGACGAACCATTGTTAGCTCCGTATTTGATGTGGACTCCCACTCTCACGTGTTTGATGGACACGTTCTCAATCTTCGTTTCCCTTCCTCCATCGATTGATATGCCGTCAGCGACACCGGAGCCATCAATTATGCCTCCATATATGCCATAATTACTGCCATTGACGTTGATGTTGTTCGCTTTCTCAATAGCCCCCAGGCGCACAATTGCCTCACCCTCGACCCAAGACTCTGTCGCCTTGAGCACAGCATAATTGCCCAAAACCAAAGAAACACTCTTTGTCGGCTCGGCAGGTGTGTCTATTGGACGGGAGACCATGTACACTCCGTCAGGGAAAAATATAGTCTTGTTCGGATTGTCAACAATAAGCCTCTGAATGGCTTCCGCAGCATCAGTCCTGCCATCGCAAGGAACTCCGTGCTCTGTGGCCACAACAAACTGACCTGAAACATACGAATCAGTCTCCGCGCTTCCTTTGCATGCCTGAACCGTACCACTTGTGAATATAGACAAAGCCGCGATGGCGGTGGTCAAAACAGATTTTTTCATAATGATGTTCGTTAATTTTATATACCTCATTCAGTCTCATGAACAAAAAAAACAGGATGAGCGAGAATGGTGTCTCCATCCCCGCTCCTCCATCATAAACCTGTCATTAGTCAGAATATCCTGGATTCTGTTTGATTATGTCATGCGATTCATTTATCACCCGCGCCGGGATCGGCATAAGTTTATTCATGTCGCTCGCGCTGGCGTTCCTCTTACGGGCTGTCTCTACAAAATCCCCCCAACGAAGAAGGTCATCACGACGCCATCCCTCAAGATAGAATTCACGGAAACGCTCCTGCTTGAAATACTTCATGAACGCGTCCACACTCTTGGTGGCCTCATCAGGGACCTCGGTTCCGGCACGCCCTGCGACCTGTTTTACAAGATCGAGGGCTTTCTTGGTCACAGCGTTGTTGATCTTGACATCGCACTCTGCCAACATCATCAGCACATCAGCATAACGGAACACAACAGAATGGATGTTCCCGGAATAAGCCCTATCCTGTGAGTAGAAATACTTGCATGACAGACATCCGAACTGAAGGACGGATGAGCCAGGATTCTCTCTTGTGTAGGTGATGTAGTTACCGTCTTTGTCCTTGTCAAGAGACAGGAATCTGTCAGAGAGACCGCCACGGCGGATGTCATTCTCCTTAAACGCATCGTACAGATCCCATGTCGGACGGGTGCCTCCCCAATAATGAGTGGTCACAAATTCACCGGTGCCGCCGGTATGCGTCTTGTTCACATTCAGCATAGCCTGACAGTTACCAGGTGTTGTGTAGAAATAGAACTCATTGTCAGCCTTGGTCCCGGAAGGTATACAATAGATGTTCTCGGCATCCTGCTCTCCTTCCTCAGAGAATGGGAGAAAATAATCATCGGCCAGATGATAACATCCCATCTTGACAATCTCTTCAAGATAACCTTTTGCGGCAGAATAATCCCCTTTGCGCATGGCAAGCTTGGCAAGGAACATATAAGCCGTGGCCTTGTTGAGACGTCCCCAGTCCGGGGTATTGTTGGTCATGTCGTAAAGGTAAGGAATAGCCTCCGTGAAATCCTTTACCATCCACCCATAGTACTCTTCCTCAGACGGTCTCTCCTGATAGGTGATGTTGTCAAGTTCCTTAGGGTCAAGTGTCACATGAAATGTTCCGAAAAGATCGTGAAACACGTACATTGTCATGCCACGAAGAGCCTTGGCCTCGGCGACCATCTGGTTCTTCTTTGCCTCGGTGATTCCCGGAGTGTTCTCGATCGCATATATGATCTGAGTCAGACGGGAAGCATTCTTGATTATCTGGAAAGTCTGCATCCAGTCTTCGGAATTAAGTCCCCATTTGAAGTCAGCGATGTCGTTACCCGGGGAAGAATAGCGGCACTCGTCAGTAGTATAGAGATTAAAACCAAAGTAACCGATCGTGCCGATTGACCAGTATGGCCATCCCCAACCTGTGTTGGCGGTGGAAGACATATTGACGGATCCCGAGTTTGTCTTGAGATATCCATACATTCCGTCGAGAAGACTCTGTGCGTCAGCCTCCGTCTTAGGATAGTTGACCTCTGTCATCTCGGAATACACCACAGCGTCCAAATCGCAGGATGATAATCCCACGGCCACAGCCGCGGCGGAAAGGAATCCTATGATAATCTTTTTCATTTTCTGGAATATTATTTTGTTTTAAAAAGAAACATTCACACCGAACACTCCGATGATCGGAATAGGAATAGGAGACGAGTTCTGTTCCATCTCAGGATCAAGTCCTTCATAATTTGTGAACAGGACAGAATTCTGCAGATCAAGATAGACCGAGGCCGAATTGATTTTGGCTCCGCTAAGGATCTTCTCCGGGAGATTATAAGTCACCCTGATGTTCTTCAGTCGAAGGAAGTGAGTGTTCTTGAGTGTGTAATCGTTGTCCCCGGAAGTGTTGGCATTCGCGGTGTCGTCAGAAGCCACACCGGTAAGGAATCCGTCAGGATTATAGGTTGACCATCTGTCATAGACGTTGGTTGTGGTGTTAAGACCCTTATCAGTAGGACAGTATGAGTATCCCCAAGAATATTTTCTCTTCTGGAACAGGCGGCCATAGCCATCGATGTCGAGAGTCCAGTTCTTATAACGGAAGCTTGTTCCGATACCGAACACGGCAAAAGGCGCTGAAGTGCCAAGATAAACGATGTCATCGGCATCCATCTTTCCGTCTCCGTTCTGATCAACATACTTAAGGTTTCCCACCATAGCCTTAGGTTGGAGAACCTGCCCGTTTGACGTCCAGTTCTTGATTTCCTCCGGATCCTTGAATATTCCTGCTGTCTTCCAGCCGAAAAGCGCGTTAAGATCATCCGTCTCACTCTGCCAAGGGTACAAGGCGACATCAGGATTTCTCTCCACCCACCTTGACTTGTTATGGCTGATGTTGAAGTAGCCGGACCAGTCAATGTCACGGGTCTCGATCATCTTTCCGCGTATGGCAAGTTCAATACCGGAAGATCTTGTGGCGCCTATGTTCTTTGCCTGCTGGTTCATCACATCATTGATTGGAAGAAGCGAGAAATCAAGCAGATCCTTGGCCTGGCGGATGTACCAGTCAACGCTACCGGAAAGCCGGCCTCCAAGAAGGGTGTAATCCACACCGGCATTGAATGTCAAGTCGGTCTCCCATTTAAGGTCCTTGTTACCCTTTTGAAGTTGGTAGATACCATTGGTAAGTTTGCCGCCGAAATAATAGAAGCCACCACTATTTGCCGAACCATAGGTTGTAAGAGTATAGTAATTGGAAGTGAGGATAGACTCGTTACCTGAGGTACCGACTCCGGCACGAAGTTTAAGGAAGTCCACCCAATTCACATTCTTCAAGAAGTTCTCATTCGAGATGTTCCATGCCGCCGAGATTCCAGGGAAGGTACCCCATTTGTGGTTGGTGGCGAACACGGACGAACCGTCACGACGAAGAGTGAGTCCAAGGACATATTTGTCGTCGAATGAATAGTTCGCGCGGGCGAAGAAGGAAAGTTTCTTGAAACCGAACTTCCTTGATTTGTAAATGACATCGTCAGTGTCAGAAGACAATTGCAAAGCATAGTTTCCCAGTGCGTCCGTAGGGATGTTGAACACAGTGAAGCCGTAACTCGTTCCCTCGACAGTATAGTAGCCTGTACCTGCGACAACATTGAGGGTGTGCTTGCCGAACTTCTTGTCAAATGTCAAATATTCCTCAGAGGAGATATTCTTGTTGTAGCCGTTGGAGAATCCACCATAGTTGTCTTGAATCTGCTGGGCAAGCTTGGCCTCGGTCGGAGCGAACAACTCCCTCCTGTCAGCGGTCTGGTCATATCCGAACTGTGCCGTCAGCTTAAGCCATGAAGTAACCTGAGCCTCAAGTTTCGGAGTAAACATAAGCCTGTTTGTGACAGACCAATCCTTGATAAGAAGATAGGCAAGTGGGTTGTTGGAGTTGCCATAGACAGGAGCGTTAAGTTTGCCGTTCTCATCCTTAAGGCTGAGGTAAGGAGCGAAATAGATCGCCGAGTTGGACAAATTCGCCTCATTGGCATTCTCACGCCAATGTCCACCAGAAGGGTTGTTGGCCTTGTTCTGGGTGTACATAGCGTTCACATTCAATTTCAGCCACTTGGTGATATTTGCGTCAAAATTAACACGACCGCTGATTCTGTTCAAATCCGAACCTTTCAGGACAGAGGTGTTGTCGTAGTAGTTGAATGATGAATATACACGGAATTTCTCTGTACCTCCGGAAATTGACACATTGTGGTCGTGAATGATACCAGTCCTGAAGATGTCGTCAAGATGATGATAAGTCTTCGTGTTCTGCGCGATCTCCTCAGGGGTGTAGTTCACCGGCCAACCGGAAGATGGCGCGGCTGTCTCACCGTAAGGGAAATACTTGTTCTGATAAAGCCAGTTCTCCTTAAGTTTAAGGTTCTGCTGTTCCATCATGGCCTGGGAATCAAGAGGTTCGTAGTATTTACCCGACTTCTGCACAGAGACAGAACCTGAATACGTTACCCTTGGCTTTCCCGCCTGACCGTTCTTCGTAGTGATGAGTATGACTCCGTTCGCGGCGGCAGATCCATAAATAGCAGCGGCAGAAGCATCCTTAAGGACATCAATGGAAGCGATATCGTTAGGATTCAGAGTAGCGAGCGGGCTACGGTTGGCGTTGTTTCTTCCGGCATAGTCGGTCAGTCTGGAAGGTCCTCCTTTCTCCGCATTGTTGGAATTTGAGTTGATGACTATTCCGTCAATGACATAAAGAGGAGAGTTGGATCCGTTAGGTGAAAGCTCACCACGAATGTTGGCGGAGACCGCGGAACCTGGCTGAGCCGAGGACATATTCAGTGTAAGACCTGCGACCTTTCCCTGAAGGGACGCGTCGATGCTGACAGCATTAGGGGCTTTGATGTCCTTCTCCTTCACAGAGGAGATCGCACCCGTCACGGACTCTTTGAGCTGGCTACCGTAACCAACCACAACAGCGTCTGCCAGAAGTTCAGAATCCTCCTTCAGCGTCACATTGATCACTGTGTTCGACCCAACAGGCTGCTCAACCTTGACGTAGCCAATTGAAGAATAGACAAGCACAGCTTTTGGCCCTGACACTGTGATGCTGTACTTACCGTCAGCGTCAGTTGAGGCTCCGGTGTTAGTTCCTTGCTCCATGACAAAGGCACCTATTACCGGTCCATTGGCGTCCACGACCTTGCCTGTCACAGTTTTAGACTGTGCGAATGCTGTCGTACTTCCTAAAACCAACAGACCAACAGTCACCATGATCAGTGAGACTGTTCTCAATAGTTTTGATTTTAACATTTTGACATTAATTGTTGTTAAACTATTTGTTTAGTTTAACAACGCCACCAGGCCACCCGCGACACACGGCAATGACGATTATTCCTGAAAAACCACTAAATTTGCCGTGAAAATGAAAATTGGGGATATTCATAAGAAAATGTTTGTGCCGGAGCCACCGGAAGGTTGTGACCTCTCGCAAGAGCACATCCTGCTGCACTGCTGCTGCGCTCCCTGCTCGACCGCCATCATCGAGTGGATGGTGGGTGAAGGTCTGCGTCCAGGAATATTCTTCAGCAACTCCAACATCGTCCCTTTCCATGAATATTCCATACGTCGTGACGAATTGTGCCGCTACGCCGCCGCTCATGGTTTGGAGACGATTGATGATGAATATGATCACGCCGCATGGCTGGCCTTTGTCCGTCAGCTGGAGACAATCCCGGTCGCTGAGTCTGTCGAAGCGACCAATTCCGGTGGCGCGGCGTCTCATCGGCAGGCTCAGGGACCGGTCATCCGCATCGCCGATATGCCCGAGCGCGGTCCTCGCTGCCTTGAATGCTTCAAGTTCCGCCTTCTGAGGGCGGCACGCTATGCCGTGGCGAACGGCTACACTCTCCTGACCACAACCCTGGCCTCTTCCCGTTGGAAGAACCTGGAGCAGGTCGATACGGCCGGCCGTTGGGCCTGCGATGTTGTCAACGGTGCTTGTGATAATGAATCCGTTACCGATTTGGATTCTGAGGTAGGTCCGGAGTCCCTTTTGTCCGGACGTAATAAAGTCTTGTGGTGGAATCAGAACTGGCGTCGTGGCGGTCTTCAGGAACGCCGAAACGCTTTGATAAAGGAATGGGACATGTATAACCAGACCTTCTGCGGATGCGAATTCTCTCTTAAACATTAAAACCTTTTTCATTATATATTTTAAGAAAAAACTATTGCTCTTCTTCAAAAGATTTATACCTTTACAGCGTTTTTGGAATTTGCCACATGGAGAATTCCTCGTTCACAAGGATTATTTATATGTGGTTTGTGATTGTCACTGTTGACTCTTACACTGCGGGGAAAAATAATTAGCTAGTACTATAATAACTATACTAAACAAATAGTTTAACAACAATATTTCGTACCCTTGCAGGGATAATCACTTTCTAAAGATTTTGCCCGAAGAACTTTCAACGCTGACTTTTGTAAGGTTAAACTGCACATAGTAGGTCATTTTGGCGGAAAATAATATAAATGTCGCGCCAAACTTTAATTTTTTTCTTAACTTTGGCGATACAATCCACAGAACTAGAGGCTTTCCGGCGCGAGTCAAGGACAAGAAAGGCTGTCCATCTTGTGATGATTTCCCCTTACGGTGTACTAAGGAATATGTATTCCGGAGCTGTCACGAATCAAGTGACCTTAGACGCACTTTTTGAGTGAGTAGGAGCAGTTCCACATTTGTGGATTTGTTAGAATTTGATTTTGCAGGGAGAACTTTTAATGCTAACTTTAGCGAGACGAAAACAGAAAGGCTAAGGAGCTATGATCGAAAGGGACGAGAGATTCACATTGGCGGAGAGATATGTGGAAGAGACGGGGGTCTCCGTGTTCCTGACCGGCAAGGCCGGAACGGGAAAGACAACGTTCCTTAAGGAAATCGTGCGGCAGACATCCAAACGGTTCGCCGTCGTGGCCCCGACCGGAGTGGCGGCCATCAATGCCGGCGGAGTGACCATACATTCGTTCTTCCAGCTGCCGCTTTGTCCGTATCTACCTGACGTAAAAGAGCTTGTTACCGAATATCAGATGCCGGAGCGGATGCGTTCCCTGCGCAAGGAAAGGGTGAAGATCCTGCGGACTCTTGACCTTCTGATCATCGATGAGATCTCGATGGTGAGGGCCGACATTCTGGACGCGATCGATGACATCTTGAAGCGCTATCGGCGCAACGACCGGCCGTTCGGAGGGGTGCAACTGTTGATGATCGGGGATATTCAGCAGCTTCCGCCGGTCGTACGGGAGTCGGAGAGGCCGTTTATGGAGCAGGTATATTCATCGCCTTTCTTCTTCAATTCCAAGGTGTTGCAGCGGCTGCCGTACGTAACGATCCAGCTGGAGAAGGTCCACAGGCAGAGCGACAGGATATTCCTTGACATTTTGAATGAGGTGAGGTCGGGAAGGCCGAGTGAATGGGCTCTGAGCGAGCTGAACAAGAGGTTGGACCCTGGTTTCGTTCCGCCTGAGAATGAGCGATGGATCCGTCTCACGACCCATAACGCGCAGGCGGATTCGGTCAACGAGGCGAAAATGAACGCCTTGAAGACCGACGAGGCGACTTTCGAGGCACAAGTCGAAGGAATATTTCCGGAAAACGCCTATCCTGCTGAGACTCAGCTTCGTCTGAGGGTCGGGGCGCAGGTGATGTTCATGCGCAACGACACTTCCGGCGAGGCGCGCTACTACAACGGAAAGATCGCGACTGTCGAGAAGGTCAAGCCGCAACTGATCGTAAAGGACGAAAGCGGTGACAGAATCGAAGTCACGACCGAGAAATGGGAGAACATCCGCTATGGACTGAATGAGGAAACCGGTGAGATTGAGGGAATTGTGGACGGCACTTTCGAGCAGGTTCCTCTGCGTCCGGCCTGGGCGGTGACGGTCCATAAGAGCCAGGGACTGACGTTCGACCATGTCATCATCGACGCTGGAGCGGCGTTCTCGTTCGGCCAGGTCTATGTGGCCCTTTCCCGCTGTCGCACCCTCGAAGGTATCGTCCTGACTACCCCGATCACCCGGCGCTGCACGTTCACCAGCGAGGAGGTCACGGCGTTCGAAAGCAGCCGCGAGCCGGCGGATGAGGTGCGCCTGAAGCTGCCGGCGATGTCCAATGAATATTTCACCTCAACCCTTTGCGATGCCTTTGACCTTCAGCGGCTTCGCTACCTCTACAACAGGGTTAACCGAATATATCAGGTCAACCTGTCGAATCTCTATCCGGATCAGGCGTGCAGGTTCAACACGGTCGGTGCTGGAATATCGGAACCGGTTGGTGAGACAGCACCTCAACAGGACTCCGGCAAAGATAACCAAAAGACTTTCGCCGGAATCCGTTCGCTCAGCGACACGGCCCAGAAGTTCCAGAAGCAGATCCGCTACATCGCCGCGTCCATCCACAGCGGCGCGCCGGACGACTTCCCTCTCCTGCGGGAGCGCGTCACCAAGGCTTGTGAATATTTCCGGAAAGAGTTGAAGCCGTTGGCTTTGTTCGCCGCTCCGCTGACGCTCATAGAGATAGACGACAAGGAAATCAAAAAGGCTTTCAAGGCGGCGGCCGAGGAGTTCCTTGGTGAATTGAGATTCCGTCTGACGCTTTTTGAGACTGTCTTGTCGGAAGGATTCAGCACGAAATCGTATCACAAATTAAAGACGGACAACGAGTTGTCGGACGAAAGGTCGTTGAAGGCGTTGGTCAGGTCACTTATTTCTCCGCAAGTGAAGTCTTCTGCATCTGAGACATCGCCTCGGCAGGTTCAGCGACCGGAAGGAACAGCTCGGCAGGTTCAGCGACCGTGTGCGGACGGTGAGCCTGTCGAACCGTCCATCGCAAAACAGACCCAAAAACCAGCCGACGGACAGTCGCAGGAAGAATCAGACACCTACACCGGCAGCACCCATCCGGAACTGGTACAGGCACTGATCGACTGGCGGCGTGAGAAGTACCAGAAAGACAACGTCCCCGCCTACATCATCCTCCACCAGAAAACCCTCCTGGCCATAGCCGACCTCGCCCCCACGACCAAAGAGGAACTCCTCACCGTCAAAGGCTTCGGCAAGTCCAAGTGCGACAGGTACGGCGACGAGATTCTGGATGTCATCCGGCAAGGTCTCAAGAGCAAATGACAGCTAATTCAATAATAATCCTATGCCAAAGATGCGGTCACGGCGAAAGGCAGGAGAAAGACTCTGATGGCGAATAATCGTCACAAGCCAAGATGATGCGTTCAATATTAATCATTTTTTATTAATATTGCGGTCCGGAAGCCGTTGCTTAGTAAGTTTTTTCAGAATCGCTTGACCACAAGGCCGCTTCCGGGACATCAGACAAACGCTATGCAGAAGAGACACACAGACAGGGAACGGTATTTCAGGGAGTTGGCCCAGACTTCCAGGGAATTCTACATCGACTACCTTCAGAATTTCAAGAGCGTCGGAGACGGAACACGGGTGCTGGAGATTGGCTGCGGCGAGGGCGGGAACCTTTTGCCGTTCGCCGAAGCGGGATGCTGCGTGACGGGCATCGATCTGGCTGCCAACAAGATAGAAAATGCCAAGGATTATTTCGCAAAAAGGAATATGCCGGGCGAGTTCATCAGCGGAAACTTTCTGAATATGCCCGCTCGGGACGACCGTTTCGACATCGTGCTGATCCACGATGTGATCGAGCACATTGAGCCGGATGACAAACCGGCCTTCTTCTCCGGCATAAAGAAGTTCCTGAAACCCGACGGAATCGTGTTCTTCGGATTCCCGGCCTGGCAGATGCCGTTCGGAGGCCACCAACAGATCTGTCGGAGCGGTGTCTGCTCCAAAGTTCCGTTTATGCATCTCTTGCCGGCCAGCCTTTACAGAGGCTATCTAAGAATATTCAAGGAAGATCCAGCCAAGATTGATGAGCTGCTGAGCATCAAGCGCTCCAAGATGACTCCGGAGAAATTCGAGCGTCTTTGCAGAGAAACCGGTTTCCAGATCATGGAGCGGAAACTATGGCTGATCAGCCCACACTACAAGGCCAAGTTCCATCTTCGCCCGACCCGTCTGCGTCTCGGCCTCGACCACATCCCGTTCCTCCGCAACTTCCTCTCCACGTCCTGTTTCTACATCGTCTCGGCAAGGTGATGCGTTGAAATCAGTCAATGTCCTTGACGACATATTCAGTGGAGCCAAGACCCATTTCCTCAGCACGGTACACGATGCGGATGCCGTGACGCTGGCTGATCCTGTCGAGGAGGGCCTGTGTGTCGTTGTCCTTGTCTTTCGGAAGGTTGAACACCTGATCGAGGCAGAACTTGTCAAGGGCGACCGGATCGAGGGAAGCTGCCATTCCGATGTCCTTTATTGTCGGCTTGTGAGGATCACCGTCGCAGTCACAGTCAATTGAGAGATTATTAAGGACATTGATGTACACAATTCCTTTCTTGGCGGCGAAATAATCATTGACGGCCTGGGCGGCGGCGGCCATCGACTCGATGAACGGAGTGTTGCCCTCCGGGCTTTCGTCCCACTTCTCAGGAAGGTTCTGCCACAGAAGCTGATAGTCCTCAGCCTTGCCAGCCGTGTGGATGTACGCCTTGCCGTTTCGGGAAGCCACACCGATGGAAGCGTTCTTCAAGGCTCCACCGAATCCACCCATCGCGTGTCCTTTGAAGTGCGACAAGTCGATCATAAAATCGTAATTGGCGATGTGAGAGCCGACTATGTCGTACTTGATCCATTTGTCATATTCATTATTGTGCTAAAAAGTTTATCTCAGTCTTGGGCTTGCAGATCCAAACCACAAGATAAACATTTTCTATTAATTGGCGTGTATTTTGTTATAAATCCGGCGCTAAAACGTTATATTTAAGCGTTTGTGAATTTCCTTCAAAAAACTATTGCTTTATAGAAAAACATACCTATCTTTGCAGTGTATTAATAAACTAATACACAAAACAGGTGAGAAATATCCGGTCACAGAGCTTGTCGAAGTGACGGAAGACCAGTAAAGAAGACAAGACAATCTTCAAGAAGTATATGAAAAAGAAAGGTCACTTCGACAAGCTCAGTGGTCAGAGAATAGAAACAACAGCCCATAGGGCAAAAAAGATAACAACCAAATGCTGATTGAATTAAAAGACGTCAACAAGACCTACCAGGGTGCGCAGCCTCTGCACGTGCTGAAGGGCATTGACCTGACCATAGAGAAGGGCGAGTTCGTCTCGATTATGGGAGCGTCGGGATCAGGCAAATCCACGCTTCTGAATATTCTTGGAATATTGGACAACTACGATTCTGGTGAATATCGCATAAATGGCAACCGGATCTGGAATCTCTCCGAAACAAAAGCCGCCGAGTACAGGAACAAGATGATCGGATTCATATTCCAGTCCTACAATCTGATAGGGTTCAAGACGGCGGCGGAGAATGTCGAGCTGCCGCTTTTCTATCAAGGCGTCGGCAGGCAGAAGCGGCACAGGATGGCGATGGAATTTCTGGAAAGACTTGGGCTGAAAGAGTGGGCTGACCACTATCCTAACGAGATGTCCGGAGGTCAGAAGCAGAGGGTGGCGATCGCCCGCGCGTTGATCACAAAACCGGAGATCATCCTTGCAGACGAGCCTACAGGAGCCTTGGACTCAAAGACTTCCGTGGAGATTATGAACCTTCTGCGGGAATTGAACGAGAAGGAAAATATGACCATCATCGTGGTGACCCACGAGAGCGGAGTAGCCAACTTCACCAACCGCATCATCCACATCAAGGACGGTGTCATCGGCAAGATCGAGCAGAACATTCGTCACGACGCCTCTCCGTTCGGCGAGGGCACTATAATGAAGTAAGCCATGAGAGATCTGTTTGAAGAAATCTGGAGCAACATCCGGCGCAACAAGCTTCGCATCGCCCTCACAGGCTTCGCCGTGGCCTGGGGAATATTCATGCTCATCTTTCTGTTGGGAGCGGGCAACGGCTTGATCCACGCCCTTGAGAGCAACAACAGCGACTACATGACCAACACGATGAACGTCTGGGGAGGCTACACTTCCAAGCCGTACAACGGAATGCGGGAAGGCCGAAGGATCGACTTGAACGACAAGGACATAGACATCACCCTCGGTCCGGACTTCGCTGATAATGTGGAAAAGGCCGGAACAATACTCACCCAAGCGAGCCTCACCACAAGCTACGGCAAGGAATACATCGTCAAGCAGGTCAGCGGAGTCAGCCCTGAATATTCAGAAATGAACAAGCTCAGCCTTCTCTATGGCAGGTTCATCAACGAGATCGACATCAAGGAGAGGAGAAGGGTCATCGTGATGGACAGCAACGACGCAAGGGAACTTCTGGGTGTGACGGGAGAAAAGGAGGAAGGTCTTACGGCTCTCCAGAAAGCGGCAGCGGCGGAAGCGTTGGTTGGGAAATATGTCAAGATCAACTCTTCGATGTTTCAGGTCATCGGCATCCTCAGGCCGAACGAGAACGGTTGGTCCAGTCTCTACGCTCCGATCACCACCATCCGGACAATCTACAACAGGGGCAAAGATATTGATGAATATACTTTCTCGTTCCACGGGCTGGACACCGAGGAAGACAACAGGGCGTTCGAGGATCGGCTGCGCGCATCGCTGAACAACAACCACAACGCCGCCCCGGACGACAAGAGGGCTGTGGGAATATGGAATCTCCTGACAATGAGCATGGAGATGAACAAAGGAATGTCAATGATCAGGACAGCGCTCTGGATCATTGGAATCCTGACACTGTTGAGCGGAATCGTTGGGGTCTCCAACATCATGCTGATCTCCGTCAAGGAGCGGACACACGAGTTCGGGATCCGCAAGGCGATCGGCGCGAGCCCGTGGGCCATACTGAAACTGATCATTTCCGAAAGCATCATCATCACCGCGTTCTTCGGCTACGTCGGAATGGTGCTCGGAGTTCTGGCCAACGAGTGGCTCGATCATATTTCCGGAAATATGGTGATGGACTTCGGGCTTTTCCAGCAGACGGTCTTTAAAGATCCTACGGTCGGCCTGAACGTCTGCTTCGGAGCCACAATCCTGCTGGTCATCGCCGGCACCATCGCCGGCCTCGCCCCCGCCCGCAAAGCCGCAAAGGTCCGCCCGATCGAAGCCCTCCGTAGCGAATGATAAAATAAGGAGACAACTGAAAACCAATTGAATATATTCATAAATAATTGTAAGGGAATTATTAAATTTCATAGAATGAAATTTTTCGATATAGACCGATTCAAGGAAATCCTTGACACGCTGACCCGCAACAAGGGACGGAGCCTGCTGACCGGGTTCGGGGTGTTCTGGGGAATATTCATGCTGCTGTTCCTGCTGGGCGGCGGCGACGGGTTCAAGGTGATGCTGAACCAGCAGATGGGAGGGTTTGCTTCCAACTCGGCGATGATCTGGTCCCAGAACACGTCCAAGCCATACAAAGGCTTCAACAAGGGACGTTACTGGGAGATGAACATCAAGGACGTGGAGATTCTCAAGGAAAAGGTTCCTGAAGTGGACATCGTGTCGCCTCAATGCTTCAGTTGGTCCAGAGGCGAGGCAACCTACGAGGACAAGTCATCAAGGTGCAACGTCAAGGGGTTGAAGGCCGACTTCGCTAAAATAGAGACACCGACGATAGTTTACGGACGCTACATCAACGAGATGGACGTGGCGCAGAAACGCAAGGTCTGCGTGATAGGAAAGCAGGTTTACGAAAACCTCTATCCCAAGGGGGTGGACCCGTGCGGAACCAGAATCAAGATCGGCCCGGCATATTACCAGGTCATCGGAGTTGACTACAACGAACACAGTGTCATCAGCTTCGGAGGCAGGCAGACCGAGGCCATCGTGATTCCGATTTCCGTAGTGCAGGCCGTTTACAATATGGGTGACAAAGTACAGGTGATGGCGGTCACGGCTAAAGAAGGGATCGTGATGAGCGACATCATCCCGAAGATCAGAAAAGCCATCGCAAGCAACCACTACATAGACCCGACAGATGAACAGGCAGTCACCGTCCTCAACACCGAGATGTTCTTTATGATGATCGACAGCCTGTTCAAAGGTGTGAACTTCCTGATCTGGCTAATTGGAATCGGGACGTTGCTGGCCGGTGTGATCGGCATCTCGAACATTATGATGGTGACGGTCCGGGAACGTACCACGGAAATCGGAATCCGCCGAGCCATTGGAGCGACTCCGAAGATGATTCTATCGCAGATCATCTGGGAAAGCATCCTGCTGACAGCCGTGGCCGGAATGTTGGGCCTGCTGTTCTCGGTGCTGATCCTGCAAGGGTTGGAGCTGGCCTTCACGACAGACGGCATCCTTCAGGCTCCGTTCCAGATCAGTTTCTGGACAGCTGTCGGAACTCTTCTCGGGTTGACTGTTCTCGGAGTCGTGGCCGGACTCGCCCCGGCGGCCAGGGCTATGAGCATCAAACCGGTGGACGCTATGAGGGATGAATAAGCCGCTTCGGGAACAAGACATATTAAGGATGAGCAAACATATTCAAAGATAGATAGTCAAGAATCAATATTCGGAAATAAAAAGTCAAGCAATATGAAAAAGTATTTCAAGTACATTCTGTTCGCCGCCATCATCGTGGTGTTCGCTGGCACATTCTACTTCCTTTGGAAAAAGTCACGTCCGCAGGAGATCCGCTACGAGGAGCTTTCCGCCGAGATCGCCGACATCAAGAAGACCACCCTCATCACCGGCACCATTGAGCCGCGTGACGAGGTGAACATCAAGCCGCAGATCAGCGGCATCATATCCGAGATCTACAAGGAGGCTGGTGACCAGGTGAAGGAAGGCGAGGTGATCGCCAAGGTCAAGGTCATTCCTGAGATGGGTTCGCTGAGTTCGGCGCAGAGCCGTTTGCGCATCGCCGAATTGAACCTTGAGCAGGCACAGACCAACTTCGGACGTGAAAAGGCTCTCTACGACAAGCAGTTGGTGAGTGCCGAGGAATATGACCAAGTGCGTCAGGCCCTGGATCAGGCAAAGGAGGAAAAAGAGGCAGCTGAGGAGGCTCTGGAGGTTGTCAGGGACGGAGTGTCAAAGCGCAACGCCACGGCCAGCTCGACGCTGATCCGCTCGACCATCACGGGGTTGATCCTCGATGTTCCGGTCAAAGTCGGTAACTCGGTGATCCAGAGCAACACATTCAACGACGGAACAACCATAGCCACGGTGGCCGATATGAACGACCTCATATTCAAGGGCAATCTGGATGAGACAGAGGTCGGCAAGGTCGATGAAGGCACGAGGATGAGAATCACCATCGGAGCGGTGCAGGGCGTGGAAATGGACGCTGTCCTTGAATATATCTCTCCGAAGGCCGTGCAGAACAACGGTGCTAACCAGTTCGAGATCAAGGCCAGGGTAAGCCAGTTGGACAGCGTGAAGATCCGTTCAGGCTACAGCGCGAACGCCGAGATCACTTTGGAGCACGCCGACTCAGTTTTGGCAGTGCCTGAGGCGGCAATCTCATTTGAGAAGGATTCCACGTTCGTCTATCTTGCCGAGGGTGACGGACAGTATAAACGCCAGCCTGTCACCACAGGGCTGAGCGACGGGGTCAAGATAGAGGTGAAGAGCGGACTGGGCAAGGATCAGAAAGTCCGTGGTAATCAGATATTCACAGACAAGAAATAGCGCTATGAAAAGAATATATTCATTGATTATTTTTGGTCTGCTGACGGTGGGGCTTTCCGCGCAGGATGGCAGGCTGTGGACGCTTCAGGACTGCATCGCGCACGCTCTTGAGAACAACATTTCCCTCAAACAGCAGGAGATTCAGGTCAAGCAGCAGGAAATTCAATTGAACACATCCAGGAACAGCAGGTTGCCGGGGGTGAGCGCAAGCGCAAGCGAGAACTTCTCGTTCGGACGAGGATTGACTGCTGACAACACCTATTCAAACACCAACACTACCAGTACGGGAGTCAGCCTCGGAGCTTCAGTGCCAGTGTTCCAAGGACTCAGGATCAACAATTCGATTAAATATGACGAACTGAACCTCAAGGCCGTGACGGCTGATTTTCAGAAGGCTCGCGAAGATGTCAGTGTCGCCGTGGCGCAGGCTTATGTGCAGATTCTCTACAATATGGAGCTTCTGGATGTGGCCAGGAATCAGGTCAGCATCGATTCGCTTCAGGTCGAGAGACTCTCGGCGATGGAGCTGAGCGGCAAGGTCAGCAAGGTTCAGGTGGCTCAGCAGAAAGCAGCGCTGGGACAGAGCCGACTGTCTGAGACTCAGGCCGCCAACAGTTTACGATTGTCGCTGTTGGATCTGAGCCAGTTGTTGGAGTTACCGAATCCTGAAGGATTCTCTATCGTCCGCCCTTCTGTTTCGGTTGACGGGCTGCTTCTGAGCAATCCGGAGGACATCTATGCGCAGGCAGTGGCCTGCAAGCCGTCAATCCAGGCGGAGCAGTTCAGGCTGGATGCCACAGAATATTCCATCAGGAACGCAAAGGGGGCCCGTCTGCCATCTCTTATGGCCAGCGGTGGTCTGGGAACCAATTACTACACGATGAGCAGTCATTCCAGCGATCTGTTCGCAGACCAGATCAAGAACAATTTCAGCCAATATCTTGGTCTTAGCCTGAGCATTCCGATTTTCTCCGGATTCCAGACCAGGAACCAGATCCGTTCCGCCGAGCTTTCGAGGACGAACCAGATGTTGCAGTTGGAAAACAGCAAGAAAAGCCTCTACAAGGAGATCCAGCAGGCGTATTACAACGCTGTGGCGGCTCATGAGAAATTCCGGTCAAGTCTGGACGCTGACGCCAGCGCGAAGGAGTCGTACGAGCTTGTGCTTGCGAAGTACGAGAACGGCAAGGCCAACATCACTGAGTTCAACGAGGCTCGGGACAGTTTCCTGGAATCAGAATCCAATCTGGCCCGTGCCCGCTACGAGTTCCTGTTCTCGGCCAAGTTGCTGGACTTCTACAGGGGACAGAAACTGGCTTTTTAAGCTTTCGTGCGTAAATCATGCTCATCTGCGCACTGGACTTGAACATACCCGGCACTTGTCCGTAAACCACCTTCTGTGCGTAAGGCTGATTCTTTCACGCACAGAATGTATTGTCCTGATTTAGGTTGACTCGTGTTTATAGAATATCACTTATATAAGTTGACTTTGCGTTGTTATACCTGTCAGGGGTTGACTGGAGGCCGTAGGCCGGAAGGAGACCCCTGACAGGTCTTCAAAGGTAAAGAGTTTTCAGGGATTTCCAAGTTATTTCTGGATTTTATTGCCATATGCCTGTAACTTGTCCACATCATATCCCTGTCTCCTGCCGCCCCCGACGCTTCGGACGGGGTCTTCATTCCGATGCTCATATGCGGCCTCCGGTTGTTGTAGAAGTCCACGGCCCGGGCGACCGCCGCCACGACCTCGTTGATGTTCCTGAACCCCTTCCCCTTGAGCAGCTCGTTCTTCATCGTGTTGTTGATGCGTTCCGCCTGGGCGTTGTCCTTCGGATCTCCCGACTCGGTCATGCTGACCCTGATGCCGTGCTTCCGCAGCATCCCCACATACTCGCGGCACGCATATTGGCAGCCACGGTCGGAGTGGTGTATGAGGTTGACCTCATCCTTCCCCTCTATGCGTCTCAACGCCATCCTCAGGGCCTCCATCGGATAGTCCGTGTCAAGCGTGGGCCCGACACTCCAGCCGATGATCTCCTCGGTGTATGCGTCAAGTATCAGCGACAGGTAGCAGAAGTGGCAATGGTAATCGTCCTCCGTTATGACAATGTATGTTATGTCGCTGACCCACAGCCGATCCGCCGAGGTGGGGATATAATCCTTTATGAGGTTGGGGTATGTCGGGAGTCCGTGTGTCGAGTCCGTCGTGCGGGGCTTGCGCATCTTCCGGCGCACCTTTAGCCCCTGCTCGTCGATGATCCGGCAGAAGCGGTCGCGGCCTATCGGACTGTCAAAGCGGAAGTCCCTCTGATACATGTACCACAGCTTCTTCCCGCCGATGCCGGGATCTTCCTTCCTGACCTCCCTGATATATTGGATGGCGAACTCCTCACGCGCGGCCTTGGCATGGACCGCGTCCTCGTCATGCTGATAGTAAGCCTGCTTGCTTACACCAAGCAGCCCGCAGAGCTCAACCACCTGACATTCGGTGGCTGATTCCGCGTGCAGGTCCCTTACCGCTTGGTGCCAGCTTTTTTCTTATCTCAATGTGCCAACGAGCCTCCGCTATGTCTATGATCTTTTCGTTCAGGCGGTTGCGCAGACGCTCCAACCTGAGGCTCTCCTCCAGTTCGGATATCCGCGACTTCAGGGACTCCATCTCTTCCTGCTCCTTTGACTTCTTCGCTTCCATAATTCTTCGCGGGCTTCCTTTCCCGTTCTCCGCCTCAAAGATAGCAATCCAGTGGTACATTTGCCTCACGCTTACCGGGACAAGCTGCAATTTCGCTATCTTCCGCGGGCTAAAACCTGTCTTTTGGTGAATCTCTATCACCTGTTGATAGTACTTCTTTTGAAATTCTGTGTGTGGTGTCATAATGATTGACTCTTTTTGTGAGTCAACCTTTTTCAGGCAAATACAGAAGGTTCTTTAGACAGGGCCGGTGCGTGAGCGGCAAGGTTATGCGCACAAAGACTTTCAAACAAACAGATCCGGTTCCGGAGCGTTCTTGTCGTAGGAAAGGATGGTGGCGTTGCCGGAAAGAATGTCGTACCCGTGTTCGGCAAGGCTTTGCAGCTCGAACTCTCCGGGATAGACCTCAACGGGGGCGATGAACTCCACCCTCTTGCGGATTCCGCTCACGATGTCCCGCCCATAGGCTCCCCCTCCGGTCAGCAGGATTACATCCACTTTCCCACAGACATCAGCGGCCTCCGAAGCGATATACTTGGCGATGTTGAGAACAAAGGCCTCCATCCAGACCTTTGCCCGGACATCACCATCCTCTCCCCTGCGGACAATCTCCTTGAGGTCATTCGTCCCGAAGAACGCCACGGCTCCGCCCTTGCCCATCAGTTTCTTCTTTATCTCCGCTTTGGAATATTCACCGCTGTAGCAGAGGTCAACCAATTGGAAACCAGGACAAGAGCCGACTCTCTCCGGGGTGAACGGTCCGTCTCCTCCGACTCCGTTGTTGGAATCAATCACCTTTCCGTTCCTGTGAAGAGTGACCGTGATCCCGCCACCGATGTGGGCGACAATCGCGGTAATGTCATTCTGAATATGCCCGCGATCTTTCAGATAGCGCCTGACGACAGCCCTTGAGTTGAGCGCATGAAAGAACGGTCTGCGCTGGAATTCCGGCAAACCTCCCACACGGCACTCCGGCAGCATCTCATCAGCCATCGGCGGGTCGGCAATGTACGCCCGGCAGACTCCGAAAGGCATCTCAACTCCTCTGGCAACGTTCTTTTCTGTTATCTCTTTCGCCAGATCGTCAGCGATGATCGCGCTCAGGTTGCAGGCGTGCCTCCCGTACTTGCAGCTCCGCAGCACCTCCCGCATGTCCTCGTTCACTGAATATATTCCCGTGACCACCGGATAGAAGAGTCCGCCACGCGCCATCACGATGTCGATGTCCTGTGCGTGGATCCCCTTGCCGCGCATGAATATTCTTACATCATCCCGCCGCAGCGTGTCCTGCTCCATCACATCCTTGAACCCGGCCAGATCCTCCGCCTTGTGCGCAAGATTCTCCTCAAACGCAAGTTCCCCGTCCACAAAGTACCCGATCTTCGTCGATGTCGATCCCGTGTCGATCGCCAGCAACCGCCCTTTTTGATTTGTCATGTCAGTTTCGTTTTCTTGGCAGGCATCCCTCACATGTCCCACGAACCGCAAACACGCGACAGGAGAACCTTTCCCATTTCAAATTTATCCGACACTTTCAACATCACGAAAAATAAGTGGTTATTCCCAGTCAATTACCGCCAACCCCGGAAATTCGTTGTAAAATCATGAATATGTTGGTGAAATTCCACCAAACAACCGATTCTTTAGCGGTCACGAAACACATCGGTCCCCCCCCCTAAAAGACCTTCGATGTCATGAATTGGAAGATTATCTCAACTCTGCCTCAATGCCTCGATTCGCTCAAGAGACAATCCCGTGGCAATCCCGATCTGCTCAACCGGGATGCCTAACGACAGCAAAGACTTGGCGACTTTCTCTATGCCTTTCTCTATACCTTTCTCTATACCTCTCTCTATACCCTTCTCGACGCCTTCCGCCGTGCCCTGTTCGACACCGGCCTCAAAGCCCTTTCGATAGCCCTGCTGTCTGGCTCCCTCTATGTACGGGCGCATCTCTTTCTCTGTCATCATATCGTTGAAATAGTTGTCAATCTCCTTGTCGTCAAGACCGCTGACACGCATCGCCCGTTCCAACCTCACAAACTCAGCGTCTTTCTCCGACCTCGACTTCGCAAACATAGCGAAATTTCTGAATATCCGGCACCATGCCGCAACCGGACTGTCATATTCATCAGCCTTTCAATCAGCGACTTTCAGGAATATGGCCCCTTGGTTAATGGTAGTTTGGTCATCGGCATTCCGCCTGACGGCACTGTTTCTCTCTGTAGTCTCCATAGTTGAAGTGGTGATGATGAATGTTATTTGGTCACTGGATCCCTTACGGAACCCGCCCGCAATATCGGAATTGTAAACGTAAAAAACGAAAAGAAACACATGCAATTCATAAAAAACAGAAATTTCTTGATGATACCCCCGAAGATACCACTCCATGAGGAATACAATCTACGCTCAGAGCTCCCTGCAAGGCGCTCAACCCGACAACCCGCCTCGGTAATCCGAACAAGTTGATCCAGATTTCAGTGCGCATTGTATTAGAAAACCACAAGTCATCCCGCTTCTGATTCGTGGACATAACTGATAGTGACACCACTCAAGTCCGGCCACCACTTGAAGGCATCGCCATTGGCCTTTATGAACTCAAGATCCCTCAGGCAACGCATTGGGTCATTTTCGTTCCCCAAGAGTGTTCCGCAACACTCTTGAGAGACATTTCAGCCCGAAAACGTTGCCCAAGCGCCCCTCCCCGAAAAATCACTGAGAAATTTAGACTCTTGACATCACCACGGCACCGCCATCCCTCGTTTCGGAGAATCGGCGGTACCTTGTCGAATTTACAGCACATTAAAATCATTCAGACATACGTGTCGACTCTTGTCAATCATCACAGTATGCCCCAAATTTTATCTGCTCTGGGTAAAATGATCGGAACCACGCAAAACGCTTGTCTGTCCTTACGACCTCCATCAAGGCTTCACTGACTTGATCGGCCGTCAAAGGATGATAATGCCATCCATAATCTGGATTCTTATTTATCGCCTCGGCAATCTCCTCGGCTGTCATCCTTCCCTCATCACCATGAAGAATCATGCCCCCGCTACGCCGCAAAGCCTCTCTTCTATTTTCAACCAAGACGTCATAAGCCGCTTGCTGGATAAATGTGTGAAATAATTTCATATAGTAATATTTTCGCAGATGACAACACCTATGGGGCGGCTCCGTGGCAAAGATACGAGAAATGCGTGGAGGATTAGGTAATGATATTCAATGCATTAAAGAAATGCCTTTGGGTTGATTCGACTAAAGGAGAGGCGGCTTTTAACTGATATTCAAGAAGTTAGACATCACCCATTGAGAATGAGGGCGTGGCAGATAAATGACTGGTAATCAAGGACAAAAGCACTTGCCTACTGGTTGAAGCAACACCAGGAACAACATCATAAGCCTAAATATCAATCAGTTAAATGCCACGAGCCCCACCACACACCGCTTTTCTTCACACGCCCTTACCTTGCCAGGCTTCCGCACAACAGCGATAAGAATCCCCAACACAAACGGGAGAATTCCCCTGTTTTCCACTGCGTACAAATTTTATCATAAATGATAAAATGTCACATTGGTATCATAAGACATTGTGAATATGATAAATCCATTCATCACTACCGGTTATGACGGTGCCAAATACTTTTGCGACAGGGTCAAAGAAACAGGGGTCTATCAAGTTTATGACCTGTTTCTGGATATATGGATCCGAGAGCGTTATTTAAGGTAATCGCTCCTCCAGGATAGACATCGAAGTTACGGCATGGCCGGGGCGAGGATCTCGGCGATGGCGGCGGTTTCGATGAGGAAGCCGTCGTGGCCGTAGGGGGTCTCGATCTGGTGGTAGCGGGAGCCGGGGATCAATTCCGAGAGGGGGCGCATATCCTCGGGCGGGAAAAGCTCGTCTGAGGACATACAGATGAAGGTGCAGTCGGTTTTGATCTGAGCAAGGGCTTTGGCGACACCTCCACGGCCACGTCCTACGTTGTTGCTGTCAACCTCGTCACAGACATATAGATAGGAATATGCATCCCAATCCTTGACGAACTTGGAGGTCTGGTGGCGGTAATAGGAGCCGACCTTGCCGGCGAAGATGGTGTCGTCACTGTCCTCGTTCTGCTTGAAGAGGCCCTCCTCACAGCGATATGTCAGCAGGGCGATCGCGCGGGCAGCCTTGAGGCCTTCCATACCGCCGTTAAGGTCACGATGCTCCTTGAAGGTCGGGTCAGCGAGAAGGGCGAGGCGGCTGGCTGCGTTGAATCCGGCGAGCCAAGGGGTCACGCGGGCACCGGTGGCGATGAAGAATATCTTTCCGAATATGCCGGGACGCATCACGGCCCATTCAAAGGACATGAATCCGCCCATCGAAGTACCGACCAGCATATCTATTTTCTCTATTCCAAGATGCTGACGAAGAAGATCAAAAGCTCGTACAGTGTCGCGCACGGTCACTCTGGGGAACTCGAAATAGTAGGGCTTGCCGGTTTTCGGATTGGCTGACGCCGGGCTTGACGAACCGCAGGCCGAACCAAGGACGTTGGCGCAGATGACGAAATATTTCCCGGTGTCGATCAGTCTGCCGGGACCTACCAGAGCTGGCCACCAACTTCCCTCCGGATCAGAATCCGCGGTGAGGGCGTGGCATAGCCAGATCACTTTCTTGTCCGGTGAATATCCAAACGGCGATGTGTGGTAGGCAACCTCCAGATTGTCAATGCTTCCGCCGGACTCAAACTCGAACTTTCCTTCAATCTTATAGATGTGCTTGATCATTGTCTTTCAATGGTGTGAATGAATATCCTTTACGGCGCAACTCCCTGATCAGCCCAGGCAGTTTGTCGTAGAACTTGTCAGTCCTGGCCGGATCCGTTCCGAAATGGATCAGCATGATGTGGCCGTTCAGACCATTGGGATCCGTCCTTTCATATTCCCAAATCCTGCCGAGAATCTCCTTGCTGCTGAAATAACGCTTCATTTCGGGGGTGGTGTAGTCGCCGTTGGTGAGGGTTCCGGGGGTGTAGTTGATGACCAGCAATCCAAGCTGTCTGGCCCAGGAGGAGATTGTCGCGTTGTAGTGCTCGTACGGCGGGATGAAATACGGTGCATTCGTGATGCCGAACTCCCGCAACACTTTGTAGCTCTTGAATATGTCCTCTTCAAATTCTTGTTTTGTCACCAGAAGTGAGTCACGGTTGCCCCAAGGGGCGTAGAGCAGGTGGCCGTAGGAGTGGCTTCCGACGTAGTGTCCTTCGGCGACAAGTCTTCTGACAACATCAGGGTACATCTCGAAGAACTCTCCGGTGAAGAAGAATCCGCCTTTGATGTTGTATTTTCTCAATGTGGAGATGATTCTTTCCGCTCCGTCGGCCTTGTCGGCGGCGGTGAACACAAAGTCTATGTGCTTGACTGACGGGTCGGTTCTGATTATTCCGCCGTCATGGTAGATGTTATTGTCGGGTTGGGTATTATTGGTGGGGGCGTCGGTGGCAATAGACACCGCGGGCCTATCGCTTCGCGACCCTATCCGGGTGAATGGCCCGCGGCATCCATTGCCACCGACGCCTTCGCCCGAAGAGCCGAGATTTTCATTCACTATGCCTTTGGTGGAAATATTCTCCTTCATTTTGGAGGTATCACTTGCATTTGCTACTTTGCCGGCAGAAGCGTCAGTTAATTCAGCGGCTCCGTCAGCGGAAAGCGCGGCAGCATTGGATTTTGCCGTCCATTCGCCCGGATAGGGTTGCGTAGCAACAGGACGGCAAGGTCCAATGCCGCCGCGCGCCTCCTCCGAACAAACCCTTCCCTCACGCTGATAGTAAGACAACGGAAATGTCAGCGAGGCCGTGCCATCCATTGTCGGCTCGTTGGTGGAATAGTCGTGAGTGCTGTCGTGGTAAACCAAATCGCCCGGCTGGAACTCCTCGTAGTTGACTCCACCATCGGTACGGATGCCCAGAAGACTTCCGAATATCGTCGCATAGACAGGACCGTCAACCAAACCACCGGTGGTGTTGCCCATCTTGTAGTTGATGATGAAAGAATGAGGCTGGGTCGGGAATATTCCACCTTTCGGAAGCTCAACGATCATGCTCACACCCCACGGATTGCACCCCAGAAGCCAGTCACGCAAAGAACCTTCCATCTCCTGATAGGTCGTGTCACCGGTCAGTTCACGGTAAAGGATGCACTGGGTCAGCATCGCCGAGGTCAGATTGTTCGAGCACCATATTCCCGGAATGCCGAACATAAACGGATGATCCTTGCCGCGCTCATAGACACGCTGGATGCCCGAACGGATGTTCCTTATGAACTCCGCCGAGACCTTGCCGCCGAAGTTCTTCGCGATGCGGTAATGCCCCATATTCATAAAAGGATACCACTGGTAGTGGCGGGCGCTGTCGGCTCCCATCCAAGGGGTCACCGGCTCGCGGCGGGCATATTCAATGGCCTCGGTTCTGTACTTCTTGTCGCCGGTGCGGTGGAACATCTCGTAGGCGGCCAACTCCATATCATCCACCCAGTTATCCTCCTCGTAGATGTAAGGGGAAACCACCGAGGCGGTCTGGCAGACACCTGGCTTGCCTACTCCGGCATCGTAGGCGGCCTGCGCCTTGGCACCTATCTTCTCCGCAAACTCAGGATAGAAAGGCTTCAGGATCTCTGCGCCAAAGGCGAAGTCCGAAGCGAACTTTCCTGCGGTGCTGGCCACTCCGGTCGTCTTGTTCTTGTCCCCACGCTTGCCTCTCTGCTGAGGCTCACCGGAGCAGAACCAAACCGGCCTGTACTCGCCTTTTCCCCAACCATAGTCAGCCTGGTCGTCATTCGGGACACGCATTCCGACATGGTCACGGTCATCCGCGATCTGATTGTACATCTCACCCGGCTCAGGGTTCATCTTGTCAAGCCATTTGAGTCCCCAGTAAATCTCATCTATGATGTCAGGAATCCCGTTCCGACCCGGCGTTCCGTCAGCCAGATGATTGTCCGAGAATGCCTCCGGATTGCTCTGATAGGCGAACATCATCTGGCAAATCGCGTTGGCTGAGGTGGTTGTGTACTGGAGGCAGTCCGAAGCGTCGTGCCAACCTCCGGTCACGTCAAGGAAAGTGCTGTCTTTCTTAGGATCCGGATGCCCGACGATGATTCCGTCCTTGCGATGACAACTGTCTTTGAAGAAAGGGTTCCAACCGCAACGCTGCTGACGCATATAGTTCAGCACAAAATCGGCCGCTCCGTCATAAACCTTAGGATTTATCGGGAATATCTCCGAGCGGGTCTCGCCTCCTGATGACAATACCTTAATATAATAGGCACCGTCGGTCTTCAAGGCACTGAAATCCAGGCGGCAGGTTGTCTTCATCTGCCCAAGCGCCCCCATCGGCCTCACGGCGTCAGACCTCCAGACGGCCTCACCGGCAAAGGCATCAACCAACTCGAAACCATTGACCTGGACAGCCTCATTACTCATAAAGACCGCCACCTTGGTGGCCTCCGGCAGATAGCCTATCTGGTTGATTCTGACCCAAGATCCGGCGAAAGTCTGGACGGCGGCCAAAGCCAGGAGCGCGATGGAAACTAATCTTTTTCATTATCCTGTGGTTTATGCGATTCTTTTCAAAAAATTAATGAATATATTCTTAAAGACGCAAATTTAGGAAAATTAACCGTCCAAAATGTAGAAAATGCTTACTTTTGCGTAAATAGAACTGCATAATGGAATATTCCAATATAAGAATAGGCAACGGCTACGATGTCCACTCCCTCAAGGAGGGGCTGCCGATGTGGCTCTGCGGAGTCAGGATCGAGAGCGAGACGGGATTCGTGGCGCATTCCGACGGGGATGTGGCCATACACGCGCTGTGCGACGCTCTTCTCGGAGCGGCCGCTCTCGGGGACATAGGACTACATTTCCCGGACAACGACGACAGATGGAAAGGCATTGACAGCAAACTGCTTCTGAAAGAAGTGATGTCGATGGTAAGGGCCAAAGGCTATGAGCTCGGCAACGCGGACATCACGATAGCTCTACAGGCTCCGAAACTGCGCCCGCACATAGACGCGATGCGTTCCAAGCTCGCGGAAGTGATTGGAACAGACATCGACAACATCTCGGTAAAGGCCACGACCACAGAACGTCTCGGCTTCGTCGGCAGAAAGGAGGGCTGTGAGGTCTGGGCAACAGTTCTCATATTCAAAATTTGAATAATCCAATCATGATGACTGATTTCAATGAATAATGAAATAAAGTTATCGTGATTTGCCTTCAAAAGCTTACTTTTGCATATAATACCCTATTGATAGCACAATATGAGCCCTTTATCAGTAATAATCACAGTTCTGGCGTACTTTGCCGTGATGTTCACGGTGTCTTGGATCTCGTCGCGTAACGCGGACAACGCAGGATTCTTCAACGGGGGACGCAAGGCTCCGTGGTGGATCGTGGCGATCGCGATGCTCGGTGCGCCGATGTCCGGAGTCACATACGTCTCTGTGCCGGGAATGGTCGGCGTGGGAGGCACGGCGATGGGCTACATGCAGATGGTGCTCGGATTCTTTGTCGGCTACATCATCATCGCCTTCGTCCTCACACCTATATTCTTCAAGATGAATATGGTGTCGATCTACCAATATCTTGACGACCGGTTCGGAGTCTCCTCGCACAAGACGGGAGCATGGTTCTTCTTCATTTCCAAGATTTTGGGAGCCGCGGTCAGACTATTCCTCGTCTGCGTGACGCTCCAGTTGATGATTTTCGAGCCGCTTGGGCTGCCATTCATCCTGAACGTGATCGTCTCCGTGGCCATCGTGCTGCTGTACACGTTCCGTGGCGGGGTGAAGTCCGTGATCTGGACAGACACATTGAAGACAGTCTGCATGATTGTCTCCATCGTGCTGGCGATTGTGTTCATTGCCAAGGATCTGGGTCTTAATTTCTCCGGCGTGGTGCAGACGGTGCGTGAGAGTTCATATTCAAAGATGTTCTTCTTCGATGATGTGAACCACCCTGAATATTTCTGGAAGCAGTTCCTGGCGGGCGTGTTCACCGTGATCGCGATGACTGGTCTGGACCAGGATATGATGCAGCGCACGCTGAGCAGCCGCAACGCCAAGGATTCGCAGAAGAACCTCATTACCAGCGGTTTGTTGCAGATTCCAGTGATATTCCTGTTCCTCTGCCTGGGGGTGCTTTTGTACATATTCGCAGGTCAGAAGGGCATCTCCGAGGTTGGCGACACGCTGCTCCCGGCCGTTGCGACAGGTGGCTATCTGCCTGCGATTGTGGGCGTGCTGTTCGTGATCGGGCTTGTGTCGTGCGCGTTCGCGGCGGGAGGCTCGGCCCTGACCGCGCTGACCACGTCGTTCACGGTGGACATCATAGGAACTAAGGGGAAGAGCGAGGAGCAGGTCACCACTATAAGAAAGAAGGTGCATCTGCTGATGGCGTTCCTGATGGGTGTGGTGATCTTTGTCTTCTATCTGCTGAACACGAAATCGGCCATTGACGCGGTTTACAAGCTTGCGAGCTACACTTACGGGCCGATCCTGGGAATGTTCGCGTTCGGGATATTCTCGAAAAGGAAGGTCAACGACAAGTGGGTGCCGCTGGTGGCCGTCATCGCGCCGGTGCTTTGCTTCATTCTGCAGAGCAACTCCGAAAGGTGGTTCGGCGGGTATAAATTCAGCTACGAGCTGCTTCTTTTCAACGCTTTGTTCACAATTTTGGGACTTTGTCTGCTAATTCGAAGAAAAAAGTCGAATTAATTTTGTCAATTCAGGATAAAGTTCTATTTTTGCAGTCCAGTTGCGAAGAAACGCAGCGCATCATTGAGATATGGTGTAATGGTAGCACTACAGATTCTGGCTCTGTCAGTGAGGGTTCGAATCCTTCTATCTCAACAAATCCGGCTCCGGCCGGTTTGTTTTTATGGCTCTTGCCAACAAGAATGGCGGGGTAGCTCAGCTGGTTAGAGCGTCGGATTCATAATCCGGAGGTCGTGGGATCATGCCCCACTCCCGCTACACAACAATAGAAACTAATTAGACGATAATGGCGAACGCATTTCACTATTCCATCGGAAGGAAGTTCATTCAGGCAGTCAGCGGAGCATTTCTTATAATCTTCCTGCTGCTTCACGTGACTATTAACCTGTTCTCCGTCATTGACTCTTTCACAGGCAACTACAACGGACTTGACGGCCTTTTCCAGAAAGGCTGCGATTTCATGGCCCTGCCTATCGTGACCATCATGGTTCCGGTTCTTGCCGCCGGTTTCATCATCCACATCATCTACGGATGCTGGCTTACTTGGAAGAACATCAAGGCCCGGGGCGGCTACAAGCGCTATGAGGCTTCAAGCGTCGCTGCCGCCGACTCCTGGTCAGCAAAGAATATGTTCGTGCTTGGCATCATCATTCTCGGCATCCTTGCATTCCATCTTACCCACTTCTGGGCCAAGATGCAGCTTGCGATGTTCACCGGCGCCGAGGAGGGCAACCCTTACGAACTTCTCAATCTCACTTTCGGACGATGGTGGGTGCTGGCATTGTACCTCGTCTGGTTCGTGGCTGTATGGTTCCACCTTTGCCACGGTTTCTGGAGCATGTTCCAGACAGTTGGCTGGAACAACCAGACCTGGTTCAAGAGACTGAAAGTGATCGGCATCGTGGTCGCCACGCTGATCTTCCTTGGCTTTGCGGCTGTTGGCATCAACGCATTCCTTCAGGCAAACGCTTTGATTTAGTCAAGGATTAAAAATGAAAATTCAAGGGTGACCGTGTTCGGTCGCCCTTATTTGTTATACGCCACCCGGTCGTGGAACCAAGAATCCGGTCACTGAGCTACACTTCCGGTCACTGAACCTGTCGAAGTGACCATATAAAAACAGGACAACAAATAAGCCGCTTCGACGCTTCGACATGCTCAGCGACCAAAGCGTCAAAAATCAGACAAATAATAGTTAACATTTTAAAAACGAACTGAAATGAGACAGAAAAAGTTCCTGCTCCCAGAGAGCGACATCCCGACAGCATGGTTCAACATGCAGGCAGTCATGCCCAACAAGCCAATGCCTATCCTCAACCCGGCCACTCACGAGGCCTTGAAAGCCGAGGATCTCTACCCTATCTTCTGCAAGGCGTGCGCCGACCAGGAGCTAAACACGACAGACGAGTGGATTCCTATCCCTGAACCGGTCCGTGAACAGTACGCCGGCTACAGATGCACGCCTCTGGTAAGGGCTTATGACCTTGAGGCCGCGCTCGGCACACCGGCACACATCTATTTCAAGAATGAGAGTGTCTCCCCTGCCGGATCCCACAAGCTGAACTCTGCCCTGGCGCAGGCCTACTATGCCAAGGAGCAGGGCATCACCAACATCACCACCGAAACCGGAGCCGGACAATGGGGCGGAGCGCTATCCTACGCCGCAAAGAAGTTCGGTCTGGACTGCGCCGTCTATATGGTCAAGGTCAGCTTCCAGCAGAAGCCTTACAGGAGGTCGATCATGCAGACTTTCGGAGCGGCCATCACTCCGTCTCCGTCAATGTCCACAAGGGCAGGGAAGGACATCATCACAGCCAACCCTAACGATCAAGGATCACTTGGATGCGCGATCTCCGAGGCCATCGAGCTTGCGGTCAGCACCCCTAACTGCAAGTACACCCTCGGATCCGTCCTGAACCATGTCTGCCTGCACCAGACCGTCATAGGACTGGAAGCCGAAAAGCAGATGGAGATGGCCGGGGAATATCCAGACATCGTAGTGGCCTGCTTCGGTGGCGGCTCGAACTTCAGCGGCATCGCCTACCCGTTTATGAGGCATAATATTCAGGAAGGCAAAAAGACCCGCTTCATCGCGGCCGAGCCATATTCCTGCCCGAAACTAACGAGAGGAAAGTTTGAATATGACTTCGGTGACGAGGCCGGTATGACTCCGCTCCTCCCGATGTACACCCTCGGTCACGATTTCAAGCCGGCGACCATCCACGCAGGCGGACTTCGCTACCATGGAGCCGGCGTGATATTGTCACAGCTGATGAAGGATGGGTATATGGAAGCAGTTGACATCGAGCAGCTTGACGCATTCAAGGCCGGAGTTCTCTTCGCTCAGACCGAGGGCATCATCCCTGCTCCGGAATCCTGCCACGCCATCGCCGCGACAATAGGCGAGGCACTCAAGTGCAAGGAATCCGGCGAGGAGAAAGTCATTCTCTTCAACCTTTCCGGCCACGGTTTCGTGGATATGAGTGCCTACGATCAATACCTCTCCGGCGAGATGCAGAACTTCCACGTCTCCGACGCCGAGCTTGCAAAGTACATCAAGTCGGCAGACACACTGAACAAGTAATCGATTAGATATAAGGTGGAATATAGTCAAGAGGGCCTCTAACCTGAATTTTGCACGTTACCAAAATTCAGAACAGAGGCCCTCTGGACTTATTAGGGTAACCTAATATTTCAATGACATCATACTGCATAGTGCATAGTCATCGTACATAGTACATATTTCAATGGCACCATACTGCGGTTGCTGAGCTTGTCGAAGCAGCGAAGCAGCTGAACCCACGGATGTACTGTGATGTGCCGTGGCAGATAACTATTTGATTTTCATGCGAAAGAGCGATGTCCTGGTGAAGAAGACAGCACCAGGACATTGCTTTTTATATTCATTTTCAAGCACTTAAGTGCCACGAGATACCACATTAGATCGGCAGCGTCTTCTGACGAAGCCAAGAAGCGACCTCTGGAGTGAGACGTGGGGAAAGAGTACGGTAAACGTGCTCGTTGTAGGCGTTGAGCCAGTCAATCTCTGAGCGGTCGAGAAGGTCTTTGACAAGGATCGACGTGTCGAAGTGGCAGAGGGTCAACGTCTCGAATCTCAGCCAATGGCCGAAATCGTTCTCTCCGGCATCAACGCAAAGGATCAGGTTCTCGTGACGGATACCGAACTTGCCCTCCCGGTATATTCCCGGCTCATCACTTGTGATCATTCCCGGAATCAAAGCCTGACGATTGAAGTTCTGACGGATGTCCTGCGGCCCCTCGTGGACATTCAGATAGAATCCGACCCCGTGGCCGGTTCCGTGGCCGAAATTGCGCTTTGCACTCCAGAGCGGTTCGCGGGCCAGGACATCCAGCTGGCAACCAGCCGTCCCTTTAGGGAAAACAGCCTTTGCCAATGCTATATGCCCTTTCAAGACCAAAGTATAGTCCTCTTTCTCCAACTGGGAACAAGGCCCAAGCGGAACAGTTCTGGTGATGTCAGTGGTACCGAACAGGTACTGCCCGCCGGAATCGCACAGGTAAAGTCCTTCCGCATAGATCTCTGCGGAGCCCTCCTCCGGCGTGACATAGTGAGGCAGAGCGGCGTTCGGACCGTAAGCCGAAATCGTCTCGAAACTCTCGCCACGGAAGCCCTCGATCTCACTGCGGAACTCGTGCAGTTTCCGTGAGGCTTCATATTCATTGACCGCATCTCCCGCCTCGACGGAGGTTTGCAGCCAATGGAGGAAGCGCTCCATAGCAACGCCGTCCTCAAGATGAGCCTCCCTCATCCCAGCGATCTCGACTTCGTTCTTGACCGACTTGCGAAGCCCGACAGGCGAGGTCCCCATGATGACATACCGAGAGTTCAGAATACTGAACAAACTGAAATTCAACGTCGCCGGATCAACAAACAAAGCCTTGATGTAATTGCCGTCCACAAGATTTGAAAGCGCGGCCTCGACATCTGAATATTCCTGAATATTCACTCCGTCAGCAAGGAGCTCGTGGAAACTGTCCTCGGTCTCTCCGTCATCATCCGGAATCTCACCCTTACGTGCGAACCAAAGCACATTATCCTGAGTGACAAGAAGATATGACATCACCACAGGGTTATAAGCGACATCCTGCCCACGGACGTTCAGCATCCAGGCAATCTCATCCAAAGCCGTGAGAAGAATAGCATCGTACCCTTTGTCAGTCAGCCATTTGCGGATCCAACGCACCTTTTGCACCCTTGACCAGCCAACCTGCTCAGGTCCAAGAGTAATGATCGGGGTCTGAGGGATCTTCGGACGATCCGTCCACAGAACCTCAAGCATGTCCAGAGCGTTGACGAAATGGGCCTTCCCGCCCACAGCTTCCTGAATGTCCTTCACGGAAGAGACTGTCATGCAAAGCCCGTCAACAGCGACGCGAACCTCATCGCAGTCCGCAAAATGACCTGCAAGCCACTCTGGAATAAGCACTTGGCCAGGGACACGGGTCTTATGCAATTCAACTCCCGCGGCCGGGAGCTGCTGAGAGGCCTGGATGAAATAACGAGTGTCAGTCCAAAGACCGGCGCGATCCTCTGTGATGACAAGGTCACCCTCCCCAGTGTAGCCGGTAAGCCACGCCACCTGATGCCAGCGCGCTGCTGAATATTCACTTTTGTGCGGATCATTCCCCGTCACTATGACGGCATCCCAACCTTTCGAGCGCATCATCGCCCGAACAGCCTCGATTCTATCTTTGAATATGCTCATTGCCTCAACTGGATTATATGGGTATTCAATGCTTACAAACTTACATAAAAAACTGCGATTTACGCCCGTCACATAAGAAAGAAACAATTTTTTTTAGAGGAAATATAGAATAATCCTGATAAAACGCCAAAATGTCTGTTTTCATAAAAAAACAAAAAAATGTATCGATTTATACATTCCTGCATTGATTTATTAAAAAAAATAAATTTCTTGTGCAGCACTTGGTTAAAAAATCGATTTACGGAGATTCTGAAGATCGCTGGAAAAATAATAATACAACCAATAAAAACGTACTGTATGAACAAAAAAATCGCAGCAATCCTTGCTTTGCTTTTTCTAAGCGCAGTTGTCGCCTTTTCTCAAAACATACAGGTCAAAGGAACAGTCACCGACGCGAACGGCGACCCCGTACCTTTCGCCTCTATTCAGTTGAAAGGCACAAAAACAGGTACATCAACGGACGAGAACGGTAATTACACTTTCTCTGCCCCGAAAAACGGAACATTGATCTTCAGTTCCATCGGTTACCAAACCAATGAAGTCCACATCAACGGCAAGCTCATTGTTGACTGTGTGCTCCACCAAGACACCGACTATCTTGACGACGTTGTCGTCGTGGCTTACGGTGTCGCCAAGAAAGAATCCATCGTGGGAGCAGTCTCCCAAGTAAATTCAAAGGACATCGAGAAACGTTCCACATCCAGTGTATCTGCCGTTCTTGAAGGATCCGCCCCTGGTATCCGCGTGAACAACTCCTACGGAGAGCCAGGAAGTGACGCCAGCATACGTATCAGAGGATTCGGTTCCATAAACGGAACAAACGCGCCTCTCTACGTGATGGACGGTGTGGTTTACGGCGGCAACATCTCCGACCTGAACCCTCAGGACATCGAGAGCATCTCAGTCCTCAAGGACGCCTCTTCGGCAGCGCTCTACGGAAACCGCGCCTCCAATGGTGTCATCCTCATCACTACCAAGAAGGGAAAGGACGGAAAAGTCTCACTGACTGCCAACATCAACCAAGGTGTTTACCAGAGAGGTATCCGTGAATATGATTCCATGAACACTGACGAATGGATGGAGACTATGTGGACCACCTACCGCAACGGTATGATGAGCGACCCGGCGCTCAACAAAACCCTTGACGAAGCCACGGCTCTGGCACGGAAGGATTTCCTTCCTGTTATTGCAAAGTACAACTTTAACAAAAACCGGGACCCTTTTCAGGAATCCCGGTTTTTCTTTGCTTATGGGTTGGGTTATTTTATGAGCTTGTTATAGTCAGTTTCTTTGATGGAATCACCCATGTCCAGTTGTTCCTGTCTTGAGGACCGTAAGAAACGGCGAGGGCTGTGATGTAGTTGCCTCCCTTCTCTGTGGAAGTTCTGTTCAATGAATCACCCCAGCGCTTGAGGTCGAACCAGTTGAAGCCTTCGCCGAAGAGCTCGATCTTGCGGTAAAGTTTGATCTCGTCAAGAAGAGCGGTGCCGGTGGCGGTGCAATTATATTCCTTGTCACGTCCGCTGTCCCTTGTGAGGGCATTCAAGGAAGCCTGAGCCGCCTTTTCGTTCTTGAGGAAATAGTTAGCCTCAGCCTCGATCAGATACATCTCGGCGGAGCGGAAGTTGTTCAGGTGTCCGACGCCGGGTTGGGATGAATTGGCGAACTTGAAGTTCATGTAGGCATAAACCTTCGCGCTTGCTTGAATATTAGGATACAAGGATCTTGCATAAGCATCCAATTCCTTGCCGCCTTTCTTAGGATCTGCCAGACCTGTTGACTTTGTGTAGGAATAATCTTTAGGATCGAGGAACATTCCGCGACGGATGTCTGTCTCAGGAATCTTATCGTAAGCGTCCTTGTTGATGCATTTAGGATAGGTTCTTACGGCGGATGCCGAAGAATTATAGCTCATGTAGGCGAAATAAGAGTAGAAGAACAGAGTTTCATCGGCTGAACCATAGCAACTCCATATCCATTCCTTGTTAGGGGCGTTGAATCCGTCCTTGTACTCCGCGTTTGACATCAGAGGATGATTGGCGCGAGCCTTGGCGGCCTTGTCAAGAGCCTTGGCGTAATCCTGTCTGTTGAGGGCGGCACGGGCGTAGGTGGCATAAGCCATGTCGATGTTCGGAGAGTAATTGTCCTTGGAATCCGGTGCCAGTCCAGACTCTGTGTAAAGACGGATGGCCTCGTCCAGATCATCGTAAATCTGCTTGTAGCAGTCAGCCATAGTGCTGAGAGGCATCTCGTCAGTTGATGTGTCAAGACGAAGCACAACACCGTCAGACGCTCCGTTGCTGGAGTCTCCCCAACGCACGCTATAGACCTGAAGCAGCATCATGTAGCTGTAGGCCCTGAATGACAAGGCCTGTGCTTTGATGAACTGTTTTTCTGTCTCGTCTCCTTTCGCATTGTCGATGTTGAGTATGATGGCGTTGGCGTTGCCGATCAACATGTAGTAGTAATACCAATTGTAATAATTGTAGATGCTGATCTTGCTGTCATGATTCGTGCCGTTGATGACGGAAGCCCAACCTGGCAGGTTTACGACGAGATTATCTCCAGGATATTCACCGGTATATAACTTGATTGTTCCCTCTCCGTTGAAACCTTGCGAACCGAGATACTGCCTTGTCATGAGTTTGCAGATGCCATTAACCGCAAGGGCCGCGTTTTCTGTGCTCTCAAAGATAGTAGGTGTCGCGGTGGAACTCGTCGGGATTGTGTTCATATAATCCTTTGAACAGGAAGCCAGAAGCATTACACCTAACAGTGCGGCGATGGATATTTTAAGTATGTTTTTCATTTTGTCCGTGATTTAAAGTTTTTTACAGTCTGATGTTGAGTCCTAACGAGAATACACGCGCGGTGGTGAACTTGTTGCTGCTGCCTCCGGTGAAGTTCTGCTGAGGGTTCATGCCTCTGAGAGTTGTCAGGGTGAAGAGGTTCTCGGCGCTGAAGTTCACGGAGGCTCCGGCGATGTCAATCATGCGGGTAATTCTTGAAGGGATGTTGTAAGAAACGGTGAGGTTCTTGAACACCAGATAGTTGGAACTCTGAAGCCAACGGGTTGACATCGATGAGTTGTACTGGTTGTAGTAAGAGTTGAGTCCAGGAAGAGCGTCAGGATTGATACGGTTTGAGGATGTCTCTGTCATTCCGGCAGGAGCTGCTGTCCAGGATCCGAGCAGATCTCTATGGAGCTGATGCACGTTCGTGCTGGCGGACATCAGGGATGCATAGGAACTGTCGTACATCTTGCCTCCCAAAGAATAAGTGAAGAGGGCGGAGAGAGAGAAGTTCTTGTAGCTGAATGAAGTTCCGAAACTTCCGTAGATCTTAGGAAGGGCGCAACCGCTCCAGTCTCTCTTGGCATAGGTCACATATGTAGTGTAGTCTTTGCCGTTGATGTTGACGTGATGCTCTTCAGGAAGCGGCTTTCTGGTCTCACCTTCTGCAGGTGTCCCCACATAGAAGGCCTCGTCATCAATCTGATAGAGGCAACGTCCGGTCATCATGTCCACACCTTCATACTGATACGTGAAGAATTCGTACATGCTGTGTCCCTCTGCATACTTGAAGTTTCCTGAAAGGATGCCCTCTTCCCTGTTCTGCTGAGGAAGAGTGATGATCTTGTTTCTCTCGATGGTGGCGTTCATGTTAAGGTTCCACTTGAAATCCTTCGTGCGGATTACATCGAAATCAGTGGCGATCTCTATACCTTTGTTGGAGACAGAACCAAGATTCTGTGTGATGGTGGAAACTGCGGAACTGGTTGAAGTCGCACCTGCGGAAAGTGGCTGATAGACACTGAACAGAAGGTCTCGGGTGCGCTTGTCGTAATATTCAAGAGACAAATTCCAGCAGTCGAAGAAGCGTCCCTCAAGAGCGGCGCTCCATGAGGCGGCGGTTTCCCACTTGATGTTGGTGGCGTCATTCTGTGACTTGTAGGCTCCTCCCTTTCCTCCATTCTGAACCATGGCGTAAAGGGCCATGTAGGCGTAGTAGCCGACACCCTGGTCATTTCCTACTTCTCCGTAGGATGCTCTGAACTTCAGTGAGTTGATTTGAGGGATAGCCTTGATGAAGTCTTCATTTGAGAGAACCCAGCTGCCTCCCACTGACCAGAAGTTACCCCAACGGTGATCAGGATGGAATCTTGACGATCCGTCACGGCGGAAGGAAGCCTCGGCGAAGTACTTGTTCGCGAAGTTGTAACGCGCGCGGGCCAGATAAGACTCACTGCGGACATCATTGTAGTAGTCCGTCATCGTGGTCATTTCAGAGAAGTTGTTGAGGGTGGTCTGTCCCGGGAATGTCTGGTTTGTCTTGTAATTGTAGAGATAGTTGTAGTGGTAGTAGTAGTTCTCGTGGCCGAGGAGGGCATCTACATTATGCTCTCCAAAGGTACGCTGCCATGTCAGCTGCTGCTGGAAAGTATAGTTCATGTAGCGGTATATGGTTCTGGAGGCGCGTCCGTTACTGCCGGCTCCGTCACCTATCAACGCATTGTTGTAGGTCTGAGCCTCACTGTTGCGCAGACTCATGTCTCCCTTGATGGAGAATGTGAAGTCCTTGAGGAACTTGATGTCGGCGTAGAGCTGTCCGTTTAGTGTTGTGCGGTAGGATTTGGCCAAATTGTCCTCAAGTTCCCATGCGATGTGGCGGTTCTCATTTTGTCCACGGCTGTTGCCATCGTCATACTGCTTGTTGCCAGCCCCGTCCAGTATATAGTCTCCGTTCGCGGAGCTGAGATCGTGCTGATGGACAGGATAGATCGGAGCCATGAAGCGAGAGTAGTAGAACGGGTTGATGTAGGAATTTTCACCGTCCGTGTCGGTGAAATTGCTCTCCTGATAGGATCCGGCCAGATTCATGCCGATCTTGATCCATTTACGAGGAGTCACGCTCACGTTGGCACGTCCGTTAAAACGGGAAAAATCGGATGATTTTACATAACCTTTCTCATCAAGGTAAGCGGCTGACAAATAGAAACTTGACTTTTCGGAAGCAGCGTTGGCGCTCATGTTGTACTCCTGCCTGTAGCCAAGCCTTTCAATCGGCTTGAACCAGTCAAGGTCTTCGGCGATCAGAGGCTTGACGGTGCCGGTGAGTTTTCCGTTGGCATCGAACAATTCCTCATCACCCTTGTTGTAAATGTTGTACTTTAACAAAAATCATTTGAATATCCTACGTTTGAATATTCTTATGGCCACAAGAAGCAATTTTTCCACTGGAAGGAAAGCCGAAAGACCTCTCAGGCCAGAGAGCAGCAGATTTGAAGGCGTGAATGCCTCCTTGACATCAGACAGAGACTCGCGCAGGAGAAACTCTCTGCGGACCAAACGCTCGCGGACATCATTCTGAGCCGACTCCAGCTCATCCATCGTCTTGATTTCAGAATACCTCATAGCCTATCTGTCCTCGTCAAAGAAAAGTTTGATGAACATCGGGACGAACGTGTTGCGGAACAGTCTCTTCCTAAGCAGAATGACAACCATAAGAATCACGGCGAAGACCGCGGCCACGATTCCGGCTCCGGCTGCATAACTGCCTATCAACTCACCTATCCACATAACACCTCCGATGGCGAGAGCAGTCAGAATCACGGACACGATGAACAGGACAAGCAACATGTAAAGCAATTTGCCGAGCGTCAATGACAATCCCTTAGCGGTTCTTAATTTGAGGTCATCAATCCTTGCCTCGACATAGTCCGCAGTGTTCTTGCCAAGGTCCTCAATCGGTTTTGTGAACTCACTCATCGTCACGCGTTTTCAGACGGCCTTTCGGCATATTCAATGTCCTTCTGAATCGCGCTCTCGAGTTTCTCCAAGCGCTCGAAAATCTTCATCCTGACATCTTCCTTCAGATCCTCGGTCTGATCCTGAAGTTCCGCCCTCAGGTCGTTGAGTTCCATTCTGGCGAGTCTTGCCCGTGCCTTGGCGGAATCCGCGGCGTCACCGACAGTCTCCTTCAGTTTCCTGCGTGTATCCTCGCCCTTCTCAGGAGCGAACAACAGCCCAAGAGTAAGCCCGGCGGCTGCCCCCGCGACAAACGCTAATAATGAATCACCTTTCATAACATTCGATTTTCACAAACTTACATAAAAATCTGCGATTTTTACGCCCGTCCCATAAGAAAGGAACAGTTTTTTAGAGGAAATATAAACCATACTGATCAGAAAGCCAATTCATCAGCGCCGATTTCTGTCTGCCAACACAAACGGAACTCCTCGTGCAAGTGACAATAAGGCCATAACGCAACCCGTGAGTGTCCCGCAATCCTTCCGGGCGACAGAAAAGGGTTCCACAATCCTCTCGTGCGCAAAAGTGACCCTCTCACGTACGAAGGCCTTATTTTGATCCTCCTCGTGAGCAGGAAGGCCAGGTCTGCGCACGCGAGGGACTGCCGGGGCTGCCTCGTGAGCGGGAGGGCCGGGGCTGCGCACGGGAGGGACTGCCGAGGCTGTCTCGTGAGCAGAAAGGCCGGGGCCGCGCACGGAAAGGACTGCCGAGGCTGCCTCGTGAGCAGGAGGGCCGGGGCTGCGCACGGGAGGGACTGCCGAGGCTGACTCGTGAGCGGGAGGGCTTAGTCTGCGCACAGGAGGGACTGCCGAGGCTGTTTCGTGAGCAGGAGGGCCGGGACTGCGCACGGGACCATAGACATTATTTTCTGACAGGCACGCACTGGACGCCAAGGAGTTTCAGGGCGGAGACGAGTTCGGTGGTGACGGCAACCTTGTACTTGGTGGAGTGGAACTCGATCTTGTACTTGGTCTGAGGGTCGTAGAGGAACATCTTGAGAGGGACAGTGCCCCGATTGGCCTGGATCAAGGACACGAGATCCTTGCGGAACTTCTCGGTCAGCATAGGCGTGGTGATGCTGATGGAGAAAGCGTTCAGCATCGTCTCGTTCACGTTGCCCAGAAGCATTATCTTCTTGACCCTGAAAGCATAAGGCGAAGTCTTGCCTTGCGCGCGCTCTTCAGGTTTGATGAAATATTTCTCCTCGATGTCACCCTCGATGTAAAGGTTCTCGTGCGGCTTCATATAGCTCATAAAAGCCTCGTGGTCACGTCCGAACAGCGCCAGCTCGTAGGCTCCACTGTAATCCTCCAGCTTCGTCTTTGAATATGGCTTGCCGGTCTTCGTGGTCAGGGTGCTGTACTCGGTCACCAGGCCGGCTATCGCTACCTTCATCTTCTTCTTGGAAGCCTCACACTCCGCGACTTTCTTATTCAAATCCGCAAGTTCGCAGTTGGTAAAACTCTCTATCTCAAACGCATACTTATCCAAAGGATGTGAGGAGATATACATCCCGACATATTCCTTTTCCTTCTGGAGCCACTCGAACTCGTCGTCCGTCCCGACCATTTCAGGAATATCCGGACGCACAGGCTTCATTTCTTCAACCTCGCCGAAAAGCGACGCCGCCGAATTGGCCGCATCCTGGCTGTAAAGGTTGGCGTATTTTGCAAGCTCGTCAATGAACAGGTTCCCGCTGCGGCACGGCAGGAAAAACTGTTTGCGCTGGATGCCGAACGAATCGAAGCCTCCTGAATATACAAGGCACTCTATCGCCTTTCTGCCCAGCGAATTACCAAGCCTTTCGATGAAATCAAACACATCGGCGTAGGTACCGTTGGCTGCCCTGTCGGCGATGATCGCGTCCGCCACATTGGAACCGAATCCCTTGATCCCCTTCAGGCCAAAACGGATGTTGCCTTCCTTGTTCACGGTGAAGTGTGAATATGACTCATTGACATCCGGGTTCAACACCTTGATCTTGTGAGCCTTGCAGTCGGACAGAATCTTCTTGATCTCCGGCATGTTGGAGAGGTTGCAGGAGAGGTTGGCGGCGAAGAACTCGGCGGGATAGTGGCATTTCAGCCAGCCGGTCTGGTAGGAGACCCATGCATAGCAGGTGGCGTGGGACTTGTTGAAGGCATACTGCGCGAATTTCTCCCAGTCCTTCCAGATCTTGTCCAGCATCTTCTCCGGATGGCCGTTGGCCTTGCCGCCCTCCATGAACTTGTCCTTGAGCTCGTTCAGAATCGTTATCTGCTTCTTGCCCATCGCCTTGCGGAGCTTGTCCGCCTGACCCTTCGTGAAGCCGGCCAGCTTCTGGGAAAGAAGCATCACCTGCTCCTGATAGACGGTCACACCGTAGGTGTCCTTGAGGAACTCCTCCATCTCCGGGAGGTCATATTCAATAGGCTTGAGTCCGAGTTTTCTGTCCACGAAGTCCGGGATGTAGTCCATAGGGCCCGGACGGTAGAGGGCGTTCATCGCGATGAGGTCCTCGAAACGCTCAGGATGCAACCTCTGGAGCCAGGTCTTCATGCCCTCGGATTCAAACTGAAAGACGCTGTCCGTGTCGCCGTGTCCATAGAGTTCGTAAGTCGGCTTATCGTCAATCGGAATCGCCTCGATGTCGATGTCCGTACCAAAGCGCAACTTAATGTTGTCCAGACATTTGTGGATTATGGACAGGGTGTTGAGTCCCAGGAAGTCCATCTTCAGCATGCCGACTTCCTCGATGTAGTGGCCGTCGTACTGCGAAGTCCAGACGTACTGTCCGGACTCCTTGTCCATCGAAAGGCAGATAGGAATATAGTCGGTCAGGTTGCCTCGTCCGATGATCGTGGCGCAGGCGTGCATTCCGACCTGACGGATGCAGCCCTCCAGCTGACGGGCATATTTCAGAACCTCCCTCACCTGCTCTGTTCCGTTTTCCAACTCTTCCTTGAACTCAGGCACAAGACGATAGCAGTTCTTGAGGGTTATCTTGACATCCGTGTCCTCCATGCCCCTCTGATAGGTCTTCTTGACCGTTTTCTTCTGACCCGGATTGTCAGGATCATCAACCTCGACATCCTTTTCCACCACCTTGAATCCTGGCTTCAGATCATCCAGATCCGGATTGAAGAGATATTCCTTCTCCACCTTTTCACTGAGGCGGTCAGGCACCATTCCGGACAGGCGGTTGGACTCATCGATCGACAGGTCATGGATTCGCGCCACGTCCTTGATGGCACCCTTGGCGAGCATAGTGCCGAAGGTGATCACCCGGGAGACGTGATCCTTGCCGTAGGAGTCCTCGACATATTTATGCGCCAGGGACAGATCCTCGAAATCGACATCTATATCCGGCATCGAGATTCGGTCCGGATTCAAGAAACGCTCGAACAGGAGCTGGTACTTGATCGGATCCAGGTTGGTGATTCCCAAGCAATAGGCCACCACGGATCCGGCCGCGGAACCACGGCCTGGCCCCACCATGCTGCCCTTCGCCCTCGAAGCCGCGATGTAGTCCTGCACAATCAGGAAGTAGTCCGGGAAGCCCATACGGCAGATGGTCTTGAGCTCGAAGTCTATCCTCTCGGACTGCTCGGCGGTCAAAGTCTCCCCGTAACGCCTTTTGGCTCCCTCGTAGGTGATGTGGCAGAGATAGGCCACCGACTTGCAGAACTCGTCGCCACGGTAATTGCCCTTCTTGTCGCACTTTCCGACCTCGATGACATCCTTGTATATGTTCAGATAGTTGTCCAGGTCGTCAAGGAAGGCCTGGTCGATCTGATACTTCGGAAGCACATGGTCGCGGTCGATCTGATATTCCTCAACCTTGGAAGCTATCTCCAGAGTGTTTTCCAGCACTTCCGGATGGCCTGGGAACAGAGCGGCCATCTCCTCCTCGCTCTTCAGGTACTCCTGCTGGGTGTAGTGAAGGCGCGGCTCCTCGTTGATCTTCTTACCGGTGTTCAGACAGATAAGATGGTCGTGCGCGGGGCCATCCTCCTTGTTGACGAAGTGGACGTCATTCGTGGCGACCACCTTGACACCCATCTCCTGAGCCAACTGGAATATTCCCTCATTGCTGATCTTCTGCTCCTCATAAACCTCCAGCGACAGCCCCGGGACCTCCGTCTTGTGGAGCATCACCTCAAGGTAGTAGTCGTCTCCGAAGACCCTCTTGTGCCACTCTATCGCCTTTCTCGCCTCGTCCATCTTTCCGGCGACGATGTTCTTGGGAATCTCGCCGGCAAGGCAGGCGGAGCAGCAGATCAGATTCTCGTGGTACTTCTCGATGATCTCGTGGGAGACCCTCGGCTTGCCGTAATAGAGACCTTCGATGTGACCCTGCGACACGATCTTCATCAGGTTCTTGTAGCCGTCGAAGTTCTTGGCCAGCAGGATGAGGTGATAATAGGATCTGTGCTCGCTGTCCTTGAGTTTCGGATCATAGTGGCGTGTCACATAGACCTCGCAGCCGATGATCGGCTTGACCTTGAAATGCCCGGTAGCCTTGTCCACATGCTTGCCTGCGAACTTGAAGAACTCCTTGACACCGTACATGTTGCCGTGATCCGTGATGGCCAGGGCCGGCATCCCCATCTCCTCGGCCCTGTCGAACAAGGTCGAGATGGAGGAGAATCCGTCAAGAATCGAATATTGCGTGTGGACGTGAAGGTGTACAAAAGCCATGGTGACAAGTCAAATTTTCATATATCCGCAAACCGTTCGGGAACGAAGCGGCCAGCACCCGAACCCAAGCGAATTGCGACAATACAAAGATACCGAAAAACCCTATCCCCACAAAGCCGCCCCCTCCGAAAAGTTTTCAACATCTGGAAAAAGTCCCGGTTTCAGCCACATAAAACTCAGAATTATTCCCGAAAATAAGAGTAAATAGTCGGAAAAAGTCCCGATTTTAACCATCCAAAACTCGGAATAATTCCCGATACTATTTGTTATTCAATTGATTTATTGTAAATTCGCAAAAAATATAAAAAAGAAGCCATGCTATATAGAAAATTCGCAGCCCATCTGGAAGACTTTCTCCGGAACGAACCTCGTAAGATAATGCTCGTCAATGGCGCCAGGCAGATTGGCAAATCGTACCTGATAAGGCACGTCGGCAACAAACTTTTCAAGAATTATGTGGAGATAAACCTGAAAGCAGACAAGGAAGGCTCCGGAATATTCGCGTCTGTCCGCAGTGTAGAGGAGTTTTTCCTGCAATTGGGTGCGATCGCCGGGAACAGATTAGGCAATCGGGACGACACGATTGTCTTTCTTGACGAGATTCAAAGCTATCCGCATCTGATGACGATGCTCAAATTCCTGAACGAGGACGGCAGGTACAGGTACATCGCCAGCGGCTCGGAATTAGGTGTGGCTTTGGCGCAGACCCCTTCCGTCCCTATCGGCAGCATAGCCATCGAGCAGATGTATCCGCTTGATTTCGAGGAGTTTCTTCTAGCGATGGGATGCAGTCAGGACACTATTGACGGGATGCGGGAATATTTCCACGACAGGAAGCCGTTGAACGATTCCCTGCACAACTATATGCTCCGGCAGTTCAAGATCTATCTTTTGGTGGGAGGAATGCCCGACGCCATAAACAAGTTCATCAAGAGCCGTAACATCGCCCAAGTCCGTAAGATCCAACGGGACATACACTCCTTGTACAAGTTGGATGCGTCGCAATACGACGAGGAGAGGAAACTTGTCATCCGCAAGATCTATGACATGATTCCGTCCAACATGGAAAACAAGAAGAAGCGTGTCATCGTGAAGAACATCGAGCAGACCGCCGGTCACAAGCAGTTCAGCGACTACTCCGATGAGTTTGACTATCTGGTCAACTCCGGTGTTGCTCTCTCAGTCCAAGCCATCAGCAATCCGAAGTTCCCGCTGAAGGAGTCCGAGAGCAAGAATCTTATCAAACTATACCTCAGCGATGTAGGCATTCTGACTGACCTTCTTTACAGGACAAACATCAATGCGGTGCTTGGAGACGAACGCAGCGTCAATCTCGGCTCAGTCTATGAGTCTGTAGTGGCACAGGAGCTCCACGCCCACGGATTCACCCTGCACTACTACGACAACAAGCAGCGTGGAGAGGTTGATTTTCTGATTGATGACTACGACAATCTCACAGTCCTGCCCATCGAGGTCAAATCAGGCAAGGATTACAAGGTTCACAGCGCCCTGGACGCCTTCCTTGACACCCCCGACTACCACATCAAGAACGCCATAGTCCTAAGCAACGAACAAAACGTCCACAAGGAGCATGGCATCACCTACCTCCCCGTCTATTACGTGATGTTCCTAAAGCAAGACAACATCCCGGAAGAAGATCTCGTCATCCCGAATCCGACTTTGCAAGCCTAGTGGCGACCGTGGCACTTAGTAATCCTTAAAAAATAACTTGGTAATCTTTGATTGTCTTTTCGGTCTATATGTCTTTTCTTATCAGTCATGTGCCACCGGCACACTCCTTCTTCTAAAAGACATCTATCCTCGAAAATACCGCCAAATCTTTACCAACTTATTTTTTAACGCTTACTTAACTAACTGACAGTGAAACGAAAGGGCATCCTCGTGGTTCAAGTATTCAGACCACGACAGTGTTCTGTCCGCTGATTATCAGGACATTATCCGCCACTGATTTCTAATACGCCCGGCCGTACATCTTCGGGGAGTTGAAGGCGGGGGTGTGGCCGGAGAGGCGGAAGAGTTCGGGGATGGTGACGATCTCGTAGCCACGGGTCTTGAGGGCGGGGATCAGGGTCTTCATCGCCTCGACGGTGCGCTCGTTCGTATCGTGGAACAGGAGGATGCGGCCGTCCTCGACGCGGGCGAGGGTCTTGGTCACACGATCCTCGACCGGCATGTCGGCCCTCCAGTCCTGACAACTGAGGCCGGAGATGAATATCTTTCCGTCCACAAGGCCGGCGACGTGGGCGTTGTGTGCCGTGAAGGGAGGACGGAGGTACACAGGCTTCGCACCGGCGTAGGCCTCGATAAGGGAATCGGTCTTGGCGACCTCCGCAAGTATCAGAGAGTCAGGAATCTGCGTGAGATTCGGATGGGAATATGTGTGGTTCTCGACGTCGCATCCCATCTGAACCATCCGGCGGATGATAGGGGCGGTATCCTCGGTGATGTTCTGGCCGATCAGGAAGAACGAGGCCTTCACTCCGTTCTCCTCCAGCACGTCCAACATCATAGGAGTGAACTTCAGGCTCGGCCCGTCGTCGAAAGACAAGGCGACATATTTCGGTTTGGAATCCTCCACGCAGCCGGAGTCGCAGCCGCAATCATCCTGGGCGTAGGTGATGCCGGCGGAAAGCGCCAAGGCTGCGGCCAGCATATTCAAGTATTTGAAAATATTCATTTTAAAACCCTCTTCCGAACATCAGCCAGTACTTCGCCTCAAGCTCCTTCCAGCGGGCGGCGCACTTGTCGTGGATGGCGGCGGTGTAGGCGTTCAGCAGCCTCGCCCTCTTGCGAGGGGTGGCGTTTGAATATTCAGCCTCAAGCTCAGGCAGGCCTTCGAAGGTCATCGCCTCCATCTCCAAAACATTGTCCGTGAACTCCTTCTTGGTCTTCTGCCACGAAAGGGTGGCCAGTTTGTTGGCCCGGCGGAACTCCCACAGCACGCTGTTAGGATAATATTCCTTCTGCCCGCACTTTTCAAAGGCAGCAGGGAGTTTCGTGCTTCCGCAGAAGATCGGAATGCGAGGGCTTTGCGCAGGATTGTCCACGGCGTACCAGCAGACTCCGCCGATGCCGTCCGGCAGCCACGAGCGACTCTGGATGACCGTCGAATATGAACACCAGGCCACCGCCAGCGTCCTCTTGAAATCGATCACGCCCGGAGCGATGCTGTTCAGCGTGTTGCGCATCGGGGTTGTCAGCCAAGGATTGGCCAGAGGACTCATCTCCTTGTGGGCGGGAACGCCGTCCTTCTCAGGCACATCTATCGTCCAGTTCTTGCACATGTCCCATTCCGTGCCTTCGTAAGTGTCTCTCAACAAAGCCATTACCTTCCTGACATCCACCAGCGAATCCGGCTTTACGGAGAACGGGAAATCCTCCATACCGTACTTCAGTCCGAGCGACGGAGCCAGCTGGTCAAACACCCTGAACTCCCTCTCACGATAGTTCTTGCCCTGGGCATAGGAGCAGACGATGATCTTCCAAAAGACGAAATCCCCCTTGCCGTCCCAGAGTCCGTTGTCGATCGCAACCTGCTCAAGGTTGTCGGAAGCCATGAAGTTCTCGGTGTCAGCGCGGTCTATCCTACCGATTCTCGGAATGTTGGCGGAGATCCCGACGTGTCCGTCCGGAATCCTCTGCGCAGCCCAGGCCGCCCCGAGCTTATGCTTTCCGACTCCCACGATCTCAAACTGCCAGACCTCCTTCGGGTCGGAGACCGTAAGGCACTCGCCACCATCGCCGTAGCCATATTCCTCAGCCAGAGAACCCATCACCTTGACGGCCTCCCTTGCCGTGGCGGCACGCTCCATCGCCAGACGGCAGAGCTCCTCGATGAGCAGCGGCGCGTCCTTGTTGATGAGGGTGTCCGGCCCCGTGAACGTCGTCTCACCGATGCCCACCTGCTTCTCGTTCAGCGATGGATAGCCAGTGTTGACGTAGGAATATGTATGCGCGACCTGCGGAATCTCTCCCACTATCTTGATCCCTGCGGTGTCGGTCACGAACTTGGTCTTGCGCCAGTTCTTGCGGATCGGAGTCACGGAACCGGGCTTGTGATCCTTGGCCGGAACGATGTTCACCCAAGTGTGGGAGGTGCCGTCGCAAGTGTGCGAGGTCATCACCGACCCGTCCGTGCTGGCCAGCCTCCCGACCACAATGCTGGTGCACTCCAGCCCCGAATTCTCATCATCCTGAGCCCAGGCTCCGATTCCCGCGGCCACAAAAGCCGCCAGCGTCACAAGAATTTTTCTCATCTCTATCTTATTGTTTGTTTATTCTCAAAGACTTGCGAACATCCGCTTACCTGACAGGACCGGCGATGCTGACACAAGCGTAAAACAAAGTTTATTATCCAGGCTAAGTAATCTTTACCAACTTATTTTTTAACGCTTACTAAGATACAACTAAAACCGACATTTTTCTAAAAAAACGCTATAATTTAGTCGCATTGGCTACTCTTAAATGGCATCCAAATTGTTCCTGAATGCGTTCTTTCGTTTTCGATGTTGCGGATTCAGAATATTTTCGGTAACTTGCCATTGCTGGTCAATAAGATTGGCCGGGCATTGTTATATGACTTTAATTTGTTGAAAATTACAAAGTTACGAATAATATACGATGGAACCATCCATATACAGTTATTCTCTTTGCATCGCGCTACCGCTGATGTTGTTCTTCGGCTTTTATTTTTTGCTGGCCCCAACACCGGAAAAGGCCATTTTTGATAATTATCTACGCTCCAGGCGGATAATGGGTCTGGCGTTGCTGCTGCTTGCGGCAAACTATTCGGTGCATTTCTTCTTCGGGGTAAGATTCAGGAGTGTCCATGCGGCCATATTGATGAATCTGTCCACCTATTTTCTGTGCTATTACCTATTCAGCTCTGCATTGATAACACTGCTTAACCGTTTCTATATCACACGGAAAAGGATCTGGACGCACATTATCCTATGGATCATATTCTCCGGTCTTTCCGGGATTGTATTGTTTTTGTTCCCGGACGGAATAGTGCAGAAAAGCATTTTGCTGGCTTTGGCGGCATGGCTGGTGGTTTACGGACTGGTGCTGTCTCGCAGACTCTTTGTCTCATACCGCAGAGCTATCCGGATTTTCGATGACACGCATGCCGATGATATGGGTGCGTATATAAAATGGTTGTCCGTCTTTACCTATTGGGCACCCTTGTTCGGCATCGGATGCGGATTGCTCACTTTCTTGCCTGATGAATATGTTTATCTATGGATTCTGTCATCGATTCCGTTTTACGTCTATCTCTACTGTTGCTACCAAAACTATCTGCTGTTTTACGAGCAAGTGGAAAACGCGATGGCAGCGGAAATGACTTCGGAAGATGACGGTCAATGTGATCATAAGCCGGAACAGGCACAGGGGCAAGACACTCCTTTTTACCATGCAGAGATAGCCGGAAAAATCAAAGGGTGGATTGACGCCGACGGTTTTGTTCAATCCGGCCTGACCATAAAGGAGCTTTCGGACATGCTTCATACCAACCGAACCTATCTGTCCGAGTACATCAATACGACGTATGGCACATCGTTCCGCGATTGGATCACCGGCCTTCGCATCAATTATGCGAAACGTCTGCTTACCCAAAATCCCAAACTGACGGTTGCCGACATTTCCGAAAGATCGGGGTTTCTGTCTCCAAGCCATTTCATTAGGTTGTTCAAGGAAAAAACAGGGCTAACTCCTGTCAGATGGAGGAAAACAGAGGCGGAATAATGCGCTGCATTATGGCTGATGGAAATAGCCTGAACGACAAAAAATAGCCTGAACGAAAAGACTAAAATAATCTAAACCGCAAGGATGTGCGATTCTGACAATTGAGACATTCTTTCTACGCAAGAATCAGGCGGAGACAGAATCTTTTTGCTTATATTGTTTGCATAAATTCCGGGTCGAGAATAAACAAAGCATAGAATATGAGCAAAAGAATCCTGTCCATCATCTTGTTTTCATGGCTGTCAATGGCTGCTTCCACAGCTTTCGCGCAACAGAAGACAGACACTGCCGACTCCTTCCGCTTCGTTCCGCAAGAGGATACGTTCTATTTGCCAAGGGAGGATAATCCGCAGGAATCAGTCCAATCCTTATCACCGACAATTTCTCAACTGTCCCTGCGCGCCAATCTGCTGCGCTGGGCAACCCTGACACCAGATTTAGGACTTGAATGGCGCATCTGCCCGTCATGGGGCATTGCCGTAAACGTCTCGTGGACTTCGTGGTCGTGGAATGACAAGGACAGAAGATACGCCCTCTGGGAAGTGGTTCCGGAGCTCCGTTATTATTTAGGCAGGGAAAAGCGCGGTTACCTCGGCGCGATGTTCAAGGCCGGACAGTTCAACTACAAGCTCTCCACGACAGGCAAACAGGGAGACCTTACGGGTGGAGGCATCACCGGAGGCTATCAACTGAAATTGAACAAATCCCTTTCGATGGACTTCTCCTTAGGGTTGGGCTATATCCATGCCGACTATGACAAGTATGTGGTCATCAACGGCGTGAGGGTAAGGCGCGGCAGCGAAACAAAGAATTGGTGGGGCCCCGTCTCGGCGGGTGTCACCCTGGTGTGGAACATCTTTTAGCGGAAAGGAGGAACAATGAATACAACGACAATCATACGACAGATAAAGGAATATATGGGAGCATACGGAAAGGCTTATACCTTATTATATATAGGTGCGGTGGCCATACTGACCTCATGCGTGATGGACGACCTCTATGACACGCCGCATCCCGACTACGGGAAGATTGCGGTGACAGCCGACTGGTCGGCCCGAGGTGAGGGTATCAACATACCTGCCACGTGGACGGTCACCATGGGCGACTATACGGGTACGGAGACTTCCGCCACCCATAGCCCCGACCATCTGTTTGCTCCGGGCAGCTACACCCTTGCGGTGTGGAACCCGGCTGAAGGAATCACGGTGAACGGCACCACAGCCACCATTGCCACAGCCACTGGAACCCGGGCAGGCACGGATGCCTTTGTAAACAATGCCCCGGGATGGTTCCTCACCTATACGGAACAGGTGACCATCGAGAAAGACAAGGACCATCCGCTGACCGCCGCAATGAAGCAGCAGGTACGCGAACTGACGCTTGTCGTCGAACCTACTGGTGATGCCGCCGGACGCATCACGGAGATTGTTGCCCATCTGACGGGTGCAGCCGGAACACTCGACTTCGCTACCGATACCTACGGAGCCGCTTCAAACGTCGTGCTGCCCTTCACCAAGATAACCGAAGGTGACGATGTCGGCAAGTGGAAAGCCACGGTGCGGTTGCTGGGTGTGACCGGTACGGAACAACTGCTGACGGCTGAAATCCGCTATGCGGACGGCAACCCGAGCCCCACCACGCTGAAAAGCGACCTCACAGAAGCTCTCAAGGAGTTCAACACCGGAAAGGGCAAATCGCTGACCCTCGGCGGAACGCTGGTTGAGACTCCCGAAGGCATGGAAGTGGACGGAGCCGAAATCAACGGCTGGGAAGAAGTGAAAGGTGATGATATAAATGCCGATTTGTAAATAATTAGCAAACCGAACACAGAAGCAAAGCTTGCTTTGATTTTGCTGAGGTGCAGCAATTATTGAAATGGAATTTAACTAATAAAATGACAAATATAATGAAGACAAGATTTTTTGCACTTGCAGCGCTCGCCCTCGCACTGGCAGCCTGCAACAACGACAACGAGAACCTGAACGGTGCCCCCGTGGCCGCCCAGTTTACCGCCGACATCGCCCCCGCCACCCGCGCCAGCGGAACCACCTGGACTGGCGGCGACCGTATCGGCATCACCGACATCGGCAACGATTCCCAGTACGGCAACGTGCCTTTCATCCTGAAAAACGGGAAATTTGAGGCAGAAGGAAAGGTCATCTATATCGAAGATGCAAAGACCCATACTTTCCGCGCCTACTATCCGTACAACGCGGCAGGAGGCATCCTCACAGCCACGACCGATGCCACGGCGCAGCAGAACCAGCCTGCCATCGACTTCCTCTTTGCTTCAGGAGCCACGGGAGACAAAAACAACCCGGTAGTAAGCTTCACCGACAAAACCGCCAAAGGCGGTGAAGACAACTCCTTCCACCACCGCATGAGCCAGATAACCCTTACCTTCGAGGCGGGCGACGGCGTGAATTTCAGCGTGGTCAAGCCTGAACGTTACACGCTGGACGGATTGTTACTCACCGGTACGTTCAACACGGCCGACGGTATTGCCACCGCAGACAACGGACTACAGACCGGAGAACTGGCCATGAATCTGGCAGACGGCGTTCTCACGTCATCGATCATCCTCTTCCCGCAGACAGTTGCATCCCTGCCGTTGGTTGTGAATTACAAAGGTCAGGAATATCATGCCACACTCACCATGCCCGAAGGCGCACTGCTGGCGGGCAACAACTATACCTATACCGTCAAGGTACGCAACAAAGTCCTTGAAGTCAGCGAAGCCATCATTGCAAAGTGGAACGATATAGACGGTGGAGATGTGGGTGCTGACCTGTAGGATGTTAATAATTAATCGATTAGAATGAAGAATTATGAGACATGGATTATTTATCCTCGCAGCCACCGCACTGCTGTTCACCCTCGCCGCCTGCACACAGGACGAACTTGCTGGCGATAAACGTCTGCCCGAAGGTGAATACCCCGTCGTCATCCGTGCCACCGGATTGTCCGTAGAGGCAACGCCGCTGGCAGCCCCTTCCACCCGTGCCGCTGTGGACGGCGACTGGCAGGGCATCACTTCCGTGGCACTCAAGATGGGCGACGTAGTAAAGGAATACACCGTAACGGCTACGAATGCCGATGGATACAAGAGTGCCACGCTCTCACGCGAGAACGACCCGTACTACTGGACCAGCCGCGACCCGATTATCGTATCGGCATGGTGGCCCTTCGACAATGCAGACATCACACAGATGCCTGCCGTGAAGGTGGCAGAAGATCAAAGCAAACTGGCTGACTTCCAGAACAGCGACTTCATCTCTGCTGAGAACCGGAAGGTGGAATTTAACAACCCTACTCTTGAATTTACCCACCGCACGGCACGCGTGGCAATCGAACTGAAGCCCGGCACGGGATTCACGAGCGTTGCCGGTGCCACGGTAAGCCTCGTGGGCCTGTCCGCCGATAACGGCAACCCGACCGCCATCAAGACCTACAACGCAAGCGGCAACACCTACGAGGCACTGACCGCCCCGCAGACCGTTGCGGCAGGCAAGCCGTTCGTCCGGGTGGAACTCGGCGGCGGCACCTTCTACTTCCGTCCGCAGAACAACGTCGTATTAGAGGCGGGCAACCGCTATAAATATATCGTTAAGGTGAACGCCACCGGCTTGACGTTAGAGGATTGCACCATCGGCAGCTGGGCTGACGGCGGCGGCGAGAGTGGCGCAGCCGAGGATTTGGACTACATCTACGACAGCAACACCAAGACCTACACGGTCTATAACGCCGACGGCCTGCTGGCTTGGAACGAAGTCGCACAAAAAGACAGATCGATAAATTGCACCCTCAACGCCGACATCGACCTCACAGGCAAAGACTGGACGCCCATAGGCACAAGCAGCGGCAACTCATACACCGGCACCTTCGACGGCGGCGGCCATACCATCACGGGGCTGACCGTTACGACAAATGACCAATTTGTGGGTCTGTTCGGCTATCTCAATAGTGCTGGTACGGTGAAGAACGTGGTGATGGAGGGCATACAGATAACAAGCAATCACATGTTTGGCTGTACTGGTGGCGTGGTAGGATATAGCTGGGGCACCATTGAAAACTGCTCGGTGTCTGGCAGCGTTAGCGGCACGATGTGCGTCGGCGGTGTGGTGGGTACTCAATGGGTCGGTTCCATCACCGGATGCAGTTCCTCCGCCACAGTGAAGGGAACGGTCGATGTCGGCGGCGTGGCAGGTCAGACGGATTTGGGTGCCACCCTGACCGCTTGCTATGCCACAGGCAACGTGACCATAGAAATAGACCCCATAAAGGATATCGCTGGCGGCGGTCTGGTGGGATTAAACGGAGAATGCAGCCTTCTTGCCTGCTATGCCATTGGCAACGTAACCAGTACAGGTAGTAGCACTGGCAATGTATATATCGGCGGCTTTTTGGGAGGAAACTACACCACCGTGACCGCCTGCTATTGGAAGAACAATCATGAACAAGGCATCGGCAACAATAAGGAAGGCATCGCCCCCGAAGCCACGAAGGTGGACGGCACCAGCGTAACCTGGCAGAAAGCCGTTGATGCCATGAACCGCGCCTTGCAGAACGCAGGCTCAGAGTGGCGTTACGAACTTAAAGGAGCATTGCCCACCTTGAGGAAGCAGTAAACCGTCGGGCGGAAAAGTTCCGCCCACAACGGAAAGAACCAGAGTAATAAAATAACAGATATTATGAGGATAAGATTTTTTGCACTTGCAGCACTCGCCCTCTCACTCGCCGCCTGCACGCAGGACGAACTTGCTGGCGATAAACGTCTGCCCGAAGGTGAATACCCCGTCGTCATCCGTGCCACCGGATTGTCCGTAGAAGCAACGCCGCTGGCAGCCCCTTCCACTCGTGCTGCTGTGGACGGCGACTGGCAGGGCGTCACTTCCGTGGCACTTAAGATGGGCGATGCGGTAAAGGAATACACCGTAACGGCTTCTACCGATTTCAAGAGCGCCACGCTGACCTCCAACGACCCGTACTACTGGATCAGCCGCAACCCGATTACCGTATCGGCATGGTGGCCCTTGGATGATACAGACATCACACAGATGCCCGCCGTGAAGGTTGCAGAAGACCAAAGCAAACTGGCTGACTTCCAGAACAGCGACTTCATCTCTGCTGAGAACCGGAAGGTGGAATTTAACAACCCGACACTTGAATTTACCCACCGCACGGCACGCGTGACAATCGAACTGAAGCCCGGCACGGGATTCACGAGCGTCGCCGGTGCCACGGTGAGCCTCGTGGGCCTGTCCGCCGATAACGGCAACCCGACCGCCATCAAGACCTACAACGCAAGCGGCAACACCTACGAGGCACTGACCGCCCCGCAGACCGTTGCGGCAGGCAAGCCGTTCGTCAAGGTGGAACTCGGGGGCGGCACCTTCTACTTCCGCCCGCAGAACAACGTCGTATTAGAGGCGGGCAACCGCTATAAATATACCGTTAAGGTGAACGCCACCGGCCTGACGTTAGAGGGTTGCACCATCGGTGAATGGGCTGACGGCGGCGAGGAGACGGTTGAAAGTATCGTATTCAAGACCGATCTTTCCACCGCCAAGGTGGGCGATTTTATTACCACAGACGGCAAGTTGCTTGAGATGACGGAGAGCATGACGCTTTCTGAAGAGGTGAAAAAAGGATTGCCGGTGTGGTCTTTTGGGTTCCTGAGAAAAAAGACCCCAACAGACAAACTCAAGCCAGCCTGCAAAGCGACGAGGTGATGGCAAAAGCCCATCCGAATTGTACCCACGGCCTGGCCGTTTCGCTGAAAGATGTTTCCGCTGAAATGAAGTGGCAAGGCGGCCAGTACGAGGCCGTGTTAAATTTCCAGAGGGGAGATGCTTTCAATCCTGCTTATGATAAAAGCCTCTTCAAGCCCATTGCCTCCAACAATGGTTCCAGTCACCCTATCAATTTTATCCTCGGTTATCAGAACACATTGATACTTCGTGCCTATAACGTTTATTGCAAGAGTATAGGTAGTGGTAATAAGGTTGTCCTGCCCGTAGATGCTCTTGCCGGATTTTGAGACCAATAATCCATCCCCTTCCAACAGTACCGGCTGGTTTCTTCCATCGCCCAAAGAGTTGCATATCCTCTGCTACAAGGATGTGGATAATATTGGGCGTTATTGGGAGGACCCAAGTTATACTGATACCCGTGACATTGTCAATAAATCCCTCATCGCTGCCGATGGTGGAACCTTTGCTTATAACTATTATTACTGGTCTTCTTCGGAGTTCGGAGGCTTTCTCTCCCACGCCTTCCTCGTGAACTTCCGCAATTCCAATGTGATCAGCGTCAGTAAGTACTACAACACGTACAGGGTGAGGGCTGTGTGTGCTTTCTGACCTATTTACCTATTTAATCTATTTATCCATTGAACAGAAGATATATGAAACGGAATCTATTACATACCATTTGGGTGGCGGCAGCGGTGCTGCTTGCCGCCTCGTGCGAGCAGGAGGAGCTGCCGGGAGTTGGAGCGGACGGCACACAGACGCTTGCCATCACCGTGACCGACGGCGGCTATGCCCCGGCAGATCGCGATGGCGGTAGCCCTGCCGGCGTACCGCAGACCCGTGCTGTGGAGAACGGCTACATCACCAAGTTCACTGCCGGCGATGCCTGCGGACTCTACATCGTGCGCGGCGGGGAGCTGGCCTATGCCAATGTGAAGCTGACCGCCACCGCTGCCACGGACGGCACTCTGACCTGGCAGCCCGAAGCGGGCGTGACCCTTACCGACGGCTTCAACGGTGAGGCATACTACCTCTATTACCCTTATCGGAATGACTCCTACATGGCATACAAAATCATGGCAGCATCCGCCACAGATGATGCCGCTTTCTTCGCCCAGCTTATCACCGGCTGGATACCAAAAGCCGACCAGAGCAAATATGCAGAGGGCTACACCGCCTCCGACCTGATGACCGCCACCGGCACGGCTACCAAGGACGGCAGTACCCTGAAGCTCTCGTTCTCCATGGCGCACTGCATGGCACTCGCAGTTATCGAGCTGCCCGACACGAAGTATGTGTTTACTAACACCGGCGGCTCTGCCATACCCGACTACACCGTGCCGCCCTCCGCCGACTTCACCGGTAGCGATGCCAAACCTTGCCGTATGACTGACGGCAGCTACCATTATATAGTGAACCCCACCGCCACCGCACCGGAAATCACCGGCAGCTATGCCGGCGGCTCAAGGGAGTTCACTTTCACCCCTTCCGCCGCTGCCGGCAGCTACAAGACCTACAAGATAGACGGCGGCACTGCCACGCCTTTAACAATTCCTTATACCATGCAAATAGGTGACTACTTCTGCTCTTCCGACAATGCCTCGGGCTGGTACATTATTCCCAAGGAATTCGCTCCGACAGAGAACGATAACTGTATCGGCATCGTGCTGAAAGCAGGGCGCGACGATTCAGGCAATTGGGCTGACAACGGCAACTATACATTGAAAGGCAGTACTATCTCGATGTCAAAAGTCCACGGCTATGTGCTTGCTCTCCATGATGCCAATGGTGGCAACATGTGTCCATGGGGAAGTTATGAAACCGAGGTAGGTTGCGACAGAAATCAGACTACCGGTTTCAACGGTTACAGCAGCACGCAGACCATCGTAACTAAAGCCAGCGGGAATCTTCAAAACACATTCCCTGCCGCCTATCATGCCACGACAGGATACGAAGCACAATATCAGGCACCTGCCAATACCAGCGGTTGGTTTCTTCCTTCCGGCGGACAATGCCAGTATTGGCTCAATCACAGGGATGTCATACTGAGGAGTGTCCAAAACGCCGGAGGTGATGGATGGAAAGACTGGTATTGGTCGAGTTCGGAGTACAGCTACTATCCTGCGAGCTTCGCTTACTACTTGAGCATGCACTACGGCATCATGGCCTACGACCATAAGTTAAAAGACTATGCGGTGCGTGCGTGCTTGGCTTTCTGACCTATTTATCTATTGAATAATCAACGCTGCACCTCGGCATAGCCCAAGCGAGCTTGGCTTTGCACTCTGTTTGCAGTTGATTTGCGGCGAAGCCGCTTTTTAACAAATGACAATATCCCGCGAAGTGAACCAAAATTATGGCGAAATCATTGCCTGCTCTGTAACAGGAAAACTTAATGCATATAGTGGTGGTATAGCCAATTCAAATTATGGCCGTATCATCGCTTGCTGGTTCGACGGCACATTGAAAGAGTATGAATCTGGAGCTATAGTGCGTTATAACTACGCTTATATAACTTCCTGTTATTGGGGAGGCAATGCCGGGCAAGGAGTATTCCGTAATTATGGAGGAACAGATGCCACGAAGGTGGACGGCTCTGTCGTTACCTGGCAGAAAGCCGTCGATGCCATGAACACCGCTTTGCAGAACGCAGGTTCAGAGTGGCATTACGAACTTACCGGAGCATTGCCTACCTTGAGGAAGCAGTAAACCGTCGGGCGGGAAAAGTCCCGCCCGCAACGAGCATTAACTGAAGTATAATCCCAATAAAGAAAGGAGGACGTGATGGAACACACGGAGAATCCACCATATTGGTTTTGGCATCAAGGCATTGTCAATAATAATATAGACTCCAGTGTAAATATGGAAGCTGTAAGCCGGACATTGTCAAGACTGGTGCTCATTAAAGACAACAAATCAAGTAATTAAACCTGTTGGCGGAATTAAAATGGTAATCAGAATATATAATCTTCCTCAGGCATGTCAAGATCATGGTTGAAAAACATCACAAAATATATCGGGAAATATGTGATACCATCCTTTTCAAAAACCTTTGATCCATTGGACAACACACACGCCTGCCTGATCGCATAATCCCTGTTGGCCACAAATCTGTCAAGAGCACTATGCGTCGTGTAGTCTTTTCCCGATTTTACCTCAAGTGGTATTGATGACATATTCCTCACATCATCAATCAGATAGTCCACCTCACCGTTTTTCTTGTTATCATAATAATACAGGTCAAATCCGTGCGCCTTCAGTTCCTGGGCGACAACCGTCTCGTAAACCGAACCAAGATTGACAGAACGGATGTCTTCAAGAACCGGCCTGATGTCGTTGCCATATAATATTCCCGTAAACAAGCCACAGTCATTAAGATACAATTTGAGAAGATTCTTCCCCGCATTCTGTCTGAGCGGATAAGCAGGCTGGCTTATGGCATCCACCTCCAACGCGACCCCGGAAGACACAAGGTAGTCGAACTCGTCCTGATAGTCACTGGTTCGTTTACCTTTTTTTCCTTCGATGTCCTTGACCTTGACACGCTTCTTCTTGTTTTCAAGATTTGACGGAATCATTTCATATATTCGTAGAATCTTAAGCTTACGTGAAGACTCCTTTTCGTATTTTGAAGCGTCAAGACCATAGAGTTCCAGAATTTCCCTGTGCACAACGCGCACTTTGACGATGTTATGCTCCTTCACATAAGTATTCACAGCATCAGGAAGACCGCCCACAAGAAGATACTTCCTGAACAAGTCCAACATTTTCCTGTGTATGGATTCGTTGGGCGAGACCCTCTCTTCAAAGCACCGACGCAAGTCTTCTATAACGAGTCGCCCTACACCGTTGGCCCAAAGAAATTCCTCGAAATCAAGTGGATACATATGCAAAGGAGTTATGCTTCCTATAGGGATGGATTGTGTCTTCTTCAATGTGACCCCGAGCAGAGATCCGCTTGCTATGTAGGTAAAGCGCCCATCTTCCATAAGAAACTTAACCAAGGTAAGCAGGTGGTCATAGGCCTGGATCTCATCGATGAACACGAGCGTTGATTTCTTGTCGGACATCCTATCCCCTGCAACAGCACTCAACGCAAGATAGAAATTCTCTGTTGTCTTGGCTTCCGCAAACAGCCTGTCACCCTGCTTGTCTTTCTCCATGTTAATCTCAATGAAGTTCGGGAACATCCGGCTTCCAATCTCACGGATAATGAACGACTTCCCGATTTGTCTCGCACCATCGACAACAAGCACTTTATCGCCGCCGGAATTTAGATAGTTTTCTATTTGTTTTGAAATCTTACGCTTAAGCATATCTCACACATTTATTCCGAAATTTTACATAGGCAAATATACATTTATTCCGAAAAATATGGAAGCCAATAACGCATTTATTCCATAAAAAGAAAAAATTTTGTAGCAGACCTTCCCTGAGAAAAGTAGCACGGAAAATTAGCGCCGAGAAGTAGAAAAGTGTACCGTGCACAGATCAGGCTCTTCCGCTCACCAAGTGTATTGTCCTGATTTAGGTTGACTCGTGTTTATAGAATATCACTTATATAAGTTGACTTTGCGTTGTTATACCTGTCAGGGGTTGACTGGAGGCCGTAGGCCGGAAGGAGACCCCTGACAGGTCTTCAAAGGTAAAGAGTTTTCAGGGATTTCCAAGTTATTTCTGGATTTTATTGCCATATGCCTGTAACTTGTCCACATCATATCCCTGTCTCCTGCCGCCCCCCGACGCTTCGGACGGGGTCTTCATTCCGATGCTCATATGCGGCCTCCGGTTGTTGTAGAAGTCCACGGCCCGGGCGACCGCCGCCACGACCTCGTTGATGTTCCTGAACACCTTCCCCTTGAGCAGCTCGTTCTTCATCGTGTTGTTGATGCGTTCCGCCTGGGCGTTGTCCTTCGGATCTCCCGACTCGGTCATGCTGACCCTGATGCCGTGCTTCCGCAGCATCCCCACATACTCGCGGCACGCATATTGGCAGCCACGGTCGGAGTGGTGTATGAGGTTGACCTCATCCTTCCCCTCTATGCGTCTCAACGCCATCCTCAGGGCCTCCATCGGATAGTCCGTGTCAAGCGTGGGCCCGACACTCCAGCCGATGATCTCCTCGGTGTATGCGTCAAGTATCAGCGACAGGTAGCAGAAGTGGCAATGGTAATCGTCCTCCGTTATGACAATGTATGTTATGTCGCTGACCCACAGCCGATCCGCCGAGGTGGGGATATAATCCTTTATGAGGTTGGGGTATGTCGGGAGTCCGTGTGTCGAGTCCGTCGTGCGGGGCTTGCGCATCTTCCGGCGCACCTTTAGCCCCTGCTCGTCGATGATCCGGCAGAAGCGGTCGCGGCCTATCGGACTGTCAAAGCGGAAGTCCCTCTGATACATGTACCACAGCTTCTTCCCGCCGATGCCGGGATCTTCCTTCCTGACCTCCCTGATATATTGGATGGCGAACTCCTCACGCGCGGCCTTGGCATGGACCGCGTCCTCGTCATGCTGATAGTAAGCCTGCTTGCTTACACCAAGCAGCCCGCAGAGCTCAACCACCTGACATTCGGTGGCTGATTCCGCGTGCAGGTCCCTTACCGCTTGGTGCCAGCTTTTTTCTTATCTCAATGTGCCAACGAGCCTCCGCTATGTCTATGATCTTTTCGTTCAGGCGGTTGCGCAGACGCTCCAACCTGAGGCTCTCCTCCAGTTCGGATATCCGCGACTTCAGGGACTCCATCTCTTCCTGCTCCTTTGACTTCTTCGCTTCCATAATTCTTCGCGGGCTTCCTTTCCCGTTCTCCGCCTCAAAGATAGCAATCCAGTGGTACATTTGCCTCACGCTTACCGGGACAAGCTGCAATTTCGCTATCTTCCGCGGGCTAAAACCTGTCTTTTGGTGAATCTCTATCACTTGTTGATAGTACTTCTTTTGAAATTCTGTGTGTGGTGTCATAATGATTGACTCTTTTTGTGAGTCAACCTTTTTCAGGCAAATACAAAGTGTCCCCATAAAGGCCTTGTTGTGAGCAAAAAGGCTGATCTGGCTCACGAGGTGTTCACAAGGAGCAAGGTGGTGTGCAAGAAGGGGGCGAATCACGCGCGAAGATCACGCGTGTGTCGCAGACGGTTCAATGTATTGGGTCAAGACTGGTCAAGTGCCTTGAGAATCTCGGCGGCGAGGGCCGGGGAGACGAGTTTGGAGAGGTCTTCGAGAGGAGTGGCTGCGATGCGGGCGACTGAGCCGTAGTGCATAAGAAGGCGTTTCTCGGTCTGCTCACCGACACCTTTGATATCCCTTAAAGCACTCTGGATCTGGGCTTTGCTCCTGAGGCTGCGGTGGAATGTGATGCCGAAGCGGTGAGCCTCATCACGAATGTGCATCAAGACTTTAAGAGCCTGCGAGTTACGGTCCAGAAACAGAGGATAAGGATCGTTCACCCTGATCACGAGTTCCATACGCTTGGCAAGGCCGATGACCATCAGTCTGTCCATCAGTCCGAGTTCGGCCAGAGCCTGGCGGGCAAACTCCAGCTGGCCTTCTCCGCCATCGATCACCACCAGCTGCGGCAGGTCGTCCGGAGCCTCCACGAGCATCCGGGAATAACGGCGGTTGACCACCTCCTTCATCGAAGCGAAGTCATTGGCCCCGATGACCGTCTTGATCTTGAACTTACGGTAATCCTTCTTGGACGGCACTCCGTCACGGAAAACCACACAGGAAGCCACCGGATTGGTTCCCTGGATGTTGGAGTTGTCGAAGCACTCGATGTGGGTCGGAAGCTCCTTCATTCCCAAGGCCTTGCGCAAGTCCTCAAGAACCATCCTGCGATATTCGTCAGGATCGGTGTGCTCCCTCTGCTTGATGGAGTTGAAAAGATATTCCTTAGCATTCTTGACGCTCAGTTCGAGAAGGGAAAGTTTGTCGCCGCGCGCCGGGATGCGGAAGTCGATGCCGTCTATCTCCACATCCGGCTTGAACGGCACGATGACCTCTTTCGCCAATGCACCGAACTTGGATTCGATCTCGGCGATGAACGTGCTGAGTACAGATGCCTGCTCCTCCTCGATGTTCATCTTGAAGCCCAGGTTCAACGACTGGATGACAGATCCGCCACGAACACGCAGGAAGTTTCCGAAAGCCTCCTGGCCATCGAAAACCAGAGAGAACACATCACAGGAAGTATCTGCGACAGAGGATATTATCGAATGTGAATAGTGCTTCTTCAAGGACTCTATCCTGTTTTTACAGACCTGCGCCTCCTCGAAACGGAGCTCCGCGGCCGCACGCTTCATCCCGGCCTCATATTCACGGATTATCTCATTCACGCCGCCTTTCAGCAGACGGGTGATCTCGGTGACGTAGGATGAATATTCCTCCTTGCTGACCGCACCCACGCAGCAGCCTTTGCAGCGTCCGATGTGGAAGTCCAGGCACGGGCGGAATTTGCCCCGGAGGATCGCGTCGCCGGTGATTTTCAGGTTGCAGGAACGCAGAGGATAGTTCTTGCGGAAAAACTCCAGCAGGTAGTTTGCGTGCGAGACCGAGCTGTACGGCCCGAAATAGGTGCCGTTCTTCCTGTCCACACGCCTGGTCAAATAGATCTTCGGAAACTCGTCGTTGGTGATGACGATCCACGGGTAGGTCTTGGAATCCTTCAGCAGGATGTTGTAGTGAGGCTTGTACTGCTTGATGAGGTTGTTCTCCAGCAGCAATGCGTCCGCCTCGGAATCCACCACGGAGAACTGCGCGTCGGCGATCTTCGAGACCAGGATCCGAGTCTTCACGTTCAGCCTCTCCGGCGGCACAAAGTACTGAGCCACCCTCTTGTGCAGATCCTTGGCCTTGCCCACATAAATCACCTTCCCCGAGGCATCGTAGTAACGATAGACCCCCGGGGAATGTGGAAACAGGGCGATTTTCTCCCTGACTGTAAGATTTTTCCCGCTCAAAGCGTTTGAATATTACTTCTTGGCGGTCACGTACTTGGCGACCTCCTCCTCAATGCCTTCACCGCGGAGATCCCTCTTGACGATGGTTCCGTCAGGTCCGAAAAGGATGATGTGAGGAATGCCCTGGATGCCGTAGAGATCGGTAGGAACAGCCTGCGCGTTGATGATCTCGTTCCAGTTCACGCCATAAGCCTTGGCGGCGTCCACGGATGCCTGAGGCTGATCCCAAACAGCGACGCTGAGCACATCGAAATCGTCACCGACGTACTTGTCATAGACCTTCTTGATGTTAGGGATCTCCCTCTTGCAAGGGCCGCACCAAGATGCCCAGAAGTCAACGAGGACGTACTTGCCCTTACCTACATAGTCGGAAAGCTTAACGCCGTCGATGTCGAAGTCGGTGAACATCGCCCCCTCGGCGGTTGCCTTTTTTGCATCGATAGCTTTCATCATCGTTGACACCACAAGACTCTCGGAAAGGGATGGATCGAGCAGGTTAAGCATCGAGTCCACCTGAGCCGGAGTAAGGTCGTACTGAAGGGTACTGAGCACCATAGCTCCAATGATGTTGTCCTTATTGGCATCGAAAGCCTTGTCATTGCATTCCTTTACGGCAGCCTCATAGTCATTATAAACCTGTTCCTTGACGGAATCCTCGGCTTCGTCGCCAAGTTCCTCAAGTCTGGCTCTGGCATCCTTCTCGAACTGAGCCATCGCGTCAGCGTAGGCTTTGTACTTCTCCTGAATGGAGACAGACGGTGCCTTGGAGGAAATCTCAACAGTGCCGTCCTCTTTGACGGTGAAAGTCAGAGGAGTACCATCAGGAATGAACGCCACTCTGGAACCAACGCCCGTCAATCTGGCCATTGCCGTCTTAGAAGCCGGAAGTTCTGCGGTAAACTTTCCGTCAGTCACAGGGACGGTCGTTTCAACCAGCAGGTCCGGAATCACAAAAGTAACCGAATCGGGAGCACCAGCCTCGAAAGTGCCTTCGATGGCGGTCTTGTCAGAAACCTTAGGGCCGCACGCGACAGCGGCAAGCAGCCACGGCTGCCAGAATGAATGATTTACGTCTCATATTCATGAATATTAATGTTCAACCTTTCCCGCCTCGAAGCGACACCACACAAGCGAGCCGCTTTTCCGCAACAAATGTAAAGTTATGAATATTTTCGAGAATATGAGTACCTTTGTTATACAGAATCAAATAATTATTGAATATGACGCTGAAAGCCAGCATAAAATCAATGAGACTGAGGACACTTCCGCTGTCCTTGTCCGGAGTGATCCTCGGAGTGACGCTCGCAGCGGACAAGGCAGATGTCAGTCCGTGGACAGCCGCGCTGATCTTCCTGACAACGGTATGTCTGCAGATCCTCTCAAATCTGTCCAATGAGCTCGGCGACACCTTGAACGGCACCGACTCTGCTGACCGTCAAGGCCCCCAGTACGCCCTCGGCAGCGGAGATATGACCGTAGGAGACATCAAAAAGCTCATCGGAATATTCATCGTCCTTTGCATCGTCTCCGGTCTGGCGATGATAAGTGTTTCCTTCAGGAGCATATTCAAAACTGAGTCAATCTGTCTGGAAGTGCTTGGCGCGGCGGCGATTGTGGGTGCGATGAAGTACACTTTGGGCAAGAATCCTTATGGGTACAGAGGGCTGGGCGACGTGTTCGTGTTCATATTCTTCGGCCTTGTGTCGGTGCTCGGTGGGTATTATGTCGCGGCTCGGGAACTGCCGTCACTGATTATGCTACTGCCTGCCTCCGCCATCGGATGCTTCAGTGTCGGTGTGCTTAATGTCAACAACATAAGGGATATGAAGACGGATGCGGTGAATCGTGTGACCGTGGCCATCAAGCTCGGGATGAAGGGGGCGAGAATATACCAGACCATCCTGGTCACATTGGGCTGGGCCTTGATACTGGTGTTTTGCGCGGTCTATGATTTCGCGCCGGGACATTACATATTCATCATCACTCTTCCATTGTACATCAAGCACTTGCAAGGTGTATGGACCCGGAGCGAGCGTGCTCTCGACCCGATGCTGCCGATGCTCGTGATCTCAACTTTCTTCCTCTCCATCCTCGCCGGAGCGGGATTTTTAATTTTTTAGGAATATGCCGACAAAGACAAAAGTCAGGAATATGTTCGACAGCATCGCTGGCGACTATGACGCTCTGAATCACATACTTTCACTGGACGTGGACAAGATCTGGCGCAAGAAGGCCCTGAAACAGATCGTGGACGCTCCGGCCCCGGCCCGTGTCCTGGATCTGGCCTGCGGAACGGGAGACTTCTCGATCGCCATCGCCAAAGCCTTGAGTTCAGCGACTGGAAGTCACGTGACCGGCGTGGATCTGTCGGAGGGTATGCTGGCGGTGATGCGCGAGAAGGTCGCAAAAGCCGGCCTGACTGAAATGATCTCCATAGAGGAAGGCGACGGCGAGAACCTCCGCTTCCCCGACAACACCTTCGACCGGGTCACCATAGCCTTCGGAATCAGGAACTTCGAGAATAGAGAGAAAGGCCTAAGGGAGATGCTGCGCGTCCTCAAACCCGGAGGTCGTCTCGTGATCCTGGAGCTGTCCCGCCCAGAGAACAAGATAATCCGCTGGTTCTACGACCTCTATTTCCTGCACATCCTCCCGAAGATCGGCGGCAAAGTCTCCGGTGACAAAGCCGCCTACGCCTACCTCCCCGCCTCCGTCGCCGCCTTCCCCGGCAAAAAGGCGTTCATGGCCACGATGCGCGAGGCCGGCTTCCGCACCGTCACCCACAAAGCCTTCACCCTCGGCATCTGCAGGATGTACACCGGCGAGAAATAGGAAAAAAAGCGTGGCATCTAAATTACAGAATATCAAGATAATAAACTATGTCCTAGTGGGAGACATCGCACCAGGACATAGCGTTTTTCCTTGATTATAAAGGAGTTATCTGCCACGATGATTTATGGAATAATCATCACTTCAATGTTATGTTCTTGATTTCCTGTCCTGATTTGACTGAATATTCACGGGTTTTTCCATCATAATTGACCGTGACCTTGATTCTTTGGTCGTCCAACCTTCGCGCGGCGATGTTGAAGTCTTTGCCGAAAGCCTTTATGTGATCAAGAGACATCGTGTTCCAGCCTGAGGGCATCTGAACCTTCAGGCTGAATGAATCAAATCCAGTCGGACGTATTCCGAACAGACCTTCGGTGATAACCCTGCAATAGAGTGCGCTCTCACCCGACAGATGCCGCTGCGACCCTTCAGGATAAGCCTCGACCGGATATGGGACATGAGTTCCGAGAAGCCTGCGCTCAGAATAATCATGAAGCTGCACAAGCGCCTCGTCGGCATAGCCGGCGGCGAAAGCTCCTCTCAGAGCATAGAGGGTTGATCTGTCCCAGAAGGTTGTGCTGCCCTGCTGAGTCAGGATTCCGTCCCTGGTCATCATTTCCTTGGAGAACAGAGCCACGAGCGTACCCTCGGCTCTGTCATTGATACCGAAACACAACGGAAGACATATCCATGACCTCAACACATCGTTACCGTCATAGTAACGGTAAGTGTCATAACCGCTTACATTGCCGCCGAAATAATTCTCAATCGCCTTTTTCAGGTCAGCGGCCCGCCTGCGGTATGTCTTGGTGACCGATGAAGGCTCTCCCATCAACGGGGCGAGATATGTGGCGGAAACGAGGCCGTCATAGTAAAGACAGGCGGTCGAAAGGTTGGCGTCCCCGGCAGGGAAACGACCCTCCAACTCATCGGAATCGGATTCAGGAACACCTTGGGCATTGAGCTTTCTGTGGCAATATTCAAGGCACCATTTTATGAAAGGCCAAAGTTGTTCCGCCTCTTTTCTGTCCCCGCGCGCCAGGACATAACGTGGCGCACCGTGGGCGACCATGGCAGCGTCTCCGCGGTCACCGGCCCCGTCCCAGATGTCGGTCCCCTCGGCGATTATCGAACTTGGAATCGGCTCGAACTCAGGATTTTGATACCTGGAGAACAGACTGTAGCAGTTAAATGAAGATTCATTGCCGGTCGCATAGCCAAGGAAAGGATAAAAAGGCGAGACATATTCGCATTCATCGTTACACCATAGGGCTGCATAATAAGACTCACCACCAGGCCCGTGCATCAGACCTCCTTTTGTCCTGAATATGCTCTCCGACGCCCTGATCTTAGCGAAACGGAACTCTGCGTCGATGGCCGGATCCGGAGTCCTTAGAATCAAGGACGAATCGATGGCGTCGCGGATGAAGGACATCCTGGCGGAATATTCCGCATCAAAGTCCGGAACAATCATACTTCCTCCTTTTTCCCGGTAGGCCTGGAAAGCCACTTGAAATCCGATTTCCTGCCAAGGCTCTAGAACATAGGTTCCACTTCCAAATATGTCTGCCCGGATCACATAGCTGCCGTCCACTCCCTTGTCGGCCAGGGTCTTCGCCTCCTGGCTGAACTTCGGGACATTAAGCACCAGCGGACTGGCGGAGATATTCCTTATGCTGTAGATCTCGCAGAGCATCGGATGGACCTTGCTTGGAAACACCGTTGTCCTGACTTCGGCGACCGGCTTCGGATTGTCTCCTCTGGCTCCTCCGACATTGGCCTTTCCGACACCATATTCACTGATCACTGACAGGCCTCCGTCAATGGACACTTTTTTTGTCGACAGCTGTTTCGGCACAAGAGAATTGATCCCGACCAGCGACATGACGTCCGTACCCATCCTGTAAAGCAGGCTGGCGTGCGTGTCATTAGGGACACGGCGAAGCATCGGGAAAACCAACGATCTTTCCTGGCCGAACAGGCCTTTTTCGTCAACCATCCATCGAAGGACGCAGGAAACCTGTTCCCCGCTCATCTCGATGTGGTCGGAATATGGCAGGACGATCCTTTCGGGATTCAGCTCTATAGAACCGTCCGTTCCGATTGTCCAGCACGTCTGCGAATATGCCGCATTGGCGCTCGTTACCAGCGCCAGAATGGCCCACAGAATCCTTTTCATCGCGTTTTTATTTTATTATTCCCACATCTTTGACTTCCCAGTCATCCGTTCTGAACGGAGCGAAAGGCTGACCGGAGGTTGTCATCACGTTTGCGTCCTCGGGATAGTTTCTGAAAGCATAGCGAGCGGCTACAGGCTCGGGGACATCTTCCGACCAGACTTCAATCTTATTCTGCCACCAGCGGAAGTTGACTTTGGCCTTATGCCAGACCTTGTCCGCCCCGGCGATCTCAAAGCCTCCCGGAGTGTAGTAGCCGTCCGAGGCGAAACCGAGAATGCTGTCGGACTCATTGAACTCATTCTGTCCGGAAAGATTGTTGAAACTCAGGACAAGCTGGTTGCACTTGTAGTAATCGTTGTACTCCTTCTCCATCGACTTGTAGGTCGGAGCAGGAAGCGGCACTCCATCGACACCATAGTCGTTACGGAGCGCGAGCCATGCAAGCCTGGTACCCACCTCCATCTTCTTCCGAGGATGTATGCAAGTACGGCTGCCGATGTCTGTCGTTGCGGCAATGCCGCTATGAGGGATTTGAGCCATTGCCTGGTACTGTGCCTCCACGACCAGAGGCAGAGAGCGCAGTCCCTCGCCGTTGTAGGGGTAAGGGGCAAGCTGAACGAAATAGAACGGCATTCCCTCATCCTCCCAGATATTCCTCCACAAGTCAACCATGGAAACCATAAGATTCCTATAGTCAAACCAGTTGATCCTGTTCGACTCCCCTTGGTACCAGATCCATCCCTTGGCCGTGTAATGGCGCAGAGGCCAGATCATCGAGTTGAACAGCCTGTGGGGCTCACTGGTGACCCCTTCTCCGGAGAGGGCGAACTCATGGTTGATCCCCTCGGTGGAGAGGATTGCCTCATCGCTCATCCAGCATTCGATGCGTGTGCCTCCCCAGTTCGAGGAGATCAGACCCACCGGCACACCTACGAGAGCCTTGGACAACGCCCTGCCGAAGAAATAACCGCAGGCGCTGAACTGACTCGCGTTCCTCATGGTAGGCAAAAGCCATTCTCCTCCGCAGGTGTCCGCCGGTTCGTCAGCCGGAACCCGGGGAACCTGGAAAAACCTGATCAAGGAGGCCTCGGTAGGGACATCCATCAGGTACTCGGGATAATTTTCGACCGGCTGCATCATGAAACCGCAAAGCGGCATCTCCATGTTGGACTGCCCACAGCAAAGCCAAACCTCGCCGAGCATGATCCCCCGGACGGTGACCGGCTCGCCGTCGGAGATGGTCATGGTGTGAGGGCCGCCGGCGTCAGCGGTCGCTACCCTGACACGCCAATTCCCGTCCGGATCAGCTTTGGTACGATACCTTTCCTTGCTCCATGACACAGACACTGAGACCTTTGCCCCGGCCTTGGCCTTTCCCCAGACATTCACGGAAGTGTTGCGCTGAAGAACCATGTTGTCACCGACGAGCGATGGAAGAGAGACTTTCGCAGACACGGACAAAGCAGTCAGCAACACCGCCTCCATCACAATAAGAAACCTTTTCATATCATTCAAAATTTTAATGCAGACATCAAGTGATCATTGAAAAATAACTTGAACTAAATCTGACACAAATTTAGTTCAACTTATTTTTTAACGCTTACCAAAAATAACAAAAATCATCGAATAGGAGCCATAACATAACAGGCACCACCTCCCGGAGCAAGCGGAACGGCATTCTCGACAAGAGAAAAATAATCTGGGACAGTTTCAGCAAACGTCCGTACGCCCCGTTAAGAAGCACCGTGCAGGGTAAAGGCGACGAGCAATTCCTTCAGCAAATCAGCGAGATAGTGTCTGTGAGATTTACCGACATGGATTTCTCCGTCGATGACTTGGCGGAGCAGATGCACCTGAGCCGTTCCGTCCTGTTCGAGCGTACCAAGGAGGCCTGCGGCATGACTCCTAACAATTTCATCAAGGAGATGCGTCTGCGCAAGGCCGCCAGCCTGCTGGCCGAGCAAAAGTACAAGGTCAATGAGATCTGCTACATGGTAGGCTTCAACACCCCGTCGTACTTCGCCAAATGCTTCTTCAGGCAGTTCGGTGTCCTGCCAAAGGATTTCGTCGGCTGAGACGACCCAGATGTGCGGGAATGCGATTGACGTCACAGATCCGAGATTGTCTCGTTCCGCAGATCGGCGATGAGCCTGTCGATTGAATCCTTTGTGACATGCTGCATGACGACAACATGCGACAGCTTTCCGCCAAACGCCGCGTCCTCGCCGCAAGCGAGATTATATTTCCTTACGACTTTGGCGGAAGGACGGCGGAATATGACCGTGTTGCTATATTCATTGTTCCAATAAGGCCAACCTATCCTTTTAAGCTCAGACTTAAGGTATCGCGTGTTTTCAAAAATCCTCGCGGCCTGCTCTGTCCAGCCTTCATCGCCGACCGTTTTCATAAGCCACCAAAATTTGAGTGGCTCGATTCCTGATCGTGAGCAGTTTATCATGCGCATGTTGGCGTTCAGATAAGAGATGTCGTAGGTTGACTGATTGTCGTAAACGTCGCGGGTTGTGATGAAGAGTCCGCAAGGGCTGTCGATGCCGAAGAATTTATGACCACTGACGCTAATGGAATCAAAGCCGGTTTTCCTGCGGTCAACCAGGTCCTTATATTCGGTGAATGGCAGATAGCCACCGAACAGAGCCGCATCAACATGACGATATACAGCCATCCCCTCGTGCCTTGCCAGTACATCATCAAGAGCCTTCTGATCATCTATGGCACCCTTGAAGGTGGAACCCATCGCATAGACTATCAGGCAAGGGCGTGTAGGGTCAAGGACTTTCTCCAACGAGTCCGGCACCATCCTGCCCATGGAGTCACTCTTCACAAGACGGACTTCGAGGTGCTGAAGATCACAAAGGCGATAGTTGCTGTAATGAGCCTCATCAGAGACATAGACGACGGGCATCTTGCCGGTCTTCCTCTTCAGATAATTGACTCCGAAATAAATACCGTGGTTGTTGCCGTCGGTTCCGCTCATGGTGACAATGCCCCACAGGTCATTCCCGTCAAATCCGTATTTAGGAGCGAAATACTGAATGACCTCACGCTCGAAATCCAATGAGGAAAGAGTGTGGTCTCCCTCCTCGAACGGATCTCCCGCGTTGTTGATGATCATCGACTCCAGATTGTTTCCTGTGTACCAGCGGTAAAACTCCTCCAGTCTTATGTCATTGTTGCCTGGATAACCAAGGGTCATACTCCTTTCGGCAAGGCACTCGGACGCCCATCTGTCAAGTTGTTCAAATCCTGAAGAAACCACAACCTGAGCCGACAAAGCCAGACTGCCTGACAGCGCAGTCAGGCCGATCATCAAGCCCCTCATCAGCATGCTGTTCATAACTATTCAATACATTATTGGTTATTATAATCGTTCCTTAACCACATAGAAGAGTCTCGGAACCAAACACAAAAATAATGAATTATAGTCATTTCGAACATTTGGATCCATGGCCCACTTGAAAAAGTGCCATTTGCCACTTTTTACCCCTTACAGAAGTATCTGCGAGGCACATGTTTTTCAAAAACGACTTTTTCAAGTGGACTCATCCATTGCGAATTGAATGATCCGCGCCAATGATTTTGCCTTTTCGGCAAAACGAAGTAAATTTGTGTTCAACGAAACGGACGGACGGTTTGCCGGGTTTCTTTGGCCGGGCCTCTGACGAACAGACGATAAACAGTGATATTCAAGAATATGAGAAAGTACCTTTTGATTGCGGTTCTGGCGGTGCTGCCGTTTTTGGCGGAGGCGCAGAACGGGCCGGCCATTGCCAAGATCGTGTGCGGGCCTTACCTTCAGAGTGTTACCACGGACAGCTTCACGGTGATGTGGATGACGGATGTAGATGCCGTGGGGTGGGTGGAGATCGCTCCGGACAACGAGGAGAATTTCTACTACAAGGACAGGCCGAAGTACTACGACATGCGCGGCCACGGGCTGAAGCCTATCGGCAAGATCCACAAGGTGACGGTTGGCGGGCTTAAGCCCGGCACGAGCTACCGCTACAGGGTGATGATGACGGCGGTGCAGGACTACCACAACAACTACAATCCGGTCTACGGGAAAGGCTCCGGAGCGCCGGCCTACAAGGTTGACCTGCCTAAGGCCACCACTCTCAAAGAGGATTACAGCGAGGTCAGGTTCGCCGTTGTCAACGACGTGCACGCCCAGGACTCGCTACTGCGCAGACTGTTCGCGGACAAGGAGAAGAACAAGGAGTTCGACTTCGTTCTGTTCAACGGAGACATGACCTCCGACCTGGCCTACAGCGAGAAGATCGTCCGGCACTACCTCAAGCCCGCAAGCGACCTGTTCGCCGACCAAACCCCTCTCTTCATGGTCCGCGGCAACCACGAGTTCAGAGGCAGGGACGCGCTGCGGATCTCTGAATATTTCGACTTCCCGGAGCACGGCCCCTACTACACCTTCAAATATGGCGAGTTCCTGTTTCTGGTGCTGGACGGCGGCGAGGACAAGGTGGACAGCGACATCGAGAACCAAGGACGGCTCTGCTCGGAGCCTTATCTGAACGAGGAGGCCAAATGGCTCAAGGGCGTGGTGGAGAGTGATGAGTGGAAGAACGCCGAAAGAAGGATCGTCTTCAACCATATTCCCCCTCAGATCAAGGACGCATGGCACGGCAATCTGAATATGTCGGAGAAGTTCCTGCCTATCCTCAACGGTGCGGGTGTCGATCTGATGCTGAGCGGCCACGTGCACAAGTACTCTTTCCGCGAAGTTGGATCAACCGACGCATCCTTCCCTGTGATCACCAACGGCCAGTGGCAGAGGATGGAGATCACCGTGAACGCCAAAAAAATCGCCGTAAGGATCTACGACACTGACGGCAATCTTACCCACACAGCGGATCTTTAGTAACCTTCAAAGAATAACCTGCCTCATCTTAAGGAATCTTTTCGGTCTAGATCTCTTTTTCTCATCAGTCATGTGCCACCGGCACACTCCTTCTTCGAAAATAGATCTATCCTCGAAAATCTTCTCCTAATCTGAAGCAGGTTATTTTTTTCACGTTACTTAGAGGTCTTGTTCCACAAGGACTTCAGACGGTCAGGGAAGTGAGGGAATTCTTCAGATTAGCACACAGCGGATCTTTAGAGGTCTTGTTCTGAAAGGCTTGCAAGGAAGTGCGGAAGGCTCTGAGCCTAACCGAGGATTCCTTTGAGTAAGTCCGGGATCACCAATTCCTCACAGTGGATGGAGGCGAGCCGGATGCGGCCCTCGTCTGTAAGCGAGAAGATCATCCCCCGCTTGTCAGCCGGGTTAAGTTTCCGGCTGATGAGGGATGTTTTTTCCGCCGAGGCAAGAACCTTGGACATATTCGAATGTGTAAGCCCCAACTCATCTGATAGTTCCGATGCCGAAGCGCTTCCCTGCCCCGCAAGGAAGCAGAGAAGCATCGCCTCGTTCAGGTTCAGCCCGAATTTCCTCTGAAACTCAGCGTCCAGCCCGGAGATCGCCCTATGGATCTCGCGAAGGCGGCAGATTGTGTTCTTCTTATTCTCCACGACCTACCAACTACAGCTCAACTTTAAGAACATCCTTGATGATTCCCTTGAGCTCCGTCTTAGACAAAGCCCCGAGAGACCTCTGCGGCTTACCCTTCATCGGAATGAACAGAAGCGTCGGAATCGATCTTATGCCGAAAAATGTAGCCAGTCCCCTCTCATTGTCCACATTGACCTTGTAGATGGTGAGTTTCCCTGAATATTCCTTGGCCAGTTCGTCCAGCACAGGCGACAGCTGCCTGCACGGACCGCACCAGTCCGCATAGAAATCGACAATGGCCGGCTGAGATCCGAGGTATTTCCACTCATCGGGGTTCTTTTCGAAGTCATAGACCTTCTTAAGGAAATCAGCCTTGGTGATGTGCACCACCCTTGTCGTCGGCTTTTCCGTCGCCGCCGTCTCCTCATCTGGCCTTACCGCACCCGTCATCTCAACACCCTGCTCTTCCGCCGGTCTTCCTGCACCCGACAGCTCTGCTTTCTGCTCAGCCGCCAACCTTTCGGCATTCGGCACCTCAGCATTCTGCTCTCCCGCCAACCTTTCGGCATTCGGCACCTCAGTCGTCAATTCATTCCCTTTCAGCGTTTTAACTCCAGAATTTTCCAGATCCATCTTCTCAATTCCCAGCTCAGCAACCCGAGTCAGAGCCACTTCGACAGACTCGGTAACCAAAGCACTTCCTATTCCCCACCTTTCTGTAGCCTTGGTCTCAAAAGAAGAGAACAGAAGAAGCCCACCGACAGCCACCCCGCTGATGCAAAAGAGCGCCTTTAACGTAATTGCATTCATAATAATCAGTGTTTTAAATAATTAACAAGCATTTATACAATAGTTTCCAACGAAAACTTTCCCAAAGTACGGAATTAATTTCCAATAAAACAAATTTCCAAAGGAAAATATTATCAAGAACTATCTTCGGTCATTCATCGCACCTGCGCTTAGAAAGCAGAGAGACCAAGCCCCCCCTCAGAGATAGCCTCGTGCGCAGGAAGCGCCTTTCCGCTCACGGGAGCCCCCCGCTGGCTCGCCTCGTGCGCAGGAAGCGCCTCTCCGCTCACGGGAGTCCCACGCTGGCCTGCCTCGTGCGCAGGAAGCGCCTCTCCGCTCACGGGAGCCCCCCCCCGCTGGCTCGCCTCGTGCGCAGGAAGCGCCTTTCCGCTCACGGGAGTCCCACGCTGGCCTGCCTCGTGCGCAGGAAGCGCCTCTCCGCTCACGGGAGCCCCACGCTGGCTCGCCTCGTGCGCAGGAAGCGCCTTTCCGCTCACGGGAGTCCCCCGCTGGCCTGCCGGGTATCATCATTGGCCGCCTGTTGGACCTAACCTTGGTGCTGTTGTTAACCGCATTTCGTAAAGAAACTTTACAGTTCCCGGATTTCGCGAATCTGTTTCGCGGCGGACGATTCTCTTATGCCAGCCGTTTAGAGGCTATTTTTGATTTGTTTGCTATAGATTTGCACTCCGGAAAGCCCAGCAAAGCCCCACACATATAATTCCTCTGCAATTCCGTCGTCAAAACAAGCCCTTTCGGCGGTTTTGCCCGACAGAATTGCAGTCTTTGCATTTTCAAAGACCTTTTTTCTGCAATTCTTAGAAGCTGTTTTGAATTGTTTGTTTGAAGGTTAAGAGCAAGCTCTTTCCCTGCTGCTCACCTCGGCAATCCGAACAAGTTCGATTGCCCTCGGTTCGGGCGCTGGGTTGAGAGTGAAAAACTTCAGTTTCGACCGCTTCTTCCAAGGAAGATAGCGGTGCTATCTGACTGAAGAAACGGGAAGAAAATGAAGATTTTTCACCTCAAAGAACATTTCAAACAATTCAAAACAGCTTCTTAATAAGAATCGAAAAACCTTCTCTTGCTTCTTTTCCATTCACGGTATCGCTTCCGTGAAGAGATCATGTCTCCCGTTCGGAAACACTTTCGGCCTCTTTTGCTTCCCGAGAGTGCATCCTGCACTCTCGGGAAGCGTTTACCCCACTTATCGTCTCCCAAGGGTGCTGTTGGGCACACCCATGGGAGACATTATTCCCCTTTTACGCTTCCGAAAGGCCATTCGGCATCCGCACGGAGACCTGCTCCGCACTCTCGGGAAGCATATTCGCCTCTTTTCGTTCTCGGAGAGAGTCCGGTTACTCTTTTGAGTAACACCCACCCTCATTTTTTGTCGCCCAAGAACCAGCGGATGGGAGGCTTGTTATTATTCATTGATACTCGTGGCCATGCACTTCAGGCTTTCTCATAGTAATGACGCCGCTTGAATGGACTTGTTATGGATTGCAAGTTTAAAACTGATTATCTTTACAGACATCCGCACAATTAAGGGATTGAAGACAAAAATGTCAGGATTTGATGTATTTAGTAACATGAAAAAATTAAGTTGCCTCAGATTAAGAGAATATTTTCGAGGATAGATGTCTTTTTGAAGAAGGAGTGTGCCGGTGGCACATGACTGATGAGAAAAAATAGCTAGACCGAAAAGAGCGGAAAGCCTCTGTTCTGAATTTTGGTTACGTGCAAAATTCAGGTTAGAGGCTTCCCGCTCTTTCTATGCCATTGGACCTTCAATGTTCCTGCGCTTCAACAAGCCCGGAAACTCAATGGTCTCAGAACCAATAGGTCTAAACAACCAGAGGAACTCAGCGACCGAGACACCGGCGAAGCGACTACCTTCTTTCCAGCTACTATTTGTCGCCGAGATCGAGGATGCGGACGTTGCGGATCTTCAGACCCTCACCGTGACCGCAGAATGAAATGTAGCCTTTCTTGTTGAACATTCCCGGATGGTTCTTGTGGTCAACGGTGTACGGATTCTTCTTGCTTCCGTCCGGAGCCACATTATGACCCTTGCATGCCCTGCGGATGTTGCCGTCCACGATCACCTCACCGTTGACGGTCACCTTGATTCTGTCGCCCTCGACACGGATCTCCTCGGTGCTCCACTCCCCAAGAGGCTTGTGGACGATTCTCTTCGCCGGGATCACACCGTAAACCGATCCGTGAACCTGATACTCACGAAGTTTGGCGTACATAGGAGCGTCATGGTCAAGGATCTGAACCTCACACATTCCGTCATAGGCAGCGTCAACACCCATCGGAGTCCTCACGCCCACACCATTGTTCACACCCTCGCGCAGGAAGCAGAACTCGAAACGATAGACGAAGTTACGGTATTCCTTCTTGGTGTAGAGATTTCCTGTGCTGCCGTAGTTGGCCGACACATAGATTGTTCCGTTGACAGGAGTGTACCCCTCAAGGTCGCCCTGCCACTTGTCCAGATTCGTGCCGTCGAACAGCATCTCGAATCCTTGTCTCTTCTCCTCATCGGTCAGTTGAGAGATCGGTGAAGGCTCGGCCTCGCCGAGAATCTTGTTGATCGCATCGACAGCGTAGCCGTCATCCGCACCACCGGCGGCCTTGAAGATCACGACAGCCTTGTCAAGGTTGGACTTGAGGTCAGCGTAGTTGATCTCCTCCTTGGTCTTGGAGGCGATTGTCCTTACGCACTCAGCAGCGGCATGCCTGACTCCCTTGTCACTGTCATCCAAGTACTTGCCGGCAAGCAAGAATGCCTTCATCGTAGGTACGGAAGCAAGAGACTTGAGAATGGACTTCTTCACGGCAGGGGTCTGGGCAAGCTCAAGAGCCTTGGCGAAATCAATACGCTTTTTGTCAACATTGGTCTCGTATTTAGAGACAAGGGAAGAATATCTCTTCACAGCCTTGTCGGCCAGCCCGGCGTCCGAACCGGCAATCTTGATGAGAGTCGGAGCCACCTTGAAATTGTCGATGTCAAGCAATGACGCGAAAGCGGACTTGTCACCGGCCTCGTAGGCGGCGGCAAGATCGTTCACGGCCTCGTCAGTGCCTGTGGCGGCAAGGACAGGATAGTACGCGGCGGCGTTCTTGGACTTCTTCATCAAAGCGCTGACCTTGGCGTACTGCTCGGCGGGAGCAAGAGTGTGCACAGCGGCGATCAAAGCGTTCTGGGCGGCCTTCTGATCAGCGGCGGAAGCGTTGTCAAGCAAAGCGCCGACCTTGTCAATGTCCTGGACGCCAACGATGTCCGCGAGCGCGAGCTTGGCGAGAGACGAAGCCTCGGCATCCTTTGAATCTATCAATGAATATACCTTCGGGGCGGCAGCGGTAATCCTTCTGGCCATCACAAGGCCGAGAATATTTCCAAGAGTCTTGTTGTCCTTGGCTACGTCAAGAGCGGCAAGAAGCTCGTCCTGATAGTTGCCCTTGAATGATTTCAAAGCGGCTATCGCAGCGGCGCTGTTCTCGCCTCCGAGCTGTCCCACGAGTGCCTTCGCGGCCTTGTCACCGCCGATCTTTCCGGCGGCAGCGATAGCGGCGGAGGCAACGTCTCCACCCTCGGAGAACGAACCGAGCACGATATCGGAGACAGACGAGATCTTGTTGTTACCGAACCAGTTGAGAAGATCAACCTTGACCGGAGCAGAGAGTTTCGCGAAATTCTTTGTGAAAAGAGGAACGAGATTCCCCGCGCCAAGAATCGAAGTGGCGTTGTCAATCACAGAATTCCTGTACTTAACATCCTCACTTTTGAGAGCGGCGGCAACGACCTTGACAGCCTTTGCAGGGTCGTTTTTCATCTGAGCCAAAGCACCGGCGGACTTGTAGGCGGAGACTTCAGAAGCCATAAGATCCTTGGCGGCCTTGGCGACAGCCTTGCTCTTGGATCCATCCGCAAGTCTCACTGCCAGAGCGGCATAGTCAGGAGTCGAGTTCTCTTTAAGAATATTCAGGGATGACTCTGAGCCGATAGCCGCGAGAGTGGAGAAGTAAGCGTTGTCGTGCATTGTGGAGTTCAGGGCAGTCGGGATGACCCATTTCTGAATATAAGGCTCCGCGGCGGTGATTCCTTTCTCCGCGGCGGCGGTCGCCAGCAGTTTCCTGTCGGCGGTTCCTTCCTTCACAAGGTCAAGAATCAAATCCTCTGTTCCCGGAATATCCACGAGAGCGCCAACGGCCGTGGATGCGAGGGCAGGGTCATTGACATATTCCTTGAAGAACTGAGCGTCAGCAGGCTTGGCGATCTGACGGAAAAGGTTCAACAAGAAAGCCTTGTTGTTGCTGTCTGTCGTGACCTTGACCGCCTGCGCGAATCCTTCGCGGACCTTGTCCACGCACTGTGGATTGGCCGAGGCATAGCTCGCAAGACCTGTGAGGGCATATTCATAAAGATTGTTCTTCACGCCTTCGCCGGCCGGCTTCATCATTTTGGCGGTCTCCACCACTGATGCCGGAGCGGCGGCCGCGAGGTCAGCAATCTGTGTGTTGAAATCCGACGCGTTGTTGGCCGGCATAGCCGCAAGCACGTCAGCCACAACGGTTTCCACGGTTCTCTGCCTTGCGTCCTGAGCGTTGATCGCAAGGGCGGCCGCAAGGAATAATATAGATGTAAGTAATTTCTTCATATTCAAGAGCATATTAAAGGATCATTGAACCCCAAGGGGCACGCATCGGCTGATTGATGAGCTGGTTGGCGGCATCATCACCTATAAAGAGCTGCTTGTCAGGATCGAAGTTCAGGGTCCTGCCGAGCCTGAGGGCGCAAGCGCCCATGTTGACTATCGTGCAGCTGTGGTGACCGTTGTCCTCGGCGAGGGCGAATTTCTGACGTGTCTTCACGCAGTCAAGGAAGTCAGTATTGCGTGGTTCCGGATCCGGAAGCGAGTTGATGACATCCATCACGTTAGGGATCGTGCACTCGAATCCCTTATAAACCTTGCCGTTAGGGCCTTCGATGTAAGGCACCTTGCCCTTGCTCTCGAAGCCTTCGCCCTCAAGGATGATCTTGCAGCCGTCAGCGTAGGTGTAGGTAATGCTACGCCATATTCCCACAGCGTCCGGATGCTGCTGAGGAGCGTCCACCTCGACCTTTACAGGGAAGGTGTCGTCCTTGCCGAGGATGTACTGCACAGGATCGATGTAGTGCTGTCCCATGTCCCCGAGGCCGCCGGACTCATAGTCCCAATAGCCGCGGAAGGTCTGGTGCACACGATGAGGATTGTACGGCTTGTAAGGAGCCGGTCCGAGCCACATATCGTAGTCCAGTTCAGCCGGAACAGGCTGAGGTACAAGGTTTTCCTTGCCCGTCCAGAAGAATTTCCAGGTGAAACCGGTGGCTCCTGAGATCCTCACTGTCAAAGGCCAACCGAGAAGTCCGCTCTGCACGAGTTTCTTCAGCGGTTCGACAGTTGTTCCGAGGCCATAGAACGTGTCCTTGAAACGGAACCATGTGTCCAGACGGAAGATCCTGCCGTATTTATGGACAGCCTCAACCACCTTCTGACCTTCTCCGATCGTCCTTGTCATAGGCTTCTCGCAGAAAATATCCTTCCCTGCTCTGCAGGATTCCACAGCCATGATTCCATGCCAATGTGATGGAGTGGCTATGTGAACGATGTCCACATTGGAATCATGCACGAGATCTCTCCAATCCGTGTAGGCCCGAAGCTTTGTGCCGAACTTCTCCACACCCTTCTTAAGGGCGTTGTCAAGGTGGTTCCTGTCCACATCACAAACCGAGACCAGACGGCAACGCTCATCGCTGACAAAATGCAGATTGCCCATTCCGATTCCGCCCGTACCGATAATTCCGCGTGTCAGTTGGTCACTCGGCGCGACATATTTCTTGTCGCCGCCCATGGCGCCGAACACATTACGTGGCAGGATCGTGAACAACGCCAGTCCCGCCGCCGATTTCTTCAAAAAGCTTCTTCTGGATTCACCCATAGTGCTATTGTGATTAAATTGTTTCCGTTAACGCAAATATACATTTTTTTCCAGCCGTATAATATTAAAGGCCACTCATTTTTTGCAAAAATACCATCAATGATTTCATTTTTGCAAAATAGAGTAGCCTGTATCTTCTCCCAGTGAGACTGACACTTACAGTCGGACATCCACGAACACAGGAAGATGGTCCGAAGCCTGCGTCACATCCCCCTTGTGGAACTCAGTCATAGTATGGGCAGAGACTTTCTTTACAGGAGCGGACATCTTGTAGTGGAAAATATAGTCTATGCACACGCGAGGATCTCTTGAGGAGAACGTGTTTTCTGTCTCGGAAAGCAGATCCCATGATTTCCTCAGAGTCTCGATAACCTCGGACTCCGGCGAAGCATTCATGTCTCCACAGTAAAAGACCGGCTTTTTACATTTAAAGTAATTTTCTTGTGCCCAAGCATTTACAACCTTCGCCTGAGCCAACCGGGCAACAGGAGACACATGATCCAGATGAGATGCGCCAATAACATATTTATCCGTCTCAATGACTGCAATGGCCCTTGGCTCGGCTCCCTCATCCTGAGGAAGAGCGACAGTGTATCTCTTAAGAATCTTCACCTTGCCTGGCACGATACAACCCTCGCCGTAAGCGCCACCCTGATAAGGCATCGCACGCCCAAAGTGCCATTGCCATCCTCCCAATGCCTTGGTAAGGAGAGAGAGCTCATCGTAGGGAAGCCTTTGTGTAAGGCTGTCAATCTCATTAAGCGCGACAACATCAGCCTCGGATTCCTTTATCATTGAGGCTATCATGTCGATGTTATCATTAAAAGGGAGGTATTTCGAGAAATTACCCACATTATAGGACATTATCCTGAAAGAGCCCGCGGCCTTAGGATAATAAGCCTTCTCCTCTGAACCTTGGGTTCCGGCTCCGGATTGTCGGGATGATGTACCGCATCCACATGATGACAAGGCCAAAGAGAAAGGGACGACCGCAATGGCCAAAAGAAAACCGCTGATGTGTTTAAGCATATTATTGTGTAGCATTGGTGTCATTAGTAAGCGTTAAAAAATAAGTTGAACTAAATTTTGTGTCAGATTTATGAGGATAGATTTCTTTTGGAAGAAGGAGTGTGCCGGTGGCACATGACTGATGAGAAAAGAAATATAGACCATAAAGATATACAAATTGTTCAAGTTATTTTTTAATGATTACTTAATTAATAAAGGTGACGCGAAATTTCTTTCCCGTCACCTCCTTGTCTATTTTATTATCGGAATATTCCTACTCGGCCTGACGGTCGTTGCCACGGCGGCCACGGCCACCACGGCTGCCGCGACGGTCGCCACGGTCTCCACCTCTGCGCTCGCCACGGTCTCCGCGTGAAGGACGTGATCCGCCCTGCGCATTGGCTGCGGCAGCGGTGTTAGGAGTGAGATCCTGCTTGCCGTAACGCTCGCCGTTGCAGATCCACACCTTGATTCCGAGGGCGCCGACCTTTGTGCTTGCAACCGCAAGAGCGTAGTCGATGTCAGCACGGAATGTGTGCAGAGGTGTACGGCCTTCCTTGAACATTTCGCTTCTGGCCATTTCAGCGCCGCCTACACGACCGCTGATCTGGATTTTGATGCCCTCTGCGCCAACCCTCATGGTTGATGCGATAGCCATCTTGATGGCCCTTCTGTAGGAAACACGTCCCTCGATCTGACGGGCGATGCTGTCAGCTACGACGTGGGCGTCAACCTCTGGCCTCTTGACCTCGAAGATGTTGATCTGAACGTCCTTCTTGGTGACCTTCTTAAGCTCTTCCTTGAGTTTGTCAACCTCGGCCCCGCCCTTACCGATGATGAATCCAGGCCTTGCGGCGTGAATGGTCACGGTGATGAACTTGAGGGTTCTTTCGATGACAATCTTGGAGAGGCTGGCCTTGGCAAGACGGTTGGTCAGATACTTGCGGATCTCATAATCCTCAGCGATCTTCTCAGCATAGTTACCACCACACCAGTTAGAGTCCCAACCACGGGTGATACCGATTCTGTTAGAAATAGGATTTGTCTTCTGTCCCATATTACTTGTTCTCCTCTACTGTTGTTGGTTTCTTGACGTCGAGAATGATGGTGACGTGGTTCGAACGCTTGCGGATCCTTCCGGCGCGGCCCTGAGGGCAAGGACGGATTCTCTTGAGCGTGCGGCCTTCGTTTACCATGATCGTCTTGACATAAACATTACCGTTGTCCAGCTCTTTGCTCTGATCCGGGTTTTTGGCTTCCCAGTTGGCGATGGCGCTGCGGAGAAGCTTCTCAAGACGGATGGACGGCTGCCTCTTCGAGAAATGAAGAAGGTCAATCGCACGGTTCACCTCCACACCTCTCACAGTGTCAGCGACAAGACGCATCTTGCGAGGGGATGTAGGAACATCATTCAACTTAGCTACTGCTGTATTCTTTTTGGCTTCCTTGAACTTTTCAGCCATTAATCTTTTACGAGCTCCCATAATGAATTCTCCTTAATTACTACTTATTGTTGCCCGAATGGCCTTTGAAAGTTCTGGTCGGCGCGAATTCGCCGAGCTTGTGGCCCACCATGTTCTCAGTGATGTAAACAGGAATGAACTTGTTTCCATTATGAACTGCGACAGTGTGGCCTACGAAGTCAGGGGAGATCATGCTGGCGCGGGACCAGGTCTTCACGACCTCCTTCTTCTTGCTACCATCATTCATAGCAAGAATTCTCTTTTCCAGGGCTTCCTGGATGTATGGACCTTTTCTTAATGAACGACTCATAATCTTAAAGTTTAATTCCGTTTAATTACTTCTTCTTTCTTCTCTCGATGATGAACTTGTTGGAAGTAGCCTTAGGATTACGTGTCTTGTAACCCTTTGCAGGAAGTCCCTTGCGTGAACGCGGGTGACCTCCGGAGGCACGACCTTCACCACCACCCATAGGGTGATCAACAGGGTTCATGACGACACCACGGTTGTGAGGCCTGCGACCGAACCAGCGGGTACGTCCGGCCTTTCCGTAAGACTCAAGATTATGATCTGCGTTAGAAACTGTTCCAACGGTGGCGCGGCAGGTCACGAGCACCATTCTGGTCTCACCCGAAGGCAGACGAAGGATGGCGTAGTTGCCCTCACGGGCGGCAAGCTGCGCGAATGTACCGGCGGAACGTGCCATCGCGGCGCCCTGGCCAGGACGAAGCTCGATGTTGTGCACGAGCGTACCTACAGGGATCTCCGCGAGCGGGAGACAGTTGCCGAGCTCAGGAGCGACTCCTGATCCGGACTCTATGATCTGTCCTACCTTGATTCCGGCAGGAGCGATGATGTACTTCTTAACGCCATCCTCGTACTCTACGAGGGCGATGCGGGCGCTACGGTTCGGATCATACTCGATGGTCTTCACAGTAGCCTTGACGTTGTCCTTGGTGCGGAGGAAGTCGATGATACGATACATTCTCTTGTGTCCGCCGCCACGGTAACGAACGGTCATCTGACCGGTGTTGTTTCTACCGCCTGTGCTCTTAAGAGGTTCCAACAAAGCCTTGTACGGCTTCTTGGCAGTGATTTCATCGAATGCGCTGATAGCCTTGTTCCTGGTACCAGGAGTAGTCGGCTTGAATTTTCTGATTGCCATTGCCTTGTCCCTCCTTAAATGTTACTGTAGAAATCGATCTTGTCATCACCTGCAAGGGTAACGTATGCCTTCTTGAAGTGATTGGCGCGGCCGCGGAGCATACCTGCCTTGCTGTAGCGGGACTTTCTCTTTCCGTGATAGTTCACGGTGTTGACGTCCTTCACAGTCACGTTGTAGAACTGCTCTACAGCGGCCTTTATCTGAAGCTTGTTGGCTTCCCTGTCAACGATGAAGCCGTAACGGTTGTACTTCTCAGTCTCAGCCGTGAGCTTCTCGGTTACTATTGGCTTGATTAAAATTCCCATCTCTTTGCGCTTTTAACGGTTGACCCTGGCTGCGAGGACATCCTGAACACCGTCCACAAGAACCATTGAGTTGGCGTTCATAACGGTGTAGGTGTTGATTTCGTCAACAGTGATGACCTTTACCTCAGGGAGGTTACGTGATGAAAGGAAAATGTTGTTTGAATTCTCCGGAAGCACTACGAGAACCTTTCTCTGGCCAGCCTTGAGAGCGTCAAGGATGCGCATGAGTTCCTTTGTCTTAGGGGCTTCCATTGCGAACGGCTCAACGAGGACAATAGCGTTCTCCTGTGCCTTGTAGGTGAGGGCTGAGCAACGTGCGAGAGACTTCAGCTTCTTGTTAAGCTTGAATCTGTAAAGACGAGGCTTAGGACCGAACACGCGGCCACCGCCAACGAAGATGTTGGACTTCAAGCTACCGTGACGCGCGCCGCCGCCGCCCTTCTGGCGACCGAGCTTCTTGGTGGAATGAGCGTTTTCGCTGCGATCCTTTGTCTTGGAGGTACCCTGACGCTGGTTGGCGAGGTACTGAACGACATCAAGATAGATTGCATGGTCGTTCGGCTCCACACCGAACACCTTCTCGTCAAGAACAACCTTCTTTCCGGATTCTGATCCGTCAATTTTCAATACTGGTAATTCCATAACTAAAACTCTAATGCAAGATAAGAACCCTTGGCTCCAGGAACGGAACCTTTAATGACGAGAAGATTGTTCTCAGGGATAACCTTAACAATCTCGAGGTTGAAGACCTTGACCCTTTCGTTGCCCATGTGGCCGCCCATACGCATTCCAGGGAACACGCGTGAAGGCCAAGATGACGCACCGAGAGAACCCGGCTTACGCAGTCTGTTGTGCTGACCGTGTGTCGCTCCGCCTACACCGGCGAAATGATAACGGTGAACAACACCCTGGAAGCCACGGCCTTTGGAAGTACCGACAACATCAACGTACTTGACATCATCTGTGACGACATCGGTGACGGTGACGGTGTCTCCAAGCTTGAGCTCACCCTGGAAGTCTGCCGGAAACTCGACAAGCTTGCGTTTAGGGGTGGTCCCTGCCTTTTTGAAATGGCCCATAAGAGGCGCGCTGGCGTGTATCTCCTTGATTTCGTCATAGGCAAGCTGTACAGCGGCATAGCCATCTTTTTCTACTGTACGCAGTTGCGTGACAACACACGGACCAGCCTCGATGACGGTGCATGGAATATTTTTTCCATCAGCACCGAAAACGGAAGTCATTCCGATTTTCTTTCCAATTAATCCAGGCATTGGTTTGATTAATTAATTGTAAATAAATATTTTACGTAATCCGCACTATTTTGCGGACTGCAAAGGTAGTGATTTTTTTTCAATTAACAAAGTTTTCCACAGGCCTACTTCCTAATAATCAGAGAAATCGTCATCTGGCCTTGGGGAATAAATCAAGGATTAGTTATCTTTGTACCACGAAAAAGAACAATGATGCTTTTGAATATCTTCGGATTCCTCAACATCTCGTTTGCGGACATCCTGGACATACTAATGGTCGCAATATTCATCTACCTGGCATTCAGGTGGATAAGAGGGTCGGCGGCAATGAATATATTCGTCGCCGTCATCCTGCTTTTCGTGCTGCGGGTGGTCGTGGCGGCGTTCAACATGAAGTTGATGAACGCCCTGCTGGGAACTTTCATCGACGTGGGCGTGATCGCGCTCATCGTCATATTCCAGCCAGAGGTGCGGCACTTTCTGATGAAGCTCGGCTCGCGCTATGGGATGGCCGGAAAAAGCCGCGACTTCTTCAACAAGCTTATGGGCATCCAGGACCAGAAGATGGCAGGAGGCACGGTCAACGAGATCGCCGAGGCGTGCAGAGCCATGTCCGCCGACAAGACTGGGGCGCTGATCGTGTTCCCACGCAAGGATTCTCTCGACTTCATCGTCGAGACCGGGGACATCGTGGACGCGAAGGTCACCAGGAGATTGATAATGAACATATTCTTCAAGAATTCCCCTCTGCATGACGGGGCGATGATCATCAGCGCCGACAGGATAGTCGCAGCGCGGTGCACACTGCCGATCACGGGACGTTCCGACATTCCGGCGCACTACGGAATGAGGCACAAGGCGGCGATCGGAATCTCGGAGGAGACCGATGCTGACGTGGTAGTTGTCTCGGAGGAAACCGGAGGAATATCCTTTGTCCGCGGAGGCAACATCAAAAGCATCAACAACATCAATGAACTTAAACTCCTTCTCGGCGCTGGCGAGGGAACCACGGAGGAAAAGCGCGCCACAGAGGGGAAACAATAATTTGCGAATATGCGGGAGCACGAATACGAAACAGAGATTGACACCAGATTGGAGGGCAAGTTGGGATTTGACAGGGTCAGAACCTTTGTGGCCGACAGATGTTCCACTGAATATGCAGTCACGAGGGTGACGGAGGAGAGGTTCAGCAACGACCCGAAGGTCATTAGGGAAAGGCTGGCGCTGACCGACGAGATGAGGCTTATAGTGATGTTCGAGGAAAACTTCCCGACCAACGGGTACATTGACTGTCTCGACTTCCTCAAGCCGCTGGAAAAGACCGGCTACACAATCGACATCCTTTCGCTGGGCAAGCTGCGCACCATGGTCGAGACCGTGCGCAAGCTGACCAACTTCTTTATGTCGATAAAGGACGGGGTATATCCCAATCTCAAACGGATGAGCGCCCCGGTGCTGAGTTTCCCTGAAGTACAGAGAAGGATCGACCAGATCCTGGACAAGTTCGGGGATGTCAAGGACACGGCATCGGACAAGCTGCTGGAAATCAGGCGCGCGATAAAGACAAAGGAGGGGGCGATCTCCAAAAGGGCGAACGCCATCCTCAAGCAGGCACAGGCCGACGGGCTTGTGGACGAGGACGCCGGGCTTTCCGTGCGTGACGGCAAGCTGCTGATTCCGGTCAACAGCTCCAGCAAGAAAAAGATCCAGGGATTCGTCTATGACACCTCGGCCACAGGCAAGACAGCCTTTGTCGAGCCGGCCGAGATCATCGAACTGGAAAACGAGATCGTGACCCTCCACGCTGACGAGGCACAGGAGATCCAGCGCATCCTGGCGGCGTTCAGCGACTTCGTAAGACCATACGTACCAGATCTTATCAATTCAGCTGAATATATCGGCGAGATAGATTTTCTGGTGGCCAAGGCACAGGTCGCCCTCGATTTCAAGGCCGGTGCCCCGATCATCTCCGACAACGGGGAGATGAACCTACGTAAGGCGCGTCATCCGCTTCTGGAGAGGGCATTGAGAAAAGAGAAAAAAAGGAGATTGTGCCGGTCTCTATCCGTCTGACCCCGGCCAAGCATATTCTTTTGATCTCAGGTCCTAACGCCGGCGGCAAGTCGGTGTGCCTCAAGACCACGGGGCTTTTGCAGTACATGTTCCAATGGGGAATGCTGATCCCGACTTCCGAGACTTCGGAACTTCCTGTGTTCGACAGGATCATGGTCAGCATCGGTGACGACCAGAACATCGAGAACGACCTCAGCACCTACAGCTCGTTCCTGGACGACATGAAGACGATGCTGGCCAAGGCCGATGACAAGACCTTGATATTAATAGACGAGTTCGGTTCCGGAACCGAGCCTGCCGCCGGAGGAGCCATCGCCGAGGCAATCCTAAGCGAGATGGACAAGAGAGGGGTCTATGGAGTCATCACGACCCACTACACGAACCTCAAGCTCTACGCCTCTGGTTCAGACACCGGGGTCATCAACGGGGCGATGCAGTTCGACGCGGCCAAGATCCAGCCTCTGTTCAAACTGGACATCGGAATGCCTGGGAACTCGTTCGCCTTCGAGCTGGCCCGCAAGATGGGCCTCCCGGAAAGCATTGTGAAGGATGCCGAGGCAAGAGCCGGAGAGGAGTTCGTAGGAATGGAGAGGAACCTGCGCAAGATCGTGCGCAACCGCCGTGCCCTGGACGAGAAGCTCCAAAGAATCAAGAACACAGACAAGACTCTGGAGAACATCACCGAGCGCTACCAGAAAGAGCTTGAAGGGCTGAAGCAGACCAAGAAAGAGATTCTGGACCAGGCCAAGAAAGAGGCTCAGGAGATCGTTCAGGGAGCCAACAAGACGGTGGAGAACACGATCCGCACGATCAAGGAGTCACAGGCGGACAAGGAAAAGACCTCCGATGCCAGAAAAGCTCTTCAGGATTTCGTATCCTCTCTCCAGACCAAGAAGGAGAACGATCGGAAGAACCACGATGACTACATAGAGAAGAAGCTCAAGCAACTGGAAGACAGGAAGATGCGCCGCAACGCCCACAAAGGGAAGCCTCAGGACGATGGACAGGAGCAGGCCACGGAGCAGTTCAGAGGTGGAGCGCTGAAGGTCGGCGAGAAAGTGCGGATCAAGGACAATGGCATGGCCGGTGAGGTCATCCGTGTTTCCAACAAAGCAGTGACCGTCGCCATCGGCAACATCACCAGCAAGATGCCTCTCGACAGGGTCGAGCGGATCTCTTCCAATGAATATAAAGCAGCGGTGCGGGAGAACATCAAGCCTCGGGCCGCCCAGGATGATTCAGGCCTGCGTGAGCGCAGACTGGCGTTCTCTCCTGAACTGGACGTGCGTGGAGAGCGGGTTTCTGACGCTCTGGACATCGTTGTCCACTACATCGATGACGCCATCATGCTGAACATCGGCTCTGTCCGAATCATCCACGGCAAAGGCACTGGAGCGCTGCGGGACGAGTTACAGAAATATCTAAGGACAATTCCCGGGGTCACTTCCGTCCACGATGAGCAGGTTCAGTTCGGAGGGTCTGGCGTGACGATCGTGACATTAGGATAAACTCTTGATCTCAAACTATGAAAGACTCTGAAAAACGGATGACCCCACGGATGAGCCTGGGACGGAGGGGCGAGGATGTCGCCTGTGGTTTCCTGTCCGGTAAAGGGCATACGATAGTCGAAAGAAACTACCGTTCGGGACATCTTGAGATCGACATCATCACTTTGGACAAGGATGGTGTGCATTTTGTGGAGGTAAAGAGCCGTGTGGCGCCGGTCGCTGTCTCCCCAGAGGAGAACGTGACGGCAGCCAAGCAGAAAAAGGTGGCGGATGCGGCGCTGAGGTACCTGCACACGTCGAAGGACAAGAGGCTTTCAGCAGACCTTGAGGTCAGTTTCGATGTGGTGGCGGTGACTTTCGACGGAGGCGGGGAGATTGTGGAATGGTTCCCGAACGCCTATTATCCGATGTACCTTTGACCGTATGATTGAAGAACATATTGCTAAGCACCAAGATATGAGTTACAATAACCGATACTGCATCATCATGGCCGGCGGCACTGCCAACCATTTCTGGCCGGTGAGCAGAGAGTCCAGACCTAAACAGTTTCTGGACATAGCCGGAACAGGAGATTCCTTTATCAGAAGCACCTATGAACGTTTCTCAAGGATCGTACCCTCAAAGAACATCCTCGTGGTCACCCTGACCAGATTCTCCTACCTGGTCCGGGCCCAGATCCCCGAGCTTCCCGAAGAGAACCTGCTTCTGGAACCCTATGCCCGCAACACGGCTCCATGCATCGCCTACGCCACCTACTGCATCCTGAAACGAGACCCGGACGCGACGGTGATCGCCACCCCGGCAGATCATATAATAAAGGATGAGGCGCGTTTCAAGAGCGCGATGCTCAAGATGATGGACTATGCCGAGAACAACTCCGCCCTCATGACCCTCGGAATCCACCCGACGGAGCCCGACACGAGCTACGGCTACATTCAGGCCACGGGAGGCAGGGAGTCCGCCGGCGACGACACCCCGCTCAAGGTCAAGACCTTCACCGAGAAACCCGACAAGGCTCTCGCCGAAGTGTTCTGCAAGACGGGAGAGTTCTACTGGAACTCGGGAATATTCGCATGGAAAGCTTCCGTGATCAGGGAAGAGATGGAAAAGTACATACCCGATGTCACCACCCTGTTCACAGGCTGGGAAGATGCGCTGGGAAGCGACAAGGAGCAGACTTTCCTTGAGAAGGTCTATACAGACTGCCCGAAGGTCTCGATTGACTACGGTGTGATGGAGAAGACCGACCGCGCCTGGCTCTACTGCGGAGACTTCGGATGGTCAGACATCGACAGCTGGGAATCCCTCTACAGCAACATGGACAACAAGACCGCGGACGGCAACATCGTGTTCACGGACAAGTACCTGGCCGACGGCAACGAGGGCAGCATGCTGGTCTGCGGAGACAAGAAGAAGCTCTACGCCATCAAAGGTCTCAAGGACTATGTCGTGGTTGACACAGGTGACGTTCTCCTGATCTGCCCGAAGGACGACAAACAGTTCAAGGACTTCATCTCCGGCCTTGGAATGCCCGACTACGAAGTCTTCAGATAATGCCCGTCACGCCGGAAGGTCAGATTATGACCCCGCCGTCAACCGGAAGGACGGCGCCGGTGATGTACGAGGCCATGTCGCTGGCCAGGAAGAGGAACGCGTCGGCGACCTCATCAGGCTCACCTACCCTGCCGATAGGAATGCGCGCCACCAGAGGCTTTATCAAAGCCTCCGGGAGGTTAGCGACCATGTCGGTGCGGGTCACGCCCGGAGCCACGGCATTGACCCTTATACCACGGGGAGCCAACTCCCGTGAAAGGGATTTCGTCAGGCCGTTGACCGCGAACTTGGTGGTCGGGTACAGACAGCCGGACGGCTGGCCGTAAAGACTCACCACAGAGCTGGTGTTGAGGATGACACCGCCGCCGCTCGCCTCCATCAACCTCGCCGCAGCCCTGCTGCAGACAAACACCGCCTTGAGGTTTATGTCCAGAATCCTGTCCATTTCCTCATCGGTGTAGTCATTGAGAGGAAGCGCCTGCGAGATACCGGCGTTGTTGACAAGGATGTCAAACCTTCCAAACCTTGCTAAAACCTCATTGAACGCATTCTCTACAGAGGAAGAATCTGTGAGATCCGGGGCGATCGCCAAAATCTTGGCCTCAGGCAACTCGAAAAGGAGTTTTCCAAGCGCCGCGTTGGCGGTCGCGGGCTTCGAGCCGCACAGGGCTACGGAAGCGCCAGCCTCAAGGAATTTCTTCACGACCGCGTAACCTATGCCGCGCGTGCCACCTGTGACCACCGCGACCTTGCCTTTTAATGAAAGTTCCATAACTCTATGATTTTACAAAAACAGCTTCTAAAAAGGGTGGCCGGAAGATTGACGACCGGTCACCCTGTGATTCTTGAAAAATTCTACTTGGCGAATGCGTAGGAGAAGCCTTGGATCTTGTCCCAGGCTCCGCGGGTGAAGTCCGGAACCTCGACCGGAGCGTTGCCGTTCTCGATGGAGATTCTGCCCAGCTCCGTGAGACAGCACCATTCGGCCATGTCATAGACATCCATGTCAAGCGGAAGGCCGTTCCTGAGGCAGTAGATCAGACGGTAGTCCATGATGAAATCCATCCCTCCGTGGCCTCCGACCTGCTTTGCAAGAGCCTCAAGCTCAGGAGTAAGAATCGGATTGCGGTTGTCCTCAAGAATTGCCTTGAGCCTGTCTCCCGAATAGGTGACCTCGCGGCCAAGGTTCTGGTAGTCAGTGGAAGCCTCGGTCAAGGCGTTGTCCCTCAGACAGAGCTGCTGGATCGGATACTTGCCTGCATAGCCCTCGCTGCCCACAATCTGGTACATGCGGTTGTAAGGGCGCGGCGTCATCACGTCGTGTTCCACGAGGATGGTCTTGCCTTTCTCCGTCGTGATCATCGTCATCGTGAGATCGGCGTTCTGAAAGTCCTCACATTTCTCTCCGGTTCTGGCTTCCACATGCTTAGGGCCGTTCACAGCCTTGGTCTCCATCGCGACAAGAGTCTTGAAACGGTCGCCGCGATGGATGTCCATCACCTGGCAGACCGGACCAAGGCCGTGGGTAGGATAGACATCACCCTTGACCTCCTTGTTGAAATCAAGCCTCCAGTTGTTCCAATAGGAACCCCAGAACGGATCCAGATTGTGATGATAGGAACCCTCTCCATGGAGAATCTCTCCGAGCAAGCCCTTCTGAGCCATCGTAAGGACGGCCATCTCATAGAAATCATAGCAGCAGTTCTCAAGCATCATGCAATGCTTACGGGTCTTCTCGGACATGTTGATCAAAGCCCAGATGTCCTCCAGAGAAGCCGCGGCCGGAACCTCCACCGCGACATTCTTGCCATGCTCCATCGCATAGAGAGAGATCGGAACGTGATGCTTCCAGTCAGTGCAGATGTAGACAAGGTCGATGTCGTCACGCTCGCAGAGTTCCTTGTAGGCCTCGGTGGATCCGGAATAACCGGCAGCCTTAGGCAACCCCCTGTCCTCCAAGGTCTTCTGTGCGGCCTCAACCCTGTCGGCCTCGACATCACAAAGGGCGTTGATCTTCACGCCCGGAATGTAGGTGTAACGCTCCACGGCGCTTGAGCCGCGCATTCCGACACCGACGAAACCGACACGGACGGTGTCCATCGCCGGCACAGTCAGCCCGAGCGCGTTCTCCTGACCCGCGGGACGGGCAGGTGTCTCTACCTTGATCGGCCCCTCCTCCTTGGAAGTGGCGCATGATACCGCCAGAACAAGTGACATGGCGGCCAATAAACTTCTGAATCTCATCGCTTATTACTGTTTACAAATCATTCTCTTACAAAGTTATCACAAATCCCGAAAAAACTGACGCTCATTCACGGAATAAATCACCTGAGCAAGCGTTAAAAAATAAGTTGGTAAAGATTTGGCAGTATTTTCGAGGATAGATGTCTTTGGAAATAAGGAGTGTGCCGGTAGCACATGACTGATAAGAAAAGACATATAGACCGTAAAGACAATCAAAGATCACCAAGTTATTCTTTAAGGATTACAAATCTCGGGAATATTCCTAAAAATCAAATCCCAACGACTTCCGCACGCCCATCGCCCTGGCGGGGACAATCGCAAAGCGGAATGAATAGTCACAGTCGCTCCAGAGGCATCTGTCGCCGTCCGGCCTTGACCCCCAACTGTCGTAGCCGCCGACTCCGCTTTGGGCATAGTCCACGCAAACCTCCACGAAGTCTCTCTCTACATAGTCATTGATGTGGGTCTGGCGGCGGAGACGATTCTTCGCCTTGGCCGGATCGTTCTCGGTCAAAGGCCCTTTGTTCTCCCACTGATAGTCACGCTGGACAGCCTCTTCGGAATCGAGATCCTCGACCGCGCACCTGAGAGCGTTAAACTCAAAGCGGTCGGAGCGGATGGCCAGACCTCCGATGGAAAGATATTCACAATCAATGTGATGCCCACATTCCTGCGGACGCACATAGCGGACATATTCCTTGGATGCGGATGATGAATATTCCCCGATCAGCGTCCCTCCGAAGCGGTCGGCATAGTTTTCCTCAGGCCCCCTGCCAAGATAGGAGAACGAATCGGCGGAGGCAGGAAGCCTCATCCGGAACCCTATGCGCGGCACATCGACCGGCTTTGAGGACTTGACACCCTTGAAATCCGACTCGACGGAAAGGATGCCCCCCTCAAGCAGGGTATAGCGGACTGTGAATATGTTTCCGCTTGCCAATGAATATTCAGCCACTACCGTATCCCCTTCAAGACCCGCCTTCACATCGAACTCCCGGCTGGAGACCTTGAACGCCTGACAGCGGGACGGCATCCCGTTGCCGTAGTCATTATCGGTCGGCGCCCTCCAGAACAGCGGTCTGAGGCCGAAATCCTCATTGAACATATTCTTTCCTTTGAATGAATATTCCTTCAGACATCCCAGTGCCTTGTCAAAGACAAGCGATGCGTCACGGCATTCGAGGGCGATCGCCGTCTCTGTCTCGGTGGCCTTTACTCCCCTCGCCAGCCGAGGAGTCGCAAGTCTCCTGGCATCAGATAGTTTGATTTGATCGCAGGCGATGACGCTACCCTCCGGCAAAAGCCCGGCAGCCTTACTTGTGAGAGTCTCGAAGGTTATGAGACATTTCTTGTCGGACGGAAGTTTCGGCAGCCTCACGCGGACTTCCTCCTCGGACTGTGGAGCGGCGGAGAGAGCCACGTTGCCGGAAGCGATCCGGGTGCCGTCGGCAGTCACGGCCCATCTGAGAGCATATTCATTCAAACTCTTGAAATAGAATCTGTTCTGAACCTTGAAAAGCCCTTGGGAGGCATCCTCCGGTAAGACTTTCACGTCCTGATAGACGTGCTTTATCTCGGCCATCGCAGGGTGAGGTGTCCGGTCGGGCGCGATGACTCCGTTGCAGTTGAAATTGCCGTCGCTCGGAGAGTGTTCCCCGTAGTCACCGCCGTACGTCCAGTACATTCTGCCGTCGCTGTCGGTCTCGTAGAGTCCCTGGTCGATCCAGTCCCAGATGAAGCCACCCTGGAGGTTCGGATATTCATAGATGTACTTCCACTGGCGGTCGAGCGAGCCGTTGGAATTGCCCATCGCGTGGGAATATTCCGAAGGCACGACCGGCTTGCCATAGCTGCTCTCCCCCATATTGTGGAACCACTCCGCGCCAGGATATTGCGGGACGAGCACATCCGTGTTCCATTCATATTCAGCGCGTTCGTAGCAGACAGGCCTGTTCTGGCCGTCATTTTCCAAGGCCTTCAGTTCCCGGTAGGTGTCGTAGAAGTTGCATCCGTTGCCGGCCTCGTTGCCCAGAGAGAGGATCGTCACGCACGGGTAGTTGCGGGTCCGGTAGTACATGTTGAGGATTCTGTCCCTGTGCTGAGGCAGCCAGTCAGGATTGTTGCCGAGGGTTTTCTCAAGATTATAGCCCATCCCGTGGGACTCGATATTGGCCTCGTCATAGACATAGAATCCGTACTCGTCGCAAAGTTCGTAGAAGAGCCGCGGCTGCGGATAGTGGCAGGTCCTGATGGCGTTGATGTTGTGTTCCTTCATCAGACGCAGGTCGGTCAGAATGTCCTCCTTGGTGACGTAATGGCCTGTGAACTGATTGTGCTCGTGGATGTTGACGCCCTTGAACTTGACAGGTTGGCCGTTCACAAGAAACCGGTCGCCGATAATCTCCAAGCGGCGGAAACCGACATTGGCCTTGGCGTATTTTCCTTCGACACAGAGAAGCAGGGTGTAGAGCCCAGGTGTCTCGGCGGACCATCTTCTCACATCCTTAATGGCTGATTGCCACTGCTTTACGCCTTGTACCGTTTCCGTCGCTCCTTTAGCCGTCTCGTTGCCATTGGCATCCAGAAGGATCCAACTTACATTGATCGGTTTCGAGGATTTGACTTCCAGCCTGAAATCCCCGGTGCTGAGGTCATCGGCCAGCGTTGAGACCACATTCCAGTCAAAATCCTCCGGAACCGTGGCCGGCTCCCTTGACAGATAGACATCCCGCTCGATTCCGCTGATGCGCCAGAAATCCTGACACTCAAGGTAGCTGCCTGTGTTCCATCTGGTCACGACAATGCGCAGATCCGCCTCCATGCCGCTTTCCACATAAGGGGTTATGTCGTAGCGGACCAAATCCTTGGAATCCTCGCTGTAACCGACAAATTTCCCGTTGGCAAACACATACGCACCGCCTTTCACTCCGCAGAGATTCAGGTAGCAATTCTCCCCTTTTCAAACTCAGGCGTGAATTTCCTTGAATATACCCCCGTGGGAATCCTGTCCGGAAGCTGTGGCGGCTGCGGGTTCCTCGGGCGGAACTCGTACGGGTGGTTCACATAGACGGCGGTCCCGAATCCCTGAACCTCCCAGTTGCCGGGAACCTTGATGGCCGTGGGAGCCTTGTCCGGATCCGCCAGCATATCCTGCACGGAATCGTAATAGCGAAAATCCCAGACTCCGTTCAATGAAGAATAGTTCGGGCTCTGTTCCATGTCTTTTGACACAGCGTCTTTCGCCGAGTCGAAAAACACCGTCTCGTGACGGCGAGTCACAGCACCTCCCTTCGAAACAACTTTTTGGTCAAGATGTTCGGTGAAGTCCACGGCCAGCCCCTCCGGGGCGGACTCCCGGGCTTCCGTTTCCGGAAAGACCGCCGGCCTCCGCGAAAATGCGGTCTGGCCGGTCAGGCAGATGGCCATCGCGGCCAATGTGATAGATTTCAATTTCATATCCTTTGTCTATAATGTTGCCGAGTGATGAAGATAGGGATTCTTTTTGACTATTTCAAATTCTATGGTGTGACATCCGTCCTTTTGCCTGTGGCGGAGACCGCCATGAGCCTGTAGGACGGATTCCATCCGCCTGGAACGCTGAAGACCGCCTTGGAGGACGGGGCGAGCTTGCCCTCGGAGGCGAGGACCAGACCGCCGTCGGCGTCCCTCACCTCAAAGACAACCACATTCTTCCAGTCCGTCAGGGTGACGGTTCCCGAAGAGCTGACCGACACAGAGCCGGGGATAACCTCCGGCCTCGTCTTGAACAGACCCTTGTTGTTGTCTGTGATGTACTCTATAGGGGAGTCCGGCTTAGGAAGCCCCAGCGCCTCGACCCTTTGGCGGATCTCCTCGATCCTGCTTTCCGTCACGGTCATCCTGCCAGAGCCGTAGTCGTCAATCGACGCGTCCACGGGGGTGAGGAATCCCCATTTGGTGAAGAAGTCCAGCAGATTGTGTCCCGAGGCCTTGGAGCAGGTGAGGACGAACTCCGTCTGCTGCTCCCCGGCGGTTCCGAGGTCAGGGGAAGTCCTGACATATTCAAAGACATCGGGGTAGAACCCTCCTTTGTCCTCCCGCAGCTCGGGTGTCTGCCCCAGAACCTCTCCGAAGTAGAGCTGGATCTGCCAGAAAGGGACGAGCTTGCAGAACACGTCGCCTTCTGTGGAATGAGGCGCGCCCGCGGCCAGAATGTCCCTCCAGGCTTTGGCGTAGCGGTTCGGCAGCCCTTCCCCCATGTCCTCGGTCTGAAGCCTTGAAGGCTGCCTGAGGATTGTGGTCTGGACATATTCGGACATTATGTTGTTCGTCACTTCCGTGGTGCCCAGCCACTTGAGTCCCGGACGGGTCTGGTTGCAGTGGCCGACCTCGTGGGCGGGTCCCCAGCATGAGCCGGTTGTCAGACTCAGGACATCGCACAGCTGCGGCAGGGTGGAGTCATTGTAGGCCGTATAGTAGCTTGTGGCGTACATGTAGGATGTGTAGATCACGATGAACCTCATCCTGTTCGGGAATGTCCTGCCGTAGCGGTACAGCCCCATCAGTTCCTGCTCCGCCCTGACGAACGAGTCGAACACGCGGACAAGGGCGGCTCCGTCCGGGGTGTGGGCGCGGAAGCGGGAGGTGGGAAAGGCGAGGTGTGAATATTCTCCCACAACATCAAAGAAAGAATATTCCGCCGCTCCCAGAAGCCTCTGCCAGTCTGTGTCCTTGTGCCTTCGCAGGTCAAAGAGTCCGTTGACCCTGCCTCCCGCGAAATGCACCTTGACGGGATTGGCTGTCAGATAGTCGTCGCTTTGAAACACAACGTAGAGAAGCCCCTTGTCCATGGATTTGATCTGGTTCACTCCGTCGCTCAACGGAAAGGAGCGTCCGTGGAAGCCATCCCCGCCGGGTCTGTCCAGATTCTGGACGTAGACCGAGGCCTGACGGTTTCCAAGTCCATCGACGAGTACTACCATATCCTCGCCGCCGGGCGAGAAGATACCAGTGGCTCCGTCCATGAAACTGTAAGGTGAGATCTTGAGATCCCGCGCGACGATTTCCGGATAGGGATAGGCGGAATATTCCTGAACCCTGAATTCCGTAGGATAGCGGCCCGCCTTCATGTAAGCTGCAATATTCCTGAAAAACTCCGAGCCGCAGGAGCGTATGTCCTCGTCCGTGACCCCCGGCCTCAACGCTGAGCAGGCCCTGTCGGTGAACAGTGACAAGGGGTCGAACTTGTCCGGGTTGACCTTGTAGAACTCCATCTCGGAGCAGGAGGCGAATCCCTGTCCGTCCCCGGCTCCGGACCACACCGTGAACCGGATGCTCTCCACGTCTTTCAGTGTGGTCCGGAAGTCCACTTTGGACGGATGCCCCGAACCCTTGAAGTCATATTTCCCCGCAGCGGACCATTCCTTGCCCCGGATCTTGTAGTGGATTTCCGTTTCCCTGAAGTTGCCGTTGGAACCGGATTTCCGGGGATGGTAGACAATGTAGTCGATGTCCGTTCCCTTGGAGAAGCTGTAGGTCAGGGTGACCGGGAAGTAACCGCCCGCCGAGTTGTCCCAGGAGGAGTGGTAGAGGGTCTCGTAACTTCCGTCGAAGGATTTCTCTATGTTCTCACCCTGCTGCCAAGAGGAGGCGGTTCCGGACAGCACCTTGACCCTGATGTCATCCTTGATGTCCGGCTTGCCGACCGGAACATATTCCCCCCCCCTCCGGAACAAGAGGAGGAACTTCCGGTCCGTCAGGAGACTCCTTCTCGCAGGAGAGCGGGAAGAGGAGGCAAACCATGTACACTATGATACGGAGCGCTTTCATTCCGCTTCAGGATCAACGACCTTCACATGCCACAGCCGGAACTCGGACATCGTGAAGAACACCTCGCCTGAGTTGACGGCGTTCACGACCATCCTGATGTGGTCAAAAGGCTGTGTGACAGGCAGGTTCGGCGATGTGTAGGCATCGGTTGCCGTAACAGGCAGACCGTCCTCGTCCTTCGTGAACTTCTTGACGAGTGTCCAGTCCGAGCCGCCTGTGCTGACAAGGATGTCGAAGTCCGTCGGTTTCTGCCGTCCGTTGTTTCTCGGAGCGTACCAGAATTTCCAGTGTCCCTCGGTCAAGGCCTCCGGAAGCCGGATCTGGAGCCAGTGCGGCCCCGGGATTGCCACGCTCCACGCCGTGTGGAAGAACGTGGCGGTGTTCCCGTCGATCAGATTGGCGATGGGACCCTCGCTCGGCTCCTGGGCGTTCGTGCCGAGATGCTCGGCCTTGAGGATGATGCGTGTGGCCTGCTCTGTCACGGGAGCCCTGCCCGACCTTGCGGTCGCGGTCTGGGTCTTTCCGCCGTTGTCCGTCCTGCTGAACGGCTGGATGGTGAAGCGGTAGTCGCCGAACCTTGCCCTGGTGTCAGGAATAAGGATGGAGTCACAGCTGGAAAGCCGGACCTCGTCTATCCCCAGCAGATGGTCGTGGTAGGACACTTTCACATAGTGGACACTCTTGTCGGCGGGGAGGGTCCAGAAGAGGGCGATCCCGCCGGGACGCTCCTCCGAACGGACATCCTTGATCGGGGACGGGACCGTTCCCTTGTCGTCATCCTTGCAGCCGACGGCGAGCAGCGGAAGCAGGAAAAGCAGATTGAATATTTTGACTGGTCTCATATATCTTTGTTGTTTACGATGTTTTCATCAATATCCCGGATTCTGCACAAGATTCAGATTCTTGTTCACATCGCTCAGAGGAATCGGGAGAAGGTACTGGGTCGGTGACTCGAACTTCCGCTCGAACATGATGGTGCTGACGGTGGCGAAACTGTTGATGTCCCTTGCCTCGATGTTGAATCCCTCTGCCTTCACGCTGAAATACTTCTCAGCCATCTTCCATCTCCTGAGATCCCAGAAATTGTGGTTTTCGAGGTAGAATTCGATCTGCCTCTCCTGACGGACGATGTCCCTGAGGAGGGCCTGGTCCAGGGTCTTCCCCGCGATGGTCTCCCATGACTCCTCCACGGAAGGGATCCCGGCCCTTTCCCTGACCTTGTTCAGGTAGGTCTTTGCCATGGCGAGGTCTCCGGTCTCGACGCAGGCCTCGGCGTAGCCGAGATAGAGCTCGGCAACCCTTATCAGCGGCCACGGATAGTCAACAGGGTAGTTGAGCCAGGTAGCGACTGCATAGCCTGGATTAACGCCCTTTTTGTTGAGGTAGCCCGAAGGGGAGTAGTTGTTGGTCCTTAGTCCGCCGTAGTCCCTTGAGCAGTTGCCGCCAAGGACGAAGTCGCAGACAAGCTTGCCTCTGTCCGTCCCGGAATGCCTCTTGTAGGACGGGTCGTTGGTGTACGCTCCGTTGGAGGCCGCCGAGAGAATCTCGTAGTAACCACCCTGGAATGCCACCCAGGCGTAGAAGCGCGGCTCCCTGTCCAGATTGAGCCTGATGGTCTGGGCTCCCACCTCGGCCTCGGAGGCATGTGCCTCATCGACGGTCACGACATCGTACATGCTCGACGGGGAGAACAGGTTCTTGTCCTCGCTCAGAGGAAGTCCGTTCTTTGTGTAGAACCGCTTCACCATCGCGAGGGTCGGAGCGACCCCGTTCCATGCCGAGCCGCTGCTGTAAGGCGTGGATTTGTTCTGGAGGCCGTAGGCTCCTTCGCTGCGGGAGTCCGCCCAGATGATCTCCTCGTTGAGCGGCTCCATTATGTTGTAGCGAAGCCTGTGCTGCACAGGGTCTGCAGGCTCAAGGTTCCCGTTGAAGAAGCTGTCGTTCATGTAAAGCTTGTGGCCGGCCTCCTCCGCGACCCTGATGGCCTCGGCGAAAGCCTCCTTCGCCCTCTGCCATTTCGCAGGATCGTACTGTAAAGGCATCAGCGGTGTCCCGTCCTTGCCCTTGAAATCAGAGTAGAACTCGGAATTGCCGTTGAACAGAGGTGAGGCCGCGGTAAGCAGCATCCTGGCCTTCAGGGCTTTGGCGACCACGCTTGTCGCAAGTCCGTAGTACAGCACGGGACGCTTGGCAGGGAGACCCGCCGCCGCTTCGTCCAGTTTGTCGCAGATGAAATCGACGCACTGGTCGTACGATGTCCTGGCCTTGTAGTCCGAGGCCACGGTCAGGATACTCGGCTCCTCGTCGATGATGATGATCGGGCCGTAGCACCTTGAAAGCAGGAAATGATAGTAGCCTATGAGGAAGGTCGCCTGCGCCTTGTAGTCCGCGAGTGTGCCTGCGGGTAGATTAGGAACCTTGTCCACATTGTTGAGGAATATGTAAGTCTGCCTCAAGCCCTGGAACAGGGTGTTCCAGTACGATATGACAGGCGAGGAGGCGGTGAAGTTGCCTTTCGGGAACGAGGCGAATGTCTCGTGCTCGAAAGCGGTGATCACCTCGTCTCCCGTCATGAAATCCAGAGAGGTAGGCCCCTCGCGCGGATTCGGGAGGTAGCTGTAGCAGGAATACAGATACCGTTCGGCGGCCCTGACATCCTCGAACGCATCCTCGGCCTTCTCCTTCTCGTCGGGAACAATGTCCAGAAAGTCGCAGGAGACAACGCCAGCACAAAGGCAGGCAAGAAAGACTATTTTACTGAATGTTTTCATCGCTGTTATCATTTAAATGTCACTTGCAGACCAAGATTGAATGTCCTCTGGGTAGGGTACTGCATGCCTGCCCCGCCTCCCATCTCCGGATCCCAATGCTTGAACCTGGAGAAGGTCAGGACGTTGACGGCGTTGGCGTAGACTCTTACGTTGCGGATTCTCCAACCCACCTCCACGTTCTTCAGCTTGAGGAACGAAGCGTCCCTGAGCCAGAAGTCAGAAGCTCTGGAGTTGTGGTTGTTCTCGTACTTTGTAAGGCGCGGGTAGGCCGCCCTTATGTTCTGGTTGGTAGGACTCCAATGGTCATCAGCCACGAACTGAAGCACGTTCCTGTTGTACTGCGCTCCGAAAGGATGGAAGCCAGACATCATCAGCGATGTCCTCGCCGCCCCCTGAAGGAAGAACGAGAAGTCAACGTTCCTGTACGTCATCGTCGGCCCGAAACCATAGACAATCTCCGGGACGGTAGGGTACCCCATCGCCACCACGTCGTCCGTGGTGATCTTCCCGTCAAGCTTGCCGTTCTTGTCGGGCTGGTCGATGTACTTGATGTCACCAGGGGCTATCGCTATGTTGCCCAGAGTGGATTCCGGACTGCGGTCCAGATCCGCCTGGTCGATGTAGAGACCGTCGCTGATGAAACCGTAGATCGTGTTGACAGGATGTCCGATCCTGGAGTTCGCCGGACGCGTGCCGGGGGCTTCGTCATATTCAAGAACCTTGTTGCGCGCGTAGGTGAACGTGCCGAGGAACTGCACGTAGAAGTCCTTGGAGAAAGACTTGCCGAACTCGGCGGAGATGTCGAATCCGTAGTTCTTAACCTTGGCGAGGTTGCCGTAGATGACGGTGTTTGCCGTTCCGAGATAGTTGGGAATCGACAGTTTCTGCTGGAATATGTTGCTCCGGATCTCCCTGAAAGCCTCCATCGTGAGGCTGAGCGACCCGAACAGCTCCATCTCGACCCCCGCGTTCACCTTCCGTCCGATCTCCCAGGTGATGTCATTGTTCTGGAAGCGGTTGTAGGTAGGACCCCGGAGGCTTTGGGTCTGTCCTGTACCATAGCCGGTAGTGAACCACGGTGAGGCCTCAAGGTTCACATCCGCCAGATAGATGAACCGCGTCCCACCGATCTGGTCGTTGCCGACAAGTCCGTAAGAGCCTCTGAGCTTGAGTCTTGAGATGACCGGCTTGACAGGAGCCCAGAACTTTTCCGAGCTGACGTTCCAGCCCAGGGCGACTGAAGGGAAAAATCCGTACCTGTGGCCTTTGGCGAAGTTCTCGGAGCCGTTGTAGCCGGCGTTGAACTCGAGCAGGTAACGGTGGTCGTAGTCATAGGAGAGCCTGGCAGCGTAGCCGACCTTTCTTCTCGGCAGCGAGCTGATGAGGTCGCCGCCGCTGTTGAACGACAGTTCGTCCATGTTGAACAGAAGCATCGCGCTGGCCGAGTGCTTTCCGAAGGTTCTGTTCCAGTCCAAGAAGGTCTGGAAATATATCCGGTGGTCTCCCTCCATTATTCTGTTGGTGGAGAGCACCGGCTTGCCCGGTGTGCCGATCGGCGTCACTTTCAGGTCATAGGTTCCGTCAGGGTTGACAGTGTAGCCTTCAAGGGAGTAACGGTTGACGCCCTGCGAACGGTTCGTGGTGGTCTTGCTCCAGTTTTTGAACGAGAGCATCGCCTTGAACCTCAATCCTTTGGTCAGCACGTCGAGTTTCTGCTCGAAGTCAAGGTTGGCGATGACCGTGCTGGCGAAACTGGTGCCGTAGCCTCTGGTGGCCTGCGCCAACGGGTTCGTCGCCCCCTGGTCGTTGCCGCCGCTGAACGCTCCCCACTTTATCCATTTCTCCTCTCCCGCAGGGAAGTAGACAGGGAAGTCCACCGGATTGCAGTCCATTATGGAGGAGTAGATCCTGTTCATCTGTCCGGCGGGACTCGTGTCATTGTTGTTGATTGCCGGAGCGGTGATGTCATTGACCTGCGCGTTGAGGTGAAGCGAGATTGTGGAACTCTTGGACATGTGAAAGTCGATGTTGTTCTGGAAGGCGTACTTCATCACGTTGATTCCGTTGCTGAACGAGAAGAAGTCCTTGCTCCTGTCGCGGAGCATACCCGTCTCGTGATTCACGGTCAGGTTCATGAAGTAGGTGATCTTGCCGGTTCCGCCGCGGATGTTGAAGTTGACCTTCTGGTTGAAGGCGTGGTTGCGGAAGATCTCGTCGTACCAGTTCACGTCCGGGTAGACGTAAGGGTTGAGCCTCTTCCTTGTGCCGTCGATCCTCTCCTTGGAGAAGAACACGTCGCCTGTACCCTGGTTTGTCACGGCCTCGTTGAAGAGTTCCATGTATCTGGCTCCGCCAACGAATTTCGGCAGTCTGGTAGGGGTCGTGACGTTGGTCTCGATCCTGAATCCGATGATAGGCCTGTCAAGGTCGCGCCCGCTCTTGGTCGTGATGATCATCACACCGTTGGCCCCTCTTGTGCCGTACATCGCCGTGGCCGTCGCGTCCTTGAGGATGGAGAAGCCCTCGATGATCTCCGGGTCGATGGCGTTGAGGTCTCCTGCCGAGATCTCCACTCCGTCAAGGATGATCAGAGGTGACGTGACTCCGCTGATGGTGGAGATTCCCCTGATGTAGAAGTCAGACCCGTTCTGTCCCGGCATTCCGCTTCTCTGGAAGGAGACCACTCCGGCGAGTCTTCCCGCGAACGCCGTGGAGAGGTTGGCGGAAGGAACGATCAGGGACTCCGGCCGCACCAGCTGCACGGCTCCCACGACGCTCTCTTTTTTCTGTCCCACTCCGAACGCGGTGACAACCACGTCTTCGAGAACCTCTGAATCAGGCTCAAGGAGAATCCTGATGTTGTCCCGGTTTCCGACATTCAAAGACTGGGAACGGTAGCCAAGCGATGTGACGGTGATGACCGCCCCGGACGGGACGTTGATGGTGAACATTCCGTCAAGGTCGGTGATTTCCCCGCCCTGACGGCCGCGCACCTGGACAGCCGCCCCGATCACTGGTTCGTTCGTGACGGCGTCCAGAACGGTTCCCGACAGGATTCGGGTCTTCGGTTGCTGCTGTTGCGTCGCCGAGCCACCGGAGTGCGTCACCGCCGCCTTGAGGCCTGTCGAGGATAACAAGAGTATAGCGAGGGCAATACCCCCCCCTATGCTCTTGACAATCATTGTTTTAAACATAATGAAATCAGTTTGTAAATGGTTTGTGAAACTTCTGTGCGACTCATGGTGTTCTCATTTCACGGTACCAGGTCCCTGGCCGGCCACCTTTGGCCATCCCGGATTCTGATAGACCACCGATGTCTCAAGATCCGTCTTGTCACCCGAGGCTGTCTGACGGAACACGCTCTGTGGAAGCGGATTGAGATAGTGGGCAGGTGTGAAGTTATAGCCTCCGAAGACTGAATTGTTCACCTTGGAGATCTGGTAAGGCCTGATGTAAGGCCCGCTGACCACCTTGTCAGACATATTCCCCGTTCCTCCGTCCACATCAACAATCACAAGGTCTTCCCCGCTTTGGCTCAAAAGCTTGCCTTCGTAGGAAGAACCCCAGTAGAGCATTCCCTCAATCTGGTAATCCTTCACCTGGTCGAGAGCCCTCCAGCGCTTGAGGTCGGCCATGCGCATCCCTTCGCCTATCAGCTCGTTCCTGCGCTCGCGGCGGATGTTGTAGAGTGTGGCGTCCACCATCCTTCCCTGCGAGTACGCCCCGAAGTCTCCCATCGCCTCCTTTGCCACATCTGTGGCGGCGATGGTGACGTTGTAGTCAGGGTTGACCTTCGCCCTCGTCCTGAGCGCGCGCCAGTACCTGTCCGCCGTGGCGTCGATGTTTCCGTTCTTCTCGTAGCAGGCCTCGATGTAGTTCAGCAGAGCCTCAGCCCCCCCTGAACACCACGCTGGCGGTGGTTCCCTTCTGATGCTGGTTCTCCATGTAACTGTTGTAGTGCTTTCCCTTCTTCAGGGCGAACCCGGTCACATTGCGGGTCTCGTTGTTCCCTTTGACAATCCACGTCGGATCGAAGCGGTTGGCGGATCCGTCGGCGTTGTAGACATCGGCGTCCCCGTCCTTCTTTGTGAATATCCTGATTCTGGAATCCCTGCCCGTAAGGGTGGCCTTCACGCTCTCCTTCTCCCAGTCAGGGTTGTAGCCCGAGCCCGAAGCATAGACCGGAAGTCCGTTCTCCATCAGGAACGAGTTGACCAGACCACGTGTCCAGCCTGTGCCGCCTCCGTTGCGCATCAGCTGCATCTGGATGTTGTGCGTCACACCCTGTGCCTCGTTGTATTCCCTCCACATCAGCACTTCAGGGTAGTTCTCAAGGCTGTAGTCGCAGAACATCACGTAGTACGGATTCAGCGTCTTGAACGACACGTCCATCCCCTCTTCGGTGTCGGTGTTCTCCGTCAGTTTCCCGACAATCTCTTCCCCGACAGCCTTGGCCGAGGCCATCGCCTCTGTCAGGAAATAACTGATTTCGGAGTCGATGTTCAGACCGCTGGCATCCTCGGTCTTGCCCGGCCAGCCCTGACCGCCAGGGACGAATGCGGTGCCTTTGTGGTGCTTGAGCCAGGTTCCTTCGTAAAGAGCCACCCGCGAGCGGAGCAGATGGGCCACGGATTTGCCGACCCTTGTCTTACCCGCCGGAGAAGTCTCCAGGAGCATCTGTGCTGCCTTGTCCAGGTCGGACAGGATGAAACGCGCCACCTTGTGTCTCGGCTGCCTTTTGGACGCCTCCACCAGAACTTCCTCCTGATCAGGAAGGGCGGTCTCGACAATCGGACAGTCGCCTATGTTCTGAAGCATGTTGAAATAGGCGTAGGCGCGGATCAGGTAGATTTCCCCGATGTAATGCCGGATGTTGGCGGCGGAACCCTGGATCTCTCCCGCCTCGTGTTTAGGCAGCACCTGCTCCAGAAAATAGTTGCAGTGCCTTATCTGAGAGAAGTTCCACACTCCCGAGGTGGCCGACACCCTCCACTCTCCGGGAACCCAGAAAGAGGAGTAATCAACGGCGGCCTGGTTATCCGTCCCGTTGTCGCTGCCGAAGGTGCTTATTCCATAGGAACCAGGTCCGATGGAAGTGAATGCGTACAGGTTGATTGAATATGCCGCCAGATCCGCCTCTGCCTTGAAATAGGACGAAGGAGTCACGGAACTCTGGGGCTGCTTGTCCAGAAAATCATCGCACCCGGCGACACTGAAAAGAGCTGCCAGAGACATGAATATGTAGATAATCTTTTTCATGATCTTAACTGAATTAGAAAGTTATGTCAAGTCCGACAGAGAATGTCTTGGACAGAGGGTAGGTCTTGCCGAATCCCCAGCCTCCGATTCCGACAAGTTCAGGGTCGGCTGTTTCCGTGAACTTGGTGAGCGTGAACAGATTCTCCCCTGAAGCGAAGAAGCGTAGCCTTTCGACAAAGAACTTTCTTGTCAGGCTCTGAGGAAGGGTGTAGCCCAGCGTCAGGTTCTTCAGTCGCGCGTAGGCCGCGTTCTGAAGGTAGCGGGTCTGGGTGTTGTTGTTCCTGCCTCCTCCCCAGTTGGCCTTAGGGTAGTAGCTGTCAAGATTCTGCCCGAGAGGGTTTGAAGCGTCGGCGCGAAAATAGTCCAGATGCTGCTTCAGTCCGAGAGCCTGCCATTTGCCTATGCCCGAGGCTCCCCAGAACGGGGCCTCTCCGCCCGGCCAGTAGTCCCTCTTGAGAGTTCCCTGAAGGAATACCTTCAGATCCAAGCCCCTCCATTCGGCCGTGAGATTGAGGCCGAAATTGAAACGAGGTGTCGAATTACCGATTATCTTGAGGTCGCCCGGATCGCCGGCCGTACCCTGGCCCCTGTCCACAACCCCGTCTCCGTTGATGTCGGCGTACATGATGTCTCCAGCTGACCAGTTGCTCCCGAGACGGCTCTGGTCGGCCTTGGCAAGATGGGCGTTCATCTCCTGGTCGGTCTTGGCTATTCCGACCGTGGTGAATCCCCAGATGTCGCCAAGTCTCGCCCCCGGATAGTAGTTGTTCAGGTTCTTGGACTCATTAGGGTACTTGTCAATCACCACGATGTTGTCGCTCAAGGTGAGGACAATCCCGTAGTTGAAGTCTCTGATGTAGTCCCTCCATCCGATCTGAAGATCCCAGCCTTTGGAGGTCATGTCCAGATTGTTGACTTTAGGCACTCCTGTGCCGAGGATGTCAGGCAGTTCCGGAGCCGGTCCAACCATGTCGTAGGTCGAACGCTGGAAGTAGCCGAAACTACCTGTCAGACGGTCGGAGAAGAGTCCCCAGTCAAGACCGACCTCCCAGGTACGGCTTTTTTCCCAAGTCAACAGAGAGGAGACAAGACCCGGCTCGCTGGAGATGTTCGGCTTCTGTCCGCCGACGAGCCACCCTCCAGCCTTGGCGCTGTAGCCTATGGTAGGATAGAACGGGTACCAGTTGTCCGTGTTCTGGTTGCCGAGTTTTCCCCACGACGCCCTCAGTTTCAAGATGTTCACCGCATCCGAGTACGGTTCCATGAACGGTTCTCTGGCGATGTTCCAGCCCGTCGAGAAAGACGGGAACCAGTTCCACCTCTTTTCCTTCGTGAAGCGGGAACTGCCGTCGTAGCGCAGATTGGCCTCGAACAGGTAGCGTCCTTTGAAATCGTAGTTGAGCCTTCCGAAGAATCCGGCGGTTGACCAGCTGTTGTAGGCCCCTCCGACCTTCGGGTCGGTGGAGGTCGTGTTGAGGGTAGGAAGGCCGGACAGAATGCCGTTCTGCTGGGCTGAGAAGTCTCTCTCGTTCAGCAGCTCGCTCTGGAATCCGGCCATCAGGGTGACATTGTGGCCTCCTGACGAGCAGGCATATTCAGCCCACACATTAGGATTGAAGTAGTTGTTTTTCTCGTTGTACTCATAGACTGACGAGTTGGCGTTGTTCGTGACGTACGGGTTGCCGTCCACGTCGTAGCCGTAGGTGGTGAGCCAGTCCTTGTGGAAGTTGGAGTTGTTGATCCTGTAGTTCAGTTCCACATTGACAGTCAGGCCGTCAAGAGGTTTCGCCCTCAGGGAAACCTGCTGGGCCAAGACATCGTTCTGCTCCTTGTGCTTTCCTCCGTCCTTCAGCTCGCTGATGAAGGATTCCGGCACCCAGTGTCCGTTCGGATCCTTGGTCGGGACAATCGGCCAGTACCGCATCACGTTGTGGTAGAAGACCTGGTCGTCAATCCACGAAGGAGACACATAGTCTGTACGCCCGAAGCGTACCTGGTAGCCCAGTTCCGCCCAGGATGCCAGCGCGGTTGTGATCTTTCCCGAAACCGAATAGCGCCATATGTTGTCGTCGCCGTGCCTGAGGGCTCCGTCGCGGTCAAGCATGTAGGCGGAGAAGTAGTATCTGGTCTTCCCCGAGCCGCCGCTCACGCTGAGGTTGTGCTCCTGCGAGAAACTGCTGCCGAAATGTTCCTTAAGCCAGTCCGTGTTTCCCACAGGCAGGATGTCGGTGACATCCCACACTTCCCACCTGTTGGATGCGTTGGCGAACATCTTAGGGCTTTTCGGATCACTCTGGGCGTTCTTGATCTTGTTCAGATGAGACTCCTGGAACCACCTTCCGCTTCCTGAATTGACACTCGCCTCGTTCATGTACAGCGCCCAGGTGTAGGAGTCCATCATTTCGGGCATATTCAAAGGAGAGTTGAAGCGGAAGCTGTTGCTGTAGTTCACCGTGGCCCTGCCGTCAGCCCCGCTCTTGGTCGTGACGAGGATGACTCCGCCAGCCGCTCTCGAACCGTAGATGGATGAAGCGGAAGCGTCCTTGAGAACGGAGATGCTGGCCACGTCGTGTGGATTCAGGGGTGTTGAGGTCGCCCTCGATTCCGTCAATGAGGACCAGCGGACGTACCGAAGATCCGGCTCCGATGGTGCCGGTGCCTCGGATGTTGAAGCTTTTTGGTGAGTTGAGCGCTCCTCCCAGACTTCCTGTGGAAAAGTTCATTCCCGGAACAGTCCCCTGAAGCGCGTCCACCACAGAGTTGACCGGCCTGGCCGAAATCTCCTTGGCGTCCACGGTGGAGACGGCGCCGGTCAGGTTCACTTTCTTCTGGGTTCCGAACGCCACGACCACAACCTCGTCAAGGTACTCAAGGTTGTCCTCCAGAACTATGCGCAGATCTCCGCCGGTCCAGGCCACCTCTTTGGTCGTGTAACCCTGGATGGAAACCCGGAGCACCGCTCCAGGCCCCACATTGTCCAAAGTGAAAACGCCAGAGGCGTCGGTCATCGTTCCCCGGACAGTCCCGGAGACCAGAACATAGGCTCCGACCACAGTCTCGCCTCTGGTGTCCACCACGACACCCCGGCAAACGCCCTGCTGTCCCGAGACGGCGGCCGCGCCGGATTCGGATGCGGCAATGCCTCTCCCTGCCAGGCCGGCGCCCAACAGGCAAAGGATGGTTAAAATCAATTGCTTAAACATGATAATTAAGTTGTATAAAAGTTGTTTAAATGGTTTGTGAAACTTCTGTGCGACTCCTCAGGACTTGCCGGAGATGTCGCGGTAGAACTGGATGCGGTCGAAACGTCCGCCCTCCTCGTGGTGTGAGGCGTCAAGACGACCTCGGAACTCGTCCAGAGAGCGGAATTTGTGGGCTGCCATCCAGTCTGAAAGGCGGCCGGTCATCCTGGAGATGGCCTCAGGGCCTTCCTTGTAGAGAACAGAGCAGATTTCGGCAGCCGTGGCTCCGGCAAGGAGGATCTTGACAAGGGCGTCCCCGTCCAGGACCCCGCCCGAGGCCAGAATCGCTGATGACGGGGCCTTGGCCGAGGCAAGACCGACCCAACGCAGGACATCATGGATCTCCTTTCCGTCGCTCAATGGGTCGGCGCTCCTGAACGAAAGGGTGTCCGTGTCGATGTCCACAGGACACATCTTGTTGAACAGAACCACGGCGGCGGCACCCTCAAACGTCAGTCTCCGGACAAGCGGGATCACGTTGGTGAACGTGTGGCCGATCTTGACAATGACCGGAATCTCGATCCGGTGCTTCACGGCCTTGAACATCTCCACGTGCATCCTTTCCAGGTCCCCGTCCACATAGACGGGGTCACTCTCCAGCCTCATCACGTTCAGTTCGACCGCATCGGCTCCCGCCTCCTCGAACCTCCCGGCGTAGGACACCCAGGCTCCGGCGGTCGCGCAGCACACGCTGGCGATGACCGGAATCGAGCAGAGGGCCTTCGTCCTGCGGATGATGTCGCAATACTCGTCAAGCCGACGCTCCATCTGGTAGTACCGCAGGTAGTCATAGCCTTCAGTGTGGAAGGAGTGGTCATACCGGTCGATCTCGGCGAGGATCTCCTCCTCGAAGATGGACTTGATCACAACCGCGCCCGCACCCGCCCTTTCATATTCAAGACACCTTTCCGGCCGCGAGGTAAGTGAGCAGCTGCCCACTATCACGGGGCTGCGCAGCAGCAGTCCCCCGAATGATGTAGTCATGTTGTTCATGTTGTTCATGTTGTTCTCCGTTGCTATTTATCCCATCCCGGATTCTGGGTGATGTTAGGATTTATCAGCATGGCATTCTTCGAGATAGGATTCAGGAAACACTTGTCGTTGTCGCTCCAGACACGCCCAGGGTCATTCAAGGCTTTCTTGTAAGGCCGGACATAGGTCTTACCTTCATAGCCCTTGCAGACACCCACGTTTTGGGGACACCGGACTCGGTGTCTGTTTGGTCAGAAGCCGCATAAGCCACTCCTCCCGCAATCAGAGCAAGGAGCAGCCTTGAGGCCGGAAAAGTCGACGTGAAAGGGAAGGCCGGCAGAATTGCCAATGCAGCACCGGGCCTGTGATGGTCAGGGAATATTACGGCACAGTCTGCACCCGCTACTGGAGCCAGCATCAAAACTGTTGAATATGTTCATGGCATCAATCGGTTTTTATGTTAAACTTCAGTTTGTATGTAAGTGGGACGCTTCTGAAAGGATGTCACCTTGTCGAAAGAATCCTCGGTCTGCCAGTCATATCTTCCGCAATGATATTAATAATTATTCTAATTTGCAAATATATTCCCCTCCGCACAGAACAATTTGATTCATTGTGCGTTGCGCAAACGATTTTGTTCAAAAAAGAAAAAAAAGACATGAAGTTCTCTGTCCTGATCCGCCAGCATATCCTGCACGAAATAGGTTTGCACTAATGGTTGCCACTTTTTTATTTGCCTTATTATGGTTTGCAAGCCTAAGTAAAGCTGTTGGCGCTGGTCTTGGTCACGGCGGGGGCATTATCCGCAAAGAATGCCAATCATTTACAAACCACGGACACGATAAAACGCCACCAACGGTATTCAATCCACTATCACTGTGGCTGACCCTCCCTCGGGATATGGGGGTCAGCCACACACTATGGCCTCCCAGCATTACCAGAGCCATTCCTGCGTGCCTGCGGTTTGCACAGGGTTTGCACAAGGCTCAAAAAATCAAAACAACAGAGCCGTTATATAATGTTCTGGGTGATTCTATGTATTCAATTTTATCGATTGATGCAATTTTAACGCTTACTTATTTTTTCAACATTACTAAAGTGCACAAAACTTCAATTATCATCATTCCAAAGTGCACAAAACACAAGAAACATCAATTCTTAAATAAATCATCAAGCGTCACAACACTCTGGACTTCACTTGAATATTCATTGGTCGCAAGTCCGTCTGACGCGATCATCGTGAGATGCAAGGCGGCGTTGGTTTTCACCGTGTCGCGGAAATCCTCCATCCGTTCAAACATCTCCTGAAGATATTTTCCGGTCACGACGTAGGGCCTGTTGGAAAATTTTGCCTCGCAGACATTTATCACCTGGTCCCGGCGTTCTATAAGGATGTCGATCTGATGCCCTTTTATTCCCTTTTCACTGTCCCCTTTCTTGTACCAGGAGCAGACATTGCTAAGGATGCCACGGATGCCCAAGGCTTCCTTGATTTGAGGAATATGACTGAGGCAGAGCTGTTCAAAAGCATATCCTGACCAAGCCCGTCTCGCCGGATCGTCAATAGAGTTCGACCAGAAGGCCTCGTCCTTTCCGCCACCATTCTTGACGAACTTGAGATAGAACAGAATGAACATATCCCCAAGCTGATACATCGTGTCCCTGTCCCTCTTCCCGAACGCTGAATATGACCGTATGAAATCGCAATTCCTCAAGTTTTCAAGAATGGTAGTGAACGCTCCGCCATCGGAAAACTTCAGTTCTTCGCACATCTCCTTTCTGGTCATGCCTTTGGAGCGCTTGGCAAGAAGCTCGATCACACGCCTGTAGGTCTGCGAGTCCTTGAACAAGGATTTCAGCAAAACATCATATTCACCGTCAAGCTCGGCGTTGTTCCGAAAGAACAGGAAATCGACATTCTGAGGCAGACTATAGCCTTTGCGGAGCAGATCGAGATAGTACGGGGTGCCGCCAAGAACCATATAGCACTCCGCGATCTGGTGGTTTGTCCATTTGATGCCTTTCCTGGCCAGGAAAAGAGAAGTCTCGTGAAGATTGAACTGAGACAACTTTATCTTCCGTGTGACCCGATTGTGCAACCCGCCTTTCTGAGAGATGACATTGTCATTCATCCACGTTGTGGCCGAACCGCAGATGATCACCATAAGTTCGCTCCGCGAAGAGGCCCAATCATTCCAGAAATATTCAAAAGCACTGACAAACTTCGACTTAGGAGTGTCCAGCCACGGCATCTCATCTATGAATATCACGACTCTCTTTTTCGCGATCGTGCCGAGATAGTGCTTCAGCTGCTCAAACGCCTCATTCCAATCGCGCGGCACAGGGTAGAAGTTTCCGGAGCACTCCACGAGTTTCCTGTTCCACAAATACAGTTCGTCCCGAAGTTTCCCCTCGTATTGCCCCGTGACAAAGAAGTCAAACCTATCCTGAAACAGGTTTTTTACCAGATAGGTTTTCCCGACCCGTCTTCTGCCATACACCGCAACCAATTCAGCCTTACCTGATTGATAGCATTCTTCGAGCAGTTTGATCTCCTCTTCCCTTCCTATGATCTCATTTGCCATATTCATTATCGCTTTGCGACAAAGGTAAAAAAAATCGAGTTACCGCACAAGAATAAATTTTATTACCTTGCGACAAGTGCTGATTTCAGGCGGTTATCGCAAAGGTATAATGTAAAAATATTCCTACGATAGACAGTTCCGGGCAATACATAACCGTGTTTATCGGCTATGAGCACGATCAGAGGAGCATAAACAGGCAATATCGCTCTTGTCAGGGGCAAAAACACATACAACGGTGGCATTTTCCGCATATAATGCCACCGTCATGATCAACAAGGTCTCTCGGGCGACATTTTTGAGCGATTTCATTGCCGAAGAGGGTCAAGAGGCGCTCTTCGGTGACATTTCGGGGCGGAAACGTTCCCCGGGAGGTATGCTCACATATTCAAACCTGTCCCGTTTTGGTAAAATTCGGAAAAATGACTATTTTTGATTTTTAGTGAAATCAGCTTCATTACTATGGGTAATATGACACTGAAACAACTTCTTTTGACGGCGGCGATGCTCATCGGCTTGCCTTTGGTGGCCTTCGGGGCGCGGAATAATTGGTCGCTTTCTTCTCCGGACGGGAAGATCGTGGCGGAAATCTCTACTGGGGACGGACTGAGATATTCAATAAGCCGCGATGGGGTTGCGCTCCTGACACCATCTGAGATCTCGATGACATTTGAGGACGGGACGGTCTTCGGAGGAGCGGACAAGGTCCGCAGGAGCAGGAAAGGGAGCCACGATGTGAAGGGTATTCCGGCGATGAACTACAAGAAGGCGACCGTGGATGACGTTTACAATTTCCTGACGCTGGAGTTCAAGGGGTACAATGTGGAGTTCAGGGCGTTCGACAACGGGGTGGCCTACAGGTTCATTTCAACGGCGAAGGCCGGGGAGTTCACTGTGACTGACGAGCTTACGGAGTTCAATTTCGCAGAGGACTGGACGGCGTGGGTGCCTTACGTCAAGAGTGATGACGGAAAGACATTCAAGCAGCAGTTCGTCAACTCGTTCGAGAACACCTACGAGCATATTCATTTGTCCCGGATGAATCCCGCGAAGCTTGCGTTCCTGCCGATGACGGTGGACGCTGCCGATGGGGTTAAGATTGTCATCACCGAGTCAGATCTGTCCGGTTATCCGGGAATGTTCCTCAACGGGCAGGGCAGCAAAGGGTTGAAGAGCGTGCGCGCGCCTTATCCTATCGGACTTCGCCCGAACGGAGTGTACGTCTATCAGGATATGGACTACGCCGACTACATCGCCAAGGTCGAGGCCGGACAGAAGTTCCCGTGGAAGGTCATCGGGATCGCTCAGGATGCCAAGTCGCTGATGGAGATGGATCTGGTCTGGCAGCTTGCCACTCCGGCGGACGAGAACACTGACTGGAGCTGGGTAAAACCTGGGAAGGTGGCCTGGGACTGGTGGAACGACTGGAATCTTTACGGAGTCGATTTCCGGGCTGGAATCAACACGGAGACCTACAAGTACTACATCGACTTCGCTGCCGCGCACGGCATCGAGTACATCATTATGGACGAGGGTTGGGCGCAGAGAGCGAAGGCGAACCTGTTCTTGATCAACCCGGACATCAATCTTGAGGAACTCGTCGCCTATGCTGACGGGAAGGGGGTCGGAATCATCCTTTGGGCAAGCTACAACAGCATCGTGAAGAACCCGGAGAAGGCGATGAGCCACTACGCCAAGATGGGCTTCAAGGGATTCAAGATCGATTTCATCAACAGGGACGACCAGCAGGCCGTGAAGTTCTGCGAAAGGATGGCGAGGATCGCCGCCGAGAACCATCTGCTGATTGATTTCCACGGGGTTTACAAGCCGGCGGGAATCCAGAGGACTTACCCGAATGTACTTAATTTCGAGGGAGTCGCCGGACTGGAGCAGTTGAAATGGAGTCCGGAAGGCTACGACGAGGTCACCTACGATGTGACGATTCCTTTCGTCAGGATGGTGGCCGGCCCGATGGATTACACCCAAGGGGCGATGCGCAACGCAATAAGGAAGAACTACCACCCTATCGGATCCGAGGCGATGAGCCAGGGTACCCGCTGCCGTCAGCTCGCGGAATATGCCGTCTTCGAGGCGCCGCTGACAATGCTCTGCGACTCGCCGTCCAACTATATGGCCGAACCGGAGTGCACGGAGTTCATCGCAGGCTTCCCTACCGTCTGGGATGAGACAGTTCCGATTTGCGGAGAGATCGGTGAATATGTCGCCGTGGCCCGCCGCAGCGGAGACATCTGGTACATCGGGGCGCTGACGAATTGGGATGCGCGCGACCTTACCCTTGACCTGAACTTCATCGGAGACGGGAATATGACCGTCTTCCAGGACGGAATCAACGCCGACAGGGCAGCCAGAGACTATAAGAAAACTTCCGCGAAGATCCCGGCGGACGGGATCGTGAAAATCCATCTTGCTCCTGGCGGAGGCTGGGTGGCAAGAATCACCCGCTAAGCGACACAAAAATATTCACGCCATCGCGGCGGCATATTTTTTAACGCTTGAAAAAGAAGTTTTTGGTTTATGAGAAGAATATTATTGTTAGTGACCGCTGTCATCACTGTTTTGGCGCTGTCCGGAATCAAGGCGGAGGCCAAGAGTGAGAAAGCCAGCGTGATGTCGTTCAACATCCGGATCCAGTTCCCGGCGGACACCGGAAAGTACAATTGGGAAAGCAGGAAGGCCGGATGCGTCAAGGCGATCAGGAAATATCTTCCAGACATTATCGGTCTCCAAGAGGCGGCACCAGGACAGAAGTCCTTCTTGATGAACGAGTTGAAGAAGTACATTATGATCGACGGCAACGGAAAACCCGGAACCGTCAATCAGGATTCCGAGTTCGGCTTCAACCCGATCTTCTTTCTTGCCGACAGGTTCGAGCTGCTGGACTACGGCACATTCTGGCTCAACGAGGACCAAACTCCCGAAAAAAAAGGTTGGGACGCTGAATATGTAAGGACGACCAACTGGGTCAAGCTCCGTTTCAGGAAATCCGGACAGATAATATTCCTTTTCAACACGCATTTTGACAACACGGGGGTGAAGGCGCGGCAGGAGAGCGCTGCCCTGATGGTGGAAAAGATCAAGGAGATCGCCGGGGACAATGCGGTCGTGTTTATAACTGGTGACCTCAACACCACCAGCGAGGACAAGGCTCTCAAGCCGCTGGCCACCTATTTGAAAGAATCCGGGAAAACCGTGAAAAAGGCGGACAAAACCCCTTCTTTCAATGATTTCGGCCGAAACGGAGCCAGACCTCAAATGATAGACCACATCTTCTACCGCAACGCCGAGGCGCGGACTTTCAACGTCATTGACGAGCCGAAATTCGGTGTCAAGTACATTTCCGACCACTACCCGGTGATCTCGGAATTTGTCATCGAACTTCCAAAAAACTAAGAAGTAGTCTTATCGATGCCTCTTGACTGAAAGAAACAATAGAACCATAAGAATCTACGAATATGGAATCCCAGCTCAAGCAAAAGGAACTTTACAAGGAAAGCATTCTGAATCAAGTGAATGAGATCCGCGCGTCTTCCGATGACATCGGATGTCCACACTGTGGGCAGCCGGTGAAGAAAAGCTGGGAATGGTGCCCGTCCTGCGGGCATTCGCTTGTGGATTGGTGCACGTTCTGCGGGGCGGACATTCCTCGCGGAGAGGATGAATGTCCGGAGTGCGGGATGAGCAGAAGCGGAATTGTCTGCCCGAAATGCGGAACCAGGAACGCCGGTGGATTCTGCCGGAAATGCAACGAGCCGTTGACGCTTGCGGCGAAGAAGGAACAGGAAAGGGCATTGAAGGATCCACAGTTTGTCAAGGCGGCGGAACTGGCGGTACAGGCGGCCGAGTTGCTGGCAAGGATTGAGGCTGAGGAGCAGGAGGTTACTGGACAGGAAAGCAAGGAGGTTGAGTTGCCGGAGGATGTGTTGAGGCTCAAGGAGTTGCTGGGAAAGACCACGCTGAGGCGCTTCGACAAGCTCAGCGACCGCAGCGACCAGAAGAGGGAGACTGGGTCGGTTGCTGATCCCGTCGAAGCACCGGCCCTTCGACAAGCTCAGGGACTGAGAACTTCGACGACTGGTGAGCCTTGTCGAACCACCTGTTCCGCGGCCAATAAGATGAAGAGCAAGGCCGAGCTGCGGGCTGAATATTCAAAAATCCAGGAGGAACTGAACAAGGCTCTGGAAGGAATGCTTCCGCCGGTGGGTTCCACTCCGCAAGAGCAACGGAACTATTTCTCGGCCAGAAAGCTGCCTGTGGAGAAGGTCATCCTGACAAAGGGCAGAGAAGCTTGGGTCTGCAACTTCTGCGGATGCTGGCACAACTGCCCGAGCGAGTGCTGCGAACCGTGGCACGGCGGGAAATGGGTCTATGAATATAAGGAAGAAAAGATACTGGATTTCAAATAGAAACGACAAGGTCAGCATAGGATAACAGCTTACAATAAAAAGAATTATGGCAGGAACCATAGCAGACAGCGGCACAGCCGTAGCGGACATCACCGCGACAAGCGCGTGCAGAACCGAATCTGATTCTGAATATTCAGGAACCGTGACCGCAAAGGCAACTTTCACTTGCGGGACAACCGGTACGGCAGTCTCTGACGGAACATCAGACAAAGCCGCGGATATCCAGACCAAAGAAGAGATCACCCTCAGAGGCAACCGTTACAGTGTTGACAGACTGATCGGCAACGGAGGCGAGGCCGAGGTCTATGTGGTCAGTTCGGCGAAGGGAAACTTCGCCCTGAAACTGTACCGCCGGGGCAATGGCGTGAGCAAGGATATTCTTAAAAGATTGGAGCGGCTGAAAGGGAAGGCGGCGATCGTGGATATTCTTGAAAGCGGGACGGTCAGGATCGATGCCACCGACAGAGGCTACGTCCTGATGCCGTTGTGCAAGGATGGCTCCGTGGCGGGCTACGATCTCAGGAAAGACGCTGCCGCCATCCTCCAGATCACTGCGATGACCGCCAGAAACCTCAGTGAACTGCACAAGGTCGGGCTGCTGCACAAGGACATCAAGCCTGAGAACATACTCTACACCGACAAGGCCTCAGGTATGGTCGTGCTTTCAGATTTCGGGATCGCAGACGTTCTCGGGGACGACGGAAGCGTCAACACTCCGCAGTCCAGGACCGTGATCTATGCCGCGCCGGAACTCTACGCCAACACAACCCGCATCGGAGATGTCACCTATGCCATAATGACGGCGGCCTCGGACTACTATGCCCTCGGAATGTCGGTCCTCTCCATGTGGATGGGAGACAGCGAGTTCCGAAAGAAGGAGCCGGAGTTGGTGAAGCTCAAGATCCAAGGCAAGCTGCCAGTGCCGGACGATATGCCGGAGCCTCTGCGGACAATAACCCGAGGGCTTCTTATCGGCAAGCCAGAAAACCGCTGGAGTTACGAGGAAATCCGCAGAACACTTGAGGGCGAGAATATTCCCGTGGTGGAAGACGCCGAGATTCTGCGCATTGTCTTCGATTCAGGTAAGAACAAGATCGCGCACACGGCCAAGGAGCTGGCTCAGTTCATGATGGAGGATCAGGCTCTCGGAACGGCCTACCTGTACAAAGGCAAGATCAGCGGCTGGATAAGCAGGGTGATGCCGGAGATGGAGGTGAAGCTGAACGACATCGTGGAGAGAATCTACCCGAAGAACCAGTTGGCCGGTCTCTATGCCGCCGCCCTCGCTCTTGACCCGCAGCTGCCGTTCTACAACCGAAAAGGAAATGTCTGCGTGAATGTCAACAAACTCCTCAACGGCGACGGCGGTTTCGGTTCAAGTCTGGGCGACAGAAGCAACCCTGTCTATCTCTACAGCGAGGTGCGCCTTGGAAAAAAGGAGACTGACGGAATATATTCAAGAACCTGCGCCGCCCTGAAAGACAGCTTCGGCTACGCCAAGAGCGTGATAGTCTGGGGAATATACGACCGGAAATATTTCCGCACCCTGCAAGGCAAGAAGACCGGCAAGGAGGAAAAATTCACCGAGGTGGACTGCTACAACATCACGGACGTGGTGAGATTCTGCTCTGAATATAGGGTTGTGGCGGATGAGGACAAGCAGTTCCTCTGCTCGCTCGGGTTCGCCGAGATGGTCAGGGTCTTTTCCGAGAAAGACGCTGACAGATTGATCCAGGTGCGCAAGGGCATCAAGGACTACGAGATGCTGTACAGACTGGTCATCCAGACCATCAACCCGGCGGCGGACATCAGCCTGATCACAGATCCGAAAGATCCTAACTACGCGATGGACGGAGAGTCGATCGGGCTGCTCGTCAACGTCGCCTTCTGCGCCTTCCGCTGCGTCTTCGACAGCGAGAGGGACAAGATGTACAAGGAATGGTACTCCGACATCAACCCTTATTCGGGAATATGTCCGGCCTCTTTGGCCGACCTGCTGCTCAAGTCGTTCCAAGGCGACTACAAGGATTCTTACCTGCACAAGTTCTTCCTCAGCAAAGGGGACAGGTTCGCGGCGCAGGACAAATGGGTCGCTTACTGCACGGACTACGACAGTGCGGACAACGTTGGGAAATCCGGTCCCTACAACGAGGACATCGCCATGATGAAGGCCGCGGAGGGCCTTGCGGACGGAGCGCAGTTCTATTTCCCGGCTTCCGGAGAGACCGTTTACTATCTTGACGATCTGAAGAAGATCAAGAAAGACGAGATCTGTGAGGCTCTTGACTTCTACGCCCTGGATGCCTGGCTTGCCGTCAAGTTGCAAGAAAACCCAAAGAGGGATCTGAGCAAGCGGCTCACCTATGAGAGGTTCACGGTCAAGTACCTGAAACTCATAGGAAAATACGACAAGGATGATGAGAATTTCAAGCGCTACAACGAGGCCACGACTGCTGTCGGATGGCATCAATTACCACCACCGGTTTTGCTTCTTGGACTGCTGGAGAAGATCGCGGCGGTGGCGCTGTGGCTCATCCCGTGTCTTGCGATGCTGTTCATGCTCGTCATCGGAGCGATTGACTATCCGGTTCTGGACAATGTCGGCAAATCAGTCTATTGGGTCTGGGGAGGAGGAATAGCATTCCCGCTGCTGCTGAACCTATTCTTCTACAACAGGAGTTACGACAGGAACCTGTTCACTTACATATTCAGATTCATCATCCTGACCGTAGCGGTGTATTTCCTCTGCAAATGGTTCCTCGGGAAGTACATCATTTATGTGACCATCGCGGCCGTGGCCGCGGCGATCGTGTGGTTCGCCAAACAGATGTTCTCGCGTGACGAGGGAGCGTCCGAACTTAGGAAGATGTGGAATCCTGACGAGGACCAGACGATTCTGGAGCCCCTTCACTATGCGTTCAATCCCTCGGAGGACAAATTTGTCTCCTCGTTGTTCGCCAACGAGAAGTTCTTCCGGTCAAAGTACCTTAAAAGCCTGCTGCACAAGCTGAAGCATTTGGTTTTGGCTGCGATGACGACCTTCCTGCTGCTCTTCCCTGTCGCGGTCATTCCTCGGATCAGCGACACGGAGAAAATCACGGAGAATCATCCGAAAATCGGTAACACAATCAACAAGATAACAGAAAAGGTTCATGAAAACGTGTCAGAAGTGCGGAAAGACGAACAGAAATGAGGCTTCGTACTGCAAATGGTGCGGGGAGAGGCTGGTTGCAGCGGTTGCTGAGCCTGTCGAAGCAATCGAAGCGTCAAGGGCGGCCGGCTCATCAGGAGCGGTCACTTCGGCAGGCTCTGTGACCGGGGACGGAATGATCGCGAAGGATTGCGTCAAGGAACCTCTCGCAAGTTTCACCAAGCGCTGCGAGCAGACCGCCGAGTTCCGCAAGCGTACCGGCAGCGATGTAAGGCCAGGGCTTGACTGCATCATCACCGGAGAGACCGGCACCGGCAAGACCTATCTGGCCGGAAAACTTGCCGGGATCCTCTACCACAACAAGATCACGGAGAACCTCCGGCCTAAGACCGTGGACGCGGCTGACTGGAACGACTTCAACTCCAAGCTGGACGAGAATCTCGCCGCGCTCAAGACAGGAGTGCTTGTGGTCACGAACTGCCAGAATCTGGTGAACGCCAAGGGCGGCTCCTCACAGCTGGACAAACTCTTCGCAAGGATGAAGGTTGATGTGAATATGCCGGTGGTGATCCTGTGCGGCCTTGAAGACGGCTTTGGCACCTTTATCAGCGCTGACAGCAACGCACAGTCACTCTTCGAGTTCCGTTTCCACATCTCTCCATTCAAGGACAACGACCTCAAGGCGATGTGCGTGTCAATGGTCAGGGACAAGTTCAGAACGGCGATCAGTCCTCAGGCGGAAAGGAGGCTGGGACTTGTCTTCAAGAAGATGTTCCGTGGCGGCAGAACCAAGGAGAACGGAATCCTGGCCGGAAAAATAGCCGAAGAGAGCGCCTTCAACATGTTCAGCCGGGGTGGCTCCCAAATCGAGGAGGCCGACATTCCGGGAGAGCCGTTCGAGGAACTCTCCGAGGAACAGATCATGGCCAGAATCAACGCCTTCACCGGCCTGACAGAAGTCAAACAGGAGATTCAGTCCATCATCGACAGCATCAAGAGACAGAAGAGGGACAATCCCGGCAAGCCTGTGCAGCTGAAAAGCCACTTTGTCTTCACAGGCAATCCAGGCACAGGCAAGACCACGATCGCAAGGCTGTTCGCCGACATTCTGGGCAGCCTTCAGGTACTCCCGAGCGGCCATCTGGTCGAGGTCATGCGCAAAGACCTTGTCTCACAGTACGTCGGCGACACGGCCCTGAAGACCGAGCGGGTCATCAACAGCGCGATGGGTGGAATCCTGTTCATCGACGAGGCCTATGCCCTGAAGCAGGGGGATGACGACAAGGTCGGCCAAGAGGCCATAGACACCCTGCTGCCGTACCTTGAGAACAGGGCCGGGGATTTCATCTGCATCATCGCCGGCTACACCAAGGAGATGACGATGTTCCTGCGCTCCAACTCTGGACTCGATTCCAGATTCAAGAAGAAAATAGAGTTCAAGGACTACAATGGCAAGGAACTCACCGAGATATTCCTGAATATGGTGAAAAAGAAGGGGTTGTCCCTTTCGGACGAGGCAGCGGGCAAGGTGGGGAAATATTTTGAGCGGATGTACCTGAGCCGCACCGACACCTTCGGCAACGCCCGCGAGGTGCGCAACGCATTCGACCGCTGCTTCGAGCGGCTCTGCACCAGAACGGCGGGTCTGAGTGATGATGAATATGCCAGCTCGGGCAAAGTCCTGACCTGGGAGGACATCGCCGGGCCGGACGGCACGAAGGAGATCTCGGTGGAAAGCGTGATGAAGGAGCTGGACTCTTTCGTCGGAATGGAGTCCGTAAAGAAAGCCCTGAGGGATCTTGCGGAGGAGATGCGTTTCCAGCAACGCAGGATGGAGTTCGGAGGCAAGGCTTCGATCCGTCCTGTGAACATCATCCTCACCGGAAACCCCGGAACTGGAAAGACCTCCGTGGCCAGAGTGCTCGGCAAGTTGTTCAAGGCCATGGGAATATGCTCCACAGACCGGGTCATCGAGAAGAGCCGCAAGGACATCGTAAGCACCTACGCCAACGAGTCGGACAAGAACATGGACAAGGCTGTGAACGAGGCGATGGGCGGAGTCCTTTTCATAGACGAGGCCTACGCCCTCGCTCCGTTCGACGACACGGGCCACTGCTCTGATTCCGAGGGGATCAAGGCTCTGGAACGGCTTATGGTCCGGATGGAGAACGACCGGGGCAAGTTCGTGGTGGTCTGCGCCGGCTACAAGGACAAGATGCGGAACCTGATGAAGGCCAACGAAGGGTTCGCCAGCCGGTTCACGCACAGGATAAACATCGACGACTACACGCCGGAGGAACTGACGGAGATCTTCCGCAGGATGGCCGAAGGGCAGGGCTACTCCTTTGCAGGTGGCACTCTGGACAAAGCCCTCAAGGCGTTCCGGAAGCTCACGGCGGAAAAGTCGGGGAAGGATTTCGGCAATGCCCGTGAGGCAAGGAATATGCTCGACAGCGTGCTGGGGAACATCGGAACAAGGGTCAACGCGCTTCCTGACAGCCAGGTCGGCAAGGAAACATTCTTCACCATCCTTCCGGAGGACATTCCGTTCGAAGAGCCGAAAGTGGCTTCCGAGGAGGAGTGCCTCGCGGAACTGGATTCACTGATCGGATTGGAAAGCGTCAAGAATGAGATCCGTTCAATGCTCAACGAGATGAGGCAGAAGAAGATGGACAGCGAGCTTTCCGGCGGGGACTTCACCGCGATCGTTCCTGACCACTATCTGTTCCTCGGCAATCCAGGAACCGGCAAGACCACTGTAGCAAGGCTGATGGGCAGGATCCTGTACTCTCTCGGAGTGATCGCAAGACCGGATGTGATCGAGGTGTCGAGGGCGGACATGGTGGCTCCGTACCAAGGCCAGACAGCTCCGAAGACACGGGAGACGATCGACAGGGCGATGGGAGGAATCCTGTTCATCGACGAGGCATATTCATTGATCCAAGGCGACAACGACGAGTTCGGAAACGAGAGCGTGACCGAGCTGCTGAAACTGCTGGAGGACCGCAAGGGCAGGTTCGTGTGCATCGCCGCCGGCTACACGAGGGAGATGAGCCGGTTCCTTGATTCCAATTCCGGTCTCAAGTCCCGCTTCACCAAGACCATCACATTCGAGGACTACAATCCCGAGGAGCTGATGGACATATTCCGGCTTTATTGCCGCAAGGAAGGGTATTCCATTGAGCCTGAGGCCGAAACTATTCTGAAAGACCGCTTCATAGATATATATGACAACCGCGCGTTCGACTTCGGCAACGGGCGGGATGTAAGGAATATGTTCGGAAAAGTCAAGTCAGCGGTGGCCGGCCGAGCATATTCAAAAATGAAGGAACTCGTAGCTGAAGGCGCTGACAGACAGGTCGCTTACGAGGGTTCCAAACCAAAGACAATAACAAAGGAGGATCTGCTATGAAATGTCCGTTCTGCCAAGGTGTGATCGATGACGACAGCCGTTACTGTGATCTCTGCGGGAAGCATCTGATGTTCTGCCCGGAGTGCCGGCAGCCCAAGAAAGGAACTTCCTGCCCTCGGTGCGGGGAGTTGCTGGTCAGCGCCGAAGAATTCTTTGGCGCAAAAGTAGCCGTAAACTCTAAACCATCTGACTCTCCTAAGCCGATGGATACGGCCGCGCGACAGGATTCCCCCAAGCCATTGGAAAAAATTGATTTCAACCAGATATTCGATGCCCTGCTGACCTTGAAGGGGGGGGAAGATATGACACTCTATGTCAAAGAAGGCGGGTTCGGAAGGAGCGGAGGGATATTCCCGGAACTCGGAAGTTGTAAATTTGTCTCCGGGCATCACGGAAAGATCGCTTTTATGGATGGCGAGTGGAAGATCTGCGACCTGGGTTCGACCAACGGCACGGCCATAGACGGGGTGAGGTTGGAGAAAGACAAATGGTACACCCTCCGAAAGGGTCAAAAAATTAAGATAGCCACATTAAAATTCACAGTTGAATAGCCTATGAAACTAAGAATCAGCTGCGTCTCGGATGTCGGACGCATAAGGGACAACAACGAGGATATGGCATCCGCTGGGATGTACCTGATCAGGGACAATTCTCTGAATATAGAAAAGGAAGTCACTGAAAATGAGACCTTCTGCCTACTTATCTCGGACGGAATGGGTGGCCACGAGAGCGGGGAATACGCCAGCCAGTTCACTCTGGAGACCTTGCGGGCCTACCTGTTGGACAAATCTCTGGAGCATCACAACCCTATCTTTGAATTGAAACTGAAGATCGAGAGCATAAGCGCCAATCTCAACGCCAAGGCCTGCGAGCGGCATCAAGGCAAGGCGATGGGCTGCACGTTGACTGGAATTGTCTGGATGCAGGGAAAGACTCTGCTCGTGAACATCGGTGACAGCCGGACGTACCGCCTGAGGGACGGAATGCTGAGGCAACTGACCTCAGACCAGACACTTCACGAAAGGGATATGGTTCCGCTTCCGGCCGGCAAGGCCTTGTACAACTGCATTGGAGCGGGCTGCGACACAGAGGCTTACATTCTGGACATTACCGACCGGCTGATGGAGTCGGACAGGATCCTTATCTGCTCTGACGGTCTTTCGGATATGCTGGAGGATGATGCGATCGAACGGCTGTTGGCATCCGGCTCCACGGAGGAAAGCTGCGCGGCCCTGATCGACGCCGCGAAACGGAACGGAGGCGTGGACAACGTCACGGCCATCGTGGCGGATGTCTCATAAGCAAGCACAAACACCAATAGGAAATACAATGTCCTCGCCTAATAATAGCAATCATCTTATGTTTGAATGCCAAAAGAGGACAATTATTTTACTCAATTGAAGAATATGGCAATAAGTTTGAAACCCAGAAAGACGGAATCCAACCTTTTCTGCTGCAGCAAATGGTGGGGCAACCCTGATCTGCCACCTCAGGCGGAGTACCCGATGATGAAGATCACGGAAGAGGATGGAACGGAGGGAGAATATCCCCTCACTTTCATCTGTCAGATCGATTGCGAGGACATCGCGCCTTTCGACAAGGAGGGGCTTCTTCCCCATGAGGGAATGCTCTATTTCTTCGCGGCGATCGATGACTTCATCGGCTACGAGTCCCCGGAGCATTTCCCGCTCGGTCGCTGGCCGAAGAAGGCCGTCAAGGTCAAGTACGCCAAACAGATCAACATGGAGACCTTCAATTCGTGCATCCTGGTGGATGATGAGGAGCAGGAGCTGGCCGAACCGGCGATGGCCATTGATTTCGCAGAGTGCGATGACGATGCCGACGGCTTCAAGCTTCTGGGCCGCCCGTACTTCGAGGAGATCCGCGAGGAGTTCCCTGACGCTGTCAACCTTCTCCAACTCGATGAGGATGACGATCTTGAGATGCGTTTCTACGACTCCGGCAACTTCAACATCCTGATTTCCGCTTCTGACCTCGGTTTCCAGAACTGGAGCCACGCCTTCGGCTTCCTGCACTCGCTGTAATCCTAAGGCAAGTTATAGTGGAGGAGTTCAGAGGTATTCCCCTTCCCGAATTTTTCACGTTACAAAAATTGCGGGAAGGGGAATACCTCTGAACTTACAAGCGTACCACAAATTCAGCGAGTGAGGTTTGCGAATCTTTGGTAAATTTCAAACTGAGTGGTGAGGACATCTTCCGGGATGGAAAGTCCATCCTTGAATATTTCAAAGCAGCCGGTCTTGGAGGTCGGGGACCAGTTGCCGACGATCTCGCCGTCAAGGGCGATTACGGGCTGGAATATTCCGTTGTTGCTGTGGGCTTTGCGGGAATGCTCGGGCGGAAGGACGATGTCACGGCTCTTGTAGCCGATGAGATATTCATCATACGGAGCGATGAGATGAACCGTTCCGGAGCGGAATCCTCTGGTGCGGGTGGATTCGTGAATATAGAACTCACGGCCTTTCCACGTTTCCTTAACGAGTTCGTCACCAATGATTTCGACAGCTTTCTGACAGTCGCTGACATTCAGGCCGGACCACCAGAGGAAGTCCTCGAACGTGGCCGGAGAGTGGCTTCGGAAATATTTCCGCGCCAGCATTCCCAAAGCGTCCTCTCCCGAGATATTCAAAGAATTTCCAATCTTCTCACGCACAAGGGAATAGGTGCTTTTCATCGGGTGCAGGTCGCCGCTGCAAAGAAGTCCGGAAAGCTCCGCCAGACGGATGTGGTAGGACAGGCGGTGATCGTCCATCGTGATTCCCCTTTCGGCGAGCGCGGCGACAAAATCAGCCTTCCGGGCACTACGCTGCCGGAGCAATGTTTCCTCGAATATTCCTGAAATCAGCTCCTGCTCTTCCGCCGGGATGGAGATCTTGTTGGCGCTCATCCAGCCTCGAAGGCCGGACAAGGCTTTCGTCCGGCAAACGGACAGAATCCAGCCAAGATCCTCACCCGCAACCAGTTGCCAAGTGCAGCGAAGCAGATGTGTCCTGACAATCCGCCCCTCGTTGAACGCTTTCTCGAACGCCTTGAGAGACGGACTCTTGGTCCGCATCGCCACCGCCCAGCGGACCATCCGGTACTCCTGCCCCTGCATCGCCCCGAACCACGACACGACCTCCTCCGGTTTAGTGAACTGAGGACAAATCAACTGCTGGCTCAAAAGTCTTGCGGTGACTGGATTCATAGTTGTACGGTTTTGCTGCAAAGATAATCAATTCCGCCTTTTGTTTCTTTGCGGTCTGAAATGAAAGACGTAACTTTACCATATTCAAAAACATTAAAGACAATGCTCAAAAAAATCTTCACAGCGCTGACGGTCGCGCTGTTCTTTGGTTTGATGGCTTCGGCTCAGGAATACAAGGGGCCGGAACTGACACCGGAATTTGTGTGCGACCTTGGGAAATTGACTCCGGATAACGTCAAGGTCAAGGGAGCTACACAAGGGTTTGCTATCTGGGGAAAATACGGGTTTGTGTTTCACGACAAGGGGCAGTGTGTCGTCATTGACATGAAAAAGAACAAGTTCGTCTCCACTTTCATGTTGGAAGGAAACAAGTCGCACTGCAACAACGCATCCTTCGGAGTGGAAAAAGGATCGGAATTCCCGTTGCTTTACATCTCAGGATGCAAGGGAGACCACTGCTGCTATGTCACGGACATCACTTTGGACGGGGGCACGATTGTGCAGAAGCTTTTCCACACCGGAGAGGGCTACACAGGGTCGTTCGACTGGTTCATAGACAGAAAGAACAAGATCATCCACACCTATGGGTCAAGCGGCGAGATGCGGAAGCTGATAAAGAAATTCAGACTTCCAACCTTGAAGGACTCTGATGAAAACGGTGAGGTACACCTTACGCAGGACGATGCGCTGGATGAATTCTATGTACCTGGCATAAAAATATATCAGGGCAGTGTTCTCAATGGGCATTACGCCTACCTTGGAGATGGCTACCCGCCTCACGACAGATTACTGCACGTTGTGGACATGAACACAAAGACTTTGGTCAAAACTGTCAACCTGAACGACCTGCATCATGAGCCGGAAGGCGTGGACGTCAAGGGCAAATGGCTCTACATGGTCCTGCACGTCAGCAGACAGCCACGCGACGGACAGATCTACAGGTTCAGGATCAAATAGAACACTACCCGACAAGCCCGGTAATGAAGATCACCGCGATGGTCACCGGAGCGACATACTTGATGAGGAAATAGACAACCGGAAACAACTTGTTGTTAAACTTGATGGAACCGCCGTTTGTGAGTTCGTCACGGACGGCTTTCTTGTCCATCTTCCAGCCGACAAAGACCGAGAACAGGAAGGCTCCGAGCGTCATCAGGTAATTGGAGCACATTTTGTCACAGAAACTGAATATCCCGTCTCCCAGAATCTTCACATCCGACAGCGGTCCGAACGACAGTGAGCAGAGCACCCCGACAGCGAACGTGGCGAAGAAGAGCACGACTGATGCTTTGTGCCTCGAAACTCCCTTCTCCTCAACAAGATAGGCGACCCCGACCTCAAGGATGGAGATGGACGATGTGAGCGCGGCGACCAGAATGGTCAGAAAGAACAGGATCGCCACCAGACAACTCACAATCTGCCCGCCGGCACCCATCTTAGCGAATATGTAAGGAAGGGTCTCGAACACGAGTCCCGGTCCGGCTGACGGAGCGATTCCGGCGGCGAACACAGCCGGCATAATTGCGAATCCGGCCAGCATAGCGAAAATCAAATCAGACACGGCAGTGCCTGCACCTGAAACTATAAGATTCTCATTCTTACTGACGTATGATGAATATGTCAGCATAGTCCCAACGCCCAGAGACAACGAGAAGAAACTCTGTCCCAACGCCGCCGAAAATGCCCCTGGGGTCAGTTTTGAGAAATCCGGCTTGACAAGATACTTGACTCCCTCGCCGGCTCCAGGAAGTGTGACCGAATAGATGGCGATGGCGACAATCAGCACGAACAGGATCGGAATCGAGATGTTGCTGAACTTCTCAATTCCCTTTTTGACTCCCAGAAAGACAATCAAAGCGGTCAGTGACAGGAATATAAACAAACAGATTATCGGTCCCCAGACCGAAGAGGCGAACTCGCCGAACATCCCGGTGACGGCCTCGGCCTTGTCAAGCGTGAAACTGAAAGTGGCGGATTTGACGAGATATTCAATGGCCCATCCGCCCACCACGCTGTAGTAGGAAAGGATGATCAGCGGTGTGACGACCGTCAGAAGACCGAGCCATTTCCATTTGGAATGCGGAGCGAGGGCGTTCATCGCGCCGAATGTGCTGAGATGGGTCTTACGGCCGATCACCGATTCCGAGAACAGGATCGGCAGGGAAAGGACGAAGGAGCACACTATGTAGATAAGTATGAAGGCCGCGCCTCCATATTCACCGACCATATAGGGGAATCTCCAGATGTTGCCGAGTCCGATGGCGGAGCCGGCGAAGGCCATAATCACGGCAGCTCGGCTGCCGAAGTTTTCTCTGTCTGACATATTCGTTAAGTTTGTTTTTTGCGTCCGGCCTGCGGGGGGATGCCGGGTTGTCGTTTTATTTATGTGCTATTGACGCTTCGGTGCTTCGACAGGCTCAGTGACCGATCAAATGATCGCCGAGCCTGTCGAAGTGACCTAAAATCGTCTTTTATAAACTTTAAATTCGTAAGTATAACCGGTTTCAGGATCCGTGGCGACCGGAGTGGCCGACTCCTCCTCCCAAATCACCGGATCGATCACCGGGAAGAACGTGTCCGCATCCTCAATAGCGGTGTGAACGTGCGTTATATAAAGTTTGTCCGCCGTCGGAAGCGCCTTGCGGTAAGTCTCGCCGCCACCCATTATGAATATTTTCCTTTCAACGTCCGCAGCATTCACTTCCTCGACACTTACCTTCTTCGCCGAAGTCCCAACACTCGCCTCACAACCTCCAACCGCCTTCTCCGCCAATGAATATGCCTCATCAAGGCTCCGGGCCACAATCACGCCCTCCGGAACATCAGCCCGAGACCGTGTCGAGATAACGATATTCACCCTTAGGAAGCGGCCGGCCGATCGAAAGGAACGTCCTGAAACCCATCACCACGGGATTCCCGGTGGTAGTGCGTCTGAAATATTTCATATCCTCGGCAATATGCCAGAGCAGATCGTTGTCCTTCCCGATCGCCCCGTTGTCGGCAACCGCCGCGATGATACATTTTTCCATAAACCAAAACTGTTTTCGGCCGTAAAGTTACAGTTTTTTACCATATCCGCAAAACAGAAAATGAACAAGTTGCGGTCAAAGCGCATAACACTGACACTCTGTGAGACTTTAATTTATAAGCCCCAGAATCCGAAACCCTCGTGCGCGGAAATCCGATCTTCGCTCCCGAGGCGACCTCGACAGGCTCTCCCGTGCGCCAGAACTGGCCTTCCTGCTCACGAGGCGACCTCTACAGGCTCTCCCGTGCGCCAGAAAGTCACTTTTGCTCACGAGACCGATGAATATGACGGCCGGTGCGCCGGAAGGACGCTTTCACGCACGGAAAACCATTCTAAGGGAAGGCAATCAATTGGTCGCTGAACTTGACTTTCCGGTCGCTGAGTTTGTCGAAGCGTTGGTCACTTCAACAGGATCAGTCCCTTATATGACTTGAAGCGACCGGAGGAATGTGTAAAGAATCTTTACAGTAAGTGTAAAGATTCTTTACACTTTTGCATATTCATAAAATAAGAATATCCCTGAATGACAATCACTTGAATCTTTTGGCATGGTAATGGATTGGCCAAATGACGGTTTTTGCGGAGGGTCGTTTCGACAAACTCAACGATCTCCTGGAAGACAAGCTGGTGACAGTTATCGTAACCAACACATTGCACGTTGAATTTGTTGATTGTTGGTGAGATCGTTGAACCACGGTTGGTGAACATGCCGGACAAGGGCCGCTGAGCCTGTCGAAACGACTTTCGGTGAAGGTTAGTGAAAACCGTTATTAGTAAGCGTTTAAAAATAGGTTGGTAAAAAATTTGAGGCAATGAAATATTTCTTTAGGTTTCTGAAGAACAATCCGCTCTACGCGGTGATCAATGTGGTGGGGCTTGCGCTGTCACTGATGTTTGTGATACTGATCGGGGACTACACCTACCGGCAGTTCAGCATCGACAAATGGCACAGGAACCACGAGAGGATATACGTGCTGGGCACAGAGAACGGGAACTCTCTTCTGTCGTGGCCGGATTGCGCCCATTCACTCAAGGACAGGTATCCTGAGGTTGAGGATGTCTGCTGCGTCTATATGCACAACGGAAAGATCAAGCACGAGGACAAAGTCTATGAGGAGTCCCAGGGGGACAACGCCGGCAACATAATGCTCGCGGACTCCAATTTCTTCAGATTCTTTGATTTCAAGATGATTGACGGAGACCGTGAGACCGCTCTGGACAGCCCTGAGAAATGCGTTGTCACAGAGTCTCTTGCCAAAGCCTTGTTCCCGGACGGCAACGCTCTCGGTCAGCCGCTTCAAATCGAAGGGACACGTTATGTCTTCGTAAGTGACGACAACGGCGACCCATACGACAGCTCGCTTGTTTACACTGTCTCAGGGGTCATCAAGGATTTGGACAAGACAGTGTTCCTGAACGAGACGGCGGTCATCGCCAATTTCGAACGCGCACCGCAGGTCCTCGGCTACAGACTCCGCAACGACCTGATGGCCAGCGGGCCGTTAGGCTCCACATTGTCATTCCTGATGCTGAGACCAGGGGCGAGCCTCGAAGATAAGATTGAAGACCTGACCTCCTACTGCATTGAGAGCATTCCAGTGTTCAATTTCTACGGCAACACAAAGGCCGCCATCATCCCGCTTGACGACCTGATGTTCGCGCCACAAAATACTGGCGCGGGCCTTCAGACCGGCGACAAGAGCCTTTTAGGAATATTGCTGGCCGTTGTTCTGGCAATACTGATGTTCGCCGTCACCAACTACATAAACCTTACGGTCGCCAACACAGGCTTCAGGGCAAAGGAAATGGCCACCCGAAGGCTTCTCGGGAGTGATGGTTTGGGAATATCCTTGGAGCTGATCGGGGAATCCACATTGATGGTGTTCATCTCGTTCATCATCGGCGGGGCGTTGGCTCTGCTGCTCGAGGACAAGGTGGCCGTACTCTTCAAAGGGAAGATAGACATCCTCAAGGACATAAACTTCTCCACAGTCTCGGTCAGCCTTCTGTTCATTGTCCTGACAGGAATCATCTCAGGAATAATGCCGACCATCTCGCTGTCAAAGTACAAGCCTATCGATGTTGTCAAGGGTTCGTTCCGCTACCATTCCAAGATGGTGCTCAGCAGGATATTCATAATCCTTCAGAACGTCATCACGATGACGATGATGGCCGCTACGCTCACCATCCTGCTCCAGATGAGCCATCTGGTAAATGCTCCGCTAGGCTACAACACGGAGAACATCTACCGTGTCAGCTCCGACAATCCGGAAGTCCTGAGAAATGCCCTGAAAAGCCAGCCGTTCATCCAAGGAATAGGCTCGTTCTCAGGTACATCCCTTGACGGGAACTACCGTTCGATGAGCACCCGTAAAGACAAGGACAACAATAATCTTCTGGTCTATCTCACAACTTGGGACAAGGAGTTCATCGACATAATGGGCATCAATCTGGTCAAGGACAACCATCTTTCAGGCGATGTGAAATATATCAATGAAGAGCTCGCCGGAAAACCGAGCCTGGGGGATGGAGAATCAGAGGTGACATGGGGCGACGGAAGCGTGACGCAGGTCGCCGGCGTGTTCTCCAACTTTCACATGACAAACATCCTTGACCCTTATCAGCCGTTCATGATCACGGTCAAGGACACGGATGAGATCGAGGATCCTAATTTTATGGTCAAGACTGACGGCTCCCCTGATGCCAGGAAGAAGCTCTGTGACCTGATCAAAGAGGTTGACGGAACCACCGAGGATCTTGACTGGAAACTGCAAAGTGTTGATGACAACATCAAGGCCTCGTTGAATGAGGAAAAGAATACGATGAGGATCGTGAGCATATTCACAGGTGTCGCCGTCCTCATCTCCATTCTCGGCTTCATCGGGATGTCGCTGTTCTTCATCAGGCAGCGGAAAAAGGAGATCGGTGTGCGCCGCATTATGGGCAGCACAACGAACGAGGTTCTGTCCCTGCTCCTGACGAAGTTCTGCGCCCCGCTTCTGGTGTCGTTCATATTCGCCGTGCCGCTCTCGTGGTTCATTATGGACAAGTGGCTGGAAGGCTTCTCGTACCGGATCGGTCTGAGCCCGTGGATATTCATCGCCTCCGGAGCCGTCTCGCTCCTCATCGCCGTCGTCTCGATCTTCTTCCAGACCCTCCACGCCGCCCATTCCAACCCAGCCGACGCCATCCGCGCGGAATGACATCCTTAGGTTCATCTTACCAGCAACCTGCACCATAGCAAAAACAGGATTGGGGCACATAAAAGGTGTCAACCACTTGATTTTTGCAATACTATTATTATATTCGCAACATAGTTGCGGTTATTATTAAAAAATCCGCAACCCTACAGAACGAAAACAATTAATGCTATGTATAATAGAATATTTGATATAGATAGCCGTCTTGATGAAGGAATGTTCCTTTTCGGCGCTCGTCAGGTAGGGAAATCCACGCTTCTCAAAGAGAAGTTTAAGGATGCGGTGTATTTTGATTTGCTTGATTCGGATCTGCGAAAGCGCCTTCAACGCAAACCGGAACTATTCAAAGAGGCCCTTGACAAATACCCCGAAAAGACACTTGTGATAGTTGATGAGATTCAAAAAGTGCCGGATCTTTTGGACACGGTTCATAGTTTGATGGTCGAGAAAGGCCTCTATTTCATACTGAGCGGCTCAAGTGCCAGAAAACTGAAAAAGAGAGGAGCGAACACACTTGGTGGACGCGCCATCCCAGAAACCTTGTTTCCTCTTGTAAGTGCCGAAATTCCGGATTATGACCTTTCCCGAGCCATACAAAACGGAATGATTCCAAGGCATTATATGGTAAACAATGCAGAAAGGCGATTGAAAGGATATGTCGAAGTGTACCTCAAAGAAGAGATTCTTGAGGAGGCAGCCGTCAAAGACATCGGTATATTCGAAAGATTTATGGAGGTGGCGGCGATAAGCGACGGCGAGATCATCAACTATGAAAACATCGCGTCAGATTGTGGCGTGGCCGCGAACACCGTCAAGGCATACTTCCAAATACTATATGATACGCTCATAGGATATGAGATTCCTGCCTACCGGAAAGTGATCAAAAGAAAGTTGACGCAAGCCCCGAAGTTTTACTATTTCGATGTAGGAATAGTCAATTATCTGATGGGAAGGAATAATCTGAGAGTAGGCACTCCTGAATATGGCCACGCATTTGAACATCTTGTGATGCAGGAACTTATCGCATACTTGGGTTACAACGACAAGAAAAAGGATCTTTCATATTGGCACACATATTCAGACATTGAGGTAGATGCCATCCTCGGTGACGCCAAAGTGGCGATTGAGATAAAATCCACCGATGATGTTCAAACCAAGCACAAGACCGGACTCAACCGCTTTTCCGAAGAACATCCGGAAGCAAGGCTGATTCTGGTGTCCACCGACCGGCTCACACGAAAAACCGGGAATATCGAACTCATCTACGTGTGTGACTTCTTTAAGATGCTTTGGGCCGGTGAGATCTATTAGATCGCAAAACCTTGACAGAAGCAAAAACAAAGTTAAATGCTCCTGTCAAGGTTAAATTACACTACGAAGGAAGCATTTTATGGAGAATATGCTCCCGTTGAATTTCGGTGTCCGAACTAAAGGAAGAATCAAAGCAAGTATCGTCTTTCAATGCTCATGAAATGCTGGCAAGTATTATCACAATGATGATAATGATGATGCATCCGATCTTGCTGTTTTTTTTCATCCTTAGCCTTTTTCTTTGCTTTAAGAGCCTCGGCAGCCTTCTTGCTTTCCGTTCTTCTTCCTTTTTCAGATAAGCAGAATATTCAGGAGATCTCGTAAACTCTTCCTCCGGCTTTCCACAAAGGAATTTCCCCTCGTAAGTTATCTGACCGTCTTCACCATACTGTTTTCCGTAGCCACTGCAATTGTCACAAAAACTACAAATGAAATACATCAAAAATTACAAATGAATTACAACAAATACTTAAAATAAATCACATCAAAAACTTAAAATGCGTTTGGTAATCAAAGTAAAATGAGTGCCTTCGCAGCATAAAACAAAATCGAGTATGGCATATCTAAATAGAGTCTTTGACGTGCGACTTAAAGCGCATCTTAAAGCAATGGGAGCAGTGCTCATTGAAGAACCAAAATGGTGTGGCAAGACCACCACTGCCAAGCAGTTGGCCAATAGTGTTATTAGTTTACAAGATACCGACCATCGTGAAGAATATTTGGCTACAGCCATTACCAAGCCCTCATTCTTATTGGAAGGGGAAATGCCTCGCTTGATAGATGAATGGCAAGATGCCCCAATGCTATGGGATGCAGTGCGCACAAAGGTTGATGAGCGTGGCTTGCCTGGTCAATTCATATTGACAGGGTCTAACGCTATTGATGACAGTAGAATCCATCATAGTGGAACAGGGCGTATTTCTCGGATGGAGATGCTGCCCATGAGTCTGTGGGAATATGGTGAATCTAACGGCAGCGTATCATTGATGGAGATGTTCGACAATCCTCAAGAAGAAATCTTCGCTACCTCGGAACTAAAAATGGAAGAAATCATATTTGCTGCATGCAGAGGAGGTTGGCCTGCAACATTGAATTTAGGTGACGACAAGTCAAAATTACTTGTTGCCAAAGAGTATGTAAAGTCTGTTTATAAAAATGACATATCACGCATAGATGGGGTAAAGAGGAATCAGAAGTTGGCGCATCTGATAATGAAATCATACGCACGCAACATCTCTACATTGGCGAAAACCACATCCATATTGGCAGACGTTACCGCTGCTGATGATGTAGAATGTACCAGGCCTACGCTTGAAAGCTACATCGAGGCATTGGAAAAACTGTTTGTCATTCAGGACATAGAGGCTTGGTGCCCTTCCACAAGGAGCAAGACAACAATCCAAAGCAGACCCAAACGAGCCTTCTGTGATCCATCGGTTGCAGTCGCATCACTCAACCTGTCACCAGAATCCTTGAAGACTCAATTAAAGACATTTGGCTTTATTTTTGAGCAAATGTGCGCACGAGATATTAGGGTGTATTCAGCTTCTCACGATAGCCGCCTCTCATACTATCGCGACCGCTACGGACTGGAAGCCGACCTTGTGCTTCATCTTGATGATGGACGCTATGCTCTGATAGAGTGCAAACTTGGCAGCCATGAGATAGAAGAAGGAGCCAAACATCTTTTGGAAATAAAACGACTCATTCAAGTTCATAATGAGACAGAAAAGCAGGTGCCACTGCGCGAGCCCGACCTGATGATTGTCATGACAGGTGGCAGCATGGCTTACACACGCCCAGACGGAGTTAAAGTCATACCGCTTGCTTGTTTGAAAGATTAAAAAACAGGCCATGAATGATGCAACGCTTGCTGGATCTTGTTCATTTCTTTACATTTACCTGCCATGGCTCGCTCAATTTATGGTTGAGCTGCAAAGTTAACGGACAAGTGGTGGCCATGCTCCGAAAAGTGGGGCGGCCGCAGGCCTCGCGCGCGCATTTTTAATAAGGTTTTACCGTTTTTTGGGAGGTTATGCTCTGATTTTTGTAGAAAGAGAAGATCGCCCGTGACGAACTCAACGCCCAGCGCCTCGGCACTCTCTCATGGACCGCCATCACCGTTTGGGAATGCGAACTCTCCAAGAAGAACCGCGATGCCACGATCGTCCGCATAGAGGCCGATTTACGGGCCGCAAAGGACAAATACGACAAATGGCGAGAGCCGCCAATATGCCCGCAAGCATCGTGAAATCATCGCCCAGGTCGAAGCCGAGCCGGGCCTCCCAAAATCTCTCCGCCGCTACGCGAAGAAGGAAGACGAAATACTTTACTGAATCCCGCTTTTCGGGAGACTTTTAGCGGAAAATATTCTCTACGCAAAGAGATCGTCCATCACCACATGGGACTGCACTGCATCGGAGTACATATTCTCCTTCACGCCGTAGGAGGTGACCATTGATATGAGAATGGACTTCCTTGTTCCGGTCTCACGGATGAAGGCAGCGACCTTGTTCCGGAGTTTCTCATCATAATCCTTGTCGATGACGTATGGCTCGGACGCCCACTTCATCTCGCAGATGTTGATGGTGTCGTCCCTGTGGTCGATGAGCAGGTCAATCTGAGTCCCTCTCTCCCGGTCCCAGATTTTTCGAGTCGGAACGCCAGGCGCATTGTTTGGTCATCACTCCTGCAATGCCCAGCGCGGCTTTGATCTGCCCCACATGCTGAAGACATACCCGCTCGAAGGCCAGGCCGGACCAGGCGCGTTGCACGCCCGAATTGAGGGAATGGCTCCAGAAGGCCGGGTCACCGCCGGACTCTTTGATGAACTTGTAATAGAAGAGCGTGTAGTTGTCGATAAGCTGGAAAAGGGCACCTTTCTTCTCCTTGCCGATGGCGGCGTACTTGCGGATGAAGCCGCACTGCTCCAACTCTTCCAAGCAGGTGGTCAGGACACCGCTATTCTCCAGGCCGTAATCATCAATCAACTCCTGGCGCGTGAGACCTTTGGCCTTGTCCCCCAGAGCCTCCACAATCTTGATGTAACGGTCCGGATTCTTGAAAAGTGACTCGTACAGGGCACTGTATTCCCCGCGCAGTTTCCCGTTCTCCGCAAAGAAGAGATTGTCAATGTTCTGGGCGGCAGATTTTCCCCGCTGCAGCAGGCTCCAGTAGTAAGCCGGTCCTCCCATCACCATATAGAGAGTGAGAATCTGATACCGGTTGATACGGATGTTCCGGCTCTGTAGGTACTCCTCGCACTCCTTCAGTGTGAAAGGCATCAGATAGATCTGCGTGTTCACACGGTTGTGGAGTCCTCCCCTGTCCTTGATGACCTTGTTAATGATCCAAGACGTGGCGGAAGCACAGATAATCAGCAGAACGTCCTTGCGGGCGCTGCACCAGCTGTTCCAGAAATGCTCCAGGGCAGAAACGAAATTGGACTTGGGCGTATCCATCCAAGAGATCTCGTCAATGAAGATCACCTTCTTTTTCTTCCGGCTGGATTTGATGCCAACCTTCAGGGAATTGAAGGCATCGGGCCAGCTGGCAAGTTCCGGACAATCCTTGTAGCCGTAGTCAATCAGCGAAGTGCGGAAAGCGGCAAGCTGACCTGCAATCTTCTCCTTCGCGACGCCTGTGTGCTGGAAGGTGAATTCATAGTTGAACGCCTCCCGCACGAGGAAAGTCTTCCCCACACGGCGACGGCCGTACACCGCCACGAATTCGGAGTATTCAGACTTGAAAGCATCATTGAGCTCCCGGAGTTCTTCTTTTCTGCCAATAAGCATAGTCGTATCGTTTTGATGTCGCAAGTTAAACATTCTCTGCTAAATCCCGAAATATTCCAAAGATTTAGTGGAAAATAATTTGAAGAACCGTACGAAAACTGCCGCCATCTCATCGCGAGACGACGGCAGGTCATAGATGAAAAATTCACCCAGAAGGGACCTAATACAGATTGATATAACGACGATTTTTACATCTGTGGGCCATCGGGTACGAGTTGGGCCGAGTCGGTCACGATAAGGGCCTATTCATTTATTTTTTTCCAATTGTAAGGTAGGAGTTCCGCCAGATCCCGCTGGTCATGCTGGTAGTATGGGATCTTTCTCAGTACGTCCTCCATTCAGGCTCGTGGGTCAACATCGGCAGCCTTGCAGGTGCTTATGAGCGAATATACGATTGCCGCACGATACGCAGATGCGTCATTGCCACAGAACAGATAATTCTTCCTACCTTATGTTGGCAATACCATTATGTTGGCATTGTAAGATATATTATTGTTCCTCAGTGAGTTGGTATTCTTGCGCAAAACATAATGTTTGGTATATTGCGACAGGTCATCAAATGGACCGGAGCAAGGAATCGCTTTCAACCAGCATTTTGCCTTGCTTCAGGCCGACTACGTGGGCTTGTTCGGCGACGATACTGTGGCCTCCGTCCGATGCCTCGCCACCAGCACCTTCCGCATAGCTATGATACTCTCAGCGCTGCGCATCTGGGAAGATGGCGACATGAACGAGATACGCACCTGTAGCGAGGACGATTACCAGACCGCGATGGCCATCAGCGAAGTGCTCCAGCAGCACATGCTGCGTGTCATCAAGGAACTTCCCTCTTCATCCTCCAAGATAGTCACAGGCCAGGCTAAGGAGCCGCTGCTGCTCAAATCCTTCTGGGACTCGCTTCCGGAAGAATTCGAGGCGAAGGACTTCAAGGCTATAGCCCAAGAAGTCGGATTGTCCATTCCCACTGCCGAACGATATATCCGGCAATGGGTAGACACCCGGCTTGACAAAGTCTCACGAGGACGCTACTGAAAGCGGTAATTCACGACGCAGCCACGGCCAACTACCGGGGCTGTTTTTTGTCCCTTATTTATGACATGCGTTATTCTGATGGTTTATCTAACAAAAAACGCTAAATTTGTCCCAAGCAAGCATAATTCTCACATATAATGAAGAAAAATATTTCCAACGGCGAGGTGGAAAATCTTTCTAACGCGCCGTCGTATACATTCCCGAAGTATACGACTCAGATTATTAATCTCGTTAATGGCAATGCTCAGGGAGCACGCCCTGATGTAGTTGGTCAAATGTCAGATTTAATCCAAGAATTCGATGGGAAATCCATTGAGGAGTGGATTAAATGGTACTCGGAAAGAATGCCAAATGCAGTCGATAATGCCACCGAAAAGGTTTATAATATGTTCCTTCAAATGAAAGAAGCGGCAGAACTCATTGACAAAGAGATGATTCGTAACTGGGTTAAAGATTTGGTATATACCAAGACATACTGTGGGTTAAAGTTCCAGGAAGCCATCATTTCTTATCTTGCAAAACAGCAAAATGTAAGTTATCGCTTGGCTAATCCTGATGAGGAAGCCCTTGGTATCGATGGTTTCATTGGCAAACAACCTGTAAGTATTAAGCCGAGCACCTATGACTCTAAGGAAATGATATTGCCTGAGCATATTGATGTTCCAATCATTACATATGAGAAGAAGAAAGGATATATCACCATCTTTTATCCCGATAATCTGTTCGGAGAGAAACAATCGACGCTGTTTTAATCTGCATTCAAAATAACCCAAAAGGTAACGATAAAGAATAAGAAGATTTCGAAAGCTATAGGCATCCCTGACATCTCAGTTCCAAAGTACTCTAAATCGGTTATTAATAATTCCAACGGATACGCGAAGGCGACCAAGCCGGAAAATGTGTCTCAAGTATCAGAAACAATAAAGGTGTTCCGAGATGACGACACTGTTCCTAATCATTCTCTTGAAGAATGGGAGAAATGGTATAATGAGCATTATCCCGAAGCTATAAAAAAACGACAGATGCGGCATGGAAAAAGTTCCAAGAAGTTAGGGATAAGCTTGCTGAAGTAAAGAGGGAACATATTGAAGCATGGGAAATAGATCTCATTATCAATAAGACCTATTCAGGGCTTATGGTCCAAGATGCCATTATTAAACATATCGCAAAAGAACTCGGCGTAAACTCTCGACTCGGCGACACAAACGACGAAAAGCATGGCATCGATGGATATATTAATGATATTCCTGTCCAGGTTAAAGCAGATACTTATATCCAAGCCAAGCCCCTTGAGCACTTCGCAGAAGGTATTGTGATGATAACTTACTCAAAAGATAGCAGGACTAAGGATATTACGTTTTCATACAATCCCGACGATTTTGTAAAAGAATGATTTAGCTGTCATTATGGATGAGTTTGTATTAGGAATAGACCGAGATAAATTCAGTTCCACAAATGGTATGTGGAATAAGCTTATGCTCAATGACCCTTGGTCGGTTGGGTATGTTAGCACTCTCATTGAATTGCAATCATGGAAATCAAAAGAAGAGTGGGAAGATTTCTACTATCAAAGCGGTGAACAACGTCGTTCTTTGCTCGGGAAGAATCGTGCCATTCTTGACGATTTCTCATTAATCAGAACAAATAGAGCTGAGGTTAATAAGCTTTCCTGGGATGTTAAGAATCTTAATACTCAGTATGGGAGGACAAGAGAAGATTTGAACAAACGAGCCGAAGCCCTTTATGCTGCTGTACGCAATAATGGACATGGTTTGACTCTTGAAGAATGCGAGGAGTGTGTTCGCTTTAGAGTAATCTGTGAGACCTGGAATGGCATTATTCTTAGGGAGAATAATACTATCGCAGTTTTAACGGAGCAATTCCCTATGCTTTCTTTTGAAAAGATGTCCGGAGAAATCGACCACACATACGCTGTCGATTTCGAGGCTTCCCGTTCTGGTTCTCTTATTTGTGGTATTCAAATTAAACCCAAGAGTTATACTTGGGATGCTCCATATATCGCAAAGGCAAGAACGGCAAATAAGGCGAAGAACGCCGTCTATACTAAGCGAAAAGGAGTTCCCGTGTTCGACATCATTTCGAAAACAAATGGTGAAATACAGAGTCCCCAAGTGTTGGAACAGATAAGAAACCTTATCTAAAAGCAAATAGTCCTGCTTTTCAAAAGCGGGCCTGTCAATTAGAATAATAATCCTTCCGGTCTGGGGATTCTGTTTATATCTGATGCGTCTTCATAGGTTACAATAGCAAGAGTATCGTTCTTGCTGCTTGTATCTATTTGAATGAGATAATGAATCTCTAATTCCTCCTCCTGAGACGTCATTACATCAGAACCAAGAGTGTTATTATAGTGCTTAAACGGTCCCTTTTCTGCCGACCGCGCTTTTACAAAATCAGAGTGTTTGTCGAAACGGTTTTTGATGACACTATTAAAGTCAGCTATACTGAATCCCTTTAAGTTGTCTTCAATTGATGATTTCAACTTATCGTCGATTTCAAAGCCCACACTGTTTCGCCCCGAAGCCATAGCAGCAAGCATTGTAGTCCCCAATCCGAAAAAAGGGTCTAATACTGTATCGCCATACTGCGAATACATATTAATCAGCCGATACGGAACCTCAAATGGATAGGCAGCACTTCTATCCCTGGTTTCCGAGTTTGCAATCTTTTGTTTTGTCCCTTTGAGGTCCCAAACATCAGAAAACCATACATTCCGTTCTTCCCAGAAAAAGGCACTATTCTTACGCGCAACTTTCTGCTCAACCTTCTTATATTCCCTTTTAGAGCCTTTCCTAAAGATAAGAATGTATTCGTGTTCAAGCGTCACATACGCCCCGCATGGAAGCATTCCACTTCCCATGAATTTGTTAGGAGCATTTGTCTGTTTCCGCCATATGATATTGGGAAGATTATTAAACCCCAAATCAAGACAGGTTTTAACTATGCGAGAATGATTGTTAAATAACCGGAACTCACCTTTAATCGTTCGCGTGGCATCGCCGATGTTGATACATAAAAAGCCTCCTGGTGTGAGAACTCGGTAGCACTCCTGCCACACCTTGTCTAATTCTTGATGGGCGGCTTCAAATGCTACTTCTACCAATCCTTTATTAAGTGCCTCTGCAAAAGTGGCATTCTGCGATGCCAAAATCCCATCCCACATTTCAATCATAGGATATGGAGGTGAGGTAATTATCTCGTTAATGGATGCGTCTGCAATGGCAGACATATCCTGGGCCGGGTGGAAAAACAATCTATGCGTCGTTCTCATCAGAATTATCAATTTGAGGCAAAAATAAGAAAAAAGCTGGTAAAATCCAAAAAGACATCAACTTTTATCCTATATTTGTAGCGTGATGCTTGCCGCTCTTACGACAAGTAAAGTTAACAATTGTTTTTAATTGCTCAAAGGAGATTGGCATGAAACAAGACACTTATGAAGTTGTATGCTGGCCTGAGATTCAGTTCTTGTTTGGCGAGGAAGGGTTCGAGCAGAATTCTTATCTCATAAATGATGAGAAAGGAATAGATGATTTCGGGAGCAGTGCCTATTTTGTAAATTCTGATTGGCTCCGATTACACACATAATTGCACTACAATTATGAGAAGTTTGTTTATTGTGGATAATGTGCTATCTTTGCGTCAGGCAAGACACATGTTAAAACAAGATCGTACTATTATTCACGTGGAGGTCAAGGACACCCACGAGCATTTTTACTTTGGGTCAGCGGCAGCAATGTTCGAGGACTCAAGAGTAAAGAATTTGCTCAAGATAAAGTACCAAACATTCCGGACCAAGCGAATATCAGAGGATAAACCCTATGAAAACGAATATGTAATAGTTCGCAAGGGTGACCTCAATACAATTGACCACAGCGAATTATAGAAGCGTTGTCGAGCCTGTTTGTGCATCTTTTAGTATTGCCCGCACAAATCCTTCTGCATCTATCTTCATTACACGCTGTTGGTCGCTGATTTCATATTCGTATCTTACCTCCAATATCTTAACCGGACCCATATTCGGCATATTAACATAACCATCCTCGAAATAGAAGGTAAACGGGAAGTCTTCCGTTGGGTGGTCTGGAATTTCCGTTTCCATCTGTTCAAGTGAGCTGAGTGCTTTTCCATTACAATCTCTAATAATGTTATCCATCGTTTGCAATGGAATGTGTGTGGCATGGCTCCATTTATTGTCATTATCAAAACGCATCAGGTCAAGATTGCGTCTATATCTGGAGAAGTCCATCCCGTGGTTTATCGCCCATTCCTCATCTACTTTATATAGCGTGTGTCGCACCTCAAGATGAGTATTATACTCGATCTCGCCGATGATTGATTCACCGTAGCCAGGAGTCCTTAACTCCTTCAACGAGATTCCCCACTCTTTCGCGTACCGTTTTGCGCCCTCTTGAAACCCCTTCTTGGTTACAATGATGCCATTCACGTCATTCAGGTCATCCAGTACGCCTTTGAAATTCTGCACAACTGATATTGGGACAGGTCGATTATAATTCTTGCACTCGATGTATTGTCCTGATTTAGGTTGACTCGTGTTTATAGAATATCACTTATATAAGTTGACTTTGCGTTGTTATACCTGTCAGGGGTTGACTGGAGGCCGTAGGCCGGAAGGAGACCCCTGACAGGTCTTCAAAGGTAAAGAGTTTTCAGGGATTTCCAAGTTATTTCTGGATTTTATTGCCATATGCCTGTAACTTGTCCACATCATATCCCTGTCTCCTGCCGCCCCCGACGCTTCGGACGGGGTCTTCATTCCGATGCTCATATGCGGCCTCCGGTTGTTGTAGAAGTCCACGGCCCGGGCGACCGCCGCCACGACCTCGTTGATGTTCCTGAACACCTTCCCCTTGAGCAGCTCGTTCTTCATCGTGTTGTTGATGCGTTCCGCCTGGGCGTTGTCCTTCGGATCTCCCGACTCGGTCATGCTGACCCTGATGCCGTGCTTCCGCAGCATCCCCACATACTCGCGGCACGCATATTGGCAGCCACGGTCGGAGTGGTGTATGAGGTTGACCTCATCCTTCCCCTCTATGCGTCTCAACGCCATCCTCAGGGCCTCCATCGGATAGTCCGTGTCAAGCGTGGGCCCGACACTCCAGCCGATGATCTCCTCGGTGTATGCGTCAAGTATCAGCGACAGGTAGCAGAAGTGGCAATGGTAATCGTCCTCCGTTATGACAATGTATGTTATGTCGCTGACCCACAGCCGATCCGCCGAGGTGGGGATATAATCCTTTATGAGGTTGGGGTATGTCGGGAGTCCGTGTGTCGAGTCCGTCGTGCGGGGCTTGCGCATCTTCCGGCGCACCTTTAGCCCCTGCTCGTCGATGATCCGGCAGAAGCGGTCGCGGCCTATCGGACTGTCAAAGCGGAAGTCCCTCTGATACAGTACCACAGCTTCTTCCCGCCGATGCCGGGATCTTCCTTCCTGACCTCCCTGATATATTGGATGGCGAACTCCTCACGCGCGGCCTTGGCATGGACCGCGTCCTCGTCATGCTGATAGTAAGCCTGCTTGCTTACACCAAGCAGCCCGCAGAGCTCAACCACCTGACATTCGGTGGCTGATTCCGCGTGCAGGTCCCTTACCGCTTGGTGCCAGCTTTTTTCTTATCTCAATGTGCCAACGAGCCTCCGCTATGTCTATGATCTTTTCGTTCAGGCGGTTGCGCAGACGCTCCAACCTGAGGCTCTCCTCCAGTTCGGATATCCGCGACTTCAGGGACTCCATCTCTTCCTGCTCCTTTGACTTCTTCGCTTCCATAATTCTTCGCGGGCTTCCTTTCCCGTTCTCCGCCTCAAAGATAGCAATCCAGTGGTACATTTGCCTCACGCTTACCGGGACAAGCTGCAATTTCGCTATCTTCCGCGGGCTAAAACCTGTCTTTTGGTGAATCTCTATCACCTGTTGATAGTACTTCTTTTGAAATTCTGTGTGTGGTGTCATAATGATTGACTCTTTTTTGTGAGTCAACCTTTTTCAGGCAAATACACGATTGCGACCTTATGCTTATTACCGGCAACTTCATATTCCCAATACACATCTATCTGATGCTTCTGACCAGAGCGGCCTTCCAACTTTACATCATGAAGCACTTGAGTTGCCTTTACGACATCGGTATTCACCAACTGCTGATAGATTTCTTGGGTAAAACGCTCGTATTCTGTATTCTGATTCATAAGGACAACTAAAAACTCTATGCTACGAAGTTACTTAAAATCGGCAGATTCCCCAAATCAGACCAAAAGCCCCAATCTTGTAGAATAAAAGAAGAATATGATACGTCCATCGACAAGAAAGGAAAGCGGTACTCGCTCGTCTGCCGATTGATGCGCAACGTCAGACCAGCGATCTTCAATGCTACCATTCGCTGCAAGACTGTGTCAGAGCAAGTCTGCCACAGACTTGCGGACGCCCTCCCCGCGATTAAAGGAAAAGCGGCCACGGTCAGCAGTCGATTGTTCCGCTCGCTAACGCTTACTCCACAAACGCCGGCTCACCGTGCTGGTTTATCCCCCACCGCCCCCAGCAGCCATAAACGCCCGGGAGACGAAGTGTCAGCGCGACCGTCTGTGCCTCGAATCCGCATACATTACATAATCCCGTCAGGATTGTGTTAAGTACGCTCCGTCAGTGAGTTGCGGACGTCCTACCTCGAAACTCCCTGGCGAGTCGGCGGCAGGAAAGGGTATAAATATATATCAGGGAAGCCGCGGCTCTCGCCGCTGCGGGTGCTTTGGATATTGGTTAAATCGCTGATTTTTGGCACCTTTGTATTGGCTCCGAGGTTACTATTTGCTACCTCTCAACCCAAAACTTGTAAACATAGGCTATGCCCCAATTTCGTCCATCCATACTCGTCAGTGACGCCTACGGTTCCGCAGGCAATACCACCTGGTATCATAGGGATGGCAAGTGCTATACCCGGAAGCGTTCGCATCCCGTCTATGAGTACTGCGGGCCAGTTGGAGCATCTGGACGTGCATCGCAGGGCATTGGCCGCTTGGAGGACTGTTCCCCACTCTACACAACTCGTCTGGAATCGTCTCGCGGCGGAGGTGGAACCGCGTCGGCCTCCTTTCGATCACCGGGCACTTATCTTCGGCCAGAATCTGTTCGTGTCGGCTTACCACGGATTCTTCACGCTGGGAGACGAGCATCTTCCCGAACCACAGCGTTTCGACTCCCTCCCTCCTTTCGCCATCCGGCTGTCTGATGCCATTGTGGGTGATACCGGTGCCGGAGCGTTATCGTTTGCTTGCGAAGATTCAACTGACGGAGCCTGGGCGTGGATGTCATCCGGGTATGCTTCGGAATTATCTCGCTGATGAACTCTGTGGAACAGATCCGGTCCACGTCAGGATACCCGATAATGTTTCCCGGGCCGGTGCCGCCTTGAACCGGTACCAGGTACACTGCCGTTTCATCCTTCTGGACACCGTGACCGGCTACCGCAGTCAGTACCAGAAGGAATCTTTCCTAATTGAGTGTGTGTAGAAAGATCTATTGATCCTCGACCAGAATGTAACTGGTATTCTTGCTACCTTCCTCTCCTTTCACCAAGATTCCCTTCTCAATCAAATCATTGATGTCACGAAGGGCGGTGGCTTGCGAGGTCTTGCAGATTTTTGCCCATTTCACGGTTGTGAGTTTGCCGTCGAATCCATCCCATAAGCGGTTCACGACCTTGACTTGGCGCTCATTCATCGCCACGTCACGATGCTCCTGCCAGAACATGGACTTCTTCACTACGCGACTGACGATGTCTACGCTGAGTTCCATTGCATCCTTAAGTGTCTGAAGGAACCACTCGAGCCACAGGGTAATATCAACGTCTCCTATCGTGGTGCTTTCCAGTGCATCGTAGTAGCCGTTCTTATTCCTAAGAATTTCAGCTGACATACTATAGTAGCGATGAGGGATACCGTCAGCCCTGGCCAGCAGCATATCGGTGATGGTCCTTGTCAGACGGCCATTTCCGTCATCAAACGGATGGATGGCAACGAACCACAGGTGAGCGATGGCTGCTTTCAAGACCGGATCGGTATTGTTCTCATTATTGACCCAATCCAAGTACATGGCCATTTCCTTGGGAACATCCGCCGAAGCCGGGGCTTCGTAGTGAACCTTTTCCTTTCCAAATGCCCCGGAGACAACTTGCATGGGTTCTTCTCCAACCCTCCAACCTGCCACCGTTATCGGATGAATACCGCTACGCCCCGTGGGGAACAAAGCGGCATGCCAATTGAACAGACGCTGTTCGGTCAGCTCCTCGGAGTAATTGCGGACGGCGTCAATCATTACCTGAACTACACCTTCGGTATAGTGATCCGGCTCCGGGAGACCTTCCGTGGGAATACCGAGATGCCTCGCTACCGATGAACGCACCCTGTCTGCATTCAACAGAATTCCTTCTATCTCATTGGATCTGATAACGTCTTCAGTCATTACGTCCAGAGATGTCTTGGATTGAATATCAAACCCCAGGCCGCCCATCATACCGGCGATTCGACCTTCCAAAAGACGCACTTCGGAAAGCAGGTTCAGTATTTTGCCGGACTCCCAACGGAATCTGGGCCAACCGGGGTATTGCCATATGTAGTACGGTCTCATATCTCGCTCATTTTTCTGCAAAAATAAGCAAATGAAGCGAATCTTACGACTATTCTCTTCAAATTTTGATTAGAATATGGGTGTGATTCACTTCATCTACCATAACAAATAGGGCAGTTACCTGCATAAAAAAACCTCTGTAATCAAATGACTGCAGAAGGTTCGGATTAGGGTAAGCAAGGCTTCTGCCCTGCTCTATGGCCACTCACCCGCGGTTCAGGTGACGGAAGCCAGCATGATGCCGGACTTCTCGCCGGTGGCGCTGTTCACGAAGTAGTAACGGAAGAACACCTTGGGAGCGCTGGCACCCAGTGCTCGAAGATGCCGCTGTGCGCGCTGCAGTCGCATACTCTCTTTTCAGCTCGCGCAAGGCCTTGGGCGTCGACGAAAGAGCCTGGCTTGAAGACATCCTTGTCCGCATGAAGAAGGGCAAAGACGGGAAGGTCTCCAAGACTCCGGAGGAACTCAAGGTGCCACTGCCATCCAACTGGCAGCCATTAGCCGTCAATAGCAAGTAATGACAGTCAATAGCAGGTGAATGACCGCCACTAACCATCATTAGCATGGTAGTAGCGGTTACTCACTTATATGTACCGGAAATGTACTTCGTCGGAGGCTTACACACGTCTGACAGTCGTGGCACCTAAAGTATTGATAATTATTGCTGTCCGCTAAAAGTTAGCGAGCAACGAGATATCCATCCGCAGTGCTGTTGTAACGGCATTGCGGATGATTTTTCTGAGGGTAAGCCCCTTAGCTGAAGAGAAGCAGTTCTTCTGGAGGCGGATTTGGATCCGATTCTGCTTCTAAGAGCAGTCTTGCCCAGTCTTTTTCAGGGTCCTCGAGGAAGGTATAGAGGTTGACATAGTACATCAGCATGATTCTGACCATTGTGGCAAGGCCAGAGAAGCTCCATTTGCGCTTGATGTGCTTTTGCAAGACCATCAGAAGCAGGTTTGCGATAAGTGTGACCCAAACCTGTATCTTGATTGCGTTAGCGCTCTCGCCGTAGAAGTATCTTAGAGGGAAGTTCTGCTTTATCTGTTTGAACAATAGCTCTATTTCCCAACGTTTGCGGTAGATTGCGACAATCTCTTCTACCGGCATCTCCATATCATTCGCGAGCAGTGAGATTAACTTTGCCTGCTTGTTCTTCTTGATATCAACGTATGTTACGATGCGGGCCTTATGGACAATGTCACTCCCTTCAGCTACTTTCTTTGTGAATGTGACATGCTTCACTCTATACTCCATTAGGCCTTCCGGTGTCATGTAGGCGGTATCTTCATCAATCTGATACACAAGGTTTTTCTTCATCTTGGTGACATAGATTACACCACGACTGGTCAGCTCCTCGAACTTTCCATAGTCGATATAGGCCCTATCCAAGGCCACTATATCGCCCTCGATGTAGTTCGTGGGCTTGAGCATGAAGCTGTCGTTTGTGGCTGCAGATGTGAACTTGACGTCAGAAGGAACGCGCTTCGTTGGCGTGTATGTTCGTATGGACTTTGATGCCGCCTTTCTTCTTTCCCGTCTTTGGATGGCGTCCAACACCTTTGAAAAGCATGTTGGAGAACAGGGTTACAGTCGTGGAGTCTATGATCTGCAGCCTGTTTATCCAACTTGACGATGGATTCTTCCGGCTGTCCGAGGAAAGTTCGTCCTTGTATCTGGCATACAGACTGCGGTATATCTTCTCAAAGATGGCTTCAGACCTTCTCGCATTGGCATCGGACAGGGTGCTTCTGCGTGGCATCATGCTGATGCCGAGATGGGCCAGTTTCCGTGCCTCTGGAAACATTGAGTCCGTGATCTCGCGAAGAGAGTCAAACCTCTTTATGACCGCGTAGAGCATTATCAGCAGATGATGCCACACGTCAAAGTTCTTGACATAGCGTTCTCCGCCGTTTGAACGGCTTATTTCAAGAATTCCTGTCCGATCGAGTAAATTAATTAGCTGACCATATGCCGGCTGTCCGATAAAATGGCTACCTTTGTTCATGGTTCCTTTAGTTTTGTTGCAGAAACAAAGATAACCAAAAGGCTGGACCTCCCAATCGGAGATTCAGCCTAATTTTTTGTACTGTCAAAAAGTTTTAGCGGACAGTAATAATTGATAATGAAAGAAAAAAGCAAACTCGTGGTGCTGTTTTTGGCACCACGAGTTTTATTAACTCATTAACCAACAACACGTTATCCGCCACGGACCATCTTTCGGTGGTGCGGTGCACTGTCTTGTCGTGTGCCCTAAATCAGAGCTTATGGAGGCACTTATGCAAAAGGCGGACGATCAGACTGCGACGGGGGCCTTGATGGCGGGCCAGGGGTCGTAGCCTTCGAGGGTGAAGTCTTCGTACTTGAAATCGAAGATGGACTTCACATCTGGGTTGATGCGCATTGTCGGGAGCGGGCGGGGCTCACGGGAGAGCTGCTCGCGGACCTGATCGAAATGGTTCAGGTAGATGTGGGTGTCGCCGGTGGTGTGGATGAAGTCGCCGGGCTTCAGGCCGCAGACCTGGGCTATCATCATCGTCAGCAATGCGTAAGAGGCTATGTTGAAAGGGACTCCGAGGAAGGTGTCGGCGCTGCGTTGATAGAGCTGGCAGGAGAGCTTTCCTTCGGCCACATAGAACTGGAACAGGCAATGGCAAGGCGGAAGGGCCATCTTGTCAACCTCTCCGGGATTCCAGGCGGTGACGAGCATTCGCCTTGAATCAGGATTGTTCTTGATCATATTCACGACTTGGCTCAGCTGGTCGATCGAGCGGCCGTCAGGAGCCGGCCAGGAGCGCCACTGGTGGCCATAGACAGGACCAAGATCGCCGTTCTCGTCGGCCCATTCGTCCCAGATGGAGACACCGTGGTCCTTGAGGTACTTGATGTTGGTGTCGCCGGCTATGAACCAAAGGAGTTCGTAGATGATGGATTTGAGGTGAACCTTTTTGGTGGTCAGAAGCGGGAAACCTTCGGAGAGGTCGAAGCGCATCTGGTAGCCGAAGACGCTTTTGGTGCCTACGCCGGTGCGGTCATGCTTGACCACACCATCGTTCATTATATGACGCAGAAGATCCTGATACTGTTTCATTTGTGAATATTCAAAATTGCAATGGTTATTTCGGTCACTTTGGCAGGCTCGGTGACCGAAGCGTGTATGGCTCAGTGACCGGCTTCCTACTTCCTGACTGAGAACGCCCAGATGATGGCCTCGCTGAAGGTCTCGCCCGGACGAAGCACGGTCGTAGGGAACTCAGGCTTGTTCGGCGAATCAGGGCAGTGCTGGCACTCGATGGCAACACCTTCATAATCGTGGTAGCCACGTCCGCACTTGCCGGCAGGACAACCCTCAAGCCAGTTGCCGGTGTAAATCTGGACGGCTGGCTGGGTGGTCAGAACCTCAAGCTGACGGCCGCTCTCCGGAGAGTACAGCTGAGCCGCCGTCTGAAGCTGACCAGCCTCATAGTCGTTGATCATGAAGCAGTTGTCATACCCCTTACCATAGTTGAGAGCCGGGAAGTCAGCCTTGATCTCCTCACCGATTTTCTTGAACTCCCTGAAATCCATAGGTGTACCTGCAACCGGGTCTGGCTCTCCTACAGGAATCAAGGTCTCGTCAGTCGGCAGATAGACCTCGGCGTTGAGTTTCAACTCGTGATCAAGGATATTCCCGTTCCCCTCGCCATTCAAATTGAAATAGGCGTGGTTGGTAAGATTGACAACGGTTGCCTTGTCGGTCTGAGCCGTGAATGTCAACTTCAACGCATTGTCCTCGCTCCACTCGTAGTGGGCGACAACCTTCAGATTGCCGGGATAACCAGCCTCACCGTCCTGCGAAAAGTACTGGAACTCAATGGCTTCCCCCTCGACACGGCTGTCCCAGACCTGATTCTGGAATCCATCCGGACCGCCGTGCAGATGGTTCGGACCGTTGTTGACCGGTAATGAATATTCCACCCCGTCAAGCGTGAACTTTCCGAGGGCTATGCGGTTGGCGTAGCGTCCAGGGCACTTTCCGGCGCAAGGGCCGTCTCCGAAATAATCCTCCGGCTTGGTGTAGCCAAGAACCACATCGGCGATCTTTCCGTCCTTGTCCGGCACGGCGATCGACACGATTCCGGCACCTATGCTTGAAAGGCGAACGAACGCGCCACTTTCATTCTCAATAGTATAAAGGAATATCTCCTTTCCGTCAGGGGACGTACCCCAAAGTTCCTTGGTGATCTTCATATTCAGTGTTATTTTAGATTGTCAAGATATGGCAGGACATTCTCCACAGGAGCGTCCTTCATTATCACTTTCTTCTCGGAATCAAGCACATACAGCGATGGAATAGCCCGGACATTATAGGTGACATCGGAGCGGATTATGTAGCTCTGGTCGTAGCCGTTGTACCAGTTCTTCGGATAGACGGAGGCATTTTCACGCCACTTGTCCAATTCCTCGTCAATGTAAACATTCACCACGGCAAGCCTTCCGGAGGCCACCAGATCAGCGATTTTCCCGTCCGAAGTCAGGCTCTCGATGATCTCCTTGCAGGCAGGACAGCCCGGATTGGTGAAGAACAGAAGGGTTGTCTCAGCCTTGACTCCGTAAAGAGTATGCCGCTTCCCACCCAAATCGGTGAAGGTAAAGTCAGCCGCAGGCGATCCTATCATATTCAGAGAACACATCTGGGCGTCGTGGTCGTAGGCTGGCTTCATATCGGGGTCAACATAGTCCGAGACGGCCAGACGGGAGACGTAAGGCAAGTAGAGATCCTCGTTCCTTACAGGCGAATTAGGGTCGTAGAGGTACTTAGGAACCATCTCCTCGAAAAACTCGAAGACATTCGTTGATGTGTCGGCGGCCTCGAATTTCTCCACCTTGTCGAAGAAACCGGCCATAGCCTTTCTGCCGAAATCTATGCCGCACCCCCTTTCCAGAAGGGTCACGTATGTCCCAAAAGCCTTTTCAACCTCATCCGCCGGCACACCGTTCACGATGCCCGAATCGCACGGATACGCCTTGGCCAGAAACTCATTCCAATAATTCGAGAGAACATATTCAGTCGCCTCCTTAGGTTCGGTGATCACCGCCGGCGGCTCAGGCATCGATGGGAAATGATGCGGCTGGAACGCGGTCGCCTTGCTGTTTCCGCGCCCTCCGCAACCCACCATCATCAAGGCGCAAAGCATTATCAATGAATATGTCAGGAGATGTCTCATACTTTAATCGTTCTTTTCCAGCAGACTCTGGGAGATGTTGATGATGAAGTCACCCATCTTCTCAAGCTCCTGCACTATGTCGATGTAGAACACTCCTGTCTGGTAGTTGTAGCCTTCCTTCTCGATGTTGACGATGTGCTCCTCGCGCAGGCTGTTGCGGTACTCGTTGATGTTATATTCAGCGTCCTCGGCGTTGGATATGTCCTTGAGGAAGAGGGCAGAGGATTCGAGATTGTCAACCATTGCCTTGAAGGCCACGTCCAGAAGATCGAGCATCCTGTCAAGCCTCTTGACCATCTCGTCATCGAAGGTCTTGCCGTGGTCAAGGGCGCGCTTCATCATCCTGCCGATGGCCTCGCCGGAGTCTCCGATGCTTTCCAGCTCGCCGATCACCCTGTACATCGACTTGATTCTCAATGCGGAGACAGCGCTGATGTCACCCTTGGACACCTCGTTCAGGTAGGAAGCGATCTCATATTCAATCTTGTCCGTGATGCTCTCGTACTTGACAAGTTTCTCATTGACGGACTCAAGTTCGGATTGGGTCTTGGCGCTCACCGCACTGCGGATGAAGCCGACCTCCCGGCAGCATATTTCCGCAAAATGAATGATTTCCTGCTTGGCCTCGTCGAGGGAAAGTTCCGCCGTGGAAAGAGGTCCGCCTTGAATGAACTTGAGGCGATAAACCTCCTCCTCTCCCTTAGGGGTAGGGATGATCCTGTTGACCGCTTTGACGAGCTGAGGGATGAACCAGACGAGAATCAGGGTCGTGGAAAGGTTGAAGACCGTGTGCAGGATGCATATTCCGTAAAGCATCGAGTTCTGCTGCTCGGGTGAGAAACCTCCTGCGGCGGTCGTTCCGTCGAACAGGGTGACAGGATTCTCGAAGCCCATCGCGGTGGTCATCGAGGCGATGATCCTCATCAACGGGTTGAAGAACACCAAAGCCAGGACTACGCCGATCACATTGAACAGGGTGTTGGCGATGGCCGTCCGCTTGGCCGAATAGTTCGCCACGGCGGCGGCGATGTTGGCGGTGATCGTGGTTCCGATGTTGGCTCCCAAGACCATCGCGGCGGCCATCTCGAAATTGATCCAGCCGTTCGCCACAAAAACCATCGTCAGAGCAAGGGAGGCACTGGAGGCCTGCACTATCACGGTTATCAATGCACCTACAAGGGTGAATATGATCACGGAGAAAAAGCCGTAGCTGGTCAGGTTCTTCACAAGAGCCAGAACCTCAGGATATTGGTTCAGGTCCGGCACCGAGTTCTTCATTGTGGCGAGACCTATGAGCAGGAACGCGAATCCGATGATGAACTCACCGATGTTGCTGTTCCGGTTGCTCTTGAGGGTCATCATGAAGAATCCCAAGGCGATGAACGGAACCGCGAACGCTCCGATGTCGTAGCTGAATCCGAACAGGGAGATCATCCACGCCGTGAGCGTCGTTCCGATGTTCGCCCCCATGATCACCCCTATGGCGTTGCCTAGGGCGAGCAGACCGGCGTTGACCATACTGACGACCATCACGGTCGTTCCGCTGGATGACTGGATAAGGGCAGTGATGACAATACCCGTGATGATACCCTTGAAGGTCGTTGACGTCATCGACGCCAGAAACGATCGCAGCTTGTCACCCGCCGCCTTCTGAAGACCCTCGCTCATCATGGTCATTCCGTACAGGAACATCGCCATCGCTCCGAGCAGGGTAAGAATCTGTAGAAATACCTGCATCTTTCTTCTTAAGAATATTCCTACAAATTTACAGAAAAATCTTTATTATTCACCCGTCAACCCGGCCATCCGGAGAAGGATGGTGATGGAAGCGTTGGTGCAGTTGATCCAGTAGGTGCGGCGCTTGTTGCGCTCCGGGCTGCGAAGATCGAAAGTAGTCGGAATCTTTCCGTTAGTAATATCCTGAACCACAGTCAGATTGTCCACAAGAGCCTTGGCTTTGGCGAAGGCGAGCTCGTCACCGGTGGCCTCATAGAGATCGAGATAGGCGTTGGCCACATTGCAGGAACTGTTGTCCACCGGAACCTGATAGCGGTGCTGTTCGTACACGCAAGGGGTTGCGATCGGACGGACACCATCCTTGTTCGGGAGGGCGTTCCAGTGGACGAACTGATCCTCGCTCAGGCGTATGAGGTCACGCGCGTCCTCGATCTCCTCTGCGGAAGGATGGCCGCGCAGGATGTACGAAGCGTACGGGGAGGCCGTGCAGTTCGTGAGGTTCTGATAAGGCTTGAGACCTTCCACGGTCACGTCCTCGAACTGGCCGGTGAGGTCGAATGTCTCCAAGGCCACCTCCTTCATCCATTTCGCCGCACGGGCGCTCATGTCGGCATATTTGGTGACACCATATTCATTCTCAAGGCGACGTGTGTAGTTCAGGATAGGATGAAGCATAGCCTTGACCTCATTAACAGGCTCACCGGTCTCGAAATACACCTTTATCGGGAACGAGCCGTCCTCATTCTGGATTTTCATGAAAGTGTCGGCGATCTTCAAGGCCCTGTCATAGTAAAGCGAGTCACCGGTAACCCTGAACAGATCCAGGAACGCGTTGCCGGAATAGCAGGCGTCCATGGTCATAGTCCTGCCCACATTCCAATCGTTCTTTGAGGCGACACGATCACCGTAGTAGGTTGGAGGGAAATATTCAAGGCGGTCTCCCTCAGGGCGGCTCTGGTCGATCAGGAACTTGGCGGCGTTACGCGCTATCAGCAATGCCTCCTCCTTCAGCGAAGGAACATATTCAGCGATTTTCGCCTCGACGCTGATGAGTCCGCCGATCACCTTGTTCGCATAGGTGAAGTGCGAGTAAAGGTCCAGATCCGGAACGAAAGTCTCCTTGAATTTCTGCGCTCCCGGAGTCTTATGAATATAAAGGGCTGCCATGATGGCCGCCTCACGGTACGGCCTCACATTGGAGTTGTAAGGCCCCTCGAACGGGAAATCCCTCAGGAAACTTCTCTTGTACGCTGTGTCAAGCACATTCTCCTTTCCGTCAATCGCAAGGACTGTCAGGTCAACCTTAGAGGGAGGAACCGAGGCCCAGATCGGAGAGAGGTCGGCGCAAGGATCTGTCGAAGTGAAGGACCACTCCCCCGATCCGTCTTTTTCCTTAATTATAAACTTATAATTATCAGCGCCTTCCACAGCCTTGACATCAAAGGCCGGAGCGTAGATGAACTTCTTGCAGAACTCGTTCCAGCAAGGGTTTCTGCCCTCGGAGGCAGGGCGGATCGGTGTGAGGTACTCTTTTGCGGCCTCAACGTTGAGTTCCCCGAAACGGTCCTGCACCTTATCGCTGCAGGACCAAAGGGAAACGAGTGACACCGCTGTCGCGGCGAGCAATGTTTTCGTTGTCATATTCATTAAGTTATTCTTTTGTTACATTTTCAAATCTCACATTGAGGATCTGGGTCGTTGAACCGCCGCAAAGGCTCGTCTTGCTGCCCGCACCGGTCAGGAGGTTTGTGTAATTGTCAGTTGTCGCAGTGACAGTCTCTCCTTCATGGACAGTCACCGAACCAAAGACCTTCACCGGGCTGTCAACCGTGCCTATGTCAATGACATTCGTGGTGTTACCCTGTCCGCCGAAACGTCCCACGACGAGGCCACAGGAATTAAGCGGCGTGGTGGAGCCATTTCCTCCCTTGCTTGCGAATATACCGGTCACATCGCAGTTCACGACACAGTTCTCCAATGTGACGAACGATTTCTTCTGCGTGCTCTGGAATCCGAGCAAACCTCCGGCGCGTACCTTGTCTGAATTACAGTTTATGTGGACATCGCCGAAATTCCGGCTGTTCTTTATGTTCGCCCCGCCGTTGTAAGCGGTGAGTCCTCCGACATAGCCGTCCTTTGTGGATGTGAACGAGTCAGGAAGCACGGTCACTTTTCCGTTCACGGTGTTGACACAGTTCTCCATGTCGATGTTCATCACGTTCGCCGCCACTCCGGCCGCATACAGTTTGTTCGTGATGTCTGACGGACTGATGGTCACAGGAGCGTTGTTCTTGCAGTCACGGATCGCTCCGTTCACGCTTCCGGCGATTCCCGCGCCCCTGATCTCACCTGTCATCGCCTCTTTCGGACTCAAGGTCACGGAACCGTGATTCTCGCAGCCGGCAACCACGGAACCGGTTCCGACACGCCCTGTCATGGAAGCGATGAAAGCCTGTGCCGTGTTCGCCTTGGACATGGTGATATCGGCCATATTCACACAATTCTCTATCAAGCATTTGTCTGTCGCGTCAGCCGGGCCGAGGCTGCCGACAAGGATTCCCCACTTTAATGAATATTCCGGAGCGACATCGAACACGCATGACTTGTCTATCGTAAGATTCCTCACCACAGCGTTTCCGGAAGTCTTGATGAACAGAGGGGCTCCGCTGACCAGATTAAGGATCTTGTGGCCACCTCCGTCCAGAATACCGATGTAATCCTCCGCAGGTGTAAGCGAGATGCCCTTCAGATCAATATCCTTGGTCAGTTTAGTTACCAGCCCGTCAGTGTAGAGGTCCACGTTGGAGGCGTTCTCGATGAAAGCGACAAACTGTTCCGGAGTGGAGACTTCGGTGATTGCCTTGAGCGAGGACCTGTCCTGACTGACATTGAATGATTTTGAGAGGCCTTTCGGCAATGTCACCGTGACCGTAGCGACGCGCGGAGCCCCGGAATCATTCATGGCAGCGTTGATTGTCACGGTATGAGGCTTCTCGTCACCCGGAACGGTTGAAGGGCTGAAACTCAGCCATGATTCCGAAGAAGTGACTTCTGCATCATAATTAGCAGTCACAGTGAAACTTGACGGTTCGGTTCCGGAAGGATCCAGAATGATGGCGTTCTCCGTTTCCGGACCCAGCACAAGACTTTCCTCAAGTTTCGTGTTTCCGGCCTGACGGATGGTGACGACCTCGCGCGTGCCCAAAGGCATTGAGACAATCACGTTTCCTTCTCTTTCCGAAGAACGGTCGTTCATGCCGGCCGTCACTGTGATTTCCTGTACGGAACCAGCCTCAACAGTACCCTCAGCCACCTCAAGCCAATCCGCATCCGTCGTGACAGTGGAATTATAATTCACCTTCACACCGAACGACACAGTTCCACCCTCGGCCGGCACATCAAGCCTGTAGCCGTCCATACGAATGAATATCTCCTCAGGGTCACCCGTCTGGCCATCGCCAGTCACCTTGTATATTCCGTTGATTATCTGCCAGATCGAGCCTGCTCCGTTGGCGCTTGTGCCGCTGCCGTCTCCGCTGGTGAGCACTCCGAAATCCTTCTCGGACGCGACCACGGTCTCGCCAGTCTCAAGGCTGGTTATGGATCCAGCCACGCTGATCGGCCTGTCTGGTGTTCCGAGGGTGCAGACCTTGGCGTTGGCCTGTCCGGCGAAACGCCCGACAACCAGTCCGGCTGAAAGACATGGATTGTTACCGTTCGTACCCTTGCCCTTGGTGTAGGCTGTTATATGACTGTTCACGGCACAATCCTGGAACAATGTGAAATCCTGGTCGGAGACTTTCGTCTGCCATCCCATGAGACCACCGACATAGCTGGCTTTGGCGTAGCCGCAATATATGTCCGCGAAGTTCTTGCTCGTGTTGATGTCCGATGAACCGTCATGATAGCCGACCAAACCTCCGATGTAACCGTTGGACGGCTTCGACGCGTTCGTGGTTATCGTCGCTTCCTTATGATTCGTGCAGCCGCTTATGACACCTTTAGCCTGCCTTGCGCTGATGCCTCCGATGAAATAGTTCTGCACGGTCTCTGGCTGCGGCTCCAAAACGAACCTGCCGTAGTTCTCGCTGTCGCTGACCGAACCCATACCATAGGCTGTGACACCTCCCAGGAATATGTTGCCGTCGGCCTTGAGCGGACGGAAGACCATTTCACCGGTGTTTATACATCCCGAGACAGAACCTTCCTCATAATTATAGGCCGTGATGCCGCCGACATACACCTTGTTCACGGAAGCGTCATCAGGCACTGAGATGGCAGCGTTGTTCCGGCAATTGGTTATCTGTCCGTAATTGTGCATGGCGAACGGTCCGAAATAAATGTCTTCGGCCGAACTCTGCAAGGTGAAGGAACATGATGCGTCAATGGTCACATCCGTAATCTTTCCGTTGTTCTTCACAAACAGAGGCTGTCCCTTTGATTTCCAGTTCATGATCTTGTGTCCCTGTCCGTCGAATGTCCCGGCGAAAGTCTCGGCCGGAACCAGATTCTCCACATCAGTCATGTCGATGTCCTTGGACAGTGTAATGCTCTCATCCTGCTCATAGTACGGAGCGCAAGTCTCCAGCCAATAGACCAGATCCTCCGCCGACGCGATGCTTTCAGGAGCGTCAGGACGGGAATATACCGGCTGCATGACGGTTATCGTGTGGGTAAGGGACGGCGTCTTGATGATCACCGTTCCGCCACGATCGGCTTCAGTCTTGTTAGGGTCAGCCGAAATGATGATGGTGTACGTTGTCCCGTCTCCAGGGAACTCCTTGGCGCTCAACGTCATCCAATCATCCGCCGTCACTGATCCATCATAGGTGGCGTTTACAGTGAAATTCAGTTTGCCGCCACGAGGCAGAAAAGCCAACTCGTCAGCGTTGACGTCAAGAGTCTCTGTTCCTGTGTTTCTCTGACGCTGCTCCCATGGAGACATCTCCTCGGTGCAAGACCCAAAGGCAAACAGAAGCGCCGGAAGGCATATCTTTATTATATTGAATATTTTCATGATTTATCGGTGTTTTATTCCTTGTCCCAACCCGGATTCTGCACAAGAACTCCGGATGTCAGTGTGATCTGTTTCTTAGGAATAGGGTTGAGATAGTCCTTCCCCTCATCCCATGTAACCTTGTGGTCGCGGAATCCGGTAAGCCAGCCCTTCTTTGGAGCCAGGTTGTCAGGATCATCCGGATCGTAGAGTCTTTCGGACAAAGAGGCTATGGAAATATTCGCAAGCCCCGCGACCGTGGAGGTTCCGTCATAGACCTCGAAGTCATTCTTGCCGTCTCCGTCCATGTCATAGAGCCCCGGGCCAGGCAGATATATTCCATAGTAAGGGGATTCCGTGCCTTTCTCACCCGCTGCTCCACCGTTCACAAGTTTCGCGCCCTCACCCCATCGAAGCATGTCGAACATCCTGAATCCCTCCAGCACCAACTCGATGGTTCTCTCTCTGCGGACCTCCAGCACCAAGGCTTTCTGTGAACTCTTTGACCTGATGTAATTCGGATAGCACTTCTCCATGTAAGGATCAATGCTGACATCCACCTTCAAGGCAGGCATCCCCACACGCGAACGGATCTTGTTCACGGACTTGTCCAAAGCCTCCTGGTCAAGGTTCCCGAGCTCAGCCCTCGCCTCAGCGAAATTGAGCATCACCTCCGCAAGCCTGAACACCGGAAAGTCGTTCGTGGCCTTTCCCTGTGAGAGGCAGTCCTGATTGTAGATGTACTTTATCGGCTTGTAACCGGTGTAGCAATGGTCGAGATTGTTGATGGTAGGCTTGTCCTGATCCAGCTGCACATATCCCGGACAGAGCACAGTCTGGGCCATTCTCGGATCACGGTCTTTCACCTCGTCCAGATACCATGTCCTGTCGGCGTCCGGCCTGTCCGTGAAACGTGTTCCGTCCGCCATCAGATAGTGGTTGACAAACCGTCTTGTGAATCCGATGCTCTGCTCGTAGTACTTCGACTGGAAAGCATGACCGAATTTCAAGGTGCTGTAGTTGTATAGTATGGCCAGCATGACCTCGTCCTCCCTTGCGTCCTCAGTGGCGAACAACATCCTGTAGTTCATGTCCTTGCCGCTGCCGTTGTAAAGCGAGTAACCGCTGTTGTCGATGACTTGCCCGGCTGCGTCCGCGGCGATGTTCAGGAAATATTCCGCCGACAATTCGACCGGTTTTCCGTCAAACTCGGTCGGGTCGTTCTTAGGAGCGAACACATCGTCCGCATGGTACACACGCCAAGTTCCTTCCCATAAGGCAGCCCTGCTCTTCAAAGCCAAAGCCGTCCACTTGTTGATTCTGGCGACATTGTGCTTCTCGTCAAGACGCTCGACAGCCTTGTCCAGATCGTCCATCACATGAAGCATGACAAGGCCCCTCGGGTCACGCGGCTTCGTGAGGGCGGCGTTGTCGGATGATCCGATGACAAAGTCATAATAAGGGACATCACCGAAACGCTTCACTTTCTCGTAATATGAAAGGGCGCGGAAGAAATAAGCGACCCCTTTGTAATATTCCTTTGCTTTCTCGTCCTTGCAGTTGTCGCAGTACTCGAAGAACATGTTTATGCGGCGCACGGTTCCCCATCCCCAGGCTGTGGCTCCTGAATATGAGTCCGTCACAAGCCTGTTGCCTAAGACAATGTCATTAGGATTGGCCATCACGTAATCGTCAGCGGCCCATGTGACTATGCTGTTGGGTGCCACAAAAAGATCATCGTAGCACTTGTCCAGCCAGAGTTTGCTTTCGTCCGCCGAGGTGAAATAGTTCTCAGGCGCCACATCATCCTCTGAAAGCCTCGTAAGGTCGCAGGAGGTGACAGACAACGCCGCAAGAGCCAGTATGATATTCAGTATCTTTTTCATATTCCACTATTAATTAAAATGTTACATCAACACCGAATGACAAGGTCTTTGGATAGAGGTATCCGATTCCGGTGTTGTCCGTGTTCAGACTGCTCGCATTCGCGAGTTCCGGATCGATGATGGTGCAGTATTTCTTCAAAGGAGACCAGTAGTAAAGGTTCTCTCCGGTGAAGAACACCCTCAGCCGGCTCACATAGAATTTTCTTGTGAGGCTTTCCGGAAGAGTGTAGCCTACCGTAAGGTTCTTGAAACGCAGATAGCCGATGTTCTGCATGTATCTGTCGTTCCTTTGTCCGAGGCCGAGATTGTAGTTTCCGCTTGAATATGAGGCGAATGCCCTTGGTCTCGGGAAATATCCGTCCGGATTGGTCTCCGGGTCATAGACCCTGCCCATGAAATCCTTGGCGATGAAGCTCACTTCCGAATATGAATAAGGTCCCCAGAACGCGCTTCCTCCGTAGGCACCTGTAGGGTACCAGTCTTGATGCGCTATTCCTTGGAAGAACGCGGAGATGTCAAGACCCGCCCAGTTGAATCCCAATCTGAATGAATATGGAAACCTTGGGCGGCTGTTCCCGATGATCTCCCGGTCTCCCGGATCATCAAGCGTTCCGGCTCCGGAAGTGATCTTTCCGTCACCGTTGAGATCCCTGAACTTAGGGTCTCCTGTCTTCAGTCCGGTCCCGAGGCTTGAGCTTAGAGCCTGATAAGGACCAGGCTGGATTTCGTGGCTGTCGATGCGTGACATATATTCAGCGGCCTCTTCGTCAGATTGGAACAGACCGTCTATCCTGTAGCCCCACATGTCGCCGAGAGTCTTTCCCTTGTAATTGCTTGAAAGGGTTCCGGTCGGGTTGTAGTACTTGGTTATCACGGTCTTGTTGTCGCCTATCCCGAGAGAGACCGAATATGTCGCCTGCTTGCCGAGAAGCTTGAACGAGTCCTTCCAATCTATGGAGATCTCCCATCCTTTGGTCCTCAGGTTCGCGCAGTTTTCCTTAGGAGATGTGGCTCCGTAGGTGGCTGGAAGCTCCACGGAAGCCGTGAGCATGTCCTTTGTGTCCCTGATGAAATAGTCTCCGACAAAAGAAAGCCTGTTGTCAAGGAAATTCAGGTCAAGACCAAGATCGTAGGTTGTCACTGTCTCCCATGTAAGTCCCGATGACACAGGCGCGCTCACGGACGAGTAGGCGGCCTTGCTGGACCTGTCGAACGTGTAGCTCATCGTGTTGTCGGAAGACACTTTGGTAAGATAGTAATAATTGCTTACCTGCTGGTTTCCAAGCGATCCCGCCGAGAATCTGATCTTGCCGTTCGTGATCACATTCCGGACAGAGCTGAAAAACGGCTCCTCCGAGAATCGCCATGCCGCGGACGCTGACGGGAAGAATCCCCCAGCGGCTTCCCGAGGCGAATCGTGAGGTTCCGTCGTATCTCGCGCTGGCCTCCACGATATATCTGCCTTTCCAGTCATAGTTCAGACGTCCGAATATTCCCAGAGTGGCGAAGGTGGAGATGGACTGGTTAGGTCCGTCATATGTCGTGTCATCCCCGCGAGAGAGCTGGGCGAATGAATCGAAAGCGTCATTGAGGATAGGCCAGGCCTTTATCGAAAGCTGGTTGCTCCTGTAGTTCTCGTACTGCATTCCGGCGGTCGCCTTGAAATAGTGGCCGTTCCAGTCATTCTCGTAGGTTCCGTAGGCGTTGAACACATGGCTGTTCCTGAACGAGCGGACCTCTTTGTAAGACTTGGTCGTACCGGTGACCATTATCTGCTCCCCTGGTTTCGTTCCGTAATAGTAGTTGTTGGTCCTGGCAGTGTTATAGGTGTCGGAACGTCGGAAATCATATTCACCGGTCAGGACAAGATGCTTGGCGATGGTCATGTCTATCCGGTGGGTCATGTCGAAGTTGCTGACATTTCTGGAGAAATGGTTCTTTCCGGCCAGGAACTGCGCCGCATTGCTTCTCATCAGGTCTGTCTGCGATCCCACGATCTCCGAAGGATAGACCACCAGCGAACCATCCGGATTCACAGGAGAGAAGGCCGGCGAGCAGACGAACCACATCCTTTGGAAAAGCAGGTTGGTGTCCTCATTGCCGCCCCACTTGTAGTCACGGACGTTGTAGGAGATGTTGTTGGAATATTTTATCCAGTCCGTCACCTTGGCGGTTATCTTGGACCTGACGGAGAAATTCTGATAAGTGTCCTTCGCCGGTTCCTTGAATATTCCGTCCTCGGTGTAGTAACGCCCGCTCACATAGTATTTCACCTTGTCGTTGCCTCCGGACACAGACACATTATGCTCGCTTGTGGGACGATTGGTGTTCAACAGGTTATGATACCAGTCATAATTTCCGTAGTAGTGGTACAGGCCGTCATCCTCAAGCACGACCCACGGACGGGAAGGATTCTCGGTCTTGTCATTGCGCCTCTCGTACAGCTTGAGCAACCGTCCGTTCTCGGCGGTGTAGTCGAATACCCTGCGTTGGGAGGAATGGAACGACTGGTTGCAGAACATGTTGACTATGCTGACATGCTCGTAACCGGATGTGATGTAGTCCGTGTTGGTGGTCGGCTGGATCCAAGCCTGACGGAAGTTGTAGTTTATCGAGCTTTTTCCTGTCTTTCCCTGTTTGGTGGTGATGAGCACCACACCGGCGGAAGCTTTCGCGCCATAAATAGCACATGTGGAAGCGTCTTTCAGAACAGACACAGACTCGATGTCGTTCGGATTGATCTGCTGAAGCGAGACCTCCACGCCGTCCGCAAGCACCAAAGGAGAACCTCCGTTCACCGAGATGCTGCCCCTGACATTTATGGAAGGGGAACTGTTAGGACCGCCGTTGCCCATCTTGATGTAGAGGGAAGGATCCGCTCCCTGGAGGGCATTCGCAGCCGAGACCGCCGGCCTTTTCTCAAGAGAGGCGCCATCCACTATGCCCACGGCACCGGACAGGCTTGATTTCTTCTGGGTTCCGTAGCCGACGACCACAATTTCATCCAAAACATTTCTGGAATCATTCAAGGTGATGACATACGGCTGACGTTCTTTTCCGGTCAGATGAATCTCCGAATCATCATAACCGATGCAAGACACCACCACGGTCACCGGAAAAGAGATTCCCGTGAGCATGTAATTGCCGTCATAATCGGTCGCGGACCCATTGGTCGTTCCTTTTATGACCACACCCGCACCTATGAGCGGCTCTCCGGACGAGTCCACGACTTTCCCGGAAAAAGAACCCATCGTCTGTGCAGGAACTGACACGCTGACAATCAGCGGCATCATTAGTGCAATAAAGACCTTTTTCATAAAATATAGTTATAGTTTCAATGTATTTAAATCTGTGATATCCTTGACTCGAATTCCTCTGGAGGACAAACAGCGCGTTTCTTTATCTTGCATCTGTGAGTATAGACAGAACTCGGAGCGCAGTGAAGGAATTTGGCTATCTTTCCGCTGTCTGTTATCCCTATCCTGATCGCCGCGAGAATCCTCAACCCCGTGGTCAGCTCACCTTGATTTTTCAGAATGAACCTTGCATCCGGCTTCAAAAGAGCGTTCACCTTGTCGGGAAAATCAGGATAAAAGCCCCAGAAAAGTGTCATCGAATATCTTGAAAAACGTCTTGTAGTCCACGACATCCTCCGGAGGCTTGCGCAACATCTCCTTGACCGCGTCCACACCTCCTTCCTTCAAGGCCGAACGCAGTTCATGCCGGTACCTTTCAATGTCTTCCATGTAGTAGGACGACATGGTGATATGCCTGGTTATGTACTCTGTCTTGGCTTCATTGGCGTCTTCCAAAAGACGGTTCTTCAATTTTATCGTGTTGTGTTGCCTGAAAGAGAGAACAAGGGGCGCGACGGTGGCGGCAAACAGCAGCCCCAACACAAGTATTATGCAGATGTACGCCGATTTATCCTGTCTGGTCTTGCGTCCCACAGCCTGCACGATGTACAGCATCGAATTGGCCGAGTTCATGATGCGTGAGTTGTATTTGCTCGAAAGCGCATCCTCCAAAGCCACCTGGCAGTACCGTGACGCGATTCCCAACTGATTGTCTTCAAACAGCATATTGGACAGTTCAAAAAGAGCCAAAGACGCCCTTATCGGAATCGCCATGCTGTATATCGTGCTCTGTGCCAGCCAATATTCCCTTTTCTCCCTGTCTCCCGTGTATGCGTATGCGAAAGCAAGGCTATAGGCGGCCTCTGATTTATCCTCTATGCTTTCACTGTTGTCCACGAGGTCACGCAGAATGACCGTCGCCTCTTTGGCATGGCCGCTCTCGTAAAGCTGCATTCCGTTCCGTCTAATCAACTCAAACGGTTCTATCTCAGGATTGTTTATGTAAGCCAGACGTTTTATGTGCCGTCTTTCCACTATCCTCTTCCGATCCCCGGCCGGAATCATCTCATCCACAGCCTTTATGCCATCCAGATAAAGATCCGCCTTATAGTATGCCGCGAGTTCCGCCTGCGTCAGACTTGCGGTGTCAACTTGATTCAGCATCGACTCCGCTTCTGAATATTTCCGCATAAGGACTTCAATCATAGAGCGTTCAAGTGTCGCGTGCAGCGTCTTCGCCGGATTCCCGTCAGCGTATGAATCCATCATGTCCAAATACCTCAACGCCGAATCCGCCTGCCAATATTTAAACAATCTGAAAAGTTGTTCTGAATATTCCCACCTCGCGGAGTCGGTTCCTGCGCCAGACATCACCCTGCGCAGACTGTCGGCCTTTTCCTCCAATTGTATGCGGTATTTTCCTCGTTCCGATATGGTCCGGTCAAGTTCCCTGAACTTATGGCTGAGTTCAGACGAGCACCCGGAAAGGACGAGAGCCAGCAACAGGAATATGCATGAAAAGCGAGACATCAGAATTTATCTATATATTCCGGAATAAGATCCTGAATTCCTTTCATTTCCGCAGCGTTGTCAATCACGGTCATGAAAGGCACGTCCGCAGGTGTCGTATAATAAGTGGAGTAATAGTCATTGTACGGAATCGGGTTGCTGCTGTATTTGCATTCTTTTATCAGGTCGCTCCACCTCTGATCAGGGGTGTTGTCACCGCTGAGGGCACAGTACAGCATCTGGGTCATGATATATCCCATGAGAGGATTCGGATGATGGGTGTCAGATCCGGCATGGTTGCAGAAAGTGTATCGATCCTTGTACTTTACAGACCCTCCCGGAACACTCACCGCACCGGTGTAGATGTCATAGGCCAATTGACCGCAGTTTACGACAGTCACCCCGGCATCATGCAGTTTACTCAACCGCGACAAGATGTTCTTGTGATCCTTATAGACACTGTAAACATGATTGATGTACACCAACTTGACATTCGGATTCACAGACGTGAAACGTGAGAATAAAGCCATGGCGTCCTCATAGAAATTCGAGTTGTCGTTACCGGCCTCAGAAATGATGACATAATCAAAAGAACTCAGATCCAGCCCTTTGAGCAGATCGACTCCGACACCTGGACAGTCCTTGTGAGGAGTGTTGCATCCAGCCTCCGTGTAGTCCGACAGACGATGGTTGCCATAAGTGCAGTCTATTATGCTATAGTCCGAGAAACCTTTGTCCTTCAACATCCTGTAGAACATTCCAAAGTCTTCCTTGCCTTGTGAGCCATATTCCACAAGGCCTCCGTAATAGACCATGGAATTGGCGCAGACAATGAATTTCTTGCCGCTGAGAGTGGTCTCGGAATTTTTATCCTGAACCAAGGACAGCGCACAGGAATGTCCTCCATCCAATGTGATTCTCAGTTCGCCTTTCCGCGCCTCACCGTTATTCTTGCCTGCGGTCACGGTAATTTCCTGCTCGGAGCCGTCACCGGTCCCGTTTTCCTGACTTAGAGTTATCCATTCGGGATGCTCGGAAGACCAGTTGGAGGTCGCGGAGATGGTGATGGTCTTGGATTCCCCTGCCGCTGAGAATTTCAGTGACGCGGCGGATATCGAGACGACTCCGTCCGTCCTGTTCTTGGCGCAATTCACATTGAGCAGACAGAATAGAGCCAATGTGACAAGTTTTGTGATTGATCGCATCATGTCGGTTATCAGTTTTTCTCAAATTTACATCAACCGGCGATTCTACAAAAGCACCAAGATTGTTATCTATATCCAATTCAGTCCAATGACGAAGATAATACAATGATTATCAGAGATAAAACTCTTATGCCTGACAATAGTATTTTCAAGATGTGTTTTTATCCTTTGTTAATCCGCCATCTCTGTGGAACAACCTATTTATCTGTTCCACAAAAGGCATTATGTTATCACTCAACCAATAATAAAGGCGTCAAGTGCCTACCTATGCGAAGAACTGAACTTGATGCAGACGGGCTTGTCAAGAATGATCGTACGACCAGTGTCCGTGAGAAGGTCGGTCTTGGCATCGCAGCGGAAAATCTGGATGCAGCCACTGTCACGGCAGGCTACCAGAAGGAACTTTCCGTTCGGAGTGATGTTGAAATTCCTTGGATGAATGCCAGTCGGCTGATAGCCGGCATTAGTCAAAGTTCCGTCAGAATCAACTTTAAATATTGCGATTCCGTCATTCTGAAGCCTGACGCTGGCATATAGGAATTTCCCGTCAGGAGAGAGGTGGATGTCAGCACAGCCTCTGGCGTGGAGAGAGTCGGCGCACACGGTCTGGATGACGCTGTCGTTTTCCGTGTCGATGACCACCACATTTCCGGACAACTCTCCGATGACATACGCCTTGCTTTCGTCAGTGTTAAGGATTATGTGCCTCGGGCCAAAATCCGACGGAAGTTGAATGCGTTTCCCTAGCCTTGTCGCCACATCGTACCTTGTCACGACATCAGCGCTGAACTCAGACACATACAATTCCGTTCCTGTGGCGTTGAACAGCGCGCAATGCGCGTGAGGAAGATTCTGACGTACACTGTCAGGCCCGCCCATGCCGGTATCATAAAAGGAATCGTGAGGCAGCAACCGTCCGTCCTCGCCTATAGGGAACTCCGTGACATTCCCGGACGAGTAATTGGCCGTCATCACAACCTTCCCGTTTGTCGAGATATAGCACGGATCTTTTCCGTCAGTCAACTCACTGCCAAGCATTTGCATCGCGCCAGTTTTTGAGTCAAGCCTTAACGTAACCGCAGAAGCCAAGCTATCTCCGACCTCGCTCACCGCATAGACAAACTTCCCGTCAGCCGACAACGTAAGGTAAGACGGATTTCTCATCTCAACCCGACTGACCGCCCCAGGAGCCTCTGTAAACAGACCCCGTCACCACCAAACAACATCCCTTTCTCCTGATCAAAATAGTAACTGTAAACTCCCCGGCTCGCACACTCATCAGTGTACGTGCCCACAATCATCGTCAACGGCTCGCTTCCGCACCCCGCCAGCGCTACCGACATCAATGCCATCAGAAAGACATTCCGAAAGTAAGTCCGTTCCATAAGCTCACATCAACAGCCGTAATACAAAGCACTTTAGAGCCGATTCCGCAGAACGAGTTTTTTTTACGACCAAACCATTGTCTTAACTCTACCCCAAAACCCACAATGAATTTGGTCTGAGTAATATTCCCTGAAAAGGGTCCATACAGGAAACCAGTCTCTATGCTCGGAACAAGCTGAAAAGAACTCTCCCACGCTTTCACGTACGAATAGTTGAGCGTTCCGCCATAAAAAGCTCTTTCCACACCAGAATGCATAAAACATGCGCCAATAAATGAATTATCCGGCATATGGTAGCCGACTACAAGTTCTTCAAGCACATTTCCGATAGTAGCGCTGCCGGATAGATAAAGATTTGCATAGACATCAACTTTTATTTTATCCTGAGCATATAGTCCATTTATGCAGCTGCCACAAAACATGGCAATACCAACAATCGCTGAGTTAAAAATATTTATATTATTCTTTGACCATAACATATTCTGTATTCCATAATCTTGCACTCGCATTAGCTACAGTTAGCCCCTCTCTCAAATTATGTTTGATAGGTTCAGCCACCGCAAAGATATCAATAATACACATAACACGGTCAACATACTCTCCTTTATTTTCTATTGGGTTAACTTTTTGCAAGCCTTCCAGTAATTCTTCATATAACAACAATAATTAGGATGTTCTACAAATTTATTTTCAGCATTAGCGAGTAGTCAGAACCTCATAAAGCTACTGCTGATGCATCTTTGGCATTTAAAAAGTAGTAAAAAGTCCAAGAAAAGCAACAAAAAGAACTTGCCTTGTGATAAAAGCCTTGTGATAAAATCACTATCTTCGCAGATAAACTTTTGAATATTACTTTATGACTAAGACTGGTATCAAGATATTTACTGTAATTCTTCTCGCATTGACCAGCTTCAAATCCAGCGCGCAGTTCTCGCTGACGGGGAATGATCCGGCGGCGCTGCGGTGGAGGCAGATGGAGACGGAGAACTTCAGATTGATCTTCCCGAAAGGAGAGGACTCACTGGCAAGGGTTTACGGGACGGAGCTGGAGGTGGCGCGGCTAAGGATAGCAAAATCATCAGGTTACCTTATCGGGCAGAGTTACAAGGGGAAGATGCCGGTCGTGCTGCACAGCCGCTATGTGCTGCCGAACGCTTCGGTCACATGGGCGCCGAAGAGAATGGACATATTCACAGTCAACGATCCTTATGAGCCAATGGCGATGCCATGGGTGCGAAATCTGGCGATCCATGAGGGGCGGCACGCGGCGCAGATGCAGTTCGGGGCGGACAGAGGCAACAAGGCGCTGCATTGGCTTTTCGGAGAAATGGCGGCCGGAGCTTTCGCTGGAATATACCCGGGACCGGCGTTCCTCGAAGGCGATGCGGTGGTGGCGGAAACGGCGCTCAGTCGGAGCGGACGTGGAAGACAGGCCTCGTTTCTTGAATATCTGAGGCCGGCTTTCGACTGCGGCGACCGGCGGGACTACTACAGATGGTTCTATGGATCAAACAAGAACTATACACCTGATTATTACAGGGTTGGCTATATGCTCATCGCCGGGACGAGAGTATTCTTCAACGATCCTCTTTTCACTCAGGAATATTTTGACCGGGTTGTCCGCAAGGGCTGGCTCTTCAATCTCCAGAAGACCGTAAAGGCCGCCAGCGGAAAAAGTTTCAATGAATCTTTCCGGATCATAGAGGAGAATTTCCAGCAGCTTTGGAATGTTGAGACTGCACTCAGGGAGCCGTTCATGCCGTCAAGGCAGGTCAGCCGGACACCTTCGATGCACACGGAGTACAAAGGGGCAGTCACAGTTGATGGTTCGGGAATATATTCCCTCAAGTCAGGGATGGCCACCGCCAACAGCCTCGTTCGCCTGGACGCCTCGGGTAATGAAAAGAGAATCAGGTCTTTCGCCTCCTACACGAGCAGCCTCTTCCTCGATTCAGAAAGTCAACGAATATTCTGGAGCGAATCCGTGGCGGGGCGTCGGTGGACTCTCGGCGGAAGCTCGCGGATTCGTTATGTGGATCTGACAAAACCGAGGAAAGTCCATGATCTGACAAAAAAAGGAAGGTATTTCAATCCGGCACCGGCACCTGACGGAAATGTCATCGCCGCCACTGAATATCCTTACGCGGGAGGATCGCGGATCGTTCTGCTGGACACCACTGATGGATCCGTCAAGGAATCGTTCATCGCTCCGGACTCGCTTCAGTTCACGGAGTCGGCTTGGATCGGAGACAGGCTTTTTGCGGCAGGATTGTCGGAGAACGGAATGGGAGTCTATGAGATTGTCGGACGGATGGCCAACGGCAAGGCTGCTCTTCGTCAATTACTTGGCCCTCAACCCGTCACCCTCTCACATTTTCGCACCGTTCCGGCTGTTGGATCTGCGGTTCGACAGGACTCACCGAACTTCGGAATGTCCGGCAAAGAAGAAACCTTCAACTCAGGTCACTTCGACAGGCTCAGTGACCGGTCGCCGAGCCATCAGTCCGGCAATGCTCGGAGAACGGAACAGGATCGGGCGCCGGGTCATCAGTCCGGCAATGCTCAGGGAACGGAACAGGATCGGGCGCCGAGCCTGTCGAAGCGCCCGGTTTCTGAAGGAACACAACTGTCTTTTCTATGCGACAGGACTGGAGTGACGGAGTTATATTCATTGGACGTGGAGAACTTGACACTGCGGCGGCTGACCTCGACACGCTACGGGATCAGCTCACCGGTGTTCAAGGCTGACACGCTGTATTACAGTTCGTTGGCGGCATCGGACAGACCTCGAGACTACAAGCAAGGACGGATGATGTACGCCACAGCGGTAAGCGACCTGCCGATTACCGAAGTCCGCTACGAGGATATTCATAAATACCCTGTCGCAGATGCGCTTACAGCGCAGGAAACCGCCCTTGGCGACTCAATCGCCGTTGCCGCGGAGGTAAAATTTTCGCAACCGGAAAGATATTCAAAGATCAGACTCCCGCATATTCATTCCTGGGCGCCGGTCTATTTCAACTACGACAACGTCGAGTCCATAAGCGGTGACGACTACTACAAGACCGCCTCGCTTGGCGCCACCGCCATGTTCCAGAACCTGCTCAGCACCGGCTACGGAATGGTAGGCTACGGAGCTCATGAGGATCCGTACAAGGACGGGGATTGGAGACATTCCGGACACTTCAAGTACATATTCACAGGTCTTTGGCCGGTGATTGAGTTCTCCGCCGACTTCAATGACAGAGCCGCGATGGACATTCAGAAAATCCAAGTCTCGAAGGAAAAGATGTACAGGCTTTACAACAAAGGCACTCTGACCGACAAGCCTTATTTTGAAGGAGGGTTGAAAGTCTATATTCCGTTCAATTTCTCGTCAGGCGGCATCAACCGGGGACTGATTCCGCAGGTCAAGTACAAGTTCACCAACGACAGGTACAACGACCAGATTCTGTTCCAGCACATCGTGAAAAAAGACGGAAAGGATGTGACCGAGACCTATAGCACAATCGGCGAAAACAACATCTCTCCGCTTCAGACTCTGGATGCATCGATAAGAGGATATGTCATGAGACAGAAAGCCCCGTCACAGGTCTTTCCGTCGCTCGGATTCGGTGCGGAACTGGGATTTCACTTCAGACCGGGCCATATGAAGGCCTACAATCCGACCGCTTATCTCTACACCTACGGCTATCTTCCAGGGTTCACGGCCCGTCAAGGACTCAGGCTCACCGCGTCGATGGAGGTGTGGTACGGGCCATACGAAGAGGGCGGAATCATGGAAGGAGCATTGACTGCCATTCCAAGAGGGTTCGTGGACACCAACCTTAAAAGCATCATCAACTCCTGCTCGGAGTCCAGATGGAGGGTCACCGCAGACTATGCGATTCCTTTCGCTGACGTGGACTGGTCGTTCCTCAGCCCCGTGGCCTACGTCAAGAACTTCGAGCTGACGCCGTTCTTCGACTGGTCCTACCAGACATTCAGTTGGGACCACAAACTGCATTACAATCCAGGAGCGGTCACGGGCGAGAACCTGTTCAGCGTTGGAGCCGACCTCACCGTCAGGCTCGGCAACTTCTTCTGGCTCCCTTACGACACGCAGATCGGCATCCGCTACGCCCGCAACTTCTGGCACTACATCGACCGCTTCCCGATCTCCAACCTCAACAAGGACTACATCGGCTGGATATTCAGCATAAGTCTTTAGATAGTTTTAGTGGCGCCAAAGGGATCTTCAATGTAGATTTGTACCTTAAAGCCCCCTCTGGCGTACCAACTGCCACCAAAGCCGCACTCGGTACAGGAGACACCCCCTCTGGTGTACCAACTGCCACCAAAGCCGCACTCGGTACAGGAGACACCCCTCTGGTGTACCAACTGCCACCAAAGCCGCACTCGGTACAGGAGACACCCCTCTGGCGTACCAACTGCCACCAAAGCCGCACTCGGTACAGGAGACACCCTTCCGGTGTACCAAACGCCACCAAAGCCACACTCGGTACAGGAGACACCCTTCTGGTGTACCAACTGCCACCAAAGCCGCACTCGGTACAGGAGACACCCCTCTGGCGTACCAACTGCCACCAAAGCCGCACTCGGTACAGGAGACACCCCTCTGGTGTACCAAACGCCACTTCAACTTTTGAAAAAGTTTTGCGAGAAACCGTCAGTTATTATATCTTTGCAAAATAGTAAAACATTATACTAATTTTTCTACAGATGGAGAAAGGCAAGACTGTTCCCGCGTTTTGGGGCAAGGAGGACTGGCAGGCAATCTGGATCGGCGGCATCGTGATCGTCATCGCCTGCATCGCTGTCCTGACTAAGGCATTTGATTTTTCGGCGGTTAAATTCGCGACTTGGACTCTCGGAGAGAATCTCTCGGAGGCCGCTGCGGCAAAGGTTGTCCCGTTGTCTGAGCAGCTTGGAGCCTGGGCGTTCTGGCGCAAGTTCCTCGTGACGTTCATCACCCTCGGAGCGTTGTTCACGATCGGAGTCAAACTCCAGGGCGAAAGCGTGAAGAAATATATTCCCGCCATCATCGGACTGTTCGTCATCGCTCTGGTGGTTCGTCTCATAAGCGCTGAATATACCCTCAACCGCTACCTCGAATGGGCTTTCTGGGCACTTCTGGTCGGCCTTCTGATCTCCAACACGGTAGGTGTCCCGAACTGGCTCAAACCAGCCATCAAGACTGAGTTCTACATCAAGTCCGGCCTTGTCATCATGGGATTCTCCGTGCTGTTCTCAAACATCGCAAAGTTCGGTCTCTATGGCCTTGGAATTGCCTGGATCGTGACCCCGATTGTAATCCTGTTCATGTGGTGGTTCGGAACCAGAGTGCTTAAGATCGGCAACAAACCGCTTGTCATAACCATGGCGACGGCAACCAGCGTCTGCGGAACCAGCGCGGCGATCGCCACCGCGGCGGCATCAAACGCCAAGAAGAACGACCTCTCCATCACGGTGTCCATATCCATCATATTCACTATCATTATGATGGTGCTTGAGCCTGTGATCATCAAGGCCTGCGGGATGTCGCAGATCATGGGCGGATCTCTCATCGGTGGGACAGTTGACTCCACAGGAGCCGTCGTTGTGGCAGGTACTGCCCTTGGTCCGGAGGCTCAGCAGGCGGCGGTGCTTGTGAAGTCAATCCAGAACATACTGATCGGTTTCATCGCTTTCTTCGTGGCCGTCTTCTTCGCCACAAGGGTAGAGAACACAGGAACTAAAGTGGGTGCGGGAGAAATCTGGTACAGATTCCCGAAATTCATCCTCGGATTCTTCATCGCCTCGATGGTGGCCTCTTTCCTCATACAGCCTCTCTGCGGAGCAGATCGGGTCGGAGCGATCAACAAGGTGCTTGACCAGTACAAGAACTGGGCTTTCGTGCTGGCGTTCACCAGCATCGGACTGGACACCAACTTCAAGGAGATCATCAAGCAGATGCAGGGCGGCAAGGTGCTATGGCTCTACATCATAGGCCAGCTCTTCAACATCGCGCTGACGTTCTTCGCGGTGTGGTTGCTCCTCTCGGGCAATTTCTTCCCGATCCCGACCCTTGACTAACATCAAAGGACTGTCCTCAATGCTTCCAGAATGAACATCACAGGCAAAAGAATCGTCAAGGTTCTTACCCTGACCGTAATAGGGGCGACCGTTCTGGCCGCCCTTTACATAATGGCAAACGGCCTCGGGCTTCAAGACTCGCTCGACTTCGGGGCGGGGGCATATTACTACGCCGACATCCCGGAGTTCGACAAGTTCACCCAAGGCACACATTATGCAGCCCGACTCCCGTTCTGGGTCTATGTAGTCCTGTTCCTCGCCTGGGGAGCGCTGATGTACAAGGTCTGGAAATGGCTTGATAAGTAGGAGGTTGGAATATTCTGACCGCCAGACAAGGAAGGCGCTGAATACCCCTCGCAACGAAGTTCCCGAAAAAGGTGGTTCACCACTTTTTCAGTGTTCTGCCAGACAAGCCAGCGGCGATGTACAAAGCTGGTGATAATTAGAGAATATTTAGATTAAACGAATATGTCAGAGAAGGTTACGGCCGCATGTCCGGCCTGCGGAGAAAAGCACGGAATAGAAGTCTGGAACCGCATTAATGTCGGAGAGAATCCGGAATTGAAGGCTAAAGTCAAGGACGGCTCGCTGTTCGTGTGGGAATGCCCCCACTGTGGCAAGGCCAATCTCGTTCAAGGTCAGACGCTTTACCACGACCCGAACGAACGGCTTATGATCTGGCTTATGCCCGACGGGATCCTTCCGGAAGCGCAGGAAAAGGCTCTTGAGGCACAGTTCGAGAAGATTTCGCAGACGCTGGAAGGCTACACGCTCCGCCGGGTTAGCGACATAGGCTCGCTGATCGAGAAAGTAAACATCTTCGACACCGGACTGGACGACTGTGTGATCGAGATGTGCAAGTACATCACCAAGATGGAGATGATGGAGAAAGGCGGTTCCAAGGACTTGCTTGACACACCGTTCAAGTTCTACCATGTTGACGGCCCGGACAACGACATCGAGTTCTCATACCCGAAAGACGGCCAGATGCACGGTCTCCGCATCGGCTTCAACGTCTACGAAGACTGCGCCGGCATCATCCGCCGCAACCCCTCCGTCAAGCCCTCCCCCGGCTTCTCCCGCATCGACCCCGCCTGGGTCGCCCGCTTCTTCAGGTAGACACTGCATATTCAATCACTTTCACACTTTGATGAAGATTCTGTTTCTGTACATCAACGTGAGGATAAGGAAAACAACACTGTAGTTGGCCAGCCGCAGCAGAACCTCGTAGTAGCCACCAAGATATTGCTCGAAGCCATACAGCAAGGAATTGCCGATGGACATGAAACTGATTGACTCTCCGATCACGTAAGCCGCGATGGAGTTCATTCCATAGATGTTCAGCCATTCAAATCCTCGGCTATGTCCCCTTATGTCAATCCACCAGTGAAAGACAGCCATCAGAACAAGGCAGATTCCGCCAGAGAACAGTGTCATGCTGCTTGTCCACAAACGTTTGATGATAGGCATCTCCAGCCCCCAGAGAAGGCCTGTCACGATGCAGGCAATTCCGGTAATCAGAAGTTTGTACACCACTTTTACACTGTTTCTGTCATTCTTCATCATGGTTCCAGCGAAACTTCCCAAAATCACGGTGACACCAAAGTTCAGGCTGCTCCAGATCCATGTGTATGATGGATCTCCACGGAACCGCCCCAGCACCAATCCGTCAACCTTGGCCGCGAACGATCCTGTCATGGTGTAGTCCCCGCATAAACGCATAGGCAACCAATAGATAAGCAACAAGGCAGCCGCGGCAAGCAGTCTGTATTTTTCCGGACAATGCATGACCAACAGAGCCGCGATCACATAGCCGACCGCGATTGCCTGAAGCGTGTTGTTGTAGAGTTTCAGATTGCCAGGATCCAATCCCAAAAGATTGCCCTGAACAACCATCCCAAGCACAAATAGCAGCACAAAACGTTTGCCTATTCTGAGGTAAACCTGCTTCCGGCTTCCCGCTTTCGTGTACTTTGCCAAGGAGAACGGCAATGAAACTCCCGCCATGAACATAAAGAGAGGCATCACCAGATCCCACAGGCGAAAACCTTCCCAGACCTCATGGTCAAAATTGTAGAGTATCCATCCGCAGCCAGACACTTGGCCGAAAGAGATCAGGACAGGTTGCAGGAAGACAAGCAGGAAAAGGACAAGCCCGCGTAATATGTCAAGAGAAGAAAGACGTTTCATTTTCCGGTATGTCGTGTGGTAAAATTAGCAAAAATATATATGATAAAGACGGCTCTTCCATAAAGAAAGAGTCGTCTTTTCAGAAAGCGGGCGGATCATTTGATGAAATCCGTCACCCTTATTGCCCAGACTTTCACCGTTCCGTCAGCGGCTTGCACCTCGAATTTCCTTTCCTTTGTCCAATCGTCAGGAGTTCCGAGGTTGCCACTGCCGTCCACAGGAGTGATCCTCGCTGCGGTTGACACTGTCACCTGTCCCCAAAGCCTACTCTGCGAGACACTTGAACGCACTGACTCGGTAAATTCTCCGGAAGCGTCCGGAACACGAACCACAGCGGTCACCACCGCATTCTTGGAATCGGTCTCATAGGTAGTCTCAAGACGCCTTTCCTTTACAACTGGTTCTCCTGTCACCGCATCCGTTTCATCACTTGCCCAACGAAAGTAGAACTGTAAGGCGCTTATTTCCGCCTCATCGTATGAAGGAAGATCCTGCCAATTGCATGAGACAAGGAAAGGAAGACAGAAAACAAGACATGTTATAGTTTTCAAATAGAATGATTTCATTGTTATTATAGTTATATTCTTAAAATAATTACTATTCCCATCCTGGGTTCTGATCCGAGTCACTGATCGCCGAATTGGCGTTAATGACGGATTTTGTTATCGGGAAAAGGTATGATCTCGTGTCAAAATGACGCAAATCATTCTGATACTGCATCTTCCCGACATAGACAGCATTTCTGTCAGCATTGATTTCAATGAACGTAGCTGGTTCCGCAAGCTCGTCGATTATGCTTCCCGGAGATTTTCCGTCATTGGCCTCATTTCCATATTTACCCCAGCGGAGCAGACTGAAGTACCAGTCTCCCTCATAGAACAATTCCACCCTTCTTTCTATCCGGTAGTCATTCCAAGCATCCTGCAATGTAGCCGCCTCTGAACCAGGCAATCCGCCATGAACGGTTCTTGTCTGGTTCATGACCGCCACCGCCTCCGTCACGTTGCCGAGCCGGAGCAAGGCCTCAGCCTTGTTGAGCAGAGCCTTGCCGTAACGGAATATAATCTTGTGATAGTCAGTGTAGACGTTGTAGAATGGACGAGGGGACATGTTTGTGTAGATGTACTTTCTTGTTAGATAGTTCGTCTGCCCACTCTCATCCTGCAACGGAGTGGCTGCCCATCTGCTTGCGTTTCCACGGTAGTTCATTGTGAGTGTCTCACCAAGAAATGTTGACCCGTCATGGAGAATGGAAGCATCGAAACGCTTGTCCCTGCCTTTATACATCAAGTCGCTGATGCTGAGGTCCGGATTCGTGAGCTCATAGGCAAGAGTTGACTCAGTCACCTCCTTCGGATCCCTTGCCGTGATCTTTCCAAGGATCTTACCATATGGAATCTTTTTTGTGTTCTCTACAAACTGGGAAGTCTCGTTCCAGCGTTCCGCCTTGCCTGTCTTACTGTCGATGACAAGATAGTCATCAACAAGGTTCTGGCTCGGAGAGTAGCTACACCAGCACTCAAAAATGTCAGCTACCTTGAACAGAGGTCCACAGCCAAGTCTTTCGAGAGTGGAATTCAAGAGGTTAGGGATAAGGTCAATCATGTCTGTGTCAGCCACCGTTGTATTGTCCGCACTCCAGTACTTCGCAAGTATTATTTCAGGAGAGCTGTACGCTCCTTTCTGGTTGAACATGCTTTCATAGTCATGATCAAGAGACACTCCGGAGATCATGTTCACCGCGTCAACCGCTTCCTGATAAAGGCTCTTCCCGTTTTGGAGGGATGTGGCATCATCAGTATAGGCCGCCGCCGTCAGACAAACCTCCGAAAGAAGGGCCAAGGCCGAGTTCTTGTCAAGCCTCCCGGGAACATAATTCTCGGTCATGTCAGGAATAGCCTCCCTGAGGTCTTTCAGAATCAATGAATAGCTCTCTGCCATGTCCTTTGTCAGCGGGATATTGAACTCATCCCCGATGTTCAGTACTTTGTCCACCCAAATGAACCGTCCGCCTTTCCTTGCAAGGTCGAAGTAGATCATAGCCCTCATCAACTTCGCCTCCGCTGTGTAGGCTTTCTTGTAGGCATTGTCAAGAACCGATGACTCAGCGACCTTCTCAATTATAATGTTGCAGTTGCGAATCGCCGTGAATCTGCTGTTCAGTCCCCAGTCATAAGTGTTTTCCATGAGACCACGCGCCTCGGAAGGACAAGAGGCGAGACTGTTGAGCATGTTGTTCGAGAATGTCCTGTCCCACGTCGAGAACTGCAGGTATGGGTTGAACGCGTTGTCGTAGTTTCCGACGACAAACGCGTCAACGGTCCCTTGGCTTGACCAGACAGTCTGGTCACTGTAGCTTTCTGTGGGATATGTGTCCAGAAAACTATTGCAGGAACATAACACACAGAGTGATGCTGTAACGTATAAGATGTTCTTTTTCATTTTCGTATGATTTGAGATCATTATTAGAATCCTATGTTCAGACTGATGGTGTAGACTCGTGACATAGGGTAGGTAAAACCGTCTCCGCGCCCTGTCTCCGGGTCGAAACCATAATTAAGGGAAGGACTGAATGTGAGTAGATTATACCCGGACAAGGACAACGCGCACCTGGACAACCAAGACACATTCTTAAGAAGTTGGTGTTTGAAGTCATAGCCTATGGCAAGAGTCTTCAGTCGTATGTACCTTGCATTCACCAGCCAGAAGTCACTGCCGACAAAGTTGTTTCCCCCGTTGAATCCAGCCGAGGCGTGTTGGCGAGGGTATAAAGACGAGGTGTTGTCCGGTGACCAGATGTCAGTCTGAAACTCATAAATCACCGGCAGAGTCCCGGCGGAGTTTCCTCCTTGAAGGTGGTTTGCCATGTAAATATTATAATTACCCGCTCCTTGCCATAACATATTCATGAACCACCCCTTGTAGCCCAATTCCGCATTGATTCCGTAGTTTGTCCTTGGTTTTGTGCCGTCACCCGTCCTGACCTGGTCGTTCTCGTCGATCTTTCCGTCTCCGTTGATGTCCCGGTACTTAAGGTCTCCTGTCCTGAGATTGGTTGAACCGTTGCGCTTAGGAGAGTTCATAATGTCCTCATAAGAAGAGTAATATCCAAGATTGCGGTAGTACAGTCCTGTGTATGCGCCGACTTGCGTGCTCCTGATGTAGGGATTCATCAATGATGTCTCGCTCTCATTCGGATTCACATTCCAACGGTCATCGTACAAAGAAAAATTGGTGGAGACGTTATATGAGAATTCACCAATCTTGTCTTTCCATTGGAGGATGAACTCAAAACCTCTGCGGACACTTTCTCCGTTGGATTTGACTAAAGGCAGACTCTTTCCCAACGGAGCGGTGTAGCCCACGTTTGACGGAGAAGCCAGATAACCGGTGGTCACTTTGGCGAAATAGTCAACACTGCCGGAAAGCCTGTTGTTCAAGGAGGCGAAATCAAGGCCGACATTGAAATCCTTGGTCTTGTACCAGGTTATGTCAGGGCTGATAAGGTCACCTTCACTGAACACAGGCATCCATGAACCGTTTATGTAAGCTCCTCTTTGGTTGAGGTTGTACGATGTCATGTAACTGTAGCGACCGACATCATCCAATCCTATCTCTCCATAGGAAACGCGTGCCTTGAACAATTCAATAGCATCGGACAAGAAACTGTTCTTCCAAAAATTCTCTTCGGAAACCGCCCATGCGGCCGACCCGGAAAAGAACAGCCCCCAACGTTTGTCGGAAGGGAAATAGTCGCTTCCATCGTACCTTGCATTGGCTTCAAAGAGGTACTTTGACATGTAGTCATACCTGATTCTTCCGATGACGGCGGCTCTTCTCTCTCCGATGCCCTCAGGGGAACTATTCTCCATCGTGGAGCTTGGTCCCGCACCCATTTGATCCACATCGAATATGAAATTCTTTCTTGACGCGGACAGCATGTCATACGTGTTTCCGCTGGCCTCGATACCGGCGGTAAAATCCAAGGAATGTCTTTCTGCGAACACTTTTGAATATTCAATCAGCAACTGGGTATTGAAATATTCATCATTCATAGTGTATTTTGAGAGGTTCGGCTTCCCCGATGTGGCTATGTTGCCGTCCCAATCGTAGGAAGGAGCAGTCTTGAGCCATGACTTGTTGCGGTTATTGTACACAGAATAGCTTCCGATTCCCTTGACTTTCAAGCCGGTGACCCAAGGGACACTCCATTCCGCGTTCAAGGTAGCGCGCAGACTCGTTGACTTGTTGGTGACATAGCCACCATCCGAGCTTATGTCCAGCAAAGGGTTGTCGGTGGTTCCGCTATAAATCTGCCCTATAGGGTTCTTCGCCACCTCCATAGGCTTTTTATTCTGAATATGCGACCACACATAATAGTAACCTCCGCCACTGGTGGTGGCCGGTTGCTTCATGTACGTCATATATGCGTCCATGGAAGAAATGATTCTCAGCCCTATTTCCTTAAAGCTTGTCTCGACTTTCTGCCTCAGATTGAAACGCTGCATGTAATGCGAGTCAGACCGGTAGATGGAATTCTGGTCGTTGAACGCAAGACCTGTGTAGGATCTGATCTTGTCTGTACCACCTTTGATTGACAACGTGTGACGCGTCTCAGGCGCGAACCTGCTCATGCACACATCCTGCCAGTCCGTGTTGGGATGGTTCTTCGGATCGGTTCCGTTCCTGAACAGCTCAAGGTCTTCCTGTGTGTAGCTCGGAGTTCCGCCATCATATTCAAGTCCCCTGTTCACATAGTAGGCCGCCGTGTAAGAATCCAGTTTTTTCGCAAGATTGGCAGGCTGGCTCAAGTTGTAGCTGACATTGTAGTCAACATTGATTCTTCCGGATTCTCCTTGCTTTGTCGTTACAATCACAATTCCGTTCGCGGCCCTCGCTCCGTAGATCGCTGTAGCCGAAGCGTCCTTCAGGATCGAGAAACTGGCGATGTCCTCCGGATTTATATTCTGAAAATCCCTCTCCTCGCAGATGATGTCATCTATGACATACAAAGGGGTCCCGCCGCCTCGGATGGACAATGAAGCCATGACGTCAAGACCACCTCCGGACTGCTGGACAATGAGTCCTGGCGCACGTCCCGCAAGACTCTGTGTGACATTAGGAACCGGAACGGCGGCGATGTCCTCCGCAGACACCGTGGTGATGGCAGATGTAACCTTCTTTTTGAACACCATACCATAACCAACCACCACAACCTCGTCAAGCAACGTGCGGTCGGTCTCCATCATTATGTTCATTGTACTGGACTTGACAGCGGTTTCCTTAGGAAGGAATCCAAGGAATGAGAAAACCAGCACATCTCCAGGTCTGACCTTTATTGTGTATTCACCGTCCACGCCACAGGTAGCCCAGATCTCTGTACCCTTCACGTTGACCGACGCACCGGTCAGTGGCGTTCCAGACTCGTCCGTGACCTTGCCTGAAACCAGATCATCCTTGTCCGGAGCCTTTCTTTCTCCGGTTGCTTTCCTTGAGATGACTATGTGGGAACGGTTGAATTCATAAGTGAGGCCAAAATCATCCAAGAGCATTCCAAGAAGCTGGTCAAGCCTCACGGAATCCTTGACATTGCTGACCTTACGTTTGATGTCAATGGCAGACTCGTTGTAGTCAACAGAGAATCGGGTCTGTTCCTCTATCTGCTCGAACGCCGCCGCAAGAGTGATCTCCTTGCCTCCAGACAGCCTGACCATCTGGTTTTGGGCAGAAATATTCCCGGCAGATAAACAGAAGACCGTAATCACAAGAGTTATTAGTCCTTTGTTCATACTTGATAAAGTTGTTATTAGTTTATCTAAAAGTAAGCGAGTGTCGGTAATTTTCACGTAACAAAATAAAAAAAATCCGCACAGTATGGAAACCATGCGGGTAATCACCTTATTTACAAATAGTTATTTTATCTGAAAATACACCCTGTTCTCAGAAATCCTGTACTGTGAGCCAGGGATCAGCATCACGAGCATGTCAAGTGCCTCCGAAAGCGTCTCGTCAGGATGGAAACGGATGAAGAAAGAATCGTTCCTCAAGGCTCCGGAATCATAGTTTATCTCCACATCGTACCGCCTTTCCAAACTCTGCGCGATTTCGGTGAATGTCGCTTTCTGAAACACCAGATAGCCGCTTTCCCATGATGCCATCCTGCTTGCGCTGATGTCAAGAAGCTGGATGTCGTTTTGTGATGGAATATACTTGATCTGATTCCCTGGCTCAAGTATGAATGACTTGACGGAGTCTTTTTTTACATCAACTTTCACTTTTCCCTCAATGAGAGTGGTGCTGATGGCGAAATCATCAAGATGAGCCTGAACACGGAAACGTGTCCCCAAAGCCTCGACATCCATGTACTGTGTCTTGACAATGAACGATTTGTCATGATCCGAAGCAACAATGAAGTCCGCCGTGCCGGTAAGAAAGACAGTCCTTGTGCCGGATCGGAATATTTCCGGATAAACCGCCGAGGAGCCTGGCTGAAGCACGAGAACGGATTTGTCTGGAAGAGAGACAGTGATGCTCTCCCCTCTCGGCGCAGACACCTGCAGATAATCCACATCCTTCATCTTCCATGTGACAATAGAGGAAAGAAATATAATAGCCAAGCATGCGACGCCGCCCAAAGTGATGTGGAGAAAAATCCTAAGCCGCTTGCTTTTCTCCCCGTCCTTGATGATTCTGCCTACGAGCTTCAGAAAATCCTCTCTCGTCTCTTCCGAGCAAGTTCGCTCACTTTCCTCCCAGATCTTGTCTATGGGATACTTTTTCTCAATGAAATCCATTAATAAGTTTTTCTCGTCTGCCATTCCTTTGATGTGTGTAGTTTTAAATGAATATAACGGCCAACACAGCCAAAACTATCTTTCTGAGCGATTGGAGACAAAGGGAAAGTTGATTCTGCACAGTCTTTTTGTCGATATGAAGCCGCAAGGCTATCTCATCATTCTCAAGCCCCTCAAAGCGGCTCATCATGAACACTTGTCTTCTTTTACGCGGCATCTTCGAGATTTCGTTCACAAAAAGATCTTCCAGCTGGGCCGCAAACAAACCATTCTCCGGACCAGGATCATCTGTATGACGAAACCTACTCTCGTTCCGATACCTTTGAATGACATGCTGATGATCATAATAGTTATAAACTTGGAAACGCGCCATCCTGAAAAGATAAGCTGAAAAGCATCTCACCTTTCTCAACCCATGACGTTTCTTCCAGATCTCCAAAAATATGTCCGACGCCATGTCGCGGGCCTGCTCGTGATCAGAGATGAATTTATCAATGAATGCGACAAGTTTCGGCTGGTACTCAAGGAACAGACTCTCCAACGCCTGTAAGTCTCCCTCACTGATCTTCCATAAAATTTCCTTATTGTCCATAGATAATCGCTTGTTCATCGGCAAAAATAAACAATTATTTCATAATGATTACCAAATATCAAGAATATGATAATTAAAGGATAGCGGAGAAACAATCCCGTGCGTCCCTTTATCGTATTATGGCACAAAACACCTTATTCAGCCAAAACATGATAAAATATACAGATTTTGGCCGAATAAGAATTTTAATTTGGCCAAAAGTAAGGTTTTTTATATATTTATGGCCAAATAAGGATTGTTATGGTAGGAAGAGAGGTCGAAAGACAAAAATTACAAAGAGCGTTGGATAGGAACAGGGCTCAAATTATCGTTGTCTACGGAAGAAGGCGTGTTGGAAAGACATACCTGATAAACGAGTTTTTCAACAATACTTTTGCATTCAAGCACACTGCTGTGTCTCCGGTTGATAAAGGATCAGCAAAAGGACAGCTTCAGAACCAACTGGAAGAGTTCTTCTACTCCATGAAATCCTATGGTCTTTCAAGTACGAAGACCTGTCCAAAGACATGGATTGAAGCCTTTCACCTGTTACAGGAGCTGATGGACAAGAAAGCAGACGGAAACAATCAAATCATATTCATTGATGAATTGCCATGGATGGACACTCCACGGTCTGGGTTTGTTAGCGCATTCGAACACTTTTGTAATGATTGGTGTTCCGCCCGCAGCCATGTAAAATTAATAGTATGCGGATCAGCCACGTCATGGATTTGCGATGAGATGCTTGAGAATAAGGGCGGACTGTACGATAGGGTAACCACAAGCATCTACGTCAGGCCTTTCACTTTGAGGGAATGTGAGGCCTTTTTCAAAGACGAAGGCTTTCATTTGGACAAATATGACATTGTGCAGGCATACATGACATTCGGCGGCATACCATACTATCTGTCACAGTTTCAGGAAGATTTAAGTATAGTGCAAAACATTGACAATCTACTGTTTGACAAGGATTCCATTCTAAACGATGAATTTGATAGACTCTTCTCCTCCCAATTCGCCAACCCAGAAGCCCTCAAATCAATCATCATTGCTATCGGCAAGAAAAGATGCGGACTTACAAGGGAAGAATTGACAAAGGGTCTCAATATCACCTCCGGAGGTTCCCTTTCACGATCGTTGGCTGCTCTTGAAAAAAGCAGACTCATATTATCCTACAAACCATTCGGAGAAAAAACACTAAAATACAGACTCTCTGACCCATTCTGCTCGTTCTATCTACACCATGTGAAGAAGAACAAAAATCAGCAACATTTCTGGCAGATGAACTATAATTCTCCAGCCATGAACAACTGGCTAGGACATGCCTTTGAAGAGGTGGTGTTCAATCACATAGACCAGGTAAAACAGGCTTTGGGCATCTCAGGCGTTCTATCCTCAGAATCCGCATGGAACGTCAGCGGCACGGACACGGAAGAAGGAATGCAGATCGATCTTCTGATTGACCGAGCGGACAGAGTTGTGGATGTCTGTGAAATCAAGTTCTGTAACGACAACTATATTGTTACCTCCGCATACGCCCGCAAGATAACGAATCGGATTGACCGGACATCAGAGATGTTCAAACACAAGCGCAGCATAGCAAGCGTGCTGATCACCACCTATGGACTCAAAAAAAACGAATATTCAAGCCGGTTCCAGAAAGTACTTACACTTAAAGACTTGTTCGGGTAGATCGAAAACCAAATTATTCTTGGGGAACAGAAATATGAAAAAAAGGGCCGCAGAGGAACAATCCCGTGCGACCCTTTGTCGTATTAAGTAAAATTAGATATTATTCAACTTTTCTTGCACCGTCGCTGATCACTACGTCGTAGAACTTAGGATCGTGACCGAACCTGGCAGGGAACTGCTCCTTGACCGCAGCGATGAACGCGTCGTAGAGATCATCCTTCACGAGGTTGATCGTACAGCCTCCGAAGCCTCCGCCCATCACGCGGGAACCTGTCACCTCACACTTACGGGCAAGCTTGTTGAGGAAATCGAGTTCCTCGCAGCTGACCTCGTAGAGTTTGCTCAATCCGAAATGAGTCTGGTACATCATCTCGCCGACGATCTCATAGTCACCTCTTTCAAGGGCGTCGCACACGTCAAGGACTCTCTGAACCTCTCCGATGACATATTCAGCCCTGAGAAAATCCTCCGCAGGAATCTCCTCACGAACCTCCTCAAGCCAAACTCTCTTGGCGTCGCTGAGGAACTCCACTTCCGGATGATTCTTCCTGATGGCCCTTGCGGCGTTCTCGCAGGACTCCCTCCTCTTGTTATACGCCGAAGAGGCCAGCTCATGTTTCACGCAAGAGTCAACAAGAACCAGTTTGTAGCCCTTCGGATCAAACGGGAAGTACTTGTACTCCAATGTCTTGCAATTAAGACGGATAAGGCTGCCCTTTTTTCCGAAAATAGATGCGAACTGATCCATGATTCCGCATTTCACGCCGCAGTAGTTATGCTCTGTGGACTGGCCGATCTTGGCAAGGTCGAACTTGTCGATCTTGTTGTCGAACAGGTAGTTGATGGCATAAGCGAATGTGCTTTCAAGAGCCGCGGACGAAGACAGTCCGGCTCCCAGAGGAACGTCACCGGCGAAGACTGTGTCAAAGCCCTCTACCTTTCCGCCACGCTTCACGGTTTCCCTGCACACACCGAAGATGTAGCTGGCCCACTGCTGCTTAGGCTTGTCCTCCTCATTGAGTCCAAACTCAACATATTCATCATAGTCAAGCGAGAAAGCCTTTACTTTCTGCGTTCCGTTCAACTTGACCTCAGCCATGATTCCGCGATCAATGGCTCCAGGGAAAACGTAACCACCGTTGTAGTCAGTGTGCTCACCGATAAGATTGATGCGGCCAGCCGAAGCGAACACTTCTCCTTCAGCGCCGAAGAGAGTCTTGAATTTCTCTCTGATTCTGGTTTTCATTTCCATATTATGTGATTTTTTAAGTTTTGTTCGTTTAATGAAATCCTTTCGACCACAACGACCGAGACGGCTTCCAATGAGACAAATTTAACACTTTTTATTGATTATCTACCGAATCCTCACAACAATCGGACAATGATCACCCACTCCCCCTATGTAGCGTGGTCCAGAGTACGTCCGGAGCGGTTTTTCCCCAGAATGAGCATTGTCCCGCGTCATCAGAAACGGCAACCTCAAAACTTTCATTCCATGAATATGCCCGTTCAGCATAAGGTTCTCCGAAGCGAAGAACATGTCAATCATCTCCCATTTACCTGAATATCTTATCGTTCCCTCACCTCTTTCCGCCAACGGAGCCGCAATGTTCAACAAAGGATAAGGCTGTCCGTCAGTCAATATCCCGAAAGCCGGATTCTCGGGAGTGTCGTTGAAGTCACCCATAGCGACTATATTCCTTAACCCCGCATTTTGAAGCGAGTCAGTGGCGTTCCTCAATCTCAGGAGAGCCATCTTGCGCCTGTCATTGGTCTTGCCGCCGTATTTGGACGGATGGTGATTCACCAGAAACGCCACACTGTCCCCGTCCTGCCTCCGGAATTTTGTCAAAAGAATATCCCTGGTCCTCAACGGAGGGTCAGCCCCACCCCCGACTCTCAAAGGCACAGCCTGAAGCAGTTCAAGTCTGGATAATCTGTAAAGAAGGGCAACATCAATCCCACGCGGGTCAGGAGAGTCAAAATGCACGATCTCGTAGTCTGTCTTGTAGAGAGGCGTGTCCTCCAAAAGCCTTTTGAGAACAAAACGGTTTTCCACCTCGGCGATTCCTATAACGTCTGGAAGCGCGCCCTCGCGGTCCTTTATCCAGAATATCGACTTCGCTATCGCATTGCATTTCGCCGTGAACCTGCGTTTTGTCCAATGCTTTTTACCGAATGAGGTAAATTCAGCCTCGGACTCGCTTCCGTTAAGGCTGTCCCTGCGCCAATCAAAGAGATTCTCCAGATTCCAGAACATGACAAGTGTCTGACCTTCTCTTCCTGCCACCCTGGATCCAAAACTAAAACTATGAAAGACAGAAACATCGTAGGCTGGCCGGAAGAGAAGAAGCGCAGACAGTATGATGAGCATCCTTTTCATTCCGCCAGCAAATATGCAGAGCAAAAACGTAAATAACGAAAAGAAACAGAAAAACTTTTTTTATGACATGTTCTTTTTGAGATTTGAATGTTTTTTATCCATACCAACCTTGGCAATCATTTGGAAATAAGTTGGCAATCTTTTGCAAAGGGCAGCTTAATTAACTGTAAAATAACATATTGCCAAAGATTTGGTAAAAATTTATCTTCTTAAAAAGGATTACTAAAACAAATCAAAACAGATTCATTATTCGTATCTTTGTCATAAAATAAATTTTATTGATTTAAGAACTTAATAGGATATGTCTTTGAAATGCGGAATAGTCGGACTTCCGAACGTAGGCAAGTCAACTTTGTTCAACTGCGTGAGCTCAGGCAAGGCTCAGAGCGCCAATTTTCCTTTCTGCACGATAGAGCCTAACCTCGGCTCCACCAACGTACCTGACAAGAGGCTGGAGGTGCTTGCGGACATGTGCAAGCCTAAGAGCGTCGTGCCGGCCACTGTGGACATCGTGGACATCGCCGGTCTCGTCAAAGGTGCCAGCAAAGGTGAAGGACTTGGAAACCAGTTTCTTGCCAACATCCGAGAGACTGACGCCATCCTTCATGTGCTAAGATGCTTCGAAGATGAAAATGTGGTTCATGTTGACGGAAGCGTGGATCCTGTCAGGGATAAGGAGGTTGTGGACACCGAACTCCAGATCAAAGACCTTGAGACCGTGGAGGCCCGTTTGGCCAAAAGCCAGAAACAGGCCACGACAGGAGGAGACAAGGACGCCAAGAAGCTCGTGGCTCTGCTGCTCCGCTACAAGGAGGCCCTTGAGCAGGGCAAATCGTGCAGGACAGTGGAACTCCTCAATGAGGAGGAGGCCGCTATGGCCAAGGATCTTTTCCTTCTGACCAACAAGCCGGTGATGTACGTCTGCAACGTGGACGACGCCTCGGCTGTCAACGGCAACAAGTATGTGGACGCCGTCCGTGAGGCTGTCAAGGAAGAGAACGCGGAGATTCTCGTGATCTCAGCCAAGACCGAATCCGAAATCGCCGAGATGGACTCCTATGAGGACCGTCAGATGTTCCTTGAGGAGATGGGGCTGAAAGAATCCGGTGTCGTAAGGCTGATTCAGGGAGCCTACCATCTGCTCGGGCTGCAGACCTTCTTCACAGCCGGCTCAGACGAGTGCCGCGCATGGACAATCCACAAGGGTGACAAGGCACCTAAAGCCGCCGGAGTCATCCACACGGACTTCGAGAAGGGATTCATCAGGGCAGAAGTCATCAAGTATGATGATTTCGTCACACTCGGCAGCGAAAGTGCCGTCAGAGCCGCCGGAAAGCTCGCCACCGAAGGCAAGGAATATGTCGTCCAGGACGGCGACATCATGCACTTCCTCTTCAACGTGTAAACTTGCCGAACCAATGTCGCTTCGACAGGCTCAGCGGCCAGAAAAAGCGTGGCACGCAAATATATGAATATCAACGAAATAAGCAAGTTCGTGGTGCTGAATCCCGCACCACGAACTTACTTTATTCATTGGTCTTCAATTAGTTATCCGCCAAGGGCACGTTGCGACAACAACGACAGGCAGGTGTAAAAAAACGGCAGGTTCAACAACTGGCAATTCTACTACATATAGACTTTGTTACAGACAATCTCTGCGACAGGTAGAACAGCTGCAACCGATACACTGCGACAGATGGAGCCGATTGCGGACTTCTACTCGACAGTGTTAAGGATAGAATCCCAGTCAGAGATGCCGAGGGTGGTCTTGTACTGATCAAAGACGGAATCCTCTTCGGCCGTGCCGGCGGCCTTCCAGACGTACCAGACAGGCTTAGGGGTAAGATTTGAGACACTACCTTCAGCGAAAGTGCGAAGACCTATCCTGAGGCCTCCCTCGGCCTTGTTGTCGGCCCAGTTGTGCCACTGGATCGCGTCGATGCCGTCCAGTTTGGAGACCTTTTTCCAAGCCCAGGCTCCACCGGCGGCCTGAAGGGCGAGGTCGCTCTCGGAATAGGACGGCGAGTTCGTACCCTGCTCGGAAAGGAACAGGACGCGCTTCGTCTTGCCCTTGTAAAAATTCTCCTTCTGCCTTATCCAAGCGTCGATCACCTCCAGGTTCTTGAAAGTCACGTACTTGGAGTTCAATGAATAGGTCGCCTGCGTGTCATCGATCCAGAACGACGGCTTTGTGAGATCCTGCGGATAAGGGTGATAGGCCACACCCCAACGGAAATCGCCCTCGGCTTCAGAATAGGCGACAGTGGCCTCCAGCATTTTCTTCGGAGCATAATTTCCGTCTGCCAGAGTCCAGCAATGGGTGTAGGAGCCAAGCACGGAAGCGTTCTGATCGTACTGGCGGGCAATGTTGTAGCAGATTCTCATCGACTTGATGTAGCGGTCCAGATAGCGCATCATCGGCTGATCACCCATGTTTGTCCACTCGTTGGCGAAATCCACCTCGTTGTGCATGATCCAATGCGAGATCCTGTTGCCCGGTGTGCAGTGGGTCGAGGCCATGTGCTCAAGGGCGGCGGCGTAGAGATTGAACGCCTTTGCAGTCGTCAGGTTCGGCATGGTGTAGTTGCCCCCCTTATTCTCAGGATCCTTGAATATGGAGTTCGTCTGGCAGAGGATGATGGCGGACACCACGAGATCCATTTCTCCGGCCCGGCGGGTAACGCGGTCAACATAGTCCTTGAAGGCACCCAAAGAATAGTTCTGGCCGCCATAGGAGTAACCGGAGCCTTCTCCCTTGATGTAGTCATTGAGGACAACATTCATCGTGATGCTGCCCACGTTCATCTCCTTGCAGTCACTGAAATAAAGGTCTATGTCTCCAGCCCCGAAACCTTTCTTGTTTCTTAGCGGAAGAGCCGCGGGACTGGCTTTCGGAGCCACCTCGTCGGCATAACGGGCGTGGGAGTCAAGAACCTGCTTGTCCCCGTCCTCCTTTACTACGGCCCATTTGGAGAACACCCGGTCGTACCTGATACCCTCCCTTGCCGGAACGATTCTCTTCATGGTCACAGTGAAGGACTTGCCGGAAATGCTTTCCGTGTAAGGAAAAATCTCCATCTCGGTCACGTCCTGCCAAGGGGTGATCTCGGCAAGAACGTAGTTTCCGGATCCTGAGCAACTACCTTTCACGATGACTTGGTCGGAGGTCACCTCGACATAGGAAACATTTGAGGGATAGTCCTTTGAAAGATATTTCCCAAGATTGGCGGCCATAACCGCCTTCGGATCCTTCGGTCTCACGATGACATTAGGCTCCGGCTTGTCATCACCGCACGAACAGAGGATGACAAGTGACATCGCGGCACAGAAAAGCCGGGACAAAGAAGTTGTTTTCATGTTCAAAATCAGTTAGACTGTGTTGTATATACATAGTTGAACCTGCCTCCGGGAGCGGTGTCGCCATTGACGTAGAAGTCCATGATGTTACCCTCTTCCTGCATGTTGTCGTTCCACTTGAACTCAAAGTCAAGTGATCCGGAAGACAATCCCAGGGCCTTGCGAGGAATCTTTATTACAAGTTTGTTGCCGAAAGTCCTGAACTCGCACTCGGACGACTTCTCCCACATCCATATTCCTTGAATATTCCTCTCCATGACAGCCTTGCGCCCCTTTGGACTGACGCGGTTGATTATGAAATCATAGCCGTTCCAGCCAGTGGACTTGTCCCTGTCAACGTCGATGAGCAGCTGCATCCAGTGCGGGTCGGACTGCGGAGAAAGCTCCCCGGCGGTCTCGACATAGAACCAGATGTTCTCCTGGTCACGGGCGACCTTGGCTCCCACGATGTCATTGCGTCCGGAATTGTTGGTGTAGTACATGTCATAGCGTCCGCGCGCGTCACGGTGCATGGTGTTGCCTTTGTAGCTTTGATAGTAAGGCAGCACATCATCCCAGTCCTTGACATTCCTGAGGCTGATTGTCTTCTCTTCGCTTGCCGACGCGGCAGGAGTCATTCCCTTGAATTTCCTTACCCTGTCGACCAGCTGGAGATAGTAGACATCCCCCTTGTCTCCCCAGCCTTTGTTCGGCTCGATGTCACGGCTGTGATCCCAGTCAAACTGATCCACGAACGAGAACGGATCCCCTTGCCAGCCATGCTGCGGAAGCCATATTCCGGCAGTGTACTCGTTCCATCCGGTCACAAACACCAGTTCAGGATCAAGCTCGTAGGCACGGTCCCACTGCTCGGAGAAGTTCCAGCCATAGAGATAGCCGTCGGGACGAGGGTCGAATCCGTTCCTTACAGAGAAACTGCGTCCCTGGGAATCCTTGACGTTGAATGCCCCGCAATGACCCTTGCGGTCAGGACTCGTGTTCTGGGAGACTCCCACCGTCACCTGCTCGTAGGAAACCTTGCCGTCAACCCCTTTGGAGGCCACATAGCCATGCTGAGGATAGTTCTCCAACCACCCCCACTGGTCATTTCTGGTAGGGCCGTCAACGTAGTCCGGCTGACCTGGACGGAAGGTGAAGAACCCGGCGATCTCCCTGTCAAGCGGCGAATCATCAAGCGCCTCTGGATAAGCCATGATGCAAGGCTTGCCTTTCCAGACAAACCACAGGTTAGAGTATCTGCCAGGCTTGTAAAGATCATTGTAGAGTTCGTGAAGGGAAGTGCGAGTCCAGGAGAACGGGCCGAAATTAAGCATGAAAGCGATCTTCGGGACATTCACGCCGTCCCTCTGAGCCTCGTCCCACGTCTGGAGAAGAGCCTCGTAGGATTCCTTCCAGGTCAGCGAGCCGTTGGTGCAATCGAAGAACACAGCGTCCACGCCGGCGTCTGCCAGAAGCTCCGCCTGTTTGCGGAGAACCCACTTGTCCGTGGTCTTGTAGTAGCCGAACAGCGGTTCCTCCCAGAAAAAGAATCCTGGTTTCTTGTTTCCCCAGGCTGGATGATTGTAATCCTTCATGGCCTCGGGATACCTGCGGACGATCTCGGTGATGTTCTTCACCCGGTAGGTGGTGTCATCGTTGCCCTGATGCCAGGTCCAGAAAAACATCGCGACAAACTTTCCGTCTCGCTTCGACGGAGCGTCATTGTAGGATCTGACCTTTCGGCCAAGAGCGTCAGTAGCGGCCCATGAGTCACTGCTCACCCCTTGGGAGAACGACGGCGACATCGCCAGGGACAAAAGCGCAAAAGCAAGAAAAACTCTTTTCACAATCAAATAAGCGGTTTTAAATGAATATTCTGAATTATTCCACCACAATGTGGTAGGATCCTGACGGGAAGACCTGGAAGTCCTCGCCGTTCAGTGACTTTATGCCAAAGGACACGGCCTCGCCGTCCACGGTTGCCTTTTTCCCTTCAGGAATATGCACGAGGCCGTCGGCGCCGGCAGGAATGACAATGTCCCAGACAAGTTTTCCGGCCTCCTTCCTCCAGGATGTGGATGTGACTCCGTAGCGGGTGTCCACGGTAGCCTTCGCCCACTCAAGGTCGGCGGTGTGCCGAGGGTAGAACATGACGGTCTTGAAACCAGGATTATCCTCAACGGGCCTTAATCCGGCGACATCCTCAAGAATCCAGGACTCGTAACCACCCTGCATAGGATGGTTGTGTGATCCGTGGGACTTCGCATAGATGTCACTCTGGACAGGCAGGATCTCCCACAGTGTGGTCACCTTGAGGGAGTCCACCATCACGCCGAATGAGTTCTCGCCCTTCTTTGTGAAGAGGCCGAAAGCCTGGGCAGAGGCTCCGTTCCTTGAGAGTTCGCTTCCTATCCTTGACAGGCCGAAGACCCCTACATCCAAGAACTTATGGCCGGTGTTGATGTCGTACATAATGGCCTGGGTGGCCTCCTGACGACGATCCTCAGGGAAAAGTCCGAGCTCAAGCGCCATAGCGTCGGCCGTCTGGCCGCCGAAAGAACATTTGAGAGGGTTGAAGAACTTGGAGACGATGGCCTTGCGGACATATTCCTCCTGCTTTTCGAACCATTCCAAGTCTTCCTCCTTGCCGAGCAGCCTTGCCGTCTTGACCATGATCCCGAGATCAAGAAGATGGAAGGCCGAAGAAGAGAACTCGACCACCGTGCCGTTGTGCTCGTGGCCGCTGAATGTCGGACACCAGTCGCTCAGACCCTCATAGACTATTCCGTCGACAGCCGTGGACGCTATGTGGCGTACCCAGTGGCTCATCATGTCGTAATAGTCCCGAAGAATCCGCTTGTTGCCGTAGTACACATAAAGATGCCAAGGAAGCTGCACCACCGCCGTTCCCCAATCAGGGGAAGCGACGCCGCAAAGACGCTTTCCGGGGGCGATCATGAAAGGCAGGCCGGCTTCCTTGTCGGCGAAGTAGAACTGATTGTTGTAGTACTTGTGGAACAGGGTGTTGGTGAGGCTGACATCGGATGTCGTCCGGATGTCATCAAGGTACTTGACCCAGAAGTTGTTCATCTGGAAGAGCATGTCGGCAGCGCGGTCGTAGGCATGGGTGTCTCCGAGCCAGCCGCACTTCTCCCGCTGGTTGCAATCGACAGGAAGCCCGACGAAAGCATTGATGAAGGTACGCTCGGCGATGTCATGCAGATAGTTGATCTGATGGTCAGAACACTCGAAAGATCCGATCGTGGCCAGATCCGTGTGCACCGGAGCGCGGGTGATCCAGTCCAAGGCCGGCTCCTCGTCCGAGCCTTCCACGGTCAGTTCCACATACCTCATTCCATGGTAGGTGAAGACAGGCATCCAGGTCTCCTTTCCCCTGCCGGCGAAAGTGTAGGAATCCTTCTGGAGTCCGACATGTTCGACACCGGTTGAAGCCACGTCAATCTCGCGGGTCCTCGGGTCGATCTCCTCGGAGCCTATGGTCTGGAGCCTCACTCCGCGAGGAAGAGACGCGCTGAACACTACTTCCGACGTAAGGTTGGTTCCGAAATCATAGATCCAGACATTTCCTTCCTTTGAAGACCGCCACATGGCGGAGGCCTTCTGAGGAGCGAAAGCCCTCATCGGAGGTATCTCCTGCGCGGCCATCCTCACGGGAATGACACCTCCTGCCTTCACGGCATCGTTCCAGGAACTGTCATCGAAAGAAGCCTCGCACCAGCCGTCAATCTCGCGGGTGGCGTCATATTCATCACCCTGATAGACATTGGAGCTGACAAGCGGCCCGTCCGCCCATTTCCAGGATGTGTCCGTGCCGATGGTCTCGACCTTGCCGGAAGCATATTCAACGCGCATCTGACAGCGGAGGATAGGTCTGCCGTAGGTCATTCCCCCTCCCCAGACCTTGTCCTGGTTGTACCATCCCGCGCCCAGCATGACACCGATGCAGTTCTTGCCGCCCACGAGAAGAGAGGTCACGTCAAACGCGCTGTAAAGGGCTTTCTTGTCGTAGTCGGTCTGCGCCGGATCGAGAATCCTGTCAGGCTCGACCGCCCTGCCGTTGAGGTAGAGCTGCGAACAGCCCAGACCGCAGAGATAGACAACCGCCCTGCGGACCTTACCCTTGCCGATCAAGCAGGTTTTGCGGAAATATGGGAACGGCCCGTCCTCAGTCTTCCCTGTCGCGATCCAGTCAGCCTCCCAGGAGTTGTCTATCGACTTTGTGAAGCTGGCCGCCTTTGTCCACGGAGAGACCTTGCCGGAGCCGTCCCAAATTCTTACCTTCCAGAAGTACCGCTTCCCTTCCTCAAGGGTCACTGTCGGAGGGATGGTAATGTCAAGCTGGTCATCGGAGACGACCTTCCCGGACTTCCACACGTCACCGCCGCAATTCGGAGTCGAACCGACCCAGAGCTCATAGGCAGTCTGACGGGCCGCCCTCACATCCGAACGGAGCTTCCAGCTGAAGCTGACATCGCTCACGGCGACAGGATCCACCATGTCGTTACAGCTCAGCGAAACAGGGAAGACAGTAGGCTTGGCCTGGGCGCAAAGACCCGCAAGCAGCAGCAAAGAGGCAAGAACTTTTTTCATGAATATTACTTATTCCAGATGAATCGGTAGTTGAAACGACGGTTCGGTGCGGTGTCGCCCTTCAGACAAAGGGAGATAGGATCCACCAGCTCTCCGGTGTTGTCGGCCCATTTGAAGTCAAAGGTCATCGATTTTCCGGAGACACCAAGCAGGGCCTTCGGTACCGCAAGCTCCAACTTGTTGCCGCTGACAGCGAAGTTATACTCCCCTGCCTTGATCCATTTTCCGTCTGCATATTTGAGGACATTACCCTTGCCGTCAGATGCTATATCCTTGTTAATCAACATGTCATAACCATACCAACCAGTCGAGGAATCACCATCTGAATCAATCAGCAGCAGCATCCAATCCGGATCGGAATATGGAGTCAAGGCATCTGCGGTCTCGGCATAAAAGAATATGTCCGACTTGCCGACCGCCACCTTTGAGGCCACAATGTCGTTTCTTCCCGAAGAGTCCTTGTAATGAAGCCCGCCGTAACCCTTCGCGTCACGATGGAACACGTCGCCTTTGGTGTCGCGGTACACGACATCGATCCTGTCCCAATCAGCGAACGACCCGTCAACCGACATTTTATGAATATGCCTGTTCACCGGAATCGGGCGCGCCCCCTTGTAGCGGCGGATGTTCTGGGCCATCTGCATGTAGTAATTGTCGGTGTAGCCTCCTTTCATCGGCTGGATCGTCCTGTTGAACTCGGCGTTGTACTGGTCCACGAACATAAACGGATTCTTGCGGCCAAGCCACATCACATCTCCGTTGTACTTCCCGGCGGTCCACTCATTCCAGTCATTCAGGTAAAGGAACTGCGGATTCGCGGCCAGAGCGTCATCCCAGCGCTCCTGGAAATATATTCCATAGCCTTCCGGATCGGAAACCTTGCGGCCGAGCCACGGAACGTAGGCAGAATCCGGGAGATCATATTCATTGAGCTTCGGCTCGCCGTCACGCCTTGACCAGGATTTTCCGACTCCCATCGGGACATCGGTCATGGTGACAGGATGCTGGGCAGGGGTGACGGCCGCCTCCTCGATCTTACCGTCATGCTTGGAAGCCAGCTGCTCCGGAGTCATCGACTTGATCCGGGGGTCGGCCATACTGTAGCCGAAACTCCAGTTGTCCTCTGTGCCGATGAAACGCTTGCCGGCCCACTCGTAGTAGCCCCACCACATATTCCTGAGTGTGAAGAAGTTCTTCACTTCATCGGAATAGTCGTGAGTTCCGTCCTTGTAGGCGGAGTGGCCTCCGTTGGCGTCATGGACAGGATCCGCATTGTAGAGAAGGAGCGGCTTCCCGTCCCAGTAGAACCACAGGTCAGGATACTTGTTCTCCTTGTAGATCCTTTCGTAGAGCTGCTGGACAACGTTGATCACCTCGCCGTTGAACGCCCAGAAGCAGAACTGAGGCGTGCTGTTGCCCTCCTCGCGCATCTTGGTCATCGTGGAGAACAGCACCTCCCACTCGTCCCAGTAACGCACGGCGTTCGTGACATCCAGCACCAGCACATCCACTCCGGCGTCGGAGAGCATCGACATATCCTTCCGGATAACCCATTCGTCCTGACTCAGGAAGTAGCCCATCTCGGGCTCTCCCCAGTGATAGGAGCCGTACTTCCAATTCGGATTGTCGGCCTGGAGACGGGCGTTCGGATCGGCGTTAAGAACCTTCGTGACATCAGCCCCGTAAGGTCCCGGTAACGTGGCAAAGTTCTGTGTGTGCCACGTTATGTAGAATATTCCCACAACACGGCGCTGGTCGGTCTTCACATGGCCTACGGCATCGATTCCGGGCATTGTCCTGCCCAGAGCGTCAGTCGCGACCCAAGTGTCCTGATACAGGTCCAAGGTCTGGCTTTGGACAGTTATGTCCTGTGCCGAAACAGCGCAGGACATAACCACGAAAGCTATTATAGATGAAATTGTCTTTTTTGTCATCTGTAAATATTAAAGTGTCAATGAACTTGGTTTATTCGCCTTCCTCGGCGGCACGCCAGTGCATAAGACGGATCACCACTGTCTCTCCGGCTCCGTCACCGATGTCAAAACGGACTACGGCTCCAGGGTCTCCACCCCACCAACCTTTGTTCCAGGCATCGACCATATTCATCTTGAATGTCTTCCATTCATCGGTCTTCTTGAGCGTGAAGAATGTCTCCACGCCGCCGGCAGGGCCTCCGACACCCCAACCGCCTTTGCACCAGAAGAACTCGCAGGCAAGGTCAGCAGTGGACTTGTAGTGGAACACAAGAACTGTTCCAGGAGCCTGTTTCTTGAGAGGCTGCATAGCCACCCAAGAGTCTCCTCCGGTCGTCGCGAACGTGAACTCTGACGGGTTCTCCGGATTGCTTGCCGTAATCTTAAGATTGTTGATGATTCCAGTGTTAGGAGTCATATATTCAATCTCCGGATAGTAGGTGGCGTCATCATCCGGATCCGGCTGAAGTTCAAGCTCAGACTCCTTGGCGTAATGTGTGGCCGCATCGGCATAGTAGGCGCAGAACTCGGTGATGCTCACGCGCTGCACGCTTGGGAAGGCGATAAGAATATATCTGGTATCTATCGGATTCTCCAATTTGTAAGCATGGTTATAGATGTGCTCACGATTATATTCAAACATTCCAAGATAATGAGCTTGGGACATATCAGCCACTGGCTCTTTCGAGTCGAAAACCATAAGGGCCACAGGCTGGCCGTCCCGATCCTTTGAATTACCTACCAGTTCGAACCAGTTGATCCGATGAATCTCACCAAGGTCAATGGCGACCCACACAATGTCATTATTCGATCCTGACCAGGCGGTTGAGACATTGTTATCCAAAAGATTTGCGGGAACATTGTCACCATCCACCCCAGAGGCTCCGATCGCCGTCATTCTGGACTGAGGGATCTCCCCCCTTTCCGGGGTCACCTCGACAACCTTTGGCTCCGAAGTGTTCTTGCCGCTCTCGTCAGTGGCCGTGATCGTCACATTTGTCTTGTCAACAAACGGGAAGATCTCCACGCTGCCGCCCTCGTTGCTTGTTCTGGTCACAGTCTTGGTCTCTCCCGCGAGATTCTTGTAGGAAATGCTCATGGTGACAGGGACATCATACTCATTTGCCCAGCTGATTACAGCACCCTCTACGGTCGGCTTGGCCTCCACCGTACCGGTGATGTACTTGAAGGCCTTTGAGGCATCCTCCGGAGTGCAGGAAACGGTCACAGCGTCGCCATAGCGCTCGTCAGAGGTGTAAGGAGTGACAGTGAACTCGTAGGTGTTGGTGTCGGCGAAACCACCGATCCTCACAGCTGTGTGACCCTCTCCCTTGTCGGGATCCACGCTATAGACACTTACCTTCTGCTTCACTTCCTCTCCGGAAGCGTTCGTGTAGGTCACCGTCGCATAATAGTAGTCGCTTGCCGATGGATTGTCCCATTTGAGGACAACCGCACCGATTCTCGGCTCCGCCGTCAGATTAGACAGGACGATGTCGCCATCCTTTGTCATTCCTGAATCCTCCTTGCAGGAAAGGAAGATGGCCGAGCAGGCGATCAATATCAAGTAGATGATTTTCTTCATATTCATCAAATTTTATCAATTCAAGTTTAAACACCCCACTACCAACCAGGGTTCTGCCAATCGGTCTTGGTAAGCTCAAGAACTTTTGAGACTTCCGTGAGGTCGATCGGGTAGAGAAGGAATTTGTCCGTCGTGGTCGAACGCCGGCCCAGAACGAAGCGTTCGTAAGTCTTGCCGGCTCCGGTGCCGGACACTTTCATTCCGGTCACGGTTGATGTGGTTGAAAGAGATTTCCAACGACGCAGACTGAAATAATAGTCCGCCTCAAGGGCAAACTCTACCCTGCGGTCGTTACGGTACCTCTTCTCGAAATCAGCGACTGTAAGTCCGCTTGGAATCTCAGGCATTCCGACCCTCGCGCGGACAGCGTTGACGGCTCCGCGGGCAGACATATTCAGACCTGAGACGCTGACAACCTGGTCCGGTCCGGCAGCCTGATAGGCCACCTCGGCGAAGTTGTAGTAAAGCTCCGCAAGGCGGACAACGCGCATGTAGCCGTCGGAATTGGAGTTACGGTTGGACGCATCATGGGCGTACTTGCGCATATAGTAACCTGTGTGGGTGTACCTGATGCTCGTGGCGTTCAGTCCGCAGTTGGCTCCGGCGACTGTGGAGATCTCATCCTCTCCCCTTACGCTGCCGTTGTAGAACACGGTCGCATAGAAGCGAGGATCCCTGCCCTCATAAGGCTTGGTCTCATCATAGCCGGATCCTGCGTTGATGATCGGCTTAAGGTGCTGATCGTCCTCATAGCCTGTGATCGCAGGCTTTCCATTTGCCATCTCGTAGGCATCGACAAGTTCCTGGGTCGGGCAAGTGCCGGCCGTGGCGCTTCCGCTCACGATCGGAACTCCGCAGCTTGACCAGACAGCTGTACGTGTGCCACCATAGATGGTTTCCTTGTCCTGTGCCCTCATATCCTCAGGATTGTAAAGGAAATATGAAGCGTAAGCGTTGTACCCTGCGCTCGCCGTGGTCCAAAGGCTGTAGTCATTGGACAGAACCTTGGCGAGGGCGTCAGCAGCGATTTCAAGAGCCTGATCAGCAGTGTAACCGCCGTCACCCATCAAAGGACTGATGACGTAGGTAGCAGTCTCGCTCCTGATAGCCTGTGCAAGTGCTTTTGTCGCCATTCCCCACTGCTGTGTACGATAGACGTATGAATATGCCTCCGAATCCTCCGTGGCTATCGCGGCGTCGCAGTCAGCCAGAATCTGTCCGGCGGTCTCTGAGACAGTCGCTTTCTTGTCTGAAGAATAGTCGTGATTGGTGCCAAGATCCGAAGTGATCAAAGGTAGCTGACCATATCTCTTCATCAGCTGGAGATAGTACCAAGCCCTGAGGGTCAGAGCCTGAGCCTTCCACCCTGCCCTTTCCCAGTCCAGCATCTCAGCCGTGGCTCCATCTATGTTGGCGATGAACACATTGCACTTGCGCACGCCCTCGAAGTAGTTGCCCCAAGGATTGCCGTCCCAGTTGTGGTCGGCGAAATTGCTGGAGGTGATGTCAGAATTATACCAGATGTCGTACGAACTTCCGGCCGTGATGTCCTGACTGTTCTGCGCATCATCTGTGAATGAACCGACATTGACAGACGGATTCTTGATATAATTGTAGCAGGCGTTGAGATAGCCTTTGGTTCTGTTTCTGTCCTTGAAAACCTCAGACATATCAATGGTTCCGTTGGAACGGAGATCCAAAGCGTCCTGGCAGGCAGACAAGGCCGCCACGGCCGCCATCGCGAGAATAAGTATGCGGAATTTTTTCATAATATTCAGATTTACTTTATGAACCATTTCCATTAGAATGTGAGGTTGATTCCAAGTCTGTACATCCTATAGACAGGGAACGCGGAGCAAGTACCTTCAACCGGAGTGTCGTTTGTCTTCATACCATCGATGGTAAAAAGGTTCTGACCACTAAGATAGACCTTGAAAGCGCTGGCGTTAAGGAAGTCGCAGACCTTCTTAGGCATCTTATAGGAGATTTCTGCCGTCTTCAGGCGCAGGAATGAAGCATCCTTGAGAAGATAGTCGTTCGTCTGAAGATTGGTCGTGGCTGTCGTGGAAAGGGCAGGGAAACCTATTTCCTCATCGTTGAGCCACTTCTCGGCGGTCCAGGCTGACTTATGACTTTCGGTGAACACTCCGTCGTAGGCTGACTGGAAAGTAAACAGTTCACTGTAGTTTCTCTTATAGCCTCCAAGTCCCTGGAACAGAAGGTTCACCTCGAAATTCTTGATGTTGAAGCCGACATTGAACGCGAAGTTGTACTTAGGAAGAGAACCGTTGCCAAGAGGAGCCATATCCTTCTCATCGATGACACCGTCACCGTTCAGATCCTTGTACTTGATGTCACCAAGCCGAGGAGTGCCGAATGAATATTTCGGACCGGCCTCGATCTCATCCTGGAAGTTGTACAGACCGTTGCCGTTGCTGTAGTCTGTCAGATAGCCCCAGGACTGTCCGACAGGATAGCCTTCGGTACGGTAACGGTAAGCGTAAGTGTCGTTGTAGGCGGTCTCTCCGATGTAGATCACCTTGTTCTTGCTATAGTCCAGATGACCGGCAAGGAACAGTCCGAAATCAGAGTTGAAACGCTTTCTGTAGCTCACAGAGAGTTCCCATCCCTTGTTCTCGAACTCACCTATATTCGTGATAGGATATGCCCCGAGAGGAATTCCTTGATAGAGAGGCACCTTGGATGTAGATTTGATGACACCATTGTTCAGTTTCTCCTTGAACACATCGAAGGAGACCTGGAACTGGTTGGCGATTCCGAGATCGATACCAACATTTGTCTTGTAAATCTTCTCCGGCTCAAGATTAGGGTTACCGTAAACCGACTCATTGGTATAATAACCCAGATAAGGAATCTTTCCTCCGGCGGTACTGTTCACCTGATCCTTGTAAGCGTATCTGTCAAATCCGGTGGCGTCATTGCCGGTAACGGCATAAGATCCACGAATCTTGAGCAATGACAGCCAAGGAACATTCTCCTTCACAAAACCCTCGTTGGAGGCGATCCATGCGGCGGAGACACCTGGTGTCCAGACAAAGCGGGTCTTTCTCGGGAAATAGTCGGATCCTGAATATCCTGTCGAAAGTTTGACGGCGTACCTCTTGTCAAAGTCGTATGCCACTTCCGCTCCTGAATATACCCGCCTGAAATCGTAGGTCGCGCCGCCAGCGAGATTGTCGAACACCTGATAGGTCATGTAGGCATTGGCGTTCAGGTGATGTCTGCCGAAATCCCTCTGCCAGCCGGCTTCTCCCTTATAAGAGAAATAGCCGTACAATGCGGTTCCTTTGGAGTAAGTCAGATTCGTGTTGATCGTGGTTCCGTAATGAGTGAACCGGAGGTCGCTCCAATCATCCTCGCGGATGTATCTGGCGTAGTCCTGAGTGTTGGAAGTGGTTGAGTTGATGTAGGAAAGATAACCGACGCTGCCTCCTGCCCAAAGCCCGGGAGTAAGGAACGAAAGGTCAAACTTAAGCCCAGCCTGACCGTAGATGTTGGTGTTCATCTCGTTGTTGTAGCCGGTGCGGTTCAGGAAGCCGTAAGGAGAGAAATTGATGTTCGGAGTCGTCACTACCTCTCCACCCGCCTCAATCACATTGCCGTCATTATCATAGACCGCGGGAGTCACAGGACCATAGATGAATGAAGGCATTCCAGTGATGATGGTGTAAAGGGTCTCATTGCAGTTCACGGCACTGCCCGGAGTGTGGGCCCTTACGATTGAACCGGCCAGATTAGCCCAAAGACTGATGTAGTTGTTGATCTTCACATCCACATTGGAGCGGAAGTTGATCCTGTACTTCTCATTGTCAGCCTTATACTTGGTCTGGTCAGAGTTCCAGAAACTTCCTTGGCGCAGCACGTTGAAATTGGAATAGAACCTCACATTCTCGTTGCCTCCTGTGGCATCCAAAGCTATTCTCTGCTGATTGGAGAAATCACGGACAAGCATGTCGTACCAGTTCGTGTTCGGATAAAGGTCGCTGCCACCATCCTTGAAGCCTTCGACAGCCTCTTTTGAGAATATGTGATACTCTCCGAGCCCGTCATTCACCGCGGCCTGATTGCGAAGGTTGGCGAATGTGTAGGAGTCGAAGCTATGGATTCTGGTTGTAGGGACCTGTACTGTCTCAGAGATGTTCACTCCAACTTTCAACTTGCCCGGAGTGCCACGCTTTGTATTGATGACAATCAAGCCGTCGGCACCCTTCACGCCGTAGATGGCCTGTGAGGCGCCGTCTTTCAGGATGGACACCGACTCAATCTCTTCAGGAGAAATCCTATAAAGAATGTCGTGTGCGAAAGAGTCATAGAGGATTCCGTCAATCACCACACTGGCGATTCCGCCGTGGAAAGTGGAGTAGCCGCGCACGTACATATTAAGTGACTCATAGGCCGGCTCAAAAGTGGACTCCATTGTTGTAAGTCCAGAGAACATTCCGGAGAACGTTCCCTGAAGACGCGTCATCAGCGACCTTCCAAGTTTCTCGCCATGGGCTGTCGAGACAGCGTCGGAAAGAACTTCCCTACTCTGTTTGGAAAGACCTATGTTGACATTCTCGGCAAGATTGTGAGCGTCATCCTCAAGGGTTACCTCCATCTGAGAGGAAGCCTTTGCCGATGTCGGTTTGAATCCAAGAAGCGAAAACTCCAGTTCTCCCGATTTGTTGACCTTGGCCGTGTACTGTCCGTTCTTGTCTGTGATATACAAGTCCTTGTGGTTGGACGAGACAATCACCCCGGGCAACGGGTTACCGTAGATGTCCCTTACGGTACCGGCGACAGTTATGTCCTGCGCCTTGACCTGCTGGATGGATGCCCCAAGCAGGAGAAGCGCCGCTGCCGCAAATATATTCTTATTCATCATATTCGATGCAAATTTAATGTTCTGAATATTCAACCATTACCAACCCGGATTCTGCCAATCCTCACCGGTGATGGCCCGCATATTATTGACCTCGGTAAGAGGAATTGGCATCTTGAGCCATTTGTTGGTGTAGCACTGACGCTCTTTTAGAATTGTACGCTCGTACTTATAGGTGCCGTCCTGCATATGTGTGATGTGCGCTCCTGTGATCCAACGGTCTGTGGCGGAGAGATCCTCATCAGGCTTATGCCATCTGCGGACATCGAAATACCTATTGCCTTCAAGGGCAAACTCAACACGACGCTCGTTATGGATGCGTTGGCGAAGATTCTCTCCTGAAAGTCCGGCGGGAAGCCCTGGCATTCCGGCACGCGCACGAACCTTGTTCACATAAGTGATGGCTTCGTCCGTATGACCAGCCTCCATCGCAGCCTCAGCGAAATTCAAATAAATCTCAGCCAAACGATAATCCTTGTGACGGGCTCCATTGAGTCTCATCTCGACTCCGCTGTTAGGATGCAGGAATTTTCTTTGGAAATATCCCGTTCTCGTAGGAGTACGACCAGTCATTGATCTACCCATAAGAGGTTCCGGAGAGTTAATGATATTACCTTCGGCATCCTCATAGGCATCCCAAGTGGTGATGATCCTTACATTCTCTCCTTTGCCCTGCCCCAGATTCTCGAAAGATTTCTTCTCCGCCTCAGTTGACCAGTTACAATATCTCTTTGATCCATTGTAATAGACAGTGGCATAGAATCTCGGATCCCTGTTGGCGTAAGGATTGTTTTTGTCGTATGTGGTGTTGGAACTGTTATAGTTAGGCTTCAGGTGCTGTTCATCAAGATATGGTTTGGCCAAATCCAGAACAGGCTGACCGTCAATCGTCTCAAAAGCGTCAACCAATTCCTGTGACGGGCAAGTACCTGTCTTGTAACCAAGAATAGCTCCTATTCCATCCATATTGGCCAAATCTAAATTCGCCCCATCCCTAAGTTGGTAAATTGTCTCTTTATCAGCGGGATCAGCTGCGTATGCCCCTGAATTACAGAAATATTCATTGAAATACTGTGACGCCGCCGTTGGAAGATAAGCCTTCTCATCCCCCCAGACAGCAGCCTGGTTCAGCTTGTCATACAAGGCATAGCCATTGCTTTCAAGAGCCTGCACAGCCGCTTTGTTCACCGAATATGCTTCCTCCCAATAGTTGTTGCCATCATTGTACAGTGGACTGGCAGCAAATAGTGTCATTCTTGACTTGATGGCCCAAGCCACAGCTTTCGTCATACGCATGGCCTCGCTGTCAGTGGTGATTCGCCAAGGTAGTTCCTCACAAGCCAGGGCAGCGTCGCAATCCTCGACAATGAACTCAACCACATCGTGGAAAGAACTGCGTTCAACCTTGGATAAATCAGCGTCATAAGTGTATGGTTCCCTGATTATAGGAAGAGAGCAGCCGAACCACATAAGAAGTTCAGAATAGTAATACGCCCTGAGGATGTGGGCTTCCGCCGTCCAACGTGACCGGTCACTCTCAGAGTTTACGTTTGGAATGTTTTGAAGAAAGACCGCGCAGTTGCGTATTCTTTGGAATAACCTTGCCCAAGAAACACTCTCATTGCCGGAGTCTCCAGCATTATAATTCGCCGGGAAATCAGACGCACTGGCATTGCCGTCATAGTATCTGCGTGAAGCTGCCCAGCTCACGTCAAGGTCATCGGCATCCCAGGAATCATCACACCAATTCACAGGTCCCCTGCTCCAGAAAAAGTAAAGGCAACCTTTGGCATTGATGCCGGAATAACAAGTGTTAAGATAGTACATTGTCTTATCGTTGTCCCCAAATACCTCCTCCAGTGATATCTTGCCATCCGGAGCCTGATTCAGGACATCAGAGCATGAATATATCACAGTGGCCAAAAAAACAAGCGATTATCGTATATATTCTATTTTTCATATTCATCCACCGTTTAGAAGTTGATATTCACACCAAGAGTCACATTCCTGGTGATAGGATAGCCGTAAGAATTGTCCTGCTCAGGATCGATGTGTGTTATTCTCAAATTATCCCAAACAAACAGATTCTGGCCGCTGACATAAACTCGAAGTGCCTTTACACCAACCTTTGACAGGAATCTTCCAGGTAAAGTGTAGCCAAGCTCTATATTCTTGAGTCTCAAAAATGAACGGTTCTGGATAAAGAAATCATTTTTGGTGTGGTTTACAGTCTGCCCCGTGGAAATGGCCGGATAAGTGATTTTCTCTCCGTTCCTGTAACGCTCCTCTGTCCATCCGTTCCTTGTCCAATCAAAGTAAGTACCCTGCTTGGTCCATTCAACAACACCCTGCCCACTGTAGTATTTTGAGTATCTTCCCAAGCCTGAGAACAAGACATTGAAGTCTATTCCTTTGTAGTTCAAACCGAAAGTAAGGCCGTAGGTGATTCCTGGAATCATAGTCGAATAGCCGATAGGAGACAAATCCTTCTGATCAATCACGCCATCACCATTAACATCCTTATAGACGAAATCTCCAACTCTCGGTTTTCCACCAATGTTGTTGTAAGGATAGTAATCATCGATCTCATCCTGAGATGTGAAATACCCTTTGCCCGGAGAATCCCAATCAATAAGATAACCAAATGTCTGTCCCATACGGAATCCTTCCTGCTGATACTGGTAAGCATAGTCCTCAGAACGCATCGGCTCATCATACTCTATGAGCTTGTTGTCATTGAATCCGAAATTACCTTTCACAGAGAAAGCGAAATCCTTGTTGAAAGTGTGGCTGTAGCTTGCCTCAATCTCAAATCCGTGATTCTTCACCTCTCCCATATTCACTCTTGGAATATAGCTTGCGCTCACTCCCTGGAAAGAAGGTATTGTCTGACGCCTTATCAAAATTTGATCACGATGTTCGGTAAAGTAGTCAAAGTTGATCCTGAAATCCTTGAATAATCCAAGCTCAACTCCAAAGTTCATCTTTTTCGCATACTCCCAAGTGATGTTCTTGTTTCCGAGGAGGCCTTCACTTATGATGCTTCCTCCCAGTCCACCGACATAACTTCCACCCGCCGATGGCTGAATGTTATCCTGATACAAGAATCGAAACCCCTCATTCTGGTCATTTCCTGTGAAACCATAGGAAGCACGCATCTTCAACCAAGTGATGTACTTGTTGTCCTTAAGGAAAGACTCATTGCTGGCGATCCAACCGACGGAACCTGAAGGGAACATTCCGAACCTCTTTGTAGGAGCGAATTGCTCGGATCCGTTGTAGCCAAAGTTTCCCTCGACAAGGTACCTGTCGTCGTACGAATATGTTGCCCTGGCCGCTGTACCAAGAATATTGTAAGGAATCTCAGCCGATGTGGTCTCCCAATACTTCCTGTATGCCGTGATCATGCCGGTGACATCGTGCTTTCCGAATTTTCTGGCATAATTGACAGTACCTTGGACATATATCTTGTAATTAGAAAAGTTTCTGGAATACATCGTCAATGGCTGGACAACGCTAGGGTCAGACGAGTAAGACATCGAGTCATTACTATAGTCAACGGTAACATTGTACACCGCTTCTTTCTTGTTTCCTTCAAGAATACCTCTGTTATATGTATCATACGCAGCCATACCATTTACACTCAACCCCTTTGTAATAAGGTCACTGAGATCCCAATTTATAGAGAACTGAGTGTTAAGGTTCTTTTTCTTGTTGGTGTGGAATCCTCTGCGGTTGATGATCTCAAAAGCGGAGCGGTCAAGGTAGTTGTAGCCGACAATTCCTCCGCTCTCGACGCCGAATCTTGAATCTGTGGTAGGACCTGGAGAGATAGGAAGAATTGTCTGCGACTGATAGATGATGTCTGTGATCATCCAATTCTGGTTGCTGTCCGAAGCCGGATTATTTCCATAAAGGGCACCTACAGCAGGCATATTCACATTCTCCGCGTATGAGGCGATGTTCAATGATGCGGTAAGGCTCTTTGTAATGTGGAAATCAAGGTTTGAACGAAGGCTGAGCCTGTTCATATAACACTGAGGATCATAACCAAGGAAATCAGAATCCTCGGTGTTAAGATTACCTCCCTGATGGATGTACCCCACGTTCACAAAGTAGTTGACAAAGTCAGTACCACCGGAAATGTTGGCGTTTGCCCTTGTCTGAGGAGTGTTCTTTCTCAGATACATCCGGTAATAGTCGTTATCGCAATAGACAGCCCTTCGAATGGCGGCCTGATTCTCATAGTCAGGTGATGATGGATCCAAGCCAAGCAGAGGATTTTTGAACTTTGCGATAGTCTCATCAGAATACGGAGCTGATTCTCCGTCATTTATAAAAGCCTCATTTCTAAGTTCGCAGTACTCCCACGAATGAAGCCTCGACGGCTCCTTGGTAAAGGATGTCCAGCTTTGGTCAACCGTAATGTTCAGCTGTGCCTTTCCTTTTTGTCCTCTGCGTGTCTGGATAAGGATAACACCATTAGCGCCCTGAATTCCATACAACGCAGTCGCGGAAGCATCCTTAAGAACCGATATGCTTTCAACTTCGTTCATATCGATTGTACGGATGTTATCTCGCTCAACACCATCAACAAGGATCAGAGGATCTTTTCCATTTGTAGTTGCGCCTCCACGCAGATACATCGTGGCGCCATCTACACCAGGCTGACCACCACCGCTTTGCATTGAAGAAAGTCCTGAAACACGTCCTGCAAGAGCGTTGTCCAGACGTGTGGACGTGGTCTTGCGGAGATCAGCTGAAGCGACCGTAGAGATCGCACCGGTCACGGAAAGTTTCTTCTGCTGACCGAACGCCACCACAACCGTCTCTTCAAGCATCTCGGAGTCAGGGACAAGACTCACGACATAATTTGATTTACCCTCAGGAAGAACCTGATTGGTGTAACCTATACAAGACACAATGACAGTGGCTCCGGACGGCACTCCCCAAGGGTGAATGTACCGTCAGACCCGGTCATCGTACCATTGGTCGTGCCATCTACGATGATGGTCACGCCAGGCATCGGCTGATTGTTCTCGTCCAACACCTTGCCGGTGATTGTTCTGCCGGAAGTCTGGGCCAAGGCGGTGCCTGTCCCGACAACCATAAGCAGGAGAACAGCCGCCATCGCTGCCTTTACCTTTGAAAGACAGGACGCAACTTTTTGGTTTCTATCGTGCATATTAATTAATGTTGTTAAACTACAAGTTATATTTTAAGTACGTTACAGTGTTATCGTTATCAAAAATCTGACAGTACTTTCCCTTTAACGTTTTTAAAGATAGTAACAACTATGGCAAACTTGTATTTTCCTTGACAATATTTGCAGTAAAAACGACAATTATAAAAGTCGTCATGCAAAAAAAAACGGGGAATAACCCAATCGGATTATTCCCCGCCATGAAAAGTTTATACTATCTACTAATAGAAACGTGCCCTGTGATCCTTGACATCAGATTCCAACATCATCACCGGAAGAATCATCTGAGTGCTGTAGTTGTTGATCTGAGCGGCGGCGTTCTTTGCGTCATCCTCAGTGTAGAAGGCTCCGGTGTCGCGGGAATTAACCTTGAATATATACGTACCGATGGTACCAGCGACAGGTCCGCAGATTGTGCCTTCAGGAGCCACGGAAGCGGCACCTACGAACTTAGGGTCAAGTCCTTGACCAGCCATCGTGGCGAACCTTACATCTACACCTGTGCTGACGGATGAGTGAAGTGTGTCAGCGATAGCCTGAAGGTCATTGATTCCCTGAATCTTCTGGGCGAGGTCAGCGGCGGCCTTCTCGGCGGCCTTCTCGGCATAGAGACGCTGGCGAACCACTTCCTTGACCTCATCGAGTTTGGCGATGCCTTCCTTATGGATTCCGGTCACGGTGGCTATGAACAGATAGTTGTTGTTGACTGTGATGATCTCGGAAACCTTTCCGACCTTGTTGTCAAACACCCATCTTGTGACCTCCTTGGCCTGTGAAATCGAACCGTAAGTGGAGGTTGCCTCGTTGACCATCAAAGGATGTGAGTATAGTCCCATTGAATCAACAGCAGCCTTGTAGTTGTTGTACTTGCCAGCAGCGATCTTTGAGAAATTGCTGGCCTGGGCGTAGTAGCTGTTGAATGTCTCACCACTGGCGAGAGCGGCCTTCTCAAGGATAGCCACCTGCTTCTTGGCGACCGGAGCGGTCTTTTTGGTAACCTCTACGATATGAGTGCCATACTGGGTCTTCACAATATAAGGCTTGCCTGTCTGGGCTGTGAGGACAGATTCAAAACCAGGAATCATGTAAGTCTGGGTCATCCAGCCGATATTGCCCTGCTCACCGTCAGCGGCGCTTCTGCCGTCTGCTGAGAACGCGGCGGCAAGATTGGAGAAGCTCTCTCCCTTTGAAAGCAGGTTAAGAAGGCTGTCAGCCTTGTTCTCCATACCATTCTGAAGGAGGATATGCCTTACATAGGCTGAATCAGGAATCTGGGCTGTAGCCATAATCCTCGCGGCATAGAACACATTATTGTCGGAGACAACAGGAGAAGTACCGGCGGCATTGTTGTCAACAAACTCGCAGATGTCCTTGTTGACGGTTGAAAGCTCACCAGCCTTGAACCAGTACTCACTGTAGTTTCTCTCTGAGTTTCTGGCCAGGAACGACTTCATGTTTTCAGTGGTGGCGAACTCGTCATACACCTTACCCATAGCGTCATTTGTGGCGTTGATGTCAGTCTCTGAAGGCTTCACCTCAAAGACAACATATTCCATATCCCTTGAGGCGTTCTGTCTGAACATCTTTTTGTGGGACTCGTAGTATTTTCTGACCTCCTCATCGCTTACCTTGACTGTTGAGTCAACGCCGTAGTTAGGAACCATCACGAAATCCACATTGGTAGTGTTGTTGTTCTCGGCGATGGCTCTTTTGAGCATCAAAGGATTCTGGAAGTTGCTCTGGGTGAACAAAGAACCATACTTGGCATAGAATTGCTGGGTATAGACTGTGTTCTGAAGGTAGTTCCAATACTCACTGATCCTTCCTGTCTGATCCTGTGAGACACTATTGATGAGATTCTGCAAAGCATCTTTCGAGAAGTTGCCGTCCTCATCCATGAAAGCCGGATTCTGGGAAATGACCGGAGAGATCATGTCTCCTGCAAGAAGTTCCTTCATTTCTTCCTCACCTACCCTGATGCCCGCGGCCTTTGCGTTCTTTATGAAAAGATACTTGTCCAAAAGGCTCTGCCATGCGGCGTTGCGCACCTGCTCCTGCTGCTGTTCGTTCTGGGCTGAGGAGCCGGTCACCATCTCATTGATGGCGGTGAATTTTTCAACATCCTGCTGAAAATCAAGATAAGAAACAGTCTTACCATTAATCACACCCACGTCATTCCTTGAGGACATAGCATTGAACGCGGTCTCAAGTGTCTGCGGGTCAATAATGAATGACAAAAGAGCCAAGGCAATGATGATAGACACTGCCATGCCGGCCTTTTCGCGAGTTTTTTGAAGAATCGCCATTGTGTATTACGTTTTTATAATTTCCAAAAATAGGTATTAGGGGTGCGAAGATAGTGATTTTAATTCAATTAACCATTATTTTTTAAGCAAAGGACCAATAAAGTTTACAGAATCAATGATAACCTTTGTCGAATCCTGCACGACAACCAGGTCACTGTTGAACGCCTTGAATATTCTCGCGTTCCTCGCCATTTCGTCTGATCTCATGCCGAATCCCTGCAGAAATCCGTCATTTGAGAACATCCTGACATAACAGTCTGTATATATTTCCTTGTTGGCCTGGTCCCAATAAAGCGTGTCGGTCTCCAAAGTCTGCTGATTGATCACATTCTGAACAACCACATTGCCGAACGCGGACCAATATTCCTCAGTGGACTTTTTGCTTTTGAAATGCTTGGCGTTGTTGGAATGAAGCACTGTCTCAAGCATGTCACCATCCGTATAGGCGAAGGCATGAAGCCCTTTTGGAAAGAGTTCGTAGGAGCAGGTGTCGTTCTCGTACCTTTCCATGACATCGGCCTCCACCCTCATCTGGATACCTCCGTTTCTGGTCTGGACCACAAACATACTATCGACAGTCTGGACCGGGGTCTCGGCAAGATTCAGACGCTCGGCCTCTGACAGTTTTCCCTTGCAGGAAAATACGATGAAAGCAACCGCCGAAGCGGTTGCAATCATCATAAGCCTATGTATGTTTGGTTTCAATTCAAAACTACTTCTGAGTCCTTACGGTTGTCGTCGCGCGCATTCCACCGCAGTTCACGGTATAGGACTGTCCGTCAACAACATCATACATGAATGCCTCGGCCTTCTGAGGATAATAGACACTGTACGCCGAGATGAGTTTGTTACAGTCTTCAGTCAGGGAATCGTCCGCGGCCTTTGCCTTCTGCAGATAGTCAACGGCAACCCAATACTTAGCCCTGCTTTCGATCTCATTTCCTCCGCAACGGGCGGCGCCCCAGATTGTCGCGATAAGGTAGTAAGCCTTGCCCTGATGGTCTGGTTTAAGGCTGGCGGCCTTATTGGCATAATCCAAAGCCTTGCCTGTGATGTTGTTCTTGAGGCAATATGTCGCAAGCTCAATCATATAGTCAGCCTTTACAGGATCATCATCAGCGCAAAGCGAGACAGCCTCCTCGAAATATTCGATGGCCTCGGAAGACTCATCCTTTGCCGCATGAAGCTTGTAAAGATAGTAAGCAGATGAGGCTGAAGGCTCATTCTTATGCATCTTTGTCACAGCGCCAAGGAACAGATCATTGTTCTGGCATCCATCTGTAGAACCAAGCATCTTCACGATGTTGGTGATGAGATCCATATTGTCAGGATCAGCCTCGAAACGAGGAGTGAACAGAGCGATGAGGTTGTCGCAGCTGGCCACCTGGCTCGTGATGAAGAGCCCTTCGATGTCAGACCTGATCTTGGCGTTCTCCTCAGCGTTTCCCGCCTTGTCAAGAAGAGCGATGGCTTTCTGGTAAGTGTTGATCACATCCTCGGCGCCGATGGCTGATTTCTTGTAAAGTTCTATGGCTGAGTTAAGATCGAGAAGAAGAAGGCTTGGCTTCACTTTCTCCTGATTGATCTCGATGATCTTGTTCAACTGATCATAAACTACCTGAGGGTCCTTATAATACTGTGTGATATACTGTCCCTTTGAGTTATAGGCAGCCACAGCGTATTTAGGATAGTACTGCGCCCTGAGGTCATTGAGGGTAAGGACGGTGTCAATCATCGCGGCGCGTGTCTGCGCGTCCTTGGTCTTGACGATTTCCTTACCAAGGAGGGTCATACCGTTAAGCAGCATGTTCTGGCTTGCGGTAGGAGGACAGAGTTTGAAGGCCTTTCTCCAGTTAGGGAGAGCCTCGGTGTAGTTCTTCTGCTTGTAATACTCCTGATAATAAGACAGATACTTAATGCATTCAGCGCTGTCCGCGCCATACTTTCCCTGAGCGGAAACCTTCGTGCCGAAAGTGGCCGCAACAAGAGTCAACAGTACTAGTGTAATCCTTTTCATGGTTGTGTGTTAATATTTTCCTAATTAGTTATACATCGGTTTCAGGAACCAAATGTCGAAGATATTGATTCCTATGTTAAAGTTAACATACCTTTCCCTGACCATATTCCCGGTCAACGCTCCCCTCTGGCCGAAATCAACGCCCAACGTCAGTCCGTTGCTCCATCTGAATACTGGAAGAGTGGCTCCCAATGTGATACCGACAGCGTTTATAGCCTTGCCGTCCAATTTGCATGAAGCCTGATCCCAATAGGCGCCCGCCCTGTAAGTCACTCTCTTACTGTAGTAACGAATATCATTCCGGTTCGGAACTATCGAGAAACCTGCCCTTACGGACTGTGCGGTGGACGCGCTGAACACTGCGTTGCCGACACTTGCGAAACCAGGAATCTTGTTCATTCCGGAGGAACTCCAGTCGGAACGAATGTAATTGATCTCAGCGGTCCATTTGCCACCTCCCTTCAAGGCTATACCGACACCTAACTCGCTGGCCAGCTTGACCTGTCCCCTGCCCAATGTGTCCGTATAACTCCTTGGAGAAGGAGTCGAATCGTTTATCGAGGAAATGGACTGGATCTCATATCTTTCCACTTTTCCTTTCAGGCTTGTGCCCAAACGATAAGTGGCACCGATGACAGCGGACAAACCTTGTGTCAGCCTTGTCTCGTACTGCACTCCGAATCTGGCCGTAACGGCGTCAAGATTCATGTTGAAACCGCTGGATATACTCCTATAAGTGGAGTTTGTCATCACGAAATTATTGGTCTTGTGCAGGTTACCAAAATAGTACTGTCCTTCGACACCTACGGAAAGACCTTTTATGACTTCATAACCGGCTCCTAAAAAAATGTTGGTCATGCCTCCATACCCCTGAACAGTGTTTGTTATCACTCCAGTTGAAGATATGATGGCCGGATCGGTTATCTTGGAAGTCATCTCGTAACCTAAATCACTGTATGGAGTCACCCCGGCATACATCGCAAGAGATTTATACACAGGGAACGAAATCACAAAATCATAGAAGTTGAACGTGTTGTTGGACGATTTCATGTCGTGCTGGGCATAATACCTGTTACCCTGCGCCACGCCGAAATCGGCCATGAACGATTTTTCCTCCCTGGCCGTGACCGCGGCCGGATTGAGTATATTGATGTGCCCTTTGTCCCTGGTGGCTATGCCGACACCTCCCATACTTTTGTTGTAGGCCGTACCCTGCTTGGAGATGTCCCCGATTCCGAACATGGAATATGGGGTATAGGCATTATACGCGTCATCCTGGGCGCTCAGAGGGAGAACACAGAACGACATCACCACAAACAGGAGTATCTTATTAACCGTTCCTTTCAACATAATACTTGTCAGCTATTAAGGCCAACCCCATCAATACAAGATTGCAGACTGCAAAGATGGAGTTTTTCATTCTTTTTGCAAAATATAAAGCGTCTCCCCCCGTAAAAACCACCATTTTTTCGGGAAATAAAGACAGGTAACCCTTTATTTCAAACATTATGCCTGACACAACGCCGGACTCAATCGACGACTGGAGCGAATCACCTGTCTGTCTGACGGAAAGGGGAGTGTCAACCAGCGGAAGAGTCCTTGAATATCTCGACAGAGACTTGAATCTTGTCCTGAATCCGGGGGAGATGTTTCCTCCCACATATTCCCCGTCTGGCTCGATGACATCAATTGTCAAAGTGGTTCCGAAATCAAAGACAATGCTGCCTTTTCCATTGAAAAGATGCCTTGCTGCAATCACGGAGGCTATCCTGTCCGGAGACAGGTAGGAAGGTAGTGAATATTCATCCGCTATCCCTGTGTGGTTTCTGTCCAAGATCACCAAAGTTCCGCATTTCCGGCCAAGCCTCTCCTCCTCAGCGCGGCTGATGTCAATGGTGGATGAAATTACCATCACCGCAGGTTTTTCCTTATCAACCAGCGAGTCAACATATTCAAACATCTTCTCGCCCTGGTAACGGAAAGTCTTTCCGAGGGTGATTCCTTCGGACCAGGCCGCCTTGAGGGCAGTGTTTCCTATTTCAACCAAAAGATTCGGCATTGTCAAAAACGGGCAAACTTTCAAAGGTAGCAATTTTATTTCAATATATTCAGAGTCTGAAGAGCTTTCGGCAAAGAATCTATTCCCCGGCTCACAATCTTGAGTTTTCCTTCTGACTGCTTGAGGTTGAAAAGCCGGTCGTTGGCGTTGATGTTCTGTAATATTCCAGTAAAGACCTTCGACTTGTAGTAAGGCGACATCTGGTTGGCTATGAAGAACATGATCATCATTCCATTCTTTATTATGATCTTCTCGAACCCAAGTTTTCCGCCAAGATTCCTGATTTTGACCACATCAAAGAGGTTGTCCAACTCCAAAGGCATCTCGCCGAAACGATCCACAAGCTGAGACTTGATCCTGTCTATCTCCTTGTCGCTGGTCATGCCGTCAAGCTGCTTGTAAATTCTTATTTTCTCGGCTGTTATGTCAATGTACGAATCCGGGATCATGGCAGGCTGATCCGTCTCTATGGTGCAGTCCTCGACAAACGACTCGTCGGTGTGGACCGTGGATATTCCGGTCTCGACCCCGAGTTCCTCCATAGCCTCCGCAAGGATTTTCTGGTAGGTCTCGTACCCCATGTCCGTGATGAATCCGCTCTGTTCGGCTCCAAGAAGGTTCCCGGCGCCGCGGATGTCAAGATCCTGCATCGCTATGTTGAACCCGCTTCCAAGGTCGGAGAATTCCTCGATGGCCTTGAGCCTTCTGCGGGCATCGTCGGTGATGGTGACGAGCGGAGGGACTATCAGGTAACAGAACGCCTTTCTGCCAGACCTTCCGACACGCCCCCTAAGCTGGTGCAGGTCGCTCAGGCCGATGTTCTGCGCCTGGTTGATGATGATCGTGTTGGCGTTCGGGATGTCAAGACCGTTCTCGATTATCGTGGTGCAAAGAAGCATATCGTAATCCCCACGGATGAAATCCAACATTCTGTTCTCCAACTCCTTGGATTCCATCTGACCATGAGCCACACAAATCTTCATGTCCGGCACAAGCCTGTGCAGAATCTCGTGAATCGAAGGAAGTTCCTCCACTTTATTATGTATGAAGAAGATCTGTCCGCCACGGTTGAGTTCATAATTGATTATGCTCCTGATCTCATCCTTGTCGAACAGGATGATCTCGGTCTGCGTAGGAATCCTGTTCGGCGGGGGAGTGTTGATGATGGACAGATCCCTGGCCCCGAGCAACGAGAACTGCAAGGTACGAGGAATAGGGGTGGCCGTCAGAGTCAGAGTGTCCACAGAGGCCTTCACCTGACGTAGTTTCTCCTTGGTAGAGACACCGAACTTCTGCTCCTCGTCGATGATAAGAAGTCCCAGGTCCTTGAAATCGAAACCTTTGCCGAGCAGCTTGTGCGTACCTATCACTATGTCCAGCTGACCGTTCTTCAACCTATCCTTTATGTCATTGATTTCCTTTGTTGTACGCAATCTGCTCACGTAATCGATGGTACAAGGGAAGTCCTTCAACCGAGACGAGAAAGTCGTGTAGTGCTGAAGCGAAAGTATCGTGGTAGGCACCAGCACGGCGACCTGTTTACCGTCAGTCACAGCCTTGAAGGCCGCCCTGATCGCAATCTCGGTCTTTCCGAATCCGACATCCCCGCAGACAAGCCTGTCCATAGGGCTGTTGTCCTCCATATCCTTTTTCACCGCCTTGTTGGCCGACTCCTGATCCGGAGTGTCCTCGTACATGAATGACGACTCCAGCTCTTCCTGAAGATAGCTGTCAGGGGAGTAGGCGAATCCTTTCGTGGTCTTCCGCTTGGCGTAAAGCTGGATCAGATCCTTGGCGATGTCCTTTATCTTGGACTTGGCGCTGAGCTTGAGATTCTGCCAAGTCTTTGAGCCAAGCTTGTTTACCTTAGGAGGAACGCCATCCTTTGAACGGAAACGGGAAATCTTGTTCAGCGAATGCACGGACACGAACACAACATCCCCGTCCTTGTACATCAGCTTCACTACCTCATGCATCCTGCCTTTGTCATCCCGCATCCTGACAAGACCGCCGAACACCCCGACACCGTGATCGATGTGCACCACATAGTCACCTATGTTGAATGCAGTCAAGTCGTTAAGTGTCAACTGTTCGCTCTTCTCCACTGTCCTTCTGACACTCACCCTGTGGAAACGGTCGAAAATCTCATGGTCTGAGTAGCAGCAGATTCTGTCCTCCTGATCGACGAACCCTGAATGAATGTTCTTTCCGGCCACAAACTCAGGCACAAGCCCGCTGTTCTCGATAAGAATCGACTTCAAACGCTCTATCTGAGAATTCTTATCACTGAATATGAACACCTTGTACCCTCGTTCCATGTTCTGCCGGATGTCCGCCGTAAGAAGCTCGAAGTTCTTGTTGAACACCGGCTGGGGAGTTATGTTGAACGCCACGGCATCCCCAGGATCCGCACCAAGAGGAATCTCAAGAAACACCCTCCTGAACCTGTTCAGATCATGAAAGAAACTTCTGTCCTTGTACATGTCCGAAGAGTCAAGCCAAGCAACCGTACCTTCCGGAAACAGGCTCGCAAGACTCACCCCTTCAGCCTCGGAAGTCTCAGCGGCAAGGTCCGGGAATATCTCGACCTCCTTCCTCTCCTCGACCGAAAGCTGTGTGTTGCAGTCGAACACATGGATTTTCTCAACCTCATCCCCGAAAAATGACACCCTGAACGGATAGTTGAATGAATATGAGAATATATCGATGATCGCACCTCTTATTGAATATTGCCCCGGAGCAGAGACGAAATCCACCCTCTCGAACCCCTGGCTGGCAAGTATGTCGCGGATGGTGTCATGCGAAATCTCCTGACCTTCAGAGATTTTAAGGATAGAGGAGTTGATTTTGTCCGGAGCCGGAACCAGTTCTTCCAGCGCCTCGGGATAAGTCACGATGAACAGTCTTGAGGAATTGTCCGCGTTGGACATAACCCTCCCCACGGCGGAAGTCCTCTGGACCCCGAGCGAAGACTTGTAGTTACTCCTCTCTACACCCTTACCGCTGTCTGGCAGGTAAAAGACAATGTCCCCGTCAGTAAGAGCGTAAAGGTCCGAACTGCAATATTCAGCGCTCTCACGATCAGGAAGCACTATCACGTTGGTGCCACCTGAAGCTACCTGCGAGACCACGAACCATCTGGCGGACAGGAAGAGTCCTTTACAATATATATCCTTCCCCGAGACGAGCTTCCCGGAGAGTTTTTCGGAGGATGCCGAACTTATCAACATAGGCGTCTGAATCATGTTAAAAAGCTGTTGAAAACCCGGTGGAAAACGCCTTGGGAAAAGTTCATAGCAAGGAGCGACCCACTTTTCAACAATCCTTCAAAAGCTTTTCAATAGCGTAACCAACAATCTATCCTATTTGTAACAGTCTAATATTCAATAATGAAAATTAGTTATCAACATATTAACATTCTAATAAGAATCAAAAAGTCTAAATATTTACATTCATTTATATTTATTGACTTTTGGTTTTGCGCCACGTCGCTGCAAGATGTTGCTTTCTTCCGGCGGTTTTCACTATCTTTGTACTGATTAAAACACTTTCTGATGACAGAATTTGATCCGCACAGCACAAACGCCGGCAAAGATAAGGATTTAGACGGAATTATCCGCCCGCAAGGGTTGGAAGATTTCACCGGACAGAAGGAGATAGTGTCCAATCTGAACATCTATGTGAAGGCGGCCAAGATGAGGGGCGAAGCCCTTGACCACGTGCTCTTTCACGGGCCTCCGGGCCTTGGAAAGACCACCCTCGCGCACATCATAGCCAACGAGATGGGAGTGAACATGAAGGTGACGTCCGGCCCTGTGCTTGACAAGCCTGGTGACCTTGCCGGCCTTCTGACATCACTGGAGACCGGTGACGTGCTTTTCATAGACGAGATCCACCGCCTCTCTCCTGAGGTCGAGGAATATCTCTACTCGGCGATGGAGGACTATGTCATAGATATTATGATAGACAAGGGCCCTGGAGCGAGATCGGTCAGGATCTCACTCAATCCGTTCACTCTTGTCGGTGCCACGACTCGAAGCGGACTGCTCACCGCGCCGCTGCGCGAAAGATTCGGAATCAACTGTGCCCTTGAATATTACGACACTTCAGATTTGATAAGGATCGTGCGCCGTAGCGCCAGGATCCTGAACGTGACGATCGACGACGAGGCTGCCAAGGAGATCGCTCTGAGAAGCCGTGGAACGCCACGAATCGCCAACGCTCTCCTCAAGCGTGTCCGTGACTTCGCCCAGGTGATGGGGGACGGGCATATAGATCTTGACATATCCCGTTACGCCCTTGACAAGCTGAAGATCGACAAGAGGGGACTGGACTCCATCGACAACAAGATTCTCCGCACGATAATCACCACTTTCAAAGGCGGTCCGGTCGGAGCCAATACAATAGCCACCGCTATCAGTGAGGACCAAGGCACGTTCGAGGAGGTCTATGAGCCGTTCCTTATAAAGGAAGGCTTCATCGTGCGCACCCAAAGAGGAAGAATTGCCACCGAGATGGCTTACCATCATCTTGGACTGGATGCTGAGCTTGAGGCTAAAAAAGATGAGGATGGGACACTTTTCTAAGATATTCATTGCCGCCGCGGCGTTCATATTCATTTCATTCAGAGCTTTTTGCTGCACTTCCGTGATCATTTCCGGGGGAGTGCGGGCTGACGGGCGGCCGGTGATGCTCAAGCATCGCGACACCGGTGAGCTGAACAACAGGATGGAATGGTTCCAAGGGAGCATATATTCATTCATCGGTCTCGTGAACTCGCCGTCGCAGGGTGGGGAAGTGTGGTCAGGAGTCAATTCCGCCGGCTTCTGCATAATGAACACCGCCACCTACGACCTCAAGGATGACGACGTTCCTTCCTCCGAAATGGACAAAGAGGGGATTGTGATGTACAAGGCTCTTGGAATATGCCGCAGTCTGCAAGACTTTGAGAATATGCTCGACTCGCTTCCGAAGCCTTGGGGTGTGGAGGCCAATTTCGGCATCATCGACGCGCTCGGCGAGGCCGCTTATTACGAGGTGAACAACCATTCCTGGAAGAAGTACATCGTGGCCGACCAGCCGGGCGGGTATATGGTCGTGACGAACTTCACGCGGAGTGGCCGCAAGGAGGACCGCAAGGGCGTTGACCGCTTTGAAAAGGCTTCTGACATAATGACTTCCGCTGATATGGGCACTGCTGATCACATATTCCTTTTTAATGAGATTTCCCGCTCCGGCAAGCCGATTATGCGTGACATCACATCGGCTTCCGTGGTCTTTGAGGGAGTCGCTCCGGGGGAGGATCCTTCGAGGACGGTGATGTGGACGCTTCTCGGCAGCCCGACAAGCACGGTCTATGTGCCGCTGAAGGTTTTCGGGAGCGATCATATTCCTGACTATATGAAAAAGTCTCATGAAAGTGACAACGCCGCCATTTGTGACGCCGCTCTTGCCTTGAAGGAGGCTTTGGGTTTTGAATATGGTTGCGAGAGTGACTGCCGCGAGGTTGAGAAATATGTCGATCGTCATTTTTCAAACGACATGTCAGTGCGGCGTTATGACCGCTTCACCAGACGGATTTACCGGCGCTATCATAAAATATGTGCAGGTAAATCGCCGAAAATGGTTCATAAAATTGCTGATTACGAGAAAAATGACTAAAATTGCAGACTTATTGCGATTTCATTTGGAATTTTATAAATAACATATTCAGAATATGGCCGATAAATTAATCTCAAAGATTCCTGACGGTCCTTTGGCCGAGAAATGGACCAAACGTAAGTCGGAACTCCGACTCGTCAATCCGAACAACAGAAGAAAGCTTGAAATCATCGTTGTCGGTACCGGACTTGGCGGCGCTTCCGCAGCCGCTACTCTCGGTGAGCTTGGCTACAATGTCAAGGTTTTCTGCATCAGTGACTCACCTCGCCGCGCGCACTCCATCGCCGCCCAGGGTGGTATCAATGCCGCTAAGAACTATCAGAATGACAATGACGCTGTCTATCGTCTCTTCTACGACACGATCAAAGGAGGTGACTACCGCAGCCGTGAGGCGAATGTCTATCGTCTCGCCGAGGTCAGCGCGGCCATTATCGACCAGTGCGTCGCCCAGGGTGTTCCTTTTGCCCGTGAGTACGGCGGCTACCTGGCCAACCGTTCGTTCGGAGGTGTTCAGGTAAGCCGTACGTTCTACGCCCGTGGACAAACCGGACAGCAGCTCCTTCTCGGAGCTTACGCGGCTCTCAACCGCCAGATCGCAGCGGGAACCGTTACGAGCTATCCTCGCCACGAGATGCTTGACCTCGTCATCATCGACGGCCAGGCCAAGGGTATCATCGCCCGCAACCTCGTGACCGGCAAGCTTGAGAGATTCGGCGCCCACGCTGTGGTTATCGCAACCGGTGGCTACGGCAACACATACTTCCTTTCAACCAACGCCATGAACAGCAATGGTTCGGCCGCATGGCAGTGCTACAAGAAAGGAGCCTATTTCGCAAATCCTTGCTTCGCGCAGATCCACCCTACGTGCATCCCGGTACACGGCGAGCAGCAGTGCAAGCTGACCCTTATGTCAGAGTCCCTGCGTAACGACGGACGTATCTGGGTTCCTAAGAAGATGGAGGATGTGATGAAGCTCCGCAAGCACGAGATCAAGCCTTCGCAGATCCCTGAGGAGGACCGTGACTACTATCTTGAGCGCCGTTACCCTGCGTTCGGCAATCTCGTTCCTCGTGACGTGGCCTCAAGAGCCGCCAAGGAGAGATGCGACGCCGGCTTCGGTGTCAACGAGACAGGTCTCGCGGTGTTCCTCGACTTCTCCGACGCCATCAAGCGCCTCGGACACCAGAGGGTACAGGAGCGTTACGGCAACCTCTTCGACATGTACTTCAAGATCAATAATGTAAGCCCTTGGGAGGAGCCTATGATGATCTACCCTGCCATCCACTACACGATGGGCGGCATCTGGGTTGACTACGATCTTCAGACAACCATCCCTGGACTCTACGCCATCGGTGAGGCCAACTTCTCTGACCACGGTGGAAACCGTCTTGGAGCCTCCGCCCTCATGCAGGGTCTGGCTGACGGCTACTTCGTGCTGCCTATCACCATCGCCGACTACCTTTCACACAAGTTCGCCGAGCCTAAGACCGACATCAACAACCCTGCCTTCGACAAGGCCGAGAAAGATGTTCAGGCCAGAATCGACAGACTCTTCGCCATCAAGGGCAAGCAGACTGTTGACTCCATCCACAAGAAGTTGGGAAACATCATGTGGGAGTATGTAGGCATGGCCCGCAGCGAGGAAGGTCTGAAGAAGGCAATCAAGGAGATCAACGACCTTAAGGCTGTGTTCTACAAGGACGTTTGCGTTCCTGGAGAGCAGTATCAGTTCAACCAGGAGCTTGAGAAGGCCCTCAGGCTTGAGGACTTCTTCGAGATCGGCGAGCTTATGGCACGTGACGCCCTGAACAGGAACGAGTCCTGCGGCGGTCACTTCCGTGTCGAGAGCCAGACCGAGGAAGGAGAGGCCAAGAGAGACGACGCGAACTATATGTATGTCGCCGCCTGGGAGTACAAGGGAGAAGGTCAGGAGCCTGAGCTTCACAAGGAGCCTCTCAAGTACGAGTTCATCGAAGTTAAAACAAGAAATTATAAAGACTAGAATCGGCTATGGATTTCAATCTTAAGATATGGCGTCAGAAGAACGCCAAGGAACAAGGTCATTTTGAGACTTATCATATTTCCGGAATAGAGGAGGACGCCTCTTTCCTCGAAATGCTTGACATCCTCAATGAGCAGCTGATCCGTGAGGGTAATGATCCTGTAGCCGTTGACAGAGGCTGCCAGAGCAGCGGTCCTGTGTCTTTCGACCACGACTGCCGCGAGGGTATCTGCGGTGCTTGCTCATTGTTCATAGATGGCCGTGCCCACGGTCCGGACGATCATGTCACCACCTGTCAGCTCTTCATGCGTCATTTCAAGGACGGAGCCACCATCACGGTAGAGCCTTTCAGAAGCGCCGGTTTCCCTATCATCAAGGACTTGGTGGTTGACCGCAGCGCCTTTGACAAGATCCTTCAGGCTGGCGGATTCATCTCTGTCAGAACTGGTTCCGCTCAGGATGCCAACAACATCCTTATCTCTCACGAGAATGCTGAGAAGAGCATGGACGCGGCTGCCTGCGTTGGTTGCGGCGCCTGCGTGGCAACCTGTAAGAACGGTTCTGCGATGCTGTTCGTGGCCGCAAGGGTAAGTTCCCTCGCTCTGCTTCCTCAAGGCCGTCCAGAGGCCGCCAGAAGGGCCAGGAATATGGTCGCGAAGATGGAGGAGCTTGGCTTCGGTAGCTGCACCAACACCCGTGCCTGCGAGATGGAGTGCCCTAAGGGAATCTCCATCGACCACATCGCCCGTCTCAACCGTGAGTTCCTCAAGGCCAAGTTCTCTGAGTAGATTCTTCGGTCACTTCGGTCACTGAGCTTGTCGAAGTGACCCCTCAATAAAGACATAACTGACCAAGAGTCAGCCCAATATAATATGCCGGATTTTGCACGTAACCAAAATCCGGTATATTATATTGGCGCTGACTTAGTTTTGCTGTTTAGAATATATGAATGCTAGTATAGTTGAATACTTAATAGCCAAGCAAAAATTAATATCCTGAATTTTGGTAACGTGCAAAATTCAGGATATTAATTTTTGTTGGCCTTAAAGAAGCTATTGTTAGCCTTTATTTACGCTTGGTATAGATCTTTACCACAAGAAATTATTGAACGGGTAGCGGCCGGCGTGGATTTCGGCGACCATCTTGTAGATATCGCTGCGGAGCTTCTCGATATTGGTCTTGTTGATGGCGGAGATGAATATGCACGGGGTCTTCTCCTGCGCTATCCAGCTGTTTTTCAACTCGTCCAGAGAGCGGTTCTCCTTGCCTTTCGGGGTTAGGGAGAACTCATCGTATTCCTCGTAGGTGTAGGCATCTATCTTGTTAAAAATCACGAAGACAGGTTTGTTGCTTGCGCCTATTTCCTGTAGGGTTCTCTCCACAACCTCCATCTGCTCTTCGAAGCCTGGGTGTGAGATGTCCACTACGTGCAGAAGTATGTCAGCCTCACGAACCTCGTCCAGTGTACTTTTGAAGGCCTCCACGAGCTGCGTAGGGAGCTTTCTGATGAATCCTACCGTGTCGCTCAGAAGGAACGGAACGTTCTCGATCACGACCTTTCTGACGGTTGTGTCGAGGGTTGCGAAAGCTTGTTCTCGGCAAAAACGTCAGATTTGGCCAGTAGGTTCATTATTGTGCTTTTACCTACGTTGGTATATCCTACGAGGGAAAGTCGCACCATAGAGCCTCTATTGCCCCTTTGCGTGGCCATTTGCTTATCGACTTTCTTCAACTGTTCCTTCAGCCTTGCTATCCTCTCCTTGACTATACGGCGGTCGATCTCGATCTGGGTCTCACCCATACCACCTCTCGTGCCCATACCTCCTCTCTGTCTCTCAAGGTGGGTCCACATTCCTGCCAGTCTCGGTAGCATATAGTTGTAGCGTGCAAGCTCGACCTGCATCTTGGCGTAGGATGTCTTGGCGCGCTGAGCGAATATCTCAAGGATGAGGCTGGTTCTGTCAATCACTGAACTGCAATTGATTACCTTCTCGATGTTCCTCTGCTGCATTCCCGTCAACTCGTCATCGAATATCACATACTTGATCTCGTTTTCCTCGCAGTAATCCGCTATCTCCTGCAGCTTTCCGCTTCTTATGTAGGTGGCTTTCTCCGGCTTGTCAAGCCTCTGCACGAATTTCTTGTCTCCCTTTGCCCCGGCGGTCTCCGCCAGGAACTCAAGTTCGTCAAGATATTCCATTACCTTTCTGTCGTCATCGTTCTGTCTGATGATGCCGACAAAGACGGCTTTTTCTATTAGTTCTTCCATATTCAATTAATTCGGTCGCCGAGCTTGTCGAAGCGACATTACCTTTATATTCAAAAAAAGGCCATCCGGTTGGGGACGGCCTTGATATTCATTTAGTTTCTTATTATCTCAGCTGGAAGATAACAGGGAAGGTGTAGGTTACCTTCACAGCGCGGTCACGCTGCTTTCCCGGCTTCCACTTCGGTGACATAGAAACGACTCTGACGGCCTCCTTGTCAAGTGATGAGTCAACTCCACGAAGAACCTTCACGTTGCTTACGGAACCGTCAGGATTAACGGTGAACTGAAGGGTAACACGTCCCTGAACACCATTCTCCTTCGCGATCTCCGGGTACTGAAGTTTGGAGTTAACCCACTTTGAGAACTCATTGGCGTCTCCACCGTTGAATGAAGGCTTCTCCTCAACCAACTGGAACGGAATAGCCTCTTCTTCAACGACTTCCTCCTTTACTTCCTCAACGTAGTCCATAATCTCGACTCCGAGGTTGGCGTCGTCCTCAAGGCTCATAAAGTTGTCATCAACCTTGATGTCGTCCTCAACGATGTCGATCTGGTCGGAAAGCACAGGAATCTTCGGTGTCTCTGGTGGTGGTGGAGGTGTCTCCTGGGTAATAGGAACCATATCCTCAACTTCAACTACCTGAGTGTCTTCGCCCAGGCTGGCTACCGCCTTCTCCTTGGTGCTGTAGGAAAAAGCTCCCCAGACTACGAGAAGAGCAACCACGAGTCCGATCTCCGTGTAGAGAGTCCTTCTGTTCTCAAGATCGGCTTTTGGTGTTTTCTTGATCTCCATATCAGTAATTAATTTTAACAATCATTTCTTATGTGCCTGAAGGCAAAACCTTCCAATAGGCTTTCAAAGATAGAAATAATAATTGTCATTTCAAATTTTTTGAATTATTAGTTGTAGATTTGCGTAAAATTTAGGGTTATGGTCAGGTATTACTGCGAGGACATAAAGTTCGAGTTCAAGAACAAACTTGCCAACAACAGATGGCTTAGAATGGTCGCCGGAAGTGAGATAAAGACTCTTGGCGACATCTCAATTATCTTTTGTTCAGATAATTACATTCTTGACGTGAATATTCGTTACCTTCATCACGACTATTTCACCGATGTCATTACCTTTGATTATTGCGAAGGAAACAAGCTCTCGGGTGACCTATTTATAAGTATAGACAGCGTCCGCGAAAACGCTATCGAGTTCGGGACCGAATTTGATGAGGAACTTCACCGCGTCATAATCCATGGACTCCTTCATCTTATAGGTTACGATGACCACACGCCAGAGGACCAGAAGGTGATGCGTGAGAAGGAGGACTATTACCTTGGCCTTCGAGGCAACGCCTGATGCTTTTAGGGAATATTCATTTTTAGCATTTTATTTCGCCACTTCGGCGGATGTTCCGTAAAAATTGATTTTTCTTGAATATGACATATTCGTACGATGTGATTGTGGTTGGTGGGGGACACGCCGGTTGCGAGGCTGCGATGGCCGCCGCCAATCTTGGCTCGTCTGTTTTGCTGATCAATGCTGACCTTACGAGTTTCGCCCGTATGTCCTGCAACCCGGCGATAGGCGGAATCGCGAAAGGACAGATTGTCCGGGAGATTGACGCACTCGGTGGAATGATGGGACTGGTCACTGATGCCTCGACTCTCCAGTTCCGGATGCTGAACCGCTCTAAGGGGCCGGCTATGTGGAGTCCGCGCGCCCAGTGCGATAAACAGTTCTTTTCCTCGTACTGGAGGAATATTCTTGAAAAGAATTGTAAATTAGATATTTACGCCGATTTTGTAACTTCTTTCCTCTTTGAGAATGCGAAAATCTGCGGAGTCAAGACAAATACCGGGGCAATTTTCAAATCTCGGGCGGTTGTTTTGGCCACCGGAACGTTCCTGAATGGTCGGATGTTCATAGGCCGCACAACTTTCGAGGGAGGCAGGATAGGGGAGTTGTCTTCTTATGGATTGACTGAGCAACTCGTCGGTCTTGGTCTTCGGACCGGTCGGATGAAGACGGGGACTCCTCCTCGCATTGATATTTCTTCTGTTGACACTTCGAGACTTCTTCAGCAGCTTGGCGACGGCGAGCCTGAAAAATTCTCTTATCTTGATGTTCCGTCGGCGGCACAGGGGCGGGGGAGTCAGATGCCTTGCTTCATCCTTCACACGAACGAGAAAGTTCACGACATCTTGAGGTCGGGCTTCAAGGATTCTCCGATGTTCACCGGAATGATCACCGGCCGTGGTCCGAGGTACTGCCCAAGCATCGAAGACAAGCTTCGGGTTTTCCCTGACAAAAACTCTCATCAGCTTTTCCTCGAACCAGAGGGGCGTGACACCAATGAATATTATCTCCAAGGTTTCTCTTCTTCGCTTCCTTTGGATGTCCAGTTGGATGCTTTGCACTCCATAGAAGGGCTGGAGGATGCCAAAATATTCAAACCTGCCTACGCTGTTGAATATGATTATTTCGATCCGACGCAGCTGAAGGCCACTCTTGAGTTGAAAGATATTGAAAACCTGTACTTTGCGGGTCAGATTAACGGTACTACTGGCTACGAAGAGGCTGGTGCTCAGGGAATTATCGCCGGAATCAACGCTCATTTGAAGGTCCACGACAAAAATCCGTTCATTCTTCGTCGTGATGAGGCTTACATTGGCGTCTTGATAGATGATTTAATCACGAAGGGTGTTGATGAGCCGTACAGAATGTTCACCTCTCGCGCGGAGTATAGGATCCTGCTTCGTCAGGATAATGCCGACTTGAGGCTCACGGAAAAATCTTACAGAATTGGTCTCGCCTCTGAGAGAAGATATGTGTTGATGCAAAAGAAGTATTCAGCAGTTGCATCACTTTCTCAGATGTGCGATAGCGTGAACATGCGTGCTGACATAATTAATGAATATCTTGCCGAACATAATTCCGCTGTCCTTTCGGAGTCGAAGCGCATTTCTGATCTGGCTTCTCGTCCGGAGATTTCACTGGCTGGTTTATTGAATTTTGTTCCACGTGGAACATTTGATAAGTTTTCGGTAGGGTTGCCGGAGGAGGGAAGTGCGGCTGAAAAATATGCACGTAAGGAAATAATCGATTCCGTTGAGATTGGAATCAAGTATAAAGGTTACATTGAGCGTGAAAAATCCATCGCTGAAAAAATCTCCCGTCTCGAAGATCTGAAGATTCCTCAGGATTTCGATTTCAGTAAAGTCTCCGGCTTGACGATCGAATGTCGCCAGAAGCTCTCCCTCTACAAGCCCACCACCATCGCCCAGGCCTCACGTATCTCCGGAGTTTCTCCGTCCGACATTTCCGTTCTGCTTGTTTATTTCGGGCGATAACTACGATAATAGCGGCTGAATGAATATGGCCTAAGCCACCTGCGCTTCGCGCCCTATCCGGGTGAATGGTGGCTTAGGCCATATTCATTCAGCCTATCGTAGAGAGTTTTGCGTAGTGGATTTGTTATGCGTCAAGGTAAAAGTAAAAAAGGCTTTGACTACCTACGCGCTGCGCGCGCCCTATCCGGGTGAATGGTAGTCAAAGCCTTTTTACTTTTGCCGCCGTAAGCGGAAATATATCTACATCATCTGCAACGCAGACTTAATAATCTGCTCAACTTTTGCGTTAGGATTGGCCTTGAGAACAGCCTGAATGGCTTTGTTTACGGCAGGTTTTGCGAAGCCGAGCATAACAAGCGCGCGGCTGGCTTCCTCGACAATCTCACTGCGGTTGCCACCAAATAACTCTGTAGAATCCGCCCCTTCACCCTTGACAATTTTGTCCTTGAGCTCCAAAACAAGCCTCTGCGCACTCTTCACACCAATACCTTTCACACTCTTGATCCTTGCGATGTCCTCGGACAAAATCGCCTGTCTGATCTCTTCGGCTGAGAGCGATGAAAGCATCATTCTGGCCGAATTCACACCAATTCCGGACACGCTGATCAGCAGCTCGAACAGTTCGCGTTCATCCTTCGTTGCGAATCCGTAGAACAGCTCCGCATCCTCACGAAGGTAATGGAATATGTAAACTGTCGCTTCTTTTTTATCCTGAAACGCCTGAAAAGTCTGCAACGAAATCAGAATGCTGTACCCGATGCCGTTGTTCTCCAGAATCAACTCGGCAGGGGAGAGCTCGACTATTATTCCCTTGATGTAATCAATCATATTCAAAGATTTTTGTTCAAGGCAAAATTAGCATTTTTGCGCTAAATACGGAATATTCACACACCATTTCAATAAGCATCCATTCTTCCAATGCTTTTGATTATATTTGCAAGATTGAATGGAGGTTTGACAATGAATATTCGAGAACTTAGGAATATGTTTCCGGCGCTTTCGCGCACTGTCTATGGCAAGCAGTTGGTCTATTTTGACAACGCTGCGACCGCCCAGAGGTCGCAATCGGTGATCGACAAATGGACTCAGCTGACCATTGGCGCGAACGCCAACATCCATCGCGCGGTCCATAAACTCGCCGTCGATGCCACAGATGAATATGAAAGCACACGCGATGCTGTCAAGGAATATATTAACGCCGCCGCTCGCGAAGAGATAGTTTTCACTTCCGGAACCACAGGATCCATCAACCTTGTGGCATTCTCTTTCGGAGAGACATTCGTCAATAAGGGCGACGAGATCATCGTTTCCGAGTCCGAGCACCATTCCGACATTGTTCCGTGGCAGATGCTTTGCCAGAGAAAAGGCGCTGTTCTGAGGGTCTTGCACGTGGACGAGGATGGCCATCTGAATCTTGAGGAGTTGAAATCCTTGCTAAATCCCAAGACCAGGATTGTAGCCGTCACTCAGATTTCCAATGTACTTGGCATTTTGAATCCTGTTAAGGAGATTGTAAGTGTTTGTCACTCAGTTGGTTGTCCTGTTCTTATCGACGGAGCGCAGGGTATGGTTCACGAAGGTGTTGACGTTCAGGATGTTGACTGTGACTTCTACGCTTTTTCCGGACACAAACTCTATGCGGCCACCGGAACCGGGGTACTTTACGGAAAACGTAAGTGGCTGGATCAGATGGTTCCTTATCAGGGCGGTGGAGAGATGATCGCTACCGTCAGGTTTTCCGGCACGACTTACGCTCCACTTCCGGAGAAGTTTGAGGCCGGAACCCAGAACATCAATGCCATTCCGACGCTGGAACCAGCTATCGAGATGCTTAAATTGATGAAAGATAAAGAGTTACTTAATGCTCAAGAGGCTGTGTCCCAGTACCTTCTCCACTCTTTGACAAGCAACCCGAGGATCCGTCTTTATGGCGTTCCACGTGGAACGGAGACAAAGATTCCGCTCTTTTCTTTCAGCGTTGAGGGTGCGCATCATGAGGACCTGGCCTTGATTTTGGACAAGATGGGGATTGCCGTGCGGTCAGGGCAGATGTGTGCCGAGCCGTTGATGGACAGGTTTGGAGTGACTGGGATGCTCCGTGCCTCGCTCGCTCCGTACAACACGATGGAGGAAGCTGAATATTTCATCAAGTCGCTCGACAAGGCGATCGCGATGTTGGTGTAGTTATGAGTGGTCGCTGAACCTGTCGAAGCGCTGATGTATTGAGATGTTATTTTGATATAAACTTGGATAATATATGAACTCATTAGAGGAAGCTAAACAGTCTGTGATTGACGATTTCTCAATGTACGATGAATGGCTCGACAAATACGAGTATCTCATCGACTTGGGAAAGAATCTGGAGGCGTATCCGGAATCGGAAAAGACTGAAGATAAGTTGATTAAGGGATGTCAGTCCCGGGTTTGGCTGGATTGGCGCCTAGAGGACGGAAAACTTTGGTTCAAGGCCGACAGCGACGCAATCATCACAAAAGGCATAATCTCCCTTCTGATCAATGTCTATTCTGGCCGCACACCGAAAGAGATCGCCGCGGACGATTTCGGATTCATCAACCAGATAGGTCTTAAGGAGAATCTCTCGCCGACCAGAGCCAACGGACTGGTCTCGATGATCGACACCATCAAGGCTGTGGCGCTGGAGAACAGTGATAAATAAGAATTGATAAGAATCTGTTTTGATTTGTTTGAAATGTTCTTTCGAGGTGAAAAAATCTTCATTTTCAGACAAACAAATCAAAACAGCGTCTAAAACTTTGATATGTCTTTTGAAGAACTTCTTTTCTATTATTCATAAATGGAATATAAGGTTTATTTTTGGCAAGGCATATCATTAATTCTGAGTAATATTTAGATATGAGTATATTCAAAAATAATAAGGAAGAAGAAAATAGGGTGGCAGCTTCCGAGCCGCATGTTGAGCAGGAGAGTGAGGTTCTTTCGGCTGAGGATGTAAAGGCTTTGGCTCCTCTGTATGACAATGTGGTTCTTGCCTTGAAGCAGGTCTATGATCCCGAGATTCCGGTCAACATCTACGACCTTGGCCTCATCTACGAGCTTGTCATCAACAAGAACCACGAGGCTTTCATCAAGATGACTTTCACCGCCCCGAACTGCCCTATGGCTGACGAGGTGCTGGAGGAGGTTCAGAGAAACGTCACCGACGTTCCCGGAATAAAGGCCTGCAACGTGGAACTGGTCTTTGACCCGGCTTGGGATCAATCGATGCTCTCTGACGAGGCACGTCTGGAACTTGGTCTGGATGTCATTGATTCTTCATCTGACAGGGTTGATCCTGGTGCCGGCCCGGACTATTCGAAGGAACCGAATTCCTGATCCGGTATATTCAATTTTGGCAGCTTGATTTAGGTTTGAATATTTTTAGTAACATGAAAAGAATAAGTTGCTTCAGATTAAGAGAAGATTTTCGAGGATAGATCTTTTTTTGAAGAAGGAGTGTGCCGGTGGCACATGACTGATGAGAAAAGAGATCTAGACCGAAAAGATTCCTTAAGATGATGCAGGTTATTTTTTGAATGTTACTTAGGCCTGTATTATCTGGAACGATGGCATTTGTCAGCATATACTTTTCCCTCGGCAGCAACCTTGGCAACCGCGAGAGGAACATCGAGGAGGCTCTTCATCGGATGGATGAAGCCTTTGAAGGCCACTACACGGCTCTTTCAAGGCTGATAGAGACCAAGCCGATGGGTTTCTCCGGCGGCAAGTTTCTGAACGCCGTGGCGCTTTACCGAACCTTCAGACCGGAAATTCCGGCGGAGGACGCAGCCAAGGAGGTGCTTTCCAAGGTCAAATCAATAGAGCGCGCAATGGGCAGAACCGATTCTCCTGAATATGACGGAGCAGGCAACCGCATCTACCACTCCCGCGTCATCGACATCGACATTCTTTTCTACGGCTCCGAGCACATCTCCGCTCCCGATCTGATCATCCCCCACAAGGACATAGAGAACCGCCCCTTCGTGATGATCCCCCTCCAGGAAGTGGCAAAGCCGTCATTGAAATCAGCCTTTCCCGAATATTTCGGCACAGAATAGTGGTTTTAATCTACTTTTTCAAGTTTGTGCCGCCATTCTTAGAGTTGTAGAGAATAATGTGAATAAAAGATGAAATACTTGGAAAAGTTGCAAAAATAGCATAGATTTGCCTTGGAAAAGTTGCAAAAACTGTGGTAAAACACATTGCGTAAATTGTGCAATATATGCTTAATAGAAAGATTGACAACGAGATAGATGCGCATTTCTCCAACTCGAAGAAAGCGTTGTTTCTTACCGGCGCCAGACAGGTAGGTAAGACCTATTCTATCCGGAAATATGCTAAACTGCATGGCTTGAATCTCATTGAGTTCAATTTCTTGCTTCAGCCGGAGGCGATGGACATAATCAATGGGGCAGGAGATGTCAAAGAACTGCTGCTCAGGATTTCGGCATATTCGCGAGTCCCTTTGGTGCGAAGCAAAACATTGATTTTTTTTGATGAAGTGCAAGAATGCCCGGATGTGATGACCTGGGTTAAAGCATTGGTGGATGAAGGAAGCTATATTTATGCGTTGAGTGGTTCCCTGCTGGGTGTTGAATTGAAAGACATCCGTTCAGTGCCTGTTGGTTATATGTCAGAGATGCAGGTCTATCCCATGGATTTTGAGGAATTTGTCAGTGCCGTGGGGGTGCCGGAGAATGTGTTGGATGCCGTCAAGAAATCTTGGTCGGAAAAAACGCTGGTGGATGCCTATATACATGAAAAGATGATGCAACTATTTCAGTTGTACATCATAGTTGGAGGTATGCCTGCTGCTGTCCAGACTTATATAGATTCCAACAATATTCAGAACGTGGTGAAAGAACAAAGGGATATTATCAATCTTTATAAGAAAGACATAGCCCGTTACGATCAGGATGTCAGAAAGAAACTATATATCAATGAGGTATTTGATCTCATCCCTTCTGAGTTGAATGCCAAGAACAAACGGTTCATCCTCAAACGTCTCAATGAGAATATGACTTTCGGCAGACATGAAAATGATTTCATCTGGCTCAAAGACGCAGACATGGCACTTCCGACATACAATGTCGAAGAGCCAGTCTCCCCGTTGAAACTGAGTGAGCAGCGGAACCTTTTCAAGCTTTTCCAGAACGATGTAGGGCTGCTTTCTTGCCAATATTCATCAGGAGGCATCCAACTGAAGATTCTGCAGGGAAAGGTGAACGTGAACTATGGTAGCGTATTTGAAAATGCTGTCGCGCAAGAGCTTCACGCTCATGGATGGGATTTATACTACTTCAACAGCAAGAAGCAGGGAGAAATTGATTTTATATTGGAAACGGATGATGAAATCATTCCCTTGGAAGTCAAGTCTGGTAAGGATTACGAACGTCATAATGCGCTGTCCAAACTCTTGAGCATCCCGAATTATGGAATACGGAGGGCGATAGTTCTGTGCAATGACAACCTGCACGTGAAGGGCAATGTCGAATACCTACCTGTCTATATGACCATGTTCCTAGTCAAGCAAGATGAACTGGAAGATCCTATATATAAAGTGAACCTGGAGTTCTAGAATGCTTTTTGGCGGGACCGCACATGCGGTGGTGTGAGAGGTCGGAGAACGAAAGTAGGAAGAAAACTACTTCGTTCCCCTCCTGCTCGATTGTCATGGCTAAAGGAAAAGAATAAAAAATGCCGAAAATCTCAACGAGTGCGTGCACCAGATGCATTTTGTTGTTGTACCGCATGCGAGAAGTTGACACATCTTCGTAAGTATCCTTGCTATCAGTAAGTTGCCTTCTCTTCTGGACGAACTTGGGTTCCGCAGTTAGCTTCCTGCCGGAGTCTTCCTTGAACAGGTCGTTCTCGTCGGCATTGACATCATCGCCAGCGTCCGTCGCCTGGGTCTTATCACCTTCCGCCTCGCGATGATACTCTCAGCACTCCGCCTCGGCCTCCTCAACAGAATCAAACATGGTTACTACGAAAAGACACAGTCATGAAAATCCTACTTGATCCCGGCCACGGTTCCAACACCCACGGCAAACGCTCCCCGGATGGCCGCTTCCTGGAGTACCGCTTCAACCGCGACATCGCTCTTGACGTCCAAAAACAACTTACCCTCTCAGGCTACGACGCCACTATCCTCGTACCTGAGGACTACGACGTTTCCATTCGCGCCCGTACCGAGCGCGTCAACACCTGGTGCCGGCAGCTGGGCAAGAAGAATGTCTGCCTGATCTCCATCCACACCAACGCTGCCGGGAACGGTAGGCAGTGGATGAACGCCCGCGGCTGGTGCTGCTACACCTCCCGTGGCCAGACCGCCGGCGACCGTCTTGCCACCTGCCTCTATGAAGCCGCCTCCCTCCACCTTCCCGGTCATAAGATTAGGAAAGACTACTCAGACGGAGATCCGGACTGGGAATCCGACTTCACCATCCTGAAGAACACCCTTTGCGCCGCCGCACTCAGCGAGAACCTTTTCCATGACAATGCCGATGACCTCGCCTTCCTCGAATCCGTCCCCGGCCGCCAGGCCATCATTGACCTCCACGTCAGGGCGATTATCCGGTATTTGTCTCTTTAATCCAGAATAAAACGTTAACTTTGTCAGAACATAAATTGATTTGTTATGAACGCATTGCCTCAGATATACCAGGACGCTGTCAAAACTATCAAACAGGCCATCCTTGAAAGCCAATACCGCTCAGCCAAGATGATTAGCGGCGAGCAACTTTCGTTGTACTTTGGCATCGGATGCTATGTGTCAGAGCATTCCCGTACAGACAAGTGGGGCACAGGGGCCATTGAATCCATCAGCGAGCAGTTAAAGAAAGAACTGCCTGGCCTGCATGGTTTTTCAGCAGAGAGCATCAAGAAAATGCGTCAGTTCTATGAGTTCTGGAGCCAGTTCATAAATCGGTCGCCGTCGGCGACCGATTTACAGGTGACAGATTCAAAGGATGTTGCCTCCTATATCCAGGTAAACTCATTCGCTCTTCAAAATTGGTCGCCGGTGGCGACCGAAATCAACCGGGACGATTTTCTGGGCATCAGTTTCTCCCATCACATGGAGATTCTCAACAAGACCAAGGATATCGATACCGTTCTGTTCTACATCCACGAGACCGTCATGCACCGTTGGGACAAGTACACCCTCCGCGACAAGTTGAAGCTCAAAATCCACGAGACCCAGAAAGGAATTCCCAACAACTTCGTCCAGACCATTCCTTCATCCCGGCAAGCCCTTCAGGCCGTGAAGATGTTCAAGGATGAATACCTGCTGGACTACATCAACCTGGAAGACATTGATGCCGCTGATGAAGATGATGTGGATGAGCGTGTGGTAGAGAATACCATCGTCCGGAACGTAAAGCGGTTCATGATGAAGTTCGGCAAGGATTTCACCTACGTGGGCAACCAGTACGATCTGGAAGTCTTCGGGGAGGAGCAGCGCAGCGACCTGCTATTTTTCAACCGCCAACTCAACTGTCTCGTGGCCATCGAACTCAAAGCCGGGAAATTCAAAACCGCATACCTTGGCCAGTTATACGGCTACCTTCAGGTCCTTGATGACCAGGTCCGCAAGCCGCACGAGAATCCCTCCATCGGCATCATCCTCTGCAGACGCGCCAACCGTGCCTTCGTCGAATATGCCATCCGCGACTACACCAAGCCGATGGGTGTTGCCACTAACAAGACCCTCGGCGATATGCCTGAGGCCTTCCGTGAAGCCCTTCTTCCCGACGAAGACGACCTCAAGAAACTCCTGTAGCAGTTTCCATCATTCCTTCACTTCCATCAGTTCCATCAACTGATGGAAGTTTTTTGCCGCATAAATCCGCAAATTCGTGCAGAAACTCATGAGGGTATCGGTTCCATTCTCCTTCTTCACATCGTATTTGTACTGCTGAAGCAAGTGACCGAGTTGATTGTTCTCTTCTTCCTTGACCCATTTGACCAGACCTGAATCAGCCATCTGGACAATAGTGTCATAGATGTATTCATGGCTGATCTGGGGATGCTTCGTATGGATTTCTTTACAGATGGCACCGATGCTCTCGGGATGATCTTTTGGCGTGGCTTCAAAGACATCCTGGTACAGGTAAGTACGATAAGGATGGAAGAATGTGCCGAACTAGTTTACGAGAACCGGACTTCCCAGGGTATCTTCTCCGCCCCAACTTTTCCATATCTCATAGAACTCTTTTCTTGTCTTTTGAGTGACTGCTCCAGGTTCGAAAGAATCGCGTGTGATCGAGTCTATATCGACATCGCTATCGGTGTAGACTTTGACATCCTCGAATTGGCTGTCGACATCATCATTGACCTTCCCTTTAAACCGACGGTATTTAGGAGTGACATTGACGGCATAGAACCTGTGCTTATATGCGTATGCGATCAAGTAGAGGAGCAACCTGGAGTCGGCATCCTCGGCGTGCCAGACGAACACCTCATCGTACTCCAGACCCTCATTGACAGTTTCAATGATGTTTATCAAGTCCCGATACAGGTCGCCCGCCTGATACGAATTGGGTTTGTGCCATGATATGACCGTTTTCATCATCTCGACATCGGTCAGGTCTTCCGGCAGATAATGAATGTTGGTCGGAACGGGGTATTGGGTCACCTCGTGGTCTGATTTGTCAGGCCCCTCGCCAATCCATTTCCCGACGATGCGTGGCCAGATGCTTCCGGAAGGTATGATGTGCAATGTCTTACCCATACTTCATGTCCTTTTCTAGCAGACAAAGTTAAAACGCGCCACTGTAAAATTATGGCAGTAATGATTTGATTATCATTTAGTTATTCAATATTTGTCAAATTGAATTATAACAATTAACTTTGAGTTTCCAGGATGAAAGCCTAAATGATTTTTTTTGAAGGATTGCTGGATGATATGTAAGATTTAGAGTGTAACTTTAAAATACCCTCTTGAGTTTAACAATGTTAATAAGTAAGATAATACAGCATATGGATATTGATTTAAAAGAAGTAGTACGACTGTTAAAAATAGTTGATTCTTACGAGGCTAAGAGGTCGGAAATTGAAAGAATCTATGAGAATAGTGGTATTCGCTATAATATTTTCGACGTTCTAAAATTGTCAACTTCAGAAGTCCGACTTCATTCTTCCATTATCGCATCATTGCTACAATCAGATAGACATGGAGCCAAAAGTGGTTTTTTGAAAGAATTCCTTCGCATCCCGACACTGAATTTGAAGGATGGTTTTCTTGACATATCAAAAACAAGTGTAGAAGTTGAAAAGTATATTGGCCAGTGTACTGATAGTACTGGTGGGAGGATAGATATTTTCATAACTGATGAATCTAATAGTCTTATCATTGAAAATAAAATATATGCACGTGACCAGAATAATCAGTTGCTCAGGTATCATAATTTTAAACCTGATGGCAAATTGGTCTATTTGACATTGTATGGTGATACGCCGAATGAAGAATCGTTGGGATCTTTAAGTTTGGATGATATTACTATCTTGTCGTATCGAGACGATATAATTCCTTGGTTGGAAAGATGTGTTCAGCTAGCTTCTACCCTTCCATATGTAAGAGAAACTATTAATCAGTATATCAATACATTAAAACAACTTACCAATAGTTATATGGCAACAAATGATGATATAATTAAACTTATTGGACAACCAGATAATATTTGTGCAGCCTTTGCAATTAGTGAGAATCTTAATGCTTCCATAAACGAAGCAATGAATTCTTTTTTAGTTGGATTAAAAAAGAAACTTAATGATTTGCCATTCAAATGTATAACTGAAGTGGAGCAGGGGAAGGACTGGTTGAATTGTCCTTCAGAGCAACTTCAGTTCGTGCATCAGGACTGGAAGGAAATTACGTTTGCAGTTGAATTTGAAGGAAAGAAGCTCTCAAATATGGCTATCGGACTTTTAAAAAAAGAGGATTGCGAAGATATTCGGAATGTAAGTGGCGCTAATGAACTCGCTCAGAGGCTTGGCTACTCAGACAAGAAGAATAAATATTGGTTCTGGGGATATCCTAGTCAGTTTCAGTATCGATATTGGTATAATGGAGAAACCATTCAGAAACTTATGGACGGAAGTATGGTTGAATGGTTTCTCGACAGGTTAAAAAATGCTGACGAACAATCAAAGGGACTGACTCTATAATTGGTCTTTCAGCTCAGGTTTCAATTCACGGACAATCTCGAGGACACGTTCCTCCAGGAATTTGTATTCCTCTAAATAGAAATAGTCTTTGACGACTTTATGAATGCGCCGATTGACATTGATGTACACATTTGGGCTCCTGAAGGATGTAAGTCCATTAGGAAAGGAGATGTTGCCGCTCTGCCGGAAAAATTATGAGCCCTGTTCCCGGAATTGAATTTCCGGAAGAGTACGGCAAGTATTGAACAGGAAATCTTTTTTGAAAGGGTAGTGTTTTTCTGCCTCAAAAACGAATTTTCTGCATCAAAACAAAGAAAAATGATGCAGAAAGCAATCGAAATGAGGTAGATTACTTGAAGTAATCGTATTTGTCGGTCAGTTTCTCGAGTTTATACTTCTCCACCATCTCTTTTTTAGGAGTACCGCCCTTAGCTGTTTCGAGTCGCGTAAGAATGATGATGCGAGTCGTGGACTGAAATTTAAGCCTCAGCCCAGCCGTCAATCGTCTTGGAGTGTATTGACTTGAATCTTCAATAATTGGTGTTTACAAATATTAAGCTATAAGCAGAGTGAAGCACTATGATCCAACCATGACAATATAGAATCCTGTTGTGAGTTGTAAAATTCTGTCTGAAATGGTCTGAGACTGGCGTTGAGAGAGTTGTGGTTTTCTTTATTAAAATTTTCCAAAATGGATTATTTGATTTGGATTATTCAAAACGGATAATTATTTTTGCAAAAAATGTAGATCGTTATGAAAACAATTCATAATCCGTTTATAACCAGAGGGTATATCCCAGATGAATGTTTCTGTGACAGAGTCAGCGAGACGCAGAGGTTGGCAAAATCATTGATGAACGGGAATGATGTGGTTCTGTTCTCGCCTCGCAGAATGGGCAAGACGGGGTTGATAACGCACGTGTTCGAGCGGGAGGAAATCAAACGTTCTTACTACACGTTTTTTGTTGATATTCTGCACACTACAAGTCTCAGAGAGTTCACTTTCTTTTTGGGTAAGGAAGTGTTCAGGGCGTTACAGCCTGCCGGAAAAAAAGTCCTTGATAAACTTGTAAGTGCGTTGAAGTCGCTTCAAGGCAAGATAACCTACGATTCCGTTACCGGACAGCCGTCGTTCGGTGTGAGCCTTGGGGATATTCAGCGGCCGGAGTTCACATTGGAAGAGATATTCAATTACCTCGACAATGCGGGGAAGCCGTGCCTCGTCGCGATTGATGAATTTCAGCAAATAAATGAATATGAGGATGGTAACGTCGAGGCTCTCCTTCGCGGGCATATTCAGAAAATGAAGAACTGCCATTTCGTGTTTGCGGGAAGCAAGAGGAGCATTATGAGCGCGATGTTTCAGTCCCCGGCTCGTCCTTTCTATAAAAGTGCTGATCCATTGGAACTGAAGGTTCTCGATAAAGACATTTACTCAGATTTTGTCGGGAAGATGTTCAATGAATATGGCAAGAGGATAGCCAAAGCGGTGGTTGAGTACGTCTATGACTTGTTTGAAGGATATACTTATTACATGCAACGTGTCTTTAATGAGGCTTTTGCGTCGATAGATAGGGGAGAGGAGTGCTCTATTGACGTGATACGGATGTCAATAGACAACATATTGTTGATGAATGAGGTTCAGTTCGCCGAGCTGATGTCTAGCCTGACAGAAAACCAAAAACGAGTTCTGTCCGCCATCGCGAACGAGGCGCACGTGCGTAATGTCAACACGTCCGCTTTTATTAATCGCTATCAGCTATCCACCGCCAGCGTTGTCAATGCCGCCATCCGCAAACTCCTCAAGGAAGACATCATCACCGTTGATTTGAAGGAATATTCCATCCCCGACAAGTTCCTCTGGCTCTGGGTCAATCGGCAGTACAATAACGCTTGATGCTGGATCGATGGCAAGTGGTGGTGTGGCACTTAATGGGTTGATAATAAGCTTAATAAGTAAACTCGTAGTGTCGGTTTTCGTACCACGAGTTTGCTTATAGTACTGATAAATAATAGGTTATCTGCCACGACCCACCCTCTGTGTCATCCTGAAAAAAAAGTTTACCAAAAAAAGTAAACTTTTTCAGGACTAGACGCTCTATTTGTCCGGTGAAAGGCTGTGGTCGCCGGACAAAATGGCTAAAAGGCACGGTATGTCCGGCGCAACGGTGCTTTGGGTGGACAAATCGCATTGAGATGCGAAGAGAGGAGGCCCAGGAGAGGAAACGTAGCAATGATGGCAAGTGGCGTGGCAAGCGTCGGTGCGCAAGTGACGTGTTTCCTTCACGATGATTCTTGCGTGAAAATGTGTATATTTCCTCTAAAAAACTGTTTCTTTCTTATGGGACGGGCGTAAAAATCGCAGATTTATATGTAAGTTTGTAAGTTTTTAGTGAGCGTTATGGAATATGCCGGTACGTAGTCGCCGGAAGAGGGGGGGGGCCGAGGCATATTCAGATGACTTTGAGAATTTTTAAAGTACAACAATACTATGACACAGGACGAACTGTTCAAGGTGCTGGTGGCACATTGCAAGGAGTACGGGTTCATATTCCCGTCAAGTGAGATTTATGACGGACTGGCCGCGGTCTATGACTATGGCCAGATGGGCGTCGAGCTGAAGAACAACATCAAGCGGTACTGGTGGAACGCTATGACAAGGCTGAATGAGAACATCGTCGGCATTGATTCCTGCGTGTTCATGCACCCTAAGACTTGGGTGGCATCTGGCCACGTGGCGGCGTTCAATGACCCGCTCATCGACAACAAGGACTCCAAGAAGAGGTATCGCGCCGACAATCTGATCGAGGACTATCTCGGCAAGATCGAGGAGAAGATGAACAAGGAGGTCGAGAAGGGCCGCAAGAGGTTCGGAGATGCCTTCGACGAGGAGCAGTTCCGCGCCACTAACCCTAACATTCTGAGGGAGAAGGCGAAATATGACGAGGTTCACAACCGTTATGTTGCAGCCGAGCAGGCCAACGACCTCAAGGAGTACAAGCAGATCATCCTTGACTGCGACATCGTGGATCCGATTTCCGGCACGAAGAACTGGACTGATGTGCGTCAGTTCAACCTGATGTTCTCTACCCAGATCAGCAACACCGGCGAGGCGGACGACAAGATCTACCTGCGTCCGGAGACGGCACAGGGAATATTCATTGAATATCTCAACGTCCAGAAGACGGGCCGCATGAAGATTCCGTTCGGTATCGCCCAGATCGGAAAGGCGTTCAGAAACGAGATCGTCGCGAGACAGTTCATATTCAGAATGAGAGAGTTCGAGCAGATGGAGATGGAATTCTTCTGCCGTCCTGGCACCGAGATGGAGTGGTTCAAAAAGTGGAAGGAGAACCGCATGAAATGGCACGTCAACCTCGGGATGGGTGCCGAGAACTACCGTTTCCACGATCACGAGAAACTGGCCCACTACGCCAACGCCGCGACCGACATCGAGTTCAACTTCCCGTTCGGTTTCAAGGAGTTGGAGGGAATCCACTCCCGTACCGACTTCGACCTCGGCAACCATCAGAGACTCTCCGGAAAGAAGATCCAGTACTTCGATCCTGAGACCAACGAGAGCTACGTTCCTTACTGCGTGGAGACCTCCATCGGTGTGGACAGAATGTTCCTCGCCGTGCTGAGCCATTCCTACAAGGTCGAGCAGCTTGAGAACGGCGAAACCCGCGTCGTGCTGGGCATCCCGGCGCCGCTTGCCCCTGTCAAGGTGGCCGTGCTGCCTTTGATTAACAAAGACGGCCTGCCGGAGAAGGCTCAGGAGGTGATGAACGATCTCAAGTACGATTTCAACTGCCAGTACGATCCTAAGGACTCCATCGGCAAGCGCTACCGCCGCCAGGACGCCATCGGCACGCCGTTCTGCGTGACCGTTGACCACGACTCGCTGAATGACAACTGCGTCACCATCCGCGAGCGCGACACCATGGAGCAGAAAAGGGTTCCGATCGCCGAGCTCCGCACCATCATCGACAAGGAAGTGAATATGAACAACCTTCTTAGGAAACTTTAGTTTTTTGAATATTCAAACCGCCCGGTCGCTGTGGTTCGGCAAACTCACCAACCATCAAAGCGGCCGGGTGGTTTTGTTATTGATCATATTCAGCGGTCCCAGAACTAGTATGGTCACTGAGCCTGCCGAAGTGACAGAAACCTTATAACAGAAACCTTATAACAGAAACTTATAACAGAAACTTTATAACAGAAACCTTATAAGCAAAGAGAACCTCTGTTCTGAATTTTTGTAACGTGAAAAATTCAGGTTAGAGGTTCTCTTTGCAGGTTTAGTAACCGTAAAAATAACTTGCCTCTTACTTATGACCCAGAAAGACAGGCAGTGAGGTAACTACAATCGTGCAGAGTAACCACTGCAAGGCAATGCCGTCTATGGACCAAATGCCCGTAGATCTAAAATTTCAGCTCCACACGGATCGGGTAGTGGTCGGAAGGTTTGCAGAAGCCCTTGATCTTGCGCGGATCACGGACAGACTTTGCGAAACCGCTACGGATGATCTCCGCGGAACGGACCTTCTTGAAAAGAGGCTCGGTCATGTAAACGAGGTCAATTCTTTTCCCGGAAAGTGTAGTTGGCTGAAAATCATTAGGGTACAACTTCTCAATGATGTCGATGTACGGAGTGTTGTTCCTGATGTAGTCGTGCACGAGGAAATCTTTGTCATCCTCGGCCATCTTGTAAACGTGGTTGTCCACACGTGATCTGGCGTTGAAATCCCCGAGCATCATCCAGTACTGCGAAGCCGCCTCGGGAACGCTCTCGATGGTCTGCTGGCAGATATATTCCATTTCCTTGGCTCTGAACATGGCTCCTTCCTTGCGTTCGGTACTTGCCTTCTTGTCATCAGCCATATATGTGTACTTGTACGGCCATGAGTGGATGGTGACGATGTTGAGGGTCTTGTTGCCGACCTCCACCTGAGCTACTCCGGCTCCATGGACAACAATGACATCATCACCGTTGCCGTTGACCCTCTTGACTATACGGATAGGGTATTTTGAGGTGATCACCTGCGGGAAAGTGTCTCTCTTACCGCTGACAAGCACATAGTTGTGTCCGTAGCGTTTCGCAAGAATATCCCAGTTCCAAGGGAGATAGGCATCCTCACAGTTCTCGATCCTGTCACCGGAATCCGTGAAGTAACGGGACTCGGCCTCGCACCAGACACAGATGTCCGGATCCTCGGACTTGACGAAATCCACGAAATTGTCATAATTGTTTCCCTGGTCGGACCACATTCCGTTCTGGATGTTCCAGTAAAGGATCTTCAGATCGCGCCCCGCCGCCGGGAAAGCCAGCGCCGAGACGATAACCGCGATGACCGCGACAAATAATTTCTTACGCATAAATATTCTTGTTTTAATATTCTCTGATATGCAAAATTAATAAAATGCTAATGAATATACCCGCTTAGGTTCCATCCTTTTTTGATGTGGCGGATAACTTGTTGATAAACAGATAATAAAACAATCACCTTCAGGGAAAATAATCTGAAGGTGATCGCTTTAATGCTTGATGGATAGACAGTTATCCGCTACGGTCATTATTTCATTGACGTGACCTGATAAGGTGTCTGCAGGGCGTAACGGGCGGCCTGAAGGGCCACAGGGGCGTTGGCATCGGTGACAGGGGTCGAGTAACTGCCGGATGTCGTGCTGGAATTGCCGTACCTGTAGGTGTTCTTGTCAAGCTTCACGTTGTCGAAGGACGGGGAGATGAGTTTCTCGAAGACCATACAGGCGGCAGCGTAACGGCTGATTCCGTAGTCCATATGGTAGCCGTCACGGGTGAGGCACATCCCGTTGTTCAGATCCGATGTCCTGAGGTTCTGGAGGCAGGTGCCTGTGGCGATCACATCCTTGAACGGGATGTCGGCCATTAACTTCTTGGTCATCCCGACGATGACATTGTACATCTCCTCCGTGGTCGTGAAGTTGATCTGTCCCCGGTCGGCCGTGGCGATCTTGTTCATATCGTGGTAGGCCTGTGACATTATGAAATAGAAGTCCGGAGTCTTGTCCGGGCAGTCCGCCTTTATCTTGTCCACAAGGCCCTGGAACGCCGATTTCTGGCTTGCGGTCCAGTCCCACGCCACCGCGCGTCCGGTGTGCTCCTGAATGGTCACGATGTCCCATTTGTCGCTGGAGACGATCTCGTGCAGGCTGTGGCCGGTGACATCAGTCCAGGATGTCGCCCCGTTCTCGCATCTGTAGCAATGATAGTCAACAGAGGATGTGTAGCCGTCGTTATATTCATAGACACGCCGTCCGCCATAGTACATGTGGTAGAGTTTGATGTCCTTGATTCCGGCCGCCGCGAGGAGACCTGGAATATGCTCGACAGCATCCTTGGTGAAACTGTTGCCGATGAAGAGGATCTTCAGCTTGGCGTTCGACTCTACAGGCGGCTCAGGATCCTTGACTCCGATGAGGTATGTGATGTCGTTCAGGGTTGTCTTGCTGGCTCCCTGGACACCGAGGTAGTTCACCTTGGCCGCGTCGGTATATTCATCGGCCACGCCCTTGCCGTCGTTGTAGGTTCCGACGGTGCCTCCGGCGACGCAGCTGCTCCACGATGCCAGGCCGTTGTTGTAGGCCCAGAACAGACCACGGTACTTGTTGTCTGACTGTACGTTACCGTAGTTGGCGCAGTTGGTGAACTCGCAGTTGTTGGAGAGGTTGGCGATGCCGGCAGTTCTGGCGCTGGTGGTGGAGATGATGTCGCCGTAGTTGACGCACCCGGTCATCGAGGACACGTTGGCCACGTTGCAGGCGATGTTGGCGATTCGTCCCTTGTCAGGACCAGGACAGCTGTTCAGCTGGTTGCCCTTGTTGATGCAGTTCACCATCTTGGTCCTGCGGTTGGCGGCCGCGCAGATGCCGGAGGTGCGGCAGGTGGCGGAGGTCATATTCCCCTCGTTGGAGCAGTCGGAGATGGTGACGAAATGCTGGGTGTCCACCGTGGCGGTGGAGAAGCCCACGATTCCGGCTATATGGAAGGCGTTCGCGCCTCCCTGATTGTTTCCGTCAGCGTTCTCGGCGATGATCTCTCCGAAGTTGTCAACGCTGTCGATGGTGACCTCTGCGTTCTGGGTGAACACGTAGCCGATCAGAGCCATAAACTGGGCGGCGTTCTTGACGCCGGTCTTGCTCTGGAACGTCATCGGAGCATAGCTGTGAACATCCCGCACGGTTCCGTCGTAGAGAAGTCCCGCGATCAGGCCGTGGGAAGTGCTCTTGGCCGGAGACTGTACAGTGAGCGAGCAGCTGGACTCGAAGATGAAGTTCTCGACAACGGATCCCGGACCGATCACTCCGAACAGTCCGAATGTGCCTCCGGTCTCGGCCACCTTGCTGACAGCCTTGAAGTTACGGATCTTGTAGCCTTGACCGTTGAACCTGCCTGTGAACATAGGACCAGTCACGGTCAGCTTGTTGCTGACAACGGCGAAAGTGGCGTTACCGATCGGAGTCCAATCCTTTACGGAAGACATATCAATATCATTCAGCAGGTTGATTCCTCCCGCCGCATCCTGCCATTTCTCAAGGGACGCGCCGGCGTTGACAGCGGCGGCGAACTCCACGAAATCATCAGCGGACGCTATGCCCTTTGTCAGAACCTCACCTGCGAACTCGTTGCCTGAGACAATCGACGGCTGGGTCTTAGGAGTAAAGAATATCCAGTCGGCGAAGTTCTCGGCGGTGATTGCAACAACCTTGCTTTCATCTGAATATGGTCCCACCTTGCCACCGACCTTGTTGTTCCTGATGGTGATGGTCTTGTTGTTAGTGTTGGCGATGATGGAGGCGATGAACCTCTTCGTCGCGTCAGTCGCATTGAATATGTCAGAGCGGATCTCACCATAGTTCTCGCAGCCTTCAACCACGTTGGAGTTGTCGTTGGTCTGACCGACGATTCCGGCGGCGTAGCCTTTCGTGGTGTTTCCTGCGACAGCGAATGTGATCTTGCCCTTGTTGATGCAGTTGATAGCCGAGGTCTGGGCATTCAACGCAGAGACGATACCGGCCACACGTGTGTTGGAGGCCTTGATGTCCGTGTTGGTGATGTCAGCGAAGTTCTTGCAGCTTTCGACCGTGGCATTCTTGTTAAGCGTTGCCACGACTCCGGCGTTGCGGGAGGCCTGCACGTTCATCGCACCGTAGTTGTCGCAACCCTTGATCATCACACGAAGGGCTGATGACGCTGACTCGGCGTAACCTACCACGCCACCGATGGAGAAGGCCGTGCCGCCGTTCTTGCTGTTGGTGGTGTTGACAGATTTGAATATTCCGAAGTTGGAACTGTTGGTGACCTGTGCGATGACCTCTCCGGCGGAATATACAGAACCCGCTATTCCTCCGAACCTCTGGCTGATGTTGTTCGTTCCTCCGGAAATGTCGAACGAAGCCGATGAGGTGCAATGATCGACAGTTGAGTTCACTACGGATCCGGCTATGGCACCACCGCAAGTCAGAAGCTTGGCGGATGAAGTGATTGATGATCCTTCGCCTATGTCAAGATCCTTGACAGTCGCTCCGTCAAGCACTCCGAAAAGGCCGTAGGAGGCACCTTTCGCGGCGTCTGCCGGCACGGTGATATTCATACCCTTGATCGTGTGGTTCTGGCCGTGGAAAGTGCCTTTGAAGGCCGCTCCGCTGACGGCTGTTCCGGAGAATGTTCCGTTGCCGATAGGTGTCCAGTCCTTGATTGAGGAGAGGTCGATGTCCTTCTCAAGATAGATATCCATGTTCTCTGTTCCGTCCTGGGCGTTGACATTCTGGGCGAACGCCACAAGCTCGTCAGCCGTGCTGATGAGGATCTTGGTCTCCTTGGCCTTGTTGAAGAACACCGGCCTGAGCACCGTTGCCTTGTCCAGATCCGTGGCCATCATAATGAGATGGCCGGAAGAGAAGTCGCTGTCGAAAGAGACGCTGACCTCCTTGGCGGTCTTGTCAAGCTTGGCCTTCACGGACTTGGCCTCGGCGATCGCCACGATGGCTTCGTCAGCCTTGCTTCCGGTGACATCATAACCGATCTTCAGTTCCTGTCCGAGATTGGTTATGGTGAGATTCAGGGATGTGGAAAGACTGAGGTTCAGAGAGTTCTGCACTGGTATGGTGATCTGTGAACCGTCTCCGAGGGTGATCGAGAGATTCCCGTCGGCATCCTTTGTGACAGACTTGAGGATGGACGCGCTTCCGTCGGCGGCCTCTATCGGATTGCCGGCCGAATCCAGAATGCGTTTTCCGTCCACGGTCCAGTAGCCTTGCTCATCGGTGGAGATGACCGGAGTCCTGCCGGCGGCCGGGACGCTTTGCCCGTCAACCGTGATGTCCTTTGTCTCGCCACCGGCGGTGACGGTCCAGTAATAGAGACCGTTCTCGTCCTTGCGCACTCCGACTACAGGAACGTTGAGCAGTTGGTCCATAGCCGCCACAACAACGGTCTTTTCCTCGTTCTTGCTGTCCAGATAGGTCAGCACATAGCTTCCGTCGCTGTTCTTGTCGATGGAAGTGACGACATTGCCTGAGGTCAGCAGCCCGAGGGTCTCGACCTGTTTGTTGGCCTCATCGATCCTGGACTGAAGAGCCGCGATCCTGTTCTTGATGTCATTGAGCCTGTTCTGGAGCGGATCCTCGTCGAAACCGCACCCGGTGAAGGCGGAAACCATCATCAGAACCGACAGCAATATATTCGTTAATCTTTTCATTGTCTTCATTTTATTGGTTGTCAGAAGCGTTGAAATACTTGGAGTTCTGGTAGCCGTAGGCATTGTAGATCGTCGCGTCCGGAGCGCCTTCCGGATTGCTCTTGAAGTCAGCCCACTCGCCGACCTTTCCGCCACGGGTGCAGCCGGAGATCTTGATGTTGCAGTAGCCTGCCGCCCAACCCGGGCCGTCTCCGCCGCTGTGATCCTCCGCCTGCGGAGTGATGTGGCTGAGGATGATTCCGGTGTTGGAGCATCCGGTGATGATTCCGCCCTTGAAGTGGCCTACGAATCCGCCTGCTCGGCATCCTGTGTGCGAGAATATGTTCCCGCTGTTGACGCAGGACTCCACAGTGACGTCAGCGGCCTCTGAGCCACCGATGATTCCGCCTATTCTCTTGGCGTTGGTGTAGCCGTCATAATCAAGGTAATTGTCCTCGATGAGACCGGCGTTCACGCACTTGCTGATGGTGACCTTGTTGCCGGCCTTTTCGGTTCCCTGGATGGAAGCGAGGATTCCTCCGCTTCGTCCGTTAGGGCCTGTCAGATGACCGTTGTTCGTGCAGTTTATGAACTGGCTTTCCTTGCCGTTCTTCACGTAGGACATTATTCCGGCCACCTGCAGGCCGGTTCCTCCGGCCTGGGCGTTGGCGACCTTGGACTTCACGAGGATGTCTCCGTTGTTCTTCACGGCCTCCTCCTTGGTCTTTCCGCCGACTGTGACATCCGAGCCGCTTCCGATGATTCCGGCGAGACTGGCAGGCATTGCCTGAGGGCATTCTCCCTCAAGGATGATGCTGACATTGTTGGTCACATTGCTGATCGTCACATTCTCGGCGTAACCCACGATTCCGGCCACGGACGGGGTCACATCCGGGCTTCCGGTCAATGTGATGGCGTCTCCGGCCGCTCCGACAACGAGGTTGCTGATGGTCGCTCCGTCAGCCGCTCCGAAGAGTCCGTAAACGTTGTTCTTGCTCATATCGCAGGTCCAGTTGATTCCGGTGATGCTGTGGCCCTTACCGTTGAACTTGCCCTTGAACGCGTTCTCGAACGAGTACGCAGGTATTCCGGAACCCTCTCCGGCAGCGTTTCCGATAGGTGTCCAGTCTATTCCCGTAAGGTCGATGTCGGCGAGCAGGCAGACTTCACCGTCGGCGTTCTCCCAACGTGTCGTCGAGGCCCCGGCATTGACGCTGCGCACAAACTCCATAAATGTGCCCACATCGGAGATTCCCTTGTCCTCGGACGGATCATCTCCGCCTCCTCCGCCACCTTTCACGATAGGGCTCTGCTTAACTATGATGGATGTGGAAACCTCGTAGAGGCTGTTCTTCAGGATGATGCGGCCTTCACGAGGGGTGTTGGTCTTGCTTTCGAAATATTCAGCCACGAAATTGAACTCGGATGTCTGCAAGGCCTTGGTGTTCACAGCCTTGAGCCAGGATGCGTTTTCCTGGGCCACGGATGCTTCCACGTCGATGTTGTGCGAGATCCTGACAGTGAACGGGGTCATATCCCCTCCAAGGTTGATCACAGGCTCTCCCAGCGGGGTGATGAGCTCGTTGTCTTTGATGTAGTTCTCGAAATCGATGACAGTCTTGCCGTAGGAGAAGAACAGAGGCTTGTAAACGATGTCGTCCCCTGCGGTGGCCATAATCACGACATTGCCTTCCTCGGCGCCTTCCTCCATCGTCACGGAGATTGTCTTGAGGCTCTCGTTGACCTTCACCTTCACATTATAAGCCGTCAGGTAGTCCACAACCGCGTCCTTGGCCATAGTGCCGCTGACCTTGTAGCCTACTTCCACAGGCGCGCTGTAGCTTTCCACAGCAAGGAATGACGGAGTCGTGAACGCTATGGCCAGCGACTCGTTGTACCTTACCGAGAAGCTGCTGCCGTCAGTCAGGCTGAACACCACAAGGCCGCTCTCGCTGTCAGCCGCGATGTTCTTGAATATGTTGCCGGTCATATCCTTTGCGAGAACGCCGGTGCTCTCTCCGTTGACTGTCCAGTAACCGTCCTTGTCTATTCCTACGACCGGAGCGGGACCGGAGACTGGCATCTTGTCGCCGTCTTTGTCGGTGATCCACTCCCAGGTGGCTCCGTTGTCCTTGGTCTGCCTCCAGTAAAGGACTCCTTCATATTCAGCGGTGCCGATCATCGGCGACTTGTCAAGGTCGGATGCCTTGGCCAGGGTGACCGTCTTTTTCTCCCCGTTCCTGTCCTGGTAGGTTATGACGAAGTTTCCTTTCTCGTCAGTTCCCACACGGGAGATGAAGTTGCCGGACACGAATTCCGAAACCGCCTTCAACTGCGACTCCAGATAGTCCGCTTTCTGTTCGAGAGCGGCGACACGGTTCTCCAGATCGGTGATTCCGTTCTCTATCTCAGAGGAATCATACGAACAGGAAAAAAGCGTGGCGGCCGCCAGAAACATTGATATTATAGCAGGTATCTTTCTCATAATATGCTATTTCTTACGTACATACATATAATTCATACAACTGCGCTCTCCCTTTTTGTCGCTTGGGCTGCTGACGAGTCCTGAGACCCCGTCTTTCTTAGCCCACATAGCGGATGAGCCGCCACCGTCGAAACGGGTCGAGTTCCAAGCTCCAAGGCGCAGGGCGATCTCTGTGACTTCCTCGGCGTTGACTCCGATGGAGAATCCGACCTGACGGCCGTCGATCTCGGCGATCATAATCCTTGATCCGCTCTTGTCAACGCAGACGAATGTCATCGGGTCGATCAACGTGCGGAAATCGTGGTTCGCAGGGACGGTGTTGAGGGTGTTCTCTCCGTCTGTGACATAGTGCCACATCGTGGAGTTCTGAGTCTGGATAGGCTTCACGACACCTTCAACGTCCATTTGGGCCATCAGCCTGATGTTGTCTCCGACCTTCACAGAGGCGGCGATAGCATCGGCCGTGCTTCCGGTCACCTGGATGCCGACTTCCTTGCGGTCGGTAAGGTAAGGAGCCTCTCCGAGAGCAGTGGTTCTGCCATCGGCGATCGCCGTCACGGTCGCGTCAAACCAACCATCGTTCACGGTCATATTCTTTGATGAATATTTTGCCGTGAGGTATAATGCTTTTGCGCTGAGTGTGTTGGTGATGTTCTGGCGCTCCGGGTGAGGGTATTTGACGTACCTTGAGGTGTAGAGGTTCACAGGGTATGATTTCATTCTGGAGGCGCTTCCGCCGCGCACGATGGTGTCGTTCACCGAGAAGAAAGCATATTCCTTGCCCGCCACTTCGATTTTGCCTGAGAAGGCTTTCTTTCCGCACGAAGCGGTGTTGTCCTTGAAGATCGTGAACGCCCAGGAGTGGTTCACGAGGCTGGAGACAACGGCAGGGTTGTTCATATAGACAAGCTCGCCTTCCTCGATGTGCGCTCCTCTGCTGATTCCGTCATTCGAGTCGAAATAGCCGGTGTTGACTCCGGCGATGACATCCTCTCCGGCAGCGGTCTTGCGCGCGCAAAGCTGGGAAAGGGTCTCGCGGAGGTTGAATCCGTTGTTCTTGTTGGCATTGCCGTTAGGGTTCGGAACGATGTCATCGGCGTAGGATGTCGTGACCTCGATCGCCGGGTTGGTCAGGTCGATCTCCAGTACGTGCATCCTTCTGGTGATGTTCTTGAACTCCATACTGTAGTAGTTGCAGCCTGGCGCGAGGAGTTTCTCCTCCACGGTCTTCCAAAGCTCGTTCTCAGTCTCCACGGAGAATGTTCCGCGCATACGGACCGTGCGCACGGCCAGATGACCGCTCTCATCGGCCGCCATCAGGGTGAACTGTCCTTTGCGTAGAGGATCAGGAACAGTGACCTTGATCTTGCCGCCAGCCTCGTCCACCGAAGCCTCGACACTCTCGACCCTTGTCACTTTCAAAACAGCGTTCTCCACCGCTTTTCCTGTCAATGAATATGTGAACTCAAGCGAGGTTGTCCCGTCTTCGACCTTCAGTTCGTCCTTGACTTCCTTACCGCCGAAGAACACTTTCAGAGAGAAGCTTTCGGCTGTGTCAACCGTGAATTTGGAGCCGTCGGCCAATATGAGCGTCACGGAACCGTCCTCGTTCTTCTCCGCTCCGGCTATCAATGAAGCCTTATGCCCGGATGACTTGATCTTGTCACCCTTGCTGTCAAGAATATACGATCCGTTGGCCATCCAGTAACCGTCTTTGTCCGTGGTGAATGACGGAGTACGTCCCGCCACTGGGATCTTGGCTCCGTCGTTGTCGGTGAGGATTGTCGTCTTACCTCCTACGGTGATGGTCCAGTAAAGGACACCGTTCTCTTCCTTGGTGCCGATGATGTCCACGCTCTTGATGTCATCCTTGCCGGCTATGATGGCCGTGGCCTCTTTGCCATCAGAGGTAGTGTATTTGATTGTGAAGCCACCGTCTGTGTTCTCCTGAATGGAGGTGATCAGACCTCCATTCTTTGCAGCCGAAAGAAGACCTATCTGGCTTTCCAGTTCTTTCAGTGATGCCGTCAGTTCGGCAATCTGTTTCTGGGCCTCGTCCACCTGCTTCCAGAGCGATGAGTCATCGTACTCCGAGCAGGACACCACCAGCATCGCGGCGGCAAGGGCCTGAAACAATATCTTATGTCTTTTCATTTTGTGTTGATTTTGCGGTCTGTTAATAACCTGGGTTCTGTGTCAGGACACTCTTTCCGGTTGTCTCGTCAATCGGATAGATCTGCATCTGCTTGTTAGGGATAGGGTAGAGGTAATCCTTCTCCTCCCACTTGTAGGTCTGGTCCTTGAACTGCACGAGGTAACCGCTTGTGCCTTCCGAAAGGGTGTTTTCCTTGCCCGGAGCCACGTTCAAGGTGTTGTCGCAGTCTGTCTGCGGAGTGCTTCCGCTGTAGATACAGAGGTCAGGTTTACCATCGTTGTTCATATCATATTCCCCGAGTCCAGGGAACCAGCAGCCGATGAATCCAGGTCCGAGAGTGTTGGAGGCAGGGCAGATCTGCTGTCCTTCGTGCCAGCGGAGCATATCCCAAAGCCTGAAGCCTTCGTTGACCAGTTCGACGGTCCTTTCCCTTCTGATCTCAAGGATAAGTCCCTTGTCGGCGCCTTCCAGATGCTTGTCAGTGTAGTAAGAGCTCAGGAACGAGTCCGGAGCGGCGTTGGCCTTGGCCACATCCAGTCCCGGCATGCCTACCCTCGCGCGGATCACATTGACGGTCTCGTCGATCACGCTCTGGTCAGCTTGTCCGAGCTCAGCCTTGGCCTCGACGTAGTTCAGAAGCACTTCACCATACCTGAATATCGCATAGTCGGTGGTCGATGTGGTGGCTCCGTCGTGCGTGTCGTCAGAGAAGTATTTGATCGGACGGTAGCCACTTCTCTCGTAATCCTTGCAGCTCGGATAGTACTTGGACGAAGCGTCAGCGCCTACGGCGACATAGTCCGGAGCGGCGATGGTCTGCGCCATACGAGGGTCACGGCCGTTGAACTCCTGGTTGTACTGCATCGTCTGCCATCCCTCCTGGCTCTGGAACGGAGTTCCGTCAGCCATAAGATAATGATAGGCAAGGGCTCTGGTCAATGAATATCTCTGGTTCTTGTACGTGAACTGGACTCCGTGACGAATTTGCATCTCGGCAGTGTAGAGGAATCTTCTGGACAGGATCGTCTCGCTGGTCTCAGCGTCCTCAAGCACAAAGTAGTCACGGTAAGGCAGGCCTTTTACGATGGTCGCTCCGTTGTACATCCTGTACTTTCCGCTCTCCATCACGGCCTTTGCCGCGTCGGCGGCCAACTGGAGGAAATAAGCCGATGAAAGTGTGATGGTTGTGCCGTCCTCTTTCGTGTAGGACTCGTCGGCGATGTCATGGTACTTTCTCCAGGTTCCCTCAAACAGGGCGATACGGGATTTCAGCGCGTAAGCCGCGTATTTGTTGATCCTGTAAACCCCTTCCGACCAGGAAACCGGCAGGCCGTCTATGGCACGGTCAAGGTCTTCCATGATCTTCTGCATCACGAAACCTCTGCTGTCGCGCGGACGGTAGAGAGACTCTTTGTCGGAGTCGGAGATGACGTGGTCATAGAAAGGAATATCCCCGTACTTGCGGACCTTCTCGTAGTAGAAGACCGCTCTGAAGAAATAGGCTATTCCGTCATATTTCTTGCGCACGTCCTCGTTTGTGCACTTCACGGAATGTTCCAGATAGTAGTTGATGGATCTGAGGTCCGACCAGGTGCTTGCGCTCCAGGTCTCAGTCTCTGCCTGACGTGTACCCCTCTGGATCGAGCTCAGGGACAGATGGAACTGAAGGTCGTTGTCCTGAAGGGCTCCGTCAAAGGAATCGTCCGGTTTAGGCAGCATTGCGTAGAATCCGTTCGTCGCAAGCGTGAGCTCTTTCTCGTTGGTGTAGAACGTCTCAGGAGAAAGGGCTGTCTCAGGGAACTTGTCAAGGAACCCTTCACAGGATGTGAAAGCCAGCACCGACAGCAGTCCCGCCATAAGAATATTGTATGTAGTCTTCATGATCATATTCATTTAGAATGTTATGTCAATTCCGAATGACACTGTCCTTGAGAATGGGTAGATGCAGTCATCGCTCTGCTTTGAGGATGCTGTGGCCACTTCCGGATCGACATATTTGGTGTACTTCTTCATCGGCGACCAGTACCAGAGGTTTTCTCCGGTAAGGTAGAGGCGCACTTTCTCGACCGCCTTGTTCTTCTTCAGAGGAAGTGTGTAGCCGAGGGTGACGTTCTTGAGCCGGAGGTAGGCCGCGTTCTGGAGGTAGCGGTCCGTGTTGACTCCAAGCGCGCAGTTAGCGTAGGTCTCGTAACCCCTTCTTCTTGGGAAGTAGGTGTTTCTGTTATCCTCCGTCCAAGCCTTTGACTCAAAGTCGGTCGGAACGAATGAGGATGCGGGAAATCCGTAGAGGCTCCAGAAGTAGGAACAGTTCTTAGGAGGCATCCAATCACAGTGTCCGACCCCTTGGAAGAACACGGAGAGATTGAAGCCGTACCAGTCCACATCGCCTCTCAATGAATATGTGTACCTTGGCCTGTTGTTTCCGATGATGTAGCGGTCGCCCGGTTCGTCAAGCGTGTTGGCTCCGGTGTTGATGACACCGTCTCCGTTCCTGTCCACGAATTTGACGTCTCCGGCCATCAGTTTCGCCATTGATGCCACGCCGCACTCATAGACCACCTTGTTGACAGCGGTGTCGTTGATTCTGGACTGGTATTCAGCGGCTTCCTCGTCAGTCTTGAAGAGCCCTTCCACCTCGTAGCCCCAGATGTCTCCGAGTCTTTGTCCCACGTAGTGCTGGCTGAGCGACTTGTTCGGGTTGTCGAACTTTGTGATTGTCGTCACATAATCTCCAAGAGATCCCGTGATGGAGTAGTAGAGTGGCTTGCCAGCCGCTGTGATCTGGTCTTTCCATGAGAGGGTGATCTCGTAGCCTTTGGTCCTCAGGTCGGCTCCGTTGATCTTAGGAGAGCTTGTTCCGAACACCGCCGGAAGTTCCTGTGACGAGGTCAGCATATCCTTTGTGTCCCTGATGTAGAAGTCTGCGCTCGCGCTGAGCCTGTTGTTGAAGAATCCGAGATCGAATCCGAGGTTGTAGGTGATGACCGTCTCCCAAGTCAGTCCTTGAGTGATGGCTCCCGGAGTGCTGACCATTCCGGCCTTGTTCGTGCTGTCGAACGTGTAGTTCATCATCGATGTGGAAATGGTGCTGATGTAGGAATAGTTGCTGACCTGCTGGTTTCCGAGCGAACCGTATGACACACGCACCTTGGCGAGATCCCACCAGTTCTTCAGACCGCCCCAGAACTTTTCCTCGGAGATTCGCCAACCGGCTGACGCAGAAGGGTAGAACGCCCATCTGTCACCTTTCGCGAAACGTGACGAACCATCCTCACGCCCTGAGATCTCGAACAGGTACTTGCCGGCGTAGTCGTAGTTCACGCGGGCGAAGAATCCGAGTGTCCTGTAGGCCGTGTTGCTCTCATCGGCCCTCTCGATGGTTCCCTGCGCCATATTGATGAACGCGAGTTTGTCTGAGATCGAGCCTTTCTGACGGATTGTCGAGGTTGATGATCTGTAGTCCTGGAACTGTGAGCCGGCCACGGCCGTAAAGTTATGATTGCCCCATGATTTGTTCACATTGAGGTAAGCGTTGGCCACATGGCCGTTCAGGTAGGCGCGTGCCTCATGGTAGAAATCATAGATGGAGCCGTTGGTCATCTCCACGATGTTCTTCATATTCTTGTCCCACGTGTTGGCGGTAGGATAGGAGCGGTAGCTGTTGAGGGTGTCACGCCTTCTGTAGGTGTAGTCAGCCGTGATGTTCATCCACTTGGTGAGGTCGAACACGAGCCTGTTGGTGATCACCCAGTAGTTCACCTTTCTGGAGTTCTTGTTCCTTCCGTCCGTGAACACACCGCCACGTCCCGAAGCGATAGGGGAGTCGGCGAACTGGATGCCGTTGGTGTACATCGTGGTTGTTCCGTCCGGGTTGACCGGCACGATGGTCGGGCTGATGTTCTGGGTGATGTTCCAGAGGATGCCTGACGAGGTAAGATCCTCAGAACCGTCCTGCTCCCAGAATCCGCCGTAGTTGTAGGCCGAGCCCTCATAGCTGAGGTTTCCTGTGTAGCGGAGCCACGGTTTCACCTTGGCGTTCACCTTGGCGCGGAATGAATATCCGTTCATAATGTCCTCGCTGGCGTTGTTGAAGACACCTTCGCGGTAAAGATAGCGTCCGCTTACATAGTAGTCGATCTTGTCGTTGCCACCGTTGATGGTCACATTATGCTCTGTCTCCGGACGGGATCTTTTGAATATGTAGCCGTACCAATCAAAATTACCAAGGTAGCGGTACTTACCTTTGTCGTTGGTATAGACCCAAGGCCTGTCAGGATTCTCGGTCTTGTCGTTCCTGCGGTCGTAGAGCATCTGCATCTCCTCGTCCGTGTAGTTCCAGGCGTTGTAGCCCTTGCCGGAATGGAGTGTGAACTCATTGGAGAGGTTCACATAGTCATAACCGGTCGTGATGAAGTCCGTGCGTGTGGTGTTGAAAGCCACACCTCCACGGCCGTTGTAGGTTACTTTCAGGTCTCCGGCCTTTCCGCTCTTGGTGGTGATGAGAACCACACCGGCCGATGCCGTGGCACCGTAGATCGAACAAGCCGAGGCATCCTTCAGCACGGAGACTGACTCGATGTCGTTAGGATTCACCTGCGAGAGCGAGGACTCGATTCCGTCAACGAGGATCAGCGGGCTTCCAGAGTTAAGAGACACCTGCCCGCGGATCTTTACGCTGTATTCCTTTCCTTCAATGGAACCGTTGCTCATGCTCATGACAAGGGATGGATCCGCTCCTTGGAGAGCCTGCGCCGTGTTGGTCACAGGCCTGTTGTTCAGATCCTTGCCGCTGATGACTCCGACCGCTCCGGTCAGGTTCACCTTTTTCTGGACGCCGTAACCCACGACTACTGACTCTTCCAGAAGGTCGATGTCCTCCACAAGGTTGACCACGATTCCCGCTGTCTGGCTTCCGAACGTGGCGGTGTAGTCCTTGTAGCCCATCATCGACACCGTGAACGACCGTCCCGGAGCCGCCTTGATGGAGAAGTTTCCGTCCAGGTCGGTCATCGCCACGTTGTCCTTCTTCCCGTCGAGCAAAATCATAGCTCCAGGCACAGGACCCGACGCGTCAACGACTTTTCCGGAATATTCAGCCGGCGCCTCCGCCTGCTGTCCGTTTTTGACCACGAGGATCATCTTCCCGTCCAGACTTGCCTGCATCCCGGTTCCGTCCAGGATGGCCGCCATCGCCTCCATCACGGTTTTCCCTGACGGAGGAGTGACCTTTCTGTTAACGTCGAGAAGGCTCTCGTTGTAAGCCACAGTCATCCCTAATTGATGCTCAATGGCCTCGAACGCTTGTCTGACGGTCATCGTCCCGGACCGGAAGTTCACGACCTGGTTCTGGGCGTGAAGTCCGATGGCTGGAATGATGACCAGCATAAGCGCGATCAGATAATGTTTAATCTGCTTCATAGACTGTTTTGTTGGTATTTGGTTTTTAACGATTTATATGATATTCGTCAATATATTCATTCATGATTTTCCCGCCTGTTTTCCGCAGGTGGCGATCAGTGGTGGGGATCGGCTTTATCTTATGTAAACGCAGTTGTTCTCGATGTGGTACCTCATTCCCGGCACAAGCTTGCAGATCGCGCTGAGCATCTGGTCCAGCGTCTCTCCATGCACGAATTTGGCCGTCAGGATCATATCATCGTATTTCCCGGAGGTGATGTAGGTGTTGAGTCCGTACTTCCTTTCTATCGCCTTGGCTATTCCGTGAATATTCTCGGACCGGAAACACATATCCCCACGTTTCCAGGCCGTGTCCTCCGCTGCGTTCACGTGTGTGACGGTGGCCTCTCCGGTGGCTCTGTCGTAGGATAGCCTCTCGTTGGGAACCATCAGGAAACTTTCTCCGCTGCTGTTCAGTGTCGCCGAGACGCTACCCTCGCACAAAGTGGCGGCGGTGCTTCCCGACTCCGGATAGGCGTTCACGTTGAAGGTGGTTCCGTGCACCCGAATCGCCAGGTCGGAAGTATTTACCGTGAAAGGAATATTTTGATTATGAGTCACTTTGAATATGGCCTCTCCGGACAGGAACACAGTTCGCTCCGCGGCGGAGAATCTTTCCGGGAATATTATCACAGAGCCTGCGTTGAGCAGAACCTTTGAACTGTCCGGCAGGATGACCTCACGTGTTTCACCGTTGTGGGTGGAGATCTCGCACAGTCTTGCCGGTCCGGCCGTGAGCACCGCTTCCTGACCGTTCAGCTTCTCGTTGACCTTGAGGGTCGCCCAAGGCACAAAGAACAGCACGACCGCGGCCGCGGCGCAGGTCATCGCCGCTCTGAATATCCTGTGCCTTAAACCAGTGCGTATTATCTTGGTCTGCGTCTTCTCAAGATTGTCGGCGGAATTCATCACCTTGGTGAACGCCTTGTCCACTTCTTCTTTCGGAAGTATGTCACCATGGTGTTTTTCCCACTCGTTCCGGATGTCTTTGTCTGTCATAATTATGGGTCTTGTAATCCTATTGGAGTTTCAATGCTTACTGACGGGCATAAGACAACAAAACCGTTTCTTACACCCAAAGAAAATCTGAATTTTTTATAACTTTGTCTCATATAAAATAATATGTTGACAGAAAGCCAGGAAAGACTCTTGATGGAACGCACCGCCGAAGGCGACCGAAGTGCGTTCCGCCAGCTTTTTGACAACTATTATCCGGTGGTCTTCGGCTTTATGAAAAGCCTCCTTCAAGTCAAGGAAGACGCCTCGGATGTAGCCCAGGAAGTCTTCATCAAGCTCTGGTTGATGCGCTCCGCCCTACCCGACATCACATCCCTGCGTTTCTACCTGTACCGGATGAGTCTGAACCAGACCATAAACTTCATCAAGAAGAACAAGTCTAACGTCCGCTCCATCCTGACTGACATCCCGTACGACCAGATGGTCGAGGATGCCATTGATATGAAGGACAAGGAAGCCTTCATCGCCGCCGTTGTGAGCCGTATGCCCGAACAGCGACGCAAGATATTCATAATGAGCTGCCTTGAGCATCGTACCAACGACGAGATCGCCACTCTCCTCCACATCAAGAAGAAAACCGTCGAGAATCACCTCAACCTCGCCCTCAAGGAACTCCGCACCGCCCTCCCGGCCTCGCTCTTCATATTCATCACCTTTTTTCAGTAGTCACCCCCGCCCATCGGCATCCGGAGTGATTTTTATGAATATTTTTGTAGCAAACAGCACTGTCTTTCAGTCTTTATAGCAAACGGTTTTTTTATGAACGCTGACGGACAAGAATTTAGCGGATTGGTCAAAAGGCATAAGGGGACGATCTACTCGGTCTGCATAAAGGAACAGTTGAAAAAGTTTAACGGATAGGAAGCCGCGTCTCGGGGGATTAACCCCGGCACGTTTTCCTTAAAAAGATTGAATGAATATGTTGACGAATAATCAAAAGAACGAATTTGACGAGATGAAGTCTCAGATGCAGGTGCTGAAAAACCACCTTTCAGACAGTGAGATCGTCTCCAGGGAGATGCTTGACGCCACAATAAAGTCAAGCGCCAAAAATCTGATCAGCAAACGTTTATGGAATATCGTGGCGATAGTCATCGTCTTGCTTATGGCTGGCTTCATCGCCTATGTCTGCCTGTCCTTGCACAAATGCAGTGTCTTGTTTATGGCCGCCACCATTGTCTGGTGCGTTTTCCTTGCTCTTGTCAACTTCCGGCAGTACAAGGACAACTTCAGGGAGCGTCTGCTTGACGGATCTGTCACTGACACTGTGGGCACGGTGTCGAGATGGAAACTTCAGAACCTCCGTCAAGGCATCAGCATCGCCGTCGCGACGGTCATCTGGAGCGCCTTCTGTCTCAACGAAATCTGGGCCGACATCACGACCGACATATCTCATCTTGTGTTCGTTGCGGTCCTCTACATCTTTGTCCTGAGCACCGCCGGCGGCCGTTATCACCGAATCCACAAAGTCACCACCGACCTCTTGAAGCAAATCGACACCCTCCGGTAATATCCCCGTGCCCCCAACAGAACGCCCTGTACCGTGGCCATCGACTCTTAAGTGTGCGAATATATTCACACCTGGAACGCCAACTCGTTAGTTATCAGGTTAATGGTGTTTCAGGTGCGCATGGTTTATCGTACCGGGAAGTCCGGTCTCCAATTGTTTTTTGGATAGAAAAATGTATGTGATGAGGACTTTGTATGCACCGAATATACCGAGCCACACCATTGGTACAGGAAGCGTACTTCTGGTGTACCAAATGGGCTAAGAGATGCTGTTGGTACAGGAAACACGCTTCTGGTGTACCAAATCTACCACATCACTTGGCGGTTAGTGAACTGCCTGACAGCCATACGACTAAGATAATCCGAAAAATGAAACTTAAGTGATTGGATAGGTATCCTATCGGTTTAGCCTCCATTTTGGATACATTTTTATGATTATTGCATATATTTGCAACACATAAAGATGATCATAGGGAATGAATAATACAACTACCATTAACAAGAATCTGGCAGGGATACATTTCATAGTTATCCTGCTGTGTGCTTTGATGTTGTCATCCTGTGCGGACAAGGAGGTAAGCTGCGCGCTGTCCCGGGCTGATGAATTGATGTGGACCAAGCCCGACAGCGCGCTGGTAATTTTGAAATCACTTGACACCACCGCTTTGTACGGTAAATATCAGAAAGCGAGATACTCTTTACTCTATTCAATGGCTCTAGTATATTGTAACATCTAAATATTGCATAAAACTAAAAATAATTGTATCTTTGTTGTATCACATACAGCACGATACGATTATGCCTATTCAGAAGTACGAGGTGAGCTTGTCTGCAGAGGAGCGCAAACAGCTGACCAAGATTGTGAAGTCCGGCAATATGCCGGCGCGAACCATCCTGAGAGCCAACATCCTTCTCGCGGTAGACAGGAATGGGAAACAGCCTATGACTGTGCAAGAGGCTGCCATAGCCTTCAACACGTCTGCCACTACAGTCCAGAACGTCAGGACTCGTTATGGGGAGAAGGGACTCGACGCAACCATTCAGCGAAAGAAACGGGAGACGCCGCCAGTAGAGGCCAAGGTTACCGGAGACGTCGAGGCTCATATCATAGCTCTCGCCTGCGGAGATCCTCCCAAGGGATATGCCAAGTGGACGCTTCGTCTTCTTGCCGACAGGTCGGTCAAACTGGGGTATGTAGAATCTATATCTCATACGCAGGTCGGCCGCATTCTAAAAAAACGAGTACAGGCCTCATCTGAAGAAGTGCTGGTGCATACCAGCCAGCCATAACGCGGCTTTCGTCGCAGCGATGGAGGACGTCCTTGAGGTGTACAGCCGTCCATATGATGCCAAACACCCTGTCGTATGTATGGACGAGAAACCTGCTCAGCTTCTGGCAGAAGCAAGGGATGGCTTTACTTCCAACAGTACAGGTGTACGATACGAGGACAACGAATATGTGAGGAATGGCACCTGCAGCATCTTCCTTTTCACTGAACCCCTGGCCGGATGGCGTGAGGCTGTAGCAAAGCGGCAGAGAACCAGAACTGACTGGGCAGAACGCATCAAGTGGCTGCTTGACGAGAGATACCCGGATGTCGAGCAGGTCGTACTTGTATGTGACAATCTCAATACTCACAATATCGCATCCCTTTACGAGGCGTTTGAACCGGCGGAGGCTCTCCGCTTGGCAAAGCGTCTTGAAATACACCACACGCCCAAGCACGGCAGCTGGCTTGACATAGCTGAGATTGAACTCTCTGCCCTCGGGAACCAATGTCTGGCAAAAAGGCGCATAAACAGTGTCGAAAAACTTAACGAGGAACTTTCGTCTTGGCATTCCGAGCGAAACGACGGTCAGAAGAGTGTGAACTGGCAGTTCAAGACTGCCGATGCTCGCACCAAGCTGAAGCACCTCTATCCTATATTGAACTTTTAAGTGTTACAAAGTACTAGATAGGAACTATGTTGAGACTACGGATGCCCGTATCATAATTCCAGCCGTTAAGTACTACGAGCGTCACGGCTCTCAGGATGACAGACTTAAGGCATTGTTTTACTTTGGACGAATGCAGGTAAATGCCGGAGAGTATGACAAGGCGGTGGTGACTTTGTCCAGAGCGTTGGAATATTCAGATGAGGTTAGCGATATGAGAATGCTTGGCTTCGCTTATTCGGAGATAGCGTATTCATATTCGCAGACAAAGAATTTTTCTGAAAGCCGTCAATACTATAGTAAGGCTGAGTCTTTTTTTAATAAGGCAGGTGAACATCGTTATTCTTGTATGATGGTGCTGGACAAGGCGAATGATTGCGTCAGCAGCCTTGCTTGGTCTGAGGCGGACTCTTTATTAAAAAACATTGTCGCTGATGAGTCTTTTCCAACAGATCTCAAGGCGGATGCGATGGCCACTTATGGTCGTATGCTGACGTTCTGTCCTTTTTCTGATTATGGAAAGGCTGTGTCGATGTTTGAAAGGTCAATGACATTGTTTGAGGACAATCATCCACGTAATGTTAATGATGAGTGTGTTTATGCTTATGCCTTGGCGAAAGTAGGCAGGATGAAGGAAGCAAAGGAAATCTTCACAAAACTTGATGGACAAGGCTTTGGAACTATTCCGGTTTATAGGTATTGCCTTAGTCAAGTAATGAGATTGGAGGGGGACAACTCCGGAGCCTATACTCTGCTTTTGGAATCTTTGAGAGGATATGATTCTAAGACTATGCAGATACAGTCTCAATCCTCTGCACTGGCTCAGAGAAACTATTATAGACTGCTTAGTTCGGAAAGGGAACAGAGTATGCTGATTCAGCGCTTTTGGACAGCGATAGTGGTATTCATCTCCATCATTATGATAGTGATTATCTCTATATTATTGTATAAAAGATACTTAAAGGCTGAGAGAGAACGCATAAAATTAGTGCTCTTGAACGAGGCCTCTGAAAACAAGTTAGCCGAAAGCGATAAGTCTAAGGATAAAATGCTTAAGGATATTTCGGTTATTCAAACTGATTATCTGAAATTATACAAAAGCCAATGTCGGTGGATGTCAGAGTTTGCTGAGATTTTATGTGACTCAAAAAAGAAAGATTCAAAATCAAGACAATCAGAGGTATATGGAAGGATATATAGAATAGTATCAGGAATTATTTCAAACGACAACGTAGGTCAGCTTGAGTTTGAATCAGAATTAAACAGAACCTATAACAATGTGATGAAAAGATTCAGGCAGGACTATGCTGATTTATGTGAAGCGGACATTCGGTTGTTCAGTTGTGTTGTCGCTCAATTCGATGCCGTCTTGATACTTAAAATTTTTAACCTACCAAGCAAAGATGCGGTTTATATGAGAAAAGCCCGATTGAAGGAAAAGATACGGCAAAGCGATTCAACGGACAAAGAACGTTACCTTCTCTTCTTTTAGCGTTAGTGTTAATTGTTTGATTATTAGTATATTTAATTAATGTTTTAGAATGCTTTCAATCGTGGTTTTTATTCAAGCGATTGAATAATAGTGACTTATGGTTGCTTCAGGTTAGGTTTTGCCTAACTCATTTTTGCCTAATATCGTTTGTGACGCATTGTACGGCCTGTTTTCCATATAATCAATGTTGGGTTATTTTTACCAAAGATAATATTCGTTATTACGAACTTTACACGGTGAAAATAATAAACTAACTCAAGTTTCGCAAGTGATTTAGGCCGCCGCCCCGGCGAGGTCTAGCCGGTCGAAAGCCATCTTCACTGCTTTGATTTGATGATTGTTGTTTATTACGTTTTCAGTTAACTCAAACGGATCGCAGGATAAGAACTCAGCAATGACGTTGATGACCTCTATAATGAGTCCCCAGATTCTCTGGACGACTGTAAGTTCTACGGTTTCGCCGGTTATTTCAGCGAACAGGCCGCCAATGGTCTCGTACGATTCAAAGCGCTTGACGGTTCCGAGTATGTTGTACTGTATCATGCACAGGGACAGCGCAGCAACCTGCCCGGCGAAGTCCACGCACTGGCATTTGCCCAAGTTCAGAAGTCCCTTCATCTCCTTATGAGCCACTTCGATACACCATCTTCTGGCATAAAGTTCGAAAGCCCTCTTGGCGTCAATGCCCATATCCGTCGTGATGAGGGCGTTCCAGGAACCGTTGCCGCTTCTTGTAGAAGAAGAGCTGGACATCCATTCCGGCATACTTGGCCTTGATGGAGGCGCAGGTGTAGCCAATGGAGCGGTTTCTCTTGGTGGCCTTGGCTTTCTCGAGCCGTTTGATGATGTCCCGGGCACAGAGGTCGCCCAAAGCCGTCTCATATTTGGTCTTGCCCATCTTGATCATCCCGATGAGGTGGCACTTGAGGTGCCTGCTGTGGATGAACTGGAGCAGTTCAGCACAAAGGGAACCAGCTGTCAACCAGCAGGTAGTCAAAGCGGATACCCTCGATGATGGCTCTGCGGATCATCTTGATGGCGTTGGCAATCTTGGACTGGAACATCTCCTCCTTGCGAGTATTGATCTTCTCCTCCTCGTTGCGCTCCTTGCTATATCGGGCGGCCTTCTGCTTCTTGGTAAGCCCCTGTGGTTTGCTGGCATCCTTGCCGGTCTCTGCCTGTATGGTGGCATCCACCATCAACTGGGTCTTGCCGTCCGTATAGCAGAGGAACATGGCCTTGAAGCCCAGGATACACTTCATCGCAGTGTGAGAAAACACGCTTCCCAAGGCCCTCGGCCCTGTTCCCCCCCGCTTGGGGAGGTCGGTGTCATCGAGGATAAGGCAACGGGTAGCATCTTTGGCATCTGCCCTGCGGCTGATAAGGCCGATCAGCTGGCGGTTGATGGAATGGACAAGACGACGCCAGTCGATGCGACCGTCATCCATCAGGCGGTAGAACGTGTCCTTCTTGCAGGAAAACAGCTTGCCGAGGGCGCTGTCAGCATAGTCCGCCGGTGTCTTGACGGAGAAGAACGGATACAGGACGAGCAGTCTCACCAACTGGACGAAGGTGAACTTGCAGTTCGGATTCTTAACCGGACCCACCGTTTTGGCCTGTATGACGAGCTTGCCCATCTCTTTGTTTACCGCGTTGACCGCCTTACTGGAGTCATTATGTCTGAAAAAGTCTTTGAGTTCAGAAATTATTTGTCTATTTTTGTTCATGGCTAAGGGCAACTATCTATGAGTATCGTAAACACAAGATAGTGATAATCAATGAATTATCAAAACCTTTAGCCTTTTTTATTTCAATTATTTTTCACTTGCGAAACTTGAGTAAACTAATATGTATATGAAATATTTATTTGTTGCTGCGATGGCGATGATGGTCTCTGTCGCGGCGTTCGGGCAGGAGGTCCGGAATCTGGATTTCCGGAAAGGGTTTTCGGCTGAGGTTGAGGTCGGGTATATTCAGAAAGGAATATATGCTGATGTTTCAAGTGGGTACAATGTGCTTCCGGGACTTTATGTCGGAGCTGGTGTGGGGCTGAAGTACTATGACTTCAACCCTGACAAGAATCACTTTTTCGTTCCCACTTTCGCTCACATCAGGTATAGCATTTTGAACCGGAGCGTTAGTCCGTTGATTGAGTTGAAGGCTGGAATTCTGGGAGATTTCACTGATAGGGGAACAGGACACTTCTTTCGTCCCGCTGTAGGTGTCAAGTACAAGAACGCAGGAATAAAGGTCGGCTATGATTGGGTGAACGTGAATTATGATGTAGCAGGTCTTGGAAAGAATTCGGTGACAGTGGGTGCTTTTTATAAGTTCTAAATCTTGGAAAAAAGCTTAGAGAAGGAACTCTTCCAGTAAGCCTCCCGTCATCTATGATGCCTGTTACCTCCCGTGCGCCATAGCGCCTGTTTCGCTCACGAGAGTGGCCTCCTGTTACCTCTCGTGCGCCGAAACGCCCGAATTGCTCGCAGGGGTTGCCGGATCTCTCCGGACAGATGATTCTACAGACTTGGTACGGGAGAGGTTCGTGGCACTGTATTTGAGTTCATTTACTAAAATAAAAACTTTACATAATGAAACATTAATTTGTTGCTGCGATGGCGATGATGGTCTCTGTCGCGGCTTTCGGGCAGAAGGTCCGGAATCCGAGTTTCACCCGCGGCTTCGCCGGAAACGTTGAGGCCGGAGTCCTTTTCAAAGACGGTTTTGCCGGAGAATATGTGAACGTGTCATCAGGGTACAATATTCTTCCGGGACTGTTCGCCGGGGTGGGAATCGGGATAAAGAACCAGAATGTCTTTCCCTGAAAAAAGTGGTTCTTCCGCAATTTAGTTGAAAGACGGAGTTTGTACTGTTAGCAAAGGAATCTGGTATAGACGCGAAAAATCAATTAGCCAAATATCAAAAAACCGTAGTTTTAGTGCAATTTAACTAATTGACTATTAGGTATTTACATAAATTTTTCGTAACTTTATGCTTACCACAGTATAAAGTTATAGATGATGTGTAAAGCACCTGACAAAAGCAAAATTACAACATTTTTACGGCAATGCCTAACATCAACCTCTGCGAAAGCCGACTTATCGGCCCTTTATTCTCCAAGTGACCTGTCTGTTGAACAAGTGGAGCTCGAAGATATGCGCACCTATCATGTATACGCACGATGTAATCTTCCTCATGGGGTCTGTCCATATTGCGGCCATGTGAGTCGCAGCGTTCATAGCCGTTATCACAGGACTATTGCAGATCTTTCGATTCTTGGTCATCCGGTTATCATCACGTTTGAGGCGCGCAAGTTCTTTTGTCACAATCCGGATTGTCGGAAAAAGACTTTCGCCGAACAACCAGGGGATGAGGTGTTCAGATACCGACGGCGGACGAGGCGTTGTGAGATGGTTGTAACCCAGCATGGCTTGAAATGCTCCTCAGAATCAGCCCGGAAGTTGTTATCGGCAACAGGAGTGCCCCTCAGCGGAGACACCGTACTCCGAGATGTCCACCGTATGTCGGTTCCAGAGCGATGCGAAGTGAAGGAGATTGGCGTGGATGATTGGGCCTTTCGCAAAGGCGTCACATACGGCAGTATTATCGTCAGCCTTGAAACCGGGTCTGTCATAGACCTTCTCGGTGACAGGGATGTAAAAAGCTTTCAAGCATGGTTGGATGAGCATGTCCAAGTGGAGGTCGTCAGCCGCGATAGATCTACAGACTATACCGCAGCCATTGCCGCGACGGGGCGGAATATCACAGAGGTGGCCGACAGGTTCCATCTGAACATGAATATGTCGGATTGTGTCACTAAAGTTATCGGTTCTCATTACGATGAATATAGAAGCGCCGTGCGCCCCGAGGAAGTTCAAGAAACTCCGGAGGTCGATTCCCGACAAGTCATGTTCAAAGAAGTCAAAGAGTTACAGGCCGGGGGACTCAATATCGCCCAGATATCCAAGAAGCTGGATATTGCCAGACAGACCGTAAGGAAATATATGGGCCGCGACACTCTTCCGAAAAGGGCCGGCAAGGAGCGATTGCCTTATTATCTTTACGACACATATGTGAAAGAAGAGTATCGGCATGGTAAGGATCTCCGCAAAATCTTCATGGAAATCAAGGGAAAAGGCTTTCCGGGTTCCTTGACTCCTTTCTACGACCACTATGGTTACCTGTCTGACGGCCATCATGGACACCGTTCCGGACAAGAGGTCGAGAAGATGAAACAACGTCCAAATTGCGACAGGGAGCCTCTGCTGCCAATACGCCAGATCGCACATATTGCCGACAAGTCCATTCGAAAAGAGAGGATAGTTCATGCGGAGGTTGCACTTGTAGAGAAGATGATGTCATATGGGTGGTTCAGAGATATATACAATGCAGCGTCCTCTTTCTATGCGACTATAATGGGGAACGATGTTGATGAGCTGGACTCATGGCTGGATAGCTACGGAAAGTCTCCTATTAAGGAATTGCGGTCGTTTGCCTATGGAATCAGGATGGATCTGAAAGCCGTGAGGAATGCTATCACTTTGGACACCTCAAATGTCATCGTTGAAGGCTTCGTGAACAAACTAAAAGCTGTAAAGCGAGTAATGTTTGGGCGAGCATCTCTTGACCTGCTCAAACGAAAAATGGTCTTCAGCGACCTGTGCTTCAACTAAATTGCGGAAGAACCAAAAAAGTTGACTCACAACAAAGAGTTAACAATGGCGTATTTACACACCCAGAAACAGTTCAATTACTATGATAAGGTAATTGAGATTTATCAACAAACGGGATATACCCCGTATCGCATAGCGAAACTAGGTCTTGTTCCTGTAAGCAGGCATGCAATAAAAGATTGGATTGCTAACTTTGTAGCGGAGAACGGTAAGGTGTCTCCGATGACAGTTATGCAAAAGCCTCAAGTCACAACCCCTCAAGCTCAGAGCGAGGAGGTGTAAAATCTCAAGAAGAGAGTCAAGGAACTGGAGGCGCAGCTTAGACAGGCGGAGATCAAGGCTGAGTTCTACGATGAGATGATCAACGTGGCGGAAGCGAAGTTCAAGGTCCCGATAAGAAAAAAAGCTGGCGCCAAACAGTAGATAACCTGCACGCGAAGGTCCCTGGACGCTATCGTATCCAGAGACTTTGCGGACTGGTTGGCGTAAGCAAGCAGGCTTATTACCAGTACGATGACAACGCCGCTTTGGCGAAAGCATCCAGAGAGGAGTTCGCTCTCCAATATGTCAAGGATATACACAAGTTGGATCCAGGCATGGGCATCTCCAAGATATGGGAGATGTACCGTAAGGAGTTCCTGTGTGATCATCCTATAGGGCGTGACCGCTTCTGTAGGATAGCCAACGAGAACGGTCAGAAGGTGCGATTGAGAATAGCCAAGCCTCGCACGACGGACTCAACCCACGGGCTTCCCGTCTATCCCAACCTCATCAAGGAGTATATCCCAGTCGCGGCTGATCAGCTATGGGTCAGCGATATAACATACATCGTCATCATGGATGATGACTTCCATTATCACTTCTGCTACCTGTCCCTGATACTTGACGCCTACAGCGAGGAGATTGTCGGCTGGAGCGTCGGGCCGACGCTTGACACGGACTATCCGATGGCCGCCTTGAGGATGGCATTGAAGCGTATAGAGGGCAAGGAAGTCAATCTCATACATCACTCTGACCGCGGCTGCCAGTATGCCAGTAGGGAGTATGTGAACATGCTTCGTGAGCATGGCATACAGGTCAGCATGACCGAATCCGGAGATCCTAAGGACAACGCACAAGCGGAGCGCATCAACAACACGATGAAGAACGAGCTGCTGAAGGGCAAAGTCTTCAGAAGTGTCGAGGAAGTCATTGCAGCAGTCGCTCTTGCCGTGGACTTCTACAACAACAGAAGGCCTCACATGAGCATAGGAATGATGACTCCGACTGAAGCGTCCAAGTCAACCGGCGACAGGGATATGAGATGGAAGAGCTACAGGCATCTGGCAATAAAATCCAAGGATAACTTGGATATCTCTGAAAATTCTTTACCTTTGCCGGAGTGTCAGGGGTCTCCTTCCGGCCTACGGCCTCCAGTCAACCCCTGACAGTGACAAGGCTCGGATGGTAAACCCATCTTAGGGATAACGACGATAAGTCAACTTATACCAGTAATAATCTATAAACCCGAGTCAACCTAAATCAGGAAAGTACAGAAATTCCACTCTCTTTCGGATGTTAATTCCTTTTTGGTACCGACCTTTATCCAGTTGAGGTACAGCTTTCTGAACAAGTCCATAAGTCCTTTCATAGATCTTAAAGGTGGTTTGATATCTGATTATTCAAACTCCATGAAAGATATGCCACAGGGGTTTCAGGATTCAGGTTGCGGCCATTTTTTCAGGGTAGGAATCGGTGTTGACTACAAAAGATATTCGTTCTACGTTGGCGATGACTGGTCGCAGATATCGTACTCGGCAGCTTCCAGGAACAACTATGCCTGGACTTTCGGCATCGGATTCAAATTCTAGTAGTGTATTCTTGGCGGATAACTTATTATCTGTCAATATAATAAGCAACCTCGTGGTGCGGTAATCGACACCACGAGGTTGCTTTTTCGTTTCATTATCAGTGCATTAAGTGCCACGGCAAGCATATTCCCAACAGAGAAACGGTCGGAGAGCCAGTTGAACCACGGCCTGCGGCTTTGCCGGACCGTTGCCTGCGGCTTTGCCGGACCGTTGCCTGCGGGCTTGCCGGACCACGGTCACTTCGACGGGCTCAGCGACCGGTCGAGGTTCTGGTGACCATGGTGATGCTTTGGTCAACAAAGGCTCCTCTTCGTGCGTCGTGGGATCCTTGACAAGTGCGTGGTTATCGCCGAAATGCCTGGGTGGTCATCACTGAAATCCGCACTCAGCGATTGCCTGAAGCGGCAGGCCTTACTTCTCGTACGGTGTATAGACTCCGAACTCGGCGAGGGAGAGGAGACCGGTCCATTTGGTGAAACGGACACGGACGGCGTCGGCGTAAACCTTGTCGAAGCGGTGGATTTTCACGCGGCTCTGGGTCGGGGTGGCGCCGTTGAAGACTGTGTGCCAGATGCCTTTGTGGAGATATTCAATGACATATTCCTGCATCACGCCGGGCTTTGGTTCGGTCATCACTACCATGTCTATAAGGCTGCCGGGGTCGAGCTCTACTTTCCAGAACGGATCCTTGACTTCGGGGCTGGAGACCCAGCAGGTGCGGAAGTCGTCGTCGTTGGCGAAATCCATGATGTCCATGTCGTCGGACCAGGATGAGTCGCACGGCTTGCCGATGGCGATGTTGATGTCGGTGATCGGCTCCATTGTCTCGGCCACGTCCACGATGTGGCCGGTGTTCTTCCAAATCTTGCCTATGCGCTTCAACGCGTCGATGCAATTCTGATCCATCAGGCCGTCACGGTTCGGGGCGGAGTTCAGGATGTAGGTGCAGTAGGCGTTGTTGTACGGGATGATGTTGCCCTTCACGATCTCGTCCACGTCTTTCAGAGGCGAAGAAGGGAACTCGGTCTTCCAGAACCAGGTTTTCTGCAAAGGATAGCAGGCCATCGCCGGGAGCTGGTTGGTTTCCGGGGATATTTTCTGACCGGCGCCCTGCTCGTAGCAGCGGATGTCTGAGTAGAACAGAGCCTCGGACGGGTACTTCGCCCCGTTCAGATCCATCACCAGGCAGTTTGGCTGGATGCTCTTGATGAGATGATAAAACTCTGGGAATGAGACATCTGAATATGAAATCCTGCCCCACGGAGCGTCCCATCCATCGAACATTATGGTGTTGACCGGGCCGTATTCAGTGAGAAGTTCGCGCACCTGGCTTTTGAGCAGGTTGATTTTCTCCGGGGTGAACGGCAGGGTCGGGCGGATACGGTGATGGGTGTCCAGGATCGAGAAGTGGAACATTATCTGCATCCCGGCCTTGTGGACGGAATTGACGAGCTCACGAAGCACATCCCGGTGAAGAGGCGAGCTCATCACGCTGTAGTCCGTGGTCTTGGTGTCCCACATGCAGAATCCGCTGTGGTGCTTGACCGAGACGCAGATGAATTTCATCCCTGCGCTCTGGGCTGCCTTGACCCATTGGTCAGTGTCCAGCTTGACCGGGTTGAACACCTCCGGACTAAGGTCAGGATCGGTCCAGTCGGCTGTCTGGTAGGTCGGGAGACCGAAGTGAACAAACATTCCGAGCCTCAGGTCAACAAACTCTTGCTGGAGCTGGTGGAGGCTTTTTTCCTGCGCCGCCATCATCATCGGGACGGCCAGCAGGGCCAATAGGGTTGAGATGTACTTTTTCATAGTCGCTAAGTTACGAAAGATTTTTTGTAACTTTATGCCGACAAAAAAACTTTGCCGATCCGCGGACATCCAGCCACTATGTATTTGGCAAAGGTGCTGCGTGTTATTTAGAATTACTTAAAAGAACATTGATAATGAATTCAAAAGAAAGAATTGCCAAAGCCTTGACTGTCGCCACCGACACCAAGGTGTTCGAGATGGGCTGCGGAGTCAGCTCACTGGCTCCCGAGGAGTTCAAGAAGTGGTTCCCTGAAAGCAAGGCTGCCGTTGTGGTGGCAGACCTTAACACTTGGAAGGCTCTTGGCCAGAAGGTGTACGATGAGTTTGTAGCCGCGGGTGTCCACACGGATAAATATGTCATCGAGACGAAGGAGTTCCACGCCGACTGGCGGTATGTTGATATGGTCGATCACATCATCGCCGGAGACTTCGCCGCCGCAAAGGCCATCGAGAATGATCCTGAATATGTCGAGCCGGACGCTGAAAAGGCGTTCAGACCGTCTTCCGAGGCTGAATATGTCACCATATCCGTGGGCTCAGGAGTCATCAACGACCTTTGCAAACTTGCCTCGCACCACTACGGCCAGTCTTATCTGACATTGCCGACGGCGGCTTCCGTGGACGGTTTCTCGTCGTTCGGTGCCTCGATTTCCTACCATAACTCCAAGCAGACATTCTCCTGCCCGGCTCCAAAGGTGATCATCGCGGACATTGACGTGATCGCCTCCGCCCCGAAGGTGATGACCGCCGCCGGTTACGCCGATCTTGCCGCAAAGGTTCCTGCCGGAGCCGAGTGGATGATCGCCGACCTGATGGACACGGAACCGATCAAGCCGGATGCCTGGCACGTGCTTCAGGACTATCTTGATGACCTTCTGGCTGACCCGGAGGGTGTGGCCAAGGGTGACAAACAGGCCGTTGCCGATCTGTTCGAGGGGTTGACTCTCAGTGGAATAGCGATGCAGGCCGCCCAGTCCAGCCGTCCTGCTTCTTGCTGCGATCACTTGTTCAGCCATATTCTTGACATGACACATCATCGTTTCAACGGCAAGCTTCAGTCTCACGGATTTCAGGTGGCCATCGGCACGCTGACGATGTGCGCCGTGTTCGATGAGCTGTTCAAGATGGACCTCTCCAAGATTGATGTTGACGCTTGCGTGAAGGCTTGGCCTACGCTTGAGCAGGAGCAGGAAAGGGCGCTTGAGATATTCAAGAATTTCCCTGCGCCAAAGCTTGGCTACACTGAGATCACCAAGAAATATGACGATGCGGAGACCGTACGTGTCCAGCTGACAAAGGTGAAGGAAGGCTGGCCGGAACTTAAGAAGAAGCTTCAGGGACAGGTATATTCATTCGCCAAGATGCAGGATCTGATGAAGAAGGCCGGCGCTCCGTACGATCCTTCGATGATCGGCGTGACCCGCGAGATGCTCAAGAATATGTTCCCTAAGGTTCAGCTGATGCGTTTCCGCTTCAATGTGCTCGACCTTGCGAAGAGGGGAATGTTCTACGATCAGCTCGTTGAGTCTGTCTTCGCTCCCGGCGCCGCTTGGGACCTGACAAAGGAGATGAATTAGATTTTTTCGTCGGCGGACAATTACTTTTGAATATGATCGGTGCCACTGGTGATTGTCTGCCGGCAAGATATGTATTAGGAATATGACAGTGCGTGGAACGGGTGTCCGTGGCTTTGCGAAAGGCCGTGCGTTCGTGGTCAAGGACTGCGGGCAAAGGAATCCGTTCGAGGACATTCCGCCCGGCAGCGTCCTTGTTGCCGAGCGGTTGTCACTGTCAGACTCCACGCTGATTGATTTCCGCAACGTGGTAGGAATTGTCACTCAAGAGGAAGACATTGACGGTCAGGTCTGTGTCCTTGCTAAAGGCATCGGCATTCCGGCCATTGTCGGCATAACTGACTGTTTCAAGGAAGTCGTGACCGGTGACCGCCTCATGATCTGGAATCTGGATCTGATGATCAATCCGGATCTCGACACCGTCATCGCATACGAGAAAACCCGTTCCGACGCTGACTCCCAGCTCAGTCTCAATCTTCCGCACTCGACATATTTTTAACGCTTACTCAATTTGATGATTGGAGTTGGTACAGGAAAAGGCTTTCTGGTGTACCAACTGCATTGAATCGTGGGTTTTGTACAGGGAAAGGCTTTCTGGTGTACCAACTGCATTGAATCGTGGATTTGGTACAGGGAAAGGCCATCTGGTGTACCAACGCCTTGAATCGTGGGTTTGGTACAGGAAAAGGCTTTCTGGTGTACCAACCGCCTTGAGTCGTGGGTTTGTACAGGGAAAGGCCGTCTGGTGTACCAACTGCATTGAATCGTGGATTTGGTACAGGAAAAGGCTTTCTGGTGTACCAACGCCTTGAATCGTGGATTTTGGGCAGTTGAGACCTTTCTGGAGTACAAAACTCTCTGATTGGAAAATCTGGTTTACGACTGAGTTTGCGGTCACTGAGATTGTTGAAGTGACCGGTGAAAGTGTAAAGTTTCTTTACAGTGGGTGTTAAATTTCTTTACACTTTTAGAAAAATGGTTAATCGCTAAAATATTAACAAATAATTAGTTGTATGGTTTGGCATGAACTCTGTTCGGCGAAAGTGTCGTTTCTGGGAAGAGACGGCGATAAGTTGCCGAGGGTTTGCCGGAAAATGAGAAGCAGTTTTTGAGATTAATTATTGGAGATAATATGTCAAGCACGTATCTGAAGTTCCTGTCGAGGAACAAGCTTTACACCTTCATCGAGGTTTTCGGACTTTCGGTGGCATTGGGATTTGTCATTCTGCTGGCTTCGTATGCCAGGACGGAGTTCAGTGTCGGAGCTAAGCAGCCGCTTTCCAAGCAGCTGTATGTTGTCGGTGCCGGCGACTCTTTCGGAATGACGCTCGGAACTTCCGATGAGTTTTTCCCCTCTATTCCGGAGATCAAGTCGTGGACTAAAATCTGCGATGGGGGAGATGTCGACATTATGGTCGGCGATGACTATTATAAGGCGGCAGAGGCTTCGATAGACACTAATTTCTTCAATCTCTTTGACTACCGCCTTGCCGGTTGCCCGAAGGACAGGGTTCTGGAGAATGAGGACGAGGTGATTCTGTCCGAGTCGTTCGCCAAGAAAGTGTTTGGAAATGAGGATCCTATTGGCAGGACATTAAGCGTCGATAAGAGTAAGTGGACAGTTGTCGGGGTCGTTGAGGATTTTGGGCCTGTCGATGTGTTCGAACATTGCGATATGTTCACAAGCATCAAACGTGCTCAGAGGCGGTTTGCGTGGATGGACAATTTCGGCAACACTATTCCGATTGTCCGGCTTGACGAAGGAACTGATGTGGAAAAGGTGCGTGATGATCTTCTTAAAAAGTATCTCGGGTACTGGAATTTCTATAAGGCTGACAATTCCGATAACGCCTTTTTGTGGGGAGCAAGCGTGACGAGACTTGACAAGGTCTATTTTTCGGATTTGGAGTCCTATAGTTGCATAAGAACGGGTGACAAAAAACAGGTTGGGTTACTATTCATTGTGGCTCTGGTGCTGCTGATTTCCGCCATATTCAATTACATCAATCTGACTGTCGCGCAGACGGGAAAGCGCGCCAAGGAAATGGCCACCAGACGGTTGCTTGGCGAAAGCTCAAGGAATATAGTGGCGAGGTACATCGCCGAGTCATTCGCCTTCACGGTCGGGTGTTTCGCAGTGGGCTGTCTGCTGGCATATTCATTCAAACCGCTCTTTGACAGGATTTTGAACGCCGACATTGTGCTGACACCTGACTTTAGCACCGTGCTTTGGGCTGTTCTGGCGTTGGTTGTCATCTCCGTGGTTTCGGCGCTGCTCCCTGCGATGCTTGTCTCACGCTTCAAACCGATCGATGTCGTGAAAGGGGAGTTCCGTTTCAAGAACAAGATGATTTTCGGCAAGGTGTTCATCGTTCTTCAAACCGTGTTCAGCACCATCCTTATCACTATGGCCATCGTGATGACAGCGCAGGTGAACTATCTCGTGAACCTTCCGGTGGGCTACGAGACAAAGGATGTCATTCAGGTCGTTTCCCAATATGTAGGCTATAGGAGAGGGCCTCAGGAAGCGCTCCGCGACAGGTTAAAGGCTTTGCCTCAGGTGGTTGACGTGGGACTTGGAATTACCTCTCCGATATCCTGCGGAGCGAATGGCCTTCACGATGAGAACAATCAGTTGATAGGCTGGATGCGTATGGCCCAGTTGGACACGACTTCGCTTAGTATTCTGGGAATCAAGGTCTTGGAAAAGTACAGCGAACTCTCTTCGCCAAAAGTGCTTTTGACTGAGACTTCAAAGAGAACCCTCGGTGTGACGGCGGAGCATCCTTACGCTGGCGGAAGCTACACCAATGGTGAATATGAAATCTGTGGCGTCATCCCGGATTTCCGCGCCAACAACGCTCTGTTCGAGCCGATGGAGAACGAGCGTAATTCCATAAGGATTATCGACGAGAATTATGATTATGCCTTCATTCAGCTTCTTAAGATAACGGGTGATCGCTCCGAGGCTATGGCCGCGGTCAGGAATGTCTGCAAAGAGTTTGCGAAGGAGACCACAGGCGTTCCTGTGGAGATGGAGGCTTACTATCTGGACGAGAAACTGGTAGATGATCTGAAGGGCACCAAGAACACGATGCTTCTCGTGATTTCGTTCATGGTCATGGCCATCCTGATCTCGGCTCTCGGCCTGTTTGCTATGTCGCTCTATTTCACTGAGCAGCAGAGCCGCCAGATCGCTGTCCGCAAGGTTTTCGGCGCGGAAGTCAGCTCGGCCGTCTGGACATTGTCCAAGTCGTTCATGATCATGAGCCTTGTCGCCGTCGTGCTTGCCGTTCCGTTTGCGGTATGGGGCATAACCTATTATCTCCAAGGATTCTACACGAAGATCACTTACCCTTGGTGGGCGATTGTCCTCGCTGCCTTGATCTCACTCCTGATTTCGTTCCTCTCCGTTGTCGGCCAGACCTACGCCGCCGCCACCAAGAATCCGGTCAAGACCCTGGGGCAGGATTAATGTGGGGGTAAGAACCCAACTTTTTACGTTTCTTATCAAAATTTACGTTTTTGTTCCCTATAATTGCGGAACATGAACTGTAAACTATGATAAGAAACGTTACCTTTAATGATGTCCTCACCGCCCTTGGTGACCTCATCATGCCACGCGAATGCATTGTCTGCGGACGACCTCTTGCCCTGCGCGAACGCCATCTCTGCATCGGATGCCTTGCCGATCTGCCGCGGACATATTTCTCGAATATGCCGCACAACCAACTTGCCGACAGGTTCAATGCGTTGATCCAGCGTGATCTGGATGCGACCTGCGTTTTTGAGGAATATTCCTACGCCACCGCCCTGTTCTTTTACCGCTCCCAGACAGGCTACAGGCTGATCACCCAGAGGCTGAAATATCATTCCGACTATGCCGCCGGCCGTTATTTCGCCTCGATGCTGGGCCGTGAGATGGCCGCGTCACCGATTTACTCCGATGTGGATGCCGTGATTCCTGTGCCCTTGCATTGGACCCGGCTTTGGCCCCGAGGACATAATCAAGCTGAGATCATAGCCGAGGTTCTGGCAAGTTTTCTCGGGGCGGAGATGCGCACCGACATCCTTTACCGATCCCGCAGAACCCGTACACAGACAAAACTCTCGGTTGAGGGAAAGGCCCGCAATGTGACTGGGGCGTTTCAGGTCAGGCGAAAGAGAGCCTTCCCTGAATATTCACACATCCTTCTTGTGGATGATGTTTTCACGACCGGGGCGACGCTTCGTTCCTGCCAGAAGGCGTTGCGGGCGGTTTTTCCGCCTCCTGTCCGTATCAGTGTCGCCACTTTAGCCTGTGTCGGAATGTAAGATATGTTACATTCTGGTTACGAATCGTAAGGAGAAACGTTTTAGATTGTGATATTTTAAGTGCGATGTGCATTTCATGCCGTGTATCATGTGTCTATTAAAACTGATTAAAATTTCCCTTATTGTTTATAGGGTTGGAAATAAAACGGTTAAGTCTGTATATTCGTAAATTTTTGCAAAAAAATATTAAAAAATGTTTGCAAGTATCAAAAAAAGCTGTACCTTTGTACTCGGGTTGAGCAAGGAGGTTCTCTCCCCGATCAACCTATTGGTTATTAGTTTTAGTGTTATTAATTATGTGGTTAGAGTGAGAGTCCACGCGCGATGCGTCGACGCTCATTTTTTTTGTATATACCCCATCCTCAGATTTGTCTGGTCGCTTCGGCAAGCTCGGCGACTGGCCATTTCCCAGACACGGATGAGTGGCTTTGAGAGGGATGAGGGCATATTTGCGTGGCTGACCCTCGCTTTCGAAGATAGGGTCAGCCACGTAAGCCCTTGACAAAGCCGTACCAGAGGCACATCACCGTGCCTGTGGTTTGTGGAACTCTATCAGACCATCGATCGGAGCTTTGATGATGTCGCCCATCTTCATTCCGAATTCCTCCGCGGTCTGGCCTAGTAGATCAGAATAGTGAAATGCCACTGAACCCACACAGTTGAACTTGTACTTTCTGTAGTCAGGGTAGAGACTCACTATATTTCTGAAAAAATCACGGAACGCTCCTAACATGAGGTCGTGGTAATACGGATGCGAGTGCCGGTGATCTCCGACCCATTTGCAGAACTGGGCACAGTAACGATTGGCTTTCGGCTTCTGGTAAACCTGCTCGATGATTTCGTCCACTGACTTGCCTACCAAGGGTTTGACCTCCGCAAATACTTCCGGAGGCATATTCCCCCTCATGTAGTCCCTCAGCAGGGTTTTTCCTATGTAGCCGCCACTGCCTTCGTCCCCAAGAATGAAACCAAGGGAGTCGATGTTGAGTGTCACTTCCTCACCGTTGTACAAGCAGGTGTTACAACCTGTCCCGAGGATGGCAGCGAATCCGGACTCTTGACCGAGAAGCGCTCTGGCGGCCCCGAGCAGATCCATTGCGACGAACACTGTCTCAGCAGCCACGAACACGCTCTTGAGTACATCCTGCATGAATCCGTACTCAAGTTCGCTGACTCCTGCCCCGTAGAAATAGACTTCCTTTACGTCTTTGACAGGGAATCCGGCGGGCAGGTTGGCGAGGATGTCATTCCGGATTTCCTCTCCTGAGATGTAATTCGGATTGTAGCCAAGGCTCTTGAAACGAATGACATTCCCTCCGTTCTCACTTGTGCACGCCCAGTCGGTTTTTGTGGATCCTGAATCCGCTATAAGTATCATGATGTTTCTTATGATTTAGTAACATTCAAAAAATAACCTGCATCATCTTAAGGAATCTTTTCGGTCTAGATTTCTTTTCTCATCAGTCATGTGCCACCGGCACACTCCTTCTTCAAAAAAAATCTATCCTCGAAAATCTTCTCTTAATCTGAAGCAACTTATTTTTTTCATGTTCCTTAGTTATTTTCTGATTTTGTAGCCGATGTAGGCATAGTAGAATATGAACAGATAACAAGGCAGACAAATCCAATAGGCGGCCTGATTGCCGATGCCGTCTTTAAGGAAGCCGAAGATGAGAGGAATCAAAGCTCCTCCTCCGAATGAGGCCACCACAAGAGACGATCCGACTTTGGTGAAACGCCCAAGGTCGGTGATAGCGAGTGGCCAGATGGCGGGGTTCATCAGGGAGCATGCCAGTGCAATGAAGGCCACGCACCAGATGGAGACATTCGGAGGGGTCAGGACAATCAGTAGCGATCCCGAGACAGCGACCCAGCAGCAGATTCTGAGCGCCTGGACCTGGGAGACGAACTTAGGGATGAACAAAATTCCAAGAACATAGCCGACGGCCATCCCGATGCTTGGCCAAAGGGCATAGACCTGCGGATCCGGAAGGTGAAGATAGTTGGCGTAATCGACCACCGACGAAAGAGCTAGAGTCTCGACCCCGGTGTAGAAAAACATCGCCACTGCGCCAAGAATCAGATGCGGGAACTGCCAGACGGATGTCTTTCCCGCAGCATAAGGACAGTCAGCCGCGTCATCCTCGTCCTCTCCGGCCGCCTTCACCTCCTCCAGAGGCGCGAAGATGACCAGAACACCAAGTGCAAGGAATATTCCGATGATGATCTGGAATGGTTTTGTAACATCCGTCAAAACCGCCTCATCCAGGTTCTTGCCGATCACTGTCGCCAGAAACACCGGTGCCGCGGCCCAAGCGAGTGAATTGCATATCCCCATTAAACTCATTCTACGCGCTCCGCTCTCCATTGGCCCGAGGATTGTCACATAAGGGTTGATTGCCGCTTGAAGGACAGTGTTCGCTATGCCGCTGAGGAACGAAGCGAAGAGGAACAACCAAAGGCTGCCTGTTTTGGCCGAGGGTAAGAAAAGAATGAAGGCAAGGGCGAACAGAAAGAACGACAGGGACATTGTCTTCTTGTAGCCGATCTTTCCGATGACCTTGGCGGCCGGATAACTGAAGAACATGAAGGCGCAGAAAGTAGAGGCTATAAGCATGTAGGATTCTCCCGAGGACACCTCCAGGGTGGACTGCAACAGCGGAACCAGGTAACTGTTTATCCCGATGGCGAATCCCACGATGAAGAACATCAGCCCGATTATCGCCAAGGGCAGAGCGTATCTATTATTCATTGTCTGATTAATCCGTGTGATTAGAATGGCAGTTCGTTGTACAGTCCATTGAATGTCTGCATGCCCTTCCAGACAGGGCGTCCGAAAGCCGAGTTCTTGTTGGTGGCATCACAGATGAACCATTCCCCGTCCACGAAAATCTCAGGAATGACATGTCCGATGACAGATTTGGAGAAATAGCATTGACCATGAATATACCTTGCCGGCAGACCTGCGGCGCGGCTCATTGCGATGATCGCGTGAGCCATGTCGCAACAGTTGCCTCCTTTGGCGTTGATGGTTCCGACTGCCCCCTTTTTGGTGTTGTAATAGTCTTCCCAAGTCCAATTATCTCTGGCATAAGTGAATATGGCTTCGGCTTTTTCCCTGGCCGTTACCTTGCCGGAGATCGCCTCTTTCATGGTGGACAAGACGAGCGGGTCGTCAACAGGACAGTTAGAGGTGCTTCCAAGAAAGCCCGACCACCACGAGGATGTCTTCTCTGGAAGCATCAGGTTGTTTTTGTAGTGGTTCATGATCCTGCTCATGACCACCAGAGCCTGACGAAAGACAATATTCCCGACATATTCCTCTTTGTCAGACTTGTAGTTGAGTTCCACCGTGGAGTCTCCGCTTCTGTCGTCTTTCCATGTCCTTGTGCCGAAACTGCAATAGTTCGGGTACATCCCCTTGCCGGAGGCATATTCCCGCATTCTCCCGATCATCCATTTCACCGCGTCGAGGGAGATCTCATCCTGTTCGAAAGTGTTCCACTGCATGACACCGCCCGCTGAATATTTCGGGATCTCCACATCCGGTCTCTCCTGCCAGGTGTCGGGATAAGCCTCTATCAAATCCAGGATGCCGCATGCGGCGGAGAAATACTTGGCTTGTGAGTATGTGATGCCTTCCACATTGACGGAAACTGGCATCTCGTCCGTCTCGGAGAAGGTTTCATAGGCATCTGAGATGGCTTTCAGGAACTCCCCGTTCCATGATGTCGGTATGAATTCCTTGGGTGTGTCCTTTCCGCTGTCATCCTTGCTTTGCCCTGTGCAGGCACCGCACATAAGAGTGACAAGGCAGAAAAGCGCCTGAATAAGAGTCTTTTTCATTGTTTATGTGTTTGATTGGCAGGCATAGGAGCGGTCAGGCTCCTATGCCCGGATGAATAAACTATTTCTCGTCTCCGAACAGCTCGGTTCTGAAAATCTGGTCGGCGCTTATGCCTTTGGCGTCTTCCAGTTTGTTGTCAAGCATGTACTTGAAAAAGAAAGCGTAGGTGATCAGCGCCCTCATCGAGCAGGCACATCCATAATAGCCGTCAAGCCTGCCGACATAACCGCTGAGATTGGAGATCGCGTTATCGTTGCCGAATGCGAAATTGACATTTCTCATAGCGAAATTGTCAAGCCAGTCAATCTTTACCTGGCAGTGCTTCCCGTTCTCGTCGGAACCCATAACAAGATGTCCGCCGTTGTTCTTTGTCTCATTGTAAGGGCTGCTTCCCCACGTGAAATCATGTGTCTGAGGCAATTCTGTCTCGGACATCTTTACCGGGACGCTGATCTGCGGGATGTTTCCCGCACCGTTCTTACCAGTCTGGTTTCCGTCATAGCCCCTGAGCAGAAGGTGACACCTCATCGCAAGCTCAAAGACGTCGGCGGTGTTGTAGTCCTTGCCACCTACCGTTATCTTGGTGGTGGAAGGAATATAGTGGGCGTTCTGAACGTTGAACTCTTCGTACTCACCTCCTGTCTCCGCCGGAGTCTCTCCTGTTATCATGTTGATGGTTCCGGTGGTCTTTTCCCAGATGTCGATCAGTGTCACGTATTGTTCCGCGAAATCCTTGATTGTAGTTCCTGTCGGAGGGACATAGGCCGCCTGTTTCACCTTGACGGCAAGACCGTCCTTGACATTTCCTCCCTTGATGGTGACGGAACCTTCCCGGGCCTCGCCGGTGTTGGCCTTGACCGTGATCTGGATCTTTGCCGGAGATGCGGTCTCGCCAGAAGCCGGGCTTACGGTGATCCAGTCAGCGTCTGCAGTGGCTGTCCATGCTTTCTTGGCGACAAACTGAGCCTCAACCGTCTCTCCTTCGGCCTTTGCCGTCACCTCCTTGGTATTGAGTTCGATGTCTGGCATTTCGATTCCGTAGAAGTCGTAGTCAAGTTTGATGTCCTTCACTGCGTCATAGACATTCTCTGTGATTCCGTTGTCCAGCAGATGCTTGTAGAATCTGCACATGATGAGGAACGTCCTCATCGGGGAGATGATTCCGCGGTAAGGAGGCATGACGAGCGAGCCGTCAGGATCCTCGTCGTAGTTCAGGAAGTTGCCGATGCAACCCAGGTCCTGGGCTCTCTTCAGGAACCAAGGAAGAGTTCTGACCATGAAGCCAAGGTCACAAGGCACATTGTCCGAGAAGTTGATGACCCCGCAAGGCTCATCGGATTTCTCGTACCAAGGATATGATCCCCATGTCGCCCATTCGTCCGCGAGCGGAATCTTTTCGCTGAGACCTTTCCCGTTTCCAAGATTGTGGACAGGAGTGTTCCTTTCTGTCTGCTTCATGGCTGATCCTTCCTTGGTCACAAGATCAAGGAACCCTTTGGCGGCGATCACGAAACACTGCGCGGCTGTATATTCAGTGCCGGCCACAGTGATCGTGTGGTACGGCTGGTACTTAGGGTCGTACTGATCCTTTCCGTCAGAGTAGCCTCCGCTGTAAGGAATCGGGATGAAGTGCACGTTCTCCCATGCGCTGTTGTTGTCGGAGCAGTGACTGCCGTCTGCGCTGACCGTTCCGACGGTCTTTTGCCACACGTCAAGGTATGACACAAGCTGCTCGGCGAATCCCCTGAGCGTGGCAGAGGCGGAGAGATATTCAGTGGACACGGAGGACGGAAGCTTTCCGTCGCTCTTGTAGGCTGCCACCGTCCTTGCGAGAGTCACGGTCGCACGGTTGGTGGAGAAGGCGATGGCCTGGCCGTTTCTGGTGAACAGGGTCTGGTTGGGAACCTGTCCTTTCTCTTTCATGGCCTGCAGCATCTTTGTTGCGACTGTCGCGACGCTTTCCTCACCGGTGACTGCGATTGTCTCCGCGTCGTAGCTGTCCCTTTCAGGATGATCGGCTGGCTTGTAGTTAAGCACGTCGATGTCTCCGGAGGTCTTGCCGGAAGTGAGGTTCACGACCAAAGCGCAGAGTGCCTGCTGGTATTGAGGCTGGGTCAGGCCCTTGCCTGCCACATCGAGCGAGGACGGGATGGTCGTGGTTTTCTCCCATTCCGAATACAATGACGCGAAAGCGCCGGTCAGATCCTGTTGTGAGACGGTCGCGACCGTCTCACAACAGGATCATTGTCCTTGCTGTCCTTCTTGCAGGCTGAAAACAGCCCCGCGAAGATGGCCAAGGAAATCATGTAAATCCAAATCTTTTTCATAATGCTTTGATTATTAGTGTTATTTGTTAAAAAACTCATTAAGGTCAGGGAATTTGCCAAGGCCGTAGCGGAAGAGTACAAGTCCTTTGGCTCCACTGCCTCTGAAGACTTCACAGTCCTTAAGGATCCCATCCTCGTCCATTGGGTAAACCTTGCTGTCATCTCCTTTATAGGTGGTCAATCCAGCCCAGCATTCGGCGCCGCCGGTGTTGTCGGCGAATTTTTTTGCCGCCCTGCGGCAGGCCTCGTCATTGTAGCCGTAGGAGTACCGGTAGATCATCGGCATGAGGATGTGAATGTATTTTCCCATCTCATTCTGATCCTGTCCATAGTAGTAGTGCGATTCGTTGTCGTCAGGCATCAGGGCCGCTGATGTGACAAGACCCTCGTCATAACTGTCGCACAGCTCACGCAGTTCCCGGCAGCATCTGGTCACGGCTCCCACAGCGTTCACCTCGGCTGAAGGATTGTGTTTGTAGGCGGTTCCGCCGAACCGTATGTAGTCCAGATGAATGCCTTTCACTCCGTAATCCTCAATATATTCTTTGGCGTTTCCGGAGATTTCCTCGAAGATTTCATCCTTGTACCGATTGTTCTCATCGTCAATCGGGTTGATCCATCCAGAGGAATTGTGGAAGCATTGGATCCATGCGTGTACTGTGATTCCGAGCCGTTCCGCGGCCTCGATGAACTCTGTTGTGGTCTTCCTTGAGGACGGATGGAAAGCCGCGTAGTTCAGGATTATATGGTCATAACCTTTGGCTTTCAGAGTCTTCATCATCGCATGGTCATCGGCCATAAGGCTTGGCAGATGCGCCTTCCATGCCCAAAAAGCGAAATGACGTGTCTGTTCCAGATCGAAAATGACATTCTCCGTGGCTTTGCTTGAATATGTAAGATTCCTCCACCGCGTTCCTCCGTCCGGGATTCTCTGGTAGCTTCCTCTGTCGGTCTGGACCTTTGGACTCCCGAACGCCTCGCTCCTTACGAAACCATCAACCGCTTTCCCTGATGCTTTTCTGGCGAGTTTCAGCTCGAACTCCGAATCCGAGGCGATTCCTGTGACCAGTGTCCCGTTTTCCGTTGACAGCACAAGTCTCTCTCCAGACTCCAGCACTGTGCCTGCCGGGGCGGTGTAGAGGCATTTGCAGGAAAAGTACTGATCGGTCAGGAACAACCCCAACCCTGAGACATCGACACTTTCCGCTCCTGTGTTGAGGATCTCCACCCATGATTCAGCATCTGTTGTCTGGTCATGGGCGGCGATCTCGTTGATCACCACTCCTTTGAAAGCGTTGACATCGTCCTTCCCATTTTCGGACTTGTCGCATCCTCCGCTGACAAACAGAGCTGTGATTAAGAATGAAATCATTATGCTGTATTCCATATGTTAATTGACTTCCGTTGGTTCTTTCTTCAGGATTCCTGCCTTGAGTAGCCCGGCTTCCGCTTCCGTAAGCCCTCCGTATTTTCTGATCACGGTCTCGCAGGTGTCATATTCCAATGATGGATTACGTTCGACCATCGTGCGGGTTAGCCTGTCCACAACCTTGTTGTTGATCAGATGCGCGTGAATCATCCTGTTGCCCTCGACACGTCCGAGCCGACACATCACGGTCGTACTGATCATGTCACAGATAAGTTTCTGAGAGGTTCCGGACTTCATTCTGGTGCTCCCGGTGATGAATTCCGGGCCAGTGAGCACCTCCACCGGATAGTCAGCGTATTTTGAGATGGGGGAACCTGGATTGTTCACGAACGAGCCTGTCGGGATTCCATGCTCGTGACATGCTTTCAGTGTCGCCAACACATACGGTGTGTTCCCGCTGGCCGAGATTCCCACGACAATGTCCGCCGGAGAGATGTTCTTTTCAAGAAGGGTCTTCCAACCTTCCTCCACATCGTCTTCCTTCTCCTCAAGATCAAGCACCAGATTCTCCACACCTCCGGCAAGAACACATTGTATCATTTCCGGAGACACTCCGTAGGTGTTCGGAATCTCCAGCATGTCCAGGACGGCCAGCTTGCCTCCGGTGCCGGCTCCGCAGTAGAACATCCGGCCTCCGTTTCTGATCTGGCGCTCTATCGCGCTTACCAGTCTCTCAAGGTCAGGAAGCACCTTTTCGATCGCAAGAGGAACCTTCTTGTCCTCCTCATTGATTTCACGCAGCAGCTCGGCCACGCTTTTTTTTCTCTCAAGATTGTCATGCAGCGACGGCTGCTCGGTAAGTCTTAATGTCATGATCATCAAATTATATTAATATTTCTTGGTCTTTGATTCCCCCATGATTCTCCCGTCCCTGACAAGGACGGCTTTTACTGTCTGGGATCTGTTGATCACAAATGGTACGGAGTACAGCGGCGACTGTGGCCCCGGCTCGCTTCCATCAAGCGTGTACCGGATCTCGGAGTCAGGAAGGTCGGCGCTGATTGTGACCACTTTGTCGTGTGCGGTGTCCGGATGGAATTCTATGTATGGACAGAAAAAGTTCCGGCAAGCCTTGACACCCAGCAAGTCGAGTACCCTGAAATGACGTTCGAGCCGTCTGGTGAAGAAGTCCCGGTCTTTGTCAGCCTCGCTCCAGCCGCTTTCCGCGATCGCGCACATCCTTGGCCACGCCATGTATTCCACCCTTTCTGGAGTCGGCATATATTCAGTCCAGACGCAGCCCTCCACTCCTGTTACGTACCTGCCCTCGTCATTGGTGAGGACTTCCGGAACCGGATCGTAGTCATACACTGTTCTCAGCATTGTCGGTCCGCCCATGGCAAGATGCTCGCTGTCCGGGTCTCCCTGCCAATAGTCCAGATAGTATTTCGGATGTGGCGCCATCACCGCCTCATGGTGCATTCTGGCGGCCTTGACTCCACCTTCCTCTCCCAGCCATGACATCACTTTCGCTCCGGGAGCAAGTCCGCCTTGAAGAATCTCGTCCCATCCGATGATCTCCCGTCCCTTTGAGTTCACATATTTCCCGATCCTTTGGATGAACCAGCTCTGCAACTCAAACTCGTCCTTGAGTCCAAGGCGCTTTATCAGAGCCTGGCAATGCGGACATTCTTTCCAGCTTGCCTTGGGACATTCATCCCCTCCGATGTGTATCAGCTTTGACGGGAACAAATCCATGACCTCATCCAACACGTCCTGAAGAAACTCAAAAGTCTCTTCTTTGGGGCAATATACCTGACGGAACACTCCCCACCGTGTGGCCGTCTCGTATGTGCTGTCCAGCCCGCAACTGAGTGATGGATAGCATGCTATTGCCGCGAGAGCGTGTCCTGGCATCTCTATCTCCGGGATGATGGTGACATACCTTTGCGCGGCATATTCCACAAGATCACGGACCTGTTCCTGTGTGTAATACCCTCCGTAGGGCTTTCCGTCGTAGATTCCAGAAGCCAAAGAGCCTATGACGGTCTCTTTCCTCCACTGTCCTTTCTCTGTCAGCAACGGGTATTTCTTTATCTCCAGACGCCAACCCTGATCCTCGGTAAGGTGCCAATGGAACCTGTTCACCTTGTGCAGCGCCATCAAGTCGATGTACCTTTTCAGGAAGTCGATGTCGAAGTAATGCAGGCAGCAGTCCAGATGCATTCCACGATAACTGAACCTCGGTGAGTCCTCTATCACGCAGCAAGGAATATCCCAACGCTTCCTTCCGCTTTTTTCACTGGAGAATATCTCCTGAGGAAATAACTGGAACAGGGTCTGAAGTCCGTAGAACGCTCCGGCTCCGTCGCCATATTCGATGACAATTCTGCCGCTTTCGATCCGGAGAGAGTATGCCTCCGTCTTGAGTCCGGTGTTCAGGAAAAAGATTCCTTCTGTCTCGGTCAGGTCCATCGGCTTGGTCTTCAGGGTGTATCCGGAGACTTTGGACAGTCTTTCGTTGAGGAAACCTACGGTGCGCTGAATCTCGGAGTCCTCCTCCAGATGGACCACTGTGCCTTTCCAGAGGGAGAAATGTCCTTCTTCAGCTTGGACATGCGATGGCCAAGGAATGACGCTTATGGAATCATTCTCCGGTTTTTCGTCCGTGCATGCGACAGCGAGCGCCGCGACCAGCGATAGAATCAATCTATTCATAGTCAAAACTTCTTTTCAACTTCTTTTCCCACCTTCTTTCCGTCATGGGTGAATCCTTGCGTCCTCACCGTGGTACCTTTTTCAGGAGTGAATGCGCTCAGGAATATTCTTGAGTCCATGTCCGGCTCGCTACCGTCCGTGGTGTAGCGGATGGCGGCTCCTGGGTAGTCCAGCATCAGATCCGCCCGCTCCGGCCGTGGCAGATTCACACTGTCGTAGTCGAAGATCACATTCCAGTAGGCTTCGGAACAGTTCACCCCTGACATCCCAAGGCGTTTCAACTCTTTCTCCATCCTGACCCTGAAGGACTGCCAGTCCTTGTTCTGCCGCTTGGTCCATCCCACCTCCGACAGCGCGGATGTCCTCGGAAAAGCCCAGTACTCTGCCGTCCTGCTGTCCGGAATATATTCACCCCAGACACAACCCTCGACCCCGATGATGTACTTTGCGCTAAGTTCCGGAAGGGAATCCACCACAGGGAAATAACTGTAGGCTTTCTTAAGAGTAAGAAGCAGTGGCTGCGCTTTTGGTTCCGTCTCTGGATCTTCTTGGTAGTAATTGTAATAGCACCAGCGGTCAGGTGAGAGGATCACTTGGTGTCCTCTCCTGATTCCTTTCGCCGCCGGGGCATGGCCCCTGTACGATTGGGTGATCATCCCGTCCACGGCGCTTCCGTCCAGAATCTCGTCCCAGCCTATCACAGTCTTTCCATGATTCCTCAGGAATGTGCTGACACGGTTCACGAAATAAGACTGTATCTCGTCGTAACTCTTCATGCCTTTCTCTTTCATCAAGTCATGACAGACGGAACTCTCTTTCCAGGCTTTCTGCGGACATTCGTCTCCTCCGATGTGCCAGTACCTTGAAGGGAACAACGGCAGCATCTCCGTGAATACATCCTCAAGGAATTTGAACGTGAACTCACTCGGACAATATACATCGTCTTTGACACCCCAGCAGGTGGACACTTCATAAGTCTTTGTCGTGTCGCATGACAATTGCGGGTATGCCGCCAGAGCAGCTGTGGAATGCCCCGGAATCTCTATCTCTGGAATGACCGTCACATGTCTGAGCCTTGCATATTCAACAATCTCCTTGATGTCCTCCTGAGTGTAGAATCCGCCTTGTGGCTTCCCGTCAGGGTTCTTCCCGTCATAGTCCGCCGTGAAAGGCCTTTTCGATCCCACTTCGGTGAGCCGAGGGTACTTTTTTATCTCAATTCTCCAACCCTGATCCTCCGTCAGATGCCAATGGAACATGTTCAGTTTCCGCATCGACATCAGGTCTATGAACTTCTTCACGAATTCCTTAGGATAATAGTACCTTCCGCAGTCCAGCATCATGCCTCTGTAGGCGAACGCCGGTCTGTCGCTGATCTCGCAGCATGGCGCGCTCCATCTGACGCCGAAGACTTTATTCTGTGAATATATTTCCGGAGGAAGCAGTTGAAGGACTGTCTGCAAGGCATAGAACGCACCCGTGGAAGTGGTCGCCTCCAGAAGAACCTCTTTTGATGATATTATTACCTTATACTCTTCATTTGCAAGTCCTTCTACCTTGCGAAGGACAATCCGTCCACCTTTGCCGCTTCCTTTGTACAAGTCAATCCCGGCGGCACTCCTGATTCTGTCGATGAATATCCCCGCGGCCTCGGCGAATCCGCTGTCATCGCTTTCGACTTGGATTGATGTCTTTCCGCTTATGGTGAACTCTCCCGGTTTCGGAATCAAGGTTTCAGGAGCGGGAATCACTCCGTAGCCGGCCGCATCCTTAACGGGAGCCTCAGTCTCTGAACAGATCGCATCATCTATGATCTTTCTGACTCCTGCCAGATAGACTGCCGGAGCGGAACAGGAGAGAGGGTACGGGGCCTTGATGTAGATGTGCATCTGCTCGGTCTCATATTCATAACCCTTGCGCACCTTGTAGGCTCTTTCGGACGGAAGATAGGAATTCTGCCCGTTTGTGTAGCCGGCGAAGAAGATCGTCCTGTCAGGGAAATCCTTGCGGATGTCCATTTGGTACTCGCGGAAAGGCTCTCCGTCGCTGAATAAGAACATCACGCCGTCCAGATCCAAGACATGCAGGTGGTAACGTAGCCGGTTTGGAACCGGACCGTTCCTGAACCTTTCCAGAATCTCGCGTTCCCAGTTTCTGACATCCTCTCCGAAAGATGCCGAGACCTTGGAGGAGGTCCTGACGAGCGAATCAGCGTGGTGTCTGACCAGTTCCGCTGTGATCGAATCCTTCTGGTATGGAAGGTCCACGGCCTCATTCACAAACCGCATCAACCCTTTTCCCTTTACCTTCGTGAATGACATTCCGGCAAGGGAATCGGCCAACGCTTGCCCACATTCTTCCGCATAGGCGGCGTCCTGAGGCCCTCTTTCCGGGTCCATGTTGCCCGCCGCTCCTGTCAGCTGGAACACCTCCCCACCCCAAAGCCTGGAAAGTATTTCCCCGCATATTCCCGGATAGTCCGAAGACAACGCATGGCTGCCGGGTCCCATGCACACAGGGTGGCACGCCAGATTGACGACCGAGACCATAGGCTTCCCTTCTCTGATGAACCTTGCCACATAGACATCATGATCGACCGGTCCTCCTTTCTCGCATCTGTTGCCGTTGATTCCTGTTCTGGCGCGTCCTGTCTCAAGCTCGAATCTGGTGAAATCCCTGTCCGACGTGATTGTCCTCACGGCGTTGGTCACCAAAGAATCAATCATTCTGAACTTCCACGCTCTGTTCGTACCTCCTGTCCAAGTGCTTGAACCTCCTGATCTTGGTGCGGAATGAGTGTGGATGTTATGAATCAGGATGCGTTCTCTGTCCAGTCCGGACCGCTCAGAGACCAATGTCCGGAGTGTGTCGGTGATAGCTGGAGAAATCTCCATCAGGTCATTGGAAATGACGCATACCTTCCTACCGGAACCGTCCTTGAAGACAAGGCAGTGGGTACGAAGTCTCTGGTGTATGCCATCTGACAGGCCATGCCTTGCGGCGAATCCGGCAAGGACCACATGCTCCCGGGGAGTCGTGGAGATGTCAGCCGAACCATAGTTCATCTTCAGGCGGTTCCCGCCGCAGGCGACAGCCAGCAGGGATGACGCTATCGCTGCAAGTGCCTTTATCCTCATATTACTTCAACTTCCGTTATTATTCTAATATTCAATTTCATCGAACTCGCATTGGCTATACATTAATAACCAGGATTCTGTACTAATGTGCCATTGGCCTTTGTCATTTCGTTCGCAGGAATAGGCATAAGATAGTTAGGCCATTCTCCGTTCACTTTCCTGAAATGCTTCTGGGTAGGACTGACAGTGAGACGGCAGTCTCCGTAATCAACCCAGTAGTCCTTTCCGAGCCAACGGTACTTGATGCAGGAGCCGTTTACCTGGACCGCGCCGTCTGAATCCTGGCTGGCCTCCTCGAAAATGTCCCTTGTGTTGGCTTTCACGTAGTCCTTCCTTTCGTCCGAGTTCGGCCAATAGTAGCAAGTGTGAGTAAGGCTTTCATCGTAAGGATGTGCCACACGGTAGATGGTGTCGTTCCGGGATCCATTGCGAAGAACCATTGTTCTCATTCCCGCGAACGGAACGTTCTCGTAGAACTGCGCCGTCTTCCATCTTCTCACATCGAAATAGCGGATGGCCTCGAAAGCCAGCTCCACCCTACGCTCGTTTACCAGACGGTCCCAAAGAGCCTCTCCGGATTCCTTGATTTCCGGCATCCGGACGTCGAAACGAGAGCGCACCTTGTTGATGTACTGGCGGCAAAGAGCCTCATTCCCGGTCATGTAGGCACATTCAGCATAGTTCAGGTACATCTCCGCCAGCCTGAACCAAGGGTAAAGCACGGAGCCGGTCTCGGCCTCTGTGATCGGTGAGGTCGGGATGTACCATTTCATCATCTCCAGTCCCATTGTGCTGGTCGCGTCCAGAAGATGTTTGGCTTTCACGCTGTAGGAAGGCTCTTTCTTACCTTCGTCGAAATCGGATTTCTTGACATTGTCATAGTAAAGCGAAAGATCCAGGACATTGTCATGGTAGCCGGAGTTGTCCGTGTTAGGGTAATTGCAGAACGGTGACGCCACACTTTTGTAGAAACGAGGGTCACGTCCTTTGAACGGATGGTTGACATCGTAGCCTGAACCGTCCTCGAAGATCTTCTTCCCGTTGGTCATCTCATAGTCGAGGGTCATGGCCTGGGTTGGCTGGAACGCTGTCCACCCATTGAAATAAACCACAGAATAGAGCAGTTGCGCTTTCTTCATCGTGTTGTCGCTGGCATCGGCGCTTGAAATGAAATACTTGGCCCAGATGAGCTCCGGTGAGTCAGTGTTCTTCCACACTCCGTCGTAGGTGTCGTCCAATCTGTAGGATCCGTCCACATCGGCGCGGTCGATTATCCGTTTCGTGGCATCCAGAGCCCTTTTCCATTTGTCGGCGCTGTACTGACCTCTGAATATTCCACCTTCCGGACGGGCCGGGTCGTTGAACAGCGGAGATGCGGCTACCAGCGTGAGACGGCTTCTGAGTGCCAGAACGATGTCTTTGTTCGCCCTGCCTTTCGTGGCCTTGTCCTTTGCCGGAAGAAGCTCTTCCGCCTTGTCAAGATCCTCCAGAGCGAAGTTGACGCAATCATCGAAGTTGTCCCTTTTCGCATCATAAGTGTCGGTCAGGTCGTAGGCCTTTGTGATGATCGGCACTCCGGCATATCTCTGAATAAGGTTGTAGTACGCCCATGCACGGAGGAAATATACCTCGCCTTTAAGCCTGTTCACATCGTCTTCTGGAATATTCGTACCCTTTTCATCCACATAATTCAGGAAATAGTTCATTCTGTAGATGCGTTCATACGTGCGGTTCCAGATGTTCAGGAATGTGGTTCTTGTGCTGTGTGCCTGACCGCCTTCGTAGTTGTACATGACGTTGTCCGGGGTCATGTTGCCGGACGCGATGTATCTTGTGCTTGAACCTCCGTACCGGAAGTAACCCTCGTCGGTGATGCATCCGATGTTTCCTTCCTGGAATGGGTCGGGGAGGACTGTGTAGAGAGCGTTGATGTAACTCTCCGCCAAGGCTGTGCTGTTGAACACAGCGTCCTCCGAAAGCTTGTCAAGCGGAGTCTTGTTCAGGAAATCATTGTTGCAGGAGACCAGAAGGATCACTGCGGCGAGTATTACGGTTATCTTTTTCATGGTATTCATGTCTCTTCATTTAGAAAGTAAGTTTCACGCCTGTGTTGAAGATCCGCATCTGCGGATAGGTCTGGTAGGATTCATCGCTGGTCTCGGGATCCACATTCTTAAGACCGGAGAAGGTGAGAAGGTTGTAACCTGCGATGTAGAAGCGCAGACTCTTTATTTTCATTTTGTTGAACAGGATGTTGTCTGGAATGGTGTAACCGATTTCGACATTCTTCAGTCGAAGGAAGGCTGCGTTGCGGTAGTAGAATGACACTCTGTTCACACCTCCGTTGCTGACCGTGGAACCGATTCTCGGACGGCTTGCGGTCGGGTTGTCCAGAGTCCATGCGTTCAGAGCCGCCTCTCTCTCGATGTTTCCGGAGACCGGATCCGTGAGTGGGGAATAGTAGAATCTGGCCCTCGCCTGTCCCTGAAGCAGCAGGGAGAAATCGAGGTTCCTCCATGTGGCGTCGAAGTTCGCTCCGAACACGATCTCGGGCACAGGAGTCAGGTCGCACCTCTTTCTGTCATAGGAAGTGATCTTCCCGTCTCCGTCCAGATCCTCGAACAAGAAGTCTCCGAGGGTGGCTCCGGCCATCTGCGGATTGTTCTCAAGGTCTTCCTGGGTGCGGTTGATTCCTTTCACCTGATAGTAAAGTTGGGCCCCCATCGGATGTCCTGTAAGGTTCATGTATTCATGACCTTCGCCCCAAGGTGTCTCGTCCATGAATTTTATGCGGTTGCGGACAAACATGAAGTTTCCGCTCGCATGGTAGATCAGGTCTCCGTTCTTCGATTTTCCCTCATGGTGCAGCTGAAGTTCGAATCCCTTGTTGTCCACGATGCCGATGTTCTCGTCCGGAAGACTGTCCGGAAGACCTGTGTAGTAAGGTATCGAGGCGTTTCTGGTGCAGAGGATGTTCGAACGTTCGGTCTTGAAGAACTCAAGCTCCCATCCTATCAATCCATTCTTTATGCTTCCGTCAAGACCGATGTTCCATGTCTTGGCCACTTCCCATGTGACATTCTTGTTCGGAACCTTCCCTGGGATTATGAAGTTGACATCCTTGTCATCGAATCTTAGTTTGTATGAGGAGGCGGACGTGTAGCCGTAGGTTGTCATGTACTGGAACGAATCGATCTGATCGTTGCCCTGCTCTCCGTAGGAGGCTCGTATCTTCAGGTTTGTCAGCCAAGGCGCGTTCTTCTTGACGAACGGTTCCTCGGAGATTCTCCATCCGGCGGAGACTCCGGGGAAGAAACCCCAGCGTTTGTTCTCAGGGAAGTTCTCCGAACCGTCGAAACGTCCGATGACCTGAAGGAGGTAGCGACTCTTCCAGTCGTAGCCGAGTCTCCCGAACCAGCTTCTTCTGGCCGTCTCTCTCGCATAGCCTTTGATGCTGTACCAATTCTTGTCCGCCGACCCGGCGAAGAACTCGTCAAGGATGTCGGAGTCATACTTGTTTATTCCCGCGCCCATGTAGTCCAGACGGTAGGAGGCCTGCTCGAATCCGGCCAAAGCACTGACATGGTGTCCGTTGAAGTCCCTGTCGTAGTTGATGTTGGCATCGACGGTCAAGGTGTTGCTGTTCCTTTGATACTCATGAAGCACAGGGGTGCTCCAATAAGAATTGGTCCTTTCCTCGTAGAGTTCCGTCACCTCGTCATAGGTGTAGTATTGCCAGTTCTTCTGCCAGTTCTTCTGGAAGTTCCCGATCACATCGTAGGCCATCGTCCCACTCACGGACAGTCCCTTTGTGATGGAGCCGAGGTCCCAATTCGCCGTTAAAGTCGTGTTTATGGTGTTGATCGTGGTCCTGTCGTAACCGGTAAGGTCTTGAACCAGAACAGCAGGGTTGGTGCCTCCCCGCAGGTAGCCGTTTGGGAAATATGCCGCCCCGGTAGGTTTCAGCCTCGTTGTGATGTAGAAGATGCCATAGCTGTCGGACGGAAACGCCGAGTAGTTCTTGTGCTGTTGGCGCACGTTGAGATTGAGTCCGAGTTTCAGGGATTTGGTTACTTGGACATCGATGTTTGAACGGACATTGTACTGATCGTACTTTGTGGCGCTCTTCCGGTAGATTCCATCCTGATACTGACCGTTGAATTCCAGAAAGTAGGCTACTTTCTCCGCTCCTCCGCTTATGCTCGCGCCATACTTATGCTGCACGGAGACCGGCTTGATGATCTCGTCGAACCAGTTCGTGTTAGGGTAGTTTATCAGGTCGTCACCGTCTATGTAATGTTGGATCTGTGTCTCGTTATACATCGGAGCCGCTCCTGTTATGGCCAGTTCGGCGTTGTATGCCTTTGTGTACTGGATGGCGTCCGCCATCTGGACCAGACGTGTCGGCTGCTGGAGGCCAAGATCGTAGTTGAATGTGACACTGGCCCCCTTCGTTGTACTTGCCTCTCTTTGTTGTCACGAGTATGACACCGTTGGCCGACCGCGCCCCATAAATGGCTCCTGACGCATCCTTCAACACATTGACGCTTTCGATCTCGTCACCGGACAACCTGCTGAATTCCTCATTCGTCCTTGGAACTCCGTCAATCACGATGAGCGGACTGTTGTCTCCAAGAGTGCTTCGGCCTCGGATGAACATGGTCGCGTCATCCTTTCCAGGTTCTCCGGTGCGGTTGCTGACAATCACACCGGAGAGGCGGCCGGCCAGACCTTGCGAGATGTTGACCGAGGAGTTTTTCACAAGTTCGCGGCCAGAGGTCTGGGCCACGGATCCTGTAAGAGTCAGTTTGCTTTGCGTTCCATAGCCGATGACCACGGCATCATCAAGGATAGTGTTTTCCTGCTCCAGAATGAAGTTCACCACGTTTCTTCCGCCTATGGACTGCTCCTGTTCCTTGAAACCGAGAAGACTGGCCACGAGCACAGCGCCAGAAGGCGCGGAAAGTGAATATTCTCCATTCGCGTCAGTCATCGCGCTCGACGCGGTTGTGGTCGCTATGCCTTTCACATAGACCATGGCGCCGATCTGTGGCTCTCCATCAGTTCCTTTCACCGTTCCTTTGACGGTTACGGTCTTACCGTCTTGATCCGACACTGCGGCTGACGCCAAAGGTTTCGATAAGGAAACTGTCGCCGCGAGAATCAGGACTGTGGTGAGAAAATGCTTGAAAATTACTCTCATATAGCAAATAATTTGTGGTTTACCCGTTAAATTGTGTTTTCCTGTTTTGTGCAAATGTATGTAAATATTTTGTTTTAGAAAATAAATTTGCGAAAAATGTTGTGATTTTTACTAAAAATATTTCGTTCGAAACTTAAAACGAAACTAACACAAGGCTGTGAATTGTATTAATCGAATAAAATACGTATATTGCAGTCATGAATTAAGTAAGCGTTAAAATATAAGTTGGTAAAGATTTGGCGGTATTTTCGAGGATAGATGTCTTTTGGAAGAAGGAGTGTGCCGGTGGCACATGACTGATGAGGAAAGACATATAGACCGAAAAGACAATCAAAGATTACCAAGTTATTTTTTAAGGATTACTAAGTAAGCCGTGTTTTTAACGCTTGATAAACAAACGATAAAATTGTTTCTGGAATAATGGGAGGAATTCGTGAAAGAAGACAATTAATTCTCGACTCGATATTCGATCAAGGTCTTGTCAAGGTTTCGGTCTTGGCCGAGAGGTTCGGTGTGACCCAGACCACGATTAGAAAAGATTTGAATTACCTTGAATCAAAAGGTTTGCTGCACCGGTCGTATGGAAGCGCGATGCCGTCTTCCGCTCCGATAAAGGACATCAGCCTTGGAAAGAAAAAGTTGATAAACTACGATGCCAAGCTTCAGATCGCAAGGGCTGCCGCTGAACTCATTGAGGAGAATGATTCCATTCTCATGGCTTCCGGCTCCACAATCGCGGTTTTCGCCGAGAACCTGAAGCCGAAGGGGCGGCTCAATGTCGTGACGACGGCGGTCAACATCTCGACAATTCTTGGTGAAAACGACCGTATTTCAGTGATGCAGGTTGGAGGCATGTTGTACAGTAACACTTTGTCCGCCTATGGCAACGATGCAATTCAATCAGTGCGGAACATATTCTGTTCCAAATTGTTCTTTGGGATTGACGGCCTTGATGTCATTCATGGAATCACCTGTGCGACAAGGGAGGAGGCGGAACTGACCCAGCAGATGATGCAGTCGGCGGAGAGGAAAATTGTCCTTTGCGATTCCAGCAAGCTCGGGAAGCGCGGTTTCGCCCACATTTCGAAACTGTCGGATGTTGACATCCTGATCACGGATTCCGCCTTGCCGGATGAGACAAAAGGCCTGATAGAGGAACTCGGAGTCCAGGTCATAAGGGCATGACAATCCTTGCTTCCCCATGCTTAACCCGGCCGCCGGGCCTGCCGAAGCGCCCGCCCTTGAACAGTCCGGTCACAGAGCTTGTCTAAGTGACTGACTATTCGTAAATTTGTCAGAAGAAAAACAACGAATATGATCGAACTCGGAATCAATGGCCGTCAGGAAGAGATCGTGACGGAGGAACTGACCGCCAGCCACATCGGCAGCGGGACTGTGAGGGTGTTCGCCACCCCGATGATGATCGCCCTCATGGAGCGCACAAGCAGACTAAGTGTAAAACCTTACCTTGAGGAAGGGCAGGAGACAGTGGGCACTAAGGTGAATGTGTCCCACGTTTCATCTACGCCGGTTGGACTGAAAGTGTGGTGCGAAAGCGAGGTCGTGGAGATAGACCGCCGCAGAATTGTCTTCAAGGTCGCTGCCTATGACGAAAAAAGGGCTCATAGGTGAGGGCACCCATGAGCGCTTTGTGATTGATGTCGCCAAATTTAAGGCCAAGACTGAGGAGAAACTCCGTTAGCAGTTCATCGCGCCGCAGCAGTGGATGACCTGGCCGGAAACATAGCTGGAGAGGTCGCTGGCGAGGAAGACTGCCACGTTGGCGACATCCTCAGGAGTACCTCCGCGGCGGAGCGGAATCTGCTTGACCCAAGCGTCACGCACTTCCTCTGAGAGGGCGTTGGTCATGTCCGAGATGATGAATCCAGGGGCGATGCAGTTGGCTCTGATGCCGCGCGGACCCATCTCCTTGGCGATTGACTTGGCAAGGCCGATGAGACCTGCCTTGGATGCCGAGTAGTTGCACTGGCCGGCGTTACCGGAGACACCGACTACAGAAGACATGTTGATGATGCTTCCGCTTCTCTGACGGGCCATAATCGGGGTCAGGGCGTGGATGAAGTTGAACGCTGACTTGAGGTTCACGTTGAGGACGGCGTCCCACTGGGCCTCGCTCATTCTGAGCATAAGTCCGTCCTTGGTGATTCCGGCGTTGTTCACGAGGATGTCGATCCTGCCGAAGTCGGCCAGAATCTGGTTCACCACATTGTGAGTCTCCTCGAAGTTCGCGGCGTTGGAGGCGTAGGCCTTTACCTTGTGGCCGAAGCGCCTCGATGTCCTTCACTGTCTGTTCTCCAACCTCATTGATGACGAGGTCGGTGAAAGCCACATCCGCTCCTTCAGAGGCGAATTTCATTGCGATGGCCTTGCCGATTCCTCTTGCGGCGCCCGTTATGAGGGCTACCTTTCCGTCTAAAAGTCCCATAATATTCAGTAAACTCATCTTTCGCAAGTAGGCAATTACCTGCTGTAAAAAATATTATCTCACGTTCGAAGGTGATTGCCCACCCTTATCTATTCACGTTACCCCTACCCTAAATCCCTCCCCTCGGGGGAGGGACTTGCCTCCACTTCATAGCGGTGGAGAATAGTAGTGTTTTGCAAATGCAGAACGTTAGTCAGTTAAGTAACATTCAAAAAATAACCTGCATCATCTTAAGGAATCTTTTCGGTCTAGATCTCTTTTCTCATCAGTCATGTGCCACCGGCACACTCCTTCTTCAAAAAAAGATCTATCCTCGAAAATCTTCTCTTAATCTGAAGCAACTTATTTTTTCATGTTCCTAAATTAAAATTTTTCTGTCTAAAAAAGGCGTAAACAAAGTTTGCAGCAAACTTTAGACCATAATAACCACCGCAAAAGTAAGCTATCTTGCCACGATGCGCAAATCTTTTGGTCGCTATTTGGTGAAAGAATGGAAGATGTGGCGAAAGGCTCGGATAAAATGGCTATCTTTGCCAAGTTAACACAGCGATGACGGGCGTTGGGATGTTCATGAACCGCCGGCGTGCCGAAGTCGTGGAATCAGTTTTTAGAAATGAGTGAGATACGCGACCCTCAGCTCTGGGAAAGCGGAGAGCTGAAGATAGAATGGGTAAGGCATCATATGCCTCTGCTTGAAGGTCTGGAGAAGGAGTTTAAGGAGACTAAGCCGTTCAAGGGGTTGAAAGTGGCCCTTTCCGTGCATCTGGAGGCCAAGACGGCGCATCTTTGCGAGGTGCTGGCCGAGGGCGGGGCGGAGATGTATGTCACGGGCAGCAATCCTCTTTCTACGCAGGATGATGTGGCTGCCGCCCTTGTGCACGAGGGATTGAACGTCTTTGCTGTTCACGGGGCGACTCCCGAGGAATATGAGCACGGCATCAGGCGTGTCATCGAGTGCGGTCCGAACATCATCATCGATGATGGGGGGGATCTTGTGACTATGATCCACGAGAACTATCCTGAGCTGATCCCGAATGTCATCGGCGGGTGCGAGGAGACCACGACCGGAATCCTCCGTCTGGAGACGATGAACCGTGAAAGGAGGCTGAGATTCCCGATGATGCTTGTGAACAACGCCGCCTGCAAGCATTTCTTCGACAATCGCTACGGCACAGGCCAGTCCGTCTGGGACGGCATCAACAGGACAGCCAATCTGATAGTGGCCGGGAAATATGTCGTTGTCGCAGGCTATGGCTGGTGCGGCAAGGGGGTGGCTATGAGAGCCAAGGGACTCGGTGCGAAAGTAATTGTCACAGAGATTGATCCGATCAAGGCGATGGAGGCCGTGATGGATGGTTTCCAGGTTATGAGCATGGCCCAGGCAGCATCTGAAGGCGACATATTCATAACTGTCACAGGCTGCGACGATGTCATCACGAAGGAACATTTCCTTGCGATGAAGGACGGCGCGATCTGCTGCAACGCCGGGCATTTCGACTGCGAGGTGAATGTTGCCCAGCTGAAGGAACTTGCTGTCAGTGAGAAACCTGCGAGACAGAATATTCAGGAATATGATCTCCCTGACGGCCGCAAGGTTTACATCATAGCCGAGGGTAGGCTTGTCAACCTTGCCGCAGGGGACGGACATCCTGCGGAGATTATGGATATGTCGTTCGCGATCCAGGCGTTGAGCGCCAAGTATCTGGCCGACAACAGGATGGTTCTCGCAAGGGATTTTGGAGATATGCTTCACTGCGTGCCTGAGTCCATTGACCGCGAGGTGGCTTTCAGAAAGTTGAGGGACTGGGGAATCACGATCGACACGCTGACCCCGGCGCAGCATAAGTACCTTTACGGAGAATAATCACATAAATGATTGTTAGGGAATTGGTCGGTTGTTTTGTCGGCCTATCCCTTATATTAAAAGTAATATTATGAGGCTATTTCCTATTTACACCTGGACCAAAGGCATCCGGAACTTTGACCATAGAAGGAAGCAGTTTTCCCAGTTACCGTGGGCGCAGGGAGTCTTGTTGCTTTGCTGCGTCGTGGTGGTGATGCTTCTGGCCAATCTTCCGTTCACCAAAGAGTTTTACCATAACTTCCTGGAGACGGACATCTCGTTGAGATTCCAGAGTCCGGGAGGGGAGAGCATCCTGTTCCCTAACGGAATGACGGTCGAGAAGTTCATCAACGACATCCTGATGACGGTCTTCTTCTTCACGGTCGGTCTGGAGATCAGGCGCGAGATGAAGAACGGGGAACTTTCCAGCCTGAAGAAGGCGATGATGCCGGTGATCGCCGCATTCGGCGGAGTTGTGGCTCCGGCGTTGATATTCACTGCCATCAATCATGGCTCGGCGGCCGCTTCCGGCTGGGGTATTCCTACCGCCACTGACATCGCTTTTGCTGTCGGCATCCTGTCCATTCTGGGTGATCGTGTGCCCGTGTCGCTGAAGGTTTTCCTGACCGCGCTGGCCATTGCCGATGACCTCATCGCCATTCTCGTAGTGGCTTTGTTCTACGGCGGCACAATCAACTTCGGACTTCTGAGCATAGCGTTTGTGCTGATTGCTTTGGTGCTGTTGATGAATAAGTTGGGGGAGAAACGAGGCTGGTTCTATCTGGTTCCGGCCATCGCGATCTGGTCGCTTTTCTACTATGCCGGCATCCACTCCACGATGTCCGGTGTCGTTATGGCGTTCCTCGTGCCGATGACCCCAAGGTTCAACGAGGCCTACTTCCACCGCAAGCGTCTCCAGTACATCCGCAGACTTAATGAATATAATGGGATAGCCTCCACGTCCTCCGAGTTCCCTAACGGTCCGCAGAGGCATTGCCTGAGGAGGTTGTCAGCGATCTCCAGAGACTCCATCGGGATGAGCTACCGTCTTGAGCACGCCCTCGGCCCTTGGGTCAATTTCCTGATAATGCCGATCTTCGCCCTCGCCAACGCCGGGGTTGAGATTCCGGACGTGTCCTATTTCAACGTGTTCCAGTTCGATCAGGTTCTCGGAAGCGTCAGTATGGGTATATTCCTTGGACTTGTCCTTGGAAAGCCACTGGGAATCTCCCTCGCCAGCTTCATCGCTGTCAAACTTCACGTGGGCGAGATGCCTGCCAAATCCACTTGGCCTATGCTGATAGCTGTGGCCTGTCTTGGAGGTATCGGCTTCACGATGTCCATCTTCGTGGACACCCTGTCTTTCGGTGACCAGACTCCTGAGGTGATGGCCCGCTTGCGTGATATGGGCAAGGTCGCCGTCCTGATGGGCTCCCTCTGCGCCGGCATCCTCGGCACTGTCCTGATCAACATCATCCACGGCATCGAATCCAGAAAGGCCGTCAAGGCTTAAAGCCCAAGCTCGTCCTTCATCGAGCGGAGGAGGTCGAAGGCCTGGAGCGGGGTGATGTTGTTGAGGTCGGCTCCGGCGAGTTTGTCGCGCAAGGATTCGAGCGTAGGGTCGTCCAGCTGGAAGAACGAGAGCTGGAGGCTGCCGTCACTCTCAAGGGTGCCGGCCTTGGTCTGGACAGGCTTCTTGATCTCGCCTTTCCTGGCGCTTACAATGTGCTGGGAATCATTCATCTCCAGGGCCTTCAACGTGTTCTCGGCGCTCTGGATCACCTCTTTGGGCATCCCGGCCATCCTTGCGACGTGGATACCGAAACTGTGCGCGGTCCCGCCCTCCTTGAGCTTGCGCAGGAAGATCACCTGCGAGCCGACTTCCTTCACCGCGATGTGGAAATTCCGGACCCTTGAATATATCTCCTCAAGGTCGTTAAGCTCGTGATAGTGAGTGGCGAAGAGTGTTTTCGCCCCACGGCCATATTCGTGAATATATTCGACTATCGCGCGTGCGATCGACATTCCATCGTAGGTTGAGGTGCCTCGGCCGATCTCGTCCAGCAGCACCAGCGATCGCTCGGAAAGGTTATGAAGGATCATTGAGGTCTCCAGCATCTCGACCATAAAGGTTGATTCTCCTCTGGAGATGTTGTCAGTGGCCCCGACCCTTGTGAATATCTTGTCGAAGTACCCGATCCGGGCGCTTTCGGCAGGCACGAACGATCCGATCTGGGCCAGCAGCACGATCAGCGCCGTCTGCCTCAGCAAAGCCGACTTACCGGCCATGTTCGGACCGGTCAGGATGATGATCTGCTGCTTCTTGTTGTCCAGGAATATGTCGTTGGGAACATATTCCTCTCCCGCCGGCATCAATGTCTCGATGACCGGATGGCGGCCGGCCTTGATGTCAAGGGTAAGATCCTTGGTCATCTCCGGACGGTTGTAGTGATTGTCCCGGGCCAGCTGGGCGAATCCGGCCAGCACGTCCAGACGTGCGATGATCCGGCAGTTGGTCTGGATCGCCGGGATGTTCCTCTGGATCTCGGCGACCAATTCACCGTAAATCCTTGTCTCAAGGGCGTATATACGGTCTTCCGCACTCAGGATCTTTTCTTCATATTCCTTGAGCTCCTGGGTGATGTAACGCTCGGCGTTTACAAGGGTCTGCTTGCGGATCCACTCCGGCGGAACCAGGTCCTTGAAGGAGTTGCGGACCTCGATGTAGTACCCGAAGACATTATTGTAACTTATTTTTAGCGAGGATATTCCTGTCCTTTCGGCCTCGGACTGCTGGAGCTTCAGAAGGTAGTCCTTGCCGCCTGAGGAGATATTCCTCAACTCATCCAGATCAGGATCCACTCCAGGGGCGATGACCTCGCCTTTGCCCACAGCGGCGGCCGGCTCGGCGGTCATCGTCTTCATAATGCGATCAAGCAGCTTCGAGCAGTTTTTCATCTTGCTGATGAGGGAGTCCAACGCCTTGACTCCGTGGTCTTTGCAGAGTGCGGCTATCGGCTCCGTCTGCGAAAGTCCACGACCCAGCTGCATCACCTCGCGAGGGGCTATCCTGCCTGTGGCCGCCCTGGAGATGATCCTCTCAAGGTCCCCGATGTTGCCGATATATTCCTGAACCTTGTCCAGATCCTCGCCGGCCTCAAGGAAGTGCTGCACAACATCGTAGCGGCTGTTCAGCTCCTTGATGTCCATTATCGGCATCGCCAGCCAGCTTCGCAGAAGTCTCGCGCCCATCGGGGACGAGCATTTGTCGATGACGCTGACCAATGACACGCCTTCGCCGCCGACAGAGGAATTGAATATCTCCAAATTCCTCATCGTGAACTTGTCCATCCACACGAACTTGTCCTCGTCGATCCGGGAGATCGAGCAGATGTTCTTGAGACCCGTGTGCTGTGTCTGCTCCAGATAGACCATCAGCGCTCCGGCCGAGCATATTCCAAGAGGAAAACTGTCCACGGCGAAGCCTTAGAGTGATTCGACGTTGAACTGCTTCTTGAGCCTTTCGACCGATGCGTCATAGACGAACGCCCACTCCTCGACCGTGGAGATGTATAGATTGTCCCCGTACTTTTCCTTGACACCTTTCTCGTAACCCCTCTGGACCACGATCTCCTTAGGATTCAGGGAGGCGATCAGGGTTCCGATGTAGTCCAGTGATCCCTGCGCAACCTGAAACGAGCCTGTGGAGACATCCAGGAAGGCGGCTCCGCACTGGTCCTTGTCGAAAGCCAGGCCGGCGAGGAAGTTGTTCTCTTTCTGGTCAAGCAGCTGGTCGTTGAAGGCCACTCCTGGTGTAACCAATTCTGTCACACCTCTTTTGACTAGTTTCTTGGCGAATTTGGGATCCTCAAGCTGGTCGCAGACGGCCACCTTGTAGCCTGCCCGGACAAGTTTCGGAAGATAGACATCAATGGCATGGTGCGGGAATCCGGCCATCTCGATGTAGCCCTTGTCCCCGTTGGATTTCTTGGTCTGGACAATGCCAAGGACCTTGCTGACCAGCACCGCGTCATCTGAATAGGATTCGTAGAAGTCACCCACCCTGTAAAGCAGCACCGCCTCCGGATGCTGGGCCTTCACAGAGAAAAACTGTTTGATCAGCGGAGTGTCCTCCAGTACCTTACCTTTCGCCATATCAATGTCTTATGTTTGCCTAAAATATAAGTTCGAATGTCTCCTCTACCGAAGAGGCAAGATTACAAATTTACGAAAAACCTTGAATATGCAGAAAGAGATTTCGGAGTTATCTACCGTTTGGACAAAATACGCTTCCGAATAGTGTTGGGTAGCACTGTTGGGCGACAATAACGCACTATAGTGTCGCTGGAGAGTGCAAACAACACTGTCAGGACGCATTTTAGACCGAAAACGTTCCCTAAGAGGGCTCTATACATCCAGCCGGAGGATGTCGCGGGTGAGGCCGATGTACTTGGTCTTGGTCTCGGCGATGTGGAAACCTTGGGCGAGGAAATTGCGCTCGCTTGGGGTGTTCTGCGGATCCACGGTGGCGACTATGTATTTGACACTTAAACTTTTGGCTAATTCGATGGACCAGCCGATGAACGTGCGCTGGAAGCCTCTGCCACGATATTCATTATCCACTGCCACGGCGTCGAAGGTGAACACTTCGGAAGGATTGAGGTGAAGGTCCGAGGCAAGGCTGCGCTCGCCGCTGCGGTTGCTGACTATGACGCTGAAAGCTGCCAGCCGACCTTCCGGAGAGAATATTCCAGAAATATAGTCAAGCTGCATTGACTCAATCAGTTCCTCGCGGCTGAGAGGGTAGAAAAGATTCTTGTTCTCCATCCCGTCAACCACTTTCCGCTGAAGGTTTTCCACCGCGCTGAGGCTGTCGAAGCCAAGTCTTTTCATCGTGAACCCGTCTGGAAGATCTGAGATGACTTTGTTATATTCAGAAGTCCCGTAGTCAAAGAGATAGAGTTTGTTCTGCAGGTACTTATCCGGGAACATGAACCGGTGGCTCGGAATGTGCCGCTGCCAGCCTTTCGTGCCGCCGTTCTCCTTCTCCCGGTACTTGATCCAGATCTTGTACAACTCGAAGACCTGCACGTAGGAGGACGATGTCGGCAGGATGTAGTTTTCCTGGATGTACGGATTGTTCATGAACAGGAAGAAACGGTAGCCGAAAAGGTCGTCAAGATCATCGATGCTGGCAATGTGGTGCCGGTAGAGCAGGTACAGGTTCTCGAAGAATGTGCAGTACTGCGCGACCTCAACGCTGGAGACATCCTTCCACCGCTCATAGCTATAGTCCCCATCGATTTCGGCATTCTCCAACACCTCATAGACCTTCATCAGGCGGTCGCTGTCGTGGAAATAATTGTTGAGGTTGATCAGCATCTCGCTGCACGTGACCTCCGACCCGTTCTTCAACTCAATTGCTATGAATATGGTACCGACCAGCGTCGCCGCCAACGAGAAAATCCCTACGGTCGCCTCCTCGCCCGTGCGGAACGTGTGCACGATCAGCAGGCACAGCAGCACCAGCAGAATGCTCGCGAGTACTATCAAAAGGGAAATGCTTGTCTTGTACTTTATCTTTTGCATGATCTATGAATATTTAGTGTCAGACTCAAAGATAGCTTTTTTTCTTCGATTGCGAAGGAAAAACGACTATCTTTGTAAACTTATGTAAGATACGGTTTTGATTGTGTGCGGAAGGATGTATGGTATAACAACTCTAAGTCAGGAGTGACATGAAAAGGGTGCTGATAGTGACATATTATTGGCCACCGTCCGGAGGATCCGGGGTGCAGCGGTGGGTCAAGTTTGCGAAATACCTTCCGGCGGCCGGCTGGCAGCCGGTTGTCTATACTCCTGAGAACCCTGAGTTGACGACTGTTGACAGGACCTTGGCGGCGGAGATTCCGCCGGAGGCCGAGGTAGTCAAGAATCACATTTTCGAGCCGTACGGGATCTACCGGAAACTGATGGGGAAGGGGAGCACGACCGACCTCAAGACGTTGACTGCCGCTAATGCCGTCAAAGACGAGGTCAATCCGATCAACGGACAGAAAAAGAACTGGAAGCAGAAACTGTCCCTGTTCATCAGGGGGAACTTCTTCATTCCGGATCCTCGTGTGATGTGGGTGCGTCCGTCGGTCCGTTTCCTGAAAAAATACCTTGAGGAGCATCCTGTTGACGCCATTGTCACGACCGGCCCGCCTCAATCCATGCACCTTATCGGATTGAGACTGTCACAGGCCACCGGGATCCCTTGGGTCGCCGATTTCCGCGATCCGTGGACCAAGATGTTCTATTTCAAGCATCTGGGATTGACCTCGTGGGCGGAGAAAAAGCATCATAGGCTCGAACAGTCTGTCCTGGACGGAGCCACGAGAGTGATCGCGGTCTCTCCGTTGGTGCAGGACGAGTTCAAGGCGATGACGAAGACTCCGGTCGAACTGATCACGAACGGTTACGATGAGGAGGACTTCAAGAAGGATGTGGAGTTGGACGAGAATTTCAACATAACGCACACCGGACTTTTCGCTTCGGACGGCAATCCGGAGACACTCTGGAAAGTGCTCGCCCAGAAGTGTGAGGAGGATGAGGAGTTCAGAAGGTCGTTGAGGATCAGACTTGTGGGAAAGACGGACAGGGAAATCACGGATTCAATCGAGGCCGCGGGACTTGGCGGCAATCTCAAGGATTTCGGCTATCAGGATCATGAAATGGCTGTCAGAGAGCAGCTTAACGCCTCGATTCTGATCCTTCCGCTCAGAAAGGAACCTGAATATCGCGCCGTCCTTCCCGGAAAACTTTTTGAATATCTCGCATCGCGCCGCCCTATTCTGGGGATAGGTCAGACTGACGGGGCTATGGCGCGGATTGTCGGCGAGACCGGATCCGGGGTGGTCTATGACTGGGATGACGAGAAGAAGATCCGGGCCTGGATAGACTTCTGTTGGGATGAGTTCAAGAATGATGAGCTTCACGACAACACTTCAGACATCTCGCGGTTCACACGCCGCAACTTGACGGTGAAACTGGCTGAACTGCTGAATCAGATAACTGAAAAATAATATTCATAGATTATGGACAAGACTTTGATGAAGAAGATTGGAATATACGCCGGGATTGTGCTGCTGTTTCTGGTGCTGGCCTACGGCTTCGTGCCGGAGGTGCTGACCGGCAAGGTGGTCAACCAGAGCGATATAACCGGCTACAGGAGTATGTCGCAGGAGGCGGTGGCGTGGAACAAGGCTCATCCTGACGATCCGACCCATTGGACGGATTCGATGTTTGGAGGAATGCCGACCACCTCGTTTATGCCTTCCAGCGACGGTGACTGGACGCAGTCGCTGTACAATCTCCTTTTGAAAGGGAAAAGGCCGGCGAATTGGCTGTTCATTTCCTTGCTGGGAGCCTTTCTGCTGATGCTTTCGCTTGGTGTGGACAAGGTTCTGGCCATCGGCGGAGCGGTGGCGGTCACGTACTGCTCGTACAATTTCCAGATCATTCAGGTCGGGCACAACACCAAGATGCAGGCGATAGCGTTCCTGCCTTGGGTGCTTGCGGCGGTGATATTCACTTACCGATCGGCTCTACGTCCGTGGCTCGGTTCGGCCCTTCGACAGGCTCAGGGACCGGACAAACAGGTCGCTGAGCCTGTCGAAGCGACAGTGGCTGACGGGTGGAAATCCTGGCTTCCGAAAACCTTGCTCGGAGCCGTACTGTTTGGTTTCGCCTTGAGTTTCCAGATCAAAGCCAACCATCAGCAGATCACCTATTATCTGGCGATAATGATCGTGATCTATGCGCTGTACGTGTTCCTGAGAATATGTTTGGAGAAAAACGGTCACTTCGGCAAGCTCAGTGACCGGCGCGGTGCTTTCGGCCGCTTCTTCGCCGCCAGCGCGTTGCTTCTGGTCGTGGGCCTTGTCGGCATCGGCACCAACACCATCAAGCTCGCCCCGCTTTATGAATATACCCGACACACAATGCGTGGCGGCTCCGAACTCTCTCATCCAGAGGGTGGTGAGATCAACAACTCCGGCCTTCAGCTCGACTACGCCACGGCCTGGTCCTACGGCTGGGAGGAACTTCCGAATATGATGATCCCGAACTTCAACGGAGGGTCGTCAGCCGGATCCGTGAACCCTGACAAGTCCGAGGTCGTGAAACTGTTCAGACAGGCCGGACAGGGCAACGCCAACGAGATCGCCAAGTCCCTGCCTCTCTACTGGGGACCTCAGCCATTCACGGCCGGACCAATGTATATGGGAGCGATAACGATATTCTTGTTCGTCCTTGGTCTGTTCCTCTATAAAGGCAAGGAGAAATGGTGGCTTCTTGCAGCTACCCTCGTCGCTGTGTTCCTCGCTTTAGGAAACCATATGATGTGGTTCACGAAACTGTTCTTCGACTACGCTCCGATGTACAGCAAGTTCAGAACCGTGTCCATGGCCTTGATTGTCTTGCAGTTCACTCTGCCGATGCTGGGTTTCATAACCCTTGACGGAATCCTTAGGCAGGAATATTCAAAGAAAGAATTCCTGCGCGCCGGTTGGATCGCCCTTGCGCTGACGGCCGGGTTCTGCCTTCTCTGCGTTTTGGTTCCAGGCATCGCCGGCTCGTTCTCCGGCAGGGCCGACGCCCAGATGCAGGACATCATCGTGGATGCCCTCAAGGCTGACCGCAGACATATTCTTTCAGCTGACGCTCTTTGGTCGATGGTACTGATTGTTGTCACCTTCGGCCTGATCTTCTGGGCCTACAGCGTCCCTAAGAACGCACCTAAGTCCTACGAAAGCGACCCTCACATCGGCAATGCACGCCGGATGCAGGCGATGGTTGGAATATGCCTCCTCGTGTTCGTGAATATGTTCGCGGTCGGCAAACGTTACCTCAATCCGGACAGCTTCACGACTCCTCGCCAGTTTAATAACCAGTTCACAGCCAGGCAGGTGGACAAGCTGATCCTTGAGGACAAGGCTCCGTCCTACAGGGTCGTGGACCTCAGCGCGGACATATTCAATGACTCCTTCAACCCTTATTGGCACAAGTGCGTCGGAGGTTACAGCCCGGCGAAGCTGCAGCGCTATCAGGACCTGATTGACCGCCACATTGTCAAGGAACTCCAGGCAGTGTCTCTCGGTACACGCAACGCTAAGACCATCGAGGAATTCCAAAATGGAATCAGGAATATTCAGGTGCTTTCAGCGTTGAATACCAAGTACTTCATTCTTGGAGCGGATATGCTGCCGGTTGAGAACCTTGAGGCTTTCGGTCCGGCGTGGTTTGTGGATTCGTTCGTTCCCGCCGGGACTCCGGACGAGGAGATCGCGTTGATTGATTCCGTGGATTTGAGGCACACGGCTGTGATCGGCTCTGATTTCGCCGAGGCTCGTGAAGGTTTTGCCAAGATTTCCTCCGGCGGTTCTGATGAAGATCCCCTTGATGTTTCGGAAGAGATTTCCGTCAGCGGTACGGCCAAGGACGTTATCCAGATGACCTCCTACGCCCCGAACGAGCTCCGCTACCATTACAGCGCATCTGCCGCCCGCACGGCCATATTCAGTGAAATCTACTATCCGGATGGTTGGACCGCAACGGTGGATGGCGCTCCGTTGGATCTGTTCCGTGCCGATTGGATTTTCCGTGCCGCCAATCTTCCGGCCGGAGAACACGACATTGTGATGCGCTACGAGCCAAATGTTTACATCGTCGCTGAGAAGGCATCCAGAGCCTCATCTCTGACCCTGTTCATCTTGCTTGTCCTTTCTCTCGCAGGCATTGCCTTTTCCCGTAAGGAATCGACCGCCTTTTAGATTTTGAAGAGAATCCAAAATATTCAGAATTATGTCAGAGATATCAAGAAGGCTTTTTCTTAAAAGAGGGGTTGCTGGATTGGCAGCGATAGCGGTCGCTCCGGAACTTGTCTCATGCGCAGGACAGAAAGATAAAGCGAGTGAAATCAGGAAATCAGCTCCTTTGGCCGGTAAATATGACGTTGTTGTCGCAGGTGGAGGTCCGGCCGGTTTCATTGCAGCGGTGGCCGCGGCGCGTAAAGGGGCGAAGACAGCCCTCATCGAGCGTTACGGATTCCTTGGAGGAATGGCCACCACCGGCTATGTGACCCCGATCAGCGTCTTCGCGAAAGACAACAATCTCGTGATCGGCGGCATTCCGTGGGAGTTCGTGCAGAGGCTCGAATCCATGGGCGGCGCTTTCATCGAATGGCCGAAAGCGAACATCGACTTTGACATTGAACTCTACAAGCTTTGTTGTCAGAGAATGGTTCTGGAGGCTGGAGTGGATCTCTACATGCATTCGGCCATGATAGGCTGCGAGATGGATGGCAAGCGCATAACCTCAGTGATCATTGAAAACAAGAACGGTTTGGAAACTCTTGAGGCAAAGAGATTTATCGACTGCACAGGCGATGCGGACCTTGCGAATATGGCAGAGGTGCCAATGCAGGAGAATCCGGATGGTGAAGTCCAGCCGTCGTCATTCTGCTTCATCCTTTCCGGAGTTGACACGGACAGCGAACTGCTTAATAAATGTATGTACCATAACGGTATCAACGGTCCGAGCCAGTGCCGTCCGGTCAGAGAGAAACTTCTTGCCTTGAAGGAGACACATCCAGAGATCCCGGATTTCGGAGGTCCTTGGTTCAATAACGTGCTCCACAAAGGCAGTGTGGCGGTCAACATCACCCGCCGCGCCGCCGTGTCCACTGACAATAGGAATTTCACGGCCGCTGAGTGCCGGTTGCGAGAGGACATATTCCTTTTCGCGTCGCTTCTTAAAGAGAATTTCCCTGAATTCAAGGACAGTTACGTCGCATCGACCGCACCGCAGGCCGGTGTGCGTGAGTCCCGCCGCATCAAGGGTGTCCACACCGTCACCGCTGATGAATATGTGAGCGGCTTCCATTATGATGACAGCATCTCGCGCGGAATACACCCGATTGACATGCATGCAAGCAAGGGTACCAAACAGATGCGCGTTGATCTCAAGCAGCCGGCGTATGTGCCGTACAGGGCTCTCATCGCTCCCGAATATCCTAATCTGCTTGTCGCCGGGCGTTGCATCTCCACTGACCGTCAGGCTCTTGCGTCACTGCGTGTGATGGCGAGCTGCATGGGTACAGGTCAGGCAGCCGGCGTAGCCGCGGCCCAAAGCATCACTGAGAACCGTGACGTGCAGAACATCGACATTGTGACCCTTGTGGGCACAGTACGCAAACTCGGCGCTATCATTTAGGAATATTCTCGTGGCATTTAACTCATTGATAACGAATTAAAAGAACAATGTCCTGGTGCCGGATTCCGCACCAGGACATCGCTTTATTTGTTGATAACCAACTAATTACCCGCCACTGGCTCATTATCAGTCGGTGGCGGGTAAAGTGTTTATCCTCAGTTAGATATAGTATTGACTTTGGCTGTTATCTACCAAAGACAATACGGTAAGACTTTGGCAATCAGGTACTACGACTCCACGGCTTTTGCGAGGCGGCCGGCGAGATCGATGAAGGCTTGGCCGTCAGGGCGTGTGGAGAGGGCGGCGGGTTCACCGGAGTCTCCGCCTTCACGTATGCTCTGGACGATCGGAATCTGACCGAGGAGCGGAATTCCGTACTTGTCGGCCATCTCCTTGCCGCCATTCTTTCCGAATATGTAGTACTTGTTCTCCGGAAGTTCCTCTGGTGTGAACCAGGCCATATTCTCCACGAGGCCGAAGATCTTGCGGTCTATGTTCTTGTTACGGAACATGTTCACGCCTTTCTCAACATCCGAGAGGGCTACCGGTTGAGGGGTCGTGACGATCAGCGCGCCCTCCATCGGGATGTCGTTGACGAGGGAGATGTGGATGTCACCTGTTCCAGGAGGCATATCGATGAGAAGAAAGTCCAGAATGCCCCAGCGTACTTGCAGGATCATCTGTTTCAACGCGTTGCAGGCCATCGGGCCTCTCCAGATAAGGGCCTGGCCAGGTTCGGCGAAATAGCCGATGGACATCCATTTCACACCGTATTTCTCGATCGGGTAGATGACCTCCTTGCCCTCGGCGATCTCCTCGGCCTCAGGGATAGCTCCTTCCGTGCCGGTCATCAGCGGAACCGATGGGCCATAGACATCAGCGTCGGCGAGTCCGACCTTGTAGCCGAGACGTGACAGTGCCACGGCCAGGTTGACCGCCACCGTTGACTTTCCGACTCCGCCCTTGCCGGAGGCGATTCCGATGATGTGGCGGACATTGTTGATCTCCTCAAGTCCGAGATCAAGTCCGGCTTTCTTCTTGGGAGCCTCCTCCTTGACAACCGTTCTGACCTCTACCTCAGTGCCTTGCGGGGCGTTGCGGATGATTGTCGCGCGGGTGCTTCCGACAAGATATTCAGTGAGAGGGTCACGTCTTTTCGGGAAGGCGAGGGTGACTGTCACCTTGTTGCCATCGATGGAGACGGAATGAACCATCCCGAGTTCTATGATGCTTTTGCTTCCTTGGGCGGGGTGGACCACCTCGGTCAGCATATTCAAGATTTCCTGTTCAGTCATATTCGTTATTTCACTATGTTCATTTCCTTGGTGAGGTAGCCGGCGCCGCCGAACTTGTCCACGAGGAAGAGGACGTAGCGGATGTCCACGCAGATGCACCTCTGGAGGTCTGGCTCGAACATCACGTCGCTTGACATTGACTCCCAGTTGCCGTCGAAGGCCAGTCCGATGAGCTCGCCGTCGGCGTTGAGGACAGGGCTGCCGGAGTTGCCGCCGGTGATGTCGTTGGTGGTGAGGAAACAGCAAGGGAGGTTGCCGTCGGCCATAGCGTACTGTCCGTAGTTTCTCTTGACATAGAGCTGCTTGAGTTTCTCAGGAACGATGAACTCGTAGTTGTCCGGATCCTCTTTCTCCATCACACCGTAGATTGTGGAGTAATATCTGTAGTTGAGAGCGTCTTTCGGGGAATATGACTTCACGGTTCCGTAGGTGAGCCTCATCGTGAAGTTGGCGTCCGGGTACATGGCCTTGCCCTTGCTCCATTCCATCAGGCCGGCGGTGTAGGCCTTGGATGCGGCCTTGATGTTGTCTTTTGCTTCCTGACTCTGCTCTCCGCGCAGTTTGACAAAGACATTCACGATGGAAGAGGACAGCTTGTTGACCGGATCGTGTCTGATGGCGGCGATGCCGTCCTTACCGATGGCTTCAGCGGCCTTTTCGTAGGATGTCAAAACAGTGGTTCTGAACAACTCATCGACGTACTTGTCAATGTCCAGAGTCGCGAAATCCTCTCCAAGATCCGGATAATTCTCCGGCCTTGCCTTCTCTCTGTAGAATTTAAGCAGGGCGGCGGTCTCTTCCTTGTCCAGAGGCGCGTAGTAGTCCTCATAGACGGCCTTCATCGCCTCCAGACCCTTGGCATTGGCCGTTGCGGTGTCGGAACCGGCTTTCAGGCTGTTGTGCCAAGCGCCGTTGAACGCGCTGGTGAAATTCATGAGCTCAAGTCTGAAAACAGTCTCGCTCAAGAGCTTGACATCGAAATCCACCTGTTCGTTCGTCTTGATTCCTGCGGCGATGTCAGCGATCGCCGTCCCGTAGAGAGCTGAGCGCTTCTTGTTCTTATCGACCCATTTCTGGAAACGGGCCTCCTTGTCGTGCTCTTTCTCGATGATATTCAAGTCCTTGAACGCCTTCTTCTCACCGATCCACTTCTTCCAGCCGTTCGCCGAGCTCGCATATTTGTTGGCATATTTCAGCCTGATCGAAGGATCCTTCTCCATCCATTTCCACATAATGTCCTGTCGGAGGGTCCTGGCCTCGATGGCTATGTCGTTCAGTGCCATCATATGGTTCAACTGCGCTTCGGTCTGGTATCTTTGCGTGCGGCCAGGGTAGCCCATAATCATCGTGTAGTCTCCCTCGTTGATGCCTCTGAGGGAAATCTTCAGCGACTGTTTCGGAGTGTAAGGAACATTGTCCTCTGAATATTCAGCAGGCTCGTTGTCCTTGCCGGCATATACCCTGAACATCGAGAAGTCTCCTGTGTGGCGCGGCCACATCCAGTTGTCGGTCTCGCCGCCGAACTTTCCGATCGATGCCGGAGGGGCACCCACGAAACGGATGTCTCTGAATATCTTATAGACGATGATGTAGTGCACGTTGTTATTATAGAAGGAGGTGAGCTCCACGTCGCACCCAGGATTCTGCTCCTCTGAGGCTTTGACAAGGGCTTCGGAAACAGCCCTTCTCTCTTCATCGCTCTTCGCTCCTTCGATCGCGTCGGTGACATCGCTCATGTTCACAAGGAACGTTACCGAAAGTCCTGGAACGGGGATTTCCTCGTTGCTGTTCATCGCCCAGAATCCATCCTCAAGGTAGTTGTGCTCGTCAGAGGAAAGCTGCTGGATGCTGCTGTAGCCACAGTGATGGTTGGTCACCAGCAGTCCTTTGTCGGAGATCATCTCACCGGTGCAGCCTCCGCCGAAGATGACGATAGCGTCCTTGAGCGAAGAATGGTTGACACTGTAGATCTGGTCAGGGGTGAGCCTGCAACCGAGATCCTTCATCGCGTCCGCATTGAGTTTCTGGAGGAGCGGAAGCATCCACATCCCCTCGTCTGCCATCGCGCTGAATCCGACCATGAGGGCGGCCGCGAAGGAACAAATCAATTTTCTCATATCAAATACTTTTAAATATGTCTGTGTCCGTAATCAAAAAAGATTACCGGTTATATTTACTAAAGTAGCTATTTCCAATGAAAATAACCAACAAAAGTAGCCATTTCCTGCTTAAACTCAAATTTCTGGTTATATTTGCCGTTTCCGGCAGGCTGGAGGGAGGTTGACCCAAGGTCGCTGAGCCTGTCGAAGCGCCGGTCACTTTGACAGGTTCAGCGACCAAAAGGAATTGTCCGCCGGCAAGGTTTGAATTTATGAATATAAAGAAAGAGATACATCTGCTGCCGTTTATGGAGGCGGGGCGCATCGAGGCCGGCTGTGACGAGGCCGGGCGCGGTCCGTTGGCTGGCCCTGTCTATGCCGCGGCCGTGATACTTCCGGCGGATTTCCACCACCCGTTGCTGAACGATTCCAAGAAGATGAGCGAGAAATCCAGGGATATCCTGAGGCCGATCATTGAGCGTGAGGCGATCGCTTGGGCGGTCGAGGCTGTCAGCGCTGAGGAAATAGATGAATTGAATATTCTTTGGGCATCCGTTACCGGAATGCAGCGCGCGGTCAGGAGGCTTGACCCTAAACCGGACTTCCTGCTGATCGACGGCAACCGTTTCAGACCTTTCGATGAATATGGCTTCGGCACCTACAGCACTGTGGTTCACGGTGATGCTACATATTCATCAATCGCGGCGGCGTCTGTGCTCGCGAAGACTTGGAGGGACGAGAAGATGCGCCAGCTGGCCAAGGAATATCCTGAATATGGCTGGGACAGGAATATGGGCTATCCGACCAAGGAGCACATCGAGGCCATCAAAAAATTCGGGTTGACACCGTGGCACCGTAGGTCGTTCCACCCCAAGGAACTTGAACCGACATTATTCACCGGTCTTTAGTCCGAGTTCCTTCTCGTAGCGGAGGATGAGCTTGCGGTTCATGCTGATGATTTCGTCCTTGTCTTGGAGCCTTTCGTTAAGGCGTTCGATGTCAGCTTTCAGCGAGGCTATTGTCTTTATGTAGCCATCCTCAAGATCCCTCATCTTTCTGTCATAGTTCTCCTTGATGTCATTTATCCTTTCTGTCGCCGAACTTATCGGTTCGAAACCATTCACCAGTTCAGCCACGGAAGTCCCGGTCTTCTCGGCGAATTTTCCCACATGCTCGTTCAGGATTCTGGTCTTGCCTTTCTCAAGCTTCCGGTAGGCGTTCAGGGAGATTTCAAGACGACGTGCCATCTCGGTCTGTGAAAGGCCGAGTTCGTTCCTTTTCTTTTCAAGATTGTTCTTTATCGTTGCGTCGTCCATTTGAGTGAATCTTCAAAAGCGTTACACAAACGCAAAAATATCCAAAAGAAGATTCTTCGGTTTGTAATCATAGGTTGTAAAATGTAGTCAATGGTTATAAAAAACATATAAAAATGATAAAAAACAGAAAATATTCAGTTGTTACCCCCGCTTGTCAGCAACCTGAGGTTGTTTTTTCAAGAGGAAGTGCTGTTCTTTGCGAAAACACTTTTTATTATGGACAGGACAGAGAATGACTATTCCGCCTTCGAGAAGGCGATGGATGAGCAGAGGCTTTACAGGCAAATTCCGGATTTCACGGGAATATGCTTGCGGATAGGAGCGGATCCGGCTGCGTTGGACGCCGTGATTTATGATGAATTGGGTTATCGGGGGCAGGATCTGGTCGATTTTTATCGCCGCTGCGAGAATATTCATTAAGAAAGATTGTGGAATAGTGTTGTTATTGGGACATTTTTTTATTAGATTTGCCTTTCGGCGAACTTATGAGGCGCTTACAAAGGTAAATCGATTTTTATCAAGTTGTTCCCCGTAATGCAATTTTGCCAACAATGATTTCATAATTAATAACTTATAGTAATGAAGGAATATTCTACTAAAGACATCCGTAATGTGGTTCTGATTGGTAGCGCCAAGTCAGGTAAGACCACATTATCTGAAGCCATGCTCTTCGAGGGCAAGGTGATCGCCAGAAGAGGCACGGTCGAGGACAAGAACACTGTTTCCGACAATGAGGAAATCGAGAAAATCAACCAGAGATCGATCTTCGCCACTCCGCTTTACGCAGAGTTCATGAACACGAAGTTCAACGTGATCGACGCTCCGGGTTCCGATGACTTCATCGGAGGCGCTGTGTCAGCCTTCAAGGTCTGCGAGAACGGTATTCTTGTCATCAACGCACAGCAGGGCGTCGAGGTGGGCACAGACATCTTCGCTCGTTACGCCGATAAGTACAAGCTGCCTCTCATCGTGGCTGTCAACCAGCTTGACTCCGAGAAAGCCGACTGGGAGAAGACCATCGCCGAGATGAAGGAGACTTTTGGCCACAAGCCGATCATCGTCCAGTTCCCTGTCAACCCAGGCCCTTCATTTGACGGCTTCATAGATGTCCTCAAGATGAAATACTATCATTTCAAGGACGATAACGGAACCCGCGAGGATCTTGACATCCCTGCGAACCTTATGGACGAGGCCGAGACTCTCCGTCAGGAGCTCATCGAGAAGGCAGCCGAGTTTGACGATACCCTTATGGAGAGATTCTTCGAGAACGGCTCGCTCACCGAGGACGAGATCCGCGAGGGTCTCGGAAAGGGAATCCGTCAGGGTGGCGTGCTTCCTATCTTCTGCCTCTCCGGCAAGAAGGACATCGGTGTGAAGAGGCTCATGGAGTTCACCATCAAGACCGCCATCTCCCCGGCCGAGACCAAGTCTGTCACCAAGGACGGCAATGTGGTCGAGTGCAAGGTGGAGAATCCTACTTCCATATTCATCTACAAGACTGACGTTGAGCCGCATCTTGGTGAGGTCTCCTACTTCAAGGTTATGTCCGGTCATCTGACCGAGGGTATGGACCTTGAGAATCCTGAGACCGGTGATAAGGAGAGACTTTCGGCGATTTATGCCGTGGCCGGTGCCAAAAAGGAGAAAGTCACCGGACTTCAGGCAGGAGAAATCGGTTGCACCGTGAAGCTGCGCGCCGGAAAGACCAACGTGACGCTTTCACAGCTTGGATCGGGCATCGCCTACGAGCACATCGTCTTCCCGGCCTCCAAGTACCGCTGCGCCATCAAGGCCGAGTCCCAGAACGACGAGACCAAACTCGGCGAGGCTCTCTCGAAGATTTCCGCCCAGGATCCTACGATCATTGTTGAATATTCAAAGGAACTCAAACAGACTATCCTCGGCGGCCAGGGCGAGCAGCACATCAATGTCTGCAAGTGGCGTCTGGAGAACGAGTTCGGTGTGAAGGTCGTTATGTTCGCTCCTAAGATTCCTTACCGTGAGACCATCACGAAGGTGGCTACGGCGACTTACCGTCACAAGAAGCAGTCCGGTGGAGCCGGTCAGTTCGGTGAGGTTTCCATCCTCATCTGCCCTATCGTTGAAGGCGTTCCGTTCACGAACAAGTTCAAGATTGACGGCAAGGATGTTGTCCTCAACGTCAAGACCAAGGAAGAGTTCGACCTCGAATGGGGCGGAAGGCTTGAGTTCTACAACTGCGTTGTCGGTGGAGCCATCGACGCGCGCTTCATGCCGGCCATCCTCAAGGGACTCAATGACAAGATGACCGAGGGCCCTCTCACCGGTTCTTATGCCCGTGACATCAGAGTCTTCGTCTATGACGGTAAGATGCACCCGGTTGACTCCAATGAAATCTCCTTCATCCTCGCCGCGCGCAACGCCTTCAAGGAGGCATTCCGCAACGCCGGTCCGAAGATCATGGAGCCTATCTACAATGTCGAGATCATGACACCTGCCGACTACATGGGAGCCTGCATGTCAGACCTTCAGAACAAGAGGGCGCTCATCGAGGGTATGAGCTCGGACAAAGGATTCTCAGTCCTCAAGGCCCGTGTTCCGCTCGCTGAGCTTTACCGCTACTCCACAACCTTGAGCTCGTTGACCTCCGGCGCCGCGACATTCACCATGGAGTTCGCTGACTACCAGCCTGTTCCTGCTGATGTCCAGACCAAGCTTCTTGCCGAGTACGCCGCTCAGGAGAAGGAGGAGTAATATCAACAGACCTTTATGGTCGATGACAAAGAATATTCAGCCCTCCTCTCCGGTATCGCTGCCGGAGGGGAGGGTTGTTCATTCCTAAGCGTTAAAATTAGTTGCCTCAGATTTCTGAGGAAAGATTACCTGATTGAATATATTCATTTATGAAAAAGACATTCTTCTCCCTGATGGCGGCTCTGTTGCTGCTCTCATCCTGCGAGGTTCATCATTTTATGACCGACGCTTCCTATCGTGCCACGGTTGAGGCGGATCTGAATAAAAGGCTGCGGCCGGAGCGTCTGCAAGGCTTCTTTGCGGTCGATAAAGACAAGAAATGCCTTACGGAGTCCAACGGCTTTGTCAGCGACCTCTATCTGACGACAGAAGAGTTCGAGGCTTTGGAGTTTCTCTATGCCTATATGCCGCTCGCGGACGTTACGGATTACAGCACAGACTATTACCTTCAGAATATTCGTTCGTCCTTCGCCGCCCGAAAGGAGATGGGGTGGAATGTTCCGGAGAGGATATTCAGGCATTTCGTGCTGCCTGTCAGGGCGAACAATGAGAACCTCGACACTTCAAGGGTCGCCTTCTACCGTGAGTTGAAGCCACGTGTGGAGGGTATGAATATGAAGGATGCCATTCTGGAAGTGAATCATTGGTGTCACGAGAAACTGACCTACAAGCCATCCGACGCTCGTACCCTGTCCCCGCTTTCCTCGATGAGAAGTTCGTTGGGGCGTTGCGGTGAGGAGTCCACATTCGCTGTGGCGGCTCTTAGGGCTGTGGGAATCCCTGCCCGTCAGGTTTACACCCCTCGTTGGGCGCACACGGATGACAACCACGCCTGGGTTGAGGCTTGGGCTGACGGTGATTGGTACTTCCTTGGTGCCTGTGAGCCGGAGCCGGTCCTTAATCTGGGGTGGTTCAATTCTCCGGCCAGCCGTGGATTGCTGATGCACACAAGGGTTTTCGGAAACTATGACGGCCCGGAAGAGAAGGTTATGGTCGGGCCTAACTTCACGGAAATCAATCTGATTGACAATTACGCCAAGACCGCCCGTGTTGATTTCACTGTAGTTGATGAGAACGGCTCCCCGGTTGACAGCGCATTGGTTGATTTCAAGATCTATAACTATGCAGAGTTCTATCCTGCGCTTTCCAAATACACTGACGCTCAAGGGCGTACATTCCTGACCGCCGGGATGGGGGATATGATGGCCTGGGCCTCGAAGAACGGCAAGTATGGCTATTCCAAGGTCTCTTTCGGCAAGGACACAGAGGTTAAGATCACGATTTCGGACCAGCATTCATTTGATCCTCAGTCAATGATGATTGTCCCGCCGCCGGAGACCGCGAACATCCCTGAGGTTACTCCGGAGCAGCGTGCTGAGAACGACAGACGTTTCGCCCAGGAGGACAGCATCCGAAAGGCTTATATGGCTACATTCTTCGTCACGGACAGTTCGGAGAAAGGGAGGCTTCTGGCATTCTCTGCCGGCAACCACGAGGTGATCGAAAAGTTCTTGGAGGATCATCCGGACGCAAGGGCTTTGGAACTGCTTAAATCCTTGAGCAATAAGGATATGATAGATGTGACGAGGACTATTTTGGATGACAGTTACAATGCTTCAGACGCGATTCTCTGCCCAAGGGTCGAGAACGAGTTCCTCAGTCCTTACAAGTCGTTCTTTGCAGGTCTCTTCGGAACCGGACTGTCAAAGGAGGAGTTGTCTGTCCCTTCGAACCTGATCAGATGGGTGCAGGACAGCATCACTGTGCTGCGTGACCCTAAGGCCTGGAGCATTCCGATGTCTCCTATCGGCGTTTATCAGGCAAGAATGGCGGACGTTCGCTCAAGGAATATATTCTTTGTCGCTCTCGCCAGGACTCTTGGGATTGACGCGCGCAAGGATCCTGTGACCGGAAAGATTCAGTACAAGGCTGACGGCCAGTGGGTTGATGTGGATTTCGAGGCTTCCTCGCAGGTTGTGGCTCCTACCGGGACACTGGTCCTGAACTACGAGCCTACGGCTATCCTGGCGAATCCGGGCTACTATTCCCACTTCACTGTCAGCAAGATAGAGAATGGCCGCACGAAACTTCTGTCGTTTGATGAAGGTCAGGTTGATATGGGCGGAGGCGTCAGCTGGGCGAATATATTCAAGAAAGGAACATCGCTCGATGTCGGTGATTATGTGCTTGTGAGCGGTAACCGTCTTTCCGACGGCAGTGTGCCTGTCACGATGCAGCAGTTCTCTGTCAAGGAGGGCGAGACCACGACGCTTGATCTCCGCATCACCATTCCGGAGGACAAACTGTCCGTGATCGGTTCGTTCGATGCGGAGACAAAGTACAAGGTGGAGCCTGATTCAGAACCTGTTTCGGTTCTTTCGACCACCGGCCGCGGATTCTATGTGATCGGTTTCCTGACCCCTCGGCAGGAGCCGTCTGTCCACGCAATCAACGACATCATCGCCGCGAAGGCGAAACTGGAGTCCTGGAACCGTCCAATCCTGCTTCTGACCACCGCTGATGGTCTCGGATGGCTCAAGGAATATTCCTCCTCGCTCCCGTCCAACGTCCATTTCGGCATAATCCCTGACGGACTCGACCTGAAAGACCGCCGGATGCCGTACTTCCTTCTCGCCGACACTTTCAACCGTGTCTTCTTCACCACCGAGGGCTACACCATCGGTCTCGGCGACCAGCTCGTCACCGCCATCGCGAAGTTATAGCCCATATAATAAAACAATTGAATGGCTGTGGAGGCTAAATTGTTGTAAACGAATATATTGAAGCACCCTGCTCCTTCGGGTGGGAGTAGGGTTATTTTATTGATTGCAGGTCAAACATTTGACCTCCACTGCCAACAGCTGCCCCCCCTGCTGTTGCTGAGCCTTAATCTTCCGGTCGATGATCCTACGGTCACAAAGTCTGTGGTTGCTGAGCCTGTCGAAGCATCGAAGCGACCATAAATGTCAGTATTGTTTTTGCTATAGTTAATTGCTAATTTTGCTAGGTTTAATCGCGGAATCATGAAAAGAATAATTATCGCTCTGATAAGCCTGGCGTTATCAGTCAGCATCTATGCACAAGAGATCACCGGAAAATAGAATCAGACCCATCACGGTTCCGAGAATGGCTCGGAGATGATGACATCCGAGACGCTATCTTTTATGAAAAACAGCACCTTTGAGGATGTTGTGACTCTGGAAATGAAGTATGTCGATGACAAGAACGCCCAGGCTCCGCTTATACTTAAAGTCAGGATCTCGTGCGGTGGCACATGGTCTCTTACCGATAAAACCCTGTCTCAGACTTATGACGCGAAATCCGTCAAGACCGAGATTCTGGAGCAACCGGACGGCTTCCCGAAATTCTTCCTGAATGTCCTCAGCAAAAGTGTTGTCTCGGAATTCAAGAAACACTCAAAGAGACCGATACGCAGCAATGTGGTCTCATTGACATCGGATAAGCTCCAGCTTCTGGAGGTCGGAGCCAAAGACTCCGAGACAGAGACGTACACCCGCGCGAAGTGAAATATCTTTGTGGAGGGCAACTATTTGTAAATGAATATATTGATAAATCCTGCTCCTCAAATGAGAGGAGCAGGATTATTTAAGTAGTTGCCAGTCAGGTATTTATTTTCCACGAACTGTTGCTGGGTGCAGGCTCTGTGGTTGCTGAGCTTGTCGAAGCATCGAAGCTTTACGCCCCTATGATCCATTTGCTGCCCGGAAGCCTGGAGATGAGTTCTGAGGTCAGGGCGCAGCAGACGAATGTGCAGACCGCGATGAACGGAATCGCCGCCGCTGTGTGCAGCTGGAGAGTCTGGATGGACACCACTGACCATAGGTGCAGCCAGAAGATATGCATCAGGTACATCCCGTAGCTCAGTTTTGAAAGACGGGTGATGATCCTCGGTGCTTCCTTCTGGCCGACACCTTCAACCGAGTCTTCTTCACCACCGAGGGCTACACCATCAGTCTCGGCGACCAGCTCGTAACCGCGATCGCGAAGCTGTAACTGATTTAGTGTCAGGTGGCCAAGAGCATTTCGTGCGTGGGGAAGGGCATCTCGCTCACGAGAGGGTAGGAGAAGGTGCTTTCGTGAGCAGAACAGTTTTTTCGCTCACGAAGGAGAGGAAAGCGATGCTCTCGTGAGCGCGAGACGGCTTTTGGCTCACAAGAGGAAGGGAAATGATACTTTCGTGCGTAGGAGAAGACCTTTTACGCACGAAAAATTCGTATCTTTGGACTTTATTCGTTTCGGGCGGATGCCTGGTAACGGATGTTGAGAGAAAGACGGTCAGATGAGAGGTTTTTTCAGATGCATATTCATTGGCGTGGCGCTGCTTGCGGGGGGCGGGCTGCGGGGGTGGTGCGCCACTCCGGAGTTCATCGACTCGCTGCGTACAGAATTGAGGCTCAGGAATATGCCGGAGCGGGTCCTGTTCCTGCCATTGGCGCTTGCGGACCAGCGGGCGGACGATGGGAGGGAAGGAATATGGTCGCTCACGGCGCTGGACGCTATCAGGGGGGAAGCACTTTGTCGGAAAACCGCAACCGAATCGGATAAAGGAACCGGGGATGTGGCAGAGGTGCTGATGACGAATGACAGAGAGGTGGTGAGGACGGAACAGGATCGAGGCGTAGCAAGCAATTTGATAGGTAGAAGCACTTGTGATTTGGACTCTACGGATGTTCGCTTCGATGATTATCTTTCCACCGTGATAGCACTCGACCGCCTGCAGGAGCTTTTCAATGAATATGGCGACTGGAATATGTCGATAGTGGCTTATGCCACAAGTCCGACGGCGCTGGCCGCGATGGATTCCACGGCGTTTGCCAACGCTCCGATTCTTAGGAGTTTACGAAATGCTGAGGAGGAATATTCAGAAAATATTCCGGCCGCGTTTGAGCGGATAGGGTCGCTGGCGGCCAAGAGGAAGGCGGAGAGGCTGGCGTTCCTGCAGGAGCAGGCGGCGCTTAGGAAGGCCCGGCTGGACTCGCTGCGGAAGAGGCAGGCGGCGAACACCGACAGGATTACCTACACTATCCGTCGGGGCGACACGCTGGGAGGAATCGCGGCAAGATACCGGGTCAAGGTCTCTGACCTGAAGAGATGGAACAACCTAAGGAGCGATATGATCCGTGAGGGACGTAAACTGGTGATTTACAGATAGTCATTATGAAGCAATATAAGGTACTTTTGTTTTTTCTTTCCGTTTTCCTGATCCTTTCCGCGATCTGGTTCGTATATCCGTCGAAAGGCGTTCAGGTTGGAGACTTGAAGTTGAGGTTCCCGTCCTACCAGGGCTATCTTGCCGACCTTCAGGACAGTACGGTGGACGTGAATGTGGATTCCGTGCTTCTTGCCGTGCAGAAAAGCTACGAGATGGTCGAAGGCTCGACAGATACCCTTCGCTACTACTATGACTACATCACCTCGAATCCCAACCGGATATGCCTGCCGGAGGATGACTACACGTTCTTCGACTCGCTGTTCGTGGAGATGGCCGCGGCGGCAGATTCCGGCCGCACCGTCAGGATTCTGCACTATGGTGATTCCCAATTGGAAATGGACAGGATCTCGGCTGTGCTGAGACAGGATCTTCAGGAACGCTTCGGGGGATCCGGGCCGGGAATGGTGCCGATGATCCAACGGATTCCGACCGTGTCGCTCTCGCAGAACGCTTCCGGAAGCCTCACGCGCTACGCCATGGTGGGGGACTCGCTGACAAGAAAGGCCTCACACAAGCGCTACGGGCCTCTGACACAGTTCACTGACGTTTCCGGCAACGGAACGTTCACTTTCACAAGAACCAAGAACAGATATTCCCAAGAGTTGGTCAAGTCGATCTCAAAGGTTTCCGTGCTTCTGGGGCAGAATTCCGCAGGCTTTGAGATGGCCCTGAAATGCGACACGTTGCCGGTAAGGAAAACCGTCATAGATTCGGCCAAGGCTGAAGTCTCGATGGTCACTTGGGAATTACCTTGCGATGTGGAGAAAGGCACGATCAGCTTTTCCGGCAACGCTGAGATCTATGGAATAATGCTGGACGGAAAAGGAGGCGTGACCGTTGACAACGTCGCCTTGCGTGGATGCGCCGGATTCATATTCTCGTCCATCAACCGTCAGGTGATGAAAGAGAGTTTCGCGAAGATGGACACCCGCCTGATAATCTTACAGTTCGGCGGAAACGCGATGCCTGGAATAGCCTCGAAGAAAGCCATTTCCTCTTACGTGAGGAAGATCGTGATGCAGTTCGACTACTTCAAGGAGGTCGCTCCGGAGGCCCAGCTGATGTTCATCGGCCCGGCGGACATGTGCAAGAGCGAGGACGGGAATCTGATAACCTGGCCGCTTTTGCCGCAACTTAATGATTCCTTGAAGGTTAACTGTCTGAAGAACGGCGTGGCCTACTGGGACACATTCAACGTGATGGGAGGCCCGGGCTCGATGAGGAAGTGGGTGAGCCACAATCCCGCTCTGGCCGGCCCCGATCATATTCATTTCACACACAAAGGAGCGCTTGAGATCGGAAACGCGCTCGCCAAGTCCTTCATTCTTTACCACGACTTCTACAAGCTCCGCCAGGAACTTTCAGACGAGGCTGTGGGAATATATCTGCGCGACCTGCGGGACAGTCTCAATCCTCGTCCCGCCGTGCCTGACACCTTGACAAAGACAGAGTTATGAGACGTTTCCTGACATATTCATTGCTCTTTTTGCTGCTTCCGGCGACCCTTTGGGGGCAGTCGCTGCGGAAGGCGGTTCCTGAATATGATTTCGCGCGTTTCGAGAAGAACCGGATTGGGTTTCAGGGGGATAGTTCGGCCTTTGAGAGGCTTTTCAAGAAGATGGATTCCGTGCTTTTTCTGGGTAAAGGCAACCTTAGGATTATGCACATCGGGGGGTCTCACGTGCAGGCCGGGACTTTGACGCGGCAGTTACGGAACGACCTTCTGTCTTTGAGAACGGCTTTGGACGGGGGCAGGGGACTGGTTTTCCCGTTCTCCGCCGCCCACACGAACAATCCAAGCAGTTTCACGACAAGTTACGAAGGGTCCTGGAAGGTGACGAAGAATGTCCAAAGGGAGCCGGATCATAGGCTTGGACTTACTGGAATATCCTTGAGCGCGTCGGATGACAAGGCTTCGGTGATGGTCACCACTGTGGCCAGGGATCCGAAACCGCAGGATCCTACATTCAGGTTCAACGAAGTGAAAGTCCTTGGATATTCATCAGCAGGAGAGAGAGTTCCGGTGGTGGTTTTGGCTAAGGGTGACACGCTGCAAGGGTGCCGGGCGGATTCCTGCTGGTCTTTCGGCCTTCCCGCGTTTGCGGACTCCGTCAAGATCGCGACCAAGGGACAAGGCGAGTTCACCTTGACGGGAATATTCCTTGACAACCCTTTCCCGGGCATTTCCGTGACGGGAATCGGCGTGAACGGAGCTTCGCTCGGGTCATATTCAAAGTGCCCGGATCTGATGAATGATTTGAGGCTGGTGAATCCGGATCTGGTGATTTTAGCCGTCGGGATCAATGATGCGACCGCCGCGAATTTTTCTGTGGATGATTTTGTCGCGCGCTATAAGGTGCTTGTGTCGCAGATTCGTTCGGTGAATCCCGACTGCGCTCTGCTGTTCGTCTCCAACAACGACAGTTTCAGGAGGATACGCCGTAAAGGCTATGTCGTGAATTCTAACGGCAAGTTGGCTGAGCAAAGCTTTTTGAGGCTCGGAAAGGATTGTGACGCAGGCGTTTGGGATCTGTTTGACATTATGGGGGGACTCGGTTCGATGAGGAAATGGGAAGAGGCCGGCCTCGCCAAGAGGGACAAGATTCATTTTACGGAAAAGGGCTATGAACTGGTGGGAGACCTGCTGTTCAACGCGTTGATGGATAAGTATGTGGAACATTTAAAGAAAGGTAAGTGATGGGATTTTGGGACGTTGCCGCTGACTTTTTCAAGAACCTGTTCTCTTTTGATCAGGCTCACCCGTTGTTGTTCACCCAGTTCTATTTCTGGGCGTTCTTCGCCATCGTGCTGGCCTTTCTGTGCGTTTTCAAGAACAAGGTCGTGCTTCGGAATGCCTTCCTGTTCTTTGTCAGCCTATTTTTCTACTACAAGACGAGCGGACTGTTCCTGATTCTGTTCGGGTTCGTGATTGTCTATAACTATCTGGCAGGTTTCGCTCTGTCCGGTGTGAAAGGAAACTTTGGCCGGAAAGCCATTGTGGTTCTGAGCGTTGTCGTGGATCTGTCGCTGCTCTGCTACTACAAGTACGCCTACTTCCTGACCGATGTCGTGAACAATCTTTTCGGAACGGAATTCATTGTGAGAGACTGGTTTGCGGTTGTGGGTAACCAACTGACAGGCTCTCAGGCGTTCAGCGTTGACTCGATCTTCCTTCCGGTCGGAATCTCGTTCTTCATCTTCCAGGCGATCAGCTATGTGGTTGATGTTTCACGCAGGACAATCGGCCCGATCAAGAACTTCTGGGATTTCGGCTTCTACTTGAGTTTCTTTCCTCAGCTTGTGGCCGGCCCGATCGTGCGCGCCAAAGAGTTTTTCCCTCAGCTTCACAAACCGTTCTTCCTTGGCCGCAGACAGTTCGGTATCGCGATTTTCTGGATTCTGAACGGACTTGCCAAGAAGTTGATCCTCAGTGACTATCTGGCTGTGAATTTCTGCGACAGGGTTTTCGAGAACCCTTTGCTTTACACCGGTTTCGAGAACCTTACGGCTCTCTTCGGCTACTCGCTTCAGGTCTATGCCGACTTCTCCGGGTACACAGACATCGCCACCGGTGTCGCTATGCTGATGGGTTTCTATCTGCCGAAGAACTTCAATTCTCCGTACAAGGCCCGCAACGCCGGAGAGTTCTGGAAGCGGTGGCATATTTCCCTTTCCAAATGGCTTCAGGACTATCTTTACATCCCGCTTGGAGGCAACCGCAACGGCACATTCGGCTCGTATGCGATCATCCTCGGAATCGCTTTCCTGGCATCGGCTCTGGCAAAGAACTGGTGGGTTTTCGGAGTGGTTCTGGTCATTGCGGCAGTGCTGGCACTTCTGATCACTTTCTGCCAGAAATACCGCAAGGAACTGATCTCGGACATCAACAGGATGGACACGATGCTCCTTGGCGGCCTGTGGCACGGAGCCAGCTGGAACTTTATGATCTGGGGCGGTCTGAACGGTCTCGGAATGCTGATCTACAGGTTCTGGAAGAGCTGCAATGTCTATGTCAGGACGCTCGTCATAGGTCTCGTCTGCGTGGCCTTTTATATTCTTAAAATCACTGTGCCGGCTTCGGTGTTCAATATGTTCTTCGTCTGGACGTTGATCATATTCATAGGCGCGGCCGTGCGGATGCTCTATCATCTTTGTCGCTTCAAGGCCGCTTTCTCGTGGCTTGAGACAGGTTGGGCGGTCGCCATGACGTTCATATTCATTACTTTTACCCGCCTTTTCTTCCGAAGCGGCTCCAACCTGAATCCTGCGGAAGCGAACGAGAAAGCGTGGAGCACAGCAAAGAATATGGTCGAGCGCATCGGCGGCGACTGGGACTTGTCCCTGATCCCGCAAATGGCTCAGCAGCACATAGGTGTGATCCTCGTCTTCGTCTTCGGAATGGTCATCCATTGGCTCCCCGAGAACTTCAAGCGCCGCTACCGCATCTGGTTCGCCTCAATGCCACTCCCTCTGATGGCCCTCGTCTGCGTCCTCGCCGTCTTCATCATCTGCCAGTTCATCACCGCCGACCTCCAGTCGTTCATCTACTTCCAGTTCTGATGATGAGGATTGCGTGTGGCACTTAACCAGTTGAAAATGAGGAATAAGACCGATCATCTGGTGCCGTTTTGGAGTACCACGTAATCCATTTTCCTCCTTGATAATCAGCATTTTGGGTGCCACGAACATTTGCAGACCAGACCATCTCTAAAAGGACTGCGAATATTGCCGCTAAAACTCCGTCCCGTCGGAGCCGTAAACCTTTCCCGATTACAAAACGCGTTCACGTTAATGGGAGAACGCACGTATTTAATGAAAAGGGTTGAGGCTTCCCGACTACAAAATGCGTTCACGTTAATGTGCCACAGAAGTGGGTGAGGACACGCTTTGGCTGAAAAAGTCAAGGTTTAGAGTGATAGTTTTTCAGCCGATGTGCTGCTGGAGTGGGCTTCAGTGGCACATCGGCTGAAGGTGTTTTGTAAGAAAGAGGGCGCCCGCCGTGATTGTCGGTTGAAATCCAATCATAAAAAGAGGTTGTGTACAATTCTGAAAAAGAACACACTGCGGGCCTTCATTGTAGGCTGGAGCCTGCACAACTCACTCGATACGTCAAATTGCATAGAGGTACTCAAAAAAGCCATTTCAAGGCATGGAGTACCGGAAATAATCAATTCCGATCAGGGCTGCCAGTTTACGGGCAAGGAATGGGCTGACCCCTGCTCTCGGCACTCTGAAATGAAGGTCAGCATGGACGGCCGCGGCCGTGCTAAAGACAATATCCGGATAGAAAGATTTTAGAAAACGATAAAATACGAGTATATTTACATCCAGCCGGAGGAAAACGGCGCGGTTCTGTTCTTTGGAATCAAGAGATTTATTGGCAACTACAACTACCACCGTCGTCACCAAGGAATCAACCGTACAGTACCAAGCAAGCTCTACATTCGTCAGGCAGCTTGGTCTTAACTAAGAACAACAATGTACCTGTTTAAATAACGATAGTATTGTAAGATTGACTTTGAAGCAGCAGGAGATAAACAACGTTTTTTGGAACTGTTTAATGTTTACTCAAGTTTCGCAAGTGATTTAGGCCGCCGCCCCGGCGAGGTCTAGCCGGTCGAAAGCCATCTTCACTGCTTTGATTTGATGATTGTTGTTTATTACGTTTTCAGTTAACTCAAACGGATCGCAGGATAAGAACTCAGCAATGACGTTGATGACCTCTATAATGAGTCCCCAGATTCTCTGGACGACTGTAAGTTCTACGGTTTCGCCGGTTATTTCAGCGAACAGGCCGCCAATGGTCTCGTACGATTCAAAGCGCTTGACGGTTCCGAGTATGTTGTACTGTATCATGCACAGGGACAGCGCAGCAACCTGCCCGGCGAAGTCCACGCACTGGCATTTGCCCAAGTTCAGAAGTCCTTCATCTCCTTATGAGCCACTTCGATACACCATCTTCTGGCATAAAGTTCGAAAGCCCTCTTGGCGTCAATGCCCATATCCGTCGTGATGAGGGCGTTCCAGGAACCGTTGCCCTTCTTGTAGAAGAAGAGCTGGACATCCATTCCGGCATACTTGGCCTTGATGGAGGCGCAGGTGTAGCCAATGGAGCGGTTTCTCTTGGTGGCCTTGGCTTTCTCGAGCCGTTTGATGATGTCCCGGGCACAGAGGGCGCCCAAAGCCGTCTCATATTTGGTCTTGCCCATCTTGATCATCCCGATGAGGTGGCACTTGAGGTGCCTGCTGTGGATGAACTGGAGCAGTTCAGCACAAGGGAACCAGCTGTCAACCAGCAGGTAGTCAAAGCGGATACCCTCGATGATGGCTCTGCGGATCATCTTGATGGCGTTGGCAATCTTGGACTGGAACATCTCCTCCTTGCGAGTATTGATCTTCTCCTCCTCGTTGCGCTCCTTGCTATATCGGGCGGCCTTCTGCTTCTTGGTAAGCCCCTGTGGTTTGCTGGCATCCTTGCCGGTCTCTGCCTGTATGGTGGCATCGACCATCAACTGGGTCTTGCCGTCCGTATAGCAGAGGAACATGGCCTTGAAGCCCAGGATACACTTCATCGCAGTGTGAGAAAACACCTTCCCAAGGCCCTCGGCCCTGTTCCCCCGCTTGGGGAGGTCGGTGTCATCGAGGATAAGGCAACGGGTAGCATCTTTGGCATCTGCCCTGCGGCTGATAAGGCCGATCAGCTGGCGGTTGATGGAATGGACAAGACGACGCCAGTCGATGCGACCGTCATCCATCAGGCGGTAGAACGTGTCCTTCTTGCAGGAAAACAGCTTGCCGAGGGCGCTGTCAGCATAGTCCGCCGGTGTCTTGACGGAGAAGAACGGATACAGGACGAGCAGTCTCACCAACTGGACGAAGCGTGAACTTGCAGTTCGGATTCTTAACCGGACCCACCGTTTTGGCCTGTATGACGAGCTTGCCCATCTCTTTGTTTACCGCGTTGACCGCCTTACTGGAGTCATTATGTCTGAAAAAGTCTTTGAGTTCAGAAATTATTTGTCTATTTTTGTTCATGGCTAAGGGCAACTATCTATGAGTATCGTAAACACAAGATAGTGATAATCAATGAATTATCAAAACCTTTAGCCTTTTTTATTTCAATTATTTTTCACTTGCGAAACTTGAGATGTTTATATAAAACAAGTAGTATTAGATAATCCGGAACTTCTAAGAAAATCAGGATGGAGGTATTAGTTATGAACTATTATTGGATATCAACAAATAACGACAAAGTCTCAACGGTTGCCTATGCTCCTAAGGGGACACCAGTTTCACATTATCTAATTGAGGAGATGAGAAATAGAGATGATGTTCCGTTCTCATTAGAACTACGGGATGTTATTGTAACCTCTAAACTCATAGTAGGAGAGGTTAGTGATGTCTTTTATGATTATCAGCCTAATAGCTTGGCCTGGCCAGTAATGTCAGAAAAGATGAAGTCAATAATTGCATCACATTTGACTGGCTCAGAATATATAGAATGGAAGAGCATCACTATCAATGGGAAAGACATCTCCCAAAAGTATTATATTCCGATGTTTACAAGAAAACTGGACATTTTGAATGTCAGTGAGAGTGTCTATGTGCCAGTATCGGGAATTGTCTTGAAGCCGTGTTTTGACAAGGAAAAGATAAAGAATCTATCTGTTATTCATAGTCCTAATCGTTTCTGGCAGATCACGACTCAAATCTATGTAAATGAGGAGATTAAAAGAGACTTGATTGACTCAGGAATAGAAGAACTCTGTTTTAGTAGAGTAAAAGTGAAATAGGATGTATTTTGCTGAGAAAAAGGTAATTATATAATAAAATTCTGATGAAAGAATACTATGAATGAGATAATATTGACTGAAGAGGAATATGAATTCTTGCAACACTTTCTAGTAAAAAATAATTTCCCGATTGAGATATTGAAAGCAGGAGTGCCACCAAGACTGGTTTGAATGCGAGATATACACATAACCAAATGATAAATTATCCACAGATTATGAATCAGCATCCGTCGGTGGTTTTTCATGGGGGTAAAGCGGAAATGATGATGTCAACAACAGGATATTCTGTCGGTACGCAAGTAACAAATTACAATTTTATAATCTTTCATTATTATTTTTAATATTATGAAACCAAAAGGAAATAGCATTAAAGAAAACATTGATGCAATGTGCAAAAGTCTTGGGTTTAAAAAAGATAGAAAATCCGGACATTATATGAGAGAAGTAACTCCAGGATTGGAGGATTCCATCCATTTTTTCTTTAAACCTTATTCAGGCAAGGCTGTGTCTGTTAGCTTTATTGTGGGGATTTACTTGAAAGAACTTGTATATTTGATTGATGAATTATATGAAAAGACTGATGGCTACAAGAGTCTGCTTTGGCTATGGTGTGGAGACCTTTTGCCTGAACCAAAAGTGATTCAATGGATGTATTATACTGAAAATGGAGATCCCAAACAATTGTGTGACGGGATAAGACAATTTATAGTTGACTATGCAGAGCCTTTCTTTGTGCGTAATCACGATTGGAAAGATATTTCGGATTCTATCCTTAAGAGAAAATATGCAAATGCGGAAGGGGCTCCTGTCGCAGTGGCTATGTATTACCGTGGCGAGCAGGAACGTGGTATAGACTATTGGGAAGGTATCCTAAAGGGTCGCGATCATAGGAACGAGAAGGACGAACTCTTTCTTAAAAAATATAGGTGCCTTCCTCCTTATGATGGTGACATATAGAGACGATATTCAGTAGAGGCTATTGAAGGTACTAGAAAGAGAAAAGAACAATAATTCGATTTTTGAAATGAAAATAATTCCCAATAAGTTGATAACTATCTTGCTGTCAATAATTGTATTGCTATTATCGGTGGCGATATTAAATTCGTGCGCAAGCACAAAAGGTTACTATGGTCGGGCGGAGATGACCGTGGCAGTGGTCAGTTCGCAGAAACACAACGTGACGGTCGGCAAGAAGAATAGTTGGGAGATAGCGTACCTCTGCAAGGTTGATGACAGGGTGGTGGGAAACAACTTCAAGGGGTTCCCGTCGAAGTGCAAGGTGCTCCCGGGACGCAGGACGATTGAGGTGGAGCATCACCAGCAGTGGAAGGACAATTCCTCCGGCCTTGTGGTTGCAGGTGCGATGTTCGGTGCGATAGGTGGAGCGATTGCAGGTGCGGCAGCGGCTGCAAATAGTCTGTCCCTTCATTATGCGATCACATTCGATGTGGAGCAAGGCCGGTCGTACATCATCAATGTTGAGACCTCCTCGGAATCATCCGAACCAACCTTTTCGGTAATCGACTCGGTTTCCGGAGAGGTTGTACCTGTCGTTGCTGTCGCTCCATTGGTAAAATGAAGAACATTTCGATAATAGATATAGAAAGATGTTGAATATGTGGCTTATTATCCCTCGCATTATTAGTTGTAGAAAAGTATGAGAAGACCGATTGCAAAACGCCTTCACGTTAATGTGCCACAGAAGTGGGTGAGTGCCCGCCACGGCTGAAAAAGTCTAAGCTTAGAGCAATAGTTTTTCAGCCGATGTGCTGCTGGAGTGGGCTTCAGTGGCACATCGGCTGAAGGTGTTTTGTAAGAAAGAGGGTGCCCGCCGTGATTGTCGGTTGAAATCCAATCATAAAAAGAGGTTGTGTACAATTCTGAAAAAGAACACACTGCGGGCCTATATTTAATTTGGAACGGTCTTTGATGAGGCGATGCCTCAATACACGGGATCAGGGCAGCCTGGTTCGCAAAAAAAGATCGCTATGAGCAAGCTTAACAAAAGAGCCATTATTGGCGCGGTCGCTGTGGCTGTTGTCGCCACGGCTGTTGTCATCATTGTTCTCCGGCCAAAGCATCATTTGGAGGATCTTCCTGTTGTCAGCGTTGACACGGTCAGGACAAGGAATGTGGAGATCTACGGGGAGTTTCCGGGAAGGATCCGCGCCCAGCAGTTCGTGGAGGTGCGGGCGAGGGTCGAAGGCTATCTTGAGAAGATGATGTTTGAGGAAGGAACATACGTTAAGAAAGACCAGATACTTTTCATCATTGATCCGAAACAGTACAAAGCTCAGGTGGACAGGGCAGAGGCACTGGTGACTAAAAACAAGGCGATGGCCCTTAAGGCAGAGAGGGATCTGGCGAGGATCAGGCCTTTGTTCGAGCAGAAGGCCTCCAGCCAGCTTGATCTGGACAACGCTGTCGCCGCCTATGAGAGCGCCAAGGCTGACGTGCAGGTCAGCGAGGCGAATCTGACGGAAGCCCGTCTGGCGTTGAGCTACACCACAGTGCGATCTCCTATTAGTGGTTACATCAGCGAGAGGCATGTGGACATAGGCACTCTTGTCGGGCCGGGATCGCAGTCCCTCCTCGCAAATGTGGTCAAGAGCGACACGGTGCTTGTGGAGTTCAAGATGACTGATCTTGACTACCAGAAATCAAAGGCCAGAAATGTGAACCTCGGCCAGAAGGACACCAGCAGGCACTGGGATCCGTATGTGACCATCACTATGGCTGACAAATCCGTCTATAAGTACAAAGGGCTGGTGGATTTCGCCGATCCTCTTGTGGACGCCAAATCAGGGACGTTCTCGGTACGCGCCGAGATGCCTAACCCTGACCGTGAACTCCTGCCGGGTCAGTTCACCAACGTTAAAGTCCTTTTGGACGTGAGGGAGAACGCTGTGGCGGTGCCGACCAAGGCCATCATCATCGAAAAGAGCGGCTCGTTCATATTCGTGTTGAAACATGACGGCATCGTGGAGAAGCGTTTCATCCAGACAGGACCGGAAGTGGAGAACACGACTGTCGTGGAGCGTGGCCTCAATCCCGGAGAGGTCATTGTGGTGGAAGGGGAGCACAAGCTGAGCCACGGAATGAAGGTGGAGGCGGTTCGCTCTTAAGGAATATGTTAACAGACACGAACTTATGAAATCCGATTTCTTTATAGACAGGCCCGTATTCTCGACTGTCATATCCATAATAATCGTACTTGTCGGGCTCATAGGACTGACCATGCTACCGGTTGACCAGTACCCGAAGATTGTCCCTCCGGTCGTGCGCGTCTCGACATCCTATCCGGGCGCCAACTCGCAGACCGTGTCGCAGGCCGTGGCGACACCTATCGAGCAGTCGCTCAACGGAACGCCGGGGATGCTCTACATGGAGTCAAGCAACTCCAACAACGGAGGCTATTCGGCGACATTGACATTCGACATCTCCACCGATCCGGATCTCGCCGCCGTGGAGGTTCAGAACAGGGTCAAGCTGGCCGAGTCCAGACTTCCGGCCGAGGTTGTGCAGAACGGAATCTCGGTGGAGAAGGAGTCCTCAAGCAAGCTGATGACGATCACCGTGATGTCGGATGACCCGAAATTCGACGAGGTCTATCTCAGCAACTACACAACCTTGAATATTCAGGACCGCTTGAGGCGTGTTCCTGGCGTGGGAGTTGTCTCGAACGTGGGAAGCCGCTACTATGCGATGCAGATCTGAGTGCAGCCGGACAAGATGGCCAGCCTCGGGATAACGGTCAAGGATCTGCAGAACGCTCTGAAGGATCAGAACCGTGAGGCCGCGGCCGGAGTGCTCGGGCAGCAGCCGATCACGGATGTGGATGTCACCATCCCGATCACGGCTCCGGGCCGTCTCTCATCGGTCGAGCAGTTCGAGAACATTGTGGTCAGAACGGGCGAGGACGGATCAATCATCCGCCTCAGGGATGTGGCCCGGATCTCGCTTGAGGCCCAGTCGTACAACACCGAGAGCGGCATCAACGCCCGCAACGCCGCAGTGATGAACGTTTTTATGCTTCCCGGAGCTAACGCCGTGGAGGTCGCCGACAAGGTCAAGGCGGAGATGGCCGAGATCAGCAAGGGCTTCCCTGACGGCATGTCCTACGACATTCCGTTCGACATGACCACCTACATCTCGGAGTCCATCCATCACGTTTACAGAACCTTGTTCGAAGCCTTGATCCTTGTCATCCTCGTGGTGTTCCTCTCCCTTCAGAATGTCAGGGCCACGCTCGTCCCGGCAATAGCAGTGCCGATCTCCCTGATCGGCACCTTCGGAGTGATGCTGATCTTCGGCTTCTCTCTGAACATGATGACATTGCTTGGCCTCATACTGGCCATCGGAATCGTTGTGGATGATGCTATCGTGGTCGTGGAGAATGTGGACAGGATCATGTCAACCGAACATCTGTCCCCGTACGAGGCTACAAAAAAGGCGATGGGGGAGATAGGAAGCGCCCTTGTGGCGATGTCGCTTGTGCTCTATGCCGTTTTTGTTCCGGTAAGTTTCCTTTCCGGAATTACGGGCCAATTGTTCAGGCAGTTTACGGTCACGATCGCTGTTTCCGTGATAATCTCCACCATTGTGGCGCTGACCTTAAGCCCTGTGATGTGTTCCAAATTCCTGAAGCCGCACGATGATGACAAGCCTAAGAACTTCGTGTTCAGAAAGATAAACCAGTGGCTTGAGCAAGGAACCTCGCTCTACGCGAGGATGGTCCGTTTCGCGCTGCACAATTCGAAGAGGATGTTCGCTGTCTTCGGCGTCGCGATTGTGGGAATATTCATACTCGGTCGCCTCGTTCCGCAGAGTTTCATCCCCAAGGAGGATCAGGGCTATTTCACTGTGGAGCTGGAGCTTCCGACTGGTGCCACGCTTGAGCGGACCAGAGAGGTGACGGACCGCGCGATGGATTTTCTGCTCCGGCAGCGCGATGTTGAATATGTCCTCAATGTCACCGGCTCCAGTCCCCGGATAGGCACCGCGCAGTCCAGCAGCACCTTGACGGTGATCCTGAAACCATGGAAAGAACGCAAGGTCACTAATATGTCCAAGACGATAGCGATGGTGAGAGACTCCTTGTCACGCTATCCGGAGAGCAAGGTGTACATCAGCACACCTGCCGTTATCCCTGGACTCGGTACTTCGGGCGGATTCTCGATGGTGCTTGAGGCAAGGGGGGACGCGACCTATCAGGATCTCCAGAACGCCTCGGACACGCTTCTTCATTATGCGATGAAGAGGAAAGAGTTCACCGGATTGTCCTCCGGAATGCAAAAGGACATCCCTCAGTTGTATTTCGATGCGGATCGTGACAAGATCCAGCTTCTGGGGCTGTCGATGGCCGATGTCTTCGCGACCCTGAAAGCGTTCACCGGTGCGATCTATGTCAACGACTTCAACATGTACAACCGAATATACCGTGTCTACATCCAGGCCGACGCCCCGTACCGCGCCCACTCCGACAATCTGAACCTCTTCTTCATGAAGAGTTCGGGAGGCACGATGATCCCTGTAAATGCTCTGGGTACCACGCATTTCACGACAGGGCCGGGTACGATCAAGAGGTTCAACATGTACAATTCGTCCACGATCAGCGGAGAGGCCGCCAACGGAACCAGTTCCGGCGAGGCCCTTGCCATACTTGAGGAGATCGCCGAGGAGCATCTGCCGGACAACATCGGAGTGGAGTGGAGCGGAATGTCCTATCAGGAGAAGAAGGAGAGCGGGCAGACTGGACTCGTGCTTGCGCTGGCGTTGCTGTTCGTGTTCCTCTTCCTCGCTGCCCAGTACGAGAGCTGGTCCATTCCTGTGGCCGTCATCCTTTCGCTTCCGATCGCGATAGCCGGAGCGTATCTCGGTGTGGCTGTGCTTGGAATGGAGAGCAACATCTATTTCCAGATAGGTCTCGTGATGCTCGTCGGCCTTGTGGCCAAGAACGCGATCTTGATCGTAGAGTTCGCCAAAGAAGAGGTTGAGGCCGGAAAGGATCTGGAAGAGGCTGCGGTCACCGCCTCAAAACTGAGGTTCAGACCAATCGTGATGACATCCTTGGCATTTATCCTTGGCATGCTGCCTCTCGTGTTCGCCAGTGGTCCGGGATCCGAGAGCCGCAGGAACATCGGCATCGGAGTGTTCTTCGGGATGATCGCCGGCATAACCGTCGGAATCGTCTTTGTTCCGTTCTTCTTCGTGCTGATCTACAAGTTGAGATCAAGGATCTCGAAGTGGAGACCAAAACTCCGTAAGGCGGGAAAGGCCTTGTCGGTCGTCGCAGTCATGGCCGTGTCTTCCCTGACTTTAGATTCCTGCTCCACATCGAGGTATTGCGATAAGCCGGACCTCGGAGAGATGCCGAAAGCCTATTTCGAGGATTCGAGCGACAGGAGCATCGCTGACCTTGACTGGCGGGAAGTGTATGAGTCTCCTGAATTGCAGAAGCTTATAGACGCGGCTTTGGAATATAACAAAGACATCCTCATCGCTGCGGAGCGTCTGAAGGAGATGGAGTACAGGTACCGTGTGCAAAGATCCGCCCAGCTGCCTTCCGTCTCGGTGAAAGGCTATGCGCAGAATGATCATAGCAATTACGGGGGGACGGATCCGAAACCGGACTCTCCTGAATTCGGAGTCAAGGCCTCGCTTCAGTGGGAGGTGGATTTTTGGGGAAGACTGAGATGGTCCAAGAAAGAGAAACTGGCCGGTTATCTCGGCACTGTCGAGGCTCAGAAAGCGGTGAGGATGAGCGTCATCGCCAGTGTAGCCTCCGCCTACTATGAACTGGTGGGCTTGGACAAGAAACTTGAGATAGTCACCAACACTTTGGTCACAAGGCAGAAGTCCGTGAATCAGGCCAAACTCCGTGCGGAAGGAGGACTGACATCTGAGATCCCTTACCAGCAGGCTCTTGTGGAATTGGCTTCCACCGAGGCTTTGGTGCCGGATCTTCGGAAACAAATCGCATTGAAAGAGAGTGAGTTGTGTTTTATTACCGGATCGTATCCGAAGGATGTGGAGCGAGGTTTGTCCTTATCGGAAATGTTAAAGACCGTTGTTCCGTCCGGAGTCCTGTCTGACATCCTCAGGCGCAGGCCTGACCTTATGCAGTCCGAGAACGCTCTCAGGGCGGCGGAGGCTCGCGTGGGCGTGGCGATGGCCGAAAGGTTCCCGTCCTTTACCATCAATCTTGGAGCCGGAGAGGAGAACAACGCCCTTAAGGATTTCCTGAAGTCCCCGTTCTGGTTCACCGGAGCCACACTGGCTTCACCGGTCTTCGAGTTTGGCAAACGACGTTCCGCCCTCAAAGCCGCCGTGGCCTCCTACGAGCAGACAAGACTGGAGTACGAGAAAGATGTTATGCAGGCGTTCAGAGAGGTCTATGACGCCACCGTGACTTTCCGTTCCGCCCGTTCCAACACTGACGTGAAGGTGGAGATGGAGCGCGCGTCCAAGAAATATGTCGTGCTGGCCAACAGCCAGTACATAAACGGTGTGATCAGTTATATGGATGTCCTTGACGCGCAAAGAAAGTACCTTGCCTCCCAGTTGGAGTTAAGCGAGGCAAGGACGAAGGAGAATCTCTCCGTGGTCAATCTGTACAAGGCTCTCGGCGGCGGCTGGAAGGACTTTTGATTCAAGCCCTTGCTTCTCTATTGAGAAGAAAATAATTACGTGACCTTCCGGCCGTTGATGCGGCTGGGAGGTCAAAAAGTTCACACCTATTCTTGATATTTTTGAAATGGTATTTTGGTTTATTTTGAGTTTTTTGTTTACCTTTAACGCAAGATTTGACATTCCTTGATTTTGAATATACAGAGAGTTAATTATAAATATACCTAGATTGAAAATTTTTCTATTGAATCATTAATCATATTACTATGAAAAGAATAATCGCTTTTATCGCCGCTTTGGCGTTTTTGTCTGGGGGGCATCTGTTATGCTCAGGAGCAAGAGCAGGGACAGGAACAAGTACAGGAGCAGGAACCTATACGGGAATATTCAAAATTCAGATTCGGCCTTGAGGGAGGAGGTGGCTTCAGACTCGGCAAGATCAGCAATGACGTGTCAGATGACTTCAAATCCTACACGAAGAAACTTAGAAGAGGATTCGTGTATGGAGCCGATGCGACTTGGTTCTTCAAGGAGTTTATGGGAGTTGGTCTTCGCTACAAGGCGTTCTCGGCCAGCAATGGCGCGACGGTGACTGGCACTGACGAAAACGGCACCACTGTCACTGGTAAATTGAAAGACAACATACAGATATCATTCATCGGCCCGATGTTCTGCACAAGGTTTTCCAGCAGAAACGGCTTGCATACCCTCACGGCGGATATCGGTGTCGGTTACATAAACTATCGTGACAAAGGAATGGTCATAGAAAAGATGAAACTGACAGGAGGCACACTGGGCTTGTTGTACAACATCGGCTATGATTATGCCTTGAACAAGATGTGGTCAATAGGTGTCAACCTGTCTTCGATAGAAGGAACGCTTACCACATTGACATTGGAGCAGAACGGTGTGAAGACTTCTCAAACAACTCTGGACAAGGACAAACAGGAGAATATTTCTCATATCGATCTTTCATTCACACTGAAGTTGAATCTGTAGCCTGCAAGCCGCCTCGTAGGCATCGTGCTTTTAAAGGAATATATTAATATTCAATACTATGAATAAGTTATTGACAGTTTGTGCCTCTCTTGCCATTATCACTTGCGGCTCCGTTTCGGCACAGAAGAAAGGTGAGGTCTCGATCGGAGGTATAATCGGGGTTTCCGGGGGATATTCAAGTGTCAGATCAGCGGAGAGTGGAACGCCGGCATCAACCTCCTTCAGCGCCGGGGGCGAGTTCGGCTGGTTTTTCGCTGACAACTGGAGGCTCGGAGCCTCTGTGCAATATGCTTTGGAGTCCAATCCGTATGATGAAAGCAGTGATGGGTGGCTTCGTCAGAACACCAATCTGGTTCTGGTAGGTCCCGACCTGACATATTACCTGAAAATCAGGGATGGCTTCTATTTCACGCCTGGGGTTGCAATGTTCGGAACCGTCGGGAGCGTAAAGGTCGAAACCAGGGACATCTACGTAAGCAAGAATGTCGTTGGCTACGGTGTGGAATTGGCTCCAGGCGCGTTCGAGTTCCGCCCGACTCCCCATTTCGCCTTCTCCGTCAGCTTCCTGACTCTGGGCTATTCCTTCACCAACATCAAGAAGGTCGGCCAGAACGATTATGACGTAAAGACCGATGTGCTGACCTACAACCTCGCCATCCAGCCGTCCATTGGGTTAAGGTACTATTTCTGATATTGGCTCTGCCGTGGAAATCTGCCACGCCATAAATGTCAGTTTTTGAGAATATTCCATTTACTTTTTTGCGCAAAGGTAACTTATTATCTCTCGGTGGAATTGATACGTTTCCACCATATAAGAAAGTACGATAACTTTTACAAAACGCTTTCATGTTACTATGCCACAGATGTGAATGAGAGTGAACCGCGGCTGAAAAAGTCAATGCTTAAGGCAACAGTTTTTCAACCGATGTGCCACCTGAGAGGATTGTGGTGGCAACGTGGCTGAAGGCGTTTTGTAAAATAAAGTTGTGTCATGAGGAATGTCATATTTAATATAGTCATCTATGTTTTAGTTCCGGTTGTATTGATATGGGGTGTAATGTATTATAGTTGGAAGGGTTACAACTCATATCGAATTAACCATTATAGGCAAGACGCTGTGGCCGTTATAACACGAAAGTGGGACGGAACCTTGTATTATGATGTTGAGTTTGAGGGGAAATATTATAGTAGTTCGATTATTGTTAGAAAGAAAGTTTTCAGAGAGGTCGTTGTCGGAGAGCGTTTCTATGCGCGAATATTGGCGGATAAGATGAAGTACCATAAAAACAATGGCATAACACCAAGTTATATTAAAATAATTCTATGCCCATTGCCGGATTATCTTCAAGATATTGAAAGAGAACGGATGAGGGTTGATTCCATGTACGACACTGATTAATCTGAGTTTTGCAGCACTTTGTACTAATAAATCGTAAAATGCTGAAAATAAGCACTCGGCAGTTTGGATTTGTCATTTATATTTAGTACATCCGTACTAATATTTATAGCAAATCCCATGAGAACAGGAAGGCCGGCCAAAGCCGGCACGATATACAAGGTAAGCATCCATGACAATGGAGGACGGAAGTACGCATCCACCCAGCCTTTCACTGTTGATGACGACGGCAAGAAGCATTACACGCACAAGCACTGGGGCATTGTTGACGACGACATGAGGTTTCATCCAAACTCGACATACTTCTATGCTTCTATGCGCCTATCGAAGAGCGCCGTAAGTTGATATTCCCCGCCGAATGGGACTTGTCCGAAATCAAGGCCCTGTGCGGAACCGGGCATCGGGGCGCGGTGGAGTACGAGGGCGGAGACCTCGACAGGATGTACGGTCCCACCTGGTTTCTGGACAACGTCGCCAGGGAGACAGGCCTGACGGATGACCTCCGGAAAGTGTTTGACGGCAACATGGAGATGGCCCAGGACGCGCTCACCCTCGCATATTATCTGTTTCTTGAAAGCCGCACCTATTCCCATATCGGGAAGTGGCAGCGTGTGGTGAAGACGCCCTCCGTGCATACGCTCACAAGCGGCTTCTTTGCCAGCAAGACCCTCGGTCTCGACCTTGACCCCATGGAGGCGAAGAGCCGGTACGGAATGCGGGACGAGCAGGAGAAGACTTTCATGTTGCAGAAAGGACCCTTGGGCGAAGACCGGCTGAGGGTATGTACGGAGTCTTCCAATCATGGAAGGATGTTCATTTGTTTTGTGGCCCTGATACTCGCATCATACATCAGGCACATCCGCGGCACTAAACCGGAGCTGACGAATGCCTTCCCGTCAATGGCGGCCATTCTCGAGGGGATGCAGACCATCCGCTGCATCGAGCACGACGGCCGCCGCAAGTTCATCACTCCGTTCGTAGGAGATCAGGTGACTATCTGCGACGCCTTTGGCCTCGAAATCCCGGAAGGGTGCCGTCCGACATACACATCCAGGAAGTCAACCAAGGGCAGGCGTGGCCGCCCGGCTAAGCCGCAGACAGAGACTTCTTAGTACAAATAGTTGCAAAACTCAGATCTTATTGACGCTCGCCAACAGTGCTTCGAATCGAACATCATCTGACCACACAAGTATGGACGGACTTGAAGCGGGGCCGGACTTATGGCGTGTTCTCTCTACCTCTTTGTTGTATTCTTCGGAATCAAACACAGGAAGTAAAGCGGCCAGAAGATGATATTGTCCCTTTTCTTGCTCTCTGGGGACTGTTAGGCTTTTTTTCATAGTCGCCAGCCTGTAGGTATAGATGTCTTCAAGTTGGTAAGATTCTCTTTCCCAGTTATCAGCGAATTCCTTACACCATTTACTACGATAGTCCCATACGTCAGCAAGAGCTATCATATAGGCGTCGTACTCGAACAGATTGATGCCCCTGAAATTGCCATTACCGACATAAATCTCGTGGGATAATTCGAATAGACGGTCGATGTCCTTTTTCAGGCTTTCTACCTGACTAGGCCTCGAGAATCTCTTTGCTTCAATGAAAAAAATGAGTTTGCGGTCATCATCAACAATGAAGGCGTCAATATGGGTCACCTTGGGCTCAAGGGACCAATTCTTCTGATAGACCGGCAATTCCATCCAAGTAACAATATTACTACCGGTCTTTTGGTAAGCATCGAGAAAACGATGAATCTGGTTAGATTCGTGAATGACAGTCTTCTTATCAGTCCATGGCCATATTTTAAGCCGATTTAGACTATCATCAAACGATTTGCAATATGCGTCAAATACCTCTCGAATGAGTTTGGCGACTTCTTCTTTGTCTCTCATAATCATTACGGTTGGGTTTACAAAGTTACATTTTTTTTCATTGAAACATAGGATTGATAAACTTCTCAAGCGCTGCTTCGTGCTTCTGGACAAGTCACTCATGATTGCCGGCCTTTCCTCATGCGATGTTATGCTGGAGGTCATTCATTTTGCCGACGATGGCCAGATGATTGCCGGATTTGATGATTCTGTCTCAGTAAGAATACCGGCAAGGTTGTCCTTAAAGTAAATCTCAGCTTTTCTCATTCAATTCATCTGTTCTTACCGGTGCGAGCTCGTAGCCGAACATTGCAAGCACCTGATTAACCTTATCCATCCTGAGCGTCGGTTTTCCTTGCTCAAGTTGACGCACGAAATTAAGTCCGACACCGCATTTCAGGGCGAGGTCTTCCTGTGTCAATCCATACTCCTTGCGGAGGGATTTGAGTTTTGCAGACAATAGTGTCTTCATAATATAATTACATCCTATCGGATGCAAATATAGTAAATTTTTATACAATTATATCATATCGAATGTAAAACTCTCCGTTGCTCAAAAATCACATCGTTTCGGATATAGAAATGCGCCATTATAGGATGTCGGTCCTTTTTACGGAACAGACCGGCTAGAAAAACGCCGGAAATGTAGCTTAATTCACTAGCAATACTTGAATACATTATCTATTGAACACAGGGTGAGGATATACAAAAATCGGATGAACATGAATGCGGGCAAATAAAATACTCCTTCAACGAAGTTTATTCAACTCGCTCATCATTGATGGTCTTCGACAATATCGTGTCCTGAATTCTTCAATTAGTTCATTTACAGCAGCTTGCCCTTCACTGCACGAATCCCGTAGGGATTTCATATTGCTGACGATATAACAATATTTACGGCTATCTGCCGGGATGGCTCTCGTTCGGATGTGGTCAATATGCCCTTCAACGATCTTACGCCTCGTGGACGAATCCAGCAGATTGCCATATTCAGCCAAAACCATATAACATTCACCGTCGTAGTCATTATTCCAAGACAAACACTCGGCCAACTGGGGAATCATGTTCTCTTCTGCGCATATTCTGGCGACATCCTTCTGTGTATGAAAACATCTTTTATTGACCAACTTTTCAATGATGGTGTGTAACCTATCAGAAGAATTGGCGGGCATCCGTCCCATAACATGTTTTAACCGAAGATAATAATCATATTCTGAAGAATAGCTGTTCAAAATCAGATACTCAAGTTCTTCTGCCAGTCTCGATGTATCTCCTGTTGTTTCAAGCAGTTCCATCTTTCTTTCATGACAGCTGTGTACATACGAAGAGTCTTCCGTACATTCTATAGCCCTGTCCAGCGATTCAATAGCCTCTTCAATTTGTCCGTGGAATACTTGGGAGTCAATCCGCATCTTGGATAGTTCCGGAACGAAAAAGTTATCATCTATTGTCTTCTGGGCAGCATCATATTTCTCTTTATAGTTCAGGTATGCAACTTTTCTGAACAACCATCGATTTCTATAATCGACAGCTCGCCCTGCATTGTCAATACGCTCATCAAGTGAAGGCAAATGTTCGTCAAAACTATCGAAAACGCCATCAAGAACGCTCTGCAACTCACTCAAATCTGCAAGGCCATATCCGCCGTCATGGAATGAAGTTGTTCCGGATGCCTTGTCAATGTCACTGGATATCCTCATGATGGTATTAATATCCAGCACTTTAGATTCGATTAATGATATGAGCATGTCTGCTGCGTTCCTGGTCTCGAAATCATATCCATCGAAACCTTCACATTCGTATACTCGATCATCAGAATAATGCTTTCCAACAAAGAGGATTACCTCGGACGCAATTGACGCCGCTGCGTCGAATTCTCCTTCCCGATCATAATACCTGGCCTTCTCCATCATCCGACCTAATTGCACATCTATCTGATACCAGTTTAGTGATGGTCCCCATCTGTCTCCGCTCTCTTCAACGGAAAAGATGATATTCTTGACCTCAGCCCTAAGTGAGTCCAAGTCAATGTCGTCAGGAAGAAAGTGCCGAATTAAGGCCGCACTTAAATCTTGATTCTTATATGCATAGTCCTTCATGAAAGAAAAGACCTCGTCACTACTGTTTAGGTTGAAAACTTGGTCGAGTTTCGCTTTATTCATTTTGTTTATTGCTTCCGATTGTGCGAATTTCATTCGGCAAGATACGAATAAATATCATCCCTGCAAAATCCTTGGCGGGACGAATCCACGCTCCGAGGATTCGTCCCGCCAACGCTCACCTTTATTTTATAAACTCTTCCGCCGTCCCATCATAACTTGAATGACAAGCCTGCCGACACGTAGCCCGCGTGTTCTATGTCATGGCGGATTTGTCTGAGACAATCTTCTTTCACTTCATCCTCTGCTCCGAAGAATATTTTTCCTTGTCGGGTAGCTTCTGCTATGTATTTGTCCACATTTATCCCTACCAGTACACGGGCTTTGTTTATGTTGTCAAGAAATGGCCTAAGTGTGAAATATCCCGATGCACGGAGGAATCCTACAACGGCATCCAGGTTTTTTATGGTTGGGTTATTGCTCAATACGCCTTCAAATTCGCGCATGAGCGTATTGCCGTTCTTGTTGGTGAATATATGAGAATGCATGATCTTGTCTATTATCCGCTATGATTATATTGTTTTAACTTTATTCTTCCTGTTCTTCTAACCATTCTTGTAGCTTGTTCTGGAGCAACTTTTTATCTGGCAAATACAGGGCATATTGCTGGGCATATATATTGGAATCCTTTGGCAACGTCAATTCTACCAATGCATCTTTCTTTTCTTTGCAAAGCAGAATGCCAATTGTCGGCTTTTCAAAATCCTGCTTCACATACCGGTCATAATAATTGACATACATTTGCATCTGACCCAAATCCTGATGTGTAAGCTTTCCTACTTTCAAATCAATCAGGACATAGCATTGCAGCAGACGATTATAAAATACAAGGTCTACATAGAAATTTTCTTCCTCAAATGTAAATCGTTTCTGTCTGGCTTCAAATAAGAATCCCTTTCCCAATTCCAACAAAAAATGTTGCATCTTGTCGATTATGGCATTTTCCAGCTTGGTCTCAGAATAAGACGCATCCGGCTTTAGACCTAAGAACTCTAATGTCAAAGGATTTTTTATGATGTCGTCAGGTTTATTGATTGTTTGTCCTTCATGGGAGAGCCGCATGACTTCATCTTTATTGCGGCTTAAGGCTAAGCGTTCATATAGGCTTGAACTATATTGCCGTTGCAATTGACGAACGCTCCAGTTTTGTTTTTGGCACTCAATTTCATAAAAGTGGCGTTCCTCGTCTGATTCAATACGCATTAACACCAGATAATGAGACCATGAAAGTGTAAAAGGATATAATATAGGCGATTTGCTTGATTTTGTCATAGCTTTTTGGATTTGGTCAACGGCGTTGACCAAATTGTTGTCCAGAGCTTCGGTCAACACTGTTGCGCCAATCTCTTTTGCCGAATACATAATAAAAAATTTGCGGCATCTTTTCAATGTCTCTACAGACCAGCCATCACCTAATCGTTCTGTCAATATCTCTGATACGCCTTTTAATAATTGTTTGCCGTATGCTGCACGTTCTTCTCCTTCTTGCACAACACTTACAATGACATGTCCTATTTCATATTTAGTGATGACTTCTGCAAGATTGATTGACCGAGCCACGTTGGCTCGAGCATCGATAATCAATCGTTCGATACGTGCTGCGATATCTGCTACAATGTTGTTATCTATATTTTGTCTTTTATTCATGGTCATTAGAAATATCTTTACTTATTAAATCTTGAGCTTTCACGCCCAATACTTCAGCAATTTGAAATAGTGTCTCAAGACTCGGCTGACTGGTGTTGGTGCACCATTTGGAAACAGTTGCCTGATCTTTCCCTAATTGTTCCGCCAACCATCTGTTGGTTCGTCTCCTTTCTGCCAATACCACTTTCAGCCGGTTCATATTCTTGCCCATGATATTACTTATTTTATCCAACTGCGGCAAAGATAGCAATTTTTATGTTTTTGTCCTTACTATTAGAATTATACCCAAATAAATTGGCGTTTTATGCATAATTCTAAATATGATTATCTATATTTGCTTATATTTAATGAAAATAAAAGCCATGGGTGTGTTAACAGATAGTTTGCGTACGTATAACCTTCAAAAAGGTGATTTGGATGAGTTATATGGAATATTCAGATCTGTAAATGATTATGATATTCCTATCGTACGTTACATAATATATCCTAGCTCCGGACTGATACGGCAAAGAATCAATCCTCACGGGAAAGAATTTTATAGTATTTCTGAATTAAATTATCCTCCCGCTATTTGTTTGCCAAAATATGGACGGGTAAATCTTCCATATCAATCAATGTTTTATGCTTGTTCTTTTACAGATACTAATAGTGTTGACGTCCCATTCCCAAGAATAGTATCGCTATTAGAAACATCATCTTTTTTTAAGGACAAGGATAGTGTTGGCATAGAGCGAGCAACCGTATCTCGGTGGGAAGTGACGAAACCGCTAAATCTTATTGCGCTTCCTTTTGTGGACGAGTACAGAAGACCTTGTCCGGAAGTGCTCAATTTTACAAAATCTTGGCATGATATAATGCAAGATGTTTCAGTTAATCCTAATGGTTTGGAATTAATACAATACATGTCCAATGAGATATCAAAAGATTTTGCTTCTGACCATGAATATATGATAATTGCGAATTTTGTAAATTATCTACTAAATGTTAATATGAAAACAAAAGATTCTGATGGCATTATTTATCCATCTGTACCAGCTCAAGGCGGCGGTTTTAATGTGGCCATTAAACCTAATGCTGCAGATACAAAAATTCGCTTTGTTGGAGCATCATTATGTCATCTTTTGAAACAACGTGATGAATCATATGTTGCCATAATGAAGGATGCTCATTTGAATCCAGATGGAACACTGACATATACAGACAGAGTCTTGAGCAAAGAAGAAATGGCAATATACGAGCAATATGCAGATGGGCTTACCTTTGTAAATTAATTATGATTTTTCACACGTGCTACCCAATTTATTTGTCTGAATGTTGTATTTATTTGATTTACTATTATTTAGCCCTCTTGGACTACATGGCATTTTGTTTGAAATAAAAATAATTCATCTATAATATGGGACAATTTAAGGATATAACAATTAAGGAGGTCATCGAAGAAATCAATGTCAGTTACTTTCTCCCGGACATTCAAAGAGAATATGTTTGGCTAGATCGGGCCGCAGAAAAGAAAATAGAGCAACTATTTGACTCTATATTAAGAAATTATCCAATAGGTTCTTTCTTATTTTGGAAATTAAGAAAAACTGATGTGGAAACAGATAAGTCAGCTTTGCCAGACTCAGATAAATTAAACTTTCAGCTATATCAATTCATAGAAGATTATGATGTTAGAAATCCTCATAATGAAAAAATTGATATTGCAAAAGTTAACTCTAATGACTTAAATATTGTCCTTGATGGTCAGCAGCGATTAACTTCATTGTATATTGGATTAAAAGGTTCTCGAACTCTGAAAAAACCAAAAGGTTGGTGGGATAATCCAAATGCTTTTGAATTAAAGAAGCTATATCTCAATTTAAGATATCAACCTAGTGAGGAAGACACTGAAGATTGCTATCAATTTGAATTTAAAAATCCTGCTCAAATACCTTCTTCGGATAAAAATAATTTCTGGTTTAAAGTTGGCGACATTCTTAACCTGGCAAGTTTAAATAGATATTGTAGAGAGAATGAATTGGACGATATGGAGGCCGATATATTGGAGAAACTTAAGAATGTGATATGTACAGAACGATTGATTTCTTACTTTGAGGAAACAGAAAAGAATCTAGATAAAGTCTTAAAGATATTCATTAGGGTTAATAGCGGAGGGACAACATTGTCTTACTCAGACTTGCTTATGTCAATTTTGACTGCAAATTTCTCGTCAGATATAAGAGGAGAAATGAATGTATATGTTGATAAGTTTAGGACTACAGGATTCGGCTGTTTCGGTAGAGATCAAATATTGAAAACCAGTTTGTTGCTAATTGGCGCAAACCACATATTTAATCTGAAGAATTTCAACAAAACTAATATTCATTCAATTGAACAAAATTGGGGAAAAATAGTCATTTCAATTACAGATGCAGTCCGTATTGTCGAAGATTTTGGATATTCTGGACAATTGGCATCCGGTTACATCATCTCCATCATTGCGCTGTATTTATATAGGAACGACATAGTATATAACAAACTTGGCAATGTTGATAAAGAGGCGATGTTTAAGTTTGTCAGAACAGCACAGATTACCTCTTACTTTACTACCTCATTGGATAGAAAACTTAGCTATGCACTAGAAGGAATGAATGGAGTGAAGGATTTCTCAAAATTTAATGTTAGAATGGCGAAGATGGATGCCAATAAAGCATTAAAGGTAACTATTGACGACGTGGAAGATTTGCTCACATTGCAATATGGCAACCCTGCTGTATTACCTGTTCTACAAGTACTATATCCACACTTAGATTATAAAAATTCCAAATTCCATATTGATCATATATATCCAAAAGCTAAGTTCACTATTAAAAATAAGGATCTTTCTCCAGATTTTATTGAAGAGAAAAATTATCTTTTTAATCTCCAATTATTAGAAGGTGCTGAAAATATAGGGAAAAAAGATGCTGATCCTAATGTATGGATTATAGAACATTTTGGTAATGATATCAATAAGATTGCTGATTATAAGAGCAAAAACTATATTGACGCATGCTGCACAATGCAGTGGAATGATTTTAAGACATTCAAAGAAAAACGAACTGAAGCTCTTCGTGCCGCATTGATGCTTGCATTTAAATAATGTGTTGGATTGAAGCTAAATATGTTTGTCCCGTTATTCCTCCCACCGCCTCAGACCGTCTCAGACGGTGCGGTTTGTTTGTGCAAAATTCATTGATTATTGCGTAATGTACTGATAATCAATAGGGATAAATTTCTTTAACGACGAGGAGTATTAAAAGCTAATTCATTAAAAAATCAGTAAATTAGGTGAGCATTAGTATGACGTCCATGCCATAATTAACAAGGACGTCAGCAACCTTCAAACGGGTTGGAACAATGTCGTATGTCCTCTGTCATTCATATCTTTCCATTTTGTGCCTTGCCGGCGTTGTCTTGCTGTCGCCGAACTCCATAGGGCTCGACTCTCTGTCGTTGCGTGAGCTGCGTCACATAGGTAGGATGTATTTAAATAATGCCCTCGGGAATTTTAATTTGTAACCGTGTGTATTATGATTTTATTTTACTACATTTGGTGCTTATAGGGGTAATGTTTTCTCAAAAGCATTATTATAATATACGAAGATAAGGAAAATAATACATTGAACAAGTTTTCCTTGAAAAAGATTATATTTTATGGATAAGAAGCAACTCGCGGAAGGGTGTGGCGTATTCGTGAACGGACAGTGGCAGGTCAAGAACCTCAAGTTCCTGGCAGAGTTCATGAACCAGACGGGTCTTACGACCGGGGACATCGCAAAGGGCGTCGGTCTCCTTAGAAATTCAGTCACACGCTGGTTTATGGTGGACGACACCACTCTCAGCAGGATCATCACCGCTGCGGACTACTATGGTTATGACTTCATAATCTCCTATACCGTTCCGATGAGGGAGATAGAAGGCGCCAGGCTGGTCATTGAAAAGCCTGCACGCCCCATCAAGGCCCCCGGCAAGAGGTTGGATTTCATACGTGAGGCCATGAAGTCGGCAGCCATCACCAACGAGGCACTGGCGCAGAAGCTGAACGTCATTCGCAACACCGTACAGCTTTGGTTCAAGAAGGATGACATCACTATCAGCAACATCTACAAGATCGCCGAAGGCTACGGGTGGGAAGTCAACATCACGTTCAAGCTGAAAAAGGATAAATAACAAGGGCACTTAAATGCAAACTGCTATGAAACTTTACGGATTATTCGGAATAGCCTGCTTATCTGCTGCTTTGACAATATCATCTTGTGCTAAATCTGAGCGGCGGACCTCAGGGTGGGATGTCAAATTTGAAGACTGGCCGCTTACCGACTGCTCGACAAGCACACGGCCGGTCCGGGACCTCGTGGCATATAAAGTGCTTGGCGTACCATACAAGTGGGAGGAGGACTGGCTGAGCGGCACGACATATATCATTAAGCCCGACTTTAATGGAACGAAGTCATCTTTCTCATACAAAGATTATTTGGAAAAGAATCTTTGTAGTGGGACTCATGGAGCGTATGAGAACCTTATCGAGTCTAAGACAGACATGATAATCGCAAGCCGAGATATTTCAAGGAATGAATTGAAATCAGCTAATGACGTGGGAATCAAAATCATAACCAAGCCTGTGGCCATCGACGCGTTGGTGTTCATCGTCAATCCCAAGAATCCAGTCAGGAATCTGAGTTCGGATCAAGTGCGGAAGATTTACACTGGCGAGATAACCAACTGGAAAGAGGTCGGCGGCGTTGACCACACCATCACTCCTTATATCCGTGATACTGATTCCGGAAGCCAGGAAAAAATGGAGACCCTTGTAATGGCTGGGCTGACTATGATTGACGGTACTTATATGCCTGAAATCATTGGCTCACAAATGGCATCGCCATATTTGCAGATTGAGATGGATGAATACGGCATCGGCTACACACCATTCTTCTATTGCACGGCGATGGTTCGTGATTTGATGAAAGTGAATATGTTGTCCATCGATAGCGTCGTACCGAGCAAAGAGTCTCTGAAAAATAATACCTACCCTTTTGTATCAAGCATCTATGCTGCAATCCGCGAGACGGAAAGCCAAGAGAGTATAGCACACAAACTTTTCCGGTTCATCTTTACGAAAAGTGGTGCGGATATGATTGACGAGAGCGGCTATATCGCAATCAAGGACTGAAGGGACGTATATTAACTTTTTAATATAATTTGTAATGGAGCTACGTAAGACACTTGCTGTTTGGCTTACCGTGATGACTGCAGCCTGTTCCTGCAACAGAGAAGCATTCAAGCCTGTAGATAATGTCGTTTTCATACAGGACGCAAGACTTGAGGAGGCAGGGCAGACACTTTCGCCTGGCGATGCCTTTCATCTTCATGGCATAGGCTGCCAACAGACGGACAATGTCATGCTTACATTTACTTGGAAGACCGTTGACGCAACTATTCCTGTAGGTAAGGTGTCCGGTATCTATGCAAAGAAACAAGATGTGACGTCAGTCGGCATAACCGCCGTCCTTCCATATAGGTATCCGGCAGCGGATGTGGAAGTCAGCGTAATGCGTGAGGGAAAGCTGCAGAGAATCGGATTATTGAGAATCACGGACGGACAGTCACCGAAGGAATTGAGACTCTATGGAGTCAGCCATGTGTCCTGCAAAATTGACGGATTCATGCTTGACATGAACAATGCCTGCCAGAAATCCCTTGAGGTTGCACTGCCTGAGAATCTCCATTCAGTCATCAATGTTCCGCGATCATATGGGCTTTGTGGCATCTCTGGGAAGGACGAGCACCGGACAGCCGTATGTGTCGATTTCTTCACCGGCGAGGTCAAGACTCTCGCTATTGATGTCATGGCATTATTCCTGACTCCGTCAAGTGCCGCCGTGGCTGTTGTATGTCATGATGGAATCTGCGCCTTGCAGACATTGCCGATTGAAATCGGAGCCGACTATATGACAAAGTCGGACGCACTTGGACCTGTGCAGCCGACATTTGCCATGCCAGATGGCCTGAAGCCTGAATATTTCGGAAACTATCCAGGAGTGTCCATCGGAACGGAAGAATCTACTTCATATCTTCTTTCTGCAAACAAGGGTGATGGCAACTGGACTGCGGTCATGCTGGACAAAGAGGGCTTCCACATAATGGAGGATATCGCAGCCGAATCATTGATTCCGTTCAGGGCGGGCAGTGACGCCGGCTATATTGCCACATACGGAGGGTTTAGTCTGTTCCGCCTGGTCAATCCTGAAAACGGAACTATCGGCCAAGCCATTTACACCTGCAAAATCGGCCAGATAATATCCGCCACGTCGAATTCTGAAAAGCCTGGCCACATTCTTCTGAACGTTTCGGAGACATCCAATGGCTTGCAAATCTATGATCTTGCTTGGAACGACACGAAATCTCTATCCCATATCACTTTGCCGAATTCAGCAAACGACTATGCAGAAGTTCTGATGGCGAACTGATTCTAAAACAGACTGGGCTCTTGATTACTCAAGATCCTCAAGTGAATCAGACGATATTTTAATACAGCGTGGAATTGCGGACAGAATAATCCAAAATTCCACGCTGTATTATATAAGTTATTATGAAATAATTCGTTATAAAGTCAGGCGAGAATTCGTCCCGCCACCTCATCAGAACTTGAATGACAAGCCTGCCGACACGTAGCCCGCGTCACGACCGCCCTCCACCCAGAGCCCGGCCTTGTTGCAGAAGTACCAGCGGAGTCCGGCAGTGGCCAATATGCCCATCTTCGTGTCCATCTTGTTGAATGTGGAACTGGCCTTCTCTCCGCTTTCGTGGTCAGTGGTGTGTTCTCCGATCAGTCCTGCATCGACCATCGCCCTCGCGTAGAGTTCGAGACGGCTGCATAGCGTTATGTGGTAACTGAGACCTGCTGCAAAGTCAACTCTGTTGCAGTACGTGTCCTGTTGTTTGTCGCCATAGCCGTTGTCCAGCATCCAGTTGTAGCTGTAGCGGGAGTATTCGCCTCCTATTGACCAGCCCAGGCTTCCGAAACGTCCGAAATCAAGGAAGCAGATGTCCGAATATATCATTATCGGAGGGACAGCCATCTTGAATGAGGATTTGGAGTCGTCAGTGGCATGCTTCATCACCTTTGTCCACTCCGCGATCACAGGGGAGGCGCCGACCTGGATTGTCCTCGTGTATTTCGGGAACACTATCTCAGATTTGGTACGCTTCCAGTCCACGTTCTTATTGGCGTCGGAAGAGGCGATTCCTCCCTGGACACCGACCTGCCCGTCCTTGAGCTTCCCATCCACGCGGATAGCAGTGCCTCCGTAAGAGGCTTCCCACGCATGGATGACATCCATGAACGTGCTGAATTCGCCCTCCCGTATCCTTGCGGCAAATTCCGGATAGTCATATATCTTTCCGAAATACTTGTTCAGCATTGCCCCGGACATCGACGGCTCAGCCTTGTCAAAGATGCTGTTGCGGGTATCAGACCCGACCATTATGGCCATGTCCCCGGCAATGCTCAGGTACCACGAGCGGACCGGGCTCACGACCGTGATGTTCCTTCCTGTCCTTTCGGCTTCGACAGTGAAAAGAGAGTACAGGTCAATGCCTTTGCCACGGTATTCCTCACGCACCCATTCGACCTTTGCCGGGCCGCCCAATGCTCCGTACATCTTGACCAGTCTCTTCACATATTTGTCCGAACCGTCAAGAAGCAGGGAATCGACGTCTTCATTGACATATCTCATCCTCTTGCCGTCGGCGGTAAGGCTTATTTCAATGTTGTCGGGGCGGTTGACAAGAGCCGAACGGAGATAACCGTCAATGACTTTGTCCTCTCCCTTGTTGAGCCATACCCTGACATTGACAACCTCTTCCTTCTGACGTTTTGCCTTCTTGTCGGAGACTGTCTGAGCATGCGACGTGATACCTGCCGACAGGGCCAATGCCGTCAAAGCGCAGGTGATGATTCCCGTTTTCATGTCCTATTCGGTGTCAACGGAGAAACTTAAGCCGAAACTGCCGCCGCCATAGCTGCCGCTGAAAATGTAATTCTTCTTGTCCACCGTCTTCCGGTAGATTTCAGAACCTTCGCTCTTGGTGAAGCCTGCAGGTATGAACTTGGCGTAATAGGTGGTCGACACGGACTTGTCGCACTTGTAGTCGAAGAAGGTCAATGTCTTCATGCTGCCGAGCTCTTTGTACTGGCAATTCTCGACTTCCCCGTCAAATACAGGAAAGCCGTCCAGGAATGGATACGTCTTGACAATAGTGGCCCATGTTACCTTTCCTGTAGGTGCAGGGCCGATTATGAGTTCGTCCCCGGCCCCTTCCTTGCCACAACCGAAAAACATCAATGTGGCACAGATGAATAAAAAAACCTTTTTCATATCGTTAGTGGTTTATATGACACAAATATACTGCCCCCCCTAAATTACAAGAAAAAAATTCACTTTTTTTATTATCTGCCATAATCGGCCATTCGATATTAAAATCGGATGTGATGGACGAATTCCTTCTTTGACGGAACGAGCGGCTCGGACTTCAGGCCTATCTTCTTGAAGTCAATTTCTTTAAGGTCAATGCACTCATATTCATTGAAAGAAGTATTTCTGACAAACAAATTACTCAATTGCGACTGTCGCCTTCGTATAGACCCTTCCGCTCCGGATGCTGAGTGGCCACGTGCCGGTCTCATATGACATCGGGGCGTTTGTCAATGTTAATGTCAATGTCTTACCTTTGGTGGAGCAGGCCAGAGGTGTCTTGTCATTGATAATAACCTCAATGTCCTCCGAAGGTAACTTTACGCTGATTGAATTGGACTTATGGCTGACCAGATCGAAGGCGAGTGTTCCGAGGTTGCTGTCCATTTCCGGTATCTGCCCGTGTTCCAGAGGGCTGCCAAGCAGGAAATAGACATTGGCCCCGACATTCTTTCCGTCTGTCTGAATCCATGAATCGACATATGCCCTGTAAATGAGCGCATCCTCACGGATTGCCTTTTTTCTCGACGGGAATTCCTTGACGTTGTCAGAATCGCAGATGACGTAGCCGTGTCCGGGTATCACAGCGACTTCAGGCGCCATGTTAGTGAAATCCGGCAGACCGATGTCTCCTATTCCGCTCTTCTTCCCGCAGTCGAGAATCGGCAGATTATTGCTCTTGAAGTTTCCGGAAGATGTCATATAGACATTGGAATTGCCCAATGTGGTGCCTCCGTTGTCCTCATCCATCATCTTTATCATTGACGTTCCCTCAGGAAACCGTTCAATCTTGTCTATTTTCCCGCATGACGAAATTGTCAGCGCGACGACGGAGCAGGCGATTGCCCCGAATAATTTATGGTTCTTCATCATGCCATTTTGTTAATGAGCGGCAAATATATTATTTTTTCATTTATTGAGAATAACTTTTTTCGTAATATGTTAAATTTGCTCCGAAATTGCTGTCTGACATGATGCATGAAAATATGATACACGTAAAAAAGCTCTTGTTGGTTCCGGTGGTCTCGGGCCTCCTGGTCTCATTGATGTCATTTGCTCCGGCCCGACATCGTCATCGTTCATCTGAAGTCCAGGACTCTTCTGAAGTGACTGTCCAGGATGACAGCATTCTCCCGGTTATAGCTTGGTTCAGCAAGCGGGACACCATGACCTACTGGATACATGACAACCAATGGGAAGTCAACGGCAAAGACACGGTTATGACACTCGGTGCCGCCGCCAAAGTGATGCTTACGGTTACGGATTCCACCAGGAAAGGGTATGACATGGAATATACTTTCCTTGAATTTGTTTCCGACAATCAAATCAAATCGGAGGCCCAGAATCTTGTCGGACAGGCAACGGATATTCTCAATGATGCCACAGTAGGCACGACTATAAGATTCCGTACCGACCAGTGCGGCAAGATTATCAAATACTACAATCTGAAGGATATCAGGAAACAGGCGAAAGAAGTCCTGACGAAGGCGATCAGTAAAATGCCATATGCGGATTCCCTGCGCGCTGTCGGGCTTGATCCGGATAAATTGATGTCAATGATAGATTCCGACAATCTGGTCGACGGATATACGGAAGAGATAGAACTGCTGTTCAATTATCATGGAGGCCAATACAAGATAGGCGAAACGGAAAGCCATGAAGATGCGACGGGAAACGAATACGCCTCTGATACCAAAACGGACATCTGGCTTGATCCGGACACGTATGAATACGGCATATCCGCAGATGTCTATTCGTATATTCCAAGAGAGGACATAAAGGTGCTGCTCGGAAATCTCATAGAGTATTTCACTGATGATGAGTCCGCAAAGGATGTTCGGAAAGGTCTCGATACCGAATTTGACAGTCAGGTGACTACGGACGGGGTGTACAACTCATATGTCCGCATAAGTTATTTCAATGACGGATGGCCGCAGGAGGTGGTCAGTCAGGACAACATAAGCCTGGGCGACCGCCAGAAGCTGAAACAGAAATACATCACGTGGGATTACCGCAGCGTGGGACATGCGGAGTGAGATGACTGAAAATAGGGATAGGCCGGAATGGCTTGTCCCTATTTTCTCTTATCTCGTCACTGCTTCAAGATTTATTTTAAGAATATTATTCCGCTGAGTTGTACATTCATATCATTTTTGCCTTCGCTGTCGATGGAAATATTGTTGGTAAAGAACACTCCGCCATCTCCGTAGAAGTATAGTGGCTTGCATCCGTTCTCTTTCTGCGCCGTGTCAATCTCGCTCACAGGAATCGTCAGCGTGACAGAATCTGATGAGACGGTTACGAAGGCCGTGTCGGCCAATGGTACAGAGCAATTGAAGTTGATGTTTTCGAAGCGTGTGAATCCCTTAGGAATTATGGATGCCCCTTGGGTGTTGATTTCAATCCAGTGGGAACCGCATTCGACTACCTCTACGGTGTCCATCTGCATAAGTCCAAAGTTCCAGAATCCCACAGTTGTGTCAACAATCTCACGCACGACTCTTTCCGGGTACATGATGTAGAGGTATTCCATCTTCTCGTCTGTCTCAATCATAGTTGCGATATCCCCGGATTTCATTATCTCTGAATATCTTGCCGAGTCCAAAGGAAAATTGATGCCGGGACAGTTAGAGGATAGTGCTTTCTTTACTTCGCTGACTAGGACTCTTCGGGACATGGCTGAGAAATTCTGCGGGCCAACAGACGAAAGTGCTGCAAGCGATAGAAAGGACAGCGGAATCCATCGGAATCTTTTGCATTTGCTGACCGTCAAACCTATGCAGACAGCATAGCCCCAAACGTTGAAGAGGACTACGTATAGGCGTGGCGCGGTGATTCCGTAGTCCGTTATCCTTTTGGCGATTCCTACCGTCATCAATATAAGAAGCGGAAGGAAAATGGCAGGCAAGAGTTTGAGCGCCTTGCGGTCGAATCTCCACTTGTTGTCTTCTTTTCGAAATTGTACCGGATAGAGCAGAAACATCATCAGTATCAGGCATATCATTGATGCCATTACAAGTGTTGATACCCATCCGCAGGGAAGCTTCCATTCAAAAAGGATCTTTACGGCATATACATAGAGCGTTACTACATAAGTGCCGAAAAGAGGAAATATCAAATAGTTAATCAGTCCGAGTCCAGTTGTTCCGGGACGTTCAGTGTCATATCTCTCTTTTTCTGGAATCAATTGCATGAACACCATCGGCGCGACGAATATCATGCATACCAGGAACACGTCAGCGAACACCTTCCATCCGATTTCAACTCCGAAGAGTACATTGAATGCAAGAACGAGCAACTCCAGTCCTCCAGCCAGGAGCACCCCGACAGCAAAAGCAGTCGCGAATGCTGATGTGCAGTCGATGATATAGTTCCATAGCCTCATGTCATTGTTGGATTCTTGAAAGACAGGAGCAATGAATATTCCTGAAACTATTATCCCCACGAGTGTGACAGCTGCATTGGTCCAACTCAAATCCAGCGGCCATGCCTGGCGGAACGCGAGGCAGCCCCCTAGCCATAAGGCATTGACGGCTATAATCCAAAGCGGTTTTACGGTGTGTCTCTCGTTATTTCTCCAATCCGTGAGCACGAGCTTTACCACCAGATTCAGCAGACCGGCGGTTATCGTCCAGAACATCAGGAAAAAAGAGTCTTTTCTATCTATTTTATCTCCAAAATGAATCAACACGACCGACATGATGGCTGCCGCTATCATAAAGCAAGCCGAAGTCGAAAATCTCTTGAAGGTCCCTGCCATTTTCTGGCATAAGTCCTTGATTGTGGTTTTGTCTATCATATTGCAAAATAATCCATTCTTAAATTTAACATTATTGATAACCGGGCACTCCGTCAAATGCAGGAACCCCGTCACGGCATTAAGTGGGATTGGACCTATTTGAAATTATGGCATCGAAATTCTCGATTGCCCATGAAATCAGTGAATCAAGGTGAGGGAGGAGGCTACGTCCGCGTTCTGTCAATAAAGGAATCCGAACATCCATAGTGGCACTTGATTGTCAAACACATACTCTATTGTATCCTTGACCACATATGCGTCTTCTAAATTGGATATTCGTTTCTTTCCTTTGTTGCGCCCGCCCACTTCGAAAGTCTTTCCGTCAATCTCAAAATCTGAAACAGGAGATTCTACCGTATCGTACTTCTGCTTGGTCCAGCAATAAAAGATAGTCTCTCGGGCATTCCCCGTGTCCGGATTTTCGCCCGAAAGGACATAGGACATATTGGAATTCTGGAGATAAAGCTTGCCCATTTTGCGGAGAATTGCGTCCCCGTTGGCCTTCATACGCAGGACGGAAACAAGTTCGGCTTTTTCCAGATATTCCAGATACTTGGGAAGTTCGTCGCGACTTAATTCCAAGTCTCTTGCCATATCCGAGAAATTAATCTTGACAGGGACGCTCTTGGAAATGTAGTACATGAATTTCTTGAGCTTCTGGGTGGCGGCGATGGTCATCCTGGCGTATTTGGGAATATCGACTTCAACGGTAGTGTTGATGACTTGTCTCATACGAGTTTCGAATTCCGGTTCCTGAAAAAAAGGATAGCAGCCCTTTTTCATATATTCTTCGAAGTATTTCAATGGTCGTTCAGCCCCGTACGGAAAATCAACTTTCCCTTGCAATACATCTTCCAAACTGGCAGGTTTTAATGACCAGCCATTGCGCAAGTTCAAGTATTCGCGGAATGACCAGACAGGAAGATGGTACTCGATGACGCGGCGACTAAGGTCTGCACCCCCTTCTTTAAGATCCAATATTGAACTGCCGGAATATACGACATGGAGCAGCGGCAGGCTATCGTAGATGTTCTTGACCTCCTGACTCCAGCCCGGATATTTATGAATTTCGTCTATATACAGATATTTCCCGCCACGGGCGAAGAAGCTCTTGGCAGTATCAAGAAGAGTGTGTGCACTGAAGTAGATATCATCTGCAATCACGTAAAGGGACTCATTCTTGTTCCCGGTTCTCTTGATGTGTTGTAGGATGAGAGTGGATTTACCGACACCTTTCTGGCCTAGAATACCCAAGATGCGGACATCCCAGTTTATGGTGTCGTGCTGCTCCCGGAAAAAGTTCATGGGTGTCAGTTCCAGAAGTTGATGGAATTGTTCGTAAAGTGTCTGCATAATAAATTGCGGCATTTATTCAGCACAAATATAAGAAAATTGCAGGAAAGTTTACGCAATATTTATGAAAAGTTGCGTGGTTTTATTCGCAGTGGACTTTCTGGGAAGGTCACGGATGAAGAAGATTTGGAAAAACCATAAGAATAGATATGGTCGGCAAAGGACCGCCTCAGCATCTCGATTTTACATCGATAATTGCCTATCTCACAGAAAAGTTGTAAATTCGTTCCATTGTTACGCAACTTATTTGCAATGAAGAAATATTCAATTAATAGGAATAACACCGATGGAAGGCTATGGGGATTGTCGTATTTATTTGCAATTGGAATTCCAAGTATAATTAGTGCTGCGAACGCTTCTCCTATTTCAGGAAAATTTGCAGATACACACGATTACACGTCATATGAGATGCGAGCAAATAGGAAAGCGAAGAGATACTTCGGTAGATATTATGGCGTATCGTGGAAGACCAAATATCGGTATGCCGATTATGAGGCGTATTATCCAACCCATTATTAAATCTTCGAGAAGAATGAAAAGAAAAGTTGCGATCTTTATTTGTATAGTGTTATTAGGTTCGTCATGTTATGAACCTGGAGAAAGAGGTCTGTTTTTGAATAACAAGTCTGGTTATGAATTGACTTGTTTTGTGGCGGATGAGATTAATTCTGGGTTTAGTTATCCAGACACATTGCTTCATGCTGATCCCAATCCATTCTGTATTGCAAATAGCATTCTTGAATCAGGTTGGATTTTTGGTCGAAAAGGAAATTGGGAATCCATTTTGTCTGTTACACATTCTGGTGTGTTATCTGTTTATTTGTTTAAGCAAGAAGATGTGGATAATCTAGGTTGGAAATATCTTAGTGAACATAATGGTTATTTAGTTCGTTATGATTTAAGATTAGATGATTTGAAATTATTAAAAGATACACTTTATTATCCTCCAACAACGGCAATGAGGAACATTCATATGTTTCCGCCATATGAAAAAGTCAAAACTCATTAGAATGTTTTATGAATATAACGTGTGAATTATGAATGTCCTGAATCGAAACACTTTTAGGGGGAAGGCGTTGAGGGCTTTTTCGTTGACCGAGTTGCTGGTAGTCCTTGTGATCATTGGGATTCTGGTGCTGGTGGCGATGCCGAACCTGATGCCGTTGATCTCAAGGGCGAAGGCGACGGAGGCACAACAGCAACTTACATTCCTGCATTCGTTGGAGAAGAGCTATTTCTACACCTATTCACGATATTCCAGTGATTTGGAGGAACTTGGGTTTGAACAGGCTGCTCTTGTGACGGATGGTGGAAATGCCAATTATCGCATCGAGGTCGTGGAGGCCGGGGGAGAACGGTTTCAAGGCACAGGCTGTCTCCGTGGTTGACTTTGACAAGGACGGAGTCTTTAACGTTTGGGAGATTGACCAGGACAAGAACCTGAAGGAGACTGTGAAGGACTGATGCGATGTTGAGGTTGCTTTCCATATTCCCGCTTACGGTTATGATGGTTTCTGATGCGAGGAGCCGCACGGTTTCATCCTGGTGGCTGTCTGCTTCGTGCTGATCGCGATGTGCCTCCCGATGTTCAAATTGAGGATGACCATTAGTTAGGACTTGTGAATATACCGCCTTGAATCATTACAAGCTGGGGCGAAAAGTTCCCTCGCTTACAGAACGCTTTCATGTTACAGTGCCACAGACGTGGGTGAGGGCACGCTATGGCTGAAAAAGTAAAAGCCTAAAGCTATAGTTTTTCAGTCAAGGTGCCACCAGGGTGGATCACAGTGGCTGTGTGGCTGAAGGTGTTTTGTAAGAAATCATACGCGTCGAATTCGGCTTTCAACGCATTCGGAATCACACTCATGAGTGGGGGGAGGTGTAAAACTTAACCTTTACAAACACTATAAAGCCCAAGTTCGGTTTTTATTGCTAACTTTACAGACGGTTGAAGAAAATTATTGTTTTTCAACCGTTTAGTTATTGTTGAAAACTTTACAACACAATGTTTGGGCAATTTACTCATTTTGATTCGTCGTGATTCTGGTCTAAATTTGACAGTGCTGATGACCGGTAATGCCGGCATCGCGATAAGCCGAAACACTAAAGCGACACAATAACTACTGAATATGCTATACCAGAAAAGAATCAATAAAATCATAGGTGACATCGACAAGTTCTTCGACACGATCGACCAGGCCTTGCTGATTTTCGGTGAGGGGGTGAAGAACTATCTTTATACTAATGTCGAGGCGTTCAAAGGGAATCTTCAGACGATGACCCGGCTGGAGAACGAGGCGGAACTCCTTCGCAGGGAGATCGAGGCCGGACTTTACAGGCAGTCAAGTCTTGTGAGGCTTAGAGGAGACATCATGCGTCTTCTGGAGGCCTTGGACCACATCATCGACACCTTGAACGACAATCTGTTCCAGTTCGAGATAGAGAGGCCGTTCATTCCGGTGGAGTTGAATGCGGATTTCTTGAAACTCACTGAGTTGTCCACTCAGGCTGTGGAGACGGCCATTCCAGCGGCCAAGGCCTATTTCAGGACTTCGGACAGTATCACCGAGAAGGTTCACAGGGTCTATTTCTACGAAAAGGAGGCGGACAAGCAGGCCAAATCCCTCAAGAAGAAGGTTTTCCATACGATGGACGAATTAAGGCTCAGCCAGAAGTTCCATCTGCGCTACTTCGCACTCCACATCGAGGAGATTTCAATGGAGGCCGAGAAAGTGGCTGACCAGCTGTCGGTTATGTCAATCAAAAGAAGCATCTGATGGCAGTGACGGTGTTCATACTCTTTGTCATCATCCTGACAGGATGGTTCTCGGTGACGGATCTGCCCGTTGCTCTGGCACCTGCCGGAACCTGCCACACTGTGGCCAGACGGTTCCGTGTCCCGGGAATAATGCTTCTGCTGTTTGTCGGGGTCGGCCTTTCCCGTCCTGTGTCTCCTCAGCTTGTTCCCGGCAGGGATTACGCTGTGGTGATCTTCGCCGCGACCTTGGCGGTAGTGGCCGTCAGGATATTCATAAAGGACGCTTCCATAGTGTTTTCTCTTGCCGGAGCGATAGCCGGGACGCGGATGCTCCAAAGCGGTTCGTCGGCTATCAAGTGGTCGGTGCCGCTTTCGTGGCTGGCCGCGGTCATATTCACAATCCTTATCGCCATCATTCTTTGCAAGGTAATCTCTGCGATTTCGTCAAGGTCTGATTGTCATCTGCTTACGAAGATGAACAGGATGGGGCTGGCGATGACGATCGCGGCCTCGGCGCTGATGCTTGCCATAGGGTTCAACCTTGGAGGGCTTGTTCCGTCGGTCTCAACGTTGGAATTCCAACTGTTGGTGTTTGCCGCTGTTGCCATAGCCATATGTTTGCTGGTAAAGGGCGAGGCCGGATCCAACTCGCACAGGCTTATGGAGAGGTGCTTCGACATCAATGCCGAGGCCGCTTTGGCGATGACGCTTGCCACCGCGCTTGTCACCTTGATCTTCTCTTTCGATTTGAGGATCGGGAATATTCAATTGAAAGCCACTCCTTTGGCTCCGGGGCTTCTGATGTTGGCTGGGCTTGCCGGTTGCGAACTGGCTCAGAACAAGGAGGTCAATTGGATGCCGCTTGCCTCCAAGATCGGTACGGACGCGCTTCTGACTCCGCTTCTGGCGATGATTCTCGCCTGTCTTATCTCTGGTATGATACATCCGAACCTGTTCTCCTTGGTGAACGCCCAGGTCGGGCTCCTCATTATGCTTCTCGCCCTTGTCTCGGGAGGTCTGACGGTCATGTCGTTCCTTTATCTGCGCGCATCGAAAACCTCCGGCAGGACTCTTCGTGAAATGGACGATGAACTGAACGAGAACCGCCGGGCAATCAACGAGATGGAGATCAAGACGATGCAGGCGGAGAATGAGAACCTGCACAACCTGCTGGATCTCAAGCGCAAGGAGCTCGTCAGCGTGGCGATGAACCTGAGCGAGCAGAAAGAGTTCATGGACGGACTCTACGAAAAGGTCAAACAGGCTCAGGCGGAGATGGAACCGGAGAAGAAGGACGAACTTCTTCACGAACTCCGCACCGATCTCAATCTCAGAAGGAATTTCTCCAACGAGATAGATAGTTTCTACGCTCAGGTCGAGACCCTCCACAAGGATTTCACGACCCGGATGACCGAACGGTTCCCACAATTGACAAAACAGGAGAGACGCCTGGCTATGCTGCTAAGGCTCGGTTTCTCCACGAAATATATAGCCACATTGATGAATATATCTCCGACGAGTGTCGAGATAGGCAGGCATAGGCTCCGCGCGAAGCTTGGCCTGGCCAGAGGGCAGAATCTGACGGAATTTGTCAAAACTATATAACCAAGTTTATTAATCGCTTAATGTTGTAAAGTATGAAAAGAGTTGTTTTTGTTTCTCTGGCAGCCTTTCTGGCAGTCTCGTTGTCCGCCCAGACAACGGACACGAAGAAGGATTCAGAGGTTGAACTGAACCAGTATGGTCAGCAGGTGAACTCCACTCCGGGACAGGTAAAGATCCAGGACGGAATCATGGTGCTGGACGCCAAGAAGATTGACTACAAGATGTGGTTCGACATCCGTGTGCAGGGCGACGCAGCTGTCTTTTTCGGAGGTCCGGACTTCACTTCTTCCCGACTTGACGGGAAGGATAATCCTAACCACATCGGAAACGGAATGTCCATCCGCCGTGCCCGTTTCGCCGTCAAGGCCCAGTTGGACAGGAACTGGTACGGAGAGATTGACACTGACTGGGCTGATGGAATATGTGAACTCAAGGATGCCATTCTGGCCTATAATGGAGTGCCCGGGCTTGAGATCAAGGCAGGTAATTTCAAGGAGTCTTTCTCCATCCAGCGCAACACCACATCCCGTTACCTTATGTTCATGGAACGCCCGATGGTGACCTCGCTCGCACCGTCAAGGCATCTGGGGCTGAATCTGACATATTCAAACAAATGGTTCTGGTTTGCCGGCGGTGTGTTCGGACCTGAGCTCAAGGGAGCCGAAGAGGCCACGGCCATGAAGGACAACAACAAGGATCTTGGCCGCAACGCAGGCCTGTCCTACACGGGGAAAGTAGTCTTCCGTCCTCTCTATAAGTGTTCGGAGTCGGCTCTTCATCTTGGCGGAGCGATATCCTACCGTGAGCCGAAGGTCACATCCACCGACGCTTACGGAGCCGCGCGCTACAGCAGCCGCAACTCTACGAGCATCAACAGGAAGAAGTACCTCGACACCGATGTCATCACAGGTCTTGACCATGAGCTTGCCTGGACCGCAGAGCTTGCCGGTTTCTACAAAGGGCTGCGCTATGAGGGCGCCTACCTCACCCGCGGGGCTTTTCTGGACAAGAAGATCAACAACCTCGGAACCCAGTGGGCCGACGGTTGGTACGCGCAGGCTTCCTATCTTCTTTTCGGCGGTCGTCAGAACTACGACTACGATGGCGCCAAACCGACCAGAATCACTCCTGGGCGCTCCTGGGGTGATGTCGAACTTGCCGTGCGTTATGAATATTGCGACTTCAACACCGCTGACTACTTCGGAGGAAGCGCGGAGGCGTTCAGTTTCGGGATCAACTTCTACCCGACCAAGAACGTGAAGTTTGTCATCAACTACCAGTACAACAACAATGACCGCTATGCCAACGGCAAGGGCAAGCTGTTCGTTGGTCACGACGCCGCCGGCAATCCTACCAAGGACTACACCAAGGTAGTAGAGGGCGCCGGCAAGGCCGGGGTTGACTACCATATGCTCGCGATGCGTTTCCAAGTCGCTTTCTAATTGATTTATAAAATATTATGAATATGAAAAAGATAGCATTGTTTTCGGCGTTGGCTCTCATTCTCGCCGGATTCGCCTCCTGCGTTGAGGATAAGATTTACGATGTGGCCAGCATTTCCGACATAAAGAACACCGTTGCCTACACAGAGGATGACGCCGTGACGGTGACAGCGAAAGTCACCGCTCTGGTGGAGATCACAAAGGTTGAGTTGCTGTACAAGGCGGGGACAGAAGCGGAAAAGACTGTTCCTATGACCGGAATGACAAATGATGCGGGCGTGTACCAAGGAACCATCCCAGCCGCCCCGGTCGGCACAAAGGTTGTCTATCACATTGAAGCGAGCACAGACGGGAACACTAAATGTTCTCCGGAGGTCTCCTACACCGTCGGTGAGGTTCCGATCGACTACACTGGCCTGGCTCTGAACGAGCTCAACGGCAACGACAAATTCATCGAGATCTACAACAAAGGGAAAGAGGACATCCATATTAAAGGAATATCCATCCAGAAGGACGGCAAGGATGTCTGGACGGCTCCTTCCGCCATCCTTAAATCAGGAGAGTTCGTTCTCCTTTACAGCACCGATGTCCAGGCCGATCACGCAGAGCATCCGGATGGCTATTTCTTTGGCTCAGGCCTTTCCGCCAAGAAGGCTGTCAAGGTGGAACTGTTCGACCCTAAAGGCGGAAGTCTGGACTGCTTCAATCTCGTGGACTTCGTCAAGAAGGCAAGCGCGTCCTACAGCCGTGTTCCTGACGGGACAGGGGCTTGGTACTTCACTTCCGCCACCCCGGCCGCCAAGAACGCCAACGAGACCGCTGACAAAGTCGAAGGTTTGGAATAGAATTATAGATAATGCCCACAAAGTCACGTGATTCGGAGCGAAGCGACCGAAGGGGTTCGGGGAAACCTTTCCCCGTGCCCCTCAGGGGCTGTCGCGAAGCGACTGGGGGTTGGATGAAAAGTGCGCGAAGCGCGAAGCGACCGAAGGGGTTTGGTGAATCCTTTCCCCGTATCCCTCAGGGGCTGTCGCGAAGTGACTGGGGGGTATGCATTAATGGAATTAATATATTCATAAATAATTGATTGCTATGGCAAAAGAAGAAATGAAGATTGGCGAGATCTCTAAGCCTCGCTTCGAGTTCCGCTCGTTTGGACAGTGCTTCTGTGAGGCACACAAGAGGATGGCGCGTCTGTCCGTTCCTGTTCCTGAGAAGGTCTGGGAGCGCTCAAGCGACGAGATTTACATCATCTCGCGCAAGAACGACATCAACAACACCAAGATCCGAGACGGCAAGATGGACATCAAGACCTACGTCCAGACCGTCGATGGCCTTGAGCAGTGGAATCCGTTGATGAAGGGCGAGTTTCCTATCAGCGCCAAGGTGCTTGAGGAGGAGGTTTTCCCTGCCTTTATGGTTGAGATGCCTAAACTGACGAAGGACACCTACACCTACGAGGAGTTCATCGCGATGGTGAAGGCCAACCCTGATCTCGCCGCCGTGCGTGTCCACAAGCAGCGTTTCGGCTATATGGTCAATGACACGATCTGCGAGGTAGGTAATGTTCTCATCAACGGGGCCAAGGTCGTGACCATCAACAGCGAATCGACAGAGATCGAGGACATCAAGAAGACCATCAAGGATGTCGGTCTTGAGGGTGTGGAGAACATCAACTACCTCCAGGCCATCAAGCGTGTTATCGGAATGATTGACAAACCACTTGCAAACGAATAGATTATGGCACAGGAAATCGAAAGGAAATTTTTGGTGAACGGCGACTTCAAGTCGGATGCGTTCAAGGCTACAAGAATCACTCAAGGCTACCTCAGCAGTGTTCCGGAAAGAACTGTACGCGTGCGTGTGAAGGGTGACAAGGGATTCATCACCATCAAGGGAATCGGCAATGCCAGCGGCGCGAGCCGCTTTGAGTGGGAGAAGGAGATTCCTGTCGAGGATGTGAAGGCTTTGCTGGAGATCTGCGAGCCGGGTGTCATCGACAAGACCCGTTACCTTGTGAAGGCCGGGGAGCACACCTATGAGGTGGATGAGTTCTACGGTGACAATGAGGGACTTACGGTGGCCGAAGTGGAACTTTCCGACGAGAGCGAGGCTTTCGACAAGCCGTCCTGGCTCGGCGAGGAGGTCACCGGCGACGCCAAGTACTACAACTCGATGCTGATGAAGAATCCTTACAAGAACTGGAAGTAGGGTCTTTGATTGGTGAGCCTGTCGAAGTGGCCTTCAAAGCACAAAAGTTCAATTTAAAATATTCACGAATATGTCAGACCCTCTGGATATGAACAACTACCGCCTCGAAAAGCTTCCGAAGATGCAGAAAAGCGGCTTCGAGATCTGGATGGCGCGTCTCGGCGGCCCGCTCGCCATACTTGCCTTTGTCCTTATCTACTGGTTCGGACATTTCGGCTTCATCGACAGCCTCACCGCTGAATCCGTGTCGGGAAAGGCCCTGGCACGGCTGAACGAGATAGGCCTGCCCGCGTTCATAAGGTCCAACTATGCGATGTTGGCCATATTCACGGCGGGCCTTATCCTTTGGATGACCGAGGCGATTCCGAACTATCTCACCTCGCTGATCATCATCCTGCTCATCGTCCTCTGCGGTGTCACGACCCAGAAGGAGGCCTTCGCCCAGCTGGGACATCCGGTGATGTGGCTGAATATCCTTTCCTTCGTGCTCGCCTCGATGCTTGTCAAGACCAAGTTCGCCAAACGCCTTGCGATGTGGTTCGTGATCAAGTTCGGCAAGACCGCTAAGGGAGTCCTGTGGAGTTTCCTCATAATCAACATCGTGCTATCGATGTTCATCTCCGCCACGACCGTCAAGGCCACGATAATGCTTCCGATCTTTATGGTTGTCTGCGCCATCTACGGAGCGTCTGACGGTCACCGAAACAATTTCGGGCGCAACCTCGTGATCCAGAACCTGTTCCAAGTGAACATCGGAGCGAATGCCTTCTACACCGGAAGCGGCGCCCACCTGTTGGCCATCTCCTTGATCTTCGGCGCCGCCGGGGCGAGCCAGTTCGGTTACTCGGACTGGCTGGTGTCCTGCGGCCCGATGAGTTTCCTGATTCTGATCATCGGTCTTCTGATGGGGATGTACGTGTTCTTCCCGATGAAGAAAGACGAGCAGAAGCCGCAGATTGACGGCGGTCTGGAGCGTCTGAAAACCGAACTGGACGCGATGGGCAGGATGACCGTCGAGGAATGGAAGGCCGTTGGAATATTTATGGGTGTCCTTATCCTTTGGTGTACTGACAGCCTGCACGGGATCGACGCCACGACCGTGGCCTTCATCGGTGCCGTGATCGCCCTGATGCCGGGAATCGGGGTCGTGAAATGGAACGACGTTGACATCCCGTGGCATCTGATGCTCTTCTCCGCCGGAGCCTACACCTTGGGAGCCGGCCTGAACATAACCGGTCTGCCCGGCACGATGGTGAACGCGGCCTTCGATTCGATGGGCATCACCGACAACACTCCGTTTTGGGTGCTGTACGTCATCCTGACCTTCCTGATGATGTACTCCGGTCTGGTCTTCCAGTCCAAGACCATCAGGACAATGATCTTCGTGCCGATCTCGATGGGCATCGCCGAACGGTTCGGCTATCCGGTCATCAGCCTCGCGCTTCCTGTCTCGATGCTGATCGAGCACGTCTATGTGCTGCCGTTCAACAGCAAGCCAGCCGCCCTTCTGTACAACACCAACCAGTACAGTATGACGGACGCCTTCAAGTTCGGCATCACGATGATGACCATCTCCTGGCTGATAATCCTCCTTTGGGGCGAGACCGTCCTCAAATGGCTCGGCATCACCCCGGGTTTGTTCTTTGTGGGATAATTTGTTATATTCGCAAATGTATGCCTGGGCTTTTTTGAAAGCCGCATCGTTATGGCGGACGGTGAAGAATGAGGCGGTTTTTTGTTATGATCGAGATTGACACCAGAATCCACGACCGCTACTCGATAGAGCTGAAAGTCGGCTTCGTCACCCGCAAGAAACTGCGGATGAACGACTTCTCTCTGGCGATGTGGTTCTTCGTGCCCGGCAGTCTCGACATCAACAGGGCCACCTATCCAAAGGATATGTTCTACCAGGATGTCAAGTCGAACATCCGCCTGATCACCCCTGTTTTCCTGCTCCGCGAGATAGTGGAAGGCCCGGCGTTGCCGCTTCGCAACATCCGCGAGGCGTTCATCCAGATGGCGTCCAACCCGACCCGGACCCTGATCTCTGAATATGAATATCAGATCAAGATGTTCGCGGCCATCGTCAAAAGCGCCCTGCGCGATGAATTGGCGCACATCAAGCAGAACCGCATCGGCTCGGACACGGAAATTCTCTGCGATGGCTTCATCCGCAACGCCGGAAAAATCTGTGATGAATATGTCGTACTGCGCACCATCATCAACGCTCCGACCGTTCCAGAGGGCGTGATGAGGATGTACCTTTCCGGGGACGAATTCATTTGCGACATCACCTGCAAGCATATTCTTGAACTCATCGAGTGGCTGAGAGGCAGGAAGTTGGATGAGTTGGCCGGCAAGGCGACGGCGCTTTACCGCAGGATCGGGAAGCATATGAGGCAGCTCGGCTACCCGGAGATCCGGAAAGATGACCGGCTGCACAACCGCATATTCATTCATCGCTTCAGCATCCTGAAAAAGTACATCGAGAGCGACCTTTACCTCCGCGCTCCTAAGCGGCGGGACGGGGTGATCGTGGAGCAGCTTTATTTCAGCATCGCCGCCGGTCTAGCGATGTTGTTCGCCACCGTGGTGAGCTTCGCCTTCCAGAAGAAGTTCGGCTCGCTGACCCTTCCGCTGTTTATCGCTCTCATTATCAGTTATATGCTGAAAGACCGCATCAAGGAGCTGATGCGTTACTATTTCGCCCACCGTGTCGGCAGCAAGTACTTCGACAACAAGGCGAAGATCATTCACAAGGACACCGAGCTCGGCTGGCTGAAGGAGGGCGTGGACTTCATCGAGCCGGAAAAGGTTCCCGCCGATGTGATGACCCTTCGCAACAGCTCGCACCTCACCGAGGTCGAGAGCGGCAACGTCACCGCCGAGAAGATCATCCTCTACCGCAAGTCGGTCCACATCGACAGGGACAAGCTTCAGGCGAATTCTGAATATTCCTTCAGCGGCATCAATGACATCATCCGCCTGAATGTCACCAATTTCATCAAGAAGATGGACGACCCGAGCGTCCTGATGCGCACCCTCGACGACGATGGATCCATCCAGACCGTTGATTGTGACCGTGACTATTACCTAAACCTCGTCCTCCAGTACCAGTACGACAACACCGCCGAGTTCAAGCGCTTCCGCATCGACCTCTCCCGCGACGGCATCAAATCCATCGAAGAGGTCCGGTGATCACTTATTGGTTAACTTCCATTGGATAATGGTTATTGCCGTGGAATGCATCTTTCAGAACAAAAGGAATTTATCCTTATCTGGAGCTTTTGATTTGCGGATTTTTTCTTTAAGGCGGTTTTTCTTCATGTAAACTGCACTTTTACTTGGTAGATTAAAAATCCGCAGTATAATAGAGGCTTCGAAACGGGCGACAACACAACTGAAAAAACGGATGTCGGTCTCATCCAGCAGATCGTGGAACTCGCGACGGAACTGTGTCATAATGCCACCATAGAGTTTGTTCAATTCCGCTTCAAAACGCTTTTGTCCCGCATCATCCACATTGATTCCACCAATCATGTCCGAGATTTTGTCGTAAACAGCCGCTCTTAATCCATATGGCTTCAAATTTTTATCTTGAGCCGAATAGAGGATGTCCGCCAATTTCTCCAACCAAGAGCCTTGAGAACTCGGATGTTGACTCGGGTGTGTTCAAGTTCTGACATAAATTCCACGTGGTCTCACGCGCGAGACGTTCACAAATTAGTACAAAAGTCCGAACATCCATAGAGGGATACGGTTGCCGTAGCCGGTCTCGATGCCGTCAATGCCAAGGTAACTTGTCGGGATGTCCGCGATCTGTTCAAAATTTTTATTGTCGCCACCTATCTCAAACAGATAGTCGCCATTTACAAGAAAATCTCCTTTTGCCGGCATCTGCACGGAACACACCGCTGACAGTTGGTTGATGAAGAATGTTTCGCGCATGGTTCCGATGTTGATCTTCGGCGAAAACGCATACATAAGATTGGTGTTCCCGAGATAGATTTTCTCAGGATTGACCAGTCTTTTGTAATTCTTAAGTTCCGTTGTGAGAAGGTTTAGGATTTCTGCCTCATCAAGTTTATAGAGAAGAGAGAGGAGTGTGTTTCTGGTTGTGCTCATTGACGAAGCCAGTTTCTCCGTGTTGGGTTGCAGTGGAACATTCTCGGCGATGATCATGAACAGTTTCTTGCATTTGTCGATGGTGGGGTAGGACACTTTCTCCACGGCTGGAAGGTCGCTTTCCACAACAAGTTTGACCACGTTCTGCAACATAGTCAAAAAATCGTCGCCTCCCTCCTTATAGAAAGGATATACTCCATAATGAAGGTATTTGTCAAATTCTCGTAGAACTTTAAGGCGTGACACAATGTCCAACGCTATCGCGCTGTGGTTGGAAAGAATATCTTCAAGACCATATGCCGGGATGTCAATAGTGCCGTCATATTCGAGAAATTCACGGAAAGACATTCCTTTAAGAATATATGGAGTCTGCCGTCTGGACATATCCACGATAGAATTGTCCAGTTCAAGCATCGAAGAACCAGTGTAGATAACTCTAAGGTCAGCATATTGGTCATAGAGGTTTTTGATTATACGGCTCCAGTCTTCGTTTTTATGCACTTCGTCGATGTAGAATTCGTTGATTCCACGATTGTACAGAAATCCTATCAGTTCCTGAAGAGAGTGCGTTTTGAACCAAAGATGATCCAATGAGATGTAGATTGTGTCATCAGGATTAGTGTACTTCTCCTTTATGCGCTGGATAAGCATAGTTGTCTTTCCCACCCCTCGCTCGCCTCTGATGCCGATGATTCTGGCCTTCCAATTAATCTTATTGTACAAGTAACGTTTGAAATCGAGCGATACTTGTGATAACTTGCTGTGATAAAATTCAATGAGAGGGCGAATGTCTGAAAGTTCCATATCAATCATTTTAGATGACAAAAATAAAAACATTTTTGCAAAAATGAAAATTGGTAATAAAATCATTTTTGCAAAAACGAACACGGCATTATCTGACCAAATAAGTATTTCCTCCTATCTGCCAACCTTACTACCTGAATGTCACCAACTTCATCAAGAAGAGGGACGACCCGGCCGTGCTGATGCGCACCCTCGGAGATGACGGATCCGTCCAGACCATCGAGTGCGACCTGGGCTACTACCTCAACCTCGTCCTTATGTACCGCTACACCGCCACCGAGTTCAAACGCTTCCGCATCGACCTCTCCCGTTCTACGACGACAAGTACTCCAACGAGACGGTCTCCTTCGCTCCGGTCCGCCACGTGACACAGACAAACCTTCGCACCAAGAACCGAGAGTTCGGCTTCACCATCTCCTGGTTCTTCCAACGCGGCAAGGAGAACCACTCCGCCAAGAGTCTTGAGAACTCGGACGTTGACCCCGGAGTGTTCAGGTTCTGATCTGATGAATATCCCTTTGGATATGGATGATTATCCTGGTTCAGAGGGACTTTCTCATATAGGATGCTATAGAGCCTCGACCTCCTCTACAGAAAGTCCTGTGCAGGAAGCAATCGTTTCGGTGTCGGATAAGAGGATGCCCACTTCAGTGGGGCAAACCATTCTTTTTTACCCGAGATAATAGCCAGAGTTTTCCTCTCCTGACTCGAACACTATGACTTGACCTTGGT